>Ga0183097_10014_pt1 | contig 905114 bp, 746 predicted proteins | sample BioMet8_FD_128883 | JGI IMG/M metagenome (GOLD analysis project Ga0183097, IMG submission 128883) | Microbial communities from bioreactor (seeded with sewage sludge) at Lawrence Berkeley National Lab, California, USA - Biofuel... | ecosystem: Engineered > Bioreactor > Anaerobic > Unclassified ...
CAATAGAAGCCGACATTAAAGCCGAAAAAAATCAAAAGGCAGATTACATAGACGAACCCGAACAAAATCCTACTGACGATTTTCCAATGTTTACACTCGAAAATGACCATTTTGCCTATCCGCAGGATATTTACAATGCGCTTGAAAAATTTAACAGCATAGAGCCTGAAAAATGGAATCTTCCTGTAGAAGGTAAAGTTGCAGTAAAGCGCCTGATTGACGTTGCAGAAATTAAAGACGGTGATAAAAACAAGTCAATCGAAAAACTGAATAATTATATCTTGTCAGAAGAATACAAGCGCGAAGAATCAAACTATTCCAAAATTCTTACGCCTGTTTTTGAAGCATACAACAACAAGGATGAAACTTTCTCTTACAGTTTTTCGGTTGATGAAATAAAACATAAAATCGATTCTCAAAGACAGAAGGAGGAAAACAGTATGTCTAATGTAAATCAGCCTGGGCATGATTCTGAAAATGAGTTCAATAAAGTTCATATCAATACCCACTTTGAAACAAAAGATAATCAAAAATTATCAGAAGAGATAAATTCCTTAAATATTTCTGATATTGGTATTTATGATACTGAAATAAAAGTTTCAAATGAAACACCATTCGTTTATCAAAAATTAGGTTTTCCAAACAGAGAAGTAAAAATATATAAAGATAAAATCGCAAGGGCGCTTTTAATAAGTCCTGATGACAAAACGGGGACAGGACAGAGCAAGAAGGAAGGTCCTCGGTTCCAGCATTGAGGAAAGGCCTGCCGAAGTGGGAGGAAGGGGGACTTTCGGTCACTGGGAATGTGACAGCGTCGTAGGGAGAAGAGACGGAGTAGAGCCGGTGATAATGACAATAGTGGAAAGGATGACTGATTTCTTCATACCGATAAAGATAACAGGGAAGAACGCAGATGCCTACATGGATGAAGGAATCGCGGCACTTGAAAAACGATATGGAAAAGAAAAGTTCTCGAAGATATTCAAAACGATAACAGCGGACAACGGCAGTGAGAATGCAAGGCTAAAAGAGCTTGATGATAGGTATGGAACAAAGGTCTACTTTGCGCATCCATATACTTCATGCGAAAGACCTGTAAACGAACGTCATAACAGAATGCTGCGGCGCTTTGTTCCAAAGGGAAAGAGCATAGCGGGCTATACCATGGAGGATATCGAGGAAATAGAAGACTGGATAAATGGACTTCCCCGGAGACGGCTGAGCTATGCCACCCCGGAAGAGCTTTTTAACGAGCAGCTCGATCTGGTTTATCGAGCTGCATAATAGTTGGATATGGCAGGAAAAAAGTTCAACTTGCTATTGCAATTATCAAATTAACCTCATTCAAAGTTGCCTTGTCATCTTTAAATAAAATCGAAGCTTTTAATTTCATCTGAAAAAATTTGTTTTTCCATGCATTATATTTTTTTCTTTCTGCAGATGTTGTATACCCGGTTTCCAGAGCACCTTTTGCGTATAAAAGAAATTCGATAAAATCTTCCTTAGTATTAGGAACTGGAAAGTTCGAAATTGCATCAACATCCTGTTTATCATCTCCATCACGAAGATCTTGATAAAATTTCTGCAATGCATCAGATGTGGAACGATTGGTAATTTCATACCCGCATTCCGGACATTTTATTGCCATGCTCGGCAGTATCGCGCCGCAATTAGGGCACTTCTTTATCTCGCCGTCGAATGACTGTTGCCGTGTTTCTGACATTTTCTTTTCTCCTCTTTACTCTTATTTTTTTACCAAACGAATCCTTCATTTGATATTTAACAACCCTCAAAACAAAACACTTTGCTCTTACTTCTGCAAAAATTCTTTCTGACTTTCATTGGCACGTTCCTGTTTCGTTTTTACGAAAGTCATAATTATCTCCGTGCAATTTACAGATTTTTATTGTAGCCATGCTTATATGAATCAAAAACTTTTTTCCAATAACTCTCGCGTTTTAAAACATATTCGCATTCAACATTTGAGTTGAAATTTTCTAAAATTGAATATTGAAAATTGTCTTCAACATACTTTATTGAGTTCTTCTTAACAATCTCTTTAAGTTCAACATCTCCGCCATGCCCGTCCTTTATATAATCTGTCCATCGCTGCCAGAGCATTTCTGTTTTGGAAGTTGCCGAACCGATATAGAGTTTTCCCGTTTTCGTATCTGTAATAACGTAAACTGCCTGTTGACTTTTAAGTGCATTAATCCAGACAATCTTATTATTTTCTTGTATTGACTTAAGCTGGTTGTAAGTAAGACATACATTGTCATAACCGTTGAATTCATCAGCATCATAAAAAGAAGGAAGATATTGATTCACTTCCATTTTAACTGAAAGTTTATTGTAATTACCAAAAATTTCGCGAGGTCCGCGTTTATATTTTAAAATCAATCGGCCAGAGAAATGCTCAAATTTTTTGACTTCGCGTGAAAATTTTTCTATTTTGTCATCGTTTTCAGGAACATCATCCAAAAGTTCAAAAGCTGTTATAAAAAGCCATTTATCCGAATTATTTCCCAGCTGCAACAGTCCTATGGCAAGCTGTCCTTTTTTAAATGTAATATTGCTGCCGTTTCTGTGCAGAACACTTTTTTTAAATTCCAGAAAATTATTGTTAAATTCCTCAAGTGCATTCCACGATTCGCCATTATTGCTTATAAGACGAATTTTTGCACGCGCTGAGTCAGTTGAATTTAATTTAAGAAGATCCGCTAATGTAAATATTCCGTCAGGCAGTTTTTCATCGCAATTTGCACAAAATGCCATAATTTTCTCCTAATCAATAATTATTGAATTATTTGATTCACATTGTACCCCCGATTTTCCGTGCAAAAAAGCGTATGAAATTGCAACTTTTTTGTGCGTTAACGCATAAAGCGATTGAATCGTGTTTGGAGTTAGAAGTTTCTTTAAAAAGAGCAAATAATCATCTTTAACCAGTCAATTTTTGTAGAATACTAAAAAGTTGTCGGCTTAACTTGCGTTTTTGGGTATAACGGACTATAGTAAAAGCATGGAACTTTTCAAACGGGAAACATATTTAAATAAAATCCGCGGTTTTTACAACGACACTGATGTTATCAAAGTTTTTACCGGAGTCAGACGCTGCGGAAAATCAAGTATAATGAAAATGGTAAGAGATGAAATTTTACAGAAAGGCTGCAAAGCTGAAAATATCATTTTTATCGACCTTGATGAAAAAAAATACCGCAAAATTAAAACTGATGACCAGCTGGAAAATCTTATAGACTCCCTTTCAGTTTCAGACGGTTTAAAATATCTTTTTGTAGATGAAATTCAAAATGTCCAGTCTTTTGAAGACGTTTTGAACGGAATCCGGGGAAAAGAGTATTCCATTTTTATTACAGGCTCAAATTCATATCTTTTAAGCGGGGAATTAACAACCAAACTTACAGGCCGCTATATCGAATTCGAAATGTTTCCTCTGAATTTTGAAGAATATCTGGAAATGAAAAAGTTCTATAAAAAAGAAGTCAATTCCAATTTAATGATGGAATTGAACAATTATCTGAACGAAGGAGGATTTCCCAAAACAATTTTCTACGATTCACTTGCCGACAAAAGAACTTATGTAAAAGCTGTCGTTCAGGAAATTTTCAATAAAGATATAAAGAAGAGAGTAAAAATAAGAAAAGTTGAAGTCTTTGAAAAAATCCGTGATTTTGTAATGAACAATTTCGGCTCGACATTCAGCATTTTAAACTTCCAAGCAGCATTGGAAAAAGAAAAACTCCCGGTTCGGCGGGAAACGTTAAAAAGGTATATAGATGCTTTGACGTCAGCAAAAATTTTATACGAATGTCCGCGTTTTGACATGAAAAGCAAAAAATCACTTTCAGGCGAAAAAAAATATTATCTGGCGGATTTGTCCTTTTATTTTTCAACAAATACTGACAACAGAATAAATTATGGTCCCGCATTGGAAAATCTGATTTACATTTATTTACGAAGCAAAGATTATTCCGTAAGCGTAGGAAGAATAGGCTCTTTGGAATGTGATTTTATTGCAAGAAACACAAACATGGATTATTCATATATTCAAGTGGCATATACGATTGCAGAAAGCAAAAAAACAGAAGACCGTGAATATACACCGCTTGAAAAAATACGGGATAATTATCCGAAATATGTTGTAACGACAGATTACCTTTTGCAAAAACGCAACGGAATTAATCATGTAAACCTGATGGACTTTTTAGCATCGGGAAAATTATTTTAATTGAGGTTAATAAGCATGATGGCGCAGCTTCAATTCATAATCGTAGACGACCACAAAATGCTCAGCGCGGAACTTTCCCTATGCATTCAGCGCAATAGTTGGAAGAATTCCGGTAAACCTTGCGGACAAGGCTATTGCAGTTCTACTCGGCGGAAGTATGTATACTCTCGGAAGACTTGCTGCAGAGAAAATCTCGAATTATTAGCATCAGAAATGCTCATTGCAAAGTCTGAATTATTCATCAAGAGGCAAACTTATTACTTACGGAATATTCTTGCTAAATTTGACAGATTTGATTAATTCACTTAAACTTAAAGTAATGATTTTTAGCTGATCACAATAATGAATCATCATAAATCAACCAACCACTTAAGGAGTCTTTTATGGAAAGAGTAAAGCTGATTGCTTGTGTATTCTTCATTAGTATGGCAGCATTTATTGTAACAGGGTGTCAACAAGACGATGATGGCTATATGAATCAATTGCCAAGGACAAAGCCGCAACAGAGGCGTATCTGGCGAATGTTTCGCTCCAGTTTACCGACAATGAGACTGCAGAAAGCGTCACAAAACCAATATCACTCGTAAATCAAGGACCGTTCACCTTGCCAAGCGGCTCCACCGTTAACTTCCATATAAAGGAGTTCACCGATGCTCGTGATTTTCTCGATGCAGGCGTTTATTTTACTCGCGAAGAAGATAATGTGTATGTTCCCAAAAGAACATTTGAAGACAGTACTTGTGACATTATCATTACATGTAACCAGGGGTTCGATAATGTAGTCCCCGAAAAAACAATCGCTACTGTCACCATTCCCAAATTTGATGGTACCGTTGATTTACGCACCAACAGTAACGGTGAACTTTGGGAATTTGACTGGACGAAGACTCCTGTGGTAGCGACATATTCATATTATAGAACTGCTTCATCATATTCGAGCATCAAGGGAACCATTGTTCAGCACCGTTCCGGAAATGAATTCACCCTGGATTTTACCGAACAGTCTTCATATAAGAATAGTGAGGGTGCATCATGGAATACTGCGACCACAACCCCTGCCACTCTTTCCCTGCGCTTCTTTCCTTCGAAAAATAGTTTATCTACTCCGACAATTCTTTACATCGACACGGTGGCATGGTACGAGCAGTACGGTTCGTATTTTGGTACGCTTCCGCTTGAGCATGAAGGAACCTATTGGTATATAGGATATAAAAAAGGAACAACTTCGGAGCCAACCGGAATAAAAGGAACAATCGACAACAGCACACACGCCACGTTCACTGAAGTCTCTGATGATAATTGGCCGACGGGAACGGATGGCACCACATGGACGATCACCAGCGGCAAAAATGAATCCAGTCAACACTATGTTACATTTACAAAAGACTCAGACACTACAAAGGTGTATACATTTACCTACATAGATGATTCTATAACAAAATTGTTACCTTCGCTCGATTCATAAAAGCACAGAGTTAATCGCATCACGTTTGGATTACTGAATCATAAAACGGGTTTTCACTCCCTTTCGAGAGCAGAAACCCGTTTTTTTATGTGATTGCTTTTCCACCGCCTTCACGAGGAATATGCAATCTTTGACCAAAAACTTCCTCAGTTCTGTACACATTGCTGTCTGAGCAAGCTTATTAATGCCTGCACCATTCGCCAAGCATTTTGTTCACTGTATTATGAATCTCTTCCGCGGTTGCTGCGACTTCACTGCTTTTGAGTCCGGCTTTTGACGCAACGGAAAGCAGCTGCTTTATTCCGGGATTCTTTCCTTCGCCGTCGATTGTAGTTGCATGCTCGCCGCCGAGTGAATTGCTGTACGTAAGATCATACGCAGGAGCAAGCGCCCATGATTTTGTGTCATCATCATACAGCCAGGAAAAATTTTTTGAGTGGTCATCGCGGTTGTGGGCAAACACATTGAAGCACATGCGGCGGTACAACTGTTCAAGTTCAGCGTAATTTTTTGTCAGCTGGAGCGTCAGCGTCATAAGCGTTGTGTAATCAAGATTAGGAACACGGTGCGAAGTTTCAAGCAGTCCCGATGCAGATACACAGTGAACTGGCAGCGGAACGCGGTCAAACCGTTTTGTGCCGAAGTAGCCGGAACATTTTTCTGACGGAAACAGTTTTGTCTCTGTCATCATAATGCCGCACGCTTTTGCGCAGCGTGAATAGTCGTATTCCTGTCTGCCGATTTCTTTTGAATCTTCCGATGAAGGAAATTTAATAATCCAGTGCTCGCCGTCTATTTCCGTCATAATTTTTGGACGCGCGCCGCCGGAAGAACCGCCCGCAGCAAAAAGATAATCAAGTCCTCTGCTCACATCAGACGAGAACAACGCAGCGCAGTCCGCCGCCACTTCATCAAGATCGACACGCGAATGAATCTGCTCCGACAGAACTTCCGCCGGTTCATACGAAAGAGCGCCCATGCCGCTGCTGCCCACAATCGCCAGCCGGTCAAGCACTGAAAGTTCATCGGGATTGATATGATTTTTCTGCAGAACGCGGTCAACAAGCAGACGCCCCCAGCCGTCAGGCAGACTGTCACTGAACACACCGAACAGACCGCCGAACGGTTCCCACTCAGGAATAAAAACGCGCTGCTCAAGCGGAAGCGAAAATGGTGAAATGGAAAATCCGTTTTCAAGCCATGGCCTGCTGTATTCAAAAGCCGCGAACCGATGTTGATAAAGTGCAAGCGTTCCCACCTGCGTCTTTCCGCCTCGGTTTCCGTTGTAAAATACATCAAGCGTCCTTATTCTGTTCATCGATTAATTCCTTGAGCGAGGAGAACTGTTTTTTAGTAAACAGCGAATCAAAATCATTTTCCATGCCGAGTGCAATGGCAATTTTAATAAGAGAGTCAAAAGCAATTTCGCCGGTCTGTTCAAAGCGCTTATATGAACCAAAACTCATGCCAGCCTTCTGCGCCGCCTGAACCTGCGTCAGATGCTGCTCCTTCCGCCTGAGCCGCACTTTGTCGGCCGTCTCCAGAGCGATTTGCGAAGCTGATTTTTGCGAAAGCTGTATCATAATTGCTCATATTTTAGCACTTATTAGCAAATATGACAATAATAGATAATATATGAGCACTGTTTTTAATAAAACCATAGTCATCCTGGATAACAAAGTAATGCTCACCGAGGCAGCATAATTTGTGTTGCGAATTATTTTACTTCAGCAACAATCTGTGCGTTTTCGTAAACAGTGATGGTATCAATCTGAACACGGGGAAGCCGCAGCACAAAACCGTCTTTGACATCGTAACCAGCATCTTCAGTTGGTTTCGTGTACGTGTATTGCACCGTAAGATGATTCTCTTTGTAATCAACAGAATCCACTTTAAAAGAAGATTCCTTCACCGCAGGAATAGTGACTTTTGAAATCACGACATACTGATATTTTGAAAAATCATCTTCTGACGGAGTGAACGGTTTTTTATTGTCCATCGTCGCAGCCGCACCAAACACATCATCAAATTCTTCGGCGGTCCTGATATCCGCACAGAGAACAGGCTGCTTGTCCGTGTCCCAGTTCTTCACAAAACTCTGATAAGGGAATTCCATAAGATTCAGTACTGTATAATCAAACGGCATTTGTTCAGTTTTAGTCTGCTTCTGAGTTTTTGTATTCGTGCAACCAGTGAGCACCGCTGCAATTGCACAGATAGAAAATAATTTTTTTGCTTTCATATAATGATACCTCTGCGCAAAGGTATATCACATTACATGCTTTTTTCACAGAACGTATAAAATCAGACACTTTACATTTCTCTTGTTTATAGAAGATAAGACATCATCAGAAAATTAATAATGAAAAAATAGTTAGAATAGGAATAACAGTTATTTTAGTTGAGTTTGACGACCTTCCAAATTTTCTGGGTCGTTATACTCCATATATGGAATTTGCGGGCATTGACAAATACCTAAAAGGCGTTTACCATAATATTCATCAGGTGGATTTTCACTCTGATAAAGCTCGTTGCTATCCCGATGATTTATTGGGTTAAATGCTTCGGGCTTATTTTTTTGTTGGATGATATCTATCAGTTTGCCTTTTTCGATTGAAGATAAACTCTGGTCATAATAAACTTCGCCGTTCATGTTTTCTGTAAAAACAATTTTTGCGGTAAAATCATCTTCGTTTAATTTTGTTCCTAGGGCGTAGTAATGAAATTGTTTTAATTCAGGTTTCTTATTGTCTTCATTTTTTTCTGTTGTAATATAAATTGCATTTTTAATAAGTTCTGGAATATTGTACATTCCTTCAAAATGACCATATTGAAACATGTTATGATGACTAGTCTCTTTTATACCCGTAAAATTGAAATTGTATATTTTACCGTCATTCAATGTTTGACGACTCTCCAAATTTTCCGGATCGTTATACAAGAAGCTCATTCCTATCGTGCAGGTTCCGTCTGTTGATTCAAGCGTGAGAGTTCCATCTTCGTCTGAGCGGAAGATAATTCCGCTCCGTCCGTCCTGCATCGTCACCATTTTTTATCGTACCACTCAACGAAAGTTTTTATTGCTGACTTCTGTTCTTCTGAAAGCGTGTACAAATCTGTATGCATCTTTCCAGTGAGGGCGAGCGAATCACATCTTGCGAGATACTCTGCGTCAGATTTTGAAAGCGGGCATGTCACCACTTCATGCACCGTAGCATCGTCATTCACCTTGCGGTCATACGAGCCGGAGAACGTCCTGCGTTCGTCACCTGATGCGGCAATGACACCTTCTGCGAATATCCAGTCCTTCGCCGTATACGTCACTGTAAGCCGCATAGAGCCGTAAATGACATCGAGGTATATTTTCTCTTCCGTATCGTCAAGCCATGACTTCTTGTGCAGAGTTGAGTTAAGTTCTGTTGGGTAGTAGTTTTCAACCATCGTGACTTTATCTATGCTCGCGCCTATCCCCTCCGGCAGTCCTTCTTTTTCTGCTTGTGTCGGCTCAGCATTAAGTGCTGAATAAACCATGTACGATATGCACGAAGTGAGCACAAGCGGTGCGCACAACAGCATAACAGCGAGTAATTTCTTCATTTCTGTTCCTCCAGAAGCATGTCTATTGTCTTTGATATATAAGCCTTGTTTTCCTTGCTGAGACAGGATATTTTTTCAACATAGGTTTTAACTTCCTTCGGGACTATGTAGCCGTCCTTGTCCTTGCCGGTGGCGAGATAGTCAATCGTCACGTGCATCGCAGATGCGACACGCTGAACGTTCTCAAGTGTCGGCATGTCGTCACGTCTTATCCACCTTGAGTTTGACGACCCTCCAAATTTTCCGGGTCGTTATACCTGTCATTTTAATACACATTCTGTAGTTTTACAATGCGATAAAGTCGTTAATGCCGACAATCTTTTCCTGCAAATCTTCTTCATTCTGATACAGACCCATATTGCAGAACTGTTTTTCTGTAAGTCTTATTATTCTGACGGTTCCTGTTGAAGGTATGTAGTTTCTGATTCTATTTAAATGCTTTTCAGCGCCTTTACGGTTATTCGTGATTCTCATAAAGACTCCACTTTGAAGCAGAATATATCCGTCTTTGACTAAAAACTTCCTCAGTTCTGTATACTCTGCTTTCGTCCCTCGCTTGTTCGTAGGATTCAGCAATACCAGTATTCTCATGTATTCTACTCCGATATTACTTCAATTCTCTCAAAAGGCAAAATTGTCGGAAGTTTCAGCAATTCTCTGTTTTTGTTTTCAACAGCGCTTTTGAAACTCTGTATCATTATATTTATTCCATTTGCAATAGTATTTTTTTCTTCATTTATTATACAGGCATTATGAAGCGTCAAGGTCAGATTCTTTCGCTGTTCTCTGCTCAAATTACTCTGTGTATTGAATGTCTGCTTGGCAACCAAATCTACCATTGCCCGCCACGGTTCAATCAAGTCATCAGCAAGGTTGAAAGAATTAAACGGCCCGATATGATGAATTCCAAGAGCAGGATAAAATCCCGCGCAAACAAGTTCACGAATAATCGTGTTCCTGATAATTGCATAACCATAATTAAGACATGAATTAACCGGATCATCATTTGTCCTTACAAGTCCCTGATGATATTTCTGAAAATAAAGCTTTGCCGCAGTACCTTCTCTGTTTTCTGGATCTCCTGGTTCTACATTCTTTGCAAGTTTAAAAAGTTCTTTTGAACCTTACAATCCTAGAAGGGTAAGGCATTTGGCCTGATTTTCAATTTTTCTTATTATTATTTTCTGCCACAAGAGATTCTTAAATTCATCGTTCATAGTCAACTGGCACATTGCTGTCTGGGCATTTCTTACATTTGCGTCATAAGGAAGAAGAATGCTTGACGGCATATAGTCCTGCCCGATTATCACAACACCGATTTTATTTTCACTTAATACAGATAAGGCCATTGTTGAAATTCGGATATTTGCCCCCGTGAAGATAATTTGTTCCAAATCTTCTAAAGGCACTTTTACCGTATTCATGGCTTATTCCCGCTTTCCTTCCTGTTCAATTATCAGTTTATTGCTTCTGTACACGTACAGTTTGCTTACTCGTCATCGCTCATCGAATCGTCAAAGAACCAATCCGTGTCGCCGTCCGCTTTTTCTCTGCGCTTCTGCTCGTCTGTCCACGGAATATCGTACGGAAGAATAAATCTGATTTCCTTTTTTGAATCAAAGCCGTAGTCCGCACAGAACTGCTTGAGCGTTTCTTCAAGCTGCGATTTTGTTTTTTCCACAGACAGTACTTTTATAGTGAGCCACGTTCCGCGGTACATGAGCGAGCCTTGCTCAATTTCAATCTGCACGCCGTATGTACTTGCAATTTCTTTTTTTACATGCCAAGTGAAATATTCTGCGCGCCATCCATCTTCTTGTTTTTTGGCACATTGTTTTTTTGTTTCTGAATCACGGGCGGCTATCTTTGTAAGAAGTGCGGTTGTTTTTTCATTCATCTTCTCAACGGGAAGAAAGTCGAGGTCGGGATTTGTCTGCCCATTACATGTAACGCCTGCATTTTCTTTTGGCTGCGTGTAGTCGATGTCGTCGTAGGTGATTGTCGCTTCGTTCATCTCTTGCATTTCTCCTCCTAGTCCTTGCGGTTTTTTGTTACCAGAATCTCATCGATACTCCGGTTGAGCACGCGCGAAAGAACGGTCATGTTGTCCATGTTCGGCAGCGTCTGTCCCCAGAACCATTTGTATATTCCCTGCGGTGTGGAAAAATTGAATATGCGCTGAAGAAGTGCGACGGAAATATTTTCTTCTTTCATAATGCGCTCGATATTTTTGCCAGTCGCTTCCATATCGATTACCGGATGCGCGTCGCGTTTTGCAAGCGGCGTTATTTTTTTAAAGCGGATTTCCGGGCACGGCATGTCCTCGTCGTCAACCATAGGCGCGTGGTAACAGACAAGTTCAAACACACCGTCGGCAAATTCCTGCGTGAGAAACTGGCTCATCGTGTGGTCAGTTCCTTCGCTGTCAGTCAGATGATATTTCCACGCGTGGCCGCCGAATGTGTCGCCGATGTCCGATTCATCACGTGCGTCAGAACTGCTGCCGTCATCGTGCGTCATATCCGCTCCGCCATGAAGCGCAAGAAATTTTTGGAATGCTTCTTCCGTGTCAAATGATTTTTTTTGTTCAAGCAGCTGGTCTGCAAAATAATCGGTCGTCTTCTGGCTCATCACGAGCGCGTTGGGCCATTTGTTCCACTTTGCAAAAAACACCGCCGCCGCTTTGTCTATCTGCGTATACCAGGGCGAACCTTTTTTGAAAAATGAAACATACGAAACGTCAGTGTCATGTGTTGCCGCATAGTCGCGTTCCTGCTGCCACCTGTCATCATCGTCAGTCGGGTCGCAGCCGTCAGCCTCCATTTCTTCGCAGTCAGGTTCATCTTGTTCTGCACTCACATTGACGGCATCATCTTCTTCAACAAGATCTTTCTCGTCAGGCTCGCCGAACATTTCTTCAAGGTCGCTCTCAAGATTCGCAAGGCATGAATAACATTCTGTCGCAGTAATTTCTTCAAGCGATTTATTAAATCCTGCAACTGCCATTGACGCGGCTTCCAATGCGGCTCCGTCCTTCCCGTACTGTCTCACCACAATCGGAAAATCTTTTCTGGTGATGTCGAGATGCAACGCTTCCGCCCGCGCAAGAAGCAGGTCGTGTGAATAATTTGGCATACGCTCTCCTTACGATTACAGTATGCAGCATTTCTCACGATTTGTGCATTAAACTTCCCGTTTACTTGTGTTTTAAGCTGCCATTGTGATATATTCAATTCAGCGTGGCTCACTGCCGTTTCTTATTGAAACAATGAACGAGCCATAGAAAAGGCACTGAAATTCAGCGCCTTTTTTATTTCTATTGTTTATTGTTTAAGTACAGCCAAGTCGGGACATTCTTTTTTAAATATTTCTATTTCTTCCGGTGAAAGTTTCTGCGGGTAGTCTCTAAAAAAGTTATAAATTTTTTTCTTATCAAAAGAGAATAAATATTCGCCAATACTATCTGGCGTTTCTACCCACCATATTTTAGAGGTTTTGTTTTCTTTGTAAAAGTCTGTCATTTTATTCCCCCCATTAACTTTGTTGATGAAATGGATTTTGTTATAAAATCAGGAGCAAACCTTGCTGCCATCGAAATCAAAAGCGGCTCCCGCTTTACCAATTCAGGAATGGCTGCTTTTAGGAAACAGTATCCAAAAGGAAAAACCTATGTCGTTTCCTATCAGGACGATCCGAGCGGACTTGCAATCCCGATGGAACAGTTTCTGAAAACTAAACCTGACCTTCTTTGCAGCAAGTAAGTCTCACGGCCCTCCAAATTTTCCGAGTCGTTATACACAGATTGATTCTTCAAAGAATGTTGGAGCCAACTATTCTTCCAGTAGAGGTCAAAGTTCTAATGTTTTTTTCTATATAGATACTGATGTTAATGAGCGAAGAGTCATTAGACAAATAAAATCTGTTATTGCTGAACGATTAAGAAAAAATGAAGATGTATTTGGGAATATATATATTTACTAAAAGAAAGCTGATAAATATTTTGAACTGAAAATAGACACGGTCGGCAATGTTGAAAGAATCAACAAAGCCGCCGGCGATTGGCAAGCGATTATTCATCAACCCACCTATTCAAATGTAGCATATATAGCAGAAATGTCAACACAAAATATAAATGAACATATAAGTTTGAGTTTGACGACCCTCCAAATTTTCCGGGTCGTTATACGTCAGTGCCGCGTCTTACGCTTCCTTTCCTGTTTTCAATGGAAATGTTCAATCCTCTGAATGTCGTTCTTCCTTGCAGTTTCCAACCACTAAATGTAAGAGATTTTATAACGTTGTTGTCGTTTCGCTCATTTATAGTTTTCATTATTTCAGCAGCAATGCTTTTATTCATGGTTATGTTTGGTGTTGACATTTTATCATTTTGTGGTATATTGACATTGGTGATACTTAGGACGTTTTCGTTCGGTATCTGCCCCACCAAGAAGAGGGCTAGAAAATCCTTCCCCTTCGGAAAGGATTTTTTTATTTCTTCGTTAGCACTTACAGAGAAAAAATATTTTTTTCTATTATCATCATAATTGATTGCAAGTTCTACGGCTTCTTTAATTATTCTATCTTCATTTTTATTGTAGTATTGTATTTGTCCGACTACGCCGTAAATTACACCTTCATTAGAAGACGACTTTTCAGAGATTCTCCGTTTGACGACCCTCCAAATTTTCCGGGTCGTTATACCTGTCATTTTAATACACATTCTGTAGTTTTAAATGCGATAAAGTCGTTAATGCCGACAATCTTTTCCTGCAAATCTTCTTCATTTATTATACAGGCATTATGAAGCGTCAAGGTCAGATTCTTTCGCTGTTTTCTGCTCAGATTAGTCTGTATATTGAATGTCTGGTAATTGGCTGCCCCGTTATGGTCACAAAACGCTCGTAAAAAAAAATGCAAAAAGTTTGACGTGTGCGGTGACCCCTCATGTTACTGCATGACGAGCCATCATCTAGAAGCATGAGGGGGTATCATCCAGTAGCATGAAGAGGCATCATCTAGCAGCATGACGACCTGTCACGTACCAAGCGGTACAAATCATACGCTATTACGTTTCCAAGATACTTTGCAATTGTGTTTGCCGTAATTCTTGATTTTTTTTACAGACCGGAAAGTGTTCATCAACTTCTCAGGATTTGTCAGTGAACCGATTAAAGAAGACAACATATTGAGAAGGTTCTCCAGTTTCCGCTGATTTCAGATCTTTCAAAGAAGAAAATTCAGTTTAAAGCAACATGGAGTTCGATGCACTGAAACCATTATATTAACCAGTTTTTCGATATATCGAAAATAAACCGCAGAATAGCATTAATTTTTCGATATATCGAAAAATTTACTCGATTCGGGAGTGCATGAAAATCAGACACTGTGCCTCAACTTCGAGTCAAAAACGGACGAGCGCGTTCTTACGGAACAGAACTGGATTCACGCAGTACACGCATTGCCTGCCGGAAAGAAGTACCTGTTTTCATTCCGTGAAGTGTCCACTCTGGTAAAAACGTTGCCGTATGAAACAGGCGCGCTCGCTTTCATCAGAGACCATTTACAACTACATCGCCGACCATGGTCTGCGTGAATCGCTGTACCTGCAGGTGTGCTATCTTCTTGCCGATGATACGACTATCCAGCGCGAGTTCAGCGTGCTCGAATCAATTCACGACAACTTTCCAAAGTATGTGCTTTCCATGGACACGGTGAGCCGGAGCAGGAACGGAATTACTAATATGAACATTGCCGACTGGCTGCTGGATAAGCCAATTCAGACGGAATTGTAGACTTTATTTCATTTATGTGCATTTGCAATTATACACAGAATAATATATAATTGTGTATAATTGCAATGAATGATTCTGAAGGTAAAGTAGCGTCATTCATGCAGTCAAACAGCGGCTATATTACTTCTGATGACTGCATGAAAATCGGCGTACATAGAAATATCCTCTTTGAGCTTGCAGGAAGCGGGCTGCTTAAAAAGGCTGCTGCAGGAATTTACTGTCTTCCAGACACCATACAGGATGAATTATATATACTTCATCTGCGCTATCCTTCCCTTGTTTTTTCTCATGAAACGGCGCTGTACTTGCTGGGATATAGCGATCAGATACCATTCAAGTACAATGTCACCGTGCCGGCCGGGTTCCATTCATCATCGTTGTCGCCATATTCGGTGTTTCAAATTAAGGAAGAACTTATAGACTGTGGAAAGACAGACTGTAAAACTGAATATGGAAACACAATCCCTGTTTATTCTATTGAGCGTACTTTGTGCGATCTGCTTCACAACCGTAAGAATTTTGATTCAGAGCGTTTTCTTCCCGCGTTCAAAAAATATGCCTTGTCCTCTTCTCGCGACAATATATCGTTTTTGAAATTTGCAAAATTACTTCATGTTGAAAAGAAAATCAGACTTTACCTGGAGGCAACGATTTGAAAACAAAAAATGCAATGTCTCTCAAGGCGCTGATTAACAAGAAAGCCGAGGAATTACATACACTTCCTCAAATCGTTTTTCAGAACTATATCATGGAATGCCTGCTCAATAGAATCTCACGTTCCCCGTACAAGGATAACTTCATTTTAAAAGGAGGTTTTCTCATCAGTTCAATAATTGGCCTTGCAAGCCGCTCCACCATGGATATGGATACAACAGTGTCAGGCATCACACTCAGCAAATCGGAAATAGCAAAAATGACAAAATATATTTGTGATGTTCCTGCAGAAGATGATTTTACCTTCGTATATGACAGAGTCGAAGACATTAGGGAAACAGACGACTATCCGGGACTCCGCGTATTCTTGTTTGCAGACTATGAAAAGATACATGCGCCTTTTTCAATTGATGTTACAACGGGAGATAAAATAACTCCCGCTCCAACTCAGTATTCATATAAACGGTTATTTGATGCGACACCTATATCTGTGCTTTCATATCCTCTTGAAACAGTTCTTGCCGAAAAGATAGAAACTATTTTATCCAGAAACATTGCCAATACACGGCTGCGTGATTTCTACGATGTCTATATATTGAAGCCCTTTGCACAGCAGTCTTCAAATAATTTGATCAGATCCGCGCTGAAGAATACTGCAAAAGAACGTAAAACAGAAAAATATATATCCAAAGCAAAAAATCTCTTGGCCGAAATAGAACATGATAAAACAATGCTGGATCAATGGTCTAGATACACAAAACAAAGACCGTATGCAGCCGGAATATCATTTGAATCGGTATGTGATTCCATAAGGGATATTTTGCAGCGTATAGGAATATAATGTGCTATACTGCATTCATCTAAGGGAGCACAATATTTATGACAGAACAAATTCACCAGGCAATTTACTACGCAGGTAAGCGTCACGCTGGTCAAGTGCGCAAGGGCACTTCGGTTCCGTACCTTGTTCATCCAATGGAAGTGATGGGCATTCTTATTGAAAACAACTGCAGCGAAGACGTTGTTGTTGCAGGGATTCTGCATGATGTGATTGAAGACACGTGCGATGACAACGACATCATCCGCGATATAGTCAGAGCTGAAATTCAAAACAAATTCGGTGAGCACGTACTTTCTATTGTAAACAGCGAAAGCGAAGACAAGTCAAAGACATGGAAGGAACGCAAGCAGCACACGATTGATGCATTGGCAGATGATTCTTTTGAAGTGCAGGCCGTCTGCTGTGCCGATAAACTTTCCAACATCATGAGCATTTATGCAGACGTTCAGTCTTCCGGTGAAAAAGTGTGGAGTAGGTTCAATGCGCCTAAAGACAACTTGCACTGGTATTATCAATCGGTGTATGAACATCTCACAAAAATTGACGAAACAAAGTATCCGATGGAAAAGCAGCTGGGAGAATTTGTTGCTAAAGTGTTTACAAAATAATAATTACACAGAACAGTTTATTGCTGCCGCCGGATGTATCTCCGACAACAGCAGTATTTTTATTCCGTCCACACTTCCTGCGCCATGCGGAACGCAGCCCATGCTTTTGGCCAGCCCGCATAGAACGCCGCGTGCGTGATGATTTCCGCAATCTCATCTTTTGTTACGCCGTTCTTTTTTGCATTCATCAAATGGAATTTAAACGAACTGTCAATGAGTCCCTGCGACATGAGCGACGTCACGGTAACAATGCAACGGTCACGCGTGCACAGTTTGTCAGTGCGCGACCACACCTGCCCGAACAGCACGTCATCATTCAGTTCCGCAAACTTCGGCGCAAACTCACCGAGCTGGTCACGACCCGCAGTCACTTTTGTTGAAGACGGCACCGCTGCGCTGCTCGTTTCAGATGCACAGGGCAACTTGTCGTACACATCACGGCTCACCGGTTCACACCATTCAGTAGCAGTTTCTTCACCAGGCACTTCGATGGCAATGTGGCTGAACCAGGAATCTTTTTTTGCGCCGTGCCAATGCTTTACGTTCGCCGGAATCACCACTACTTTTCCCGACTCAAGGCTCACCGCATCTTTTCCTTCTTCCTGATACCAGCCTTCGCCCGCAACACAAACGAGCATCTGTCCGCCGGCATTCTTTGCATGATGAATATGCCAGTTGTTGCGGCACCCCGGTTCAAACGTCACGTTCGCAAGGAACGGCTTTCCTTTTTCAGGCTTTGTAAGCGAATTTAAAAACGAATGACCCACAAAGTACTTTGCGTACGCGTCATTCGGTGCACCGGTACTAAATATATTCACTTTTTCAAAATCACTTTTATCAGCATACTTCATACATGACCTCCATGCATGATATACCGTACCACCTATAGTTCACTCTAAGTCAAGGGATTCAAATCGAGGTAATTGATTACTCGTAATTATTTGACTTTCAACTACAACTATGCTATTTTATAGTCATAATAACTACATTTGATTTCTATAGTAGTTAATTTGATGATATTTTATTCTATAAAGAGGCGCACTATGGCAACATTAAGTGTTCGATTGGATGATGAAACTCGCGACGGTTTTCTCGCATTCTGCAACAAAGTGGGACTTTCCGCTTCAACCGCATTCACCCTTTTTGCAAAGGCCGTAGTCCAGCAGCAGCGCATTCCGTTCGAAATCAAAGCGGAAGATCCATTCTACAGCGAAGCGAACATGAGCCATCTGCGCGCGGCAGCAAAAAGAATGGATGAAGGAAAATATGAAATGCACGACATCACACTCAGTGTAGCCTCACCAGACGCGGAGATAAAGAAGTGAACATTGCATGGGATCATGAAGCGTGGAATGATTTTCAATCTATTCTCGAAATCAATGATAAAAAATCCTATAAAAAGATTTTTGCCTTAATTAAAGATATTGAAGTAAATGGTGCTGATAAAGGAATTGGAAAACCGGAACGATTAAAGCATGGACTTAATAATTTCTACAGTCGTGAAATAAATAAAGAAGATCGCCTTGTATACAGAATTGTTGATGAAAATGTGCTGCAAATCATTCAATGTAAAACCCATTATCAAAATGTCTGAAGCAGCGCCGTACACCCCGCAAGAACGTCACGGTACGTTTCATCGAAGTTGCCGGTAAACCAAGGGTCCGCCACATCGCGTGTCTTTCCACAGAATGAAAGCAGTTTGAATACTTTGTGCGCACTGTCCCCGCCAAAACATCGCTTCATGTTGCGTATATTTTCTTCGTCCATGCCAATCAGCAAATCATATTCATTGTAATCTTCGAGAATTATTTGACGCGCACCACGACGCTTGTATGCAATGCCCTCTTCATCAAGCTTTGCACGTGTCCCCGAGTGAATGTCGTTGCCCAGCTCTTCAGTGCTTGTCGCCGCTGACTCAATGATGAACTCATCTTCGCGTCCGGCCTGCTCGACAAGATGCTTCATGACAAATTCTGCCATTGGCGAGCGGCAGATATTTCCGTGGCAGACAAAAAGAATTCGTTTCATATTTATAAACCTATTGGTAATTTTTATTGAGTATATCATAATCAGTTTCTTTTGCCGACTGTATCAAAAAATATTTTATCTGCATATTCAAAAGTTACCTAAAAATTGCTTGATATACTGTGTAACATAATGAACCAGTTAAAATTACGCTCATAAAGCTTGACACTTCAGAACAGCTTACTGCGCACAGACACACGTGGTACGAAGTTCTTGGTACTGCTGTTCTTCTTCAATGAAAAGGAAAATGTCATAAGCCGATACGCTTGAAACGATACTGAAATATTTCAAAATCGAAAAATAATACCAACAAATTTTTTTATTTGAAAGCAACAGAAATACCAATATTCGTGTTGCCTTCGAATAATAGATATAAATTGTATTTTCTAGTATAGTGTCTTCATGGCAATTCAAATCTTCGGCACCGCAAAAAATTTTGACACAAAGAAAGCACAGCGTTGGTTTAGTGAACGTCGCATCTCCGTTCAGTTCATTGACCTCAAAGAAAAAGAAATGAGTTCAGGAGAACTAGACAGTGTTATCACCGGTCTAACTAGAGCCGCAGGAAGCAGAGCTGCTGCGGTTGAACAGCTTATTGATACAACAAGCAAAGAATATGCAAGCATAGCATATCTTGATGACAATGACAAAGCGCAAAAGCTGCTCGACAATCCGCAACTTATGAAGCAGCCGGTGGTACGGAATGGGAAATTTGCCGCAACGGTAGGTTACTGTCCAGAAGTATGGGAGACATGGAACTAATCATTCTAAACAAGAGCTTCTTTGCAATTTCACCGGAAGTTATCATCTGAGCTGTATAATTGTTTTAAGCTGACCATCATCATCGTACATGTACACAAGATGGTTTCCGTCAACGCAAGCATATTTGCAGACGATTTCTTTATCTGAGGTTACTGCTGATTTATAAGAAATACGCAGATGAGCAAAATTTTGTTTTTTATATACTTCAAGAGGAATTGTTTCAAGCGCATAATCTAAATACAGCAGGTTGTGAATGTGCCCGTTAAAATCAACATCACTTCTTCGAATGGCAATTCGCTTTTCTGTTTCAAATGATGATGGCTCTGTTATTTTTACAAGTCGCTGTTCGGCAAAAACAGATTTATCTTCCGGCTGATATTTATTGAGCAAGGCCTGTTCAATTTTGCACGGATGCTTTGTTGCAATATCATAGAGCACCCACTTTGTTGTTCCTTTCACACACACTTCATCATTCTTATACAAAATAAAATCACGTGTTGCCACAACTGGTGACTTAAGAAGCTGTGACCATGTTTGAGCTTTTATTTTATCTGCGTACGATGGATACGATGAAATCTCAAGCTGCCAGTCAGTCAAAATCCATGCCTGTGTATTTTTTCTTCCTACAAAGACACTATCACCAACTGCATCAGAGTGACGATTGCCAGTATTCTCAAGTATTTTTAGAATCGCAAAGAGGCTGACTTTTCCATCTTCTGTAAAATCTTCAATGACAGGTTTATATTCTTGTTCAAAAATCATTTTTGTTTCCTCGTGACACAGTATATCACGATTGAAAATTAACGCAAATATGATAGAATGTTTACTATGCATCTGTATGCAGAGGAGGATTGTCATGAAAAAAATAATTACCATTAGCCGTGAGTTTGGTTCTGGCGGTGGTGAAATTGGTGAAAAAGTTGCAAAGCGTCTTGGCTTTGAATTATATGACAAGTCAATTATTTTACAGGCAGCTCGTTCTGCAAACATTGATCCTGGTGAAATGCTCAAGCATGATGAACACGCGCCACAGTTGATTGGCTTTACACAAAGTCTGTTTGACATGTACAACTCTCCACTTGATGAACGCCTTTTTGAAGCACAAAAAACTGTCATCAAGAAAATTGGTGAGCACGGTAACTGTGTCATCGTAGGAAGAAATGCAAACAGTATTCTTCAAGAATACGACAGCTCGCTTCACGTATTCATTCATGCAGACAAATATTGGCGTATCATGAGAATGAAGCAAGATAAAATGAAAGAATACAGCGAAGAAAAAATAAGTCAGCATATGCGTGATGTGGACAAAGCACGTAGAAAGTTCTGTTCTTACTATACTGACACAGAATTTGGTGTCGCTGAATATTATGATATTTGTTTATCATCATCGTCTCTAGGAATAAACAAATGCGTTGACATAATCTGCGACATTGCAAAAGAATAATTCTACAGCAAAACGAACTCATCATTGTTGCTGAATTCTTTTTATATTTGTAGTAGATTGTTCTTAATTATTTGATTTACTTTTTGGGGGCATATATGTCATGTACTACTATTCTTGTTGGAAAGAACGCAACATATGATGGTTCAACATTCATCGCACGCAATGATGATTCTTCTTCTGGACATTTTATGCCTAAAAAATTCAAAGTCATTCATCCAAAAGAACAACCTAAAGAATATACTTCTGTCATCTCACACGTAAAAATTCAACTTCCAGAAAATCCTCAAAGATACACCGCAATGCCAAATGCTGTAAAAGGAAAAGGTATTTGGGCGGCAAGCGGCGCAAATGAAAGCAATGTCGCAATGACCGCTACAGAAACAATAACTTCAAATGAGCGCGTGCTTGGAGCAGATCCGCTTGTTGAATACGTGCCTGCAAAAAATCGGCAAAAGGAAAAGGTAGGGGGAATCGGCGAGGAAGATCTTGTTGTCATCACACTGCCATACATTCATTCTGCACGGGAAGGTGTTGAACGTCTTGGAAAACTTCTTGAACAGTACGGAACATACGAAATGAATGGTATTGCTTTTTCTGACGTGAATGAAATATGGTGGCTTGAAACAATTGGCGGTCATCATTGGATTGCACGTCGTGTTCCTGACAATGCATATGCTGTCATTCCAAATCAGTTAGGAATAGATGACTTTGATTTGCAGGATGCGCTCACTACTCAAAGAGAAAATATCTGTTCAAAAGACCTTGCGGAATTTATTTCCAAGAACCATCTTGATTTATCTCTTACTGCCAACTCTAATCAAAAGAAACTAAATGCACGCGATGCGTTTGGAAGTCATGACGATGCAGACCATGTATACAACACTCCGCGCGCTTGGTTTATGGAAAGATATTTTAATCCAAGCACTTCTACTTGGGATGGAATTTCTGCTGACTATAAAACAAATTCAGATACAATTCCATGGTGCAGAATTCCGGAAAAGAAAATAACTATTGAAGACATGAAGTATGTGCTTTCATCGCATTTTCAAGGCACACCATATGATCCGTATGCATCATACGGAGATGCATCTTTGCGCGGCGCATATCGTTCCATCGGCATCAACCGCAATGACTTTATGGCGCTGTTTCAAATACGACCGTATGCTCCGCAAAATTGCAACATGATTGAATGGCTTGCAGTAAGTTCAAACGTATTCAACGCATTGGTGCCATTTTATACAAACTGCGATACAACTCCTGCATATCTTGCAAATACAACTGACGAAGTCACCACCGACAATTTTTATTGGACAAGCAGAATCATCGCCGCACTTTCTGACGCGCATTACGGGAAATGTCTTTCGCATATTGAACGATATCAGCAAGCAGTGCAGTCACAGGGTCACGCGCTTATAAACACGTATGATAAACTTCTTGCCGAAGAACACGATTCTACAAAACAAATGACTCTTTGCAAGGAAGCTAATGATAAAATAGCTGCAATGCTCAAGAAAGAAACACAGTCTGTATTGAACAATGTTCTTTACGAAGCAAGTTGTTTGATGAAGAATGCGTATGCACGCTCAGATGCGTAAATTTATTTTATAAGCGCTGTACTATTTTCTTTTACAACCGCCTCAAGCGCGCCTCGTCCCTGCTGTGCGGGAAAGTTCCGCCATAAAACTACTTTTGCATTGGGGCACACTTCCGCCAGCGGACCGGACACCGGATTATGCACATTGTCTATGATTATGTCGTATCCTTCTTCCTTTGCTTTTGCAATCTGCGCTGCCGTTGCAGGACCCGGACCAAATGTATCTGTTACCGTAAGCCCTAAATCTTTTGCAAGATACACCTGCATTGCGTGGACAAGCACTTTTTTTGAAGGAATATTTTTTTCCGCAACAAGAGCCTTTCCTTCGGCAACTGTTTTTTTATAAGAAGCTATACGGGCATCGCAGACTGCTTCCGTATGCAGCACAGACGCAATCAGTTTAGCTTGTGACTCAACGGTGGCAATGCTGTTGTCGGTGCTGATTTTAATAAGCGTTACATTTCCCGCTGAATCAGCAAGCGTTCTCATCATGCGCTCGTACCCTGCATAGATGAGATATTTGCTTTCGGTAACTTTTTTAATGTCAGAAACAGTAAGCTCATATTCCGGCGGATGTTTCATATCAGCAGGAGCAAGAGGTGTAACATCATCAACTCCCGCAATGTCTGCAAATGCAGCAGTCCATGTTGTTGAAGCAATTACTTTTGCGTTGGCTGACACCGCGTCTTTTTTTCCTGATGCAAACACTGTTGACAGCAACAGTCCAAGCGATAAAACAATCAATATGTTCTTTTTCATTTTATTTTTTCCCCTCAATTGAAAATGCAATATATAAAATACCTGCAGTAAGCGCGACTGATGCGCTCGGTGGCAAATCAAACGCTACTGCAAGCAAAAATCCTGCAATCGAAATGATAAATCCTGCTATGCTTGAAGCGGCAAATAATTTCTTCATACCGTTGCCGTGTTTCCATGAAGCAAGGAAGCGCGATGCCACAAGCACGGGAAGCACAAGCAGCGAATCAATCAAAAGCGCACCGAGTATTTTCATGGCGACCGCAATCACCAGTGCAATCAGTATCACCATCACTACGTAATGAAAACGCACGTGTATGCCAAGTGACTGTGCAACTTCTCTGTTGTAGAAAATTGCAAGTATGGTGCGCATGTTTACAATCACATACACGGCAAGAAGAATGCTGATTGCTCCAAGCAGCATCAAGTCCGATGTCTTCAGCGCAAACGGACTTCCCCACAAAAGGTTGAGCGTATTGTTTGCAGTAACGCCGGCTTTGTGAATTATAAGTGAAGCGAGTGCCATCGATACAGCCATTGCAGCAGCGCTTCCAACGCCGAATCCCTGAGTATCATCTTTGGAAAGCGCAAGCAGCACGAATACAAGAATAAGATTCACTGCAACCGTAACCGGCATGAGTGGCAGCGACAGCGCAAGAGAAATTGCTCCGCCGAGAATTACTCCGTGCATCAGCATGTACCGCATGGGAATGAGATTAAGACGGAGCACCATCACTCCGCACAGCGGGAACGCAGCGCCGGAAATGAGCATCGCAATAAAGCCCCGCAGTACCGGAGCAAGTGTAAGCGCAGAAAATAAATTGTTCATGCAGCGTCTCCGATTACAAGCGACTGCCAGCCGAGTTCTTTGGCAAACACCATGTCGTGCGTTACTGTGATTATAGTAGGAATTTCTTTTACAGAAAGCGATTTTAGGATCTGCGTTACTGCCTGGCGTGAAGATTCATCAAGAGCCGAAGTAGGTTCGTCAAGCAAGAGGACCTTTGCATTCTGCGCAATACAGCGCGCTATGGAAACTTTCTGTTTTTCTCCGCCGCTTAACGTTGAAAAACTTCTGCCGGAAAGATTTTCACAGCCCATCCGTTTAAGAGCTGCGGCAATAATTTTTGCGTGCTGTTTTTCAGATTTTGGAATTCCAAGTCCCACAACCTCTTCAACAGAAAGCGGGAACATGACGGAATCCTGCTGCTGCGGGACATAACAGACTGTACGCGGTTCAAGTTCATTGAGTGTTTTGCCGCCAATAAGAATCTTTCCGCCTTCAGGTAAAAGATTTCCAGAAAGGAAGCGGAGCAATGTTGTTTTACCCGCACCGTTTCCGCCGATAATCAGAAGATTTCCGCCGGCTGGCAGACTGAATGAAAAATCATGAAGCGAACTGTAATGACACGAAAGATGCTCAACATCAACAGCTGCACCACGAACCAGATTTGCACGCTGTCTGAGGATGCGGTACATCGCGTCAGAGTCAGTCATCTGCTCAAGCTGGTCTTCTGTCTGACAAAGAAGTTTGGGAACTTTTATGTCGTATACAAATTCAATCTTTTCAGAACAGGCACAAAGTTTTTCATCGCGGTTCACATACTGAATCAGCCCGTCATTTAGATTCTGTATGTACTGTTCCGCAAGAGCGCTTCCGATATTGGCGTGAATATGTTTTACCCCAAGTCGAATCATCATCACTGCGGCAGCCTTGCCTATTGCAGTATCGTGTGCGCGCAAATCGTCTGCAGCACCGGTGTATGTTTCCATAAACTGTTCAAGTTCAAAGATTGGCATGAGCCATTTTCCGCCGGAAGAAAAAATCAATTCTTCACCGTTAAAAATTTGGAGTGTTACGCCATGCGGAAGTTCTGTAGTCCAGTCTTCATTTTGTGTCATATTCATATCTTACTATCTAGAGTTTACTCTAAGTCAAGTAAATTGGCAATTTCATTTGTGATATTGAACTAACTAAAGAAAACTGCTATGCTCTTTGCGTAACCCGTGAGGGAGTAGCAAGCGTTTTATATAAACGCAGTAAGTCAACATACTGGTCATTCTTCGTAATGATCTGGCTTACTTTAAATTGCGAGACTCATGTATAACGTAATGCTATACATGTTGTCTAAATTCAATCTGATTTTTGACCCAAGTATAGCACAAATATACTTGGGTTTTTTATTTTACCTTTAGCTGCATATGCGCGGCGATGGAGCTTTGTATGGACTTTATTTTCTTTATTAACAGCGCACTGCTCGGCGTAGGACTTGCGATGGACGCATTTTCCGTTTCGATTGCAAATGCGCTGAATGAACCGCAGATGCACAAGAATAAAATGCTCGCGATTGCCGGAACATTCGGATTCTATCAGTTCGCAATGCCTATGATTGGCTGGATTTGTGTCCACACGATTGCGCAGAAATTTGAAGCGTTCCAGAAATTCATTCCGTGGATTGCATTGATTCTGCTTTTATACATCGGCGGAAAAATGATTATAGAATGCATAAAGGAAAAAAACGCTCAACGGCAGGATGACAATGCGGAAAGAAAGAATGCGCTCACTTTCTGGGCGTTGATGCTCCAGGGAATTGCAACTTCAATCGATGCGCTTTCTGTCGGCTTTACCATTGCTGAATACAATACCGCCGCAGCACTCACCGCATCGCTTATCATTGCAGTCGTGACATTTGTCATCTGCATGGCTGGTCTGCTGCTCGGCCGCAAAGTAGGAGAAAAGCTTTCCGGCAAAGCAGAAATATTCGGCGGCATCATTCTGATTGGAATAGGAATTGAAATTTTTGTAAAAGGTGTGTTCTTTTAAAAACGCACCTTTTACGAATACGGAATATATAGTAGTATTCACTTATGGAAAAGTCATCATTAACACCAATTCAGCAGGCAATTCTTGCGGCGCTCGAAGCGCAGGGTGAAAAGGCAAAATACTCAGAAACAATTCTTGCAAAGAAAATCCGTTCTGACGCAAAGATTGAAACAAAAAAGAAAGCAATTATTGCTCTTGCTGATTTGGAAAAAGTGCTTGCATACGAAGAAGAAAACAACAGCGCGCACTACTCGCTTACCATGAACTCGGCAAACGACCTGCTCATTGAAAAAAGTGATGCTGCAAAGCCGCTGTCGCCGGAAGCACACCAGCGCCGGCTACGCAGCGAAAAGTCAATGACTATCTTTACAAACAAAGATGTGCGCTAAAAGTATATTGCTTTAAAGGCAGAGTCTGCTTATCCACTGCACCAACACTAAAGCATTGTTGTGCTCGCTGTCTTTTGCAGCATACAGGAGCGTCACATTCTTCTGAGCCAGCACTTTTTTGCAAAACGTTGCAAACGCTTTGGCATCAGCATTTTCATCAAGTTCCTTACCGTACAAATTTGCAAACGACTCAAATTTTGTCACCTCATGGCCAAATGATTTTCGCAATTCATTTGAAGGAGCAATTTCTTTGCGCCATTTCCATCACTCGATTAATAAGTCTTTGATTACTTATCTCGATGGCGAGTGTAACCGTTGTCCACAGTGATACAGATACCTCACAAAACAATCTTGCTTGTCAGACATTGTTGTTCCAATTTTAAAATATGCTATTTCTGAAATGCAAATCTTTTTTGTAAAAAATATTTTGTCATGGATATATATTCATCATCAATAACAATTGAAAAAACAAAGACTTCTACCGTAAATAAATATAAAAAAAATGCCGCCTGTTATAAGCAGACGGCATCTTAAGAAAAAATGTGCGAAGATTAGAACTTAATTACTGCCTGGATTGAGAAAAGACCTGTCCAGATGGTATTCAATGAAGGATTCATTTGGGAAAGCATTGCAGCGGCATCAATTGAAATGTTTTTTGCAGGCAGATATGTAAAGCCAATTGATAAAACGTTTGCAATAGCACCGATTGATACTGTTGTATCTTTTGTTACATCAGAATAATTTGTTGTTTCATCGCTGCTTGATGCAGTACGGTCTTTTGTTGTTGAGGCGTTCTTGATGACAAAATCACCAATAGAAGACTTTACACCAAAATTCAAAATAAAGGTATCAGGTTTTATAGCATGGTTCAAACCAATCGCAAAGGTAGGTACTACTTCGAACATTAATTGATCACTGCTGGCAACAGTATCATACGTTGTAGTTGTCACACCTGCTGCTGTTGCAGTAGTTATTTGATGCTCGTGGCTAAAATAAGATACTTCCAACGGTGAAGTAACCTTGAAATTCACTTTGATGTTTTCGGCAGCTTGGAATTGTGCTACGTATGACGGATCAAGGCTCACTGAAAATGCATTCTGCTTCATGTTGATTACTGTAGAAGTTGTATCATTTGAACTAATGGTTTCCGGAGAAAAGATGATCTGTGCAAGAAGATCTGCATTTACAAACTGCTTTACGGTGTCGCCTCCAAGGTCAATACCAGTGCCAGCTCCCAAAGCAAGAATATTCTTTGAATACGTTGTTGTTCCGCCATTTACCACGTACTCTGTTGTCGTGGTAGTGGTTACGTTGCTTGAATTAATTTTCTTTGTTGTAGTAGTCTGAGGAGCGAATATAAATGAAGCCAGGAAATGAGGTGTAAGGGTTATCTTTCCCAAAGCAACGGTCGTACCACCTTCGAGCACAGGGGTCACTCTAAGAAAATTATTAGTCGTTGTTGAATCAGGAACTGTAGCGCCGGTTAAATTATCCTTTGTATCTGCCGAAGAATAATATCCGCTGAAATCCACTGTTCCCTTGAAGCCCCAGTTGCCAATTCCAAAAAGGAATGAAAGATTGTCTAGTATCGTTGAATTGATGGAATTGAATAAAACCGTTTCAGAATCAGTAAGATCTGTTCCCGCAGATGTGATAACTGTTGTGGAGTCTGTCTTGACAAGGTTGTTCATTAAGTTGCCATAGAAATAGCCCGCACAATACATTTTATTAAATGCTTTTGCAAATGCAAGGTCAATATTTGTTGCTGAATCAAAACCGGTGTACGTAAGTACATTACCTGTCTGCACACCGCTCCATCCGTTTACATCAACAAGATTGTCTGTTTCAAAGGTGACCGTGCCTGCGGTAGCAATGTTCGTTTTTGACTGTGGTGACTTAGTAAGTGAACCGTAAGTGGTGACATCCGCAAAAGCAGATGATGCAATAGAAAGGGCCGCGATAACTGAAAGTATTTTTGTTGTTTTCATATATATTCTCCGTTGAATTAATATTTCATTGAAACAGACAAATTCATTGTGCTGTTATTCCAGATATAGTTTAATGTCATATCGCTTGGGCTTATGAAGATATCATATTTATAATCAAAGGTAATGTTCTTTGTCATTTTGTACAGGAAACCCGTACCAACCTTAAAATAAATATACCCATAAGATATCTTTTTTTCCGTCTTTGAATATGAGTAATCTGTTTTTGCTGTCTCACCGGCTGTTTGAATATCAGTTGTAGTTGTAGTTGTAGTTGATTCTATGTCTGGCAACCTCACCTTAACACCTGTATTCCAGTAGAACACTTCAGGCTTTATGGCAAACTGCGTGCCACAAGACAGTGTTGGCTGAAAGTCAACATAGTTTGTTGTAACATCATTTACATCCTCTTTGTCGTCATAAGTCTTCGTACCATCATTCCATTGCTTATAGCGACCGTAATAAGTTGTCTCTGTACCGTTTGTCGTGGCGACCGTGTCGCTGTGTCCGTTATACGAGTATTTGTATTCAAAAAATAACTCAGCTTTTGCACTGAACACAAAAGTATCTGACATACGCTTCTTTACCGAATATGCCGGTCTGAAAATTAGGAAATTCTCATTGTACTCTCTGGAAGAAGTATAATCGGTATTGGAAGCGTTGTCGTGTGCAGTCAGGATGGCATCATCGCTCCACACAGGACAGAATTGGAGAGATGCTTCAGCATGCTGGAACAATGTATCAACATCACCAGTGTCCATGCGGGAACCGATTTGCATCTTTATGTATTGAGTCGCAGCCCCAGAAGTGCCGTCACCAGCTGTTCCGCTTATAGTATAGATATACGGATTATATTCATAGGAAACATATATCCACGGAAGAAATGTACTGTTCTTATAAACAAACGATGTGCCTGCTGACAGTGATGGTTCCAAACATCTATTGTTGTATATAACAGAAAGCTTCGTCCCGGCAACGTTATCACTTGAAGATTTAGTACTTTGATTTGAGAAAGCACTTGTAAGTATACCAGCCTTTATTCCCCAATTGCCTATGCCAAACAAAGTCCAGAAATTATTTTCGTTATAGAAACCAGAATCATAACTGACGTTTTCTGTGTCAACTGTGGTCGTGCCAGAATTAAGTATTGTCTCTGAAGTATCCTCTTTGCTAAAGTCTGGTACTAGATTGCCTGTGTAATATGAAGCAACATACAGTTTATTGAACTGTTTGGCAAAACCGCCTTGCAGTCTATCGGGATTCATCAATCGAAGATAGCCGAACCAGCTTTCAGGTTTTACTGTATTCCAGTAATTGACATCCATAAAATTATCAATGTCTATGGCAAATGCTCCGTTCGTCATACTAAAGGTACTTGAAATGGGATTATCTACTTGTGCACACAGCGGAGCTGCCACTGCTATGCTGAGAAGTCCCGCAAGAAGCAACTGCAGACTTTTTTTTGTTTTCATTTCTATATCCTCTTATCCTTATAAGTTATCATTTTTTAGAACCGTATCGTTCCCTGAACTGCAAAGTTGCAGTTCGACCAGAAAGTGTTAAGCGAAGGGTTTACGGTGCTTACTGTTGCAGCTGTATCAATGACAAGATTGGCGAAAGGCTGGTACGTAAAGCCAAGTGAGAATGCCATATCAAAGTCCCCCGTATTAGTCGTGTCTTTTTCCACAGTGCTTGAATAGGTTGTGGTTTCTTCACTTGATGATGCCGTTCTGTCATAAACAGTTTTACTGTTATCTACGGTAAATGACGACATGGCAATTGAAACACCATAGTTAAGGAAGAATTTATCTGGTATAAGCGCATGACTTACACCTAACGCTAGAGACGGTGCCGCGAAGAACACCGTTCTGTTGTAATCAGAAATGGTGTCATACGTTGTAGTGGTAACTCCGCTAGTGGTACTTGTTACAGTCGTATGACCATGGCTGAAGTTATAAACCTGCATCGGCAGTTTAACTTTTCCGTTGATAGAAACGGTGTCTGTCACTGCAGCTTCAAATTTATATGAAGGGTTAAGGCTGATTTTAAACTGGTTCTGAGTAATTGTTGTTGCGGAAGCGTCTGACGAATTTGTATTTGTTTTTGACTCAATTGTTTCCGGGAATAAGTACACCGTTGCCACAACATCCGCATTTGCTGACTGTTTAAAGGTGTTTGAACCGCCAAAGTCAATCCCAGAGCCCAGTCCAAAAACAAGCCTTGTATAAGATAGGTAATTCACAGTGCTATAAGTATAATACTGAGTTGTGATTGTAGTAGTATTGCCTAAAGCATCAGTAGATTTCTTGACTGTCTCTTTAGGATCAAATCCTACCGCAAAAAGTGCATGAGGAGTTACTGTCAGTCCATTTATAGAAAAAGCTGTGCCGGCTTCAAGCATAGGCGTTATGGAAAGGAAGTTCCTGTTTGTTATCACGTCTGTTCCGGCATGCGAATCTTTTGTTTCGATGCTATCCGTAAAACCACCGAATGTATTTCCATCATTCCTCGTGTACCCGCCGAATTTCATATTGAACTTAAAACCCCAGTTTTTCCACCCGGCAAGGAAGGCAAATTTAATATCGGTGACTGGTCGACTTGAAACAATATATTCGTTGTCACTTGTTGTTGCGCCATTCGTAGACTCAACAGTCGTTGTATCTGTGAAAGAACTACTTTGACTAAGGTTATCGTAGAAATAAGTACCGAAGTATACATTCTTAAAACTCTTTGCAAGGCTTGCATCTATTGTATTATTACTAGTGTATGCACCTTCCAGAGTAAATATGCCGGTGTTCACCGTATTCCAGCTGTTGACATCAACAAAGCTGTCAAGCGGCAAAGTAAAGGTTCCTTCCGTTGCATTGTTTTTTTCAGAAACAGGATTGACAGTAAAATCGCTATAGGTGACAAGACCCGAATCGTCTGCGAATGCCGCCGTACAGAGTGCAATCAGAGCTGTTGTAAAAATTATTTTTGTTACTTTCATTTTCTTTTCTCCGATTAAAACTTTGCAGAAACAGACAGTGCAAAATAGCTGTTGTTCCAGATTTTATGAAATGATGTTCCTGTAAAGTCATAAATATTGTAACTAACATCAAACTGTATTTTGTCGGTAAGATAATAGATAAAGCCCGTTCCAAGATATGTCAGTACATCTCCCCAGGCTGTTCTTACCGTGTCGTTGTTGTACGTGTAATTAGTTTTTTCTGTTTCACCAGGTGTCGCAATATCGGTCTTCGTATTAATGAATGATATATCAAGATTTGATGGATAGATTGCTATACCGCTGTTCCAGATAAATTTATCCGGAACTACAGCGAATTGTAAGCCAGCTTGCAACATCGGTGCAAAACTGATTTTGTTTGTGGTAACATCATTTTGATCATTAGTTCTTGAGTATGTTGATGTTGCAACTGTATATGTTCCTTTTTGACCGTAATACGTTGTCGATGTACCAGCGACGGTTTCCTTTGTATCTGAATGTCCTGTGTAATCATAACTGTAATCTACTAGACATGAAGCAGCGACATTGATTTTGAACCGTTCTGCCGGTGTAAGTTTTATTGTGTATTTTGGCCAGAAACGTGTAAAACAATTGTATGTGTCTTTATAAGTTGTCCTAGTCGCATCCGATGCAGAATCAGTGCAGGTAAAGGTAGTGTTGTCAAAATTCATTCCAGTAGAAAAATAGAAATAAAGGTTAAGATTCTGTCCGACTGTTTCTGTCGGCTTAAAACCGATATCTGTACCAAGTTTTACTCCCAGAAGATTCTGGGGATTGTACACATTCGCTTCGATTGTATCTGCTGTCGTAACCGTTTTGTAAACACTTGTCTGTGGTTTGATAGTATATTCCAGACCCGCCCATGGCTTAAAGACAACATTCTGTGTCGTAATTGTCGTTCCCGCACTGACGTGAGGTATATAGTTACTTGAATCAACGTGAGAAGATGATTCAGTACCAGCAACCGTATCATTTGCAGACTTATAGACGTCATAGTTATATAGTAAACATCCTGCCTTAATGCCCCAATTTCCTATGCCAGCCAAAACATAAAATTTATTATATGGGGAATTCTTATTACTGATATCTTCTGCATCAACAGTTGTAGTACCGCCTGAAGTTGTATCTGTGGTAGTTGTACTGTTTTGTATGCCACTCAGCATTCTGCCATAATAGTAGGCACCCAGATAAAAATTTTTAAAATCTTTTGCAAAACCAGTTCCATAAAAGTAAGAACTAGATAAATCCATAAAACCGAACCAATTTGCCGGTTTTACCGTATTCCAGTCATTAACATCAAGAAATGAATCTACATCAGTTTTAAATGTATTCTGGGTAACAAAGCTTGTGTTGGACGTTTGCGCAAAAGACGCACACGTAAAAGAAAATATCAAAAGCACTGCATAAAGCACTTTTGTCGATTTTTTCATCTCTAACTCCTCTTGGAAGGAGTTTATAATTTACCATTAAGAATGTCAATCGACGACCTCCTCTTATTTTTTCACAGCGCTACCGCCAAACGACTGCACCAGATTAGAGACGTGGTCGGCAATTTCAGTGCTTTTCTGCGATGCAGTAGATGCGCTCGCGTACAGTGACTGCATCTTTTCTACCTGCGCGGAAATATCTTCAAGGTTTGCCAGAAGATCTGCATAGAATGAGCGAATGGTGTCTATGCCGCCAAATGCTTCACGGCTTGTCTTCTGCATATTCTGCGATGCATTGTTTATTGCTTCCGCTGAATCGGCAATGACACGGTCGGTATTGAGCATTTCATGCAAACCATTTGTCTGCTCAACCATACCGCTGTGAACTTCCTGCATCATTCCGTCAATCTCACGTATTTTCCCGCTTATTGTATTGAACGAAGAAAGCGACTGTCCGGAAGATTCAACGATTCCGCTTATTGCGCTCGTAATATTTGTAAGAAGTGTATTTATTGCTTGAGATTGTTTTGCAGAACTTTCCGCAAGAGAACGGATTTCACCGGCAACCACAGCAAATCCTTTTCCAGCTTCTCCTGCGTGGGCAGCTTCAATGGCGGCATTCATTGCAAGCAGATTTGTTTTCTGAGCAATTTCAGTTATAGTCGCATTCGCATCATTAAGTCCTTTTGAATGTTCGGCAATAACATTCACCTGCTGAACAACACTATTCTGAAGTTTGCGTCCGTTTTCCGCTTCCTGAACGAGTGTGGAATATTTTTCAGTAATATGATTAAGACTAGTATCTATTGCAGTTATATTTGAAGTCATTTCTTCCATAGATGCTGATGACTCGCGTACCGCAGCAGTTTGTTCTTCCTGCTGACTGCCGAGCTTTTCAATTTCAGTGCCTGTCTTTGTTATTCCTTCGCACACTGAATCAAGATATCCTGTCTGACTTTTTGATTTTTCGCTAATTGTCTGAACAGCTTTCACCGTCTCTTCAATAGAAGTTTTTGCAGCATCAGTTTTTAAAAGCAACTCTTCACCAGTACCCGAAAGCGCCGTAATTGAATCGCGGATTGAATCAATCATGCCGTGAAGTTTTTTTATCACCGCGTTACAATTTTCCGCAAGCATACCAACTTCATCATTGCGTGTCACCGGAACAAGCGTATCAAGTTCAGCATCGCTGCCGGCAATTTTCTTTAAGCTCGAAGAAACTTTGTCCAGCGAATTAAAGAATGGCATTGACAAGATGAACAGAATTGCAATTCCTATGATTATAAACAGAGCGCCCAGAGCAGCAGACTTTGTACGCATCTGCGAAATCATAGTAATTAAATTCTGCGCAGGAAAATCGCAACCAACAAAACCTATTGCAGCACCACTTGAATCTACAACAGGAGTATATACAGAAATTGTCCAGCCCCATTCATTCTGAAAATTTGGTTTTGAAACTACATCGCGTTTTTCCGCAAGACAGGTGAACGGTTCGTTGCCGTAATCGGTAATATCTTCTTCCGTTCCCAGCGGAGAAAAATTTTCTTCATCAGAAGGATCGGTGCCGTCAATTATGTATTCAAACGTATTATCTTTTACTGGCATCATCAAATACAAATATTCGCAGCCTGTTTCATCTTTGATTTTTCTAAACGACGCGCACATCTCAAGATAATCTTCATTTGTGGAGTCGTGTGTTGAAGCAAGCTCAGCCAGAACAGTGACATTCACAACCGACTTTGCCCGATTCACAATTGAGATTCCTTCCTTACCATACGTTTCCATAAGAAGCGACCGTGCATCATTCACAGCGAATGAAGGAAGAACGACACAGATGACTGTTATGAGCAGACTAAGAACAAGCACAAAACGAAATTTGAACGAATGCAGAAATGACATTATTCCACCACAACTCTCAGAGGGACAAGTATAACAGCTTTTTACGATTTATGCATGAATTTTTTATTCACCTGCAACCACTCTACAATTGAACAGCAGAAAACAAAGCAAAATAATTCTGTATTGTTTTCTACAAAATCTAATGATAATATATAGAAAGAAATATGATAAATGAGAGTTTCAAAAAAACACTAAAACTTAAGTTTTTCTTTCTCTTTATTCTGCTTGTCATACTGAGCATTCCAATCATTTTCACTTTGTATAGAGAGGGTCGCTTCACTGCAAAACCTACCGTAACAACTTTTTCCTCCGTGACTGACCCAAATGCAAAAACACTTACATTTGCAGCAGACTACGATTTTGAGCCATACTCATTTTATGATGAAAATCACCATCCCAGCGGACTCAGCATTGAGCTTGCCACCGAAATTGCAAACCGCATGGGAATGAAGGCAAATTTTTCACTCGACAACTGGCAGCAGTGCAAGGCTCTTATTAAAAGCGGAAAGGCTGATGTATTGCTCGGCCTTGAAATATTTGCAGACGCATCTAGAACGACAACGCTTAAAACACTTCCCGTCTCTCATGATGCAATACTAATTTATGGAAAGAAAGCAATACTTGACGCCGGCTCGCTTTATGGGAAACGCGTCAGCATAGCCGCCGGTTCCATCATTACAAGACTGTTCGAGCTAAACTGCAATTACATCGAGTACACCACAAACACCGCCGTCCTTGAAGCAATAGAAAAAGGTGAAGTTGATTATGGAATCTGCCATGCGTCTGTCGCAGCAAAGATAATTGAAAAGAAAAAACTTCATCTAGTTCCGTCCATACCGCTCATGGAAAGTTTTCCTGCGATGGGAATACGTGACACCGCGCCTGAACTTGAAGAACCAATCAACCTTGTCATCAAATCAATGGCCGATGAAGGAACAATTGCCAAACTGTATAACAAGTGGATAGGCATGAATGCCAACAATAAATCTTTCAAAGATGTTCTTATTGATAACTACATTTTTTATACAGTTGATATTTCTGTTTCACTGCTTGTCATACTCAGTTTGATTTATCTGCTTGCCGTCCTACAACTTCGGGAAAACAAACTGCAGATAGCCCTGTCGTATCAAAAGGAACTTGAAAAAGAAAAGAAGCAAGCCGAAGACGCAAACAAAGCGAAATCCACATTCCTGCTCAGCATGTCACACGACATCCGCACACCTATGAATGCAATTCTTGGATTCAGCGACATTGCAATTCAAAATATCGACAATCATGACAAAGCACTTGATGCACTTGCAAAGGCAAAACAAGCAGGCGAGCACCTGCTCCAGATTATCAATGACATACTCGACATGTCACGTATTGAAAGCGGAAAAATCGAGCTGAATGAAGAAGTAATTGATGTAAACAAACATATATCCAGCCTTGAGGACATGTTTAGATTTTCAATGGAAAACAAAGGACTTCATTTCATTGTAATCAATGACACCCACACACCATTTATATACAGTGACTCATCACGGCTGTCCCAAGTCATAGCAAACCTATTAAGCAATGCCATGAAATTTACAAACAAAGGCGGCACCGTCACTTACCACGAAATTGAAACGGAAACCGACAACAATTACATTGCAAAATTTGACATTCATATTTCTGACACCGGCATTGGCATGAGCGAAGAATTCCAAAAACACTTGTTTCAGCCATTTGAACGCGAGCGTTCTGCAACAGTAAGCGGAGTGGAAGGCACCGGACTTGGTCTTTCCATAGCAAAAAGAATTACCGATCTGTTACACGGAAGCCTTACCTGCACGAGCGTTGCCGGAAAAGGAACTGAGTTTATTTTTAGCTTCTGTGCAAAAAAAGCAAAAGAACCATGTACTCCACCAGTCGAAAAGAAAATTGACCTTCAGTCATTCAAGAACAAGCACGTGTTGCTTGTTGAAGACAACGAACTCAACCGCGAGATAGCAGTGAACGTATTAACGAATGCATCATTCAAAGTTGAAGAAGCCGTGAACGGGAAAGACGCCGTTGAAAAAATTACAGCAGCACCTTCACATTATTACGACATAGTTCTCATGGACATCCAGATGCCAGTCATGGACGGCTACGAAGCAACGCACATCATACGCAGCCTGCCAGATGAATCACGCGCCTCAGTTCCCATCATTGCCATGACCGCCAACGCTTTTGCCGAAGACAAAAAGCACGCCCTCGAAGCCGGCATGAACGGACATATCGCAAAACCTATAAATGTTTCACAACTACTTCTTGTCATGCAGGAAGCGATGCGCGGGTGAGTGAATGTAAAGTAAATCTACAGAAACAAAGTAGCCCTTTGCTCTAGCAAAGCCGTACCATGTTCCCATAGCTTACTTCGCATACGCCATTGCAATTCCAAGTTTATTCGCCTGCTCCATAAATTGCCGCTTGACGTGTCCAGCCCGCGTTCATAATAACCGGCCCTCGTGCTTTTTCTTCTCACCGTATGTTCATATTTCTGTGCCAGCTCGTCGGCTTCCTTGTCGAGCATCCTGTTCAGAGTCTCCTCCACGGTTTCCCTGACTACATCGTTAAGCTGCTCTTTTACAATACCTTCGTTTACCTGTATAATCTTTTTCGGGTAACCAGGAATTCCATTCTCGCTGCTCATGGCGCCTTTTTTCAAGCACCTGAAAATGTGCACAAGACATTATACGCTATCAAAGTTTTGCTTTGAAATGAATAATTTATCACTAATAATTTATTAGCGTATCATCCCATAATGTTGATAATAATAGCAGTGTTTTATTTTTGTCCTTAACTACATATCCAGCATAAGGATAAGCTAAAATCTGCCTGTCTTCATTATAGTATGCAATATCCGTATTTCCGAGTTCTTGTAATTCACTTAGATAATTCTTAGTATCTTTAATCTCTGATTGTTTTTCAATACTATTATCCTTTGAGAAAATATAATAGTTTTTTCCCGTATTATTATCATAGTACTCAATAAAATATGCATATACATTCTTAGCTTCACTTAATATGTAAAAACTATTATCATCCTTAACAGTTTCATTTGGGAAAATATATATATCAATAGTATTGATGGTTGAAATAATTTTTGTACAAAATGTCGCATTATGCTCAAAGCTAAAGAGCTCACTGTCCACATTTAGTTTTATCTTTTTAGTATTTGAGGTTATTTTCTTTTGATATGTTCTACTTTGTAATTTAAAATCCAAAGTAACAAATATTTGTTCTCTATCAATCCTATAATCATAAATATTAATTAGTTTAGTTTCTTTCATTGAACAGCTACATAATATGTTAATAATTATAACAACAAGAAAATTAGTTAAGTAGATTTTGTAATTCTTTATATGCTGGATCATTTTTTAATATCTCCTTATTATCATTTAAGTACTTCAATGCATCTTCTCTAGATAAAACTTGTCGCCCAGTTGTTTTACCAGTTAATGGATCCATTGTTGTCAGAGTAATATTCCACGAAGTGACATCTTTCCCTGTTATGTTTAAGTTTAAAGTGACATCTCCCAAGTGTCCATGAGATAGATTCTCTGCGACTGTTCCAATAAGGCTCAAGCCGTCTAAAACTGTACCTGTTTTTTCTATCGCAGTTCCTTTCATCTGGTTAGGATCAGAATAATCACTCTCTGAATAGCTACCTCTTGGCAAAGCTGCTCCAAGTGCTAATAATGGATGTTGCTCCAGTTTAACAGGCTTTAAATTAGTCTTTGTATAGGGGTTCCTTATTTCAGCTCCTTTTACTTTTGCAGGATCATTGTAATAGATACTTGCAAGTTTGTTATTTATTACTGTTGCATCTACAGGTGTAGCTTTGGGTTGTACATCAGATTTTAAGACAAATCCAAGTCCTATGCCTATAGGTATTACTATCCAAGGAAATCTTCCGTCCGGGTCGACATACTTCACCGGGTTGTTCCCCGCGTAGTGGTACAGGTTCAGATTGACAACATTGAACACCCCGCCGTTACCCGGCAGCTGTCCGTTTTTTTACTCATCCAAACACTCTCTATATGTTATTTCTTACTATTATTTTATGGTCCGTTCCTTGTATTGTCAACGCTTTTTTTTCAACCGAAAATTGCGAACTTTATTGTGCACTATCTCTGCTTCCGTCTTATCTATTTCTTGTATAATTATACTTCATTTAAATATTTTTAGTATAGAATATTCTTTCTATCAAATCATCAATTCAAATTTATCAAAAACCCGTATGGCAGATAGAAAGAGTCTGTTTGAATCTGGCAACAAGTGCCAAAACAGAACGCTCCCTGTCTGCGGGTAATATGTGAATCGCAGGAGTTCGGGTTCAGTCTGCATTATGCCACATGGACATAACATGGGCTGATTTTATTCCTGAAATAATCATCTTTAATTTCTCTCTTAACATGTTTATTTCAGTGCACATCGCACCATGCTTTTGGTGTGCACAGACCCCGGGCCGCTCGCCGGCGTTTTGTCGTGACTGAATATCAAAGAAATGCTTCCACGTCGAGTCGATGGGGCAGGAAGGGATTATTTCAAAAATATTCTTGTACCCTACCTTTTGGGTACTGGCAACAAGAAATAAAAACCTGAAATACAAGTGTCGGTATGTTTTAATCCCTCATAGACACTTTTTATTGTTAATTTAATTTTTCCTTTTTCGGTTTCAGATAAAGTAATTGCCTGGATTTGAGGAGTATCTTTCAAACAAACAGAATATTCGTTCTTCTCTGTTGTAATTTCAACATCTTTAGCTCTTTCATTTTTATAAAAATAATCAGGATGAGCTGCATTTACGTATCCATTTATTACCAATATTTTATCAGTATTGTACATTGTATTTTTAAAAATAAATTCATTTATACCGCTACCATCAATACCTTCACACCAAGGTTTATTAATCTGCCATGTATATTGATTTCGACAGTCATAAACTATAGAACCTTTTTTTAAATTTTCCCTAAGTGAAGATGAATAGTTCAAATCCCGGGAATCAACACCAATCCACCATCCGCGGGTATAAATACGATTAGCTGGAGTTCTTACATATTCTGAATTTTTGTTGACCCCAAAGTAAGTTATATTATTTTCTTTATCAACAAGAATACAAATCAGATTTTCGTAATAAAGAACCATAAAAGTTTTACCAAACGCATTCAAGAAAACAAAATCACCTTCTTTTTGAAGTGTATAGGATTCCTTTTTCACTGATGAAATGAACTCGCTGTTTTCCTGCTTTACTTCATCCAATTCAGGGAATTCCATTTCAATTTGTGAATTATTAAAACTCATCGAATATCCGGGATTAGGGAAATCAGTAAAATAAATTAGATACACATATGATTCAGTTTCAAAAGGCAAAGTTTCAGCAAAAGCTGAGAACACTGAAAATCCGAAAAATATCAAAAAATATAAAACTTTATTTTTCATAATTTACTCACATAATTCCTTGCATGGGTCAAAAGTAACAGGAATATCAAACTTCCCTGTTATTCCCCAATCATTTAGGGTTTCAATTACTGTAGCAACGCTACCATTTTCATTTCCTGTCTGACCTGTTATACACCCCATGGATCCCCATAATGCGGTATCATGCCCTCTCCATGGAACACCATTTGATACTGTTGTTCCATTACTATTGATTGATTCGCCCTCCTGAAGAGGAATCTCTGGAATCAAAGTACCGGAAGTAATTGTAAATACGTTAGGAGCATATTGAGAGGAGCTATTTGGGTCATAAGTTAAGGTAAAATCAGACTCAGCTAAAGTGTCAGATAATGTAGATCCTGACATATTTGCAACTGATGAAACTGGAATCGAAACAGATTCATTTAAATTCTGATTAACGATTATAAGAGTATCTTGTCCTCTTGCACTCTTATTATTTCCATTTACTGTAGAGTAAGATTCCGGTGCTCTAATAAGAATTCCATAAATATGATTATTATCTTGTATTGTATTTTGTGTATAATTCCCATGATTATCATAAATACCACAATCCATTCTTCCATCTGGGTCAGAATACTTCACCGGGTTGTTCCCCGCATAATGGTACAAATTGAGGTTTACGACATTGAACACCCCGCCGTTCCCCGGCAGACTCTGGTTGTGCTTCTTCGCGTCGTCGTTAACAGGCGCAACCGGCAGGTACTCCCCCAGCGCAGGGTCCGCTGACTTCCACACTGAGTACCTCGGGTCGAGGTAGCGAGCGCCGTAGTAGTACAGCCCGGTCTCCTCGTCCAGCTCCTTGCCCGTGAACCTGTACGGGGTGTCGAAGTCGAACGCCGTCGTGCCGTACTGCAGGTCGATCCAGACCTCGCCGTAGGGCGTGTACTCGAGACGCTCGTAGACGTCGCCGTCGGAGTCAGTTATGGCGCTCACGCTCCCCAGGTGGTCCGCGTGGTAGTAGTACTGCTGGTCCGCCTCGCTCTGGGTGCCGGCCTCCGCGAAGCCCTCACGGGCGTCCTTTGAGCACTGCTTCGTCACGATGCGCTCCGTGCCGAGGAAGATGTTCTTCGTCATGAGGGCGTCGGTCGTGAACTCGGGCCTGAAGTTCTCGGAGAAGAACTTGTTGAAGTAAAGGACTTCGCTCCGGCCGCGCCTCTTCACTGCGCAGTAAGTGGCAGAATCATACATAACATTGTAAGCTCCCTCTAGAGTTTCAATTTTTAGTAATTAACAATTTTATTTACATACGCAAGTTTATTAGGAATATCATCTAATTCTTTTCCTAAAGTAGAAGCTTCTTTCAACTTAAAATTAAACCCCTCAGCAAGCAACTCATCTTTCTCTGCAATATTCACCGTAAATCCATTCTTCAATGATGTTGTATATGTAGCTTTATATATGCCGCTTACCAGTTCTTCTGTTACATCATCATTTTTAGTTTTTTGTTCAGTAAAATATTCGTTCGCCTTCTCTAAAAGAACAGAAACATCATGAACCTCATTCGCACCAATAATCATTGTCGAATTTATAAAGCTTTCACTATTTATTATTTCCACCACAGTTTTCTCATTATCCTTTTCAATAATTAATGAAACATTATTAACTCTGCAAACATTCCAGCGAAATAGATAATCATCAATCACATAATTTTGAGCAAAAGTAAAAGCAGCTCCTAAAATAAATAATAATAAAATTGATAAACTACGTTTCATTTTAATCTCCTTGTAATTACTGTCCGAAAAGACTTTTACAGTTTACACTGTTCGAAAATATTATACTAGTTATAGCAGCACACATATAGGTAGAACACCGAATGTCCCCGAGAAGAAAGTTCCTACTTTTTTATCAAGTGTCTAATCATCATGAAAACAACAGTCGTGAATTATTTTCTGCCATATACACTAAGCAAGCATTCGAGCTATTATAGTATAGAAAGGAAACACCATGGAAAGCATGACAGACATCATCACACAGAAGTTAGCGGACATTGAACAGAAAGAAGGCGTTCGCATCATCTACGCATGTGAAAGCGGCAGTCGTGCGTGGGGATTTGCGTCACCTGACAGCGACTATGACGTACGCTTCATCTATGTGCGCAACATGAATTCATATCTCACTCTGGAACCAATACGCGATGTCATAGAATGGCAGCTCGATGAAACGCTCGACATAAATGGCTGGGATATAAAGAAGGCACTTCAACTTCTGTACAAGGCAAACCCCGTTCTATTCGAATGGAACAATTCACCCATCGTTTACAAGACAACAGCAGAATGGCCACTCGTTCAAAATGTGATGAATCATTATTTTGATTTACGCACCGGTCTCAACAGCTACCTCGGCATTTGCAGAGGACAGGATGAACGATACTTCCGAAACCATGATGACATACCTTTGAAAAAATATTTTTACGTTCTACGCCCCATCCTCGCATGCCGCTGGATTCTTGACAAGAAGTCTCCGCCACCAATGCTGTTCGACGAGCTCGTTTCACAAGAACTTGATGATTCACTTAAAACACTTGTCTCAGACCTTGTGGCAAGAAAGAAAACGGCACCAGAGAAATTCTTCGGTCCGCACATTCCAGCGCTTGATTCGTATGTCGCAGACAATATGAAGACAATTGACGAACAAATTGCATTGCTCCCGCGCGAAGAAAGCAAAGACTGGGACGAATTGAACAACGTGTTCAAGAATATTTTGTATTTCTCACATACTGTCCAGGGCTGATTTATCTCTGCCACTTTTAAAGCACAACTTTAATGACAAAGTTTTTGTTTTGCAGTACAGTAGCAACATATCAAGTGCACAACGCACAAGGAGACAAACGTTCAAAAATGAAAAGCAATGAGACGTATTACAACGTACATTCCTCTAAACAGCATGCGCATTCATACCATCAGTATCAGCATGAATACGATGAATCAAATTTTATTTTTGAAGTTATGGTCGCCCACCTTTAGTCAAAGCGTACGCACCTAACTTCGCTTAGGGAGCGTACAAATGAAATCAACTTTTAATAAACCAGTTTTAGACCTCACCGCCACCGGCAAACAAATCAGAGCATTGCGCACTCGTTCCGGAATTTCAGTCCGCACCATGCAGTCGCTCTTTTCATTCCCCAGCCCGCAATCAATCTACAATTGGGAAGCAGGCAAGAACATGCCGACAATCGACAATCTCATCGTCCTTTCGCAAATCTTCGGCGAGCCGCTAGAGAACATCGTGCGCACGAAGAAAGTGCAAATTGAAATTGAGGAGGTGGAAAAGGTTCGCAAACAAATAAGTGCATGATTTTTTACCTGAGGATGTTGGCGGAGCGGTCTAACGCGCTTGTTTGTGGAACAAGATTTCATCAGTTCGAATCTGATATATCCTCCTTTATTTTCCAGTGGTGTAATTGGTAACACTAAAGATTCTGAATCTTTTGTTCCGGGTTCGAGGCCTGGCTGGAAAGATATTGTAGCGGGTTCCGACTCACCTGCCCGCCAAATCAAATTCATTTTATGCAATCTTCTCTGCTTCATCACCATAAGGCTGTATCAGGACCTCAGCCGGAATGCCAAGTCCTTCGTTCAAGCGACGTATCATGTTGAGACTCAGTGTACGTTTGCCTGACAACACTTCAGAAACTTTTGATTTGCTGCCAATGTATGGTATCAAATCCTTTGGCGTAAGGTTCATCTGGTCCATTCTAAATTTTATTGCTTCAACAGGAGAAGAATTAGAAATGGGATACTTTCCTCTTTCGTATATCTCTACCAGTGTTGTTAGAAGTTCAAGTTCATCGCCTTTAGGGGTATTGGGTTCAGCATCAGATAAAACATCAATTCTTTTTAACGCGAGATCATAATCTTCTTCGGTCTTAATAAGTTTAATGTTCTTCATTAGATTACCTCCGCATTAATTTTGCTATACTCTGCAAACGTCTTTCTTGCAATTATCCTTATGGTAATATAACATACACCGTACTAATTATCAAACAGTTTCATTCCTTCTGCTTCAACAGGAAATCGTTATTAATGACCTTCATTGAAAGCGGTCCTCCAAGAAATTCATTGAACACCGGTTCGATGGGACGGATGACAATCCCCTCTTTTGGCTCGCCGGAGTCATATAAGCCTCGTGCGCGTTCTATACATGCATCAACACTCTTATATGGTATATCAGCTCCTGTTTCTTCAATCGGAACCATCTCAAGTCCGAGTGAAGCACAAAAGTCTTTCATTGCTTGCAGTCCAAGTCTCTTGCCGGAATTTAAATCAATCAATGTAAAAATAAACCACTTAGGTGAAGCAAGTTTGAGTCTGTTTTTCTGAATACCCTCTCCGCAGAATTCCCCTTGAATGGCGATATTGTCTATTTGCTTTTGCTCAAGCATTTCGCGAATCCCCTGTCTATGTGCATACCGCCAGAACGGACATGTCTCGTCATCGACATATTCATAATTTCTTCCGCACACACCGAACTCACCATTTCTGCGGTACATGGTCACACTCGTGCCGTCCATTTTCGTGCTGATATAATAAGGGACGCCACTAAACGCTTCAATCAATTCTGGTGCAGACTGAACACGAGTCTCATCTGTTTTTGGAATACCGAACGGCATCTCGCCTTTAGCCTTGCCGCTTCCCGTCACAACTTCCGGCATATCCCATTTTCGCACACCAAGAATGTCGGTTATGTCATCACCGGGAATCCATTCAGCTCCATCTTCTTTAGTCAAAGAAACACCCGCAGTTTTCAAAGGAAGTGCCAACCCCTGCGACACCTGTCCGCGAAATTTCTTTGTACGCAGACGAAATCCTTCTCCCATAAAATCATTCTGCACAAAACAGCCGTTCCGCAGAAATTCAAACTGAGGTTTTACTGGCAAAAAGGAATCAACCTCAAAATAGACACAGATGTCACCTGCTCTGAACTCACCCTTCTTAGCAACACATTGCCATCCAAGAATCTTCACACATTCAATTTTATCAGCATCTTGAATTGGAAAAACATCGATTATTCTTTGAATTGATGCAAGCTTTCTTTTCATAAAACCTTCCTCCGCTATTGTTATACATATTATAACAGAGGGGCAGGGACATAGATTGTCCCCAGTAATATTAATTGCAAAAGACTCATTCTCTGCATCTATATATTAGTATTTTCTCTGTCGCATCTTCATGTTATACTGATACCATGTTTTATCACAACATCAATACAGTGACGCACGACGGTTACACACTGCTCACCAGTGCAGTAATGGCAAAGGATAGTGAAGAAGTAAAAAAGTTGCTGCAACAAGGGGCCGATCCTAAGATATTGATGGAGGATGACCGGACAGCGCTGCATTATGCCGTCAATTATTCTGCACCCATAGAGATAATACAGATGCTTATTGATGCGGGTGCAGACCGGAACGCAATAACAAGCACAAAGAGCAGACCGCTTGATATGATTGCCCCAACAGTTCCGGCGGAATACCTGGACAAACTGCTGTCTCTTGGATTTGAATCTTATAAAAAAAGTGAACTGATAAAAAAGTTCATGATTGATTCAGAGCAAATCCAGACGATAGAGGTTTTTCTTACGCACGGGTATTTTTCTAAAGATGCTGATAATACTGAATACTTTGCAAATGCTGTCACAGGCAATCAGTCTGAGCAGTTTCTAACTGATTTGATGAGATACGGTTTTAATCCGGCAGGTAAGAATCACAAAGGAGAGCCATACTTTTCTGGTTCGGTTCGGTGTCTGTCAATGCTGCTGGATCGGAAAGATTTTTATGAAAAGCGAATCGACTGGCTGCTGTCGCACGGGGCTGACATAAACATGCCGGATTCACAAGGAACCACAGCGTTACTGTATGCATGCAGATGGGCTGGCAACAGCGAAATTATTAATTATCTGCTTTCACGCCATGCAGACCGCAGTTTACGTGACAATGACAACAAGAGTGCCTTAGCGTATCTTGCAGAAAACGGGCGATTTAAAGCAGAAGAAAAAGAATTAATTTCTGAACAGCTGAACAGTAACAGTCAGTTATTGCAGACTGAACAACAACAGGATGAAAATATAACGCCCCAGATAGACCATGAATCTTTCATTAAGGATTTTTCTGCAAAGCAACAAGAATATTTCAGCAAGGAGTACGTTACTAAAAAAGAATATTTTACTACGGAACCTGGCCTGAATGAAATTGATCCGGAAGATGATTATACACCACTGGCCCGAGCAGTAGTTGAAAACGATGCCGAAAAAGTGAAATCACTTCTTGAACAAGGAGCCGACCCGGCAATCCGTATGCAGGGAGGAGAAACAGCACTGCATTATGCGTTGGAAAATGGAGTGGCAATTGAGATTATTAAAATGATTATTGAGCACGGCGGCGATATCAATATGCTTGATGAATGCTCTTGTCCACCGCTTGATCAAATTGATACCAAACAAAATGTTGCGTACTTACAGTCCGTTTTCGATCTGGGAGCTGTATCGAAACGCGGTAATGCACTGATGTTTCATTTTGCCCGGCAGGGAACAAATATTGAGTGTGTAAAATATCTGCTGACAAAAGGCTATTCACTTAATGCATGTGGCACTGATGGTGTAGTTCCGCTTGCCGCTGCCATATACTCAAATGATTCTGATCAGTTCGTTGCAGATTTTATCGATCTAGGTGCCGACCCCAATGCAAAGAACTCCAAAACAGGTGAACCATGCTTCTGGGGACGCATGCTCATCGGCATCTATCAAAATAAATCCGAAATACTGAAGACAGTAAGTCGAATGGTAACAGTATTCTCCCACGGTGCTGACATCAATCTCACAGACTCTTACGGAAGAACAGCCTTCATGAATGCCTGTGACCAGTCGAAGCCCGCTCTTGCAGAGGCTCTTATTTCATTTCATCCGGATTTGTCACTCAAAGACAACAATGGTCTAACTGCTGTTGACTACATTGACCAGAATTACCGTTTTTCTGCAAGAGCTAAGAAAAATCTGCATACACTTCTGAATTATTTTCGCATGATTCAGAAATAAGATTCATGTTACTATACTAGCGCATGCACAGCATTCAGCATCGCAACGACTTCCTTGAGTATTTTACCAATTTTAATTTTTTCTTTGGAAAGCATATTTTCATTCTGATAAATGCAAAGTGAACCATTTTCTATGCGCCAATATTCAATTGGGCCAGCAATAAAAGAATTTTTTTGCCATAAGTACAAGTTGCTGTTTGCAAGCCATTATCTGCCTGGAATACAAAAGCTTCTATTTCTGTATCCGATATCAATTCAAAACTATGGTCGATAACTTCTTCTTCACTCCAAGACAATAATAAATCACTGCTTGTATAAATCCGAATCCAATCTGAAATTTTTTGTATAACTTCATTTCTATTAGTTTCGGATACATGAATATAATTCCAAAAATCTGCTGCACTATATAATTCTCTTTTTATATTTTCATACATTACTTTTTCAAAATAATCATCAGACATTTTATACATATCGATAAGCATGCAAATAGCAACATCCCCCTCCGTCATAGGACAAACCAAATTGGGAATGCAATATTTTGTTTCTTTTACAGATTTTGCTTTTTCAAGTAGCAAAGTTGTATTACTACGATTTTCTATTATCTTTCGATACGTCTCATTCAATGATTCAATAGGATTTACATCACCCGTTTTTAACACAATATATTTTTCATTAGATTCTTTCTGCACAAAACTTTCAAATAAATCATTTGCAGATCTTTCTTTACAAGAAATGAGACCAACAGAAAATACAATAATAAATAATAATATTTTTGCTTTCATAAATTTTCCCTCTTGCTTCCTATAGCGGATAAAAGTCAGACCCCTTGCCTGTCCGTACGAAGACTGAGTAAGACGCTTCATAGTGACAAATCAATATATTATTAAATATCTATTTTTTTATTGTTATAAAATCAAGATATTCATAATTCCATTTATCCCAATTAAAACCACTTTTTATTGTATTTGAACCATCAATTTTTTCAAATCCTTTATCAGTTAATTGAAATAATTCAGAGATATATCCTGGATTAGGATCAGAACATCTTTCCCTATTCTGTTTGCAAATTAAAAATACAGGAAATTTGTTTTTATAGTTTCCAACGCATAATCCTCCTTCAAAACCGAAAGTATGGATTGTAAAAATATTTGGTTTTTCTTTGTTTCGTATATCGAAAACTATAATAGTAAAAGAGTGAGCGTTGCCATCACAACCACAACAAATCAGGTACTCGTTCTTATAAATATACCAAGATTGTTCAAAAAAATATGAAATTTCTTCTTCAAACGTAAACACCTTATCAAAAATCCCTATCTCATCACACAAGAACTTGCCTGATTCGCAGCCATAATTATTTGAGACTCTGATAACGAAATCCTGTATTTTAAATTCCTGAAGATTTTGTCCAGTTCTTTCAATTTGCATTGTCATGTCTTCGTCATCAGAATATTGATAATAATGAAAAATATCTTCCACGGGAATTTCTTCCAATTTTATTGTTTTTAAACCAATAATCTCTGCAAGAGAATCCATATTTGCATTAATTAGATATTTATCACCGAAAAGTTTTTTTATTCTGATGATAGCATCATATGTGGTTGAAGGATCTAAAAAATAATCATACCAAACAATGGCTCCCTGTTCCTTGAAATCTTTATGAAACTTTTCCGGAATTAATTTAAGAAATTCATTATCATCATCCTTTTTTAGATTGATTTCATTTAAAAGCATTGCTGCTATAATGCCTTCATTAAGTTTTCTTGTAGTAAAGGGAGAACCTAAAGTCCAATTTGTTTCTTTTGTTGAATATAATTTTTTGAATAGGAATTGATTTGAAGTTTTGCCTGTTTTAATAATTTTTTGAAATAGACTAAAATCTTTTTCCAGAACTTGATATTCATTCTCAGACTTAAAATTAATTAACTTATCAAAGTCTTTTTCTATTTGTGATGAATAACCATTTGTTATACAAAACAGTAAACAAATTAAAATTATAAACAAACTTTTTTTCATTTTCTTTCTCCTTGGCACGCTCATAGCACTTGTCCGTCTAGCATACACTTGACCTGCAACACGATAACGTATAATACCTTGTTCACATTTTGAGGTGCTTGAAAAAATGCGCCGTTTCCTGATTAAATAGGTTAACCACAACTTATATTAGGAGGAAAAGGCGCCATGAGCAGCGAGAATGAAATTCCCGGTTACCCGAAAAAGATTATACAGGTAAAAGAAGGTGTGCACAACAAGTTGTGTCTGTAAAAGGCCAGCTTAACGATGTAGCCAAGGAAACTGTAGAGGAGACTCTGAACAAGATGCTCGACAAGGAAGCCGACGAGCTGTGCGAAGCACAGAAATATGAACATACGGCGAAAAGAAAAAGCATAATGGCCGGTTATTATGAACGCGGGCTGGACACGTCAAGCGACAGGGTGAACCTGAAAGTGCCGAAACTGCGTGCCGTTCGAGTCGGCGATAATCGAGCGCTATAAACGGCGTGAATGCTCCGTCGAGGAAGCGCTCATTGAACTGTATCTTGCCAGTGTGTCGGTATATTAACATGAATCTGCTTTCTGAATCATGCGGAAACGAATCAGAAGCTGATATAGCATAACCTGTGTTTGATCAGGATAAAATGTGCACAAGATTATTGACTGTATCGAAGAACGCGAAGCGTTTAGCAGCTTTCGTGACAAAGGCAGCGTCAGGTTGAAAACTGTGTTAGCAGAATTTCATTTCTTTCCATATATCTCTTGATGGTCACCAATATCAACCGGTATTATTTTTTCTTCAATGATTTGAAACTCTATCGATATTCTGTAGCTCATATTTATTGAAACAGAATATCCCGAGAAACAAGATGTCTTAAACTGATGCAGCCTCAACGATGGATGATACGGATTCAATTCAAGCAGTGTCATCGTCTTTTTGTATTGATCCCTCAATTCCGGATGTTTCTTAAGAAATTTTCTCACACGGTTTTCATATGACTCTGTATATACAATCTCAATCATGAGCAACTCGTTTCATGTGTTTTTCAACGCTGTCCTTGTGGAATCTTCCGGCGGCCATATCTTCCTGGCTTTCCCTGATTGCAGCATCAAGTTCCATCTCACGGAGCTTATTATAGTCTTCCATTTTTAGGACTATATATTTTTCTTTTCCGCGGACGGTTATAATCGCACTTTCGTTTTCATTTACTATGTCGTCAATTATTGTTACACCCTTCACCTTCAATTCGTTTGCAGTAATTGTCATTCCCATAACTTTACCTCCGCAGAAATAATACTACATATCGTATTATTTATCAATACTATTAACAGTACTATTTTAAACATTGCATTTCAAATTCCTTAAGTTATTTACAGCCTTTCTATTACAGGTATTTCTTTCTTTTATAATGAACTGCAACTGTTTGCTTATTTTTATCTTCAAGCGCCGGCAGGCGTCCTGCTAACATTGTTTTAACCTGCAACTCTGGTCCGCGAAGCGGATTGGCGCGTTTTGTGCTTGAGAGAGCGAAGCGAACGGCACAAAACGTGACAAAAGAGTTGTCAGGTTGAAAACTGTGTTATGCACTCCTCAATATTTCTTTTTCTATGAATTCTGCAATTCCATCTTCATCATTACTTGTTGTAACGTACGCCGCTATGTTTTTTAATTCCTGTATCGCGTTTCCCATTGCTACACTGTTTCCACAATATTCAAACATTCCGATGTCATTATGATCATCTCCAAAACAGTATATGTCTTTTTTATCAACAGTGTATTTTTCTGCAATGTCTTTGATCCCTGTTTCTTTTGATGCTTCCTCCGCCATTATCTGTAGTAATGAACCTGAATCGGTTTCTATTACATTTACTTTATTTCCAAACCTTTCCCTGATTTCTCCGGAAATCCTGTAATTATTTATCAGTATTTTATTTGGTGACTTTTCCAGAAATACTTTTTCCGTTATTTTATCTGGTCCGGCGTTTACACTGAACGCTTTTTGAAAATCGTATTCCTGAAATGTATACCATCTGTCATTTTCTTCTATCGTTAATACGGCCTCTTTATCCCTCGCATACAGAAATTCGTATAGTTCATTTAATATTGAATTCTTTATGACATGACTTCTGATTTTTCCATCAGCAAACCGTATCATTGCTCCATTATAATAAATGGTATCATGTTCGATTTCCAGTGTTTTTAATTTTTCATCTATTGACCTTGGAGGTCTTGCGGTTGCTATAACTATTTTATATCCCTGTTTATATAAACTCCGGACAGCGGTTCTATTTTTCGGGGAAATAGTTTTCTGTGAATTCAGCAGGGTTCCGTCTAAATCAAAAACAAACATCATTTTTTATTTCCTTTCTTGGCGGCGCCAGCCGTCTGCATATCATTCGCTTAACCCGCAACACCGGTCGCGAAGCGATTGGCGCAATTTGTGCTTGAGAGAGCAAAGCGAACGGCACAAATTGTGACAAAGGTGTTGTCGCGGTTGAAGCGTTTGTTATGTTTCTTTCCTAAAAACATACATATAATCCTCACCATACTTTACAAAACTTTTAATTGCATATGCTCGTTCATTCATTACTTGAAACACTTTATTTGATGTATTTAAGTATTCCACATTTCCTTTCTGCATTTCCTTCAAGATTATTTGAATATTGAAATATGGTAATACAAAATATTTTTCTTCATCATAATTATCCAATACATGATAGTCTATTTCAGCATTATATTCTTCCCACTTAACCATACTATTTACATCTGAAACACTTTTATTGAATAGATATTCATTTCTTTTCTTAGGTAACTCCATTACACAATCAACGACTGGCCAAGAAATATCATTCTTTTCACCAACCAATACAGTATTATTATATACATATTTTGTATTGTTTTGCATTAAATAGAATAATGTATTTTCTGTTAACAAAGGACTGGTTTGAAATACAAGTCTTTTAATATTCTTTTCTTGTAGATATTTTTCAGCTTCATTTATGAGTAATGATGCAATTCCTTGATTTCTGTAGTTACGATCGGTTTCGATTCCAGCTAACTCACATTCATCATTTATTGGTATTAATCCAATCCAACCAAGTATTACATTTTTTTCATTTACACATACTATTTTTTCTCCGCCATTTTCTTTTATATGATGTAAGTGTTCTTTAGGTGGATATGGGGCTCCAACATCATCAAAAAAAGAGTCATAATCTTTTTGATTGTTCCACAATTCTTCTTGATTCTCTTTTATAAGATATACTATTTTCATCATCATTTCCCTTTGTAGAAAGATATTTATTTCTCTTCTTTCCGCCCCGCGCAGCGTGAACATAACAATATTTTAAACCGCAAACCGGCTTGACCGGTTTGTCGGCTTTGAAAATTATGTTAGGCGATTATTGTTCTACGCCATCTGAAGAATACTTTTTCATGTACCAATCTGTATTACTTGTCGTTGAACAAAGATTTGAGCCATAACCGCCAGCATAGATATAGTCAGAGGAATCAATTGTTCCATCCAAATCATAAATTTCAGTATTTATTGACCAAACGGAATTTCCCGTTGAAGAATACTTCAATAGCCAATATTTTGATTCATAGGCAGTGAAATAGTAATTTCCGCCTGAATCTTTGCCAATATACTTGCAACGCTCGGAATAATATGAACTGTCATACCAATATGGAATTTCAAATGAAATCTTCAGCGTACCTGCTGTATCATACACATAGAAAAGTCCATCAGAGCCACTGGAGCCGGAAATACTGTCATAACCAGTTCCAATCATAATGATATTTGTACCATCAAATAAAATTTTATTTGGAACTTCATTATCACTGTGTCCGTAATCAATAGTTTTATTCCAACCAGAAGTTATTTCTGCACCTGATGAATTAAACTTTTTGATAACAATGTCATTTCTGCTATATGTATCAGCTTTATTTGTTTCATAACCTGCAACATAAATATTATTTGATGAATCCAAACAAATTGATGTTACATTTGTAATTCCTGTAGTGAAACCTGAAATTTTAGGCAGTACATAGGAAAGAGCCTTTTTCGCAATACCAAATGTACCTGCGTAAGATGACGAAGAACTGTAAGTTTTTACCGTAATTGTGACTGTTCCTGTTTGTGTTGCAAAAAATAATTCTGGAGAATTATAAGTTGAGGATCTATTAGAGAAAATTGATGAGCCATCAGAATACTCAGCAGAGACCGATACACGACCTGTTTTTGTGCCGTCTCCATTATTTTTATCATTTGCACAAATAACATAAGGACGACCTTTTGTAACGCTCAATGAATATGTTGTAGAACCGTTCGTTGTCAATGTTCCACTTGTCCAATCAGAGGAAGCAAAATCACTTCCTGATGTATAGTTTTGATATAAGGCAATTGCGTAACTTCCTGCAGTATACGGAGCAGTCACTTTTACAACAATATTGCCAGTTTGAGAAGCTGTTATCTTTTTTGAGCTACTTCCATAACCACAATTTTGATTAGAAATAATGTAAGCTGATGCATTTTCATAGTTAGCATAGATTGTAGCATATGCAGTTTTAGAATCTAATGTTGTTCCATATTTATCATCCCATGTTAAGAGATAATTATTATCTGAGGTCACAGAATAAGCTAAAGCCTGTGTTTCTTTTGTTCCAATCGTTCCGTTATATCGTCCTGTTGAATCAACAGAAACGGAAGTCCAATTATTACTACCATCCGAACTTATTTTTTGAACATTGTTTCCAGATGTACAATAAATGTTATTTGAAGAATCAAAAGCTGGAGTTGAAAGCAATTCATTAGTCCACAAAAGGCTTCCCGATGAACTGTATTTTGAGTTTCCAATAATTATATTGTCTGCCGAATCACAGAATATCTCTCCGCCTACAGCTAATTCCCAAAGTTTTGTCCCTGAAGAATTAAGTTTTACCGTGTTATACGGACTTGCAATTATGAGATTTTCAGAATTATCAAGAATCGCATATTTAGGATTATCATAACTTGGGCTGTATGAACTTCCGCTTCCGTCATCATAGAAATCAAAAACTTTTTCCCATTGTTGGATTCCTGTAGAATTAAATTTCTTTATCCACCAGTCAAATCCAGAATGATTATTTGCAAGTTCCCAACCATAACCAATTACATACACATTATTTGAAGAATCTGTCAAAATCTTTGTTACAGAATCTAGACCATCACCTTCGCCGCTGTCAAAAGTTTTTGGATAGTAACTTCCTTTTCCAGTAACAGTGAATGTAAAATCTGGTAAATCTGGAGAATTATTTGGAATTTTAATAGTTGCAGTTTTTTGCCCTATGCTTGTTGGCTTGAAAGAAATACAAGCATCCATAATCCATGAACCGCTCTTTGTAGTTGTCGTTGTCGGCTGTGTTATTACAAATTGGTCTGCGTTAGCACCGGAAATTTGAATTAAAGGGCTACCTGTTAAATTTAATGTTGATGTACTTACACCATTAATACCTATATAAAATGTTGTTGATTTTGCAATAGAGCCTAATCCAATTTGACCAAAATCAACTTCCGTAATTGTCTGTGTCGCATACTGAATATAGTTTCCTTTGGAAGTATAAAGTAATACATATAAATAACTTGATGGTGTTGAAGTTCCACTTGTACCGCTAGAAGAAGAACTATTACTTCCACTTGCTCCGTCTGCTCCATCCTGTGCCATTATTTGCCAAGAAGTACCATCATAAATATAAGATTTTTTAGCAGATGTATTATAATATGCCCAACCTGCTTGAGGATTTGAAGGAGCTGCTGTGTAACTTCCTTTCCATGTAATCAAATAACCAGTCACTGCTGTTGAGGTTCCGTTTGTACCATCAACTCCATCTTTTGAAATTTGTTGCCAAACAGAGCCATCATAAATATAAGACGCTCCAGCCGTACTGTTGTAATATGCATAACCAATTAGAGGACTTAAAGGAGCAGAATCAAAAGTACCGAGCCATGTAATTCCAACCGTTACAGTTGTGTCACCACCTAAAGAAACTGACAATGTATCCCAGTTTGTTCCATTCCAAATATATGAAGTTTGATTTGTAGTATCGTAGTATGCCCAATTTACTTCTGGAGATTCTGGTGCTACGGATAAAACTCCTTTCCATATAATTCCATTACCATCTTTTGAAAGAATCTGCCAGGAACCATTGCTGAAGATATAAGAAATACCATCATTTGTATTATAATATGCCCACCCATCAGAAGGATTCTCTGGAACAGTATCATAAGAACCAAGCCAAAGAAGAATGTCTGAAGCACCATCTCTTCCAGATTTTGCAAGATAATCCCATGAAGTTCCATTATAAATATAAGAATTTCCGTCAATAGTGTTATAATAAGCCCAATTAATTTTTGGATTTAATGGAGCAGAAGAAAGTTCTCCTTTCCAAGTAATGCCCGTTCCATCAGTTCCGTCTTGAGCCATTATTTGCCATTCAGAGCCATCATAGATAAATGATTTTTTAACAGTTGTATTGTAATATGCCCAACCAACCTCTGGATTTGAAGGTGCAGTTGGTAAAGAACCTTTCCAAACTGGCACAATGTAATTTACTTGTGTTATTTCTTCTGTAGTTTCTGTAATTTGTTTACAACTTAAGATAAAAACTATTGGAAATAGAATACATAAAACACAAAAAAGTTTTTTCATTTTTTACTCCTCCACCAGTGGGCCAGTGGCCCGTCCGCCTAACAATTGGTTGTACCGCAGCGGGCTTGACCCGCTGTCGGCTACGAACCTTTGTTATACGAGTATTATTGTTCTTCAGTAGAAATACGATAGAAATTTAAATTTCTATCGGTTGCAAAATTATTTACTTTTTTCCCAGAAGAAATATCGATTACTAAATCTGGATATTTCTTAAATCTCCAATGTTCTCCCCAAACAGGCTTATTAACTTCAGGAGAATAATAGATTCCATTTTTTGTTTTTTGATCAGGCCAACTAAAAGAATATTTTTCTATAATATCAGGTATTCCGAATAATTCTATTATTTCATCGGATGATGTTGCTTTATCCCAGCTTTCATTTTTTAAGGTTTTAAACGGAACAATATAACATGGTAAAGTTATACATATTTTTTTGTTCAAAAACTCTACTATTTCATAAGATAATATGGCCTTTGTAAAAGGCGCTTCATTTTCTATACTATATTCTTCTGTTTTATAATAATACACACTTGCTTTCTCTGTTTTATCGCCAACCTTAAAATATTTTTGATCAACAGCTTTCGTATATTTTGTCTCATTTGTATTCTTAAAATATAATCTTAATGCAGGCCGAGCCTCACTTATGAATTTCTTTGTATCTTTACTGAAGTTGGAAGAAACATATTCTTTCTCATATTTCCACATAATTAAGAGAGTTCCTTCCTGATACTCAATTTCTTTGAAACAATTAAACAAAGAAAAATCATTTATGCCCATTGAATTTAAATATTCATAATTGTCATAAATATTCTTATATGAATTTTCAATATTATCAATAACAAAGTTTTTTGGATTTTTGATATTTTTGTTATAAGTCATTTTTCCTTCTGCAAAAAGGTTTAAAGAGATAAGTGAAATTATAAGTATAAAAAAAGTCTTTTTCATTTTAATACTCCTCTGTGATTTTATAGTTTTGACTTTGCTTCTGAAATACGTTTATCCCAATCTCCGGCCCAGCCTTCAGATTTAGCTTTTTCAGATAATTCGATAACTCTATTCCAGTTTTTATTTTTCTTTTCTATAATCGCAAGTTGTTCAAACCCTGTATGAGATGGTAAATATGAAGTTCCCATTAGAGGGTCTTCCTTAAAATCTTTAGACGCTTGATTTGAAATTGATATTTGTTTTTCACAATAAAAAATCGCTTTTTGTAAATTCTCTTTTTTTTCACGATTTTTATAATAAATATTTATCATATTCATATAGAAAAAATGTTTATTTATATTGGATTCATTTTGTTCTTCAAAAAGTTCTTCTGCTTTTTTTGCAAGCCGCAGACCTATTGAAAATAATTCTTTTGTATTAAACCATTGTGTTAAATCTGCTAAGAAGAATGCGGCAGAACCATTATATGCAGTTGCATTTTTCCCGAAAAATAATGGAGTATCACCCATTCCTCCTACAGAATATTTTTCTTCCATTTTTCTTTGCTCATCTAAAGAAAATGTTTCTGTAAACCATTTATCTAACTTAAAAAATGAAATGTATCCTGCCATTTTTTTTCTTCTCCAAAAGCGCCCCAGTGCGGGCGTCCGTATAACATGGTTTTAACCCGCAAAAACGTGCCGCAGGCTTGGCGCAGTTTGTGCACAAAGGAGCGTCAGCGACGGCACAAACTGTGACAAAGTTTTTGTCGGTGTTGAAAACGTTGTTATGCTTCTTCAACGGTTTCATCTTCTCACTATTGTTTGTTATTTTCAAGAGTTTATCATCCTGTTGAGTAATTTTTTCTGTTATTTCAAAAATATCCCTGTTCTTTCAACTGGTTATTCTTCTTCTTGTGGCGTAGCAAAACAACCGCTTCTTCGTTACGCTTGAGTGCTCATCTTTTTTTTATGGATGTCTGTTTTTTCAACTGGATGTCTTCTGACTGAAAGCGTAGCAAACGAAACCGCTGCCTTGTTCCGCTGAAAAGAATTCCAACAGTTACTTCAAGATGTTTTCATCGTTCTTGAATCAAAGGGAATCCTTTGAATTGTATTCAAGAATTTCCTTTGTTGTTTGAATGAACTTCTGACAACTTCAACTTGTGGTGTTCTGATTTGAAAGCGTAGCTTCTGTTGGTGTGGATAAGTCAACTTGCTTCAATTGGAGCTTATTGTTCTTAAAATAAGGTAAGAATATTTCAAAACATGAGGATATTACAATTCAATGGAGAGTCTTTGCTTTAAAAGAATTTTCTTGATTCAACTGGAGATTTTTCTTTATTAAATGTAAAAGCAACCGCTTCCAGTTTCGCCTGAAAGAATCTTTTCTGTTTTGATATTACTTTTTGTTACTGGAGAATCTTTTTATTGGAAATAAATTGGTAACCATAAAAACCGCTACCTTGTTTCGCTAGATTTTTCAAGCAGCGAAGCTGTCAGCATAACATTTGCTTAACCTGTATTTGTGGTTTTTGCGCAGCAAAAATTGGCGTAAAACTTGCGTTAAGAACGCGTAGCGTTTAGCAAGTTTTATGACAAAACAAATATCAGGTTGAAGCGTTTGTTATACGCTATTTTTCTTAGTTAAAACATCAATTATTTCGTCTAGAAAAAGTCTTATTACATCTTTTTGCTCATTTATATTTATTGATTTATCACACAACTTATTGAAATACTCATCTCGCAGTTTAATCCATAGATATTGCCCATTGGTTATTGGTTTTTCATAATAAGTTCCATCTTTTATATTTTGTAATTTTTTTGAATATCTTTCAGGAACCCAATATTTATTATTATATTCAAATTCTAAATATACACCCACAGTATCAGAAAAATATAATCCTAGCCATAAATAAAGATACTCATCTTTCCCAGTTTCAAAATATACAAATTTTCCATATTTCTCAAATGTACAAGGTTTCGAATTATTATATTCATATAATTTTACCTTTTTATAATTACATACAACTTCTGTAATTGCTAAATAAAAATTATAAATTGAATCCAAATTTGATATATCCATAGCTCTAGCCTCCGTATAATTAATTACATTTTTAAGGTATAGCATATAACCAGAAATTAGCATTTTATCATCCTCATCTGTAATTTCTTTAATATTGCTTTCCAAATACTTTAGAAATCCCTTCCATGTCTTTATTTTCCATCCATCCTCATCTTGCCAATAATAATTAGCGATAAAAGATTTTTTGCATTTTGATAATTGTTCATTATTCTTGTACTGATCAAAATGCATACCTGTATCATATATTTTTACTTCGATTAAATATTCATTTTTATTTATATCTTGAAAATAAAAATCAGGTCTACAACCAGGTACAGGATATTCTCTTATAGTCTCATCTAGTATTCTTATTTTTTCATCAAAGCAATACTCCAAGAAAAGATCCTGAAAAGAAGGAATTACACTCATAAAGGACCATGTCATATCTGATAAATCATTTTCATTGTTTAATCTTTCTGACATTTTTTCAAACAAAGCTAGTATTTTTTCTTTCATCTAAACATCTCCTTGCGGCGTTTTCGCCGTCCGTATAACATTTATTGTCCTGTTCAGCATAATATCTATATTTCTGCAAATCCGTCAGTATAAGATAACATAGAATCTCAGTTATGTCATTATAATGTTAACAATAACAAATTTCTTGTAAGATCTTATTCGGATTCAAAATACCATTGGTATTTTTGCATTACAAGATAATATAGATGCAGATCTTGTGAGGGAAAAGGGAAGTACCGTGCAGCCGGAACATGCTTCAGAACTTCAGGCTTCCTGAATAAACAGCACAAAATAGGATAGTCAATATCAGTTCAATACCTAAATGCAATATATTCTTTGTACGGAATGTATCAATTTACTTGCTCAACTACTCGGAATACATTCAGCAAAATGATTCATATACTCTTGAAAAATAAATTTTCGATTGCGCTGCTGATTTGTTGTTTCTTTGAGAATAGCATGCGACTCAAAGAGTTCTATAAGATCATCGGCTGCAGGCGGAATGAATATGGCATCTGTAATAGTGTTCCCGCCTATCCAATTTTGCGAGTGTCGGAACTCACCGGGAGTTTTATATTCACCACTCCCGCTTGAGAGAAATATTTTATGTGTATTCTTCAGTAACCTGCATGAAAATTAAAAAAATAATCAGCACAATCTTCGAAGAAATTTCCAATTAGAGTATCATCTCTTTGTTAGAACCTCAGCGAATGCAAACGGAAGCGGTACGCTCAAGACGTGGCTCCGTTCTGTAATGTATGACAGCATTGTAACGGTCGAGTAAAAACACAGGACTGTCCGGCTCTGCCGGGCAGTCCTGACTGCATGGTCTATAAAATAAGATTCATTAGCATCCTTTAATATTGAATATTGCCACTGTATATGTTTGATCACCTTTAGTAAATTCTTTAAGACACCTACGATCCAATTTTAAATCGGTAAATTTGACGTTTGAATCTGCTTTGTTGCTCACCGTTTCTATAAAATGTTTACATTTTTGGCTTATGTTTGTAACAGTAATTTTATTGTCATCACCATACAAATTACTAAATCCGTTTTTTCATTTCTGATATCAGTACGATCGACTTTCCCTGAAGGTATTTCTGAGAAGAATTTCAGTTCAATCCCTTCTTTTTCTGAATTGATAACACAATCAATTTCTTTACGTATATATTTCTGATAAGGATATTCCAGAATAAATCACACATACTCCACCGATCTTTATTTTCTATGCTACGTCATCCATCAGTGAATCAACAAGCTGCAGTATATGTGTGCGGACTTCTTCCGGTACTGATTTATTTGTCTCTAAATCTTGTCTGCTTTTAAGCAGGTCAATATATGTCCAGTCTTCAATAGTACCTTTATCGTCGTGATACAGCTCATTGATTTTTACTACAGCGTCTTCTATTTGCAAAACAGTTTTCGTAATTCTTTGTTGAATTTCGTCTTGCTTTTCAAATGCATAATTCTGATAATCAGTGTTGAATAGAATAAGGGAAAAAACTATTTTCACTTCAAGAATTGTTGAAATACAAAGTCTGTCATTGTCTTTTTGTTTCATATCCGGCTCCTGCGGTTAACAGCTGTTCGGGAATATATACAAAGAGTGTTGTTGACAATGTTGCATTTTCCACGGTGTAGTATAAAAATAGTCCTGATGGTGATTCGCTGCTGCCGGTAAATGCGGTAGGTTGTGCTTCTTCCGCAGATTTATTTTCTGAAAGCGCCGCAAAGCCGGTACAGAATTCTTTTTCTACCTGAGCAATAAAGTCGTCATCAAGAATATGGCGGCGCTGTGCGATTATTATTTCATCATCGCTCATTGTTCCGTTTATCATCATTTTAAAACGATGGATTGACTGCTGCATATTGCGATGATGCTTCAAGAGCCAGAAGAAATTATTTTCAGTAGGGAAAAAATAGATAAAATTGTCAGGAAAAGAAACAGTATACTTATTATTTTTACACACCTGCACAAGCGAATTGTAAAAACACTGTGCAGCGGTGTCGCATACCGGTTCGTCAAAAAGAGCAAAGACTGCTTCTAATGAAGTGTCCTTGATCGTATCATTGCATTGATCATTCATAAAAATATCTCCTTTCTGCATTTTTTGCAGACATAGTGGTCGTCATGTTCAACAACATACGCTTTGCTTTCCAAATGAAAAATCGATTTCACCGCAGTAATGTATTTTGGAGTATCAATGCAGGCATCAATGTAAATGACATATCTTTTATTGAGCAAATCATACACCACTCTGCCGCGCGGAAAATCATAATATTCGAAAGCAGCGCCGGGAAACCGTTGTTCAAACAAATCATCATGGCCGCATGAATCAGTAAGCATGTCGCCATATACGAGCGCATGGTTTTCCTCAAGCAGGTGATAGAGAAATCCCTTGAAGTTCAACTGCTTGCTTCGTATGTAGAAAAAAAGCCCTACCATTTCTTCCCTCTGCAGTATATATACCACGCAGGTGTATCAAATAGTGATACGACTGTTTCCGTTTTTGTGTGTCATTAGAATTATTTGTGCTATACTTCAAAGCATGAAAACTGAACGTGAATCTTCGAAAGACATGCCCCGTATTCTCCTGCTTGATGCGCTTCTTTCAGACGGCGGATATCACCCGCTTTCTGAAATGGAAACTCTTACGGGAAAAGCGGAAGCGACGGTGAAGCGTGACATTGCTTCTCTACGGTCACTGAACGCGCCGATTGAATACGATACATTCAATATGGGCTACCATTACACCAACACGGTATACCGTCTGCCTGCGACATTCATCAGCGGCGAAGACATCGCAATCTACGGCATCGTAAGCAAGATGTTCATGCTATACCGCGACACACCGCTCTGGAAACCGCTGCGCGACATTCTGGACACACTGGAATCTCCAGTAGAAAATCAGTGCAGCACAACACCGAACAGTGCAGACACATTCAGTCTTGCAAAAGGAGATCTACCGTGCGGCTCATGGTTTGAAGACCGCATTGTGATTGCGTCACGCCCTGAAGTAAAAGTAAGCGATGATGACTGGAAAATCATTCTGAACGCACTCATGCACAATACAAAAATTGAATTCGATTATACAAGAAGCTACGACAACAAAACAACACACCGCATGGTGCAGCCGTGGCAGCTGGTGTTTGATGAACAGAACTGGTTCATCACCGGATTCTGCGAACTGCGCAAGGAGCGGCGAATGTTTTTGCTCAATGCGATTTCAAATCTGAAGCCAGTTGCAGAACATTTCGTTCTTCCGCCGAATGATGAATACAAACTCGACCGCCGCTCAATTGGAAAGTTCGGTGCTTCAATCGGCGGAGAAGTGCGGGACTACCGCATTCTGCTCAAAGACGGCAGCTTTGTGAGCGCAGGTGAACAATGGGCAAGCGACTGGAAAAGTGAATCATATCACGGGCCGCTCACCGACTCACCATACGCGGCAGTTGTCACGTTCAGAAGCAATCAGCACATACAGATCATGCGCTGGGTGCTCAGCCACGGAGAAGATGCCGTGCCGCTTGCACCGGAAGAATTCGTTGTCGGGTGGAAGAAACATATTGATGCAATGAAAAATATTTCCGCAAAAGTGGAGTGACTGTATGAGAAACAGTGTGCATGACGCAGTTATTTCGCGAAGTACGAAACATCTGGAAGAACTGATTGCACAAGGCGCACCGGTTGACAAGCCTGATGCATACGGTGAAACAGCACTCGGAGCGGCATTCGTGTGCGGATATGATGATTATTACATCATGCTCTGCAAAGCAGGCGCAAAGAATCTTGGAGAAGGCGACGCATCCCCTTTGATCAAGGCATTGAAAGCAGAAGATATTTCATGCATAAAAAAATTAGTCACGTACGGATTGGATATTAATTCTCTTACTTCCGAAGGAAAGACGATGCTCGAATACGCCTGCCACCGGCCGACCTCTTTGCATTTTTTCAAAGAGCTTATTGATCTGGGAGCGGATGTGAACGGCATAAACAGCAAAGGAGAACCGCTGCTCAACGCGATTGATGATTATCCTGTTCCAGAACCGGTGATGCAGCTGTTTCTGGAACATGGTGCGAAAATAGATTACCAGAAATTGGCCGCATCAAAATCTTTCGGTTCTATCATCAGTTCTAAAGAACGAAAAGACTATTTTACACTCGTCAAAGAAAAACTGAATCAAGGCGTCATCTGGGACGCAGACAGCATAAGCAGTGTAATTTCTTTTTTGACTCCAGGATTGTTTCCTGTGGGAGTTTCTGCCAAGAGCAATGATCTCTTACGGTTGGACTTGCAGGCATTGCACCTTGTACTTGAAAATGGATTTCCTGTCAACGCGCGAAGTAGAAACGGAGACACACTCCTCGTCGCGTATTGTTACCACGGAAACGTTGAAGGAGTACGTATGCTTATCAATGCCGGCGCTGATGTAAACAGGGCAGGAACAATGATCATTCTTTCGTGGATGTATCCTGTAGTACAGGCTGCAAACAGCGGAAACATCGAGCTGATGAGGATTCTTGTTAATGCCGGCGCTGACCTTTCTGTTACAGAAACAACATCTTTTGTATTCGACGGCTATGAGGAAACTGCCCTGAACAAAGCGGTTCAAAAATTTTATCCAGACGTAACCAAATTGATTCTATCGCATATGAAAATATCAAAACAAATCATATCATCAGCCCTCACCGGCTTTCTTGAACCAGTAAAATATATGGATAACAGAACAAAAGAATTTGATGAAAGAATTACAGAAACAATGAAACTGCTCATACAGGCAGGCGGCAAAATAAAACAATTTGAACCGGAACTCGAAGAAATACTCTTTATGGCAATACGATTCAATGTTTCTCCTGCTGTAACCGCGCTTGTTGAACTCGGAATAAATCTTGACTACGTAGATCCAGAAACAGGTAAAATGCCGCTCATTTATGCGGTACTTCAGCCGGATTCCGAAGAAAACAGGGCAATCGTACAAGTGCTGTATGAAAAGCAGATACATAAACTTACTGATCGCCCCGAGCAGAAAGAACTTCTGGAGACGGCTATATCTCATGGCCATCTGTATCTTGTAAAGCAGATGATTGAAGACGGCATCAGCACAGATGTCATGTTCAGCAGAAACAGGAAGTTACGAATATGTTCTACAACCCTATAACCGAACTCTCACCGGCATTTCATGCGCTCAACATCGAGATTGAAAAAATCGATTCCGAAGAACCATGCACCATTACGCTTCCTGAAGTGCCGAGCCGTGAAGAGCTGGACTGGGTGATAAACAGAATGCAAAGCCTTATGCAGCGCACACCGTTCACCATTGTCCTGCCGCCAGTTATGAAAACCGTTTCCACCCAGTTCGCTTTTAACGGTTTATGCAGAATACCAGTGTTTGTTCTTCCGGAAAGCGTTGAATATCTGTACGGAAATTCGCTTGCAGGACTGAAGACAGACCGGCTTGAACTGCCTGCATCACTTGTTCATGTAGAGCCGGCTGCATTCACTTCGCCCGGATGTCTCACCAACATTGCGGAATGTGTTGTTTCACCGCAGAACAGAACATTCTGCGTAAAAAACGGCATGCTGCTCAGCATAGACGGCAAGACACTCATCGGCTGCATCGTACATCAGTGCAAAGAGTATATTGTTCCTGACGGCGTGGAAAAAATCGGACCGTATGCATTTGCAGATATTTACCGGTGGGTCAACAATGAACCGATTGCCGTACATCTGCCTGAATCACTTGTTGAAATAGAAGACCACGCGTTCATGAACGTTCCCGTCAAATGCAACTTTCCGCATTCACTCAGAACAATCGGCCACGAAGCATTCAAGGGCTGCAGCATGGCAGGAAATTTCATAGGCACAGTTCCATACACAGTGAAGAACATCGCAAAGACCGCATTTGACAAACGCAAACGGTGCGTTGTCTTTGCCTCGAAACATCCTGACACATACAGTCCGAGCAGGGACGATCCTCTTTACACAAAAAACAAAAACTTCATACGCTGGTATATGCCGGCAGCATATGATACGTGGCAGAATAATCATTTCTCTGCAGACGAATACAAATCACGGCTTCCTTATTTAAATGAGCTTAGGACATTCTCCGTGCCCGGTCATCTGCAGAGATTTGTTAATCAATACTGGAGAGATACATACTATGTATATCTAGAAACTGCAACATGCACAAAGGTCTGCTCTTCCGAAGAAATACCCACGCAGAAATACAAAGACGGATTTTCAAAAATCGAAAATCATTTATCGATGTTTCCTAAAGCACAGGCGCTTCTTGCGTTGTACATTGAACGTATTCTTTCAGCAGACAGAGACAACATGCCTCCTGTCAAAATGGAACAATACGACAATATTTTTTCCGGTCGAACCTATACGTATGAATTCCCCCTTTTCATAAAAAAGAAATCCTGCATGTTCATTCTTTCAGATTCACTTGTATTCAGAACAGAATGCTTTGCCGACGATTTCATATTTCCGATTCAGCAGATTGAAAAGATTCCGTCATTTCTTAAACAGTATCGTACAGGTTTTGAGCAGAACACCAGACATATCATGCAGATGGTAAAAGAGATGCTCGGTTAATAATTTTAACCGTCAAGCGCAGAACGGAGTTTCGTCAGCAGACTGGAAAAAACCAGCTGATATGATGCAGGTATGTGCGACAATCGCTTCGGTAGAGCATCAATCATTTCGAATGTTTCTACGGCCGATGCATCGAGCGGCACTTTTATGTATTTGCCAGCCTTCACCATTGTCAAAAGATTATTAAGCTCTCTGAGATCCTGGCGTATCGCAGGCAGATGATCAAATACAGCTCCGAATAAACGGTCAACTCCATACAGGGCGTCACAAAACGAAATATCAAATGCATAGAATGCGACACTGTGCGTAATAGTATTATAATCAAGCTCAGGCGGTTTGTATTCTTCCATGATGATTCCTCCGTGCATATCTATACCATGACGGTGCATCATAGAGTGATACAGTTCATGTGCTCACCGCAAACTTTCCAAGCGCACCTTTAATCAAAGCATTACGCACTCGTGCCGGAACCTCAGCCGGAATGCCAAGTCCTTCATTCAAGCGACGTATCATGTTGAGGCTAATTATCAAACAGTTTCATTCCTTCTGCTTCAACAGGAAATCGTTATTAATGACTTCATTGATTGCAGTCCAAGTCTCTTGCCGGAATTTAAATCAATCAATGTAAAAATGAACCACTTAGGTGAAGCAAGTTTGAGCCTGTTTTTCTGAATACCCTCTCCGCAGAATTCTCCTTGAATGGCGATATTGTCTATTTACTTTTGCTCAAGCATTTCGCGAATCCCCTGTCTATGTGCATACCGTCAGAAAGGACATGTCTCGTCATCGACATATTCATAATTTCTTCCGCACACACTGAACTCACCATTTCTTAGCAACACATTGCCATCCAAGAATCTTCACACATTCAATTTTATCATCATCTTGAATTGGAAAAATATCGATAATTCTTTGAATTGATGCAAGCTTTGTTTTCATAAAACCTTCCTCCGCTATTGTTATACATATTATAGTAGAGGGGCAGGAACATAGTTTGTCCTACAATAGATTAATTCCTTTAGTATTCATTAGCCAGTCAAGCACATTATGCTGTCTTATTCTGTTATGAGAAACAGTTTCATGATCCATTCTTACCGACATAGACTTCAGACCCGCGCCGGAGCAATTCCAGATACACAATATTTTCAAGGATGTGCCCTCGGTCAGTGCGCTTTGAACCGAGATTGAATCAAATTTGGAGAGCGGGTTCCGCTCTGTTAGATAATGCCATTTACACACTTTTTATGACAGTGTCTTTTCTTCACTATCAAACAGTGCGCTAATTTCTTTTTCTGAATAATTAAAGTCTTTAAATGATTCAAATGTTTCTTCAATCTTATTATTAACAAGCATACTTATTCCCCGGAACGATTAGTAAATTCAACATCATCTATTTTAATAGCAATATTATACTTTTGCGCACTCTTTTGCAAAGCATTTATTATTGTCTGTTTATTCTCATTTGCGTATTTCAGTGCGGTCTCATCAAGTTTTTCAGCACTAACTTTCTCAATTATTTTTGGTGCAATAAAGCGTACCGGTTTTTTAAAAAAGAGAAAAAATCTTTCTGCAACAGACTTTTTATTCTTCTTTTCCATATTTTGCGAAAATAATTCTATGACGCTTTCACTCAAAGATTTGTAATCAACATCGCTCAGCGTCACCGTCATTGTGATTTTTTTCTGCGTATCAGTATATGGTTCATGCTGCATGGCAACCGTCTGAACTTCCTTCCACTGCTTATATTTCTGCAGTTCAGCATCAATAGCCTTTATACAAAAAAGCATCACCGACGCATCATCTGTCAGCCCCAAAAGCGGTATCCAATCTGGAATCACATCTGCTGGTACAAAAACATACAGCAGCGTTCCCACAATTCCCGCGATTGCCGTCCACGGAATGGCTTTATATGTTCCGTGCACATATTCAGTAACAATCGCAAACTGAAGCTCAAAATCCTCTGTAAATCGTTTGAGTGGCCCTTTCACTTTTTTTAGGACAGACTGTTCTTTTTCAAGCACATCTGCAACGTCACGACTCGTTACTTTGCTCGAATATATTTCATATTCCCGTTGCGCTTTTTCAGCTTTCATTATTTTTCATTCCCCTCTTTTGAATTTTAGAAAAAGGACTATCTTCAACATAACAACAATTCAACTTACTGTATACATGACCTCTATTGACACAAAATATATAAGCTACTAAACTACTAGGAATTATAAGGAATTGGGTACATGGACTTTGCATTCATTCAGAAAGTGATTCCACTCTATGAAAAAGCGGCCGGGCTTACACTCAGAATCGCACTCATAGGAATTGTATTGTCCTTTATCCTTGGGCTTGTCTGTGCCGTTATCAGGTACCAGAAAGTGCCGGTGCTCCGTGTACTGGTGAACATCTACGTGGAACTTTCGCGGAACACGCCGTTGCTCATTCAGCTTTTCTTTCTATACTTTGCATTGCCGCGCATGGGATGCAAATTGAGCTCGGAGCAGTGCGGTGTCATCGGGCTTACGTTTTTGGGCGGGTCGTACATGGCGGAAACATTCCGGTCTTCGCTTGAGACGGTTTCCAATGTGCAGATAGAGTCGGGCGAGTGCATTGGACTTACACGGCTGCAGGTGATTCGCTACGTGGTGTTGCCACAGGCGTTCAGTGTGAGTGTGCCGGGTGTGTGTGCAAACGTAATGTTCATGATCAAGGAGACAAGCGTGTTCAGCGCCGTTGCCCTTGCTGACTTGATGTACGTTGCAAAAGATTTAATCGGTCTGTATTACAAAACTGACGAAGCACTGACACTGCTCGTGGTTTCATATTTTATTTTGTTGCTGCCTATTTCACTGTTGAGTGCATGGGCGGAAAGGAGGTTGCGCTATGCCCAGTTCGGCAATAAGTGATGCAGTGAGCAAGGCGTTCAGCGTCCTCTTCTTGGGAAAGAATTTTGCGCGGTTGCTCGGCGGACTGTGGGTTACCGTTCGCATTGCGCTTGTTTCTGTTGCGTTTTCCATTGTACTCGGAATTCTGTTCGGACTTTTTATGACGATAAAGAATCCGGTGGTGCGCGGGGTGAGCAGAATTTATTTGGAGTTCATGCGCATCATGCCGCAGCTTGTGCTTTTGTTTCTCGTGTACTTTGGACTGACACGTGCGTTCGGCATACAGATGTCGGGCGAAGCGGCGTCACTCCTTGTGTTCACCTTGTGGGGCACTGCGGAAATGGGCGACTTGGTGCGAGGCGCAATCGAATCGATTCCCGTGCATCAGTATGAAAGCGGACGTGCACTTGGACTGAAGGAGTCGCAGATTTTTTTCTACATTGTGATTCCGCAGACCGTGCGTCGCTTGCTTCCACTTTCTATGAACTTGATTACGCGCATGATAAAGACAACGTCGCTCGTCGTGTTCGTAGGAGTTATTGAAGTAGTAAAAGTTGGACAACAGATAATTGAAGCGTCACGGCTCACCGTGCCAACCGCATCGATTGCCGTGTATGCAGTGATTTTTTTCATGTACTTCATCGTGTGCTGGCCGCTCTCGTTGCTTGCCGGCTACATCGAAAAAAAACAGAAGGCGTAATTTTTTAGGAGAAGCAAATGGCGTTGCTTGAAGTGAAAAACATTAAGAAGAAATACGAAGGCGCCTATATACTGAACGACCTTTCACTCTCCGTGGAAAAAGGTGAAGTGGTTGTTGTTGTAGGGCCGTCTGGCTGTGGAAAGAGCACGCTCCTCCGCTGTATCAACGGACTTGAAACAATCGAAAGCGGAACAATCACTTTGGATGGCGAAGTGATAAGCAACCGCACCAAAGACATGTACCTTGTACGCCAGAAAATAGGCATGGTGTTCCAGAGCTACGACCTCTTCCCGAACATGAACGTCTTGAACAACATAGCGCTCGGTCCGGTAAAAGCGCAGAAGCGTGACAAAGCCGAAGTGATAGCCGAAGCTGAATCGCTTCTCAAAGAAGTGGGCCTTGCAGACAAACGCGACGCCTACCCGCGCCAACTTTCCGGCGGACAGAAGCAGCGCGTTGCAATTGTGCGTGCGCTTATCATGCACCCCGAAGTGATGCTGTTCGATGAAGTGACCGCAGCCCTCGACCCAGAGATGGTGCGCGAAGTGCTCGATGTAATGGCAGCACTGGCCCGCGAAGGCAAGACCATGCTCATTGTGACACACCAGATGGAGTTTGCAAAAGCAATCGCCGACCGTGTCATCTTTATTGACGAGGGTGTGATTCAGGAACAGGGAACGCCAGATGATTTCTTTGATCACCCAAAGACAGAGCGTGCAAAGAAATTTCTCAACGTGTTCAAGTTCGATGATGTGCGTGAAGCGAAGGTAAGCGAGAGCGCTGCGCTTTAAAAAGCGTTGCGCTTTAAAAAGCGCTGCACTGTAATTTTAAGCAGTACGTAAGGTGAATCAAGTGTGACGATACGGCCAATCGAATGCACCTCTTTCGCACTACATAGATTTTTTATTGGAGGAAAAAGGAAATGAAAAAAACATTTGTAAAAGCAGCAATCGCTGCATTGGCTTTAGTAACAATAGCATTTACCGGATGCGCAAAGAAAAATGCAGACGGTTCTGCAAAGACAACCGCACGCTCAGTTGAAGAAATCAAAAAGAGCGGCAAAGTGATTATCGCCGTATTCAGCGACAAAAAGCCATTCGGCTACGTTGACGAAAACGGTGAGTATCAGGGATACGACGTGTACTTTGGCAACCGCATTGCTCAGGACCTCGGCGTAAAAGCAGAGTATGTTCCTGTAGAAGCAGCAAGTCGCGTAGAGTACCTTGTCACCGGAAAAGTTGACATCGTTCTTGCAAACTTCACCGACACCAAAGAGCGCGAAGAGAAAGTTGACTTCGCCCTTCCGTACATGAAAGTAGCACTCGGCGTTGTGTCACCAGAAAGCGCACTTATCACTTCACCGGAACAACTCAACGGCAAGACACTCATCATCAGCAAAGGCACCACCGCAGAAACATACTTCACGCAGAACTACCCTGATGTCACCCTCTTGAAATTCGACCAGTACTCCGAAGCATACAACGCACTTCTCGACGGACGCGGCGCAGGACTTTCCACCGACAACACCGAAGTACTCGCCTGGGCACTCGAGAATCCCGGCTTCAAAGTAGGCATTGATTCCCTCGGCAGCCTTGATGCAATTGCACCTGCCGTACAGAAAGGAAACACCGACCTGCTCACCTGGATCAACAACGAAATCAAATCGCTCGCCGGCGAACAGTTCTTCCACGCAGACTACGAAGCAACACTGCGCCCGGTATACGGTGCGTCCGCTGATGCAGACAGCCTCGTTGTCGAAGGCGGCGACATGGGTGTTGCAAAGTAAATCGCCAGATTAAAAAATAGTGCGGATGTTTACGGGAAATAAACGTGAACATCCGCTAATGTATACTTATTTGAACTGCAATTCTGAAGCAAGACCTAAATCTGTAGCGTATGTGTGCATAGTATCAGTATTACTGACGCTGTTTAATCCTTCACTAACCAATCTGCGTACCATTTCTATGTAGCAATCATAACAGACTTTTTCTTCTGTTCGTTCATAGAGGGAATGTGCAAATGAAACCATTGATTCCATGTCTAGATATGGACTGTAAGTTGGTCCCTCTTTTATATCTAAGGAATATTTTTTAAAGAAATTCAAAAGCGTGGTTAAGTGTTCATTGCTCCTTGAAGCTTTTTCTTCATCGTAGCTGCTGTTTGATTCACATAAATTCATATAACCGAAGCACGTATCGCCAAGCAACTTGTATGGGTTGGCTCCATCTTTATTGCTAATCGAATATCCATGTGCCAGAAGATCATCTACGAGCTTCGGAGCTTCATCAATAATAAAATAGTATTTGTATCCGAGCTCAATAAAATTACAGTTGTTATCATTATAGAATGAATCTTCCATGTATTTTTTATAAAGACTGTAATAAAACGCTTTCTTTGTTGCATCACTTTCCATCAAATACTTTTCTAAAATAACTACAGCATCAGTACAGCACGGCTTGAATCCCTTTGCATCTAATTTTTGAATTTGTTCAAAAGTAGCATTTTCAAAAAGTGTTCGGTATTTACGATAATCAAGGTCTTTTTTATTCGTATGAGCTAATACAATGTCAAATGTTTCATCATATGTCGGTTTTCGCAAGTAATCATACACGGCTATCATACTGCCAAATACATTATAGTGATCCTCGATGTATATTGGTGCGCCGGCTTCAATAAGCAATTTAGTAATCTCTGGATTTTGCTGAACAGCCGAAGCAAGAATTATAGGCGCTCTTTGATCTGACGCGTGACGTGTAACATCAGCACCAGCTTTAATGCAAAGCTTAGTAAGTTCAACGTTGTCGCTTCTTATGGCAGTAATTAACAGTGATTTACCATCAGAAGTCATTGCGTCTATTCCATTCTCTTCAATAAAGTCAGCCCACCATCGCGAGTTTGATGTATTTACTTCTTTTCTAAGGTAGTTGAGTACCTTGCTCGTCCTGTTGCATCCTGTTCCAACAAATGCAACACAAAGTAAAGTCAGACATACACAAGCTGCCTGAATCTTTTTAACCATTTCTTTTTTCATTAGAAATCTTCTCCTTTTTACAATGTGCCTCTTTCATATAAAGAAAGCTCCAGCACAATTATTTATTTAAAAATATACAGGTAAAGGTCTGACAAAATGTGTCAGAAAAAAATCTTTTTGTAATTATTTTTTACATCACCGTAGTACTATGCGTTGTTTTCTTTTGCAGATGAGCGTTCTATTTTTTTCACCGTAAAGCCTGAAGTTAAGTCCTTGTAAACACCGACAGTTCTACCTTGCCCATCGATGTACTCGTCAATTTTTTCAAGTACAGGCTGATATTTTGTTTTTGATGAAGTTTGTTTTACGGTATCAGGTTTCGACGGCTCCTGTTTTTCATAAAAATCATGATCGCGTATAAAATCTCTCAGATTATTATTTTCATCAACACAGTTATCATATTCTTTGCGTACTTCGTTCACCACATACGCACCGAGACAACCTAATAGAATAAGGCCAGAGGCCTTTACAATAGTGTGACTCATATAAATACTTCTCCTTCATATAAAAAAAATAGTGACAAAGCAACTTGTATAAAAGCTTACTTTCTTAGTAACAGAACTTTATTTTCTCCTTTTTTTTCTAACTTATAATTTCTTAGTTTATTTAAAATCCCAATACCGCCACCTGATAAAGCAATAAAAAAAGCAGCCGATGCAATGTCAATACCGCCTAAACTTTCAATAACAGGAATTGTTGCAACAAAAGCGACCGGAGCTGTAACAGGTGCACTTGTTCCTGCAGAATCAGCAGTTACAATTGCAGCTGTTACACCTACTGCCAATCCAGCAATAGCAACTCCCCATGCAACTTTGCCTGTGGCTTTTATTCGTATTACTTTTCTTGATAAATCGCCTTCAATTTCAATTGTATCAGTGTTGTTTTTTACTGCCTGCCCTAATTCTTTTTCATTTGATACGATCATAATCAATCTCCTTACTGTCTCCGGTTATTACCGGAATTAATATAAATCAACATATGACATGATGCACCTAAGCTCACCATGTCATTTAATTTTTATCTATGTTGTCAGGAAAAATAAAATCTATATATTCTTCAAGTGTGAACTGCTTCCCAGTTTTATCAAACTTTCTGAATGTTTTTTCATCAAATTCACAAGATGCAGAATCAAGCTTCCACATACCGCGCACATTATTTGAATCTTTTAAAAGTGAAATGTTGCCATCGGATGCGTGATAATAATGAAGTTCAATATCTTCTGTTTTAGTTCTAATATGAATTATCAAAGTCTTCTGACTGCTTTTTTCTCCGCACGAAGGAGTGTAATCGTAGCGGACGTGAGCATCTCCGTAATTTATATCCCACAAGCCGATGTTTGATCTCCCGCTTTGATAGTCTACCGGAATACCGGCCGCTGTGTTTTCCGGAAAAGTTTCTGCCTTCAATATGGTTTCAAGTGGCAGCAGGGAAAAGTCTTGCTCTGTTTCAGGCTGTTTTGTTATGTATAAAACAAGCCATGTATCAAACGCATAGATGACACGGATTACACGAGCGGCAAAAGAGGAAGATTCATTTGTTGAAAGGTACAATGGCTTTTTATCGTACATTGAGTTTAAAACAAGCTGCACAACAGAATGATTCCCCATCGAAGGAAGCGCAATCTGAATGCACTCCTGAACTTCGCGCTGCTTGTCTTTTATGCACTGGGGCGCACGGTTAATAAGCGTGTTGAATCCCTTGCTTATTTCAGTCATAGAGAACGCAGGTTCGAACAGGGAATAAAGGAGATGCTGTGATAAGATCAATGCCATATATTCTTCTTTGCTGAGTGACAATGAGGAAATTGAGTAATGTGCATCCTCATAATAATAACCGCCGGTGCTGCTGTTGACTTTTATCTTTGCACCTATTTCATTTAGCCTTGCAATATAGCGGTAGATTGTCCGCTCCGTTACACCAAGCTTCTCTGCAAGTTTCCTTGCTGTAGGTAAAGTACCTTTGCGGATTTCAGTATCAATGATGAAATAACGTTCTACCGGAAGCGTTTCTTCCTTTAATCTTTTATCTGGCATAATAAATAAATCTCTCCTATTAATTAATAATATATGCAATGTTCTTCATAATCTTACGGCTTCCGCAGTGAGGGCATACTATTTCCCCGTGTTTTACAAATATTCTTTTCTGTGTATCTTTTGAAAAAAAAGAAGAGCCACATTTCATGCAAATATATGCTTCTTTAGTATTACCTATGATACGATCTAGTGCTGAATTATTCACTGTATGCCCTCCTGTATATATACATGCTCAGTTAGACGATTTCCTTTCAAGCTGATTTTTAAATTCAGTAATAATTGCATCTGATGAAGGCATGCTGCCCGAGTTCTTTGAAAAAACAATTTCAAGTGTTTTTACGTACAGACCACCGAGGGTAGCCGTAAGTGTGCCCGCCGTTCCACCTGAAATGAATGCGCCTGCAACAGTACCAATACCCGGCACTAGTTTTAAAAGATTAGAGACAATTGCTTTTCCCCCTATGGTAGCAGCACTGCTTCCGATCATCGATGACGCGAGTGTGCCAAGAAATCCTTTTGAAAGTTCCAACCCGAACACCGAAGAAATGCCTGCAAGCATTCCTACTTGCAAAGGAATAAGAATTGCACAATCTGAAAATGGAATAGGCGAAGCACCTGTCGCAACTGCTGCAGCCGTGGCTGTAGAAATTACTCCGAGTGCACGGTTTTTCTTTTGTTTGATAGAAGCTTTCTGCGCTGCTGCGAATGCGTTTCGTATACCTTCAGGAATGACTTCAGACGTTGCATCGACGAGTGCTTCAAGTCCCATCTGTGGTAACTCAGTTCCACCGTCAAGCGTCTCTGTTATTGAACGAACACGCACTACATTCCGTGCTTGAGGAAGCAGCTCCTGCACCTTAGCTTTAAATCCATTGTCTGCGCGTGATTTTGTTATTACCACAATGACCGGCATGTAATCAGAAAGCATTTTGAGCAGCTCACATTCCGCATCTTCGACACGGCGTGAATCTTCAGATATGCAAAGCCATGCAGCATGAATCTGTTTGGTGCAGTCAGAATCATTTCTTTTTGAAGCAACCAAATTCTTTAATTCTCCAAGTGTCTCCTGATATTTGTCCGTCTCCAGTCCGCGAGTATCAAAAATAGAAACAGGGATGTCTTCTTTTGTGATCTCACGTGTTTCTCTTGTAACAGGTTTACCCTGGCCTGTCGTGGCAAGGTCTCCTTGAAACACAGAATTGATGAGTGTACTTTTACCCACACCCGTTCTTCCTGCGATGAGGATATTGATTCTTCCTCTTTCTGTTGTAGATTTATCTGTCGCGTCTTTTACTAACTTCGACATATCAATTGTTTCCATAAACATTCCTCCTTTAACAACTTATAGTAATGATACAACACGAGGGATGACAAAATGTGTCAGTGACTCGTGCGATAGTTGGTGAGTTGCCGTTACTGTTATGCATACAGCTGGGGCACTTCCTGCACTGAAGTTATGCGCTCTGTAAATCAAAAGTCTTTGCGATTGACCAGCCTAGTGCTTCTACTACAGATGCAGCAGTTGCCGCATTGGTTATGTTGCCTAAACCAGGAATCCATCCAATGAGAAGTTGACTTATGCCTCGGCCAACAAGTGTTCCAGCGGCCCCTGCCACCATGCTTGCAGCTGAAGATTGTGATACACTGATGTTAAATACATGGCCTAATGCAATTGTCATTTCAACCTCGATGCCCACGAGCGCAACATTGTCACTGCCTGGAATCTGAGCAAGTCCCGCTCCCACCGCTGCTGCTGCACATGCATTTGTGTGAATGATACCGTTGCAATCTTTTCTCTGCTTGTCTGTCATAATAGAATCTCCTTTCAATTTGTGTTGTTACGAAGTAGTGATGTGAACCAATGCACACCATCTTCCTAAATAAAAAACGTTAATGTCTGATTTTCTTTGCAACGGCAAATGCCGCAGCACCGACACCTATACCTATTGTTGTTGCAACCAATAACGGAGCATTGAAAAGTAAAGCACCAGTAACAACGGAGGTTTTAACAGCGCTTCCAATTGCAACATTGCGAATAATATTTGAAACAGTTTCTTTTCTCATTTCCTTAACTCCTTACACTTATATAGAGTGTTTGTTTCCAAATTAATTGACACTTTTATTTGTCAATTTTTAATTAATCTGATAACTGACCAAATCACGTCAATGAAACATAGAATTGATACGATCCCTATAGCAAAATTGAAATGGTGTACTTTTCGAACAATGTTCTTTGAGTCCCATAATATAAGTCGTGCATTGCCTACGATTTTTTTGCTGCCAAAAGGTTTTGTGAAAAACTGTATAATTCTGCCTTTTTTTGAATCCAATTCGTCAAATGCAGTGTCTGCTTCTTGAAGGCCAGCATTAATTTCTTTCACTGCTTTAGAAATTATAATAGCAAGGATCATGAAAACAATTGAAATGATGAACAATACAATTGAAACAAACATTCTGTTCCTCCATTAATAAAGAGTGTTGCAATTTAGAAAAATTGACACATTTTAAATAATTTTACATAACTCAAGAATGGAAAAAATAATAAAAAGTATTCCTAGGGCTATGATTATACGAGTGAGCTTGTTTATTAGTTTACAATAATGAGTGATTGTATTCGAAATAGAAGAACCCTCTTCTAGGCCTTCAGATAATTCGCTAATCTTTTTTAGAAGTGAAAGAGGAAATCTGTTAAACTTACCACACACTTCGGAAATTAGAGATGCTACATCTGATCCAAGACTGGTTGATTTAAAAATGAGGGCGCTTATTCCAAAAAATATAAAAGCGATACTGACAAAGATGGCAGCAGTGAAAAATCTATACATATATTTCTACTCCTTACATATTATAAGAGTGTAGAAATAGTTTAAAATTGACAGTTATTTAAAAAAATAACGGCAGAAGAACATGTTATTCTTCTGCCGTAAAGGGATGCAAAATTATTATTGTGAATCTAAATCAGATAAAAAATATCGTATAAATAGACCATCTCTAATTATTTTATAAGAATATTTCCGCTTGCTAAAAAGCCGGGAACTTCCCCGCCGGAAACAATGATCATATTGCCGAAATCTTCCGCTTTTTTCAACAGCAACGGATTGTCACATTTTATTGAAGAAAGCAAAATTCCTCGTCCTTCTGCTCCGCCGTAAGAGTGCACTATATTCTGCAACTTTGTTATCTGGCCGATTGTTATGTTTTGCGCCTTACATTCTACAATATATAACCGTCTGCCGTCGGTAAACACGGTATCCATCTCCTGATAAGGAATGCCACCATTTAGCTGTTTTCCGACAGGCATTGTCACCATATCGGCACTTCCGTTATTTTTCACTTCAAGTTTCAATCCGATGCGTATATCCTTGATTCTGTGTGCTTCATAAAGAGTATATAAATGATTATAAACATACTCCTCAAGCCAGCCTCCTGAAATATATTGCTTATATGCAATCACATTTGAAAATAAAACAGTAAGGGGTTTCCCATTAATAACAAAGTTTAGAAACGGCTCAAGCTTTTTATTTATACCAGTTTTAATGCAACCACTTTGAAATGTTATCTCATCAGTAAGTGTTTCGCGTTTTGCAAGTTGTTCATTTATAAACTTCACATCGGACCGGTACTTCCACATCATGTCAGTACAATTCTGTAAGTCTTTAGACTCTTTTTCCATTCGGCCGCATTCCATAACGTCAAGATTATTGCTGTTCACTATCAAGAAAGCTTCAACCGATTCAATTGGTCTGATCGGCTGTGTTTCGTACGTATCAAGATAAATAAGCTCACCGCCGACTGTATTAAAATAGAACGGCACGCCGCCGCATTCTTTACAGGCATCAAGCGCACCTGCAAACATCAATTTTGTACCGCTCGTCAGATTAAAGCCGACAGTTAATCCCTCTCCGAAAGAACGCACCTTGCCCATGATTTTTGTTTTTATATCTTTCGGATTATACGGATCAACAATCATTTCCTCAAACTGCGCATCACCAATAAACGATTTCATTGAAGATGCTGAATAGCGATCCGATATGATAAAAATGTGCCGTTTGCAGGAAAATTGTTTAACACCCATGTAATTCGGCAACCGTTGCTCTCCGAATAAATGAAATATCACATCATAGGTATCTGGGCGATTCATGTTCACTTTATCTCTCCTAAGAATTGATTTATTGAGAAAATGTATTCTCTAAATCTATATCTTCTGATTCTAGCTTTGATTTGATCTTCTCTTGGAATCTCCTTATTGTTCGACTTGCGTCTGTTGTATCCTTATGAAATTCATTTGCAACATCTTTAAGTTTCTGAATGTGAGAAGGATCAGAGCAATACTTTTCAAAACGTTTTTTGTCAACAAAGTTATAATTGCTTATGTTCCCATATTTTGCATTAATGTCAATAAGTTCCTGTGCGATATAGCATGTATACACTGCAGAAAGATAAGCTTTATTTACATCTTTCCGTTGTGTTTCAAAACATTCATCAATTAATTGGAGCACTTTATCAGTTTCTGTTTTGGTATTTAAAAGATATCTTTCTAAGTTAATTTCTGAATTCTTGTCTTCGCAAATATCGGCTAAAGTCGTTTCAGAATCTTGACCAATGGGGGTGTCTAATGATGCATTGTTCCTACCATCATAGTAGTCCCAGGCATCATCTATTTTTTCTTGCTTCTTATTTAAAATTTCAGTGCCAAATTTCAAAAAAGTATTGTAAGTAACTGGTACATTTTTAGATCTCAGTAAACTTACAATATATTTTGATAATTTAACAGGCGCTGAAGTTGATGTATATCTGTCTATGTTTTCAGTAAACTCTAATTCTATTCGCTTATTGTTAATTACTTTCTGTATGTAATAAAAAAAATCAGCAGCTTGTTTATTATGATCATCATAATAATTGAATGCCTTGACAATTTCCTCCCCACAATCCAATGTTTTTTCTTGATCGCTTTTACCACCTTTGTTTTCTTTTTGCATATAGAATTTAAAAATGTCAGTTAGCAATTTTGATTTATATATAAAACGTTCTGTGGTAACAGTATTATCATTTTTATCAAGAGAAAAGTAATGAGCAGCATTTTCGTTAATTCTTTTGTGGTATTCCTCATCTGTCATATCTACTCTCCATTACATTGCGAAGTAATTATCAATCAATTTCAAAGCCGTTTTTCCGTCAGGCGCATCCATAGCGGCAGTAAGTTCATGAAGATAATAGAGGTCTGTCACATTGTAGATATGAGGATTCTTAACATGCCCCGACTCAAACAGAGAACCGTAGGTGACATATTTTATATCAGCATTGAAGTATTTTTCAGCAAAAGAAAGAACACAGAGCTGCAATATCGGCATCGGTTTCTGGCCGTATGTTATATCACAGATAATCTGGGTACCTTCTTCAATCTGGCCGATGCATTTTCTGAATCTTTTTTCCTGTACCAATTTGTTTTCCTGAAATACTTCAATCACCGGATCTCCGTAGACAATCTGGGCATGAATCGATCTGTTTATTTCTGCAAGCTCATCTTTATAAGCCTGTATATACTTATCCACCTCTTCCGATTCATCTGCGAGCAGTATTATTTTTACCTTGTCGTCTTTTTTTAGAACTTTTGCAAGAACTGCATTTACCGGATTTTTAACACTGCCATCGTATTCCAGATTTTTGTCTGCATCATATATTTTATAATGTTCTGCTGTAATCATTGGATTAACAGAAATAGTTGTAAAAACAGTTATCATCATATTCTCCTTTATCTTTTGCTCTTAATTAAAAATTCGTATATTCCTTGAAGCGGACATGTTCAAAAACATTTGTTTTCACAATACGTTCGCCATCACGGACTTCTTTTGAAACACGCTTGCTTGCAGCATAGATGGGTATAAGACCCTGCTGCAAACACCATGTCACCACTGCATAGACAGCACCGAATTCCCCCTGTACTATGACAGGAGAACCTGGTGCTGCATCCGACAACCATGTAATGACGGGTAAAAGGAGAGCCTGTGTAATTTCCTGTTCTGCAGGAATTTGTCCCCATAATGATGCAATATCAGCCGGCGTTTCAAGAAAACTGTCTACCCCGTACAGGGCTTGCAGTTCTGAAATTTGCTTGTCAGTCAACTGGTGATTCATTAAGGAATACACGGCTTTCATTTCAATCCGTCTCCCCGTTACTTCTTTTTGCCAATGAGCGTCAAAACTGCAACAACGACAGGAACCGCAGAAATGATTATTTCACCAATCTGCTTTGCCGTATCAGCATCCATGCCACTCTTGCCCTGTTTTGCTACTTCATTCTGTTCCATATTCTTTCCTCCTATTCATTTGCTCTACTATAATAGAGTGATGAAAAAGAAAGAAATTGACACTTTTTGTTCAAAAAATCGGATATTTTGCACAAAATTCCTTTGTCTGGGAAAGATATAGCTTTAACTGATTTTTCAAAGTAGGGGCATCAAGCTGATTTTCCATAAATCCTCCGTGATTAATATTGTTTCGAGTAAAGCGAATGTTGTCGAACAGATGCGACACATCTGCTAAAATAGGATCTAAAGCAATTTTGCTGATTTCTTTAGAATACTTCTTCTGAAGATCTAGTGGGATATTCGTTGGCTGTTTTTTACTTTTTTCAAAAAGTTGGCCTCTGGTTATGTCTCGTAATTGGAAATTTGTGTAATCTAAACCTACTCTGCAAAGAATATACGTTAGTATTCCTTCCTGCAGCATGGTGAATCCTTGAGGAATCATGTTGTTGTCTAAATACCACTGAGTTGCTGTAATGAAATTATACGGATCGTCCTGTTTAAACTGATTAGTTACATTAAGAATCTGCTCGAATAAAGGCTCGAACGGTGCCTGATACGTACCCGACTTCTTTAAGTCATTGATTTTATTGTTGCAGTTAATAAAGCAATCTGCTTCAATAATATCTTTACCGCGGACAGTTGCCATTATGTTTGTAATCTCGGAAATACTTGTCGCTGCTTGCTTTGAGCCCGCATTTTCTCTTGCAGTCTCTTTTACCAGTTCTGACAAAACTTTGCTGGAACCGTAATGCATGAATGCATCAGCCGCAGAAGTCCATCTCATTAAATTAAAAACGGAAGTAAGATTGAATATAGGGGCTTTATTATTTTCATCCCTGGCTTCGTACGCACCGTAATAAATACCTGAAATTTGTATCTGCTTTAAATAATACGCATAGTATAAAATGGCAATACCAAACAAAGGAAGCGTGCGGAAACCATGAGTAACATCAAAGAGAATAGAGTCTGAAGGCTGAATGTTATCCATTACAATTTGAAATATTTTCCACAATTCTACTTCTGATTTTCCTTCTGGTATAGATATAGATTCAATTTTTGCTTGGAGGTTTAATTTTGCAAGTCTCTGCTGTAAACCAATGTTTTCTTTCATAGTCCCATCTGCTTGCTTTTTATCACAATTTAACCAATTCTCTTTGTTGGCATAATCGGTAATAAATATTTTGATTGAATCTTCTTTTGTGAAGTCACAGCAAAACATTTTAATCAATGCTTCCTGAATGTAAGATGTTTCAATTACACTGTTATCATAACCATATTTACAGGTACCATAATTCCCTGTGCCAAGAAAAGCAATAAACTCTTTTGCCATATTTGCTCCTAATATATTATATATATTTCTTAATTATACTTCGCAATCATCTGTCTGTCAAAATTTACTCACAGTGCGGTATGCGCGCCGCAAGTTCCTTTGTCTTGCCAGCAGTGAAATTCTTTACTTCGGAAAGATATCCGGAGACGCGGCGAAGGTGGCTTATGTCACGAGAATTGCATTCCGGGCATGAGTCCGCAATTTTGCCGGTGAAGCCACATGAGCGACAGTGGTCGAGCTGAAAGTTAATGCCAATGTAATTACAGTCCTGATCGCAGGCAAAGTCAACTATTTCGCGGACGGCTTCGGTGTTGCCAAAAGGCATTTCATTCAACTCCACGTAAGAGATGGAGCCGCCGTTGCACAACGCATGGAAACGGCCTTCAAGCGAAAGCTTTTCGTAGAAATCCGCATCAACGTCAACAGGAATGTGGAATGAATTTGAATAGTAGCCTTTTTCACTGACAGGGTTTCCTTTGCCCAAGTGCGTGCTGTCGTAGCCCGCGAACATTCCGGTTACTCCTTCCGCTGCAGAACCGAGGAGTGAGAAATTAAGTTGCGTATCTTCAATCATTGCATCGGTCAGTTCCCTCATTGTCTTTACCACGGCGAACGCTTCATCGGCATACGGCTTCATTTCTTTTGCGGTTGACCAGTTTTTATTATGAAGGACTGCAAGAGAATCCCATACGCCAATAAAACCTATGGCGAGCGTTCCATTCTTGAGCATTTCATACGCGTCACGTTTTTCTGAACCGGTGTAGTACCCAAGAGAGTAGTACTCAGAAAAATCCGCATGTTCTGCCAAGGTATGGTAGCGGTGCAATAGCATTTCTTTTGCACTTACAAAGCGCTCATTCAGCAGCGAAAAGAAAGTATTTATGTCTGAATGCGACTCGTAGGCAATTTGAACAAGGTTTACGGTGACACAGGCAATATTGCCACGGTGAAGTGCGGTCTTTTCCCCGTACAAATTATTCACCACGCGAGAACGGCAACCCATGACACCTATTTTTTCTGGATTTATCCCACTGATGGTATTTGCGGAAGAATCGCAATTCAAATATGTCGGAATCATTCTGCGTGAAGTAGTTCTAAGTGCCTGTGTGTACAAATCATAATTGGGACAGCCAGGCGTCCGGTTGATTTCTTTTCTGAGTTTAAATACGAGGTTCGGAAAAATAAACGACGCTTCTTTTTCTGCGCCTTTCATGCACGTAGAAAGCAATGCCTTGCTTATACGGCGGCCTTTCTCGGAAACATCAAGTCCGAAGTTGAAGGTGATATATGCCTTTTCGCAACCTTTACGCGTGTTGCTGTTTAAATCGCAGAAGAGTTCGTATAGCTGCTCTTCAAGTTCAGCGTCCGTTTCATCGTGTACATAAAAAGCCATGTCTTTGTCGAAGTTAATCATGCCGATTCCACCAGACTGCCTGTTTGTCAAATCAATAATGCCACGGAACAAACGGCGCACCGCATGGAAGAAGGAAAAATCCCCGCTCCCGATGAGAGAGGCAGCATCAAGACCAATGCAGTTGTAGGTGACGTCATAGAATTCCAGATCGTGAATATGGATTGATTGTGAACGATGGAGTTCTGCAAATTGTAATGGCAGGCTGTTGAGAACAGATTGCTTTTTTGTTTTTTCACCAGATTCTACAATTGCTTCCGATGCATTGCCGGTACTGTTTGCAAGTTCCCTGTCTTTGTTCATATAGTACAACTCCTTTCATGCGGCACTTTGTGTGTCGAACAAACTTATTTCATTTACAATAACACCGTTTTGGATTGAGAACAAACGCTGATTATCTGAACCGGCAAAATGTATTCTTGCATTGCGACGCGACTGAATAAATTCACCCGCCTTGATGTAGTCAACATACGGCAAGAGATTCTGCGGAACCTGTTCAATATGCCAGCCGGTGTAAATGCAGATGTTGTAGTTTTTTTCATGGAGCGCTTTTGCTAACTCAATAAGCGCGTTGCTCTGCTCAAGTGGTTCCCCACCGGAAATAGTGACTTTGTGATTGCAGCACTTTTCATCAATGAGCGTAATCAAATCTTCTATGGGAATAGTTGTACCTTTCCCGTGCGCCTGCGCATTCTTGTTGTGGCAGCCGGGGCAATTCTTTCTGCAGCCCTGCAAAAATATAACAGTACGCATACCGGGGCCGTCATCACAACTGCTGCGTAAAATTGTTGCATATTCGATGTTTGTCATATCCTTCCTCCGTACTACTTACATAGAGTGCAGAATATGACAAAAATTGACACTTTTTGTAGAAATATGGCTGCCTGGCTGCTATAAGCATCCTGCCATGTAGATTGGTAAATAAGTAACTCCGTCTTCTATTTTAAATGCCTTAGGATGGATTACATAAGCATTTGAAATGCGTTTTCCAAATCTCTTTTTGAATTCGGTAAATGATGTTGTTGTGTAATTTTTTGAAGATTTTACTTCTACCGGTTCAATCTTGAAATTTGTTTTGCTTCCGTTTGAAAGAAGGAAGTCTATTTCAATGTCATTTCTGTGCGCTTCAAGATTATAGTGGGTATAAAAATACAACTCATGGTTTTTTGACCGGAAACTCTGGGCAACAAGATTTTCAAAAAACATACCTTCGTTGATGCTTAAGCGGTCGTGGAGGATTTCTTTGTAAAGTTCTCCATTTTCTATTTCTTCAGGAGTAAATGTATGACTTAAAAGAAGCCCTGTATCTCCCATGTAGCACTTAATTTGCGTTGAATCTTCATTTAGTGCAAGTCCAACATTCGGATCTGTGCAGGCTGTACAAAGATTTGTAATCATAGAATCTCCCAGCCAGAAAAAAGCGTCAGAATATCCAACGTACCTTCCGTTCTTGTCCACGTCGTTAAGCACTATTTTCTTTTCATGTTTTGAAAGGAACCCGGGGAGCTGTGTGTAAAGAGCAAGAACTTTTGACCTGTACTTCTTTTCCGCCTTGCTGATGTCTTTCCGGTACAGTTCAAGAATCGCCCTTTTTGCAGTATCGGATGCAAGAAAATCCTTGCTGTTCTCAAGGTATGCGGCTACGCTTTGCGGCATTCCTCCGACGATCATATACTGCTTTATCAGCAGCATTGCTTTTTTGTGGCTGTCATCGTCCAGAGCTTCCTTTTTATCAAAACAATCATGAATGTATTCCGAAAGCGGAGTCTCTCCGTTGGCTTCCAGAAATTCATCAAAATCCATGGGGTACATGCATATAGATTTTTCTTCCGAAGGAATCAGAATGCCTTCTACATTTTCATTTATACTGATAAGCGAACCGGTTTCTATATAGTCGTAGCGGCCATCGGCAACCAGAGTTTTTACTGCTTCACGCGCAATCGGGAATCTCTGAACTTCATCAAAAATAACAAGAGATTTTCGCGCCTCCAGCCTTACGCCTGTTTCGATTTGGAGCAGCTGAAAGAAAACGTCAAGATCATCAAGGTGATTGCGGAAAAGATTCTTTATTTTTGTACTTGCATCAGTAAAATTGATAAGGATATAGTTTTTATATTCAGCCTTCGCAAATTCCTCGACTATCGTTGATTTTCCAACACGGCGCGCGCCTTCAATCAGCAAAGCGGTTTTCCCATTACTTTGGTTTTTCCAGCTTAAAAGTTGGGAATAAATCTTTCGCTTAAAAAGCATCATCAAAATTACCTTCCGAATATATACTACAGCATAATTGCGCTATACGCAATGTATTTTATTGCCAGTTTATACGTTATGCGCAAAGTAGATTACTATTAAAAATTGGGGGTATACGCAAGGTAAAAGAGAAACGTCCCGGTGAACCTCTTATAAGTCTTGCTTAAAAAGGTGTTGTCATTTCAATGATTTGATCGGGTTAATGTAGATGACGCAACGTTTTAATCCCTTAATTCAGGTCTATGTTTCAAATTCAGGAATTGGACCGTTCTTCAGCGCACTTTTTGAATCAGAGTTTTAATCCCTTAATTCAGGTCTATGTTTCAAATAAATTATATTACAGGTACACTTGAATCCGCTACAGAGTTTTAATCCCTTAATTCAGGTCTATGTTTCAAATCTTTGAAATTGGAATAAGAGTTAAGTCTTGGTTTTCAGGATCGTTTTAATCCCTTAATTCAGGTCTATGTTTCAAATATTTCACGCTGACGATGTGTATAGTGTGGCATTATTGTTTTAATCCCTTAATTCAGGTCTATGTTTCAAATCTTAGCAATAAGCGCAGTGATTATGGTGGTGGTGTACGAGTTTTAATCCCTTAATTCAGGTCTATGTTTCAAATAGCATCATCTGTATTAGAAATACGTATTGATTTAAAGTTTTAATCCCTTAATTCAGGTCTATGTTTCAAATGACAAAAAAGGCGCTTGATATGGCGGTGATTGGGTACAAGTTTTAATCCCTTAATTCAGGTCTATGTTTCAAATGCGGCGAAAGCCGCTATGATGTATATGGAATTATATACGAGTTTTAATCCCTTAATTCAGGTCTATGTTTCAAATTTTTTGTTTTTGCATTAACTAAATCATTATCATTAATATGTTTTAATCCCTTAATTCAGGTCTATGTTTCAAATTCACCCAGAATTGTATATTTCTGCCGGTTCAAAAGATCGTTTTAATCCCTTAATTCAGGTCTATGTTTCAAATGGAGCTGCATCTATCACCATCGATGGTGAAATTGCTGCGTTTTAATCCCTTAATTCAGGTCTATGTTTCAAATGGGGTACCTCGACATTGATGCAACGTCCGTTGCAGAATGGTTTTAATCCCTTAATTCAGGTCTATGTTTCAAATGATGTAGAATTAAGAGATCCGGGATCTAAATATAGTCTGTTTTAATCCCTTAATTCAGGTCTATGTTTCAAATTGATAAAGATTATGATGTAAAGGAGCCAGAATAATATTATGTTTTAAGACGGTGTAACGAGTTTTGTGTAAATGGCAAATATCATAAGAGCGGAACCCGCTCACCAAACACAATAGCAAACTGATTCATGGCCGCACCCCAGTCACGGATCGGCATCGTCCATTTCTGTGAGGCATTCCTGATTGCCAGATACATAACTTTGAATATAGCGTCATCGTTCGGGAATGTCGACTTGCTGCGGGTGACCTTCCGCAGCTGGAAGTTGAGCGACTCGATGGCATTGGTCGTATAAATCGCTTTTCTGATCTCATCAGGATATTTGTAGAACTCTGCAAGATCAGCCCAGCGGGTATCCCAGGATTTATAGATCATCGGATATTTTGATTTCCATTTCTCATTGAACCGCTCAAGGGACTCACGTCCGGATGCTTCGGTCGGGGCGGAATAGACTGCCTTGAGATCGGCGCATACTTCTTTCAGGTCCTTGTACGAAACGAACTTTGTGGAGTTCCGTATCATATGGACGATGCACAGCTGCACACGGGTGTTCGGAAAGACGGCTTTGACCGCATCGGGAAATCCGGTGAGTCCGTCCATACAGGCGATGAGGATGTCCTCGACACCCCGGTTCTTAAGCTCGGTCAGCACGCTCATCCAAAACTTGGCACCCTCATTTTCTGCAAGCCAAAGGCCTAATACTTCTTTTCTGCCTTCAAAATTGACTGCCAGAGCCACATACAGCGCCTTGTTCTGCGTCTTCCCGTCCTGCCGGCTGTTGATCCGCAGCGCATCCAGATACAGAATCGGGTATGATTTTTCGAGCAGACGTGACTGCCAGTCCTTCACATCCTCCATGACGGAATCTGTCACCCGCGTTATTAATTCTGGCGATACATCCACTCCGTACACCTGCTTAAGATGTGACTGTATATCCCTGCATGTCATGCCGAACGCATACATCGATATAATCTGGTCATTGAACAGCGGCAGCCGCTTCTCGTATTTCGGAACTGCAATCGGCTCATACGTTCCGTTCCTGTCCCTCGGAACCTGTATGTCAAGCTTCCGGTCGTCTCCCGTGATGACGGTTTTCTCCGAGTAGCCGTTCCTGCTGTCGCCGCTGTTGTCTCCGGCATTGGAGTTCTTCTCATACCCGAGATGTTCGTCCATCTCCGCCTGCAGCATCTTTTCAAGGATTCTGCTTGAAAGCTGTTTGAGAAGTCCGTCCTGTCCGGTGACTTCATCCGCTGTCATTCCATGGAAGTCGATGCACTCGAGCATTCTGTCGATGTCATCCTTTTCTTTCGGTTTTCTGTTGGCCATAATTACTCCTCCTGAAGAGTATATCTTTATGGCCATTTACACAAACTTTGTTACAGGGTCTGTTTTAATCCCTTAATTCAGGTCTATGTTTCAAATTTTTTGTTTTTGCATTAACTAAATCATTATCATTAATATGTTTTAATCCCTTAATTCAGGTCTATGTTTCAAATTCACCCAGAATTGTATATTTCTGCCGGTGCAAAGAAAGTTTTAATCCCTTAATTCAGGTCTATGTTTCAAATTCAGAGTTTTATGACACTAGTCTTCGTCTCATTCCATGTTTTAATCCCTTAATTCAGGTCTATGTTTCAAATTGGTGATTCTACACCTGCTACAACTGAAGCACCTGCTGAAGGTTTTAATCCCTTAATTCAGGTCTATGTTTCAAATTTTTAAAGCCACAGTTCAGGGTTGTCTCGACGGATTCAAGTTTTAATCCCTTAATTCAGGTCTATGTTTCAAATAAGAGTGGTTTTAAAGCCACAGTTCAGGGATGTCTCGAGTTTTAATCCCTTAATTCAGGTCTATGTTTCAAATGTGCGTGGTGTTGTGTACGCCAAAAACGTACACATGTTTGTTTTAATCCCTTAATTCAGGTCTATGTTTCAAATTCGTTGGAGCCATTATGGATGGTGCAAACGATTTTTATAACGTTTTAATCCCTTAATTCAGGTCTATGTTTCAAATCTAGGATTAGTTCCAGAAGAATCAAACACTATATAATAGTTTTAATCCCTTAATTCAGGTCTATGTTTCAAATTATGAAAAATAATGAATTAAGCTTTGATAACATCAATAAGTTTTAATCCCTTAATTCAGGTCTATGTTTCAAATGCGTGGCATTATAGAAGCAGGATTAAGTGGAAAACCTATGGTTTTAATCCCTTAATTCAGGTCTATGTTTCAAATTAACTGGAAGGCAGTTGCAAAGACTGCCGGGTTAGTTGCAGGTTTTAATCCCTTAATTCAGGTCTATGTTTCAAATGAGCAGCCGTTGCTGCTTACGGTGCCAAAGGAATCGGGTTTTAATCCCTTAATTCAGGTCTATGTTTCAAATAAGAAGAATGAAATGTCAACACCTTTTTAGGCAATATTTTTAAGGGGTTCGTTATAAAATTCCTTCCTGTAAACTACAGGACTTTTGCCACCATCTGCACTGTGGAAACGAATAGTGTTATACCAGTGCACCCAGTCACCGAATAAAAGTTTCAGTCTTTCGAGTGACGGGAAATTCTGATTTTTTACGAACTCCGTTTTTACGGTCCCGTAGAATGATTCCGCCACCGCATTGTCGATCGGTGTTCCCGGGCGGCTCAGGCTGCGGATGATTCCGAATCTATTCAAGAACAGATCGATTTTTTCAGCGCAGAATTCCATCCCCCTGTCCGTATGGAAAATCATCACTCTCCTGAAATCGATTCCGGCCATGGCAAAAGCGAGCAGAACCAATTCTGCTGTCTTGTTTTCACCGACGCTCCAGCCGACAACTTCGCGGTTGAACAGATCGATGAGCACGCAGATGTAGCACCATTTTCCGTCAACCCTCACATATGTCAGATCGCTGACCAGAACTTCTTTTTCATTCCAGCCGGAAAAATCGCGGCCGAGAAGATTTGAAATATCAGCCTTGTTGCAGTCCGCCTTTTTTGTGCCGGGCTTTACGTACTTCGGCTTCCTGTAGCTGCTTTCAAGCCCAGACTCCTCCATCAGCCGCCTGATTTTCCGTCTGGACATGATGTTTCCTTTTTCTGCAAGCGCCGTTTTTATCTGCCGGGCGCCATAATTGTTCCTGCTTTTCTCAAATGCGGTTCTTACGTCCTGCAGATCTTTTTCATGGCGGGCGATCGCCGCAAGTTTTTTTTGTCCGTCCCGCTTGTAGTAGATCGAGCTTCTGTTGATCCCGAACGCCCGGCATAATGCTGATTTTCCAAAGTTTCCTGAGTGGGCGTTCATGTACTCTACTTGTTCGCGAAAATCAGCGCCGCTTTTTTTAGGATTTCATTTTCCAGCAGAAGCCGTTTGTTTTCTTTTTTCAACGCGATCAGCTCATTCTCCGAATCGCTGCGGTTGTCTTTTTCCCTCGTCGAGCCGGTGCTGTTGATTCGCGAAATCCATCTGTCCAGAGCGGACGGTGTAAGCTCATATTCGTTTACAATTTCTGTACGGGACTTTCCCGCATTGTAAAGTTCCACCATCTGCTTTTTGAACTCTTCCGTAAAAGTCCTCCGGGGTCGGTTTCCTTTTACTTCTTTTTTCTGTGTCTCTTCCATATTTTCTTCTCCTTGGAAGTTTACGACCCCTTAATTTTTTTGTCTAGTTTAGTGTAGCCGATACACTGCAGGCGGCTCTTCGCTCACCAGTGTTTTAATCCCTTAATTCAGGTCTATGTTTCAAATCCCCGATATTTATGTAAACGTTGTACAGTTCCGTTCAACTGGTTTTAATCCCTTAATTCAGGTCTATGTTTCAAATTATAACTCTTATTAAAGAAGATTTTTCATTCGGCCGTAGTGGTTTTAATCCCTTAATTCAGGTCTATGTTTCAAATTTTATGAATATTATAATGAAAATTTTATGCATTCTAATGACGTTTTAATCCCTTAATTCAGGTCTATGTTTCAAATACAATTGATGTTACAGGAACAATTTCCGCGGAATATTGTTTTAATCCCTTAATTCAGGTCTATGTTTCAAATCCTCGTTCAGATGGAAGTAACATTGAGAGATGTTACTTTATGTTTTAATCCCTTAATTCAGGTCTATGTTTCAAATTTATGAAAATTTCAAATAGCTATCACATCAATCTTGGTGCGTTTTAATCCCTTAATTCAGGTCTATGTTTCAAATTTGATTCTGTAATTGCAAAATATAAATTTCAGAAAGTTTTAATCCCTTAATTCAGGTCTATGTTTCAAATCAGTGAGCTTGGCTTAGAAAAAGTAGCCGAGACATTGTCGTTTTAATCCCTTAATTCAGGTCTATGTTTCAAATGCACGTGTTGCTTGAAGAGCTGGAAGCTGCGTTTGAAAGTTTTAATCCCTTAATTCAGGTCTATGTTTCAAATAAAAAGGATTATCGTTTTGATTCTGAAACTGGAAATGTGTTTTAATCCCTTAATTCAGGTCTATGTTTCAAATTCTAAGCGAGTAGGACCCATACAATCAGCTTCGAGTTGTGTTTTAATCCCTTAATTCAGGTCTATGTTTCAAATAGAAAATTTTTGGATCAGATAAACAGGAAGATACCAATGAAGGTTTTAATCCCTTAATTCAGGTCTATGTTTCAAATCTGACAGCGTAAGGAGGAAATTATGACAATGAACGATTTGTTTTAATCCCTTAATTCAGGTCTATGTTTCAAATCGGAGAATTTGAGGAAAGAGATTGATAAACAGCGTTCCTTGTTTTAATCCCTTAATTCAGGTCTATGTTTCAAATCCGAGAAGGTGCTCTATAAGTGTTTGGGTGGCGGATTTTAGTTTTAATCCCTTAATTCAGGTCTATGTTTCAAATCTGGCCAAGCTTAGTGAACTTGGCCTCGATACAATCGCCGTTTTAATCCCTTAATTCAGGTCTATGTTTCAAATAAATCTGTATTGAAGAAGTACAGAGCTTTCCATCGGATGCGTTTTAATCCCTTAATTCAGGTCTATGTTTCAAATAATATGGGAACGGGACAGATATTCTTGAAGGATTTGCCATGTTTTAATCCCTTAATTCAGGTCTATGTTTCAAATTGAAGATTATTTATCTGAATAATCTTTTTACTTCCAAGTTTTAATCCCTTAATTCAGGTCTATGTTTCAAATACGCGTAATCGGTGAGGATGCGCGAAAGACAGACAGAAACGTTTTAATCCCTTAATTCAGGTCTATGTTTCAAATTATTAGGGTGATTGCTGAGGACGGAGTAGATCCGTCAGATTAGTTTTAATCCCTTAATTCAGGTCTATGTTTCAAATAATGTTTACGTGTTGGTCAAAGACGGAGCGGATCCGTCTGGTTTTAATCCCTTAATTCAGGTCTATGTTTCAAATGGAGATGCTCCGGTAATGGTTATGTTCAACGTGACAGGTTTTAATCCCTTAATTCAGGTCTATGTTTCAAATTGCTCGTAAAGAAGAAGAGGAAGAAGAAAAATCTTCAAAGGTTTTAATCCCTTAATTCAGGTCTATGTTTCAAATACTACCACATATAACTATATATTGTACAGTAGTTTACAATAATAATTCCGCGTACCGGTTTGACTTCTTCCCTTTTTTTGCTACGAAATTGCATAATTGCCTCCAAAATAAAGAATAAATATAGGTAATACAAAAAGTTATAAAACTTCGCATACCGCCACCAATTCATGCGGTTTATTCAAGGGCGGGGGAGGTATGCGATTTTCTAAAGAATCATGAATTTGCCGGTCATAGGGTTTGAGCCTCCCGCTTTTCCGTACTTTTCGCGTTTCTGCCAGTCCTTTTCACAAATGTGAAAGATGAGGATGAAGTCCTCTTCCTCAATCGTTTGGGCCAGTTTTGATTCCATGGCCTGAATTGTCCCTTCTTCTGCGTCTGATTCAAAGATTGAATTCTGCAGGCGCCAGCCGTAGCTCACGGCTATCTTTTCCACCTTGGAGAGTCGCTTTTTGTCGCGGATGTCATATACAATGAGCCAGTGGTTTGTGCTCATAATATTTGGTATCCTTTTGAAACAAAAACGCTGCCGGTCCCTAAAATGGCATATGGCTTTACGCAGTCGGCGCTGAGCGGTTGAACCATGATGCTGTCCTCTTTTTTGTCCATGATTCTAAGCAGCTTCTTTTCAAGTTCGGCAAGACGGTCGTTTTCAAGCTCACATTGGAAGAATGAATACTGGACACGCCAGCCATAGTTCTCAATCACTTTGGCAACTTGCGCAAGACGTTTTGGGTCCGCAATGTCGTAGGAAATGAAGTAATTCATAGTGGCTCGTTTTATTTGAATGAGAATGAATGATATTTTGTCTGCTCGCCTGAAATGACGCGTTTGTATTGTGCTGCCTGGGCAAATAAAATCCGCTGATAAGACATTCTGCCTTCTTCTTCGGAAATGTTTACGCACGTTTCCATTTTCTCTTCAAAAGCGGCAATCACTTTCTTTAACCCTTCTTTTGTCAGAAGAATGCCTTTCACCTCAGCATCTGGCGCTGCTTGCTTCTCTTCATTGTCTGACTCAAAAGGCATGTCGTCATCATCGGACGAAAAGACTTTCTCTTCAAAGTCTTCTGGCGTTAGCTGCTTAAGGTTGAACAAGGAGCAGCACACCGTGTCTGCAATGGGCGAACGGAATTCCTCCATGAGGTCGAACACGAGCGACTGCGAGCTGTAGTTGAGCAGGTGCAGGTTACCGACCATGCTGTCCAGCCCCTGTGCTTCAATTGCCGACTCAACCCGGTATGCAAGCAGCGTGTACAAGAAGCTGAGCACCGCGTTTACGTTTGACTGCGGCGGATTCCTGCTTCGTTTGTCAAATACTGCCCATTCCGGAATGATATTCATACTGAACACCGAAAAATATTCTCGCGATGAAATGCCTTCCGTGCCGCGCAGTGAGTCCTTGGTTTTGCAATTCTGAGCAACAAAGATTCCGCGCTTAACCTTTTCAATAGCCTTCTTCATTTTCTCTGCGTCACTGCTGTCATCTTTTCCGGCAGTCCGTTTGATTCGCTGCATGAATGCAACTTGATTTCGTATCTTGCCCACAACAATTTGCTTTGCAATTTCAAGCGAAGCATCCTCGTCTGCCGCGAGCAGGTACTGCTTCTGGCGCAGGAACACATTCTTGCTGTCTCCGTACACCAGTTTGCCATTGAACTTTCCGTTTGCAGAAAGCAGCGTCACCGGTATGCGGTACTTTGTGAGCATCCTAAGCGCATCTCCGCTGATTGAAACATTGCCCATGAGCACAAGCTGCTCCATCTTGAACGGAAACAAGATTGTCTTTGTGTCGTCCGGCTGCGTGAACACAATGCGCTCGTCTTCTTTTGAAAGTTTTCCCTTGTCTGATAGAATGTAAATTGCTGACATGGCACTCCTTTTGGGAGCAAGGTATTGCTCCTGTTTATAAAGAGTGCTTGTTAATGAAAAAATTGACACTTTTTTCTATTAACACATCACCAGTAATAATCCCTTAAAACAGGTCTGGTGAAATAATGGTAGCATAGTATTACGCTTGCGGTTCTATGCAAGCAAATTTGTATGCAGATGTCAAAGAACGGGTGAACCTTATACCAATTTTTTATTAATTATGAAATGTACTCCAGATTAACACCTGTTGAAAGTTTGCTGCGTACAATCACTTTGACAGTATCGTCCTGTTTTTTATCTGCCGGTATATGGTCTGAGTTAGTAATAGTACCTACAGCACCGCTTTGAATTATTTCAGCTTTCCATTTACTTTTTTTGTTTAATTCAACAAGACGTGCTTCATAAGTCTTGCCAACTTCAAGTGCTTCTTTGCTTGCTGCAATTGAATTTTGTTTTTGCTGTAATTCTTTTCTATCAGCAGTAAGCTTTGCTTTTAATTCATCAAGAACTTCGAATCTTCCATAGCCAGATGTTGTTTTTCCACCAAAGCCAATTAATGTAAATGCGGTTGAAAATGCCTTTTCAATTTCAGCAACATTGGTATCGTTAAAAGAATCCTTTTCAACAGGTAAAAAGAAGTATCTGAATACAAAACAAACACCTTCTTTTACAGCTATAAAATTTATGGGTACTGGTGAATCAGTTTCTATTGGTTGTGCATTTTTCCCACTGTAATAATTATTATAATGTGGATTCATAATGTCACGTTTTAATTCGGGAACTGCATTTGGATATGCATCAAGAAAAACCACTTCTCCACGCTTGTCGTTAGCTGCACTGCTGTCGTTTCCGAAATAACGCGCAACTACAGAACTATCAACTTTGGTTTGCCCATTTGCATTGTTTACCGCATATGCAAGTCGTAGCACACCTTTGATGGAACTTGCTGGCAAATATGGTATGCCGGTGTTGCGGTCTAGAATCATTCCTGTTTCCGTAGGATGACCTGAACCAAGACCGGTGATAAATGGAGAAACTAATTTGGCATAAATTGTCTTGCACTTTACACCATGAATTGCCATATCCTCTAGGATTTTATTCTGATTATTTTGAATCTTGTTTATATAATCAGATGTTTCGCTCAGTTGTCTTCCTGCTAAATCATATAAATCTTTTATGGCTGTTTTTGAGGTCTCAATAGTGCTGTTGATAATATTCCATGCAACAAGTCTTGGAGAACAGAGAGAAAAATTTGCATGAGGACCTTCAAGATTCTTTTTTAATCCATCAGGAATCGGTATAACTGGTTCTTCATGGACAGCGAAATCCCTGTTCCCATTTTGATAGTTGTTCATCATGTGTTAGTCCTTCTTATTATCAGAATCTTCAACAAAAGCGCGTGCGTACCGCTTAAGCCATTCCACAAGTCTTAGGCATTCACGCTGAGCTTGAAGATAGTCACTTTGTGATATCTCATTGAAATGTTTAATGAACTCTAAATCTTCAGCTGTTCCGGAAAATTGCTCGGGCATTCTCAGCTCAAGCCATTCCTTGAGAATCGTAAATGTCTTTCCTGTCTTATCGCTTTGGCCTGTTTTGCCCTGTTTAGAAAGCAGGAATGCCATTGTCTGCCCGATGCCGTTTGAGAGAATCATATTGGGCATGCCAACAATGAACTGTGAGAGTTCTTTTGATACTTTCGGATTTTTAGAAGCAAGATTTAATGATTTAAGAGCGTAAGCAGCTCTTTTCTGCTGTAATGTCGGTTTCTCTTCCATATTCATTCTCCTTGTATCCATGAAAGTTCAAAAATACCGCGGCCGCATGTTTCATCGCCGCCCATTTGAATATGCTTTGCAATCACTTGTTCGCAGATGAAATTTTTTATCGTATCTGCTTTGAGCGATTCTTCCTTGCTGTTCTTTGTGTCGCCCCACTGGACAACCGCATACATGATTGTATCTGAAGGAAGCTCTTCCTGATAGCGTAAAGATCCGTCTTTCGTAGTTCCTGATTTAGGATCAATAGCAATCTGTGCCATTATCTGGGTGCATTCCGAGACTCCGTAATCGAACACTTCATCGGAAACAAGAAGCAGACGTTCTGCCTGCCCGATATATGCGGCAAGTTTGCCTTTTACTTCGTTTGAAATGTTTTTTATTGTCAGCTCATAATCTTCCGTAATGACAGGACTTTTTATATCGCCGTTAATAACAATAGCCTCATTTTTTTCTATCTGTGGAATTGAAACAGTAACTGGTTTTCCTGCAACGTCAAGATCTTTACGCAGACGGTTCAATACAGAAGGACACGTAATCCACACAAACGGTGCAACATTAGAGCGCATTGGATATGCAAGAATCTTTGCATCTGAAACGCATAACGAACCGGCAAAACCGCCGTTGTTGTCTGCCGAACCAAAAATGCTTTCGGTGAGCTTGTCAAATTCGTTTATTTTACTCTTGTCTTCTTCTGCTATTTTATTTTTATACTGATCAAAGTTTGCTCTGAAAGCACCTTTTACTCCGGAAGCCTGCACTACCGGCCAGTTTGTTGCGCGCTCGCGCTGAATAGGAAGGTCCACAACGCCCAACGAAGAACCGCTTCCTGCATGGCAGGGGGTTACACCGTACATTACTACTACCGATGAATTTCCAAACATATTTCTACTCCTTAGTTTTTATGCGCAGTTGCAACGCATGAATTAGTTACTTTTTTTGTAAACACGGCTCCTGCGGGGAGCCAGTTTTCTGTTGGTTTATGGAAACCTTTTGCAAGATCCCATCCTGCGGTGACTATCGGTTTCTGTGAAGAAACAAGCTGTCCCAGCACTTCAGGCTTTTCCGCCACCGGCATAAGAGAAACGAACAGCGTGCCGTCCTGTTTTCCGCTCTGCAAAGGGGCATCTCCTATTTTCTTATACCTGCATATCCTGCATTCTCCGCCTAGCTGCATAATCCCCTTTTCTCCAAGACCGACATCGGTGTCAAGACAAATGCAGAGGGTCACATCTTCCCGCAGTCTCAAGTGCACCGCAGAATACAGCATTCCTTCTTTTACCCGTTTGTTTTCATCAAGCGCATTGCCTGTTCTGTTTTCCAAAGAATAAATATCATTCTGAAGCAGAACATCTTTATCAGTAAATTTTGCAGAATTGCTTTTGAAGACAAAATCATATGAAAGCCATACATTGCTTAACGGGAATGCATCGTTTCCTTTTTCTGCCGTTGTATACGGAACGCTTCCTTCCGAGGATTTAATATGCAGTTTGCTGAATGTACTTTCTTTTGGTTCTGCAATAAGCAGTCTTTTGCCGGTAAAATCTTCTGCCTTATGCGGTTTCTTTTCCGATTCGACATACCATGAAGCAGGCGCCGGAACATAATACGTATTGTTTTTCTTCACCAGAAATGCGGTAATGGAAAAAGCGGGCGCTTTGCCGTATGCGCCTATCTTTTCTATCACGTCTTTTGCAGTTCCATTTTTGTAATCGGCAATCGAAACAGCATGTTCTTTTAGGACTGCCGTTCTGATAGCACCGGCGAGTACTGAAACAGGCGGAGGAAAAAGCGTGTCAGCAGCAGGTAGCCCTGCCTCCATTGGTATGTTGCCGCCGAAAAAGAGCGTGTCGAGTGACTGCAACTCATAACAAATACTCATTTTTGTGTACCTCCATCCGTTTCTTCATTTCCAATTGCCCAGAATGAAGCAATGATTGCTGCCTCTGGACGGAACCAGTTTTTATCTTCAGAATTATTTTTGTCTGTGTGTACACATATTCCGGCAAGTTGCTGTGCATATTTTTCCGCATCAGCAATATTTTTCCCGGAATGGCTTACTTCGTATTCAAATATCTTTATAACTTTGTCTTCGTCATTCTTTAATGGTTCAACAAGCTGCTTGAACTCACCAAATTTGTAGAGCAGCGCTGCTCCGATCTTTTTATCTTTGGCTGCTTGCATAATTGATTTAAATGAATCAATTGTTTTCTCACCAGTACGGTACGGATTATCTTCATCCCATTTGAATGCAAAGTCGCGGTCGCCGCCGGAGCGCTTCTTGAGCCGTATGGCAAGCGCATTCCTTCCTGCCTTTTCCTTTGCGCAGTCGTCAAGCACGTGGTGAGCATCGCTTATTACTTCACGGAGCGGCTCCTTGTGATGTGCCAGCACGATTGCTCCGGAAATAGAGATGCCTTTTGCCCCAGACCCCATGTTCATTCCAACTGATGGCATATCCGGAGAAGCGACGGTTATCGGTTCAGCGCCATGCGCTGTATACTTTGCAAAGCTGTAAGTATATGCTTTGCGAATTTTATCTGCAGCATCAAGCGCGGTAGAAAGCGGCAGCACGGCGCACACATCGTCACCGCCTGCATAAATCAGGCGTCCGCCCGCTTTCTGTATTGCGGGTTGTACCGCATAGCGTGCAAAGTTGTTGAGCGAATCGGAAATCATTGCATGAAGCGCAGGATTCATAGTTCGCTTTGATCCTTCGCCGACTTTTTTGATAGGTGAATCATTTGGCAGCTTCACCTTTTCATTGATAATGTCTTCCCATCTCGCTTCGATAGTCTTTCCGTTAATAAGGTCGCCCATCTTGTCGCCATCCATGAGAAGCACGGCATAATACTTGTCTTTATTCTCTGTTTCTGTATTTTCAATATCCGCATTATGTAATGCATCAACTTTCTGTTTATACTCTGCCTCTGTATGTTTTGCTTTGAAGCTTTCCAAGTATGAGGTATATGCCATTTCAGTAGTGGATGGAAATTTGTCGGCATTTGAAAAAACTTCATAAAGAATTTCATCTTTATAACTTTTTATTGCACGTGGTAAAAAACGTTTGATTGCACATATTGCACAAAGCTGTTCATGTTCACCAACCTGCGCATGAGAGTCTTCACTGTTTGTCCGCTCACGGACTGTTTCCCAGAAAGAATCTGTTGCGTTTTTATATACACTTGCAGAAGTTTCTCCCGTTGCCGCAAAGTCATGAAGTATTTCATGCTCGCCGCACAGCGGACACTTTTTACCGTATTGTATGTTTTTAACAGTGGTAGGTTTCATCTTACCGGCAGCAAGCACTCCCTGAATAAGTGAATGTGTCGCATCATAGAGACGGGCATTATTTTCCCCGTCAGCCGTTGCCTTTGAAAATTCTGTTACTGCATTAAACTCATTTTCCCATTTATCTTCGGATAACAACTCTTTCATAGAATTCTGGTCATCGAGGTCAGCAAGTTTTGATGACGCCCATGAGTATTTCCAGAACGTTTCAACTTCGCTGTCCCATAATTTTGAAAGCGCTTCACCTGATTTTGTTTTTTCAGAAATAAATTGCTTTACAATGTTTGATACATGAAGCCATTCATTCTGAATACGCTCTTGTATCTTTTTGCAAAGCAGTTCAGCATCATCCTGAGCGCAGATGAAGACGAATTTATTCGGGAAAGAAGCTATTCCTTTCGAATCCTTCTTAAGCAGTTCGATGTCGGCTGTATCCTGCAGATATTGTCCAAGGTTATATTTTTTATTAAGCCATGTATCTACCAGCGACTGATTCTGCAAGGACGGGTACACAACATGGTCAGGCCCCAATTCTTCCATAACCTGCGTAATGCCGGTAAATGAAAGGTATGAAAGCAGAACAGAACCTGTCCAGTAATCACGGAGTTTGCGCGCTTTCATAATAAAGCTTTGAACAGGCGTTATTGAAAATACTACAAGGGCAGTCTCTTTATTGCTGTCTGATTGAATTGAAGAACCAATTGCAGAAACCATTCCAAGATGATGCCATAATGGATGGTCAGGCATTCGAGTGTCTGCCGGAATGATGTTCCATAACGCACCGAGCTTCCCAATATTCTGTGTACAGAGTCTGCGGCGTAAAGCGAAGAAGAGATAATTGTATGCCTTTTGGGCTTCTTTTTCGGAGGTAATTGTTTTCCCTTCAAGCTGTAAGTCTTTCTGTATGGTATTCGTAATTTCTTTTACCAACTCTTCCGGATTAACAGATGGTACCTGCATATCAAGCCTTTGATTTTTTACAAGTGGATGAGTAATATGCGTATGACCGATGAAATCCAATGTTTCGCCGTCTGTAGGAAGAGCAGCCCGTGTCATTTCTGATGCGATTTGATTTGCGGTGCTATAAGTTTCTTTGTCCAGAGGACGCTGAATTAGCGCTGATGCAATCTCTGCGGCATATTTCTCGCGGTTCGTAATATCAAACGATTTGCATACCGGGTCGTGAAGCCAGAATGCAAGTTTATCCTGCCAATATGTCTGTGTTTTCATTTGAGGCCTCCGATAGCTTTTTGAGTCATTTGTTTTGCTAGTTCAGTGTGGAAATCATTTACCATTTTCTTATAATCAGTCTGCTTATTTGGTTCATAAAATTGAATAGGTAATGTTACTATTTGTCCTTGGAATTTATTATCATTTGTTTTGGTTACATGAAGGAAAGTGAATTTAGGATGACGTCCGATTTTTACTTCTTGCGGTATATTATATTCTCCTTTAACTTCAATTGGACGAGAAATAAGGCCTCTCCTTTCAAAATGATGTTTTTCTTCAAGACTAGTCCTTGCATTTTTATAAATAATACCAATCTCAGAAAGTGCATCTTCCCATGATACAAAAGATTGTTTTGTAATGAACAACTTTGATTCGTTGCTAAGTGACGAATATTGTATTGGAGCATGAGAAATGAACCATTTTGTTGGTTCAAGGTTTGTTTTTTGATTACTTGAAATAATTCTCATTGAACCAAAACCGTTACGACTTCTTGAACCAATACTACCGAAATTAATCAATGCTAAGACCGATTGGAAAACTTCTTCTGAATATAGTTTTGGAGAACGAACAAGTAAAGTAAACGTGGAACCATTAGTTATATGTGATGAATGGTACACATTTCCTGCGCCCTTTTGATAATCATATTTTCCATATGCGAGATAATCAAGAATATTAATTGGAAAAGATTTTCCTTCATGAGAAACTGTAATAAGTTTCCCTGTAAATCCACTGTTTTGACTTTCTATATGAGGGGCAATTAACTGGATACTTACAACAGACGCCTTACTATGTTTATTATCTGTTGTGCCAAACCTGTCTCCTTCTTCTTTATATATATCTGTTCCATATTTAGCACCGTATAATACTCGCCACCAATAACGCAGCATCCCTTTAAAGGACGCAGGGCGTAATTCTGCGTTTTGGTCCGCACCGCCCAGAAATGCCGGTGTCACAAATTCAAGCTGCAGTTGTAATTCGTCAACAGTAACATATCTGCTAACATCTATTGTCATTCTCTTTCCTCCATTTACTTATTTATTCCCATTTCGTCCAGTAATCTATTTTTCCCAGCCCAAAGTTCGTATTCTTTCCCGCACCAAATAGTTTGGCAAACTCAAGCAGCGCAAGATCAGCTTGTGAGAATGTTCCTGCAAGGGTAAAGGTACCTGTTATGCCGCCGAGTTCCATTGCAGTGTGCTGACGCGAAGAATAATGCTCATTATCCTTCCATTGTAATGCGCGTTGCGTAATTTTGAATTTGCAGTTTTCAAAATCATACTTGTCCGAAGCAAGATCGGATTCTCCATACAAAGAACAGATGGTTTTCATTCTTCGCAGTAGGCACAACATAAAATCAGTCGCTTCAAAATCAAGTGTATAGGCCCCCTCGACTTTGAAGCGTATTGGAGAAAGCAATTGAATAAGTATTTCTCCAGTTTGAGAGGTTACGTTGTGGTCAGACGAATCCCAAATTACAGCAGGCATGTTTGTTTCAAGATGATTAGAATCTAGCAGAATGGATTTTCCTTGCACCAAAACATCGCTTATATCAAAAGGGACTCTCTGTTTTCCCAAGCCATTTATTCCGGCACGTACAAAAGAACCATAAATATAAGGGAAATATTCTATATAGTTACCGAACAATATAATAGAAAACTGCAGGGAATTTGTTACATAGTTTTTTTCAATAGTTTTATCAAGTTGTAAAATAAATGGATGAGACGCCCTTGTCCTTCCTGGCAATTCCATGTTTTCTTTTGGTAAGATGGTTTCAAAAATGCAAGCATAAGAGCATGTCTTTTGATACAAACATTCTGAACAGATGGTGTCTTGTGATATGCATGACATTCTGTGAAGGTTCATTCCCATGACGCTTCGTAAAATGAACACGGGGCTTGTGTCGAATGCGATGAGGTTTTTAAAATGTATTTTAAATATATATTTTTGATAAACTACTCTCATGTTATTATGTCTCTAAGTATAACGCTCTTTATTGCAGATGTCAAAAAAATAAAATAATGGATGGAGTATAGAGTAAATGACTCATTACTGACCATTTTTAATATATAGCAATAGGTATGACAAAAAATGTCATACCAATTTTTAAATCGTGTTTCTGTATTCAAACAAATACATTAATATCCTATCGAAGGATCTTTTATTGTCTTCAAGCTGCCGCAATAGGGACATTTGTGAATGGCATTAATAATTGGTAGTGTTTTTTTTGGTGGAAAGAAAGTTTTGTGACATTCTGTGCAGAGATAACGTGACGTACTACCAATACTTTCTGGTGGAATGAAGCTATTTTTGTTTGGCATCTTTGGAGTCTCCTTTGGTTGACATATTGTATTCTTGCTCAGGCGTAAGAAGTGGTGGTGAGAATTTATGCAGACCGTTTTTATTACGTTGTTTTATGGCAGAGATCGATTTCTGCTTTTCTATGGTTTGCTGAAGCTTAGAAAATAAAGATATCATATGGTAATCCTTCCTTAAAAGTATAAACCACAACACGGCATGCGTCAAATAAAGAAAATAACATTATGCATTTTCTTTACCAAACACAGTATCCAAAAAAGCTTCCAACTCTGGATCTTTCTGTAATATGGTGTTGTCGTTTCCTATGCCGTGAATGACTTCGCAGCGTCCATTCTTCAATCTGCGATATTGCAACGTTATCATTTCATCTTTTGTTTCCAGGCGAAAGCAAAGTACTTGGAAATGAATGTATTTTCTGTTCTTCTGAATATGAGCAAATTCTATAGCGGTGTCATTGTAATTATCAATGTACTTATAGTAACTTTTTGCAGATTGATACGAGACCGGAATGCCTGCAGCCTTTCCTTCAGGAAATGGTTCCGCATTAGTGAATGTATTAAGTGCTTCGAGGTGAAAGTCCTTCGGCCTTTTTGGCTGGCCTGTTATGTACAATAAATACCATTGGTCTATTGCGAATACAATTCGAAGTGCTCGCGCTGCGAATGAAACGTCTTTGCTTGTGTAGAGCAACACAGGACGCTTTGTGTACATTGAATTGACTATGTTGTTTATTACTTGAGCGTCTCCCATTATGGGAAGCGCAATTTGAATATAATCCTGAACTTCAAGCTTCTTTTCTTTCACCGCTTTTGACGTTCTGTTTATGAGTGAATTAAAACCTTCACCCGTTTTGAGCATGCCAAACTGTGGCCCGAATAAAGCATAGAAAAGATGTTGCGCCATGACGAGAGTTAGATATTCATTTTCATTGAGTGAAAGTGACGAAATAGAAAAGTTCGGATCTGAATAATAGTAGCCCCCAGTCCTGCTGGAGACTTCAATGGGCGCATTCATTTCGTACCGCATCTCGCTTATGTAGCGGTGCACGGAACGTTCTGTAATGTGTAGAATCTGCGCCAACCTTTTTGCATTAGGTTTATTTCCTGCGCGGATTTCCTCATCAATTCTAAAGTAGCGTATTATCTGTAATTCATCTCCGGTCATATATATAGTATAGCACAGGAGGTATGACAAAACATGTCATGTCTCCTGCGTAGAAAAATTGAAACTCATATATTTTCATTTACATTGTCTATATTTTATCTACATGTTTACAAATAATTTGAAAATGATTGTTATAGGTAATAATCCATCCCATTTTGATGAAATTTATATATTCACCAACTGTATTTTTATAAGTACCTATAGTACTAATAGGTTTGGTTGTAATTTGGTGACCATCTATGTCATAAGTTATATACCAACTGCTTTTCTTGCATAGGAAGAAATCTGTGCCTATACAAATTATTGATCCGTATGTTGTAACTGGAAATTTATTAATTTCTTTTCCATTTTCGTCATACAATCGATACCAACTATCGTAACAACGAATATCAGTGAGCATGGTTTACTTTTTGCTCTTCCATTCTTTATATTTCTGCAATTCGGTATCTACTGCTTTTAAGCAAATGGTAACAACAGCAGCATCATCAGTAAGACCGGCAATAGGAATTGCATCGGGAATTAAATCTATTGGACTAAAAACATAAACTAAAGCACCTACAATGCCTGCGATTGCAGTCCATGGAATTTGGCGATAGGTGCCTTTTGAATAATCTTTAATAATTGAGAAAAGAAGTGAAAGGTCTTCTGCTAGTTTTGCTAGAGGGCCATTCGCTTTATCCATTACTTTCTTTTCTTTTGAAATGATATCAGCGACATCACTTTCCTTTACTTTGCTGGAATACTCTGTGTATTCGTCTTCAGCTTGTTCTTCTGTAATTCTTTCTGACATAACTCTCCTTTAGGTCAATAACTTAGTATAAGCCCGAATATTAAAATTGTCAAAAAATTCATATACTGCACTAAATGTTACTGGGCATTATCTTTGCTATGTCTGTAGCGTGTATCATTGGTCCTTCGTTTCCCAGGTGTGCATCATCTTTGATTTCTTCATCTTCATTGGCATCATCTTCATCATCATCCAAACACAGATCGTCTTGTCTGTTTTTGTAAGCGGTGACTATAGCAGTGGTGGTGGCGACGAGACCTAATGCGGTTACTGTTCCTAAGAGCAATCCTTTTCCTATTGTCATATTATTTCTCCTTGTAATAAGATATGATTGAATGTACCACAAGAGGTATGACAATTGATGACATACGTAAAAAAATATTTTTTAAAACAGAGATTGCCTTGCGCTTTTATTTTATGGAATGTATCATGACTATATAAAATTTTGGGAGAGCACCATGTCAAAAGAAATTGAAAAAAAGCTTACCGTTCCGGAAATCATTGACTACATGAAGAACGAGGGTATTACTTTTAATCTTGTTTCGGAAGAAGATGCGGCTGATTTTTTACGAAAGCATAATTATTTTTTCAGAATCAAGTCTTATGCGGACAACTTTGAGTTCAAGCAGAAGACGGGAAAATATGTGGGGCTGGACTTTGGGCAGCTGCAGGAACTTTCCACGGTTGATATGTACTTGCGTAAGTTGCTGTTCAAGATGACGGTTGATGTGGAGCACTGCTTGAAGGTGCGCGTGGTGAATGACTGTCAGGAAAATCCGGCTGATGATGGATTTGAAGTGGTGCAGAAATTTCTGGCGTCTGATGCAGAAGCAAAACGGAGCGTCTCGTTCGCGGTGAACTCCGGCAGTTATGATGCGGTGAGTTTTCAGAAATATGTTGAACGGCCGGGTGTATGGAATCTTGTGGAAATGCTGGGTTTCTACGACTTCATCAGTTTCTTTATCTTCTATTATAAATATTTCCATTTGAATAATGCGCAGATAAAACATTTTGATTCGGTGCGGCGGTTGCGTAACGCGGCGGCTCACAATTCTTGTATGCTGCGTTCTTTGCTGCCGGAGCAGAATTTTAATTTCGACATGGACGTGTGCTTTGAACTTTCCGGAAGCAAGTGCAATCTTACGCCGACAGAAATTTCTCACAACATGAAGATTCCGGTGCTCAACGATTTTGCGGTTATGCTTTCGGTGTACACGCAGATGATTTCTTCTCCGCGCATCAAGGAGATGACGTTCAAGGAGATGAAGGAATTCTTCGACGGACGCATGATGAAGCACAAGGATTATTTTTCTGGGAACGAGACGATTACTTCAGCATATAAATATGCGCGTAAGGTATTGGAATGGTACGCAAGTAAGTAATAATAGATGAAATATTCTTTCTATGGTATATTTATATTGATGAAACTTTACCACGGTAGCAATAAAGCAGTTGAAAATCCTCAGATTCTTTCTTCTGACCGAAAGCTTGATTTTGGTACTGGCTTTTATTTAACATCAAGTTATGAGCAAGCTGCCAAGTGGGCGGAACTTACGCAGAGACGCCGTGGAACGGGTGTAAGATCAGTTACTGTTTTTGACTTTGATGAAACAAAGACCAACGGACTTACAATTTTGAAATTTGAAGTAGCTTCTGTCGAATGGCTTCGATTTGTAACAAATAATCGAAATAATCCAGACTTTATTGATAATTCGGATTTAGTTATAGGACCTGTTGCAAATGATAGAACCATGCCGGTTATTCGTTTATATTTTGCTGGAATTTATGATGAAGAAGAAACTGTTAAGCGGCTTTTGCCTCAAAAATTAACTGACCAGTTTACCTTCAAGACAAACGCAGCTTTAAAACTTTTACATTTTTCTTCTGCGGAGGTGTTATGATAGATACCATGCCTTATCTTTTATCTCACTACAATGAAAAAGTTTCTGCGATGATTTCTCAAAAATATGGTATCTCTCCTATGCAAGCTTTGAGAAAATTTCTTTTTTCAAAAACATATAAAATGTTTAGCAATCCAGAACTTGAAATGTGGGATTTTTCACCGCTTGGGATTTTTGATATGTGGGAATCTGAACAGATAACTGGTGATCCTCGCAATTCACTTTACCTCAGGAGGGATTGAATGTCTGAAAAAATGGATTTTTTTATTTTTCTGATTGAAAACTATGCCGCCTATAAAAAAACAACTGCAGATAAAGTGATGAAAGAATGGGACGATTTGAATCTCACTGATTTCATTTACGAAATGTACGAACGGTATCATATCGAAAGACTTGAAAATGCTTTTGAAGATATTGATGCGCTTGTTGCTGAAAAAAAATCAGCATAATTATTTTTTCAACAAGAAATCCACAACGTTTATACGGCGTGAATCATCCGCTGTGTTTGCCCTTCCTCTCGCACAACAGCAGCGCGCTTACTGCCGACACGATTGGTACTGCGCAGATGACGGCAAGGCTTCCGGTGAGGGACTGAATCAATTCAACGGTGATGTCATTTGCATTGAGCACCTGGTTCATGCGCATGTTGTAGGTGTATATCTGGATGAGCGGAACGAGTGATGTGCCGGCGAAGGCAAGGATGAGTGTTGACGCCATAGTGCCGGTCATGTCGCGGCCCATGTGCATTCCTGCGCGGAACAAGGTGCGGCGGTCTGATTCAGGGGAATTCACATACACGTGGATTGTTCTGCCGCTTGCCGTTTTGTTCACCGAGACAATGATGCGGCTGTCTGCATGGAGCTTGAAGTTTGTGTCGTAATTCAAATAGTTCACAACGGACAGCACGTGGCCTGCTTCCGTTCCGGTAAGAATTTTTACGGTGAGATTCTGCGTGCCGGTAACGAGGCCGCGCTGGTGCGGATGCGGTTCAAGCTGCTCTGAGTCTACCGAAAGTACGCGCGCCTTTTCAAAAGAAACGGAATCGCTCCCGGAAAGTTTGTAGATGTCGTAGTATGAAGCATGGCGGCTCAAAAGAAATGCGCCTGCAGTGTAAAGTGCGATGAGCACTGCAAGCGCACTGTCTATAATGAACCGTCTGCAGAAAAGTTTTGTGTTCACTGCGCGGACTTGTCCATTTATTTATTGATTGTGTAGCTGTCTACGGTTTCACCCGTTTCAACATTGTATGTTGTTATTGCAAACTGCTTCGCCGTTACGGTCACGTAGGAATACGTCGGCTGGTTGTTCTGCCAGCCTGCTGCGCTGTATGAATGATCTGATGCGGTGTTGTACTTGTAGTATTTGCTTCCTGAACCGGAATCGAGCGTAACGTAGAGCGTCTTTTTCGGCTTGTTGGCGCTGCTTGCCACCGTTGTGTCTACTGGCATTCCGTTCAGCATCTGGAAGGTGCGGATGTAGTAGTGGTCATGTCCGTTGATGACGACATCGACATGATATTTGTCCATGAGCTTTGTCCAGTTCTGGCACATGAAGACAATGTTGTCGTCAGGGTCGGTTCCGTTGGCGTGATTTGCTTCGCTGTACGGCGCCTGATGGAATGAGACGATAATCCATTTTGCGCTTCTGCATGCTTTTGTTGCTTTCTCCATGAACTCATCGTGTGCTGCAGTGTCAAGAAAGTTGTTTCCTTCGAGCATGATGAACAGTGCCGGACCATAGCAGAAATAGTAGTCGCCGTCGTTGTTCGCTTTGCCGGCATTTGCTGTCTGGCCAAGTTCTGAAACATTCGGCTCGTTGTAGTGGAAGCTGTAGTATTTGCCCATCTGCAGGTCGTGGTTCCCTTCATCAACTGCAAGCTGGAATGACTGGAGGTAGTCCTTTGAAGGATCCGGATTGAAGAATGCAACATACTCATCCTGCTGTTTTGCAAGGGAGTCGTAGTCGTTCACCTGGTCTCCTGCGGAAAAGAGCATGGTGATGTCTGGATGTTCTGCGACAACATCTGCAAGGGTAGCACTCCAGCCTGCGCGGTCATGCACCAAATCTTTTGAAGCGCCAATCTGCGGGTCGCCGAATGCGGCAAAAGAAATCTTGTCTGCGGCGGCAGTTTTGAATGTGTGGACGGCGCTCCAGTTCTTTCCATCGCCAACGCGGTATGCATAGACGGTGCTCTGGGCAAGTTTTGCAACAGTCACCATGTTCGAATATTCGGCTGTTTTTTTTTCAATGCTGTCCTTGTTGTCGAGAATGCCTTCCGTTGCGTACATCTCAGAAGACGTTCCTTCGTATGTTGACTTTGCCGGGAAGATGCTGTTCTTTACTGCAGATGCTTTTGCAAGCTGCACTTGGGGTTTGTACTCATTCTTTGACATCCAGGTGAAGCGTGCTTCGGAAATGTCCGTTCCCACACCGACGGTGATGTTGTACTGCTGTTCGGAAACAGGAGTCTCCGCGGTTACCGTAAAGAGCAAACTGCCTGCAACATATCGGGGGCTCATGTCCCCGTTGCAGACAGTTTCGTTATAGAAAGGAAATGTGTGGATTTGGTAAGCGAAAGATAAGAAAACGGTTAAAACAAAGTCATTTCAAAAAAATGCCAATCTGCCAGACACACTTTCTCAGGAAGCGATGGAAGAAGCGGTGAACTGCGGCTTCGTATCGATTCTTTCTATTACGGTGTGGAACTTTTTCATTATTGAGTGCGGGGTATCTACACCGATAAGAATATCGAATCCTTTTATCTCTGCAATTCGGAAGGCACTGCACGCAGGGCGGAAACCTACGTGCAGAATGTTGTCATACAGATGCTGATTAAAACTGATCCATGCTTCGGGGTACAGCCTGATGATTTCTGCTTTCATTGTACCCTCGGCTATTTTAAGCGTCTGAGGGGTAAGTTCCGTAAAGTCTATTTGTCTGACAGGGGCACTTCTTTCATGGTTACTGCTCCTCTTCCTGTATTCCCACAATTTCCTGCTTTGTACCGTCTTTAAACAGGGTTCCGATTCTGAACCACAGGCGGACGTTGCCGTCATCAAAAGGATGAATGCTTACAAAATAGACATGCGCCACAGCGCTCTTAACTGAATATCCGCCGTCTGCAGGTGTACTTTGATTAAACCATGCAAAGAAACGGTTCATCTCTTCTTCCAGCGCGGACGCAGGAGGTGCCGTGTAGTGAACGGTCTCTTTTCCCATGCTGCCGGAAATAACACGCATCGGTCCGTATTCATCAAGCCGGTATCTGCCGGTATTGATTTTATATCCGCCTGACATGCCGTTAGGAAAAAAACGCGCCTGCCATGAACAGAGTCGTTCTTTCGTAAGCGGTTCTTTGCATTTTTTTATCGCATCGAGCACAATTTCTACTATATAGTTTGTCCGGTCCGAAATCTGGTTCAAATCAAGACGATGTATTGCATCCCGGGTAAGAATGTTTTCCGCACCAAGATAACGTGCCACCGATGAACGGATATCTTCGGCATCTATGAGTTCACCTTCTATCTGGGCTGATTTTTCTATTTCCTTTGTAATTGCCGACACAGTGCTTTCCTGATGGATTGAAAACCCTAATGCAGCCATGGCGCCTTCCAGTTCCGACTGCTTCCGTTCCGCAACCATGGAAGAGGCACGAACCTGGTCACCATTCCAGGTAAAATGAGGCCAATTGCTGTTTTGCCAAATAGAAGTATCCATACTCAAATACTATCTTAAAATGCGGAGAATAACTGGCATAATCCTCGAAGGAATCCCCGATTGGAGTATCGCCCCTGCCCCTACTCCAATAACGGTCTACCCATTATTCCAATAATGGCCTGCCTGTTATTCCAGTAATGGCTTGCCCGTTACTTCAATAGTGGCGACCCTGCAAACGGTGAAATATTCACAATTTGTGAAATTTGCTTGACTTTTCTCAAATTGTGTATTATATTCTCAATATGAACACACTGCGTTAGAAGGAGATGCGCAATGACACCTAATACAAAATTTACTCCCTACGGGAAATTTCTCAAAAGAATCAGAGTTGACCGGGATGAAACGATTTCTTTCATGGCGACAAAGATGAATTTGTCTACGTCATATCTGGCGTCAATAGAAACAGGGGCGCGGGAAATACCGGCTGGATTCTCCTCGGAGCTCATACGGACATACAGGCTGAGCGACAAAGAAATTTCAGAGCTTGTCGCCGCTGAATGCCTCACCGCCCACAAGACAATCGGATTTTCAATGGAGGAAATCGGCGACGACCCTGACCTTGTTGAGACTGCCGTATACCTCACCTGCATGCTGCCGTTCCTTTCAAAGCAGGAAGTGCATAAAATGTGCGGTGAACTCAAAGGATATGCGCAGATAAAGTCGGCTGACCTTGGTGATACAAATATTAAATCTGAAGACGCGCTCGACCAGCAATATGTGAACCTCAAGCAGCAGACACAGATGCTGCAGAAACAAATAAGCGAAGCCACACAACTATACAAGAAGATGAAAAAAGCGGGGCTGAAGGCAAAGCGGCTTGGCATAGATACAAGCAAGGAGGAAAAATGACTGCAAAAGAAAAAGGCTGTCTACTTATCGGGTAAGCAAGGCAGCCTCATGTAGACAAACAGAAGCAGAGCATGTCTGTACTGTTCAATCCGGACAATTGAAATGTACAGCCATAGCCACCTGTCTGTCAAGCGTCAAACGCATCTGTTCCGTTGGAACGGCGGGTGAACGCATGCCCGGACAAACTATTTTTTTAGGAGACTATGATTATGAACAAAATGAATCTTACGTATCAGAACACCAGCGCGGGAGTAAATCTTACTCGTCATAAAAACTATTTCAATGCGGAAGCATCTGACTTCCTCCGTGTTCAGCGGAACACCGCGGACATTGAAAGCCTTATTGCAACAATCGAGCAGCGCGAAACAGGAATAAACCGCTTCATGGTCATGCACTGCGCAACACTGCTCAAGGAGGCGGTCATATCAAAACTGCAGCTCGGGAATTCAGTTGACCTCTTCGGCCTCGGCACGTTCTATCTCACCGCATTCCCGTCAAAGGATGATCCAGCCCAAACAAAGATTTCTGTAAGCTTTACCCCGTCGCAGGAAGCGCGCGATGCTGTTTCAGACGTGAGCGTGACAATGACGCAGGAAGAGAACACTGACCCGCTCATCACATCGCTCAAGAATCTGTACACACAGCAGGAAGGAAACACCCTTTCGGCAAACTATTCCGCGCGGATCTCCGGCTCGCGACTCCGTGTGGCAGGAGATGAAGCAGTCGCGGGAATCTTCTTCGCCCCCTGCGATGACAAGGGCGCCTATGACACCACCGGCGCCGGCTGGCTCCAGGTGAAGGAAAATGCCATTGAGACAAACAAGCCGACAGCACTTTCATTCTATCTTCCAAAGGAAGTGACCGCCGGCAAGTACCGCCTCCTTGTTAGAACCGCAGCGAATGCAAACGGAAGCGGCACGCTCAAGACGCGGCTCCGTTCTGTATTGTATGACGGCATTGTAACAGTCGAGTAAAAAAAAAGTGCTGCCCGGATTTGCTGGGCAGCACTGACTGCGATTTGGGCAGGGGCAACTCGCTCAAAGCTTTTCATTTTTCGTCATTTTTTTTGTATTCGACTTCATTAGAATAGACTTCGATCTTTTGATCATTCAACATAATGTATCCGCTATACTTGATTACAAGAGTCCTATACTGAATGCGTTCGTCTGCAACACTAATGCTTCTGTCAACATCGTCAAAGTATTGTTTTACAAGGCTGCTGCGATATTCATTTCCGTTTGATAAAAAATCAGCAGTAAGGTCAAAAGAAGCGTTAATGACGTAACGATAATACTCATTTTCTCCAGAAACAGAACAATGATAATTATCCTGAAGAAATTTTTGCATATCAGAACCGAATGACGCAAACTCTTCATTACTTTTTTCTGATTCAGTCTCTTTTTCGACTTTATCAAGATCAACAAGCGCTTTCTTTTCGGCAACAAGTTTTTTTGTTTTTTCGGCTTCTTTACTTTCTTTTTCCCAGTCGTCAATCATTTCTTTGTTAAATTTCTCGCTTTCTTCACCAATGATTTTGGCGTCCCGTTCCTTATTATTTTCATCATATTTTCTTTTTAGAATTAATTCCTGATCTCCGCTAATCGTCCCGGTTACTGTAATAAGTTCCCAGCCGAGTTTTCCGAGACCATCGAGACTTTTCTGTAATTCTGTACCTTCTTGTCCAATATCATGAGTTAACGGATAATATAAATCTGTTTTTTCCGCATCAGAGAAATAGGTTGTTCCGTATGATATTACGAGATATTCCCATTCCTGCGGTGTATTTGAAACCACAGCATCCTGTTTCGCAGTTGAAGCTGAATTTTTTGTTTGTGCAACAGGCTGTTTTGAAGGTGGCGTCTTTTGTGCAAATAACAGAGTCACCGACATAATAAAAGCTGAAATACCAAGCAAATATTTTTTCACAAGATTCTCCTTTGAATACAGACAGTATACCATAGTTTTTATAGTAGTAATCATTGAGCAAAAGAAATTTTTGGTGCAATCCATTTATAATTTTCTTTTTTTATATTTAATAACATTCTTGTTTTCTCTGCTGTTTTTCCATCAGGATTTATTACCGTCAGTTTTTTATCAGAACAGTTTACAGACATAAGGATCGATAGCAACTCTGAATCGTATGCATTCAAACCGACGCCCCATACAATTATTTCAGAAGCCTTCTCAAGCCAAGAAATTGCGGAATAATGCATCTCTCTAAGATCTGTTGTTAGACTGTCATATCTACGAATCAAATACTTTTGGTCTTTGTGATATAATTGATCCAGACTATCTTCTATCGCCTTTTTTGCCTGTTCTTGTTTATCACTATCTTCAATAATTTTAGTCACATCTTTTATATCATCATAAACAGTATTGTCTGTCGGAAAGTAAAGACTTTCTGGTACTGATGCTCTTCCATGCAGATACATGAGATTTTTAAATAATGGCTCTCCATTCACTTTGTAATTCCATACGCTGTTGTCATAATTCAATGTTATGGCAGCAGTTTCAGCCGTAACCTGACTTGTAATAAAATCTATCTGCGTCTGGAAATATAAACTACAATTATATGCTGTTCCAATATTGTTCATTAAATCAAAGAAACCTTTTAACTTATCAAAATTCCAATTTTTACACGTTTCTATGTCGACCGGAGCTAAAAGCATCATCCGCTCTAGATTATACAGATGAACGGCAGTAGCCGGTATAAGATCCGCGACAGATTTAATCCTTTCTAAAGTCCATTCATTATAGGGATATGTTTTTTGGATAGCAGGAATCATAGTTTCCCAACCATTCTTTACTGCCCCATTACCGATAATGATGACCTTATCGCAACTATCTGGCAGTGTTTCTGGCCGCCATAAATCTTTTATTGGAGAATCTCCTTTCTGATTATCTTGTTCCATTTTTACTCCACCTTCACCGCCGACAGTCCGTTCACCACGTCGACCGTCTGCACGCTCACGTTGATTACGCTGAGCAGCAGATCCAGTATATACCGCGGTTTGTTGTGCTCGCGGCTCCTGTCGGTGAAGACTTTTAACAATGCTGTGTTTGTCTTTACTGATGCTTTTACTTGTATAACTCCCAAAGCTTTTCAAATGATATATCAATACCTGCTTTTTTAAGTGCATCTTTTCTTTCATTATAAAGAGCTTGTAATAGTATTTTTGCTTGGTCTCTTCTACCATAATGGAGACAATTATGGCAATTGCTGCAAAGTGAAACAACCGGAATGTGTCAATAAAGTTGTCGCCATTTTTCTAAAAAAATTTATGCAACTGTTTCTCTGTCCGGATTCAAGACCTCTGCTGCACGAACTATATACTGCTTTGCCATCCTGCCGCACCAGCGCTCCGGATGAGCGAACCTTGCTTCATTAATAATTCTGTTTCTTTCTGAAAATATGGAAATATACCGGCCGCTTCTTTTCTGGGCCGGAGTCACATACTGAAGGCCCGAATGCAAGTGGCTGTTGTTGTACCAGTCGATGAAGTCTGCGAACCATCTGCGTGCGCAGTCGATTGTCCGGAAGCATGAAGGATAGCCGCATATATGCTTTACGCCCTTGAAGAATGACTCGATGTACGGATTGTCGTCGCTGACGCGCGGCCGGGAAAAGCTCGGTATGATTCCGAGCTGGTAATAAAAGGCGACGAGGGTGATTCCCTTCATCGGCTCCCCGTTATCGGAATGAACAAACTTCGGATGCGCTTTCTCTTTCAGACATGCAGCCTCGAAGAGCTCCTTCGCAATCCAAACCTGGTTCTTCGCGGTCGCAGCCAGTTCGTCCGGCTTGTGCTTCGACGTTCCGCCTCTGCTTTCACTCCGGTGCGCAAGCGCATTGTTCCTTTTCAGAATCCTGTAGAACGTGCGGTCGCTTGCAAGGTATATCCCTTTGTCAAGCAATGAATTGAACACTTCATGAGCATTCATGTCCTTGTATTCCCCGCTGCAGAGAATATTGTAGATCCGTTCGTTTTCCTCTTCCGTGAGTTTTCTGGGGACTTTCCTTGAAGAGCCTCTGCGCCGGTCTTCAACTCCGTCCTTCTGCCAGCGCTCGATCGTCCGCTGTGACACTCCGATGTAGCTGCAGAGCGTCTTCATTCTGACGATTCCGAGGACAACGTAGAAGCTGATGAAGTCAAGGATCGTGCGTTTGTCCTCCGCAGTCATCATTCGTCCGCGTCCGTAATCCCATGGTTCAAGTCGAGCTTTTTTTTTAACGTGTAGATGGCGGCCATTTCAGCCAGCGCATCGTTCTTGCGGTCGAGCTCCCGCTTCGTTTCCTTGAGCTGTCTTTCAAGCTCCTTTATCTTCCTGTCCTTTTCGTCAGCCTTTTCTGACATGATTGAATTCAGCTCCTGCCGGAACAGCGTAAGGTGCTCGGTATGCAGTCCTTTCTGCCTGAGCCATTCGCCTTTCTTTTCTTCCGGCACGTTCTGGTATTCAAGCAGAAGGTCGAGCTTCTCCCTCGTGTTTCTCATCGAGGAGGGGTTCTCTTCGTCCTGTTCCAGCTTGAGTTTACCATCTTTGAGCTTCGCCAGCCAGCTGCTGATTGTGATTGCAGATATTCCTGCTTCCTTTGCCACTGCGTAAACGCTCCGGTTCTCCGGCGGCAGCACTTTCTTCAGAATTCCGTTCCTGAAGCTTGTTGAATATTTCATATAAATGCCTCCTTTTTAGGCGACATCTATATTGTCACAGAGGGGAAATGCTTTGCCGTCTGTTTCTACTTTAAGATATACGTTTAAAACCCCACACTGTCAAATTTTTTGGCCATAAATTTGCAAAATTTTCTAAAAGTTTTTCCGAGAAAAAACATTAGTACGAAAGGCAAAATATGTCAGCATGAAAATGTCAAAACATCAGCACAGTTTGGAGAAAGTGTCAGCATACTTTGCGGAAGATATAAGCAAATTTTTTTTTGAAGATATGAGCATGTTTTGAATTAAAAGTCTTTTAGGATTTCGTCAAATCCTTCTTCTAACCACAAAGCAATGGATTCTGCAACATTATGTATCTTTAACGACCTCTTTTTTCCAGTAATTGAGCATTCCCAAACAATGCCTATACGCCATCCTTCTGACTGTAGTTTTTTATATTCCTGTAAATCCCTTTCTTTGTTTTTCTCGATTTTACTTGTCCAATATTCGGTATTTGTTTTAGGAATTCTTAATTTCTTACAATTTTTATGTCCATGCCAAAAACAGCCGTTTACAAAAATAACCGCAAAATACTTTGGAAAAACTATATCAGGTTTTCCTGGGTAACGTTTGTCGTTTTTTCTGAACCTAAACCCTAGCTTGTGAAGAGCGGATCTTATTTCTTCTTCTGGCCGAGTATCAGTGCTTTTAACTTGAGACATTACAAAATGACGTTTTTCGGGGGTAATATTGTCCATTTCCGATACAATTATAGTCTATTTTAGTAAAAAAAGCCGATTTTTTAATTTTTTGTAGACCATCGTCCGTGTTCTTATCGTCTACAGTTAATTATATTTTAAATTATGGATAAAAACGATGAGGTAACTCTTATTGAATTAGGGAAAAGATTAAAAGAATTAAGAAACGAAAGAGATTTGTCACAAGAAGATTTTGCTACTCTTTCACATTTGGATAGAACGTATGTATCAGGTTTGGAACGTGGAAAGAGAAATCCATCGTTTTTAATTCTTTTAAAAATCGCAAAAGTGTTTGAAATAACACTTAACGATTTAATCTCATAATTCATGGAAATAAAAACATTTTTTGACTTCTGCTCCGGCATTGGAGCTGGTAGACTCGGACTTGAACAGTCCGGGTTAAAATGCGTTGGATTTTCCGATACAAGTCGTTTAGCGGAAACAACCTACAGACTTTTGCACAATACAGAAGGAGAAAAAAACTACGGTAACTTGCGAAAAATCAAATCAGAAGATTTACCTGATTTTGATGTTCTTATCGCAGGTTTCCCATGTCAATCTTTTTCTGTCATAGGACGGCAGGAGGGTTTTAACGACATCAGAGGGCAAATAATATTTCACCTTGCTCGCTTTATAAAAGAAAAACAACCCAAAGCGTTTATATTGGAAAATGTAAAAGGTCTTATTACTCATGATAATGGAAAAACAATTGAAACAATTGTAAATCTTTTAAAGGAACAAGACTACAATGTTTTTTATAGAGTTTTAATCAGTTCTGATTACGGAGTTCCGCAAATGCGACAGCGTGTTTATTTTATTGGGATTAAACACGGGTTACTAAAGGAACCAAAATCGTATTTTTGGCCTAAGTCAGTTCCAATGAGCAATCTTGATACTGTCTTATGCAAAGATATGAAAATTACACCAGAAAATCTAAACAGTTTTACTTATTACTTAAAAAATCCTACTAACCAAGGGAAATATTCGGTTAACGACATATTAAAAATGGAAGGGAAAATAATTGACACCAGAATGAGCGACTTAAGAATTTACACAGGACGAGTTCCGACACTTCGTGCTCAAAGAGACGGCATTTTATATGTCAAAGATCATGAACTATACCAATTAACCGGTTACGAAGCCTTAATGGTTCAAGGTTTCCCAAAAGATTACACAGACAAAGTTAAAGATAAAGTTTCTGACAGACATTTACTTATGCAAGCAGGTAACGCAATGACGGTAAACGTTATAAATTATTTAGGAAATTCTATTGTAGAGTTTTTCAAAGGAGTGTGAATATGGCTAATTGGCAAGAAAATGAAGAGCAATGCTTCAATTATCTGGTAAAGAAATACCCTAAACAGCGTTTTACAAAAGAAGGCGAATCGGATTCTACAAAGTCGGACATTGGAGTTTTGTCAGAACAGTATGGGAAGTTTTACATTGAAATAAAATCTGTACAATCTCAATGCGGACAATTTGTTTTGTTTCCAAACTCAAAAATAAGAAAATTTGAATTTTCAAAAAACAATGATTCAAAAGATAACGCTTTTACAGATAAAATTATGGCAGCAATGAACGCAAATTTTGATTCATTCAAACCTTCAACCGCTGGTACAGACATTGATATGGACCAATCGATTATGTTCAATTGGATTAAGAATGAATACAAAGAAAAAGGGGCTCGTTTCTTTATAACTCAAGACACTATAACTCAAGACACAAGTTCCTTCATAATTTTCCCAACTGAAAAATTGGATTCATATTTTAATGTTTCAGGAAAATACAGAATCAAGAAAAGCGGATCCAGAGCTGCAGCAAAAAGTGACTTTGACTCCATTGATGTTATTTTGAAAAAGAAAGGAATTACTATAAAAGCATTGGAATTTGTTGGCGACAAGTTAATCTTAAAGTCTGTTTTCGGTCTTAATGATGAACGCTTTACAATTGGTAACTACGATTTTATGCTTAGCGAAAAATCTGCCGGAACATACGAAATCAGAAAACTTTCAAACACAAATAATGCGAATGTAATTTTTTCAATAACACTTAAACCAAACGCAAAACAAAATCCGCAAGATTTAAGAGATTTTGAGAAAAGTATCCATTGCTAATCTGTTGCCAATCGGAAATCAAAATACTTTCGTAAAGCAAGTTTTATTGTAGCAAGAGTATATTTCCCGATTGGTAAATCAGAAGGATTTATTTTTTTCATTCTTTCGTTTTCACCTTTATTATCAAATAAAGACAGAACGAAAGAACCTTTATCTTTCTGAAACTCTTCATCAATACTTAATTCAGTTGCCCTTTCAAATCTTATTATGCGAGAACGATAATCTGATTGCATCTTCTTAGAAACATCCTGTTTGGCAAGCCAATTCAAAAAATCAATTTCATTTATCATTTAAAGACTGCACCGTTTTTCCTATTTCAATAGCAATATATTGCAAAACATCAACTACGACAGAATTACCAAATTGCTTATACGCTTGGTTTGTATTTTTTGCCATTATATAAGAATCCGGATATCCCATTAATCTTGCGCATTCACGAGGATGCAACTTTCTGGGTTTTCCATTTACAAGATAGCCACCAGTTTTAGCAAAAACACCTCCACCATAAGCAGAAAAAGTAATTGCAATGCCTTTTGTACTGTAAATTCTTTCGCCTTGACCGCCTTTATTTACAATTCCAAGCCTAATACTTTTATTACTGTAAGTATCATCTTTTACACTATTGTAAAAAGTATCGGGACGATTGACATAAAGTTTCTGGGTAAGACTTTCGTCTTCTAGTAAAAAATCTTCAACATGGCGAGTAAGTTTGATTGGTTTTGGATAGTTAAAATCAATTTCCCCTAAATCTTTTCTGAAACATACCATATAGATTCTTTCACGTTTTTGAGGGATTCCGTAATCCAAAGCGTTTAGAACTCTTTGGTGGAATTCATATCCCAACTGTTCCATAGTAGCTTTTACCACTTCAAGAGTATGACCATTATCATGTGTGGCAAAATTTTTTACATTTTCCATGAATACTATTTTAGGTCGTTTTTCTTTTACAATTCTTGCTACATCAAAAAACAAAGTTCCTCGACTATCTTCAAATCCTCTTTGCTTTCCGCTAATAGAAAAAGCCTGACAAGGGAATCCCGCGCAGCAAATATCATGATCAGGAATAGTTTTTTCATCGACTTTAGTAATATCACCTTCAGGGGTGTTTCCAAAGTTTTCTTTGTACACCTGTTGGGCGTAAACATCCCATTCATTTGAATAAACACATTTAGCACCAAGAGATTCAAGTGCTAAACGGAATCCGCCAAGACCGGCAAATAAGTCTATAAATGTAAAACCGGCTAAAGAATGATTGTTAATTATAATCATGTTGACAAATTGTAGCGCTGTGCGCTATAATTTGTCAACAGATAGCCAAAAAGTCGGAGGTTAAAACTTTATTGGATTACGTTCAAGATAAAAGCGGAATAAACAGCTTGGCCGGATTCTCGTATCAAATTAAAGTTTTCATTTTTTTAGCAGCCTCAATTAAGCAAAACACAGAAATCGGTTTTGAAACATTAGATGATGCAACAGTTACCGCAAATTTTGATGACATAAATGCAAATATTCTTACTGACACTATTGCTGTACAAGTAAAGAATACAAAAATGACAAAGGCGATAGCATTTAGTGTTTTTTTGAATTGGGTTTTATTGGAGAATTCTATTTATCATGTAAGTAAATATATTTTATACACTTCAATAAAACCTGACTATGATTTTATTAAAACTATCGATATTAATGATTTTGTTGGAACTATAAAAGCCTCAAAGAAAAAAAAGAATTCACACGAATATAAAGCAAAACAAATTTTATTACAATCTGAAAATGAGTTTATCAAGAAATGTAATGATATAAAACAAAAATATGAACTTCAGATTTTTAATGCAAAGACAGAAATTGAAAACACTTACGCTTCTCTTTTTATGAAGCCTTCAAATGAGGCAGTTTATAATTTACGTCTCAATTCATTTATCTCTGACATTCAAAACCAAATATTAAATAGAATAGAACAAAACCAAAGTTACAGTTTAGACTATGAAACATTTTATCGGACAATTAATCAAATTATTCAAAATATTTCAGTTGACACACCTGTAGAATCTTATTCTGATTTTGTAAGAAATAATAAGATTCAATGTTTCTCGAAAGAAATAATAGATTCTAGAGAATACAAGCAACTAAAATTTTGTAATTTAAATGATAATTTAATTAGGCAAAATCTTATGGATGAACATTACTATCAAAAGACAAGACTTAATTACCTTGAAATGTGTAATTCCAATATTGTGAATGATATAGAACAACTTACCTATGATAATTTCAACGAAGTAAAATTTGACTTACAACAAAACAAACAAGACACTCCTTACAAAAGATTAAAAGGTACTAAAGAAAAAGAAAATTCATATGCACAAAATACAAACATAAAAAAAGGTGCATGTATCTACTTGACACGAAATGATATTCAAAATCAACAAATTTCTTGGAAGAATGAAGATGGAAATAACTAAAGAACTTGAAGCTTTTCAAATCAGTATATATTGTAATATTATTTCTTCTCTTCTGAAAAAACACGTTAGCTTATCAGTTTTTAAAACTACAGTTTTTTCCTATTTATTGAAAAAAGAAAATGCCCTTGCAAAAAGCTATTTTCCACATGTAAAAATTGATGCTGTTAATCGATATTTATCATTATTATCAGGAGATTTCCAAGGTTTTGCAAATAGCCTTGAATTCATAATTAAAGCCATAGACATACTTGTTTGTAATGGGTTAATAAGAAAAACATCAAACGGTCTTCTAGAAAAAACTGATAAATTAGATATTGATAGCAATATCTTTAATGAGAGTGCATTCGCAGAACAAGTCATTGAAAAAAGTAAAAAGATTTCAGAAAAGCAATTCATACGTGAGGTTTTGTATAATGTTTAAAATTACATATTTAAATATGGTCAGTACAGAAGGGAAAACTTATACATATAATTTTGATTCTGGAATTAATTATTTCATAGGCAGCAATAGCACAGGAAAAACAAAATTCTTTGAGTTTATCGATTATATGTTTGGCCGTCATTCTGATATATCTACTGATCCAATATATCAAAATCTTGACTATGCAGAAATGACGATTGTTTATAATAATTCTGAGTGGATTCTTAGAAGAACAAAGCAGCCAGATGCTAACTATCTTTGTAATGGAGATGAGAAAATAGATGAGACAGATTCTCTAACATTAATCCAATATACAATAAGACTAAATAAAATATTTACTATCGATGAGCAATTATTAAAGGATTTAAGAGAGTTTTCTGATGAAAATATTTCTTACCGTACATTTACTATGTTTAATTTTCTTGACGAAACTAGCCAAGGAAAAGTACAAGATTTTCTTACGAAATGTACAGATATAGAATATGCAACAAAACTAAATTTTATTCTTAACTTTATATTTAATAAAAATCTACCTGAGATTAAACAAAAAGAGAAAGAGTTACAAAATTTACTTAAAGAACTCTCTGGACTTGAATCAGCAAAAACAAGATTTAACTTTATTCTTAACAAAGTAAATCATAATCTGAATATTTTAGATGCAAATATTGTTTTTACAGGTAATAATAAGAAAAAAATTCAAGAAACTCTTGAAAATATTAAACTTATGCAAAACGAACGACCATCATCTATATCTAAGAAAGACAACACTGTTTCTGAACTCGAAGTGAAATATAATACTATTTCAGAACAGATAAAGGTCTTCTATAATGAAAAGCAAGACTTTTCCTCAATGAAATCATCTAATGAAATTCGTGAAGACTTATTAATAAATCTTAATAGACTCATTAAAAATTTCCCTAATTTAGATTATCTTGTCCAACCAATTAATCAGTTAATATCAGAAATTGATGACGGAATAAGTTTTAGTACATACATCACAAATGATAAAACCGTTACAAAATTTGAAAAACAACTATTAGAAATAAAACAACAAATCAATAATAACGATTCAAGATTTACACTCTATTCACTAGAGGCTAAAGAAAAAGCATTAGCAATAGTTGAAGATTGTCTAAATACAGATTTAGAAGGATTTGACGAAGACAAAATCACAGCGTTACAAAATACAATTAAAGAATTAAAAAAGGAAATAAAAAGTTTACAAAATTCAGATGATACAAACGAAATAGAATTGTTTTCAAATTATGTGACATTTCTTTACTCAAAAGGTAAAGAATCTTCAGATTTTATTGAAAATGACTTTTCAAAACCTGGATTTAAGATTAATTACTTTAAAAAAGGTAATATACTTCAATCATTCATCCAAAACACAGATGAAACTGATGAGACTACAAATAATGTCTATATTACTGGAAGCATGGCTAGACATACTTTAATTCAAGTTTGTGGATATTTTGCATTTTTGCAAAAACTATTATCAACAGTTAAATATCCAATAATTCCTATTCTTGTAATTGATCATATATCAAAAGCATTTGATCCAAAAAATAAAAAAGCAATTGGAGAGATAATTCGAAATGCACAAAATGATATAGGTGAAGGAAATCTGCAAATATTTATGTTTGATACATCAACACCAGAAGAACTTGGAGTAAAAGCAAATAAAATAGAAAACTTAGTAACCAGTAATAAAAGTGGCTTTTGTCCTTTTTTTAGCAAAAATGAATAGAAAAGTTAAGAAAGCTGATTGCTTCGGAGAAATCGGGAGCACGTAACTCAGTTTTCGTGCGGACAAAAACGGCTCTGAGGAACCGCCCTTCGAGTGCCTCAGAGCGGCATTTGTGCAGCACAAAACAACGTTATGGGACGCCCTGTCGGGCGCATCGTAGTAGAAAGATGAAAAAGTGTTGTTTATAACTTTATTTTTTTTCATTATTAATTCATTTATATTTGCGGTGGATAGTGTACAATAAAGTTCGCAATTTGGCAGTTGAAAAACGCCATTGAAAATTCCACAATGTTGATAACCATAACCACAAAGGGGAAGAACGATGGCCAAGAAGAATTATACATCATTTTTTGAGGATAAACTACTGGATTTTATTACAGCAAAATATCCGACGCTTGAAATGATTGATGAGTTCAGGACAAGAAAGCTAGAATCCGAATATACTGTAAATTGGACTGATGCGCTGTATGAGAAGATTTGCGGCAGCATGAGTTATTTTCAGGCTTTTTTTGAACTGAAATTGCGAACAGGTATGGACGCAATCGTTCATCGTGCCGGGAAGTTTTTCTTTGCGATGAAAAACTCCCTTTACGGATAACCAAAACTCCCTTAGAAAATCTCCCAAACTCACTTACCACCGGAATGTGTCAATAAAGTTGTCGCTATTTTCTAAAAAAATTTATGCAACTGTTTCTTTGTCCGGATTCAAAACCTCTGCTGCACGAACTATATACTGCTTTGCCATCCTGCCGCACCAGCGCTCCGGATGAGCGAACCTTGCTTCATTAATAATTCTGTTTCTTTCCGTAAAGATGGAAATATACTGGCCGCTTCTTTTCTGTGCAGGGGTCACATACTGAAGGCCCGAATGCATGTGACTGTTATTGTACCAGTCGATGAAATCCGCAAACCATCTGCGGGCGCCGTCGATTGTCCGGAAGCATGAAGGATAACCGCATATATACTTTACGCTCTTGAAGAATGACTCGATATACGGATTGTCGTCGCTGACACGCGGACGGGAAAAGCTCGGTATGATTCCGAGCTGGTAATAAAAGGCGACGAGGGTGATTCCCTTCATCGGCTCCCCGTTGTCGGAATGAACAAACTTCGGATGAGCTTTCTCTTTCAGACATGCAGCCTCGAAGAGCTCCTTCGCATGAACGTCGGATTCGTTTTCAAAAATCATCCATCCGACAATCGACCGGTCGAACAGATCTTCGATCACGTATGCGTAGTAGTAGATCCCGCGCACGTCGGTTTTGATCCATGTTATGTCCCACATCCACACCTGGTTCTTCGCGGTCGCAGCCAGTTCGTCCGGCTTGTGCTTCGACGTTCCGCCTTTGCTTTCACTCCGGTGCGAAAGCGCATTGTTCCTTTTCAGAATCCTGTAGAACGTGCGGTCGCTTGCAAGGTATATCCCTTTGTCAAGCAATGAATTGAACACTTCATGAGCATTCATGTCCTTGTATTCCCCGCTGCAGAGAATATTGTAGATCCGTTCGTTTTCCTCTTCCGTGAGTTTTCTGGGGACTTTCCTTGAAGAGCCTCTGCGCCGGTCTTCAACTCCGTCCTTCTGCCAGCGCTCGATCGTCCGCTGTGACACTCCGATGTAGCTGCAGAGCGTCTTCATTCTGACGATTCCGAGGACAACGTAGAAGCTGATGAAGTCAAGGATCGTGCGTTTGTCCTCCGCAGTCATCATTCGTCCGCGTCCGTAATCCCATGGTTCAAGTCGAGCTTTTTTTTTAACGTGTAGATGGCGGCCATTTCAGCCAGCGCATCGTTCTTGCGGTCGAGCTCCCGCTTCGTTTCCTTGAGCTGTCTTTCAAGCTCCTTTATCTTCCTGTCCTTTTCGTCAGCCTTTTCTGACATGATTGAATTCAGCTCCTGCCGGAACAGCGTAAGGTGCTCGGTATGCAGTCCTTTCTGCCTGAGCCATTCGCCTTTCTTTTCTTCCGGCACGTTCTGGTATTCAAGCAGAAGGTCGAGCTTCTCCCTCGTGTTTCTCATCGAGGAGGGGTTCTCTTCGTCCTGTTCCAGCTTGAGTTTACCATCTTTGAGCTTCGCCAGCCAGCTGCTGATTGTGATTGCAGATATTCCTGCTTCCTTTGCCACTGCGTAAACGCTCCGGTTCTCCGGCGGCAGCACTTTCTTCAGAATTCCGTTCCTGAAGCTTGTTGAATATTTCATATAAATGCCTCCTTTTTAGGCGACATCTATATTGTCACAGAGGGCTCCTTTGGAATTGTCGGTTCTGGAACACCTGGTCCAAGTGTACGCCGCAGACTTCGCTAGCTTACTCTTTTGCCATTTTTATCCAATTGTAAATGGTTTGGACACTGATTCCTGTTTCTCTGCTGACTTCGTTTACCGGCTTGTTCTCAGGCGGCAGAACCTTCTGCAAGGTCAGCATTTTGTGCTTTAATGAATATCCCATTTGTCATCTTCTGTTTTAATAGGGTATGACATCTATTCTGATTCATAACGGATGGTTCGCAGACTTCATCGACTGGTACAATAACAGTCACATGCATTCGGGCCTTCAGTATGTGACCCCTGCACAGAAAAGAAGCGGCCAGTATATTTCCATCTTTACGGAAAGAAACAGAATTATTAATGAAGCAAGGTTCGCTCATCCGGAGCGCTGGTGCGGCAGGATGGCAAAGCAGTATATAGTTCGTGCAGCAGAGGTCTTGAATCCGGACAGAGAAACAGTTGCATAAATTTTTTTAGAAAAATGGTGACAACTTTATTGACACATTCCGTCCTTCGCTGTTTTCCTGAATTGTAAATGTTATAAACAGCGGAGTCATTACTTTTTAGGGAAAAGTTACATTAATCATCATTCTTACGATTCTTAAACCAAACAAAATGGTCAAATTTCCTTTTTCTAAACTCTGTAGTAATCTCCAATTCATCAAGTTTTTTTGTAATAAAAGTATTGAATTCATTGTATTGATATTTTTTTTGCCACTTTTGAAACTGTGTTTTCATTATTTCTGGAAAATACAGAGGGAGATAATCCTTTACGACGTTATCCATAATGGAATAATCATCTCTTTCATACAGATTCCGATTATGATAGCAGCAATATTTTGTAGCAAATGAAAAAAGATTTATTTTCCCATTACTTTTTGCAATTTCGTTTACAACTTCCGAATCACCAGCTTTGATTCTTTCATCGATATGGTAAATATGTACAATATACTCAGCGAACTCATTCATACTAATAAGACTTTTATGTTGAGACAAATGTGTTGAATTCGTAATATCAATAAGTCCAATTTTCATTGCAACAATTTCTGGCTCCGTATTATCTGGAAAACGTTTTAAACACCGGGTAATTAAATTATTTTCACTTCCATAACTTTCAGTATTCATTACTTGTTCTTCAGTCTGGTCTAATGTTTCGTTAGAAATTATATCGTTGGATACATCTCTTAATTGTTTTTTTCTAGAACTCTTTTTCTCACCTTTTGGAATTTCTTTACCGGTTAGAGAATAATATGCTGGTTGTTGGCCAGATTTGCTTATAACTGCATCTGATACGAGACTTGTAAGAGCTCCATAAATATTTGGACCGTGCTTTTTATCACCATAAATCTCTTCTGAGAGTTGAATTTGTGTTAGAATTTGCTTTTTGTTTAAAGCTGCTATTATTAATTCTCTGTTTTTCATTATTTATCCTTCTCAAATAGTTCTTTATTAATCAAATCCGAAATCTCTTTTTGTTGTGAAATAGGAAGATTCAGCACTGTTAAATACGTATTATTTCTATCAAAATCATGAATAACAAAAGGTAGTGTCGATTTTATCTCTTCTTCTTTTTTCTGGATTTTTTCAAATTTACGGGAAAAATAATTCCTAACATTTTTACTTACTATGTCTGCCATATACTGATAAATTATTTTCTTTAACGAATCTCCAAAAGTAGATTTATTTATTGTGATGTTGAAGAAAAGTTTTCTGTTGGTATCTATTACTTCAAGCAAAGTTTTGTTAAATACACTTTTATCTTTTAGTAAATAAGCTAGTAGTTTTAATTCCGAATAAGATTTTGGGCATTGCAAATCAGTTACATGAGTTAAAAATTGGTTTACTTTTAATATTTCCAACAAACATTCAAGATAACCAGATTTCTCTCTATCAGTAAAATTATAAGTCCATTCAGTGTGATACATAAGTTTAAAAAGTTTTTTATCAAGTATTACCACAATATTGAAAAAAATAACAAAAAGCTGTTCTGTTATTCCCTCAGTATGTATTCCTCCTTTTTCATATCGTACCACAAGCGTAGTTATTATTTCTTTTAGAATACTGATTCTATAAATATTTTTATTTTCATCAGTTTCAGAATCTGGTTGTGACAATAAAAAAGAAATAGCTACAGTTGCTAAAGTTCTATCATTTTCAGGATTTTTTACATTGATATTTGTTGTATAATCATCAAATTCGAGTGTGGGAGTCAGCAAATTATTTGCATCTATGGCATTTTGTAAATCAAAAGCAATATCCATTAGTTCCCGTTCGTAAAGAAGTTGAGGGTTCTTAAATAAGTCAAAACAGAATGTGTTTACAAGATAGTTAATTAAAGATTTTTGATGCGGTTTCCCCAAGTTATAAACAACAGTTACTAAAGCTTTCAGTTTTTCTCCAATATTTCTAATATTCTCTCTTGAAATGTGTTCATCCGAAAGAATTATAAATAATCCTTCGATATTACCGTAACAATCTTTAATATCCCTTTTTGCTAATAATCCAAAGTAGAAATTAATATACTGATCAAAATAAATAACCTTTGGAATATTTATCGACATTATTTTTTTCAATACGTTCTTTAAAAGTCCCATATAGAAAACATAGTAAAATGTAGAATCCTTTCTTAAAGTAGCTTCAAGTATTATTTTTGAATGCTCCATGAAATCAAAGAAAAAATTATCTGAAGAAATAAAATGACCATCAAGAAAATCAAAATATTTAAATATACACTCTTCAAGACCTTTTACAGAAGACTCGTATGAGGAATATTGGATTTTATTCATATCTTTCAAAATCAATTCGTAAACACTGTTTATTTTATACGTATAAATTGTTTGAGAATCTTTATATACTGGTCCTTTTTTATATGAATCAAGATTCTCTTGTAACAAAAAGACATCAATCATTTGCTCCCGTAACGCATTTATACGACACAAAGAATTTTTGTTTAATTTCTTTTCAGTTTTTGCGAGCAGTTTGTTTGTTTTAATAAGATCCTTTTCTATTGCAGGAAAAACACTTGTTGAAATATCAAGCTCCGTTTTTGTCCAATATGAATAAAGAAGCAAAACTGTAAAAACAATAACGAGAAGAAAAGTGTATATTATTTTCCAAAGTAAATTTTCTTGAACAAAGAACAAACATATAACTTGAGCTAAACTTGCCAGAACAGAAATTATTATTGGGATTCTAAATTTCTTGTCCTTTATAATTATTTTATAAAGATTCCCAGATATGCTTTCGCTAAGTTTTTGAAATGGAATTATAGATAAAGAGATAAAAAGTGTTACAGCCGCGAAAGAAATTGATGTAACGGTATAGAAAAATGATAAATCCTCCATTTCTGGAAGTTCAAGAAGTTTTTGAACAATTCCTTTCATTACTTATCCTTCAAAAGCTTTTCTTAAAACTGATTGTACAAGACTCTTGGTAAGCCGTTCGCGCTTTAGTTCTTGCTTTTGAAGAACATCACAACGGGCAAGAAGTTCTTGTGTTAGACGGACGGTTTCTACTTGTTCTAATAAAGGAGGAAGAGAATGTAGCATTTTCGCTAGCGTTTTGCCATTGCAATTTGGTTGAGCAGTTGCTGTTGTGCCATTTTTTAATTGCTTCCAATAATTTGAACTTTCCATAAAATATTTCATGTATAATGAATCAAAACCAAATGTCAACATTGGCACTACATAGAATAAGAAATATTCACTTGAAAGTGTTTTAGCCTTTTTTTTATCCTTTCCTGACAAACTTCTTTTAAATTCTGAATAAAAGGTATTCTTTTTCCCGGCGTTTTCCAAAAGTCCTTTAACAATAGTTAGTAATTCTTTAGCACCATACAATTCCAAACGTTTATATTCTTTGTAATTAATTATTTCTTGCGAATAACATTTATCGAGTAATCGGTGGCTTAACGAATCCCATGATTCACAACCATCTATTCTCGAAACACCAGCTCCAATGAATAAAACCAATGTATGATTTTTCTTTGCCTCTATTACTTCTGATGGCAAAGGAGGTACAGGTTGTATATTGATTTCTATTTTCTTTTTCATTTTACTATATCAATCCCTAACTAATGTACAATCCTATATTCTACATCCTTATTCACTTCACCGAATATCTTTTCCGTGTAGTTTCCTTCTTCCATAAAGTACACGTGATTGTCATTCCAATCCTTTACAGAAATATTGTTTAACACAAGGTCATTATGTTTCGTCGGTGAAACGATGAATGAATCAAGAATAACGCTTTTATCTGACAGCTGCGGCTGAAGTGTTTTAATTGTCTTATACAACTGTACTTTCGGGTCAGTGATATTTTCTCTACTCATACCGTGCGGGTCTACAAATATCATATGTTCGTTTGTATCGTCGATGAGCCATAAAATAAAGTCCGGATAGAAGCCTGCGTTTTCAAAGAAGCCGATGCCTTTTTTGCTTTTATTGCGGATAATGTACAGCTCTTTATCTTTGAGATTCTTTTTACCTTCATCGCTCAGACAATAACTCTTAAGCGAATTGATGAAATCAAATTCACTCTTTACAAGTGCAACCGGTGAAACAGTAATTGCAATGGTATTATTTGCCACATATAAAAGCGGATTATAAAGACTTGAATCAAGCAAGGCTGCTTCAAGTCCACTTTTCCTTAATCCTGATAAATCAAGCAGCTGTTTTTTTACTTTCGCCTCTTCTATTTTTTCTTTTAGGGTCTCTATAAACTGTACGGCATCAGGGTTATCGTCCGGCTGAGAAATATTTACGGTATATTCACCGACAAAGTTATCATCCGTATCTTCAAGTGGTGACAGATTCATATACGGAGTTTCCCATTCTTTCTTTTTGCTGTAGTACAGCTGGTCAAAGTATTTCTTGAGCAATGTCAGCGCTATGTTCATAAAGCGGTCTTTGTCGCTCATTGCTTTTACTTCAAGATCTTTAGAAGGAATGAGCAATTCATACCATGCGGTATTATGAAGCAATTCTCTTATATCATTCTTGGCTATGTTCATATTAAAGCGTGCTGTTTCGTTCTTATAATTCAGCAGCGCAAAATACAGTTCATCATAATCAAGAATGCTTAATGCTGATTCAGAAAGATATCCTGTTTCTTTTGATACTTCTTCACCAATTGATTTTGATGATTCAAACTGTACTTTTGAATAACAGTCAAGATAAATTGTGGAAAGTCCTTCTGTATATTTTAACGATGGCTTAGGCGCATCCTTCTTGTAGTTGATGCCTTCAGGCAGACGCAGTGTATACAGTTTCTTTCTACTGGTTTTATATGCTTCATTCCTAATTACCGGAAGATTGATTACAAGCACTTGTTCGTTTGTAGGAACACCTTCCTGTTCTAGATACTGCTTAAACGTATTCATATAATCTGCATGGACACCGAATACATTAAGCGTTTCATCAATCACTATTTCCGACGGGATTTTCACTGAGCGGTCATCTTTCTGATACTCACGGCTGCGTTTCAGTGACATGTTGTATCCCTTAAGGCGGACACCTCGTCCGAACAGCTGAATAATTTCACTGCCCTCTGACTTGCCGATATTCATAAGGCCCATAGTAGAAACACGCCAGCAGTTCCAGCCCTCGCTGAACTTTTTCGAGCCAATCAAAATGTTGACCGGCGATTTTGAATCGGTAATTGTCTGGAAGATTGACTTGCCGAATGTATCTGTCTGCCGGTCAAAGCCCTGCTGTTCACAAAGTTTCAGCAGCGCTCCGTCATCACCTACATTTATGAGTCCGAATGGTTTGTCTTTATTGTCGCCAAGCCACAGTGTTATTTCACCCTGAATACCGCGCAAATCACCTACGTGAAGTTCCGTCCCGGCTGTTTCACAGTTAAACACTTTGCTCAGCACGTCTTTATAAACAGCGCCTGCATCACCGGTAACCTGAGAATATCTGTTGGCAAAAATATCACGGTTAAGTGCATCAACAAATCCGGAAGAGCCGGTAAGCAATACATCAATATTATGTATTGTTTCTTTGCTTTCAGAAACAAATTTCTTAATGAATAAAAGTATTTCTATAATATCCGAAAGACTCTGTTTATCATCCATAGAGTTCGCTTTCCCAATTACCGTATGACCGAGGAACGTAAAAAGCGGATTTTCTATATTGAACGGTGCAAACTGCGTTTTATGTTCCAGATATACCTTTTTCTGCTGGTAGAATGAAAGCAGACATGCAGTAAGATAAAGCTGCTGTTTTTTACCGGCATCATCTTTTAAATTGATGATGTTGTATTCTTTACCGTAGCCGTCACGGTAAAAATATTTATATGAATAGTCGAACAAAATGCATTTTGCATATTCCTGTACAAGCTCATTGTCGCCGGAAGCGGTGACTGCCTGACCGAATGTGGCGGAATATTCAAATGTAAAACCGTCTGCACAAAGTTGATTGCGGTATTTGTACCACGTATCACCTGATGCACCGCGATGACCTTCATCAACGAAAACAATATTGTGTGAACCAAACCGTGCAGCGGCAACTGTTTTGTCGCCATCTTTTTCTGCTAGTTTTGTATTTTCAAGAATTTGTATTTCTTTTTCATCAGAAAGCCAGCGGCTTGCATTCTTGTCGTAGATTGCTGCGGGAATATTTGAAACTGTAAAATCATCGAGATGCTGTGCGGAAAGTCCTTCTTTTGGTGTGAGTAAAATATAACTTGCGCCCTCCTCAAGTCTGCCTTTAGAATAATAGATGTACTGAAGGTAGTTAATATGCATAAGCAGCGTTTTGCCACTACCGGTTGCGTTCCAGAAGGCAATTTTATTCAAATCAGATTCTGCATACGGCTCTATGCTGCTGTCCGTGTATTCTGCATTAAAGTCAGAAACGAACGCATTCAATTTTTCCAGCAGTTCCATACGGTGATTACAATACTGGTCAAGATAATATTCTGTAAACAACAGAGAAAGATACTGGAAATATTTCAGTGAAACCGGAATACTGCGTTTTTCATTTATCCGTTTTAAATGTGAAAGTATATGAAGATCCCATTCGGCAAGCGTATCTTTTGTGACCGTGTCGCTATGAACAAGAACACAAAGCTGATTATAAAAGCCCGAATGACCTTCGCTGTCAATCTTTTCCAAATCAGGATTTTTAAGCGTCTCTGACAGTGAGTTAAAATCATCGTATCCGAATTCACTAAAAAGGAATCGATTGAGGATGAGGCGCTGATAGAATTGCAATGTCGGTTGCTGTTTATTCTTTGCCATGTTCTACTCCTGCTCGAACATAAGCTTTTTCATTTCTTCTTCAATAAGCATCACTTTCCAGTGCTCTTCATCGGTGCGGATATTTTCCAGATTGTTGTCGCCGTTTACATATATCTTATTGAATTCAAAATCTGCCGGGTTAAGATGCTTCTTGGCAAAGAATGCATCAAGCGCCGCATTGTCTTTTTCTGCGTCTCCGGTAAGTGTGCGCCAGATGACAAGCACTTTATCGCCGGAAAGCTGTTTGCCTTCTATCATTTTGAATGTACATGTTGAACCATTTACCAGTTTTGCAACAAGTACACCCTTTTCACCTTTTGTGTAAGCTGCGTCAAAAGATACCTTTGCATAACTGTGTTCAATCTGCAGTCCGATAAGGTAATTGAATGTTTCTACCAGATCAACAGTCTGCGTTTTTGTTTCAAGATTTTTTGTTATTTTCATTTCATAGGCAAACGGATTTTTAAGTTTATCAATATTCAACAAGCATACGCTTTGTTCAGACTGCATCTTGAGCATATAACTTAAAACGTATTCTTCTTTTGCCTGATCAGTAAGTTTTGGTGATTCTCCGGTAAATTCGATATTGTTGAGTGAGTCTTCATAGCTTTCCAGAGAAATGTACTTAAATGCGTGCGATGAACCTTTGCGGGTTATCGGTTTGCCATCCTTCCAGTCTTCTGAATAAATCACTTTTTCCACACGTGGTTTGGTTACTGTATCAAAGTATTCGCCCATTTCACAGAGAATATACTTACGATTCCCGCCATCTTCTCGATTAAGATTGATAACGGCATGTGCTGTCGTACCCGAACCAGCAAAGTAATCCAATACAATCGACAAATTTGAACATTCACCATGAAAGATAACTTTATCAAGTAAATTTACAGGTTTAACAGTATCAAAACCATGATTTTTATCAAGTATTTGATTTAATTCTTTTTTCCCACTTTCAGCAGTGCCTATTTCTTTTGGGAAAAACCCCCAAAACGGATCAGTATTAACATTTCTTTCATAGTTTGGTCTCATTTTTATAATAGGTCTATTGTCTCGTATAAACAAGTTATTCTCTTTTAAATAAGTGGCAACTTGGTCTTTACCAAGTTGCCACTGTTTTCCCTCTGAAGGGAAAACAGTGGAAACGCCATCTGTTATTTCATAAACCATTGTTTCTCTTCCCCTAATGCCATTAGCATTCATTACCTCTATAGGATACTCTCTGTATACTCCTTTATCATCAGATAATGGATACTGTTTTTCACCTCTGTTGATTAAATTAAAATGAGTTCTTCCATCAACAGAATATAACAAAATATGTTCAACCTTTGGCTGCAATTTATCAAATGCACTTTCTGTATTTTGTGATTTCGTTTTCGATTCCCAATCAATGTTACCAACAAAGTTTTCTTTTTCAAATACTTTATCACACAAATCTTTTAATATTGAATATTCAGTATCATCTATAGAAATAAAACATACACCATTATGTTTTATCATTTTTTTTGCTACTATAAGTCTATCTGTCATCATAGATAACCAAGAAGAATCTTTATAATTATCTTTATAAACAAAACCATCTCCACTTATATTATATGGTGGATCTATATATATACAATCAATATTCTGCTTTAGTTTTTTTTGAAGTAAATTCAGTGCCTGAAAATTCTCGCTATGTATCAATAACCCATTGAGCTTTTCATCAAACCCATCAATTGAATCAACAAGTTTCTCTTTGAATGATTCATCAAAAAATTTTGTATCAAGCACAAGAAACTGGTTCTCTTTTAAAAATGCTTTTGTCAGCGGTTCGGAATATGAAGCTTTTGTTTCAAGTTCGCCTTTTTTATTCTTTATTTCATCTATAGCAAACAGCTTTACCCATTCATTTCGCTGTGCACCGTTGGCAGCTATCGTTTCATACAGTTCTTCGGGAACACGGTCGAGCGTCATGCAGTAATTCGTTTCTGTTACAAACTTCTTTTTTAGGAACAATGCTTTCTGGAAATCTTCTATCTGGGCAAGGAAAGCAATTATTTTCTGTGCTATAGAACGTATTACTTTTGCTTTTGTAATATACATTTTAAGCTTGTCAACATCTTCTGTTTCTATATCGTCAATATGAATAACATCATTTTTAATATAAAAATCAAGCTCGCGTGTTAAAAACTTTTTCAGGTCTTTATGAATAAAGTAATCGAATGTATTGCGCGCTGTATATTTTTCCAGCTGCTTTTCAAGAATACAGGTATCTGCCGTTCCGTCTATAATGCAGTAGAAATCCTTATATTCAGATGAAGGCGTTGCCGCTTTTGTAAACGACGCAACAAGTTCTGCATTGCGGTCTTTCTGCTTTTTGTCATCACCAGTATAAAGAATACGCATAACAAGTTCGTCATTTTCTATTGCAAACGGATTATCCGTATACAGCTGGAATGTCCTGTTTTTGCTGCTTTTATTGTTGTCCTTGTCTGTCTCTGCTTCTACAATTTTAAAATGAACAACCTTACCCTGCGGTGTTTTGAATGAATAATCTTTAAAGTATTCGCTTGTTTTTACGTAATACTGATCTTCGTTTGCCCAGTAGAGTTTTACTTCTTCGCCTTCATACGGAATAGCATACACACCGTCTTTATAGCGTCGCTGTGAAATAAAATCACCGTCATCATAATAACGGCTGAAAAAGTCATACAGATGGTTATAAATATCATTTTCTATGCTTGACTTGTCTGTACCGTGGGCAAGTTCTTCCTGTGCTTCTTTATATTTTGCAAGCAGTTTCGGGCTGCCTTCTACGGTTATTCCAAGGTCGGCAGCCTGCTTTTCTACATCTGCAATTACTTCTTTAGGAGATTTGTCAGAAAGATGTATTCCGTTGAGTTCTGTATTTATTTCAGAAGGTAATTCCTTTGTAAGAAAATGTTCTATTTCATCATGCTTCATTGCCATGATGCGGTAAATGCCGAAATCAAGGTCTGCATGGTCGAACTGGAACATTGTCTTAAGCAATGCAATTAATTTTTCCTGATTTGTCTGCGGTTCTTCTGCCATTTTGTCATATTCTCCTAAAGTACATTCCATTCTACTGTAAAAAGCGGTGTTAGTCTTGTTGTTGCCTTCATCCGGTTGTGTATATCATCAATCAGCTTTTTTCTGCGGTCTTCTATTTCATCTTCGTTTTCTTCCAGCTTTGAACGCATAAGGCGCTTGTGTTTTTCTAATGTCTGAAGCTTTTCCTGCAGTTCACAATGCTCTTCGGTTGTTGTTGCCTGCCGCACAAGGCGCTCTGTATCGCGAATCTGGACTTTTACATTCGACAGGTATTTCTCAAGGCTTTGAATCATATCCTCCGACCATTTGTCAAGCTGTTCTTCTTCCTGTTTTACATAGACAAGATTCTGTTCGTCTGCTTTTGCAAGTGTACCGGAAGCATACTGCTCTGTTTCTTTCATGAGTTTTTCCTGAACAGATGCAGGTATGTCCGCCTGTTCTGATCTGCCGCCGCATTCAAAGAGTTTCCGGCATTGTTCGGGAGACAGCAATGTACCGTCAGAAAGCATACCGCAAAACAGCAGGTGTTCCTCTTTCTCAAATGAATCTATTTCAAACTTTGCCAACGAGAGGTAGCCGGTTTTCCCTTTAAGCTGTTCAGCCAGGCTTACTTTATAGCTTTTCTGATTTAATAAAAAAATAATCTTTCCGGTTACAGCCGGCTCATTCAATGCCTGCTGAATAACATACTGCCCCAGTGGATTACTCAGGCGGTATAGAATACCTTTCTGTATCTGATTATCTTTCTGAATAAGAGCATACTTCTGGCCGCCGCATACATCGCCGGTATTCTTGTTAAGCATAAATGTCTTTTCGGAATCATTGAATGATGCACTGTCTGCAAGCTCGTATTCTGTCAATGCCCAGAAATAACGGGTATAGCGGTCTATATATTCGTCAATGCTCGCTTTTAATCTTTCATTTACATCGACATCAAAGTTCTTGAACAGTTTTTCCTTTGTCTGCTTCATGGTGCGGGCAATTTTATCTTCCATCTCTTTTTGCAGTCGGTCAAACTCTGCGGCTATCTCATCATGAGTGCGGCAATGCTGATAAATAGAAAGTATCTTCTGCTCAAAATCAACACCGGACTCTACCGTACCAAGCACTTCATCGCTTGAACCGAATACGCCGCGGAAGAGACTGAATTTCTGATCAAGCAGCTCATGCACTCGGACATCAGCATAGTTACGGTTATTAATGAAATTTACAACGACAACATCGTTTTTCTGTCCGTACCGGTGGCAGCGGCCAATGCGCTGTTCAATACGCTGCGGATTCCACGGCAAATCATAGTTTATGACAAGCGAACAGAACTGGAGATTGACACCTTCCGCAGCAGCCTCGGTCGCAATCATTATTTCCGCTTTATCACGGAAATACTCAATGAGTGCATTGCGCTTATCTGCAGTGTTAGAACCGCTTATACGTCCGGTATATTTGTTTGCTTCGTACCAGTCATTGTAAATTGTTGTTGCTTCTTTTCCACTGTTTGAACCGTTGAATAAAACAATTTTTCCTTCATAGCCGTTAGCCGAAAGAAACTGTCTGAGATATTCCTGCGTTCGTCTGCTTTCGGTGAAAATAAGCGCCTTGCGGTTGCCACCAAGGCTCTGCGTTTTATCGAATCCTATTTTCAACGCGTCAAGCAGCGTAATTGATTTTGTATCTGTGGTAATAGATTCTGCCAGTTTTATAAATGACTGCAGCTCGGTGATTTCTTTATCAAGTTCTTCTTTATCTATTTTTTTATCATCACCTGCTGTTTCAGCAGTAGCCTGTTCATCATCATTTGATTCCGCATCGCTTTCACTGTCATCTTCAATTTCATCAAGCAGATCACGTTCATCTTCATCAGTAAGATTTTCTATCGGGGTATCAATATCCGCAATTCCTTCACGCATCTTTAACAGGCGGTCAAGAATTGCCTGCAACGTCTGTCGCACCGCCCATGTTGAAGACGCAAGCACTTTTCGTATTACAAGCGTTGTTATCTGCTTTTGTGCAGACGGCACTGCATACGAATTTTCCCGCTGCAGGAAAGATGAAATACCGTCATACAGTTTCTGCTCATCATCAGAAGCAGAAAACTCCTTTACAATAGGAAATCGTTCTGTATATTTTACATACTCAAGAACATCTTTGCGGAGAGTACGCTTACAGAAAAAAGAAAGTCTATATTTCAAATCATCAGTATTTTCTTCTGTAACATAATTCTGCCGAAAACTTTTTATGTCACCGAAAATATGATCATCAATGACACTTGAAAGTCCGTACAATTCAGCAAGATTATTCTGAAGCGGCGTAGCAGTAAGCAGCAGTTTTTTTCTACCTGCAACCGCCTGTTTTATTGCCTGTCCCAGTACATTGCTCTGCCGGTATGAGTTGCGAAGTTTATGCGCTTCATCAATAACAACAATATCCCAGGCGATTTCTTCAATCTGCTGACTCATTTTTGCAGCGAACTGATACGAAGTAATGACTACGGCTTCTTTCTGTGCGAACGGCTGCAGATTGCTTTTTTTTATCTGCTCATTATACGTTTTTGATTCAATAATAACAGAAGACAGATTGAATTTTTCAGAAAGCTCAAGGCTCCACTGTTTACGCAGCGATGCAGGACAGATAACAAGCTGCTTCCGTTTGCGTTCAGACCAGAGCTGGCACATAACAAGCCCAGCCTCTATGGTTTTGCCGAGACCAACCTCATCAGCGAGTATTACGCCTTTGGAAAGCGGTGATTTGAAAGCAAAGAGCGCCGCATCAACCTGGTGCGGATTAATCGTCAATACAGAATCAAACAAAGACGATGACAGCTTTGATTCGTCGCTGCCTGCTTTCTGCAGGATGAGTTCATTGGCATAGTATTTTGCGTGGAACGGAGTAATCAACTTTTCTCACCAAATCATTTTATTTATTGTAGCACATAATCTTGCTTTTATTCAGATATTTTAATTTCTGTTTTACCTGCAAGTATACTACTCTTTTCATCCACAAGCGTTTGTATTGGTGTAAGCAAATCTATATCTGCCTTCGTTTTTATTGTAATAATCAAACTAAACTTGGCTTTTTCATTCTTCATATCTTTACTTGTCTTCCACCAACCACCAGTTGGCCAAACTGCAAGAATATTGCTTGTTGCTAAATCTGCAGCCGATCCATTCCATATATCGGAATGAATTGAACCTTTACAGCGTGCTTTTATTCCAAGCAGCCAATGGTCATGCTCTTGTTTATGATAATCGTTGAATTCTTGTTGCATTGCTACTGTCATACGGCCACAAAAATGCTCTGAAGATTCATTAACATCACTCAACTCAAATCGCAAGCCATGAGATTCATATGCATATTTTGAACGGCCTCGAGAAGACGGATTAGGCTCTATAAAATAAGAAAGTGTCACACGCATTTCTACATTTTCCTTGCCATGAGCTAACAGAATTTTTTTGGGTATAGGGAGCATGTAAAATTTCATATCACAGTACTTGCCATCAGCAGTGAATGGTACAATTTCATCTTCAATAATCAGGGTACAATTATTTTCTATTGAATCAAGAGCTTGATTTATTTGAGGAACGCCCCAACCGCAAAACCTTAGAAGCTTTGTACATTCTTTTTTTGTTGGTCTCCTAGTGATTCCCATCTGCTTCATTAATTCATGAGTCCAACTAGCAGAATGGATTAATAGACCTCGAACAGTTTCAGGACGTAAAGTAGGATATTTAGCGAAAATACAAGAACAAAAACCAGAAGCTAATGCAGAGGCAGCACTTGTTGCATTTATCCCTGTAAGTGGCATTCCGTTTATAAAATCTGATGATGCTGTTAATAAGGAAAGAGAAGCAGCTTGGTATTGGCCTGGCATTTCACTAGCCACAGTATTTCCACCTTCCATTACAATATCTGGCTTATATGGCCAGTCTATATCCCAGTCAATCGATGTTGTAGAAAAAGGACTTAGTTGACCTTTTTTTGCGACAGGTTTATCATCGCCTTTTACTTCATCGCCAATAAGTCGATCAAGCTCTGTAAATGCACCTACTGTAATAACATTCCATGCTTGAGCTGGATCATGGATTCCTTCATGTGTGTTAATAGTTGGATATTCTGATTTATTTGTACTTATAGGATCATAATTACCAGCACTTACAACACACAGTCTCGGATTTTTCCGTTCATTACCATCTCGACCAAATGCAAGGGAATCCATACCTGCTGACCACGAAGAAGGTTTACCTTTATCACGGCTATCGCTTGTAGTAACAGCCATCTGAAACAGGCGTAACCGATATGGGTTTTTAATTTCTGCTTTATTTATGGCCTGACTCGTATGTTGTGCATACACTTCTGGTTTTTCATTTAACTTAGTTTCTCTTACATTAATAAGCTTTGATGATTCTAATCGGCTCACTACACTAGAACGCTTCGTATCCAGTAACAGATCTGATAATTGATTACCAAATAATACAATTCCAGCGATACCAGTTCCATGATTAACTTTATCTCCTGTTCCCCATGCATCATTTATAGTAAAACAATCTTCAGGCCTTATTGACTGTCTAAGTAAGGGATGCTCTGAAGTAACGCCAGAATCAAGAATACAAACATACGGAGTATTTTGATTGTCTGGAGCAAATGACGACCTTTCAATGAAATCATTTATATAATCGTTCTGATCAGGTTTTGATAGTGAAATAAAATCTTCTGCCAGAGTTTTTGCTTTGCGAAGTTCAGCGACCATATTCATCAAATTGAAGGAATCAGCTAATTGCGCTTTTGTTGCCAATGCTATAAAAACTGCACGATCGTGAAATTCAAAACAGTCTTTTGAAATATCAATAGATTTTTTCTGTGCAACATTTCTAAACGCATTTATCTGTTTCTGTTTATCTTTTTGATTATCTGATTCTATATCAACCCAGACTTCCCAGTAAAATAAGTCAGATTCGGAAATAGGGAAAAGATTTTCTTCATCAGTCCAAAGTGATTTTATCGTAGCTACACGTATATCATGAATTGAATCAATAAATCGCTGATAATCAACAACAACACCATCATTACGTTTTTTCATTTTCTCATAAGCATCAAGTTTTTTTCCGAATAGCTCAAGTTTTCCTTTGGGTACAAAGAATGTTGCAAATAATCTTTCATCGATCGTTTTTGTATTCAGCAAACGAGCGCTATTAACCAATTTATATTCACTAAAGGTATCAGGAATGTTTTTAAAACCTTCAACCTCTATAGTCAAACCTTCATCAAGAATGATACCAGATTTTTCTTGAATATCAAAATAAGCTCTTTGTTGTCCTGTAATTTTAGTCAACTGAGAACGAAGATGTTCTCCATGTTCAAATCGACTTTGTTGTGATGGGATTTCTTTACTTCTTCCTTTACTTGGAGAAGTATATTTCTCTTTCCTAGAAAAGACTTGAGGATTAAGAATTATATGTTGCTTATCTCCCACCAATTTACTATTACCTCTTCACAGTCAGTGTTTTTAATTGCTCCTTCATAATTTTTCGTTCATTTAATGCACAAATTGTTTCATCAGCAGTAATTGAATTTCTATTTTCAATAAGCGCAGTCTTAATTACTTCTTCTGCAGCTTTTGTAATTTCTGCATAGCTTAAGCCATCTGCATTGGCAGCAACAGAGTCAAAATTGAAATCAGCATACAAACTCAGTTTATCTTTCAAGATTGTAACTACATGATGTTTATCAGGCATTTCGTACGTAAGCACATCATCAAATCGGCGATAAAGAGCTGTATCAAGAATCTCAGGATGATTCGTTGCTGCAAGAATAAGGCTGTTGCTATTGTTCTCTTCAAGCATCATAAGGAAACTATTAAGAATACGACGCGCCTCTCCAACATCACTTGAAAGACCACGTTCTGCACCAACTGCGTCAAACTCATCAAAGAAATAAACACCAAGCGTATTTTCTGAAGCTTCAAATACAAGACGTAATTTAGCAGCCGTTTCTCCTAGATATTTTGAAATGAGACCATCGAGACGAATTTGGAAAAGAGGAAGTCCCAATTCACCAGCAAGAGCTGCAGCCGTCATTGTTTTTCCAGTTCCTGGTGGTCCTACAAGAATGAGTTTTCTACGAGGGGAAAGGCCATTATGCTCTATTCGCTCAGCATTACGCTGTTCAAGGAGAATACGATCAATTTTTAACTTAAGTGATTCAGAAAGGACCATGTCAGCTAATCGAGTTTTTGGATATGAAAGGGACAGAAGTGAGCGTAAATCTCCTTGAGGTTCATTTATTGAAACAACCCGTTTTGCTGATTCTTTTTTCTGTGCGACATTGACAAGACGTTCAAGCTCTTGAGCAAACTGTTCATGCCCCTGGCGCGCTTCAGTTGCAGCAATCTGCAATGCAACAGTATTAAACTGTTCATTGTCTCCTGCATAATGAGAATTTACTAATGTCTTAACCTGTATTGCGGAAGGCATAGTCTGCTCCTTTTCGCATAGAGTATATCACAAAATCAATCCGGCTGTACATGTTACATGAAAATTTGTATTAAAGATTAATCTTTGAACAATAGCTCTTACAGCGCGCTGTCGTCCTCCGCCTGCTGTCGCGCCTCAATCGCAGCAAAGTTCGTGAAATAATACTCCAGTTCAATATATCCCACAATAGAGCTCGATGCTTTTGCTGCGAGAACAATCATTGACATGTTCTCCGGAAGCTTCGGACATTTTGCCTTTTCCCAGGAACATATGAGATAGCGTTCGTTATAAAACAACGCCGACATCCATCCGGTTGCATTGTCCCATATACTTCCGGGCAGAAGTTCATCAATCAGTTCGCCGTCACCATAATTTTTATTAAGCGAATTCTCAACCTTGTTGAATTCAGATTTCACTTCTATGCCGTACGAATATGAAGTAATATCAAAGCCGATTGCCTTAACAAAATAGAGACCGTCATCTTTGTCGATGCACACGATATAGGTTCCAAAAGACGGATGGGCCTTGCTCGGAATGATTTGATAATAATCATCCTTGAGCAGTTGTGGTGCGCGGCCGCCGCATGCTTCTTTCACTTGGTCGAATGTCATTCCCATTTCAAGTCCGAACGGGCCGGCATATACGAAGCTGGCTAACAAAAATAAAATGGTTAAAGCAATAATTGGTTTTTTCATAATGAATCCTCCGTGGCGGTTGGTGCCTTTGTGTCTGCAGCAGGAAGCTCAAAGGTGATGGTGTTCCAATTGACGGCGGACACTTTAAGTTCGACTGGTTTGTCTCCGATGTATGGGAGGCTTGTTTTCATTTGGATGGTGTCGCCCGGCTTTACATAATAGCTGACGACAACAGGGTACGTACCGTCCGCAGTGCTGTTTGAAAGGGCTGCCACGGTGAACGAGACTTCCCATATTCCGGCCTGATACTGTTTGACTGATGAAAGAATGGGAAGCGGTGTGTGGTCACGGAAAGAAATGCCTTCCACATCTTTGGGATAGTAGGCAGTTGTCTCTCCTGTCTGCAAAGTCAGTTTGCTTGCATCTTGTGCAAATACCGGCACGCCTGTAACCATAAGGATTGCAACCGTCAGGACGACGATATGCAACTTGCTGTTTGTGTTCATAAAAACCTCCATGTCTTGAAGAGGATTTTTCAAGATATGGATTTATTGTATTACCGTAAGAGGGACGTATGATGTCCCTCATGGTGCACCTTCTATTTTTCAAACACCGTAAAAGAAGTTATCTCTTTTAACAACGAGCCAGGGATGTTAATGGATTGCAACTTGCCATTCACCTCAATCACTGTCCCTTTGTTCATGTCTATGTATTTATCATCATTGGAGTACAGATCTATGAATACCACGTGGCGGAACGGAGATCCTCCGTATGTCTTGAATGTTTTTTCACGAAGTTCTTTGCCGATATAACTTTCACCGTATTGGTCAAGCACACCTTTCATTCCTTCCATGAGCTGGTTAAAACTGTCGCCTTGGAAGACGCTGAATGAAACCATGCATTCTACTAAATATTTATATTCCGGAATATTACTTTCTTTTATAGTTTGAATTTCAAATGTGTTCGCAAATGTTGTATCTTTAACGCCATCTGCATATTTTGTATACCAAATCTCACTTTTTTCAGTCTGCAATTTCCACACCAACGCCGGTACGCTGCATAATTCCTTATAGTTGTTTGCAAGCTTGCCCAATGTATCAGTGTCAAAGTACGTTAGGTTCACATCGTTTGAAAAGAAAGTGATTAATGACCTCAACATCTCTTCATCAGGTTTGCTTAATTCAGCGAGTAAGTCTTTTTCAACTTGTTGAACTATAGCATTAAGTGTTTCCTTTTTATTTAGAATTGTTTTGCTTTCTGTCCAAGTGTATGACACGCCCCTAATTTTTGGCGTTCCTTGAATTTCTGAACCATCTGCATTCACCACTCTGAAATAAATGGGATTTTCAATATTAGTCACGAGCTTCTTTACGCCGTCTTCTTCGGTGCTGGTAACATTCAGAAAACATTTATACTGCGTGTAGGATTTCGACAGCAAAAGTTTTGTCTCCTGAGTCCAGGTATAAGTGAAATACAACAAATCCTTATCAGGCTCATACGCGGTAAGTTCATAGACAGCATCCTTATTATTTACCGATGCAGCCGCAACACCTTGAAACGCAAATTTTTTGCTCTCGAATGTTTGTGCAAATGCACTAATCGATACTACACATGCACATAAAATAGCAATCATTCTTTTCATACGTTATTCTCCTTTTTCCTTAAAACTTAGTGTACAAAAGGGAATATACCATGCTTCATGCAGAATAGCTAGTGTATTTTTGTTATTTTTGAATTATTTCAGATTAAATGACGGTCCTTGAGGTATTTCATCGTTACGGAAACGCGGGCGTGGTTCAGCAGTTTTGAAAGTTCCTCAACGTCTTTATCTTTTTTGAACTGTTGCTCCGCATAAAAATGGCGGAAGGCTGTTGCAGAATAGGCGGCCTGTATTTTATGCTCAGCCTTTAATTTTCGCGTCCAGTAAATCACTCTGTTTTCAATCTTTTCCTGTGGCAGATTAATAAAAGGCGCCTGTGGATAATACGTCAGATTTTCTTTAGCGTCATAATATTTGAACATTTCATTGATATATCCCATGACGACAGAATCAAAAATCCCCGTAAACACATGACCATGTATTGCTGTAGAAAATTTGTTTTCATCCAGAGAAAGCGAGAATAGAGAGAGTGGTGTTAGGCCCGCGTAAGCCATGCAGGCAAAGACAGCAGTCATTTCAGGCGTAGATTCTTTTATGAGTGTTTGAACTTCCTCTTTCGTAGGCACTAGAATTTCTTTGCTGTTTTGCTTTGGAGGTCTTCGCTTGATAGCTTCAAATGGATTATACTGAACGATTTTTTGCTTAACCAGAAAAGTAAAGAATGAAGAACAGGATGTAAGGCACAACCGGACATCTAAATTGCTCCTGGCAAACGAAACAGTATCAGCGAAATTCTTGGCATCAGAAGCCGTGGCATCCATTATTTCAAAATGAGCTTCCTTTGCGAACTGTTCAAAAACTTCAAGCCCGTACGAATAGCTTCTTCGCGTTGCCGGTCGTGCAAATTTTTTTAAAAATACACTTTTTGCCGTCTCATAATCCATTCATAAACTATAAATTATTCTACAAAGAATGGCTAGCGTTTCTAGAGACATTCCTAAACTGATATAATAAATAAAGAAGCCCTCAGACGGGACTCTCCGGTAGTCAATGCCACCCGTATAGCCACTGTGTCTTTCAACGGACTTCTTTATAAAAAGAATATAGCAAGGTCCAAGAAGAATGTCAATTTAAAAAGCAGAAGAATTAACCCTTATGCTCCAATCGCGAATCAAGATTAATTCTGCTGCTTATGGAAATAATGTACTTTTCAAATCGGCACTTGTCAAGGAACTAAGTGAAGGATATCAAAAAAAAACTGGCAGCGAATGACTGTCAGTTTTCTCAATTTAGCTGGGGTTGGACTTGAACCAACGGCCTCCGGGTTATGAGCCCGACGAGCTGCCAACTGCTCTACCCAGCGTCGTATTGTGGTACTATACTAATGAATAAGAGGCGGTGTGTCAATAGAAATGATTGAAAATTGTACTATTCTATAGAAGAATCTGACAAATTGCGATACCAAATACGGCATTCAATCAAGGCAAAAAGAATAACTGCGATAGAGAAATAATGGATAGCGGTAGTAAAACCTGCAAAGTAATTGTAGATGCCATGGAAAAGTATTGCGTAGACAAACGGCATGATGTGTTTCCTTTCGGTGCGAATGCTGTAGATGAACAAGCCGCTAAGTCCGGCACAGGCGGTGTGTATAATGACAGCGGTAATCATACGAAGTCCAATATTTTCGTAACCGCTAATTAAATAAATGACCGATTCAAAGCAGCCGACGGCAAGTCCGCTCAATAATGCGTAGGAAAAAAATGCGGGAAGTTCAAATTTTTTTGCAGGTAATAGAGCGAGCAAGCCCATCTTTATAGCTTCTTCAACAAGTCCATTGAGAATGAGCGCTTCAAGTAAAACAATGCCCAACGATGTTGCTTCAAAAAAAGGAATGCGCTCCAGAATAAATTGAATTGCGGCAATCGGAATTACAGCAAGCAGTCCTAAAAAGCACGAAAGCAATCCCCAGCGAATTTTAAATTCGGGAACAAGCAATGCAAAGCAAACAAAGGTTGCTGCAAGGGGAATAAAGCAAATTGCAATCGAAGCATAGATATTCATTAATTCAGAATAGCTGAAAAGCGTTTTTTTAGCAACACTACGCAGTAATCACACATTAAAGTTTTCCTTTAGTCATGACGATATTTAAAAAGATGAAAAAGACTTTTTTTTCTTTATTAGTATTTTTTTCACTGCTGACTGTTGCCTGTGGTCTTATTGACATTGACAACAATGATACTACGGTCATCGCGGCGCCATCGATTTCTATTGCGACTGAGGGAAATGTTATTTCTCCAACAATTGTCACCGGTACTTCTTACATGAGCATCTTTCGTTATCGGGTGACTGATGCTTCTAACAGCGCAACGATTGTTGCTGACACAACAGTTCTTATCGGTCAGATTACACCGGCGGAAAACTATACAGGTTCTGTTCAATTTACTGACTACTACACAGCGAGTGGTGAATTCTATCAGTATTATATTAGATATAAAACTTCTCACACCTATTCATATTCTTCTGCTTCTGGAACATATCCAGGAAATGGAAATCCTGGTACCAAGCCAATTACCGGCACAGCTCCATTGGATATTCTTTACACGGATTCTCAATATATTCTTTCTTTTACAAGCTCAATGATTAATATGCCTTCTCCAAAAGACTCAGCGGATACTTTTGATTTGATGGTTGGTCTTAACAACGGAATCAGCACATTACTTTTCCCATTCACCTTTGATAATGCAAACAGCAAATATACTATGGCATTACGAAATGTTCTTCCTACTGATTTTCTTAACACGCCGCTTTCAATGTCCTGCATTGTTGGTCAGACGGATGAAGATGTGGTAAAAGGTTCAAACGACAGTACGGTTATTTACACGACATACCACTGGTCTTCTTCTTTAAAGTCTGAGATAGTGAATTCAAGTGGAGATGTTCTTGCAAAAATAACAATCCCGTCTGACTTGAGCAGTTCTGATATTTCTGACTTCACTCCAAGTCCATACAGAATTAATTTTTCTGCGGAATAATTTCTTTAGGCAATACAAATTCCGTCTATTGCAAGATTGATTGACGCCCGTATATTTTCAATGTCTTTTTGATTTAGAACAGAAAGGCGGAATATTGCGCTTTCAATAAGAGAATAAAGCATATCGTTCACTTCTTTTACAGGCACTTCTTTAAATTCACCTTTGTTGATTCCACGAATTATTATGGTGCTCATCAAATGTCTCATGCGTATTACACGGCGGGCAATATGTTCTGAAGGATCCATTCCACTGCGCTGAAGTTGCATAAGATAGGTAAGCAAAACGGTAAACAGCTGATTGTTTTCTTCACAGCCGTCAATAATAATTCCAAGTATTTTCCGAAGGCACTCTTTTGAAGTAATCGTCTTGTTCTCAATCACTTCCATAATTTCAACTTCGAGTGCGCTGGTAAGTTGTTTAATGCTCCACAAGAATATTTCGCGTTTATTTTTAAAATAAATGTAGAGCGTCGTGCGTGTTATGCCGCATCGGTCTGCAATCTTTTGGAAGGTAACATCTTCATAGCCTTCTTCTGCAAAGAGGTCGAGTGATTTTGCAAGGATTTCATGTTTGCGCTTGTCGTGTTCTACTACAATTGCCATTTTATGTTCCTCTTGTATTTACTCAGTTTCTTTTTTTGCACTATGAAATTTCTTTGCGGCAACTTTTTTTTCTGCAGAACTGCGTCCTGTTTTAGTATTGCCATCATAAATATATAATGTTGTATCCAAATTTCCTGCTTTTATTGTCTTTAAAAAGTCTGCATAATGTCCGATGCTTTCCTGGAATTTTTTATGGCTTGTTATGACACCCATCTGCCAACCTGGGAAATCAACAAACAGTGATGCCATTGATTTGTAAAGCTCTTCCGCTTGCTTTTCATCACCGATACGTTCTCCATACGGTGGATTGCACAAGATAAGTCCTTCTGGGAACGGTGCATGCAAATCTGCAAAGTCGCTGACAATAAAATCTGGCCGCGGAATTTTGTCATCTCTGCCAACAAGCTGCAACGCTCGCCCCGCCATGACGCATGAATGTTCTGCATTGAGCTTGGCACGTTCAATTTGAGCAGGGTCTATGTCGCTGCCGGTAATACGTGTTTCTACATCGGTTCTGATTTTTGACGCTTCTTCTTTTTTGACATCTACCGCACGCTGCTGATTGTAAATTGAAAGATGTTCGTAACCAAAATGTCGCCCCAGTCCGGGCGCCACATTGTATGCATACAGTGCCGCTTCTATGGCAATTGTTCCGCTTCCGCAGAATGGATCATGAAGCGGTGTCTTACGGCGCCACATAAGTTCCTGCAAAAGAATTGCTGCAGTTGTTTCCCGCAAAGGCGCAATGCCACCTTCTGTGCGGTAGCCTCTTTTGTGCAACGGATCTCCGCTTGTGTCGAGCAGAATGTATGCAAAATCTTCATCAATATAAACGCGCACGTCACATTCTTCACCTGTTTCTGGAAGAGAAGACATATGCCACACATCACCAAGTTTTTTGTAGATTGCTTTGAGTACCATGCCTTGAACGCTGTGCTCACTGTTGAGTTTGCTTTTATACGTGCGAACTTTGTCAACAACAACGCGCGTATCTTTTTTTAAAAAGTCCTGCCAGTTGATTGCATAGCAGCCGTCAAAAAGTGCGTCAAAATCATCTGCGTGATATTTTGCCATTTGAATATAGACGCGGTCACTTGTACGAAGGCAATAGTTTGCACGGTACATGGCGTCTTCATTTCCTGTAAAACTTACCCGCCCGGGAGCATTGTCTTCCAGTTTAAAACCGAGTTGTTTTAATTCATTTCCGAGAATTTTTTCAGCACCAACTGCACAAAGCGCAACTAATATATTCATATGCCAAGCGTAACATTTTTTCACTTTATGTGCAATTGTCATTAAAAGCAAACGTACGCTTGCTACAAATCTATTTTGTTACCTGTGCAAGTCCACACATTTCTGCAACTGTAGAAAATCCTTTGCGCTTCATAAACAAAGATATTCCGTCAATGATTTCTATCATAACATTTGGATTGCTGAATGTCGCGGTTCCTACTTCAACAGCAGCTGCTCCTGCCATAATATATTCCACCGCATCCTGCCAACATTGTATGCCGCCTATGCCTATGACGGGCACTCGTTGTTCCGCCGGAAGTTTATTCATTGCTTCTACAACATCGTACACCATTCTTAGCGCAAGCGGTTTTATTGCAGGACCACAGTATCCAGCGCGAATGTTTGCAAAGACAGGTTTTGCTTTTTCAATGTCGATTGAAATTGCCTGCACGGTATTTACCAAGCTCAGCGCATCGGCACCAGCTTTGACACATGCCAATGCAACTCCCACAACATCAGGTGCGTTTGGTGATAATTTTACAATAAGCGGTTTTTTTGTAACTTTACGTACTGCACTTACAACAGTATTTGCCGCGGTACATTCGAGTCCAAAAGCCATACCTCCGGCCTTAACATTAGGACAACTTATGTTGAGCTCAATAACCGGCACATCGCTTTTTTCAAGCAGCTCTGCTCCTTTTACATACGACTCCAAATCTCCACCGGCAAGATTTGCAATACTAACCGGTTTGAGTTTGAGCATTTCAGGAAGTTCATACTCAATGAAATGTGGCACTCCTGGATTTTCAAGTCCTATTGAATTAACCAAGCCGCCGGTCACTTCAACAAGCCGCTGTCCGGGATTACCTGCACGAGGTTCAAGTGTCATTCCCTTGGAACAGATGCCGCCTAATTTATTTACATCGAAAAATCCACGATAATTCTGCCCAAATCCGAATGTTCCACTTGCAGCAATTACCGGATTTGCAAAATGAACGCCTGCAATTGTTACGCCAAGATTTGGTTCTGCGGAATTTTCATTTTCTTTGGAAACTGTTTTTGCTGTGGAAAAAAGAGAACCATGCACTGCTGGCGCAGGTGATTCAAACTGAACACTATCTGCATCAAAAACAGGACCGTCTTTGCAAACTCGTTTATTTCCCTGTGTAGTATTAATCGTGCATCCAAGACATGCTCCAACTCCGCAGGCCATTCTATTTTCCATGCTTAAAAAGCATTTCACGCCTGCTTCTTTACAAATTTTCTGCACATATGCAAGCATTGGTGTTGGACCGCAGGCAAACACTTCTTTATATCCCGCATCACGGATTTTTTGTGCATCGAGCGCAACGCTTAACATTCCGTGAATGCCTTCTGAACCATCGTCTGTCGTTACCACAAGACGCGCAGGATTTATCCGTTCCGTACCATATGAACCGCTTTTAAAACTTGCATAAAAATCATAACTCTTTGGCTCAAGCGTTGACGCAAAGAAAGCAACAGGTGCAATGCCAATTCCTCCGCCAATGATACAAGTTTCAACAGAATCCTTTTTTTGCCGGCCGGAATAAAATTCTGCAAATGTATTTCCTAACGGTCCAATCAATTCTATTTCATCATCTGTTTGAAGTGTACAAAGCTCCTGCGTGCCACGTCCTTTTTCTAGAATCAAAAATTCAAGCAGTACAATTTTTGTTCCAGAAGCATTGTCAATTTTTTCTTCGGCGCGATACACACTGATTGGTCGGTCTAGCTGCACGGCACTTTTTGCAGAACGCATTAAATAGAACTGGCCGGGCTTAGGTGTTTGCTGTGTCTGACGCTCAAGGACGACAACTGTTCCTAATAAAAAAACATTGCTCTGCAGCAACTGACATTCCTGTACCTTTGCTTTGCCAAAAAAAAGCGTGCCATTTCCTTGCGCATCTATTTCTGCTCTGTCCATCATGTACTCCTTTTAGTTTTATGATAAAACTATTTATTCTTCCGACGCAAATACAACCCAATACCACGGCGCTTTAAGCAAACCCTTTTGCAGTCCGACAATTACTTGTTCATCCATCTGCGCGCGCTCATACATTTCTTTGCTTACAGACACGTCTTTTTTCTCTTTGACACCATCAATCCACGGCGTAATAGTAAGATAGTATGTTGTATTTTTTCCAGTATGAACATCTTTATCAACAATCTTTGCTTGATAAAGCTGAGGTTCGGAATAATCATATTGGCAGTTTACATTTATAGCTGCTCCGCCACCATATGAAATCATAATCAGGCAGATGCAGCATATTCGTATCCATTTGGATTTTTTATATGACTCAAATTCTTTTTGACACAGAAAGAAAAGCACAACGCAAGCAATCCAAACAGCAAGCGTAATGTAAAGCGCCGGCAGAAATTGATATATGTCATAACGTTTGATTGCACCAAGAACAAGAGCGGCGGAGGGAATTAAAAATCCCGCCAGAACCGATGGATAAATGGAACCTTTTTCTTCATCAAAATGAATCCAGCCATCTGAAATCTTTAGCAACAGCAAGGCAATTATTGGCAGGGCAACGTTTACTCCTGTTGAAATATCATATGGTCGCGGGAAAAAGAGATACCACACTGCAGCAATAAGAGCTGTAATATTAAATATTTTTGATACTAATTCCGCTTTCTTAAGATGTTTGCGCTGCTCTTCTTCAGAAAGATTTGCATACTCGCCGTATTTGAGTTCATGTAAATCTTGCTGCTGCACTTTTTCTTCAAAAGAAATGATGCCATGCTCTGCAAAAACAGGCAACAGGTCACGCCAGTCTTTGTACACACGCAGAATTGAAATGGTCTTTGCTTTTCCTTCGCTTCCATCGCCAAGTGAAGTATAGGTAACAGAAAGTGTATACCTATCCACGAAATATGAAGAAATCTCTGAAAACGAAACTTCCTTCGTTCCTTTCATTCCATCAAAATAGGTAAATAACGATTCTGTTATTTCAATATATGAGCGAAAGGCAAACTGCAGAAATATTCCCACAAGGCGGAACAGCACGATGACAGCCGCAATCAGCAAGAACGTAACCTTTGAAAGAGGTCTTCCAATAATCTGGAAGACTACAAACACTGCAAGCCCAACAAACGCTGCTGATAAAATACACAAAAGTATTTTTGCTCCAACGCTCACTTTAAACTTTTTCATTTTTCTCCTATTCCCTACTGTTTTTTGCATTGAGTAAATCTTTTTTAGCTTCAAGGGAAGCGCATCCTGCTGCGTCACCCAAATCATCCATGGTAAGCGTTCCATCTTTGTCTTTCTGAACACACGTTGGTGATTTCTTCCATGCGCACAATATGCCGCGTGAACTATTTACCGTACCGCCTGCCTTGTCGAGCAACGTTGCGCAAATACGAGCATCTCCACCCTGCGCGCCATATCCTGGTATGAGGAAGAAAACATCTGGATACGCATCACGAAGCGAGCGCGCATCACTTTCTTCTGTACAACCAACAACTGCTCCAACAGGTGAACACCAAGAATCATTGTGTACGCCATATTGAATTTTAAAATCCGCAGATAATCTTGCAAGCTCAGCACCAACACAATCAAGTACGCGTCCTCCGGAAGCAAGTGACTGTTGTTCTATATCCGTCATACCGGGATTGCTCGTTCTGAGCAAAACAAATATTCCTTTGCCAGCGCCTTCTGCCAAAGAATCTAACGGTCCGCAGTAGGCGGCAAAAGGTTTGAGTGTATCAAATCCCATATATGGATTAACTGTGATAATGTCTGTTTCAAAGTCCCCGCAAAAATGTGCTTTTGCATATGCTGACGCTGTGTTTGCAATATCGCCACGCTTGACATCGCTTATACAAATGAATCCTGCTTTTTTTACAAGACGAAGTGTTTCTGCATACACTTTCATTCCGGCAAGTCCCATTGCCTCGTAATATGCAACCTGCACTTTAAAACAACATGCTGATGAAGCACTTTTTACGCGGTTGATTATCTCTTTGTTATATGCAAGCACCGCATCCGACGGAGTGTCGTACTGTTTTAAAACAGAAGAAGGCAAGTAAGAAGGATCTGTATCAAGTCCCACGCAGAGCGGACCGTACTTCGCGGCAAGCTCTTGTAAAATCTGCATATTGTGTTTCATAATCACAGTATACTTTATTCATTTGTTCTACTCAAGGAATGTCGTTTTCTTAAACAAAAATTAAACCGTAAATTTTTTACGCATTTTAAGATGATGATAAATTTTTTTTGTATTTTTTCAGATTTTCTTTACAAATTGAAATTACGTGTTAAAATAAGATAATGCTGTATTTATAAAAAGTTTATGTAATAAATAATATACAGTTCGCAGCTGATAACTGACAAGAAGGTTTCGGACAACTATGACGCAGAACGGACAGACAGAGAGTAAAACAATAGATACTACCCTCAACAAAGAACTTTTTGACATGATTGCCGTTCCTGTTGTTATAGGAAGGGCTTGTTATAACGACATGGGTACTATTGACGATATAAAAATAGTATACGTCAACAAAGAGCATAAGCACGAAACAAAAGAATTTCTTAAAGCGGGTGATGGATATCAATCTCTAGCTCATTCACTTCCGGCTGGAATAAATTGGTTTAACGAATGTGTTAAAACGCTCAAGACTGGCACTGAATATCAGAATGAATATTTTTCTGCACGAATAAACACTTGGTTCCACCTTGTCATTCAAAAATACATGAATGATTACCTTATTTTTACCATATCAAATATAACTTCCGAAAAAATAAAAGAAAGTCACCTTGAATTTCTTGAGACAAACGACACAAACACTGGTCTTGCAAACAGTAAGAAATTCAACGAAATGCTACAACAAGCTGTTCAAGACGCAGAGCAAAACAAAAAATTGCTCGGACTTATTCTTATGGACATAGACAATCTTCGCTCCTTGAATGATTTGTCAGGACGCGCTGTTGGCGATGAAGTGATAAATACGTGTGCAAATATTTTGATGCGCATGGAATCGCAGGACATTCATGCATTCCGCATAGAAGGCGATGAATTTGCTTTGCTTGTTACAAACGTTGCAACTGAACAAAAACTCCGCACTCTTTCTGAAGATTTGTTTGTACGGTTAAGCACGCGAAACGTAAGCCTTTCAATGGGAATTGCAATTTATCCTAATCACGATACAACGTCTCTTACGCTTTTCCGCGATGCAGACCTTGCGCTTCACTCTGTTAAAAATAACGGCAAAGGGAATTTCGCCTTTTACGAAGCTGATATGTACAATGACTTTTTGAAGCGAATAAAAATTCAAAAGATGATTTTTATTGGCATACAAAAAAATCAATTTCAATTGTTCTATCAGCCGCAGTTTTATCTTGGGGAACATAACTTGCGTGGCTTTGAGGCACTCATCAGATGGCATGACGGTCCAAACGGTTGGTATGCACCGCTCAGTTTTATTCCGATTGCAGAAGAATCAAATGTCATTCAAATTCTTGGTGAGTGGATTCTTGAGACGGCAATTGCAACACTCAAGAAGTGGCAGAAAAATTATTCTTTTACCGGCATCATGTCTATTAACGTTTCTCCAGTGCAGCTCAAATCTCCTCTTTTTGTTGCGAATCTTGAACGCATCATAAAGCAGAACGATGTTAATCCGCAAAAAATAGAACTTGAAATTACGGAAAGTGTTTTCATCTCAAACATTGAGGAAACTGCAAACCTGCTGAAGAAAATTCAAAGTTTTGGCGTGCGCATTTCTCTTGACGATTTTGGCACAGGATATTCTTCTTTGCGATATCTTTCCAGTATGCCAATCAATACTTTGAAGCTGGATAAATCTTTTATTGACAGCATAAATGATAAGAACACCATCAATTCAGACCTTATTTCTTCGCTCATACCAGTAACAAAAAAAGCGGGAATGGAAACAATTGCAGAAGGTGTTGAACAGCCTGCGCAACTTGTCGCGCTTAAGGATATGAACTGCAACTGCATACAGGGATTTTTGTGGGGGAAGCCTATGCCTGCAGAAAAATGCGAAAAATTCCTTGCAGGCGACTCCGCTATTCTTGACCGGCTTGAGCAGTAATCAACAAATTTAAAGTCTAATAGTGCGGCGGTTTACGGTTTGGAATTTCTTCAAGGCTGTCCTGAAGTTCTCTAAACCGTGAACTAATGATCTTATTTTCTTCACGAAGTTTTTCTATTTCATTCGTATGCTCAACTGAAACAGCCTGTAGCTTCTGAACGTAATCTTCAAGAAATGCAAGTTTTGTCTCAAGGTTGATAATGCGATCTTCTGTTTCTTTTTCCATAACGATTCCTTTCGCTCAAATATACTACTTTTACAAAAGAAAGTGCAAAATGGACACCGCTTTGCTCAAATTTGCCGGCTATTTTAGGAAATTTGTGTAATTTTGACACAGCAACACGTGTCATTTTGTCCCACCTTGATACAATTCCTAAAAAATATCCTTTTTACACGGCAAAATGCCTTATTCGTGGGCAGCTTTAACTTGCCTAAAAACTTGGCACGGTTTCTGCTAACTAGTAAGTGTAGGTCGTAAGACTTACAAAAAAAAATAAATCAACTGAGTGGGTTCAACCTATCAGTACAAGGAGCAATAATATGAACGAACTTTCACTTTTCAATTCACTTTTCGACAATGCGCTTACTGACACAATGCCGGATTACACCTTCAACCATGCTTTCAACATGCCGAAGGTTGATGTAAAGGAAGACAAGAATGCATACACTATGCAGATGGATCTTCCGGGAATGACTGAAAAAGATGTGAACGTTGAACTTGATCACAACGTACTCACCGTCTCTTCTCATCACGAAGAAAACAAAGAAGAAAAGAACGATAAGAATGCTAAGAAAGACGAAGGCAAATGGCTTATCCGCGAACGCCGCGTAAGCGAGTTCAGCCGCCAGTTCACACTGCCGACCGATGTAAACGGAGATCAGGTTGCAGCCACCTTCAAGAACGGTGTGCTCACCGTAAGCATTCCACGCAAAGCTCTTGCGGCTCCTAAAAGAATCGCAATCTCTGCTGCATGATGAATCGCGTAACACGATTAGTAATGCAAAACGAATCATCACGGTGACTAACGCGAAATGCTACACCACCATGATGAACGTTACCTTCAACAAAAAGAAGTGAACAAAACCGGCGCTTGGTAAACTGAATCACAATCTGCTGAGTGCCGGCTTTTTTTTGTTATTTCATTCAAAACTCTTTTGCAACACCAATGCCTGCACAGTTTGCAGACTGAGCTGTATCCGTTGAGATTGATGCCCACACCGTTGCATAAGCAGATTTATCGGCACTTACTTTTACAGAAGGAACGATTGTTGCATATCCTTTAGGCGCGTTGTCATACACGTTCTGCTGCCATGAAGTTTCAAGCTGTAGCGCAACAACATTGTTCACTGTGAACGCAACGGCTGGTGTGAGTACGTATGCAAAATCGTTGTCTGCGGAAATAGTTTTGCTGTCGTACACTTGTGAAGCGAGCAAACCGAATGTCCAACTTTCTACACCGGTATACTGAATCCACTCGTCTGCAAGGACAGTCTGTCCGCCTACTTTATCAATACCATGCGCTGTTTCATATTCACCTTCTACAGCGATGGTGAGATTCTTCACGCCGGTGAACGAAGCGTTTGCTGCAAGCACGCCCCATCCTGCGTAAGAAATCATTGCGTTGAATGTATCATTCTTGTATTTAACACCGCCCAGAAATGCGTCACCGTTCAAATTGTAGGTAGTAGAAGATTCTGTACCACTGGTGGTCGTCACTTTTGTGTTGTCAATGACTGCTGCACCAAGAATGTTCAGCCCGCTTACCGGAGTGACATTCACCGCGACTCCAGAAGTTCCGTCGAGCACTGAGTAGCCGTTGAATCCCGTTGAACAAATCCAGTTGTCCTTCATCTTACCTGCAACAACAGTGACCATATTATTTGCAAGTCCGACATACGCATCTGCATACTTCACCGTACCAATCGTCCAGTTCTTTGCACCTTCTGCGTCTCCTGCATCATACTGCAAGCGCGTGAATGCACCGTATTTTGCAGAATCATTTTGGCCGTCAAAGCTGAGGTTGAGTCTGCTGCGTGTTTTTCCATTGCTGAAGTATGTTCCGCCCACCCACGTCTTTGTAGTAAGCTGTGCATTTTCTCCAATAGATGATGAAAGTCCTGCGCGTACCAGTCCGCTCACTTTGAATGTTGTTTCATTTTCTGCGAATGCTGCAGCTGCGGTAAGAAGCAATGCTGTAGTAACAATTGTCTGTCTTTTCATTTGATACTCCTTCTAAAAAAGTTTTCTTGAACATACGTGTTCTCTGTTCAGGAATGATGAGCATTGCGTCAAAAAGCGCAAACTGTTAACTCACTTGATTCTCATTTTTTGCTTACCGGATTTTAACAATCATTTTTTACAGTGCATACAACCAATTTATTGGAAATTATTTGGAGGTTAGAAATGAACATCACTCATTCATCAAAAGGAAGCAGAAACAACGAGAACGAATTGTTTCGCAACAGTTTCAAACTCATTGCATCAATTGCACTGATAGCGCTTTTTGCTCTCAAAACACTGCCACTCAATGCGCAGACATTTGCAAAGACACCAGACGGTAAAGGAGCACCTAAGTACGTCTTCTTATTTATTGGAGACGGTATGAGCTATCCGCAGATTCAGTCAGCAGCGTACTATAGTGGAAAAGATGCGGCAGGCATTGTTGATGTCGTAAAGAAATCTGAAAACCCCGGCGACTCACCGGTTGCAGGAGCGTTGAGCTTCTTTCAGTTTCCAGTAGCAGGAAGCGCGCAGACATACGATGCAACTTCTTTCGCACCTGATTCTGCTTCAACGGCAACATCCATTCTTACTGGAAAAAAGACGCACTCCAGCTCAATCAACGTTGACATCACCAAGAAAATTAAATTCCGCACTATTGCAGAACAACTCAAAGCGCAGAAGAACTGGAAGATTGGCGTACTCACCACAGTGAACATCAACCATGCAACACCAGCTGCAATGTATGCACACCAGGCAAGCCGCAAGAGCAACTATCCGATCGGACTTGAACTTGTTGCGAGCAACTTTGACTACTTCGCAGGCGGAGCACTCATGGAGCCGCAGGACAAGAACAAGGACAAAGAAAGCATTTACGATCTTGCAAAAAAGGCCGGCTACAAAGTGACCTTCACGCAGAAAGATGCAGCAGCACTTAAAAACGGAGACAAGGCGCTTGTCATCTCAGAAGTGCTTGCCGATGCAGATGCAATGAACTACGAAGAAGACCGTGCTCAGGATGAATGGGCGCTTCGTGATTACGTCAAAAAAGGAATTGAAGTGCTCGACAACAAAACGGGCTTCTTCATGATGGTTGAAGGCGGCAAGATTGACTGGGCATGCCACGCAAATGACGCACGCTCTTCTATTGCAGACACTATCGCACTTTCAGACGCAGTAAAAGAAGCAATTGCCTTCTACAACAAACATCCTACAGAAACACTCATTCTTGTTACTGCTGACCATGAAACAGGCGGTCTCACCATTGGATTTGCAGGCACCGACTACAACTTGTTCTTTAAGACATTGAGCAATCAGAAAATCTCTTACGCAAAATTCGACAGCGACTACATTGCAAACTACAAAATGAACAACACCTCTTTTGACGATGTAATGAAGGACATCACCACACTATTCGGACTCAAAGCACCAAGTGATGAAGCAAACAAATCTGGCAGCGACAAGAACGGCGGCGTGTACCTCACCCAGTATGAATATAACCGCATCAAGAAAGCGTATGACAAGACAATGGCCGGAGACACATCACGCGATCAGGCTGAATATGAACTCTACGGAACATACGAACCACTTTCAGTCACCATCACACACATACTCAACAGCAAGAGTGGCATAGGATTCACTTCGTACTCACACACAGGTCTTCCAGTTCCAGTGTTTGCTGCTGGTTGCGGACAGGACGCTTTCAAAGGCTACTACGACAACACAGACATCTATAAGAAACTCGCAGCACTCACCAGAGTAAAGCAGGACTGACAATAAAAAGTATTTGAAGAGAGAGTTTATTTTTGGAGGAAATATGAATCTGAACATGATGAAAAGAAAAACGACGAACGTCATACTTGCAGGAAATATTCCTTACGTACTTGAACTTATTCGATTGAACACTTTCGATTTTCTTCGTCCGCTTGCAAGCATACTGATTCGCTTCATCGAGATTATATAATGAAATCCTTTCTAAAAATCATAAGCACATTCCTTCATAAGACTGGCGCATTTTTTCACCGCTATCTTCTTGAAGGAACACCTTCCGCAGACCATTCAAGAAACACAAGTGGCACCGCTGTCATTGCCTCGGTTGTCTGTATCATCGCACTGCTGCTTCTCCCTACAGGGTTCGAGGGAGCGCTGCAATTCAGAGACGCAATCAAATGCAAAGCGAAAGTAATAACTATAGACAATTCGCGCATTGTTGACACCGGCCTTATTCGAAGCGGACAGCAAGTCTGCACCATTCAATTTCTGAACGGACACTTCAAAGGGCAAACGGTTGAAGGGTGGAACATGCTCAACGGCTCCCTTGAAGAAGATAAATTGTTCGCCCCCGGTGATGTTGCGCAGGTGATTGTGCACCATGACGGTGAAACTATTATTTCTGCAAACTTGATTGACCATTACCGGCTATCATGGGAGCTACTTCTTGCAATCGCATTCGCACTGTTCTTGATTATTTTTGCACGCGGTGTGGGAACACGAGCAGTTGTCTCCTTCGTACTCACCGTGCTTGTCATTTGGAAATTGCTTGTTCCCTGCTATCTCAAAGGATTCAACCCCATCATTGTTGGCTGGCTGGTGACTGCGTTTCTTACGCTTGCCATTCTTGCACTTGTTTACGGTTTTGATAAACGGTTGCTCGCTTCGTTCTGCGGTGCCATGCTTGGCATAACGCTCACCGCAATTCTTTCAGTCATCTGCACAAAGGGATTTAAAATTCACGGAGCAGTCATGGCGTATTCAGAAACTCTGCTCTATTCAGGATTTGAAAGTTTGAACCTCACGCGAATTTTCATGAGTGCAATTTCAATTGGCGCAAGCGGCGCGGTCATGGACCTTTCTGTAGACATCACCTCGGCCGTAAACGAAGTAGTGCGCAACTGCCCGAATATCTCGCGAAAGAATGCAATTGCTTCTGGAATGTCAGTTGCCCGCGCTGCAATGGGCACTATGACAACAACCTTGTTGCTCGCATACTCAGGCAGCTCCATAGCATTGCTCATGACATTCATGGCACAAGGCACTCCTGTCTACAACATACTCAACTACAAACGAATTGCTGCAGAAGTAATCGACACGATTGTAGGAAGTTTTGGCCTTGCTACAACAGCACCGTTCACGGCACTGCTTGCGGGAATTGTTCTACCTAAAACAAAATCATTAAATTCAATTTCTAAATAACAAAGATTACATTTATATATTCCAGACAAAAAAACCGTCTTGTGTTTTCCACAAGACGGCCTTATTGTTTCTAGAAGCACTGCCCGCCGAATTGCTTCAGCAGGCGACATGAACTAGTAGCGGTACTGGTCAAGCGCTTTGTAAGAAGTGTGCAGATATTTGTGCGCCTTCTCGCTGAGCGGCTTGTCAAGGAACTCTTTGTAGATCTGCTTGATTTCAGGGTTGTTGTGGCTCTGGCGAATCTTGCAGTCTTTGTCGTCCTTGTAGAGGGCTGCTGCACGCTGTTTGCGGAGTTCATCCGTAACACCGTATGGCTGTCCACCACCACCAACGCATCCGCCACGGCATGCCATGACTTCGACGAAGGTGTACGGCTGTTCAGTCTTGTTCTTGTATGCATCGCGAATCTTCTGCATGATTCCCTCAACGTTGCCAAGCTGATGGATGACGCAAAGTTTGAGCACGAGGCCCTTCTTTACGGTGACTTCAGCTTCCTTCACGCCGTCAAGACCGCGAACGTCCTTGAAGTCGATCGGACCAAGCTCTTTCTTGTTGACAAGGTAGTATGCAGTGCGGACTGCAGCTTCCATAACGCCACCGGTTGCTCCGAAGATTGTTCCTGCACCAGTGTATGCACCGATCGGGCTGTCTGCTGCTTCTTCCTTGAGGTTGGCAAAATCAATGCCTGCTTCTTTGATGAGCTGAGCAAGTTCGCGGGTGGTGAGCACCATATCGTAATCATCAACGCCGCTAGACTTCATGCTCTTGTCGCGCTGTGACTCGTAGAGTTTTGCTGCGCACGGCATGACAGAAACGTTGTAGATTTCCTTTGCTTTCTTTCCAATCTTGTCTGCAAAGTATGTCTTTGTCATTGCACCCTGCATTGCCTGTGGAGACTTTGCAGTAGAAAGGTTCGGGAGCAAATCCTTGTAATGCTTTTCAGCATAGTCTACCCAACCTGGGCAGCAGCTGGTGAACATTGGAAGTGGCTCTTCCTTTCCGCCATTGACAATGCGCTCAACAAGCTCGCTTCCCTCTTCCATGATGGTGAGGTCAGCAGCAAAGTTGGTGTCGAACACGTACTTGAATCCAAGTGCGCGGAGTGCTGCATAGATTTTTCCTGTTGTAAGCGTACCAGGTTTGAATCCGAATTCTTCGCCGATTGCTGCGCGTACTGAAGGAGCGATTGCAACAACTGAAGTGAGTGTCGGATCTGCAAGTTTGTCGAACACCGAGTTGATTGGGTTGAGCGACATGATTGCGCCGGTAGGACAATGAACTGCGCACTGACCGCAGTGGACACATGGTGAGTGAGCGAGATCTACGCCGCCGACCGGTCCAATGACTGTCTTGTCGCCGCGTCCGTTGTACTCGAGCGCCCATACATTCTGCATTTGCTGACATGCTTCAACGCAGCGTCCGCAGTTGATACATTTGTTGCGATAGAGCACGACTTCAGGATAAGAAGCATCAGGCTCCTGATTCTTCAAGATTTCCTGGAAGCGTACTGAACGGAGGCCGAACTCCTGTGCAAGCGTCTGAAGTTCACACTGACCGCTGCGGCTGCATTTGAGACAGTCGTTCGGGTGGTTAGAGAGAATGAGCTCAAGAACTGTGCGGCGTGCCTTCATCAACTCAGCATCCTGAGTGACAATCACCATGCCGTTTGTTGCAGCGGTGCAGCAGGCGCGGGCCATACGGGCTCTGCCGGTGCGCGGGTCAACGTTCTTGATAACACACATACCGCAGCTTGCCCAAGCCGGAAGGTCAGGGGTGTAGCAGAGTGTTGGAATCTTGATTCCAAGTTCTTTGGCTGCGTTTAATATTGTTGTTCCTGCCGGAACAGTAACGGATTTGCCGTTAATTGTTAATGTTACTTTGTTAGCCATTTCAAGTTCCCCTTATTTCTTTGAGACTGCGCCGAATTTGCAGACAGTCTTGCATGTACCGCATTTGATACACTTGTTCTGATCAATGACTTTCCAAGCAAGCTTCTTGCCTTCCTTGATTTCGTTAGCAGGATTGTTGGCAATAGCGTCTGCCGGACAGTTCTTCTGACACATACCGCAACCAATGCATTTGTCTGCATCGATGCTGAATGACAGAAGATGTTTGCATTTTCCAGAAGGACATTTCTTGTCCTTAATGTGAGCAAGATATTCTTCAGGGAATTTTCTAATGGTTGAAAGAGTCGGGTTAGGAGCTGACTGACCAAGAGCGCAGAGTGAGCAAGCCTTCATTGCTCCACCAATGTCCTGAAGCTTCTGGAGGTCTTCCATGGTTCCGTTGCCACGTGTAATCTTGTCGAGAATGGTAGCCATCTGGCGAGTACCAATGCGGCATGGTGAACACTTACCGCAGCTTTCGTCAACGCAGAAGTCCATATAGAACTTAGCAACGTCAACAACGCAGTCGTCTTCGTCCATGACAATCATTCCGCCGGAGCCCATCATTGAGCCCATGCGCATAAGTGCACCGTAATCGATTGGAGTGTCGAGCTCTTTGTCGCAGAGAATACCGCCTGACGGTCCGCCAGTCTGAACTCCCTTGAACTTCTTGCCGTTCTTGCAACCACCGCCGATTTCAAAAATGATTTCGCGGAGTGTTGTTCCCATTGGAACTTCAACAAGACCGGAGTTTGCAATCTTACCGGTAAGTGCGAATACCTTTGTTCCTTTAGAATCATCATCGCCAATCTTGTTGTACCAGTCTGCACCCTTTGTAAGGATGACCGGAATGTTTGCCCAAGTTTCGACGTTGTTGATGACGGTCGGTTCAGCCCAAAGACCAGCCTGTGCTGGGAACGGCGGCTTCGGTGTTGGCATACCACGTTTTCCTTCGATGGAACGAAGCAATGCTGTTTCCTCACCGCAGACGAATGCACCTGCACCAAGACGAATCTCAATATCAAAGTCAAAGCCGCTTCCAAGAATGTTCTTTCCAAGAAGACCTGCTTTGTGTGACTGTTCCATAGCAACTTCAAGACGATGCACAGCAAGCGGGTACTCTGCACGAATGTAGATGAAGCCTTTGTTAGCGCCGATTGCACGGCCGCAGATTGTCATTGCTTCAAGGATTGAGTGCGGGTCGCCCTCGATTGTTGAGCGGTCCATGTATGCTCCCGGGTCGCCTTCATCTGCATTGCAGACTACGTATTTAATGCCGTCTTTGGAAACTGCATCGTGACCTGCCTGCCATTTAAGACCGGTTGGGAATCCTGCACCACCACGTCCGCGAAGACCTGACTTCTTGATTTCATCAATGATCTGCTGAGGAGTCATTTCAAACAGAGCTTTTTCAAGAGCCATATATCCGTCGCGCGCAATGTACTCTTCCATATTCTCAGGATTGATGACACCGCAGTTGCGCAGAACAATACGAACCTGCTTCTTGTAGAACGGAATGTCGCTCACATCGGCAGCAGATTTCTTTTCCTTGTCGTAGAGCAGGCGCGGAACTTCACGTCCCTTCACAATCTGCTCTGCAATGATTTCGTGTGCGTCTTCCGGCACCACGTTCACGTAGAATGAATCTTCAGGCAGAACTTTTACAATTGGTCCCTTTTCGCAGAAACCGAAGCAGCCTGTCTGGACAATCTGAACTTCATTTTCTACACCCTGCTCTTTTGCTTCTTTCTGCAGGTTCTCGTAGATTTTTTTGGAATTGCTTGATTCGCAGGCGGTACCGCCGCAAACAAGAATGTAATGTGAATATGCCATTTCTATTCCCCTTATTTGTTGGTGATGATGTCCGCTGCCGGGCGATCAAGAATAAGTTTGTCAAGAAGCTTATGTCCAACAAGATGCTGTTCGACAATGTCTTTTGCAACGTCAGCTTTTACGTTTCCGTAAATAACGCGTGGCATTCCAGGAACAACGACTTCAACAGTCGGCTCATTTGCACACATGCCCATGCATCCGGTCTGGCGGAGAAGCACGTTCTTTCCCATGCCCCGAGCATCAATTTCTTTTACGAAAGCGTTGAATGTTTCCTTAGCGCCGCTTGCAATTCCGCAAGTGCCCATACCGACGATGACTTCAATTGTCTTTCCTTCGGTATCACGTTTCTCAATTTCGCTTTTTACGTTTCCGCGAAGTTTGCGGAGTTCTTCAAGTGTCATTTGCTACTCCTTACTTTTGTTACCGCCTTTTACTGCGGTTGTTCCTGAGATTGGATGAAGTCATGCAGCAGCTTTATGCTTTCCACAGACTCCAAGTCGCCCCCAAGAGCGTCTTGTATTTCTTTGCGGTTCAGGCGGTAATCCAGAACCGGACTAACATTTGTACGGTGGATGTCCATATCGTAACCATTAGGCACTGCAGGCGATTTCTTTTCCGGCAATGTCATGATTTCTGCAAACAAGCTGCACACATCTCCGACAGGCGGTGTATCTATGTTCGCAAGGTTGAACTCCATGAACACCGTGGTTCCTTTTCCGACTTCAGATGTTATATTCCATCTGCCGTCCGTCTCATCCATTGTCTGGATAAGAAACGGAATACCAAGTCCAACTTTTCTTCCGGGGTGCTTCTTGCCGTCAGTGTAGAACGGATCTTTTGCACGCGCGAGTGTTTCTTCGCTCATGCCCTTTCCGTTGTCCACCAGCGTTACCGTCAAAGCGTCCGGTGTTTGAATTACATCGAGTGAAACAAGAGAGGCGTCCGCTTCCACAGAATTCTGCGTAAGGTCCGCAATCATGTCGCACAGGTTGTAGTGCATTAATTATGCCTTGTACTTTGCAAGAATGCCGGCAATCTGATTTTTAGTCAGCTTACCGTACACGTCGCCGTTGATTGACATAACAGGAGCAAGTCCGCAGCAACCAATGCAGCGCACTGGCTCAACGGAGAAGAGTCCGTCTGAAGTAAGAATATCTTTTTCGCCAAGATTGAGCTCAGAGTGGATTTCATCGAGCATGTCCTGTCCGCCCTTGAGGTAGCAGGCTGTTCCGATGCACACGCTGATCTGGTTTTTGCCAGGCTTCTGTGTTTTAAAGAAGTGATAGAATGAAATGACACCGAAGACACGTGCCGGTGGTACACCGATGCGTTCCGCGACTTCCATGGCTGCATCCTTAGAGATATAGCCCTGTTCCTCCTGCACGTGGTGCAGAATCATGATCAAGTTACCGGGTTTATCCTTCCAGTCTTTGATGAAGGAAATGAGCCCTGCCGAAAATCCGGCTTTGCTTACGTTTGCCATTGTATTGACTCCTCTATTCTATAGTAGGTGCCACGCGACCAAATTTACCGCATGGTAATGCGGAACATTATAGAACAATTCACGTAATTATGCAAAACCTTTACGCGTATTTACGTTGATTTTATGCGGAATTTTAATTTTTTTTACCAAGTGATGCTGAATGTTTGCGATGTCTGCAAGGTAAGGAATTCGGTAAGCGGAATGGTAAAAACAGCGCGGTCGCCTGAAGTCTTAACGTTCTTTCCGTCAGCAATGGCAGACTTTTTAAGTGTGCAACCAGCCGGCGTAACAAGTGTAATTTTGACCAAGGAAGACGCGAGCTCCTTCTCCATTTCAGTGCCGTACACCGCTGCAATAAGATCTTCGTATTCAGACGCGGACATTTCTTCGCCCGTAAACACCGGCGCCATGAGCAAGTCAAGGTAACTGCGAGATTCTTCGGTAAGCGCAGCTGTTGTCTGTTGTATTGTCTCTGGAGAAAGTATGACTGTCAGTGAATTTTTCGTACATGTCACAAAATTGGCAAGTTTGATTCCTTTGCCGTCAAGAACAGTCTTTTGGTCTGCCGGCGCCGGAAGCGTACCTTTTGCAGAAAGGGACGTTGCAGAAGGCGTTGTAACGGAGACATTTGTTATGCCGCCCGCAGAAAGTGCCTGTTCTGTATCTTTTGTGGAAAACACCGGAATTTCCTGCGAATTTGCAGTTGAAGCGCCTGTGTTTGCAATTTGATTCATTCCCGCCGTAATCGTCTTTATGGTGTCATACACCGTCTTGCCAATATCCGCTTCAATCTGGATATCCGTACTGCAATCTTTCTTTGCCTGAACCGTTGCCGTTGCTGAACAAGACGCAAAAAATACAAGGAATATAGCCGTGCCAACTGACGTGAGTAAATTATGCTTTTTAAGTGTTTTTAGAACCATACTCTTTAAACAAAGCTCCTTTTCTTTTGGTTACTTGTTATTTTTCTACCGCAGTGTCTGTTTCCGTCGCTTTTTTTGCTTCGGCAGTTGTAGGAAGGAATCTGACGCTTCCCGCATAATGACTTTTCCAATACTTTTCGTCAAGCGTACTGATGATAACGCCGGTATGCGGTCCGTCACTCGCCGCGTGAAGGAATTTGCGTTTGCCGACATAAATTCCCACATGATTTATTGTACCGTCATCTGACTTAAAGAACACAAGGTCTCCCGGTTCGCGGACAGTAGGACTAATATGTTCAACTTTATCATACGCAAACATAGCCTGGGCCGTGCGGGGCATCTGGAACCCCACAGAATCATGCGTCACGGTAAAGACAAAGCCACTGCAGTCAAAGCTGTCAGGTCCTGTCGCTCCAAGTACGTATGGAGTTCCCATAAATTTAAGTCCGTATGTAATAAGCGTCTGGCGCTGGTCAGAAACTTTTTCTGCAAAAAGGGACACAGAAACAAAAGAAACAAGCAGTGCACAAAGCAACAACGTGCGGCTGCAAGTTCGTCTTACCAAAGAAGGTGTGTTGTACATATAGTTCATTATAATTCAAAATCGGCTCCAGCGTGACGCAAAAACACCTTTTTTATAAATAAATGACGCTTTTTTTTGACAATAAATCACCGTTGTGAGATAATCACTACGATATACAAATTTTTGCAACTTTCTAGAGGTTTACATGTCTAATACAAAACAAACTGACCCTTTTACCTTTCTTGAAGAATTCAGGGGAAAAGAATTTTCCGGTGAATTGCCAACCATTCCCGAAATGTTCAACATCAATGTGAAGCGGTACCCAAACAATGCCTGCTTCAGTGACTTTGAAGGTCCCGGCGGTTCAAAAAACACTCTGACTTATTCACAGGTACACGAAAAAATCATTACCCTTGCAAATTGGTTTGCAGCAAATGGCGTTGTGCACGGCGATCGCATCGCGGTAACCGGCAAAAACTCACCTGAATGGGCAACAGTATACCTTGCGGCGTTATATGCCGGCGCAATTATTTCTCCTATTGACTATGCGCTTCATGATGCTGAAATTGAAAATTTGCTCAATACTGCTCAGCCAAAATTCCTTTTTGTTGACGAAGAAAAATATGAATATTTCACTTCCAAAAAATTCAACTGGAAAGTATATTCCCTCTGTCCAAAACATCCGGAACTGTACGCATACAATCTTTCTTCTGACAAGACAGCAAAAATAATTCCCGCCACAGAAAATGACACGGCAGCGATTTTGTTTACCAGCGGCACAACCGGCACACCAAAAGGTGTCATGCTGAGCCACAAAAACTTGGTAAGTGACTGCTACATTGCGCAAACGCACATGAATATTTTCCCGACCGATGTTTTCTATGCGCTGCTTCCTATTCACCATGCATACACAATGCTTGCCGTCTTCATTGAGTCAATTTCAATTGGTGCGGAATTGGTGTTCGGCAAGAGCATGGCAGTCAGCCGCCTTATGAAAGAGCTTAAAGAAGGCCACATCACTATGCTGCTTGGCGTTCCTCTTTTGTTTAACAAACTGCTTGCAGGCATCATGAAAGGCATCCGGGCAAAAGGTCCGCTTGTATACGGAGCCATCAAATTCCTGCTTGCAATTTCTTACATCATTAAAAAATTATTCAAGGTGAATCCGGGTAAAGGAATGTTCAAGGCTGTCTTAAAGCAGGCAAACATCTATACGTTGCGCATTGCAATCTGTGGCGGCGGTCCGCTTGCTTCGAGCGTATTCCGTGTATACAACGAACTGGGCATAGACTTTGTGCAAGGATATGGTCTTACCGAAACATCACCTATTGTTGCGCTCAACCCGGTGTATGCATTTAAAATCCAGAGCGTAGGAAAATACTTCAAGGGTTATATGGAAATGAAAATCCTTAACCCAAACGAAGACGGCATTGGCGAAATCTGCGTAAAAGGACCAATGGTCATGCAGGGATATTACAATATGCCTGAAGAAACCGCAAAGGTCTTTACAGAAGACGGCTGGTTTAGAACCGGCGATTTGGGCTGGCTTGACAAAGACGGCTACCTTATCCTTTCCGGACGCGAAAAGAACATGATTGTCACTGAAGGCGGCAAAAATGTTTATCCTGAAGAAATTGAAAACGCCTTCCAGCTTTGCGATGACATTGAACAGATTACCGTGCAGGGCTACATTGAAAACGAAGCGACAAAATCTGAAGGAATAGAAGCGCTTGTCTATCCGAGCGATGAACTGTATGCACGCATCAAGGCTAACCGCGGAGACAAGAAAAGCGCGCCTGCGGTGCTTGAGGAACTCAACGGCAGCATAGACAAAGTGAATCGCACGCTGCTTCCGTACCAGCGCATTACAAAAGTTACCATTTTGGATAAACCGCTTGAAATGACAACTACTAAGAAAGTAAAACGCATCTACAAGAAATAATTCTTGTATAAAGCAAAAGGCGAATCTTGGAAGCAAGGTTCGCCTTTTTTTTGAAACAATTTTATTGTCGCCGTGTCTAAGCAGATATGGAAAATAATATAAACTCTATTGCGGTGTACGGCGATTCCATTCTTAAGGGAATTGTTACCGGAACAAGTGACAAACGATATGAAGTCCTTAAGGAAAATTCACTTGCGCTTGCCTCAGAGAAACTTGGCTTTACCCTGTACAACTATTCTGTATTCGGCAATGTAATTTCTAAAGCTCAAAAAACACTCAATTACAACTTGAGCAAAGGACTTTCGGCGGACGCTGTCATCATTGAAAGCGGCGGCAATGACTGTGACCACGACTGGATCCTCATGTCAAAGGACCCGCTTAATCCCCCAGACCACCGTACTCCTTTAGACGACTTCATGCGCATTCTTGACGAAATGGTGCATACAGTGCGTGAACACAAAATGACCCCGATTCTTATGACAATGCCTCCTATCGTAGCAGAACGCTGGTACAAGACAATCTGCAACGGAGCAAATCCTGATATAATAAAGGATTATTTGCTCGGTGACATCCAGGATTTGTATCGCAAGCACGAACTGTATTCACTCTGCATCACTGAATACGCGTGGAAGAACAACATTCAGTTTGTTGACATGCGGAAGGCAATGCTTGAACTTTACGATTACCGCGAAGAAATGTGCCTTGATGGAATTCATCCTAATGCACAGGGATACGCATATATGGCGACTGTTTGGGAAAAAGAACTGCCGCGCATCAAAAGGGAATTTTAATTCCACAAAAATATACCAACTTTAAAAAATAACCGGCGACTGTAGGCAAATACAATCGCCGGTTATGCAAATAGCAGTTACGCCGTAAAATCAGTCGAGCGTATATGTTTCACCATATTTTACAATCGTAACATTCGGATATCCATTGTCCTTAAGATAATTGATGAAGAATGCCTGTGCGTCTTTTTCACCATGCACCATGTAAATCCGTTTGAGTCTGCTCGTATCAATTTCATTAAGCCATTCCACACATTCCTTATAGTCTGCGTGAGCGCTAAATGCATTGATTGTCTCAACATCAGCTTTGACCTTGTACCAGTCGCCAAGAATATGCACTTCCTTTTCACCATCCATAAGATGACGACCAAGCGTATTCTCTGCCATGTAGCCTACCAAAAGCACAATGTTTTTTGGATCACCAATATTGTTGGCAAGATGATGAAGCACACGTCCTGCTTCGCACATGCCATCTGCGCTGATGATAATCATCGGGCCGCTCTTATTATTCAGTTCCTTTGATTCATCAACGCTGTTTGTAAATGAAAGCGCACCAAAACCAAACGGATTCTTGTGATGTTTAAGGAACGCTTCATTTGTCGCTTCGTCATAACATTCTGGATGCAACTGGAAAATTCCTGTGGCATTTGAAGCCATCGGACTATCCACATAAATTGGAATCTGCGGAATCTTTTTCTGATCTTGAAGCAAATGCAAATAGTATACAATCTCCTGCGCTCGTTCTATTGCAAAAGAAGGTATGATAATTTTTCCCTTGCGGTCAATTGCACGACGTACAATACGCACCAAATCATCAATCGCCAGCTGCTGCTCCTCATGAAGCCGATTGCCATACGTACTTTCCAAAAAGATATAATCCGGAGCGGGCATATTCACCGACGGGTCGCGGACGATAGGCTTGCCTTTGCGTCCAAGGTCTCCGGTATACAAAATACGTATTTCATCATCAGGATGTCCTGAAACAGCAGACTCGCCGCTTACCACGCTGCTTTTCTTAACAATATCTGCATCTTTCTTGGAAAACAGCCGATGCCAGAAATTGCTGTTTGCGTCAGAATCATTCTTTGTTCCAGAAGCAGTGCGCTGTCCGCTTATAGTGACATATGCAAATGCGCTGCCAAGAATATGACCTGCGTCAAAGAATTCAAGCTGAACGTCTGGAGCAATGTACATGCTTCTGTTGTAACTCAGCGAAACAATCTGGTCAGCTGCCTTTGTGACATTTTTTTCGTCAAACAGCGGCTTCCAGGTGAATTTTTCTCCCTTCTTGTTGGCCTGTTTTGCAAGATATTCAGCATCACGGGCCTGAATACGTGCACTGTCCATCATGACAATGTTTGCAAGGTCGCGAGTTGCCGGTGTTGCATAGATGTTTCCATCGTAACCGTTCTTTGCAAGCACTGGTAACAATCCGCAATGGTCATAATGTGCGTGCGTAAGGATGACACTTTCTATCTTGTCGGCTGCAAAATCAAAGTCGCGGTTTTTTCTGTCTGCCTCTGCGCGCTTTCCTTGAAAAGCCCCGCAGTCAACCATAAAGCATCGACCGTTTATCTCAAAGATATGTTTGCTGCCGGTAACTTCCTCTGCTGCGCCAAGTGAATAACATGTTACTGCCATAAAACGCCTCTATAATTGAATTTTTTTAAGCTGTTTTTAATATTTCTATCACAAACGAGCTCTTTTTAACAAATTTATTGTAAAGCACATTATTCCTTTTAACAAGCTAAAATTTCCTTTTTTTGCAAAGTATTTGCACAGTGCCCTAAATTCAGTTATAATGGAGGGTGAGAAAGCAGTTTATAAAAAAAGTACCGAGGTTATTTTTGTATACAAGACCCTTGCAGGAACCTCCAAAGGCGCTTATTAAAGACGGCAAGCCTGTCTTTGGCACCTTTTCCGGTCATCCTAAACGTCTCGACATAAGGGGAGTAAGAGAACCTTTCGGCATACTGCCGATTGCCCTTCCGAGATTCATTACTAATTTCCGCATAAAAAGCCGCCTTTCATTCTTCTTCAACATAGGCGAATATATTGGCTGCATAGAATTCTTTGACGCAAAGGTTGTAGGTTTTGCAGATGTGTGCTTCTGGAACAAGACAACAAACCAACGCTTTGCATACCAGTCAATCATGGGTCCAAGACGGCGTTTTGTTCCCCACGAACTTGAAGCGCCAGCTTCAATTGTAAGCTACAAAAAGTCACGGTACATTAGAATCAGCTGGGACCGCGTACATGACAAGCTGTCGGTTATATTCAATCTTCACGGCAACAGTGTGCGTCCTTCGGCTACTGCTGCATTCATCGGCCATTTCAGCGTACCACAAACAGTGGAACTTACTTCTGTCATTCCTGCGCCAACGCTAAGACGTTGTTCTGCAAATGCACTTATTTCTTTGCCAATACGCGGCACAGTGACGCTTGCGCCTAAATCGGCCCCGCAGAAAACAATGGACAATGCTGACGGTATTTCTCTCTTTGATATGAGCAGGACGTATTTTAGGTTCCGCACTCGAGGGGAATTTCTTACGGGATTTGGCATCTGTGACGGCGAACCGATATCATTCCGCCTGGCAGCCGGCTCACAAGATGCCGTTGACCCGGACAAATATAATGCAAACGTGCTTTTCTACAAAGGTGTTGCCACTCCGCTTCCACCTGTTACCATAACACATCCGTTTGGCATGATGAACAAGTGGAACCTGCAAGACACGGAAAATATGGTTGACCTTACTTTTACACCACTTGCGGAAAATATGCACCGCTTCAGCGTTTTTGTACTTCGCACACAATATCACACAATATACGGCACATTTGAGGGTGTGCTGATGACATCTTCGGGAGAAAAGGTTACGCTAAAATCATTACCTGGACTCGCGAAGAATTATGTTATTCGTCTATAAAAAAAGGAAGAGGATATGGACGGCACAACTAACACAAATAAAAGACCCGCACGGACACTTGAACCGGGAACCATTGACAAGACACGTAGAGCAATTGGTCCTATTGACAGCACCGAAGCACAAAAAATGGCAGAAGTAATAGGCGGCGAAGTTCTACCTGAACGTTCTGCACCAATAAATACAACTTCACTGCCACGACAGAATCATAGGGTTGTATCAAACATCAAGGCTTCCGGCCTTTCTTCATCAGACATTGCAGAAAGAAGCGCGGCACTCACCGCAACATCTATAAATTCAAAACCATCAGCAAGTGTAAACCAAATCGTGAGCACTGCACGGAGGATTAAAACGGACGAAGATTTACCAGCTCTTACGAGCAAAGATTTAAAACTCATGGACCGCCTGATGATGTCACCGGAATATGACATAAAGCCAAATTACGGTGTATTCAACGTCCTGTTCAGGTTGTCAGTAAAAAACAGGGAAAAAGTCGTAAAAGACTTTGGCAGCTACAAAGTAAAAAGACATGTCGAACACATGCAGACGTTTATCGGCACGGTAAAGACTTTCATTCAGATTGCGCCTGACACATACAAGTCAAAAATCGCAGCAGACACAGATTTAAAGTTCAAATTCTTAAGAACAGTCGGCAAATGGACTATGAAAGACATTAAGATGCTTGCCGTTGAACTTGATGAAGAGAATGAGGAACTAACCGTTGCAAAGCTCATTCCGTTTATAAAAGCAACATATCACATGCTTATCACCGTGTTTTATATTGGCGAACAACAGATTCCGGCGATGATAAAAGAAATATATGCAGACTTGTCCGCATATCCAAACAGTGACCAGAAAAAACTTCAGACACTTGCCAAGCAGGCAATCACTGAGTGGTTGTATGTGTATACGCAGGTACTCAAGGGACTGTACCCGCTTTTGATGCGCATGTGTTCGCCGCTCTACGAACCGTTCCCGCAATTCTTTACAACCCAGATAGGTCCCATTCTTCAGTTTGTGGGCGTAACAAAATTTGATTTGCTGCTCCCTGAAAAAAAGAAGAAAAGTGACGCAGAAGTAAAGGCCAACCAGGAAGCTGCTGCAAAAAAGGCAGAAGCGCAGACACATATTCCCGGCAAGAAAGATGAAGTTGTCACCACCGGACTTAAGATTCTGGAGCAACTTTTCCCGGAAGCAGGATTCATGCATCTTGAAACTCACCCCGACATGTATCCATACTTCCAGCCTTTGTACAAGTTCACAGATGGATTTAATGTTCTAAGCCCGCTCAACGGCCTGCAGGTGACTGTCGTGCTTCTTCGTGTTATTGAAGACTTCTTCCAGGGATGCCGCAACATTACCTTCAACATTGACGCTGATGAAAAGCTGAATGCACTCAAAGACAACCTCCAGACCGCCATGTCAGACTGGACTGGCTACCGCGAAGATTTGTTTGAAAAGAAATACGGTGAATACTTGCGCAACTTTGTAAATCAACTGTACACACAGAATGATTACGGAAAGACACAGTACGGAAAAGAAGCGCTGTCCAACATGCTCTGGCAGACGAAATACAACTTCCTTCCTCATTTTGAATTTACACAAATTCTTCTTGAAAAGCCGATTAACGACAGCAAATACCGGTTGCTTTGCGCGCGCACTGATTATCTTCGCACCGTGTTCACTATTCTTGCCCGCCGTATCGATGAAAACGCCGGTTCAAAGAAAGCGGTACTTGGCATAATGAATCCGTGGGATCGTTACCGTTTTGACATTCCAAATGTAATTTCAAAACGACTTGATGTCCTGCTCGGAGCAAAACGGCAGACAGATACAGCTGCAACAAACGCAAACCTTATCAAATACACGCTGTGCATTATTGCAGTTCTTGACTGGTGGATAAACAATCAGGACAGTCCTGCATACACAACAGATCCTCGTTCAATCTACCGCATATCAGAAAAAGATGGCGGTCCGGAATTCTCAGTTCCAGAACGCAACGACCAAAATCAGCTGTTTGCCGCAGCAGTCAAACGTGCAGTCGCAGCACGAGCTGCCAAAGCAGAGCGAAAATAAAAAAGAGGGCGTTTACCGGTTGTCCAGTAAACGCCCTTTCTTTATCTATTTAAATTTTCAGATACTTTGTTTTCTTTGCAGACAATTTCAAAAATTATTCCTGCTTACCACTACTTTTTTCTGATTCGTCCGCATCACGTATACTGTCCGGCTCAACAATAAGGCTGCTGTCTTTCCATTCGTATATTGCATATACAACACCACAAATAATAAGCAGTACGCCAAGAATCCGCACAATGACAAGCCCAAAATGTGCAGGAAGCATAAAAAGAACAACCGCTACAACAAGGGAACCAACTGCTTCGAGCAGTAAATTTTTTGAAGGGACATCAATTTGATGCAGTTTGTATACAAGATAAAATTCTGTGGCGGCAGATAAAATAAGATAAAGCGCAAGTACATACACAAACACGGTCACAACTACAGACGCAAGTAAAAGCGGCAAACATATTGCAAGTAGTCCAACCGCAATGCTTAACCAAGCTCGAATCACTACTACAAGACGGAATGTTGAGTCTTCGGAAAGGTTGCGTACTGTTGACAAGTTATACAGCCCGTTGCAAAAAGCGCCCGCCCCTAAAAGAATCACCACCGCCTTTATACTATTTTCAGGTGAGACAGTCACAAGAACGCCTATGACTGCAAGAAGAATTCCTAAAGCAAAATTTGTTTTGTTCAATGATTTGTTCATTCGGTACCTCGTATTATTGGTTTAATTTGTTCAACATACAATATACCATGTTTCTGACTGTTTATGTAAAAAAAAAGAGCCCAGATAATCTCCGGCACCGCCGCTATCTGACTGCCGTTGCTTCCTTCCGGATCTGGCGGGGTTCATCAGCAGTGACGTGCAGAGCATCTGGACTCAAAAACGGAAAGATGGGGATTCGAACCCCAGGTACCGTTTAACGGGTACGCACGCTTTCCAAGCGTGTACCTTAAACCACTCGGACATCTTTCCAAAATAAAAAAGACAAAAAAAAACAGGATATAAACTTGAATTATACATTGAAAGAAAAATGCGGAAAGAGAGGGATTCGAACCCTCGATACACTTACGTGTATAACGGTTTTCGAGACCGTCCGGATCGACCACTCCCGCATCTTTCCAGAAATAATATAATTCAGGCTTTAACCTGTAATTCTTTAGCGAGACTGGGCGGGTTTGAACCGCCAACCTTCGGCTCCGCAGGCCAACACTCTAATCCAGTTGAGCTACAGTCTCAAAAAAAATACAAAGAACATTTTCTGCCGAAGCAAATCATGTTCCGGTAGCGGAGGAGACAGGGGTTGAACCTGCCCGGCCCTTTAGGGAACCGACGGTTTAGCAAACCGTTGTATTACCGCTCTACCACTCCTCCAGAGTTCCCGTCCGTTAATCGGAGCGAGAGGGATTCGAACCCCCGGAATCTTGCGACTCAATAGTTTTCAAGACTACCGCCATCGACCACTCGGCCATCGCTCCAAAGACGTATGGTGATTTTAGCCTAAATGGCTTCTCTCTGTCAAGTATAACGCCCTGCAAAACTATGAAGTTTAATAAAATATTACCCTTTTTCTACAATAAATACCAAAAGTCACTCCTTTCGAGCAACAGCCTTCCTTTCACCGCTTATCGCCCTAATTCGCTCCAAAAGCGGCGGATGACTGTAATTAAACAGGCTGTAGATTTTTGGCGGCGTAATCTCAGAAAGATTTTCCTTGTTGAGCTTGATAAGCGCTGAAGAAAGCGTTGCACCGGTACCACACAAATCTGCGGCAAATGCATCTGCAGCAAATTCATCACGTCTGCTGGACGCATTTCCTATAAGTTCGGTAATATCTGTATATCCTTCAAACACCAAGCCCAGAAGAAACATGCCTATGAACTGAATGTATGGAAGAACAACAGAATTCCCATCCGGCAGCACAGCAAGTTTAGGGACAAAACCAAATCCTGTATACAGCGCAGGAATTTTTATCAACACACTTGCTAAAAAAAGTGCGGCAAAAATCAGCGGAATCATCACAATCATACGTTTAAGCACATGATGTTTTTTATAATGTCCCAGCTCATGACCAAGAACTGCCTCAATTTCATCAACAGAAAGCTGCTGCACCAACGTATCATATAAAACAATCCGCTTTGTCTTTCCTACGCCAGTAAAATATGCATTGCTATGCTTGCTACGTTTTGACGCATCCATCATAAAAACGCCGCTTGTCTTAAAACCTGTCCGCTGCATAAGAAGTTCAATGCGCGCCTTAAGCTGCTCGTCAGTCACCGGAGTAAATTTATTAAAAAGAGGCGCAATCAACTTTGGATACAAGAACGAAATGCCAAAACTGAACAAAACATACACCGCTCCAAGAAGAATCCACCACCAGGAAGCTGCGTGGAGCAACAATGCAATCATGATGCAAAGAAGTGGCACCGCAACAACAAGTGACACAACAAGAGATTTAATTTCATCAGCAAGCCATAATTTAAAAGTCATTGTGCTGAATCCAAATTTCTTTTCAACAACAAATTCTTCATACAGCTCAAAAGGAATTCCAAGCAGTGAAGAAGGAAGCGTGGCAAACAGAGAAAACAAAAGTGCTGTTACATATACATTTTCTGTTGCGTTCCACAACCAATTGAACATAAATGTGTAGTAGCCAAAGAAAACAAGCGCCAGTGTAAGCAATACATTTAAAACAGTCTGCGGAATCCACAAAAAATATTTTGCGTTTTCATACTGCACCGTCTGCGAAAGTTTTTCACCATCAAGATAGCCGGTAAGTTCCGGAGGAATTTCCGTTCCGTGAAGTAAACGCGCCCGGTAATCTACAAATTCAAGAATCTGATTTAAAACAAAATGCACTCCTGTTCCCACCAAGAACAAGATGACAAAAATATTTGATAACTGCATGAATATAATATAGTAACAAATGTTTTGTTTGAAAAGAACAAACTTCCATATATTGCATAAGCAAATTGCTTGTGTTAAAATAGCGAAAATTGCCACAGGGGGCAAAGATGTTACAAGGCAGGCATGTCATAGAGCCAGGCGACTTGACCGTGAGCGAAATCGATGAGATTTGTTCACTGGCTGAGCAAATTATTGTTGATCCAATTTCTTTTCAAGACGTGTGTCGCGGGAAAATTCTCGCGACACTTTTTTTTGAGCCAAGCACTCGTACACGGCTTTCTTTTGAAGCAGCCATGCTCCGTCTTGGCGGAAACGTTGAAGGCTTTGCAGATGCAGGATACAGTTCCACCACAAAAGGAGAAAGTCTTGCAGACACTATACGCACTGTAAGTTCTTACGTAGATGTAATTGCAATGCGAAATCCAAAGGAAGGAGCAGCGCTTCTTGCATCGCAATACAGCACTTGTCCGGTCATCAACGCTGGTGATGGCGGACATTATCACCCTACGCAGACGCTTACCGACCTGCTTACCATACGTGAACTTCGCGGCGGTTTTGAAGGTCACACAATAGGCTTCTGTGGAGATTTAAAATTCGGACGCACCGTCCACTCGCTTGCAAAAGCAATGAGCCGTTACCCAAACAACAAATTTATTTTCATCAGCCCGCCAGAGCTTCAAGTTCCAGACTACATTACAAAGAATGTACTTGAGCCGGCCGGAATTCCATACACCACCTCGGAACGCATGGAAGACGTTCTTGGAGAAGTTGACATTTTATACATGACACGAGTTCAGAAAGAACGCTTCTTCAACGAGCAGGATTACATACGTCTCAAGGACAGCTACATTCTTGATAAAGAAAAAATGGCACTCGCAAGAAAAGATATGATTGTGCTGCATCCGTTACCACGTGTAAACGAAATTTCTCCTGATGTTGACAACGACCCGCGCGCTGCATATTTTAAGCAAGTAAAGTATGGTATGTTTGTACGCATGGCACTCATTGCAAAATTAACCGGTTCACTTTAACGGAGGAACAAAATGCTAAACATAAATGAAATAAAAGACGGGCTTGTTATAGATCATATTCATGCCGGCTGCGGTTGGAAAGTATTTCAATGGCTAGGCCTCGACAAAGCAAAATTCAGCTGTGCGCTTATTATGAATGTTGCATCAAAAAAAACAGGAACAAAAGACATTATCAAAATCGACAACATTATTAATATTGATTACAGCGTGCTTGGTTATCTTGACCCCGATATTTCAGTAAACGTCATTCAGGATTCAAAAATTGTCAAAAAAATAAAAATGACGCTCCCAGATAAAATTGAATCGGTGATTCACTGTAAGAACCCTCGTTGCATCACCACAACGGAACATTATGTTCCGCAGGAATTTCGCCTTGTTGACCGTGCAAAGGCCCAATACCGCTGCGTATACTGCGATGCGCTCTACACCGCCGGCAATCTTGGCGAGCCAATTGAACTTCAACCGCAGGTATGAACATGCTGTTAATCTACAATGCTCATCTTGTTGACAAATACATTGATAAAAAAGGTTCGCTTCTTTTAGATGGAAAAAAAATAAAAGCAATTCTCTCACAAAAAGAAACAAATGAAATTTTGAAATTGCTTTCTGGAAAATCATTCCCACAAACTGTCAAAAAAAATTTTCTGTTAAGCGAAGAAGATTTACTTGCACTTGAAACATATGACGCACACGGGCAGACGGTCATGCCGTCTTTTGTAGATATGCACGCTCATTTTCGAGACCCGGGGTTTACTCAGAAAGAGGACATTGAAAGCGGTTGCCATGCAGCAACAGCCGGTGGGTATGGAACAGTAGTGCTCATGCCAAACACCAAGCCTGTAATTTCCTCACTACAGCAGGCGGAAGAAAATGTCAGCAAAGCTGCGACACTCAATCTGGTGCGTATCATTCAAAGCGCAAGCATTACAAAAAATTTTGACGGTCAAGATGTTTCCCATATTAAAACACTTGATGAAAAAAAAATCCCTCTCATTACTGAAGACGGACATGAAGTTGAAAGCGCAGCCGTTATGCTTGAAGGCATGAAATCCGCCGCGCAAAAAAAAATAATCGTCAGCTGTCACTGCGAAGATCCGTTGCTTGCAGAACAGGCAAAACCTTTTCGCAAGCAAGCCCTTTCTCTACTCAATGCAACAAATTCGCATTCTACAAAAAAAGAGGCAATACTGCTTCTTACGAAAGCAAACAAACTGCTTGATGCTGCAGAAGACATTGCCACACTGCGGAACATTCGCCTTGCAGAAGAAGCAGGTTGTCATCTTCATCTTTGCCATGTAAGCACAGCCGTCTGCATAGAGGCAGTGCGCATTGCAAAAAAACGAGGCGACAACATTACATGCGAAATAACACCGCACCATCTGGGCCTCAGTGGAAATTCTTCACCAACTATTTTTGAAATAGTAAACCCACCGCTCAGAAGTGATATAGACAGACGCGCACTCATACAGGCACTTGTTGATGGAACAGCGGACACAATTTCAACAGACCACGCCCCGCACACCGCAGCAGATAAAGCCGCCGGCAGCCCAGGCTTTTCAGGACTTGAGACAGCCTTTGCCGTTTGCAACACGGTTCTAGTAAAAGGAATAAATAACTGTTACGGAAAAACCATTACGCTTTCAAAATTGTCAGCTTTGATGTCACGCAACGCAGCAGAAATTCTTGGACTTGAAAAAACAGGACTGCTTGCTCAAGATTATGAAGCAAACCTTGTCATTGTTGACACAAATAAAAAATGGAAAGTTCGTGGCGCACAATTTGAAAGCAAAGGGAAATATTCGCCGTTTGAAGGAAAGTCGCTTGTCGGCAAAGTGACAGCGACTTTCTTTAACGGGAAAAAAGTTTTCTAATCACACGGTTGTTGGCAGCACGTTTAAAATATCAAGTGCGCCATCAACAAGACGGGATTCATATCTTTTACCGTGATAGCAAACAACGATATCTTCAAGATATGCCTCTCCTGCTTTTGTTGACAACAATGCTTTTGTAAGCTGTTTATTCTTCCACTCAAGGTCAAGTTTTATGTTGCCCTTCAGCTTTATTCCGTATATTTTTCCACTTGCCCATTCGTCAGGAAGCGCTGGAAGCAAATTAATTTCAACAACGCCGTCAACAAGTTCGCTCTGAACAATCATTCTTGTCATTCCTGCAAACGCGCCAAGGTTGTTTGCTACTTGCAAACTTTTTTCAGTGCAGACAAGAGAATTTCCCAATGAATTCTTCAACAGGGCAATGAACTGTGCATACGCTTCTTCTTTTTTATGCAGACTTGCATACAAATTAATAAGCAGTGCACGTGTTTTTGAATCAAGCACTTTGTTACCGCGGCAGTTTTTTTCTATAGTGTTCTTTGCAGCTTCTGCGAGAGCCGGCGTACGCGTCAACGTGATGGTGTGTCCCGGGAAAAGTCCGTACAATGCGTTCAAACAAACATTTCCTGAATCAACAGCAACATGTTCTTCATTCCACTCTTGCAAAGTATTATCTTTATCGATAGTCGGAGGAATTAAATTCTGCCGTACTGCACGAAACTTAATTAAATCAGCACTGTCTTCGTGGTAACCTAAATCTTTTGCAGATTGAATTGTAGCAGTAAACACCTGTTCAAGAATACGGTTGTCTATCTCACATCCGGTTGTAAAAAAACCGTTTCTTCCGTTATCCAATACATATTCTTTTTCTGGAGAAACAGACGGAAACACCACAAAAGATTTTCCATCACTAAACAAAACAAGATATTCTGAAAAGAAGCGGCATGCTTCTTTCATCAAATAATAATTTTTCCTAAGGAACGAGCGGTCCATAGTGTATTCAAAATGCTCTCGAATCTGTGTTGCAAGAAGCGCAGCTCCCAGAACCCAATATGTTGACGAAAGCTGTTCGCCAAAAGGTGCCGTATCACCCCAGATATCAAGTTCGCGATGAGCGGCATATCCATCACAACCGTACATAGTACGTGCTGTTTTTCTACCATGTTTGTATGCATGCGCAAGAATTGTAAACAGCGGAAGTTCTGACTTACTGAGGGAGCACATATTTGCCGCCCAATAGTTCATTTCCATGCCACCGCCAAGAGTATACGCTTTATCTGCGCCGGTAATTTCTTTTGTCCATAATCCGCACACTGCCGCAGGAAGTTTCCCGGGCTGACGGCTCGATGAAATAAGCAAATAGCGATTATAGTTCCAATATAATTCTGCAAACGCACTGCTTTCTTTTTGCTGCAACAATTCATCAACCGAACATTTCTTAAATTCGTCTTCTTGTTCTTCCGACAGAAGCGAAAAACTATTCTTATTGTATAAATATGAATATTCTGCGATGTGATTTGCCTTTATTTCTGCATATGGAGCGCCTGTTGCAAAACAAATGTTTTTAAGCGCATAATCTGCGCACCATTGAGCAAAATAATCAGGATTGAATACTTTTCCGCCTTTATGCGCATAATGTTTGTTGCGAAAAGCTGTTTCTATGTCTACAAAAATTGTTGCTTCGTCAGCTCCTTCAACAATGAGAGAGCTTCCTCTTGTACAGACAGTTCCGCCGGAAGCTACCGCAGTTGCCATAGCACAAAAAGGAATGCCATGCGTATCCTGCAATGCGATTGTGTCATCGCACACTGCATAATTTTTACTTACCCACACGCCTCTATTTAAATTTGCACGAAAATAAATGCTCTTTGGTAAAGACGCGCTTATATGAATAACAAGGATATTTGAATATGCGGAAGCAAACACTTCGCGACTATATGTAATGCTACTGCCTGTTGAATGTTCAGCAAAATCCGCCGTACTTGGCACGGAACTTTCAACAGAAAATGACGTGGTTGCTATCGCTGTCTCCAAATCAAGTTCACGGCGATAACAAGAGCTATGTTCAAAAGAATTTTTTCTTATTGAAGCAGGTCCTGCAAGACCCCATGTTTCTTCCGTGTAGAAATCTATATCAAGTTGCCCCGCAGATTGATACACACTTCCAACAGAAGGCGTGCCCGTCATTGCTTCGTACGCAAGTTCCTGCGCGCTCTCAATCTTTCCTGTTTGCACAAGAGAGCGAATGTGTTTGAGTTGAGAAAGCGATTGTGTATTGTTTCGATTTTTATATGGTCCTGACCAAACTGATTCTTCATTCAATTGAATGACTTCATGACCTGTGTTGCCATAAATCATTGCGCCTAACCGTCCGTTTCCAACGGGAAAAGCACTATTCCAATCTGTCGCGGGATTTTTGTACCATAGTGTATTCATGATATATACCTTTTCTTGTATGATTGGCTTTTATTATTCTGCAAATTCGTCATAAAATCAATCTATAAATGTTTATTGTGTCTTTTTTCACATTAATCTATACTCTTGCTACATGGAAAAAGACAATCTAAAAAAAGGAATCATTTATCTTGTTTTCTCTGCATTTTGTTTTGCGCTTATGGGAATGCTGGCACACATGGCGGGTAACGTTCCGTTCATTCAAAAAACTATCTTTAGAAATTCTATCGCATTCTTTATCGCGCTCATAGCTCTTTGTAAAGCTGAAGCTGCTCACCGCGCAGAATTCATTTCGCAATCTACTGACGAAAGAAATTTATCTGCTCAACAAATAACAACGCCTTATGTTTCTCTTTTACATATTCCCCGCGCATCATTAAAATATTTGTTCATCAGGGCTGCCGCGGGAACACTTGGTATATTTGGAAATTTTTATGCGCTTGACCGGCTGAATATTGCTGATGCTTCCATTCTTAACAAAATGTCTCCATTTTTTGCGCTGCTCTTTTCTTTTTTTATCGTAGGTGAAAAAGTCGATGCAATTCCGCTTGCTGCAGTTTGTGGCGCTTTTGGCGGAGCTTTGCTTATCATCAAGCCTTCTTTTCAATTTACCCATGTCATTCCTGCTGCTGCGGGATTTATTGGCGGAGCAGGCGCAGGTCTCGCATATGCCTGTGTAAGGAAATTACATGCATATAAAGTAAATGGCTCGCTTATCATTGTATTTTTTTCCGCATTCTCTTGTCTTTTCGCAATTCCATTCCTTGTCAACCATTTTGCGCCGATGACACTCACGCAACTCTTGCTGCTCATCGGCTGCGGTATTGCGGCGGCAGGAGGTCAATTCGGCATAACCTATGCGTATTTTAATGCTCCTGCTTCAAAAATCTCTATCTTTGATTACTCACAAATTCTCTTTTCTTCGCTCATGGGCTATTTTGCATTCGGTCAAATTCCTGACATGCTCAGTCTTGCAGGATACGCTGTCATCATCGGCATGGCATTCATTGTCTTTTTTTACAACAAAAAAAAATCCGCAGACAATCATAAGTAAATTTCCTGACTGTTTTTTATATACAAATGGAGTTATATTTATAGTGCATATATTGAATATAACTGTTTTTGCATAGGAGTTAGGTGAAATGTCATATCTTATTGGCGTAGACCTGGGAACTTCCGGCACAAAGACTGTCCTCTTTGATGAGAACGGCACTGTCATTGCTTCCAAAACAATTGAGTATCCACTGTATCAACCGCACAATGGCTGGGCAGAACAAGATCCTGCAGACTGGTATCACGCAGCGTGTGGCAGCATGAAAGCGGTCATGGAGTCAAGCGGCATTAACGCTCACGAAGTAAAAGGAATTGGTATAAGCGGGCAGATGCACGGCCTTGTCATGTTGGACAAAGCGGGAAACGTGCTTCGAAAAAGCATCATTTGGTGCGACCAGCGTACAGCAAAAGAATGTGTTGAAATTACAGAAAAAATTGGCGCAAAGCGGCTGATTGAACTTACAGCAAATCCTGCGCTCACTGGATTTACCGCATCAAAAATAATGTGGGTAAAAAACAACGAGCCGCAGGTATATGAGAAATGTGCCCACATTCTGCTGCCAAAAGATTACGTACGCTATATGCTCACCGGTGAATTTGCAACAGAAGTAAGCGATGCAAGTGGAATGCAATTACTCGATGTGCCACACCGCATATGGTCTGATGAAGTTCTTTCAAAACTTGGCATAGACAAATCGCTGCTTGCAAAAGTTTATGAATCTCCTGAAGTGACTGGAACGCTTACCAAACAGGCCGCGGAACTTACCGGCGTTGCAGAAGGAACTCCTGTTGTTGGTGGCGCCGGAGACAATGCAGCGGCGGCAGTAGGGACAGGCACTGTTGAAGATGGCGTTGCATTCACTACCATCGGCACAAGCGGTGTCGTGTTTGCGCATACATCAAAACTTTCCATTGATCCACACGGAAGAGTACATACATTCTGTTGCGCAGTACCTGGCGCTTGGCATGTAATGGGTGTCACTCAGGCGGCAGGTCTTTCTCTTAAATGGTTCAGAGACAATTTCTGTCACGAAGAAATAATTACTGCTGACGGCATGAACAAAGATCCCTATTATCTTATGGATAAACAGGCGGAACGAATTCCCATCGGCTGCGACAGATTGCTCTACTTACCATACCTTATGGGTGAGCGTACTCCTCATCTTGATCCTGACTGTAGAGGCGTTTTCTTTGGCTTGTCTGCCATGCACACAAGACAACATATGCTTCGCGCGGTGATGGAAGGCGTCACCTTCAGTCAACGAGATTCTGTTGAAGTATTGCGTGGAATGGGTATCACGATAAAAGACATGCTTGCATGTGGTGGCGGCGGCAGCAGTCCTCTGTGGCGACAGATGCTTGCCGACGTATACAATTGTCCCGTAAAAACAGTCGTTTCCAAAGAAGGCCCTGCTCTTGGCGTTGCAATTCTTGCTGGAGTAGGAACTGGTTTGTACAAGAGCGTACAGGAAGGTTGCAAAGCTGTCATTAAGCTGAACCCTGCTCAGAACCCGATTGCAGAAAATGTTCCGCAATACCAAAAGTATTATGAAATGTATACGAAATTATATCCGGCATTAAAAACCGCATATAAAGAACTTGCACGGTTATAAAGAGAGAACATGCTTTTTGTCGCTTCGACAACAAGCATCTATCAAGGAGTAGCAATTTTATGAAAATCAAATGTGTTTTTTCACATGCTTTTGAAAAGTACGGCAAGGTAATCACCGGCTATGACACAAAGGAGCTGCTCGACAAACTGACTGCAACAACAAAATGCCCCGACAACGCCGTCATCTATGAACCAGGAGATGCAGGTTTAGAGTCTCTTGCCATTGCAAAAGAATTCAGTACCAACTGCTACGGCGGTATGCCGATACAAATTGGCTACTGCAATGGCAACAATACAAAGCTCAACTGCTTAGAGTACCATCGTGGCAGTGAACTCAATATTCCTGCAAACGACATGATTCTCTTGCTCGCGCCGCTTCAAGCAGTAAAAAAAGGAAAGCTCAGCACTGATACAGTAGAAGCATTCTCCGTTCCAAAAGGAACTATTGTCGAAATTTACGAAACAACACTTCACTATGCTCCATGCAATGCCCTCAACAAAAACAACACTGTATCGAAGGAAGGCTTCCGTGTCATCGTTGTGTTGCCAAAAGACACAAACACTGCAAAACCACAAATTGAAATTCACAACACCGAAGACAAACTGCTCTGGGCAAAGAACAAATGGCTCATCGCACACCCAGATTCAAGCGAAGCAAAAGCCGGTGCATTTGTTGGCCTTGTCGGAAAAAACATCGACATTTCAACAAAATAGTTACAAACAGCAGAACCGCCATCATGCAAGATTTCTGGCGGTACGTAAATAGATTTTTACAGGAGTAGGTACTATGGAAAAATTCGGAAACATCCCGGAAGTAAAACTGGGAATCATCGCAGTCAGCCGTGACTGCTTCGTCATTTCTCTCTCAGAAAAACGCCGTGCTGCTATCGTAAAAGCTTTTGGAAAAAAAGGAAGCTTATATGAAGCAAAGACAACTGTTGAGAATGAAAAAGACATGCTCAAAGCAGTTGAAGAAGTGAAGAAAGCCGGATGCAACGCGCTTGTTGTATTTCTTGGTAACTTCGGACCGGAAACTCCGGAAACAGAAATTGCACAGAACTTCAAGGGCCCGTGCATGTTCGTAGCAGCAGCCGAGGAAACAGGCAAAGACCTGATTAACGGCCGCGGCGACGCTTACTGCGGTATGCTCAACTGCTCATACAACCTCAACCTCCGCCACATTCCTGCAGTCATCCCTGAATATCCAGTAGGAACAGCTGATGACATTGCAAAAATGATCGAAGATTTCATTCCTGTCGCACGCACCATCATTGGTCTTTCATCACTCAAAATCATCACCTTCGGACCGCGCCCACAGGACTTCTTCGCTTGCAACGCACCAATCAAAGCACTGTACGACATTGGCGTTGAGATTCAGGAAAACTCTGAGCTCGACCTGCTCGTTTCTTACCGCGCACACAAAGATGACAAACGCATTGCCGACGTTGTAAAAGACATGGCAGATGAACTTGGTACAAAAGGCAACAATTACCCGGAGATGCTCCCTCGCATGGCACAGTTCGAGCTTACGCTTCTTGACTGGGCTGAAGCAAACAAAGGCAGCCGCGACTACGTTGTCTTCGCAGACAAATGCTGGCCGGCATTCCCGAAGGAATTCGGATTTGAGCCTTGCTATGTGAACAGCCGCCTCGCATCACGCGGAATCCCGGTTGCTTGCGAAGTAGATATCTTTGGCGCACTGAGCGAATACATCGGCACTTGTGTTACTGGCGAACCAGTCACACTGCTCGACATCAACAACTCTGTTCCTGCTGATATGTACAAGACAGACATCAAAGGAAAGTTCCCATACAAATACACACTCCAGGATACATTCATGGGCTTCCACTGCGGCAACACACCGTTCTGCAGACTCGCTCCAAAGAGCAAGCCAGGCGTTAAATTCCAGCTCATCCAGAACCGTCTTCTTGAGAATGGAAAGAAAGCTGACTTCACCCGCGGCACCCTCGAAGGAGACATTGCAGCCGGCGAAATCACCTTCTTCCGCCTGCAGACAACTCCGGACACCAAACTCCAGGCATACATTGCTCAGGGCGAGATTCTCCCAGTTGCAACACACTCATTCGGCGGCATCGGTATTTTTGCTATTCCAGAAATGGGACGCTTCTATCGCCACGTGCTCATCGAAAAGAACTACCCACATCACGGAGCAGTCGCATTCGGCCACGTCGGAAAGTCTCTCTACACGATCTTCCAGTATCTCAAGGTTGCTGACATCGCATACAACAGACCAGCCGGCGTTCTCTATCCGGATGAAAACCCGTTCCAGGACTAAGGTGAATCAAATGGCAGTTTGCTGAAGGAGACGACAGTTACTTGAAGCGGGCGATTGTTCGCGGAAATAAGTGCCTGTTGTTGAACAGAAATTGCCTATGAAAAGAGAAGCCGTTGTTGCAAACAAATGCAGCAGCGGCTTTTTTTATTTATTACGTTGATTACTATTCTTATTTTCCAAAATACACATACTTTTCAAAATCAATATCAACGAGCGGATTCACCGCATTTTCTTTTTCCTGATAGAACGCCACTTTTCCCTTGTCACTCAATTTCTCTTCACATGCTGCCGCTTTATGGTAGACAAGCTTAATAACCGGGCTCGCGTATACTAAATCATTCTGCAAAAGTTTTTCCCATGCAGCCAACGCTTTTTTGTAATCACTTTTCTTGCCTGAATAGGAGGCTTTTTCTGTTTCGAAATATGCTGTCCAATAACACGGCCAGATGTCACGAGTGTTTAATTTCTCTGCACGGGCCATGTCATACAAGACAGAGCCAATCCGCTCATCATTGGCGGGATTAAAAAGATAGTCTTCCAGCCATCCAGAAGCGTACATGCACTCCATATAGTTTACCAAACCGGCAAGATCATACGGAAGGCTTTGCAAATCACTGTGTTTCAGTTGAGCAAGGGCTTCGTATAGTTCTGCTTTTGAGCAAGTATAATCAAACGCGAACGTATCACCGAGATGATATTTTAAATAATAAATTGCAAACAGCTGCTCACTCTTTTTGGAATACAAAGTAATTTCTTTCTGTTCAGAAACTTCTGAATTGTCAAACAATGAAATCATGAAGTTCAGAATATTTTTTTCGGGAATGTAGCAATTTGGAACTCCCTGAATTTCATGTTTGTACGCACCGTAATAATTATATTCCTGTATGAAGTCTTCTTCTTTGGTCCAACGTGCAAGTATTTCTTGGGGAATAATTTTACATTCACCCTCATCTTTGTAAATCACATCTCTTTTTTCATTTGAATCAAAAGGCTCAAGGATATACGTGGAAAAGTCATTTGCGTAATGGTCATCCATATAGGAACCAATCATTTTCCATTCAGGCTCTTTTGCGTCCTCGTCTCTTGTCATTGGCTTTTTTTGTCCATGAGCGCCACCGTAAAAAATCAGTCCCTTCTTATCAGTATTGTCCATGATGCTTATTATATTTTTTTGTGCATACGAATCGCGCATGTTCATCACGTGATTGAAGGAGCCTGCCATATCTTCGTCAGTAATAATCAATCCTGCTTCCGGCCAGACCGGTATGAGCGGATCATCTTTATGGTTTTGATTCAGCTGCATGATTGCATTTTCAAAAAGCAGGTATTCATATTTCTGTGCCCATGTTCCCCACGCGGGAAGCAAATGCACTGCGAGCGACTGCGGGTTGTTGATGTAATTATCGCTCTGTTCTTCCAGGAAAATATATCTGAGACCTGCATTGTAAAATTTTTCCAGATTTTTTGTCAGAAAATAAACGGGAGCAACATCGGTATGATTTTCATTTAAAAAGACAAGACGCTTCGACTGTATGTCTTCTGCAATCTGGTCAGCGGCATCCTTTTCATTTCTAAAATCATACCGTGTTTTACCTGAAGCAAAACAAATCCCAAGCGACAACAAGCAAATTAATATTGCACACTTTCTCATTACGGCTGCAACCGTTCTATTTGTCTTTGTTCTTATAAATTGCAATCGTCACCGGCAAGCTGATTGCATTCAATGCAATTGCGCCTACCATGAAAGCAACCAATTTAATAATTGTAATAATTGTTGGTGTGGAATCAAATTTAAACAATACACCAGCTGTCATCAATCCAACTGCAACGCCAAAAGTTAAACACGTCACCAGGAGAATGGCAGTGCGTCCGCCTTGCGTCTTAACAAGGAACATAAACGGCATGGAAATTGCAATAAGGAAAAGCGCTCCACTCATTGAAACAAGCAGTAAACATATCTGTTTGAATCCTATTTCAGAATTAAATATACGTGCGCCAATAACTGAACTTACAAAGCAAAGCACCATTGAAACTAAGAGTGTGCTATAGACAAGCAAGTATTTTTCAAGCACGGCAGCGGTACTGCTTATCGGCATCATACACGACAACCGATTCCAATGTGTAAGCTCATCTTGATTAATGAGCGTTATCGGCAATAAGAGAACATAAAATATTCCATACATACCAAGCGTTGATTCTGGTATACAATTTGCGAGCGAAAATATGGCAATAAAGATAAGAAATGTTTTTATTGCCCGAATATCTTTAATGAACAATGCTTTCATTCTTCTTCATCTCCTTTGCGACTGCAACAATATATTCTTCGAGGGTCGACAGATTTTTTTCTGCAACTTTTTTCTCCAAATCAGCCTTCCGCTCAAAGAACATATTCTTGCCCTTATGAATGAATGCAACATAGTCACAGATTTTTTCCATGTCGCTGATGATGTGTGATGAGAAGAGAATTGAATGCTCTTTGTCCTGCGTAAACGCACCAAGCTCTTCGACAATTTCATCACGTACAAGCGGATCAAGTCCGCCGGTCGGTTCATCAAGAATAAGCAGTTTTGCATGATGAGAAAGAGCAAGTGCTAACGCAAGCTTCATCTTTGTTCCGCGCGAAACCTCTTTAACATTTTTGTTTGTCGGAATTTCAAATTCTTTTAGATACTGTTCAAATTGCTCGTGGTCCCAATTCTTATATGCAGCAGCAAACATTTTTTCAAGAAGCTTAATTTTTACAAGCGGGAGACATCCTTCATCAAGCACAATGCCAACGTCCTGCTTTGTTTCAGCAAACGCACCGTCTCGATTATTAACGCCAAGCACGTTGATTGTTCCGTCATCTAGTGTTGCAGCTCCCATTATTGTTCTAATAAGAGTAGTCTTTCCTGCGCCATTTTCACCGACAAGTCCTACAATCGTTCCTTGGGGAACTTCAAGCGACACATTATCAAGCGTGAAGTCCTTATACTTTTTGGTAACACCTACAACTTCTATTGCATTCATAGGCACAGTATATCAAGTTGCCATGACACTTACCAGTGTGAACAGTCTAGCTTGTACCATGCTTTGTATGAGTATTTTACATACGTGCTGATAAACATTCACTAAACAGCTCGTTGCACAAAAAAGACCGGCGGTTACCAAATCACTTCAGCAACCGCCGGCCTTTCTATGAAAGAAAATCAATCTTTCTAAAACAAAATCATTCTTTTACATCAGCGTGGCAGGAGCACCACGCCTTCTGTTTACGGACGGACTAGAACTTAGCCTTGCGCAAACGAACCTGCTCAATGTCTTCACTGAAGAGTTCGCGCAGGTCGTTGAGTCCGAGTGCCATGAGTGCCATACGGTCAATGCCGATTCCCCATGCAAGGACAGGAACGTCGATTCCCATCGCTTTGGTGACTTCAGGACGGAAGATACCGCTGCCACCAAGCTCGAACCAGCCGAGCTTAGGGTGCTTGATGTGCACTTCAATTGAAGGCTCCGTGAACGGGAAGTAGCCAGGAACATATTTCACTTCGGTAGCGCCGGCAATTTCAACAGCGAACATGCGCAGGAATCCCAGCAGCGTGCGAAGGTTTACTTCGTTTCCAAGAACAATGCCTTCTGTCTGATAGAAGTCGCTCAGGTGAGTGGCGTCCACTTTGTCGTAGCGGAAGCAACGTGCAATACCGAAGTATTTTCCTGGTATTTGCGCATTGTGGAGCTGGTGTGCGGAAAGAACAGTGCCCTGGCTTCTCATGATGAGACGGCGGGTGAACTCGTTGTCGAATTCATAGTTCCAGCCACGGCTGCCGGTGTTGCCACCATTGCGGTGAACATTGGCCACGTTGGTAAGATATGGCTCTTCAATCATCTTTGCGTGCGTAGGATATTTGAGGCGGTACACGTCGTGAATGTCGCGTGCTGCATGGAACTGCGGCATGAACAAAGCGTCTCCGTTCCAGAATTCTGTTTCTACGAGCGGACCGTCAAATTCCTGGAAGCCGAGTGAACAAAGTTTGTCCTTTACGCTTTCAAGGAACTGCACGTACGGATTAGAACGTCCTGGAATAATACGTGCCGGCGGAACAGTGATATTGTATCCGCGGAAAGTGCCTTTCTTCCAATCGCCAGAAGCAAGGAGCTGCGGAGTAACTTCGCCAATTTCGTTGCCTGTAATACCGGCAGCCTTAAGAGCGTCAACAACTTTTGCAAAGTCATTTGCAAGTTTGTAAGCAACTGTTTCGCGTTCAATGGTGTGGAATGGAGTTTCTGAAACACCGCGTTTCTTCGTAAGACCACCCATCACTTCAATTTGTTCTTTGGTAAGATTTGCCGCATCAAGCTGTCCGTCTGCAGCAATTGCTTTTGTAATAAGTTCGTTTGTAATTGTCAAACGTGCAGGAAGTGGCTTTCCTGTATACTCAGCTTTTTTTTCTGCGTTCATTGCGAACACACCGTCTTTGCTAAGCATACCGAATGCAGAACCAACCTCTTTGTTTTCTATACCAAGCGCTTCTGCAATTTCAGGAAGTGTTTTTGCCCCATTCTCTTTGAGATAGTTTACAATGCGCTCTTCCACCGTACCATTTTTTGCAATAGCCCGACCGTAATCGGTAAGCTCAAAATAAGTATGTGGCGTGCGTGAAGTTTCAACAAGAAGCTGTTTACCTGCGAGCCAGCTGAATGCCTGGTTTGCGTGTCCTTCCTTATAGCCAAGTTCTGCTTGAAGGCGCTGAGATGTAAGCTCGTCCTTTAGACCATATTTTAAAAGCACCTTTATTTCAAGCGGGTGCAGATTTTTTATTACTGTATTAATATCTGTCAATTTAAATGTACCAACCCTGGATTACCGTGAAAATGCGACGTATGACTTGTATGTTACCATTTTAACATCACGTCCGTCTTTAAAATATTTTACTTTGTCTTTTTTAATATATGTATATTTGTTGTACTGATTTTCTGTTTCAAATTCCTTTAAAACAAGAATGCTTGTATCAAGAGCTTCTCCTGCATCAAAACTTGCAGCCATACATGTATAACTAAAAACAACATCACCGGTAAGCGGTGTGTACTCAAGTTTTAGGTCAACGTTTGTTGCTTTAGGATGGCTTGAAGAATATTTATCTTCTACTTGAATAACGCGAGTTGTTATATCAGGAGTTCCTGCATTTGCCAACAGCGCTTTGCTGTCTTTTTGTGTATCAGCCGCTTTATCCTGTGCAAACGCACAACTAAAAACTAACGCGGTCAATGCAAGAAACGTCACTATCTTTTTCATGGTTGCCTCCAACGATTTAGTCAATAAAAGCTATATGGTATTATTTTACCAGTTTCCATAAAAAAATCAAGGTCAACCGTATAACGTCCTTCCTTAATATAGATTCTTGGATTATGAATCAAAAGCACGGTTCCGGTTATTTCCTTTGGTTTGTTTTTAAGAATAGTCCGCCAATATTCACGCACTGCATTCTTTACAGCGTTTTCACATGCAGTTTTTATTCCGTCAAAGCCATCTTCTACCGGTCCCTGACCTATTCCGTGGATTTTTGGATGCGTAACTGAAGACCATGATTCAAAAGATAACTGTTGCGAAGGTGTCCTATCGCAACACAACCAGCAATAGAGCCTTTCGTCCATCACTTCCGGTTTATGGTACACAAGCGGATTCATTTTTTTGTCAAATGACATTGCCGGTTCACAAGTAAAAGATTCTTTTATCGAGCGGAGTTTATTTTCAGGAACATAATCAAATTTCCAACCGTTTATCATTCCGCCTGCTATAAACGGTCCTATTTCCTTTAGCCGGGTAATTGCTACGTTAAAAATTTCTTTTTCATCTGGCTGTTTTTGTTCCTGCGTTTGTTCCGAATCAACAATGTCCTGCTGACTGCCACTTACCACAAGGCCAGGATATGCTTCAAGTTCTGCCCACAGTTGAATGCGAATTTGTTGCTTTTGAGATACTTCCTGCGCAAAAAGTGCGGAGTAAAAAAGAAAAATAAAAAAAATTACCGTCTGTATGCGTCTTTCCATATTTTTATCGGATGAAGTCCCATTCTAACCACGAGATAGAGCCACGCCAAAACGAAGCCGGTCAAATGCGTCAGATGGGCAACATTTGAAGCGCCAATAAACTGGCTGCCTATTTCTATAACAGCGTAAATAATCACAAGTAACGGAGCCGGAACAGGAATTATTCCCCAAATACTGATGACACTCCGCGGGAAAAGCACTGCATACACAAGAAGAATTGAATATATCGCACCGCTTGCGCCGATAAGTAGAACATTTGTGCCCATAAAATAATAAAGCAGCAGAGAAATAAGTCCGTCAAGAATTCCACAGAAAAAATACAGCAGTAAGAATTCTTTTGAACCTATAGCACGCTCAACCATTATTCCGAAGCAGAAAAGACCAATCATGTTGAACAGAATATGCTCCACGTTGGAATGTACGAACAGATATGTAACCGGCTGCCACCAGAAATGATATACAATGCAGCCTTCAACACTTAACCCAAGATATCCCTTAAGTTGTGGGAATGCCATTGTCACAAAAAAAACAAGCACATTTATTGCGACAAGAATAAGAGTTGCATTAAAAAAAGTATAGCGGAAAGGTTTATGAATAAAACTCATGAAGACTGTTCAGCCGCCGCAAGAATAGCAGGATCTGCAAAGGTAACTCTGTTGCGACCATTTCGCTTTGACATATACAGCGCCTGGTCCGCCTGCTCTACAAGCTGTTTTGCAGAAGTTACCGGATTATTGTCTGTTGAAAAAACGGAAACACCACTTGAAATGGTAACCTGCATGTGTTGATCTTCATAGAAAAAGTCATTATTTTCAATTTTCTGACGGATTCTTTCTGCAACCTGCATGGCTTCTTCTTTGCCGGTATTGTGCAGCATTACAGTAAATTCCTCGCCACCGTACCGAGAAGCCATATCCTGTCCGCGAATACCGCTTTTGATTATTTTTGCAACGGTCTGCAGCACATAGTCACCACATGCATGGCCGTACGTATCATTGAACTTCTTGAAAAAGTCGATATCGAACATAATGACGCTCAGCGGCTGATTCTGCGCAAATGCAAGGTCAAGTTTGTCGGTAAGCACATTGAAGAAATAATATTTGAGCTTCAAATGAGTCATCATGTCTGTAGACGACTGTTCAACAAGCGAAGCGTTATTTACTGCAATTGCCGCAAGAGAAGCAATCATTGAGATTTCATTTTTTTCGTAATCACTGAATTGAGCTTCTTCATCGCTCATTGTAATGCGCTCGCCAAGAAGAAGAATTCCATTCAACCTATTTTTAAGCATGAGCGGCACAATAAGCGACGGTTTAAGCGAAGAAATACGCTTCATATCTCTGCCGCGAGGACATTCTTTTTCAAGCTCTTCAAGCGTAAACACTTTTACACTTGCGCCGATTTTTTCGATAAGCGGAGAATCTGCCGGAATATTGTAGTCTATGGCCGGATCTGGATCGAGACCGCTGTAATTGTTTTCGAGCTTGAACATGTTGCTGTCGAGCGACTCAAGCACAAATATGCCTGCGCCAAGAACACGCATCTGTGCCATCGTAATGTACAGGACAGACTCAATCAATGTAGGAAGTTCAAGTGTTGTACAAAGAGAACGTGAAATTTCAAGCAACTGCTGCAAATCATATATTTTCTTTTCATACTGAGAAAGTAGCTCTTTGTCTGAAGGATTTTCGCCAAGAGCTTCTGGCAAGGGGTTATCAGTTGTTTTATTTTCGGTCGCTTCTGTACTCATGTATTTGTCTCAATATTTCCAATTATAGCATAATTCTTCATTATTTCAAGAAAAATCTTCCACGAAGGATATTGTTGTTCCAATGTTGTACTGTTGTCCCGGTTGCGTGAAGAACCCATTAACACTTTAAGGTTACTTATAGAATCAGGCGTTGGCTTTTTTGAGTCTACAAGAATTTCACCTATTTTGACAAACAAATTGTATACGTTTGTCGTTTCATCCTGAATGAGCTTTCGTGCGTGGGCATTGATTTCTTCAACCATGTCCTTGAGCTTAAGCGCAAAGTCGTTGTCTTTATGGCTGTCATGAAGCAGACTTGAAATGACCGCTTCATCATACGGTCCGTCACGTCCAAATTCCTTTTCAAACTTTTCAATGCGTTCTGAACTGTCGTTGCACGCATACACCGTAGCGGAAAAATCAGACTTGTAAGAAGGATTGTTAAAAAATCCTTCAATCACTATGTCATTGAGCAACGTCTTAACTGATTCATTATAAAAGACCAAAAAGAAATTCTTGGTGACTGCCATCGGCGTAACCCAGTTAAAGCAAACTGGCATATTCTGTCTGATGAGTGCGTTTGTCTCAGCGTTATAGCCGGCAACCGGACTGAGCTGACGGTCGCCAAACAGATTTGTCACTTCAGAACTTATCATCTCATCTTTTATTTCAACTTTAAGTCTGTTTTCGTCAGCAGAAAAGCGATTTTCAAGGTATTCCGCATATTTCTCACAGGAATTCCCGTGGTACTGAGCTTTCTGCGGCACAAATTCAGGATCTTTTTTTGCATACCGTATCAATTTGATAAGCGTCACCGGAGTAAACACCGTTTTAAGTGCGCCCTGAATCTTTGTAAGGTTTTCAAGAATTCCATCTTTTGTAGCTTTTGTGACCGTTCCCTGATAATACAAGTCAAGTATGGCAAACAAAGCCTTTGCAAGCGATGTGGAAATATTCATGTCAGCAGTTACGTAATACAAGTCCATGAACGGAGTTTCAAGGATTTCAGGAGGAACTGGCTGATAGCGCGGGACATAGGAACTGTTGCCGCTGTTAAAATTGGTATCAAACAACCTGATCGCCGTAATATAATTATACTTGCAAATGTCAGAAAGCTGTTTAAGCCGGTCTATTGTTGCGTCTATTTTTACAAATTCTGGAGTGCTAAGTTCTTTGACTACGCTTTCAAGAACACGGCGCTGCTTTTCAAAGAAGTGCGAAAGAGACTCTTCTTCCTGCGCAAGTTTCTTCTGATTTTCAAATTCAAGACTTTCAAGAGATTCCTGTGCATCGGAAGAAAAGCCGGTAAGCAAAAGCTGCTCGGTAAAGCGGTTGTTACGCTGTATGTCATCGCTGCTTATTGTTTCAGAGAGAAGGTCGTCGATGGGCTTTGTGTTTACATACAAAATGCGGAGCGCTTCTGCAAAATTTGGCTGAACAAGGTCATTCTTAAACAGAACGGGATGCGTTTCTTTTAAATCTGTTTCGATTTTTTTCAGCGCCTGTCGTTTCTTAACTTCCGGAGAAGAAGCCATAAAGATAGACTGAAAAAAGTCGGTGATATCTTGTAGAATCGACATATTCTTATTTTATTCCTTACGTCTACTTTAGACAAGGTACGGGGCAAACACATCTCTAAATTCTTGCGCCGTGCATGCAGAAACAATCCGCATTCTGAGTGAAGCGCCGCCTTTGATGCCCTTGCTGTAGGCACAAAATTTCTTGCGCATTTGAAAGCAGGCCGTCTTTTCACCTTTTTCTTCTATATTTATTTCCATTTCTCTAAAACCGGCTTCCAGTCGCTGACGGACAGACGCGTCTTCATATTTTCCTTCCGTTAGAAATTGTTTTGTCCGGGTGAACAAGAACGGGTCGCCCATCGCGCCTCGGGCAAACATAACTGCATCCACTCCTGTCTGCTCAAGCATTTGCTTTGCTGTCTCAGGAGTATTGGCATCCCCACTTCCAAACACAGGAATGCGGCCGTTCACCAGCTGAACAAGCTGCTTCTGGATATTCCAGTCAGCCTTGCCTTCATATCCTTGCGCACGAGTACGCGCGTGTATGGTTATTGCAGCAGCTCCTGCATCAAGCGCAGCCTGCGCTGCTTCTTTCCAGGTAAGATGCTCACTGTCCCAGCCGCTTCTAATTTTTATGGTTACGGGAACTTCGCCGCGTTCAGGGTGTTTTTTTGTATATGCGACACTTGCTTCCTTAACAGCCTGTACAATGCGAAAAAGACGGTCCGGCTCCTTGGTAAGCATACTTCCGGCGCCTGTCTTTACAATTTTTGGTACGGGGCAGCCGCCGTTGATGTCAATAATATTGCAGTCTGTACGTTCAAGCACAATCGAGGCGGCTTTTGCCATAGTTTCAGGTTCTCCGCCAAAGATTTGGACTGCATACACTTTTTCCACAGGAGCTCTTCCCATAAGCTCAACGGTTTTTGCCGAACCGCGAACAAGAGCCTCTGCGGAAACCATTTCTGTGGTACACAAAGAAGCCCCGCACTCAACGCAGACAGTACGAAATGCCCGGTCACTATATCCTGCAATAGGCGCAAGAAAAAGGTTCCCGGGCAGCTCAAGAGTGCCAATCTTTACGGAATGATAGAGATTCATTTAGAAAATACGTTACTCTGGCAGGTTGAACACTTTGCAACTGTTCTTCCAAAGTTGTTCACTCAGTTTCTCAAGGTCCATATCAAGCATTTCCGCAAGAAATTTTGCTGTGGAAACAAGATACGCCGGCATAGTGCGCTTCTTTTCACGGAATTCAGCCGGAATCATGAACGGACTTTCTGTTTCGATAAGAATTCGGTCAAGCGGAATGTTCATCACTGTTTCGTGCAGATTGCGTGCGTTGCGGTACGTCAAATTGCCTGCAAAAGAGAAGTAAATGTTAAGATTCGCGTCCATGCACTGCTTTGCATACGCGGCATCTTCGGAATAACAGTGCAGAATTGCACCTTTGTCAGGAATACGCTCGGTAAGCACGTCAAAAATATCTTTGCCGGCATCACGGTTGTGTATTATTACAGGCAAATTTACCTTCTGGGCAAGTTCCAGCTGGGCAATGAACAACTCTATCTGGCTGCGTTTATCGCCAAACTGTTTAAAATAGTCCAAGCCCGTTTCGCCCACTGCAACAACATTTGGCAGTTTTGCACTCTGAATAATTGTTTCCTGCCAGTCAGAACCTGGGTTTGTCACTTCAGAAGGTCCGACACCAACTGCATGATAAACACCATTTATCGACTTAAGGACAGCATATTCCTTTTTAAAATCATGAAGGCTGTTGTTTATGCTGACAATACGATTAACGCCGGCTTGTTTTGCCTGCTGAATTACGCGGATTTGTTCAATAGGGTCATCATAAATGAGCCCTATATGGGCATGAGTATCAAAAAACTGCATGGCTTTTCTTCCTTAAATGTGGTAAGGAGCGGGAATGCTCCGGGAACAGCTAACTTTTTCTTCTATTCCTATATAAAGAATAACACAGGTACGCCAGCAAGTCAACCTGATTTTTTATTCATTGTTGTTTGACAGTAGCATAAACGTATGATATACTACAAAATAAGTCTTATAGGAGCGACATTTTGGCCCGCACTCGTAGATACAAGAAACTTGAGAAAAACGTTGTCTCACACCTCATGCACCTCATGGCTTCCTTCTTTGAAAAGGTGGGCGGCTTCTTTGTAAAAGTGTATAAAGTCTGCGACAGCAAACTGACCATTATGATTGTTCCCCACTCAGAAGGAAAAGTCCTTAACATTCAGACAAACATATTTGCAACAATAATGGCTGCGGTAGTTCTTGTTGGCGTGACAGTTTCGTTTGTATACTTCAACCGCAAGACCGCGGGAAGCTCTGCGGAAATCAGCCGCCTTAAGGAAGAAAATCGCGAAACATTGGCAAGCCTCGATGAGTTGCGCGATGAAAACAACAACCTCCTTCAGACGGCAAAACGATTCCAGTCTTCTTTAAGCCAATCACTTTCTTTGCTCGGCATCAACCAGAACACTTCTGTATCAAGCAACCTTCCTAAAAACAAAGACCTTTCTTCTCTTTTCAACACGGAAGATCTTACTTCAGGAACATTAAAAGAGTCGGCGGACATTCGCCAGCTTACTGACTATCTTGAAAGCAATGTGCAACCTGTCGAACAAATGGGCAAAATGCTCCAGAGCCAGGGAACACTTTTCTCAGACATTCCTAATATTTGGCCGATTAAAAATGGCATTGGCCACGTTTCAATGGCTTTTGGTCAGAATCAACACCCGGTATACGGTTTCTGGTACATCCACAAAGGTATGGATTTTAGTACATACAGAACAGGTGACCAGATTGTAGCGACCGCAAACGGGCAAGTTGTTACTGTTGGTTCAGACATGAGCTTCGGTAACTATGTCATTATCAAACACAAGCATGGCATCTACACACGATATGCGCATATGAATTCCATTTGGATTCACAAAGGCGATATGGTTTCTCAGGGACAAACAATCGGCACCATCGGAGATTCTGGTATTACCACGGGACCACACCTTCACTATGAAGTTCACATTGGTTCAGACGTAGTAGATCCTTCGAAATTTATTAACATAAAGTAACAGTATTCCATGACATTCAACAACGAAGACGTTTCAATCAACAGCATTATCGGACCAGGCTCAACAATCAGCGGTGACATTAAAGTCAACGGTTATGTCCGCGTAGACGGAGACATTGATGGCAACCTTGAGACAACCGGTAACATCATCATCGGCGAAAAGGCACGCATTCAAGGCAATGTAATTGCACGCGCAGTCACTATCATCGGCGGAATTGTAAAAGGCAACATCACCGCAAGCGAATCTGTTGACTTGCTTTCAACAAGCACCGTACTTGGTGACATCATTACGCACAAGATTCATGCTGATGAGAATATAATTTTTCACGGGCACTGCATTGCGCTTTCAAATAAAGATGCCTATAACGAAGCTCTTGCCAAATGGCAGAACATGAAGACAATTACTTCGCACTCAATTTTACAGACCGTACATGTCACCCATGAAAATTCTTTTCTTGAAAACAGACGCGAACCAGTCAGAGAAGAACCAAAGCCAAACTCCATCGTAGAAGAAACAGTACAGGATATCACCGTATCACAGGACGTTCCCGCTGATGACAAAATTATTCCACAGGAAGCGATTCCTGCAGAAAAAACAGCCGATGAACCGGAGCCTGAATCTGAAGCAAGACCAGTATTTATTCCTATTACTCTTGGCGAGCAGACATTCAAAGCTCCTTCTGAACAGCCGGTAAATCCAGACAGCAAAAAGGTGTAAGAATGGCAGGAGTTGATCCAGTAAGCCAGGGACTTTTTTTTGCCGCATCACAGTCTGTCACTGCGCAAGCAGCAGCAAACACTAAACAAAAAGAAAAAACATCCAGCACAAAGCGTGGCTCGTTTGCAAACGCAATAAAAAAATCAGAAGAAGAAAAAGTGCTTCAAGATGAAGGACTTCCTCCTGAAATTGCAGGCATGGATTTAGACGATGCCGTTGTGTTTTTAAAGGATGCCGCTGACATCGCTGCAGATAAATTAAAATCTGACATGTCGCCGGTGAATTTTGCAACTTACCGCAAATCAATCACTCAGTTCATGAAATACGTTGTAAAGAACGCATATGAAATCGAAAAGAGAAAACGTCCCGGGCTGAACCGAAAAGGTAAACCGTTTGACCCGCAAACACAAGTAATCCTAGTGAACACAAAGCTCAACGAAATGGCCGACTGGCTTATACATGATCATCACGACACGCTCAAGATGCTTGCAAAGGTTGAAGAAATAAAAGGAATGCTTGTAGACTTGATAGCAAGATAACTGTATTATTACAAATGGAGCTTACATAATGTCAGATATTTTTGAACAAGATATAGATGAAGACAGCGAAGACCTTGCCGCGCTTGAAGACAACGGCGAAAGCACCGACAATAATGACGGCGGAAACTTTGTTTATCCTGATCCGCTTTACAAACTGCGCCTAGATTATTCATGTGAAGGAATATATGCAACTGTTCCTGCGGGAATGGAACTTACTGAAAAACAGCGTGTGATTGTTCCTACAAGATATGGCAACGACATTGCAACAGTCCTTGGCAAGTCAAAATCTCCGGTAGGAATAAAGCCAAGTGACTTGGTAACTATAATCCGCATTGCAGACGATCGGGACTTACATCACGCGGAAGAGCTTGTAGAAAAAGAAAAACAGGCTTTTGGCGTATTTAAAGAAAAAGTGGCGTATCATCGTCTTGATATGAAACTTGTTTCAACACATTTCCTTGTTGGGGAACAGAAGGCCCTCTTCTTCTTTTCAAGCGACAACCGTGTAGACTTCCGCGAACTGGTGAAAGACCTTGTTTCCGTTTTTAAGATGCGCATTGAACTACGTCAAATTGGTGTTCGTGATGAAAGCAGAATCACTGGCGGACTTGGAGTATGCGGACGACCATATTGCTGTCATGCAGTAAGCGACAAACTCCGTCCGGTAAGCATCCGTATGGCAAAAGACCAGAACCTTAGTCTTAACTCAATGAAAATCAGCGGACAATGCGGAAGACTTTTGTGCTGCCTGAGCTACGAATACGATTGGTACGCAGAAGCACGTAAAAACCTGCCAAGCGAAGGAATTCGTCTTTTCTATGACGGCACTAATTTCAGGGTAAGCGAAGTGAATCTTATTTCGTCAATGGTAAAGATGCTCGGTGAAGACGGACGTCTTATTGAAGTGAACGCAAACCGTTTTACCCGTGATTCGCTTGGTCACTGGCACATCAACTAATTACCGGAGCACTACGATAATTTCTGGCTCGGAGCCAGTGAACGGATTTTCCTCAAAGTCAGAATAAAATGTCGCTTTTGTAAAGCCTGCCTCTTTTGAAAAGTCTATCACTTCCTGTTTTGTAAGCGGATAAATCAATTCATCCTGCAAAACAGGAAGCACTTTGCCATTGCCAGTTTCCACTTCCTGAGAAATGTATTTTGCTCCATTATCTTTTGTCCAAAGTTCAGTATATAGTTTTGCGCGAATACTCTCTCTTGTAGGAAGTTTTGACATTGGCATTGTGTTGTAAACAGCATAATTTTCAAACTGCAATACCGTCATTCCTTCTGGAGCAAGAAGTTCCTTGCAGTCAAAGAAAAATTTACGCATAAGCGTACGGTCATGGATAAAAGAAATGCGGTTGTTCAAGCATGAGATTATATTGTAAAAATTTTTGCCAAGAAAACGCGTCATGTCCAAAGAAGACATGAGGAAGAAGCGAATAGACATAAGCTGATTGCGACGTTTAAGATTTGCGGATTCAAGCATTTCTTTTGAAGTTTCAAGCCCGGTAACATCGTGACCGTCACGGGCAAGCAGGTGTTCAAAATATCCTGTTCCACAACCAACTCTGAGAAATTTAACCGGTATCTGATATGACTTCATAAGGTCTGCATAGAATTTCTTCTGCGCCTCAGTAACCGGATACAATTCATCATAATATTCTATTACATTTTGAATTAATTCCATATAAACCTATTATAAGTCATATTTTGAAATTTGCAAATTTTTCTTTTTATTGAACAAGCGCCCAATTCTTTCTATACTCTTTGCATATAAGTTTATTTGCTAGGAGAAGAACGGAATGAAGCGATTTATTACAGTATGCATCAGTTTTACATCTATTTTGCTTTTTGCAGGCTGCAAAGTCACATCCGCTGACAAACGCGAAGCAGACATAAAGGAAATTCGTCCTAAAAAAACGGTGACATTACAAGTATATGATGAACTTACCGACTTTTCTGGGCAGCAAGGGGGCTGGTTTGGCCAAGTATTGCTTGATAAATTCAACGTGCAACTTTCTTTTGTGCCAAAAAACAAAATGTCAGACAATGAAAAAAATCCAAAAGCAGACATTATCGTTTGGCAGAACGGTTCAGATAAATTTCCTCTTGCCGCAAATGACGGAATGCTCTATGACTGGGAACAAAAAAATCTTCTTAAAAAATACGGGCCATATATAAACAGTCATCTTGTTAAAAACATTGAACATACAAGGACGTTTACCACCTCAAAAAAAATATACGGTTTTGGAAACAACAGCGCATCAAATGCGCAGGATAAATTGCCTTTTGTCTACACGTGGGATATTCGTTTCGATTTATACAAACAACTTGGATGCCCAAAAATCAATGATTTAAACGACCTTGCAAATATACTTGCAAAAATGCAGGAAATCTGCCCAGCTGATGAAGATGGAAAAAAGACATACGGTCTGTCACTGTTTCCTGACTGGGATAATAATTTGATTTTCTTTGCAAAAGCTCTGGCGGGTGCCTATTACGGTCTTGATGAATTTGGATTTGGATTCTATAACCCGCAGAACGGTTCGTTTGTGCCCTGTCTTGATAAGGAAAGTCCATATGTGGATTGTCTTGCTTTTTTAAATACGCTGTACAAGAGGAACATTCTTGATCCAGAAAGCGCTCATCAAAATTATGATCGGGTAAGTGAAAAGTACAAGAAGGGAACTGTTTTTTTCAATGTATTCAACTGGATGGCGTCTTTAACTTACAACACAGACAACCACACGTCTGCCGGCAAGGCAATGTATGCAGTTAGTCCGGAAAAGGCAATTACCTTGGTAAATGGAATGTCCGTATACGGTGCAAACCAAATATGGTCTATTGGTTCACAAACAGCATATCCTGAACTTTGCATGGCAATTCTGAACTGGCTTGCTACTCCTGACGGATTCATGACCATGCTGTACGGTCCAAAAGAAGTCATCTGGAATTATGATAAAAATGATAAAACCTTCTTTACCGAACTTGGCGCCAAGTGCCAGTCAGACAACAACACAGTGCTTCCGTCTCCCTATTCTGGAACGTACAAAGACGGCATTTCTGTTTTTAATAACACAACTTGGTCTGTTGACGCATCAAATCCTGATGCAGCAGACGAAACTTACAACAAGCAAACGTGGAAAACCAATGTGCTTCCTGAAAACACGGCGATAGAAGGTGAATGGAGAAAATGGTCACAGTCCAGCTCAGCAAACGAATACATGGGCAAAAGACAACATGTTGTCATTCCTTTTTCTTTTTACGTAGCAACACCTCTCACTGATGAATTAAAGAAAAAATGGGACAGCACAGAATCTTGCATTCTTTCGTACTCATGGAAAGCGGTGTATGCAAAAAACAATGATGAATTTTCACGGCTTATAGCAGAAATGACAGAGCAGGCAGAAATTTGTGGATACAAAGACTGTTGTGCGTACCAAGCGCAAGAAGCAATTTACCGCAAGCAAGCCCAAGACAATGCAACAGCAACAATAGAACCGCTTGAGTAACTGTCACTCAACAGAATAAATAATTGAAGCCTTTTCTTCACCACAGACAACTGTAAGCGTGTGATTGCCTTTTGTAAGCGGAACATTCCAATAAAATCTGCCGTCAACAGTGCCTGCTGACTCTCCGTCAACAAGTAATTCTGCAGACAGCGTTCTGCCACCAACCACTTCTACTCGAAGAGACTGCACACTTTGCGGAACGGTCGGATCATACACAAAAGCGGCGCCGTTGCGGGGGAATAAAAAACTTAACTGCGTATCTGACTGCATATATGTCCCCGCCATATTCTTACCAGCTGCCCAATGTTGATATTCTGATGGATAACGAATTTGTACACGCCCATTGCTTACAAAATGATAGGTGCACGGTTCTCTTTCTTTTGTATCACTATGTATGCTATCTGTAGAAACATATTCCTGCGTAATTGACGGACAGGCATCCGTAGGTTTCATATTTGAAAGAACACAGACATTTTGTTTCGCAAACGTCTGTGGCTGCATAAATTCCTGCGCACCATATTGCTTGGTAAGTGTATCAAGCAAATCTCGTACTATTGCCGCCGGAATACTGCTACCCGTCTGCTTTACAACGGTTTCGCCGGCAAAGTTTCCTAGCCACACTCCCGCAGTACATTCACTTGTCGCACCAAGCGCTATAATGTTTTGGTACTGATTTGATGTTCCTGTTTTAAATATACATGGATACGGTGTATCAAAAACTTTTGCATGACCAAAACCAAGTGCCCGCGCAGACTTATCGCTCAAAAAATCACAAATAATTCTTACAGTATCAGATTTATACACTCTTACACCGGACAACTTTTTTTTACTATTGGATGGCTCTCGGAGTATCTGCATTTTTGAAAGAACACCGTCATGTGGAAACACGCTGAATGCATGTACCATTTCATAAAGAGTAACCTCTCCGCTGCCCAACGCGAGAGAAAGTCCTGTCGTTTCACGCTGACCATCAAGTGAAGTAAATTCCAATCGTGAAAGTTGCCTCATATATTCCGTGACACCTACATTATAAAGCAAATAAACAGCCGGAATATTAAGGCTTGAAGCAAGCGCAACACGCATACGCACAGGACCATTGTATCGGTTATTAAAGTTAAGCGGCACATACACTTTGGAAGAGCCAAAATCTTGCGGTATGTCAGGAAGCACTGCAGTTGGTTCAAAGCCTTGCTCCAATGCAAACGCATAAAGAAAAGGTTTCATTGAACTTCCTGGTTGATTCTTTACCAAAACGCCATCTATCTGTCCGCCATTTTCATCAGCAAAATCTCCGTTGCCAACCCACACAAGAATTTCTCCAGTACGGTTGTTGATAACTAAAGCAGAACCGTTGTGAATTCGTGCTTCTTTATATTCCTCAATTTTTGTCTGAATATCTTTTTCTGCCTGCGCGCACAGCTCGCTGTCTATGGAAAGCGTAAGCATGTTTGGTATACAGGCATGTTCTTTTTTGTACTGTGAAATTACGTATTGGATGAAATGTGGACAAAGCTGCGGATATACAAATGTTCTTTGCGGGGCATATTCCGAAGGACGACGCGGTATCTGCGCAAGGGTGTCCATTTGTCCCGCAGAAAGAGCCGCTGGATCAACACCGTAAAATGTACGCGCAGCACTACCAACACCTTCTGTCTGAAATCCAAAAGGCACATTGTTCAAATAAAGCTCAAGAATTTTTTTCTTTGAAAGTTTTGCTTCAAGGTGAAACGCACGTATCATTTCTACAAATTTTATTCGCGCGGTAACAGAAGCATTTTTTTTTCTAGGATAGATAATACGCACAAGCTGCATGGTGATTGTTGAAGCGCCACTTACCACTCGTCCTGCTTTTTTATTTTGTATCATTGCCCTCACGATAGAAATAAAATCTACACCAGGATGATGATAAAAATTTTTATCTTCCGCTTGAATGAAAGTTTCTTGCAACGACTCAGGAATTTCTTCAAGCGTATAATATTCCCGCCGCAAACCATCACCAAGAGGCATCACCTGTAGCAAAACACCGTTTCGGTCATAAAATCGTGTGCTGTTCTGACGTTTTACAAAAGAATTTAACCTTGGATACGGCAACAGCACTAACAAAAGATGACACGTCACGCAAACACCTAAAATAGTGAGAATTACTTTTACCCAGCGTGGCAGATTTTTAAAAAAAAGGCTTATATTATTTCTTTGCATCATTTTTTTTATAAAAACAATTTGTAAATGCAACGCCGTTCCATTTTTAGCAACAGAACAGCGCGCATCTACAAATTTTTATTCAATAGTCCAAACTTTACCAGCCGTTCGTCCAAATATTTCAGGCTGATACATACATTCCGCAGTTCCAGAAGGAGTATTGTACGTTCCTTTGCGTGTCGCCCGGAACAAGAACTCTACCTGTTGATTTCCCTTAGGGAATATATTCCAGAAATACTGAACTTCGTCATCATAGATTGTCTGATGTGAAAGACCATAGTTAGAATCTTCATACCAGTAATCGCTGTAATCCCATCCGTCTTCAGAATACACGTCCATTTCTGCGTCCGGATTTTCTTCTTGCTCATTTTTGCTTGGATATGTTCCCGTGGTGACAAATGCCGCATTCATCACTTCGCAGCCAGCAGGAATAGGCGCTCTGACCGCAACAAATTCACAGTCCTTTGTTGTGGTGACAAACACTTTCTCGCGGTATACCGTACCAGCGGTAAGTTTTGTATCATCAATAATTTCTCCTGTTTTTACATCAGTGATTATTGTGTAGATACAAATACCATTTTCAAGCGCCGTCTGTTTTGCCGGTGGAATTGCATATTTCATCGAAGCGGTATAGAAAAGTCTGCCTGTTCCCTTTTTTGAGAACGTAAGGGACAATTCTTTTCCGCGTTTCATTTCTTTGACCGGTTCTTCAGCAAAATCAACCCGTTTTTCAGCCGGCGTTGCGCCTGCTCCCTTGAATTTTCCTTCTACAAATTTCTTGCCGTCAAGCAATGCTTCCGCAGTAAAGTTTGTATCCTGCAAATTATTAGCACGAATATACACATCTATTGCACTCAGCACACGAGAAGTTACCGCGGTTGACTTCCAATAACCATGATTTCCTGCACGCTCAAACTCAAGCAGTTCGTACACAATGTGCTGGTTGATGTCGTCAGAAGGAGCAATTTTGCTAAACAAATGCAACAGCAACGCATAGTCTTCGCACTTATCATTGTAGTATGACCAATAGTCAAATCCTCCCTGCATAGAAGTAATATCTATGCCACGAGTTGAATACTTTGTATACTGCCTGATTTTCTTTGCAAGCGCTTCCGCTTTTCCCTTTTCACCTTTTTCGTAATAAGTAAGTGCGCACCATGCAGTTGAACTTATATCACCAGACTTTGATTCCGCAATTGTCTTAATGTCTCTATCAGAAACATCTTTGCCAAGTCGCTGGATGACATAATATCCATACGCCGCTGAATATGTATACCATCCAGAAGTCTTCATATCTTTTGGTACTTCGTTTAGCTTTGTCTGAATGTACTCTGCAAGCGCATTTGCATTGATAAGTTTTGAAAGAGACATTCCCTTTTCATCGCCAAGCGCAATAATTTCTCCAATGCGTGTTGACACAAACAAATCAGATTTAGAATCATCCGGCCAATACGGGAAGCCTCCGTCAGCATGTTGTACTTTTGCCCAAGATTTTACTTCTTTCTTTACAACAGATGCAGGATTATGCACTTCACTTTCTAGACCAAACACCTTGATATAATTGCCAAACGCAGTGAGTGGCATTACAAATGATGAACGCTGTTCCATACAGCCATATGGATAAAGGAACACATACTGTACTGCCTCACGCAACACGCCAAGCCTTGTTGCATCTAGTTGGACATAAATATTTCCTTTATCATCTTCTGCATCGCTTGGAATGATGATTTTTTCTTCTGCTGTTGCTTCATTTTCTTTGCCGGCAACACTTCGCGCTTCACCAACCGTAGTCACCGTTTCGTAGACATACGGCTTTTCTATTTCAAGCGGTTTAAGTATGCGCTCATTCACTACATCACTATGCACCGTATATTCAACAGTAATCCATCCTTGTTTCTTTGCATGAATAGCAAACATCAGCGGAACTGTTGTATTTGGTTGAACAGTAATCTTTTTTTCCATCATGCCAGAAACTTCTGCCGTACCAGGAAGTTTTTGCACATCATCTTCTGCTTGAACAATGCCTGTTTTTTCTATGCCGTCATATACCGCAAGCTGTACTGACAGTTCGTGCGGTTGTGCATCAAGATTTGAAATTGTTACTCCAAGTTCTCCGTTGTCATTAAGACGTAATTTTCTTGGAAGCACATCACGTACAGAAACTGGATTTGCCACCGGCATTTCGCTTTCGCCAAGAGAGAAATTATTTTCTTTTACACCTACAGCAGTAATACGATATGCAGTAAGGGAATCAGGCAGTTTGAACGTGCAAGATGCGTTGCCATTTTCATCAGTTACCAAATCCGGCACAAAGAGCGCAGTCGGTTCAAAGTTCTTACGCTCTTGAATCTTGCTGCTGTCATCAGCACTGTCTCCACCAAAAAGATTGCGCACTTCATATGTCACCGGATCCATTAACAATGAACGCGAATCACCTCCACGTACACAGTCAGGGAATCGATCTTCCGAATAGAAATACGCAACAGGGTCGTTCACGTGATAATTAATTAAATCTATGACACCACGGTCAACAGCCATGAGCGTAATTTCTGCTTGAGAAATTGGTACGCCCGCTTTTGCCGCGTGGATTGTTATCTTTGCCGTTTCGCCCGGACGGTACGAAGGTTTATCTGTTTTTATTTCAACATCAAACTTTCTTGGCTCAGGATTTACGTGAATGACCGCAAGTCCGAAATATCCTTTTGGTTTATCAAGGTCAGGCGTAGTGAATGTATTTTTTGGCTTTCCTGTTCGCACGGAATAAGAAGAAAGTGTTACATACATAACCGGCACAAAACGATCTTTGACCGTTACATCTATCACTGTTGTAGGCTCATTGATATGACGCACTTCGCTTTCTATAATTCCTTCGCGCTCAATCGTCATAAGATATGTTCCCTTTGGCAGCGAACTCTGCATAAGAATATGCGCAGTATCGCCAACGGAATACATATCTTTGTCAGCTGTCATTGTGATTTCCTGCGCATTATCACGATCAAACCAAATCCAGTCTTCGCTCATCACATAAAAACGTGTTTCGGTAATTGCCTCGTTTCCACGCGAATCATGTGTACTCAGACGCAAAACATACGCGCCACCTTTTGGCGGTACTACAGATATTTCTGACGTTGTTGCAGAAAGTGTTGTTTCCTTTTCTTGCTCAGAAACCATCTCCCGCTCATAACGAGTATTGATTTGTCCGTTCCAGCCAACCTGCTGCACTTCTTTCCAATCTTCACGAAGCAATTCAATTTTAAGCGATTTATTTTTTCCTGTTGGCAGTTCTTTTGCAGAAGGAGTAGTACCTTCAGGCGTTACACAGACATAATCAAATTTCAGCGCATCTCCTTTTACCGGGAAACCCGTAATTCCTTTTATTCTGCTTACACCAATATAAAACTTTGCAGGATGCACTAGAACATTTGTCGTAGCACTAATCATCTGGTTGCCGCTGTCGGTAACCTTTGCTTCCATTCGGTAATCGTATGCCATACCTTTGAGCTTTTCACCGCCTGTTTGCTGGCTAACAGTTGCCTTTCCATCTCCTGAAAGAGCGCCTTGACCTTCATCGAGTGATGTTCTTCCATCATATCCTTGCAGCGGACCAAAACGCATTCCTTCAAATTTGTTTCCTTTGGGTGCAAATCCATGCGGCTCGCGAGACCAGGCAGTTGTGTATGTACAACCCGCAAGACTTCCGCCACCAAGATATGCTGCGCTCACTTCCGCATCAAGTTTGTCTCCGCTGTAATACGTAATTGCGGGAAGAGAAGCCTTTGCTTCAAAGCGTAACCGCTCAAAGAACTGCACTTGGAACTGCACGCGTTGTTTTTGTTCTTCACCATTTTCATTACGAATATAATCGATTGAATATGTACCAGGCTCCAAATCTTCTGGAATTTTCCATTTGCCCCAGAACGTTCCATTATTCGTTGTTGTACTAGAAATTTTCCCATATACAGAAGGATCCCATGCGCCATCGGTAAACTCAATTCTATAATCACCTTTATAAGGAGAATATTCTCCGGCTTTCAAATTGCGGTCTATGCCACGGAATGTAATTGTTTCACCTGGTTTATACAAACCTCTGTCTGTAAAAATAAAAGAAACCATCCGCGGTGTTTCCGCTGTATCTGGATATCCAACACTTTCTACAGGCGTGCTCCACAAGCTGTAAATGTTCGGCTGAAAAATAGCACGGTCGTTATCTGTCTTTGCTTCTATATACAAACAGCAATGTTCATCATCCATTCGTTGTAACTGATGTGCCTCAAAAGGAATTGAAGTGAAGCCGTCTTCATTTGTCGTTCCAGTGGCTAAGATTCCATGATTATCAACAAGTATTTCCTGATATGAACTGTCTTTTCCCACAGAGTAAACGGTAATGGCTGCATTAGCCACTGGTTCGCCCGTTGAAAGGCTTGTCACAAGAACTTCTGCCCTGTTATATGCATAACGAACAGTCATGCCGAGATTTGTAACCTGAATCACCTGAGAATTTACTTCACTGTCTTCCTCTTGCTTCTTCTCTCCGGAATTCCAATCGGTGTACTTGTATGTATATCCAATTTTTGCATAGAAGAAGAGCGAACCTCTGTAGTCAGTGCCTGTGTTTTCAAGTACCTGCTCAAGATTTACCGGTTCAAGTATCTTTGTATTTTTTTCAAGATACCGTTTCCCAAAATCAACATGAATTTGCGGCGAAGAAGAAAGCTTTCCGTTTGCACGAGTAAGTGGTGTTATTTCATATAATGATTTATCCTTGATAATATTTTGGAACTCAAACACCAGTTTTGGTGCAAACTGGGACTCAAGCATTTTGAATCCATTATCCTTAAAGTAAACAAAACTTGCAGCGCTCGGAACAGTAATTTGTGTAGAATATTTTTCAGCAAGTTTTTGTCCATACGCATCAGCAAGGGCGGCATCAATTGTAATCGAATACGTAGACTCAAATGCAACCGGCAGCGAATGTATGACAATTGTCTTTCCGCCGATGGAAATATTCTTTGCAGTTATTTGCATCTTTGGCACTGTAGAAATATGCTTTGCAACTTCTGCCTCAGAACCTTCCTTTACCCCGTGACTAAAAAATATTTGGACAGGATTTGAAAATGAACTGTCAAGATATTGCGGTTCGGCGTCAGTTTTTTCTACAGTAAACGGAACAAGCGTATGGAAAGAAAATGTCTGTTCCTCCGTAGTTTTATAACAATCACTGTCAGCCATTGAACCTTCCGGAAGCACAACATCAAGCGTTGTATTTTTTGGAGGTGTCTCTTTAAGTGTCAGCCTGATTACCGTGTCAGATTCTTTCTTTGCAGAAAATTGATACTTCTTTTCATCATCATGAATTTCTATTTCTTTTATTATTGTATTTAAATTCACCGGCAAGTTGAAGAAGATTGCAATGTCGCGCGCCTCTTCAACAGGAACATCATCAGTGTCAATAAAATGACCTTTTTTTACTTCTTCATATCCAGGCAGCACTGAAGCAATTTTTAATTCCTCAGAATGAAATTTATATTCAAGCTGCCCGGTGATTTTTTCCCCGCCTATAGATTTTGTCTTGTCGCTCACCACAATGGTGTATTCTTTTTGTGGAATAATTCCATCACTGCATTCAAAAGACAAAAGGCTTGTGCCAAACCAGCGATACGTACCTTTAAGCTCTGGCACTATTTTTACAAAGTCAGATTTATCTGTCGGCTTGCCAAGTTCCTTAAGTGCAACAACTGGCTCAGAAAATTGTACTTGTATTGAAGGGAACGTAACGTTCGCAGGAAGCTCTCCTTCCGGGGTAAAATTAAGCACTCTAAAACTAGTGTTCTCCTCCTTCTGGCGAGCGGAAGATTCCGTGCCTTCAGACTGTTTTTTATTTTTACCACAACCAAACAAAGACAATGTAAGTGCTGTTCCAATAAACAAAACTCCCATCATACGAAATACATTTTTCATGGACTTTCTCCTTTTTCTGGATATTACCTTTAATTATACTATACAAAACATCTTTCCTCAACAAATATCACTGCATTAAAAAATAATACCCCATGTTGAAAACATTTTTGATTCTGATTATGATTTAAATACTTTCATTAAACACACAAAAGGAACAAGTATGGCATACAAAATATTCATTGACGGCAAAGAAGGAACAACGGGGCTTAAAATATACGAGCGGTTTGCCAACAGAAAAGATATAGAAATCATGCAAATTGCAGAAGATAAGCGTAAAGATGTTGAAGAGCGCCGCAAATACATCAACGAGTCCGACTTTACCTTTCTTTGCCTGCCAGATGCCGCTGCCATTGAGTCTGCGGAACTTTGCACAAACAACCATACGCGCATACTTGATTCGTCTACCGCTCATCGTACTGCTTCTGGCTGGACATATGGTTTTCCGGAACTTTCATCTTCTTTTAGAAAAGAAATTGCCACTTCAAATAGAGTTGCGGTTCCCGGCTGTTATGCAAGCGGATTCAATTCAATTTGTTACCCGCTCACTGCCTCTGGAATTCTTCCACGCGATTATCCTGTCGTCTGCCATGCAGTAAGCGGATACAGTGGTGCCGGGAAAAAAGCAATCGCTCAGTACGAAGACAAAGGTCGCGCAGAGCTTGCTCAACAAAATAAAATTGATGAACTCAAGTCACCTCGTTTGTATGCGCTTACCCAGGCTCATAAACACCTGCCAGAAATGCAGAAAATCAGCGGTCTTGATTTTACCCCTATATTTGACCCGTATGTGTGTGATTATTTTTCTGGTATGACCGTAACCATTCCTTTTTATACACGCCTCTTTACAAAAAAGATAAACGCTCATGATGTGTGGGAAATTTTTTCACGTCATTACGAAGGTTGCCGCTTTGTAAAGGTCGCAGGTTTTATGGGAGAAGGTACACTTAACGAACCTTTTATTCCGGCAAACAGTTTAAGCGGCACCAACGAAATGCATATTTTTGTATGCGGAAACGATGACCGCGTCATGGTTGTGTCACAGTTTGACAATCTTGGCAAAGGCGCTTCCGGCGCTGCGGTACAGTGCATGAACATAATGATGGGCATAGATGAGGGTACCGGATTATAAAAGTGAACAACATGCAGACCAAAAAATTGCTCCCTTTAGAAAAACTAATACTCAAGCAAGCAAAACTTTCTACGCCAATCGGAACAATTACGGTCACGGCAAGCGACACACTTATACATTCGATAACGCTTGAACCAATCGATTTACTTTTTTCTTTTCCTTCAAAAACAAACGCCACCTCTGACAAAAAAGATTTACCACTCTGTACGGTGACAAAAAAAAGCAGACTACCGATTATCGAAGAAGCGCTTACGCAGCTCTGTGAATATTTTGATGGCAAACGGAAACAATTTGATCTTCCCCTTGATTTTGCTCAAAACTATCTGCCTGCCGAAGAACGGCCTTCCTCTTTTCGACAAAAAGTTTGGCACGCTCTCTACAGCATTCCATATGGACAAACACGTAGCTATGCACAGATTGCAAAAGCAGTCAGAAATAAAAATGCAGTACGCGCAATAGGTGGCGCAAACAACGCAAATCCTTTTATCATCGTTGTTCCTTGTCACCGCGTTATCAACGCAGACGGCTCGCTTGGAGGATACGGCGGTGGTAGCATTGCAAAAAAGTATCTTCTCAACCTCGAACAAAAAAATTCTGAATGCCCAAATGATACTTCCCTTCTTTAAAAATAAACTTACAAGTCATTAAACTACAACTTTGTTGCCATTCATTTTCTTTTTCTGTAAAATAAAATCAAATGGAAGCAATAAACGTATCTCACATTACCAAAGAATTTAAATCTCCAAAGAAATTTCCAGGCTTCTGGGGTTCAGTAAAAGGGCTTTTCACGCGAGAATATACGGTCAAGAAGGCCGTTGATGACATTAGCTTTTCAATAAATGAAGGCGAAATTGTCGGCTATCTTGGTGCAAATGGCGCAGGAAAATCTACAACAATAAAAATGATGACGGGCATTCTTACGCCAACTTCAGGAACAATTACCGTAGACAACCTTGTGCCGTATCAAAAACGACAGGAAAACGCACGCAATATAGGCGTTGTCTTTGGACAGCGTACACAACTGTGGTGGGATCTTCCGCTCAATGAAACATTCACCTTGCTTCGCGACATGTATGATGTAAGCCAGAAGGACTACGAAGAACGTTTTGCTTTTTTAAACAGCGTTCTCAATCTTAATGAATTCATCATGCAACCAGTTCGCACGCTTTCCCTTGGCCAGCGCATGAAGGCAGATATTGCAGCAGCACTAATTCACAATCCAAAGATTCTCTTTCTTGACGAACCCACAATTGGACTCGATGTGATTGTAAAAGAAAAAGTCCGTGATGCAATTCACCTTATCAATCAAAAATACCATACAACAATTATTCTTACTACACATGATTTACGTGACATTGAAGAACTTTGCAGTAGAATAATTGTCATAGATTCCGGACGTGTTGTATATGATGGTTCACTTGATGACTTAAAACGTTCATACGGTTACCTGCTCAACATTACGGTGCGCATTAAAAACTCAAAAGACATATCGGCGGAGCAAGTAAAGAAAGTCTTTGCCCATTTTCATCATACAAATGAATTCAATGTCGCAAAAACAGAAGACGCATTTGTAATTACGTGTAATAAATTTGTCTGTAAAGTATCTGATATAATGCAGCGTATGTTTACATCGTTCCAGGTGGAAGATTTCTCGGTTCAAGAAACAGGCATTGAAGAAATCGTAAAAAAGATTTACCTCGACTCAGAGAAAAGAGAAAAACTCAATGACAAATAAATTTAAATTCTCACTGTACTGGCCGTTTACACGCAACGCCATGCAAACTCTTCTTTCCTACCGTTCAAATGTACTCTTCTTTATTTTAGGGAATGTGTTGCGAATTTTTGTATTCTTTTTCTTATGGAAAGCAATTTTTCGTTCAAGCGGACAAACTGTTCTACATGGCTATACTTTTCAACAGATGGTAATCTACCTTATTCTTACTACAGCGCTTGGCGAAACAAGAGGTAGTGTTGGTGGTGATATGTCTGATGAAATAAAAAGCGGACAGATTGCAATGTCATTCATAAAACCAATTTCTTTCCGGCTGCGCATTTACTTCACATCCTTTGGCGATACACTTTACAGTCTTATCATGACAGGTATTCCCGCACTTATTGCAGTGCTCATAATTGCCGCTGTTTATGGAACAATCGGCGAGTTTACCGTGTTGAACACGATGCTGTTTGTTGTCGCTTTTATTTTTTCGCTCATCATATACATGTCATATAACTTTGTATTCAGCCTGCTCGGATTTGTCACCACAAACATGTGGGGCTTGTGGCAAATCAACAAGGCAATCGTGCAATTATGTTCGGGGGCAATTATTCCGCTTGTATTTTTCCCAGAGTGGGCGCAACGTGTGCTCAATGTGCTTCCTTTTGCAACGCTTATTTCTACTCCGATTTCTATTTTTCTTGGTAAATGTACCGGTTTTGAACTGCTCCGTGTTCTCTGTATGCAGGCATTTTGGATTTTAGCGTTCACTCTACTCGGCAATTTTGTCTGGGGCAAAGTGGTAAAGCATCTTACAGTACAGGGAGGCTGATATGAATATAAAACGGTATTTAAAATTATATCCACGCTTTGTGTTGCAATTTATGAAATCGCTCATGGAGTATCGCCTTGATTTTTTCATGGGACTCATTGGCTTCTTTTTTCTGCAGTGCTGCGGTGTTATTTTTATTTCACTCGTATTCACTTCCATTCCAGCATTAGACGGCTGGCAATTCTACGAAATACTTTTTATTTACGGATTTGCACAAATTCCCCGTGGACTTGACCATGTTTTTACAGACAACCTATGGCTTCTTGCCGGATGGCTCATTGCAAAAGGTGAAATGGACCGCTTTCTTGTCCGCCCGCTCAACCCGCTGTTCCAAGCACTTGCCGAGCGTTTCCAGCCGGATGGTCTTGGAGAATTTCTTATTGGCGTAATACTCACCATTTTTGCAGGAACAAAACTTGGCCTTACACTTTCATTTGTCAACGTGTGCATTCTTATCATTACCATTCTTGCCGGCTCATTCATCATCACTGGAATAAAGCTCATTTGCACAAGTTTTTCTTTCTGGGTAAAACATTCGCAAAGCTATTTATATACTGCTTACAATTTCAATGAATTCTGCTACTATCCAATAACCATTTACTCAAAAGCATTACAGTTCTTTCTAACATTTATCATCCCTTTTGCCGTAACATCATATTATCCAGCTACCTATCTGCTTGGAAAAGGAAACATTGCCACGGGACTTGTACTGCCCATTTGCATAGCACTTGTTTTTTGCGGAATAGGATATTGGTTATGGTGCACCGGCCTCAAACATTACGAAAGCGCGGGAAGCTGAAAAACAGTTACACTCATAAAAATTACAGCGACATCAATATTTTGTAATGATTGTAAACTCTTTTTTTACGGTATATAATAGTGTATGCAGGTAAAACATCTTTCATATACAGAAACGATGAAGCTCAACAAAATACAAATTCACTCACTCAATCTTTCTGCGTTACAGAAAGAATCTTTCATGTCATTTTGTATCAGTTTTGCAGTTTTTTTTACAAGCCTTTTTTTGAAAACACCTGTTTGGGAACAGTATCGTTTTTATGCAGTTTTTCTTGCATCTGTTTCGCTCGCCATTTTTCTGCTTTGTGTTTTTGATAAACAACAAATGTTGCAGCTGTCTACAGCAGTCGCCTTCACTTACTCATGTTTTTTACTTTTTTATTTCAGCGTATTTCATTTTTTTTCAGAGGCACAGATTCCGGCAATTTGTTTTTATTGTCTGCTTATTTTGATGCCAATTATTTTTTTTACAAAACCATTCATTCTTTATCCAATACTTGCAACATTCACTGCGTTTTATATTTGTTTTTCTTATGTGAGCGAAGACCCTTTTTTTACCATTACAACAATCAATTCTATTACTGCGTATTTCTTTAGTTTCATTCTAAGCATTCAACTTCAAAAAACAAAATTGCAAACTATTGAGACTGGCAGAATTATTGAAGCGCAACGCGACACAGACTTACTTACCGGCCTGCCAAACAGAACAAAACTCATAAATGAACTTGAACAGTTTTCTTTTGAAGAAGACAATTCCATACGTGGTGTCTTTATGATTGATATTGATTTATTTAAAAAATTCAATGACACCTACGGCCATTATGCAGGAGATAAATGTCTTAAAGCAGTTGGTTCCTGTCTTTCTGAATTTTCAAGGCAATCACATGTGGAATTTTTTAGATATGGCGGTGAGGAATTTATTGGAATTGCCCGTTCTGCCGCTCTTTTTGATTACCAGCAAATTGCTCAGGACCTTGTTGTCGCAGTCCATGATTTGAAAATACCTTGCTGCTCAAACATTGATCCGTATGTCACAATAAGCGCCGGCTATGCAACGCAAAATGAAACCAAAACGCTTACTATTGAAGACCTGATTTCTCGAGCTGACTGGGCGTTGTATAAATCTAAATCAAAAGGACGCAACCAGCAGAATGCTTGGCAGGAAACACCTCTTGCACTTTCGCAAATAAAAAAACCGGAGCACACGCTGACAACAGATTCGTCACGTTCAACAAAGACTCAGCTGTCATTAGCATTTCTTGAACACAAAAAAATCCCACAGCTTTTAAAAACCAATACTGAAATTGCCGCCGGAATAAACATACGCTTAATGGTAATTATTTTTTCTATGCTTGCCATAATAGGAAATACATTGCTTATTATTTCTTCAGTAAGTAAAAATACTTTGTGGAAACCATATCGAATGCCATATGCATATCTTCTTGCAGTAAGCATTTTCAGTCTTGCCATATCACTGTTTTTTCTACCTAAGCATAAGAAATATGTTTTTTCCACGCTGCGCATACTTGTCTTTCTTCTGCTTCCTTTTATTTTTTATGAACGATTCTTTACTAATTCTGGAGCCACCGATTATCCATTCTTATTTTTTTGTCTTGTATACACAACCGTTTTTATTGACAGCCGCACATTCTGCAACAGCTCACTTTTTATACTGAGCGTTATTTTTTCCGTATTGCGCATCTACTATTTTGGTTTTGACGGAATTGCACTTTTCTCAATTATATTTACACTCTTTATTTCAATAATTGCCGGTGATGCATCTTGTTATACAAAACTTTCTTTGCTTGAAAATAATAAAATAGAAAAGATGCAGCGGGACACCGACATTCTCACAGGCCTGCCAAACAGAAGAAAACTTTTTGAAGAACTTAGCAAGCCAGATGAAATTACTGCCGTCTATATGGCCGATATAGATTTCTTTAAACAATACAATGACAAAAATGGACATCAGTGTGGCGATGATTGTCTACGCAAAATTGGAGAAGCTCTTACTTCAGCAAGTTTGCTCACAGGAATAGATTTTTTCCGCTATGGTGGCGAGGAATTTACCGGCATCGTGCGCAGTAGAAATATGCATGGTTATTCCGTTTCTCTCAACTCGTTCAAGTATGATGAAAATGCTCTGGTTATATTAAATGAAATTCGCTCACTCAATATCCATTTCTGCCCAGTGCTGTCTCCATGCGTAACACTCAGTTGCGGATACGCAATTAATTCAGAGAATGAAAAACTTTCTCCAGAACGATTGATTGAACTTGCAGACAAAGCCTTATATTGCGCAAAAGAGAATGGTCGTAATCAGGCAGTTAAATATCAAAATTAATTATTTAACAAGATGAAACTTTGCCTTATCCTGATCTTCGTGGTGATGGCAGTTTGCTGTTGCGTTGGGAACAAGATTTCCTTCCACAAGTTTTTGAGCAATCTCGTCAACATTGCCACTATTGCCACCATAAATTGTAATGCCTTCCGCAACAAGCGCAGAGACCGCACCGCCACCGATTCCTCCGCATACGAGAGATGAAATTCCACGAACTTTTAAAAATTCAGCAAGAGCTTCATGCCCCGTACCATCAGTCCCAATCACTTCGCTAGAAACAATTTTTTTATTTTCTGCAGTATACACTTTAAATTGCTCTGTATGCCCAAAATGTTGAAAGACCTGACCGTTATCATAGCAAATTGCAAATTTCATTTTACACCTCTTATTTATTTTCTTATAGCCTATTCATTCTTCTTGCAATATCTCCGCGGGCATTGTCTTCTTCCTGCACATCCCCGCATTGTTCCATCACAGACAATAATATCTCCACCGTCTATATTTAACTCTTTTCCATTTACCAAACACTGTGCCAACTTTTTACGTGCGCTTTCATAAATTGCCTGAACGGTAGTGCGAGCTACTTGCATTTGGGCTGCACACTCTTCCTGCTTCATTCCATTCAAATCTATGAGACGTATCACTTCAAATTCATCTACCGTCATAGGAATTTTTTGTTCTTCACCACAAGTCTTTATTCCTTTTGGGCCAAAACGACGGCAACTTGGTTCCATACATACACGTCGCTGTTTACAAGGTCGTGGCATATTATTTCTCCTGCGAAGGACATTTTAATTATCGACATATGTCAATAATGACAGTATATCGCATTTCTGACATATGTCAATAATAAAGAACAAATCTTTCTTTCATTTCAACCAGATACATTGATAGCAAGTAGGTACCATACCACTAGATACAATGATAGAGCTTTCATAACATATTGCGTTTTTAGAGCAGTTTCCCTATACTAACCGAATGGAAATCGATCTTAACAACCTAGACAAGACATACAAAACGGCCAGACATGCACGCACTGATGCAAAAACTCCATCAGAGGTACATGCTGTCCAGAACGTAAGTCTTCATATTCCGTCTAATGGTATTTTTGGTATTATTGGAAAAAGTGGAGCCGGAAAATCTACTCTTGTACGGCTTATCAGTTTGCTTGAAACTCCAGACAGCGGCTCTGTCCTTTATGATGGCGTACGAGTTGATAATCTTACCGAAAAAGATCTTATTAATCGGCGCAGACATATCGGTATGATCTTTCAGAACTTCAATTTGTTTAGCTCTCGTTCTGCTGGTGAAAACATTGCATATCCTCTTGAGATCTGCGGCACTTCTAAGGAAGAAATAAATAAACGAGTGACAGAATTACTTGCACTTGTAGACTTAAGTGACCGCCGCGATGCTCCTATCAGCACTCTTTCCGGCGGACAGAAACAACGTATTGCAATAGCGCGCGCACTTGCCAACAAGCCTGACATTCTTTTCTGTGATGAAGCCACAAGCGCACTCGATCCGCAGACAACGAAATCTATTCTTAACTTAATACGTGAAATACAGGCGAAGATGAATCTTACTGTCGTGATGATTACTCACCAGATGGAAGTGGTTCGCGATGCCTGTTCTCTTGTTGCTGTGGTAAACAACGGTGCGGTTGTTGAGCAGGGAACGGTAAATGATATTTTCTTGCATCCAAAAACAGAAGTAACAAAAGAATTCCTTGCAAATCTTGCGCCTGAACAAGATTCTGTTACTGTTGCAACAGACAATATTGTTCGCTGGTCACAAGGAGGCGGAAAATACACACTTCGTTTTACAAACAAGCTTACTGATGAACCGGTGCTCAGCAACATGGCAAAAAAATATGACGTCGAATTCAACATCCGTGCAGGCGGCATACAGACTCTTGCAGAAAACAAAGTTGGTACACTTATTGCAGATATTACCGGAAGCCCCGCAGAAGTTAGCAAAGCAATCGCCTATCTGCAAAGCAAAGGCGTCATCGTCGAGGAGGAAAAATAATGGATTTTAGTAAAATGTTCATGCTTGTAAATGAAGCAACACTGCAAACTTTTGAAATGGTCATATTATCAACACTTTGCAGCTTTATTCTTGGACTGCCACTCGGTGTTCTTCTTTGCACAAGCGATCCTCAGTCTGGAATTAAACCGCGACCGATTCTGTACCAATTGCTTACCCGCATTGTAAATGTGTTCCGTTCTTTTCCGTTCATAATCTTAATGATTATACTTTTTCCGCTGTCACGCATTCTCGTTGGAACAAGCATCGGTACAAAGGCTACTATTGTTCCGCTTTCTATCGCAGCCGCACCATTTGTTGCCCGCGTCATTGAAACTGCACTCAAAGAAGTTGACCCCGGCGTCATTCAGGCAGCACGCGCGATGGGTTCTACAACGTGGCAGATTATTTACAAAGTGCTCATTCCCGAAGCACTTCCTTCTCTCATCGATGGCATGACACTCACTGTTATAAACCTCATTGGATACTCAGCAATGGCTGGAGCAATTGGTGGAGGCGGTCTGGGAGACTTGGCAATCCGTTACGGTTACCAACGGTTCCGCCCGGAAATAATGGCAATTGCAGTCGTAGTCATTCTTATCATTGTTGAACAGATACAATGGCTTGGAACCACACTGTCTCATAATGTTGCTGCTAAACGATAAAAGTTCAATTTCCTATTGACATACTAGGTTATTATCAGTAAAGTATTTGCATATTTATTCAGTGGAGGAACTGAAAATGAAAAATTTGACAAAAGCATTTGCATTACTCGCGTCAGCTGTTGTGCTTGCCGGTTGTGCAAAAAAACGGGATTCAAAAACATTGATTGTTGGAGCAACCCCAGAGCCACACGCAGCAATTCTTAATTTGCTTGTAGATGATCTTGCAAAAGAAGGATACACCCTTAAAGTCACCGAGTTCACCGATTATACCGTTCCAAACGAAGCTGTAGAATCTGGCGAAATTGATGCCAACTTCTTCCAGCATAAACCGTACATGGACACTTTTAACAAAGAAAAAGGAACTCATTTGGTGAGCGTTGTCGGCGTCCATATTGAACCACTTGCTCTCTACTCACACAAAATCAAGAGTTTGGCTGAAATTAAAGACGGCTCTACAATTGCAATTCCTAACGATCCAACAAATGAAGGCCGCGCACTTCTTTTGCTCCAGTCAGCAGGACTCATCAAACTTGATGAAAACGCAGGTCTTACTGCAGTTCCTGCAAACATTTCCGAAAACACAAAGAATCTTAAATTCAACGAAATTGAAGCTGCTTCCCTTCCACGCGTTTTGGACGATGTAGACGCAGCCGTCATCAACGGAAATTATGCTATTCCAGCTGGTCTTTCCGCAGCAAAAGACGGACTTGTTGTAGAAGGAAAGGATTCTCCATATGTGAACATTCTTGCGGTAAAAGACGGTATGCAGAATGACCCGCGTATTCAGGCACTTGCAAAAGCTCTTACCAGCCAAAAAGTAAAGGATTATATTGCAGAGAAATATCCAAACGGCGAAGTAGTCGTTGCTTTCTAATCTAAGTTGATAGAGATTCTATCAACTGTTTTAATCCGTATGCCTTACCCGCATACGGATTTTTTCTGCTTTTTCTAAAATTTGTTTTATATAAAATTTAATTAAATACGCTTTATTTAAAAAATTTAGTTCAAATTTCACCTTTTTCACTATCAGAATGAAATTGATTTGCTTTATTTGAAATATGGACATACAATAATTTCTGGAGGTTCGGGCACGACAAACCGGAGAGTAAACTGTATGAATAATTGTCAATTATTTTACAGTCATCTAATTTTTAAAATCGTTATCCGTGCTGTCTCTGTGTCTGCTGCTACTTTCACATTGACAACGGAGCAATGATTTTTTTGTGAGCTTTTCATAAGGAGGAAACTCATGAAAAAATGGAATGCATTGATTGTCGCATCAGTATGCATCATGATATTGGCATCCTGCTCAAATGCAGTTATCTCGGATGCAACGGACGATTCTTCTGCTGACGCACGCGCAACAACAACAACAAAACTCACTTCTGGAGTCATGATGCAAGGATTCTACTGGGACGTTCCTGCAGGGGGCACCTGGTACAACACGATGAAAGGAAAAGTCTCCACTCTTAAAAACATGGCTGGCAATTACGGAATCGATGTTATTTGGTTCCCGCCGGCATCAAAAGGTCAGGGCGGAGCTACTTCCATGGGCTACGATCCACACGACTATTATGATCTTGGCAACTACACTCAAGACGGAACGACAGAAACTCGGTTCGGCTCAAAGACGGAACTTAAGGCCGCAATTGCCGCTTATAAAACAGCGGGCATTGCTTCTATGGCTGACATCGTTCTTAACCACCGCTCTGGTGGAAACAGCGAAACAAATGGCAAGACCGGTTCAAGCACATGGACAAATTTTACCAACACAAAATCAGGCAAATGCCAGTGGAGATGGGATTCTTTCCATCCAAACAACTATTGTGCCGCTGACTCTGGCTCTTTCGCCGGCTTCCCGGATGTCTGCTACTCATCAGGTTCTGCATACACAGACATTAAAACATGGATGACATGGCTTAAAAGCACAACAAATGCCGGATTTACCCAGTGGCGCTTTGATTACGTAAAAGGTTTGTATCCTTGGGTAATTAAAGACATGAAAGCTGCGACAGGCAACGTCTTCTCCGTAGGTGAATATTGGGATTCAAACGTAAGCACACTCAACTGGTGGACAAGTGAATCAAATGCTTCTGCATTCGACTTCGCCCTCTACTACACAATGGGTGATATCTGCAACAATACATCTGGCGGCGGTTATCTGCCAAACCTGATTGATTCGAGCAAGTGCTTTGCAGCATCAAATCCTACAAAAGCAGTTACATTCGTTGGAAACCATGACACCGATACAATCGTAAACGACAAGATGATGGCTTATGCCTTCATTCTTACGTATCAAGGTTATCCGTGCATCTGGTGGAAGGATTATTTTGATTACGGTCTAAGCAATCTTGGCGGACTTTGGGGCAATGGTATCAACCAGCTCGTATGGTGCCGCGGAAAACTTGCAAAAGCCGCTCCTTCAATTGAACTGCTTAAGACTAACGACGGCGACTGCCTTATCTACGGTGCAAAAGGTGTTTCTACATCAGCACCAGGATATATCGTAGTAATCAACGACAACGCTTCTTCTTGGAAAGGTTCTTGGGTAACAACAAGCAACAGCTACTTGAAGGGCAAAACGCTTAAATGCTACGCATGGTATTCACCGGTAAGCGGACAGAACTATCAACCTGATAGCAAGAGCTGCAGCAGCTCTGGTTCTGTAGAAATGTGGGCTCCTCCGCGTGGATATGCAGTATATTCTGTAAACGGACTCTGAGCTAACCCGTAATGTAATAAGCGGCGGTGTTCAATGAATACCGCCGCTTTATTTTGTAAAAGGAATCGTTTGAAAATGAAATCATTTTTTAAAAAGAACTTTATATTTTTTTTCCTCACCTTTTTTTTATTTGCTGCACAGTCATGCAGTAAGCAACAACAAGATTCTGCCGTGCAGCTTTCTCTTCAACAAGGAGAATTTTTATTTGACCCATCTGCAACAGTTGTAGAAAATTCCTCTTTTAAATTGAATGCCACACTCAAGACAAATATAAAAGTTCCAGAAGCGCTTACCCTTTTTCTTACGATTAAAAATAAATCCTCAAATAAAATTATTTTTGACAATTCCCTTATATCATTAAAAAGTAACTCTGGATTTGAAACACAAGGTTTTTCGCAGGCAGAATTACCGCAAGAAATTCCTGCTCATAAAACAATTCATTGTTCTTTTTCTTTTCTACCAGTAAACAACCCAAGCCTTTTTCAACAAATAGGCCGCAGAGGTGATTTCTTCAAACAATATACACTTGCATTGAATTTTTTAACAGCTGAATCAGGCAAATCACTTTGTGAAGATACAATCACTTTTATTTTAAGCGATGATGATTACATTGCATATAAAAAATCAGTCGGCATAGAGAACACGCTTTCCCTTTATTCGCTAACGATGTCTGCGGAAGAATTTATCAAGCAAGAAACAGCATACGCTACTGCAAAAAAAATCTATACATATCTTGATGAAGAAGGAAATACGCAAACTTCTTTTATAAAATCTATCGGCAACGAATTTTATGTTGATAAATTGTTGTTCAGCATTGTTCCATATACAATAGCAAACGAATTATATGTGTCTATAAAGATTATTAACAGAATGGAAGAACCCGTCCGTTTTGATTCAGAAAAGTTTTTGTTAAAAACAAACGGCAGATTTTTTTCTGCGCCATACAATTTTAGCAATATGAAGAATAATTTTATTGAACTCAATAGCAGCGAACCTGCAACAACACTTATAATCGGTCAAAATGAGCGCGCTTATTTTACCATGCACTGCACACTGTCGCAGACGCCTGATAAAATTGAAATTCAACCTGCTGAAGGCCTTTCCTTTTGGAATGGAACACCTGTGTCTGAAATTGTTTTCCCATTCACACAAAAATAATTTTATTTTTGCTGATTAATTTCTTTATTAAGATGAATGAATATTTTGTATCGATCAATATCTTTTGAAACAAAATGTTGGCACAAGCTCAAAATTTGCGCGTCATCGGTAAAGCCTGCTCCCGGAATAAAATCAGGAATGACATCTATTGGTGAACGAAGATACAACAACGTACACACAATTACTGAAACAGTTTCGCGGGGAATCTCATGATATTTGCCAGAAAAACTATCCTTGAGCATACGGTAAAAAAGACTTACGTCATCTTTAAATTTTTTCAATACATCCTGATTCAGTTTTGCTCGTATATTTTCTTCTTCGTCAAAAAGTAAATCTATTTCTTTTTCTGAATAATCATACTCTTTGAATAATTCAAATTTTTGTGCAAGCGTTTCCTGATTCATTTTGTTCCCCTTTTTTTTGACTGAGATTTTTTAAATTGTACATCTTGGACAGTTACTTTGATTTTATTTTTTTCAACCTGTTGCTGCAACAAGGAAATTATTTTTTGCTTATTATCATTTGCTTGTTTTATCACCATTTCATCAATTTTATTTGAATCAAATTTATTTACTATTTTTGGCGCAAGCGAATGAACAGGTTTCTTAAAGAATAATAATATCCTGTCTTTAAATGATTTCTTTTGCTTCTTCTCTACTGAATCAAATATCAAAGGAAGCACTGTTTCCGTAAGAGATGTATAATCTATGTTACTCAAACTAATTGTTATTTCCATATAGTTTTCTTTCGGCTCTTCAACGGTGATTTCCTTTTGCTTCCATTGTCGATACTTCTGCAACTCTTCATCAAGTGACTTTAAACAAAACAGAACTACGGAAGCGTCATCGGTAAGTCCCAACAACGGAATGCCGTCAGGAATCACATCTGTTGGAATAAACACATAAAGCAATGTTCCAACAATTCCCGCAATAGCTGACCAAGGAATTTCTTTGTAAACACCATGCACGTAGTCTTTTATAATTGAAAAGAACAGTGTAAAATCCTGCGTAAATTTATTAAGCGGACCTTTTGCCTTGTCAAAAATGGACTGTTCTTCTTTATATATTGTATCTACATCTTTACGTGTAACTTTCTGTGAATATGCCTCATACTCACGCTGAGCTTTATTTTCATTCATTCTAAAATCCTTCTACGTTACACTATACTAATTTTGAGACGTATTTTAAAGTACAAATCATACTTCATTTGATAAAGATTATCTTTATTATTCGTGTTTGCTGTGATATATTCATTTGTATGAATTCAAATACACTGTTGGCATTGGGAATAATTTTTGTAATTGTAGGAATTGTTTTTGCTGTCTTTTCTTTTTTCATAAAGAATTCTCCTGCTTCAGCAATACCGCTCAATAAATGTGGCGGAACAATCTTTTTTGTCATTGGTTTTCTTACAATCGTTGTTGGAATTCTCGGAATTGGATTTCATAAAGAAGCAACACGCAACGCAGTACAAATAGTCGCACTTCTATATATTTTGATTCTTATGATTTTAATCTTCATTTTTACTTTGATTATGAATTCAGCTAACAAGAAGGCAAAGAAATGAACTCGCCAAAAAGAACACAATCAACAACTGTTCACCACGTTAAAGCAAGCACGCAATATAAGCGCGAAAACAAACCTGATTACGGTCATGAAAAAATTGACATTCTTTATGAAGATAAAGATATTATTGTTATCAATAAACCAAGTGGTATGCTTTCTGTGCCATATCCCGGAAGCAGAGCGCGCACCGCTCTTGATGTGCTTGAGAATCTTATGCGAAAAGCAGGCACTTTCTCTGCTTCGCACCACCCTTTCACGGTACATCGTCTTGACCGTGACACAAGTGGTGTCATGATGTTTGCCTTGAGTGAAGGTGTGCAAAGAAAAATAATGGCAACGTGGCATACTATGGTAACAGAACGATTGTATCATGCTGTTGCAGAAAATCCGCGTCGTCACGGAGAACAACTTCCAGACAACGGAATTATTGATGAACCGCTTGCTCAGAATACACACCATGTTGGTTATGTTCCGCAACAAGATGATGACAATATAGAAACAGTAAATGCACGCACGCATTATAAAATAATTTCTCGTGGAACAACACACTCGCTTTTTGAACTATCTCTTGATACTGGTAAGAAAAATCAAATCAGAGCACATCTATCTTCAAGAGGTTACCCACTTGCAGGAGACGAAAATTATCGAGCGCGTACAGACCCGTTTCACCGGCTGGCACTTCACGCGCGCACTCTTGATTTTATTCACCCAACAACTGGTAAAAAAATGCATTTTGAAGTTCCTGAGCCAGAGGAATGGAAAATTTATGTTGAAAAAGGAGACCCGCATCCTGCAACACCTGTTTGGCGCGAATATGAAAAAGGGTTTACAAGCGAATCATCTCTTGTTATTGGAGCAAAGCCACGTCTTTCTCGCAAGCAGGCAAGTCATATGGATTTTATTGCGCAAGGTAAAGCAAAAATTACACACTAATTTTGTGTAAAGAATTTATAACTCTGCAACAAGTTTCATTAAACTAAACGGAGTAAGTGCAAAGTCACACGGAGCATGAGTTGAAGCAAGAGCATGTGCAAGCGATGCGGATATTGCTGCATCAAGAGGCACATATTGTTGCGCAAGAAGAGAAGCTATCATTCCGGCAAGAACATCTCCACTACCACCTTTAGCAAGTGCGTTTGTTCCGTACGGATTAAAATATAAATGCACTTGCTGCTCCATGCTGCCTTTTAATCCGATAAGTACAACGGAGCCTTTTAAAAGAAGAACAACTCCTGGAAATTCCGAACAAAATTTCTTTACCAAGTCTATGCGATTTGACACTGCCTCAGCAACAGAATATGAACCAATGCCACATTTATCAAGAAGAGATACAAATTCTTTTGGATGCGGAGTAAGCACACAATTTGTATGAACCTGCAAAAAATCTGGAAGTTCGCTACTGTAAAAAGCATCTGCATCCAGCACGCACGGAATTTCTGGATGCGCAATAAGATATGCAAAAGGTTCTACTGTAGCTCCTTCATTTCTACCAAGCCCCATGCCCATTCCAACAGCTGTTGTATTTGCAGGAAAATGCTCAGAACACATTATGTCGTATGGAACAATTGCCTCTGACCGAATTAACGGAGGCTGTCCATCCTCGTCAAGAACAATTTTTTCTCCACAAAACACTTCATTTTTCCTGCCAACAAGCGTTACCAAACCTGAACCAAACCGAAATGCACTTGAGCCAGCAATGACTGCCGCACCAATTTTTTCTCCCACAACTATTGCCGTGTGACCAAAACTTCCTTTGTTTACATTTTGAAATTTGCGGTGTGGAAGTTTCATATCATTCGGTTCAAGCAATTCTCCATCAGGTACAACAGACGGATCACCATTCCCTTCAAACTGTTGCCTGCTTACGCCAAGATTCGCAACTGTTATTTTTCCGACAACATCTTTTGCTTTGTCGCTATATAAACAAATTTTTTGTGCACCCATTGTAATTGTTTCATTGGCATAAAAACAATCATCTCCGGTGTTTCCAAGTTGATCCAATCCTGAAGGAACATCACAAGCTATTTTGTAAGCAGCAATTTTATTCACCGCACAAACGAGGTTTTTTATTTCTGGAGAAAACAAACCGTGAAATCCACTGCCAAAAATACAATCAACAATAATATCCGGCAGCTGAACATTTTGTACAGAAATATACTTAGCAAAAACATCTGACGGCTTGCAAAAAAGAACACCCGCTCTTTCTGCACGATTTTTCTGTACAACACATTGCTCGCTTTTTGCTTCTGCCACCTGACAAACCGTAATATATTTATTTGGCACAGAATTTTGCTTTAATCTGCGAGCAAGTGCATATCCGTCACCACCGTTGTTGCCACTTCCTGCAAGAATAAGAATATTTTTCTCTTTATTAGAGTTTTGCTGAAGAACTATTTGATTTACTCTTTGCTCAAGAGCTTCGGCCGCCAACTCCATCATGCTATCTTCTGTAATAGAAAATTTTTCACGCGCCCGATTATCCAAAATACGTGTGTCAGTAAATAAATGCTGCATGCCAACAGTATACTGCAAAGTGTTCCTTTTTGTTTGTAAATTCAGTATATTTTTCTTATGAATACAAATAACACTTCTTCTATTCCAAATTGGAACCTCGACTCTTTGTTTTCCGGTCTTGAATCTCCAGAATATAAAAAGGCACTTGCCGAATATACGACAAGCATGAACGAAATTGATGCACTGCTTGAAACCGCAGATAAATCCATTCAAGAAGCAGACAACAAATTTGACTTTGCCGAGTGGCTCTCAACATTTCTGGAGGCGGATAATAAATGCGCTGCACTGGAATCAACTCTTTCTGGATATGCATACATTATTTATTCCACAGACACAACAAACACAGCATACCTCAACAATATTTCTCATATTGAGGAACTTTCACTCCGCTCGCAACAGCAGTCGATAAAATTCAGCACTTTGCTTGCCAGTCAGCAAAAACAATTACCTGAATTCTATAAACGTTTTTCAAAATATGCTGATTACACCTATCTTATTAATGAAATTATAAAAGAAAAAATGCATCAAATGTCACCTGCTGAAGAAAACCTTGCAACAGATTTGCAGCGCACCGGTGGAGATGCATGGAGTCGGTTACATGAGCAAATCATCAGCAACCTGCATGATGAAACTGGAAAAACTTTCAATGAGTTACGCAATGATGCATATGCTTCAGATGCTAAACTGAGAAAAAATTCCTGGCAAAAAGAAGTTTCGTTACTCAAACAAAATGAAATAGCCTTCTCTGCTTCTCTCAACAATCTTAAAGGCGAAACGGTAACGCTCAATAAACGGCGGCATTGGGATGAAGCTGTTGACCGCGCTCTCTTTTCAAGCCGCATGAGCAAAGAAACACTAAATGCTCTCATCGGTGCCATAGAAGACAGCCTGCCTTTGTGGCGCGAGTACTTGCAGACAAAGGCACAGCTGTTGCAAAAAGCCCATGCAACCGCAAGCAAGACAGCAGGCACTCCGCAACATAAAGGCCTTGCTTTCTACGATTTGTTTGCTCCACTTGCAAACCCAACCGTTACTTCAAAGAAAAACAGTGATCCAAAAGAAGAATCTATATTCACCAAAGAATGGTCTTTTGCAGAAGCAAAAAACTATATTCTCAAAGAGTACAATTCATTCAGTAAGGACATGGGCAATTTTGCGGAATACGCATTTGCACACAACTGGATCGATGCCAAAGTACATGCTGGAAAAGTTGGTGGCGCATATGACCAAGATTTTGCAATCGGTCATCAGAGCAGAATTCTTTCCAACTTCACCGGTGCATTCAATGACATTGTGACACTAGCACATGAACTTGGGCACGCGTATCATTTTAGCTGCATGAAAGGAAAAGATCCTATATTCTTTAATTACCCAATGACGCTTGCAGAAACAGCAAGCACATTTGCAGAGACAATCGTAAAACAAGATGCCATCAAAGAATGCAATAGCTTTGACAAGATGCGCTTGATTGAGCTTGATTTACAAGACGTGTGTCAGGTTCTAGTCGATATCTTATGCCGTTTCTATTTTGAAAAAAGTGTTTTTGAAGAGCGCTCAAAAGGTGAATTGAACGCAGAAGATTTTTGCCGTTTGATGAGAGATGCGCAAGAAAAAAGCTACGGCAACGGACTCAATGATGAAAAAACAGATGACAAATCCGACTACACGGAACGCCATGAATATATGTGGGCAGTAAAATCGCATTACTATAGCACCGGATTAGACTTCTATAACTTTCCATACGCCTTTGGACAACTGTTTGCCGCAGGTTTATATGAGAATGCAAAAAAAGAAGGCCCTTCGTTTGCAAAAACGTATGCACAGCTGCTCAGCAACACAGGCTCAATGAGCTGTGAAGATTTATGCAAGCAAGCAGGTTTTGATATTACCACAAAAGAATTCTGGAAAAGCGGAATCGAGATGTATGCAAAAGAACTAGAACTTCTGAAAGAATTTGCTCAGAATGTCTAAAATATAATCTGCTGCCAAAGAATAGTTTTCTTCGGCAGCAGATTGAACTAATAAGTCACCTGCAAATATTGACACTTCATATGCTGCATGATACATTCATTTAATATCATTCCCACCAAAGGAGGCAATACGTATGAATATTAATTATAGTGCATTTGTATATGCCTTCGTTTCTGCCAATTAAATTCTCCTGGCAGTTTTTCCCTTTTTAATTTTACATGGAGTTTGTATGACTAAGTTGTCAACATATTTCCGGCGTGGAACCGGTTTATATATCATTGCCATAATAAGCATGATTCTAAGTGTTTTTCTTGATTTGTACGCGCCACAACTTACCCGAATGATGATTGATGATGTCATCAAGGATAAAAAAATTGAAATGCTCACCAAGCTTTTGCTCGGTTTTCTTGCAGTTGGCGTAGGACGTGCAATTTTTCAATACACAAAAGAATTTTGTTTTGACTACAATGCATCAAAAATTTCCTCGCTTATCAGACGCGATTTATTCCGTTACATGCAGACACTTTCTGCCAATTTCTTTGACAAGAATAATTCTGGCGAACTTATGTCCCGCGTAAAAGATGACATTGACCGTCTTTGGGATTGTTTTGGATTTATAGGAATGCTCATCATCGAAGTAACTATTCATACCATACTCATCCTGTATTACATGTTTTCAATGAGCTGGCAGCTTGCCATTATTCCGACCGTGGGCATGTGTTGCGCAGGCTTTGTTGCTGTGTTCATGGAGAAAAAACTTGGTAAGGTGTATGGCGACATTGAACAAGAAAATTCCGTATTGAACAATGTTGCTTCTGAAAATCTTGCTGGAGTAAGAACTGTAAAAGCATTTGCTCGTGAGCAGTTTGAAATAAAGAAATTCCTTTCGCACAATGAAAAGTATTATGAGCTTAATGTACAACAATCTCGCGTATTTGTAAAATATTATCCTATCTTTCAGACAATATCAGTATTACTTCCTTGCATTGTTTTATTTCAAGGCGGTTACTTTGTTATCTATAAAGGATTTTCACTTGGAACGCTTGGAGCTTTCATTCAATACGCAATGAACATTATGTGGCCAATGGAAATGCTCGGCTGGTTGATGAACGGATTGTCTTCAGGAATAGAAGCATGGAAGCGGGTAAAAAAAATCTATGCAGAAGAGCCCCAAATTAAAGACGCAGCAAATGCCATTCATCTTAAAAAAGTTAAGGGAACAATAGATTTTAATCATGTTGACTTCTCGTTGAATGGAACGAGCATTCTCAACGACATATCATTCCATGTGCAGAACGGACACACACTCGGCATCATGGGAGCAACTGGCAGCGGCAAATCTTCAATAAGTAATTTACTTTCACGTATGTATGATGTAAATGGTGGCAACATATTACTTGACGGAGTTGACATACGCCAACTTGAATTGTCACAATTGAGGCAAAATATTTCTCCAGTAATGCAAGACATTTTTCTTTTTTCAGATACAATTGATGAAAACGTTCGCTTTGGAAAAAGAACAACACTTAGCTTTGATGAAATGAAGAAAGCGATAAGTCAAGCAAAAGCCACAGAATTTGTAGAAACACTTTCTGACAAATACAATACGGTGATTGGCGAAAGAGGAGTTGGTTTGAGTGGAGGGCAAAAACAACGGCTTACAATTGCACGCGCTCTTGCAAAAAAATCTCCTGTAATTATTTTTGATGATTCAACATCGGCGCTCGACATGGAAACAGAAGAAGATCTTCAACATACTGTTGAAAAAATGCACGGTGTGACAAAAATAATTATCGCGCATAGAATTAGCGCTGTTCGCCATGCAGATGAAATAATTGTTCTTGATAAAGGAAGAATTGCGGAGCGTGGTACACATGAAGAATTGCTCAAAAAGAAAGGACTGTACTATAAAACATATCAAGCACAGTACGGAGCATTTGCAAAACTTCTGCAAAAGGCAGGAGGTGAAAAATAATGTCATTTAATTCATACAAAGAAGACGAATCCTTGCGTACAGTGAGCAAGACAAAAACATTACTCAGACTATTTGCATATTTGTTTAAATATAAAAAGACAATACTCTTTGTGCTTGTTCTTATGGCTTTTTGCATAGGTGTCGGCATACTGAATCCTCTGTTTATGGAATGGGCAATAGACAATTATATTTCTAAGAGTGATTTTTCTGGTCTTATAAAACTTGCCGCTCTTGCAGCAGTGTTAAACACACTTATGGTTGTTGCAATAAAAGTACGAATGTTCATCATGTCAAAACTAAGCAACAGAGTGCTTGTTGAAATTAGGCAGGAACTATACACACACATTCAAACGCTCGACTTTAAATTTTTTGATTCACGCCCCACAGGAAAAATTCTTGCAAGAATCATTGGCGATATAAACTCTCTGCGGGACGTTCTTGAAAACAGTGTGACTACGCTTATTCCAGATTTTGTCACGGTTGTAAGCGTTATTGCAATTATGTTTTCAAAGAATGCAAAACTTGCTGCAAGCGCATTATGGTCTCTTCCGCTCATGATATTTGGCCTATTCTTCATACAAATAAAAACACATAAGAGATGGCAGTTGTTCCGAAAAAAATCTTCCAATCTCAATGCTTTCATTCACGAAGATTTAAGCGGCATGAAAGTAGTGCATGCATTCGATGCAGAAAATGAAACAAATGCGGAATTCGACACTCTTCTTGAAGAACATCGTCACTCTTTTATTGATGCAGTAAAATATGCAGACGCCTTTGGTTCTGTTGTGAACTTATGTTCGCGACTTGGTTCCATTGCTCTCTATTTTGTTGGAATAAAAATTCTAGGCGTAAATGCCGTTTCTGTGGGAACATATGTTGCATTCGGCACATACATGACTATGTTCTGGCAACCTATTATGAACTTGAGCAGTTTTTATAACCAGCTCATTACGAATATTGCCGGTGCGGAACGAGTTTTTGAAATTTTGGACACAAAGCCAGAAATTACAGACGGTAATGATGTAAAGCCTCTTGGTAAAATAAAGGGTGCTGTTGAATTTAAGGACGTAAGTTTTTCTTATGAAAGCAATACGCCCGTTCTTAAGCACGTTTCTTTCTTTGTAAAACCGGGCGAAACAATTGCTCTTGTTGGTCCCACTGGTGCTGGTAAAACAACTGTTGTGAGCCTCATCCCAAGATTTTATAATACAACAAGCGGTTCTGTGCTTATAGATGGAAATGATGTACAACACGTAACAATAGAAAGTTTACGCCGACAGATGGGCATTATGACACAAGAAAACTATTTGTTTAGTGGAACAATTAAAGACAATATTCGCTATGGAAAACTTGATGCCACTGATGATGAAATCGTTGCCGCCGCAAAGGCTGTACACGCCGATGATTTTATCTCAAAACTAAAGGACGGCTATGAAACAAAACTAAGTGAACGTGGAGGGGGCCTTTCCAACGGTCAGAAACAACTGCTCGCCTTTGCCCGCACTATGGTAAGCATGCCAAAAATTCTCGTGCTTGATGAAGCTACCAGCAGTATCGACACGCAGACAGAAATTCTTGTCCAGAAAGGAATTGCCTCGCTTCTTAAAGGCCGCACCTCTTTTGTAATCGCACATCGGCTCTCTACTATTCAGAATGCAAATCGCATCTTTGTAATAGACCACGGGCAAATCGTAGAAGAAGGAAGCCCCGCAGCACTTATGAAAAAGAAAGGTGTGTACTACAAATTGTACATGGCACAATTCGGTGAGATAAAATAATCATACCTGCACACATTGACACAAATGCGCAGTGTGAGTACATTTATACTAATTATATGGAGGTAACTCTATGAAAGGTAATGGACAAGGCGGAAGTAAATTTCTTCCGGGCGGTGGAAAGGGTGGCAATAATAGCCAGACTCCAAGCGGTGGAAAACAACCTGCAAGTCAAACAAACCGTTCCATGCATACAAACCAGAGCCATATCGGCGGTTCAAAAGGAAGATAGACTTATACAAAGCGTCTGCAAAAGCGGGCGCTTTTTTATTCAGAAAATCTAGCAATTTCTATTTCTGTATTTTCCTGTATTCCATATGCAATGGTAGTTTTATCACCGCGAATTTGTGGATTCTTTAATAAAATAAAATCATATCTACGCAAGGAAAAGAAGCCTATCTGTTTTGCATGAGCATCATTTTGATTTGCAGACACAGCAAGCCTTTCTTTACCGTTGCACAGCAGAAAGCGAATTCTTCCCGCTTTATTAAGCATTCCTTCTGAAACAATACGTCCGCTCACGGTAACTGCTTTCTGCGCTTCTTTTTTCTCAAGCAATGTATCGGGCTCGCCCATCTTTCTTATCATCGCATTTTTTTTAATTGCAAAGAACGTCATCTTCACCGATTCGCGGTCGAGCCCTGCACCTTGTGCAAGCGATAAAACTGGTTGGCACGGCGACCACAAAACGTCAGCATGGCACGTCTGATTTTCTCCAGCTAAAAGCACCGGACACTTATTTTCAAAACAAGGACATGGCGACACCACAGAAAAATCTTCCTTTACCAACACATCACGCACAGCAATAAGACTACGGCTTGTTGCAAGAAGCGACGGTTCACACAAAAGCATCAGTCCGTCCGGTTCAAGACAAGAGGCCGCACGTTTTATAAATGAAACACGCTGTTCAATATAATCAGGTTTATTTCCCCAAAGTTCATTGAGCGCGTGGCACATAACAATAATATCATACTTCCCTTCTACAACAGGCTGCTTTTCAAAGTCACACACCTGCGTATGAAGTTGAACCGTTGGATATTCCTTCGCAAAAACTCTTTGCGCATATGCAAGTGTCTTGTTGCTTGAATCTATAAGTGTACACTCAAACGATATATTTTTCTCAGCAGCAAGTGTATCAATGACAGCAGCGCTCGCTGGAGCAGGTCCAGACCCTAAATCAAGAATACGAATTTTCTTTTGCGGAAAAACAACGCTTGTTTTATTCTTTAGAATATCATTCATTGCATAAGAAATCTGAAGATACGAAACAGGCCAATAATATAAAAGATATGCACCAAGATAGGAAGTATTGTCCATATATCCAGCGCCGGCAAGTCTCCTTGTTCCCGTAAGACCTCGTTGTAAATCTAGCAAGGCTTTTGAAACAATCTGTATCTCTGGATAAGTAAGCATTTGTGACGAATTAGAATTATTTTTCTTACAACTATCGCGCCACACTTCAACAAGAGACGGAATATGTTTTTTTATATTTTCTTCTATGCGTGACATTGTACTTTACAGTTTGCTTGTGGGAATATGATAAACACTTCCACAGTTATGACAAATTACTTCCAAAGGGTCAGGTCCATTCTTCTTTATGTCGTCAAGCTGATTTTTTGGAAGTGAGCGAATATAATTGATATACATTTCTTCCGTACAAGGACAGTCATATTTTATACTACGGTGCACTGCAATAGCCGGTTTAAATTCTCGAAACAGGCCATATACTAAGTCATCAATTTTATTTCCTTCACTAAACCACGAGCCAAGAGATGGCAATGTTTTGAATGCAACTTCAACTTTTGAAAGCAACTCCTCGTCATCATTCCAGTCTGCTGAACTTGCTACTTGTGAACCAAGTTTTTTTGTGCCGCCAGTATTTGGCATTACCTGCAGAAACAATCCGCCTGCACCAATAACACGTCCTTGTTTATCCATTTGAATACTTGTGTTGAATGCCGTTCTGATTTGTTCAGACTGATCAAAATAATACGCCAAATCAAGCGCTATATTTTTATTATGCACATCGACGGTGCTTGTCTGCGGAACTTTATCATCTTCGCGCTTTGTAATAAATGTCATCGTACCTTCGCCAAGAAATGGAGACAAGTCCCAATTATCGAGCGGCTTGTCAACAGGAATATGATCGGTAAGCAAAAAGCCTCGCACACTTCCAGCAGAATCTGATTCAACAGAAAAACCTTTTGCAGGACCGTCAACTTCATATTTCCATGCAAGCCGTCCGCGTCCCTTCATCATGGGAATTAATAATGCACCACAAAGACATCCTTGACCAAGCACCATTGTTTCAAGAATACCTAGGTTGTGCTGTGCACGCATCTGGTTTACAAAACGCGTTCCGTGGAAAAGTGCACCGCGCACACGCCCGTCTGCCATGACAAATACATCCATCTCATCTTTTGCAAGTGAATTAATTTGAGCCACAAGTTCTGAATCGGTAATTTCTGCTTTATTCATGATGATACTTTACAATTTTATGTGACAAGAGGCAACACACAGCTTCACGGCGTCGTCTTGCTTAGTCTACACGTTTCCTGCACACGTGCGGCCACCCCACTCGTGTGAATGTTCACGTTCATGTGCGAGCGTCTTGTCAAAGTCAGCTTGAGGTGAACAGTTCTGCTCGATTTGCAAAGAAGTTGCGTGAAGGCGACGAAGACAGTCCGATTTATCATCATAGCCAAGTTTGGAACGTTCTATGCTTTCGTGCAACACTCTGATTGATTCGTCGTAAATTTTCAACGGCACCGGAAAAGGATGACCGTCTTTGCCGCCGTGTGCAAAAGAAAATCGCGCCGGATCAGTAAAACGTGATGGCGTACCATACACAACTTCGCTGACAAGAGTAAGAGATTGCAGTGTGCGCGGGCCGAGTCCCTTTGTGAGCAGAAGCGATTCAAAATCTTTTGGTTGCGACTCGTATGCGGTTGCAAGAACTGCGCCCAGTCTCTTGAGGTCGACGTCTTCAGCACGAACTTCATGATGATCCGGCATGATGCAATCTCGTGAAGTAATTTTCTTTGCTTCGTTGATGATGCGATCAGGAGATTCCTTTGCCATGGACAAAATTGAACTGCGTGTAGTGTCAGCATGAGAGTCTGTCAAATTCAGAATAAGGCCTCTATTTTCACCAGTAACGCCCGTATGCGGCTCTTCTATGAACGATCGTAAGTTTGTAGAGCACCAATGATAGCGCCTTGCCGTGCGTGCTTCAACATTCATGCCTTGTTGGACTACCGCCCAGTCACCTTCGTCAGACAGAATAAAATTATGCTGGTACAATTGAAATCCGTCTTGAACCGCAGTGCTGTCGACTTTTGCGCACAGTTTGCTTGCCCGCACCAATTCAGTTCCGTTTAATCCAGTCGCATTGCACAAGAAATTAATTTCATCCGGTGTCTGCCGGGAATATTTTCCCCGCCCGCCACAAATGCACAAGCCAAATTCCCGTGCATGTGAATTTATTCCGCGCTTAAGTGCATACATCACGCTTGTTGTAATTCCGGAAGAATGCCAGTCCATACCAAGCACGGCACCGAGCGACTGGAACCACAGCGGATCGCTTAGACGTACGAGCACTTCTTTTTTTCCATATGTTAAGAGAAGCGTTTCTATAATTTCTGTTCCAAGCATCATCATGCGGTCGGCAAGCCACTTGGGCACCGTTCCCGTATGAAGCGGAAGATCGGCATAACCTGTTCTTTTTGGCATAGAAACAATAATATCATTCTTTTTTCATTGCAAAAAGAGCTAAATTCCCTTAGAATTATTTATTCTATATTTGGAGGATGAATTAAATGTCTGGAACAATGATTCTACAACTCATTGCATTTGTTTTGTATCTTCTTTTGATGATTCTCATTGGATTCAAATTCATGAAAAGCAGCAAATCTTCTGAAGATTTTTATCTTGGCGGAAGAAATCTTGGACCTTGGACAACTGCATTAAGCGCAGAAGCTTCCGACATGTCTGGCTGGCTGCTTATGGGACTTCCTGGCGTCGCCTACCTTACCGGAATGAAAAGTGCTTTTTGGACTGCGGTCGGTCTTAGCTTGGGCACTTATTTGAACTGGCTATTTGTAGCAAAACCTTTGCGCAAGTATTCCATTGCCTGCGGAAACTCAATCACTATTCCTGAGTTTCTTACCAATCGTTTTAAAGACAAGACACATATTATTTCTCTTGTTTCTACAATCTTTATCATTTTGTTCTTTACTATTTACACAGCAAGCGGATTTGTCTCTTGCGGAAAATTAATAAACTCAGTTTTTGGTATTTCATATACTTGGTCATTAATCATCGGAATGGCAGTAATTTTAATTTACACTGTTCTTGGCGGCTATCTTGCAGTATGCACAACAGATTTCATCCAGGGTACGCTTATGTTCCTGGCGCTCATCATAACTTCTGCAATAATGGTCGGCCTTCTTGGCGGACCTGCAGATGCTGCCAATAAAGTTAATGCTTTTGGTACGCAGTTCCTTAATCCTTTTGTGGATGACGGTCAGGGGCTTGGTGCAAGAGGAATCGTTTCTGCTCTTGCATGGGGACTTGGATATTTTGGCATGCCACACATTCTTGTTCGCTTCATGGGTATAAGAAGCAACAAAGAAATTAAAATCTCACGCCGTATCGCAATAGTATGGGTAATTCTTGCATTTGTTGGCGCTCTTCTTATTGGCGCTCTTGCAAAGACATATCTTCTTCCGATGGTTCTTGTTACAAAAGCCCAATCTGAAACAGTCGTCATCGAAACGCTCAAGAAAATGTATCCTGCCTTCATCAGCGGAATTTTCCTTTGTGCTATTCTTGCTGCTGCAATGAGTACCGCGGACTCACAACTTCTTGTTGCTGCCTCTGCTTTCAGTGAAGACTTCTGCACAACGGTACTTGGAAAAAAACTTAATCCAAAAACAACGGTGAGAATTAGCCGCATCACCATTTTGGTTATTGCAGCGATTGCATTTATAATTTCTATGAATCCTGAAAGTTCAATCTTTGATTTGGTTAGTTACGCATGGGCAGGATTTGGTGCAACATTCGGTCCGCTCATTCTTCTTGCCCTCTTCTGGAGAAAAGCTACGAACAAGGGAGCAATTACCGGTCTTATCGGTGGCGGTGTAACTGTTGTTGTATGGCATCTTGTCGGTGCACACTTTGACAAACTGAGAGCCGCAGCAAGAGCGGCCAATACCGTTTTTGTAGAAACATTTACTTCAAAAGCATTTACGATTTACGAAATCCTTCCCGGATTCATCGTATGTCTTTTGCTTGCAGTAATAGTAAGTCTCTGCGATAAAAATAAAAATCCAGAAATGCTTGCTGATTATGATAAGTACAAGAGCATTACTGATTAATTGATTTAATTATTTCCGGCGGATAAACACTTGTTTTTCTGCCGGAATTTTTAAAACTTACCTACTATGAAAATTCATATACCATTTTTTTGAATCATCCTTTTTTTATCTTTCCGATATACTCTTTTCTTTTTTTACGCTACTATTCATTTGTTTGGAGAAAATATGAATTTCCGCGTGCTTATAGTTCGCTTATCTCCCTTTCCAGAAACAATAAAATCTGTTACACACCAATTTTTATATGGGGAATGCAGGCGTGTTCTTGCTGATGAAGATATAGATTTTGCTTTCTTTCCATCTGAATCGGAATGCAAACACAAGGCGCCGTTGTGTGGTTCAAAGACAAAAATTCCTGCGAAAGATTTTAATCTTATCCTTATAGTAAACAGCTTTACCAGCGAGTTGCTCAATCTACCCTATTTGCTAAAACTGGCAGATATTCCTTACGCAAGTTCTGCACGCCGAACAACCTCGTTGCCAAACAATTATCCACTTATCATTATGGGCGGTTCAAATGCACTTGCCGCTCAATCAATCCTCTTTAACGAATATGACGCACTTGTAGACGCACTCTATTTTGGAGAAGGTGAACGTAATGTAGAAAAAATAGTACGTGCACTTTCTACTTCAACTACACCTTGGCAAACATTGGACACTCTGCAAGAAACAGTTGACGGCCTTAAAGTTTTTGGTGCAGACAACGCATGTCAAAATAAGACAACAATTATCCACAAAGCAATAAACAATGATACAAGCACCGAACTGCTTGCAAATGCTGAACAAAGGCTTTTTGATTCCCCTGAAGCAACAACAGCAAGGCTTTTCATTGCATATGGCTGTCCCGCGTTCTGTACTTTTTGTTTTGAAGGATGGGAACACAAGCCGTACCGTGAAGTACCTGTAACTAAACTGCTTCAGGCAGCACAGGAACTTCGTGCTAAGACCGGAACAGACACACTCGAAATCACTGCATACAATTTCAATACATACTCAGACGTTACACCGCTCTTCCGCGAACTGAATAAAATTTTCTTTCAAGTTAATTTCATGAGTCAACGGGCAGATATTCTTGCTTCACATCCCGAACTTGTGTCTTACGAAGTTGCTTCTGGCAAAAAGCAATACACGCTCGGCATTGAAGGTATAAGTGAACGAATGCGCTTGTATTACAATAAAAACCTTTCTGAACAAACTGCGCTTGTTTGCCTGACACAACTTTTTAAACAGCCAATCCGCGAAATAAAATTATTTTATATCATCAGCGGTCTTGAAACGCAGCAAGACAATGATGACTATAAACAATTTCTTGCAAAAATTGCTTCTTTAAAAGAAACATATAATAATGGAATACGCATCCTCTGTTCATTCGGTCTATTGGTACGAATGCCATTCACCCCTTTGCAATATGAAAAACTGCTGCTCACAAAAGAAGAATGGTCGCCCATTATTGCAATGATACGTGAAACAACACAAAATGCCGGCTACGAATTCCGCCTTACCTATCCATATGAAGAATATTTTTTATCTCAAACGCTCGCACTTTATCCGCCTTGCAAAGATAATTATCTTGCGCCCGTTTTGTGTGAAATGGCTGAACATAATTTTATTTATAAACAAGGTATTGCTCCTGAAGCGTGGGATTTTTTCCGTAGCAAAATAAATATAGACAAATCCTTTGTTGAAGAAAAAGATGATACGTATCACTTTGCGTTTAACTATCTTGATTGCCGCACGCCAAAAAATGTTTTGTATCAGCGATATCGCAATTCCAAACAACTTTTTACATCAAACAATGCCACTTCTTGTGAAACACCACTCTGTCTTGGTGCAAAATGCAGTGGCTGCAATTCCTGTCTACCTGAACAACGTACTTTTCTTGAACAGCATAAACTAACCATTCCTTCAGAAATAGACCGCACAGAAATTGCTCTTCTTGCCAAAGAAAAAGCTCAGTCACAACCTGTGTATATAGAAGTGGAAATAAACAATGTCATATTGAATGCAGGCACTTCTGTTCCTGCACCCCGCGCTCATCAAGAAACAAAGGATGCGGCTCTTATGCGTACACTTTTTACTGTCATCCCCGGCGCAACAACGCTCATTATGACGGTACGCGATGTTCTTTTTGGAAGCAAATTATTTGAAGGCAAACTGCCACATTGGTATGGTAAAACAATATATGCTGTGTTCCCTTTTACAAATAAAATGAGGGCTCAACTTTCTGACGCTCTGACAAAGGCTGGCTACACCGTACACAATGAACAGTTCATTCCTGACAAAATTTCAATGGAACTAACAACTCCGTCTGTACCCAAAGATACACCTTCCATTCAGAAAAAACTTGAGAAATTTGCGGTGACTTTACTTGATGACATGCATATGCAATACACGCTGTCACGTTCAGCAACAGCAACAGCAATCTTTTCAATCACCTCTAAAAGTCTTAAAAAACATGTTGTTTCTTCATGCTCCGTGGAATCAGACAGTATAAAAATTATTGGGAGTTCTAAAATTGACCTTTCATCTATCAGCAAAAATGGCTTTATGCTCAGAACTTCCTTCTAAAAAATAATTTTTTTATTGACTACTTTTGTAATCAGCATAATTTACCTCGGTAAAAGAAATAAACTATTTACATTACTGCTAATTTTGTATAAAATAACGACATATAAACAAGGGAGTTAGCGTGTCAAAGATGCCAACTCTTTTTTTTTCTGGAGGTTCAGAAAATGAAAGTATCTTCTAAAGTTCTTGCTGCGCTGTGTATTGCGGCAACACTTAGCCTTTTTGCAGGATGCAGCAAAAAAACTGCTGCAGCAAATGGCAAAACGCTCAACGTCATGATTGAAGTCGAGGTTGAAAGCCTTGATCCTCAAGTTGCAACAGACGGAACATCTTTCGAAGTCATTGCAGACTTTACTGATGGTCTTAAACAGATGAACGCTGACGGTTCAACAACTAACGCCCTCTGCTCAAATGAAACAGTTTCTGCAGACGGTCTCACCTACACATTCAAAATCCGCGATGACGCTTTCTGGTCAAACGGAGACCCTGTAACTGCTGACGATTTCGTATTCGGCTGGCAACGCGCAGCAGATCCAAAACTCGCTTCTGAATATGCATATATGCTGAGCGACATTGGACAGGTGAAGAATGCAGCTGCTGTTGAAGCAGGCACTCTTCCACTCGATCAGCTTGGAGTTAAAGCTGTAGATAGCAAGACTCTTGAAGTTCAGCTTGAAGTTCCGGTTTCTTATTTCGACAAGATTCTCTACTTCCCGACATTCTACCCGGTCAACAAAGCATTCTTTGAAAAATGCGGCGACAAATATGCTACAAGCGCAGATACAACACTCAGCAACGGCGCATTCATTCTTACCGACTATCAGCCAGCAGCAGTCAGCTTCAAACTTGTAAAGAATGAAAAGTACTATGATGCTTCCCGCATTAAACTTGCAGGACTCAACTACCAGGTAATCAAAGACAGCCAGCAGGCACTTCTCAGCTACAAGAACGGCGACCTCGACATCATCAAACTCGCAGGCGATCAGGTTGATCAGATTAAAGACGACCCTGAATTCAAGAGCGTTGGTGCAGGCTACCTTTGGTACATTTCACCAATGATGGCAAAAGTTCCAGAGCTTGCAAATCTCAATATGCGCAAAGCACTTTCTTTCGCTCTTGACCGCCAGTCAATCGTTGACCACGTGGTAAAAGATGGTTCACTTGCTTCATACACCGCAGTTCCAAGCCAGTTCGCATACAGCGACAAAGGCGAGGACTTCACTCTCAAACAGGATGAATTCCCGGATGCATGTTCTTTTGATAAAGCAAAGGCTCTTGATTTCTATGCAGCAGCAAAGAAAGAATTGAAGAAAGATGCATTCACTTTCGAAATGATTGTTGACGACACTGAAATTCAGCAGAACGTTGCAGCAGTTATTAAGGAAGAACTTGAAAGCACACTGCCTGGTATGACTATCAATCTTCGCGTTGAGCCAAAGAAACAGCGTGTTCAGGATATGCAGGACGGAACATTCCAGCTTGGTCTTACCCGTTGGGGTCCAGACTATGCTGATCCTATGACATACCTTGGCATGTGGGTTACAAACAACTCAAACAACTACGGTCTCTGGAGCAACAAAGATTATGATGCTCTTATGACAAAATGCACCACTGGTGAATTCTGCCAGAAACCGGCTGAGCGCTGGACTGCTATGAAAAAGGCCGAAAAAATTGCACTTGATGATGCAGTTATTTTCCCACTCTACCAGCAGGCTGATGCAACAATGATTAAAGCAAATGTGAAGGGAATTGAATTCCACGCAGTTGCTCTTAACCGTGTATACAAAGACACTACAAAAGAGTAACTCTTTTTATAAACCGTCGGTGCATATCTTACGCCGACAGTTATTCTGTTGTTAGAAAAAGTTCTTTTTCAAACAACAGAACACCCACTTCAAGGTGAATAGTTCATTTGCCTTGAAGTGGGTTTTATCAATTCATTTTTATAACAACGGATTTTTATTTTGCGAAAATACATATTAAAAAGAATTTTAATTTCTTTCTTCACACTGCTCGCAATCACCCTTGTTCTTTTTATTTTGCTGCAGCTCATGCCGGGCTCGCCGTTTAATGATGAAAAACTTTCGGATGAACAGCGTGCAGCTTTGTATACAAAATATGGCCTCGACAAACCAATTGTCGTTCAATTCTTTAAATATGTGGGCAATATGTTCCGCGGCGACTTCGGTGTAAGCTACAACATCAGCAAGAATACACCAATCAGCACACTCATTGCCCAGCGTCTTCCGGTCAGCATGAAAATCGGCTTCCAGTCAGTTTTCATTGGAGCGCTCATCGGACTTTTACTAGGAATAATCGCTGCCGTCTGGCACAACACTATATGGGACACGCTTGCTACTATCATTTCCGTTCTAGGCGTTTCAATTCCAAGCTATGTCTTCGCACTCGCACTGAGCTACCAGTTTGGATATAAGCTCAAATGGTTCCCAATGCTTTTCTCAACAAACCACCCGTTCACATCGTCAATCTTACCAAGCATATCACTCTGCATGTTCACTATGGCTTCAATCGCACGCTTCACCCGCACCGAAATGCTCGATGCTTTGGGGAGCGACTACATGCAGCTTGCAGAAAGCAAAGGCATCTACGGCTTCCGGTTGATTTGGAGGCACGCACTTCGCAACACGCTCATTCCAATCATCACCGTGTTGGCACCGCTCATTGTTGACTTGATGACCGGCTCCCTTGTGGTAGAAAAAATATTCTCCATTCCAGGCGTCGGTTCGCTGCTCGTCACTGCAATCACTTCCAACGATTACAATGTGGTTATTTCATTGAGCTTCATTTATTCGGCACTGTATATTGGCATCATGCTCGTAGTAGATATTCTTTACGGCATCATTGATCCGCGCATCAGACTTTCGGAGGCAGTAAATGAGTAAGCAAAAAAGCTCTGCAACAACTGGTACCACAAAAACCGCTTCAACTCAGCAAACAACTGCTTCTGCACAACCGCCTGCTGGCTCCCTGCCAAACGACTTTTGCCTCAAGACAGATACCGGCGCAACAGAAATCGATTCAAACTTTGCAAGTTTAGGCTACTGGAAAGAAGTTCGCCTACGTTTCTTCCATAATAAAGGCGCTGTATTCGCTCTTATTGCAATCATCATCATTATGTTTTTTGCCTTTGTAGGTCCTAAAATGACACATTACACGTACTCAAGCCAGAACCTGCAGCAAAAAAATTATGCACCACGCATTCCTGGCTTTGACAAAGCACTCATCTTCAACGGCACAGAAAAACTCAAGACAACGACAGGAACAAAAGAGCTCAACTTATATCAGAGCAACAATAATCAGAACGTATACTATTGGTTTGGTTCAGACACACTCGGCCGCGACATTTGGACACGCACTTGGATGGGCACCCGCGTTTCACTTTATATTTCAATTGTTGCGGTACTGATTGATATGATCATCGGCTTAAGCTACGGTCTTATCTCCGGATACTTTGGCGGCATGGTGGACAGCGCAATGCAGCGGTTCGCAGAAATTGTGAACGGCATACCGCGCCTTGTAATTGTAACGCTCCTCATGCTCGTTCTTAAGCCAGGAATTGCCACTATCATTTTCGCATTGATGATAACTGAATGGATTGGCATGAGCCGAATTGCACGTGCAGAAATGCTCAATTTGAAGGAACGCGAATTTGTTCTTGCTTCGCGCACGCTCGGTGCAAAAAACTTCGCCATTATTTTCCACGAAATACTTCCTAACATCAACGGTCAGATTATTACGCAGACAATGTTCAGCATACCAACCGCAATCTTCACGGAAGCGTTCTTGTCTTTTGTAGGTTTGGGCATTCCGGTGCCACAGTGCAGCTTGGGCTCGCTCATCAGCGATGCATTCAACAGCTTCACCACACACCCGTACCAAATCATTCCACCGATTCTCGTGCTTGCATTCCTCATGCTCAGCTTCAACATGCTGGCAGACGGACTACGCGAAGCACTCGATCCAAACTTTAAAGATAAATAAGGAGGGGAAGCAACATGAACAACGATACAATTCTTAGCGTAGACAACCTCTCCATTTCGTTCAAGACAACAGCGGGCTTAGTCAACGCAATCCGCGGTGTAAACTTCGAACTTAAACGCGGAGAAACAATCGCCATCGTAGGCGAATCTGGTTCCGGTAAATCTGTCACTACAAAAGCAATTATGGGCATTCTGGACAAGAACGCGATTGTAAACAGCGGCACCATCACTTTCAACTCTTGCTCAACATACACTACTGAATCAACGGGAACTGAACAGCACTACACTGAGTTTGATATTCTGAAGATGCCACTCAAAGACATACGCACAAAAATCAACGGCAAGAAAATAGCAATGGTTTTCCAAGACCCAATGACAAGTCTTGACCCAACCATGAACATTGGCAAGCAAATTGTTGAAGGTATGATGTACCACTACCACACGCCAAAAGAAGAAGCGTATAAAAAAGCACTCGAGTTGTTGAACGAGGTAGGCATCAATGATGCGGAAAAACGCATGAAGAACTACCCGCATCAGTTATCTGGAGGCATGAGACAGCGCATTGTCATTGCAATTGCTCTTGCCTGCAACCCGGAGTTGCTCATCTGTGATGAACCGACTACTGCACTCGATGTTACTATTCAGGCAAAGATTCTCGACCTCATTAGAAAAATTCAGAAGGAACGAAATCTCTCAGTCATCTTCATCACACACAACTTTGGTGTTGTTGCAAAAGTTGCTGACTACATCAACGTCATGTATGCAGGAAAAATAGTTGAAAAAGGAACTGCAGACGAAATCTTCTTCGATCCACGCCATCCGTACACCTGGGGCCTGCTTTCTGCAATGCCTGACTTGAACACCACGAACGACCGTCTCTTCACCATACCAGGCTCTCCGCCAAACCTGCTACATCCTGTCCCCGGAGACGCGTTTGCTCCGCGCAACATCTACGCACTGAACATAGACGACCGTTTGGAACCGCCTATGTTTAAAGTGACTGACACTCATTACGCAGCAACATGGCTTCTTGACCCGCGTGCGCCAAAAGTTGACATGCCTAAGGAATTGCAAGAACGTATTGCAACAATGAAAGAGGAGGCAGCAAAGTATGGCAAACAGTAATCCTCTTTTAAAAGTGGAAAACCTCAAACAGTATTTTAAAATCACCAGCAAATATACGGTAAAGGCAGTCGATGATGTTTCTTTTGAAATATTTCCTGGCGAAACATATGGTCTTGTTGGTGAGTCTGGCTCTGGCAAAAGCACTATTGGCAGAAGCATCATCAGATTGTATGAACCGACTGCAGGAAAAATTACCTTTGACGGCCGCACAATCTCCGGAAAAATTTCTAAGGATGACCGCAGATTCTTGCGTACCAACATGCAGATGATTTTCCAAGACCCTATGGCCTGTTTGAACCCGCGTAAGAAAGTTGGCGAAATAATTGGCGAAGGCTTAGACATTCATCACTTGTACAACACTCACACAGAACGCGAAGAAAAGATTCAGCACATTCTTGCAAAAGTAGGTCTTGCTCCTGAACACATCGACCGCTACCCGCATCAGTTCTCCGGCGGCCAGCGTCAGCGTGTTGGCATTGCACGTGCGCTCATCATGAACCCACGGCTCATCATAGCAGACGAATGCATTAGTGCACTTGATGTTTCTATTCAGGCACAAGTTGTCAACTTGATGAAGGACATCCAGGCAGAAACAGGTTGCGCCTATCTTTTCATAGCACATGATTTGTCCATGGTAAAATACATCAGCTCACGAATCGGTGTTTTACATCTGGGGCATCTTGTTGAATCTGGCACCACAGAAGAAATATTTGCGCATCCAATCCACCCGTACACGCAGAGTCTTCTGTCTGCCATACCACGACCAAATCCCGTTGTAGAAAAGAACCGTTCAATCATCACCTACAACTACGCAACAAGTGGCATTGACTACACCAAGGGCACGCGCCACCTTATTGAAGGTACGCACTATGTCCTTGGCACTGATGAAGAAATTGCCAAGTGGGAAAAGTAATCCTTTTCCTTTAAAATCATTCACCGTGTTATAAAAACATTTTACACGGTGAATTTTTCTGTCTGCTTTGAAAGAATTCCTGCAAACTCGCGGTTCTGTCCTGCAAGAACAGTTAATTGCTTTACGCTTTCATCAATTGTATACGTTGACTTTTCAATTTCCTCAGTACCATTTTTAAGTCCTGTCGCAAGACGTTCAAGTTCTGACACTTGTTCTTCTACATTTGTAACGCCATTGTTCATTGTATTGGAACTTGTAATTATGGCTGTTGTTGTTTCTTTAATATTGCCAAGAGCACTGATTATTTGCTGACTGCCAGCACTTTGTTCCTCCATGGAACTTCTGATTTCAGAAACAATCGTATTGTCCTCTGCTATTTGCTTAACCATTCCAGAAAATACTTTTCCGGCTTTATTAGATGCCTCGGACACCGCCTCAATATTTTTGATAACACCGCTCAGTGTTTCATTGATAGTATGAGATTGTTTTGTGGTACTTTCAGAAAGTTTTCTGATTTCTTCAGCAACAACCGCAAAACCTCGCCCCGCAACACCTGCATGTGCTGCTTCAATTGCTGCGTTCATGGCAAGAAGATTTGTCTGTGTCGCAACATCTTCAATCACTTTGTTTGTATCAAGCAAACGCGCAGATTCTGATGATACAACAGCTGCCAATGAAATAACATCAGAAATTATTTTGTTACCTTCTGTTGATTTTTCATTAAGAGAATCAAAACTGTTCCCAAATTTATCAACATTCTGCGTAATTGAATTTATATTTGCCACCATTTCCTCAACTGCGGCAGATGATTGCGAAACAGCTTGGTTTTGTTCCTCAATTTTATTTGAAAGATCCGTAATTAAAGTTGTCATGGTGTTCATAGTGGAAACGGTGTCATCAACAGTCTGTTGCTGTACTTTTGCATGTCGCGAAAGACCAACTGAATTTTCTGTAATTTGTTTTACTTCATTTGAAATGGCAGAGCTTTGTGAATCAAGTTCACCAGCCACTTGATTTATTGAAGAAATATTATTCCGCGAAAAGGAAACCATTTTATTCATCGTATCAACAAAAGAATTTACTTTGTTTCTCATCACACCTATTTCGTTCTTAGACTTTATTGCAGGAAGTCGAAGCGTCAAATCACCATTTTCCATGCGTTGTAAATATTCCGCCGTTTCTGAAATAGGTTGAGAGAATTTTTTAGCAAAAATGTACGAGCCAATAAATGAACTTATAAAAAGAAAAATAAAAATTATTCCAATAATTGCATATGTCCTGTTAAACTGTTTTGCCAACAAATCCGCAACATCATCAAGTTCATAATTTATTTCATCATAATAATTTCCAGAACTTACCACCCAATTCCAGGGCTTAAATAGCATTGAATAGGTACGCTTTGGAGAAACGGTCTGCCCGTCTGCTTTAGTAAAATAAAATTCACTAAATCCACCTTCCTCTTTGGCTAACGCGACTTTCATAATTTCTTGAATAATTTTTACACCATTTTTATCCTGAAGGTCATATCTATTCTGTCCTTCATTTTTTGGAAAAATAGGATGTGCTATAAGCGTATAATCTGTTGCGTCAATCCAAAAATATCCATCGCCTTTGTTTCCATATCGCAAACTCTTTACAAGATTTTTTGCTTCTGTTTTCGCTTCTGCTTCTGAAATTCTCCCTGAACTCTGGCGACCATATATGCTAGAAAGCAAGGTGATTACATTCTGAACTTGAAAACGCACGTTGTCATCATAGCCCTTCATGCGCTGCTCTCGAACAATGCTCATGCTATACTTCTTCATTCCACCAAGTTTCACTTGAATTGAAAGACCGATTGAAACAATTAAAACTAAAACAAGAATAGAACTATAGGTGAGCATTACGCGTCGAATTGTTCTCAATATAAACCTCTTTTGCCTGCGAATTATTTAAAATTAAACAGGACTTTTTATTTTTACTTTTTGTTTAAAAAAGTATATTGCTCCGTTTTTTGTTAGTCAATAAATGAATAATATTTAATGCAAAAATTTACATATTTTATGCAACATTATTCATGTTAAATTCATCTTTAAAGATATATTTATTATTCCTCCATTCTGTTATAGTGAATAAATAAAGAGGCACACTTTGAATTCTACAATTTATGTAAATCGCCTGCATGCTGTACAAGCAGAAATGAATTTGCTCCATTTGGATGCCCTTATTGTCAGTGACCCACAGAGTATTTGGTATCTTACCGGAATTTGGAACGAACCGTATGAACGGATGTATGTTCTTTATATTCATACAAAGGCTCCGCTTATTCTTTTTGCAAATAAATTATTCAACATACCAAAAACTGATTTTCAAATCATTTGGTATTCAGATGCAGACAATGCAACAGAAATTCTTTCAAAGCATATAAAAACTTCATGTACTACAGGAATAGATAAACTTTGGCCCGCAAGATTTTTACTTCCCCTCATGTCATTCTGTCCAACAATTCATTTTAAGCTCGGTTCTGACTGCGTTGACAAAGTGCGCGCATGCAAAGATGCAAAAGAGCAATTGCTGATGAAAGAAGCATCACACATCAATGATATTTGCATACAAAAAGGTTTTGATTTTATTAGAAAAGGCATCACTGAAAAAGAAGTTGCCCAGTATATTGACGCGCAATTTGTACAAGAAGGCGCAGACGGTCCTAGTTTTGAAACAATCGTTTCTTTTGGCGCAAATGCCGCAGATCCTCATCATGAGCCGGATAATACAACTGTAAAAGAAGATGATTGCATTCTTATAGATATGGGCTGCAAAAAAAATCACTACTGTTCAGACATGACAAGAACAAATTTTTTCCATACCGCAGAAAAATTGTCTTCAAAGATGAATCTTCACACTGCTATTCATGACATTGTACGCACTGCAAACGAAAAAGCTGAAGCAATGATTTGTCCCGGAGTACGATTGTGTGACATCGATAAGACAGCCCGCGATATAATTTCTGCAGCCGGCTACGGGGACTATTTCACGCATCGTCTTGGACATTTTATCGGGCAGAGCGACCATGAACAAGGTGACGTCAGCTCCGCAAATAGTGCTTGTGTAAAAGAAGGAATGATTTTTTCAATAGAACCAGGCATATATCTTCCTGGTGACTTTGGCGTCCGTATAGAAGATCTTGTCCTCGTGACAAAAGACGGTTGCGAGCCGCTTAATCACGTGGACAAGAAATGGAAACTTATTTCTAAAAAATAATATTACTTTGCTGTAACTGTATACACAGTGCCGGATATTTCACTAGCCTGCGCTATACTTACAGCATTTAATGTAAATACATAGTCTCCTGTTGTGGTTGGAATGTATGTCAAGTTTTCTGCCGGATAGTTGTCACTCGTTGCCCAGGTGCTACTTGATGAATTACGGAATTTAAATTCATATGAGGTATTTGCCGTAAGCGAAACGGTAACTGTCCATTTCTTATTTGCAGAATCATAACTCATCGGCGTAGAGCTTGACCAACTGTTCATTGAGCCATACAGATACATCTTTGCATCAGCTAACGTCTCTGAATCTGAACCAAGCACAAAGAAGCAGTATCCATATGCGCCAATGCTACTCACGGTAATTGATGAACCGCTCCATGTAAGCGTTTCGCTTCCGTCAGAAACAAGACGTGTATATGTTGTTGAAGAAGGAATCGACGACCCACTCAACGTAACTCCTTGTGCAGTTGACGACAAGTTAAATACACAAAGCACAGCTTTTTCGCCACTCTTAGAAAGCGTATAAGCAGCCACATTTGTTGTGGAAGTATCTAGCACGTTTACTGAACCTTGTGTAAGCGCAGGATATTGTGAACGGGCAGCAACACAAGCTTTGTTAAGTTTTAGCACTGAATCAGAAGCGCTTGCCTGCGTTGCTTCCGCATCCCAATCAAATGGATAGCGATGCCGAATATCACCGCTTACACTAGCATCAGCTTGGGCAATTTCCTGTCCGTAGTAAATGATGGCTGTTGTAGGCCGCAGCAAAGACATTGCCGTAGCAAGTTTCCGTCTGCTCTCGTCAGTGTAAACGGTGCCAAGCCTATTCTTATACTCATCATGGTTAGCTAAAAACGTTCCATACGTACAGTTCATTGTATGGTCACCGGTATACAAGCAACTTGTTGCGTAAGACGCCCTGCTGTTATCTATTGCATTAAATATGCTATTGCCTGCATCAAAATCAAGCAACATATTGAATTCCGGTGCTGTAGCAGTACCAAAATATGCATTGAGCGTGCTGCGATTATTTGTAACCCACGTCTCAGCAAGCATCATTTTTGGTGAAGTAAACGAATCAATTGTACTTCTAAATTCTGCAAGAAGCGCATGTGTCTGCGGAGTGTTTGAATACTGCCCGTCATTCTCAATGAGATACAAAACAGCGTCTGCGCGAAGACCGTCAAATCCCTTTGAAAGCCAATATTTAACAACGTTCTTCATTTCAACACGCACTTCAGGACAGCGATAATTTAAATCAGGCATTTCTGACCAGAATGGTGCATAGTAATATTGTTTGCGCGTTTCGTTATAATACCATGTGTTAGAATTACCCATCGGATTCCAAGACAATTTTGTGTCATTCCACAAATACCAGTTTGTGTAATCAACTCCGTCAACTGTCTTCTTGTTTATTGAGTAATTAAACCATGCACATTGGCTAGATGTATGATTAGGAACAAAATCAAAAATAATTTTCATTCCGCGCGCATGTACCGCATCAATAAGTTGAATCAAATCTTCTTCCGTACCAAAATTGCTATTCACCGTATAGAAATCAGTAATATCGTATCCATGCATATTTGTGCTTACACGCGAACCGGAACTACTTCCGGAATTACAAGCCATAAACGGAGACAGCCAGATTGTGTCGCATCCAAGTGTTTCCTGAATATAGCCCAATTTTGCGGTAATGCCGTCAAAGTTTCCTATTGAACCATCAACAACTTTACTTGCAGAAATTCCATCATCACTTGAATGAGCAAAAGACTTCATCCAAACATGATAGAACGTACTGTTCTGCCACCAACCAGAAGTTAACCCAGAAGATTGATTTTCCACACTGCTGACAACGTGCGGACTTGTATACGATGTGTCGTATGATGAAGGGTCTTCTGTTAATCCAAGGGTATCGCTCGGATCTGAACTACAAGAAACAAATATAACTGTAAGCAGAAATATCTGTAACCGAACAAATTTTCTCATTTGCCTACTCCTGTAAAAAATAAATTTGCTGCGATTACTCTCTACATGTATTATTTTAATGCAAAAAAATCCTTATTCTTTTTTAGATATAAAAAAATTACTCTTGTTCAATAATATCTGAAAATTTATCCATAAACGGAATCTATATTTCAAATATTATTGAACTAGAATTAAACTGTTATTTTACACTTGTAGCTTCTGCTTCAGTAGCATGACGCCAATGCTGACTGCGTCCTATGCCAAGCCCGATTTCACCTCTCATTTCAAGCCATGCTGGTGAATTTCCACTTGCTGCGTGGTACGTAATCTTACATTTGTATGCTTTACCGTCTCCAGGATCAACAACTGTTCCGCCTGACCATGAACCTGTTTTATCTTTTTTAAGTCCATAAATCCATGGCGTTCCCAAAAGCATCATTTCTTCAGGCTTGCCTGCAACAGGAAATCCTTTTATAGGCTTTACACCTTTGCATCCGTATGCCTTACAGTCTGGTTTTTCTCCAGCAGCGCTCACCATCTTGCCGTACAAAAGATTGTTCTCTTCATAGATGAGCCATCCTCCGGTAGCTTTGTCTGTTTTTTCATCCCAGCTAATCCAATAGTCCTCAACCGGGTCAGCTGCAAATGCCATTCCTGCACACACCATAAGTGCTGCAACAAGTGCAATCATCTTCTTCATTCTTCTTCCTCCAAAAAATGAATTTTTCGTTGTTACTTTTTATATACCTACATATAGTAAACTTAAATATCAGTAATTGCAAATTCATATTCTTCTCATAGACAATGAAATTCGATATACTTTTTATATGGAAAACAAAATTCTTCATTTTGAAAGCGATTATATGGAAGGTGCTCACCCTGCAATTCTGCAACGCCTTATCGATACAAATATGGAAAAAACGCCCGGCTATGGCGAAGATGCATACTGCGAAAGTGCTCGGGCAAAAATTCGAACTGCATGTGCCTGCCCAAAAGCGGAAGTCCGTTTTCTTTCTGGCGGAACCCAGACAAACGCAACAATCATTGCAGCTGTATTACGTTCTTGGCAGGGTGTTGTTGCTGCACAGACAGGACATATTGCTGTTCATGAAGCAGGTGCCATTGAAGCAACTGGTCACAAAGTAATCACACTTCCACAACATGAAGGAAAACTTGATTCAAATGAATTAGATGCGTACCTTACCACTTTTGAATCTGATGGTAACAAGGACCATATGGTTGAACCAGGCATGGTTTATATTTCCCATCCAACAGAATACGGCACGCTTTACACAAAGCAAGAGCTTGAAACAATGCACTCTGTCTGCGTAAAACATCATATTCCACTTTTCTTAGATGGTGCGCGACTTGGATACGGACTTGCTGCAGAAAAAACAGATGTCACACTTCCTATCATTGCTCAAAACACAGATGTTTTTTATATTGGCGGAACTAAAGTTGGTGCTTTATTTGGAGAAGCGGTTGTCATTCCTAATCAAGAACTTACTCCTCATTTTTTTACTGTAATAAAACAACACGGCGCCCTTCTTGCCAAAGGTCGCATTCTTGGCATTCAATTTGACACTCTTTTTACAAATGACTTATATTACAAAATTTCACGCAACGCAATAGACAATGCTTTGTTCCTTAAAAAAGAACTCTCAAAAAAAGGCGTGCGTTTTTTTATAGATTCGCCAACAAATCAACAATTTATAATTCTAGACAATGCCTCCATTGAAAAACTCTCTTCAAAACTTGGCTTCAGCTTCTGGGAAAAATATGACGACTCACATACTGTTGTCAGATTGGCAACAAGCTGGGCAACAAAGCATGAAGACATAGAAGAAGTTGTCTCCTTGTTCTAGCTAACGCTATTATTTCGTTTAATTCCTTATATAACAACAAATATACCTTTTGTTAGTTTAAAAGAGTATATTTGTTGTTTGTTTATTTATGCATACCTCTTTCAAAAAGACTTCTAAAAACAAAATGTGTAAAAGGCGCGGCTGCAAACATATTCCAAAAGAAAGCCATTGGAAAATTCTTAATCAACGTACCTATCCAAATTGCTGGCAGCTGCAAAAGTGGCTGTTTTGCCAGAATGATATTAAAAAGTATTGAAGCAATTAAGCTCATGCTCGGACACATAATTGCAACTGTACCAGCTTGTCTCATGAGCAGGCAAAAATATGGATTATCTTTTTGTTCGTCACAATGTTTTTTTGCAAATAATAGTCCAATTCTATTTCCCCATAAATTGGAAACTACAAACACAATCAACCCCATGTACCAAGCTTCTTTTAAAGCGTCACCAAACACAGTATTTCTCATGTTACTAAATCCGCCGTTGGCCAGATTGAATCCTTCTTTGATAGCAACATTGTAAACTTCCATGCCGATAGCCATTGTATACGACATGAGTAGACCGAAAAAAATTCCTTTTAAATCTGTCTTGCTTTTCTTTTCAACAACATCATTCATATATTTTTCTCCTTACAAAAAATAACGGGCAGCCAACAAAAATTCTTTGTTGACCGCCCGTGCATAAAAAAAGCGCGGGCCTTTAACAGTTGGGTTTATGCTGTTATGGCTACGCGCTGTGATTTTGTTTTACCAAAAAATCAAAAAAATGTCAAATCAGACCTTCGTACACAAGACCTTTTTTCCCGTCAACAGTAACTGAAAGTCCAGTTTCAAGAGATGCAAGGGCATCCGGCGCTTCCAAAATCCAAACAAGCTCTTTGTTGCTTGCAGCAAGTTCTTCATTAGAAATATCACTTCCTCCCTCTGCAATAACTCCATTGCATATCCTGAGCAACGGAATAAAATCTTTTGTAATTCTTTTGCATACAATTACGGTGTCTTGCGCCTTACGCATAAATTCAACAGCGTCATTCGGAGACTCAACATTCACTACACGTCCAGAAGCAAGTGGTTTTTTATCTTGTGTGCAACCAAACATCGTTCCGCGTGCAAGTACGTTTCCCACAACAAGCACTTTAATTGTATTAGCCATAAGCGGACTATGTAACGGAATACTTGCTATCATCACAACACTATCAGACAATGCAACAGCGCCTTCATCAAGTGCCATTTTTATTGAATTCTGAATCATTGCCTCTGAATCACTTGCTTTCTTGCAAAGAATAGGATTTACACCCCAGTTAAGCATAAGCTGGCGCGCTACTTGGTCATCAGGAGTAACGGCAATTACAATCTGTTCCGGTCTAAAACTGCTTATCATGCGGGAAGTATTTCCGTGTAGCGTTGGTGAAATAATTGCCTTTGCTTTTACATCGGATGCCAATGTATACGCAGCCATTGCTACAGTTCTTCCTAAATTTTTATTAACTTCATACGTGTTATCTATCTCACGCATACGATCTATATATTCTTGAGATTCCTCTGTTGTACGTACAATACGGGACATTGTTTCTACTGCAAGAACAGGATACTTTCCACCAGCAGTTTCTCCAGAAAGCATCACCGCATCTGTTCCGTCAAAAACAGCATTTGCAACATCTGTCAACTCAGCACGTGTTGGACGAGGATTAACAATCATCGAATCGAGCATCTGGGTAGCCGTAATTACCGGTTTTCCTGCCTGTCTGCATCTTGAAATTATTTTTTTCTGAGCCAAAGGAATTCGTTCTGTAGGAACCTGTACGCCCAAATCGCCACGCGCAACCATTATTCCGTCTGACTCTTCTATGATACGGTCAATATTATCCAACCCTTCTTCGTTTTCAATCTTAGAAATAATACGTGCCTTGCTACCCAAAGATGTCAAATATTCACGAATTTGAACAACTTCTTCGGGAAAACTCACAAAACTTGCTGCCACAAAATCAATATTCTGCTCTACGCCAAACGCAATATCTTTTTTGTCCTGCTCAGCCATAATAGGAAGCCCGGCATGAAGTCCCACCAGATTTACATTTTTTTTGCTTCCAATTACACCGCTATTGTTAGCCTTGCAGATAACCTTTTCACCGTCTACATGGTCAACAATCAATTCAATAAGTCCATCCGCCATAAGAATATGAACACCTGGCACCGCACGCTTAGCAACATCTTTCCATGAAAGAGAAATATGTCCTGACTTACCATCCTTTGCACCATAACAAAAAGAACCATCGGCAACCACATCAATTATGTCGCCAGCAGTAATAACAATATCTTTTCCTTCAAGAGTCATGCCAGTACGAATTTCCGGACCTTTCGTATCAAGCATAATTGCAACAAGTTTTTTTTCTTCAGCAGCAATACGCTTTACACGGTCCATTGCATCTTTATGCCAGCTATATTCTCCATGTGAAAAATTGAACCGGGCAATATTCATTCCTGCAGAAATCATTTTCCTAATTGTTTCATCGGTATTTGAAACAGGACCAATTGAGCAGACAATCTTTGTTTTCTGAGTAATCATACTATTACTATACAAGCAATATCTTTTTTTTACAATTAAAATTTCATTCTTTTCTCTAGCCGTTAAATCATAAGAAGTATACACTGTTGTCATTCACGTTTTACCAAAAGGAGTATTGAATTATGAAGAAATTTATCTGCTGCATGGCAGCTTTCTTGCTTTTTTTTACCACGCACCTTTTTGCAGAAGACCTTAACCCTTATAAAAGTGCAGATAATGAAACAAAAACACTTCTTGATGATACGGATAAACTGATAGAAAATAAGCAGTATAAGTCAGCGTTTGAGCGCCTTCCTACAGAAAACAAAAATGAATATATCATTGCAAAAAAAATAGAAATTTGTGACAATTATTTTGCAACAACCCTTATGCATCAAACGTTTGCTTTTAAAGATTTGGAAAAAGATGAAACTCTAGACTCCGTGCGCTCTTCTAATTTTTCTGGAAACATGGTTGATTTTGATCCAGTGAAAATTGTTGCAGACTTTGAAACTAAAAACGGCGCTTCAGCAATACTTGAAAAATCTTTAGGTGACTACTACATGAGCGTCTATACCAACTACGAAGGTAACTGGCTTCTGGAAGATAAAGAAGTAATAAACAATTGCTACAACAATTACCTTCTTTCCTACAACAAAGACTGCTATGACACAACATCGCTTGCAAACTTTGGATACATGTGCCTTGCCACAAAAGACTTCACAAAAGCAATCGAAGTGCTCAACAAAGAACTTACTTACAAAGAAGATCCAAACATACATTATAATCTTGCCCTAGCACTCATAAACACAGGGGACAATAAACAAGCTGCTCCAGAAGCACAGAAGGCAGCTCTTTCCTACAAGAATTTAGATTATAAAATAGACGCATATTTACTTTGTGCCGAAGCATTTTCAAATGAAAATTCTTTTGATGAAGCGTTAAAACAAGTCGATACTGTCCTTGCTTATTCGGAAAATGATTACCGCGCTTATGATGAATACGTTTCTATATACCTAAAAAACAACAACTTTGAAAAAGCAGGTGAATATGCCGATAAATTATTTGCCCTTGCACCAGAAAAACCTGCGGCAACACAAATGGTTTTCAGCCGCTACTTTACTGTTGCCGATGATGAACTTGAAAAATTCTTTGTAAGAAATCTTGAAACATACAAAGACAAACCTGCAGTCCTTGGAAATTTAAATTATCATTTTGCTTATTTCTATTTTGCTAAAAAAAATAAAGACAAAGCTGTTTTGTACGGACAACAAGCAAAGCAAAATTTTATTGACGCAGAATTATACCAAGATGAAACAAAACAAGCTATCGATGAAATGCTCGAGGCAGTTCAGTCAAACTAACGAAAAATAGTTTATAATTTGTTGTAATATAAATAAATAACGATTTCCATTTTTTATACTGTTTTACTTTATACGTTTGTTGGCAATCGTTTTTTATTTGGTGAACACTTGTAAACATTTATATTCTGGATGAATAAAAGTGCCAAAAGGAACACCATATGTCTGCTCAAGAACTTGTGGTGTAAGTACGACTTCTGGTTGTCCGCTCAACGGTATTCCATTTTTTGGCAACAACATAATGTTGTCCGAAAAACGAATTGCTGTATTTAAATCATGTATTGAAACAAGAACACCTGGTTTTTTATCTGAAGGAATCTTTCCACGTGCAAGGTTCTTTATCAAAGAAAGTAATTCTGTTTGATATCCAAAATCTAAGTTAGCAATAGGCTCATCAAGTAACAAAAAATCCGGTTCTTGCGCAAGAGCACGCGCAATTCTTACTTTCTGAAACTCTCCACCAGAAAGTGAAAATATTTTTCTGTCAGCAAGATTCGTAATCTGTACGGCATCAAGAACAGAATCAACGCATTCAATATCTTTTGCCGAAAAATGTTCAAAAGCATTTGTATGCGAATATCGCCCTGTAAGCACAACGTCTCTTACTGAATAATTCCATGAAGGAACCTCTGTCTGCGTAAGATATGAAATATGCGAGGCAATTTGTTTTCGAGAAAAGTGTATTAATTCGTAACCGTTCAATGATGGTTTTTTTTCTGCAGAATCAATTGTCAAGCCGCTCATCTCAATTCCTGCAAGTAGAGAAAGCAATGTTGATTTACCGCTGCCATTTGGTCCAGTTAAACAAATAAATTCTCCGGAGTGAAGCACAACAGAAACATTCTGAAGCACGGAATTTTTATTCCACGAAGCGGAAAGATTTTTCATTTCAAGCACGAACTCAGGCATTTTTTAACCCCCGCTGGGAAAAAACAAGCGAAATGAAAAAAGGCGCTCCAAGAAGCGCAGTTATCGTGCCCACAGGAATTTCTGCCGGCGCAACAACAACTCGTGCCAAAACATCTGACACTAACATAAGGACTGCTCCGCCCGCCATTGAAAGAGGAATTAATGTTCTTCCTTTTGCACCAAAAATTCTTCTAATCACATGGGGCGCTATCAATCCAACAAAACCAATTGTTCCGCCCGCACAAACAGCGGCTGACGAAGCAAGCGCTCCTCCAATTATCACCAACAGCTGTAATTTGTTTACTTCTACACCTAGAGAAAGCGCTGTTATTTCTCCGCCAGATAATAAATCTAGTTTTCTTCCACAAAAAAGAAGAATTAAAACAGAAACAACTGACGGTAAAAAAATAAATCGTAATTCATCCCAACCACGGCCGCTAAAACTTCCTAACATCCACATATACATAGTGTGCAATTCTTTGGAACGAATCATTAATAGAATTGAAGTCAAGGCGGAATAGAAAGAACCTAGTGCTGTTCCACAAAGAAGAAGTGTCACCGTACTAACAGGTCCAGTCTTTTTGCTTGCAAGAACTGTAACCAAAAAACCTGCACAAAGCGCTCCAATAAAAGCTCCTCCGTTTACCGGAGAAATTACCGTAAATACTTTTGACGAGGCACCAAAAGAAATGCCTCCAGTAATTACAGCTCCAAGCGTTGCTCCTGAAGAAATTCCCATTATACCTGGTTCAGCCAGCGGATTTCTAAAAAACAGTTGAAATGCCGCCCCTGCCGCAGCAAGTAAAGCTCCCGTCAATGCTGCAAGCAATGTTCGTGGAATTCGTATTTGAGTAAAAATAATTTTTGCAAATTCATCTTGGGTATTGCTTAGCAGTGATTGTATTTGTATTTTTTCTGAGCCAACAAAAAGCGAACAAATAAATGATATCGCAACAAGTAAAAGTAAAAAAGTTATTTTAAAGAATAAAATTGTCTTTCCTGCTCTCTTCACTTTTTATCCTCTTGCACCAACAAATCGTCATAATTAATTTCTGGATGAAGCTGCTTTGCAATAATTACTATTGCTTGTGTAATCCGCGGACCAGGTCTTGAGCAAATGTTGCTATCTATAAAATAAATTTTTTTATTTCTCACTGCTGGTATTGTCTGCCAGCCATTTCTTTTTTCAATTGAAGCAAGCGTTTCATTTTCCATATCTGGAATAAGAATGACGTCTGGTTGACGAACAATTATTGCTTCTTCACTCACCATTGGATATTCTTCATTGAGTGATGCAAAAATATTTTCGCCACCGGCAATATGAATCATCTCAGAAATAAAACTAGTTTTTCCTGCACTCATAAAAGGTGAATTCCACACTTCATAGTAAACCTTTACTTTTTTGGAAGAAGCACTTCTTTTTTGAACGCTATCAATTGTTTTTATAATATCGTTTTCTATTTGCACAGCTTCTTTGGAATGCCCTGTATATGTTCCTATATATTTTATTTCTTTTATTACCGCATCTATTGAATTTGCATCAGAAAGATAAACCGGAATTCCAACCTTTTTAAGTGGCGTAACAAGATAGTCATGCATTCCTTTTGAACCATATACAAAATCAGGTTTACACGCCAAAATCTTTTCCAAAGAAAGTGTTTTGCCGTCAAAACCTCCCACACTTTGCACTTTTTTAAGTTCTTCAGGAAAATCACAATAATCTGTTCGGGCCACAATTTGATTGTATGCTCCTAAAGCACATAAAATTTCACTTCCAGCTGGAGATAAAACAATTATACGTTTTGGCACAGCATAGGCACCTATTGTTTGGAATATAGCAAACAGTACCCATAGAATCACCTTTTTCATTATATTTGCAATGTTCTGTTTATTTGTTTCCATTATGTTTCCCCTGCCTATTCTGTACCCAAATATTACTTTGTTTTTGCGCCCCACTCTGCATAATATGCGTCAAGTTCTTTTTTTATTTCATCAGTTATTATTCCGTCTTTGCCCGAAGAATATAAAGATTCAATAACTTCTTTCATAGAGACAATCGCGCGGGCCGGGAATTGATACTTTTCACTAATCTCATCAAGCGCACATTTATTTGTTTCAAGACCGCGCTCCATTCGATCAAGTGACACCATTAAACCTTTAATTTGTACAGCTCCGGGCTTACTTCCTTGAGCCTGAATTATAGGAAATGTTTCTTCTATTGATTTGCCAGACGTTGTCACGTCCTCAATAATAACTATTCTGTCACCATCTTTTATAGGACTACCCAATAAAATACCAACATCCCCGTGGTCCTTTATTTCTTTCCTGTTTGAGCAGTATTTTATTTCTTTTCCATAAAGTTTGTCATACGCGATTACTGTTGCAACACTCAGCGGTATACCTTTATATGCAGGTCCAAAAAGTACATCAAAGTCATCACCAAAATTAGTATGTATTGCCTGCGCATAATATTCTCCCAATTTAGAAAGCTGGCTACCGGTAATGTAAGCACCTGCATTCATAAAAAAAGGAGAATGACGTCCACTTTTTAAAGTAAACGAACCAAATTTGAGCACTTTGCTCTCAACCATAAAATCAATAAATTCTTTTTTATACTGTTCCATAGAAATGTATCATACTGAATTCCGCTTGCAGAAACAATGCATATATGATACGTTGTGATTGTTACCGCATTGATTGTGGTCGTGCGATAATTCTCTGGAGAGTCTCCGAAAAGGGGCGCCGAAGGTTTAAGCTATAAATTTTTTTTCCGCAATAGAAATAAAAATTTATATCGATATCTCAGGCAAATGGACAGAGCATTTATTATATGCTGTTCTACCACTCTAGAGAGCCCGTACCTGCCAACAACAGTATCCGGGCTCTTATTCTTTTAAAGAAATAATGCCTCTGCTTTTCTACACGCTCTACTGCGGCCAAGGTGTTACTTCTCTAATTATTTTAAGGAGAGAACTCAAAATGTTCTCATCATTCGATTCTTTTCTCCAAAAAGTAGACAATTTTGTCTGGGGAATTCCGCTCATTGTGTTGATTCTGGCAACTGGTATTCTTCTTACCATCAGAATCAAGGGTATGCAGTTTGCAAAGCTAGGTCTTGCACTCAAGTCAATCTTCCGCAAGCCCGATGGAGAGCACGGTGAAGTTTCTAGCTTCAAAGCTCTTTGCACTGCTCTTTCCGCAACAGTAGGAACAGGAAATATTGTTGGTGTAGCAACTGCTATTTTTGCAGGCGGACCAGGTGCAATGTTCTGGATGTGGCTTGCTGCCTTGCTTGGCATGGCAACAAAATATTCAGAATGTCTGCTTTCTGTACACTTCCGCGAAGTAAAAGCTGACGGTCACATTGTTGGCGGTCCTTTCTATACTATCGAAAAAGGCATGGGGAAGAAATTTAAATGGCTTGCCATCCTTTTTGCAATTTTTGGTTCACTAGTCGGACTTTTTGGAATTGGAACATTTACTCAGGTGAACAGCATTTCAAGTGCAACCACTTCCTTTTTTGATCCAGCAAATAGTTGGACGGTAGAACTTTTTAAAAATAATTATTCTTGGGTTACCGTCATTACTTCTTTGGTTCTTGCAATTCTTGTCGCAATAATTCTTTTTGGCGGATTAAAACGTATTTCTGGCGTTGCTGTTTTTGTTGTTCCGTTTATGTGCATTTTGTATGTTCTCTTTGGACTTGTCATTATTCTTACTCACTTAGGACAAATTCCTGCAGCTTTTGCAGAAATATTTAGAAGCGCGTTTGGTTTGCGTGCTGTAGCAGGAGGCGCTTTTGGAGCAATGCTTGTTGCCATGCAAAACGGAATCGCTCGAGGTATTTTTTCAAACGAAGCAGGCCTTGGCTCCGCTCCAATAGCCGCTGCCGCTGCTCAAGTTGCAGAGCCAGTACCACAGGGACTCGTTTCCATGACAGGAACTTTTTTTGACACCATTGTCATCTGCACTATAACCGGTCTTGTCATTGTTCTTGGTGGCACTTGGAATATTGGCGTCAAAGGATATGCTATCACTCAGGCTGCTTTCTGCAAACTACTTCCTTTCATCAATTCAAACGTTGTTTCCTTTATACTTATGGTCTGCCTTGTATTGTTTGCCTTTACAACAATTCTTGGCTGGGATTATTATAGCGAGCGTTGCGTTGAATATCTTTCAAAAAGCAATATGGCTATCGTAAAAATATATCGCACGCTGTACATTATTGCTGTTTTTATAGGCCCTTACATGACTATCAGTGCCGTTTGGAAAATTGCCGACATCTTTAACGGACTAATGGCAATTCCAAATGTAATATCATTGATTGTTCTGTCGGGAACTGTTGCAAAACTGACAAAAGATTATTTTACGGCGCAGAAGAATAAACTATAATATTTAAGGTTATTTTTGTATTCTTCTTTTAACAAAAAGCACAGCTTTGCTAGTCAAAACTGTGCTTTATTTATTTACATTATAACAATTTATATATCAAGAACAAAATCCCCCGTCAAAAATATAAGAAAATAATCATAAAAAACATTGCTTAATATTCAAAATCTCCATTTTTTTGCTGAATTCTTTTTGCATTCTTTTACAATGTAGCATATAATATCCCAAATGCTTGTGGAAGAGCTTACCAAAGAGGACGTTGAGTTCTTTTTTAACAAATATAAATATAATTCTGAACTCATTGTAAATCTTGAGCGCCGGTTGCTTAAAGAGTCGTACAATTACGAAAAATGGCATCGCCTGCTTAAAGAAAATTCTCTGCTCACCAGACGCTTGTTTGCAGAAAATCAAATTAACCTTACAAAATATGTTTCTTCTGTACTTTCTGCAGCAGACCAACTTAAACCAGAGACAGCAAGTTTTTATTATCTTCATATCCTTTTTTTCCTTTTTGAAAATCACAATGATATTCTTATTACAGACAATCTTGTTACTGCAATACAGTATTGCCCTTCTAGAAACAACAATAAAAGTATCTTTGCCTCATGTCTTGATTTAGGAATAAGCCGAGTCATTTCAAACAGAGCAAATTATGATGAAACAGAGAAACTTTTCAATAAAGCCCGTGAACAATTCCCTGATTTGCAGCAACTTGATGATCCTATAACAAAAGTACATTACATGTTCTGCTTTTTATATCAGCTGCTCAATGAATGCCTTGCACCCAACCCAAATGTTTCAATTCTTACAAAAACAGTAAATGATGCATATACTACGCTTGCAGAAAAAATGAATTCACAGGTGTATGCACAAATGTGGAATGGTTCAACAGATTTCCCTTTCCACATAAATCTTTTAAAACGCTTTTTTAAAATTTATGCAATTTTTGGATGGTATTCATCACTTAACAAAAATCAGAATAATAATTCAGACGCGGAATCACTTTCTACCATATATCAATGGATATCTGATGAATATTGTGCAGAAAAACAAAATGGCCGCATTAACAGTATGATATTTACTGCATACCACCGCATGCTCTTTGTCACAGAGAAAATTTCTTTAGAAGAATATGTAAAAATATTATCAATCAGATACTTAGAAACACGAGAAATTGAAACACAAACTTATAGCTATCCTGATAATTCCTTTCCTGACGATGAAGATCCGGTAAGCAGCCAGTTTGCTGATGTGCTTGATACCGTAAAAATATTTTCGGAATCATTTAGTTTTGTATTCATTTTGATGCAAGAATTATTTACTTAAACAAAAGACAACTCTGTAAAAAAACAAATTCGCCGAGACACAGAATTTTATTACATTCTCATGCCATACTCAGACAAAGGCATTGTACTTGATCCTTTTATTGCAGAAAATACAAAAACTATCTTGCAGAGTTGCGAAAATTCAGAAGACTGTCTTGCTTTCTTGCTTACTGTTTTCTTACACCGCCAAATTTCAACAGCAATACATTTCTCAATGATAAGCAGACTTTCTGTCCTTTGTTACACTCATTTTTCTGCAGCACGTCCGGAACTTTTTTCAGGTATTCCTGGCTGCGAAACAAAAGATAAAGCAATTCAGTTTGTAAAAGAAGCAGGTCTCTGCCATGACATTGGAAAATTATATTGCACTAATTTGGTAAATCTTCATTTTAGAAAAATCACTGATGAAGAATTTTCAATTCTCTGCACACATGCAAAATTGGGATATGATTTCATTAAACAAATTCCTCTTTTAAGCAAATATGCAGACATTGTATACGGTCATCACAAATGGTATGACGGAACGAATGGTTATCCTGCAGAATTTGACATAACAAAATCTCCGTACAAAAAATTTATTGACCTTATTACTATTTGCGATTCAATTGATGCGGCAACAGATACGCTTGGTAGAAATTACGCAAAAGGAAAAACCTTCAGCGTCATGCTCGAAGAATTAAAAACTTTTGCAGGAACACGATATTCCCCAGAACTTGTTGAACTGCTAGATAAAGATGAAACACTTAAGGCACAAATTTCAGAAATGACCGGTGAAGGCAGAAGTGCCGTTTATTATGAAATGTATAATCAATATATTTCTCCACATATTACCTTTTCCTCAGACGATGAAAAAACAGTACACGCTTTTTCAAAAGAAGACGCAAACGCAGTCATTACATTCTATAAAAAATGTTATCCAGGCTGTAGCGAATCTTTGCTCAGCACTCATCTTGATTCTCTTTCTTGTAGCAAATACACAAAAGGATATGTCCTCTGCGACAAACGTAATCTTGTCTATGCGGTTCTTTTTGGCAGAATGACAACGCCACTTCCTAAACTTCCAATTGAAAGTTTTTGCAAGGATGTAAAGCAGCCGGAAAATTATACGAAACCTAATATTGATGCCACCCCTTGTTTCATTATAGATGAAATTCTTGTTCTGCCAAATTTCAGAAGAAAAGGATACGGAACAACAATGATTAGTTTTGTTGAAAATGAATTGCGCGCAACAGGAAATATTAAAATTGCCATCAATATACTTAAAGACTTTCACGAAGAAAGTTTCTTTTGGATTAACGGTTTCTGTGACACAAAATACAGCAGAATGGAAAAAGACTGCTCCGCGCTGCCTGTTGATGAATTACAAGTTTAACATAACGCTCGGTAGTTTTTAATATTTTTATTTTATTCATTACAATATATACAAATAAAAATATTAAAATTCTGCAACAAATCATTCCACTATGTGTCTAACATATGATAAACTCTTTTTGTTGAGGTAAAATTATGTCAGAAAAAAACATCGTCCATCCGTGGACATTTCTTGATGCATATCGTGGAAAAATCTTTGACACACAATGGCCAACATTTCCGCAGGTATTGATGATTTCTACAGACCGATATCCTAACAGCCCTTGCTTTACAGATTTTGACGGTCCTAACGAATCTAAAAGAACACTTACGTACTCACAAGTTCTTGCCAACGTACAAAAACTTGCTAAGTGGATGACAGCGCAAGGTGTAAAAAAAGGTGACAAAGTCGCCGTAACAGGAAAAAACTCCCCTGAATGGGGCACAGTATATCTTGCCACACTTTTTGCAAGTGCTATCATCATTCCTATCGACTACAATCTTCATGAAAATGAAATGGAAAATCTTATCAAAGTAGCAGAACCAAAATTACTTTTCGTAGACGAAGATAAATTTGACTACTTTAATAAAAATGCTGGCAAAAAAATTGGCGTCTATTCTCTCAGCCCAAAGCACGAAGAAGTATACGTATATAACCTAGAAACAAATAAGAAAGTAAAAGAAAATCCTCCCGCAGAGCCAAACGACATTGCGGCAATTCTTTTTACTTCCGGCACAACAGGCACACCAAAAGGTGTCATGCTTACCCATGAAAATTTTATCAGTGACTGTTATATTGCACAATCAAACTTCCACCACGGCAACGGGGATGTTTTCTATGCTTTGCTTCCTATTCATCATGCATACACAATGCAGGCCGCTTTTATAAATCCCCTTTCAACGGGAGCAGAAATTGTTTTTGGAAAGAGCATGGCAGTTACAAAACTAATGCATGAACTTCGAGAAGGCAAAATTACCGTCATGCTTGGAGTTCCTCTTCTTTATAACAAACTTCTTGCTGGAATCAAAAAAGGAATCCGCGCAAAAGGTCCTCTTGTTGCCGGCCTTATGAAATTCCTCATGGGCTTTTCATATTTTGTAAAAAAAGTATTCAATAAAAATCCTGGAAAAGTTCTCTTTAAAAAAGTTCTTGAACAGGCAAATATTTATACTCTGCGTGTTGCAATTTGTGGCGGCGGTCCTCTTTCACCAAGTGTATTCAAAGCTTACAACGCTGCAGGTATAAACTTCATTCAGGGATATGGCCTTACAGAAACATCACCTATTGTCACTCTTACTCCTATTGAACATTTTAAAATTGAAAGCGTAGGAAAAGATTTTTATCCGTATGAAGAAATTAAAATTCTTAATCCTGATAGCGAAGGCATTGGTGAAATTGCAATCAAAGGACCAATGCTCATGAAAGGCTACTACAATATGCCGGAAGAAACAGCAAAAATGTTTACAGAGGACGGCTTCATCAAAACAGGTGATATTGGAAAACTCGACAGCGAACACTATCTTATTCTTTGCGGGCGCGCAAAAAATATCATTGTGACTTCTGGTGGTAAAAATGTTTATCCTGAAGAAATTGAGGATTCTTTCCAGCTTTATGACGATGTTCATCAAATTGTTGTTCAAGGTTATAAAATGGAAGATGACCCTTCTTCAGAAGGAATAGAAGCTCTTATTTACCCGTCAGATGATGTATATGAACGACTTGGATTAAAACGCGAAGAATCATTTGACGCTCCGCAAGTAAAAGATATTATCCAGAAAGAAGTTGATGAAGTAAATCGTTCTCTTCAACCTTATGCTCGTATTACAAAGACTACTATCCTTAAGCAGCCTCTGGCAACAACAACAACGCTAAAAGTAAAACGTAATTATTCAAAAAAATAAACTATTAGGGGAGGAGCCCCTCCCCTGGTACGCACTTCGTTGCGTACACACCCTTCTCTGCGGGGAAGTTCCCTTTGAAACGACCCCGCAACGCCCCTCTATTATTTCTTACAATACAATTTCAAAAGCTCAGCAATTACAAGTGAACAATCACCTTTTATACAAATAGATTTTTCTTTTATATCGCCAGGAATTTCTTCTTCCGCAGTCTCTTTGTTAATGCAGACATACATTGTATGAGGATATTCCTTTGCCATGTTCCAGAAAGGATATTTAATAATTGACGGAGTATTAAATCCTACGCCAAGTTCAAAAAGCAATACATTTTGTTTGTAATATTTAGTAACAAAATTATCAAAATTGAGTGAGGCTTTATTCCAACCGGCATCTTCAACAAAAGTATTATCAGCCCTAAGATTCATACTCATTGGCTTTCCGCATTTTGGACAGCGAGGAATCAAAGCTGAAGGAATTTTCATATTTTTTTGTTCATCATACATTGCTCGTACTTGTGTTTCATTATCATATGTCGAATTATGGCAAGGAACGCTGCATTGAAATAATCCATAATCACCTTGCGTATAAAATATTCGTTTTTTATCAAAACCTGCCTTCTGAAATTGATGATCCACATTTGTTGTAAGCACAAAATATTCTTTGTCATCAATCAACGTGAGTAAATCTGTATATACTTTTCCAGCTCCGCATTCATATCGATTCACATAAATATATCTACTCCAATAAGCCCAATATTCTTCCATTGTTTCAAAAGGGTAAAATCCCCCGGAATACATGTCGGTGAATTTATACTTTTCAATGAAATCAGAAAAATATTTTTCAAAACGTTCTCCACTGTATGTAAAACCTGCAGCTGTAGAAAGTCCTGAGCCGGCGCCAATAAGAATAGCATCAGCATCATGTATCAAGTTAGAAATTTGCTCTAATTGATTACCCATCATTACTCCTACACCATCATTTTTCTTTTAATAAATACATATAAAACAAGCAGTAAACCTTTTGTTAGTCTACTGCTTGCCCTTTTTATTCTATAGAATAACTTTTGTTATCTTCTATTTTATCTCTATTAATTCATACTTTCTTGTTCCCATCCCTACTTTTTCGGCCTGCTCAAGCTGAGCTTCCCACACTGTTGTTGGATGAATGTCTTTAGACCAATCGTTACTCCCTTCGTAACCCTGGTGTATATGTTTTTGTTCAGCAAGTAAAGAACCTGGAAGCAATGGTTGTTTTTGAACCATTTCCGCACATGCTTCATCAAGAGCAACGGCGTCTGTAGAGGCAAACATACCTACGTCACCAATAACCGGAACATCGTTGAAATTATAGCAATCGCAGAAAGGAGATACATCGACAATAAAACTTATATGAAATTGGGGCCTTCCCTTTACAACGGCAGCTGCATATTCCGCCATTTTTCGGCAAAGAATTTCATTTGTATTGTTTGCACCCGGATACGTTGCATCCTTTGGGCAAGCACCTATGCATCTTCCACAGCCTACACACTTGTCATAATCAATCACTGCTTTCTTTTTCCCATTAGATATTCCTTCTGGAACTTTTATCGTAATTGCATTTTGTCCACAAGCACGCGCACAACTTCCACAGCCAACACAAACATTTGTGTTTACAAGTGGCTTTCCTGCACTATGTTGTTCCATTTTACCAGCTCGGCTTCCACAACCCATTCCAATATTTTTTATTGCTCCACCGTAACCGGTAGCTTCATGAAGTTTAAAATGAGTAAGCGAAATGAAAACATCTGCATCCATTATCGCCCGTCCAATTTTTGCTTCTTTTACATATTCACCTTCTGAAAATGGAACTAAGGCTTCGTCCGTACCTTTTAATCCATCGCCTATAATTATATGACAGCCAGTAACAAGCGGATCAAATCCATCAAGATATGCTGCATCAAGATGTTCAAGCGCATTTTTTCTCATTCCCGGATACATTGTATTGCAGTCTGTAAGAAACGGACGACCACCTTTTGCTTTTACATAATCAACAAGCGCTCTTGCATACTGAGCGCGAATATAGGAAAGATTCCCCGGTTCTCCAAAATGCATTTTTATAGCCGTAAATTTATCTTCAAAATCTATTGAATCTAAACCCGCCGCTTTTGCAAGACGAATCATTTTTTTCATAAGATTTTCGCCATTTGTCATACGAAAATTACACCAGTACACCTTTGATTTGTTCATAGTTCTACCTCTTGTTTCAATGAGTGTATAATTGATTAGTATCAAAATCAATTGCAATTTCGCTAGTTTCATTTTTTTATATCTTTAGCTACACTAAATATTCTTTATTTACAAAAAAATAATTTTATTTGACATCTTGTAAAAAGCATTTATACTCGGTATGTAAGGATTCCATTTAAAACTAAATAAGTTATGTTGAATCCTGGGGGTATACAATGAACAGAATTACAAAAGCAATTCTAGTAATCGGTGCTGCAGGAAGCGCATTATTAATGGGCTGCAGCAAAGCAACAGTAAGTATTCCTAATAAGGACAAGCCACTTGTTTTCTTCAACCGCCAACCGTCAGATCCTACAAGCGGTGCGATTGACATGGCTTCAATGAATTGGAATAACAAGACATATTATGTTGGCTTCGATGCTGCTGGTGGTGGAGCAGTGCAAGGAAAGCTGATTACAGATTATCTTGCAACAGCAAATGTTTCTATTGACCGCAATGGTGATGGAACAATCGGATATGTTCTTTGCATCGGAGATGTTGGACACAACGACTCTAAAGCAAGAACTGAAGGAATCCGCAAAGCTCTTGGCACTTGGAACGGTTCTACAGATCCTGGAAAAGCAAAAGTCGGTTCAGCAGTAATTAGTGGAAAAACATTCAAAGTTGTTGAGCTTGAAGGAAAAGCAATGACCGGAACAGACGGTTCAACATGGAATGCTAACGCTGCTACAGAAGCAATGGGCGGCTGGGCCACAAAGTTCGGCACACAGATTGATATGGTTGTATCAAACAACGATGGTATGGCAATGGGCTGTCTGCAGGCTTCAAATTATCCGGCAGGAGTTCCGATTTTTGGTTACGACGCAAATGCTGACGCTATAGAAGCAATTGGAGCAGGTAAACTTACAGGAACAGTTTCGCAGAACGTTGACGCTCAGGCAACTGCTACGCTTCAGGTTCTCCGCAATCTTCTTGACGGACTTACCGATGCTGATGTCTATACAAAAGGAATCACCGAACCAGATCAGTACGGCAACAAAATCTCTGCTGAAATTGTCTATGTTCCAGAAACAAAAGCTCTTCTCGCTCAGAACACTGGCGTAAACAAAGACAACTGGGAAGCATACAAAGCAGGAAACCGCGACACAGGAATCAAACAGTCTGCAGCTCCTGCAAAGAAAGTTCTGCTTACAATTTACAACTCAGCAGACAACTTCCTTTCATCATCATATCTTCCGGCTCTTAACTATTATGCTCCTCTTCTCGGCATTAAGTTGACAGTTGTACAAGGCGATGGACAGAACGAATCAAGCTGCATTGATAAGTTTACCAACCTTGGCAACTATGATGCTTATGCAATCAACATGGTCAAAACCAACTCTGGTGCAGACTATACTGACAAGCTGAAGTATTAATAGAAAGCCCTTTTCGGTTTTAACTAGTTGGAAAAGGCCATGTCCTCTAAATGGATATGGCCTTTTTTTAAAAAGCATGAGGTTGGATAACAATGGATGAATTTGTCCTTCAAATAAAAAACCTTTCAAAATCTTTTGCTAAAAACAAAGTCCTTGATGGTATTAACCTTCAGGTAAAACAAGGTTCGGTTCTAGGTCTCATGGGTGAGAACGGTGCCGGCAAATCTACAATGATGAAATGTCTTTTTGGAATCTATGCCAAAGATGAAGGACAATTTCTTCTTTGCGGAAAACCAGTAGATTTTAAAAGCCCAAAAGAAGCCTTGGAAAGTGGCGTTGCAATGGTGCATCAGGAACTTAATCAGTGTCTTGACCGAACTGTTATAGATAACCTCTACCTTGGCAGATATCCAAAACGATTTGGCGTCATTGATGAAGCAAGAATGCTAAAGGAAAGCATTAAATTGTTCTCATCACTAAATATGAACGTTGATCCACATGCAATCATGCGTACAATGTCTGTTTCACAACGTCAAATGGTAGAAATAGCCAAAGCTGTTTCTTACAATGCAAAAATAATTGTCCTTGATGAACCCACTTCTTCTCTATCAGAAGATGAAGTTTTAAAACTTTTTTCTATAGTTCGTAATCTTAAAGCAAAAGGTGTTTCCTTTGTTTATATCTCTCACAAAATGGATGAAGTTTTCCAAATTTGTGATGATGTTTCAGTTCTTCGTGACGGTAAGATGATTCTTACAAAACCTACAAAAGATACCGAAATGAATGAACTTATTTCAGCAATGGTTGGCCGTTCTCTTGAAAAACGCTTTCCAGATGTTGACAACACCCCTGGAGATTTTTGTTTTGAAGTCAAAGGATTGACAACGAAATATGAACCAATTCTTGAAGACATTTCCTTCAAAGTAAGAAAAGGTGAAATTTTCGGATTGTACGGACTTGTTGGTGCCGGTCGTTCTGAATTGCTGGAATCTCTTTTTGGAATTCGCACTATCGCTTCTGGAGAACTAATATACAACAACAAAAAGCTCCACTTCAAAAACAGCCGAGATGCAATGGAGCATTGTTTTGCCTTAGTTACTGAGGAACGCAAATTGAATGGAATGTTCGGCAAAGCATCAATAGAATTCAACACAACAATTACCAATCTCGAAAGTTATAAAACAAACGGAATCCTTTCCAAACGAAAAATGTTTGAGGCCGCAACACGCGAAATCTCAACAATGAAAACAAAATGTGTTTCTCCTGATGAATTGATAACTTCACTTAGCGGTGGAAACCAACAAAAGGTTATCATCGGCAAATGGATTGAACGGCAACCGCAAATCTTCCTGCTTGATGAACCTACACGCGGTATTGATGTAGGCGCTAAGTATGAAATTTATCAACTTATTATCAGCATGGCAAAATCTGGAAAAACTATTCTTGTAGTTTCTAGCGAAATGCCAGAAATACTTGGAATAACAAACCGAATCGCCGTCATTTCAAATCACCGACTTGCCGGCATTGTAGACACACAAGATACAGACCAGGAAGCTCTACTTAAGCTTTCCGCCAAATATTTGTAATAATGGAGGACTTATGGAAAACGAAACAACTAACTATCTAGAAAATGATAAACAGCTCAGTGAATACAGTAATAAGCTGCAGGAATTACGCCGTGACGGTGTATCTGTTATTTCAGAAATGAAACAAGATATCGCCGCAACAAAGCGAAACAAGCTCCTTGACATTCCAGCAAGAAATGTTCAAATTGCTGCAGACAAGAAAAAAATTGCCAATGCCAAAATCATTGCTGCAAAAAATAAAAGCGAAATTTCTGTTCTATCAAAAAAAGCTGTTGCATATTCAAACAACCTTGCAAAGGATTATATCAGCAAGATTAACGAAACACAAAACAAAGAAATTGCAAGATTGCAGGAACAGTACAAGAAAGATATTTGCTCATTAAAACAAGAAGCACAGAATCATCGAGCTGAAATAATTAAATCTTATTCTGGAAAAACAAGCAAAGACGATGCTGAAGCAAAAAAAGAAGATTTGCGCATTAATAAATATGAATTGCAATCGTCTCTTTTTGATGCAAAAAGTAAATTTGGCACAGCTGTTAATAAAGCAAAAGCTATAAAAAATCAAGCATATGTTGACCTTGTTCAAAAAAATCGTACTTTACGAAACGGTTCCACAAGAATGTCGGAAAATATGACGCTTAGCTGGCAAAATTATAAATATCAGTTCCGACCATCTAAATTCTTCCTGGACAATGGTTTGTATCTCGCAATTCTTGTATTTTTCATCGTCTGTATAATCATTGCTCCTCTTTCAGGAAACGGAAATCTGCTTTCTCTTCCTAACATATTTACTATTCTTGAACAATCATCTGTCCGTATGTTCTATGCCCTTGGAGTCGCGGGTCTTATCCTTCTTGCGGGTACAGATTTAAGTGTTGGACGTATGGTTGCAATGGGTGCAGTTATCACTGGCCTTATTCTTCACCCCGGAAAAAACATTGTCACCTTTTTCCACCTTGGTCCGTGGGATTTCACCTCTATGCCTCTCTTTGGCAGACTTGGTACTGCATTGCTTATCTCTGTATTACTCTGCGTACTCTTCAGTGCTTTTGCTGGCTTCTTTTCAGCAAAATTAAAAATCCATCCATTCATTTCTACACTTGCTACACAGCTTATCATCTACGGTTTACTTTTCTTTGGAACAAGTGGAACTCCAGTAGGCTCAATTGATCCGAACATTAAAGACATGATTGGCGGAAGATGGATAATGGGCGCCATCAACGGCGAAACAATTACCTTCCCAAAATTAATCATTCCTGCAATTATAGCTATTTTTGTAGCCTGGTTTATTTGGAACAAAACAACATTTGGTAAAAACATGTATGCCGTTGGTGGTAATGCGGAAGCAGCAAGTGTAAGTGGAATCAGCGTTTTCTGGGTAACAATGGGCGTATTCATACTTGCCGGTGTTTTCTACGGTTTCGGTGCTTTCTTTGAAGCATTTAAAGCAAATGCAAGCGCTGGTACTGGTCAAGGATATGAACTTGATGCCATTGCAGCTTGTGTTGTCGGAGGAATTTCTTTCAACGGCGGTATCGGAAAAATAGGCGGAGCTGTAATTGGTGTAATTATTTTTACCGGTCTTACTTATTGTTTAACGTTCCTGGGAATTGATACTAATCTTCAATTCGTCTTCAAAGGTTTGATTCTCATAGCAGCCGTAGCTCTTGATAGTGTCAAATACTTAAAACGAAAGTAATTTAGATTTTTTACTAATTATGCCGTTTGGACAATAAGTTCAGACGGCTTTTTTTTACCTTCCCCATGAAATATTCTTTTTCTAGACAATACTGTAATATTTCGCTACAATAGTTCAAATTATGCTTTTATAGAGGAAATCATGCCAAAGATTGAAGTAAATGAAAAACTTTTTTTTACCCTGTTAGGAACAAAATACGATTACGATACTCTCGAAAAGAAATTGACAAGCGGAAAAGCCGAACTTGATGAAAAGCCGGATATGTCTTTACCTGCAGACCAGCGTTCAATAAAGATTGAACTTAACGATACAAACCGTCCGGATCTTTGGTCAACCGGTGGAATAGCTCGCTGCCTTCGCGAATATAATACCAGCAAACATAGCGATTATTCTAAATTCCTTTCAACAAAAGACCACCTTATGGACACTGCAGAACGCGTTGTTACCGTAGATGCAGGACTTAAAGATGTTCGTCCTTACATGGTGTCATTTGTCATCAGTGGCAAAGCAATTGACGAACCAATGCTTCTCGACATCATCCAGACACAGGAAAAACTTGCTTGGAACTTCGGACGCAAAAGAAAGACAATTTCTATGGGTGTTTATCGCTCAGCAGACATAAAATGGCCTGTGCATTATAAGGCTGTTGATCCAGACAAAACAAGCTTCATTCCGTTAGCATGTACCGAACCAATGACTTGCCGCCAAATTCTCACCGATCACCCAAAAGGAAAAGACTTTGGTTACATTCTCAAAGATATGAAAAAATTCCCACTTCTTACAGATGACAAAGGTGAAGTAATGAGCATGGCTCCAATTATCAACAGTGCAACACTTGGTCAGGTAAAAGTTGGTGACACAAACCTCATGGTAGAACTTACCGGAACTGATATGGCAAGCCTTCTTTTGAGCGCAAATATTGTTGCCTGTGACTTCGCAGACGCTGGCTATGATATTCTCCCGGTAAAGGTTGAACATCCGTATGAAACAGGCTTTGGTAAAACAATCGTTACACCATTCTACTTCCAGCCAACAACAAAAGCACATCTTTCAGCCATTAATAAAAAGCTCGGATGCAACCTTACAACAAAAGAAGTTATGGCTGCCCTTATTCGTATGGGAGACACCGTAATATCCAAAGATATTGCTACAACAACAGAAACAGCACAATATTGTACGGAAAATAAAACAGATGTTGAGTTTATACTGAGTCCGGCTCCATACCGCAACGACTTCCTTCATGAAGTTGATGTCATTGAAGATGTCATGATTGGTCAGGGCCTTGATTTCTTCAAACCAGAAGAACCAAAGGATTTCACTATCGGCCGTCTTTCTCCAATTACACTTTTCAGCCGCAAAGCAAAAGGAATCATGGAAGGCATTGGCTACCAGGAAATGATTTTCAACTATCTTGGTTCAAAGAAAAACTACATTGACCGCATGAATATAGACGGCAAAGATGTTATTGAAATTGCAAACCCAATGAGCGAAAATTACCAATTCATCCGCCCGTCAATAATCGCTTCACTTCTTGAAGCAGAAAGTCAGAGCGCAAATGCAGTTTACCCGCACAAGATTTTCGAAGTCGGCAAAGTTGCATATATTTGCCCAGAAGAAAACACCGGTACCAAGACAATCCAAAGCTTAGGATTTGTCACTGCAGCAAGCAATGCAAACTTCAACGATGCAGCAAGCGAAGTAAGCACGCTCCTGTATTATCTTGACCACAAGTACGAAGTAAAAGAATCGAATGATCCGCGTTTCATTACTGGACGTCAAGCGGCAATAATCGTAAACGATAAACAAGTAGGCATTTTTGGTGAAGTTCATCCGAAAGTCCTTGAGAATTGGGTTATTGCAGTTCCTTGCGTGGCAGGAGAACTTGATCTTGAAGCAATAATGTAAAATTTATTCCAAAGCAATAATCTAAAAAATTGTTGCTTTTTTTTTAGATTTTTATATACGGTCTATAAGTTATGAAAGAAAATTCATAGATCCTCTTTATTGCGTTTTTACAAAGTAGTGGTATATTTAAACTACGCAGTGTGGCTAAAAAATTTAGCTCCTAATTTACAAGTTTTTTATACCATACCAGACATGTAGAAAGGGCTCTAAACCACACTGTAAGGGGCTTCCGGTAAGTTTTATCGGAAGCCCGTCCTTTTTTAAACTCCTTTTAGATTTACCAATGTTCAACAAAAAAGTATAATCAAAACATGCACAAACAAGATTATCAAAAGCAGCTGTCGAATATTCTAAATGCAATACAATATTGTTCAAAAAATGAACAACATTCAAAACCAACACTTCTTTTACATGCTTGCTGTGCACCGTGTTCTTCATATGTTATTGAATATTTGTCTTCTTTCTTTGATATCACCATTTATTACTATAATCCCAACATTCATCCTGAATCAGAATACAACCGCCGTTTAGAGGAATTGAAAAAATTTCTTTCTGAATTTCCGCTGGCAGTAGCAAATAAAATCCAATTAGTAGTTCCTTCATATAATCCTGAAGATTTTTTTATTTTCACAAAAGTCAATGAAGATATTGCTTTGCAAAAAGAACCAGAGCGTGGAGAACGTTGTCGTCGCTGTTATTTTCTTAGAATGAAAAAAGCATGGGACTATGCTAAAGAAAATTCCTTTTCTTTTTTTACAACGACTTTATCAATCAGTCCTTACAAAGACGCTGAAATGATAAATCAAATAGGTTTTTCTTTTGAAGCAACGGAATTTAATCATGACAGTGAAATTTCTACAATCAAAAAAAATTCATTGAATACTTTGGATAATAGCGCCGTTGCTTATATACAATCGCATAACCTAAAATATCTTCCCGCAGATTTTAAAAAACAAAATGGCTTTCTTCGCAGTCTTCAATTAAGCAAACAATATAATCTCTATAGACAAGATTATTGTGGTTGCATTTTTTCAAAGGAAAATAATTCACATATAAATAGAAAATAGAATTCCTCTTTTATTATAGTTGACACTTTTTCTTTCTCACGTAATACTAAAATTATGTCACAGAATATAATACATGAAAAAGCGGAACGAATACGAGACGTTATAAGATATATTCGCCGTTTTAAAAATGCCACAATTATTATTTATCTCGATGATGAATTAATTGATTCCCCTCTTTTTACTAATCATATACGAGACATTTGTCTTCTTCATGAAGCAGGTTTGCAAGTCATTGTTGTACCAGGCGCAAGGAAACGTATTGATGAAGTTCTTTCTTCAGCAAACATAAAATGGGAATACAAAGGCGATGATAGAATTACAAATTCCGAAGCAATGCCTTTAATAAAGATGGCTGCATTTGATGTTTCAAATCAAGTGATGACTGCTCTTGCCGGAGAAAAGAAAACTGCTGTGATTGGTAATTGGGTTCGTGCTCGTGGTAAAGGAGTAATCAACGGCATTGATTATGGTACTTGTGGAGAAATTGATAAACTTCAAGATGAGTCTATTCATACCATTTTGAATAATGGGTTTATTCCAATATTTCCTTGTATTGGATGGAGTGCTGCAGGAAAACCTTATAATATTTCTTCCATCCAATTAGCTGAACAAATTGCTTGTCATTTACAAGCAGATAAACTTTTCTTTCTTCTCCCTTCAGCAGAAATTTCTAATTCATATTTTACAATTCCAAATTCTATTGGTCTTTCTCCAGAGGGAACTGTACCTGCAATGAATATGCAAGAGCTTGATTTATTCCTAAAAATTAACGAACCTACAGTAAATTATTTAAATAATACCCAACATTCGGAAGTAGCTCAAAATATTGTTTCACGTGAAAAAATTTTATCACTATTGCATCTTGCAAAATCTGCTTGTAATTCAGGAGTTTCACGAGTTCATATTCTCAACGGTTCTCTCGATGGAACTTTACCGTGTGAAATTTTCAGTGACTTAGGTTCGGGCACAATGATATATTCAAATAATTATGGTGGCATCCGTGAAATGCTCAGAGAAGATATTCCTGCCGTACTTACTTTGATGCAGCCTTTTGTTGAAAAACAAATTCTTCTTCCAAGAACAGAGCAACAGCTTAATGATCAATTTTCTGATTATATTGTCTATGAACTTGATGGTGCGATTAGAGCATGTTCAGCACTTCATTCTTATAATGATGGACAAAGAGAAATTGCAGCTGTTGCCGTCGATGAAACTTGCGCACATATCGGCATTGGGCCAAAAATGATTTCTTTCTTAATTGACAGAGCAAAAAAACAAAAGGCGAAAAGTGTTTTTGTTTTAACTACACAAACTGCAGATTGGTTTGAACAAATGGGTTTTTATCTTTCTGATATTTCAACTTTGCCTCAAAAGCGAAAAGAGCTTTGGTCACCGGCCAGGGGTTCAAAAGTTTTACGTCTTGATATTTAACATTTCTTTTTGTTTCACGTGAAACAAAGTTTTACACATTTTTTGCACTTTTACTTTTTTATTTATTATTGACTTACTTTTATAAGAACCTTGATAAATCAAGGTTCTTTTTTTTAATTTATATTCATGTTACTAATTTTTTTTGATTGGCTTCAATTTATCCACAAGTTATACAATTTTGTTTCATCTCTCTATAATTCTTTCCCTTTGTCATTGTAACACTCACATTTTCCTATTTTTATAAAACTCTAATATTTTATGGAGAAAAATACCAACTAATAAAACACAGAAGTAAAAAAGCAGAAAAATAAAGTTGATGAAATGAAACGTACTGAGCTGCATGGTAAATACTTTGAATGGATTAAAATTCCGGCGAAAACATTTGATGCAAATTATTTACAATGAAAAGAATGGCATCATCTTTTACCTTTGTGAGGTTTCATTATTCATATGACAATTTCCCTTATACTGAGTTTGATGAGTATTCAAAATAATTGGGGAATATTTTTGAATGATGTACTGTAGAGTGTAAAACTCTAATTCATTTTATTAAAAACACTGTATAAATAAATATCTAAGATATTAAAAAATTAGAATATTGTTTGTAAAATTTTCTAATACTTCTTACAATTACATAAAAAGAAATATTCATTTTCAAAACGTGGCGTTACATTTTTGTTTCACGTGAAACAAAAAAAATCCGGACAAACTGGGAAAAGTTTGTCCGGCGTCTGATGGGTTTGATTTGTTCAGAAAGAATTGCCGGGAGAACAATTCTTGCAAACAAATCTAAATTTTTTACCTCATGTGCAACTTCACTACATTCAAGCTAAAAGGCTGCACATATCCCCTAGCTTGACCGAAGTATACACTATATTTAGTGGTTTGTCACGTAAAAATATCAAAAAAAACACAAATTTTTGCAAAAAAAAGGCTGGCTTACAGAAATATTTTTGATTTTCCATAAGCCAGCCTAAATTAATGTATCTTTTTATAATACAAAGAATTAAATTATTTGTCGCTAGTGTCTGCTTTTTCTGAACTATTTTCTTCCTTTACAGAAGAAGATGATGATGGCTCTTGAGCTTTGTCGTCATCATTGGCAATACAATCAATTCCCACAACATAATCTGGACTGCTTATATCTACAACTTTTACACCACTTGAAGAGCGTCCTTGTTTAGAAATTGAAGATGCATCAACGCGAAGAGAAATACCTTGACTTGTGATACACATGACGGTGTCTGAATCTTTAACAGTGAGTGCTCCGATTATTTCACCTTTGTCATCAACATTACCAAACACTTTCTGACCACCAGTCGCTCTACCATGGGCATTGAATTCACTAAAGTCCACGCGCTTGCCAGCACCCTTTTCTGTTACAACAAGAATACTTGCATTTTCTTCCACGTGGATTGCTGCAGCCATTTCATCACCTTGGGCTAGTTTCATACCAGTAACACCGCGACTACTTCTTCCCATTGGGCGGACATCTTCTTCACTAATGCGGAGTGCCTGTCCCCTGCGGCTGATAAGCAAAAGTTCATCTTTGCCACTTGAAAGAATTGCACTTACCAGTTTGTCACCATCATCAAGTCGTGCTGCCTGCATTCCTCTTGCTTTTGCATTACGGAATTCACTTGTCGGAGTCTTCTTTACAACACCGTTCGCAGTCGCCATAAAGAGGTACTGATCATCTACAAATTCCTTAAGGCTTACTATTGTGGTAATCTCTTCGTTTGCATTTACCGTAAGCAAACTCTTAATATGTGAACCGCGACTTGATTTGCTGGCTTCAGGAATTTCATGTACCTTAATCCAATATGCCTTTCCTTCATTCGTAATGAACATGAGATAATCATGGGTATTTGCAACGAACATCTGAACAATGTAATCTTCATCGACAAGGTTAGCGCTCATGCTGCCCTTGCCACCCCTGCCCTGACTTTTGTAGGCAGAAGCTGCAATGCGTTTAATATAACCAAGTTTGGAAACTAAGATAACCATATCTTCCTGCTTAATCATATCTTCAACATTGATTTCTTCGACTTCGCCGGCAACAATGTCAGTTTTGCGATCGTCACCGTATTTTTCTGCAATCTCATTTGTCTCTGTTTTGATAATTGCAAGAATTTTTTCGTGATGGGCAAGCAAATCCTGCAAGTGAGCAATCAAAGCCTGGAGCTCGGCCATTTCTTTCTTGAGGTCGTCGATTTCCAAGTGTGTAAGACGTTTTAACTGCATATCTACAATTGCCTGTGCCTGAACGTCATCAAATTGGAAACGCTGCATAAGGCCGGCTTTTGCTTCATCAGTGTTGCGGCTTGCACGGATAATCTTAATCACTTCATCAATATTGTTGATTGCAATAATCAATGCTTCCAAAATATGAGCACGTTCAAGCGCCTTCTTCAAATCAAATTGAGTGCGGCGGGTGACTACTTTATCGCGATGTTCAACGAAGTATTGAATAAGTTGCTTCAAGTTGAGTGTCTCTGGTCTGCCATTCACAAGGGCAAGATTTATGACGCCGAAACTTGATTGTAATGCGGTCTTTGCAAACAACTGATTGATTACTACTTTAGCAATGGCCCCTCGCTTTAAATCAATGACGATACGCATACCAACGCGGTCTGACGTTTCATCATTTATAGCGCTTATTCCTTCAATCACTTTGTCGCGGGCAAGTTCACCTATACGTTCGCAAAGTAAACGGGTGTTTACCTGATATGGAACTTCAGTAAAGACAATTGACTCTTTGCCAGTTTTGCTTACTTCAATAGTAAACTTTCCACGGATGAGGATTTTACCTCTGCCCGTCTTGTACGCATCCTTAATTCCCTGGCGACCGAAAATAATGCCACCCGTCGGGAAGTCCGGACCTTTTATGTATTTGATAAGTTCATCAATTTCTATGTTTGGATTGTCAATGTAGGCAGTAACTGCAGCAGCTATCTCACGCATATTGTGAGGTGGCATGTTTGTTGCCATACCTACAGCAATACCGTTGGAACCGTTTGCAAGCAGGAACGGAAACTTTGCAGGAAGGACTGTTGGTTCTTTTGTTGTTTCATCAAAGTTCGGAATAAAATCTACCGTATCTTTCTGAATATCAGCGACCATCTCTTCTGCGAGCTTGGCCATCTTTGCCTCAGTGTAACGGTATGCTGCTGGAGGGTCACCGGCTATGGTACCAAAGTTTCCCTGCGGAGTAATGACTGGGTAACGGAGAGAGAAATCCTGACCTAAACGGACAAGGGCATCGTAAACTGACGCATCTCCGTGCGGATGGTATTTACCGAGCACATCTCCGACAATCTTTGCGCACTTACGGGTTGGTCCGTTGTAATGAAGACCAAGTTCATCCATTGCGTACAAAATACGGCGGTGAACAGGTTTCATTCCATCGCGTACATCTGGAAGTGCACGGCTTACAATGACAGACATGGAATAGTCTATATACGCACGTTTGATTTCCTGATCAATCGGCATAGTGATGAGCGTTCCACCTTCCGGTGTTTTTATCTCGTTATCCATTTATATTCACTCCAAAATTTCTGATAATAAACTTATCATGACTTAAATCTTTCTGTGTAAACAACAAAGACTTGCTTCCATTGAAAATCAAACATCAAGATTTGCGTAGACAGCGTTCTCTTCAATAAACTTGCGGCGGGGTTCAACTTCCTCTCCCATGCAAGTACTGAAAATGCGGTCGGCAGCAATAGCATCCGGAATGGTGACGCGCATCATCTTTCGACGAGCAGGATCCATGGTTGTTTCCCAAAGCTGAGTTCCATCCATTTCACCAAGACCCTTGTAGCGCTGAACACTAAGTTTTGCTGTATCAACACCAATGCTTTCTATTACTTTTTGCTTTTCATCATCGTCATATACATACCATTCTTTCTTGTTGTAGCTCACTTTGAAAAGTGGCGGCATGGCAAGGTAGACATAACCGTCTTCAATAATCTGCGGCATGTAGCGGAAGAAGAAAGTAAGAAGCAACGTTCTAATGTGCGAACCATCAACATCGGCATCGGCCATGATGATTATTTTGTGATAGCGTAATTTTTTGATGTCGAAGTCTTTACCAATACCAGTTCCTAAAGAGGCAATAACTGGTTCAAGTTTATCATTGTTAATTACTTTATCTACTCGGCTCTTTTCAACGTTGAGCATTTTTCCCCAAAGCGGAAGAATTGCCTGTGTTTTAGAATCACGACCTTTCTTTGCAGAACCACCAGCAGAATCGCCCTCTACTATGTAAACTTCACATTCTGTTGGATCTTTTGAAGAACAATCGCTCAGTTTTCCTGGAAGACCGAAGCTGTCAAGACCGCTCTTACGACGAGTGGCATCTTTTGCTTTTCGGGCGGCAATACGCGCAGCAGCCTCGCCTACCCCCTTTTCAAGAATTTGCTCAACTATTTGCGGATTCTGTTCAAAATACAGGGTCAGTTTATCTCGAACAATACTGTCTACGTAACCGCGAACTTCACTGTTACCAAGTTTTGTCTTTGTCTGGCCTTCAAATTGAGGTTCCGGAACTTTTATTGAAAGAACTGCAGTTAAACCAGCGCGAACATCGTCTCCGGTAAGTTTTTCTTCTTTATCGAGACGTTTTTGAAGTTTTTGGTTTGACTCAAGGAATTTATTCATGACGTTTGTAAGTGCAATCTTAAAACCATCAAGATGAGTTCCGCCTTCATGAGTATTTATGTCGTTTACGTAAGAATAAATATTCTCTGCATATCCATCATTATATTGCATGGCAAGTTCTATGATGACATCACTATCTGTTCCTGTAATGAAAATTGGTTCTACAGGAATAACAGCTTTTCCTTCGTCAAGATAGCTTACAAAATGTTTAATTCCGCCATCAAATTTATAGACAATTTCCTTTGGCGTTTCTAGACGTTCATCACGGAAAATAATAGTAATTCCTGGATTAAGGAAAGCAAGCTCACGTAAACGGATAGAAAGCACATCGAAGTTGTATGTCGTTGTTTCAGTAAAAATTGATTTGTCAGCCTTCCATCGAATTGTTGTGCCGTGACGAGAAGATTCCCCAATACAATCAACTTTTGTCTTTGGAATACCTGTTTCATAACGCTGAAAATATTTTTTACCATCAACGTCTACTGTTGCTTCCATCCACGTAGAAAGAGCATTGACGCAACTTACACCTACTCCGTGCAAACCGCCAGAAACTTTGTAGTTCTTTTTGTCAAACTTGCCACCAGCATGAAGTCTAGTCAAAACTAGTTCAAGAGCGCTTATATGTTCAGTAGGATGCATGCCGACAGGAATGCCGCGTCCGTTATCGACAACACGGCAAATATCATCTTTTTCTAGAGCAACAGTAATGGTATCGCAATAACCCGCCATTGCTTCATCAATACTGTTATCAACAACCTCGTATACAAGGTGATGAAGTCCATCTGGTCCCGTTGAACCAATATACATACCAGGACGTTTTCTTACTGCTTCAAGTCCTTTTAATACTTGAATTGTACTCGCTGAATAAGTGTCACTCATTTAAAATACCCTTCACTTTTTGAGTAAAAATAATCGCCTATAATAGAAGATTTAGAGATTTTTAGTATATCCGTATTGAAAGAAAAAGTAAAGGCGGTTTATAATAGAGCACTATGAGTGAACAAAATTACCGTGTCTTCTGGGAAGAAGCGCTTAAACAAATACATGATGAATACCAAAGCAAAGGTTTGGAAAATGATTTTAAACTTTGGTTCAATATGGAATATGTTGAAGATACTCTTTCTACAATAACAGTTGCGATTTCTTCTGAATTCATGTGGAAAACAATGAATGACCGAGGATACGTCTCTAATGTTAAGAATAAGCTCAATGAACTTACCGGACAAAATATTGACATCAACTACATTGTAAGAAAATCATCTTCTCTTAATGATAAAAATGAAAATTTCAATGAAGCAAAAGAAAATGCAGAAAAAAACAATATATCTCCAGCAGAGATTCCTTTAAAAACCAAGAAAAAACATCCTCAACTTAGAGAAGATTATACTTTTGATACCTTTGTTCCCGGAGATAACAGCGCCTTTGCATACAATGCATCTCTTGCTGTAGCAAAAAATCCTGGAAAAGCATACAACCCTATTCTTATATATGGTGGTGTTGGTCTTGGAAAAACACATCTCATGCAATCTATAGGAAATTACATTTACAACGAAAAAGGTGAAAATGTAAAAATTTGTTATGTCAGCGCAGAAAATTTTACAAATGAATTTACGTCTGCAATAAAAAACAATACAGTTTCTTCATTCAAAGCAAAATACAGAAAGCTAGACGTACTGTTACTTGATGACATTCATTTTTTGCAGAATAAAGACGCTACTCAGGAAGAGCTTTTTTATACATTTGAAGAACTATACAACAATAAAAAACAAATGGTATTTACTTGTGATAGACCTATAACAGAATTAAAGAATATAGAAGATAGACTTAAAACACGTTTTTCAAGAGGCATGTCAATTGATTTACAACCTCCTAATTATGAAACGCGTAAAGCTATTCTACAGAAAAAACTCGATATTTTTGGAAAATCAATTCCAGCGGACGTTGTTGATTATATAGCAAAGAATGTTCAAACAAATGTCCGTGATCTTGAATCATGTTTAAACAAGATGATTGGATATTCTGAGTTAATAAATAAAAATCTTACTATAGAAATTGCACAGCAACAGCTCCGCGACACATTCAGCCAGCCTTCAAACGGTTCTATTACTATTGAGACAATTCAAAAAGTTGTTGCCGACCATTATAATATTTCTATGAATGATATTAAGAGTAAAAAAAGAGATAAGAAATTTGTCGTACCAAGACAAATTGCCATTTATATTTCACGCCATCTCATCGAATATTCTTTTCCAGAATTGGGTAATGAATTTGGAGGACGTGATCATACAACAGCCATGCACAGTTATGAAAAAGTTGAAGAACAGTTAAAAACTGATTCTTCTCTTAATTCCACTATTCAATTGCTTATCAGAGAAATTAAAGACTATAAAAAATAAAAAGGACAAGACAACTTGAATAGAATATGATACAATACTGTGCATAAAATGTAGATAAGTTTTAAATTTGTGGAAAAGTGTAAAAAGAGTGTTTTGAAATTGCTTTTTATACACAACGTATTTTATTTTATTATCTATAAATAAAATGGTTTTCCAGAAATTCACAAGGCTTATTACTACTACTATTAAATTTATATATTTATATAAATATAAGAAAATGCAGCATTGTATTTTCTTTATTGAAAAGTATATTTTTTTAGGAGAAATATATGAAGTTTACTTTTGACAAAGATGCAATGATTAAAGAAATTGCCATCGCACAAGAAATCATTTCCACAAAGAATGTTGGTTCCATTCTTTCTAATGTGTTATTGACGGCACAAAATAATACCCTTTCTATCAAAGCTACTGATATTAAGGTAAACTTTGAAACAAAAATTCCGGTGCAAGTAGAAGAAGAAGGTTCTACTACTGTTTATTGTGATAAATTTATGGGAATTCTTACATCACTTCCCGAAGGTGAAATTGAATTCAACCAGACAACAGGTGAAGATCAAGGAATTACTGTCATAATTAAACCTGTTGCAAAAAAAATTAAATTCCAAATAAAAAGCATGTCACAAGAAAAATTCCCTGAATTTGATTCAGCGGACAATGTTCCTTATTTTGAAGTTCCTTCAAAAGATATTAAGGAAATGATTAATCAAACTGCTTTTGCTGTAAGTGAAGATGAAACACGTTATTTTATGAATGGTGTTTATTTTGAAAAGAAAGCAGATAATTTGAATCTTGTTGCAACAGATGGCAGACGTCTTAGTTTTGCTTCAAAAAGTTTGTTGAGTGGAGTAAATGATTTTCCTGCAGCAATTGTTCATCCAAAAGTTCTTAATATCATTTTGAAACATGCTCCTGATGAAGGAAATATTTCTATTGCTATTGTGGATAAAATGATTTTCTTCAAATTTGCAAATTATAAATTTGGTTCTGTTTTGCTTGAAGGTGCTTTCCCTAATTATCAGCGTGTTATTCCTGAAAAGCAACTTTACAGCTTCCAGGTAACAAAGTCTGACCTTGTTGATGCATTGCGTCGCGTTGCTTTGATGGTAGACAAAAAAGCTGGTCGAATTTATTTTAATATCGAAGCAGGTTCTCTTAAAATTACTTCTCAACAATCAGATATGGGAAGTGCGGATGAAGAAATTCCTTGTGAATATGCGGGAGAAAGCTGCATTGTTGCCCTTAATTATAGATATGTTGAGGAACCATTGCACAGTATTGAAACAGAACGTATAACATTTGAATTTACCGAACAGAAAAAAGCTGTGACAATGAGACCTGAACCTGCAGAGGATTATTTCCATATAATTATGCCAATGCAGCAAGAATAAGGTGCCTTTTCTTTCTTTATCAACAGTTAATTTTCGCAATCTTAGCAATGATACAATAGACCTCCTTTCACGGGAGGTTTATTTTACTGGCTCTAACGGACAAGGTAAAAGTAATTTGCTAGAAGCTCTTTATTATTCTTCTTATGGTTCATCTTTTCGTACACATAATGATGCAGAAGTAATAAAAAAGGGTGAACATGAGATGAGTATTCATGCTTTGTTTAGAGAAAATACCGTTGAAAAACAAAATGATAGTTCCACAAATAGTACGATTATTACTTTGCAAAATGGAACCAAAAAAATAGAAAAAAACGGAAAAATTCTTCATGACAGAAAAGAACTTATAAATACTATGCCATGTGTATTATATAATCATGATGATTTGGACTTTGCAGTAGGGGAACCTGAAAGAAGAAGATTTTTTATTGACCAATCTTTAAGTATGTATGATGTTTTGTATATAGATATAATTCGTAATTATAAAAAAATTTTAAAGAATAGGAATCTTTCGCTAAAAGAACAAAGGTACGATTTATTAGATGTATACGATTTGCAGCTTGTTCAAAATGGATTGGAAATTCAAAAGAAAAGAAAAAATGCTGTATTTCAATTTAATCAAATTTTTGGAAAATTATATGAAAACGTGACGGGAATAGATGGGGTTTCAATAAAATATGAACCTTCATGGAAAAAGCAGACTGCTGATGTTGCTGAATCCGGACCGTTTGCCGATGCAAGTTTACCGTCAATTGACGAAGTTTTGTTTAATTTAAAAAATAAACGCGAAGTAGATAAAATTTTAGGAACTACAATGAGCGGTCCTCATCGTGATAAAATAATTTTTGTCAAAGGCAGCGTTTCTTTTGTTCCTACAGCTTCTACAGGACAGCGTCGTTTAATAGCACTTATTCTTAGAACTGCTCAAGCTGTATATTATACGCAGGTAACAGGAAGAAAACCTGTTTTGCTTATGGATGATGTTTTGCTTGAGCTTGATCCGGACAAACGGCAGAAAGTGACTGCTTTGCTTCCAGAATATGATCAGCTTTTTTGTACTTTCTTACCAGGAGAACCATATCAGAGATATAAGCACGATACAACACGTATTTATGAAATAAAAGAAGGAGGTTGGAAAGAAATAAATGGATGAACAAGTAGTTTCTTTTAGTCAGCTTATTAATAAAACCTTCAGCAATATTAAATGTGAGGACGTGGAAAAAGCCGATGAAGTTCTCAATATATGGAAAAAAGTATTGCTTAGCATAAAAGGTGTTGCAAACGGGATACATCCAGAAAATCCTTATGAAGGACAAAATCTTTACGAACACAGCAGAATTGTTGATTTTAAGAAAGGTGTTCTTCTTGTTGAGGCAGACCATCCTGGTTGGATACAATTATTACAACTTCACAAACAGTATATTATTAATGGACTTAATAAAGAAACAAATAAAATTCATATAGAAACAATGGCTTTTAGACTTACTGGCAAAAAAGGTGAGATTTATGATACTGAAAAACAAGAATTTTCAGTAGAAAAGATAAGGTCGTTCATACAGACAAGAGCTGACAAAGAAGAAAATATGATTACCCAAAAAATAAAGGAAAAAGACGCATATATTCCTGAAAAACAGGATTTGCCCCAAGAATTGAATTCCTTATTTGATGATTTAAAGAAAAGTGTGTTGACCAATTCTAAAAAATAATGGTATAGTAGCTAACACTACATTCATGTAATCTTTTTTATAGGAGTCGTTCATTATGTTACGCACATATCAACCAAGCAAAATGAAACGCAATAGAAAATTTGGTTTCCGCGCACGCATGGCAACACGCGGCGGACGTCTGGTACTTGCTCGCAGAAGAGCAAAGGGCCGCAAAAAGCTCTCTGTTTGTGACGAGAAAAACAAGTATTAATTTTCTTAAGGGATGGAAACAGGCTTGTTAAAAACAGGACGTTTTACACGCGACGAACATATAAAACGTCCTGCGGACATCCAAAAGCTTTTTAAGACAGGGCAGAGGGTCAGTGTTGCCGGAGCAAAGCTCTTCTATGCACTGAATGACCGAAATATAAACAGAATCGGATTTCCTTTACCCCGCGGTTATGGCAACGCTGTTCAACGCAACACGTCAAAACGCTACAGCCGTGAAATTTATCGTTCTTTTAAAACACACCTGAACACCGGATATGATATGCTTCTTCTAGTATATCCCGGAAATGACTCGTTCAGCACGCGGTGTGAGCAATTTAAGACATTATGCCAAAAAGCAGGTTTATTAACGGAGTAAGAAATTTTTTTATAAAATTTTTTACTCTCTTGATACGTGTTTATCAAGTTTGTATCTCACCCCTTTTACCACCATCGTGTATTTATACGCCAACGTGTTCACAATATGCGATAGAGGCAATAAAGAAACATGGTCCTGTAAAAGGACTTTACCTAGCATTCAGACGGATTTTGAGATGTAATCCCTATCATAAAGGTGGATATGATCCTGTTCCGGATTGATAACCAATAGAAAGAGGAATTTTTAGTATGGAAAAAAATACTATTTGGGCGCTTGTTTTGTCGGGAATAGTTATGTTTGCATCCATTTTTCTGGAAGTGAACGTTGTTCTTCCTAAAGAACAGGCAAAGGCAGAAGCTCAAGCTGCTAAACAAAAAACAGAACAACTTGAAAAAGAAGCAAAAACAGTAGAAGCAACAAAAATTATGCCTTCAGCAGAACCTGAAGAGACAAAAACAGTTGATACAACTACTGCTACCGTAGAACCTGAACCTGAGGCAGTTGAAAAAACATATACTATTACAACAAACAAAGTAAAAGTTATTTTTTCAAATAAAGGTGGCGATATTATTAGTTATCAGCTGCTTGAGCACAAAGATAAACAGACTGGTCGCGGTGTTGAGATGGTGGACAATATTACACCAAATAACCGTGCATTTGCAGTTTCATTTGGTGATGCGCAGAATTCCATTCTTAATGAAACATTTAATGTTAAGCAAATTGATGATTATACAATTGGTTTTTATCGAAATTACATTCGTAAAGATGAACTTGGCAAAGAAAATGAAATAAAATTTGCAAAACTGTATACATTCAATAAAGATGATTATGCATTTAAACTTACGGTTACTGTTGATACAGGAGCGGCCGGCAAAGGACTAAATATCAACGAAGCAGCTTATACACTTCGTTCTTCACCGCAGATTGGTCCGCATTATGATAGTAAAAAAGACCGTACAGATGTAAGACAATATATTTCCTATAATGGTTCTAAAAAAATAAGAAAAAATTTTGCCGAAAAAAAATATGATAAGCCATACACATGGGTTGGTGTAGCAGGAAAATACTTTTGTGAACTTATTAATCCTGTAGTTCCGACAAACATGACGCTTGATGTGAATTGTTCGACAAAGAGTGATACGAATTATAACGATTCACAAGTTCTTGTTACAAGAAAGGCTTTTACAGAAAGCAAAGTTAATGATACGTATTACGTTTACGTTGGTCCCCGTAGCGAAAAAGAACTTATCAAATACAATTCAAAAGATAAGAATGCATGGGGTTTGTTCAATGTAAAATTTAATGAAGCTTTGCAGACAAGTGCATTCCTTTCATTAATTGAAGTCGCCCTTAAATGGTCTATGGAAATGATTAATAAAGTTGTTCACAACTGGGGTATTTCAATCATTATTCTTACAATCATTCTTAAGATTATTCTTTTCCCGCTGAACAAAAAAAGTGCAATTGGAACGTTAAAAATGCAGCAGCTGCAGCCACAGATGACTGCTATTCAGGAAAAATATAAAGACAACCAACAGAAGTTGAGCGAAGAAACAACAAAATTATATAAAGAAAGTGGATATAATCCTGTAAGTGGCTGTTTGCCAATGATACTCCAGATGATTATTCTTTTTGCTCTGTATAATGTTTTCAACAACTATTTTGAATTCCGCGGAGCAAGTTTTATTCCTGGTTGGATAGATGACCTTTCTATTGGAGACAGCATTTGGTCTTGGAATAAGAATATTTGGTTGATATCATCTTTTACTCAGAACAATCTTCGTCTTTTGCCGATTATTTACACAGTGTCACAGCTGTTCAACGGTAAGATAACGCAATATGGCGGTGCAGGTGCAACAAATGCGCAGAGCAAGATGCAAATGGATTTGATGATGTACGGAATGCCAATATTATTCTTCTTCTTGTTCTACAATGTATCAAGTGGTCTTCTGTTGTATTGGACAGTAAGTAATTTTATTCAAATGGGACAGCAGCTTGTAATTAATAAAATTCTGGCAAAAAAACGTGCAGAAATGAATCTTGCACAACCGGAAGTAAATAAAAACGTCCTTAAATTTAAGGGCGGAAAAAAGAAGACACGCTAAAAAAGAATTCTTTATTTGTAGGGGTACAAAATATATGGTTTACGAATATGAAGGCAAAACAGAAAAAGAGGCTATTGAAAAAGCCGCTCAGGAACTTGGTCTTGAAAAAGATCAGTTTGATGTAGAGATTCTTGAAACACAGAAAAACTCATTGTTTAAAAAAGGATTTGTAAAAATCCGTGTTCACACAGTAGATACGCCGGATCACGTTGCTCCAGAATTTGAAGGTTCTGTTCCAAATGCAACAGCTCAGGCAACAAATCCAAAACTTGTGGCAAATCCTTTGCCGCAGGATGAATTTGAACAGAAGTTGCTTGATTTTGTAACGCAGATGATTAACAAAATGGGTTATGAAGTAACTGTAGAAGTTATGTTCCGCGAAGAAAAGAAGATTGGAATTAAATTGACAAGTGCTAGTTCTTCAATTCTTATCGGGCGCAAAGGAAAGAATCTTGACGCAATGCAGCTTCTTGCGAATGTTTATGCAGGTCATCTTGGAAGAGAAGATGTGCGTGTAATTCTTGATAGTGAAAATTATCGCATCCGCCGAGAAGAAAGCCTTGTCCGTCTTGCTTATACAACGGCAGATAAGGTACGCTCAAGCCGTACATCGATTTTGCTTGAGCCTATGAATCCGTTTGAACGCCGCCTTATTCATACAACGTTAAATGATATTCCTGATATTGAAACCAAAAGCGAAGGAGATGGTTTATATAAGCAGGTACGTGTTATTTACAAGGGTGTGCGTTAATCGACAAAGAAACTAACGAACACATCTTCAAATAAAGGCTAACGAACTGAAAATGAATTTAAACCTTCGTTAGCCTTTATATTTATTTATTATATAAGGAGATATTGTTGATGAAACGATTCAGCAAGAAAGGTGTTGGAATTTTCTCTGTCCTGTTTATACTAATTTCACAGCAAGTTTTGGCACAATCTTTTTCTGTAGATAATATTGTTGATAAATCAATTCTTACGGAATTAAAAGAAAAAGGAAAAATCGAAAAAACATATTTTAACAAAAAAAATAGTAAGCTTACCCTTACTCCAAAAACGCCACTGGCTGAAAAGAATGTAAAAATTTGGCCAGGAGAAAAAGGTGCACCTGTTTATGTTGCAGAAGAATTATATCTTCTTGATAAAAAGTCATTAGGTTCCGGTGATTCAAATAAAACAACAATAGATTTTGCTTCTAAAGTAATTCGTTCAGTAAGTAAAATGGAAGGCATGAAATATTATTCTCATACTGATAAAAAAATTGAAACTCTTTACACGGAATGCTATTGTATAAAAGGACCAAAAGACAGAACTCGTATTGCAGATGATACAAATGGCAGCGCAGAAGGAAAAATAATGTACTGCCTTCAAAATGATAATTCTTTTGGAAAAACAAATTATCGGCTTGAATATCACCAAACAGAAAACGAGACAAGTGCCTGTTTTATGAATACCACTCCAATTTATATGGGAATTGTAAAAGGAATAGATACTGATGACATGAGAATTGGTGTTGTTATTACAGACTGTGGCGATACCATGTTGGTATATATGCTTGTACAGGCAAAAATGCCAGCGCTTTCTCTGTTTGAAAAAACAATGAATGATTCGTTTGGTTCTAGACTAGACGCAATCTATAAATGGTTTATTTTGCAATTCTAAGAAGCAAAATTACCTGGAGGAAAAAATGAAAAAAGCAATATGGACGCTTCTTTTAGGATGCGTTCTACTTTCTTTTGGAGGTTGTATGGACAATAACTTAAAAGCTATTGAAGGAAAAGACGGGCTGTTTGCAGCAATTGACACTACGCAGGGAACAATTGTTCTAGAGTTGTATTATAAACAAACTCCTCTTACTGTTACAAATTTTGTTGGACTTGCTGAAGGTACGTTGGATGCTGCAAAGGGAAAGCATTTTTATGACGGTTTGAAATTTCACCGAGTCATTAAAGATTTTATGATTCAGGGTGGAGATCCAAAAGGAACAGGAGCTGGCGGTCCGGGATATCAATTTCCAGATGAATTTGATGACAGTCTAAAATTTACCGGACCAGGAGTTCTTGCAATGGCTAACGCCGGTGCAAATACAAACGGTAGCCAGTTTTTTATTACCCATGTAGAAACATCTTGGCTTAATGGAAAGCATACTATTTTTGGTCATGTAGTTGATGACAACAGCCAGAAAGTTGTAAACAAGATTCAGCAGGGTGATGTAATTAAAAAGGTGACTATTTATCGCCAGGGTGCAGATGCAGAAAAATTCACTGCGACACAGGCAGATTTTGATAAACTTGTAATTGAGGCAAGTAAAAAAGCGCAAGAAGTCGCAGAAAAGAAACTCAGCGGCCAAATAGAAGCAATTAAAAAAGCATTTCCTGGTTTTGAAAAGGACACAAATGGAATCTTTTATAAGATTACAAAACCTGGCAAAGGCGATAAATGTGGCAAAGGTAAAAATGTTGCTACAGAATACAAAGGATACTTCGTTGATGGATCTGTATTTGATCAGTCAAAAGGAAGAGGTCCGCTTGAATTTACAACAGGTATTGGTCAGATGATTCCTGGATTTGATGTAATGGTGCAAGATATGACGTTAGGAGAAAAACGTACAGTTGTTCTTCCTCCTGATATGGCGTATGGCGAAAATGGCATACCGGGAGCTATTCCGGGGAACACCTATTTGGCATTTGATATTGAGCTTGTAACAATCAAATAAATAAGCATAGCAATTAATGAAAAGGGCTGTTTTCTTTTGAAGGCAGTCCTTTTTTATTGTTGATTTCTCTGTAAAAATAAAACATTCTGTGATACAATTTCTAATATGTTTACAAAAAGTGCTTCAGAAAAATTAGCAGAAAGTCCAACAACACAATCACTTGATTCATATTTGATTTCCTTTTTTGCAGCGCTTTGTCTTTTTCTTTCAGCAGTGGAATATGCCATACCAAAACCATTACCATTCTTACGGTTAGGTCTTGCAAATCTACCAATTTTATTGGCAATAAAAAAAATGCCTGGCAAAAATGTCTTGCTTCTTGTGGTATTTAAAATTTTAGGACAAGCATTGCTTAGTGGAACTTTATTTAGTTATATCTTTTTGTTTAGCGCAGCAGGAAGTTTAGCAAGCGGAATAATGATGTTACTTGTTTATAAAGCAACATGTTTGTTTGAAAAGAAAATGTCTGGTAAGAAATTAATTTCAAATATTGGTTTATCATTAGCAGGCGCCCTTGCAAACAACGGAGCGCAATTGTTATGCGCACGATTTATAATGTTTGGAGAAAATACCCGCTATATAGCGCCTATACTTATTATTACAGGAACAATTACTGGCTTGTGCCTTGGAATTTTTGCGTATCTTTTTGAAGAAAAATCAAAATGGTTCAAAAATTTATACACAGTTGAAAGAGAACAGCCGGTAATAAAAAATTCTAACAGTGAAAGAAAAATTGAATATTCAAATGTAATATGGTTTGTTTTATCGATGGCAAACATGCTTTGTTTTTTATTTATCAAAGACGTTCGCCTTTTGTGGTTAGCAGTATTGATATTTTTTATCTTCACAGAAATCCGCCGCAAAGGAAAGGTAAAGATTCTTCCGTCAATACTAATTGTGATTACAGTAACTTTCTTCGCTTTGCTTTCTCCATATGGAAAAGTATTATTTACTATAGGTTCATGGAGAATTACTAAAGACGCATTGATTTCTGGCTTGCATAGAAGTGGCATTCTTGTGGGAATGGTATTTCTTTCGCAATGTGCAATTACCAGTAAGATGCAGCTGCATGGATGGGCTGGTAATTTTTTAAAAGAAACATTTTTTGTATTTGAAAAACTTGGTGAAAAACGAATTTCTTTTAAACCAGGAAAGATAATTATTTCAATAGACGGGCGACTTTGTGAAATATATGGCAAAGCGTAGGTGCTATGATAACTGAATATCCAGAAAAAATTGCAACGCTACCAATTACACCATATCTAGATGAAATTTGTACAGAAGTTAAAAAATCGAAATCTCAGTTTTTAGTTCTTACTGCAGAAACTGCCGCGGGTAAATCTACAGCCATGCCTGTTGCGCTATTAAAGCATTTTCCAGACAAAGTTGTAATGCTTGAGCCAAGAAGACTTGCTGTACTAAATATAGCTTCAAGAGTGTCGCAAATTCTTGACGAAGAAGTAGGTTTAACGGCAGGATATCAAATTCATCTTGAAAATAAAATATCTGATAAAACAAGATTTATTGTTTTGACAGAAGCAATACTTACGAGAAAAATACAGTCAGATCCTCTTCTTGAAGGAATTTCTGTCGTTGTGATAGATGAATTTCATGAGCGTTCAATACACGCTGATCTTGCGCTTGCTTTTTTAAAAGAAGCAATTCAAATGAGAAAAGATTTGTATGTTATTGTAATGTCCGCAACAATTGACGTTGAAAAAATAACAAGATACCTTTCAGCGCCATATTTTCATGTTCCCGGCCGACAATATCCTGTTGCAATTTCATATGAAGGAAATATGACTCCATCACAGGCAATATTGCATGAGCTGGCAAAAAAAAATGAAGTAGGCGCAATTCTTGTTTTTTTACCAGGAATAGCGGAAATACGAAAAACAAAAAATGAGCTTGAGCAAGCAAAGTGTGATTCCCCGATATTTATTCTTCATAGCAGCATCAGTTTTTTGGAACAAAAAAAAATACTACAGTTGAATGACAAAGATTACAAAGGAAAGCGTGTTGTAATTCTTTCTAGTGCAATTGCAGAAACATCTTTAACAGTACCAGGAATAACAGTAGTAATAGATAGCGGCTTGTCACGAGTAAATAGTTTTAATCGTTCAGCAGGAATGGAAACGCTTGTTACAAGGAATGAATCTGTTTTTAATGCTGAACAACGCGCAGGACGTGCAGGGCGCATCGGACCAGGAAGATGCATTAGATTGTGGAACGAAACCGATGTAAGAACAACTGAAATGCCTCCTGAAATTGTAAGAACAGATTTAACTTCTTTAGTATTGGAATGTGCTGAGTGGGGAATAGATTGTCCTGATAAATTATCATGGCTTGATGAGCCGCCGTCATCTTCTTGGAACGATGCTGGAATTTTGTTGGAACAGCTTGGTTGTGTAAGAAGTGAAAACGTTGCTGAGATAAAATGGAAAATCACACCGCTAGGCAAAGCCGTACTTTCCGTTGGGCTTCATCCAAGACTTGCGTGTGTTGCAATAAGTGGCATATATTCTAATCAATTACAAGAAGCTGTCAAACTTGCAATAAAATATTCATCTTACGCTGCAGCATCGGCCGCTCAGCAAAAAGCAGCTGAAATAGATTTAATGAGCCGTGTAGAAAAAAATATAAAAGGAATTGCAAGAACGGCAAAACCTGTTTCACAAACTAGAATGATACTTTCTGGGTTTCCAGATAGAATTGCACAGCTGTGTATAAATACAAAAAATGCTTTTAAAGATGAATCATACTATCAATTTCCTTCCGGAAGAGTAGCCGCTTTATATGGAACGGAACATCCAGAATATATTGTAGCACCAAAAGTTGATGCCGGTGAAAAAACGGGAAAAATATATGAATGGGAAAAATTAACAACAGAAGAAGCAGAAGATTGGTTAAATGCACATGCATCAACATCTTTAAAAATAGAATTTAATGAAGGCAACAGAAAGTTACAAAAAATAGAAAATTTTATGTATGGAAAATTGATAATACGCACAAAGAAAATTCCTGTTGAAAAAGAAGATTATACCCTTGCAATCAAACAAACGCTTGCTGAAAAAGGAATTGATTGGCTTCCGCTTTCTGACAAAAGCAAGAATTTATTATTGCGGATTCAATTTTATATTGCATACGAAAAAGAGTGTGCCGACAAAAAAAGAATTGAAAATAAATTTACATCGTTGTCAAAGAATAGCGAAGAATGGCTTTTGCCATTTATTACATCTGTCGAAAAGGGAATAACAGAAGAACTAGTAAGTAGCGCATTAGAATGGTATTTGGAAAGTGAAAATATAAATAAAAAAGTACCGCAAGAAATAAAATTATCAAATGGCAAAACAAAAAAAATTGTATATGAAAGGCAGAATGATAAAATAATACCGGTTATGGAAGTGATAATTCAGCAAGTCTTTGGATGTATGACGACACCAAAAATTTTAGGTATACCGGTTTTATTTAAATTGCTTTCCCCGGCAAAACGTCCATTACAAATAACAGATGATTTGGAAAATTTCTGGAAGAATACATGGCCTGAAATTTGTAAAGAAATGAAAGGCAGATATCCAAAACATAATTGGGATTATAAAATAATTTCTTTGGAAGAATAAGGTATTTAAAATAAAACAAACGGCCAACTTGGTCAGCCGTTTGTTTCAATCAGTATACTGGTTATTGAAGCTGTTTATTCAACAGTTATTTTTTTTCAGTAGTGGTTGATGCTGGTTTTGCAGCTTTTTTGTTTCCTTTTGCCATAACATGCCCCCTTTACACTTTCGTGTATAAACGACATTGCCGGATGACAAGTTCAAAGAACTTTTTGATAGCATCACTCGGTATGAATTCAATATACTCTTTTTTATAAAAAAGGCAAGTAAATTTAAGAAAAAAAAGACTAAATAAAAAAAGGTAATTATTTTATAATTTCATATATTAATTAAAATTACACAAAACTAATAATTGTTAGTCTTGCGTAAATATGTGTTTTAATTGTTGGTTTAGAATAAGTTCCGGGTGATACTCAAAATGCATATCGTCCCAAATTGCCCATTTTCCGCCCCAGATAAACCCATTATTTTCAAATATTTTGATAACTTTTTCAGGTGGCATCCAGCGACGACTCAACGGGGTGAGCATCCAATTGTCAGGATCAATATCTCTGCGCCATGCCCAATAAATATTTTTTTGATTCCATCCTGTGGGCAAAATATCAAGAGCCAAACCAATGCTATGAAAAGACCTGCTGCTTGAGTCGCGAATTTTTCGCCAAGAGTAACCATATTCTTGTGATATTTTTTTTACAAAAGCTGCAATTTCTGGATCGGTTTCTGCTTCCTTGTTGATTTCTTTTTCCACTTCTTCAAGAGGTTTCTTTAAACGCTCATGAAGATTTACCCGTTTTCCTAAGAACGTAAAGCGAGTAATATGCTTTTCTGTGCTTGCTTGTGTTTCGCAGTCGTACACAACATCATAAAAAAATGGTGGTGTGCCAGCACCATTTTGCCTGTTTTCTGTGGAAGAAAATTCACGTATCTGTTCTATATCTGAATCAGTAAATTCTTCTGGGTCAGGGACTTTTTCCGCATATTCATAAAGTAAAGACCAATATTTGTCTTTTTCATCAAGTTTGTCTGCGGGAAGCATTTTTCCGTTTGACCAATATAATTCTGCTGTACGGTCATCAACGCTTATTGTGATAAGCCAATCTTTCTTTTCAGTGTCATATTTAGTAATAAAAGACACATCTGGATATGCTTTTCTGAAAATTCTCATTCTAAAAGGTTCAAAAGTTGGTAATGCAGAAAGTGGTTTTATTATGGAAAATAAAAAAATTGATGCGATGAGGAAGGAATGTAATCCGCGAGAAGAATAATTCATTATCTAAATTTATAATATGAAGTGAACTCTAGGTCAAGTGTAGAATAAAATTGTTAGCGATAAATTTTACTTACCACTTCGCAAATATAAAAAAATAGTTGAATTAATGAACACACAATAAGATAAATGATAAAAATAGCAATATATGATTCAATGTAGTTATATCCATAAGAAGCTTCTATTTTAGCAATAGCAGTTATATCTTTTACCGTCATAAGAAAACAAAGAGAAGTTTCTTTGAATAGAGAGACAGTCAATGTGCTTAAATTTGGAATAGCTTCTTGAATCGCTTGTGGAATAATAATTAATTTAAATGACTGTAAAGGCTTCATACCAAGAGCTTGAGCCGCGTCAAGTTGTCCTTTGTCTACAGTCATTATTGCCGCACGAATTACTTCAGACAAAGACGCAATTGTTACTAAAGTAAAAACAGTCACCGCATAAACAAGCGGGTTCATGGAAAAAACAGAAGCAGAATTTCCGAAGAATTTAAAAATAGAATTTAATAGACTTGGCAGAAGGCTATAAATAATTAGTATTTGAACCACCATTGGTATTCCGCGAATGAATGAAATATATATTGTTGCAAACTTAGAAAAAAATTTTGTTTTGTAAAGGCGGGCAAGAGCTAAAAAATATGCAGGCAATGTAGCAAGAAGCAAAGATGAAATTGTAATAAACAAAGCAGTAGGAATTCCGTGTAATGCCAAGAGGAACGTTTTTTGTAAGAAGGAAAAATTCAATTCCATGTGTTACTCTTTTTTGAAAAAGTAAAAATGCCTTTTATATTTGCTACATACGATGGCGATTCGCCAGCAGAAGAACCTGGTATAGTTTTTCCTTTTGAAAATAAATTTTCCAAAATTTTTCCTACCTGTTCAATGATAATCGTAAGAGTCCAATAAATAATGGCAAGCGCAATGTATGTTTCAAGGCCATGCGCACCGTAATCTCTTGATACAATAACTTGGGCCTCTCCCATAAGATCAATGAAACCGATGGTAAAAGCAAGCGCGCCTTGTTTAAGAAGAGAAATCAATTCTGTACAAAAAACTGGCAACGCACAGGAAGCTGCCTGTGGAATAATAATAAGCCATGCAGTTTGACGGGCATTCATTCCACAAGCATGCGCAGCTTCTGTTTGACCATAATCAACGGCATAGTATGCAGAACGAAATAGTTCGCACATTGATGCGGCGAATATTAGAGAAAGAGTAATGGTAACGTAAAAAATTTTTCCATTGTAGCCGATTCGGATTGAAGTGATTTTGTAAAAGAGTTGTGGAAGTCCATAATAAACAAGAAAAAGAAGTACGATGGAAGGAGTGCAGCGGATTAAATGAACATATATCGCAGCAAAACAATTTGCTATTTTTGAATGTGACAATCTGCCCCATGCAAGCAAAAATCCTAGTGCGCTACCAAAGAAAACAGAGAGGGCCATCACTAGAAGTGATTTTCCAATGTATGGAAGAAGAAGATAAAAATTATTTACTACAAAAGAAAAATCAAAAGGGCGCATGAATAATTGATAGGCAGTGCTGTTAAACATTGCCTATCAAAGAGCATACTACTTTTCTACGTATTGTGAAACATCTTCACCAAAATATTTTTGTGCGAGTTTTGAGTATGTATTATTTTCGTGAAGCGTTTGTATTGCTTTATCGTAATCTGTGGCAAGCTGAGTTTCTGATTTGTTGAACAAAGGCCATGTAGGAATTGCCTTGTAAACGATGTAAGATAATTTATTGGCAAATTGATGATATGCACCTTTTTCCGAAACAACATTTCTGTTATAAGCAACTTGCAGGTCAAAGAAACCATCATATCTTCCTTCAAGAACCCAGGTGTATGATTCAGGAATATCAAATTGTTCGGCAGGAATCAATGTTATTGGAGTTGAAGGATGTGCTTTGTTAAAATCTGTAATGATGGAAAATTGAGCTGACTCCGGAGAAATAGGAACTAGTTTTCCGCTAAAAGAAGCAAAACTTTCAAGGTCATGAATTTTATCCGCGTTTTCTGTACGAAAGGTAAGACCAATAACGCTTGCCGCGAGATAATTTTGTGGAAATAAGAATTTTTGACGACGCTCGTCTGTTGCCCAAGCGCCTTTAATTCCAACGGAATATTTTCCTGTTTCTACGCCGATGAGCAAATCTTCATCTGAAGTTGGAACGAATTGAATTTTATACTGCGGGTAAAGTTTGCCGATTTCTTTCCAGATTGCAACTTCAAATCCGTCAGATTCATTCTGCTCATTTATAAAAACATACGGAACATATGTTTGAGTATGAGCAACATATACCGTGCGTTCTGTGTTTGCATTTGTTTTTTTACAACCAGTGATGTAAAAAGCAAGAGGTACAACAAAAGCAAACAAAATAATGTAACGAGAAAAACTTAATTTTGAAGACATGATGCGCTCCTTATTACCTAGTATTTAGATAGGTAATAATATAAATAAACATAGATTCTGTCAATAATGAGGTATCTGTACCCGTAAATATTTAAAATTTTCTTATAGACAAGAGAGTGTTTAAAAATGTAACAAAAAGAGGTATACTCTGCAAAAGAGGAAACTATGTTGCATATAGGTTATCATGAATCATCTTCCGATGGTTACGAAGCAATGGGAAAAGAGGCGCTGTCTGTTGGTGCGGATACATTTGCATTTTTTACACGGAATCCGCGTGGGGGAAAGGCAAAACCTGTTGATGAACAAGATGCATCTAAATTGTGCCTGTTGATGAAAGAAAATAATTTTGCTCCGCTTGTTGCGCATGCGCCATACACTATGAATCCTTGCTCAGCAGATCCTCATCTTCGGGAATATGCACTTGAAATGATGGTTGACGATTTTATGCGTTTGGAATATACGCCGGGAAGTTTATATAATTTTCATCCGGGAAGTCATGTCGGCCAGGGTTCTGATGTAGGAATATCACTTACTGCCGAAATGATTGCCACCGCGCTTAAGCAAATAGACGGTGCACTTGCTAAAAAAAACTCTGTGTGCCACACAAAACTCCTTGTCGAGACTATGGCCGGTAAAGGTTCTGAGATTGGAAAGACATTTGAAGAAATAAAAGCAATTCTTGATTCCGCAGAAGAAAAATTTGGTTCATCTTTAAAAGAACGAGTTGGTGTTTGCATGGACACTTGCCATATTTGGGATGGAGGATATGATATTGTCAGCAATCTTGATGAAGTTCTTACAAAATTTGATAAGGCAGTAGGATTAAAAAGAATTCATGCGGTTCATCTAAATGACAGTTTAAATATTCTTGAAGCACATAAAGATAGGCATGCAAAAATTGGTGAAGGTGAAATAGGAGCAGAAGCTCTTTGTCGTGTAATAAACCATGCCGCGCTTAGGAATCTGCCATTCATTCTTGAAACACCAAATGAACATGACGGATATAAAAAAGAAATTGAATTTTTGCGGAAAAATTATAAAGACTAAAAAAAGCGGTACTTTTTGAGTACCGCTTCTGCAATTGTTTTTTTTGTTTACACTTTGAATTTATTAACTTCTTCTCTAAGTGTAGAAACACTTTCTGAACTTTTGAAAGAGCTTTCATTTGTTGCATCGGTAAGATTTTTTATTTCTTTTGTTCCCGATTCGATTTCTTTCATAATCTGATTAATTTTTTCTGTTTCTTCAGCAAGTTGTGTCATTTCAGTGACAATACCTTTTGCACCGCTTAGCATTTCAGAAGAACTTGCTTTTGTTGCCAAAGTAATGTCGTTGATTTGATGCATTGCCTCTAATGCTTGCGTACTTCCAGATTCCTGCTCTTGCATTGCGGAAATGACAACTTGTTCCTGATTGCGCACGGTGTCTGCCAAAGAGAATATAGATTTAAAATGAGCCTGCACTTTTTTTGTTGATTCAGCGACCTGTGCTATAGAATCGTTGAGTTTCTTTAATTCGGAATCTATAGCTTTGCCTTGTTTGCTTGACTGTTCTGCAAGTTTACGAATTTCATCGGCAACTACAGAGAAACCTTTGCCTGCTTGTCCGGCATGAGCTGCTTCTATTGCTGCGTTCATTGCAAGAAGATTTGTCTGGTCGGCAATATTTTGAATAACAGTGCTTGCCTCTTGGAGTGAACCAGCTTTCGACATGATTGCTTCTGCGGAATCAACGGCGTCTTGAACACTGTGCTGACCTTCATCAGCAGCATTTCCAAGTGAATTTACGGTGACAGAATTTTTTTGAAGGATTGAAGTTACTGATTTTATGTTTGCCACCATTTCGTCAACAGCCGCAGATGATTCTGTTACGCTTGCAGCTTGAGATATAACATCTGTATCAAGTTTGTTTATTGCCTGCTGAATCTGCAAAATTGTTGCGTGCGCTTCTTCTACGCCGGCAGCTTGATTTGAAATGTCTTGCTTTACATTTGTAAGAGAAGAAGAAACCTGTGTCATTGCTGAAGCTGCAGACTGACTGTCGCCATTCATTTTTTCAGCAAGAGACTGGGCGTTCTCGGCAGTTTGTTTTAAATTGAACAAAAGTGCCTTTGTGGTTGCAACAAAAGAATTAATTGAGTTAAAAAGAAGTCCATATTCATTACGCAGTGTAACAGAAAGCGGTTTTACAGAATAATCGTTGTCAGAAATATTTTTTAAAATAGATACGACTTTGTTAAGATGATGCATTTCGCTTTTTGATTCAACAAAAACATCAACAAATGCATAAATAATACCAAGCGCTGCGACAGGAATAAGAATCTTTTTATATACATCCCATATGGTCATGTCAGGATATTCTGCCTGCCGAATTTCCATTGTTCTATTTGCAGCCATTGTTACCATGACAATTCCTACCACGGCAAACAGTACGACGAGCAGCCGGCGAACAATTGTGGAAAAAAGAATATTCTCTTTTTTAAACGGAAGCCATTTTAACCAATCGTCAAAATGTTCAAGCCAGAAAATAAAGCAGAGCGTGGCGGCCAAACAAAATGAACCTGCAGCACAAAAAATAGGATCGTGAGGTATGTAGTAAAAATCATTTTGCTTACAGGCAAGTTTTATGCTTGTGGGGAAAAAGAGACAACAAATTATGGCGAACATCATTTGCAAAAGTATAAAGGCAGACACTGTTTTGTTCACTTTTTTTACAGACTGTTCAGTTCCATCATACTGGGAAAAAAGAGGAATGAATGCTTCGTTGAGAACAATGCAGACAAGTGCAGAAGCCGCAAAGTATATAAAATACGGCACAGAAAATAAGAGTTTAAGCGTTTCTTCGGTTTTGTAAATTCTACAGAAAAAATAAAGAACCCAAAATAAGAGATGAAAGGAAAGGAACACTAATAGTGAATCTATCTTGAGTCGTAATGGATACTTTGGAATTTTGGTGCTCTCTTGTTGGTTTAACATGTTGTATCTCCTTATATTATATATGTATATAAATAATACTCTTGAAATAAGAGGAATTAAATTTTATACAGTATCGCATACTGTTGGGTTTTTAAAAAAGATAATTTTTATTTTACTTTTTTAACAAACAAAAGTATAAGGCAGGATAGAGAATTTAACAAGGTAAAAAGTGAAAAGGTAGGCTGTTGACAACCTGTTGAAAAATAACGTATCCGTTGACCGCAAAATGAATTAACTGTATACTCTTTCTCACTAAATCTATGGAGGATTTTTTAATGGCTACAAAAACAAAGTATGTCTACTTTTTCGGAAACGGAAAAGCAGAAGGCAACGCAGGAATGCGTGCTGAGCTTGGTGGTAAAGGTGCCAACCTCGCTGAAATGGCTTCAATAGGACTTCCTGTCCCAGCCGGATTCACAATTTCTACCGACGTCTGTAAATATTTCTATGACAACGGAAAGAAATATCCTTCAACACTCAATGCAGATGTTGATGCTTATCTCGCAAAACTTGAGAAATCAATGGGCAAAAAACTTGGCGATTCTGCAGATCCATTGCTCGTTTCTGTACGCTCTGGTGCTGCAATTTCTATGCCTGGTATGATGGACACCATTTTGAACCTTGGTCTTAACGACAAGTCAGTTCTTGGTCTTGCATCAAAGACAAACAATCCACGCTTTGCATGGGATGCATACCGCCGCTTTATTCAGATGTTCGGCGATGTGGCGATGGGTGTTCCGCACGATGAATTTGAAGCAGCAATCTCTGCTGTAAAAGCAAAGAAAGGCATTAAACTTGATACAGAAATGGATACGAGCGACCTTCAGGATCTCGTTGGAAGATATAAGGTAATCTATAAGAAGTTTACCGGAAAAGATTTCCCGCAGAATCCAAAAGACCAGATGTGGCATGCTATTGATGCTGTATTTGGTTCATGGATGAATGCTCGTGCAATCAAATACCGCGAACTGAACAACATCAAAGGTTTGAAAGGAACTGCTGTTACTGTTATGGCAATGGTCTTTGGAAACAAGGGCGAAACTTCAGGAACAGGCGTTTGCTTTAGCCGTGATCCAGGAAACGGAAAGAACGAGTTCATGGGCGAATACCTTATGAACGCACAGGGTGAGGATGTTGTTGCAGGTATTCGTACCCCGCAGAAACTTGCTCAGCTTGAGCAGACAAACGCAAAGATTTACAAACAGCTCTGTGATGTCCGCGCTAAACTTGAAAAACATTATCGCGACATGCAGGATATGGAGTTCACCGTTGAGGAAGGAACTCTCTACATGCTCCAGTGCCGCAACGGTAAACGCACCGGCGCCGCAGCTGTCAAAATGGCTGTAGATATGGTTGCAGAAAAGCTCATCACAAAAGATGAAGCAATTCTCCGCGTTGAGCCAGAGCAGCTTGACCAGTTGCTCCATCCGGCACTTGATCCAAAAGTAGTAAAAGCTACAGAGGCAATTGCTGAAGGTTTGAACGCTTCTCCGGGAGCTGGTTCAGGACAGATTGTATTTACTGCAGATGAAGCTGAGAAATGGGCAAAAGACGGAAAGAAGGTTCTTCTTGTTCGCAAAGAAACATCACCTGAAGACATTGCAGGTATGGTTGCTGCTCAGGGTATTCTTACTTCAACAGGCGGACGCACTTCACACGCAGCAGTTGTTGCTCGTGGTATGGGCAAACCGTGTGTTTCTGGTTGTGCAGCAGTTACATTCCCAAGTGCAGACGAAGTAAAGATTGGCAATAAGACCTTCAAGAAAGGCGACAGCATCACTATCGATGGTACAACAGGTAAAGTATACGCTGGTGTTCTTCCGGTAGTTCCGGCAACTATTTCTGGCGAACTTGAGACATTCCTTGGTTGGGCAGATGAAGTTCGCGCTAAGTCAGTACGCAACATCAACGGACACAAAGTTGCAGGTTTCCAGGTACGTGCTAATGCAGATCAGCCAGATCAGGCACAGAATGCATTTAACTTTGGTGCAAACGGAATTGGACTTTGCCGCACAGAACATATGTTCTTTGATCCAGCAAAACTTCCAGCATTCCGCAATATGATTCTTGCAGACAACACTGAGCAGCGCAAAGCAGCTCTTGCTAAGATTCTTCCGCTCCAGAAGAAAGACTTCTACGGAATTATTAAAGCAATGGAAGGAAGACCAGTAACAATTCGTCTTCTTGACCCGCCGCTCAATGAGTTCGTTCCAAAGCCAAACGCAACTGCAGAAATTGCAGCACTTTCAAAGGAAATTGGAATTGATGTTTCAACATTGAATGTTAAGATAGCTTCTCTTCAGGAAGCAAACCCAATGCTCGGTCACCGTGGATGCCGTCTTGCAATCACCTATCCTGAAATCTATGAGATGCAGGTAGAGGCTATTGCTCTTGCAACAGCAGATTGTGAAAAACAGGGAATTAAACATGATGTTCAGATTATGATTCCTAACGTAGTGACATATCGCGAAGTCAAACAGATTCGTGAGCAGGCACAGGCTGTCATTGCAAAGGTAAATCAGGAAAGCAGAACAAATCTTAAATTCCAGATTGGAACAATGGTTGAGTTCCCACGCGCAGCGCTCACTGCTGACCAGCTTGCAGAATATGCAGACTTCTTCAGCTTTGGAACAAACGATCTTACCCAGACAACATTCGGCTTCAGCCGCGATGACTATGGTAAGTTCTGCCCGTCATACCTTAAACAGGGTGTTCTTGATGAAGATCCGTTTAAGACACTCGATGCAGAAGGACCTGGAGCTCTCATGAGAATCGCAGAAGATAAGGGACGCTCAGTTAAGACTGATCTGCACCTCGGAATCTGCGGCGAACATGGTGGAGATCCGGCATCTATCGCTCTCTGCTACGACATTGGCTTGAACTATGTTTCTTGCTCACCGTTCCGCGTACCGATTGCTCGTCTTGCAGGCGCACAGGCTGTAATCAAAGCCACTGCAGCAAAAAAACCTGCTGCTAAGAAAGCACCAGCAAAGAAAGCAACTGCGAAGAAAGCTCCTGCTAAAAAAGTAGCTGCAAAGAAACCGGTAGCAAAGAAAGCAACAGCAAAAAAGGCTCCTGCTAAAAAGGCACCGGCAAAAAAAGTTGCAAAGAAGCCAGCAAAAAAAGCTTCTAAGAAATAAGTAAAAACTTTGACCTCCTTAGATAGGATGTGATGGTTTTCATATCCGAAAGACCTTCTGGAATACAATCCGGAAGGTCTTTTTTTATACATACATATTTTGTTTTTTATGATAATATCTTTGAAATAAGAGAAAAAATGAAAATAGCAAATTATCATACACATACGTATCTTTGTAAACATGCAGTTGGCAAACCAGTTGATTTTGTTGAACAAGCAAAAATTGACGGCTGTCTTGAGCTTGGATTTAGCGACCATTGTCCATATCCTGCGCAGTTTAATGACTGTTGGCCGGATGTGCGAATGAGTGTTGAACAAATTCCCCTGTATGAAAATCTTATTGAACAAGCGCGCCAAGAAGCAAATTTCCCGGTGTATTTTGGATTTGAATGTGAATGGGATAAAGAATATGAAAGTTATTATCGTGACGAATTAAAAGGAAAGTATGGAGCAAATTATTTGGTGTTAGGTTCACACTGGCTAAGAAAAGGCGATACGCATATTTATTGTCCCGACATTGATAATTCCTCCGATTTAAACAAATATATTGACCAGACAATTGACGGCATGAAATCAGGTCTGTTTGCCTTTGTAGCACACCCAGATTTATTTATGAGGGGACACATTGAATGGGATAAAGAAGCAGAGTCTTGTTTGAAGGCTTTGCTTGATGCGGCAATAGATTTAAAAATTCCGCTTGAAGTGAATGGACAAGGCATAAGTCGTCCGCCGCTTAAAACAAAGAAAGGAATTCGAAATCAATATCCGTATGCAGAATTTTGGGAAATGGTTTCAAAGACAACTGTGCCTGTGATTTGTAATGCTGACGCTCATGATCCTATTGATGTCATTTTTAACGCGCAGAAAGCAAGAGATTTTGCCGGAAGATTTGGAATAAAACCTCTTGATACATTAAATTTGCATTTTAACTAATCTAGCCCTATAATAGGAACGTAAGTTCAATAAAATGGTTGCAGATTCTGATACCAATAACGGGGGTTCTTGCCATGAATTCCATGAAATGTATACTCGACCCGCAGAGCAAAGTTAAATTATACTTTCAGCTGTATAAAAATATTGTTGACTCAATAAAAGAAGGCACTTTTACAGCAGGAGAAAAGTTGCCTTCAATAAGAGACGTCGTAAAAGAATTGCATGTCAGCCGGAATACAGTAAACACTGCATATCAAAAACTTGTTGAAGAAGGATTTATTTCAGCCAAGCCAAAAAGTGGATATGTCATAAACGAATATAATCAATTTTCTGCCAAGCAAGAATTATCTGGAACCAAAAAAGAGCAAAAAAGTGAAGAATCATCAATTCCAACGGTGACAGAAATTGTTAAGATGAGAGCAGGTTCAGAAATTCAGCATATACCAATGCCGGAAGAATTTGAAAAAGAAGTCATATCGCCTGCAAAGGAACAGAAGTCTTCAGTAACAAAAGAAAATGATTCCATACAACCAAAAGAGTCGTTGGTTGAGCAGAAGAATTCTCCTGTTGTTGATGAAATACCTGTAAAGCAACAGGTTGAGCAAAAAATAAATTCCGTTCCCCAGATAGAACCACCTGCTCAGAAAATTCTTATAACAGCAAATAGACAGCCGGTTCAAGAAGATTCCTTCGGAGACAAACAGAATCGAAAAAAGATTGCAATTGAACTGTATGAAAAAAAGAAAATCTCTTGTACGTCCGGTCAAGTTATGATGGTAGAAAATGTAGAAATAGCACTTGCTACGATTATAAAAAAAATAGTGTTGCCAGTTTCTGCAACACAAACAATGCCGCGAGCAAAAGGTTTGCTTAGACTTGCAGAAGAAGCCGCAAAAGGAACTGTGATGAATAAAGAAAATACGTGCATCACAAATTCTTATCCGGCTTTGTTTTCTGGAAGAGCAAATGTGTTGTTTGGCAAAAAAATGAATGAAGAACATATATCTGTAAAAATTTTTTCTGATGAAAATAAAATTGACATTTCTGCATTGCAGCAAAGTGGAGCAACTGTTGCTGTTATAGCGCCTGCATATGCAGAAGAAGTTGCTGATGGTGATGCAGTGCTTACTTATGATGATGAAAAGGCAGAAGAAAAAGAAAGTAGAATAAAAGAATTGTATGCCGGACTTTTGGAATGGACACAAAAAGCTCCTGACCGGTATGTTATTGAATATGACAAAAATGGTTTTATGAGCAAAACAATTCCTCTTGCATGCGTTGATGAAAGCAAGAGGGTGTTTTACCTTGCGGAAGACACCTGCTCAGATAAAACAGGCGCTTTCGTAATAATTCCGCCGCAATTGATAAAGCAATTTAAATAATGAATTAATAAATTGTTTCGCCAAGAAGCCGCGCCGCAAGTTCAACCGCCATTGCAGCAGTCTGATTGCGCACGTCTAGAACAGGGTTTACTTCAACAATTTCTGCGGAATGAACCATGTTTGTTGCTGACATTTCTTCCATAAGAAGCAAAGCCTCGCGATAATTTAAACCACCTGGAAGCGGAATGCCTGTTCCTGGAGCAAACATAGGATCAAGGGCGTCCATATCAAAACTTACATGTACTACATCTGCATGTGTTTTAAAAAATAGTTTTACTTTTTTTAGCACTTCAGAAAAACCCTGTCTATCAATATCGCTCATGCTGAAAGCCGTAACGCCGGCCTGCTTCATGAGGAGGCGTTCTCCTGGGTCAATATCACGCAACCCAACATAACAAATGTTCTTTGCATCAATTTTTTGCCCGTCATGATACATATTCACTAATTCTGGAATACCGTAACCGGCACTTGCACTCAGACATTCACCATGTATGTTGCCACTTGGTGTTGTTTCTGTCGTGTTGAAGTCACCATGGGCATCAACATATAAAACACCGATCCGTTTATTTGTCTTTTTGTAAGAAGCGCTTAAACCGGCAAGTGTTCCAAGAACGATGGAATGATCTCCACCAAGAACAAGTGGAAATTCTCCGGCATCTGCTGCCGCTTCAACTTCTTGTGCCAATGCGGAACAAGCCTTTACAATAGGGCCAAGATATTTAGCTTTTGGATTTGTTCCGATATCAGCATATTCCTGAGCTTCAATTTGAAAAGGGCAACAGTTTCGAACAACGGTATGGCCAAGTCCTTCAAGTTTTGTCCGTATTCCTGCAAGACGAATTGCGGAAGGTCCCATATCGCTGCCATGACGACTTGCGCCGTAATCAAGCGGCATTTCTAAAATATGAATGTTCATAACCATATAGTAACGGTATTTTAAAAGAGCCGCAACAGGGGAAAATCATTGAAAAAAAGCAATTAGTGGGTCATAATAAAAATAGAGTTATCTGCTTACAGCTAATAAAATCATCTGAGGAAACATATGGTTAAAAAAACTGTATCTGTGAAGAAAGCTGTTAAAAAAGGTAAAGAAGTAAAACAAAATAACGATGAATTAAAAAATGAAAACGAAAAAATGGCTATGCTTGTCCAAAAGCAGCGTAAATTCTTTTTGACGGGCAAAACGCTATCTGTCTCTTGGCGCAAAGAACAATTGATTCTTTTGTATAATTCAATTATTAATCATGAGCAAGATTTGCTTGATGCATTACGACAAGATTTGAATAAATCTTCGTATGAATCTTTTATAACAGAAATAGGAATGGTGCTTGAAGAAATTCGCTATCATCAGAGACACATAAAACAGTGGAGCAAGCCCAAAAATATAATTCCATCAATAATAAATTTTCCATCAACTGCAAAAATATTTTCCGAACCGTATGGCGTATCGTTAATTATGTCACCTTGGAATTATCCGTTCATGCTTACTATGGAACCGCTTGTAGGAGCAATTTCTGCCGGTAACTGTGCGGTCATAAAACCGTCTCGTTACAGTACAGCCGTTTCACTTGTAATGGAAAAAATAATTTCTGATGTATTCCCGCAGGAATATATCGCTGTGGTATTGGGAGGACATCTTCAAAATACAGCGTTGCTCAATCAGCATTTTGATTTTATTTTCTTTACAGGCAGCATTTCTGTCGGTAAAATTGTAATGCAGAGCGCGGCTCAATTCCTTACCCCGGTATGTCTTGAACTAGGTGGAAAAAGTCCGTGTATTATTGATAAAGATGCAGATATAGCTATTGCCGCCAGACGCATTGTCTGGGGAAAGTGCATTAACGCAGGGCAAACGTGTGTTGCTCCAGATTATGTTCTTGTTCACAAAGATGTTGAAAAACTATTTATGGCGACAGTAAAAAAAGAGCTTGTTTTGCAATATGGACAAAATCCAATTCATAATAATGAATATTGTAAAATTATAAACGACAAACATTTTGAGCGACTTACAGCTCTCTGCCCACAGGCAATATCCGATATGGAAACAAATAAAATTGTTCCAACAATAATTGAATTAGGTGCACTTGATTCAGAAGCTGTTTGTGATAGCCCACTCATGCAGGAAGAAATTTTTGGTCCGCTTCTACCGGTGATTACATATAGCAAAATAGATGATGTTATTGATTTTGTAAATGACAAGAATAAACCGCTTGCTTTATATCTTTTTACGAACAATAAAGACATACAAAAAAAGGTGACAACTCGAATAAGATATGGTGGCGGTTGTATTAACGATGTCATTTTTCATGTTTCAATGAGTAACATGCCTTTTGGCGGCGTTGGAGAAAGCGGAATGGGCAGTTACCACGGTAAAGCAAGTTTTGTCACCTTTTCACACAGCAAAAGCATTCTGCATAAGTCTGCAAGAATAGACAGCAAAATGCGTTATGCTCCGTATAAAAATAAGCTGTCAATAATTAAATTCTTTTTTGGTATAAAATAATTTTTGGGTGTTTGCTTACTGAACAAAAATTTCATCACGATGTTGCTGCCCAAGTTCAGTAAGTGCTTGTGAAAGAGTTAAATCGGTGTGTACCTTGCAAAAAGATTGTTCGTCTATAAGAAAGCGATTCATAGAAAAGTGTTGATAGACAAAAACAGAATTCCAGGCAGGCTGTTGTTTATCTGTCCCCAAAGAATATGCTTTTTTTAATTCATCACGATATGGAAGAAACAAACCTTTTTTACCTTTCAGTTCTGCATATCCCACAAGCCAGAGCTGCGTTTTTTTATTTTCAGCAAAAAGAGATTGATGAAGAATGGCCGTTGCTTGTGCCATCCAAAGCTGACTCTCAAGAATAAGTTGTTTGACCGCAGGGCTTCCATTGCTGAGCAAATACTGAAGATGCGCAGTTTTTGCAGTATGTATAGGAGTCTTGTTTAGAATGATAACATTCTTTCTAAAATCAGTGTTGAATTCCGGATTGCGGCGAAAAAAACCTTCCGCTATACGACCGCTTTGACCTACAAGATATTTTCTGTTTACAGAAAGCTGTTCTTCTTTACCGGGATTGTCTCCTATCACAATAAGATGTATGTCATCAGCAGGAGTAATTTCATCAAGCGCCTGATTGTATACCACAGCGGTTTGCAGCGGATAAGAAGGGGTATCCTTAAGTGAAGCATCTTTTTGCAAAGGGTACAGTTCCTGTGAAAGAGCTGACCATGTAATGCACTTTGATTTGAATGAATCTCTGAACGAAGAAAAAATATTCCATTGTACAGTTGTCATTGTCGTTCCTTGGGTACAGACTAATCATCGTCTTCAATATGAATTTTCTGTTTGGCAAAAAAAGTGTAATCGATTTTTATTGCGGAATTTATGACAGCACGTTCTGCAGACATAAGTATGCCGTCTGTAAAGGAATTTTCCTGGGTTGGAAAGAAATCTTTTAATTTAGCGTATTCAGAAAAGCCTGATTTTTTATAGATGTGATAGGCGCCTTTCCATGAGTCATTAACTAAGAGGACAGATTGTTTAATTGCAGAATTATGGGTACAGATTTGAATAAGCGGAATTTGAAAAAGTAATGTTCCTAATCCCTTATTTTTGTATTCATTTCGTAAGGCAACAGAGCTGATATATAAAACTGTACCCGTTGCAGAATGAGATTTTTCTGCGGAATGTCCTAAGCAAAAAGAATCCTTGTTTGAAGGAACTGAGTTCCACAGTTCAGAAGAGAAGTATCCTGCTATCATTGCATTGTCTTCAAGTACAAAAAAGCCTGCCGGATAAGCGGACAGGCGTTGTGCAAAGACAGTGCGCCTTTCTTGAATTTGGGGAATGAATGCCTGCTTTTCAACAAGTAAAATTCCATCCAAATCAGAAAGGGTTGCTTTTCTAAAAATCATTTATTTCTCAAGCTTAACAACATGAACTTTTCCATCAGTAATGCGATATGTTACTTTTACTGGCTGGTCAGGAAGTTTTTCTTGATTTTCTTTGCCAACACTAAAGAACGCCATTGCTCCGTATGTACCGTTTTTAAGAGGAGTAATATTGTTTGCAATCTTTGTTCCGTTTATATACAAATCATATTTTCCGTTACTGTTTACTTCGACCTTTAATTTGTTTGTGCTGTCATAACCCTTGGTAATTGTGCTGTTAGGATAAAAATAAGCTGTTCCTGTTGTATTTGATTCAACAAGATCGGTATATGAAGAACCGTCCCATTTATATAAAGCATATTCGCCGTCGGTATTGATTTCGAAGCGGATGTAATTGGTAAGTTTGCCGCTTGCTTCAGGCTTTGTGTAGCCAAAGACAAATCCATATGCTGACTTTTCGTAGCCGGTTGCCTTTTTAAATTCGCCTTCAATCATGTCAAACTGGCCAAGTTCTGGTGTAGTATAAAAATAACCACAATTTTCCAAATTGGTTAATTCTGTTTCTGACCAATCTGTAATAAAAGAAGCGGACGTTTCTGTTTTTTTAGAAGAAGCACATGAACAAAGTGCCGCTGCAGCTAAAATGATTCCTGCTGTAAAAAAAGATATTCTTTTCATGACAAAACCTCTTTATTGCGTTTGTAGCGCTGTATTGGAAACAGTATACCTTAACTTTCCGCTAATTGCTAGTAATTCATACATCAAGCGTTTTTTGTAGATCTTCAATATGTTTCTGAAGTAAATTCCGTTGCTCAACAAGCAAATCCTTCCTTGCGCCACGTGTTGAGTCTCCCTGCTGAAACATATTAACATAGTCAATAAGCGCTTCAATAGGAATTCCTGCATCGCGCATACATTTTATGAACTGAACCCAGTTTGTGTCTGATTCAGAGTAGTTGCGAATTCCTCCTGCTGTTCTGTTTACCGGCGGAAGAAGGCCAATACGTTCATAGTAACGAAGCGTATCTGTGGAAATATTGTATTTTTCTGAAACTTCTGCAATTGTCATACTGTTACACTATCCCTTGAAGTTAACTCCAAGTCAAGAGTAAAAAAGAAATCATTTAAGCTGTTTTATTTGACAGCGCCTCTTTTCAAGTTTACAATTATAGAATTGATAAAGAAATAGCTGTTCATATATGGGAAGAAGAAATGAAAATAAAAACAATAGTTATTTTTTGCCTCATCATGAGTGTTGTTTTTGCCAGTTGCAAACAAAAAGGACAATATAAAAGAAGCAAAACGCTTTCTACTTCAGAAAATATACAACTTAATATTGTTGGCAATATCGCTTTCTCTAAATCTATAGAAACTGCAATAACTTCCTTTTCAAAACTGTATCCAAATGTTTCCATCGAGTACGAGTATCTTCAGGACTATGCAAATTTGTTGCAAAAAAGACTTGCGGACAATAATGACGTTGATTTGTTTATTACAAACAATATTCAGGCAAATTCCAAGCTGTTGCCATATGCGCTTGAACTAAAATCACAGAGCAATCTTAATCTTTCCGCAACATTTGAAGGGCTGGTTCGGAATTTTACAATTACAGAAGATGGGAAAAATGAATTGTATGCGATTCCTCTTGGCGGGGAAATTCGCGGTTTGTTTGTGAACAAGACGCTTCTTAATACGCTTGGTCTTTCTGTTCCAAAAACATACGATGAGTTGATGCATTGTTGTAAAGTGCTTAAGCAAGCGGGATATATTCCGTTGCAAGGAAATCCAGGACGTTTTGGGCAGCTTTTGTTTTATCCATATATTTGTAATTTGATTGCCAATGCTCCTGATTACAACGCGACATACCAAGCAGTAAATACTTGCAAACTAGGAATAAGCAAATTGTTTACGGAACCTTTTTCTGAATTGTATGAAATTGTGTCGCAAGATTATTACAATTATAAATATGTTGAAACACAGTTTAATTCATTTTTTGACCAGACAGATGAAACAACGGTATATTCTTTCTTAAATATTATTCCGGATGAAAAAGGCGGATATTTAAAAAAGGATGACAAATCTCAAATTGCTTTTATGCCGGGCACAATGGCAATGAAGAATTTTATAGACAAAACGAAAAATGACTATCACTTTACAATTGATTATGAATTTATTCTTGCGCCAGTAAGCAATGATGGCGGATATGCATATTTGTCTCCGGCTTCTGGCATTGCAGTGAATAAAAACAGTGCGCATGTTGAATGGTCAATTGAGTTTTTGAATTTCTTGTTTTCTGAACAAGAAAATAAAAAGTTTGCCTCTGACCAGAATATTGTCCCAAATACTGCCGATGCAATGGATTATCTAAATTCAAAATTCAACATTGAAAATAAAAACATCAGTCAATTAGGACAAGTGTCTTTTGATTATGTGTTTTATAATGTTGTAAACAAAACGCTTATAGATATTTCTAAGGCAAACAATCCAAAATATATGGCTCCTGATGGAACAATGTATAGTTTTGAATATTATATGAAACAACTTGAAGATAATTTTGCTGCACAACGCAAGAACAAGTAATGGAGAATAGTTGATGAAAGAGAAAGAAGCAGAAAAAAATAAGAATTTATTATTTATTATCATAGTAGACGCACTGCTTCTTTTTAGTATTGTAGGGGTCATATTTATATACAATTCCTATAATCAAAAAAAAATTAAAGAACAGAACATTGCCGATATAAAAAACATCAACCGTTCTTCAGCAAGCATAGGAGCCATGTTCTTTAAAAACCAGCAGATAGAACTTGCTAATATTGTGCGCTATATAAATTTACACAAATTAAATCTTGAGCAGACGTTGAACTATATTGACGAATCTCATGATGACAAGATGATTTGCTATGAACTTATTGGTAAAGACCATAAAGGATATGTAGCAGAAAAAAAAGACGGTGCTTTTATAAAGGTTGATTATTCTGATATAGATTATAGACAATTTAATAAAAGTATTTTTGATAACGGAACAGATAAAGAGTTTTTGTTTACTCCGGAATTTACTGATAACTATACGGCGTGTAAAAGTTTTGCACTGCATACGCATATGACATTATTTGATGATAATAATGTTGCTCAGAGCTATACATTGATTGCGGTTTCAAAGAGCAAAGATTTTTCTGTGCTTGTTGAAGTAAACGGTGGTTATCGTGGAATGAGCACCGTCTTTGTCGATACAAGTGGAAACTATGTTTTAGGTTCAAGTGAATTTAAAACAAATAATCTTTTCCAATATTTTTATGAATATAATGATTTGTCTTTTACAGAAAAGACAAATCTATCTGAACAATTTATTGCCGGGATAAAACAAGATTTTTTCTATAAAAATAGCAAAGGACAAAATTGCATTTTTGTATATACGACAGTTCCTGAAACAAATTGGCTTTGTGTAAGCTGTGTGCCTTTTTCATCATTCCGACGAAATGAATTTTATTTGCAATTTACTATACTCATTGCAGCACTTTTACTGATTATGATGTGCTTTAATATGCTCTGGCTAAATCGCATCAATTTAAAATTAAAACAGAGCGTATATAATGAAAAGATTGCTAATCAAGCAAAAACAGAATTTCTTTCTAGAATGAGCCATGATATACGTACGCCGTTGAATGTCATTATAGGAATGACTATTCTTGCACGGAAAGAAAAAAACAGTTTGCAAACAGAACGATATCTTGAAAACATAAATCAAAGTGGTAAATTTCTTCTTTCCTTGGTGAATGATATTCTTGATTTAAACAAAGTTGAAAGTGGAAAGATGGAGCTGCATGTTAAGCCTTACTCTCTCAAACAATTTGCATCAAATATAAATGCAATTATTGCTCCTCTTTGTAATGATAGAAAAATTAACTTTGAAATTACAGGCTGTGAGTCACAAAAAAGATACTTGCTTGATGCGGTGCGTGTAGATCAGATATTTTTCAATATACTTTCCAATTCTGTAAAATTCACGGAACCAGGTGGAAGTATTAAACTGGAGTGCAAAGAAGAATCTGATACAGACGGAATAACAAAAATTATATTTGTAGCTTCTGACAATGGCATTGGGATGAGTGAAGAATTTCAGAAGCACATGTATGAATCTTTCTCTCAGGAACAGAACAAAATGGTTGCTTTAAACCAAGGTACAGGCTTGGGGCTTACAATTGTTCAGAAGATTGTATTGTTGATGAAAGGAACGATAAAAGTGCAAAGCCGGTTGAATGAAGGAACAACATTTGTCATAGTTATTCCGGCAAAAGAAACTTCTTCTGTTATACAAGACGAAGAAAAAGGACAAAAACCGCTTGTTAAACTGAACGGTAAGAGAGTGCTGCTTTTTGAAGATAACAGTCTTAACGCAGAAATTGCAGGTACACTTTTACAGGATAAAGGAATATTTGTTGAGTATGCAAAAAACGGTAAAGAAGGTCTTTCATTGTTTGAAACGTCTCCATTACAACATTTTGATGCTGTGCTAATGGATCTCCGTATGCCGATAATGGATGGGTTTACCGCGGCAAAAGCAATCCGCAATTTGCAAAGGGAAGATGCTTCTTTGGTACCGATTATTGCGATGACGGCAAATGCATATGATATCGATGTTGAAAATTGCCTTTCAGCAGGAATGAATGCTCATCTTGCAAAGCCGATTAATCCTGATGAATTATTTGAGATTCTTTCGCAGCAGATTGTGGCTGCCGAAAAAAAATCATTTCAGCAAGGAAATAAGTAAAGAAAATAATTTGTCTGTTTCAATAGGCTTGCTTATGTGACTGTTCATACCTACAGCAAGGCACTTTTGTACATCATCATAAAAAGCGTCTGCTGTCATGGCGATGATAGGCACTTTTTGAGCATCACGGCGTGGTAACGCTCTGATTAATTTTGTTGCTTGGTAGCCATCTAGAACAGGCATACGAATGTCCATAAGAATAATATCATAGAAACCGATAGGTGATTGCGAAAACAAAGAGACGCCATTCTGACCGTTATCTGCAAGTTCAACAATCATTTGCTTTTCTTGTAGCAGCGCTTTTGCTATTTCCTGATTAAGAGGATGGTCTTCGCATAAAAGAACATGTTTACCTGCAAGAGATTCGTAAGTGAGCGGTTTTTCATTTGTAACAAGTTCTTCTTTTTCTTTCGTAGTAGGAATAGCGGTAAATAAAAGCGTAAAGAAGAAAGTTGAACCTTTGCCAAGTTCACTTTCTACAGAAATTGTTCCCCCCATGAGGGTAATCATACGCTTAACAATTGCAAGACCAAGTCCGCTGCCTCGTTGCTCAGAAATGTCACTGCGACCTTCTTGAGTAAATGGCTCAAACAGAACAGATTGAAACTGTTTGCTCATACCTATGCCGTTGTCTTGTACTTCTGCATGCATACTGATATGTTCTGGATCAATCATTTCATTCTTTATTCGCAAAGCAATAGAGCCACCTTCTGGCGTGTATTTTACAGCGTTTGAAAGCAGATTGAAAAATATTTGGTTAAGGCGAAGCATATCTGTTTTTATGGTATAGCCAGGGATTGTATTAACTGTCACCACAAAAGATTGGTTTTTCTCGACACAGAGAGGCTTTATAACGGCATCAATGTAGCTGTAAAATTTCTTAAGCTCATAAGGTTCCATTTGAAGTTCAATTTTATTGCTTTCAGCTTTTGACATATCAAGAATATCGTTTACTAGACCAAGCAAGAATTGTGATGATGTGACAATTTTTTCAAGACATTCATTTGTCTTTGGAGGATTATCTTGTTCCCTTGCTATATGCGTCATTCCGATAATGCCGTTCATAGGGGTGCGAATATCATGGCTCATGCGAGAAAGAAATTCACTCTTTGCCTTTGTAGCTTCTTTTGCATTTTCAAGAGCACTTTGGAGTTCTGCCTGATGATTCATTTGTTCATCGGAATTTTCTACAAAAAGAATGAACGTTCCGCTTTCTTGATATTGTTCAGAACGAATTACGCGGAATGTGTACCAGTGGTTGTTTTTAAGGTTTGCAGTAAAACTAAATTCTTCTGACTGATTTAATTTTTCAGAGACAGAGTCAAACGAAAGTGTGTCCAAAAAACCTTGTATAAATTCCTGCTTAATATATTTTTCTGCATATTGCTTTTGAATTTCGCGGATATTTGCCTTTTTATCTTCAAAAATTTTATAGTATGGACTAGCTTTGATGGCAAAAACAATTTGCGTTTTAACATTTCCTATAAGAACAGCAATATAATGATGAGCGATTGATAATGCTGTTTCTTGAAAGTCATGTTTATCTTTTGCTTTTACTTCTGCAAGTGTCTGGCTGCTTCTTACATAAATTAGAATTTCTAATCCTATGAGCAAGACCATAATAAGCCCGATAGGTAAAAAATTATATTTAAATACAGTACCAAGGGGAATAAAAAGACAGTATGTGTTTTGGTAAGAATCCTGTCCTGCATATACAATCTTTACTAAACCATCGTTGCTCATGATTTGCAATGTATTGAGATTTTTTGAGAGTGAAATAAGCTGTTTGCTGAATTTCTCATTGATAACGTTGTCAGGAGTGTTTATGTTGTGACAAAAGAGTGTGTCATCAGTTGTACTTATGATAAAGCCTTTTTTGTCAAAGAAAAACGCCGTTGTGTCTTTGTATTGGAATTTGTTTTTTGCAAACAAGGCGGTAATGTCTTTTGTTTTAATATCGAGGTCAAATGAAATAGAGTCAGAAATCTTTTGAGCAACAGTCATTTCTATATATTGATCTGGGTTAACTTCAGGATCGAGTGTAGAACCAAGAAAAGTCACATATGGCGCAACAACTGTAACAGAACCGTTTGCCTTCTGTGCTTCCTGGTACCACGGACGAGTATTTGGGTCGTAAGCGGAATAATCACCGTAATTCCAACTGTGCGCGTAGCCGCCTTTGTATGTCATTGCAAAACCGTCAAAAACTTCACTTCCAACTGCATCACTAAAAAGATGGTCATGTTCCTGAAGCCACGCATTCATTTCTTCAAAAGAAGGATTTTCCTGAATTTTTTCTTTTATATGAATGGTCATTGCCTTAAAAACAGACACGTACCGGTCTTCAAGATTCTGAAAGTCAGAGGAAATATCAGTAATGTATTGATTTGCTTTATCACTGATGGCATTTGTAGTTGTGATAAAAACAACGGCGCATACACATATAGTGAGAATAAGCTCAATAATGAGTACCGCTAGTGAATTAAATTTAACTCTCATTTGATTATACAATTATCAATTCTCTTTTAAAAAAATGCAAGTTATTTTAATAAAGATAGATATTTAAAATAAACAGAAATTTTAGGAAATAATCGAATTCTATGGTATAGTAAACATAAGAGGATAAAATTGAATTACCAGTCCACCTCACTTATAAGTATTATAATTTCTGTTATTGGTTTTCTTATCCTTTTGCCATTATCAATTACGGTCTTTTTTGAGCCAAAAAAGAATTATAGTAGAAATGTGTTCATTGCCATGCTTGTTTCTTGTCTGGGAATACTTCTGGCTGAAATAATACAAATTCCTCTTGAAGGTCAAACGGCAGAGACAACGGTACGCTTTTACCGGTTAATATATTTCTTATTCTATTTATTCTTAGGATGCATTTGTTTTTGTTGGACACTTTATGCATATTATTGGTTCAATGGCAATAAACCTTCCGGAAAGACAACGACATTATTTGCGGCAGGAATTTTTGTAGAATTTCTATTGCTTGTAATAAATACATCAAATGGTTTTATTTTTTCAATCACTGCAGACGGAAAATATGTGCGGGGCAATGCATTTATTTATTACATATCATTCTGTTACTTATATCTTGTCATGGCAATTGTCATCACCGCAATAAAGGCCTTGTTTGTTGATGGAAAAATATCTAGACGAGACTTTATACTGTTTTTGTTGTTCTTTCTTTTTCCTGTTTCAGGGCCGGTAGTTCAATATTTTTTCCCAGAATTGTCTCTTATGGGAATTTCAGAAGCATTTGCACTGCTTACCGTGTATGTTACTGTTCAACAGCGTACCATGGCTGAATACATGATTGAAAAAGAACGATATCAGGAAGCAAATAAGGAATATGAAAAATCTATTGAAGAAATGCTTTCTGCAAGTTCAGACGCACTTTGTATATTTTATTTAAATCTTTCGGAAAATAAGACAAGTGAAGAACAAGGAAAATCAAAATATATCAGTAATATTTTAAAAGGAAATACCGTTGATGACTTGTTTATAGCAATCAGCTCTGTAATAACGGAAGAAGATGAAAAGAAAAGTACATTACAAATATTAAACCGTAAGGAACTGCTTAAAAAATATTCTGAGGGAATAACACAAATAGCACTTGTATATCATCGTACTGTTGATAATGGCGATACACATTTAATAAGAACGTATCTTACTATGCTCAGAAATCCTACGACAGATAATGTCGAAGCAATAGCATATTCTGTTGATATTGATAAGCAGGAAAAAGAGGAAAAGGTAATTTCTGCAATTACCAACCGGGAATATGATTATATTGCACTTGTTGACACCACAACAAAGAAAATTCATTATCAATATATTTCAGAAAAAGCAGAAGCTACTGTTCATGTAAAAAGAGATGATTATGATGAAGTCTTTAGAAGTGCATTTACTAAATTGTATGAACCGCAAGATATTGCAAAACATTTTGAAAGAACTTGTTTTAAAACTGTTTTTGAAGCATTAAAAAATCATGAAGAATACAGTTATGCGTTTCCGTATGTTGGGAACAATGGTGAGATTCTACAAAAGAAACTAACATATCGCTATCTTGATGAACGAAAAAAAGAAATTTTGTTTTTGAGAAGTGATATTACCGAAGAAACACGACAGGAACGAGAACATTCAGAAAAATTACGCATGGCTTTGCAAGAAGCACAACACGCTAACGCAATGAAAACAGAATTTTTATCTAACGTTAGTCATGATATGCGTACGCCGCTCAATGCAATTCTTGGATATACAGACCTTGCTAAAAAAAGTCAGCAAATGTCAGATATGCAGGAATATCTTGGAAAGCTTGATAAAGCAGGAAAGATTCTTCTTTCACTTATAAACGATACACTTGATTTGTCAAAAATAGAAAATGGCGTAGTTACACTTAAGCATGAAGCGACAGGAAGCGATGAACTTATTAGCAAGATTGTTACCGCAATTCAGCCGCTTGCAGAGGAAAAAGAAATTAATTTTATTGTTGATACAAGTCGAGCCGTGTTATCGACAATAAATATTGATTCTCTTCGCGTGCAGGAAATATTTGTAAATTTGCTTTCTAATGCAGTAAAATTTACACCCAAAAAGGGAACTGTTACGCTTACGGTGGAATGTTTGAAAAGTGATAAAAATATTATTCATGATAAAATAACGGTAAGCGACAACGGTTGTGGAATGAGCAAGGAATTTATTCCCAAAGCATTTGAACCGTTTTCACAAGAGAGGCAGGCTTCGACAGCAAATATTGGTGGTTCAGGGTTAGGACTTTCAATTGTAAAGAAACTTGTTGAACTGATGAATGGCAGAATCGAATTGCAAAGCGAGCTTGGCAAAGGAACAATATTTACAGTGTATCTTGATTTTGAGCAAATTGATGATAAAAAGGAAGAAGAAACGGTTTTGCAAGATACATATAACTCACTAAGAAATAAAAAAATTCTTCTTGTTGATGATAATGAAATGAACATTGAAATTGCAAAAACTGTTCTTGAAATGTATGAAATGAAAGTATCTTGTGCACAAAACGGGCAAAATGCCTGCGATTTGTTTGAACAGTCTAAACCAAATGAATTTGATGCAATTCTAATGGATGTACGAATGCCTGTAATGAATGGTCATGAGGCTTCAAAGAAAATTCGCCAGATGAAACGCCCAGATGCACAGTCAGTACCGATTATTGCAATGTCAGCAGACGCTTTTGATGAGGACATAAAAGAAAGTCTTGCAGCAGGAATGAATGAACATATAGCAAAACCTGTTGAACCGGAAAAAATATATAAAGTGCTTGCCAAACTAATAAAATAACTTCTTTTGGCAAGCAATATATTTTTTTTGCTGTAAGAAGGAAGCACTAAATATTCACTGAATCAGAAATTTTCTTGCCAACGATGATGTTTTCCTCGGCTTGTTCCTGAATATTTGTTATGGCTCCTTCAATGATATTGAGAACTTCGCCGAGACCGGCTGCACGTTTTTTTAAAGCATCTGAGAAAGAAGATATTTGCTCCAGAGCAGTCTTTTGCGCAGATATTTCTGCTACAACGTTTGTAACAAGATCTGTGCCTGTCTGAGAATCATCTACAATATTCTGCAGTGCTTTCATTACTTCTTGTGTGCCGGTGTTCATTTCTGAAATACCAGACAGAATTTCTTCTATCGCTTGAAGTGTGGTGCGCAGAACGGTTGCATTCTTTTCTGTGTATACCGCAAAAGAATTTACTGAATCAGTCGTACTCGCTACGATTTCTGCATTCTGGTTCAGTGTTTCTGAAATTTTTGCAGCGCTTTTCGTTGTTTCATCAGACAGCTTACGAATTTCCTGAGCAATGACACTAAAACCTTTGCCAAATGTTCCGGCGTGGGCAGCTTCAATTGAGGCGTTCATTGCGAGCAGGCTTGTTTGACTTGAAATATTATCTATGGTGTTTACAAATGCCGTAATATGTTCAGAAGATTCACGTACCTGCGAGACTTGATTTACAAGGTCGTTGAGAAGGGATCGTTGTGCGTCAAGGGACTTTACAATTTCATCCATGCCAGAGTGTTGTGCATTTGCTATTTTATTTATACTTGCAATGTTTCCAGAAATTTGCGTCATTGCAGCAGATGTTTCTGTAAGAGAAGAAGTCTGTTCATGAACGCTGTCCTTCATTTTTTCTGATTGATTTACAATTTGTATTCCAGAATTTTTTACAGTTTCAGCATCTGTGCTAAGTTTTGTAGATTCATTGATAAGGTATTGAGACAATTCTTTTATTTGAGAGATGCTTGATGTTGCTTTTTCTGCTGACTCAGTAAGGCGTTTGCCAACGTTGAGTCCATTTTTTGACTCACTGAATATGGCAGTCATTTTTTCAAGAGCTTTCTTGGAATTAAGTTCATTTTGTTCAACTTTTTTAACAAGGTTTTCATTGAATTGATTGATAAGAATAATAACTGCAAAAGAAACAATAATGGCAAAGTTGTTGATTATTGCAGCGCCAATTATTTCACCACCATATGAATAGAACGGTCTAAGAACAGTAAGCCAATCTATTACCCATAATATGCCTGACCCGGTCATAAAGAAAATAATTTGTTTTTTTCGTAGAGAAATGAGCTGGTTTGCCAAAGCCATAACTACAACAAAGAACGCGTTTCGATATACAACAAAAGTTGTTTCAACAAATTTGCCAAAGAAAAGAACAATAATGCAGCTTAATAAAAGGCCTATTGTTGTCAGCGATGAACCTATGTTCAATTTATTTCTTTTTATTGAGATAAGAGAGAATAAAAAAAGAATTATAGAAGCAAAGATAAAAACTGCTTCAAGGATGAGTTTTTGAAAAATAAGCCCCAGGAAAAGTCCGGTAAAACCAATAAAGCAAGTAATATCACCCGCAATAATGTAAGGAATTCTTGAAGCGTCTTGCAAAGAGAGTGTTTCTAGATATTCTTTAGTTGGCATAAAAAAATTTAGTTTCATAAATAAATAGTAGTTTATGAATATATAAAAAGCAAGAAAAAAATGTTAAAGATATGATTTTTGAAAGCTGTGTATTAGCAAAGAAAAGTGGTATACTTTGCTACGTATGGCAAATATTATCCGTATAACAGATATTTTACAACCGGGTCCAGATATATACACCGCGTTGACAGAAGCGCAACTTCGTAATCAACGGGAACAGGAGAAAGGTATTTTTATTGCTGAAAGTCCTAAAGTAATTGAACGAGCTCTTGCTGCTGGATACAAACCAATTTCTTTACTTATGGAACAAAAGCATATTGACGGCGATGCACGTTTAATTATTGATAAATGTCCTGATATTCCGGTATACACAGCAGAAAAAGAAATTCTTACAAAATTGACAGGCTTTGAACTTACCCGTGGTGTGTTATGTGCAATGTACCGTTTGCCTTTGCCTTCTGTGGAACAGGTGTGCAATGGAGCAAGTAGAATTGCAGTGTTAGAAGATATTACTGAATCCACAAATGTTGGCGCATTGTTCCGGTCAGCAGCGGCTCTTTCTGTTGATGCGGTTTTGGTGACGCCTGGTTGCTGTGATCCACTTTGTAGAAGGTCTGTACGCGTAAGTATGGGTACAGTTTTTCAAGTGCCATGGACGCGAATTGGGCAAAATAAGAACGACTGGCCGTTTTCTGGGATAGAAACGCTTAAACAACTTGGCTTTAAGACTGTTGCAATGGCGCTTACTGATGATTCTGTGAGCATTGATGACGAACTTCTTGGCACGCAAAAAAAACTTGCCATTGTGCTTGGTACGGAAGGAGACGGACTTTCAAAACAAACAATTGCACAATGTGATTATGTTGCGCGTATTCCAATGTCACATAACGTAGATTCGCTCAATGTTGCTGCTGCCGGTGCAGTTGCTTTTTGGCAATTACGTAAGAAAGTTTAAAAGAATTTTACGCAAAATAAAAATTGGAGTATACTATTCCACATAAAAAAAGAGGCTTGGAATGGCAGAAATAAAACCGGTAAAAATTACCGACACTATTTATCATATTTATGAATCTTGTGGTGTTTACTGTACGTTGGTGCTGGGAACAAAAGCGGCGCTTCTTATCGACACAGGATATGGATTTGGTGACATTTTGAACAAAGTGCGTGACATTACAGATTTGCCACTTAAAGTAATCAATACGCACGGTCACGTAGATCACATTCAGGGAAATAAATATTTTGACAGCGTAATGATTCATGAGAATGATAGACATTTGGCAAGATTTCATTCTTCCTTGCTTGTAAAATATCTTGTCTATAAGAATTTAAAAAATAATTTAACTGATGAAGAAAAAAAGAACGTGCCTAAATTCTTTAAACCAAACAAACAAAAACTTGTGTACATACATGAAGGATGTAAAATTGATTTGGGTAACAGAGTGCTTGAAGTGCTATATACGCCCGGTCACACAAAAGGATCTATCTGTATATTGGACACAAAAGATAGAATCTTGTTTACAGGCGACACACTTTCAAGTCATGTGTGGCTTTTTTTAAGAGAATCAACTTCTGTTCCAACATATATAGAGAGCATTTCTAGAATAGCAGAGCGAAAGTCAGAATTTGATAAAATTTTGTCGGCGCATTCCGCAGCAGTATTTAAGGCAACATTGATTGAAAAAATGTTGCATTGCGCGCGTCATATTTCTCCAGCACAAAGTACGGAATATATCGGACCTGCTGGAAGAAAAGGGCTTTTGTATGCGGAAGGATTTGAGAAAATTCAAAAGAAATACGGCTTCAAAACTGTTGAAGAATTTTTACAGCATGGATCAGAAGTTTCGCTTAGTGATTTAGAGAAATTTGAATTTACTTCAATTGTCTATGACAAAGATAGAATCTAAAAATAACTTTTTATAGTAAGAGTAAAAAGTAAGAATTATTTTGAGAAATTCTTTCAAAAAAGAATTTTATTCTTTGTCGTGTTCAAGACGCCAGTCAATTGCACGGCGAAGATATTCCACATAGTCAGGGTCTTCGCACATTGTTTTTCCGGCCGTGTCTGACAGTTTGGCAACAGGTTTATTATTCACCTTGATGACTTTCATCACTTGGTTGAGTGGAGCAACGTCGGTATCGTTTGCAATAAAGGTTCCAATTCCAAACGCGACTTTTGCCTTGTCTTTAAACTCAGCGTAAAGATGTGCTGCTCTTTCAAAGTCAAGATTATCAGAGAAAAGTAGAGTCTTTGTATGTGGATCAATATGATGTCCCTGTAAATGCGCAATCATTATATTTCCCCAATCCACAGGATCTCCACTGTCGTGTCTGAAACCATCCCACAAACGGCATTCAGTGTCATCAAGGTCAAGCAAGCAACATTTTGTGCCGATGCAGTCAGTCAAATAAATTCCGTTGAGCAGACCAAATTCTTTATGCCATGCGTCCATCATGAATTTATTTGAGTATGCCGGATTTTTTGCAGGGTCTCCTTGGCCAACAACTTCCACAGCTTCATGAGCCATAGTGCCTACAGCCTTAACCCCAAGTTGACAGGCAAGATATACATTTGAAGTGCCGATAAAAGTGCTTGCGCCAAGATGACCTGCACGTTGCGCATCTGTAAATGCTTTGACAACATCATATTGCGTTTTACCGCTGAACCGTCGTCGCATTCCAAATTCAGAAAATGCACCTATAACATATTTTCCAGAACGCAATGATTCAATTTTTTCATCAAGACGTTTATACAATGAAGCCTCAAGTTTTTTATATTCATCCGCTGAATATGCATATACAAAATAAACTTCATTAACAATTGCAAGCAAAGGAATTTCGTAATAAATTGTTTGACACCAAGGACCTTCTGACCATAAATTCAATTTGCCATCAATAAGTTCGCAATGAATTTGGTCACGAAGAGGATGCCACAGGCGTAAATATTGAATGTAACTTTGTGACAACCACGGAATTCGTGTCTTAAGTTGCGTAAGTTCTTCTTTTGAAAAAGATAATTTACAGTACAAATCAATTTGATGATTGATTTCATCGCACATTTGTTGTGTAAAGGAAATATCTTCATTACGGCATTTGTAACGCCATGTGGTGATTGTTGAGGAAAATTGGGAAAATGCAACTTGTCCCATGTTGAATTTGTATTGATCTGTTTCAAGGAGAGAAGAAATAATTTGATTCATGCAATAGCCGCCTTAGAAGTGATATGTACAGTATAGTCTGTAGACTTCTTTACGTCTAGAAAGAAAAAAAATTATTTCTTTACGAATTGCTTTTTTCTATGTCTACTTGCAGTAAATTAGTTACTTTTTCAATGTTGAAATTGTTCTTTTTTATCACTTGTCCGGAATTGAATCGTCCGGAATTTTTCCACGCAAACAAGTTACCCCAAATATTTTCCACAGCCTGTTGAATAAGATTTCGGTATTGTTCACTTCCTTCAGGTGGTAGAGATTCATGCTTTTCTTTTTCAGGTGAAGTATATGTTACTGTCGTGTCCCAACGTACTGTAGTTGCACTGTCTGTAAAAATAACGCGAGCTTTAATCATTTTTCTATTTTAACATAAAAATATGCAAACAATCTATAAAAACACTTGACTTAGAGTAAACTCCAAAGGATACAGTATAAAAACAGCTGTATATAATAATTTGCAGCACTCGAGGCAAACACATGATTTATAGAAATTTTCAAGGTAAACAATTATCAGGTTTAGGAATGGGTGCAATGAGACTTCCAACAGTTAACGGCAATGATGCGGAAATCGATGAGAATGCAACGATTGAGATGACAAAGTATGCATTTGAGCATGGTGTTAATTATTTTGATACTGCATGGGGATATCACAACGGCAACAGTGAACTTGTAATGGGGAAAGCGCTAGCTTCATTTCCTCGTGACAAATTTTATCTTGCTACAAAATTTCCCGGCTATGATCTTTCTAACATGCCAAAAGTGAAAGGAATTTTTGAAAAGCAGCTACAGAAGCTCGGTGTTTCTTATTTTGATTTTTATTTGTTCCACAATGTATGTGAACTTAACATAGAGGCATATTTAAATCCAAAGTTTGGAATTCATGAATATCTTATGGAACAAAAGAAAAATGGTCGTATAAAGCATCTTGGATTTTCTGCGCATGGCAGCGTTGAGGTAATGAAGCGTTTTATTGATGCATATGGCAAAGATATGGAATTTTGTCAGATTCAACTCAATTGGCTTGATTGGAATTTTCAAGGAGCAAAAGAAAAAGTTGCACTGCTTAACGAGCATCATATTCCAATATGGGTAATGGAACCGTTGCGTGGCGGACGCCTTACAAAACTGTCACCAAAAGATGAGGCTCAGCTTAAATTGCTCCGTCCTGAAGCAAACATAGCTTCGTGGGCATTTCGTTTCTTGCAGTCAATTCCTGGTGTTACCATGATTCTTTCAGGAATGTCAAATCTGGCACAAATGAAAGACAATATTGCCACTTTTGAGAAGGATTTGCCGCTCAATAAAACAGAAATTAACACGTTGTTTCATATAGCAGATGGCATGCTTGGTAATTCGCTGCCTTGTACATCTTGTCATTATTGCGTAAGTCATTGTCCGCAGGGAATTGATATTCCAAAGATGATAAGTCTATATAATGAGCATAGTTTTTCTGGCGGCGGATTTCTTGCACCAATGACAATTATGGCGCTTCCTGACAATAAAAAGCCAGCAGCATGCAGACATTGTCATAGTTGCGAAAAAGTTTGTCCGCAGGGAATTAAAATTTCAGAAGCAATGACAGTGCTTGCAGAAAAAGCGCATTGGTAAAATAATATGTATTGACAATACATTTATTCCCGAAGAAACTATACAACAATGAAAACAAAATCTTATGAAATAGATATGACTCGCGGACCCGTATTAAAAGGGCTTATACACTTTGCAGTTCCTCTTGCTGCATCAAGTCTTTTACAACTACTGTTCAATGCAGCAGATGTCATTGTCATCGGACAGTTTAGCTCCTCAAATTCTCTTGCAGCAGTTGGCGCCGACGGTCTGGTGGTTGGTCTTTTTGCAAATATATTTTTAAATATTGCAGTAGGAACAACGGTGCTTGCGTCTAAATATCTTGGTGCGGGTGAAAATCAAAAAATTCACAAAGTAATGAATACTTCGTTTGCACTTGCTGCAACGATGGGAATTTTTTTCACAATATTCATGTATATTTTGGGGAAGCCATTTCTTTTGTTGCTTAAGACGCCTGCAGAAGTAATGCCGGCCGCGCTACAGTATTTGTATTTCTATCTTGCGGGGCTTCCGGGTGTGGCATTATATAATTTTGGCGCTGCGCTACTTAGAGCAAAAGGTGATACAAAACGACCATTCTTCTTTTTGCTTGTTTCTGGCGTGCTGAATGTTTTTATGAATTTATTTTTTGTAATAGTGTGCCATATGGATGTTGCCGGTGTTGCGCTTGCGACGACAATTTCACAATATATTGCAACACTTATGCTGTTTATTTGTCTTGCACACGAAAAAGATTCATTCCATTTAGATTTTCATCAGACAGCAAAATTCTCTTTGCATGACATTGAGGCTAATCGGGATGAATTAAAATTTATTTTAAAGATAGGTGTGCCATCAGCATTGCAATGTCTTATGTTTTACATTTCTAACTTCGTTATACAGGCAGCAATAAATTCTTTTGGACCTGTAACGATGGCTGGAAATGCAGCAGCTTCTAATATAGAAATGTTTGTGTGGGTATGCATGAGCGGTTTTGAGCAAGCAGGCATGACATATATCAGTCAAAATCTTGGTGCGCATGAATATCGACGTATTGATTGTGTAAACAGAAAATCTATTTTGTGCACTGCACTTACCGGTTTGATTTTAGGAAGCCTTGTTGCATTATTTGCCAAACAACTGATGCATGTGTATACACAGGACAGTGCAACAATTACGCAGGGAGTAATACGAATTCGTATGATTTGCGGGACGTATGCACTTTGTGGAATAATGGATTGCATAGCGGCAAATACACGCGGTTTAGGATATTCTTTAGTGCCGTCAATTATATCAATGTTTGGAGCATGTATTTTACGCATTGTTTGGATATATACTGTGTTCAGCATTCCAAAATACCATACACTCCAATGTCTATATTTTGTTTACCCAGGTTCATGGATTGTAACAGCAATTATACTTGCAGTGTTTTATAAGGTAATACGAAATAAAGTGTGGGAAGACGCGGCGACAAGTTTCTGATTTAAATGGGGTATAAAATTATGCAAAAGAAATATTTGTTTAAAAAAATTTGTATTGTTGTTATTGCGATGCACTTTACAGCAATATTGGTTGCCCAAGACGACGTTGGACAAAATATGTTTTCAAACATACGCTTTGTTGCCGATGAAAGAATTTCTGACGATGCAAGTACAAGCGAAGTGATGGACGCAGAAACATTTTTACAGACAGCATTGATTGCTTCTGGCGCAAGTGATGAAGAAATTGCTTTATATGTTGAACAATTGCATAAAAGTGTTGCTGATTGTAATCAAGAAATTGAAAAGAAAGCAAAACAGCAAGAAAATTTTTCTACTGCTGACAAAGTTGAACAGACGCTTCATTTTATATACGACACACTGATTACAACATATTCAGAAAAACAAACACGGCTTGATGTTGCAATTTCAGATAAATCATATAACTGTGTTTCATCGGCTTTGTTGTTTATGTATTTTATGAAGAAGCAGGATATTCCGGTTACAGCAAATGAAACTCCACTTCATGCATTCTGTACGGTGCAAATAGAAGGAAAAGATGTAGATGTAGAAACAACAAATCCTTGGGGTTACAATCCTGGTGTAAAAAAACAAATTGTATCTGATTCTCTTTCTCAGAAAAAATATGTGAGCGTGCCAGCAAAAAAATATGCCAACAGACATGCCGTTGATGATCGCCGTATTATTGCACTTGTGTATGCAAACAGAATTGTGTTGCTTCAGAAACAACGTAATGATGAAGCGACGATTGGGCTTGCTTGTGATGCAGAACGATTGCAAAACAGTTCAGAGGACGCGGAGAAGTTGTTACAACAATGTGTGTATAACACAGCGGTTAATTATTCCTCTGATAAAAAATATGAAAAAGGTATTTTACTTGTTAAAAAAGCAAGATTACTCTTTGATGATTGCTCGTTGTATGATAAATATGTATATTCGGCAATGGGTAATCTTTTAAATGAAAAGATGGAATCAAATTCTTATGATGAAGCATTTACTGTGCTTGCACAGTATCAGAACGATTTAAATAAATCAGAATATGATGAAATGCTTAACACGCTCACCATGAACAGTCTGCAAAATCAAATTGAAACAAAACCTTTCGAAGATGTCCTTTCAGAAATAGAGGAAAACAAAAATAATATTTCCTCTAAAAACTATATGACCATTATTTCCTACGCTTATTCACATGAAGCAAGCAATATTGCGAATACTGGCGACTGGTTAAGTGCCATAGCTCTTATAGACAAAGGTTTGACTATAGTGCCAAACGATAGTTCGCTTACAAATCAGCGATCCGTATACAAACAAAATTATTCAGTAACCATTCATAATAAGGCAGCAGCTTTGTATAATTCTGGAGACAAAGAAGGTGCGCGTAAGATAATTGAGGAAGGGCTTAAAGTTTTTGATGACAGTTCAATACTTAAGAATGATTTGCAGAAGATGAATAAAGAGCTGTAATAATTTTATTTTGCTAGTGTAAATTAACTGAATAATATTGTATAGTCTGAACATGGACACACTTGATAAAACTGAAAACACACACAGGGTGCAGACTGTTTTTATTTTTGGACTGCTTGCAGTTCTTTTTATACTCATTGCCTGCATGATGTATCCTTTTTGGAGCATCATTCTTTGGACAATTCTTTTGTATATTTTGCTTAGACCTTTTTATCAGAAGTGCATTGGGCGACTTAACAAGGATAAAAAATCATATTCTGCAAAGCGCCATTTTTTTGCAGGTCTTTTTGCAATAGGAACGCTCATTCTTATCATTGGTCCGCTTATTCTGCTTTCATTTTTATTGACTCGGCAACTTATGACGTTTCTTTCTTCTGCGGAACAGTTTTTACAAACACATTTTGATGCTGTTACTTCGGAAAATCTTAACACTAAAATAGCTACCTTTATTGAAAAAACAGGTCTGACACTTCCCAATTTTGATTTTACTAACGTACGCGGAAGTGTTCTTTCACTTATTCATACATACAGTTCAAAAGTTTTTTCTTTTGGAACAAGTGTTTTGAGCAGGGCGGGAACTTTTGTTGTTTCTCTTTTATTTATTGTGTTTGCACTTTATTTTTGTTTTTTAGACGGAGCATATCTTGGTTCAATGATAAAGAAGGCGATTCCTATCAAACCATCATATATGAAAGTTCTTACTACAAAATTTACTGAAATTACAAAAAGCCTTTTTTCCGGCTATATACTTGTTGCTTTATATCAAGGAGCAGTTTCTTTTATCATTATGTTTATTTTTCGTATACAAGGTGCGCTTCTTTTTTCCGTTGTCCTTATGCTTGCTTCGTTTGTACCTTTGTTTGGCGCCGCACTTGTATGGTTTCCGGTCGGCATTGTAATTTGTTTTACACAGTCAATTGCCAAAGGAATTGTTTTCCTTATCGTTTCAGGAATTTGCATCAGCTTTTTGGACAATTTCTTGCGTCCGCTTTTTCTAAAGGATAGAATCCATGTGCATCCGCTTATCATTTTCTTTGCAATATTGGGAGGGCTTAAATTCTTTGGAATAAACGGACTTATACTTGGACCGATGATTGTGATTCTTTTCTTTACAGTCCTCGATTTGCTTGTAAGTACAAAAGAAGAAAATTTACCACAAGAAACGGAAACTGTTAAAAACGACACTGTACTTAAAAAATAAAATCATAGTATTAAACAGAAACCACGAAAGGAAAAACATATGGAAGAAATTACACTTGAAAAAGCTGGTATAAATGATTGTGCGCATATTTATGAAATGCGGAGTGAAGCATATTCTTCGGTTTATAAAAAATATCAAGGCAAAGATGTAAAACCTTTTGCTGAATCATTGGCAAAAATAATTGAATGCATGAACAATCCGTCTATACTTTATTATTTTATTCGCCTGCAGAAAAATGATATAGGTGTTATATGTTTGCAAAGAGCATCGGAATGTGTAACTAAAATTCTAGACATATTTATTCTTGAGCAATATCAAAATCACGGATACGCATATCAAGCGCTTGTTGGAGCAGAAGCACTGTATCCACAATCGCTTATGTGGTCTCTTGAAGCAATTAAAGAGGAACCTGAACTTTGTCATCTTTGTGAAAAGGCAGGCTATATACAAACAGAACAAGATGTTGCCATTCATGATAAAGAAAACGATATACATCTGCCGGAATTCATTATTAAATATGAAAAAAATAAAGTTCCTAAAGCATTTACACCAATCCGCAGAAAGGATCGCGCTCTTTCTACAAAAGAAGCATATGATATTCTTACGCATGGTTTGTACGGTACGCTTTCTGTGATGAGTGGTGACGGATATCCATATGGTGTTGCGATGAATTATGCTTGTGATAAAGATAAAATTTATATTCACTGTGCATGTGCGCCAGATTTGCCTGGAAGCAAGAATGCCGATAAAATTATTGGTAAGAAAGTTGCAGACTTTACTCGCAATCCAAAAGTGTGCTTTTCTGTATTTTGTAATGAAAAAAATATTCCGGAGAAGTTTTCAACAGACTATGAAAGTGTTGTTGTGTTTGGAACAATAAAAAAAAGCTTTGATAAAAAAGAAATTATTAAAAAAATAATTGAAAAATATTGTCCTGATTATACAAAAGAGGGTGATGAATTTTCTATTCGGTTGGCACCTGTCTTTGAAACATATGAAATTACAATAGAACATATTACAGCAAAAGCAAGAAGGCTTGGTTGAACATGATAACAATTGTGAATTGTGTTTTTGTTGCTCTTGGTGGCATGATAGGTTCTGTCGCACGGTATTTGCTTGGACTTATTCCGATTCAGTCTTCTTCAGAATTTCCGTTTATTACTTTTTGTATAAACTTGGCAGGTGCATTTGTAATTGGTATGCTTGCTGGTGTATTGCAAAAAAATAATTTCTTTAACCCGCACATATTATTGTTTTTAAAAGTCGGTGTGTGTGGAGGATTCACCACTTTTTCAACGTTTTCGCTTGAATCACTTTCTCTCATGCAGCATGGGCATCTGTTTACTGCAGCAATCTACATTCTACTTAGTGTTTTATTTGGTATAGTTTCTGTTCTTTGTGGCGAGTTTCTTGTAAAAACTTTCTAGTAAAAATATTGTGTACACACAAAGATGATTGTATAATGAAACTATGTTTGATTTAATTCATGTTGCGGGAAATACTTATTACATAGAAAATCCGGCGCGTATCGGTGTATATGTTATTGATAAAAATGTATGGCTTGTTGACGGCGGCTTTGCTCCCGATGCAGGTGTGCGTATTCTCGATGTAATTACTAAACAAGGTTGGACGCTCAAAGGAATAATTGTAACACACGCCCATCCTGACCACGTAGGTGGCTGTAGATATCTTCAATCAAAAACAAATTGTAAAATTTTTGCTCATGGAGTTGAAGTTGCACTCACACAATTTCCGGTGCTTCATCCATCGTTTACTTATGGCGGAAGGCCGTATCGTGTGTTGCGGGGTAAAAGCAATATGGCTGAACCATGTAGTGTGTGTGAAATGGAAGGAAAAATTCCTTCAGAACTACAATTGATTCTGCTGCGTGGGCATTCCTTTGATATGGTTGGTATTCGTACTCCTGATGATATTGTGTTCTTAGCAGATGCATTATGTGCAGAAAATGTGCTTGCTCATTATGGAATTACATTTGTATATGATGTTGGCGCATATCTCGATACGTTGGATATGTTGTTTTCCCTTAAGGCGAAAATTTTTATTCCTTCACATGTTCCTCCAGCGAATGATATTCGTAAATTAGTGCAGCTGAATAAAAAAAGTGTTTTTTCTGTTGCAGACACTATTGCTTCCTGGTGTGTGCCACAGGCTACTAATGAAATGCTGCTCCAGAAGGTTTTTAAACAGTATCGGCACAGTATCAACTTTGACCAATATGGACTTGTTGGTAGTACAATGCGTTCTTATCTTGCATGGCTTAAAGATACCGGACGTGTAGAAACAGAATTTAAAGACAATATCCTTTATTGGAAGAAAAGTTAAAAATGGTGTTATCAGCAAGTTTAAAAATATTCATCTTGCGAAGTAAATTAAAACGCGTTACAGTAGAACTACTTCAATTCAAAAAGAACTGAAATTTGGAGGAACAAATGTCAATTAAAACAACAACAAAAGAAATGGTAAAAGAGAGAATGCTTGTACGCAAGGATGATCCACAACGCGCAGCAATTCTTTTAATGATTATTGATACAGTAAAAAAAGCAATATTTGATCAGAAGCGTGAAGAAACTCCAGCAGACATTGCAAATGCTGCAAAGAAATTGTATGAAGAAACAAAAGCAAATATAGATGAATACAAAAAGAATAATGCTGATACTACAAAACTTGAGCGAGACCTTAAGATTCTTGAGCCCTATCTTCCAGACACGCTTTCGCAAGAAGCTATGGAGGCAGCCGTAAAGAAAATTATTTCTGAACTTCCAGAAGACCAGCGCGTAATGAAAAATATTATGCCTAAGCTCAAGGAAGTTGAGGGTTTTGATATGAAGGCAGCTAAACCGATTATAGACAAGGTAATGGCAGCAAAATAATTTTTCTGGATTCGGTGATGACACAAAATAAAAAAGGTATCTTTTTAGCTCTGTTGGCGGCAACTCTGTATGCACTCTGTTCTCCGGTAACAAAGAAATTGCTTGATGTAGTGCCACCTATGATGATGGCGTCATTGCTGTATCTGGGAACAGGTATAGGCATGATTGTTGTGCGAAGTGTTATGAGGGCGTCTCATAAACTTACCCAACCACAACTTGAAAAGAAAGATTTGCGTTGGTTCTTTGCCATTATTCCACTTGGTATTTTCTCAACACTCATGCTGACTTTTGGAATCAATCACACAACAGCAGCAAATGCTTCTTTGCTCAATAATTTTGAGATTGTTGCAACTGCAATCATTGCGCTCTGTTTGTTTAAGGAAACGATATCTAAAAAACTTTGGATAGCAATTACGCTTATCACTATAGCAAGCCTTATACTTTCTTTTGAGGACATGTCGAGTTTATCATTTTCACTTGGATCCATTTTTGTTTTACTTTCGTGTGTTGGCTGGGGATTTGAAAACAACTGTACAAGACAAATTTCTGGCAAAGATCCTTTACAAATTGTCGCAATAAAAGGCTGTTGTTCAGGGACCGTTACAATGATAATTGCATTGGTAAGCGGAGAACGAATGAATAATAGTGTTTATTTTATTGCAGCGCTTTTATTAGGATTTGTTTCTTTTGGTTTGAGTAATTTCTTTTATATTTTTGCACAACGAAAACTTGGCGCAGCTAAGACCAGCGCGTATTATGCAATTTCACCTTTTATAGGAACACTACTTTCTTTTATTATTTTTAAACAAGTCCCTACAATTCCTTTCTTAATTGCACTTGTCATTATGTTGGCGGGAGCGTACCTTGCTGCGTGATGTCTTGATATTTTTTTATACTAGCAGTAGATTCAGAACATGAGCAACAATTCAAATAAAAAGGAAATAAATTCAGACAAGAAATTAAAAGATAGTTTTGTCCAAGGTGCATCAATTGTGTTAGGGAAAAGCAAATTTCTTTTATGCGACTTTTTTATATCACTGTTAATTTTTATAGTGCTTTGTGGTTTGTCATGTGCAGTTATTGTTTCTTTTGCAAAGATGCCGGAATATGCTTCTTTTGCACAAAAACAATATTTGTCTTTGCGCGTATTCATTTCTGTGCTTCTTTTAGTTGTTTCTTTTCTTATTGCGGTCCTTGTGCTTCTTTTGTTGCAGCTTCATGAAAACAATACTAAACTTCGGGAAATTGCATGTATTGATCAACTTACAGGACTTTGCACAAAACAAACAGCGCTTCTTTCTTTAGATCATGAACTCTGCCAGGCTGCGCGCCATCGTACGCATGTTGGTGTTTGTTTTATAGATATGGATAATTTTAAGAACGTGAATGATAAATATGGTCATCTTGTAGGAGATAAATTGCTTAATAAAATTGCAAAAGCAATGAAGAGTTGTGTTCGTTCTGAAGATATTGTTGCACGCTTTGGTGATGATGAATTTCTTATTATCCTTTGCAACATGACAAAACATGATGACTATCAAATTGTTGTAAACAGACTGGATTCAGTTTTAAAAGAAAACAGAGATTTGGGAAACGGACAAGTAGTAAAAGCAGAAGCGTCCGTTGGTGTTTCAGTATATCCAGAAGATGGTGCAAATATTGATGAGCTAATCCGCTTTGCAGACAATGCAATGTATGAAATAAAGCGTGTAAAAAAGTCTACTCATAGCCAAAAGGAAAGAATTGAATTATAAAGATTTTTCTTCTTTGAGCATGGAAATCATTTCAATGACAATTTTTGGATCAAATTGTGTTCCAGAGCAACGTAGCAGTTCGTTAAACGCTTCATTTTCAGAAATTGCCTTATGATACGGTCTGTTATGGACCATGACATCATGTGAATCAACTACCGAAATAATTCTGCTCAGCAGGGGAATTTCTTCTCCTTTCAATTTATCTGGATAACCAGTGCCATCCCAACGCTCGTGATGATGCAAAATACAGTCAGCGATTTCTTCAAGCTCAGGTGATGCTTTTGCTATACGATAACCAATGTTTGTATGAGTCTTCATGATTTTCCATTCATCGCTGGAAAGGTCTGCTGGTTTTAGAAGAATGTCTTTTGGTATTGCGACTTTTCCAATATCATGCAGAACGGCAAGAATTGCTAGTTTACCTAATTCGGCTTCATCAAGATTTAATCGCTGACCAAGAAGAAAAGCCGTTTTTTGTGTTCTGCGTACATGTTTCATAGTCACTTTCGGTAAGCGTTTGCTCAAGGGAATCAATAAGAGAGCTTTTTGTAGAATTACGATTAAGCAACTTGCGGTTTTTCATTGCACTGCGTGCTTCACGAACAAGTGATTCAATTCGTACCGGACTTAAAGTGCTGCTTATTCCATATTCTGTGCTGACTTCAAACATGCCTTCTTTTTTTAGAGAAATAGTTGCAGTGATTTCTTCAAGAATTTTTTGAATTTCTTCTGAAGCACAATCTTTAAAAATAAGGACAAAGTCCCCGTTACCAAGAAGGGCAATATATGTGCCTTCTGGAACTTTGCAGACAAGCAATTCTGCAACTGTCTGCATGACTGCGTCACCACGTTTCCAACCGTATACATCGTTGATGACAGATAGACCATTTACATTAAGCACTACAGCAGAAAAATGTATTTGTTCTGATTCAGTTTTTGAGATTTCAATATCCCATTTGTGGCACTGCTCATTAAATGCTGTTCTGTTGTTTAAGCCGGTAACAGTATCGTGATATGCGAGAAAAGCATATCGTTCACTTGCATTACGCTCGGCAGTGATATCATGAAAAATAAGCAATGAGCCAAGTCTTTGCCTCTTGTTGTTGTGCATTAGAATGCGCTCGTATTCATAATAATAATCTTTGTTATTACGGATAATATGGATCCCTTTGAAGCGTCCGACTTGGGTGGTGAGCAGCGGATTAATTTCCTTTGTAAGAAATTCGTCAAGGGCAATTGGTTTTTCAGAATAATGTTTTTGTAGTACCGGAAATAATTCGAGTGCAGACATATTGTTGTCTACAAGCGATTCCTCATAGTCAAAGACTATTACCGGATCAGTCATATATTGCAATAGTAATTTTTTTGTTGAATACAAAAATTTCTTTGTATCAAATTTGAATGCAAAGTGATATATAATTGCAGCGACAAATCCATAAAGCAAAATTGAAATATCTACAGTAAGATGCACTTGTGGTATCAAGAAAAGTAAATTCAGCAGAACCACAACAAGAATACTGATAAGTATTGAAAGGTAGCGATACCAATATTCACGAGGTATGGAAAGACATTTGATTGTTACAATGGCAATGTCTATGAATATCAAAGAATAACTAAAAACAAGATGACACATATATAAAAAACTTGGTTTATATGTATAAATTATTCTGCCTGCCCAAAACGAAGGCATATAAGTTAGTGCAATTTCTTTAAAAGGATTGATTATCATAATGATGCAGTCAAAGAAGGCATATATTCTGCATGCATCTAGTATTATTTTTACAGTTTTATTTTTTTCATAACTGCAAAGCGTTACAAGTGTATCTACTACGGCAATGAGTACAAAATCTATGAATACAAAAACACCGGTATTGCAAAGAGAAACAAGAAAATAATTTTGATAGAAAATAATATTTCCAGTATAGCAAAGGAGGAGCAATGCACCTGAATACTCTGTAAATGCGCATTTTTTCCCCAAGTGTGTTTTATGTTGAACCGCACAATTTGCGTAAATAACCATTACCGCTGCAACAATGTAATAAATTGCAAGATAAAGAGCTCTCATTAAAACTCCACTATTAAAAGTATATCATATTGCTCCAAAGAGATAAAGCTCGCTATTTTGAATGGGAACCTTGTGGTATAGATTGCAAAACAGCGTTGAGCGTGACAAAGAAAAGTATTATTATGCCACCGATAATTGTCCATAAGGAAGGAATTTCATGATCAAATAAAAGAACCCACACAGGATTCATAAGAGGTTCAATCATTGAAATAAAAGATGCGCTTAATGCACGAACTGTACTAATTCCGCGTGCATATAAAATAGATGGAATGCCAATTTGAAAAATTCCAAGCAGCAGTAAGCCGAGTATTGTAATTTTTGAAGGGACACCGGATGTAAACATAAATGGCAAACCGAATACAAAAGTAATAAGGTGTGAAATCATAAATGCATTTAGTGAACCAACACCTCTGATTCGTCGCATGAAAATGGTGCAGAATCCCCAAGTAAGACCTGAAAGCATAGCAACAATATTGCCTGCCATATTGCCACCCTGTAATCCGTCTGCAAAAAAAAGAATCATTCCCGAAAGAACGCCAGCTACCGTTATATAGTCAGAAATTTTATTTTTTTCTTTAAGAATGAATGGTCCAAAAAGAATGATAAAAACGGGATCTGTGTACTGCAGAAGAATTGCATTTGCTGCAGTTGTCATTTTGTTAGCGGTGATATAAAGAATCATAGTGAGCGCATAACAAATCGCAGCCGCATATAAAAAGAAAGTTCCACTTACATCAACAGGGGATTTTTCTTGTGGTTGCACAGAAGTGTTACGTATTACAAAGACAGGAAGTTTTTGCTGCAGGATGCACATTGTAAAAAAACCGATGATGCTGCGCATTCCAGCGATTGCAAATGGATTCCAATCTGTTAGTTTGACAAGAAAGCCGCCGGTGCTCCAAAGGAGTGCGCAAAATACAAATGACAGGACGCCATTTAATTTAATAGAATTCATTTATTTAAAATTACTTTTTTTCTGCATTGGTAAACACAGAATCAACCTCGTAGTTCGCAATAAAATCTTGCACGTCGGCTGAATCAATGATGATGCCATATTCATCGGCCGAGCCTGGTTTAATGTCTCCACTTGCTGATTTAAAATCGTTGTAAGACAGAATATTTCCGGAAAGTCCCGATTTGTCAGTAGCTCTGCTAAAACCAGACTGTCCGCTGTATTTAAGATAAATTTCGCTCATTCGGTACTCCTTTTTGCAAAGAAATTTTTGTTTTGTAATAAAACCGGCTAATATTACTTCAATTATATGCGGTAAACAGAAATAATGCAATCAGGACATTTTGTAATACATGCAATATTTATCTTATTTTTTAGATTCTTTGCGTGAATGAGTGACATTGTATGTAATTTTCTTGCTACCGGCGCGTTTCTTTCTGCCGCGTTTTCTTAGCAAGCTGTCTGTATTTCTTGTTTGTGCAGCGTGCGTAAAACTTCGTTCCACAGCTGATATGACAGTAGCTTTTGCAGAATCTATTGAGTCTGTTGGAATAACATGTTCTACTTCTTCATTTACAAAAAGTTGATATATATGGACATCAAGACCTTCCGCTAATTTTTCAATAGTTTCAGGGTTTGGCCATTGTATGTCTCTTTCTATATTAGAAATAGTTATTACTGAAATGCCTGTAATTTCAGACAGTTCTTCTTGTGTCAGATTGAGTGTAATACGCCGTAGTCGGACGTTTTTAGAGAAGATAGAGCTGAGATGCTGCATGTGTTTCATTGTTTTATTTTATAATGTATCTATTGGTAAGAACATGAAGTATATATATAAGTTGTTTGTGCTAACTTATAGTCCCTATATAAGTTATTACTTTTTTTTAAAAAGAAATAAGGAAGGAAAAAAATTGAAAAACCACTTGATTCTATTTGTAGTAACATATATAATGTATCTATAAATAGAAACACGGTGGCATAAAAGGTGAACCGTATATTCAAGGAGAAACACTATGAGTGAAAAAGAAATTCCGTACAAAATTTATTTATCAGAAAATGAAGTGCCAACATCTTGGTACAATGTTCGCGCTGATATGAAAAAGAAACCGGCGCCACTTCTTAATCCGGCAACACACCAGCCACTTAAGTATGATGATCTTCGTCCAATATTTTGTGATGAACTTATTAAGCAGGAACTTAATGATGTTGACCGTCTTATTCCTATTCCGGAGGAGATAAGAAATTTTTATCGCATGTACCGCCCGTCACCGCTTGTACGTGCGTATTGTCTTGAAAAGAAACTTGGCACACCTGCACATATTTATTATAAGTTTGAAGGAAACAATACAAGCGGAAGCCACAAATTAAATTCTGCAATTGCACAAGCATATTATGCAAAGAAGCAAGGGCTTAAGGGAGTTACAACAGAGACTGGTGCAGGTCAATGGGGAACAGCACTTTCTATGGCATGTGCATATTTTGGTCTTGACTGTAAAGTTTTTATGGTAAAATGTTCCTACGAACAAAAACCGTTCCGCCGAGAAGTGATGCGCACTTATGGAGCAAGCGTAACGCCTTCTCCGTCTATGACAACGGAAGTTGGAAAGAAGATGAATGCTGAATTCCCGGGAACGACAGGAAGTTTGGGGTGTGCAATTTCAGAGGCAGTTGAATGTGCTACAAAGAATCCTGGATACCGTTATGTTCTAGGCAGTGTGCTTAATCTTGTACTTCTTCATCAGAGTATTATTGGCATTGAGGCAAAAGCTGCACTTGATAAATATGTCGTAAAACCTGATGTCATTATTGGCTGTGCAGGCGGCGGTTCAAATTTAGGCGGACTTATTTCTCCTTTCATGGGAGAAATGCTGCGTGGTGAAAAAGAATATAAATTTATTGCTGTGGAACCGGCATCTTGTCCGAGTTTTACTCGCGGTAAATTTGCATATGACTTCTGTGACACCGGGCATGTGTGTCCACTTGCAAAAATGTACACACTTGGTTCAGAATTTATTCCGTCAGCAAACCATGCGGGCGGTCTGCGCTATCACGGCATGAGCGCAATACTTTCTGAGCTTTACAACGAAGGACTTATGGAAGCGCGTGCTGTGGAACAGACATCTGTTTTTGAAGCAGCGGAATATTTTGCCCGTGTTGAAGGCATCCTTCCTGCTCCAGAAAGCAGCCATGCAATTAGAGTTGCAATAGATGAAGCTCTTAAATGCAAAGAGACTGGCGAAGCAAAGAATATTTTGTTTGGTTTAACTGGTACTGGATACTTTGATATGAAGGCATATGAAGCATTCAATGACGGAACAATGAGCGATTATATTCCGACTGATGCCGATTTGAAGAAAGGCTTTGATGGTATTCCAAAAGTGTAAATAAAAAAGCCGGTCAAATAAATGTTTGACCGGCTTCATTTGAATTTACGGAAGTTTAATTTTTAGTCAATTTGCCAGTTTGTAATAAGTTTGCCTTCCGCATCTTTGAATGTACCGCAGCAAATCATAATGAGATCTACAAGAGCCCAAATGGAACCAGCAGTGAAAATCGTAAGCACTGTAACAAGAATCATGGCGATGGCACTTCCTGTTTTTCCAACATAGAAACGGTGTGCACCAAAAATGCCTAAGAAGAGGCAGAGCAAGCTGGCAACAAGTCTGCTTTTTGGAGATGCATTTGGATCGTTGTTCTTTACTGCATCAGAATTTGAAGATTCTCTTTTTTGTTTTTCCCCGCACTTCGGACAAAATTCCGCATCTTTTGAAATTTTTGCTCCACACTTCCAGCAGAAAACACTGTCTTGTGAAGCTGTTGATTCGTCACTCATATTTTTCTTCCTCCAAGTACGTACAGTATAAATCAAAGTACATTATTTATCCATAAAAAAATGAAATGTGATTTACGTTTCATAAAAAAGAATTTTTGACAAACACACAGAACAGCGTTATACTTTTTAACAGTTTATCTGTAGGAGGATAACATGAAAAAGAGAACATTGTATGCAATCGTCTGCTTCTTTTTTGGTTGGCTTGGAATTCACCGCTTTATGGCAGGAAAAATTGGTACAGGAATCATTTAGCTTTTAACTGCAGGTGTTTTTGGAATTGGTTGGATTGTTGACTTCATAATGATTCTTTTAGGTAAATTCCCTTGCAAATAAAATAGCTTATTTTATGTAAGATGATGACCGGTGTGCAGTGCATACCGGTTTTTTTTATCGACAAAATTTCTATATGGGTATATACTACGATTTAACAATCTTTATTATTACTGAATCACGCCGCTGAAGCCTTGTATTAATGCATTCCTACAGCAAAAAAGATTCATTTATAAAACAATGGAGACATATAATGCCAATCACTGAATACCTTGAACGCAATGCCAAAGAATTTGGCACTGATGTTGCGCTTGTTGAATTGAACCCTGAAGTAAAAGATACGCGTCGCATTACGTGGAAGGATTACGACCTTACGCAGCCGGAGCCATTCATGCCGTACCGTCGTCAAATTACTTGGCACGTGTTCAACGAAAAGGCTAACCGTTGTGCGCATTTTTTGCTTGAGCGCGGTGTGCGTAAAGGTGACAAAGTTGGCATTCTTTTGATGAACTGCCTTGAGTGGCTGCCAATTTACTTCGGCATCTTGAAGACGGGAGCCCTTGCTGTGCCGCTCAACTTTCGTTACGCGTCAGATGAAATCGATTACTGCGTGAATCTTGCAGATATTAGCGTACTGCTTTTTGGACCGGAATTCATTGGTCGTATGGAAGAAATTGCAGACAAACTTAGCGCACACCGCCTGCTTCTTTTTGTAGGTGAAGGTGCATGTCCAACATTTGCTGAAGATTATTTCCAGCTGGTGATGAACTGCGAAAGTCGTAATTTGGACATTCCGCTGACCGACGATGATGCTGCTGCCATTTACTTCTCTTCTGGAACAACAGGATTCCCGAAGGCAATACTGCACAAACATCGTGCGCTTGTGCATTCGGCAAAATGTGAACAGAATCACCACGGTCAGACGCGGGAAGACACGTTCCTCTGCATACCGCCGCTCTATCACACGGGCGCAAAGATGCACTGGTTTGGCTCGCTCATTTCTGGAAGCAAGGCAGTGCTTCTTCGCGGAACAAAACCTGAGTTTATACTTAAAGCTGTTTCTGATGAACACTGCACTATCGTGTGGCTGCTCGTACCGTGGGCACAGGATATTCTTGACGCGTTAGACCGCGGCGACTTGAAGTTGAGCGACTATCACCTTGACCAGTGGCGTCTTATGCACATTGGCGCTCAGCCTGTTCCAAAGAAGCTCATTGAAGACTGGAAGAAATATTTCCCGAAGCATCAATACGACACGAACTACGGTCTTTCAGAATCGATTGGTCCGGGATGCGTGCACCTTGGTGTGGAGAATACGAACAAGATTGGTGCAATCGGTGTTCCTGGCTACGGTTGGCAGACGAAGATTGTTGACGAACAGCGCAATGAAGTGAAGCAGGGCGATGTTGGTGAACTTGCAGTAAAGGGTCCTGGCGTCATGGTGTGTTATTACAAGAATCCCGAAGCAACTGCCGAAGTGCTCGACAAAGAAGGCTGGCTCTATACCGGCGATATGGCGATGCAGGATGCAGACGGTTTTATTTATCTTGTTGACCGCAAGAAGGATGTCATTATCACCGGCGGAGAAAACCTCTACCCGGTGCAGATTGAAGATTTCCTGCACAAGATGGATGCTATAAAAGATGTAGCAGTGATTGGTCTTGCAGACAAACGCTTAGGCGAAATTGCTGCCGCTATCATTGAAGTGAAGCCAGGACATACCTGCACTGAAGAAGATGTAAACAATTTCTGTCTTGAGCTGCCAAAATATAAACGTCCGCGCAAGATAATCTTTGCCCACGTTCCACGCAATGCAACAGGTAAAATTGAAAAACCAAAGCTGCGTGAAATGTACCGGACTGTTGATCCATTTGCAGCAATGACAAAAGACTAATATAACAAAAAAGAGAGAGAAAGGCCGGCAGAAGAAATTTTGCCGGTTTTTTATTGTCCAAGGAATTTTCTGATTTCTTCTTTGAGAGCAAATACTGCGGTTATGACAGCTGGGTCAAATTGTATACCAGAAAGATTTTCCATAACAACAAGCGTGTCGTCAAGAGGAATTGCATCTTTATACGGACGCACCGTAAGCAATGCATCAAGAACATCAGCGGCAGCCATAATGCGCGCAGGAAGTGGTATCTTGTTTCCTATAAGATGAAAAGGATATCCCTTACCGTTCCACCATTCGTGGTGAAAGAGAGCCATGACTTCTGCAATTTCTGTATAGCGCACGTCTTCTACATTAGAAAGATTTGTGTCGATAAGCTTTTCGCCCATAAGCGTATGCTGTTGGATTAATTCAAATTCTTTAGGAGTAAGTTTTCCTGGCTTGGTAAGGATTGCATCAGGAATTTCCATCTTGCCAATATCATGAAGCGGAGCTGCTTTTACCATGTATGCAATTTCTGAGTCGGTAAGTTTTTCTGTGTAGAAGCCTAACTCGCGGAGTTTTTTACTGATAAGTTCAACATACTTGCTTGTGCGTTTAATATGTTCACCGGTAGTAGGATCTTTTGATTCAATAAGATTTGCAAAGCCGGTAATGAGCTGTGATTGCATCGTTCTAATTTTTTGATCTTGGTCATGTTGTGTGTCGAGCGTTTCGCGGGATATCTTTGTAATATTATATGAGATGATAAAGCAGACAAAAAATTCTATTGTTGCACCAAAGCCGTATGCAGCAAACCACTCCATTCCGACAAGACCGTCCGCTGGTTCAGGAATGACTAATGTGCTGCGGAAAAGCAAAGTAATAATCATTACCACGTAACTTACAATCGAAACGCCGGCGGTGAATCGTTTATTGTAATACATGCAGCTTAAAAAAGTGACGAAAACATAGCTGATGAAAAGGCAAAGTCCGTCTCTTGTTGAAAGAAAGGCAACAAGAAATTCCAAACTGCCTAGTGAAATATATTTTGTTACATGGCTGTATGGATATTTCTTAGAAAAAATGAATTGAAAAATGCTGAGTCCAAGAAGCAAGATTGTAAAAATGATAACAGGTTTGTATGCAACGCCAGGAAAAATATTAAAGTAGCGCGCAAGAATGATTGCGGGACCGGTAAGATTGCCAAGATAAAACATTTTGCTGACAATCTGATTTACACGTTGTTCGTTCTCATCGAAGAAAGAATTTTGTTTTCTGTCTTTTATTCTTCGTAAAAGCGTTTTCACTATACATGTATAATACTATTTTGTGACAAGAAAGTAAATTGTAATAGTTGCAAAAAACGATATTGCTTGACGCTAATCTGGTTTGCGAGTACCTTTAAACAGTTTAAGATTATAAACGAAGGAGTTAGCTCATGGATTCAATTCTTTCAGTGAGCGGTTTGCAAAAAAGATACGGCGTAAAAACAGCGCTGCGTGACGTTTCTCTTTCCATAGAACCGGGACGTATTGTGGGACTTATGGGCCCTAATGGTAGCGGCAAAACAACTTTTATGAAGATTGTTGCAGGACTGCTCAGAGCTTCTGGCGGACAGGTGACTGTTTGTGGAAATAAAATAGGCATCGAAACAAAAAAATGTGTTTCATTCCTTCCTGACAGAAATATTCTTCCTAAATGGATGAAATCTACAGACGCGATTGATTACTACAAAGATTATTTTGCAGACTTCGACAAGCAAAAAGCGTACGATATGCTTGATTTTGTACACCTTGATAAGAATGTGCCGGTTTCTGCAATGTCAAAAGGAATGGTGGAAAAAATAAATTTAGTGCTTGCTTTTTCTCGCAAAGCAAAATTGTATCTGCTTGATGAACCTCTTGGTGGAGTTGATCCTGTTGCGCGCGAAAGGATAGTCTCTGCCATTGTTCAAACATACAGCCAAGATTCTTCAATAATAGTGAGTACACATTTGGTTCATGACATTGAGCACATGTTCAACGATGTCTGCTTTATTTATGACGGTACAATAGAATTATTTGGCAGCGCAGAACAGCTTCGCGCAGAAAACGGTGTTGATATAGATGAACTATATATTAGAAGATTTAGAGACCGGGCATAGCGGAGGAAAAAATGAAAGCAACTTTTAAACAAGAATGGAAAGCCGGGAAAAAACGTATTCTGTATACAAGCATTGTGCTTGCTGCGGTTCTTCTTGGTACGGTGCTAATTAATTTTATAGCATATCAAACAAAGTCAGGAAACATTACGTTCTTTGGAATGTTTTTATACAAAATCGGTATCGTTGCCGGCACAATTGGAATTCCTGTATATGCACTTGTGCGTGGCGGAGGTAACATAAAGTCAATTTTGTTTGGCGATACAAATTATCTTATGCTGCTTATTCCTGAACACAGTTGGGCTTTGCTTTGCGCAAAGCAAATTTTAAACCTTGCTGAATACATTATTTATGCTGTTCCTGCCGCATTTTATCTTTCATTCATGGGGCCAACTCTTGGACTTGTCATGAAAACAAACATAAATGGTTTTTCAGTTAATGGTGGCAGTATGCAGACATATTGGAATAGTGTTAAACAAATATATAAATTTGTACTTGTGAAAAATTTGGCAGATACGCTACAGTATGCTGCGGCATGCATAATTTTATTTTTTGTATTACAGTCAGCGATTAACTGTGCATATGCGTTGTATTCTGCATTTATTCATACAAAGAAGCCAAATCCTTTTTTAATTGGCCTGATAATTTTCCTTTTGTTTTACATTCCAATGAGAGTTGGTTTTTTGGGAATGCAGAATTTTACGTTGTATGGAAACAATGCTTCTGCAAATTTGTGGAATTACCTCTGGAGATTTGCCGTATTTGGAGCTTGCTACTTTGCACTTACATCATGGCTACTTGAAAAGAAAATAGAAGTTTAAAATTCAAGTATGAAGCGCGTGAAAAAGGCACTTGTTTAAGCATTCTCCGCATCTGATGCACTCACGGTCATTGACTTTGAGTGCATTCATTTTGCAATGATACGTGCAGGCGTTGCAGTGTGTGCATTTTGATTCATTCACTTTTATGCCAAAAACTGCAATTTTATTAAAGAAAGAATACAGTGCGCCGAGCGGGCAAATATATTTGCAGAAAGGGCGGAATACAAAAATTGATGCTGCAATAATGATAACGGCAATTACTGTTTTCCATGAAAAAAGAAATCCTATTGTTTTTCTGAGCGACTCGTTAAGAATAGTAAGCGGCCAACCTGCAGAAACTGTTCCTGCGGGGCAAATCCATGCGCAGAAAATTGGTGAACCGACTCCGTCTCTAAAGAAAATAATAAGCGGTGCTGCAATGCATAATAAAAAAAGACACATATATTTTGCAAGGGAAGCGCCTCTTGAAATGCTGAGCAAAGTTTTTGTCTTAGGTACTTTCTTTGTGGGAATTTTATAAAGCAATTCCTGAATGAATCCTACAGGGCACAAGAATGCACATACTGCGCGGCCAAGTAGTGTTCCGGTGAGTAATAAAAATCCTGTGATAAAGAATGGGAATTTTCCATTTGCAATTGTGTTTTGCAAGGAACCGAGCGGACATGAAGCAATTGCTCCCGGGCACGAATAACAGTTAAGACCAGGAACACAGATATTTTTTGCTGGTGAATGAGAAACCGAGCCTTTAAACCAATTTTTTATGTCAGCGTTGTAAATCAGCATTGAAACAATTTGTATCATGCGCCGGTGTTTGTACGCATCAAATTTTTCGTGCAAGGGGGCTTGGTTTATTGGAGTGGAAGTAGGAGGAGTAGATTGATTTGTTTCAAAAATAGTTTCAGCCAATTCCTATACACTCCATACAGATAAAGATTGCTTTATGAAAAATTGAACTACAGTCACCTAAGATAATTCCTGTAATGACTAAAGCAAGTCCGCAACACAAGAGAACAATTTGTAATGTAGAAAGATGAAGCCGCCGTAAGAAAAGGGCTACTTTTTTTGCAGAGCAGTCACATTTGTTACGGCAACAAAAATATGTCCTGATTGCGGACTTTTTTATATTACTTAACATACTCTTTTACAAAATCAGCAAGTTGTGCTTCAGTCATCATACCGACATTTGTCTTTATAATTTCACCTTCTGGAGAAACAAGAACTGAAGTAGGGATTCCTTGAACGCCATATTTGTTTGCGGCAATAGTTCCGTTTTCATCAAGTCCGCACGGGAAAGTGTAATTGTTTTTCTGCATAAAAGAAGCGCGGTTTTGCTCGGTGTCAGAAACACAAATGCCAATGAATTCAAGTTTTGTATTCTTCTGTGCAACAATTTTCTTTGCAAGCGCATCCATGCCCGGAAGTTCTTTGACACAAGGCGGACACCATGTTGCCCAGAAATGAATGAGTACAGCTTTCCCTTTTAACGCGGAAAGTGTTTTTTGAGTTCCATCAGAAAGTTGAATGGTAAAGTCTGGTGCGAGAGTCTTTTTTGCTGGTTTACACGAAGCTAAAGAAACAACAACTAATAAAAACAAAACGACAGGAAGAGATTTTCTCATAAGCGAACTCCTTTCTAGTAACACTCACTCCGAAGCAGTATATCATACAAAGTGTTTTGTTACAGTAGAGTTACAAAAATTCAGCTTTTAGCAGTAAGATACTCGAGAATAACTTGTACGGCGCCTTCTTCTCCAATCATTGCAGTATTAATGGCAAGATCATAATTTGTTGCGTTGTTAAAAGAAGAATTTTCTTTATCTGGGCTTTTGGAAGAAGATATAAAAGCACGAATAATATTCTGATGTGATTTTAGAACGGAATTTGCGCCGCATGAAAGAAAAATGCAACTTTCTTTTGCAGCTGCTTTTTTGATTTTGTCATTGAGATTAGTTTCCTTTGCATCGTCTGAATCAACTAGTGTTTTTTTATCGTAACATTTGATGCGAAGGCGTTTTGAGAGAATGTCGGCTGTTTCTTCGCCACCACAATCTTTTTCACAATCAATGGTAATAATCAGTTTGTCGTTCATTTTTATTCCTCAATTAAAAAAGAAAAGGCGCGCCTTTTGCCGGCAGCGCCTGTTGCTCCACGCGTATGCAACAGGAAGCATTTGCTTGCAGGAAGCTCCTGTGCATTTCCTTCTATATTATAGTGATTACTATAATAACAGAAAATTAAATTTTCGTCAAATTAGGAGGTGTTCATTTGTTAAAGAAAGATTATAAAAAAAGAGGCACTTTAAAAAATAAATGCGTTTCCGCAGACTGAATGAAATTCAATTTACGGAAACGCATTTTTTGTTTTAAAAACGTACCTTATTTTTTTGCCGCGGCATCAGAAGCAACACATTCGTGTATCCATGCGATGAAATTTTCCATGCTGCTGCCAGTCCGTTCAGCCATGGTGTGCTGCATGTTCCAGACGGTTTCAAAATCTACCGCGGAGACGCGTTTGTCTGCTTTGAGTGCAAGTGCAAGATTAACTTCTGTAGTAAGAGCAGTGTCTGATTGTTCAATGCCGGTGCGTATTCTCCAATATTTGGCAACTGTTGATGTGTTGTAGCCATCGTAATAGCTGCTCAAATAGTAGAGAGGATTGTACATGTCCTGTCGTATTTGTGATGTGCTGCCAATGCTGTCTTTGGAAGCAAGGCCATCTGCATATGACTTGATAATAGATTCATCCCAGTCGGCAAACTGGGCGTATTTGCTTTCGTTTGCTTTGACAAGAGAGGCTATTGTTGTATCAAAGTGGAGTGCGTCGGATTCGCCTGTTCCAAAGAGTTTGTTTTCTCCCTGGGACATTCCTATGTCATCAAAGGCACCCACACCTTTTGTTGCATTCTTTAAGTGAGTTACAAAATCCTTTATGCTTGTAATTTTTACAGTGTTTGTTGTCTTGTCGTAAGAAACCCACGTGCCGTTCTTGTTAAGAGATGCAACATATTCTGCCGGAGTATTGTAGGTGACGCCAATATCTGTTTGTGTGCTGCCTGCTCCACCGCCTTGCATTGCACCTGCTGGAGGCTGACCGCCCATTTGTGGCATTTGTCCGTTTGCAGGAGGTTGTCCACCAGCCGGAGCACTCTGATTATTTGCCGGAGCTTTGTTTGTTCCGCCCATCATGAAGGGAAGGTTGTTTACACCTCCGCCAAATCTTGCCGCAGCGTTGAATGCTTGTTTGCCAACGGTGTACGGGAATGTTGTGTCAACCAGGAAATTGTCGAGAGAATTTTCAATTACGCTCTTTAAATAATCGTAATATGTTCCTGCCTGATAAATGCCTTCTTTAGATTCTGTAAGAGTAAGTGGTGTTCCGTCTGGTGACACGAGGTTGAGTTTATTAAAATAGTCAGCCCATGCCTTGGCCAAATCTGTTGAAAGTGCAGAGGTCCATGTTGTGCCAGCACGTTTGCCTGTTGAAGAAAACTGTCCCATGTTCCACTCGTATGCTTCGTCTGCAAAATCGAGGTTTGTGATAGGACACCAGTCCATGCTGCCGGTTACCGCATCAGAAAGTTTGTTTCCGTCTTTACCGGTAAGGGCCGCGCCGATTGCGGTAAGATAAGGTGTGTATAATTCACTGTCGCCGGTTGCACCCATGAGCGCACTCTGAGCGCCGCCGCCTGACATTCCGCCGGTGTACACTTCATTCATATCGCCAGGAAGAACATCGCTGTTATAGCGTACATATCGTACTGCTGCCTTAAGATCCGTGATTCCCCACGGCGCGCCACCTGCGTATGCAAGAGAACCATCTTTATTATAGCCATTGTCTCTGCCACGCATTCCTGCAAAGACATATACAAATCCTTCGTTTGTAAAAGTAGTCACTCCGTCCGCACTGTATTCTGTTGCCGGTGTCTGCGCAACATATCCTGGCGTTTCAAGCGGAAACACAATTGGAGCAGTTTCTGCAGTATAGCCGTGTACGGTTGCGGAAGTGTTTATCGTTGCTGTATAAGTGCCGTTGCCGTTGTCTTTTGCATCAAAATACGCTGCCGGTACGTAGATGTTGAGTTTTTCAATATCAGTTGCCTGGGGATTTGTCGCGTATGCAACATCCAGTTGGTAGTAGACGTTGTTTTTTTCATCAAACTTCCACGCTTTTGAATCGAGTGCAAGCGTATTACCTGTTTTTTTAGAAGAAGAAGTACATCCTGCAAGAGCGACGGTAATTCCCGCGATGCAGAGAATGTTTGTAATTAGTGATTTGATGTTCATATAAATACCTCAATATGCTTTTTCTACGGAGCTTGTTTTTCGCTCCGCATACAAATGAATGTACGTCAATCGCGGGGAAAAGTCTAGAATATTTTTTATAATTTGTTATTATATAATGAAATGTTATTTTTATGGAGCAAAAATATATTCAAAACAGCTTTTGAATTCCTCAATAATAAGCAAATTTCTTTTCTTTTGCCCTTACTGGAAACTGTCGCTGTAATGTTCTATACTGTTCAGGAATTAGAAAAAATTTATAACAGCGGAGCATCAAATGAAACATCTTTTTGAACCGGGACAGCAGATTGAATCAAAAATAGTTGCAATATCAAACGACACAGTCTTTATAGACCTTGGCTTAAAGAGCGAGGGCGTCATTGATAAAAAAGAATTAAGCGATGAAAACGGCAATGCAAAAGTGAATGTTGGCGACACCATCAAAGCATTTTTCCTTGACGGCATGAACGACGAGCTGCATTTTACCACAAAACTTTCTGGTGGCAAGGCGGACAATTCCATTTTGGAAAGCGCATACAAGAACGGTATTCCGATTGAAGGTCACGTTGAAAAGGAAATCAAAGGCGGCTACGAAGTGATGATAGGCTCAAGCAGGGCGTTTTGCCCGTACTCGCAGATGGGTTACAAGCAGAAGGGCGATGCAGCTTCTTTCGTCGGTCAGCATCTTACGTTCAAGATTCAGGAATATAAAAACAACGGCCGCGATGTGCTCGTTTCGAACCGCGCAATCTGTGAGATGCAGGAAAGCAAAAAACTTGCAGAACTTGCAAAAAAACTGACTGTCGGCTCCGTGGTGAAGGGTACGGTGAAGTCGCTTCAAAAATACGGTGCTTTTGTAGACATCGACGGTTTCCAGGCATTGCTTCCTGTTTCAGAAATCTCACACATCCGTGTGGACGATGTGAGCAAAGTGCTTAAGGAAGGTCAGGAAATTGAAGCAAAAATAATCAAGGCTGACTGGGAAGACGAGCGTGTTTCCCTCAGCATGAAGGAACTTGAAGCTGACCCGTGGGATACGGTGGCAAAGCGGTTTCCTGTTGGAACAAAAGTTGACGGTACTATTTCACGCATTGCAGAATTTGGCGTGTTTGTAAAACTGGCGCCTGGCGTTGACGGTCTTGTGCATGTTTCCGCACTCGAAGGTGTTGACCGCAACACAAACTTGCGTCAGGTGTACAAAGTTGGCGCGCCGATGTCTGTCGTTGTAGAAAAGGTTGATGCTGCGGAAAAGCGTGTTTCTTTGGTGACCGCATCATCAGTTGAGCAGGACAAAGAGACTGCGAAGTATCTTGCTGGACAGGGCAACGATGACGGAACAGAAATGTACAATCCTTTTGCGGCGCTGCTCAAGAACAAGGTAAAAGAATAAAGTGAAAAGATAAAAATAAAAAAAATTAGCGAAGTGGAAAGAAATTACTTTTTCTGAGATATAAAGGCGTTCTGAACTAGGTGCTTATTTGGCAGCTAAACAGAACGCCTTTTTTTAGAAACATGTTATTTTTGTGAGAACAATCACAATAATACTTGCTCTCATTCTAAAAAAATGATACTATCCTCGTACATTAAAAATGTATCGGCGGCCTTGTGTGGGTTCGCATCTTATTGCACAGGAGGTTATCTATGCCAGACAGTAGTAGAAGTCAGAACATGGATTATCACTTGTGCCCGGTCGCACAGACTTTTTAAATCAAGCAGTTTGTTTTACAAAAGCATGAACTAATGCATGTACTTCAGACTGTAAAGTTTTAATCCAAAACAATTCTGATTTCATCCGTTGTCTAAAAAACAACCATGAAAGAATATCTCTATAACAAAGAGGAACTTTTGTCCCTCGCCGCTGACCGCAAATATGCGCTTTTGCGGGAACGCCTTACGCACCTTACCGAAGTTGATACTGCTGATTTTATCAACAGCCTGCCTGCTGAGCAGCAGATGGTTGTATTCAGTCTGACCGAAAAGGAAGTCGCCGCAGATGTTTTTGCGGAACTGCCGCTTGAAAGCCAGGAGTCGCTTGTTAATTCTCTGAATGACCAACAACTTACCACCATAATATCGGACCTTGCTGTTGATGATATGGTTGACCTTGTGGGAGATTTGCCGGCAGTGATGGTGAAGCGTATTCTTCAGCACACAAAGCCGGAGACACGCGAGTTGGTGAACAAATTCCTACGCTTCCCGGAACACAGCGTTGGTTCAATCATGACGCCGCAGTTCATCTCCTTAAAAAAGGAAATGACAGTAAAAGATTCAATTGCTAAAATAAAACGTCTTGCCGCAAACATGGAAACTATTTATACCGTGTATGTGACCGACATGCAGCGTCGGCTGGAAGGAATCGTTGGATTTAAAAGTTTGCTGCTTGCTGATGAGAATGCAATTGTTGGTACGCTCATGGAACGAGATGTCATCAGCATTAAAACAACAGACGACCAGGAAAAAGCCTCTTCGCTATTAAACAAGTATAACTTCTTGAGTCTTCCTGTTGTTGATGCAGAAAATTGTCTTGTGGGAATTGTAACTGTTGATGATGCAGTTGATGTCATGGAAGACGAAGCAACTGAGGACTTCCAAAAGATGGCCGCCCTGCAGCCGTCAGAAAAACCATATCTAAAGACAGGCGTTTTTGAAATGACGGGCCATCGTATATTGTGGCTTTTGGGATTGATGATAGCTGATATGTTCACCGGATTGATTTTGGGTAAATATGAAAATGCATTTGTCACTATTCCGCTGCTTGTAACATTCATGCCGATGATAACAGACACTGGCGGTAACGCAGGAAGTCAGTCAAGCACACTTATTATACGCGGCATGGCTGTTGGTGAAATACAAATGCGTGATTGGTTCAAAGTTTTTTGGAAGGAACTGCGCGTCAGTCTGTTGGTTGGCATTGCGCTTGCGGCAGTTGATTTTGTGCGCATCTATTTTATGTTGCCAAATGGAAATCTCAACATTGCGCTTACTGTTTCTTTTGCAATGATAGCAACTGTTGTTCTTGCAAAGACTATCGGCGGACTGCTGCCTGTGTTTGCAAAGTTAGTGCACGCTGACCCTGCGCTTATGGCCGGTCCGCTTATCACCACAATTGTTGATGCAGTTTCGTTAATCATTTATTTTACTATTGCAAAGATGCTGTTACATATTTAAACAGTGATTTGTAGATAAGCCGGTGACGCAACTGTTGCCGGCTTTTTTTATAAATGCTAAAGATGTTGCCTTCTACAAATAAAATCAAGTTAGAACGACAAGAAACTTTGCTTGTATTCTGCGGGTACTGTGGTATAATAAGGAATCGTTTTAGGAAAACAAAACAAAATTCCTGTAGCGAAAAAAAGTGATGGTGAAGGAAGCTGAAAATGAATTTTGCAGATAAGATACGGGAAGCCGCAACGGAAGGTTCTGTTTTGTTAAAGAATGAAAACAAAACGTTGCCGTATACAGATGCTGATTCAGTTTCAATTTTTGGAAGGGCGCAGATTGATTATTATCAGACTGGCATAGGTTCTGGTGGCGAAGTAAATGCGCCGTATAAAACAAATCTTCTTGGTGGAATGCTCAGAAAAAAATCTTCCGGACACAATCCTTTGATTAACAAGGAACTTTCTCATATCTACACAAAATGGCTTAAAGATAATCCTGCAGAACACAGTAAGGATTGGCAGTCGGAACCGTGGAGTCAGAAAGAAATGCCAATTGACGAAGTGCTTGCCGGTGACGCCGCAGCTATTTCTAATAAAGCGGTATTTGTCATTGCCCGTACCGCAGGAGAAATGCGTGACAATGCAGCCGTAGAAGGCGGCTATTATCTTACTCGCACAGAACGCGATGTGCTCAGAATTATATGCAACGCGTTTAAGCAGGTGACTGTTGTGCTGAATATTGCAGGCATAATAGACATGAGCTGGATGAATGATGATGCATTCAACGGACATATTACCGCAGTGCTTATTTCTTGGTTTGGTGGAATGGAAGGCGGCAATGCAACGGCAGATATTCTTTGCGGAGTGAGCACTCCTTCCGGTAAACTTGCAGACACAATTGCTTGTTCAATAAATGATTATCCTGCAATAAAAAATTTTGGCGGTGTTAGTCGGAATGTATATGAGGAAGATATTTTTGTTGGTTATCGTTATTTTGAAACATTTGCCCGCGACAAGATAGCATTTCCTTTTGGCTTTGGTCTTTCATATACAACATTCTCCCTTTCTGTTTTAAAGGCTTCTGATAAAAAAGGAATCGTTACTATAATTGTTCGCGTAAAAAACACCGGCAAGCAGTATTTTGGTAAAGAGACAATTCAAGTGTACTACGAAGCTCCACAAGGAAAACTTGGCAAGAGTGCGCGTGTTTTGTGTGCGTTCATAAAGACAAAACTTCTTAAACCAGGGGAATCTGAAAAAGTAATGCTTTCCTTTTCGCTTCAAGACATGGCATCGTACGATGATAGCGGAATAACCGGATATAAATCCTGTTACGTTCTTGAAGAGGGTTCATATTATTTGTATGTAGGAACAGATTCTCACACAGCTACGCGAATCAAAATCGATGGCAATGATTCAATACATATTTTGAGCACAATGTTGATGAGCCGGCAAGAACAGGCTTGTGCTCCCGTGCAACCTTTTAAGCGGATGCATCCGTCTGCAAAGAAAAACGATGGCACATATGACTTGCTTTATGAAGACGTGCCGCTTAATGAAGTTGATTTGCAAAGTCGTATTAATAAAAATATCCCTGAATCAATGTCGATAACAGGCAATCAAGGCATTACATTTACTGACGTGCGGCGTAAACCATTCAGACTTGATGCATTCGTTGCGCAGTTGAACAAGGAAGAACTTACCACTCTTGTTCGTGGTGAAGGAATGGAAAGCAAAAAAGTAACATCTGGTATTGCGGGTGCATTTGGCGGAGTGAGTGAAGCTCTTTACAAGTATGGTATACCGGTTGCCGGTTGTTCAGATGGTCCGTCGGGTGTACGTATGACTGATGGAACGCAAGCAAGCCTTATGCCGGATGCTACGATGCTCGCGTGTACGTGGAATGTTGAGCTCGTTGCGGAACTGTATATGTTTGAAGGCAAAGAGCTCGCGTCTCATAAAATAGATATGTTGCTTGGTCCGGGAATGAATATACATCGTTGCCCGCTTAACGGTAGGAATTTTGAATATTATTCCGAAGACCCATTTGTTACCGGAGTGATGGCTGACGCGGCGCTTATGGGGCTTAAGGCCGGAGGTGTTTCTGGAACAGTTAAACATATGACGGCAAACAATCAGGAAGCAAATCGATATGGCGTTGATGCAGTTGTATCTGAACGCGCTTTGCGAGAGATTTATTTGTCTGCATTTGAACATGTTGTCAGACAGGGACATGCTGATGCAATAATGACATCGTACAATCCGCTTAACGGACATATGAATGCATCAAATTATGATTTGACAAATACCATACTTCGTAAAGAATTCCATTTTAACGGGCTGGTAATGTCAGACTGGTTTGCTACAATGAATGATTGTGTCACCGGCGGCGAACATTCAAATAAAAAAATAGCGTCAATGATACGCGCACGTAATGATTTGTATATGGTTGTTGACAATGACGGCGCAGAAAAAAATTGCCTGGGAGACGACGGCATTTCTTCTCTTGCGGAAGGCAAGCTTTCCCTTGCAGAAATTCAGCTTTGTGCTAAAGATATTATTAGTTTCTTAATACGAGCGCCCGTTTCAAAAAGAAAACTCCGCCCGCTTGAACAGAAAAAATAAAGGTCCCGCAAAAAGCAGGACCTTTCGAAAAGAAATTAACTAATTTTAAAAAGTGTGTGTCCAGCTAAAGGCGACTCGGTTAAAGAACCATTCGCTTCCAGTGTATGTAAGCAGCGGTTCTTCATCAGTCTTTGTATGCGCTTCGGCAAATCCACGCCGAGATTCAAAGTTGAACATGATATACATGGAATCCTTCTTAGAGAAGGTGAGCTGCATAAGCGGGCTAACATCCATAGTGATAAAAGAACCATTTAGATTGTTTGCATAGACACCATAATCACCGGCGTCATAATGTCCTGCAAGTTCCGCACGCACACCTACAATCGACACAATAGTTGGCATTTGGTAGCCAAGCACGTAAGATTGGTAGAACTGTAATCCCGTTGCAGAGTTTTTGCTTGTCTGCCAGTCCCATACGGCGCTTGTTTCATTTGTCATTGTCGTATAGCTTACTTCGTATGTAGCAACAGTTACAATGTGATGCCAGTCTCCCGGCCACAATGCAGCTACGTCAAACATAAATGTTCCATTGGCCCAGCCTTTGAAATACCATGTAGAAAAAGCCGGCAAAGAATCATATGCCACAGACAGACTGTTGTACTGAGACATTGCTTGCATTCCAATTAAATCCCAGCCGGTGCCTGCCATTCCTCCTGCAGAAAAGTTAAGAAAAGCAATAGGAGTAAAAGAAATTGAAACTTTAGGCATGAGCGTAATAGGAGTAAGCTCAAGGCTTCCGGTTAGCGTTACATTGTTTCCTGAAAAAAGAGCGCCTGAACTAGTGAGCACAGGAATTTTATATGCTGCGTTAAAAGTCGTTCTAATTTGAACACCGCTGTATGCTCCGGTAATTGGCGCAAAGTGCGATGTTGTGTCTGCAACGTAAGCTGATTTTGGATACCAAGCAAAATCGGTGACGGCAGTAAATTTCCATGACGGTTCAGCTGATTCATCTTCTGCGGCGAAAGCTCCTGCTGCTGCAACCAGAGTAAAAATCAGCGTAAAAAGTAATTTCTTGTTCATCATATACTCCTTGTGGTACAATCACTTCTCAACTGATAGTAATTCTATCACCTAATTCTTCAGATGGCAAATAAATTCTTGCGTTTTTAAAGAGGCTTGTCCGTCTTTGATTCATGGCGGATAAGTAAAAAGACAATGTAATCAATGACAATTACAAGCAGTAAGAAATACGGCGAAAATTTCTGTTCTTTCGCTGCGGGGCTAAGGAGAAAATCATACGCTCCGTGCATACAAATAGGAATCAGCAAACAAAGAAGCATACATAAAAAGGATGGTATGTTTCTATTTTCAAGTTTGTAATGTTTTGCCCGCGAAATGAAGAATCCCATGACAACGCCAAAAGATGCATGTCCGGGAATTGCAAACAGCGCTCTAGAAAAAGCAACACTTGTTCCATAATTGCACACGTAGATTAGATTCTCAAGTCCGGCAAAACCAAGAGATGCGGCAACAGCATATACAATACCGTCAAATTTATAGTCAAAATTTCGTGACTTCCACACAAAGAAAAAAAGGACCAGCCATTTTGTAAATTCCTCAACGCATGCAACACCAATGAAATTTTCCATTAACTCATATTGTAAATTTTCCTGTGGATAATATGAGGAAATAACTTGCTGCAAATATTTTTCAACAGGAATATCAACAAGAGAAAAAATTGCGCCGAACAACAGCACTTTTACAACCATACCCACAGGCTCACGTTCTACCTTGTCTTGCGAGTAAATATACCAAATGATAAATCCTACAGGCAGCAGAGCCGGTAGCAGAATAAAATAAAAAAGAGATCTCATATGTTTAAAAGTATATCGCAGAATGTGTGGGAATGGAATAGAGTAACGCTTGTATCAATTTGTTCAGCAAGGTAGTATTGCAAACATGAAATCTTGTTTAACAACATTATGCTATATAGAAAAAAATGATTCCTACCTTATGCTGCATCGTACGGTAAAGAAAAATGACGAAAATCACGACAAGTGGATAGGTGTCGGCGGACATTTTGAAAATGGAGAAAGTCCTGAAGATTGTCTACTCCGTGAAGTGCGGGAAGAAACAGGTTTTACCCTTGAGTCTTTTTCTTTTAGAGGAATAGTTACATTTATTTCAGACAATAATCCTGCTGAATATATGTGCCTTTATACGGCGAATCAGTTTTGTGGTACGCAGATTTTATGCGATGAAGGTCAGTTAGAATGGGTAAAAAAGAGAGACATAGAGAAACTTAATCTGTGGGAAGGAGATAAAATTTTTTTAAAACTTCTTGCAGAAGATGCTCCTTTTTTTTCACTCAAACTAGTGTACAAGAACGGAATTCTTGTAACAAAAACACTCAACGGTAGTAACGTATGATAAATTTGCGCCATGATGAAAGTAAATGAAAAATATTGAAAAGAATGAAGTAAAACGCTACTATATCGTATCGTTCTAACCAGCAGAGGAGCTTTTTGTATGAAAAAAATTATTAGCGGAAAAGTCCGTGAAGTGTACGATCTTGAAGACGGCAGAATGGTCATTGTGACCACCGACCGTATTTCAGCATTCGATGTCATTCTTCCAACAATGATTACTGACAAAGGAAAAGTGCTCAATGCGCTTTCAAATTTCTGGTTTGCCCGCACAAAGGGTATTGTAAAAAACCACCTCATTTCTTCAGACCTTAAAGACATGCCTGCTGATTTTCAAAAACCAGAGTACGAAGGTCGCACTATCCTTGTAAAAAAACTTAACATGATTCCATACGAATTCATTGTGCGTGGTTATATGTTTGGTTCAATGTATGACGTTGCAAAAGAAGGAAAGCCTTTCTGTGGCTATACATTCAATAGAACATATCAAGAAGCAGAAAAACTCGATAAGCCAATTCTTACACCTTCAACAAAGGCAAAGGAAGGACACGATATTTATGTTACCGTTGATGAAATGAAAAAAGATATCGGTGAAAAGCTCGGTAAAAAAATTGAGAAAGTAGCGCTTAAAATTTATAAGAAAGCATACAAACACGCGCTCAAGAATGGAATTATTATTGCTGACACCAAATTTGAATTTGGTCTTGATGAAAAAGGCAAACTTGTTCTTGGCGATGAAGTTCTTACTCCAGATTCAAGCCGCTTCTGGAATGCAGCTGAATATAAAGTCGGCACTTCTCCAAAAAGTTACGACAAGCAGTTCCTGCGCGATTGGCTCAAGGCAAATCATTTGAACGGAGATGCAAATATAAAGAGCATACCTGCAGATGTTGTTGAGACAACTTCAAAGATTTATCATGAGTGCCAGACAAAAATCTGTGGAAAGTAATTTTTGATTCTTTTGACAATAGAAACCGTTGTTTGCTTATGCAGGCAACGGTTTTTTTATGCTTGACGTTTAATAAGAAGTAGCATTATTATGAACATGTTCATAATAACTTTATGAAAGAAGAAAAGCAACATGCCAAAAGTCATTGAGAATATTAAACAGACATTGCTGGAAAAGGCAAAAGTAATACTCCTTCAAGAAGGTTACGAAGCGCTTACCATTCGTCGTGTTGCAAAAGAATGCAATATTGCGGTTGGCACGGTGTATAATTATTATTCCTCAAAAGAAATTATGGCCGGTAGCGTTATGCTTGATGACTGGCAAAATCTACTTGCCCATGCCACCGGAAAGATAGAAAAATCTCTAAATGTAAAACAAGCGTTGCTGGTAATTTATGACAGCATTGTGAAATTTAATAAGATTTATAATGTTGTTTGGGAAGGATATGTTTTTACTGGTGGACAACAGGCGGCGTTTAAGAAACGCCATCAGTTGCTTATCAAACAAATTGCTTCCTGTGTGCATGAGGTTTTTAAAAAATTCCCCCCAAAGAAAAGTGATGTACAGAGTGAATTATTTCTTGCAGAGAATATTCTTATTTGTTCAGGAAGTTCTCAGTTGCAATTTGAAACGGTGATGCAAATTGTGTTGTTTTTTTTATATTCAGAAGAAGCACAAGCGAATAAAAGCAAGTGAGGAGGTAATGAATGAAAATTGTTCTTGCAGGAGCGTATGGTCATCTTGGTGGAGATATATTTCGTGCGTTGCTTGCAGCAGGGCATGAAGTTGTTGCTGCCGATGTCATTGAACGTGATATGGAGTTGCACGGCAAGTACACATTCAAGAAACTTGACGTAACTAACCCGAAAGCACTTAAGGGATTGTGCGATGGCGCGGATATTGTTATTTCAACAGTGGGACTGACAAAGGCATCTGCAATTGTTACCAATTATCAAATTGATTATCAAGGAAATGTAAATTTGCTCAATGAAGCAAAAGCTGCCGGAGTAAAGAAATTTATTTATGTTTCTGTTTTGCATACAGACATTGATCCTAAAGTTCCTATTCTTCATTCAAAATTTCTTATGGAAGAAGAGCTTAAAAGAAGTGGCATGAAATATCTTATATATCGACCGTCAGGATATTTCTACGATATTATTCATGTCTTTAAACCAATGATTGAAAAAGGGACGGTGTCTTTACTTGGTAAGAAACCAGTCAGTGCAAATGTCATCGACACGCCCGATTTTGCAGATTACATTGTAAAACACTTAGGCGATGAGAACATGACAGTTGGCATTGGTGGAAAGGAAACATATACATACGAAGAAATTGCCAACATGTGTTTTGCCGCTGCCGGAAAAACGCCGGTAATAAAACGTGCGCCAGGATTTCTTTTTAATATATTGGCGTTTGTTAATAAACTTAAGCGCAACGGCAAGGCGGGCGTCATCATGTTTGGCAAGGTGACGCTAACGCACGATATGGTGAGCGAAGTGAAATATGGAGATCATAGTTTTGCTGAATACATTAAACAGAGCTTTGCAAAATAAAGGAGTGTGTATATGGGCTGGAATTTTTTGTTGATCTTTTTTATTGCTGCATTGATTTTGAGTTCAGTTGGTTTTTATAAGTACGTATATTTTCTTTCTATTGGATATGGATTTGCAATCGCAGGTCTTGGTATTGTCCTATTTGCTCTATTTGCAAAACAAATGGCGTCAATAAACGTAGTAGAATGCCTGTTGCTAATTGTTTACGGAGCACGCCTTTCTGGGTTTTTGTTGTACAGGGAAATAAAAAGCGCTTCTTATCGTGCAACAATGAAGAATGATATTAAAGTTGATAAACCGATACCGTTCTTTGTAAAACTGTCCATTTGGATTTTCTGCTCAGTATTGTATGATATTCAAGTTACACCGGTGTTCTATCGCATATACAACGGTTCCACCGATATTGTGCTTCCTATTATTGCCACGTGCTTAAGTGTTGTGGCACTTGTCATTGAGACTCTGGCAGATATTCAAAAGGATAAACAGAAAAAAGAGAATCCGCATAAAGTTGCAACAAGAGGCTTATATCGTATAGTGCGTTGTCCAAATTACTTTGGAGAAATATTATTTTGGACCGGAGTGTTTGTCGGTGGAATTACAACATACAAAAATGTTGGCCAATGGATTATCGCTGTTCTTTCTTACGTGAGCATTGTGTATATTATGTTTAATGGAGCACAACGTCTTGAAAAAAGACAAATGAGGCATTACGGAAACGATGAAGAATACAAAGCATATGTAAGCAAAACACCAATAATAATTCCAGGCTTACCAATTTACCATCTGAATAAACAGAATTAAATTATTTAATAAACAATAAACCGAGCAGGGCATAAGCTACATTACACAGCTTGTGCCCTGCTCAATCAAATTGGACTTTGTGCGGTTACCTGAAGTTATTGCAAGTACAGCCATTATGCATACACAAACTAATCTTGAAATAAAATTAACAAGAGCCAAAGACAAAGTAAATTCTGAATTTTTATTTGTTTTATCATAGTATTTGTTAGAAGCATGTCTCTGTTTTGTTATTTGTTTAAAGAGTAGAGAAAGAAGATGGGAAAAACTTTTAAACAAGAGATTAAGAGATCATCAGGTTTAAAAAATAATTTCAGTGTAACAAGAAAGATTTAAAGATATACATAGAAATAATTTATTAAAGGCTATTTTGTCTTGTTTTTCTAAGTTCTGCAATCATATTGATGATTGGTTCGCGTGATTCCTCATCGAGCGCATCAAGATCATCAATTACTTTGCGGTACTTTCGAAATTTTTTTAATTCCTCAGCCTGTTGTTTTTCCGCCACTGTTTTCGCTGTTGAAGTTCCGTCTATTAAATACTCAAGCGGAACATCAAATGCACGTGCAATCCGATACGCAGTGTCTACTCCGGGAATATTGTTGTCCTTAATTCCTTTGGTAATATTAGAAACATCAAACTGTGCTTCCGCAGCAAGTACTTTTCTGTCCTTGCCAGTGTATTCAAGAAGCGATTCAACATTTTCCCAAAAGTGTACAGACTTATCCTTCATACTTATCCATTTTTATAGAAATTCTCCAATTTTGTTCTAAATATTTGGACATTTCCACAAAATAGGGTATAATTGGAAAACTCCACCAAAATTGATTTTGATGGAAATTTTCGTTTTTAGTGAATGCAAAATGATAAAGAATACCATTGTTTCCAATGAAAAAGTTATATTAAACGATTCAAAAATTGCTTTGTTAAAAGAGCATTTTCCTGGTTGCTTTACTCGTGATGGTGAATTTGATATTGAAAAGTTCCGTCAAATAATGGCGGATAATTTTACCGTAATCAATGAAGGCTACAGTTTGCAATTTCTTGGCAAGACGTATGCGCGATATGTCTCTCAACTTGAAACAGAAACGGTAATTCAACCTGATGTCGCCCATAATAAAAAAAGCGGAAATGCTACAAGTGAAAACATTTATATTTCAGGTGATAATCTTGATGCGTTAAAACATATGCTCCAATCGTATGAAAAAAGTGTTAAGTGCATTTATATTGATCCACCGTACAACACTGGCAGCGATGATTTTGCTTATACAGATGATTTCAAATTAACGCCAGAAATTCTTCAAGAGAAGCTTTCTCTTACCAAAGAGCAGGCGGAACGTGTTCTCGATTTGACAACACGAAATTCTTCATCACATTCTGCATGGCTTATGTTCATGTACCCGCGACTTATTCTTGCACGCGGTCTTCTTAAAGAAGATGGAATTATCTTTATTAGCATCGATGATAATGAACAGGCAAATCTCAAATTACTTTGTGATGAAGTGTTTGGGGAAGAAAATTTTGTTGGCAATTTTATTTGGAGGAAAAAAGAGGGAGGTGGGCAAACAAAAGAAGCTTTTGTTATCGAACATGAATATATATTAGTTTATTCACGACAAAAAAATTTCACATGGATAGAGCAAATTGAAAAAAGAAATAAATCAGAATTTAACAAGAAAGATCAAAGTGGAATATTTAAAACAACCAAATTAGCCAAATGGGGTAACTCTGCCCGAAAGGAAGATAGGGAGAGTATGTATTTCCCATTACTTGCACCTGATAAGAAAAAAATCTATCCGATAGCACCTGATGGCAATCCAGGCAGATGGAGAGTTGGTAAAGAACGAATGAATGAAATTATTACTAATAAGTTACTTTATTGGGAAGAAAAAAATGGAAAATGGATTCCATACGAAAAAGAGTATTTTAATGATCAGGATAAGATCTTAAAAGAAAGAAGTATATTATACGATATTGGAAATACTGGCGATGGAACGGATGAATTAACAGATTTATTTGGTCGTAAAGATTTATTTGCAAATCCAAAGCCTGTAGAATTAGTTGAGTGTTTCATTAATCACACTTCAATTTCTGATGATGTTATTCTTGATTTCTTTTCTGGTTCAGCAACAACGGCACATGCTGTCATGCAAATGAATGTAAAAGACGAGGCTGATGGTAAAGAAGGAAAACGTAAATATATACTTGTTCAATTACCTGAAGTAGTAAAGTCAAACAGTGAAGCAGAGAAAGCAGGATTTAAAACTATTTGTGACATAGGTATGGCTCGAATTGAAAAGGCTGCGGAAAAAATTAGAAATGAATATCCCGAAACAAAAGTGGATTTAGGTTTTAAACACTTTACGCTTGAACATCTTTCACAGAAAACGATTACAGAGTTGGAACATTTTGATCCTAACGAGCAGACTCTTACGGCTGATAATTCCATGCTTAAAAAATTTGGTACTCCAACAGTGTTGGCTACATGGTTGGTGCGCGATAGTTACGGTTTTACTGCTGTTCCGCAGAAATTGCAGCTTGATTCGTATGAAGCTTATACGTGCGGTCATCATTTGTATTTAATCGATAGTGATTTTTCTGACAAGGCACTTGTTGCTTTGTGCAAAAAATATGAAGAAGATAGTTCGTTTGTCTTTACGCATGTAGTTGTCTTTGGATATAGCTTTACTATGACAATGCTCTCTGCGTTAAAGGCAAATCTTCAATCATATAAAGATAGTGAAAAGAATTTGAATATCACTTTTGATGTACGGTATTAATGTAGGAACTTAACATGCAGCAATTAAAACTAGAAAAAATACTGCCACATCAGCAGAAGGCTCTTATGGCACTTACCACTGTTTTTGATGCGGTACAATTTACTGCTCCAAAAACAGGTTTTGATAATCCGCAAATTTCTATAAGTGATAGTGCATTGAAGTCTGCACTAGATAAAGCACGAACAGATGTTTTTTCAGAATGGCAGAACTTCGCTTCTGCTAATGAGAGCGACCACTGTTTGTATCTTGATGTGAAGATGGAAACGGGCACAGGAAAGACGTATGTGTATACCAATTTGATGTATGAATTATTTGAACGGTACCGTCTTTCAAAATTCATTATTCTTGTTCCTTCGCTTGCGGTGAAGGCAGGAACGAAACAATTTATAACTGATGCGTATACAAAATACCATTTTACTCAGGAATGTGATTATCGTGGCGTACTTGATTCATACATTTTGGAAGCAAAAGCAAAGAAAAAAGGACGGCAGTATTTTCCGTCTGCGGTAACTGAATTCACTTGTGCCAATACTAGGGGTACTAGTCATATTAGTGTGCTGCTTGCCAACATGCAGTTGCTTACCACGAGCGATATGATGAGACGTTCAGATTATGGTTGCGAAATCAACGGCTTCTACCGTCCGTTTGATGCATTGAAGTCGGTTCACCCTGTTGTAATTATTGATGAACCACATAGATTCAATTGCAACCAGCAGGCGTGGCAGACACTCATGGAAGAAATTGAACCAGAGTGTGTCATACGATTTGGAGCAACGTTTCCGGAACATAAAGAAGGAAGAGGAAATACTGCAAAGACAGTAAAGGATTATAAAAACTTAGTATACAACCTTGATGCCTGCGAGTCGTTCAATAGCGGCCTTGTTAAGGAAATTACAAAAGAACATTTTGAAGCTCCTTCAAAAACTCCTGAGAAAGTTAAGCTCATTTCCGTTGTTGGAAAATCAGAAGCGCGTTTTCAAATAACAAGAGAAGAAGTAAAACAGAACAAATCAACTGAAACTAAAAAAACATTTGTGCTTAAAAAAGATGACAGCTTAAGTAGAATTTCATCTGCATTTTCAGACTTGACGATTGATGGAGTTGGAAAGAATTTTATTTCTCTTTCCAATGGAATGCAGAAAATGGTTGGTGAAAGTTTTACTGTTGATACTTTTTTGTCTTCATATCAGGAAGGAATGATTGCTTTGGCGTTGCGTCGCCATTTTGAAACGGAGCGAATAAATTTCAATCGAACGATAAAGATTAAAACGCTGGCATTGTTTTTCATTGATGATATTCCGTCGTATCGCGGAAAGACAAATGATGGAGAAGAAACAGAGCCGTATTTAAAAGAAATGTTTGAGCGACTTTTGAAAGCTTCTATAAAAAAATTACTTAAGGAATTGAAACCAGAAGAATCAGAGTATGCTGCATACCTTACTGCAACGCTTGATGATATAAGTGCAAGTCACGCAGGTTATTTCTCGCAGGACAATGCTGACAGCGATGAAACCATAGCAGCAGAAGTGCAGGATATTCTGGTAAATAAAAAGCAATTGCTTTCAATACGTAATGAAGATGGAACGTATAACACCCGGCGCTTTTTGTTTTCAAAGTGGACGTTGAAGGAAGGCTGGGATAATCCAAATGTGTTCACTATTGCAAAGCTCCGTTCTTCTGGAAGCGACAATTCAAAAATTCAGGAAGTGGGTCGTGGATTACGTCTTCCTGTTGATGAAAATGGAAACCGTATTTCAGACGAACCATTTATGCTCAATTACATTGTTGATTTTACCGAAGAAGATTTTGCAGAAAAACTGATAGCTGAAATTAATGGTGATCGTCCTGCTGCAAATTATATTTCTGTTTCAGATATACAAGAATGTGCAACGAAGCGCAATGTCGAGTACAAAGCGCTTTTTATTTCACTGCTCACTGGAAATTTCATTGATCCAACTCCTGTTCATCTTTCTGATGACACAGAGGCGTATGCTGTTGTTACAGAAAATGCTGATAGTTTAATAGTTACATATCCTGAATTTAATAAATCGAATACAACTATGCTACAACATGGTAAAGTGCTGGATGCAAATAAGAAGCAGAAAGACGAAATTCATATAAGAAAGGGACAGTACAACGAACTTAAAAATCTTTGGCTTGCAATCAACAAAAAATATGCGCTCGTTTTTAGCAAGGAATTAGATGATCGGATGGACCAGGAGCTTCCAAAGATCCTTTCAGATGAAGTTTTTTCAAACAGTGTTATGACAAGCAGACGTGATGTAGTGCAATACAAAGATGGCTCAATGATGATTTCCACTGCGGACGGAGTGCAAGAATTTATTTCACATCCTATTTTATATGGTGAGTTTTTAAACCGTGCTTCGGAGCGAACGCAAATACCTGCGTATAAAATAAACGAGGCGATTCATTGTTATTCAAATAAATTGCAGAAAGCAGGAAAGAATACTTTAAATAATGATGATTTTAATGAGCAGTCGTTGGAACGGCTAGTGGCTAAAGTAACAGACTGGAAGATAAAAAATTTTGAAGGAAGATATCAATATTTAAAAGTGAGCGGTGAAAATACAAAGCAGACAGTACTTAATTATGCAAATGGTTTGCCAAAAGATACAATCAGTATTGGTAGAATTGGAACGATTATCGAGCAAGGTAAACCTTCAGCCGATTATCTTTATGATATTATTGCATACGATTCGCCACTTGAAGGGGCTGATATAAAGTCAAATGATGTTAATTCAGTCGTCGTTTATGGAAAGATTCCACGTAAATCAATTGCCATTCCAACAGTCACAGGAGAAACGTATAGTCCGGACTTCATGTATGTAGTAAAGAAAGCAGATGGAAAGAGCGAATTGAATCTCATCGTAGAAACAAAGGATGTAAAAGCAGAATCAGATCTTCGTGGTGTTGAGACTGAAAAAATTAAATGTGCCGAAGTGTTCTTCAAGAATTTGCAGAAGGAAGGAATACCGGTTGTATTTAAAAAACAATTGTCTTCCACCGCGATGAAGACGATTATTCAGAATGCGCTCATTACGTAATCTGCCTTTATAACGCACTTGTCATGTACGGTGGGATTGCAATGTATTCAATTCCAGTCTGTTCATCTTTTTTAATAGAAAGATTTTTTGGATGAATGATGTAGGAGCAACCAATTCGTTCTCTGAATTTTGAAGTGAATGTTTTTAGAGAGTTGAATTGATACTTTGTTGTTGATTTCACTTCAATCGGTGTTATTTTGAATTGTGTTTTACTTTGGTTGGAGAGAATGAAATCAATCTCAATATCATTTTTATGTGTACTTTCGTTGTAGTGCGTATAGAAAAATAATTTATGTCCGTTGGCTACCAGAATTTGTGCTATTGTATTTTCATAGAGCATTCCTTCGTTGATTGAAAGTTTGTCGTTGAAAATCTGCTTGTATAATTCATTTTTTGTGATTTCATTTTCACTAAATGCATGACTTACTAAAAGACCAGTATCTCCCATGTAGCATTTTACATACGAGCGATTCTCATTGAGTGAGAGACCGATGTTTGGATCGTTGCATTTAAAACACTCGTTTACAATTCGTGAGTCGGCAAGCCAAAAGAATGTGTCTGCATATTGTGTAAAGAAGGAACCGTCTTCAATTTCGTTAAAGACAATGCGTTTTTCGTGTTGTGAAAGAAATCCAGGAATGCCATCAAAAATTGAGAGGACCTTTGAACGGTATTTTACTCCAATTTTCATTATGTCTTCACGATATAAAGTGATGATGTCGCGTTTCTCTGCATCGCTCTTATTAAAATTTTTCGCTGATGAAAGGTAGAGGTCAAGTGCTTTTGGCATTCCACCTACAAGCATGAATTGTTTGAACAGTAGCATTGCTTTGTTGTGAAGTGGTTGTTCAAGTGGCTGTTGTTTTTCAAAACAAGTGCGTATGTATTCGGTTAATTTTTCTTCACCAAGTGCCCAGCAGAATTCTTCAAAGTCCATGGGGTACATGTTAAGTGTACGTTCCTCTGATGGAATGGTAATGTCTTTTACATTTTCATGAATGGAAATAAGGGAGCCTGTTTCTATAAAATCGTAGCGGCCATCCTGCACGAGTTTTTTTATTGACTGTCGCGCTTTTGGGTACCGCTGGATTTCATCAAAAATTATAAGTGATTGTCGGTTATGAAGTTCCTTTCCGTATTCAGTGCTGAGAAGCATATAGAAAGTGTCGAGGTCATTGAGATGGTTTTCAAAACAATCAGTGACAAGGGGGCTGATGTCGTTGAAGTCAATGAGTAGATATGATTTGTATTCGTTGCGCCCGAATTCTTCAACGATGGTTGACTTGCCAATTCGTCTTGCTCCTTCAATGAGAAGCGCTTTTTTGCCGGAAAATTCATTTTTCCAGTCAAGAAGTTTATCATAAATCTTTCTCTTAAATGGCATAATTGCTCCTCAAATTCATTATTATACGAAAGTTATAGACTGATTAAAAATAAGATTATGCGCTAGTTATAGAACAGTAGATATTCAGATTATACGACACTTTTGCTAATTTTCCAAGTACGTATTTACTGTCCTTGCAATATACTGCACTAAATGCAGTATTTGTTAAAAAAAGCAAAAAAATGCACTTCCTTTCTATATACATAACTCCGGTTTTTAGGTATACTTTGGCTTTAGTATGAGTACTAAAGCCTGCATAGTCCTTGCTAATGGACTGGTTTTTGAAGGGAAAAGTTTTGGCGCTACCGGAGTTGTAACCGGTGAAGCGGTATTTACAACGGGCATGAATGGATATCTGGAAACATTGACTGATCCAAGTTATTTTGGTCAGATTGTGACCCAGACGTTCCCGCTGATTGGCAACTACGGTGTTATACCGAAAGATTTTGAAAGTGCCGGCAGTCATGTTCGTGGTTACATTGTTCGTTCTTGGTGTGAAGTGCCTTCAAACTTCCGAAACGAAGGTACGATTGATTCTTTTTTGAAATCCCAAAACATTATTGGTTTGTATGATATTGATACACGGGCGCTTACCAAAGTGCTGCGCGAAGTCGGCGTCATGAATGGTATGCTGATTTCTGGCGATGGCAAGGAAGCGGCCGAGGCTTTTGCTGCCCTTTCTTCCCCTTCAAAAAAGGCGGCGCTGCTCAAAAAAATCAAAGCGTTCAAAATTACAAATGCGGTGGAAAGCGTGACGTGCTCTGCGGTAAAAATCGAAGAGCCTGCTGATGTGGTTTTTGCTGAGTCAGCATTATATCGCGCGGTGCCGGTTCGTTCTGACGGAACAAAGGTGAATGATCCTGCTGTTGCAATGAAGGACGGCAAGGGTAAGCGCGTGGTGCTGTGGGACTTTGGTGCCAAGGCGAATATCAGGCGTGAACTTTTGAAGCGCGGTCTTGAAGTGATTACGGTTCCTTCAACGACGACTGCTGCGGAAATCCTTGCAAAGAATCCGAACGGCATCATGCTGTCAAACGGTCCTGGCGATCCTCAGGAAAATGTAAAAATCATTGCTGAATTAAAGAAGCTCTGCAAATCAGGTGTGCCGCTTTTTGGCATTTGTCTTGGCCATCAGATTTTGGCGCTTGCAAACGGTGCGGACACGATGAAGCTCAAGTACGGTCATCGTGGCGCTAACCAGCCAGTGAAGCAGCTTTCTACCGGACGTGTGTACATTTCTTCCCAGAACCACGGCTATGCGGTAAAAAATGAATCGCTCCCTCGCGGCGCAATGCTCAGTTTTGTAAACACAAATGACGGTACGTGCGAAGGCATCACCTACACGAACATTCCGGCGTTCAGCGTGCAGTTTCATCCGGAAGCGGCAAGCGGCCCGCTCGACACGAACTTCTTGTTCGACGAGTTTGTACGGCTGATTAACAATCACGATTACTTCAAGAACTTCAAGACTACGTTCGAACGCATTGATGCGCCGGAGTACTTCGCGAAGACGATACTTGGGACAAAAGAGGCTCGGGCCGCGAAAGTGTCTGGCAGCAAGAAGAGCAGCGCTTCTGCAAAGAAGAGTGCCGGTGCAGCAACGAAGGCGGCTGGCAGCAAGAAGAGTGCCACTGCAGCAAAGAAAGCGGCTGGCGGAAAATCGAGTGCCGGTGCGGCAAAGAAAGTGGCTGACAGCAAGAAGAGCGCTGGTGTAGCAAAAAAAGTATCTGCTGCGAAAGCGGGTGCCGGTTCAGCGAAGAAAGTCTCACTTGCAAAAGCAAAGACTGCGGGCGGCAAGAAAATCACTGCTGTGAAAAATACGACTTCAGCAAAAAAAAGTGCTTCTGTTGCAAAGAAAGTGACAGGTACCGCTCAGAAAACATCAGGCAAAAAAGCCGGGAGTAAAAAATAATGCCTTTAAATCCAGATATTCATAAGGTAATGGTCATCGGTTCAGGACCTATCATCATTGGACAGGCTGCTGAATTCGACTACGCAGGTAGCCAGGCGTGCAAGGCATTGAAGGAACAGGGGTTGAGCGTAGTGCTCGTGAACTCCAACCCGGCAACGCTTATGACTGACCACAACATGGCGGACGCGATTTACATTGAGCCGCTCATTCCGGAAACAATTCAGCGCATCATAGAAAAAGAAAAGCCAGATTCACTGCTTTCAACACTTGGCGGTCAGACTGGTTTGACACTCAGCATGGAGCTTGCAAAGTCGGGCTTTCTTGAATCACACGGAGTGCGTCTGCTTGGCGCTCGTCCAGACACCATCGACAAGGCGGAAGACCGTCAGATGTTCAAGGATACCATGCTTGCAATCGGCGAGCCGTGCATTCCTTCAAAAGTAGTCACTACGCTTGATGATGCAATGGATTTTGCGGACAAGGTGATTGGCTATCCGGCAATTGTTCGTCCTGCATTCACGCTCGGCGGCACTGGTGGCGGTATTGCGCAGACACACGAAGAGCTTCTTGAAATTGCACAGAACGGTCTGCATCGCTCACCGATTCATCAGATACTGGTAGAAAAATGTATTTCCGGTTGGAAGGAAATTGAGTTTGAAGTTATGCGCGACCACACGGGCAACGTGCTCACGGTCTGCTCAATGGAAAACTTCGACCCGGTTGGCGTGCACACGGGCGACTCTATCGTCATTGCACCAACGGTAACGCTTGCAGATAAAGAATATCAGATGCTCCGTTCGGCGGCATTGAACATCATCAGTTCGCTCAAGATGGAAGGCGGATGCAACGTTCAGCTTGCACTCAAGCCGGACAGCTTCGAATATGCGGTCATTGAAGTGAACCCGCGTGTCTCTCGCTCATCAGCACTTGCTTCAAAGGCGACTGGCTATCCTATCGCCAAAGTTGCAACGCTCATTGCAATCGGATACAACCTCGACGAGATTCCAAACTTTGTTACAAAGAAAACGGCTGCCTGCTTTGAGCCGGTGCTCGACTACGTTGTGGTGAAGATGCCGAAGTTCCCGTTCGACAAATTTGTGTATGCAAAGCGTACGCTCGGCACGCAGATGAAGGCGACGGGCGAAGTGATGGCAATTGGATTCAACTTTGAGCAGGCAATCATGAAAGCTGCTCGTGGCGCGGAAGTTGGCGTACAGAGTTTGATTCTTCCGGCATTTGCGCAAGAAAGCGATGAGCGCATCAAGCAGCGTGTTGGCGAATGCACTGACCAGCGTTTGTTTGCAATCTTCCAGGCACTTAAGCGCGGCATCATGACGATTGACGAAATTCATTCTGTCACTATGATTGACGTGTGGTTCCTTGCACATCTTAATAATCTTGTTGAGATGGAAAAGCAGTTTGCACAAATAAAAGCCGGCAAAGCTACGCTCGACACAGAGCTGTATCTTGCGGCAAAAAAATATGACTATCCAGACAAAGTGATTCAGGATCTTACCGGAACAAAAATTGTCGGTGCCATGGGAATTATTAAGGAAGCAAAACAGGCTGCGTCTCTTGTCAAACAGGGCAAGCTCGCACACATTCCTGCGACATACAAAATGGTCGATACGTGCGCCGGCGAATTCAATGCTGAAACTCCGTACTTCTACGGCGGCTACAACAAAGAAAACGAAGCGGAAGAATTCCTTGCAGAACGCAATGCGAAAGGAAAGAAATCTAAGAAGGGCACAATAATCGTTTTGGGTTCAGGCCCAATCCGCATTGGTCAGGGAATTGAGTTTGACTACGCTTCCGTTCAGTGTGTGTGGTCTTTGAAAAAACTTGGCTACGATGTGGTCACCATTAACAACAACCCGGAAACAGTTTCAACTGACTTCGACACTTCAGACCGCTTGTACTTCGAACCGCTCACTCCGGAAGATGTCATGTCTGTCATCAACACCGAGCATCCGATTGGCGTCGTAGTTGCATTCGGCGGACAGACGGCAATCAAGCTCACAAAATTCCTCGACAGCCAGGGAATAAAGATTCTTGGCACGAGTGCTGATTCAATCGACATTGCTGAAGACCGTGAACGCTTTGAAGCTCTCTGCGAAAAACTTGAAATCAAAAAGCCACGCGGTGAAAGCGTACTAACCTGCGAAGAAGCGCTTGTTTCCGCAAACCGCATCGGCTATCCAATTCTGCTCCGTCCGTCATACGTCTTGGGCGGTCAGAACATGATTATCGCATTCAACGATGACGATGTAAAAGAATACATGGCAATCATCCTTGCTCAGGGAATTGAAAATCCAGTGCTCATCGACAAATACATGATGGGCATTGAGCTTGAAGTAGATGCAATCTGCGACGGCAAAGACATTCTCATTCCGGGAATCATGGAACACATCGAACGCACAGGCATCCATTCAGGCGACTCAATCGCTGTGTACCCGAGCTGGAATCTCAACGACATTCTCCGCGAAAAAATTATTAATCAGAGCCGCGAGCTTGCACTTGCACTCGGAACAAAAGGTCTGGTGAACATTCAGTACTTGATTTGGAACAACGATCTTTACATCATCGAAGTGAATCCTCGTTCAAGTCGCACCGTTCCGTACATCAGCAAAGTTACCGGCGTACCGATGGTTGAACTTGCAACACGCGCTATGCTCGGTGAACATGTAAAGGACTTTGGTTACGGCACAGGCTTGTACCGCAACCCGCCATACTTCGCAGTAAAAGTGCCGGTGTTCAGCTTTGAAAAACTCATGGACGTTGATACGCACCTTGGTCCGGAAATGAAATCAACTGGTGAAGTTCTGGGTCTTGCTTCTACTATGGAAGAGGCAATCTTCAAGGGACTCATCGCAGCCGGCTACAACATGAAGCGCTCCGGCGGTGTGCTCATCACGGTGCGTAAGACTGACCAGTACGAAATCCCTGACCTTGCACGTAAGTTCTATGACATGGGATTCAAACTCTATGCTACTGAAGGAACGGCAAAAACAATCAGCGACTTCGGCATGGACGTGACAGTGGTTAATAAGATTCACGAAAATCCTACTGACAACTTGCTAACGCTTCTTGATTCCGGAAAAATTGATTACGTCATTTCAACAAGCGCAAAGGGACGTGACCCGCGTGCAGACTCCGTGCGCATGAGACGCCATGCTGTTGAGCGCGACATTCCGTGCCTTACCGCACTCGATACGGCAAATGCAATTGCCAACTGTCTCAAGAGTAAATATTCCGCAGAGAATGTTGAGCTCGTGAACATCAACGACCTCCGTGACACCAAAGAAAAAATAAAGTTCAGCAAGATGAACAGCACCGGCAACGACTTCATCGTAATTAACGCGATGAATCAGGAAGTGAACAACCCTGGTGGACTCGCAGTCCGCATGTGTGACCGCCGCACTGGTGGCATTGGTGCAGATAGCCTCGTGCTCATTGAAGCAAGCACTGTTGCAGACGCAAAGATGCGCTTCTTTAACCTCGACGGTTCGGAAGGCAAGATGGCCGGCAACGCAATCCGCTGCGTAGGAAAATATCTTTACGACAACGACATCAACGGCATTGCAGAAAAGCACGGCAAGAAGACTGACAACACAGAAACAATCACGATTGAAACAGGCAGCGGCATAAAGTCACTCGTGCTCTACAAGCAGGACGGCAAAGTAACGTCAGTCACCGTAGACATGGGCAAGCCGACGTTCGAAGCAGCAACACTGCCAACAACACTCAAGGCAACACCGCTCGTTGTTCCAGAAACAGCGAATATCGAAGGCCTTGTGTTCAAACGCAATCCGGAACTCTACAAAAAATTGCCTAAGGAAGCAATCGTCAATGCGCCGCTCACCGTTGCAGGCAAAGACTACAAAGTCACCTGCCTTGCAGTAGGCAACCCGCACTGCGTTGTGTTCAGCAAATTTGTAGACAAGGAACCTGTTGAAACAGTCGGCACACTTTTTGAAAACCACAAATCATTCCCTAACCGCACCAACACTGAGTTCGTCCGCGTCGTAGATCAGAACGCACTCAAGATGCGCACCTGGGAACGCGGCAACGGCGAAACACTCGCTTGCGGAACAGGCGCTTGTGCTGCGGCAATCGCTGCAGTGCTCAACGGCTACTGTCCGCTCGGCGAAAACATTACCGTCAAAGTGCGTGGTGGCGACCTCATCGTCAAGTATACCGGCGACACGGTGTACCTCACGGGAGCAACCGCAATGTGCTTCGAAGGCGAAATCGAAATCTAAACTGCTGCTCTTCTTTTCAAATGATAAGGGCGGCGTTCTGCGTAAAGTGCGGGGCGTCGCTTTTTTTATATTGTTGAATATATTAGTATAATCTTTTAACAATGTGAAAAAATATGTTATACTACCAGTATGCCAATTGGAACAAACACTTTGAAGGTATATATGACAAATGAAGTCAAAACAGAACTTAATACTCTTGTTGAAGTGATCAAGAACAGTTTGAGCATTGATGAAATTTATTTGTTTGGATCATTTGCGTATGGTAATCCAAAAAGTGATAGCGATTTTGATATCTATGTCGTTATTCCAGATGACTCAATTCGTCCTATAGAAGCTACTCAAAAAATTAGATTAAATATTCTTCCATATCAGAAACGTCCAGTAGATTTACTTGTTGGTAAACGCAGTTCTTTTATGAAACGGAAAACTTCTACTTCATTTATAGAAAATGAAGTGTCTTCAAAAGGAATGAAAATCTATGGCTGATGTAACTAACACGGTGCAGGGAGACTCATTGCAAGTTGCAAAAGAATGGTTTGAATATTCAAAACGCGATTTAGATTCTGCTAAGTATCTTTTGCAAATGAAGCCAATGCCGTTGGAAATTATTTGTTATCATTGCCAACAGTCCGCAGAAAAAGCATTGAAAGGCTATTTGGCAAATAAAAAAATATCTTTTCAGAAAATTCATGATTTAGGCATTCTATTGAATTCATGTATAAACATTTCGCCTGATTTTAATAAAATTAAAAATGAATGTTCTCGATTAACAGATTATGGAGTCCAAGCACGGTATCCATTTGCGATGGAGATAGAAGATGCTGATGTAAGTCTTGCGCTTTCCGATGCTAATGCAATATGGCTGTTCATTCAGAATAAACTATTTTGATAGAACTGGAGATATATAGTTAATTGCGGCGTTCTGCATGCGTGCGGGGCGCCGCTTTTTTATTCCCCGTCGAACAATTGCGTTGATTTATGTTATAGTCATCGTATGATAACAGATTCATTCGACGCAGATTCCTCCGCAATAATAAATCCCGTGCAGAACGCTGACGCTCCCGAAGTTGACGCGTGCATCGTCACATTCTCGCATGTAATCGAAGAGAACGTTGTGAAGCAGTACGCGCGCCGGCATGTGTGGGCACGGTTGAAGATGCACATTCAGTTATTAAGACGAACAAGTTTGTTGTGTTCGGTGGCGCTGGTTGTCTGAACAAAGAAATTGCGCACGGCAAAGTGATGGTTCCTACTGAAGCGTATCGTGATGAAGGAACATCGTATCATTACGCTCCTGCTGCAGATTATGTTACGGTGAATCATGCGGATGAAGTCGCTTCGTTCATGAAGGACGTGGACGAGCGGCGATTTGCTTGATGCCCCCGAGTGGAACGAACGACATGCACACGGCGAGACACAGGGAACACAGCATGATGTGGGGCACTTCGACATTGCGCTTGAACTGGCGCGTGCAGTGTGCGGGAAATTATAATTACTTATAAAGAGAAAAGAATATGTCTTTGTGTTATACTTCCCGCGTATGATTATGGCCCTTCCAGACTTCTTGATTTTCCTCGTTACTGCAGTGGTAAGTGTATACATGCCGCTGTTCCTACAGATGATGCACTATTCAGCAACGCAGATTGGCTTTTTACTTGCGTGCTACAACGCAATGGGAATAGTGGTGCCGCTTTTAGGAATGCCGTTCATTTCTAAAAGCAAACATCTTGGTCTGTTGCTTGCGCTGTTTGGTGTTGCCATGGCACTTATGACAATTCCGCTGTATATGTTCAACACGTTTTGGATGACGGCAGTTTTCATTACATTGTTTGCTGTTTTTTACAAGATGACTATTCCGCTGTGCGACTCAATGATAAACGAAGCGCTTGGTGTACGGCGTGATTTATATGGCAGAGTGCGTGTGTTCGGCAGTGTGGCGTTTGTCATTATGAGTTTGGTGATGCAGCATTTCATTGCAGAGCGTGTATGTTCTTCAACTGAAATGATTTTATGGACGGGCATACCATCTGCACTTTTTGCAGCGTCAGTGATTCTTGTTTCTACTTCTCACAGTGGCAATGTTCGCTCGTCAGAAGATTCTGGTGAGAAGGCGAATAATAAGCTACTAGGTGTAGCTGATTCAAAAGATACAACACGTTCTGAACCGCAGTTAGGTTTTGTTGCTACGTTGAAATCATTCGATAAAGAATTCTATTTGATACTGTTTGTTGTGTTCATGGAATACATGGGCATGGTTCCTTCTTATAATTTTATGTCGCTCTATGTGCAGAACGAACTGCATAGCAATATGTCAGGCTTTTTGTGGGCGTTCAGTGCTATTTGTGAAATTCCTTTCATGTTCTTAAGCAGTGTGTTCATCCGCAGATTCAAAGCGCGTCCGCTTATTTTGATTTGCACGGCGGCGGTTACCTTGCGCATGGCTGCATACGCGTTCATTCCAAATTTTACTGGAGCAATGATTGGACAGGCGTTGCATTCAATAACATTCGGCTTGTTCTATCCGGCTTGTGTCATGTACTTTGCGCAGGCTTCAAAAACAAAACGTGCGCTTGTTATAAGTATGTCGCTGTTTGCTGCGGTGAGTGGCATTGCAAACGTGGTGGGGTCTTCGCTCGGTGGTGTAATCATCGATACGCTTGGTTTTAAAATGCTGTTTTGTATTTTTGGGGTATTGCCACTTATTGGGCTTGCCGTGTATGTAACGGTGAAGCAATTTGTGTTTTCAAAATAAGACGAATATGCTCAACAAAATAGTGTATACTGTATAATAAACTTGCTCAGAGAAAGGAGAATATATTTTGCGTAGAAAATTCATAGTTACCTTTGTTGCCCTTCTTGTCGGTGTATATATGGCAAGTTATGCACAAGAGATTAGTATCACCAACGAAGAAACAAAAGAAGTATTGGTAGACGTAACAGGTTATGATGATTTATACAAGTGGATAGAATCAATGAAATCAATGCCGCTTATACGAATAACGTTAAAAAATGATCCACAAAACAATGATTCTGAGAACATTAAAAAACTGAGCAAATATTTATATTCCCTTTCGAACAGGTGTCCAGATTTTTTTGTTATAGTAGATATGTCAGAACTAACGAATCTTCCAGAACTACTAGTTGATAGTTTTTACGGAAATACATGCTTAGTAAAAGCGGTGATTTCTCCTTCTACAAAGACTATCGGTGCAGAAGCCTTTTGTGAATGCACCCATTTAAATGAAGTTGTTTTCTCTGATTCCGTTACCTGCATTGAGAGAATAGCCTTTAAGAAATGCCAGTCATTAAAAAACTGTACGCTTCCAAATCATCTTACTACAATTGGTGATGGCGTATTTGAAGAATCAGGTCTTTCAACATTGGAGATTCCGTCGTCTGTTGTTACTATAGGTGCAGAGATAATTTCAGGAACGAATATTACCTCGCTTACTATTCCGGAGTCAGTAAACTCCTTAGATCCGCTTGTCCTTAATGGGTCTAAAGTTACTACACTGACATTAAAATGTCGGTTCAGTACAATTAATTTTGGCAATACATTAAAAGTACAAAAAGTAATTCTTACTAAAGAAAATGAAAATGATTTTTTGATTTCACATTTACATTCTTTCCCACTGTTACAAACGATTGAGTATGAAGATGGTACGCCGTATATGTTGAAATTCACTCATCAGAATGGATTGTGGCTTTCTGACGACGGCACTTCACTCTGCAAAGTAGATCCAGAGATTCATTCAGTTACTATTCCTTTGTCAGTTACAAAAATTGAAGCGAATGCCTTTTTAGACTGTAGATACCTTACCTCTGTTACACTGCCACCCTCTCTCACATACATAGGGTCTTATGCGTTCCACCATGATACTTATCAGTCGGGCAGTAAGAAATCAATAAAAATATGCATACCAGAATCTTGCGTGTTTATTGCATGCAATGCATTTTATAATTTTCCGGAATTGAAATCCGTTGTGTTTAAAGATTCAGCTGGTTGGATGAAAGTTATTTATAAAGAATCAGCATTTAAGAATATTGACTGGAATCACTTTGATAAAACAATGTTATCTCCAGACCTCGATTATTATCAGGTGAATGTTGGTACTAAAAGAAAGGCAGAAAAATTGGTGACGGAAAAAAGCATAAACTGCCTAATCAAAATGCAATAAAAAACAGGAGCGCTTCAATGAAGAATAAGTATATACTCTATATGCTACTTGCATATATGACCGTTTGTTCAGTAGGCACGGCAGAGTCACAATGGAAAAAAGTAGAGACAGTGCCTTACACGGTGAATTATTATTATCAAAAACGCGATGGCACCTACAACGATGTTCCTGACAAGACAAAAGTAAAAAAAGACCTTGCAAATTTCTGGGTTGAAGGTGATGAAGACTGTCCAAAAGGCTTTTCACTTGATTACAAACTGAGCCAAATGAGTCAAATTTTAAAAGAAGATGGTTCTACGGTATTAAATTATTATTATGAGCTGTCTACAATTTCTATTTACTTTAATTCAAACGAAGGTGTATTTTCTGTTACAGAATGGCAGGGTGCACTGTATAAATCATATTCAGGTGGAAACGGATACTTTGAATTTACAGGCACTTTTTATGATACGTTTCAAGTTCCTCCCGAGCCTACAAGAGATGGGTATGTCTTTGTCGGGTGGAATAGGAATGATCATATTGTAAAATTCGATGGTGCAGAAGAACAATTTCCCCGCGAGAATCAATACTATAATGCCGAGTGGCGTAAAGTGGTGACTGCTCCTGTTGCCAAGAAAGATGATTCCGCACAGACAAACGAGCCCGCACAGCAGAAGGGTAGTGGCGCAAGCGGTAAGAATAAAGCGGTAGAAACGGTAGTTCCGTATATTCCGCTTGCATCATCAGTGCAAATAAGCGACAAAGGAAATAGTATCATCAACGGTGTGGAACTTTCTAGAACGTCATGCATTTCTGTTCCTGTACATTTAAAGAAGGTAAATGATGAATTTGTAAAAACAGACGGGCCTTTGTTAGTAGGCCAATATCAAGTGACCTGTGAATTATGGGATGCGGTCATTGCGTGGTCTGTTGAGCATGGCTATTCAATTGCATGCGGCTTTGTATCGCAGAAAATGATAAAACAAATAAAAGAGAATGAAGTATATAAGGTTTCGGAAAAGTTCTACAAATATCTTCCTGCCGGCATGTTGTCGTACCATGATGCACTTGTTTGGTGCAATGCATTTAGTGAAATGTGCGGTCTTATGCCAGTGTACTACACGGATCCAAATTATACAAAACCGTTGAAAATTTCTACAGATACAAAATTTATTAAAAACTTAGAAAAAGGATCTCAAGATCATCCTTATATAAAAGCCGCAAAGCCTGGTAATGACGACCCTAACCAAGCGACAGCGGACGGCTGGCGGCTTCCAACTTTATATGAGTGGAAAATGGTTGCTGCTGGTGGAGAAGCGTTCTTTGATGAAAAGAAATGGTCTGAAATAACATCTTTGCATGACGAGATCATACCAGTTGGAAGTGTGGATCCACAATTATATTTTACTTCTAACAATAATCCGACTATTGAAGTATATGACTTTTGTGATAATTCGTGCCAATGGTTTATTCGTGAAAAATTTAGATATAAAAAAATAGAGAACTGGTATCAATATGGGATACGATATTATCGAATGTTGGATGTTCTGCCATATCTCACTGCCAGCAATATGGGAATCCGCCTGTACCGCACAGAAATGAATACAACAAAATAAGTGAACGGCTAGTTTCTCTCCCATACGGCAAAGAGAACTACCTTGTGTGTCGTATGAAATTTATTATTGTCTTTATATTCAGCGCGACCGTTTGCTGTTGTGGCCCATCCTTTAAAATGGTAGCCGTTGCGACTGAATCTATTTGAAGTAAGATAGTCACTTTCAGACCAGTCGTCTTCTGGCCAGTAGTTTGTGTCGTTCCAGAATACCGTTTGGGTATACTTGGATTGACCATCAGCGGTGCTGCCGCCATTGCCAATGAATGTAATTATGCATTGAATTTGTTCATACACTGCATAATAAATAGTGTCATGATCAGGAAATGTATCAGGCATTGACTTTATAATGTTGTTATCTTGATTGGTCCAATATGAAAATACTTGTCCTCCAGCGTTTTTAACAACGGGCGTTGGAGGCGCTTCAAGTGGTGTACCGAACTTACCTTTTGCAGTAAGCGCCTTTACGTTATTTTCAAAAAATCCAGAGCGGCTGGAGATTGTAACGGTGACCATTTTTCTTTCGTAATAAATTTTTATAACCGTTGAGTTGTCAGATGCAATTGCCGTCTGTGAAAAATCTTTTGCTATAAATCCATCAGTTTCCAAGGGGGTTGCTTTTGTAAGTTCTCCGGCAACACCGGTAAACACTTCTGTTTTTGTAGCACGGTCTGGAAAAGTACCATCAACAGTTTCTTTATAATGTTCAACCATATACCACGCTTCTTGTGCAGCAAGTGGAACGGTGGTAAGGCAGGCGAGGAGCAATACACTGATAAAATAGATGGCGCTTTTTTTCATAAAAAAATCCTTCTCACTATAGTTATTCTACTATACCATAAAAATAAAATCCAATGTATACTCAAATTACAAAGGACGGTCTTTTGGTATGAAGAAAGTGATTCATTTAATTTCTTTGATGATGTTGGAATTTTGTTTCGTAATTGCGGTAGCCCCATGTGCAACAACGGACAGTGAAAAGAAGATCAGTGCAGAATCATACACCGCCGACCTCATTGATACGTATGCCAAACAGTACAGTGATGGAGCTTTTACTGCAAAAGACCTGTTGAGAATTTCCAAGTGCCGATCCCTTTCAACTCTTATGAACAAAGTGAATAAAGAAAGTAAGAAATTGGTTTCTTTTGAAGACAGCGATTATTATCATGACGATGAATTTAATGACGATGATTTCTACAATAATAAGTTCGACTTTGTTGATGAACATACTGTTCTGTACACAATAGACAGGTATGAAGTCACTGGGCATGATATGAAGTTTTACAGCAGTGAGAATTCTGAATATATCATTATTGATGATAATGAAGTTATATATAATGGAAAACCATGGCATATTGGAGCAACAATTTTCAAAATTGGTGGTTCGTATAACGATTATCCGGGGTTTTATGTTCCTGAGAACTTTAATAAAACAACAAAAGAAACAATTGCGTCTGATTTGTTTCTTTACTTGTATTATTATGATCATCTTACAAAAGCTTCAGCAAAGGGAGTTCCGACAATTCGAGAACTAGCGCTTCCTATTAACGAGGCAACAATTCAAGCGAATAAAGATGGATGGAGCCAACTTATCATATACAGTAATTTCACTGTGCCTAAGACAAACATCACTGAGGCGTTTTCGATGAATTTGAAAGGGACATACGATATTGCATCTGGTATATTGCGAACGTCAGGTAGTTTTGATTATGCAATTAAAAATTTCAAAGTGAAGGTGTCATATCTCGAAATGATATATGATTATCAAGAATACATTGTGTTTTATTTAGAAACAGACGTGCCTACTCTGGGGAAAATTCAGTTTTCAAAACTAGTATATAATTTCAAGACTCAAAAAGTGTCATTTGAAGGTGCTGAGAAATATTATTATTACACCTACCATGGAAAGGAAATACATTACGAGCCATGTTTGTCAGATAAAGGAATCCGTTGTGATGGGACAGTTATATTTGATTCATTGCAGAAGGCTGATTATCCGGATTATTTTTCATTGGATTTTACTTGTGGATTTGACGGTTCGATAACATTTGACGACTTCCCAAAAAATAGTAATAAAAATTTCAGGCTGCCGGTTCTATCAAATTGGACACTTCTATCTGGACGGCAAGATCTCGTTTTAGTAGATGACCATTTTAAACTTTTGCTTTATGCTCCTAGTTTGGCTTCCTCCAGCTCAAATAATGATAATTGCAGTGTGTCTTTGAAACCCGTTTACTTTGACCTAGATACAGGCACCATTGATTGGAGCACACTATCTCTAGAAAAACCTTTTAATTATTGTTTGTCTGGCTGTCCGTTCATTTTTGATTCTCTTGAGCTGCAGACCGATGATAATAAATTTGGAACTGTAACATGCAAAGGCTGTGCAGATTTTTCAGACGTAAAGTTTCCTCCGTTTTTACAGAATGGTGAAAAAATACCGGCGACACTGACATTCAATCAAGAAATGAAAGTTACTGATATTTCACTGACTAAGAAAGATATTTCCGGGCAGCTTAGTAATGAGATTGCATATCTTTCATTCCCGGAAGAAAACAAGGAAGCAGAAAATTCATTTTCAAAAGCACGGTATCTTATGACGCTCCAAGATGGTGGGGTGTTTGCAACGTGCGAGAATCAACACGATATGTACCTTGTTGTCACTGGCAATCTTGTGTTTACAGATGCAGTTAATTCCGGCTTTGGCAGTTTTACGCTTCCAATTGAGAAGGCGGTTTTTGATTGTGCAAAAGGTTGTTTCTTGAAGGTAAAGGCATCTGCACAAAATGTCACGCTAGTTGCAAAAGACGGTAAAAAGCAGCAGGCGTATGTTTCTATAAATTGGGATGGAAATACAGATACTGATATTGGAATTGAAGTTTTTTGAGAACCAAGAAAATATCTGTTGTAGTATAAATAGGTGTTACGCAAGTAGAAATCAATATTCTGCATACGTGCGTCCGCCGTTTTTATTGACTTTGCATGTTCTTTACTTTACAATTTCGATGCATTTCAGTGAAAATAAAATTTATACAAAAAAGAGGAATGTTTTTGATTTGCATTCCTTTCGGAATAATTTTTTTTGTATGCGTTTTTTCTTTTCATTACATTACAATGAAATTGTTAAGATATATCGATAAAAGAATATGCAAAAAAAATACAAGGAGTAATCAATATGGAATTAACATTTACAGACTCTTCAAATCTGATAGACAAATGCAAAATAGCAATGTTTATGGCTGAAAAACGTGGTGATATAAGACGGCAGCGACAGTTGATTGTTATTCTTTGCAGCATAATTATTGTTTTGTTCTTTATGAATGCATTTTTATACTGGGGAAGGAATTTATTTATCATTGTCTTTTCCTCATTAGTTTTTATTTTTGGTTTATTGCTGCTTATCTGGAATAAAAAATTCATCAATTGGTATTTCAATAAATATTATGAAAAATACTATAAGCGATTATATAAGGCTTATAATATTCCAGAAGAAATGGAGAGTCAGTCTAACGTCAATGATGAAGGCATTACTGTTTTTCAAGATGGTGCTTCAATCACCTATTTTCATTCTGACTTTATAAAGAACTATGATTATGATGCGTTTCATGTTTTGGAATATAAGAATCTAAAATTCATGTTTATTAAGAAAAGCTCTGTCAGTGATGAAGAGTATTCTGCGATAATTGAATTAATTAACAAAGCTCAGATGAAAAAAGAATAATACTTTTTCCTTATATTGGAATTGTATATTTTATGATATACTTCCGCGCATGATAATGGCGCTTCCTGACTTTATTTTTTTCCTTATAACTGCGGTGGTGAATGTTTATCTGCCGCTATTTTTGCAGATGATGGGATACACGGCCACACAGATTGGTTTGTTGCTTGGTTTTTTTAATGCAGTCGGAATTGTTGTTCCGTTGTTGGTGACGCCACTTGTTTCAAAGAGCAAACATCTTGCGTTGTTACTTGCATTGCTTGGCATAGCAATGGCGGTCTCTGCATTCCCTTTGTTTCATGTGCATGTATTTGTTCTTACAGCAATTTTTCTGTCACTGTTTTCTGTGTTCTATAAAATTGCAATGCCTGTTTGCGACTCAATGATAAATGAAGCGCTCGGTACGCGGCGTGATTTATATGGAAGGGTGCGAGTTTTTGGAAGCACATCATTTGTCATCATGAGTTTGGTGATGCAATATAGCATTGGTTTGCGTCAGTGTTCAACAATAGAAATGTCTTTGTGGACTGCAATTCCTCCGTTACTATTTGCAATAGCGGTGATGCTTGTTGCACTGTTTGCAGGATTGGGTGTCCCTTCTGCAAACGAAGCCAGTTGTACTGTTCAAGAAAAACCAGAACCTTTTTTACAAACAATAAAGTCTTTTGGTGCAGAATATTATCTTATTTTATTTGTAATTTTCATGCAGTATCTAGGTATGGTTCCTTCAAATAGTTTTTTTTCACTGTATGTACAGAATGAACTTCACAGTAGCATGTCCGGATTCTTGTGGGCGTTTAGCGCATTGTGTGAAATTCCATTTATGTTCTTAAGCAACAAATTTCTGCGTAAATATAAACCACGTTCACTTATTTTATTTTGTACGACAATGGTGACGGTGCGTATGATGATGTACGCTTTTATTCCAAATTTTACAGGTGCATTGCTTGGTCAGATGATGCATAGCGTAACATTTGGATTGTTTTATCCTGCAGCAGTATTGTATTGTGCTCAGGCAGCAAAGACAAAGCGTGCTCTTGTTACAAGTATGTCGCTGCTTACAGCTGTGAACGGCATTGCAAACGTTGTGGGGTCTGCTGTCGGCGGTGTCATCATTGATTCTGTTGGATTTAAAATCTTATTTTGTCTGTTTGCCGGAATACCATTTATTGGGATTACAGTATATGCTGTTGTTGCTTTATTAAGAAGAAAATAAATTAATTTTCCTTTTTGACAAACGTAATGTCATACAGTTCAACCGCAGCATCTTGGAAGTTGGAAAAACAAAGGTGCTGTGCGTCTGAAGAAATGGCAAGCCCCGTTGGCTGATTTCCGCCGTCTATTGTTTGTATGACTGTTCCATCGGTTGTATCTATGACGGTAATTTTTCCGGTTGAAGGGCTGCGTTTCGTGTAGTCGGCTGTGTTGTTAGGACCGCGTGAAGATACCACAAGAAATTTGTCTTGCAAGAGCGCAATTGTATTAGGATTATTGTATACATGATATGTCTTTGTAATAGAAAAAGATTGTAAGTCAACAACATATATGGCAGCGTGATACATGTCGCTTATATATGCAAATGTTTCTTCCTTGTTTACAACAATATGACGCATTGCGGATTTTTCAACAGGAATTGAAGCAATAAGTAATCCGTCTTGAGTGTTAAATTCCTGAATAACGCCTCCGTCAAAACAGAGCACAATGATGCTGTCACCTTTTTTTATATATGCAAGTCCGCGTGGTGCCGCCGCAGTTTTTATTTTTTGCACGACATTTCCTGTTTCATAATCAATAAGACTCACGTCATTAGACACCCAGTTAGAAACAGCGAGTTGTTGTTTTTCCGCGCTCCAGGCAATGAATTTTGACCATGTACCTTGCGTTGAAACGGTTCGCTTGAATATAAAACCAGGATATGTGTATTCGTAAATGTTTGCCGTTGTCATCTGAGAAACGAAGAAAGAATTCTTTTCCGGAATAAAAAGACCTTCCGCGAAACCGAGTTTATTTTTGTTAGGAGGTTCAACAAGAAGCGGAATATGGTCGCCTGCCAGTTGAATTATTTGAAAACCTTTTCCGTCAAGAAGAGGAAGCACAATGCAGCTGTTGTCAGGTGAAAAAAGCACTTGCTTTGGTTCGCTTCCGCAGGAAAACAAAGCATTCTTTTTAAAGACAGGAATTTGGTTTGCTGGTTGAACTGTTATTTCCACAGGCTGTGTTTTGGCAGGCTGTTCTTTTTGTTTTAAAGCGGATTTATCTTTGCAGGAAATAAAAAATACAATAAAAGAAATAGCTGTCAGTAAGGAAAAGACTTTTACGCAAAAAGATTTCATGCATGAAGTATACCGTGGAAGCCTCAATGAATGAAGTCCGTCCTGCTTAAAAAAGGTGTTTAATTACAGAAATAGTGCCGATAAATGAGTATAAGACCGTAACAAGGTCTAAAAGGACGAAAAGATGGGAAAGAAGATATCGATTGCGGCACTGTTACTTTTAGTTGTGTCAGGAATGATTTTTGCTGAGGATGTAAATTCTGCAAAGGTAGATACTGACGTATTGGACAAAGCATATGTTGAGTCATACATTGACGACAAATCACCTGTTCTCTGGAGAAATTTCAGCACCGGAAAACAAATCCGTGACATGGGAAGAAGACTTGGCGCAGAAATTAAATATCAAGCTGAAGTGAACAAGACTGAATTTCCGTATTCAAGTGGTTCACCTGATTTTAAGTATCGTGCAGCAAGAGTTTTCCCTGGTGACAAAGAAGGTGCAGACATTCTGTTCATAAATAAGAATGCGCGTGTAAACACCATTAAGAATCTTCGCCGTGTTGTTTCTGGCTATATTGAAAGAGCATATGATATACCAATGGAGCAAGCAGATGAAATTGCTGTAAAGGTATGCTACTGGAATACAAACCATTACGATGATAAAGCGTATTTTACAGAAAATTTCCAGCATCGTGTTGTAGAAGTTTTTTCAAACAAGACAAAAATAATCGGTCTTGCGCGCTCATATAAGAACTGGCCGGGAAAAGCAAGAATTGTCATTCCATTTAAACTTATTCAAGAAACTGTACCAAATGCAGTAGAGCCACAAACTCCTGTAAAAGAAGTTGAAGCTCCTGCCCCTGAGCCGACAGAGACAGCACCTGCATCTGAAGCACCGGCAAAAGCAAGTTCTTCTAGTTTCTCACCTATTGCAATTGCACTTCTTGTCCTGCTCGGCCTTGCACTGATTGTTCTTATTGTATGCCTCATTGTAATGGCAAACAAAAAGAAGAGAAATCAGTAGACCATGATTTGTCTATAATTTGAACTCAGACATAATTCCGCTGAGAACTTGAATATCATTCTGGTTCTTGGCGGAACTTTTATTTACATCGGACATTGCGCTGTTTATTTGCTCCACGTTCTGTGTCATTGCATTCATGCGTTCGTTTATATTCCGTGTCACATCGTTTAGAATCTTCATTTCTTTTACTGCCTGTTCGCCACCAGAAAGCATTTCTACTGAACCGCTTTTTACATTTTCTGTAGAATCGTTAATTTCTTTCATCGCATCAAGGACTTGCTGATTGCCAGAAGTCTGTTCCGCCATTGCATTCATGATGACTGTTTCCTGATTTTTAACAGCCTGTGCAAGTGAATAAATTGATTCAAATTTTTGCTGAACTTGTTTTGTACTTTCAGCAACAAGACTGATTGCACCAGAAAGTTGCTGCAAGTTTTCATTGATGGTCTTACCTTGCTGATTTGATTGCTCTGCGAGTTTGCGGATTTCATCTGCAACTACAGAGAAACCTTTTCCAGACTCGCCGGCGTGAGCTGCTTCTATTGCCGCGTTCATAGCAAGAAGATTTGTCTGGTCAGCAATATTCTGAATTACCTGTGATGCTTCGAGCAGGCTTTCTGAGCGGCCCATGATATTTTCTGCAGTAGAGACAGCGCTTTCTACCGTCTTTCTTCCTTCGTCAGAAGCTTGTCCAAGAGAATTGACTGCCGTTGTGTTTTTTTCAAGAATAGAAGTGACGCTGCGTATGTTTGCAACCATTTCGTCTACAGCCGCAGAAGATTCGTTTACCGCTGCTGCTTGAGATTCAATATGCGAATTGAGTTCACGTATGCGGCCGATGATTTGCTGCACAGAAGACGTTGCTTCTTCAACACCGGCTGACTGATTTGTCATTTCGTTGTGAACTGTGGTGATGCCTTCGTTTATTGAAGTAATGCTTTTTGCTGCGTTGTCCATGCTGTTTGCAAGTGTTTGCGCATTCCCTACTGAACTCTGAATACTGTTATGGAAGCCATCTAACAATTCCTTTGTAGTGTCAAAGAAAGAATTAATATTAAGCACAAGATTTCCAATTTCACAACGGCATTTTACTGGCAGCGATTCTATTTTATAATTTTTTTCGGAAAGGGCGGTAGTGAAATTTTCAATGCTGCTTATGTTGTGTTTAATATCAAGAATGTTCATGTATACATCGATGACAACCATAAATCCGCAGACAAATGAAATTGGAGCAACACGCGACATCATCAAATTTGCAATAGAATTTTTGTCCAAATTCACCGGAACGGAAAAGATTGATTCTATAAGAAGCACAACGCCTACAAATGTAATGACAACGATGCGCTGCATCAACGTGAGTGTGTGGTCATTCTTTTTATATGGCAGCCATGACAAAGCATGTTCAAGTTGCTGAATGAAGAAGATGTCCATGAGCACAGAATAAGTGCAGGTAAGGCCGACAAGCGAAGAAATCCATGTGTATAAAGATGACGTTGTATCAAAGGCGACATAATCTCCACCACGCGCATGGCAACAGGCTAAGATGATGAACGGTTCAATGAAGTACATGATTATTGGTGTGACAATAGTAAATAGTTCTGTGAACTTTATATTCTTACTTATTTTTGTTATAGATTCTTCCGTTCCATCATAAGAGAGCACTGCTTTTTTTAAAATGAAATATGATGCAAATGCCATCGCAAAAAGTAACAGGCAGTACAATTCAAGATAAGGTTCTTTAATGGTGACAAGAAATTCATTCATATTAACAGCCCGAACAAACAGTGCAAACGGACCGACCAGAAGGCTTGGCATGGTGTATGCTAGCAAGAGCAGCAAAAGAAGTCCTTTTGGAAATTTAAAATCTCTTGGAATAAAATTATTCATAATTTTCTCCTTGCGTTAGAGGTGCATAAAAATTTAAATTCAAGATAGGTAAATTCAGAATCCGTATTTGTTTTGTAATAGTTTCAAAAAACAGTATAAGACTTATCCGCTTATTTGTCCACAAAATAAAAATAATAATTGCTATTATTATAAATAGTGCTTTTTCCTTTGTAACTATATATACTGAATAAAAAAAAGAACAAACATTGGTTTCGTAAGGAGTTGAACACATATGACAAAAAAAGAATATGATAAAGCAGCTTCGTTTTGGGAAGCAAAGGAAAGTAGCGCAAAAAAAATGCCAGAAGCAATGCTTAAGGAAAAAGTTGCGAAGTTTTTAGAGCAACACAACACTTGCGCGCTCGCAACAGGCGGAGGCAAAACTATTCGCTGCACCCCGCTTGAGTATACTTATTTCAATAAGTGCATATATATTCTTTCGGAAGGTGGATTAAAATTCCGCGGACTTAAAGAAAGTGACGCAGTTTGTGTGGCGGTGTACGAAACATATTCCGGGGGATTTGGCAAATTGAACGGAATGCAAATTTCTGGCAAAGCAGTAATTGTCGAGGGCGGAAGCGATGAATATAGTTCATTGCTTAACTTTAAAAAAATACCACTGGCGGCGATTCAACAGCTGACGCATCCAATGTACTGTATTAAAATTATTCCTTCACGAATTGACTATTTATGCACGGCGTTTAAAGAAGATGGGTTTGATGCACGACAGACGTTGTGTTTGTAGAATAGTATTCTGTAAAAAGTAGAAAATTGAATTGTTTGTGAACAAAAAATAATTTTTTTTGTCAATAAGCCCGCCTACTTTACGAGACGGGTTTTTTCCCGTAAAATATGCGCCTATGGAATTTACACAGGAACAGATCGACGCATTGACTGTCAATGAAGTCGATATTATGAAAAAGATTGCTGAAGAACTGAACATCCGCGTACCGCAGGTGAGTGCAGTAATCAGCTTGGTGGGCGAAGGATGCACTATTCCTTTCATCGCCCGTTACCGCAAGGAAAAACATGGTTCGCTCGACGAAGTGCAGGTGCGCGACTGCGACCATCTTTTCACCACGTATAAAAATCTTGAGGAACGCCGCCTTGAAATTGTAAAGGGAATTTTTGCACAGGGCAAGCTGACCGATTCTTTGTATAAAGCAGCAATGACTGCAGCAACACTGACTGAGCTTGAAGACTTGTGGGCTCCATTCAAAAAGAAGAAGAAGACACGCGGCATGGTTGCAATAGAAAAGGGGCTCGACCCGCTTGCAGACGCCATGCTTGAACTTGATGACAAGGCATTCGAGGCAAAGGCAAAAGAATTTGTAAAGACTGATGCAGAACATCCTGAGCTTGATGTTGCAACAGTTGAAGATGCAATTGCCGGCGCAAAGGATATCATTGCTGAGCGTGTGTCCCAGGACACGGCAAATCGCAGCGCAGTGCATGACTTGTACATGAGCACTGGCTCTATCGTAACGAAAGGCGTTGTTCCAGAAGGCGCAGACAAGGAAGCTACAGAAAAGACTTCTGTGTATCAGATGTACTGGGATTACAGCGAACCGCTTAATCAGGTAAAGCCTCACCGTATTCTTGCAATCAATCGCGGTGAACGTGAAGGTGCGCTCGAAGTTACCATTGATGTTGATGTGGACAGCGCTGTTGCAGAGCTTAAGAAGAAGACTGCCATGCACAACAAATATCATGGTGAAGCGATAGAGGACGGTGTTGTTCGCCTTCTTTCACCGGCAGTCGTTCGCGAAATCAGAAGCGATGAAGCGGATGAAGCAGATGAGCACGGCATCAGCATTTTTAGCGAGAACTTGAAGAACTTGCTCATGACGCAGCCAATCAAAGGAAGCCGCGTTCTTGGCATTGACCCTGGTATTCGCACAGGAACAAAATGTGCCGCGCTTGATGAGACGGGAAAATATCTTGGCTACTTCCTTATCAAACAAGTTGCAGACCCGGACGAGGCATACAATCTTCTTAAGGCTGCAATCAAAAAGTATGAGATACAGGTTGTTGCTGTTGGCAACGGAACAGGCAGCCAGGAAGTGCAGACAATCGTTTCAAAAGTAATCAGCGACAACTACCCTGACGTTCGCTATACCGTTGTTGATGAAAGCGGTGCGTCTGTGTACAGTGCAAGTGATATTGCCCGCGAAGAATTCCCTGAGCTTGACCTCACCATTCGTGGTGCAATCAGCATGGGCCGCCGTCTGCAGGATCCGCTTGCAGAACTGGTGAAGATTGATCCAAAGGCAATCGGCGTTGGCTTGTACCAGCACGATGTTAATCAGAAAAAACTTTCTGACATGCTTGATGAAGTGGTTGGCTCGGTGGTGAACCAGGTTGGCGTAAACCTCAACACTGCATCTGCCAGCTTGCTCAAATATGTTTCCGGAATCAATTCAAGTCTTGCAAAAAAAATAATTGCATACCGCGATGCAAATGGAAAGATTACGAGTCGCGAAGACTTGAAGAAAGTGAGCGGCCTTGGACCAAAGGCATTTGAACAGTGTGCAGGATTTTTGAAAATTCCAGAAAGTGAAAATCCGCTCGACAACACATGGGTGCATCCGGAGAACTACGAAGTTGCAAAAGAAGTGCTTCCGCTCATTCAGAAGAATGAAAAGGTGAGTGCTGATTTGAAGAAGCAGCTCGAAGCAAAATACAGCATTGGCGATACGACAATCAGCGACATTGTTGATGAGCTTGCAAAACCGAACCGCGACCCGCGCGACGGTTACCCGGCACCAATCATGCAGAAGGGCGTGGTGAAATTTGAAGACCTTACCGTTGGAATGAAAGTCACCGGTAAGATTAAGAATGTTGTTGATTTTGGTGCATTCGTAGACATTGGCTTGCACGAGACGGGCCTCATTCACGTAAGCGAACTGAGCGACAACTTTGTTACCGACCCAATGGATGTCATTAAAGTTGGCGATATAAAAGAGTTCACCATCATCGGACTTGATGCAGATCGCAAACGAATCAGTCTCTCTTTGAAGAGTGATGCCGCGGACCGTATCCAGCACGAAGGCATGGGCTCTAGCTCAGCGGGTGCTGGTGAGCACAAACCGGGTGCAAGACGTGTTGTGGTGGTAAAGAAAGGCGCAGGTGGAAGTGCAGCTTCAGCAGGTGGCGCTTCTGGCGCAAGCGGACATAACGGTGCGTATGGTGACCGTGGAGCACGAGGCGGTTACAGTTCACGCAATGGTGGCAATGACCGCAGTCGCGACAATCACAACTACGGCAGCGATGACGGCATGAAGTACAACCCGTTTGCAATTCTGCTTAAGGATAAAAAATAATTTATTTTGAATAAATGACAGGATGCCGCTTTTATTAACAAAGGGGGCTTTGTTGCAAAGGCGGCATTTTTTTATTCCAATCGGTAAATCTATGGTATAATGACAGAATACCATGCGGAAAATCTTATATATTCTGACAAGTATTCTTCTCTTTTTATTTATTAGCGCAATATGTTTCTTTGCTGCCAAATCAACGGTGTGGAAACAGGATATTGCAGAAGAAAATAATCTGTCGTGGAGTAGAATAAAAGAAGGCTGGACCGTACGAGAAGATAAAGGAAGCAACATAAACGGTTGCCTGACTATAAGCAGGATATTTTTTGCAGATGACGTTGCCACGGTGCTTAACAATACTCATGGCAAAGAAAGAACGATGATTACAAAAGATGGCGAAGAGTATGGTGAGCAGCCTGTTTTGTTTTTTATGACACATAATCAAAAAGTCCGCGCGTATGAAGATTATGGTAATGGAGACAGGCTTATTTATTCCTTTGGCAACGACGGCACTCAGATTGTTGGTCCTGAAAGCGGCAATGCAGTCCATTGTTTTGCACTTCCAGAAGCGGGAAACAGAGATGTAATTGTTACGCTACAGTTTTCGCCTTCGTTTGATACTGATCAGCTTAGGATTAATCAATTTGTTACGCACGGCATAAAGGTTGCAGTGCCCGCCATTTATTTTGGCTGGCGAGACTTGTGCATCGAGAGCTTTCTTCGCAAAAGTATTTTCCAGGCGCTTCCTATTCTGCTTATGTATATAATGGGCTTCTTTGCGCTCTTTATTTACATAGCATCGCTTTTTATTAAAAAGATAAAGATTCGCCAGTATTTGTATTGGGGAATCTTTGCGCTCGAATGCGCGACCGGATTTTTCTGTGAAAGTTATTTTGGCTATTTTGTCGCAAGAAACAGTTTTCTGCTTTATTTTATTTCGACAATATTGCTGGCAATACACCCAAGCATATTCCTTGTGTACATTCAAGAAAAAATGGTTCTTTCTTGCAACAAGACAATAGCTAAGATATTCAATGTGCTTGTTCTTTTTAATATATTGCTCATTTGCGTGGCGTCATTTTGTCCGTATGTGCCATTCGGCTGGCTTCGCGTGTATATTTGCATTGTGCTTGAGCTGTTCATCATCTTCATGGTGTATTCAGTCATCCACGAAACAATAGTGATGAGCAGCAAGATGAGTACGCTGAACAAAGCTATTATCTTTGCCGGTTGCTGCATTATGATAGATCTTGTTTCCGCATTTTTTAAGAATCCGCTTATAGATATTTTTGTGTTCAGCAGATTGGGAATGCTTTTGTTTTTTGTCATCTGTGCAGTGCTTATCACAAATGAAGTTCTTGATGACCAGATGTTCAAAGTTCGTTCCCTTATGCTTGAAAAATCCGCATATACAGACATTCTTACCGGTTGCAGCAATATTTCGGCACTTTGGCGTGACAACAAGAAATTGGGGCGTGAAAAGAACGGCTTTAGCATGGGCATAATCAACATTGTGAATATTACCAAAATCAATGAAGTTGACGGCAGTGCAGTTGGAGACAACGTGCTGTGGACAGTCGGCCAGATGCTTCGTGCGGAATTTCAAAAGGAAAGTGTGTATCGCATGGGTGGTACGAAGTTTTGTATCTTGTTGTCCAGCAATGAAATAAACATAATCGAGCAGAAGTTGAATTCATTTTCTGAAGCGCTTGCGGCCTATAACAACAAGAACACTGCTACAAAAATAATCATTGCCCGGAGCACCGGCACTTTTGTTCCTGAAGAAGACATTGATTTTGACGGCATATATATACGTCTGCTTGATGAACTCCGGCTTAAGAACAAAGAGATTCGTTCCGCGGAAAAAGCCTGACGGCGGAATTTCTGTTTTATTTCCATAAATGTGTTATAATTTGTATGGTGAAGCGTCTGCTTCAAAGAATTTCTCTTTGTGACAAGGAGTAACCATGCAACGGAAACTATTTTTTTCTTTCGCCGCAGTACTCGTGTTTTCAATAGTATTGTTTGGCTGCAATTTCTTTGATGACATGCAGCTGCCGGAAAGTGTTTCTTTAAAAACAAACACAGAATTGAATGTGCCGCTTGGAACGGCAAGCTATGACGTTTCCTCAATCATTGGAAAAGATACTCTGAAGAAAAGTATGCAGAATTCTTTTGGAGGCGCCGCGCAAGTTTACGATTTTATTCCGGACAGTTCCGATGACACTTTGTCGTACCTTGTGCATTATCCGGTATACAGCGTGCCTATTGATATTGGTACGTATTTGGGCAATCTTAATCTTGCTGACGCGCTTGGAAATGACAGCTCCGGATTTGCCTTTGACCAGAAAATTACTCTGCCAACGATTGATATTAACAAGACGCAGTCAATTATTGTGCCGGACGTTAGCTCACAGATATTTGACTCAATGAATTCAACATTGGCAAGCGGCGACACTACATTCCCTAGCATTCCTGAGCCGGGAAGTTCTTCAGTGTCCGCCGCAACGTATCTTCTCGATAGCGACGGCAATGCACACAACTCCATCAATATTCATGGAAAGTTTGCAAAGACAATCAAATATACTGATGCTTCTGCAGTTATCATTACGCTTGTACGCAACGATGCAACTGCATTGTCCAGCGGATATACATTTGTGCTTACTGCAACACTTACTGATTCTTCTGACAATCCATTTTCTCCGTCAATTACGTCTTCGGCAACAGTCACCAATGGCGGGACGCTTAAACTTGTGTTTGGCGGAAGAGATTTGCCAAAAGAATTAAGAGTGAAACTTGATGGAACGCTCAGTGGCGGTACGTCAAGTGTAACACATTCCTATACTATAAACATGAGCCTTTCTTCTGACACTAAAGTTGATAAAATTTCCGGTATAGACGCTACTGCTTCTGATTTTGGAATTACCATTCCGTCAATCAACCAATCGGTGAGCATTGCAGATATGGTCGGCTATTTTGAAAATGCTACCATCGGCACTGGTTCAGTATCACTTCAGGCGGCACAGCCTGTTGGCTGGACGGGCGTTACTTGTGGTGGAACAATTACAATGAGTGGCGCAGGTTCTGTCAGTACTGTTATTCCAGATGTTACGCCTACTTCGAATTTTGTGGACAAAAAGCTTGACTTGGCTGGTAAAGCGCTTGCTCCTACAAGTTCAGACAGCGACATAAAAGTAACCGGAGATTTTACGCTTACCCTTGCCAATGCAAGCATTCAATTTGTAAACGGTTCAAGTGCGCAGGAAATAAAAATAAATGTTGTTTGTTCAGTGACAAAACTTTCCACAGCAACAATAGATTTGAATAATGAAAAATATAGTGCAGTGCCAAAAACATTCTCGCTGCCGACAGACGGCTCTTCCGGTTCGGTCTATGTTCCGGCGGAAATGATACAGTATGTAAAGTCTATAGACTTCTGCAGCGAAACAGGTCATTACAAGCACGACAAGACCGGCGCTGCTACGGCAACAGTCGGCGACGGTTTTGCAGTAGCATGCAATGTAGTAAACTCATTCCCTGCAGGAAACGAGTTTAATCTTACGTTGCACTCAACGTTCTTCAACAACTATTCAAAGACACCAAAGCTTGCTGGAAAGGGAAGCACAGATGCGACTGCTGAATTGTGGAACTACTATTTCGTACTTGATTTAAGTTCATATGATTCTAGCACGCCTCATTACATTGATTTTACGTTTGCTTTTATTGACACAACAAAAGTGCTTACAAACCTCTCCCTTGGTGCAACGTATGAATTTGGCATAAGCGACATAAAGATGGTGTACGACTGGGATTCTCTTGTGCTCAACACGACAAGCAACGAAGTGGACGGCACAAAAGACCTTTCTTCACTCAACTTGAATCAAATGATGACTTCGATGCCACTTTCAAAAGCTGACATTCGAAAGATTCAAATAGAATCGCTGCCGGTTTATTTTTATGCGCAAAAGCCTGCAAGCGGAACAGCTATTGCTAATAAGATTGGTACGTTGTCGCTTAAAGGTTCTGTTGACTTGTCTTATTCATATTACGACACTTCCACAAGTAGTTATTTGCCAAAGACAGACAATGTCCTTGCTGCTGGTTCAACTGTTCCTTTTGTAGATGCAGTGCCGTGGCCGACTGACACAGATGCCGCTGTTACCAGTAAAAGCACGGTGTATCCGTATCTTTCTGAAGCAAAGGCCAGCTTTACTGACAAGAATTCCGAAGAATCAATTGCAACAATTATGAACAAATATCCGGGAATGAAGAATGATGATGCTGACGCTGATATTCCTGGGCTTAGCTTAAACTACAAACTTCATCTTGATGGCGGCGGAAGTGATGTGACAATTTATTCTGCAATGGTTGACGAAGTAAAATCAGGCACTGCGGCAGATAAAGTTGTGAACATTGACATTGATATGGCTGCAATTTTGAAATTCAGCTTTAAACTCACCGACCAAATTAAAATTGGTTTGATGAAGTATGTTGACGACACTTGGGAAACTGACACGACAAAAGATTTGCTTAACCGCGACGGCGCTTCCGCTTATGATGACTACCTTAAATATGCAGACGCCATTGATTATATTGCGCTCAAATACAATGTTACAAACAAACTGTTCTCCAATTTTGACATGTCGGTAAGCCTGACAGATACATCATCTGCACTGAACAAAAATCTTACATTCAGCAGCGGTAACAATTTGCTTAAATTTTCTAAGGATGAAGTTGAAAAGGTGATGACGACGTATCCATTCCATCCGAATATTGATATTGCGCTTGGAAAAGCGGGACAGACATCGGCGTTGAAATTCAATCGGTCTGCATTGTCTTCTACAGAAAAAGCGGTTGGAGCGACAGTGTATGCAACTGTTAAGATGAACGGAGACACACCGATCACCGTGTGGGGAGGCAAAGAATGATTAGACGTATTGCAGCGGCTGCGGCGTTGTTCCTCTCTGCGGGGCTTTGCTTTGCGGAATTATATCCTGAATCACGATATGGCGAAGTAAGTGTGGATGTTACCGGTGTAGCAAACGAGAACGTACTTACCGCACAGGAAGTTTTTGTAAAGGATTTAGTAATTGACTTAACGAAACTTGCAGACAGCATGGATGATTCCGGCATGATTGTAAATGCAGGTGCTGATGCAGGTTTTTCTTTGAAGGCAAATTTTGGAAAGAAGTTTGGTGCCGGACTTTTTTTTGATGTAGACGCATCTGCGCGCATGGGCATTTCAAAAGATTTCTTTGATTTGCTTGGCAACGGAAATGAAATTGGCGAAGACATTGTAACTGCGGTAAATGTCGGAATGGAAATGTACATGGAAGTAGGCACGCCAATAAAATTTAAAATCGGCAAACTGGGAATTAAAGTAGTGCCGTCATATTTTATTCCGCTTGTATACATGCCTAATCCAGACGCGACAATCACTGTAAGCACAGATAGTTCCGGAAACATGAAGGCTGTTGGCACGGCAGATTTTGCCATTTATTCCGCAGTCGATATGGGAATGCTTTTTGATACAAACTTTAACTTTCTTGGCACAGAAGCACTGCTTGCAAACTTGAGCGACAATTCAAATATACTTGATATTTTTAGATTAGGCGGCACTGATTTGAATGCGGAAGTTGAGTACCCGGTATTCCGCTCGCTCGATGTAGGTGTCTATACTCGTGTCCCGGTGGTTCCAGGCAGGTTGTCACACGTTACTACAGGAACTGCAACTTATTCCGCAACAATGTCGCCTGTGCTCAATTATTTAGCTGACAGCAGTTCAGGACTTTATTCAACAGACGGACCTAATTTTGCGGGAGTTTCTTTTGGTGATGACACGTACTTGGTCAACCGGCCGTTTAAACTTGGCGTAGAAGGAGCATGGCGCCCATTTGGCAAATGGTGTACCTTTAGACCGCTCATTGGTTTTGGCGCGCGCAATCCGTTTGGTGAAGATTTCAGCTGGAAGACAAGTGTTTATCCAGAATACAATCTTGGTGTGGACATGCGCTTTTTCTACGTGCTGGGACTTAACTTTGCAACATCATATTACAATGAAGTCTTTGCACAGAAAGCAGGTCTCGTGCTGAATATGCGCGTACTTGAGCTTGATGTGGCGGTTGCTTCAACAAGCTCAAGTTTTATAAAGAGCTGGCAGTTGAGCGGCTTACAAGCTGTTGTTAGCGTAAAACTTGGATTTTAGGAAATAAATTTCTTTTTTTGAGCCTGGGTAAAAGTCTTTTGACAACTTTTATTCAGGCTTTTTTCTTTATATATACTAAACTTTATGCAGTATAAATTAAAATTATTCCTGTTTCATATTCCCTAAAAACATAGATTAGTGTACAATAAATCACTATTTTTCCGCATACTTGGGGTTACAAACGGATTTTAACGTTTAAGGACGTGTATATGTACAAAATTCTTGAAAAGAAACAGCTCTCTCAGGACGTGTATTACATGAGAGTTGAGGCTGCTGACATTGCGAAAAACCGCAAAGCCGGCCAGTTCGTGCTTGTTCAGCTCGACATCAACTTTGGCGAGCGCATTCCGCTTACTATTGCAGATGCAGATGCTAAAGAAGGATGGATTGCATTGGTATTCCAGGCAGTTGGCGCTACAACGTATAAGCTTTCTCAGAAAATCCCTGGTGATGAGCTTGGCGCTATTCTTGGCCCGCTTGGAAATCCTTCTGAAATTAAGAAATACGATGCTCCTGTTGTTGTAGTGGGCGGCGGTATTGGTGTGGCTCCTTGCTACCCAATCGTACAGGCGCTCAAAGAAGTGGGAAATAAAGTCACCATGATTATTGGTGCACGTAATAAAGATTTGCTCATCTTCGTTGACGAGATGAAGAAAGTTGCTGATGAAGTAATCATCATGACAGACGACGGTTCTGCGGGAACAAAAGGTCTTGTTACCGTTCCGCTTGAAGAAAAGTGCAAGTCTCAGACACCACCTGCCGAAGTAATTGCAATTGGCCCTCCAATCATGATGAAGTTTGCCTGCAAGACAACAGAGCCTTACAAAGTGCATACTGTTGTTTCGCTCAACACTATTATGATCGACGGTACCGGAATGTGCGGTGGCTGCCGTGTAAACATTGGCGGCAAGACAAAGTTTGTGTGCGTAGACGGCCCTGACTTCGACGGACACCTTGTTGACTGGGACAACATGATGATGCGCATGAAGGCATTTAAACCGCAGGAAACAGAAGCATTCCATCAGTGCAAACTTCAGGCTGAAGGAAACAAACTCGCCGCTGCGCAAAAATAAGCGGACTGTTCTGGTAACAATTTGACGCGTCCATCATGGCGCTTTTAGGAGAAACAATTTTATGGAAGAACATATTAGTGCAGAAAAACTTGCCGAGCAGGGCAAGGATGAATATAAGAAAGTGCAGGACATGCTCAAGAAGGGAAACCTTACCGCAGCAGACCGCATGGCTATTCCGCAGCAGATGATGCCTACCGGTGAGCCAAAAGTACGTGCCCGCCAAATGAGTGAAGTGGCGCTTGGCTACACAAAAGAGCAGGCTGTTGTTGAAGCAAACCGCTGCTTGAACTGCAAGAACATGCCGTGCGTGAAAGGATGCCCGGTGAACGTTCAGATTCCGCAGTTCATTGCGCAGGTTGCAAAAGGCGAATTCAAAGCTGCTGTGGATATCATCAAACAGACAAACCTTCTGCCGGCAATTTGCGGCCGTGTGTGCCCGCAGGAAAAGCAGTGCCAGGGTGAATGCACTGTTGGAAAGGCGAACAAATCTGCTGAAAAAGCAGTGAGCATTGGTCGTCTTGAGCGCTTTGTTGCAGACTGGGAACGTACGAATAATGAGGAGACGGTTGCAAAAGTTGCCGCTCCTACGGGAAAGAAAGTGGCAGTCATTGGTTCAGGACCGAGCGGTCTTACGGTTGCTGCAGATTGTCGCCGTGCAGGTCACGATGTTACTGTATTTGAAGCATTCCACAAGGCTGGCGGTGTTATGGTGTACGGTATTCCAGAATTCCGTCTGCCAAAAGCAATTGTTGGTCACGAAGTAGAAAATCTTGAGAAGATGGGCGTTAAGTTCCAGACAAACTTCCTTGTCGGCCGCACCGCTACACTTGATCAGATTCTTACCGAAAAAGGATTTGATGCAGCGTTCATTGGCACAGGAGCCGGTCTTCCAAAGTTCATGGGCATTCCGGGAGAAAACCTCATCGGCGTGTTCAGTGCAAACGAATATCTTACCCGCGCTAACCTTATGAAAGCGTACGAAAAGGGCAAGGCAGATACTCCGCTTTATGAAGCAAAAACTGTCATCGTAACTGGTGGTGGAAACGTAGCAATGGATGCCGCACGTATGGCACTCCGCCTGGGCGCAGAAAAAGTGTACATTGTCTACCGCAGAACACGCAACGAAATGCCTGCTCGTAAGGAAGAAGTTACACATGCTGAGGAAGAGGGCGTTGAGTTCCGCTTCCTTGAAAATCCAACTGAAGCATTTGGCGATGAAACTGGTCACATCAAAGGCGTAAAAGTGTTGAGCTATGAGCTTGGTGCGCCTGATGCATCTGGCCGCAGAAGCCCGGTGGCGATTGCTGGCAGCGAACACGAGATTGCTTGCGATGCGCTCATTGTAGCGCTTGGCAACGAAAGCAACCCGCTCATTTCAAAGACAACGCCTGGTTTGAACACTGACCCTAAAGGCCATGTACTTGTCGATGATAAAGAAGAAACATCGGTGACCAAAGTTTGGGCCGGCGGCGACATCGTTCTTGGCGCGGCGACCGTCATTCTTGCCATGGGCGAGGGACGCAAGGCTGCAGCAAGCATAAACGAATATCTTGCAAAGAAATAAGGTGTATTGTAAATAACTTGTTGGCAACGCGTTTGTATGTTTGCCACTGAAGCGCCCTTGATTTGGAAGTGAAATGTATTACTTTCCAAATCAAGGGTGTTTTTTTGCTTAGAAATGACCGGTAAAACAAAGCATTTTGCTTACAATCAACACCAATTATTAATATAGTAAATAGCGTATATATTTATAGCCTATCATTTGCCATAAATAAAAAAAAACGGTATAGTATTTTCATAATGCTAGAAATTAGTGTAAACACCCGGTCTCCGGCTGCTATTACTGCGGCATTTAAAAAGATTCGGGAAATGGTAAAATCTGGTGCTGTTTCAAACACAACGCCTGTTCATCTCACTCTTGAACCCGGTTCTTATACTGAAATAATCAGTTACAATTTGTCTAACCCGCTCATCATGGAGAGTGTTTCTGGCACGAAAGCAGAAGATTGTATCGTACAGGCAGAAAATTGTGAGGCATTCCACAAAGGTCCAGATGCACGCGCTGTATTTTCAATCGGTAGCAATGCAACAAACATAACATTGCGCAATTTTTCAATAATCAATACACATCTTAAGACAATAACAGAAGGCAGCACCGCAGAAGATTGTGCAGAAGCATTCTGTTGGAACAATACAAATGGAACTCTTTTTGCGGATGGAATGCGTTTTGAAAGCAGACAGAATACGCTCTGTGTAAAAGGGTTTAGTTGGTTCTTGCATTGCTACGTGAAGGGCGATACAGATGTCATCTGGGGCAACTGCAATACAGCTCTTTTTGAAGACTGTGATATTTTCCTTCGTGAAGACAACCGCGGAGATTACAATGCTTTTGCAGTAAAAAGTCTTGCGGTTGCTCAGAAGAGTGGCTTTGTTTTTAGCGGCTGTAGATTTACTGGTGAAAAGCGGAAAAAAGCCGCGTTGTTTGTAATGCGTACGCTTGGTAAAGGAAGTGCGCTTACACCAGACTGTTGGGACAGTGTTGCGCTCATTCATTGCATGGTCAGTGCGTTGTACGACCCAGAGCTTGCTTGGGATGATGACCATAATCTTACGGTCTACCCACGTGCAAATGCAAAGACAGGCTGGCGGGAATTTGATACGCGTATTGTTTCTAAAGGTGGAAAGGTTGAAGAAGCCGATACATCACGTCGCAATGTAAAGTCATATGTTATGACAGAAGATGATTATTTTGCCGGCTACGCAAGCCGTTATCTTATTCTGCATGACACCCCTTTTGCAAAAATAGATAACTAATTCCTCTTGCCTAAATAAGTGTGATATACTGTCTTAAAGAGGAATGGTATGAAAGTTGTAACGTTTGGTGAAATTATGCTGCGTCTTGAGCCGGAAGGATATTACCGCTTCGTGCAGGTAGATAAAATGACTTCGACCTTTGGCGGCGCTGAAGCAAACGTTGCCGTTTCTCTTGCAAACTTTGGCATTGAATCTTACTACGTAACAAAACTTCCTTCACATGAAATTGGACAGGCGGCGGTGAATGCACTTCGCAGATACGGCGTGCATACAGAATATGTCGCACGTGGTGGAGAACGTATTGGAATTTATTACAATGAGCGTGGAGCAAGTCAGCGCGGATCAAAATGTATTTACGACAGGTTGCATTCTTCTATTGCAGAAGCAGTTCCCTGTGACTTTGACTGGAAGAAGATTTTTGCGGAATGCAAATGGTTCCACATAACCGGCATTACTCCAGCTCTTGGCGGTAAGATGACAGACATTTGCATCGAAGCGTGTAAAGCGGCAAAAGATGCAGGTGCCGTGGTTAGTTGCGATTTGAACTACCGTAGTAAATTGTGGTCTGCAGAACAGGCTCGCGATGCATTGACAAAAATTTGCAAGTACGTTGACGTTTGTATTGCAAATGAAGAGGATGCGAAGAACGTCTTTGGCATAGAAGCAGAAGGCACTGATGTTGCAAAAGGTCAGATGAACAAAGACGCCTATAAATCTGTTGCAAAACAACTTGCAGAACGATTTGGTTTTGAAAAAGTTGCGTTTACTTTGCGCACTTCTATAAATGCAAATGAAAATAAATGGGCGGCGCTTCTTTACGATGGCAAAGAATATTACTTTAGCAAAGAATATGAAATGTTTGTTGTAGACAGGGTTGGTGGCGGTGACAGTTTCTCTGCCGGACTTATTTATTCACTGCTCAACGGTAAATCTCCCGCACAGACAGTTGAATTTGCGGCGGCGGCGTCATGCCTTAAGCATTCAATAGAAGGTGACTGGAATATGGTTTCTGTGGACGAAGTTGAAAAACTTGCCGGCGGAAATGCAAGCGGAAGAATACAGCGCTGATTAAAAACAACTAAGAATTCACTCCTAAACCAAACAAAGCAAAATCGCCTTTAGCCGGGTCGTCAGGCCAGACTTCTTTCATGAGTGCGGTAAGTTCGTATGCCTTTGAAATAGTTGCCGCCGGTATTTTTTGCGATGCTGTTTTCTTCAAAAGACCAAATTTAACACTCTGCTGCATGACATGCGTGTCGAGAGGCATAAGCAATTCAGATTTGTCATACCAAGGCCAAAGCCCTAAGTCCACCGGAGAATTTGTTCGCACCATCCAGCGTAAAAAAAGCTGGAGTCGCTTGCAGGAAGATTGGCGTGTCTTTGGAATAAGATTGCCACAGTCGGCGCCAATAAATGTATTCTGAATAATTTTGAAGAGCGGCACCCGTTTACATTTCAATGTGCTGTTAGGCAAGAAAGGATTTAGTTCGCATCTGTCGCACTGAGTGCCGTTCGCTTTATGGAAATCGTTTTTCTGCGTCATATACGGGCACAGCGCAGTTGCTTTTTCATACTGTTGCAAAAAATACGCACCAAGCGTTTTGTTTTTAAGCAGAATAGTCTGAAGCACACGGCACAGTTCGCGCATGTTTCTATTTGTAAACACACGGTAAAAAGAACTGTTGTTGTCAGGAAAAAAATTCTTATATAAACCACAAGATATCCATTGCGCAGGAGATTTTCCTGCCGTAGATAGAATTTCATTTACATGACTGATGATTTGCTCTCTCCTGCCAAAAGCAAGCGTTGCTGCAAGAAACGCAGCAATTTCTTTATCTGCAACAGTTTTGTAGTTTGTCATAAATTGAGAAGGGTCGTCTTGCAAAAAAGATTTGTTTTCATATGTTGCTGCAAGAACCTGCAACTTTGACTTGAGCGGCGCTTTCATCTAACTTCTCTATTATAATCAGCGGGATACAAATAATTCTTTTGTAACCATACAAGAGCTTTTGCAATACGTGATGAAATTTCACTGAAGTGGCCGCCATTGTTGTATTCAAAAAAGATTGTGTCTGTTGATTGTGGAAATTGTTTTTTAAGGCGAGCGATTGTTGTCTGCGTGCAGTCATCAACTTGTGACATAAGAGGGTGTCTGCTGTTCTTTTCTGTGTTGCCGAGTGATAGATATATGCGGAATTTATTTGATGAAGCAGAGGATTGTTTGCTGCAGAAGTCTGTCCATTGGTAAAACCATAAACTGCCAGACATGCTTGCAAAGTTATGTGCAAAGTTTGTAGTGTAAAGTGCAAACAAGGTGGTTAATCCCGCAAGCGAATATCCTGCAAGTGCAGTGTTTTCTGGTTGGGGCAAAGTGCGGAAGTGTGAATCTATGTACGGTTTAATTTCCTGTTTAAGATGCAACAAAAACTGTGGTGCGCCTCCGGTAAACGGTTTACTTTTTTTAACAAGCGGTTCTGCATTCCACGGAGAAAAATCCTTTTCCCAGTCAGCAGCTTCTATGCCGAGCAATATGAATGGAGGACAAAATTGTTTTTCCACAATCTGCATGATAGGTAGAATGTTGCTTTCTCCAAGCAGGTAGACGACAGGAAAATACGAAATGTTCGAACTGTTATATTGTTTTGGAAGGTATAAGGAGCACTGATAATCTGCTATTGTAAGCGTAGAAATACTGCCTCTAATATCTTGACTGGAAACAGTTTCATTTGTCATTGATTATTCCCCTTTTTCTAGTTTTGCAGTAAAAAGAATGCTTCGTTCTGTTGTAATATTGTCAAATTTTATAACATAACATGATGCATTGTTGTTCACCATTTTTATAGTGCCGTTTCCAAATGCAGGATGATGCACTCGGTCTCCCACGCTGAACAAGGAACGCATTTTTTTAAGACGTTCCTCATCATAGGTGATTATCTTTTTTGTTTGCTCAACAAGGCCGTCATCAAGAGGCGCCACAAGTTCCAAGTTTTCAAGTCCTGCATCAAAAATAAAACGGCTAGGATATTTGTATATGCCATCATTTGCCTTTCCTTCCGCATCACTGATGAACAGACGTTTCTTTGCACGAGTGACAGCCACGTATGCAATGCGGCGCTCTTCTTCCATATCGTCAGGAGTAACAACCTTTCTGCTTGGAAAGACACCTTCATTCATTCCGCATAAGAACACGTAGGGGAATTCCATTCCTTTTGCTGCATGAATGGTAAACAGTTTAACATTTTCCTTTTTATCTTCGCGGTCAAGATCGGTAAAGAGGGCAACGTGATTTAAAAAGTCTTCAAGCGTTGCATCATCATCTTGTCCGGCTTCTTCAACGGCCCTTTTGAATTCTGCTGCGTTGTCAAGTCGGTCTTGATCTGCTTCTAACCGCAAAAATGATTCATAGCCGGTGCGATCCATAAGTGATTGAAGAATATCACCGAGCGTTGCTTGCTTATGCAAGATGATTGTCTTGTTGTCAGGTTGATTGTTGTCTGGCAACATTTGACGCACGCTTTCTATAGCTTCAATATATTTCTTAGCATCTGTTTTTTTAAAAAGTTCAGTCTCACTGTTTTCTTTGAGCGCTTGGTAACAGGAAATGTGTTTTTCTTCCGCATATTCACGTATGAATTGAATTTTATTCTTACCTATTTTACGGGAAGGAACATTTATAGTACGCAGAAAAGAAGTGTCGTCTGCAGCGGTAAGCATACGAAGGTAACAAACGATATCTTTTATTTCGCGTCTACCATAGAATTCGGTTCCAGCTACAATGCGATACGGCAAATCATTTTTTATAAAGCATTCCTCAAGCGGCCGGGTAAGGTAATGCGCGCGGTACAAGATTGCAACATCTCCGTAAGAAATAGTATTTTCTTTTACCAACTTTTTAATTTCGCTGCAAATCCAAGCAGCTTCTTTGCTGTCATCAGATGCATGAAAATACAACGGTTTAGGTCCACTTTTGTTGAGTGCGACAAGTTCTTTAGGAAAGCGTACGCTGTTTTTTTCAATAAGTGTATTTCCTGCTTTAAGAATTTCAGGAGTGCTTCGATAATTTTGTTTGAGCACAATTGTTTTTGATTCAGGATATTTCTTGTCAAAATCAAGAAGCAGTTTAACATGACTGCCGCGCCAGGAGTAAATAGTTTGGTCACTATCGCCTACGATGAATAAATTTTTATGTTTCGCCGAAAGAATTTGGGCGATGCGATATTGTTTTTCGCTTACATCCTGAAATTCATCTACCATGACATATTGCATGCGGTCCTGCCATTTGGTGCGTACATCAGGAAAATGCTCAAGTATGTATGTTGCAAAGTTTATGAGGTCGTTGAAGTCTACTCCAAAACATTTTTTCTGTTCATATAAAAAACGTAAAAATATTTCTGTGTTTTGTTCAATGCCAGGAACCATGAATTTCGCTTTGAGTTCTTCGTTGTTGAGCCGGTAAATATCATCAATATACGTATCAGCTGCCATTTTTTTTGCTTCAAGGACTTCGTCAATTTTACGCTGAATTGTAGTTTCCCGCAGAGTAAGATGCATGTCTCCAAAAATACGCAACAATATGGAACGCCAGTCTTCCTTATCAAGTATGACGAAATTTTTTGGAAAGTTGAGCACGTTTATATCTTCATGCAAGAGCAACGTGCAGAACGCGTGAAAGGTGCAGATGTATCCTAAGTCCATGTCACCAAGTTGTTCACGTACGCGACGTTTCATTTCATTTGCAGCGCGGTTAGTGAATGTAACACAAAGAATATTCTGCGGGGAGATGCCAAGTTCGTGCACAAGATAACAATATCTGCTTGTCAGCGCGCGAGTTTTTCCTGTTCCTGCGCCGGCCATAACACGCACTGCGCCTTCTGTTGTTTTTACCGCTTCGAGTTGTTCTGCATTCAGTTTAGAAAGAAAATCATCCATCGTGTCATCTCTTGTGATTTTAAAGAAATCAGTTATTCAGCAACAGGAATTTTTGATTTGCAAACATCAATCCATTCAATGCTCTTGCTATATTTTTCAAGTTCTTCAAGAGAAAGCTCAATGCAGCTATTGCTTGAGCCTGCCGCGGGGAACACTGTTGCAAAACGTTTCAGGCTTACATCAAGATACGTTTTTACCGTTTCTGGCACTGCAAATGGGCACACACCTCCAGGAGCATGTCCAACCATTGTGTCAAGTTCTTCAGCGGTAAGCATACGGGCCTTTTCATGAAAAAATGATTTGAATTTTGAGTTGTCAATTTTCATATCACCGGCAGTCACCACAAGCACGGCAGTTGTAGCAACCATAAAGCTCATTGTTTTTGCAATACGGCAAGGTTCTGTGTGTAGCGCGGACGCTGCAAGTTCCACAGTAGCACTCGACTCATCAAGTTCAACAACGCGCGATGCGATTCCATATTTTTCAAAAAAAAATTTTACTTTTTCTACGGACATATCCCCTCGTGTATGCCCGTAAGTATATCATATTATTTTTTCAGTATGAATAGCATCATCAATGGCAGACAAGGGAAAAACACTTTGCAGAACAAAAACCAGGCATTGTAAAAATACGATGCTCCATTGTTTGCCTGCATAATAAAAGTTGCCACTAAAGAAAGGAGAAGTGCAATTGTTGTGGGAATGATAAGAGATGCAATTGTGCGCAAGAAAATATAAAACGACATGTGATTGTCGCTAACCTTTGAAGAATCATTTTTTCTAAAAGATTGTGCTGTCATAAAGTACCTCGCTTTGTTTTTACAGGTACAATATAACAGCACATGTGGGACATCGAATGTCCCTGATAAAAAATATTTTTAAACTTTTACCGGCGGTTGCGTCTGTTGTTTGAAAGGACAATGAGGCGAACCATGTTGCCAAGAGCAGTGAGCGCTGAAGCAACATATGTCATTGCTGCAGCCCAGAGCACTTTGCGTACGCCGCTTATTTCATCTGACTCAAGCGTACCCGTGTTTGACAAAATTTCAAGTGCACGATGGGAAGCATTGAATTCAACAGGTAGCGTGATGATGTAGAAAAGAACTGCGCCAGCAAACAGAATAAGGCCAATCTTTGTAACAAGATCCCAAATTCCCAAAGAAGAATTGCTTCCTGCGCCAAAGATAATGCCGAGCACTGCAAGCGTGGGGCCAAAACGTGAGCCTATGTTTGCAACAGGCACCATTGTGCTGCGCAGTACAAGCGGTTTGTAGCCGACTTTGTGCTGAATGGCATGTCCTGTTTCGTGGGCAGCGACTCCGATTGCAGCGATTGAAGTGCTGTCGTATGTGCTGTCACTTAAGTTGAGAATTTTTGTTGAAGGATTGTAGTTGTCTGTGAGTGAACCACTGACGTGTTCAATTTTTACATCAGTAATATCATTTGCACGAAGAAGAATTTGCGCTGCCTGTGCGCCGGTGATATTCCGCCTGCTTGCCACTTTGTCAAAATGCGCAAATCGTGATTTTACCATAAACTGGGCTATAAGACTCAGAATTATTGCTGGTAAAACATAGATAATATACGTATAATCTATTCCACCAAAGTACATGTGTTTTTCCTTGCTTTTCTAAAAGCTCGATTGTTAAACTATAGTTCAGTATAATAAGAAAAGGCGGAAATGAATAGGTTTTGGTTTTAGATATGAGAGGAATACTATCAGATTGAAGTTGTTGATTTTGATTAGTTGTATTTAAAAAATAAAACGGACCACTTTAAGGAGGATGAACAGTGGTCCGTCTTTAAGCTCTCTTGTCTGCTGCTGGCGATACTATATACTGTTGAACAAAACGTGTCAATGCTTTTTTGAAGAAAAACGCTACAAATTCATACAAAATGGCACAAAATGTTGAAAACAATGGAAAATTATGCAATACTTTAACAAGGAGTAACGTATTATGAAAAATGAACGAACTAAAAAAGTGGGAATTATTGGTGCGATGGACATTGAAGTTGATATTTTGAAAAGCGCCCTTACACCTCCTGAAAACGAAACTGCTGTAAAACAGACCTCCGTAGCGGGACTGACCTTTGTAGAAGGATGCATTGACAGCACTTCTGTTGTAGTAGTCAAATCCGGTGTAGGAAAAGTAAACGCGGCACTCTGCGCCCAACGACTTATTATGCAGTTTGGCGTAACACATATAATTAATACAGGCATTGCAGGCGCTCTTGCTCACGGACTCAAAGTACTTGATATTGTTGCCTCTAAAGATGCTCTCTACCACGACATGGACGCCACCGGCTTTGGTTATAAAGCAACCGTAATTCCGCAGATGGACTGTAGCGACTTTAAGGCTGACCGCAGTATGCTTGACGCTGCTACAATGGCGTTTTCAACACTTAAAGAAGCCGAAGGACATGAACTTGTCGCCGGCAGAATTGCAAGCGGTGACCAGTTTATCAGTTCACGCGAAGTAAAAGACAAAATCAAACGCGATTGTAACCCTGCCTGTGTAGAAATGGAAGGTGCCGCTGTAGCACACACTTGCTGGCTAAACGACACACCATTTATCATCATTCGTTGCATGAGCGACATGGCAGACGATGGTGAGGAAGCAACGTATAAATTCAACGATAAAGTTGCAGCCACACTAAGCGCCGCCCTTGTGCGTAAGATGCTGCCACTTTTCTAAAATAATCAGACTTAGTTATCTGAACAGCCTGTGGTGTGATATAGAATGATCATGCTGCAGGTTGTTCTGTTTATATTTCAAAATACGGCTCGTCAAATCCTTCTTCCAGCCAGAGTGATATCCTTTCAGACACATCCTTTATTTTGCCAGCGCGATTCTTCCCGGTGATTGCACATTCCCACACGACGCACACCCGCCATCCGTCCGCAAGCAGCTGCTCAATTTCTTTGCGGTCGCGTTCCTTGTTGCGTTCAATCTTCGCCTGCCAGAACGCAGTGTTTGTTTTTGGCAAGCGAGCATATTGGCAAGCACGTTTTGTTGTGCGTGCAGTCGCAGTCTGCGTCACAAGCCCGTGTCCATGCCAGAAGCAGCCGTTCACAAAAATAACCGCGTGGTAGTGCGGCAGGACAATGTCAGGCGTGCCGGGATAGCGCCGGTCGTTTTTGCGGAAGCGGAACCCTATGCCGTGCAGTGCGCTGCGGACCGTTCGCTCAGGAATGCTGTTTGTACTGCGGATGTGAGACATTGCGTTGTGTCGCTGCGACGGGGTGAGCGTGTCCATGATGTTTTTAATAGTAGCACGATCGTTGCATTTTTTATACCGGTGCAGTTTATTCAGCTTATTGATAGTAACGTTCATAAAAATAGACAAATAACCTATTTTGTAGTATATTATAGACGTTATGCCAAAGAAAACCGTTCAGCTCATGCCTACCTCAGAAAAGATTCTCGCAAACCTCGGAGAGCGGATTAAACTTGCCCGCCTCAGACGCAAGCTCCCCGTAGACCTCATCGCCGAACGTGCAGGCATTAGCCGCTCAACCGTGTGGGCCGTAGAAAAGGGCAGCCCTTCCGTCGCAATGGGAATATATGCCGCCGTCCTCAACGCAATTGGCATGGTAAAAGATTTGGACCTTGTTGCAAAAGACGATGTGCTTGGCAAGACGCTGCAGGACTTGGAGCTGCCGGTACGCAAGCGTGCGCCGAAGAAAGAAAAACACTTGTAAAAAACATTTAAATCAAATATCGTAATAATCATGGACAATTTAAATACTTTTGCTGAATGGTTAAAAGTGAATACATCATTATCCGAGACATCAATTAATCATTATAAATCAGGAATTAGTGCAATATCAAAACAGTTTTATGATGTCAAAGTGTTAGATAAACCATTAACTGAAATGAATTCTCTGGAAATTGAAATTGCTATTCTTATTCTTTTAAGTGACAAAACCTTTCTTGCTAAAGATGAGACAGGAAGAAGAATGTATAGCAATGCTATAAAACATTATGCTAGTTTTTCCAAAGATGAATTATGTCCTCTGCCACGGGAAGACGCTATCTCACAAAAAATTAATGATGATGTTTCAATATCTGTAACAGAACGTTCACAAATAATTAAGTCGAGAATCGGACAAGGTACATTCAAACAAAGATTACTTGAAAAATATAATTGTAAATGCATTATGACAGGTATTACTGACAGAAGATTATTAATAGCGAGCCATGTAAAACCTTGGTCAGTAAGTTCCAATTCGGATCGATTAAGTGTAGATAATGGGTTGTTGTTATCTCCGATGTATGACAAACTGTTTGATCTAGGACTTATTTCTTTTAGTAATAAAAGTGAATTACTTATATCTTCAGACTTGAAACAGGAAAATCAAAAAAAACTTGGGCTTGTAAGTAGGTGTTATTATGAATTATTAATGAGTACAAAGCTCAGTGAGAATTTGGAATATCACCGTGACTGTGTGTTTTTGCAATAAGTGTTTTTCACAAAACTTAATTTGATTTTTAAAGTAGAGAATATTATAGAAAATTACTTTTGCTTAATAATCCAAGTAAAGCTGTTCGTTTAATCCAAACATACTGAGGATACATCTTAATTCCATTTATTTCTAAATTTTTCTTTGAAGAATCAACACCCGATCCTCTTACGAAAACAGTATTTGCTAAGGATTTCGGAAAATTTGGAACGCTGCGGATAATTCCGTTCTTGTTTCTAAAAGGTTTATTTTCGTTGTCATAAGAGATAACTTCAATAAGTTTTTCATTCAATACCAAGTCGCGTATTTTATTCCAAGTTGATTTGACTTCTGTTTGAATAAAATTTTCGTCAAAAGTTAATCGCTTAAACCCAAGAAAAAAATCTTGATTCAAGGGGATTTTCTTTTGACTGTTTGTTAGTTCTTTTTCCTTGAACAGTATGAATAAGAAAGTTTGTTCAGAGAAATAGGTGTAGAATGAAGAATCCTCAAAGAGTAAATCTTTATTTTGTATTTCTTCAAAATCAATTTGGAAAAGTTTCATATCTTCTGTACCAGTATTTTTACTAGTTAATATTAGTGTTTTTCCAATCAAACCTATCTTTTGAAAAATATTAATTTCGTTCATCTTGGATGAATTCCCATTGAACATCTTTATAACAATCTTTTCACCTATTGCTTTATCGATGTGAGTATTAGTTATGTTAAAAATTCTACAAAGTTCTTCAATGGTTTTATTTTTATACAGCGTTGTTATTTCTGAACATCTTTTATCTAAGTCTGAAAATCGTAAGATTTTAGTCGGTAAATTTTCTAAGGATATTCCAAAATAGTCTTGAACAATACCTGTGACTACACTTCTTTTTAGTCTGAATCGTGGAGGATTTGGCCATTTTGGAGCAGTGTCAATGTACATGAGCTTGCTACGTAATTCGTGTGATATGCGTGGATATTCATTTTCGTAGTTTTCATAATTCTTTTGAAGATACTTTATAAAATCATGTACAATTTGCCAATCGTTCTGTAGAATATTTTTATCTTCAGAAGAGAATTCATGGAATTCATATCCTTTTATTGGAAAATTTGCATACTCTGCTGCGGGAACAGTTCTGTCCGAATCATATAAATAATAAACCAATAAAAGGTGCTGCAATTTATGCCAGAAATTTGAATTATCAAATTCCTCAGTAACAATTTGTTTAGGAGAAACGGCTGTAATTGACATGGGTTCTTTTGCTTCATAAATTGCTTTCTCTATAGTTGGAGAAGCTACCTGTAACATTCCATACATTTGATTAATTCTGTATTCATTGGAATTGATTTTAGTCTTTGTTGTTTGCTTTTGATCTGGCTTTTTAATTTTTCTGATACCGGTAGTTTTTAATTCAACTTCAATTCCATCAACAAGTAAATCCGGTTCTTGTTTTTGATCTGCAGGATATTTTAAAACAGATTGTTCAATTACATCACCAGCAATGCCTGTTATCTTTCTATTTTCTTTTGTTCGTTTAAATACATTTTTACTATCAATCTCACCTAATGTTTTGTTTATACAATAATCAAATATGGCTATCAATTCTTTTTTTGTAAAAACATGATTACTGTCTTGGCTCATAAACCACTCCTATTCATTTTCAAAAATTGAATTAAGTGTTTTTGCCATTCGTGTAATCATTGATACAACGAGTGCATTACCCATACAGAAATATCTGAACCTTAACGGCATGCCAGTGTTTGTCCACTCATCGTCAAAGCCTTGTATTCTTTCTGTTTCTAATGGTGTTAATAGACGGAGTTTATGGGTTTCTGGATCTTCAATGACATGGGTACTTCTATTTAATGTAGATTCAGAAGTTAACATTGTTCGTGCAGGTTTTGATATATCATCAGGAAAGCCAATAGGACCTTCACTAAAATAATAAGTAAAACCTGTTTTCGCCGTTCGCTCTATTTTTTTTGCTCCCTTGAGAAATTTCCATTTGTCTAAATTTTTTGTAATAAAAAATCTAGATTCAACGTTTTTTTGAAGGAGTGAGCTTAATGGAATTGGTTTTTCGAAAACAGGGACAGTCGTTGCTGTGTAAATATGCCCTTTTTTCATATAACCAGAATTTTCAAAACCGAATTTATATATTTTAGAAATAAGTTCAATATCATCATAATTTAGAATGTCTTCATTGATGATAAAATCTTGAACTATAGGAAATGTTTTTGCAAAGAAACCTTTTGAATGTAGAATTTCGCTTCCAGAAAAATGGTTTATCTTTTTTGCATAATTAGTTTTATTTAAGTATGCAAAAATATACGTTCTGCGTCTTCGTTGTGCAGCTCCATAGTCTGCCGCGTTAATCACTCGCCATTCAACTGAATAATTTAAACTTGCAAGACATGATAAAATAATTCCGAAGTCGCGGCCACGTTGTTTTGAAGGAGACTTTAATAAGCGATCAACATTTTCAAGAAGAACAAATGGAGCTTTTTTTGCAATAAGCGTGTCTCGAATTTGCCACCAGAGTACACCTTTCTTTCCTTCAATTCCCTTTTCTGTATTTAATGAATGCGCTACTGAATAATCTTGACAGGGAAAACCGCCTACGAGAAGATTATGATTTGGAATATTTTTTTTATTTACTTCGGCTATATCAATGCCTGTTTTATTATTAATGTCGCCAAAATGTTTGACATAACAATCATGTGCCCACTGTTTATTTTTTCCAGGTTCCCATTGTGAGAACCAAACAGTTTTCCAATCTTTTGAAGCACGCTCTAGACCAAGCCTGAATCCTCCAACTCCTGCAAATAACTCACATACTGTTTTATCTATGCCTGTTGTCTTTTTCTGTCTTTTTTTAGGGTCGTTTTCTGAGACAGAAATGGCTTATTTTTCGGATAGAAATTCAACGAATTTGTCGAGTGTAGTCGACAAAAATAGTAAAATATACAACTTTGTCGACTGTACTCGACAAAATTCATTACCTAAATGGGTTCAATTAAACTTTCCTTTTTCGCACATTTATGAGTACCTTTTCAGCATGACGTACGGATACATCCGCGTGAGCACGGACAAACAGACAGTCGAAAACCAGCGCTACGAAATCGAGCAGTTCTGCAAAAAGAACAATTTGCACATCGACTCGTGGATTGAGGAGACAATCAGCGGCACACTCACGCCTGACAAGCGGGAACTCGGCACGCTGCTTGCGCACATTCAGCAGGGCGACCTCATCATTTCAAGCGAACTGTCGCGTCTGGGCAGAAGTCTCTTCATGATTATGTCTATTCTGAATCTCATCATGGAAAAAGGCGCGCGCATCTGGACGATAAAGGACAACTACCGGCTTGGCGATGACATTCAGTCAAAAGTGCTGGCCTTTGCATTCGGGCTCAGTGCGGAAATAGAACGCAACCTCATCAGCCAGCGCACGAAGGAAGCGTTGCAGCTGCGGAAGGCGCAGAACATCAAGCTTGGGCGGCCACTGGGCAGGAAGAGTTCGCACCGGCTCATGGACGGGCTTGAGTTCCAAGTGCAGACAATGCACGACAGGGGAATGAGCGTGAACCACATTGCGAAGTTTATCGGCGTGTCGCGCAACAGCGTGAACGCATGCCTGAAGGAAAAGAAGGAAGCATAAATAGCCATAATATGATATACTAGGATTCATGACGAAGGAACTGATTGGTAAGGGAGAATCCCGAATACTAGAATTTAAAAAAGAGCTCCCAAAAGATTCCCATAAATGGATAAAGTCAATTTCCGCTTTTGCCAATGGTGCCGGCGGCGAACTCGTTATAGGGATCGACAATCAGCGTAATATCATAGGTCTGTCATCGAAAGAAGATATATTTGAATTAGGTGATAAAATTGCAGATGTGGTAAGCCAGTCCATTGAACCGCTTATTATTCCTGATATCAGTGCTGAAGAAATTGATGGCAAACAAATTTTAGTTGTTAAAGTGTATCCCGGAAGTAATACCCCGTATTATGTCAAAGCAGAAGGAAAAGAAAACGGAACATACATTCGTCTTGGTGCAACTACAAGAAATGCTGACGAAGCGGCTTTAGAAGAGCTATCTCTGCGTTCAAAGAAATTATCATATGATCAACTTCCTTATCCTTCTCTTGCTGTTGATAAAACTGATGTCAAAAATCTTTGCGCAGATTTATCAACGCGGGCAAAGCATTCAATAACAGAAAATGATCTGATAAACATGGGCGTTCTTCTCAAAGAAAATAATATCATTGTCGCAACAAGAGCGTATGCAATCCTTGTAGGAAAACATGACTATACTTCACGCATTCAATGTGCCAGATTCAAAGGAACAGAGCGAGTCGATTTTCTTGACAAGAAAGAATATGAAGGTCCGCTAATAGAGCAAGTAGAATCAGCATACAAGTTCGTTCTCAATTACTTAAGCAAGTCTATTAAAATCGAAGGGCTTGTCCACGATGAAGAATATGAACTGCCACCGGCTGCAATCCGTGAATTGATTGTCAATGCCGCAGTGCATAGAAACTACCTGCTTCCGTCAAGCATACAGGTTGCAGTTTATGATGACCGAGTGGAAATTTCTTCCCCTGGAAGTTTTTTTGGAACACTCAGACGTGAGGAAGCGCTTCAAGGCCGCTCTGCAATCCGAAATAAAATACTGGCAAGAGTTTTTGAAAAAGCGGACATCATTGAAGGCTGGGGAACAGGGCTGAAACGTATTGTTGAAACATGTATCGAAAATAAAATAGAACCACCTGAACTTCTTGAAATTGGTGACATGATTCGCGTTAACTTCTATCGGCATAAAAGTATTATGACCGATCAAGTAACCGATCAAGTAACCGATCAAGTAACCGATCAAGTAACCGATCAAGTAAAACGTCTGCTCAAGGTGCTGAAAAATAAACCTCTGTCTACAAAAGAAATACTTTCTGCTATGAACATGAAGCATCGCCCAACATTAATGAAAGATTACATTGTGCCTGCACTAAATGCACACCTAATTGAACAGACGGATCCTGAATCTCCGAACAGCCCGATGCAGAAATACAGGATTACTGTTTCAAAGAAAATTGAAAAATGATACAGGAAACGGACCTCTGCAGCGGTCCGATTCCTCATCATGGAAAAAGGCGCGCGCAACAGCGTGTACGCATGCCTGAAGGATAAGCAGGAAGCATAATTACTAATCCGCTTCTTAATAGGCAAATTCCTGATTTTCGTGGTATAGTATGGTAAAGAGGTTGTCGCGAACAAGATGGAATTGCTTACAGAAAAAGAAAAAGTGACAGAGTTTGTTTCATGGTGCATCGAAGAATATGCGGCTTCCCATAAAAAAAGTGGTAGCGAAACAGCAGAACTTTTTGAACAGGTCGGTGTGTTGGATTACCTTTTTGAATTTGCCGATGTCCTTCATACACAAGGAAAAGAGTATATATTAAAAGACATAGATGAGTTTATCGCGAAAAGGAAGACTGCATGAAGTTGTATCATGGCGGAATCCAAATTGTAGAATCTCCAGAAATCCGCACTTCAGATCGAACACTAGATTTTGGGACTGGATTTTATACGACAACAAGTAAAGAGCAAGCTTCTCGATGGGCTAAGAATAAAGCGATAATGCAAAACAAGAAACCTTTTATTTCAATTTACGAATTTAATGAAATGAACCTTGAGAATAAAGATTTACATAATCTTGTTTTTCAAAAAGCAGATGAACAATGGCTTGATTTCGTCTTTTCCAACAGATTGAATCCAAATTTTCATCATGCGTATGATATTGTAAAAGGCGCTGTTGCAAATGATAGAGTATATGCAAGTTTGAACGCATTTGAAAACGGATTTATGGATAAAGAGACATTGCTTAAAGAACTTCGGACTTGGAAATATGTAGATCAAGTTGTATTTCGTACTACGAAGGCAATTTCATGTCTGACATTTTGTGAAGGAAGTGCACTATGATGCCAAAAATTACACAAAAGAACGTTCATATTTTTATTCCATTCAAGATTGCAAAGATATGCACTCAAATAGAAAGCAAGGAGTCTCTGTCTCCTAAAGATGCTTTATTACAAATATATAAATCAGATATGTACAAGAATCTCTCAAACGAAAAGACTAAGTCATGGCAGCAGGGCTGGGTGTCTTTGTATAAAGAAATGACGGACAACTGTTTCAAAGAAAATTGAAAAATGATGCAGGAAACGGACCTCTGCAGCGGTCCGATTCCTCATCGACGTGTTATGCAAGCGTCAGCGGAACGGTACTGAATCCGGTGACAGAGGTCTTGCGCTCCGTGCCGGATTTGGAGATAGAGGTGCGAACCGCAATGGCATACTTCATTCCTGGAACTATTGGCGCATAGAGCGGGAACTCCAGCGTGGAGGGGTCGTTGCGCGAGACGAGCGACGTATCCACTGCAATCCATTTTGATTCATCTTTTTCTACCGTTCCGTCATCGTTCAGCGGGACAAACCATATGCCGTTGTCCGATCCGCCCAGCTTAAGGGCGTGTCCGCTTATCCTCACGGAATATCCGGCGGAAAGCGTTCCGTCAGTCTTCTTCGTCTTGAGATCAGTCACGCTGCTGATGACAGGGCTGCCGTCGGTGAAGGTGACCGCATCAACCACGATGCGGGAGATTGCCTCCTGCGCTTCACGGGACGGGGTGAATTTCATGATAATTTCCGGAATGTCGGCCGCAGACGGATTCGTCCCTGAAACAGAGCCGTTCACCGAAGGAAACAGCGTGCCCAGGTCGAGCATGTTCACCGCGTAGCCGCTGCCGATGAGCGACAGCATCTCGCGTTTTAGCAGTTCGGCGGCATGACGCACCGCATACATGTCCACGCCGGGATTCTTTTCAGCAACGTATGCGATGATATTGTCTGTATCAACGGTATAGCGGCTGACCTTTCCATAATAATCTCCTCCACCGAATCTGTTGGTGTGAAGACTGACGACGACCGGAGCTTCCGGCTTTGTAAATGAAGAATTAAGCTTACCCATAGTATCACCTCATAATAAAACGGCAGGCAGAAAGCTGGCAGTCCGTACGGGCCGCTGCCGTCTGTCTTAAAACACGCCACATGCTATTTCCACGTCATCATTCGCCTCCTTATCTGAAACGAATATAGTGCCAAACGGCATGATGGAGGAGGTGGCATTTTGCCCAAAAAAAAGGGCAAAATGCCACCTCCTAAAACGGCAAATATGTGCTATGGGGGAGACGGGTTGCCATGCTGCTGTGTGACGGGGCATCATGCTGCTACATGACGAGCCATCATCCAGCAGCATGAGAGGGTATCATCTAGAAGGATGACGACCTATCACGTACCCGGATGATGCAGTGTAAAATTGGCGGGCGACTGTTTAAAAGAAAATAAAAAGATGATACAATTATGGAAGGAAAATAACTGAAAATGAGTAAAAAATCTGCTGAAAATAGTAATATTTCTGTCTCAGAAAACGACCGATTTTTCCCACACCTTCATCTCCTTCGGAAGGACTGACATGCCCGTCCCAACTTCCCGCATTCCTGCAACAGAAAAATCTTTTTCGTCCGACCAGCTGCTTAACAGCCTAAAGACGGGGTTCCTTTCGCGAGAAGTGTATTCCGATGTGAACTTGTCACCGTCGCTGCTGGTGAATGATTACAAACGGAGCAAGAAGATTCTTTCGTCGCTGCAGGAGGAACTGGCGTACTGCGATGCGTTCGATTTTTCGGTGGCGTTCATAAATCATGAGGGGCTGGCGTGCATTAAGCAGGCGCTTGCGGAACTGGCGGCGCATCAGGTGAAGGGGCGGATTCTTACCACGAACTATTTGAACTTTACCGAGCCGTCTGCGCTTACGGAGTTGCGTGCGTTTCCGAACATTGAAGTGCGGGCGTACACGAAGGGCGGATTTCATCCTAAGGGATATATTTTTAAACATAGCAATTATTATTCGATGATTGTGGGCAGTGCGAATCTTACGGCGTCGGCGCTCAACTTGAATCAGGAATGGAGCATTAAATTTCTTTCGCTCACTGACGGGCAGATTGTGTTCAGCATTCGTGAGGAATTTGAGCACGTGTGGAACGATGCTGATGTTGTTGATGATGAATGGATTGCGCGCTACGCAAAAGAGTATGAAGCGAAGAAGCTTGCACTGCGGATGCAGAGAAGTGCGGTGCAGGAATTGCAGTTTGAAAAATCAGTTGAAGAAGATGATGTAAAAAATAATATTGATGATGAGTCGCTGGAAATTATTCCGAACAAGATGCAGAAGGAAGCGATGATTTCTCTTGCTGAACTTCGTGCGAAGGGTGAAAAGCGGGCGCTGCTCATTGCGGCGACTGGCACGGGCAAGACATATCTTTCCATATTCGATGTGAACCAGATGAAGCCGAAACGGGTGCTCTATGTTGCGCACCGTGACATGATTCTTAATAAATCTGAAAAGAGTTTCCGTGCGATACTGCCGGACATCAAGACGGGATTTCTGAACGGAACGCAGAAGGATTGGAACGCTGACTATTTGTTTGCTTCAATCACAACGCTTGCAAAAGATGATGTGCTTCATCAATTTGCGAAAGATTCATTTGACTACATCATCGTTGACGAAGTGCATCATGCGGGTGCCGACTCGTACAAAAAAATAATCGACTACTTTACGCCGAAGTTCCTGCTGGGGCTTACGGCAACTCCTGAACGTACTGACGGCCTCGACATTTTTTCGCTGTTCGATAATAATATTCCGTACGAAATACGGCTGCAGAAAGCGCTTGAAGAAGATTTGCTCTGTCCGTTCCATTACTACGGGCTTTCTGATTTGACGGTGAACGGCGAAGTTGTTGATGACAAGACTGACTTTACAAAGCTCGTGAGCAGTGAGCGGGTGCGTCATGTTGAAAAGGCGATGAAGCTCTACCGCAATTTTGCGTACACGGTGAAAGGTTTGATTTTTTGCAGCAGGGTGGAGGAAGCGGCGGAACTTTCCCGCATGCTCAATGATGACGGCTTCCATACCAAGTGTCTTTCCGGCAGCAACAGCGATGAGGAACGTGAGCACGTGATAGAAGCGCTTGAGAGCGACACGGATCCTCTTGAGTACATCATCAGCGTTGACATCTTCAACGAGGGTGTTGATATTCCGTGCGTGAATCAGATTGTGATGCTGAGGCCTACGCAGTCGGCAATTATTTTTGTGCAGCAGCTGGGGCGCGGCTTGCGGAAGGCTGCGGGCAAGTCGTATGTGTCGGTGATAGACTTCATTGGCAACTACGAAAACAATTTCTTTATTCCGATTGCATTGTACGGTGACAATTCGTTCAATAAGGATAATTTGCGGCGGGCGCTTGCTTCGCGGTCTGCAGCAATTCCAGGCTGCTCCACAATTCAAATCAACGAAGTGGCGCGGCAGAAAATATTCGATTCAATTTCTAATGCAAATTTCAATCAGCTTAAACTGCTCAAGGATGAATACACCAAGCTCAAGAACAGGCTCGGGCGTGTTCCTTCAATGAATGATTTTGTTGACAACGGGTTCATTGATCCGCTTCTGTTCATCGACTATGCGGGGTCGTACTACGAGTTCAAGTGCAAAGTGGAAAAGGTGAAAGATAAAAGTGAAGCGGAACTGTCGCCGGCTCAGCGAACATCGCTGCAGTTCATTTCGCTTGAGTTTGCACACGGAGCGAGGCTGCATGAACTGCTGGTGCTCAAGATGCTGCTCGATGAAAATACAATCACTGTTGCTGAGTTTAAAGCTAGTCTTGCAAAACACGGCGCGGTGTTTTCACCAAAAGATATCGGCGGCATGTGCAATACGCTTTCACCTAATTTCTACACACAGGGCGACCGCAAGAAATACGGCGGCATCACGTATCTTTTTTACGATGAAAAAGCGCAGACGATTTCTCGGACGGATGACTTTGCGAAGTTGCTCGGCAGCAGCGGGCAGAATGCAGGTGATTTGAACGCAGCAATCTACCGCCGCGAACTTGAGGACTGTCTTGACTACGGCATCAAGCGCGCTACGCTCAAAGAGTCGGAGAAAATCATCGACCACAATCTGGTGCTGTACCGCAAGTATTCGCGTAAGGACGTGTGCAAGCTGCTCAACTGGAAGCAGAACATCACTCCGCAGAACATAGGCGGCTACTTCGTGCAGAACGAGCCGGAGCTGACGTGCCCGGTGTTCATCACCTACAAGAAGTCTGACGAAATTTCTGATTCAATAAAATACGAAGATTATTTCATAGACAATTCACGGCTCAACTGGATGAGCAAGAACAAGCGCACTTCAACTTCTCCTGATGTGAGTGTGATACTTGACCAGGCTCGGAACAAGATTGAGATTCCGCTGTTTGTAAAAAAAGACGACAACGAAGGAACCGACTTCTACTATCTTGGCAACATGAAGCGCGACACATTCGAGGACACGACGATGAAGTCCGAAGGAAAGAGCGTGAACGTGGTGAACATTCGGTTTGATTTGGAAAACGCAGTGCCGCAGGAATTGTACAACTACTTGGAAGCATAGTAAAATTCTGAAAAATGATGTATTCTCAGTGCAAGGAAGGCATTTTATGGAACAGGCAGAATCATCAGAAAAGAAAAAATATAATGTAGACAGCTTCAATCTTGACCACACCAAAGTGACGGCGCCGTTTGTGCGTCTGGCTGCAAAGAAGGTGGGCCGCAACGGGGACGTGGTGACGAAATTTGACATCCGCTTCTGCCAGCCGAACAAGGAGTGCATGCCGACTGGTGCCATTCATACGCTGGAGCATCTTATTGCCGAATATATCCGCGACGAGCTTAAGGGTGTCATTGATTTTAGTCCGATGGGATGCCGCACGGGCTTTTACTTTACGCTGTGGGGCGACCACGACGAGGCGTACATTGCGGAACACATGCTCAATGTGATGAAGAAAGTTGCGGTGTGGGACAAAGAGATTCCTGCTGCTACGGAAAAAGAGTGCGGCAACTACCGTGACCATGATCTTGAGGGCGCGAAGTTCTGGGCGCAGAAGTGGTGCGACGGAATTGAAAAGACGGGGTGGAACTGCTACAAGTAAAAAGGGAAAAGGTAAAAGTGAAGAGAGAGTGATGGGGGGACACTGATACCTTTTTTAAAATAAAAAACAAATTAAGGAATATAGATGAACCTTCTGCAGAAATTCAAAGAGACGATTTCTTCGGTGCTGCCTATCATGGTGATTGTGCTGCTGCTTGGGGTGACGGTTGCTCCGCTTGGTGCAGATTTAATCATTCGCTTCCTGGTGGGCGGTGTGCTGCTCATCTTTGGGTTGACGACTTTTTTGCTTGGCGTGGACATTGGCATTTTACCGATTGGCGAGCGGAGTGGTGCGGCGCTTACGGCAAAGCGAAATTTGCCGTTGCTGCTTTCCGTTTCATTTGTCATCGGGTTCATTGTGACGATTGCGGAACCGGATGTGCAGGTTCTTGCTGACCAAATTCGTTCTGTTGATGCGAGTGTGAACAAGTGGGTACTGGTGTGCATGATTGCGGTGGGCATAGGCTTGTTTGTGATGATTGGCTTGCTTCGTACGGTCACTTCTTTTTCTTTGAGCGTGCTGCTCATTGTTTCATATGTCATTGTATTCATTCTTGCATTCCTCTGTCCGCCTGAATTCCAGGGTGTTGCCTTTGATGCGGGCGGCGCTACGACAGGACCTATGACGGTTCCGTTCATCATGGCGCTTGGTGTTGGTGTGGCCGCTGTTCGCGCAAAGCACACGTCTGAAAAGAATGGTGTAGCTGTCGACCACACGAGTAGCACTTCGGATGATAGTTTCGGGCTTACAGGTATTGCATCGGTGGGACCAATTGCTGCGGTGTGTGTATATGGAATTGCCTTGCGGATTTCACGGGCAAATGGCGCGGGTGCGGCGGATTCAGTAAGTAGCGCTGTTGCAGCGACAAGTGCCGCGGTTACCGAAGCAGGCACTACGGTTGCTGAGGCGGCGAAAGGTTTAAATGCGTTCATCAGCATTATTCCGAGTACGTGCAAGGAAGTGGGCATGGCTATGGCTCCACTTGTCGTCATGTTCATCTTGCTACAGATTTTTTTGCTCAAGATGCCTCCGGTGCAGGTGCAGCGTTTAATCAAAGGACAAATTTACGCATTTGTTGGCTTGGTGATATTTTTGGTGGGAGTGAACGGCGGGTTCATGCCGGCAGGAAGAAGGCTGGGCGAAGTGCTTGGTTCGCTTGCTGCAGAACACGGCGGTATATGGACGGTATTGCTTACGGTGGTTGGCTTTGTGTTCGGCGCGGTTGTGGTGTGCGCAGAGCCGGCGGTGTGGATTCTTACGGAACAAGTTGAAAGCGTGAGTGGCGGTACGATTAAGCGAAAGGTCATGTTGGTGGCGCTTTCTTCAGGAGTTGCCATATCAATCGGGCTGAGCATGTTGCGTGTGTTGTATGGCTTTAGCTTGTGGTGGATTATTGTACCGGGATATGCGATTTCATTGCTGCTGACAATTTGGTGTCCAAAACTGTTTGTTGGTATTGCGTACGATTCCGGCGGTGTGGCGAGCGGTCCCATGACGAGCACGTTCATTCTTTCGTTCACACTGGGAGCGAGTGCGGCTACGGGTGGCAATCCAATCACTGATGCGTTCGGTGTGATTGCTCTTGTTGCAATGACGCCGCTTATTGCAATTCAGATTCTTGGTTTGATTTATAAGAAAAAAAAGAGACAGTCTGCGAAAGTGTGTGAAAAGCAGCTGCTGTTGGAGGCAAAATGACAAAGTTTACGCTTTTAATCAGCATTGTCCCTCATGACAAAGGAGAACTTGTAACCGGAGCGGCCGTTCAGGCAGGAAGTTTCGGTGGCACGGTGCTCATGGGTCGCGGAATTAGCGCGAACAATTTTGCAGCAGCCATGGGGTTTGGCGAAACATCAAAGGACATCGTGTACATTCTTGTAGAAAAAAAACAAAAGAGTGTGATTTCTGCGGCAATAATTGGCGCCGCGGGAAATGAAAAACAGAATTTTGGCTGTCTGTTCAGCATTGATGCAGATCGCATGCTTAAGACCGGAAAAGTTTCCGGAGGAGAAATTGAAATGTCAGAAAAAAAACCACGAGAGCTCATTACGGTCATCTTGAATAAGGGATATGCGGACGATGCAATGGCGGCTGCCCGCAAAGCAGGAGCTGGCGGCGGTACGGTGATAAATGCGCGCGGTACGGCGAAAGAAACAGATGCTAAATTTTTTGGTATGCACATTGTTCCGGAAAAGGAAATGTTGCTCATCGTTGTAGAGCAGGAAAAAATGGACGCGGTTCTTGAGTCAATTCGTACGCTTCCGTGTCTTGCGGAACCTGGCAGTGGCATTGCGTTCTGCTCTGGTGTTGATGACTTTACGTTGCTTGGCAAAAAGGCATAATTGCTTTGGACGAATTTACTGTTTCTTCGGTGTGGAAAGAATTATGCAGGCAAAGTGAGCACGAAAAGTTGCTTGGGCATGCAGACAGTCTTCCTGCAATAAGTAAAGGCCATCTTTTTGTGTACGATACTATTGATAGTACGAACACTGAATGTAAACGTCGTATAGAAAATGCTGGTTTGCTTCGAGATGAAAATGGGCTGCTTACCAAAGACGGTATAAACTTGCACAAGACCGTTGTTGCCGCTGCATATCAGAGTGCGGGGCGCGGCCGGTTGGGGCGACCGTTTTATTCTCCGTCACAGACAGGTATTTATTTTAGTGTTGTGTATGTGCCGGAGCATTCTGTCACAGACCCGGCGTTGTTTACCGTAACAGCTGCGGTGGGAGTCTGCCGCGCCATTTGCAAATTGTACAAAAAAAATCCGCAAATTAAATGGGTAAATGATGTTTATCTGAACGGGAAAAAAGTGTGCGGAATACTCACTGAAGGAGTTGCGCGTGCCGCTATAGACGGGCAGAAGGATGGCGCGTCAAAAGTTGAAGCGGCAATCATCGGCATAGGAATAAATATTGCAGTGAATAAAGAGATGCCGGCGGATTTGTCTGCAAAAGCTGGCGGAATCTTGCAAGCGGCAGAAGAGGCTTCTGCGGAACAAACGGCTGTCACCAGGGCGCAATTGCTTGCATCCGTGATAGAAGAAACGCTCCATAGCCTTGATGCAGGCGAAAATGTCATTCCCGAATACCGATCGCGCTCTTTTTTGCTTGGCAAAAAGCTCCTGATTACGCCTTTAATTGGTGATAATACAACAAGTTATGAAGCTACCGCCATAGATGTGACTCAAACAGCCGGACTTTTAATCAGACTTGCAGACGGTTCACAAAAGGAACTTCATTCCGGTGAAGTGACGCTCCATTAAAAAGGATGTTTAACTTGATAGAACAAAATTCCCATGTTATAATTGAAGGTATATATAAAAGTATTATCGTGAAACTGGAGAAAAAAAATGAGTGATACGAATGATATAGATCCAAGTATTGCAGCCCTTCTTGCAGAAGCTACAGAAAGTTTGCCTGAGAGCACTACGGCCCTCAAAGCAGAAGAGAAAGAAATTGAAGAGAAGGAAAAGCTCACTCCTGATGAAGATAAAAAGCAACGTGCAGAAGCAAATGAAGTTCCGCCCGTTGATTTGAGTGTTCAACACTTTAATCCGGTAACAAAATTCTTTGAAGATACGCCTTCAAAAGTGTTTGATGACCCTAATTATTATAAAATTGCCCTCACCGGAGAAGGCGATACTGCGCAGAGGCTTCATCAGGTACTTGTAAAATATCTCAATTGTACAGATCCAAAAGACCGCACCGTCTACCGACAGCAAATTATTACCGCATATTGGGCGTTTCTTGTTAATCTTGCGCCAAAAATGGCAAATGTCGGACTTCCGCAGTGCAAACGTATGCTTATGCGGTTTGGAGTTGTGCTGCCATCCTTGTTCAGCCCTGAACAGAAAGAATTTTTCTCCCGCTCTATCATGAATAACACGACCGGTGAGCCGATTTTCTACATGGATGAATGGATGAAGGAAATTGCTGCCGGCCGGCTTTCGCTCAGTGCCACCGATGAAACTCCAGTACGCAACAAAGGTGGAGCCGGAGCAGACCAGCAGCGCATCCAGCAGCTTCAGAGCAAGAACAGCGGCAAACTGCAAAGCTCAGAAAGTTTGGTAAACGCCAAAGAAAGTGAACGCCGCATGACTGAGCAGGAAATTTCCGACCGCATCAAGACGCTTTTTGACCATCCGCCGTATATTGGACTTGAGCCACATAGAATGCCGTACAGCGAAATGCAGAAAAAAGTCTTTCAGGAACTTGCCGACCGGTTTCGTACTCTGCAAAAAATTGACCGTGAGCTTACAGCGTACCTCAAGGACTTTGCTGAGGCAAAAGATATAGAATCAAGCCTTGACCAGAAAGCACATGAAATGCCACAGGAAGCCACAAATGTCGGCAAAGATGAAATAAACACAGAAATCAACAGTGTGCGCCAGATGGCAAAGATGACAGTCGGCCGCCAGGGCAACCAGTTTCCGGTGTTTACGCGTGAATTTTTCCATTGTTTTGACAAGAGCACCGGATTCCGTGAAAATGTACTTCGTGAACTTTCTTGGATAGAAAGCATTGACCCTGGATGCTTCTGCCGTGTGCATAAAAACATGCCGCACCGCATCGTTCCGTATGTACTGCTTGTTCCTACGTATGGTGACACCGGATTTTGCTGGGAACCATTTGACCGCTTTAACCGCGTTACGAGCCGTGGTCGTATAATCATTCCTATGTATCCAAGAGACTTAAAGATTGCCTGTCTTACTGCTGTTGCAGACTTGCGCTGGCAGGTTGCAAAGGAAAAGGCTTCTTACTACTGGATGGAGGAAGGTCTTACCGGACAGTATTTCCAGTGGATAGACAGCCAGAAACTCAAGGGAGACCTTAAGACCTATTTCATTGCTGACTATGTCTTGTGGATGACAAAGGAAGCAGAAGGCGTGCAGCGCTTAAGCAAAGAAGTGCGCGCTATTTTCTGGCGCTTTTTGCCGTTTCCGCAGTCCAGGAAGGACGAGCTTAAGACACGCAGCGTTGTATATCAGGAATTGTTCCAGCGCGATCTTAACCGCAGCATGAGCGATGGATATTGATAGATAAAAAAGGACTTGCACGTCAATGCAAGTCCTTTTTTTTACTTTGTTTCGGAAGAATTGGCTTCCTGTCCCCAAGTGTCTTCTTTGGGAAGCGCTGATTTTGGAAGATTTGTTTTCCTTGCCACGCTTTGTTTTTCATCGCTTTGAGTTGTTTTCCGGCCGCCAAACGGCTCCAACTTTGACTCAAGGTGGAATTTGGTGACAACCATTCCGCCCAGCTTGATGAAGAGAAACATTCCCAGCACAAGTCCTGCAATAAAGCAGAGAATGAACACAAACTGATATACTTGCGGGTTACGCGATTTTATTCCGTAGTACAACACCACAAAAGCAATCAGACAGAACACCGAAATGAGCAGCAAAGTCATGATGATGTTTGCAAGAGTGGAAATAATGGTGAACAGCACTGTATTCGTTTTTTTATTCATTTTTCATTCTCAGCATGTTTCTTCTTTCCGTCTTTGCCCATCTGCACAAGGAAGGAAATAATGAACAGAATTCCGCACACCACAACCGCCGAGTCAGCCACATTGAATGTCGGCCAACGGTCCATTCCGAATATGCCAAAGAAATAGCAGTCGATGAAATCAACGACACCATCCGGTCTGAAGAAGCGGTCAATGAGATTGCCTAGTCCGCCGCCGATAATGCCGCAGATTGACCAGCGCTGTAATTTTGTAAAGTCATTGTTGCGGAAGTAGATGATAAACACGACAATAATGACAATAAGTGGGAGCGCTGCAAAAAGAATTGCCCGTGCTTTGTCTGGAAGATTGCTGCCCATGCTGAATGCAACAGCCTTGTTGCACACGTGGATGAATCTGATGAATTTTCCCCAAATTTCAATGACACTCTTTTGATCAAAAGGGTTGTATTTTGGAATGTATTTGATTACGAGTGCCTTTGAAAACTGGTCAAGCGCAATGACAAGAGCAGTTAAAAAAAGAGGTGCTAGTTTCTGGTTGATTCCCTGTTTCTTTGGGAATTCAACACCAATTGTTTCTGAATTCATAATGGCTCACAGTATACTAAAGTCCCGTAGGAAAGTCTATAAAGACTGTTTCAAGATGCTTTTCTTTGGCAAGTTTCGCTTTTACCAAGTTGACACCAACAGTTTCTGTCTGATAGTGACCGCCTGCAATCACCGTCATGCCTAATTCCTCCATAACATGGAAATTGTCATGGCTGACTTCGCCGGTAATGTATGCATCCGCTCCTGCGCGATATGCTTGATCAACGTCAGAACCTGCTCCGCCGGAAATGATAGCCACTTTGCGGATTTCTTTCTTGCCAAAGGGGAATATATAGAGCGGTTTTTCTCCGTCCGGGAACATTTTCTTTGCAAGCTCATCTATGGAAAGCGCCTTAGGAAGGTAGCCTTGAATGCCTATCGACATGCCGCGCCAGTCTCCAAACGGGGTTGTTTTCTTAAGTGACAGCCGTTTAGCAAGACCGTAGTTGTTGCCTACAAGAGGGTTTGCATCGAGCGGAATGTGACTTGCATACAGCGCAAGGTCGCCTTTGATGAACGGAGCAACGCGTTTATATTGTTGGTCTACAAGTCTGTCAACGTTGTCCCAGAAAAGACCATGATGTACAAAAAGCAGCTGCGCGCCTTGGGAAATTGCGGCTTCAGCGGTGTCTTTGCATGCGTCTACGGCAAATGCCACCTTTTTTATCTGTTTGTTTGCGGGGTCAGAATTTTGTATCTGAATTCCATTTTGTGATGGGTCAAAAGAAAAATCTTCGCGGTGAAGAAACGAGTTGAAATACTTGTCCAGTTCAATAAGTGTCATTGTTGTGCTCCTTGTGTAGTTACATTTTCCGTTCCTGCGTCTGGAGCGGTGGCGGTTTGTGACGGTTGTGTTTCTGTTTGCGAAGCTTGAGTTTCCGGCGTGGCCGTTGCTGCAGGCGTTTGCTGCGTTGTAGTTGTGTTTGTTGCAGTGCTTGCCGGAGAGGCAGGCGTCGTTACCACGGCGGGTGTTGTTGTCGTAGCAGCAGGTGTTGCGCTTGTCGCAGTGCTTGTCGCTGTGCTTGCTGGAGTTGCAGCCGTTGTTGTCGCAGCAGTGGGCGCTGCAACTGTTGCTGTCGTGCTTGCCGGTACGGTGGCTGTTTGCTGCGTTGTGGTAGCTGTTGCTGGCACTGAAACGGAAGGAGCAGCTTGTGGTTGCGATGTAGTGATTGGTGTAACAGGTTTTGAGCTTGGAACTGTATATGTCATTGTTGGAGTTACAACAGTCGGTGTAGCATTTGTGCTTATTGGGGCGCTTGTGGTCTGTTGCGGTGCGGAATGTGCCACCGTCAAAGTTTGCGCTGTGGTCTGGGCGACAAAGTATGCAATGGAATGTTTCGTGGTAGAAATTGATTTTTCTAGTTCGTGGGCAAGATGTGCGCTCATGTAGCCGGTAGTATCACGGTCTTTGCCAAGAATCTTTGCTAAGAGCGGCTCAGACTGTTCGACGGGACCGTATGCGCTTGTATAGCCGCTGACCGATGCAATGTTGAAAGTGTCATCAGCAATAGGGCACGCGTCTTTTGCATGCGGAAGCGCCTCTGTTGCAAGCTCGTCTCCTGCAAGAACGACAATTTCTTTTGGAGAAACATCGCCAAACACAAGGTTCGCAAAAGTTTTGTATTCCTTAATTATGTTTTCGCTGAGTGTTATCTTGCAGACATTATATTGCAACGGTTTTTGCAGCTTCTTCCAGCAGAAAGAAAAACGCCGTGCAATTTCGAAGTCTTTTGGATTGCCAAGCCAGCGCATGTCCTTTGCATAAAATTCCGCAGAGTATACGGTATAGCCGTCATGCGCAAGTTTGTACAGAAACGGACGGTATAAAGCAGTGTTTGCACATTTGTCACCAATAAAAAGAATGACGGTGTTTGCCGCAGTTTTTCCGCTTGAATCGGTGATGGTGTTGTAAAGCGGCATATATTTCCATATTCGCGCCGTTGTGTTTTGAAACGGCTTTTTGCCAACGGTAAATCCTTCTGTGAACGAGCCGGTGTACGATGTGCATGTCTCGCTCACCGCCTCTTTCTGCTTGTTTACGGGTACCGGGCGGTATTTGAATATGATGATTCCTACCGCAATGACAAGCACAAGGTTGACTATAGAAACAATGGTGAACAAAGGTCCAAAATGGTCTATGACGAGCTGTGCATTCAATCTGAGCAAAGCGCGAATGTTCCAAATGGTAATAAAAAAGGCAAGCAGGAAAACGACGAGATCAACAGCAGAAATTCCCCAGGCAAAGAAATTCAAGACGGAAATAATGAGGGAAACGAGCGGCAGGATTGAAAGTGTGTCAGAACGCACTTGGAAATGAAAGAAAATGCGCGCGCACGAAAATGCAAGAAGAAAGAGAACAAGAAGTTCACTTATCGTTTGGTCAGTCATACCTGCTATTTTACCAAAAATGACATTGTTCTACCAGATAAATTTTGAATGAATTTGCTTTAAAAGGAGAGTTTTTCTTTCTTTTTTATAGAGATTGTGGTAAACTAGAAAAATAAGGAAAATGATTCGTTAGGAAAGTTTATGGCACAGGCTTCAAAAGTGGCAATTGATGTAAATAAAATAAAAATGGCGATTCAGGCTGGAATTCCTCTCTCCATTACAACATACACGCTTCCTCATGAAATGGAAATATATATGAAAGACGTACTCACCGCCTTTCTGAACGAGTTGAATCAGGAACAGATGGTTGAGTATCTTAATTATTGTCTTGAAGAACTGATTAACAACGCAAAAAAAGCAAATACAAAGCGTGTCTATTTTGAAGACAAGCATCTTGATATAACAAAACAGCATGACTACGAAATTGGTATGCAGAATTTCAAGGAAGATACGATGAATAATCTTAAGTATTATTTGTCGCAGCAGAAGAAAGAAGGTCTGTATATCAAAATGATTCTTCAGACGCGCAGCAATAAAATTAAAATTGAAGTGCGGAACAATGTAGAGCTTACTATTTTTGAATACAAGCGAATCCACGATAAATTAAACCGCGCACAGCAGTACACGTCTGTTGACGAAGTGCTAAACCAAGTTCTTGATGAGTCAGAAGGTGCAGGTCTTGGCCTTATCATCATGATGCTTATGCTTGAAAAGATTGGGCTTACAGAAGAAAACTATCAGGTGCTCTGCGAAAATGGCGAGACAATCACCCGGCTTATTCTACCGCTCAACGAAAAGACTCAGAAAGGCATATCTCTTCTTTCGCGGGAATTTGTAAAGCTCATTGATGAACTGCCACAGTTCCCGGAAAACATTTCTACAATTAACCGGTTGCTTAACGATCCTGACAGCAAGATGAGCGACATAGCAATGCACATTTCAAACGATGTGACGCTCACCGGCGAATTGCTAAAACTTGTAAACTCAGCGGCATTCGCGCTTGCTTCTCCATGCCGTTCCATTAGCGATGCCGTCAAACTTGTCGGTTTGCGCGGTATACGTAATTTGCTTTATTCAATCGGTTCCATGCAGAACCTTATGGTTGTTGCAGACAAAAGCAAGAAGGAAATGTGGACGCATGCGTATCGCGTTGCGTTCTATTCGTATAATCTTGCACGCAACTTCTGCACTTCACCGGCAGAACGCAATTGCGTGGAAGATAGTTATGTCTGCGGCTTGCTTCATGATATGGGAAAGATTATTTTTGAAACAGCCCATCCCGACCTTATACAGAAAGTTCATGCAGTTTGCGAAAAGAAAGGCATTCCTGCAGATTTGTTTGAAAAGCTCATTGCCGGCATAAATCACGGCGAAATAGGCGCGCTCATTGCAGAAAAATGGAATTTCCCTGATGTCATTGTGAATGTCATCCGATATCACCATTCACCAAATGAAGCGCCAAAGACAATGTATAAGATTACAAGCCTTGTGTATCTTGCTGACATGATGGCGCACTACGTTGATCAGACAGTTGATTACTATCAGTTTGACGAGGCTATTCTTGCGGAATTTAACATTACTTCTGAAGAACAAGTCCAGACAATCACTACACGCATGGAACGCGCATTCAGCAGAGACAAATAAGCAATTTATTTTTTAGTAAGCGACTCAACCCATGCCTGCATAAGAATTCCAAAGGCAACACCAACGTTAAGCGATGCCTTAAGTCCCGTCATTGGAATTGAGACTCTTCCATACGAAGCGCGGGCAAGCGCCTGCGGGCTTACACCAAGTTCTTCTGAGCCGATTATGACAATTCCTTCTTTGGGAAACGTAAATTCAGTGAGCGGAGTTCCGCCTGTTTCTAGTACGAATACCGGTTTGTCGGCCGGCAAATCTTGTAGTGCGCATCGTGTCCAGCCAAGTGTTTCAATGCAGCCCATGCCGCTGCGCAATGCATGGCTCTGATTCGGGTCGGTGCACTGTTCTGAAATATATACTCGCTCGCAGCCCATTGCTTCTGCCGTCCTGAATATTGAGCCTACGTTGAACGGAGAGCGTATGTCTTCTGCATAAACGCATACTCCAGGGAAAAAGTTTCTTTTCTGGACTGCAATTTTTTCTGTGCTGTGCGGGGCAATCACCAAATCCCATTCCGCCGGAAACGTACCGATTATTGAAAGAAGCGAGTTGCGCGCCACGTTGCATGTGCGGCGTTCATCAAAAGGCTCTTTTTTGAGCAACATGGTAAGTTCCGCCGCAGTCTGTGCGGGAAGTTTTGGATCTTCCAGGAGAATGCGGGTCACGGCCTTTGTATAGTCGGCACGGCTCATCTTTGTAAAGTTGTATGAAGTGCCCGGTTCCGCGATGCCGGCAATATCACGCTCTAGCTCGCCAAAAGTGAGCGCTAGTTTGCGTCTTTTTTGTCCGGCTTCAAGCTGAAAAAGTTTTTCTGGTTGAATCATGGAATCGTTCTAGAAAGCGAGTTTTATCAGGTCAAACAAATCGTCTGCAGTCATGCTTCGAGGCAGACTGTTGATAAGTTCAAGCTGACCGGCGTCTTCTGCAACAAGCGCGAGCTGTTCAATGGTGATTGACAAGTCCTTCATTCGTGTAGGAAGGTTTGCCTTTGCAAGATGTTGGCGTATATATTCTGCAAGAGAAACAACGGCGTCGGCATCTTTTGCTTCAGCAGGCGCAGTTCTTAAAATGCGTGCTACTTTGGCCAGACGGTCGGTACGGAATTTTGCTGCGTCTTCAATGACATACGGAAAAAGAATTGCGGTTGTGAGCGAGCGTGAAATCTTGTAGCGGGCGTTTAGGCAGAGGGCTAGCAGTGAAGAAATACCAAGCGCGCTCGATGCGGAGCCAAGTGAAGCCATGCAGCCTCCCTGGCTAAGCAAAACTTCCTGTGGTGTCACCACAGTGAGCGTTGGTGAGCCGTCCATTGCGTATCCAATCAGTTCAATTGCCTTTTCAACAATCATATCGCTGAAGAATGTTGCTTTCTGGCTCAAATAAGCCTCTACCGCAAGGCAGAGTGTTTCTATTGACATGGAAGCAACCTGATTTTCGGTAAGCGTTACGGTAAGATTCGGGTCAAACAGCGCCAGTCGGCAAAGACCGTTCTGTGTCTTAAGCAGCTTTATCTGTGAAGAACGTGCGTCCACGACAGGTGTTCTATCGGTGAACATAAAAGCATCGCGCATCGTTGTAGGAACACAAATAAGTGGCAGCGGGGCGGAAGTTGGTGTTGCACCGTCTATAAAATCATACAGGTCATGAGATTCATTGTATAAAGCGCACACTGCGCGCGCCACATTGAGTGTTTTGGCGCCGCCGGCGGCAATTACTCCGTGAATATGTGCCTCACGGGCCAAGGAAAGCGCTGTGTTTACAACCTGAGTGTCTGTCGATGAAGTAAGTTCGTCAAAGGTAAAGAAGTCAATTTTGCGGTCGGTGAGCGACTGGAGCACTTTTGCAGAAGTGCCGACTTCTTTCAAAATAGGGTCGAGAATAACCATATAGCGGCTGCCGTAATCCCGTGCAAACTGTCCCAGGCGGCTTGTTGTGTACGAGCCAAGGACGATGTTCGGTTGAATTCTAAAAATGAAATCTGCCATATACTTACTCCCGGAAAACAATTATTCTATAAAAAAAAAGACGGAATCATAGTTCCGTCTTTCTAATTTCAATCAATATACGGAATTAAAGACCGTAGCTTTCCATAATACGATCAGCGGTTGCACTGATAACAGCGTCATTGAGATAGTTTGGATCCTGAATCTTCTGCTTAATCTGCTCAACGAGGTCAGAACGTACATCAGGTGTCTCGCCTGCTACTTTGTTCAGATAATATGCATCAGCCATCGCCTTTGCTTCATCAGAGACGGTGATTGAATCAGGAGCAGACTGGATATTTTCCGCTGAACTGGTGCGCTTTGCGCTCTGCACATTGTTAAGTGGGTTAACCCCTGAAATTTTATCTATCATCATACCTTACCTCTACATTCCATTATCGGAATCTTCTTCAGAAAGTTTAACGTTTTTCTTGCCGGAAACGAAAACCGCAAACTCACCCTGAATTTTACTTCTTGCGGCGTAGTCATCACGAATATTTGAAGCCTCGCCGTCATTTATTTCTTCGTGCAGTTTGGTCAGTTCCCTGCCTACAACAACACGCCGGTTACTTTCTATATCGGCAATATCTGTCAAAAGCTTTACAATTCTGAACGGACTTTCGTACAAAATAAAAGCATCGCCAGTCGCCATAAGTTCACGAAGTCGAGCTCTTCTTCTGCCGGGCTTAGGAGAAAGAAATCCCTCAAAAATAAGGGTTTTTCCGCCTGCGCCTGCCACACTTGCCAACGTTGCAAATGCGCTTGGACCGGGAATAGGAACAACGATATGACCTGCGTTTCGTGCCAGTCCGGCAAGAATTGCACCTGGATCGCTTATTCCGGGGGTACCTGCATCGCTTGCATATGCAACAGTCTGCCCTTTGTTCAGGATGTCGATTATCTTGTCAGAGGCAAATTCTTCATTCTGCGACCGGCAGCTAATCAACGGCTTGCGAATCTCAAAATGTGTCAAAAGCTCAAGCGTATGGCGTGTATCTTCTGCGGCTATTACATCTACAGATTTAAATGTTTCTAGTGCGCGGAAAGTTATATCGCCAAGATTGCCTATTGGCGTTCCTACAATGTAAAGCGTTGACACACCACTAAGTATATAGTTAAAGAAAGGTTCTTGCAAGAAGAAATGAGCTTTTTGGGCTTAAGATTCTTCAATTAAAGAGGCACTTTTTCTGACTTAAAAACGATTATTACACTTAATTCAGGCTTATAAATTTCCGATAATAAAAAAGAATACTTGTCTTATGCCGTATTAGGTAAAATGACAGTAAAAGGATGAATGGGAAATGAAAAAAACAGACAAAGTAGCGTCGATGGTGGTAGGTTTTATTCTGTTTGCCATCGCTGCTGTATTTTCAATAGGACTGCTCCTGCAGCTGCTTGATTTTGATATGCAAAATTCAGGACAGCACGGCGGATTGTACCGACTTGGAGAATTGCTTGCTTCCGTATATGGCTTCTGCAGCATACTTATTCCAGTGTTTTTTATTACGGCAGGTTCTTTTTGCTTTGCAGATAACTGGTCTGTTCAGAAAGGCGTCTGTCTTTTAATGAGTATTGTGCCTTTCTTTACCGCGGCAGTTGCTGAGCGTATGTGCAGGAATATTCTATACGCTGATGAAGGTCCGCTTGCTGCGATAAAAATAGTGACCATCATTGTCATAGCAGCGTTGATGGTTGTTGCAGAATATTTGGTAACGCTCGTAATTACCGGTCTGTGCGCCAAGAAGAAAAATACTGCCAAAGAAGATGATGTTCCTCAAAAAGAGCAGGCTGATGAACAGAACAAAACAACTGAAGGTTTGACATTCAAGTCAATTCTTTCGCCTGAACATAAAGCAAAAGAAACTCCAGAGACTGATGACGAAGCAATAGAAAAAGCGGTTGACAAAAGCATTTCCGAAGTAACGTCAGCAAACTGGACACTTGATGAATTGCTCAGAAAGAGCAAGGACAATGAAGTGGCCGCGGCGCCTGCAGAAAAAAAACTGAGCACTGACTCAAAGTACGGCAAGTATGATTCTGCAAACTATGTAAAGGAAGCAACGCTTGTTGATATAAATAAAGACGGCATTCCAGACATAGAACAGGACTTGTCTACACCGGTTGAAGAAGATGACGCTTCAACGGCTGACGACCTTGCTGATATAAATGAACTTATGGAAAAGGCTTCTGTTGTTGAATCAAACGCCGATGAAACCGCGCAAGACGAAGATGATGCGGAAAATGATGCAAACTTGCCGGATGAAGATGATATTCTTTCGCTTGATGAAGCTGCATCAGATGAATCGGATAATGCAGATGACGCTGCAGAGATGGAGCCGGTTCAGCCAGAAACACAGAGCGATGAAGCAAAGAATGTGAAGGCCGATCCGTGGAATGTAACGGGTGACAATCAACAAGGCCAGCGTGTGGTGTACCTTGGCAAGATGGTAAAACCTTCTCGAAAAAATCCTACCGTGCCACAGAATAATGGTGACATTCCGCAAGATGAAGTTGATTTGGAAGATCCTGCGGGGCTTGTAGAAAAGAAAGATACAGCCATGCAGCCGGCACAAGATGATACTCCGCAGACAGAAGGAAAAACTTCTGAAGACGAAATGAGCGCGGAAGAAAAACTTACGCAGAATTTTTCTGGTTTGATGGATGACGGTTCAACTGCTTCTGATGAAACAGAACCGGACAATGATTCCAAGGGAACTGCCGCAAGCGGGACAGACAAAACGCCGCCAAATTTTGGAAAGGGTTCTGGAATTGAGGAAGAGCCCGAAAATTCCAACACTGCTCCAGCTGGACATTCAATGTTTTCCATTCTTGACAACGTGTTTGCAAAGATGGACAAGGATGCAAAAGCCCAGATTGAAGCGGAGGACAATTCTGTAGAAGCAAATAACAGCGCTTCTTCAAAACAGATTGATGAAAATATAAAGACTCATGCGGATTCTGCGGTTGCAGCTATCGCAAATGATGTCGTTGCAAATGCAGCTGCAAAGACGGAAAAAGATTCCGTGATGCAAATAATACCACGCGCCGTGCCAAAAAGAATTAAACATGGCGTGTATAAAATTCCTACGGAACTTTTAACAGCGTATGCAGACAATCCTTATTGGATTATAGACAATCAAACAAATGTTGCCGCTCAAAATCTAAAGGAAACGCTCAACGAATTTAGAATTGAAGCGGAAGTTACCGGCATACGTAAAGGTCCGGTTGTAACTATGTTTGAAATGCTGCCGGCTCCAGGCGTAAAGCTCAGCAAAGTTGTTGCACTTCAGGACAATATAGCCCTTCGCCTTGCTGCAAGCAGTGTGCGTATTGTCGCGCCTATTCCTGGCAAACGTGCAGTTGGCATAGAAGTGCCTAACAAAGACCGTGCCATTGTTTCGTTCCGCGAGTGTATTGAACAGAATCTGCCGGAATGGAAGAAGATGGCAGTTCCGGTAGTGCTTGGTAAAGACATTCAGGGCGAGACGCAAATAATCGACTTGGTAAAGACTCCGCACCTTCTTATTGCTGGTTCAACAGGAAGTGGCAAGTCTGTCTGCGTCAACAGCATGATTCTTAGCATTTTATATAAACGCAGCCCTGACGAAGTGAAGATGATTCTCATCGACCCAAAGATTGTTGAGCTAAAATTGTACAATGATATTCCACACTTGCTAACACCGGTTATCACTGAACCAAAGCGGGCAATGCAGGCGTTGCAATATTGTCTGTGTGAAATGGAGCGTCGTTATGCGCTGCTGGACGGACTTGGTGTACGTGATATTGCAAACTACAACAAGAGAATACAGGAACGCAAAATCTGTACGGAAAAATTGCCATATATTGTTGTCATCATTGATGAATTTGCAGATCTTATGGCTACAACAGGCAAAGAACTTGAAGGAGTCGTTGCACGTCTTGCAGCAATGAGCCGCGCTGTAGGCATTCACCTGGTGCTTGCAACACAGCGTCCTTCAATCGACGTCATCACCGGTCTTATCAAAGCAAATATTCCAAGCAGAATTGCTTTCATGGTGGCAAGCAAAACAGACAGCCGCATTATCATTGATCAGGTAGGAGCAGAAAAACTACTTGGTAAAGGCGACATGCTTTATTCAAGTTCAACTGATCCATTCCCGGTGCGTATCCAGGGCACGTTTGTAAGCGATACGGAAGTGGAAGATGTTGTTGAATCAGTAAAGCAATGGGGTGAGCCGGAATATATCGATGATGAAATATTTGTTGATGACGATGAAGAAGGTCAGGGAGAACAGATGTCCTTGTTCAGCGATGGCGAAGATCCGCTGTATGAAAAAGCGCTTGATATTGTTGTGCAGGCAGGAAAAGCCAGTGCAAGTTACATTCAGCGCAGACTAAAGATTGGCTATAACAGAGCGGCACGTCTTGTGGAAGAGATGGAAGACCGCGGAATAGTCGGTCCGGCAAACGGTAGCAAGCCTCGCGAGATTATTCATATGCCGTAAAACAAATGAAAGATAACAAAGGCCTGTCGCTGTGTTCCAGTGGCAGGCCTTTGTTTTAGTGTCTCATTATTTTAAATTCACACTGCTTTGAATTGACCAACAAGCTCCGGGAAGTCGTAGCTCTTTTCTACAAAGTAACGGAGGTCAAAATCCTCATGCGTAACAACAACAAGAATTGTTGCGTGTTCAGCAAGATATTCTGAGATTGACTTCATAACTTGAAGGCGTGTGTCAAAATCAATGTGTGCAAAAGGTTCATCAAGAAGCAGAATGTCAGGCTTTGCAGTAAGTGCGCGGGCAATGTCCATACGCTTCATTTCACCAGAAGAAAGCTGCTGCGGGAACGAATCAAGATGCGCTCTGGTAAGGCCGACTTTCTCAAGGTTTGCAACAAGGTCTTCAACGGAACCTGCGGAACCATCTTTAGAAATTTGTTTGAATGAGTCACCGATGCTCAAATCAGGGAAGAACGAGAACCGCGAGTCCTGCTGCACAACGGTCATGCGTTTGCGGAAAGGTCTGAAAGCCTTTGGATCATGACCACTTTCCTTTGGTTTAAGTGCAACGAGGTCTTTTCCTTCCATTTCTATTTTACCAGAAGTGCCATCCATCAAACGAAGAATTGCCTTGATCATACTTGATTTGCCGCATCCTGAAGGACCGGTAATTCCGTAGATTGTCGAGCGTTCAAACGTAAGATTCAAGCCCTTGAAAGCTGTGAATGTACGTTCTCCGAAGATTCCACGTTTAAAGTATGTCTGAGCAACATTTTTCAATTCAATTGCTGTTCCGGAAGCGCCCTTCTTTGCCTCTGGCTTTTCATATCCTTCCATTTCAGGCAGTGTATCAAGTTTATGAATGTCACCGTCTTTAAGAATGAATACCTGGTCAAGAGTAAGGCGTTTGATGAAGTCCAAGTCATGGCTTACCATAAGGAATGTCTTTGTCTTGTCTGAAAGAATTTCTTTGTTCAGAAACTCGACAAAATTCTTACGCAGGTTGCGGTCAAGGTTTACTGTTGGCTCATCAAGAAGAATAAGGTTTCCTTGGCGTGACAAAAGAATCATCAACGTAATGCGCTGCATCTCTCCGCCGGAAACTTCATCCGGGTAAAGACGTGCAAATGCGCTGAAGTCCAGTGTGAAGTACGTGCTCAGGCGTTTTTCAATGACCTGTCTACAGCCGGGCGCAAGAAGGTTGAGATTCTGTTCAAGGGTAAGCGCAGGATTCATAACTTGCGCCGTTTCTGCCGGAACAAACATAAGGCCAGACTGTTCAATTTCTGTCCATGCATCAAAATCAAGTTTGCGGCCGTTGATGTAACCATCGTGACCGTTGATTTTCATGCTGCCTTCAAATGTAAAAATCTGTGTAGAAAGAATTCCGCCAATTGACTTCAAAAACACCGACTTGCCGGTGCCTGTTGGTCCCATGATGACAGTTGAAGAACCTTCTGCAATGGAGAAGTTACATTTTTTAAGCGTTATACGTTTTCCAAGATGAATGGAGAAATTATTAAGTTCTATAGGTGTCATGCTTTCTCCTTGTTGTCGTTCAACATGATAAGGAAAGCAACACTGATTGCTATCAAAAGAATTGAAGGCAACCAGAAATAAAGAGAAGGATTTGCACTTCCCTCATACAAAGTTCCGCGGTATGCGGCAATCAATGCTCCCGGGCTTTGGTGAGCAGGAGTACCGTTTGAACCGAAACCAACTTGAATGACGAATCCGAATGAACAGTCAAGGACAAGCGTCTTGAGCAAAATGCCTGCGGCTACACGTTTGAGCGTATCACGCATCAGTTCAGTCTTCATCAGCACTACAAGAATGCGACTCTTTGTAAATCCATATGAACGGAACGACAAGCTGTATTTGCGGTTATAGAGGTCGGTCAATGGAATGGCGATGCTGCGTACTGCTTCAGGTAACGTTGTTGCTGTTGCTGCCAAGACGAACACGAAGAGTGACATCAAAGCAGAAGCAGAACCTGCCGTGCGGGCAAGAACGCCAGAAACAGGAGCGTAGCAGAAGAGCGCCACAAGAATAGCCGGAATAGACTCAACAGCGTTGAGAATATTTGAAAAACCTCTACCAACTCTCATTGAAAGAACGCTGGTATAACCAAGCAGAACACTGATGACCATAGCGAACACCAATGTTGCAACAAGTGTAATAGACAATTCTTGGAATGAGCGTAAGAGCGAGCCGAAGTAATTATCCATGCTGACCGGCATAAAATTCATAAATAAACTTTGTGGGAGCCAGGCAAGCAAGAGTGGTAAAGCAAGGATAACGATACAAACAACCTTAAAAACTTTAGATAGCTTTTTCATACCACCTCGGATAAATCAGGAAGAGAACCGTCTTAACCAAGAAAGATACGACTGCATTAACGCACAAAAGAATGAACACTGATGCAATAAGTAAGTCTTTGTTATTCGGGTTGTTTAATGAATCAAGGAGCGTGCTGCCAAGTCCCTGAAAACTGAAAATGATTTCTGCGATTGTAACTGAGCCGATGATAGCCGGAACTTTTCCTGCAAGATACGGAATAAACCGTGGCAAGCAGGAAGAGAACAGATAGCCGGAATACGTACCAGGCAGCGGGAAGAAACGACCCAGGCTGTGTCCAAGCGTTGAATACACAATTGCATGTGTAGATTCAACCTGGCTCAGCATGTCAGTCTTAAGGAAGTCTGTTGCATCCCATGCAAGGCCGCCCAATACAACGGTAAGGAACGCAATAACAAGATAGGGCGCTCCGTCGCTGAAGAATACACTGATACTCCAGAAGCCTACAAACAAAGGCACTGCTGCAAAAATTGAAGTGAGCAGGCTTAAGAAGTTGTCAAAGTGCTCCGGTCCCATATATCCATGGTGACTTGCCAGATAGCGGCTTGTCACTGCATAAGAAGAGCCAATGAGCGCGATGATGATAAGAATGATAAGCGACATGAGCGCAAGAGGCAATGTGATTGCCGCGCCAGAAGCAATAATCTGTCCAGAGCTGAATCCCGGATGTGCAGAAGGCGCTCCGGAAATCAGCATGAAGAATGATTTAAACGCTTCCAAAGAGTCTTGAGGCGTTGCTCCAATTGAGAGCAAGTAGAGTCCAGAGAGAATCAATGTTCCCAGAATAGCAAAAACTATTCCGCGAAGAAATAACTCTCTGAACAAAAAGCGTAAAAAACGCATTTAACGCTCCTTAGTTCTTAAACTTCCAATCTTCTACAGAAAGGAACGGGTTGTCTGTTGCAATTGCAATATTCTGTAATCCGCGTGAATATACATCCTTCTGGAGAGAGCAAAGATATAGTGCAGGAGAAAGGGAACAAATCTTTTCGTTGATTTTAAGAGTCTCCGGCACCCATTTTTCAGTAGAGACTTCTTTTTCCCAAACGTCAAACAATGCATCAAGAGATTTGTCTGAAACTCCGGTAATATTCTTTGAGCCGTTTGAACGGTACCAGTCGCCAATAGATGAATAAAGATTGTCAAAACCGTCGCAATAGACAAGAGCCAGTTCGTATGATTTTTCTGAGTAAACCATGCGTTTGAAAACCTGGTCACCAGTGCGTTTTGCTTCGACATTCAAGCCGATTACAGCAAGTTGTTTTACAATTCCTTCAGCCATTTCTGTTCCAAAGTCACCCATTGAATCAGGGTAAAGAAGAATTGCGTTCTGATTTGTAATGTTGTTTGCTGCTGCAAGTTTCTTTGCTTCCTTTGTATTGAATGGAAGAAGATTTGGCATTGGGTCTTTTACATATTCTGGCATGTTTGCAGAGAAAAGATTTGACGGGAACGGTCCGTTGTTCAGAACAACTCCTGTTTCCTGATCAGTGATTGATGGAACAAGATTTGCCTTGTTGAGTGCCATAGCCATAGCCTGGCGACCTTCAGCTTTTGGGAAGAATTTTGAGTTGATTGCAACTTCATAGAATGCATATGGTATGTATGAATTAATATCAACGTTCTTAATTTGTGAAACTTCTTCGCGGTCAAGCGGATTTGTTTCAAGTACAAGGTTTGCGCGGCCTTTGCGAAGGTCGTTCTTGCGAATAATCGGGTCGATGACTCTCTTTATAACAAGTGAATCTGCCTGTGGAACGCACTTGAAGTAAACGCCGTTTGCATCAAAGGTGAGCCATTTACCAATTTCCCAAGTAGCAAGTTTGAACGGGCCTGTTCCAATAGGAGCTGTTGAGAATTTGCGCTCGTTTTCACCGGTGAGCAAATCAACATCCATGTCCTGGCCGTTGTATTTTGCAGGAATAATTTTGAAAGTAAGAACAGGGTATGCACGGTAATCAGGAATAGGGTTTATAAAGTCAATCAACACTGTCTTGTCATCAACGGCTTCAATGTTGCTGATGAATGACATAAGATAATCGCGCTTTGGTGAGTTGTTTCTTTCATCCGTATACGCGGCAAAAGAATATACAACGTCTGCGGCAGTTACTGGAGTACCATCGTGCCAAGTGGCATCATCGCGAATAATTGCGGTGTATGTTTTTCTGTTTGCCTGATCCTGCTCAATGCTTTCTGCAAGAGCAAGCTGAGCGCTCAGTTTGCCACTGACTTCGTCAACTTCAAAGTTTGTAAGACCATCAAAAATCAATTCATCCGCATTTAAAGCAGAAGTGTTCTGCTCAAGAACGGGGTTCAAGGAATCCGGAAGTGTTGAAACTTCAACAGTGATTCCTTTTGGCTGTGCTTTCTTCCAGATGAAGAAGCTGGCGATTGCCGCAAGAATAACTACGGCAACAACAGCGATAATAATAATTTCGCTTTTTTTATTCATTTTCATTAACGCATCCTCACAACAAATGAACTATAAATTACAACTTCACCATCGTAACTATCTGTTTTTCCTTCCTGAATTTCAAAGAAGTATTTATCAGTTGGAAGCTGTCCGCCTGCATTCAATACCGGCCAAGAGTTGCCAACTTTATAGCTACGATTGACAAGATCCTTCATGTTATTTTTCTTAATCAGTTTTCCACTCTTTGTGTTTTCGCTGAAGACACGAACAGTGCGGTTGTCTTTAAGGGTGATGACAAGGTCGTTCATCTGACCCTTTGGAATGGAAATCATGCCCCACCAATATTCATTGCCTTTTACTTTTGTTGCGCTGAATTTTGCCGGGCGGCTCTTTTTGCTTTCTGCGCTGGAACGTGGGTCAGGGTTGAAGAGACCAATCATAACCGGCATAACAACTTTTCCGCGGCTGGCAATTTCTTTTGCAGTGCTGATTTCTTTGTTTACCTGTGCAATCTTTGATTCAAGATCTTTTCTCTGACTGTTGATGTCGTCGATAATATCCTGACCGATTTCATCCGGGTATTTTCCGGCAAAAGTAAGAAGTTCACTGTAAATCTTTTCAATGTTTGTTTTGACAGATTCATAGTGTGCAAGAATGTCCTCAAGAGAAAGTTTACCATCCTTGCCGGTGTCAGAAGTACGGGCAAATTCCTCGCCAATGCGGTCCTTGTACTCGTATGCACGGTCACGGATAAGCGCTTCACGTTCTACGGTAAAGTCCTGCTTCTGCTTTTTGAAGCTGCGTACGCTTGCTATAGGACCTGCATTCTTTGCAACTCCAGATTTGCTTACGGTAGAATTAATGTCTGATTCTGCGGAAACATATGAAGCAAGGGTCGTGTCGTATGCGGCAATTTTATCGTCAAAAGTTTCAAATGCACGGGCTTTATCCGCCTGTGCGTTCAAATCAGCTTCTTTATTGGCAACATAATTTGCTACATCAATTTCTTTTCCTGCAGTGGCAAGTTCATCGATGTCACCATATGCTTTCTTTGCGGAAGCATACATTTTTTTTGCAGCGGTGAGTTTGTCGGCAGCAAGCAGTTTGCTGACACGTGTTGCAGTCAGCGCGCCACCTTTCTGGCAAACATCAGGCGGCAGTTTAAGCGCTGGATCAAGCGCTGTAAACTTATCAAGAGCAGTATTACATGCAGCAAGCAGTTTTGATTCCTGCGTTGCTTTGATTGCGTCAGTGCTGTCGAGCGCTGCAACGCCGCTTGTATACAAAGTAATATAGTTCATATACTGCTTGTTTCTTTTTGCATCTTGAATATCAGCCCAGTATGCTTCTGCCGCAGCAGGCTCCCGGTCATTCCAAGCAGACACACCGCGGGCAACTGCATTGTCATCAGCGGTGCCACCACCTGTTGAAACACAAGACACGCACAGTACGGACAATACAGCCGCAACTAAAAGTGCAAATTTTTTCATTCAGCAACCTCCATTACCAAACGGAATCCCACATCAGGGTATCCTTTAGAACCATCAATATCACGATAATTAGAAATACGTAAGTCTGTAGGACCGTCCATCCAAGAACCGCCCTTTACAATGTGCATTGTTGTTGCAGGATCTTTGCTGTGGGAAGAAGTTGTCCATTCCCATACGTTGCCTGCCATATCAACAAGGCCCCATTCATTTTTACCATTTTCAAAAGAGCCTACTGGTGAAGGAGCGGTAAAGCTGCCGTTTCCTTTATAGTTGGCATTCTTATTTTCTTCAGGACTTGCATCGCCCCACGGATAAATTGTTGATTTGCCGCCACGAGCTGCCTTTTCCCATTCTTCTTCTGTAGGAAGGCGATACTGGTGACCAGTCTGAGCAGAAAGCCATTCTGCATAAGCAACTGCATCGTTGAAGCTGACGCCTACAACTGGCTGATCTCCCTGATTGTAGTCAGGGTTGTCAAAGAATTCAGGCATTGTCTCTGCGCGTGTTGCATGTACGAAGGCTGCATAGCGTGCATTTGTTACCGGACCGACATCGATTGCATAAGAACCTGTCGTTACAGAACGAGCAGCTTCCTTTTTGCCAGCGCGTGTATCTTGAGCAACTGCACCTGCGGAGAATTTTCCGGCAGGAACAGTGACTGCAGCGTATGCGGTCTGAATGTCATCGTACTGAACATAGTGTGCATCTACGGCTGTAGCTGCATCCAGCTTTTTAAGAGCGACAGATGACGGAATGGAAGCTGCGAATGTTGTTGCAACAGTAAGCGTAACCGGGCGATTGTGATAATCTGCGGAAGCTGGATATTCAATTGAAGCGTTGCCAAGAGAATCTGTTGTGATGGAAACATCTTCTTCCGGAACTTCTGCTGAAGCGGCATCTGTTGGCAGCTCTGGAATTTCCCAGCTGACAGCAAGGGTAAGATTTGCTATGCCGTTGCCAGAAGCATCAGCTGCGCTGACTGCAAACTTTGTATTTGCATCAACCATTCCATCTTTTACAGAAAGCGTGAGTGTCATTGTTTTTGCAGCGTCTGCACAAATAGTCTCAAGTTTGTGAGAGAGCAATTCTGTTCCGCCTTCCTGTGAAGTAAGAAGGTCAACTTCTCCTTCGCCGGCAAGTTTTGAAAGAATTGAAACTGCTTCAGAAATTTTTTCTGACACTTTCTTTTTGTTGGCAAGTCCGTTTACGCGTGGCTCAAGTTCTGTGCGCAGCGCGTCAGCATATTTTTGCTCCTGCTTATCCCATTCAGTTGCTTTAATACGATAGGTTATAGATACAGGAGTGACCTTTGCTTTGCTCTGTGAATACGGCTTCAAATCCTTAAGACGGGAATTCACTGAATCCGTATTAACAGAAACGCGCGCAGCCTTTGCGTTTGTAGCTCGAATTGTTGTCGTCAAAGCGGTTTCGATTAAATCGCGCTTTGCTTCAAGAGTAGCTTCCTCAAAGGTATCAGCTTTTGCATAGCCATAGTAGTAGCCCTCTTCCTGTTTCACCATCTCAGGCGTTGCTTTAGCAAAAGCAGATTCGCCAACAAGAGCGATGAAAGCGGAAACCAAGAGAATCGTCAAGCGACTCCTTTCCATTACTTTTCTCATACTTATTTCTCCTAAAAAAATTTAATTTATATAGTAGACTTTAAACCAAAAATGATGAATATCCTTTTGTTGCGGGAAAATTATAGCTTTTTTTTTGTTTATCGGAAAGCCCTATTATAATAGAGATTTTAGATATTTGAGAGAAATTGCATGAAAATGCAAAAAATGCATATTTTATGCAATTGTTTTTATTTTATTCCCATATTAAAATGGAAAAAAACGATAATGGAGTTATAAATTTAAAAGTACAATGAAAAAAATTTTCTTACAAATAAGTTTCATCTGTTTGGTAAATTGTTGTTTCACGTCAGAATTATTTGCCGCTGGAAGAAAAGATGTCAGTACAACAAGCACAATAGATGTCACAAACACACAAAACGCTGATGCCGCAACTGCTGCGACTCCAGATTCAGACGCGGTTGAAGACTGGCCGTCATCGCTTGAGCCGGAAGATAGCGGTGCACAGAAAATTGCATATCGGCGCGAAGCTCCTTCTGGTGAGCCGGCGAAATTTCATGAAGTGTGGGCATATGTCATTGACGGTCGCGAGCAAGATTTTACAGAAAATATGCCTGTCACCGACTTATGCATATTTAGCGCGTCAGTGAACATTTACGGAGAAATAAATTATATTCCCGATCCAAGCAGAATTAAAAACTATAAAGGGCGCAAACATCTTGTTGTTACCTGCGACAGTCGTGCGCTGACTCATTTTGTGCTTGATCCGTCATACGGCGTGCGCAAAAGTGTTGTTGCTTAGCTTGCAAAAGCCGCAAGAAAATATGACGGTCTGCAGATTGATTTTGAACTTGTTCCTCTGCGTGATGCAAAAAATTTCAGAACATTCCTGAGTGAAGTCCGCGCAAGAATCGGTAAGGAAAAATGGTTTTCTGTCGCCCTCCCTGCGCGTGTAAAGGATGTTGCAGGCGATGTATATAATTACAAATTGATTGCCCCTTGCGTAGACCGCATTATCATCATGGCATACGATGAACATTGGGGTGGAAGCAAACCTGGTCCTGTTGCAGGCTATGACTGGTGTGAAAAAGTTGTTGACTATGCAGCAACAACAATGCCTGCAAAAAAACTAGTCATGGGACTTCCTTTTTATGGAAGAACATGGCTCAATGAATCTCCGGCAGGCGCATATCGCTTTGAAAGCATCAATACCATTTTAAATGACAACAACATACACTCGGTAACACGCGATGAAGGACAAATACCTTCGTTCACGTATAACACACTTGTCACCGTGACCGGTTATTTTGATGACACGCAGTCGCTTTTATACCGCAGCAGAATGTACGAATCAAAAAACGTACAACGCGTAGCGTTTTGGCGAGTAGGGCAGGAAGATAGCACTTTCTGGAAATGGATTCAGCTTAAATAAGAAAAGTGACGTTGTAAGAATCTAATGTTGTGTGTGGAAAATTATTTTCTGGTGCAGCCGATTTCATTCTTCGGGCCAAAACTGTCTGGCAGAAGTTCCGCAAGAGTTTGAATTTTATAGTCACTTTCGTTCTTTGCCGTGATGATTTTAAAATCTTTTTCGCAGAATTCAGCCATTACCTGCCTGCACACTCCACACGGCGCGCAGTAAGATTCAGTTTTTCCGTCCGGACCGCCAACTATTGCGATTGCGATAAAATCTTTTTTCCCTTCGCTTACCGCCTTGAAAAATGCAGTGCGTTCAGCGCAGTTGCTTGGGGTGTATGCGGCGTTCTCTATATTGCAGCCGGTGTAAAGAGTCCCGTCTTTTGTAAGCAGCGCGGCGCCAACAAAGTAATGTGAATACGGGGCGTACGAAAAGTGCAACATTTCTAATGCTTTGCTGATGAGCATTTTAATTTTTTTATTGGTAAGTTCGTCTTTCATTTTATTCCTCCATACTCTTTATAAAAAGTATAACGAATTTCTAAGAAACTGCAACTCATCTCTATTTCTTGGCAAAAGGGACTTCTTGCGTTGTTTTACAATATAAGTTACTATGATGACTCGAGGTTCATTTATGCTTTTTTCACCGGTAGAAATTCAAGAGACAGTCAACATGTTCATGCGTCAGAAGCTCGACGTGCGCGCCATCACCATGGGCATTTCGCTCCGTGACTGTGCCTGCGAAGACGGCAAGAAAAGCCGTCAGAAGATGTACGACAAAATCATGAAGTACGCCGGCAACCTCGTAAAAGTGGGCCGCGACATTGAAACTGAATTCGGCGTGCCTATCATCAACAAACGCATTTCCGTAACTCCAATCAGCCTTGTGGCAGAAGCGAGTGGAGAAAAATCTTATGCTGAATGGGCGGTCACTCTCGACAAGATTGCGAAGGAACTTGAAGTTGACTTTGTGGGCGGCTACAGTGCGCTCGTGCAGAAAGGCATGACTCCCGGCGACAAAGTGCTCATCGACTCGATTCCAGAGGCGCTTGCAATCACCGACCGCGTGTGCTCTTCAGTCAACGTGGGCACCACAAAGAGCGGCATCAACATGAACGCCGTAAAGCTCATGGGCGAAACCGTGAAGCGCACCGCTGAAGCAACAAAGGACCGCGGCGCAATTGGCTGCGCAAAACTCGTCGTGTTCACCAATGCTCCGGAAGACAACCCATTTATGGCCGGCGCATTCCACGGACCGGGAGAAGGTGATGCGGTCATCAACGTTGGCGTAAGCGGACCGGGCGTCATTTTGGCGGCGGCAAAAGAATATAAAGGCAAACCGATTGACGAACTTGCAGACGGCATCAAGAAGATGGCATTTAAAATTACACGCATGGGCCAGCTCGTGGGAACAGAAGCGGCAAAACGTCTTGGCGTTGACTTCGGCATCCTCGACCTTTCGCTTGCACCAACTCCGGCAGTGGGCGACAGCGTTGCACGCATTCTCGAAGAGTGCGGTCTTGAAGGGGCAGGCGCTCCGGGCACCACCGCAGCACTTGCAATGCTCACCGACATGGTCAAGAAAGGCGGCGTCATGGCAAGCACGAGCGTAGGCGGCTTGAGCGGCGCATTCATTCCCGTGAGCGAAGACGAAGGCATGATCAACGCAGTAAAGCAGCACAGCATCAACTTGGAAAAACTTGAGGCAATGACGTGCGTGTGTTCAGTCGGCCTCGACATGATAGCAATTCCGGGCGACACGACGGCCACCACCATCAGCGGCATCATGGCAGACGAAATGGCAATCGGCATGGTGAACAACAAGACGACCGCAGTGCGCCTCATTCCGGCACCAGGCAAAAAACCGGGCGACTGGGTCGAGTTCGGCGGTCTGCTCGGCGGCGCTCCAGTCATGGCGGTGAACACATTCAGCTGCGCAGACTTCATCAACCGCGGCGGACGCATTCCGGCACCGATTCATTCGTTTAGAAATTAATAAAATAGTAAATTACTAATTAAGGGATTTAGAAAACTTTTTGGAGGATCTTAATTATTTTGAGAGGTTTTCTATCTCTTCAATCTTAAGTCCGGTGAACTGCGCAATCTGAATGAGCGGCATGTTCGCATCGAGCATACGCTTGGCAGTTTCGCGTGCATTTTGCAATGCACCATTCTTCGTCCCGCGTGCCGTGCCAATCTCAATTCCTTCAGCAAGGCCGAGCTTGTGGCCAACCTTTTCGCGGCCAATCAATTCCATTTCGAGTGTCATGAATTCAGCCCTCCATTTTACGTTGACTTTAGCCTCTTCAAGCCTGCGGTCAAGCTGCCTTGCGAGCGGCCCGTCCGGCTTGCCTTCCGCGAAGTATTGTAGCACGGCAGCTCCTTTCCGAACAAATCGAACGGGCAGATGAAGATGACGTAGCTTTCCTTCAAGTCGGAGTAGAATTTTCCGGCTTCGAGCGAGTCCATGTCGCACACGCTCTGGTAGTAGCGCGAACGCTTGGGCAGTTCCAGCGTGTCGCTCATCTGCATTTCAACGTCAAAGATTCGCGTGCGGAATCTAAACGGCTTGAAAAGGATTTGAAGAAAATCGAGAAAGTGGAACGTATCGCATAGAATGTAAACATACACAAACGTTTTTTCCATTTGCGCATTCTTTCAGCAAGTAGTATACTTCCGCCCGTATGAAAATCGAAGGCTTCTATAAACGGCTTGCATCCATTGCGTTTCCCATCATGCTGCAAAACTTACTGCAGACATTCATCAACATGCTCGACACCATCATGGTCGGCCGGCTCGGCTCAACTGAAATTGCGGCGGTCGGTCTTGGCAACCAGGTGTTCTTTGTGCTTAACATGATGTTGTTTGGCATCTGCTCAGGCGGTTCGGTGTTCATCGCACAGTTCTGGGGTAAGAAGGATGTCAACGGCATAAAGCGTTCTCTAGGCATCATGCTCTTGCTGTCGGTTATTGTATCTTTTATTTTTACCGTTGGCGCTATTGCAATTCCTTCAACGCTGATTAGCTGGTATTCCCCTGATCCCGCAGTCATTCATCTTGGCGCGCAGTATCTTCGCATTGTCGGGTTCAGTTACATTATGACGGCAATCAGCTTTGCATTTACGCTTGCATTTCGCAGTACGGAACATGTAAAACTTCCTATGCTCACAGCCGGGGTGTCTTTACTTACAAATGCAGTGTTCAATTATCTTTTCATCTTTGTATTTGGTTGGGGTGTGCAAGGCGCTGCGGCTGCGACGGTGTTGTCGCGTGCGGTGGAAATGGTCATCACACTCGGTTGGTCGTATTTCCACCACTACGAAACATGTGGAAGTTTAAAAACATATTTTTCATTTGACCGCGGATTTGTTGCAAAGTTTTTCAAGGTTGCATTTCCTGTCATCATCAACGAATCGTTCTGGGGATTAGGCATCACCACGCAAAATTCCATCTTTGCCCATGCAGGTACTGATGCAATTACAGCTTTTAATATTACGGGTACCATCAGTCAGCTTACATGGGTGTTTTTCATAGGCTTGGGGAATGGAATGGGTGTCATCATCGGAAAATTTATTGGTGCCGGAGAAACGCAAAAAGCCCGTGCGTATGCGAATCGTTCCGTCTGGTTCATGCCGGTGATGGGCGTGGCAATCGGTGTGCTTCTGTGGCCGCTTTCTAAGACGCTGCCTTTCTTCTTTAAAGTTGATGCTTCAATAATTACAACTGCATCGCGCATGATGCTCGTGCTTATGTGTCTGTATCCAATCTGTGCATTCAATATGAACTGGGTGGTTGGCGTCTGCAGAAGTGGCGGAGACACTGTTTTTGCCGCGTGCTGCGAAATAGCTTGCTTGTGGCTCGTCTCAATTCCTCTTGGCGCAGTTGCTGCGTTTGTCTGGAAAGTAAATCCTGTGCTCATTTATATATGCCTTGAGTCAGAGCAAGTCGTCAAGGTTGCACTGGGAATTTGTCGCGTCTTAAGCGGAAAGTGGCTTCATGACGTAACAAAGAATTTTGAATGAACAGCAACAAATGTACGGCCGGCAATAATAAATAAATGGAAGAAATGAATATTTAATGATATACTGTTATTGTGTGCATCAGTGCAGATGGAGTTGTATATGGATAATGAATCAAAGGCACAAGTTTTAAAACAGTCAATCTATTCAGTCATTTTTATAGGAATTTTTATTTTTTCTACCTTAATTCAGATTTTGGCACAAAAAATAGCAGAAATATATTTTGGTCCGCAGAATCAATTTTTGTTTGCCTGCATTTTATCCGGAATATCACTCCAACTGCAGCTGCTCATGATTGTTCTTCTTTCTCTTAAATGCGGAAAAACAGGCTATACAATTTCGCTTGTACTGAGCGCGCTTGATTTAATAGGCATATCAATTATTGTGTTTGCAAGAAAACAATATTTTGACAGCATTGGATATGCCTGCATAATTATCGCCGCTGTAATTTCAACTATTATTTATTACCAGCTTCATATAATTGACAAGAATGCGGATAATATAAGCCGGCTTGTATTTCAAGATGAACTGACCGGTCTGCCCAATAGAAAAAGAATTTTGAGCAACCTTTCCAACAGAACATCAAGCGAAGCAAGTGCCTCAGAATTTTCCCTTTTGCTTATAGACCTTGATGATTTTAAAGTTGTCAATGATGCGTTAGGTCACCAAGTTGGTGATATTTTTCTTCGTGAAGTTGTTCATAATATTGAAGAGAGCCTGCCGCCAGATTCATTTTTTGGAAGAATGGGCGGAGATGAATTTATTGTAATTGCAAACGGTGAGCAGACAGAAACAGATGTGTTTCGCTTTGCGCAGAAAATTTCATCATCAATCTCAATGCCATTCATCTATCGCAACAAAGAACTAAAGATTTCTGCAACATTTGGAATTGTTCAGTATCCAAAAGATGGAGAAAATTCAACACTGCTTTTACAACATGCAGATATGGCAATGTACCGTGGCAAATCACAGGGCAGCGGAAACATTACCTTTTATAATGAGGAAATGCAGAATGCGTTGGAAAAACGGCTGCACATGGAAACACTTCTTCATACGGCGCTTGAACACAATGAACTGTACATAGAATATCAACCGCAGCTTGAACCGCTTACCCACAGAGTGCGTGGTCTGGAAGCTCTTGCACGATGGAAGTCACCGGAGCTTGGCCAGATACAACCAACAGAATTTATTCCTGTTGCGGAAGAAAACGGCGACATTGTTCCCATGAGCAAGTGGATTTTGGAGCGTGCATGTGAACAATATATGAGCGTATACAATACATATGAAACTCCACCAATGCTTGCAGTAAATATTTCTCCTGTTCAGTTCCGTGATCCGGATTTTCTTGACAGCGTAAAACGCATTGTTAAAAAGACAAACATGGACACTGATCATCTTGAACTTGAAATCACGGAAAGTGTATGCATTATGTCTCCAGAATTGATTACCGATATCTTTTCACAGCTTCGTAATCTTGGCATTCAAATTGCAATGGATGACTTTGGTACGGGATATTCTTCTTTGAGCTATTTGCGCAATCTTCCTCTTAGTGTTGTAAAAATAGATACTTCGTTTACAAAGACAATTCTTACAACTGCCGACAATAAAAATATTATTAAGACGATTATCAGCATGGCGCATCAGCTTGGGCTAAAAGTGGTAGCGGAAGGCGTTGAGGTGAATGAACAGCTTGAATATCTAGTAAAGAATAGCTGCGATTATGTACAGGGAAATCTTCTTGGTAAACCGGCACCAATCGATTCATTGTGATTTCAGTTTTAAACGCTTCAGTAAATAAATTCTTCTACGAATATGCGGAATCATATGTCACTCCGTATGAAAGAAATTGCTGTGCACTCATGCAGCGTATTTTAAACAGAGATCAATCTGTATATGTGCTTGCTGATGCCGATGATGCATCGGCCGTGATTCATGGAGTTATTGCATATAACAAAGGAGGTTCATTCTTCCACTGCCTTCCTGAGCAAGATGAACAAGTCTCTAAAGCAATAGCAACTTTTCTGCAGACAAATAAACTTTTTTGTATAACAGGTGAGTGTTCCGGGACGCAGTTTGTGCAGTCAATAGTGCAACAGATTGACGGAAGTAAACCTTTTGAGCAACGAGATTACTATCTTATGGAGCATACAGATAATTCAACTTACAAAAGCGAGGGCACCTTAAAAATTATATGCTGCCGGCAAAAAGATATTAATGAAGTTGCTCCACTTCAATATATGTTTGTGGAAGAAGAAGTCCTTCCTAAAGGAACGGTAATAAATAAAAGCGCGGAGCTTATTCTGCTGCAAAAAATGATTGCTGCAAAAAAGGTTTTTGCTGGTATTGCAGAAAAGAAATTTGTTGCAAAGATTCATATCAACGCCGAATCAAAAAGATTTATGCAGCTTGGTGGCGTGTATACAGGTAAAGAATTCCGGGGCAGAGGCTTTGCGTGCCAGCTCGTTACCTATGTCACAAATCTTGTGCGGGGCAAAAAAAAGCAGCCCATTCTTTTTGTAAATGAAAAGAATAATATTGCATATGGAGTATATGAACGCGTCGGCTTTACAAAATGTGGTAGTTATAGAATAGTCTATTATGTTTAATAAGAAGTGCCGATACTGTAGATGGAGATAAGGTTGGCATATGGTTAAAAAAGTTAGAATCGGATTGCAAATCAGTTCAATTGACACCGGTTACAAGATGGAAGTCTTTGATACCATCAAAGAATATTGCGCGAAAAAAGAATATGATTTGGTGTTGTTTCCCGGTGGTTCTCAGAATAGCAGCGTGTATCCATATCAGCAGACAAGTATTTACAGCCATATTACAAAGAAAAACATCGATAGCCTTATCATTATTTCAAGCCAATATCTCAAACAGAATATTAAAAGCAACGTGCCGACGCTTTGCATTTGTGAAGAAACAAAAGAGATTCCTTGTGTCACCGCGGATTTTAAAAAAGAGTATGCGGAAATAATTACACACATGGTAAAGGAGCACAAATGTCGGGTGTTTAACATTGTGTCCGGGCCGTATGATGATAAAATTTCGCAGGACAGACTCAAGATAGTTCTTGATACTTTTGAAAAGCTGCATATTGTAGTTCCAAAGAAGCGTATATTCAGCGGAACATTTGAAGACAACAGCGGATACAAGGCAATGACTTATTTTGAAGAAAAGAAATTGCTTCCTGTTAATTGTGTTATTTCGCTCAATGACAACATGTGCTTTGGCATAACACAATACGCAGCAGAAAAGAATATTGCAATTCCTAAAGAGATGAAACTTGTTGGATTTGATGATATTCTTCGTGCGCGTCATGCTCCTTGTACAATTACTACTCTTTCACAAAATTTAGCGCTCATGTGTAAACAGGCTGTTGACTATGCGGGGCTTCTTGCGCAAGGCAAGAAAGTTCCACAGAAAACGCTTGTCCGGTGCGAGCCAAAATACAGGCAGACATGTGGCTGCGTTGCCAGTGACGATTATACAACTGATTATCTTTGCAATGGTAAAAAAATAGCTTATGAAAAGGAAGAGTATAGAGATTTAGCTATCAATTATTACGGACTTGAACACGATGTTTTTTTAATGCGCCTTATGCTAAGCAATTTGAACGCAGTGCAAACTGTTGACCGGGCAATATGTCATTTAAAGACGGCACTTCCATTTTTGCATATCAAAGCGTGTGCTGTTGTTTTATTCGACCGTAAAATTACTTTTGAAGAAAATGAAACCTTTGAGCTTCCTGCACATGCAACACTTGTCATGGCGTATGAAAAAAATAATTCTATCACAAGTGAATCAAAGACTGCATACAAAAAATTTTCTCCCGCTGATGGTTTGATTCCTGAGGGAACATTTACTAATAAGCGTCGGCTGCTTATTGTAAAATCACTTTATTACAAAAATAAACAGTTTGGATACGTCCTTTTTGAACCGGGAGATTTGCATCCGTGTCTGTACGACACGCTCTTTACTCAATTATCAACAACGCTCAACACTTCTATTCTTTTTACTGAGAAGAATGCTGCAGAAAAAAAACTAAGTGTGCTGCTTAAAAATCTTGAGACGACAAATACGGAGCTTACCGGCATTTCTTTGACAGATGAGCTTACTGGTTTGTACAACAGACGAGCATTGATGAGCATTGGGCAACATTCCATTGACCTTGCTCTTGAAATGAAACGAAGCGGAATTGTTGTGTATGCTGATATGGACGGTCTTAAGGCAATTAACGATACATATGGCCATGAAGCAGGCGATATTGCCATTAAAGCGATGGCGAAAATTCTTAAGCAGGTGTTCCGCGGGCAAGATGTTGTTGCTCGATTGGGTGGTGATGAATTTGTGATTGTTGCAACAGGAGTTACCACTGATTTTATGCCGAAAATACGTGAGCGACTTACCCAAGCTGAAAAAAGTTGGAACAAAACAGGAAAGTATCAATTTAAAATTTCAATCAGCATGGGTGCTGTAGACTTTGCTGAAGACAATCATGCGCTTGAAAAGATGCTTGTGCAGGCAGATAAGATAATGTACAAAGAGAAGAGGGCTAAGAAAAGCCGCAGTTCCAAAAAAGAAAAAATATAAAAAAAGCCGTTTACTTTTTTTGTAAACGGCCTATATGCATATTCAAAAAAATTATTTTTTGCCCAATTCAACAGATTTGTTAAATGCAGCAGTCGCCGCTTCAATTACCGCGCTACGGAAACCATGGCGTTCAAGAGAGATGACACCTTCTATCGTTGTTCCTGCTGGAGAGCATACTGCGTCTTTTAGTTCACTGATTGAACGTCCGTCAGTCAATGCCATTGTTGCCGCACCCTTTAATGTTTGCGCCGCATATACATATGCCTGCTTACGTGGTATGCCGAATTTTACCGCCGCGTCAGCAAGCGCTTCAATGAACAAGAATGCGTATGCCGGTCCGCTGCCACTTACGGCAGTAACGCCATCCATCAACTTTTCTGCAACCTGTTCAACTTTTCCTGCGGTTGAAAGAAGTGCTGTCACTGTTGCAATATCATCTGCGCTTACATCGTCTGCCGGAGTAAGTGCCGTCATTGCTTCGCCAACAGTTGCCGGAAGATTTGGCATAATTCTAATGAAGTGCGGTACTGTTTTTACAGAATTTGAAAGTGGTGTGTCGCCACATGCGTTGTGCAGCGCTTGCAGTGTAACACCTGCTGCCATTGAAACAACGACTGTTTTTTCGTTGAAGCTATCTTTGATTTCCGCAATCACTTCTTTTACATACGCTGGCTTTACTGCAAGAAAAATATACTGCGCTTTTGTAGCAACTTCTTTATTTGTCTTGACAGCGACGACTCCACATTCTTTAGCAAATGATTCTGCTCTTTCAGTATGCTTTGCGCTTACAAAGATATTGTTCTTGTTGCAGGAGCCTGCCATTGCCCTGATGAGCGAGCCGCCCATAGTGCCACAGCCGATGCAGCCTATTGTTATATTTTTAAAATCTACCATTTTGTTTCCTCCAAAAATAATCTTTATATGGTGCGTGCGTTGTGCTTGCACAGCAAATGAATTTTTTACTTGCTTATAATTTCTCGGTACAATTCATTTTCATCCGCAGTGAACAAGGTGCCTTTTGTTTTTCCTTCCGCAAGTGAAGTGAGCACGTCCGGAGTGCTTCCGTTTGCAAGAACAAGCGGAATGCCATAGCTCGTTGTAAGTTCTGCCGCCTGAAGTTTTGTTTCAATGCCACCAGTTCCGAAACTGTTAGTGGTACCAATGGTGATTTCTTTACGGAGCTGTGCAATGTTGTCTACCGTTTCGATGAGTCTTGCGTCTTTGTTTGTTTTAGGATTGTCGGTGTAGACGCCGTCAATATCGCTGAACAGAATAAGTAAATCTGCACTCCACAAACGTGCGGTGAGCGCGCTTAGGTTATCGTTGTCACCAATGCGAATTTCATCGAATGCAACAGAATCATTTTCGTTTATGATGGGAACCACGTTTTCATCGACAAGTGTGAACATGGTGTTGCGAATGTTGAGCGTGCGGTGGTCGTCTTCAAAATCTTCTTTTGTGAGCAACAGCTGACCGATATGAATCTTTTGTTCACCAAAAGCGCTCCGCCATTTGTCCATAAGTTCAACTTGCCCGATTGCGCAGAGAGCCTGACGGTAATGGACATCTCGTTTGTGTGCCCAGCCGCTGATAGTGCTGAGTCCGCTTACTTGCGCACCTGATGACACAAGAATAATCTGCTTGCCGTTTGCCATCAGATTCTTGCACTGGACTGCGAAGTTCTTCATAAATTCGATATTGATATTTCCGTCTTTTTTGGCAAGCGTATTGCTGCCGATTTTTATAACGATTTTGCGAGCGTTAGCAATTGTTTCTTGAATAGTCATCGTATCTGTCCGTCTCCGTCAATCAAAAATTTTGTTGTAGTGAGTGCCTTGATTCCCATTGGTCCACGTGCATGCAATTTCTGTGTGCTGATTCCAAGCTCAGCTCCAAAGCCAAATTCTCCACCGTCAGTAAAACGGGTACTTGCATTTACGTAGACACAGGCAGCATCAATTTGCGCCTGGAACAAACGGGCATGCGCGCGGTCATTCGTTACGATTGTTTCGCTGTGTTTCGTGTTGTGCGCGTTTATGAAGGTGATTGCGTCTTCAACAGAATCAACAGCTTTTATTGCTACGATAAGATCAAGATATTCGTAGCCAAAATTTTCTTCTGTTGCGCGTGCAAGCAATTCCGGCTTAGATTCAAAATACGGTTCGCTTTTAAGAGACTGTTCAATCAACGGATAACAAAGTTCGTCAGCCTTCATCTGCACTTTGCCGTCAAAAGCCTTTACTAAGAGCGGTAAAAACTCGCCGGCAACTTTTTTGTTTACAAGGATTGTTTCAATCGCATTGCATGCACCCGGCCGCTGCATTTTTGCATTCTGAGCAATGTTTGCCGCCATGCGTACGTCAGCCTCGTCATCTACATACAGATGACATACTCCGCTGCCTGTCTGAATGACTGGCACTCTTGCATTTTCAACAACCGTATTAATGAGTTTAGCGCCGCCTCTCGGAAGCACCACGTCAATTTTTCCTACTGCGGTAAGAATCTGATTTACATCTGCATGGTCAGTGCTTTCACAGAGCGCAATTGCTTTTGTTACGCCATCATTTCCTGCTTGCGCAAGGCCTTCTTTGATTGCTGCAACAAGCGCTTTGTTTGATTCGAGCGCATTTGAAGATCCACGAAGTAAGATTGCATTTCCACTTTTATATGCAAGGCAAAATGCATCAACGGTAACATTTGGCCGAGACTCATAAATTATCGCCACTACGCCAAGCGGCACACGCACCTGGTGAATCTGCATTCCTTTTGGCGTCGTCCATCCAGCAACTTCTTCACCAATCGGATCTGACTGTCCAATGACAACTTCCATGCTGTCAAGAATAGATTTGAATTTCTTTTCATCAAGTGCAAGACGTTCAAGCAAAGATTCAGTCATTCCGTCTTCACGCGCGTTTGCAACATCATGTGCATTTGCAGAGAGAATATTTGTTTTGTTTTTCTTGATTGCTTCAAGTGCGCAGGTGAGCGCATGATTTTTTTGCACGAGTGAATGCTGTGCAAGTATATTTGCGCCATCGCGAAGATCGGCGCTGATTGAATCAATATCCATATAATACCCCGGTATTTTCCAGCAAGCACTGTTACCGGAAAAGATTATTAGTAATTGGCCAGGAAATACATGCCGAGCAGAATTGCAATACGACTTTTTGCATCAGGCCAGTCAGCAGTGCGCGGCAAACTTTTTACGTACCACCAGAAAATTCCAAATTCAGGATCAATGCGAAGCGCGTATTCCTCAAAGTCTGGATTTTTTGCCTGCGCGCCAAACATCAGATAAACAATATCATCAAGTATACCCAAAAAGGGAATATAAGTTGAAGTATAATTTTTTTTGTTCATCTCAGCACAGAACTGCTCAAGGTGGTAAAGTACCTGTTCCTTAAGATCTTGATCTGATTTTTCTACCCAAGTTTTTTGAACAAGCAGTACAAGATTATTATGGAAACTAGACACGAGCTTTGTTTCCGCATCGTCTTTAGAATCGGCAACCTTTTTAAAGATTCCATTAGCGCCAAACGCATCAGCAATTTTTACCGCAGCGGCAGTATAAATCTTTTCATCATCGGAAGTGACTAAAGCTGTCATTGCCTGGAGTGATTTTTTGTCTATAAATTGTTCTATTAGTTTGCCGTCCATGCTAAGCATTGTAGATTTTTGCATAAATTTATTCAATAGCTAGGCTGCTCAGTTCGCTCTGAATTCATCAATGTGCAGTTTCATCTTTTGAACAGAGTCGGTATTTTTTGAAGCACAACAATCAACATCTTCAAGTATTCCATTGAGATTTGTGACAGCCGTTGTTGTCTGCTCAAGTGCGGAAGAAATTGCCTCTGATGAAGTGATAATATTTTTTGCACTTTCGGCAACGTTTGAAGTATGCTCACTTTGACTTGTTGCAAGCTGCCTTATGGAATTAATTGAATTGACAACATCATGAGTAGCCTTAAGCGTATCATCAGCGCCTGCCCGTTGTTCTTCCGCTGCGGACGTAATCTGTCTTACAAGGCCGGCTGTGTCCTCGATGCCGGCGTCTATGAGCGTGAAAGCGTCGCCTGCTTTTTTTACTGCATCAACACCATTTGTAATTTTGTCTGCCATATCCTTCATGTGTTTTTTGATAAGTTGAGCGTTAATAGCACTTGTGTTTGCAAGATTACGCACCTCATTTGCAACAACAGCAAAACCTGCGCCAAAAGAACCTGCATGTGCTGCTTCAATAGAGGCATTCATAGAAAGAAGATTTGTCTGACTTGAAATTTTCTGAATCATGCCGACTGTTTCTTGAATTTCAGAAGCAGCTTGCTGAATAAGTTCAATGGCATTTTCTGCAGATTTAATTGCCTCAGTACCCTGCGCGCTCGATTCGCGCAACTTTCCAGACACGTTGTCAGCACGTTTTGCCGTTTCAGCGATGTTTGAAATGTTACTTGCCATTTGAGTTATGGAAGCAGATGCACGTTGTAATGATTCCGACTGAGATACAACTTGCTGTTCAACTTTCTGTGCGTTTTCTTTAAGTTCCTGAATATCAGTATATGTCTTGGTGATAATTTGATTCGTGTTTTTATCTTCGGAATCAATCTGCTTTACGGAATCTTTCATTGATTTAAGTGCGTCAAGAGATTTCGCGGAAGAAGAAGTAAGTACAAGTGCAGATTCTGATACAGATTTTGTTTCTTTCTGCAAACCGGTAATCATTGAGGAAAGTTTGTCCATCAAACCATTCAAACTGCTTACCAAATTTCCAATGTCATCAGTCATTGAAATGTTAATGCGCGTTGAAAGATTTCCGGTGTGCTCAAGCTCAGAAAGAGTGTGTGAGGTTTGTGCAATACGAGATTTCATTTCAGCAACAACAATGTAAATAAGACCAAAGCATTCTACAAAAATAACAGTAATACATTTGACTCCGCAGATAAGATATAGTTTTAGTATATCAGCATCAGCAGGAATATTATCACCGTGAAGCAAAGCATAGCCACAAGTAAAACAATTTATTCCCATAAAAATAAGTGTCACCGTAACAACAAGCAGAATGCGTGCAGAAACAAAATGTTTTCTTACCGAACCAAAGGCATCCATTGAATGAATTTGTAGCAGCTTCCGGCAGCTTGAAAAAAGCATATCAAGATAATAAATTTCGTACAGTGCTGCAATTGTTCCCACACACGTAGCTTGAAGCATGATGATAACAAGACGTGACAACTGATACGGCACTGCGCCACTTCGCACATCCATAATCATGACAATGAGTTGACCGATTATAAAACCAATCACATTCTGAATAACAACAGCAATACAAACTTTGCGATATGTAGAAATGACAATGTTGCGGTCCTCAGGTTTAATTTCTCCTGTTCTTTGAATTCGTGAAGAAATATTTTCTATTGGTCGTAAGAAGAAAGAAATTACAATGGCAACGACACTTGCCAATGCAGCAGTAGCACCAAGCGCATTTGCAATGCCCGTCCAATAATTTGGCATGAGCCTGTATAAGAATTCAAAAGCGAGCCAGCGCAATGTAAGCGTACCAACAAATCCACCTAAGAAAAATACCGGTACAAATTTTCTTGTAATGCTTATTTTTTGCATATTCATAAAATTTATCTCTCCTTTTTGCAAATAAACAATTCTTTGCATAAGTATATCACAAGAGAGAAAAAGAAAAACCTGAAAGAGAATTAAATGCCTTTAGGTTTCATTTGACAATACATAAACAACATAATAATATGTTGGATATTAAGTTAACGGGGAACAATATGAAGAATAAAAAAGTTTTTACAGTCATCGTGTCAATGATGCTGCTGGAAGGAATACTCTTTGCCCAGGATGCAACGTCTAAAAAAGATCCGTATAATCAAATGATATCATTTATTAAGGCGAGCAGCGAGCTTGTTGAAGAGGGAAATAAGATTTATCCTGCGGTGAATTTAATTGACGGCACGGACCGTTCATGGGCACCTTCCGAGAGTGATGAAAATCCAACCATTGAAATAATTATTGATTCAGATTCTTATGGTCCCGGAGACGGAATTGACTGTCTCTATATAAAGAACGGTTTTGGATTAGACAACTATTTTTCATTAAACAACAGGGTGAAAGACATAAAAATTGAGCTGTTCGATTATTCAGATAAAAATAAACCATGTCTGGTTATGACAGCACAGCTGAGTGACACAAAGGAAATGCAGGCTGTAAAATTACCATATCAAAGCAGACCCGATAGAATTAAAATATATATCTTGAGCGCATATAAAGGTTCAAAATATAACGACACCTGTATTTCTGAAATTAGTTTGGCTCCCATTGCCGTGAAGCCGTATTCTTATCGCCCAAAGGTATCGGACTCTTCGTTTTCCGATGAATATTTTGACATAAAATTATGCAGCGATTTTCATTTCGAATGCAATCAGCCAAGGGATTTTTCGGAATTTTTTGCTCCGGGCAGTATGCTGGGCGTGACATTTATTAAAGGCGAATGGGGTTACACAAGTGGCGGATATATATTCATCAATGGCTACTATCACTTTGGCTGGACTGATCCAGAAGGAAATGCCGGCACCGATGAATACGAATGGCGAACAATAATTTTTTCACCAAATTGGCATAATACGCAATTTGATGAATCAAATTATTAGACAAAGTAGAACCTAAGAAAAGAGAATGGAGAGAATAATTTTATTAGTGCTGCTACTTACATCCTCAACGGCATTGTTTGCGGATGAACCAATCAGCCGGCAAGAGACATATTCAAAATTTTCAAATAATAAAGAATATAAATTACTTTCTGACAAATATAATGTAGATATCATGATTTCAATATCAACAGGGCAAAGATATTGCAGTTGAAGATGACTGCAATTCAAGTGTATGGTGGTTACATTTTCTGGAAACGGAATTCCTGCAAATAAAAATAAGAATTAATAAGAGGTTTGCCGTATGGAAAAAGAAGAGATTGAGCATTATTATGATGAAATTACGTTGTTCCATACCTTTCTACAATTCAAGGACTTTAATTTTTCCGGATTTGATATTGAAGTGAACATGATTTCCCCGCTCGGTACACATGAAGACTGTTGGACATATACTTTGACAAAACAAGCGGATAAGCCACTCCATTTATCATTGGCCACCAACGGTCAGTTTGATGATTCCGCAAGCAACCAAGACTTAGTCCGCTACATTAAAGACTGTGCAAAGACGGACACCTCGATTATTGTAAACGTCTGGGACTCATTATTCGATTTTACCTGTTCAAAAAGTTTATACACAATACTTGATTACATACACACCCAGAATCACAACACTACTTTTAATTATGATGTTAAAATCGAAGTTGCCAATAAGAATGATTTTGAAAAGGTAAAATCTATATTTCTTGCAAATAAAAAATGCCCAAGCAAATTAAAAAAAGTAATGAAAGACTTGTCTGCGGCAGATTTGGAAACAAAAGATATTTTTTATCGATTCGGGGTTGATCAACGCCTATATGTATCAAATTATGATTGCTTTACCTTGTCCTTCTCCGAGCAGTTTAACCGTTGCAATTAAACCCTCTACAAAGATGGTGGAAACTAGTATATACTCTAATATATGTTCTTCCTGACATTACGATTCTTGTTATGCCGATATCGTACCTTGAATCGATTTTGTTTTTGAGACAGGGTATTTAGTTGATGCATTAAGGTTTTAACACTTGCTTCAAACTGCACCAAGACATGTGGTGGAACAGTATAAATTGAGCGATGTTATACAGATGTTGCATGGTAATATTAAACATTAAAATTGAATTATAAGGAGAAAAAAATGCACTCAAAGTATTTAGAAAGTTTATCCAAAGAAGAATATGAGAATTTAAGAAAAAAATTGGCAAACATCCAAAATAATAAATGTTATATATGCCAAAAAGAAATGGATTTGGCAATCCAAGAAACAGATATAGATCATATTGTACCTTTGGCTAATAAAGGCAAAGATGATATAGATAATTTTGCACTTACACATTCCTCTTGTAACAGATCAAAAAATGATGCAAACCTCAGTATTGCAAGAATATTATATAAGTTAAAATCATTACAAGATGAAATACAGCAAAAAGAAAATAGATCAGCTTCATTAAAAGACTTACTTGCAATTGAAGAAGGTTCTCAATTCGATTTTAAATCAAGAATTGAGGATAATCAATTGATTTACTCTTTTTCAGAGATAGGTGATAACGAAATACATAAAGCGCAAGTATTTGAAGATTCATTGTCAAAGGAAAAGACATGTTTTATAGAAGTACCATTGCAGTACTTATACCATGATTCACTTATAAATCCCCGTGGAATTAATTCGAGCATTTCTTTACTGGTTAAAGAGTTTTCAAAAGGGAATCCTCAACTGCACCTAACATTAGCAAGATTGAACAACAATAAAATAGAAGTTTTTGACGGGCAACATAAAGCAGCTGCACAGATATTGCTCGGAGCAAAAAAGCTCTTAGTAAGACTGTTTATTAATCCAAATGTTGATAGACTTATTGAAACAAATACAAATGCAGGCAGTAATTTACGGCAGATAGCGTTTGATAAATCAATTATGAGACAATTAAACAATACTCTTTATCAAGAAACTATTTCTAAATATCAACAAGATCATCATCTGGGATCAGATTGCTATGATTATTCTGAAGTGCAGCTTGTTGATTATTTCAAAGGCGAAAATGTTAATATTAAAAAATATATTATTGATAGTATAAAACATTCAATAACATATTCAAAAGATAATAAACTTGGTAGTTTTATTGATTTTGAAGGTAAGGCAAAAGAATTGCCTTTGTCATACAGTGCATTTGAAAAGACATTCTTGTCAACATTTATAGATTCAAGACTGATATTGACCACCAACATTAGTTATAAAGCAGACGAGGGGGAAAATCCGCGGGAATTAGAAATTAAACAATTAGTTAAACTATTAAATATAATAGCAGAGGAAATATATATTAATAAATTTAATCCTGAAGTTGGCGTTGCTCGTATCGAGCAGAAAATCATAGATAAAAAAGATACAGATATAACAGATGATCATTTAATTGCTTATCGCATGAGCAAAGAGGAAATAATTTATAATTGGTTGCAGTATTTAAAGAAAGTAATTGAAAATTACTTTGCTAACACAGGCAAATTATATGAGTCTAATAAATTATTTCAAGAACCGTTTCCGGAGCAACTATGGAATAATATAAGAAAGTTTATTAGAAATTTAGCAAAGTTACCACTTTGGAAAAATAAGAGTATGGCAAGCACTCATTTTGCTGGTAAGAAGAATTATGATTTTTGGAAATATGTTTTCGAACATGGATCGACGCCTGATGGAGTAGAAGTATTGGTTAGACCTATAAATTATATAGAAATGATTCAAGATGAGAACTAAGGGAGTAGTTTGTTGTATTAACTTGACCATACCTTTAACACAGAAACTGCTAAGATACTTAACTTTTCTTCACGTTGGTTCTATGTCAAACACTGTAGATAGGTAATGTGCTGACTAGTGTTAATTAGCTTACTATTATTTCTGCTATGAATAGAATATGAAAGAAATATATGTAGTTGTTCAGTGTTTGATTTTTAATTTGCAGTAGAAAGATTTTGAATGACAAAGGGAAGAAATGCGCGTTTCTGTTGGTGTATATGCTCGATATAAGATGAGGGTTCTGAAAAAATATGAGTTGTGTGTTAAAATGATAAAACATCAGAAGGAGAGGTTCTTTTGAAAAAAGTAGTAACAGTGTTATTTCTAGCAACAATTATTTGGAGTGCATTTGCTGTTGAACGGACAAATGGTTCGATGAATGTGCCAGTAGGAGCAGATGTAAAAATTCCGGCGGCTGGAAAGATTTATCAAATTGGCAACAAAACACTGCCAGAAGTATACGACGCGAATACAATTATAGTTGAGATAGAGAATAAATATTATTACAAAGGCGAACACGTTTCTGCAAAATACCAATTAATACTTTCGGGAGTAACTATTTCTAATGAAATAAAGAAGATGCCGCTGGGTAGTGAAGTAAAAGAAAATGAAGTAATTGGAACTGCCCTGATTTCTCCTGTTCGGATTAATATTCGTTGCAAAGAATTTGATGCCTACTTGGCTGACGTTGCTAATGTTCCTCCTGAATTTGAAGACGATTGGTATTATTTTGGCGTTGGAATGTTCTTGAATACAACTTCCAAATTCCTTTCTTTTCAACCAATTTCTTCAAAAATCGATGAGATTGATTTCTGGGATTATCCGGACACGCTTGAAAATCTTTATACACAGGCTATGGCACCAAACGCAGCTGGAAAAGAAGTTCAATTCTCAAGTTTCCCGGCATTCAAAGTGTGTTTAAAAACAAAACTTCCGGCATATCCAGAAACTCGGCATCAAGATACAATTAATGAGGCTTTGCTTCTTAGCAAATATTTTAAAAATTGTACACATATGATTGATTACGAATTTGACGGCATACCGGTTCGTTTATATTTTCAAGAAGGATTTGAAAAATATTTAAAAGATGAATATACACTGAATGAAGATATTTATATTTTTGCTTCAGTGATTCTGATTACAAACGGTAGATTTTTTTGTTACGTTAGAGATTTTAGTTTGAAGTCACCAGACGAAATTGCCGATGAACAAATTGAAAAGGCAAAGAAATTTATGGCAGAATTAGACAAGAAAAAATAATAATTTTATTATCAAAAGTACCGCGGATTATTTTGTTGTCGAATTTTTCTTTTTGTTATACAGTGTGACATGCGGAGGCGTTTTTTGATTGAACTAATAACCGGGCCGATGTTTTCAGGAAAGTCTACATTACTTTTCCAGAAGATGGAACGATATGTGTATGCACATAAAAAAGTTCTGCTCGTCAGACCTATTAGAGATACAAGAAATTTCTTTTCACATTCACCATTAGACAGCGGATTGCAAAGACTTGCTAGTGATGGAAAGATAGTTCCTTTGGCAATTTCTGATTTTTCAAATATTGCATTGTTTGCAGATTATGATGCAGTTTTTGTAGATGAATATTTTATGATTAAAAATTGCTGGCGCCTTGCAAGTGAATGTCGTGCTGGTGAAGATATATACTTTGCGGGTTTGCTTGCTACGTCTGAATGTGTCTTGTTTGCAGAAGCAGTAAAACTTTTGCCATACTGCGATTCCATAATTAAACTGAATGGAGTTTGCACTCAGTGTGGGAATCAGCTTGGGAACTATTCTTATTTTATACAAGGGAAAAAGACGAATGACATTGTTGTTGGTGACAGCGAATATACATGTCTTTGCCGTGATTGCTATTTAAAAAATCAACGCGAAAAAGAAATACAACCTCAGCTTGATAATATATAATAACTATTTTTCAATTCATAATAATGCGGCTCGCTGAGAAATAAATTTTCTTGCGAGCCTCATTATTTTAATAAGGAATACCGTTTGCTGCTGGTGCTGACATATGTTTTGAAGAAAAAATCAAAGCAATAAGTGTCACCGCATAAGGAAATACCTTGAAAATTACTGTTGGAATTACACCAAGCACCGGTATGACTTGCGAAACGTTTGCAAGCGTGGTAAAGAATCCAAAGAAGAATGTTGCACCAAGAATTCCGAGCGGCTTCCACTGACCAAAAATGAGTGCTGCGATTGCAAGAAAGCCTAAGCCTGCAACAGAGCCGTTGAATTCTCCACTGTAGGTGACGAGCATGATTGCTCCTCCTAAGCCAGAAAGGGCGCCACTGGTGATGACTGCAAAATAACGCATTGCATGTACATTGACACCGGCACTTTCTACTGCAGAAGGATGTTCACCACATGCACGAAGTCGAAGTCCAAACGATGTTTTGTATAAGAGCCAGAAAGAAAATCCCCAGATGCCAAGAGCAAGCCATGTTGACCAATATGATTTGCTGAAAAGCAACGGGCCGAGTATTGGAATTTTGCAGAGTCCGGGAATATCGCTGCGCACGATTCCCATAAGAATTGGAATATTGCCGCTGCCGGTAATTGTGCGCGCAGCATATACAGTGACTGCGGCTGCAAGCATATTGATTGCTGTTCCAGAAATTGTTTGATCTGCTTTGAGCGTGATTGAAGCAAATGCATGAAGGAAAGCGAAAATCATTCCACAGATGATGCCCGCTGCCAGACCGAATATAATACATGCTCCATGCGGTAAAATTGCTTCAGTAAGTTTGATTACAAAACCTGCACCAAAGTAACCAGACAGCATGAGCCCTTCAAGACCGAGGTTTGTAACGCCGGAGCGTTCACTGTATAGACCGCCAAGACTGGTGATGAGCATTGGAATAGTGTATGCAATGACGTATGGAAATATTTGTGTAAGAAGTATCCACATTTAGTTTGCCTCCGTTGTTTTAGGTGAAGTATTGTTTTGTGCTGCAAGAGTTGCTCGCTTTTGGTGTTTTTCATGCAGGTGATGAAACAAATTGTTCCAAAGTTTTTCAAACAGAACGCTTGTTGCGGTGAAATAAATGATGACGGAAATAATGGTGTCTGCAATTTCAGGTGGAACAGATGTCATGGCATTCATAAAGCCTTTGCCGGACTGTAGAATGCCAAAGAAAAACGAAGCAAGCAAAACGCCAATAGGAGTGGAAGCGCCAAGTAAAGAAACGGCAATTCCGTCAAATCCCTGCGAAGGCATGACTCCAATTTGCATACAAAGTGAGTAGCCGGTGTAGTAAGTAAGTCCTGCAGCTCCTGCGAGTGCACCGGAAAAAGCCATTGAGAGAATAACACTGCGGTTTACAGGAATGCCTGCATATTCAGCGCAGCTTTTATTTGCACCAACGGCACGAAGCTCAAAGCCAAGTGTTGTTTTGTTTAAGCAGAAATGAACAAGAATGACCGCTATGATTGCAAGAAAAATGCCAAGATTGATGTATTCAGAACCCGTAAATATTTTTGTAAGCCATGGTGTGCGAAGTGATTGTGCCAACGCAATGGAAGAACTTTCTGTTTCTACAGCAGGAGCTTTCATGTGCGCAGGAATATAATAATAAATGCTCCAGTATGCAATCCAGTTCATCATGATTGAAGAGACAACTTCGTGAACATTAAATTTTGCTTTGAGAAAACCGGGAATGACACCCCATAATGCGCCGCCTGCAAGAGCTGACAACACAAGTACAATAAGATATAGTGGGCGTGGTAAAAAAACATAATGTGCGACAAGAGATGCCGCAAGTCCGCCAACAAGCATTTGTCCTGAGCCACCAATGTTGAACAATCCTGTTTTGTATGCAAACGCAAAAGAAAGTCCGCTGAATAGTAATACGATTGATGTCGCAATTGTATTGCCAACACGTTCCATGCTCATAAGACTTCCCTTAAGCATGAATCGATATCCCTGAAAAGGATTTTCACCGATAGCCGCCATGAGAATGCCACCTGCAACAAGACCGAGTACGACCGCACTTAGTGCAATGAGAAAAGGTCCCGACTTGCGTTCTTCTTTTATTTTGTTTTCATTCATATCTAATTCCTTATAAAACAATCCTTTTATTTGTTTCGTACTCCTGCCATCATAAGTCCTACCGCATGTTCATTTGTTTTTGTTGTTTCAACGATATCCATAAGTTCACCACCGCTTATGATTGCAATCTTATCAGAGAGATTGAAAATTTCATCAAGCTCAAGTGATACAAGCAAAACAGCATTCCCTTTGTCACGATGTGCGACAATCTGGTTATGAATGTACTCTATTGCCCCGACATCAAGGCCACGCGTTGGTTGTACAGCGATAAGTAGTTTTGGATTTTCGGTAATTTCTCTGCCAATAATCATTTTCTGTTGATTGCCACCAGAAAGTTTTCCAGCCGGAGAACGGATTCCTTCGCCGGAGCGTATATCAAAATGGTCTACTATTTGAGAAGCGTAATCGCGGATATACGGAAAATTAAGAATGCAGCCTGTGCTGAATGGCTTAAGATAATAATCTTTTACAGACATGTTATCGGCTATGGAAAAGGTTGAAATGAGCCCTCGTTTCTGGCGATCTTCGGGAATATGCCCAATGCCAAGTCGGTTACGGTCACGTATTGAAAGGTGAGTAATATCTGTGCCACAGACTGATATTGTTCCGCTTTGAACCGCACATAATCCTGTGATTGCTTCTACAAGTTCGCTCTGCCCGTTGCCATCAACTCCTGCAAGACCAATAATCTCTCCTTCGCGAATGGTAAGATTGAAATTCTTTACGCCGAGCACTTTTTTTGTATTCATGGCGCAAAGATTATGCACTTCAAGAACAGGATTACCCGGTTTGGCCGGTGATTTTTGTACTTTGAAACTAACCGGTCTGCCAACCATCATCTCTGCCATTTGCTCCATAGTTGTTGTTGCAACTGGAACCACACCTATCATTTTTCCACGGCGGATAATAGTGCAATTGTCTGCGACGGCTTTAATTTCATTAAGTTTGTGCGTAATGAGAATGATTGATTTGCCTTCTTTAGAAAGATTACGCATAATTTGCATAAGGTCGTCAATTTCCTGCGGAGTAAGCACTGCGGTTGGTTCGTCAAATATCAGAATGTCTGCATCACGATACAGCATCTTGAGAATTTCAACACGCTGTTGCATGCCGACAGAAATATTTTCTATAGTCATATTCGGATCTATGTTAAGACCATATTTGTCGCTGAGTTCTTTTATTTTGTTTGCGGCCGCCTTTTCATGCAGAATAAAGCCGCCCTCTTTTCCAAGAATAATATTTTGAGTGACAGTGTAGTTGTGTATGAGCTGGAAATGCTGATGAACCATGCCAATGCCGTACTTTGTCGCATCGTTTGGGTTATGAATGATTACTTCTTTACCACGCACTTTGATGCTGCCACGGTCAGGATGGTACAGCCCAAAGAGAATACTCATGAGCGTTGACTTTCCGGCACCGTTTTCTCCCAGAATTGCATGAATTTCTTTCTCTCTTACTTGAAAGGTAATATCATCATTTGCCACGATTCCGGGGAATTCTTTGCGAATATGAAGCATCTCTATAACATATTGATTGTCGCTCACCGCAACCTCCCATTAGAAAAACTAAACCATATTAGTATAAGTCAGAATTCAAAAATACGCAAAAAAGAAGCACCCAAAAGTTTCAATTAGTAAACTTTCAGGTGCTTTTTCAAAACAGTCTATTCAAAAAGAATAAATTATTTAATAAGTCCGTCTGCGGAAGCTGCTACAGAAATTGAGCCGTTTTTAAGACCTTCAAGAACTAGTATGGCTGCATCTCCGGCATCTGGAGAAAGGTTTGGATTGTTATCCGGAATACCAATTCCATCATTAGTTGCGTTTAATAAGAGCGACTGTCCGCCAGGGAAAGTATTTTTAAGCTGGGCTTCAATCATGTCGTATGAAGCGCTGTCAAGATGTTTCATGGCAGAAGTAATAACAACACTCTTTCCATCTGGAAGCATACCGTCTGCATACTGGTCAACATCGACACCAACCATCCAAACATCCTGTTTATTTGAGCGGCGAGTCTTTGCTTCGTTGATAACACCAACACCTACGCCACCTGCTGCGGCAAAAATAACTTTTACGCCTTTGTCATACATAGAAGCAGCAAGCTGCTGTCCTGCGGCGACATCGGAGAATGAACCTTGATAAATAACATTCTCTGGTTTTATTGTGATTTTTGTGCCTAAGTGCTCATTAGCATATTTAATGCCCTGCTGCCAGCCCCAGTTGTATTTCTGAACTGCAGGAATTTCCATTCCGCCGATAAAACCAAATTCACCTTCTTGAATCTGAACAGCCACTACAGCGCCTGCAACAAAACCAGACTGTTGCTCTTCCCAGGAAACTGCAACTGTATTTTTTCCGACTTTGTACTCTGAACCATCTGCATTGTGTGGAGTTCCATCAAGAAGGACGAACTTTACGTTTGGATATTTGTCCTGAGCAATAAAAACTGCTGTTTCAAATTTAAATCCCGGACAGATAATCATTTGGTAGCCTGCGTCAGCAAGGTTGCCGATTTCTTTAAGATAATCTGCTTCTGTTGTTCCTGCTGGCTTGAGATATTTACATTCAATGCCCAAGTATTCCTTAGCGCTAAGAATGCCTTCCCATGTCCCTTGATTGAATGACTTGTCATCGATTGTGCCTGAATCGGTGACCATACCGACTTTGAGTGTTGCTTTTTTCTCAGCTTTTTTTGAGCATCCAGTGACAGCGAGTGCTACGACAGCAAGCGCGCATACTACGGCAAATACCTTTTTCATCTTATGCATGACTCCTTGTGGAACGTTACGTTCACGTGGCAAGTATATCATAGATATGAAAGAAATGGGAATATTCAGTGAGACAGTATATGCGATATTTTTTATATTTCAGTTTCTGTTTCCATGCTTCAGGAACTTTAGTAATTTTAAAACCTGAAAAAGTTGTTGACATATAGAAAAACAATGCATTCTCTTTTATTATATCTGTTGAAAATAATTATGGAAGAAAAAGAAATATTCATTGCGGGTGCTGCTAGTATATTTGGGCTCTCTGAAATAAAACGTGCATTTGCGACTCTCGGAATACATGTTTCTTTTGTTGAAGCGCCATTTATGCTCAATTATGTTACGATTCAAGAAGATGAGCCGGTACTGTTTAAAAATGAAGTTTCTTCAGATGCAATAATTATTCCTCTTACAGAATTTTGGATTTCATACTGTGTGAAAACAAGATGCTGTCTTATTTCAGATAAAGCGCTTGCAGCTTCTCGATCAAAAAAATATTTGTACGAGCTGTTTGCTTTACTTGGTATTGATTCAGTAAAGATTTATGATTCCGTTGAACAGGCTCACCGTGCTCTTGCTCAAGGTTTGTCTGTTGTGGTAAAGCCGCTGGGGCTTTGTTCAGGTTTGGGAGTTGAGGTTGTAACTGCTGATAAAAAAGAAAAACTTGACGCGTACGTAGAACATTCTGCTACGATAAAAACAAAGAACATGCGTTTAATGCAATTGCAAAATGAAGGATGCATGATTACTGAATATGTTGCGGGGCAAGAATATAGCGCTGATTGTTTCTACTTTAAGGGACGAATTTCTGTAGTTCGTGTTTGCAAGAAAAAAATTGTGCTCATAAACGACAAACCATGTGTGGTTGTGTATCAACTTGTAAAACCTTGCGTGCAAATTGAAGCTAAACTTGCAGAATGGATGAATGTCCTTTTTGAAAAACAAAATATTTCTTTTGCTCAGTTTGATTTTATCGTTAACAATGAAACAAATCGTATTGTGCCGGTTGATTTTGCCTGTCGCATTGGAGGCGGACTTACTGAATTGCTTAAACAAACAGGAGCAAATCCGTATGCAGACGCAATTAAAGGTACTTGCAGGGAATATGATGGCGGAAAAATTCTTACCCAGCTAAATTATCTTTCAACAAAGAGCGGGCATTTACTGCGTGATGATTTTAAGCTCGCTGAAGGTACGCAGTTTGTCTATAAGCACATCGGTGATTATGTGATAAATAATCCGTCAAGCGTTGGAAGTAGAACAGCGATAGTGATTCAGCAACGTGACTCAGAAGAACTCCCAGATGGCATTGAAAAAAAATTACTTATTGATGAAGCGTGGATTAAATAATAGTTTTTAAAAACTATAGGAGAGAAAGTATATGAAAACAAAAAAAATTCTTGCATTTACGTTTTTTTGCATAATGATTTCGTTTTTTGCCTTCTCAGAAACAAATGAGAAACTTCTTCAAAAAGAAGCAGAATTTTCTACTGATCAGGCTGTTTATTACGAGTTGGCGGCTATGTATTCGCAGCAAGGAAATCTTGAACAGTCAAAGAAAGAAATGAACAAGGCTTTGTATTACGGGCTTTATGATATGATAACTCTTTCTAAAGAAAAGGGCTTAGAAAATTTTCGTACAACTGACATGTGGAAAAAAATTGAAGGTAGCGAGCAGAAAGTTTTTGATTTGCTTTATGAATTAAAAACGCAGGATATTGATGGAGAAGGATATACCATTGCTTATCTTGAATCTTTGGAAAGTGCGCTGCACAATTATTTTAATAAAGACGATGCTCCTTTTGCGCTAATTGCAAGTAGCAAGGCATATGTTTATTACAAGGATGAACAATATGATTTAGTAGCAAAGGAATACCTTTCTGTTCTTGAGATTGAAAAGAAAATATTTGGCGAAGAAAATCCAGCTGTTGCCGCTTCAATGGTTGCCATTGGCGTACAGTATTACAATATTAGTAAGTTTGAGGAAGCTCTTGATTGGTTTTTAAAAGGATTTTCGATATTGCAAAAGCTACCCGGAAAAGAATACGACCTTGCGCAAATTTGTGAAAATATTTCAGACACGTATGAATCTATTGGTGATAATGAAAAAAGAATTGCATATAAAATAAAGTCCGCAGACAGTTATATGGCAGCGGCATTAGAACAATCTGATTTAGACTTAGCAAAAAAATGGTATACAAATGCAAATACATATTACGATGAGGCCGTTCTAGAAAAGAGTGTTGCTGTTGATGAAAAGATGAGAATACGTCAACGGCAGGAAGAAATTTGTAAAATAGTGTATGGAGAAAATTCAAAAGAAATTTCTGAAATATATAATTATCTTGGCGTATTGTACTTTAACAATGGCGATAAAAATAACAGCCTAATCTATTTTCAAAAAGCGCTTGCCGCCGCCGAACAGAATAATGGTGACAACAGAATGACTGTTTTAAAAAATATATCAATTGTATATGATAATCTGAATTTTTTTGATGAAGAGATTAAACACGTGCCAAGTGATGAGAACAAGAAGGCAATTGCTGCGTCTCAAAATTCTTATTTTAGAAAGGCGATAAAGATTGAAAATGAAGGTCTTAAGCTGGCTGAGTCAGGAAAGTATGATGATGCGCTCGTAAAGATTTTTGATTCCTTAGGCATTGTATATTATTTATATGGCGAAGAAAATTTTGAAACGGCAAAAGTGTTCAACAATATTGCAACGGTGTATCTTTCTTCCGGGCAGTATCAGAAGGCGCTTGCATATTTTTTACGTTCACTCATAGGTGCGGAAAAATGTTGTGAGCAAAACAAAGATGACAGTACTGACGCAAATTATTTTTTAGCTACAGTGTACGACAACATGTGTGTGTTGTATTATCGCATGTCAGAATGGAATCTTGCGCTGCCGTATGGTGAAAAAGCGCTTTCAATACGTTTGCAGAATAATGACAAGTCAAGTTTATGTAATTCATACAACAATATTGGGCTTTGTTTTTTCGGCAAAGGAGAGTATGACAAAGCTCTTGATTCGTATGTAAAAGCTATTGAAATACAGAAAAAAGTGCACCAAAAGCAAGACCGTGTAACCGCGACAATCTATGAAAATATTTCTTCAACATATTCTGAAAAGAATGACTATGTAGATGCCCTCAAATATGAGCAAAAATCATATGAACTCAGAAAAGAATTATTAGGAAGCGAACATCCTGATGTTGCAGCAAGTTGTAATAACTTTGCAATGATTTATTTGTGGCTCGGTGATTATGACAAAGCCCTTGATTTCTGCAAACAAGGTATTGCAATTAGGGAGCAGTGTTTTGGTAAAGATAATCTTTATACGGCAGAGAGTTATAACAGTCTGTCGCTTATATATGAAAGCAAAGGTAATTTTAAACAAGCCCTTGAGTATGATAATATGATGCTTGATATTTACAAGGCAGTTCTTGGTGATATGAATCCGCAGACGGCGCTAGGATACAACAATTGTGGGTGTGCATACCAGAAAGCCGGACAGTTTAGTGAAGCTCAGACATTCTTTGAAAAAGCGCTTGCAATTCAAACAAGAATATATAATGGATGTCACCATGATATTGCAATTACATACAATAACATGGCCATAAATTGCATGGAACAAGATAAATACGATGATGCGCTCAATTATTTGGGAACCGCATTGTCTGTTGAAGAAAAAGCACTTGGCTGTATGACATCTTTTACTGCTGTTATTTATACGAACATGGCAAAAATATTTTGTAAGCAAAGCAACTATGAGAAGGGACTTTCGTATTATCAAAAAGCACTCGCGTTGCAAATACAAATACTTGGTAAAGAACATCCTGATGTTGTGACTACGTATGAGAGTATTGCAGGCATTCAGACCGGATGTGGCAACTTTCAGCAGGCAGAAGAAATTTATAACAAGGCACTTGCAATTCAACTTAAACAGCTTGGTGAAGTCCACCCCGACACTGCAAATACGTACCGGGTGATTGGTACTTTTTACAATACAAGAAGCGATTATGTCACCGCAATGAAATATCTTGAGAAGGCGTTAGAAATTCAGCAAAAGGTTTATCCTGCAAATCATCCTGAAATAATTGCCACTTTGGATGCTATTGGTACAACATATGCTAACCAGGGAAAGTATGATGAAGCGATTTTAAATGAAAATAAAGCTGTGGCAATGTCTGTTCTGTTTTATGGAGAGAATAGTTCTAAAACAGCAGTGCTGTATAAAAATTTAGGAACAATGTATCGCGAAACAGGAGATGTTGATTCTGCGCTTGATAGGTACGAAAAAGCACTTACAATAAATCAAAGAGTGTTTGGGGAGCAGAGTGTTGATGCAGCTTTAGCTGAAAATCAAATTGGTTTGTTGTTATTGATGAAAGGAGATTATAATCATGCGCTTGTTTATTTTAAAGATGCGGTTGTCATTTATGAAAAGACTTCTTTGGGTGTTCAAATAAATCTTGCTGCTTCTTATAGCAATATTGGTTTATCATACAGTAACAAGAATGAATATGATTTAGCAATGGAATATCAAGAAAAAGCGCTTGCAATATATGAAAAAGTTCTTGGTAAACAGAGTGATGGCACGGCACTTTGTTATAATAATATGGGAAGTATTTGTCAGAATCGTAAGGAATATCAACAGGCATTAAGTTGGTATACGAAAGCACTTGCTATATTTAAAGACCTTGGGGAACAGAATCCGGAGAACACCGCAATTACATATCTTAACATGGGCAATACGTATTTTAAAATTGGTGATTATGACAATGCATATAATTATTTTATAAAAGCAACTAATTCTTATGAACTTCTGTTTGGTGAAAATAGCTCACAGGCAGCGGATGGATATAATGGAATTGGACTTTCCTATTATGGTAAGAAAGAAAATCAAAAAGCAATTGAATACTTTAACAAGGCACTGAATGCGTGGAGCAAGTCGTATTCTTATTCTTCCATTCTTTTTCATACATGGGATTATCTGCGAAATATTAAAGATGGCGATTATGATTTTTATGCACGAGCAATATCTGTGGGAATTAATGCGGCAGAACGCGCGCGGTTAGATGTTTCTTCTGCAAAGCAAGAGTATATGGTCAAAGCTCTTCCATTGTTTTATACAGGAATATTCCTTGAGTCTTCAGCTGGAAATGATGACAAGGCATTTGAATATTCTGAAGCAATGAGAAGCAGGGGGTTTCTTGATCAACTTGGAACGGAAGCTGCTCTTCGGCTTGACGGCGTGACTGATGACGAGCGTACAAAAATCCATGCATTGAATGAAGAAATTACGTTGTCACGTTTTGAACTTGACAGGCAGAATAATATGCCTGTTGATAAGCGTGATGACCAAGCAGAGTTATTGGCAGGCAATAATCTAACACAGGCGGAACAGAAGCTTGCGCAAATTGATGACGCAATTGCCAAGCGTATTCCAAAATACGGTTACTTAAGAAATCCAAAACCTGTTAGTGCTACAGAAGCAAAAAAATGGTGTGGTAAAAATCGGGCAGTGCTTGAATACGTGCTGTGGGACAAGTCAATTGATCCGCAACAAGATTCACCAGCCGCTTTGTATTCATATTGCATCGTTGTTACAGCAGATAAAATAGTATCTGTGCCTATTGACGAAACATATGAGTATTCTAAAGCGGTGAAAGAACTGCGAAACAATATAAGTAATTGTCGGCCGGAAAAAAAATACGAAGACACGCGGAATGATTTATATAAAAAGTTGATTGAACCAGTGATAGATAAAATTCCTGCAGATATTACTAGCATTGTTATTGTTCCGGACGGTTCGCTTGCATTTTTACCGTTTGACATTCTAAGAAAGAATAGTGGCAGTGATGATTTTGGTGAGCGGTATGCAATTTCTTTTTCACCATCTGTTTCGGTGAGCATTCTTTCTGATGTTTCAGATTTAAAGTCGGCGCAGCCTAAGGCACTTGCTTTTGGCGGTGCATGGTATAACAGCCAGCTGACTGAAGATGAACATCGCACGGCCTTTGTTTCGTCTGAAGAAAACCAACGTGGTGCTTCAAAGCGAGGCGCAGGAATTTCAACTCATAAAGGAACAGAAGCAGAACCGTTTAATGACGTTAATCGTGAATACATTATTGAAAAAGCTCAGAAAGAAGGAGCGGGAATATATTTTGCCGACCAAAGTTTTGAGTGGAACGATTTGCCGGGAACGCTTTCGGAAATAAAAGTATTACAAAAAGAAGTCTTTACAGAAAAGAAAATGACGCTGTATTCCGGAGAAAGTGTGGCTGAGGAAACAATAAAAAAACTTTCAGAGCAGAAGAAATTGCAAACATATTCAATTGTCCATCTTGCATGTCATGGATATTTTGACAACACGGTAAGTGACATGTCGAGCGTCGTTTTTTCAGAAGTGTCTGGTTTGCTCAAGGATAAATCTTCTGATGATGGATATCTTACTGTTTCGGAAACAGCGTTGCTTGATTTTAATGCGGATATGGTGTGTCTGTCTGCGTGTGAAACGGGTCTTGGTGAAATTAAGAGAGGCGATGGCATGGTAGGATTATCTCGTGCATTTATGGTTGCAGGAGCACATCATGTTGGCGTAAGTTTGTGGAGCGTTGATGATGAGGCAACTGCATCATTTATGTGCAAAATGTATATGCTTGTTCAGGAACAAGGAATGACATATCGAGATGCATATCAGAAGGTCAAGGAAGAATTTAGGAAGGATGAGAAGTGGTCAAATCCTTTTTATTGGGCAGCCTTTACTTTGTATGAATAAATTTTAAATTATGTTTTTCATTTGAAATTGCAACTGCATTGCATGAAGTTTGTCGGCTTCATAAAAAGCAATGCAGTTTTTTATGTAATAAAATTATTTCTTTACAATCAGTTTATATATAATTGCCGCAAGCGCTCCACCAACAAGTGGTGCTGCAATAAACACCCATACTTGGCGAAGAGCTTCACCACCAAGCAAAAGTGCCGGACCAAAGCTGCGTGCAGGGTTTACGGAAGTGCCGGTGAGAGGAATGCCAAGAATGTGAACAAAAGCAAGAGTCAAACCGATGACTATTCCTGCGATGTTGCTTGTTTTTTCATTTGAAGTAACGCCAAGGACAGTAAATACAAAAACAAAAGTAAGAATGACCTCAACAAGGAAAGCTCCGCCCATGCTAATGCCGACATATGACAGTCCGCCATATCCGTTTGCACCAAGACCAATGTCTGTTACGCTGCCAATGTTTGCAGTTTTGATAATTGCTACAAGTAGTGCTGCTCCTGCAATGCCTCCAAGAAACTGAGCAATCCAATAGCAAACGGCATCTTTAAATGAAATGCCTTTGTTAATAAGAACGCCAAGCGTTACTGCAGGATTTATATGGCAACCAGAAACTCCGCCGATGACGTATGCCATTGCAACAATTGAAAGGCCAAATGCAAGCGCAATGCCAAGAATGCCGAGCTTGCCGTCAATGCCACCAGAAAGTGCTGCTGAGCCGCATCCAAATAGAGTAAGCACCAGAGTGCCTAAAAATTCTGCTGAATATTTCTTCATTCCTTTTCCTCCAATAGAAAATTTGTGATATGGTAAAGAATAACATGAATAATCAGGAACTGCAATAAAAATGTATTCTGCGCGTGAGATTCATTTGTATGGAATGGTTCAGCAGTTGAGTTTGAATTTTTGGGAATAAAAAAACGCAGTACAGTAAAATACGTATAACTGTGCTGCGTAAAATAAATATAAAAACAGGAGATACTATTTATTTTCTTTAAAAATATTTTCGTTAAAGAACAGAAGAATGATGCCACCAATGCAGCAAAGACATGCGGCGATTACAGCAACAAGACGATATCCTAAACCGGTATTTGTTACAACTCCGTTAATAGTTTTTACACCGATTGTTGCAAGTGAAGAAAATAATAGCATGGCAAGACTTTGTCCCAACTTGAAACAAAAAGTTCGTGCGGCAAAGAACATGCCCTGTCTACTTTCGCCGGTGACTTTAGAATCGTACTCAGCGCATTCAGCAACCATTGCTTGCGGCAGAATGCCAAAAATTGCCATAGGGAATGAACTGATGACAACAAGAATGATTGCCTGAACTGTTGTGGGAATATGTGTATATTTTCCGGTAAGTGCAGTGTATGCAAAGGCAATGGTAAAGATGATGAATGCAAGTATAACCATGCGTTTTTTTCCAATTTTTTTTGTCATAAGATTGATTGGCAGATAGAACACCAACGAAAGTGCTGTCATTCCAACGAACATAGGCATGAAATAAGATTCTGGAAGTTTTAACAATGAAGTTATAAAATAAGGAAGTCCTGTCTGGAACATAGTCAGTCCAATCCAATAAAAAATATCTGAGCCGACAAAGATGCGGAAGTTTTTATTTTTAAAAGTTTTACCAAGTGATTGGAACATATTGCCTTGTACCGGAGCTGCATCGACGTAATCTTTTTCTTTGATGGTAAATACCGGAACGTACATACAAATTAGTGAGATTACTGCAAGAATTGAAAACGCAATGCGCATTGCAGTGATGCGGCCGAATGTAGGCGTAAGCGCGTTCCAAATTGTTGGGGCGCAATATGCAACTGCTGTTCCTGCAATAAAGGTAAGCGATATTGCTGTTGAAGCAAGCATGCGTTCACCTTCGGTATGGGTGATTTCTGAGTAGAGCGCTGTATATGGAGTGCAATATAAAGTAATTGCCATATAATATGCCGCGACAAGTACGAACAACCATACTGCGTTAATGGTACTGGTGTGGTTTACCGGCGCGCAGAACACAAGCACGGTGATTATTGCAAAGGGAAGTGCGGACCATTTTAGAAACGGTATGCGTCGGCCGATTGATGATTTGCAGTTGTCAGACAGAGAGGCAACAAGCGGATCGGTGACGGCGTCAAAGATACGACCAAATGCAGTGATGACACCAATAATGGTGAGCAGTCCTAAGAAAACGCGACCTTGTAGAATAAATACAGTCTGACCGTCTGCAATTGATTGTGCATCAGGTTGATAGAAGTATACAAGCCAACTGCCGATAATTCCTGAAAGCAGTGCCCAACCAAATTGCCCTATGGCAAAAAGCCAAGTTTTTCCTCTTGATAAAGATTTCATTGAATTCCTCCTCGAAATTGACTTTCGTCATTTAAGTGAATTGATTATCATACTGACAAGCAGTTCCATTTGGCGTTGAGCGGAAATACTTTTGTCCATATATAACATTTCGCCTGATAAAGATAATTTTTGGGCAAGACTAAACAGCGCGTGCGTTGCAGTAAAATAAATTTCTTCATCGGTTACATTGGTGATGTGAATTGAACCATCAGCACGTCCTTTTTTTATTGCTTCCATAGTGATGCGCTGTGGTCCGATGATTGTTGCTTCATAAGCGGTAAGCTGCTGCGGCATGACACTCTGACGTTTTATATATGCGTCAAAATAATAAATGAAGCGGAAGAATTTTCCTTCAGTTAAAAACATTTTTGGGAAAACCGAGAGAAGTTCGTTGAGTTGTGCAAGACCGGTAAGCGTTGCGTATGTTTCAGGTTCAAATATTTGGTTATAGGTTGCTTCTTCTTTTTTCCATGCATATGTTGCGCATTCGATTGCAAGCATGTCTTTTGTTGAAAAGTAGCGGTATAGCGAAGCTACGCCAATTTCTGCATTCTCTGCAATCTTATCCATGGTGATTGAATCAATTCCATCGTTAGAAAATAAATCGTATGTTCGCTCAAGAATGCGATCTATGCGAGAAGCCTTAAGTTCTTCTTGCTCTTGCTTTCTTTTTTCAGCAGCCTGCATATATATACTCCGTTTTTTTGAGGTGAGCAGCAAGCTCTACAGCGTGATATGCCCCGTTGTAAATGCCTGCGCGTTTTGCACTGATAATTGCTTTGCACATATGTTCAACTAATTCCGGATGTTCAATGAACTGAATGATTGTTGATTTTGCCGTTTCAAGTTCATAGCATTCTGGAGTGCCGTCACCGATTTCTGCAGCACGGATGGCACCCCATTTTTCATGGCCACCAACATGTTGAATCATCAGTTTAGGAACAGGATAGAAGGCGAGTTCACTTGGTTTTGTCATGAGCACATCACATGAACGCATTAGTATGTTTGTTGCATATACTGCTGCAAAAATATCTTTGTTGCAGAATACGTGAATTCCACGTGCATAGATATCTGAAGGTGATTTGCTTGCAAGCGCATTCTTTGCAAAGGATTTTGTTTCTTCCCAGTTATCAAAATGTTTTTGTGTAAGTTTTTCTATATCAGGAATTTTTTGAGTAAAGAAATTCCAAACATTGCTATAGTCGCCAATATTTAAGTAGAGAACTGCCCGACATGATTTTATGTAAGGAATAAGTGTTTTGATAAGCTCGGCAAAATAATTTCCTTGCGCGCCGGCACCGCCTATGGTAAGCAGGAAGCGTATTGGCTTGTTATGTCGAAGTCTGTCTGTTCGCGCGGCACAGTCTTTTTCAATGTTGCGTACTAGTTCATCGTCAATATAATGCCCGGTGTATACAATGTCATCATTGCCCATCGGCTTGAGTATTCTTTTTTTGTCAAAGCCTTTGAGCGTGCGGTAACCAAAATATGATGATGGTGTCTGGACTGTATGCAGCGCTCCCTGCGAAAGATGTAATGCCATTGGCCAGTTATCCGGAATTGCATTTACTACGTGTGTCATTCCTGCGTGAACTGCTGCTTGAGATGGCCAAGAATGTGTGGCTATGTATGGAGTATCTTTTGGCAAGTCAGTAAACAGAGGTGTCATAAGCTCTGTTGTCTTTTGATCTCCTGCATTGTAGGTAAGTTTTTTAAAACCTTCGCTGTTAAGCGGTTCCCATACCAATGTGTTAAAAAGTTTATATTTTTGGGACAGACGGGAACCAAGTGAATACAAATTATTCTGATACGAAATAATTTTTGTGCATGTCGTTGTTGGAAATGAATTTAAATCGAGCCAAAGTGGGGTGTATCCCAATTTATGCGCAGCAGAAGCCATTGCCATTGAGATTCGATAGTGGCCGAATCCCATGCGTATGTTTCCGATGATAATGCTTTTTTGTGGTAACTTTTGCAAAGGATTGTCTGACAGCACAAGCACCTTTACGCCCATTGCTGGAGTAAGCACTGGATTGTCAATTGCAGCAAGATGATATTTTGTGTTGCGGTCATCACCGAATTTCTTAAGGAATTTCTGTTGCTGCTTTGCCGCATTGCGAATTGTTTTTTCGTCAATTATGTTTCCAAAAATGACAGATGTTTTGTCTTGCATTTTTCCTCCTGCAAATTATATTCTTGAAACAGAAAATATTGTTATTGAATGTCTTTCTGCCGTAAGTATATTTTGCGCAGAAACAGTTGTATGCATAACTTCTGGCGTAAGCGAAGCATTCTCCGAAATTCCACATAATGATAAAAAATTGTTCTTTGACAGAGAAAAAGGCTTGTCTGCAAGATTGATAATTCCGCAGAATGTCTTTGACTTGCTAAAAATGCAAATGGTATTTTCTGTTATGTTGACAAGACCAAATTTTTCGCCGGCAAATTTATTATAGAGCGCAGTGATATTTGCAGTAAGCGGTGTGGGTTGTTCTGTCATATCATCGGAAATCATGAGCTGTCCTGCAAACAAAAAGTTGACAAGTGCAATAAGTTCTTTTTCTGTGTTGGTAAGTGTTATGTTTGTGTCACGTAGAAAGATGACATCCGGGTCGTTGACGTAGATGTTTTCATTCCAGAAGGAGTGCCCGAGCGTGCTTTTCATGTTTACAATGGCGCCTGGCCGGCCGCTAAAGTGAATGTGCTTCAAGCTGTTTATATCCCAAGTTTCTTTTGTGTCAGGTCCGATGCGAGAAAGAGGCAAGTAGTTGAATGAAGTTTCAAACGGCATTCCGCAACCAAGGTAGACAATTGTTTCGCCTTTGTTGTTTTTGGTGCGTGCGGTAAGTGTTTTCAAAGCGCGATTATTCCATTCGTACGCGCTGCCGCCGTTCTTAAAACAGCCGTTAAGCATTCCGGCATATAAGAAATCAAGTTTTATGTATCTGAATCCCCACTCATTTATAATGCGATTCATAAGTGCGTCAAGATATGAAAGAACAGCATCGTTGCTTAAGTCCAGGCAGAAAAATGAATATGGGCGTGCCGGTTGAGCCTTGCCTGCAAAAGCTCCCCAGGTAGGATTAAAGCCTGCTTCGACAGGTTTGCCTTTTTTATTACGCAACATCCAGTCGCTGTGTTCTTTGCGGAAGTCTGAACGCCAGTCAACGAGAAATGGAGCAATCCACAGTCCGGGAACATATCCTTCTTTGGCAATTGATGATGCAAGAGCCTGCATTCCTTTTGGAAAGCGATGTGTGCTGTATTGCCAGTCGCCTACACTTTTTTCCCAGCCGTCGTCAACTTGGAAGACGACATTTTTTGTCTTTGGCATGATGTATGTTTTTACAAAGTTGTCATTTTTTGCAATTGCATATAAATCAGCGGCAATAAGATTTTCATTTATGTTTGCATAGTGGTTGTACCAAGACTCCCAGCCGCCGGTTATAATCTTTTGCGGAAAGAGACTCAATTCTTTGCACGAGGCAAAGCGGGTGTCTGATGGAGATGTATAAAGCGAAGCAATCACCGCGGACAGTTCAAAGAAATTGGTGACAGAGAAAATTGAAAGCTCCGCAACAATATCATTGTCTTTCCAAGTCTTACCGGCGGCGTCAATGCTACAGGTAAGGATTCTATCCTTTCTATTTATAGTAAATTCTACCGGAGGAAGACAAGAAGCGGCACTCTGTGAAATAAGACTGTTGCCAGTTGATGCGACAACAAGATAGGTGCTGCCCCATCTGAAGTAGATGATGAACTGTCCGGTGAGCAGCTTGCTTCGTTTGCGCACTGATACCGGAGAACCGCCTGGCATGGTGATGTAGTTCTTGAATTGTGGAATAAGGGGCAAAAAATCTTTCTGATATTTTCCACAGTTTGTTTCACCGCCAAATCCCCATGACTGCCATCCTGTTCCATAAAAGGAAAAGTCATGTGAAAGGCAATATGACTTTTGTTCCTCAGAAACGACTGTTTGATTTATGAGCGAGGTAAGTGTTGGCGCAGCAAAGATACGTTTTGCTTTGTCTGCAGTTGCTTTTGTTTCGAGAGCATGAGGATGATAGTAGTGCGTGCTTTTAAATACGGTGACTGTCTTTCCTTCTGCTTCTACCGGAATTGTGGTGATTGTTGCGATAATGTCAGCCAGGGTCATACAGTAACTCCTTGATGGTGTGCCACACTGATAGTATTGCTATCATGTTGATAATTTAAGTATCTCACCACTTTCTGCGGTTGTCAAGAAAATTCATACAATATTCTTGCTTGCCACAATATATTTTTTCCATTAGAGTAATGGCAGAAGAAATTATGGAAGTTGCATTATATTTAATTCCTGTTCCGCTTGGTGAAACGCCTATAGATAGCGTATTGCCGCCGTACAATAGAACAATCGTTTCGCAGATAAAATATTTCATTGTGGAAAATACGCGCTCTGCAATTCGTTTTCTAAAGCAGCTTGATGATTCTATAGACATAGGTTCCCTTTCGTTTACAGAGCTTAATGAACATACCGATGTATCTACCATAAGCACCTATCTTGATCCGCTTATCCACGGTAAATCCATGGGCGTCATTTCTGAAGCAGGGTGTCCGGCTGTGGCAGATCCCGGAGCTGCAGTTGTTGAGATGGCGCAAAGGAAGAATCTTCGTGTCATACCGCTCGTCGGGCCTTCTTCAATGATTATGGCAGTAATGGCAAGCGGCTGTAACGGACAAAATTTTGCTTTTAATGGATATCTTCCAGTCAAACCAAGTGAACGTGGTGATAAAATACGTCAGCTTGAAATTCGCGCGCAGCGAGAACAGCAGACTCAACTTTTTATAGAGGCACCGTATCGCAATGTGCAGATGCTTGAGACATTGCTCAAAGTCTGCCATCTGGAAACAAAAATTTGCATTGCTGCGGGAATTACTTGCAGTGAAGAATTCATTCATACTCATACTGTTGCTGAATGGAAAAGTCTGCCGATGCCTGACATAAACAAAGTGCCTGCGATTTTTCTTTTGTACGTTCCGGGGAACTCACTGCGAAGCGGTAGCCCTGCGCCAGTAAAGAAGAACGCTTCGCGCACCCAACACTCATCAGCAAAAAAAAATACTGATGATGCGGTGCAGAAAAAAGGTCGGCGCTTTTAGAATGAGTATTCTTGTATTTATGGGAATTAAACATTGCGGAAAATCTACTCAGGGAAGATGCATTGCACAGAAGTACAATGTGCCGTTCTTTGATACAGATGATGTGATTGCAAAGCAGACAAAACTTTCGCCACGTGAACTGTATACACAGCAAGGTGAATCCGCTTTTAAAGTTGCTGAATGTGAAGCCTGCAAAAATATTCTGAGCCAGATAGATGACAGCGGAACAGCGCGAATTACCGCTGTTATTGCGACGGGTGGTGGCATCTGCACAAATAAAGATGCACTTGCGGCTCTTGCAGGTACAGTGCAATTTATTTTTTTACAGTCGCCGGAAAAACTTGCTGCTGACCGCATTGTTTGTGAATCCTCTGTTGCTCCAGATGGTACGATTTTAAATATTCCTGCATACATTGCAAAAAAAAGCCCGCACTCCATTGCTGAAGTACGGGATATTTTCCATTCGTTTTATGAAGAACGAATTAAACTCTATTCAGAAATAGCAACGGTCACGGTAGAAATGCTTGACGCGCCTGTTCAAGTGAACACTGAGCGCATTCTTAAAGCAGTTCAAACGCTTGCGCGGTAACTGTTACTCATTATGACACTGACCGCAATTGCCTGAGCAGTTGCCTTCGCATTCATCGTCACTTTCACAGCCACAACCGCATCCGCAGCCAGAAGACTGCTTGAGTTCTTCCTCTGTTGCATCACGGACTTCCATGACTTCAATGTCAAAGTGAAGGTTTTTTCCGGCTAGCTCATGGTTTCCATTTATAGTGATTGATTCGTCTGTTGTCTTTTCTACAGTGACAATCTGCGGGCCCATAGGCGTTTCTGCCTGGAACTTCATACCTACTTCAATCGGCACAGATGTATCAAACTGGCTGCGTGGTACTTCGACAATCAGCTTTTCGTCATATTCGCCATAGCCGTCTTTTGCAAGAATAAGGACAGAAATTTTGTCACCGGGATTTTTACCTTCAAGCGCTTCTTCAAGTTTTGTCAGAAGATTTCCGTTTCCATGAACGTACTGGAGAGGATCAGTTTTTGTTGAAGCATCGAGAAGTTTTCCTTCGTCATCTTTAAGCGAGTAGTTTATAGTAACTACTTTGTCTTTTGCTATCTGCATGTAATCTCCTAAATGAATACGCTACTGTAGCACATTGAGTAAATCTTTTCTACCGGCGGTTTCTAGCGCTTCGCGGACAAGGGCGCGGTTTTCAATCTTGTCAAACTGAAGCAACGCTCGTTCAAGTCTGCGTTCATGCGCACCTCGCGCAACATACACTTCCTTGAGCGAACCGTCTTGATTCTGCTCATGTGGATTAAGACCTGTGTAGTACATACAGGTAGCCAAACTTCCTGGTGTGGGATAAAAATCCTGCACTTGGTCGGGGACAAATCCTGTTTTTTTAAGATAGAGCGCGGTTTCAATCGCTTCATTCAGTCCTGCTCCCGGATGACTTGCTATGTAATATGGAACAAGATACTGTTTTAGGCCAAGCTCTTTGTTTATCTTTTGATATTCTGCTGAAAATTCCTCATACACTTCATGTGTACTTTTACGCATGAGTGAAAGTACGTTGTTGCAAACATGTTCCGGAGCAACTTTGAGCTGTCCGCTTATATGATACTGACACAACTCCCGGAAGAATGTGCGGTCTTTGTCCATCATGAGATAGTCAAAGCGTATGCCGCTTCTGATAAAGACTTTCTTTACTCCTGGAAGCGCGCGCAGTTTCTGTAGTAATTCAACATATTCACTGTGGTCAACTTTTACGTTTGGACATGGATGCGTACCCATGCAGTCACGGTCAGGACAGGCGCCGTATTTTGCCTGCTTGTCACAAGCGTCATGGCGGAAGTTTGCAGTCGGTCCGCCTACATCATGAATGTATCCCTTGAAGTCAGAGTCTTTGGTGAGTTGTATTGCTTCACGCAAAAGAGATTCATGACTCCGTGACTGGATCCGCCTTCCTTGGTGAAAAGTGATTGCACAGAATGAGCATGCTCCAAAACAGCCGCGTGAACTTACCAGGCTGAATTTTACTTCTTCAAGCGCGGGTACTCCGACTTTGCCGTTTTCTGCAGGAATATCATACATTGGGTGGTAGCGTCTGGTGAACGGCAGTTCCATTACGCGGTCAAATTCTTCTGTTGTAAGCGGAAAGGCCGGCGGTTGCTGCACAATGAAGCGTCCCTCTGCCTGCTCAATGAGGACGTGTGCATTTATTGCATCTGTATTTTGCTCTTGAATGAGATATGATTTTGCAAATAATTCTTTGCTCTGAGGAGTGTCTTGGTGTATGTCCGCAAATTGTGGCAGGCGGATTGACATGTCGTGAGGAACATGAAGCGTGTCGATTGCCGGGCGGCTACCTTCAAATGCAAAAACATGTGGCGGAAGTTCACTTTCTCTTCCTGTATACCAGACTGTGCCACGTACGTTTCGTATCTGTCGCACCGGAACACCGTTTTTTAAAAGTGCTGCAATTTCCAGCATTGCGTGTTCCCCCATTCCGTACATGAGCAAATCAGCTTTGCTGTCGAGTAGGACAGAATGCTTTATGGTATTTGACCAATAGTCATAATGCGTTGTTCGCCTAAGACTTGCTTCGATGCCGCCGATAATGACAGGCACGCCTTTGTATGCTTCACGGATTTTTGCGCAATACGCAATGAGTGCGTGGTCAGGACGGTGACCGGCAACTCCGCCGTGGGCATATGCATCTTCTGAACGAGGTTTGTTATTTGCCGTATAGTTTGAAACCATGCTGTCCATGGCACCGGCAGAAACTAGAAATGCTAATTTTGGTTTCCCGAGGACCATAAAAGATTCTGCGGAATGAAAATCTGGCTGGGGAATGATACCAACAGTGTATCCATGAGATTCGAGCAACCGGCCAAGAATTGCGGCTGCAAATGAAGCGTGGTCTACATATGCATCGCCTGACACAAAAATAAAGTCAAGTTCTTCTATATGACGTTCAGCTAAATCAGCTTTTGTGACAGGCAGAAAAGGAAGAGGCAACGATTAGAATTCCTGGACGACTTCAGTCACTTCAGGGCATGTTTCCTTAAGGAAACGCTCAACGCCCATCTTGATGGTCATGGTTGCCATTGGACATGAACCACATGAACCGGTAAGACGCAGATGCACTTTTTTATCTGCATCGATTGAAACAAATTCCATGTCACCGCCGTCTGCCTGGAGCTGCGGGCGGAAAGCATCAAGCGCTTCTTTAACTTTTGATTCAAGTGTTTCGTCTGCCATTTTTTATTTCCTCTACTAAACGAGTTATCCCTGTGGCATTAACATACAAGTTTTTTAGTATTTTGGCTATAGGGTTTTTAGTAAAATTAATCTTAAATAATATATTTAATTTACGCGTTGAAAACTAGAGATTTTGGTGTTATTATTATAGTGAACATAAGATTTATGTTACGGAGGTTTTTTATGAAAAAGATGCTTTGCAGTGTTGTTCTTCTCTTGTCTGTAGCAGCGTTTGTTTTTGCGCAAGCAGACATCTCTCTTCCTGCAGAAAATACGGATACTGCTATTGCGGAGCCAGCCGCTTCTGAAGCAACAGCAACAACTGATGAACCGATAGCGTTTAATTCAGAGGCTGTTGTTACTCCAAAAGAAACAAAACTTGCTCTACCAATCATTCTGAATATTCTTCCTGCATTTGGTGTAGGTTCATTTGTTCAGCATGATAAGTTGGGCGGTTGGATTCAAGTTGGTGTTGATGTTGTGGCGGTGGGTTGTGCCGCTGTAACGGTAGTGTATGTGGTATCGGGTTCGCTGGCTGCAGCAATGGGCGGTATGGCTGGTGCTATTTTTAGCGGTGGAGATGACGCGTCTACAAAGGAAGCTGCAAACGAAGCGGGAGGTTCCATTTTTAATGCAGCTAACTGGTTCCTTATTTCAACAGTGTCGCTCGGCGTATTCAGTGTTGCCTGGGGAATTGTACGTCCTATTATGTTTAGAAAGGCGTATATTAAATCACATGATATGGCATCTGGCAGAAATGCCCCAACATTTGCCGTGCTGCCGGTAATTGAACCTGGCAAATACGGTGCTGTTGCATTGTTTAGATACTGATAGTCAATTATTTTTGCTTTAGTTTTATCTGCGGATTGTGCCTAAAGACAATGGCCTGTCCGCAGATTTTTTTGTCTTGCTTACTGTAGAATTTCTTCTATAACTTGGCTGGTTGTTTTCCCGTAATACAAATAACCATACATTGCCGCCGCAGAAACGACTTTTCTTCCGTACTCGCGGGTTTCTGCAAACGGGAGCGCTTCAAGAAATAAATCCTTTGGAAGCGTGTTTGTGCCAAATTCCAAATTAGCGCTTTTTACCCAAGTGCGCACGCGTGAGATGCCACCGTTGTATGCAAACACTGCAAGAATTGATGACCCGTCAAGGCGTCTGCGCATTTCCTCAAGGTAGAAACAGCCAAACAGGATGTTTGTCGTGCTGTCATTCAAATCATATTTTTCCATTTGCAATTTGTGTGCAATATCACCGGCTGTACTGCCCATGAGCTGCGTAAGACCGCTGGCTCCTGCATGGCTCACTACCTGCGGATCAAAGAAACTTTCACTTCTGATGAGCGCATACAAAAGATATTCCGGTGTTTTAAAACGTTGGCATGCATCTGAAGCCGCGTCATGGAAATTTTGTGGATACACAAGTTTAAGCAAATCTTCATCAGGAAGAATTTCGCAGTTATTAATCTTTTTTGCTGCAATGCGCAGGCTCTTTTCATAGAAATCATTTCCGGAACTGCCACCCTGCTGCAAAAAGCTCGCAATTTTTTTTACGCACGCAACGCTTATTTGCGAAGAAAATTGCTGCCATTCAGGATAAATATATTCGCCAAGACCGAAGTCTGCATACCCTGACAGTAGCTTTTCTTCTGCATCATTTTTTGTAAATGAAGCAGGACTGTTGGTGCGGTAGAGAATGGTGTCAAATTTATCATCGGGGATTGAAAGTTTTTTTGCAGCCAAGAGTCGATAATATAAGTCGGAACCACTTGAAAGCGCACGTGTATACAATGCCGTTTCTGTTTCTATTGCAGAAGCATTTGGTGAGCTTACAAAACCTGATTCAATAAGCCGCGCCGTAATATAGCTGTACTTTGCAACAATCTCATCGCTTGCGTATCCATCAAGCAGTTTTGCTGTCTGATAAAAGTCTGTCCATAAATGTTGTGAAAGGAGACGCACAGAAAGCGTGTCAAAGAAGTCATCATAGTAGGAAGCATCGTGCCAGCTTTTACGGTAAGATTCCACCGCGGATATAGCTGCTGACGTTGAGATTTTAAGCTGCGTGTTGAGGTAATACCAGAGCGCATTATCGTAGCTGTTGTCTGCTGTCGTTGTTTCCATTGCTTTCTTAAAACGCGACACTGCGACAGAGTCACTATTGTCAGCACGTTCATACAATCTTCCTGCATAAAAATAAGCGAAGAATTTTGATTCGCCGGAAAGTTTCCTTGCAAGGTTATCAAAGAAATATGCGTTCTGAAGATAGTCTGATGAACCGTAGAGACTTGCTTTGCCGGCATCGCTTATGATAAATGGCGAAAGATTGTCATTTGCGTTTGCACATACCGTTCTGATATTCTCGTATGCAATGCCATATTCTTGGCGGTACACTGATGCCCTGAAGCGGATTTCAATCGGAGCGTCAACTACCTTTGTGTAAAGTTTATACTGTTCTGAAGTGAATGGACGTGTAAGACACCACTGGGAAAATTCAGGAGCAAAGCGTTCTATTTTTTTTTCAAAGAGTGCATTGAGATGATAGTACACAAGCTCATTATCTTCGGTAAGGCAGTCAATTCCTTCAGTTAAGTTCATGACCTTTGCATATTCTTCATCATTGTTAAGTTCCCGGCAGGTACGCAGCAATGAATCTTTGTCAGGAAATCTTTTATATAATTCTTCGTAACGCTGTATGCGTTCCTGCACATCGCCGAGTTCTGCATATTTTTCTGCAGCACGTCGCGCTACAAGCGGTGAGCTTTTGTTTATTGATTCTTTTAAAAGACGACTTGCATTGTCTTTGTCACCGGAAGCAAGAGAATTAAGCCCGATGAAATAGCAGGCATCGTCGCCGTATTCCTGCTGCAGGTTTGTACCACCGGCACATCCTGTAGTAGAAAGAGACAGACAGCAGAGAAGAAACAGTAATTGAGAAAAATGTCGGTTGTTCACAAGCGTTCTAAAAATAAAAATCACTCTGCTGGAATAAGAATCGTTGTGCCAGAAATAATGAGGTTAGGATTCTTAATATGGTTGTACTTTGCAAGTTTATGGTAACGCCATGGATTTTTGTAGTACGCATCTGCAATATCCCAAAGTGTGTCGCCCCATTTTATTTTGTACTGAATGTCGGCCGGCTTTTCTACCGGAGCCGCAGGCTGTTCAGGAACAACTTCTGGCGTAGGTGCAACAACAACGGTGTCTTCTACTGCCGGAGCAACAGGTTCTGGCTCTACAGGTGTTTGCTCAACAGGTGCCGTTTCCGGTGCAGGTTCTTTTGGCTCAGCAACAAGCTCTTTGCTCTGCGTGTTGCGGGATTTGATTACATTGATTTTTGAAGGAATGACAAAGAGCACAAGTACCGTTGCAATGATGCAGATGATTGCGCAGATGATGCAGATAAGTACCGGTGTCTTTGTTTTTTGCTCAACAGACTCGCTGTCAGAAGAAGCTATATCGCTGCTGTCTTTGCTGTCAGAAGAAAGATCAACGGGTTTCTTTTCCGCTGTTTCATCAATTGGTGTATTGTCTGTTGGTGTTTCGTTGAAAACAGGTTCCTTGAATGTTGGATCTTCAAAGTAGTCGGTAAGACCAGTTGGAATTGGCGCCGGCTGATCAAAGTCAGGAACGGAATAATCTGATTCTTTGAAAAGCTGTTTTGTTTCTTCCGCAGAAGATTTTTCTTCTATTGAACTATCAGATGAATCTGTAGAAGAAATATCAGTGAAATCAGGAAGGTCAATGTTTGTTTCGTCGCCAGTCGTTTCTACAACCGGTTCACTTTCAGAGGCTGGAATTTCATCTGGAATGGAGTCTTGTTCAGAAATGGTCGGTTCTTTTGCCGAGGTGTCTGAGTCAGAAATTGTCTGTTCTGAAAGAGTTTTTTCATCGTCAGTATTCTTTTCGTCTTCGAGAAAAGTATCTGCGGTAACTGCTTTCTCAAATTCAGACGTATCAAATTCCGAAGGAGAAATATCATCCTTCTTTGCTGTTTCAGAGTTGTTTGTTAAATCATCAAAAGAAAAATCTTCACTGTTTGGAGATGGGCCTATCACTTCAGTATCCTCTTTCACAGTATCGGCATTTTCTTCGGAAGAATTAAGCACATTGGCAGTGTTTTGAATTGAGGCAAGCTCTTCATCAGAAAGAGTCGTGTCATCGTTGTCGGCAACTTCTTGCTCAGTAACGGGAATGTCTATGTCAGGAATATTCGGTACGGCTGCGTCATCTTCCGCCGGCACAACAAAATCGTTTGCAAGAGTGTTGTCATCGGTAAGAATAGGCTCTTCTATTTCAGTAGGAATTTGTTCCTGCTCGTCGATTGAAAAATTAACCGGGTGCGCGGAGCGTTCTGCAAGCGTGCGTGAAACAAGTGTTACCTGCGTTTCGCTTGTTTTGCCTGTTTCGGGGTCTTTTATTTCCGCATTGAGCTCATTTTTTTCATCGAGGCTTACACTCAAGTGCAGGTCTGGTTCTCCATTTGGATGCGGTTTTAAATTCTTTATTTCAAGTGTATCGACATATTCTGCGTCTTCCATTGAAGAATTTGCAGAGCGGTACAAGTCTATTTGAACGGTCGTCTGGTTATCCTGTACGGTTGTCAAATCGAGCAACTTTTCTGCGGCCTTTCCTTCCTCAAGAATGGGATAAAATGAACCGTCCGCGAGCTTTATACCTATGTATTTCATAAAAATACCTCGTTTACATGGTACGCGGTAAACTTGTTCTTGTCAATGTCTTGCGTTGTAGACGGTACGTTTGCGGGGCTTGGCCGGAAATTTGATTTTATAACAAAATAGAAGTATACTTTCAATAACTATTTTCAGAGAGAGCTTGATTTTTAAGGAGTATTACTATGGCAAAGGAATTGAAAGGTTCAAAAACAGAGGCAAATCTTCAGACAGCATTTGCCGGCGAGTCAATGGCAAGAAATAAGTATAATTGGTTTGCGAGCCAAGCACGTAAAGATGGTTATGAGCAGATTGCAAATATATTTGATGAAACAGCTGCTAACGAAAAGGAACATGCAAAGCTGTGGTTCAAGTTGCTTAACGGAGGAATAAAACCTACCGCAGAAAACCTTGCTGCCGCTGCAGATGGTGAAAATTACGAATGGACGGACATGTATGCCAGTTTTGCAAAAGTTGCGCACGAAGAAGGCTTTGAGGCGATTGCAAAATTGTTTGAAGGCGTTGCAGCAATTGAGAAGACACATGAAGAGCGCTATCGCAAACTGCTCGACAATGTAACAAAGGAATGCGTGTTCAGCAAAGATGGTGATGTAATCTGGCAGTGTGGCAACTGTGGACATATCTGCGTTGGCAAGAAAGCGCCGGGAGTTTGTCCGGTGTGCGGACATCCGCAGTCATTCTTCCAAGTTCGCGCAGAAAATTACTAAAAAAAATGCCCTGCTTCTTTGGAAACAGGGCATTTTTATTTTAAAGAAGCCGTTCTAGTATTTGTAAATATATTCAGTTATTGCTTGAAGTTCATTAACAGTGCTGCCAAATTTTTCGCTTACCATATAGGTGGTGATTTTTGTAGGGTTGCCGTTTGCATCATTTTTATAAATGTTGCGCTCGGTAAGTGTGTCTTCATAATAAACCTGAACTTCTGAAATAAATCCTTTGTCGTCATATTTATATACTGATTTGCCGGTAGAAGTCTCTGTGCTGTCAAATGTTTCAATCTGGCTGAGCAAACCTTTGTCATTGTAGGTGTAGACTTTCTTCACATCGAGTGAACCGTCTTCGAAATATTGTGCTTCTTCCGCCAGTTTATTTGCATCGTTGTTCTTGGTGATTGTTTTTGAAAGCAACTTGCCGTTTGCATCGTAATAAGATTCATCTGTCGTGCTGCCACTATACTTGTAGATTGTCTTGCCCGACAATTTGTTGTCTTTGTCAAATTCAGACTCTTCTTTGAGTTTGCCGGCTTCGTAGACCATCATGGTTTTCCAGACAACGGCGTTTGTTGCATCGGTGAACACAGAAGAAACAAGGTTGCGGCTTGCGTCATATTGATAAGAAATCTTGTCTATGATTACGTCCTTTGCATTATACTCTGAAGTTTCTGTTTCAAGCCCTGTTGCATCGAACACGTGTACATATTTTGATTTTGGTGAGCGGTAGAATTCTCCGAATTTCGCTGTTACGGAATAGTCTGTTTTTGTATAGGAAGTGACTTTTCCCGCTGGTGTAAATGCTGAAGAATCAAATGCAAATGCGCTGTATGCAGTTACTGCTATAAGAGCGGTAAGGATTAATTTTTTCATAATTCCTCCAAAGAATAAATATCATTATTAGTATACACCAAAATGTACTGCAAAAGAAGCCCCTTGAACTGTTTTTTACTTGGAAAGGGTGACAGAATCGCGGTACAGTTCGTTTCCGTCGGAGTCGAAGTACACAAGCTGAATATCATTTTTGCCGACAGTCACATCAAGCCAGCCGTTCTTAGTGTTTTCTTCCCAAATTGAATAGGGGGAGTTGTAATCTGTACGGTCATCAAGCGGACCGCCCATTGCTCCGCAGATTGCGTATGTTATTCCGTCCTTTTTAAGCACATTCATCAGGTGGTTGTGCCCGCTGAGCACTAAATCTACGTGATATTTCTCAAAAATAGGACAAACTTCTTTTATCATCTGCGGAATGTCATACCATTTTGCATTTGTTTCGGCTTCAACGTAACCGCTTGAGACATAAAAACAGTGCGACATTGCAATGACTGTATCTGACTGTGGAATTGATTCAAGCTGGGTGATGAGCCAATTTTTTTGCTGAGCCGTAAAGTCCTCTGTTCCCCACAAAAGATTTAGAATGATAAAATGCGTGCTTCCTGAATCAATGCGATAATACGGGCTTGCCTTTGGTCCGTCGTTAAAGTATGTCTGGAAAATCCATTTTGCATCGACAAGAGAATCATGATTGCCCATTACCAAGCGTACCGGAGTCTCTGTAAGATATTTGTTAATATCGCTTACTACGACTTCATATCCGTTTGGAATATCGCCCTGGTCGCTTATATCGCCTAGAATAAAGAATGCATCGTACTTACGGCTGTTTACTTGCTCCATGATTGCCGTGCGTGACTGCGGATTGCAGTACGTTGCGTTCCAGTGAGGGTCTGAAGAAACGGCGAAGTGTGTGATGACAGGAGCATTTTGTATAGGAAGCATGTTTTTTACTACGCTGTGGTTCTTTGGAACATAGTGACCGGCTTTTGCGGTGACCGTTAATTTCCACGCGGAAAAACCAATGCAGCCAAAACTTGCTAGTATGGATAAGCAGGCAAATATGATGGTAACTGTTTGCTGTCTTTTGCTAATGTAATAGAAGAGAACTGCCAGACCAAAAAAAAGTGGCGGCACTAGCAGCAAAAACTCCGCGGTATGGAATTGTTCGCCGTACTGTGGATTCCATTTGAACAGACCGCTTGTGCCGGTGCGTGTATAAAACCACACTAGAAACAGGGCGGTTGCCATTTCTGCAACAAGAGCAATGATGAACGGTAATTTAAGTGACTTCATAGATACCAGTATACCATACATTGCGCCAAAAGAAGTGTCATTGACGAATTTTTGCGTTACCCGTACACTGTCTGTATGGATTTTTATGAACTAAAAGCATTTACCGTGCTGAGCCGCCAGCTCCATTTTGCCAAAGCCGCTCAGCAAGTACATTTAAGTCCTTCCGCATTGAGCCGCCTTATCAGCAGGCTTGAGTCGGAAACTGGAACAACGCTTTTTGACCGTGACAACCGTGAAGTCGCCCTTACTGAAGAAGGAAAGAAATTTGCCGTCTTTGCCACAAAATGTATCTCTGAGCAAGAAGCGTTACTCTCTGCATTTACCAATAAAGCCGATGTGGTAACAGGAACGCTTCACGTGTATGCGAGTGTCACTGCTTGCTACACCATAATGCCGCCGTTTATCAAGCGACTTGCTTCAAAATATCCCGCAATACAACTTTCAGTAGAAACAGGTGACCCCGCTGGAGCCGTTGCCGCTGTACGCGAAGGGCGCGCCGAACTTGGCGTAGCAGCAATACCTGACGAAGGATACGATGCGTTTGACTGCATTCCGGTGCGCACCAGTCCGCTCGTTTTTGCCGCAAGCAGTACCGGTTCCTACGTTGAAGTAAGCGGCAGTCCGCAGGATATTGTTTCGTCAGTGCCACTCATACTGCCAAAGCAAGGACTTGCCCGCAGACGATTTGATTCGTGGACAAAAAGTCGCAACGTGCAACCAATGATTGCCGCCGAAGCGGAAGGAAATGAAGCAGTCATGGCACTTGCAGCGCTTGGATTAGGCATTGGACTAGTTCCTCAAATAGTTCTTGAAAACGGACCGTACAAAGAAGGATTTATCTGTCATAGCGCCGGCAATGCACTTGGTTACTATGACATTGGATTCATTCAAAAGACACAAATAACAGGCCCTGAAAGTCTCAAGCGCATACGACTTGCCGTTACCGATATTCTCCATAATTCAAAATGGTAAAGAGTATTCCCGTAAAATGATGGAAGAAAAGGACATTCTTCACCCAAAAAACAAGTGATGAAATAAATTTTACAGGGACAACATATGTCCCACCTAGTCGCGTATACTGTTTTATGTAAGGCTTGCAAAACCTACGGAGGCAGTATATGACTGAACCAAACATTGTTATTGAATCAAAAACAGAATCTGACGCAAAGCGCTGGGGATTTGTAATAAGCGCAACCGGTCAGCTCGACTACATCGGCCGCATCGAGCAAAACGAAAAAACACTATCGAACACGATTGAAGGAAGCACATACTTTTCCGCAGCGTGGTACACATGGCTTCCAGAAGAACTCCGTGCGGACATCACCGTTCACCTTGAACCGACCGTCACCATTCCAAACGCAGACACATTCGCATACCTCACGCACATCGGCGCCGTCCTCTCTGCAATCGAAGCAAAAGACACCTTGCTCGTCGCAGAACTCATTTCTCGCCGCATTGATATCTTCATGAAGTTTGCACAACTCACCTTGTTCATCATCGAACCCGTTGCCGCGGAATCGTTGTTTGCCCTGCTCTTTGGACGCCTTGGTGAACCAGACAATTATTTCATGCATTATTATTCATGCGGAGGAATGTTCAGCTCCGATGAAGATAACGCCACCATTCTTTTCTACGAAGCCGCCAAGAAACGCCTTGCCCCCGTCCCCGAAAAAGAAACTCCCGCTGAAATGTTCACCCGCTTCTTTAAAACGAACACTCATTTTGAACTCACCATCGGCATCGTCGGTGCAAACTTCCACGACTGGTCTCAAGACGGACTCGTGTACGTTGATGCAATCACGCGCGAAGAAGCAGGCCGTGACTTCGTGCAGAACACCAGCGCCGTCCGCACCGCACGCGACACGCTCTTCTCATCACTCGGCGTAACCGTTCAAGCAGAACCATACAACACTCACGACTCGAATGCAATCGCCGTGTGCATCGATGATGTCCGCGCAAAACTTTCCGGCAACGGTGGCAAAGTGCATGCAGGCTACATTCGTGCCACCGGTGCTGCAATTCTTCGCAAGGCGCTGCCGTCTTGCTACAGCTTCAACGCGTCGCTCGCACGCATCGGGTGCATGCAGGACGGTGCGGCGGGAGTGGTGGTGCGCATTGGGGCGTAGGAAATTACAAATATACGCCCGAAATGAAAAAGGGGCGTATATTTGTAAACACACCAACGGAAAGAGATGTTATACTACTATAATTACTTTTACAAATTAAGGAGTGAATTATGAGAAGCATTGATGAATTTTGTGGTCAGAGAAATGGTTATTCTCGGTCGATTACACTACGTAACAAGCTGATCCCTGTTGGTAAGACACAAGAAAATTTGAAAAGATTGAATCTGCTTGCAAATGATAAAAACCGAGCAGATTCGTATGATGAAGTAAAAGAACTTATCGATGACTTTCACCGTTGCTTTATACAAGATGTTTTGAATGATAAACATTTGAATTGGGTACCATTAGCTGATTCAATCATTGAATATCAGCGAGCTCGTGATGATAAATCAAAGAAAGCGATGCAAGCTGAACAAATGAAAATGCGTAAAGCCGTACAAAAGCTTTTTACGGATGATCCACGGTTTGCAAAACTTTTTAAGAAAGATTTGTTTGATGAATTACTGCCTCAAGCTATAAAAAATGATACATCAGGAATTATTAAATCTAAACAAGATGCACTCCTTGTATTTAATAAATTTAGTACATATTTTACAGGTTTTCATGAAAATCGTAAAAATATGTACTCAGATGAAGAAAAAAGCACAGCAATTGCATATCGTTTGGTGAACGATAATTTTCCAAAATTTCTTGCGAATGTTTCGTTGTATGTATTTATAAAAAAACAGTATCCTGAAATAATTTCCAATACTAAGAATGCGCTTGCTGATTATCTGTCTGGAGTTTCGCTCGACAAAGTGTTTAGTGTTGACTACTTCAATACCGTTATGACTCAGAAAGGAATAGATTTTTACAATACAATCATTGGGGGAATTGCAGCACAGGCAGGAACAGAGAAAATAAAGGGATTTAATGAACAGATAAATTTATTCAGACAGCAACTACCGGATGATGAAAAAAAGAATTTACGTGGAAAAATGACTGTGTTGTTCAAACAAATACTTAGTGATCATGAAACAGCCTCATTTATTCCAGAAAAATTTCAAAATGACCAAGCGGTATATGAAGCAGTACAGCAATTCTACAAAAATCAAGTTCGTAATTCTATTTCGCAGATTAAAACATTATTTACAGAGATGAAGAAGATAGATTCTGATTCTATAGAATTCACACAAATATTTGTTCCTCAGAAAGAATTGACTGCATTCTCGCTTGACCTAACCGGTAATTGGAATGAGATTTCAAACGCTATTTATAATGCTGCTGTTAAGAAGTATGGAGACCCGAATGCGAAAGAATCAATTGCTAAAAAAATAAAAAAGGAAACTGGTAAAGAAATGTTCTCTCTTGCAGAGTTACAAAGTATATATGATGACTATCTACAAGATCATAAAGATGAGCAGAATAGTTCTTATGAACAAAAGAAGATCAATTTTGTAAAAAAATACTTTGGTCTTCAAATCAAACGTACCGCAAAAGATAATGATGAAATAAAAGAAGATGTATCTGTAATTAATCAGATTAATGATCTATACAAGCTTCTTGATTTTGATACTTCGCATAGTTTGCGTGAAGAAAAAGAATCTGCCATTCCGCTTAAGAATTTTCTGGATGCTGTGCAGGATTTATTTCATTATTTAAAACATGTTGATTACCATGGCGAGGCAGAAAAAAGTTCACTTTTCTATTCTGACTTCGATGAAATCATTGAAAATTTATTTGAAGTAGTTCCTTTATATAACAAAGTACGTAATTATGTTACGCAGAAAGTTGGTGAAGAAGAAAAATACAAACTGAATTTTGATTGTCCGACTCTTGCTGATGGATGGGACGTAAATAAAGAGCAAGCAAATGATTCTGTGCTTTTTATGAAAGATAATTTATATTATCTTGGCATCATTAATCCAAGAGATAAAATAAAGTTTGATGGGCCGTTCGATTCTGATGGTAAACCTTGCTATAAGAAAATGATTTATAAATTTTTGCCTGGCCCAAATAAGATGCTCCCAAAAGTATTCTTTTCAACAAAAGGATGTGCACAGTTTAATCCTCCTCAAAGTATTTTGGATGGATATGAAGCGGGTTTGTATAAAAAGGGAGATACGTTTGACAAGAAATATTGTCACCAACTTATTGATTGGTTCAAAGATGCTATTAAAAGACATGAAGATTGGAGCAAGTTTAATTTCAAATTTTCAGAAACTAATAACTATGATGATATTAGCGAATTTTATAGAGAAATATCAAATCAAGGCTATAAGATTAACTTTGTGAATATCCCAGAAGAGTTTATTGATAAAGCGGTTGAAGATGGAAAACTTTTTCTTTTCCAAATCTACAACAAAGACTTTGCAGAGAAAGCAACCGGTAGAAAAAACATGCATACGTTGTATTGGGAGAGTTTGTTCTCTGAAGAAAATCTCAAAGACGTGGTATTCCAATTGAACGGGCAGGCAGAACTTTTCTATCGCCCTGCGAGTGTGAAGAAATTACAGAAGCATGAGGTTGGTTCAATACTGTTGAATCGTACGACAAGTGAAGGCAAATCTATTCCGGATGATGTATACAGAGAGCTTTTTCTTTATAAGAACAACCGGTTAAAGACCAAGCTTTCTTCTGCGGCAACGATACTATTAGAAAGTGGAACCCTTGTTGAAAAGAACGCAAAAATGGAGCTGATAAAAGACAAACATTTTACAGAAGATGTTTATTTGTTCCATTGCCCCATTACTATGAACTTCAAGGCACCTGAGCTAACAGGATTTAAATTCAATGAACGTGTGAGAACATATTTAAAGAAAGATCCTTCAGTTAAGATAATAGGTCTTGATCGTGGTGAACGTAATCTTGTCTACTTGTCGCTTATTAATCAAAACGGTGAGATTGAACTACAAAAGACACTCAATCTTGTAGATCAGAATAGAGGGGATAAAACAGTCTCGGTAAACTATCAAGATAAATTGGTGACTCGAGAAGGAGAACGTAACAGTGCACGTCGTAACTGGCAGACAATTGGCAATATCAAAGAACTGAAGGAAGGATATCTTTCAGCAGTCATTCACGAAATTGCGGAGATGATGGTTAAAGAGAATGCTATCGTTGTTATGGAAGATTTAAACTTTGGATTTAAACGAGGTCGATTCCCTGTAGAGCGCCAAGTCTACCAGAAGTTTGAAGAAATGCTTATTGATAAGTTGAATTATTTGGTATTCAAAGAAAGAGCATCAACTGAAAAAGGTGGTGTTCTGAATGCATATCAACTGACAGACAAAGTGAGTACTCTCGGTGACGTAGGAAAACAGTGTGGCTGGCTTTTTTACATACCTGCAGCATATACATCAAAGATTGATCCAAAAACAGGATTTGCAAATTTATTCATGCTCAAGGATTTGACAAATGTTGAAAAGAAAAGAAATTTCTTCAGTAAGTTTGAGGCAATCAGATATGATAAGGAAACAGATAGCTTTGTGTTTGGTTTTACTTACGATTCATTCGGTGCAACTCCTGATTATAAGAAGAAATGGGAAGTGTATACTCGCGGTGATCGAGTCGTCTACAGCCCAAAAGAACGTAAAACGATAATAGTCAATCCAACAGCAAACTTAAAGGCAGCTTTCGATGCACAGAATATTGTCTGGAATACAGAACGGAATATGTGCGATGAAATTAATTCTGTTTCTGCAGACCGTGCAAATATACCTTTCTTTGATGCATTGTATCGAGCGTTTTCTGTAACATTACAAATGCGTAACAGTGTACCTAATACACAGGAAGATTACTTGCTTTCACCAGTTATGGCTGCTGATGGAACATTCTTCGACAGCCGAGAAGAGCAGTGTAAGGGAACAAAGGCTACCTTGCCAATAGATGCAGATGCTAACGGTGCATACCATATTGCACTTAAAGGGTTGTATTTATTGCGCAATGATTTTGCATTGAATGAAAAGGGATATATCCAAGGAATAAAGAATGTCGACTGGTTTGAATTTGCACAACAAAAAAAATATTTAAAATAAAGGAGAGTAAGTTATGGAAGCGTACTTGAAAATAACGTATCTTAATGATTTTATTTTTTGTCCGCTTTCAATTTACTTTCATCAATTGTATGGCGGTCTTTCTGAAGAATTGTATTACGATACAGTACAAATCGATGGGAAGACCGCACATGCTGCAATTGACGAGCAACGGTACTCGACGCACAAAAACATATTACAAGGAATAGATGTGTATTCTGATGAATACCAGATATGCGGAAAGATTGATATCTTTGATTGTGACACCGGTGTACTGACTGAGCGAAAGAAACATATTGTAACAGTTTATGACGGGTATCTTTTCCAATTATATGCACAATGTCTGTGCTTGCGAGAAATGGGGTATACGGTAAAAAATATCCGTTTCTATTCTAGCGATGATAATAAAGTATATCCAGAACAGTTGCCTGAAGATAATAAAGAGATGTTCCAAAAATTTAATGAAACAATTCATGCCATGCAAAATTTCGATGTAGATACTTTTCATCCTATTAATTCCAAAAAATGTCTCAATTGTATTTATAATGATTTTTGTGATCGGCCTTTATTACAGGAGATGATTTTATGATGTCAACACGAGATTTTGAACAAAAACAAATTCTCTTTGCCTTTCTTGAGGATGGTGAGAAAGTCAGTTTTAAAAATGATAATATCATTATTCAAAACAGTGATGGCGTCACGAAACACCAATCAACATGCTATCGTTTATTTGCCTTGTTTATTTCTGGGCATATCTGTCTTACGAGTGGATTGATGGAACGTGCACAAAAATTCGGATTTACCATAATCTTTATGACATACACCATGCGTGTTTATGCAATATTTCCTGCCCGTGCAGAGGGAAATGTTTTACTTCGCAGAAAACAGTACAATTATGATAAATTTGATATTGCTGCTCATATTACGGCGAATAAAATTCATAATCAAAATTTATTATTAAAAGAACAGCGACATAAGTCTGAAAATGAAAAAAATATAATACAACAATTATCAAGGTATGAAGAAACTGTTCTGAAAGCAAATCAGTCAATCCATGAAATTATGGGTACGGAAGGAATATCTGCAAAATTATATTTTCAAACATTGTTTGCTGATTGTAATTGGACTGCACGTCGTCCTCGTGTAAAACATGATTCATTAAATTGCCTCATGGATATTGGATATACACTTTTGTTTAACATAGTAGATGCACTGCTTGAAATGTATGGTTTTGATACATACGTGGGAATACTTCACCGCGAATTTTTTCATAGAAAATCATTAGCCTGTGATTTAGTTGAACCCTTCCGCCCAATTGTTGATGCCTGTTTAGTAAAGGCATATCATCTTGGGCAAATTCATGAGGAAGATTTCTCAAAAGTAGAAAAACAGTATTTTATTACAGGTAAAAAAGCCGCACCGTATATACAGATGATGCTTCAAGCAATTATCGAATATAAAGACGAATTATTTTTGTATGTACAATCATATTATCGAAATTTCATGCAGATGAAATCTGCTCAGAATTTTCCTGTATTCTATTTAAATGATAAGGAGGTGTGATAAAAAGTAAGTCAGGTGGGCGGTAATTGTGATACACTCGGTCATAGGACCGGGCGGAAACCGGGCAACAGTTCGACATTTCTAATAGAAGCATGACTTCTGGAAAGGAGAATGAAGAGCCGCTGCCGCATCATACAATAGTCCGAGAGACTGAATAGGAGAATGGAACACATTTACCGAACAGACTTTCCGCACCGACCAGAACTGGAGGACACCATGACTTATTTTTTTGGAATCGATTTGCACAAGACGCAGTTCACCGTGCATTACAGGACGGAGGACAGGATTGCAAAGGAAATCGTCCAGTACGCGACTGACGGGGACGGCTATGCCGAATTCCTGAGGCGCATCAGGAGCCTGAGGACGCGTGGATACGAAGTCAGAATCGGAGTCGAGTCGACCGGCAACACAAGGTTCTTCAAGAACAAGGTCGAGCAGGCGGGCGCCGTGGTCACGGTGATAAACACCTTGAAGTTCAAGGTGATCAACGAGTCCACGAAGAAGACGGACAGGCACGACGCGGCGACAATATCCGAGTTCCTGAGCAAGGACATGCTGCCCGAGTCATATCTGTGCAGCAAGGATACGGAGAACATCCGCCGGCTGCTGAAGAGCAGGGAGCGACTGGTGCGTTCGATCGTCGGACAGAAGAACGAGGTGCACGCGCTGCTGGTGAGCATGGGGCTCCAGGACGACCTGCGGAGCATACAAAGCAAAAAAGGGCGCCAGAAAGTTCTGGACACCCTTTCGTCGCAAAGCGACCTCGTGCTCGAAGCACAAACAGTAAAACTGTTATTTGAAATTATAGGCAGGATCGAGGAAAGCGTCAAGAAAGTGGAGGGGCAGCTCCACGGTCTCCTTGACGGCGACGGGATGGTGAGGCGCCTCCTGACAATCAGGGGTTGCGGCCCGATCACCGCGTGGACCATCCGCGCCTATACGGAGGACATCGGCCGCTTCGCAAGCGCAAAGAAATACGCGGCGTTCTGCGGGCTTGTTCCGTGGGTGCAGGACTCGAACCGGACGGTCCACCACGGGAAGATAACGAAGCGCGGGCCGCAGGAGCTGAGGACCGCATTCGTGCAGCTGGTATTGGGAATCAGACGCTGCGGGGACACCGGCAAATGGCGGCTCATGCAGCGGTATGAATATATGAAGAGGGGCAAGGGCAGCGGGAAGTCGATAGTCGCCGCAGCCCGGAAGATGGCGGAGCTCGTGTGGACCCTGCTGACGGACAGGGTGGACTTTGACAGCAGGAGGATGGAGGGGAACTACACTCCCCCTTCGGAATCCCTCGCTGAGCAGGCTGCCTTCGCCTGATTTATAGAAAAAATTGTCAACTCACCTGTTGACTTTTTATAGGAGAAGAAAAATGTTGCTAGTCAGTTATGATATTTCAAATGATAAAGTTCGTACGCAGTTTTCTAAATTCCTTTCTAAATTCGGTTTCCGATTACAGTATTCTGTTTTTGAGATTCACAACAGTGAACGACTGCTTTCTGTTCTTGAACATGAAATAAATGGCAATTATATGAAGCACTTTACAGAAGACGACAGTGTCATTATATTTAATATAGCAGATGATTGTAAGAAAACGACCTATGGATATGCAAAACATGAAGATCAAAGCCTTCTTTTTGTTACATAATTGCAAACCTGGGGTCTTACTGCCATATTTATGGCAAAAAGACGCTGAAACGCCTGTTTTTTGTGTAATAAATGCGGAAAACAGCAATAAACAGTACTGTTGTACAAAAGAAAGAGTTTCAGAGTTATAAAGAATTTCTACTGTTGTAGATAAGAATCGGACGTCTCGCTGTAATGGGTTTCAGAGTTATAAAGAATTTCTACTGTTGTAGATTGGGAGATAGACCCTGACAGAGAAATTGTTTCAGAGTTATAAAGAATTTCTACTGTTGTAGATATGAGCATCGGATTTGCAGTTAGTATGTTTCAGAGTTATAAAGAATTTCTACTGTTGTAGATGAGAAGCACCTTCTTTGCCGTTGCCTGTTTCAGAGTTATAAAGAATTTCTACTGTTGTAGATTGGTGGTGTCACACAAGGAGGATATTCGTTTCAGAGTTATAAAGAATTTCTACTGTTGTAGATTATGAAAAGATTCTGCCGTGCTATCAACGTTTCAGAGTTATAAAGAATTTCTACTGTTGTAGATATTACTGGCATTTGGGCAGAATTTTTGGTTTCAGAGTTATAAAGAATTTCTACTGTTGTAGATTTGCAAATAACACCGGCAAGACAAGTGTTTCAGAGTTATAAAGAATTTCTACTGTTGTAGATAAAATATCATCAAGCACAATGAGGTGTTTCAGAGTTATAAAGAATTTCTACTGTTGTAGATATGCTCGCGCTGAGTGTGTGGTACTCGGGTTTCAGAGTTATAAAGAATTTCTACTGTTGTAGATCTGCTTTTTATACGCTGCCTGACAGTGTTTCAGAGTTATAAAGAATTTCTACTGTTGTAGATCAAGTGCAATTGCCACGGCAATCAATGGTTTCAGAGTTATAAAGAATTTCTACTGTTGTAGATCGTGTCCCAGTCTCCGTACAGTGTGTGCGTTTCAGAGTTATAAAGAATTTCTACTGTTGTAGATGGCTCTACCAGCATGTCGGCATGTGCGAGTGTTTCAGAGTTATAAAGAATTTCTACTGTTGTAGATTAAAAGCCTGCGATGATATTCCCCTAGTTTCAGAGTTATAAAGAATTTCTACTGTTGTAGATTGAAAGAATATCTTGATGTCCTTAATGTTTCAGAGTTATAAAGAATTTCTACTGTTGTAGATGACAATGTAACAACAAATGATTTTAAGGGTTTCAGAGTTATAAAGAATTTCTACTGTTGTAGATGTATGAGTCGTTATATACCCACAATGTTTCAGAGTTATAAAGAATTTCTACTGTTGTAGATCCGTGTTACAGTCTCCCGTGTTACAGTGTTTCAGAGTTATAAAGAATTTCTACTGTTGTAGATACTACATGGGGCGATGTTACCACAATTGTTTCAGAGTTATAAAGAATTTCTACTGTTGTAGATTCTCCTCTCAAATCTATTCCTGATATTTGTTTCAGAGTTATAAAGAATTTCTACTGTTGTAGATTCGCAGAAAGTGTGAACAGATACTTATGTTTCAGAGTTATAAAGAATTTCTACTGTTGTAGATCTATTTCATCTAAACGCTTCTCTGCCGGTTTCAGAGTTATAAAGAATTTCTACTGTTGTAGATTTATTTCTAAATCCTTGTCCGTATGGGTTTCAGAGTTATAAAGAATTTCTACTGTTGTAGATGAGCTGCTTAGGAGCAAGTCAATTCTTGTTTCAGAGTTATAAAGAATTTCTACTGTTGTAGATTTCATTTTCATCAAATGTACAAATACCAGTTTCAGAGTTATAAAGAATTTCTACTGTTGTAGATAAGGAGAAATCAACGACGCTTTCAGGGTTTCAGAGTTATAAAGAATTTCTACTGTTGTAGATTTAACGTCCTCTGGAGACGTTACACTGTTTCAGAGTTATAAAGAATTTCTACTGTTGTAGATGCGGAAGGTGCGGTAGGGAGAAAGGGTTTCAGAGTTATAAAGAATTTCTACTGTTGTAGATATAATCGCATTATATTCTTGCATATATGTTTCAGAGTTATAAAGAATTTCTACTGTTGTAGATAAACTTGTTGACGATTCACATCTTGGTTTCAGAGTTATAAAGAATTTCTACTGTTGTAGATTAAAGGCGGTAGTGCAATGAGAAAGCGTTTCAGAGTTATAAAGAATTTCTACTGTTGTAGATCGTTGACACTCTAATATATCCGTATGTGTTTCAGAGTTATAAAGAATTTCTACTGTTGTAGATTGTCGTATCACGCGGCTTTCACTTTGGTTTCAGAGTTATAAAGAATTTCTACTGTTGTAGATCTGATGCCTCGATGACAGATGCATATGTTTCAGAGTTATAAAGAATTTCTACTGTTGTAGATCAAGATAGTCAAGATGACCGAGCGAGAAGTTTCAGAGTTATAAAGAATTTCTACCGTTGTAGATTCAAACTATGGCTTGAGACTTGAACCTTCTGTCCAGAATGAATTATGTTTCGATTATCTAGACCGTTGATTCGGATACACCCGTGTTCTGTTGTTGTCAGTTTTATTCAGCATCTTTCACGCGAAGTAAAATTGAGACGGCAACGAGTATGAGTCCTGTGACAAGGTATGTCCACCGGGCGGAGAGATCCATAAGTACTCCGGCAAGTGGATAGAAGAGTGAGATGATGATTCGTTCAATCATGGAAACACCGGAAAGAACGGTGGCTCGATTGTTGTCAGATATTTGTGTGTTCATGAGTGTGGTGAGTAGTGGTGCGCGGAAGATGCGGAACATGGTGATGATGAATATTGCGGCGAATAGTACGGGCAATGTGTGCGGGAAGAAAAAGAGAAGGACGTAGAGTATTCCTGGTATGAGCGAGGTGATGAGGAGAGTGTGCTTTGTTCCGATTGTTGAAGTGACTATTCCGGTGGCAAGAAGTAAGAGCATTCCTCCTGCGTTGAATAATGCGGCTATTACTCCGTTCCAGGTGATGCTCACATTGTTGTCTGCAAGGAGTGGTTGGTAGAACCAGAACATGAGGAAGGTGAGTCCAGAAACAATTGCGTAGTTCAAGCTGTACTGTCTGAGTTTGTTGTTACTAAAGACATACTTTACTCCTTCAACTCCGTGTTTGAATGCTGAAGTGACTGTCTGGTTTGGTTCACTTTTTTGTCTTGCTTCCAAATTTGTCAGCGATGACGCCGGTGGGAACTTCAAACAAAAAGAGGGCCACGGAAGAATTGGAGGCTCTTTAAAAAGCTGAATGCGTATACCATTTTTGAATACTATAAAATGTACTATTTTATTACAATAGAATGTTAATAAACTTCAAAGTCAAATGTTCTTACGGCTATGGTATGGGTGCATTTGCACAGTAATTCCAGCGGGGGTGCGGAAGAAATTATTTCGTGACGGCAAGCATGATTGGTACGTCCGCGGCAGCCCAGTCGAGGGAGGCCATGTCGGTGGGTGCAAGCCATTTTAAGTCGAGGTGTTCTTTGAGGGTGAGGCTGCCTTTTGTGACGGTGCAGTAGAATGCGTGCATGGTGATGCTGAATGTTTTGTACTGGTGTTCGACGGTCATGATGTACTGGCCGACGCATACTTCGGTGTCAAACTCTTCGCGTATTTCACGGGCGAGTGCTTGTTCGCGTGTTTCGCCTTGTTCAATTTTTCCGCCGGGGAATTCCCACTTGTAATTTGTTTCGGTTGGATCTTTGCCTGGCTTGGGGCCGGGGCGTTTGGCGGTAAAGAATTCTGTTCGTCCGTCAGCGGTTTTACGTGTGATGACGGCGGCGCACACTTCGAAGTGTTTCATGGTATGTAGCAGCATAGCAGGGTATGCTGAAATTTTCAATTGAGCGGGCGGCCGGTATTATTCAGTTCAGGCTGTCTGTTATTGCTAAACCACCTTATTTCCTGTATAGTAGCACTATGGAAAAACTGAAGATTCTTCTGCCAAAAGGTAGAATTTACGACAATGTCATCGCCCTTTTTTCGGGTGCCGGAATCAGCATTTCACTTCCGGAGCGCGCTTACCGTCCTATCGTGAATCAGGACGACATTGAGGCCAAGGTCATGAAGCCGCAGAACATCGGCAAGTTGCTTGAGCTGGGCGCACACGACATGGGTTTTACGGGTCGCGACTGGATCAAAGAGACGAATGCGGATGTTGAAGAAATCATGGACACGCATTTTGACCAGGTTCGCATTGTTGCCGCAGTGCCGAACGCGCTCGACGACCATACGCTCGCTCACAAACATGTGATTGTCGCAACTGAATATGAACATATCGCAAAGACGTGGCTTGAGAGCCGCAAAATCGATAACGAAATAATCCGCACATACGGCGCAACGGAAGTGTTCCCGCCTGATGATGCAGACATGATTGTAGACAACACTGCCACTGGCCGCACGCTTATGGAAAACGGTCTGCGTATTGTTGACGAAATCATGACGAGCTCAACCTGCATGTTCGCTTCAAAAGCGGCGATGAAGGATCCTGCAAAAAAGCAGAAGATTCTTGAGCTCAAGATGCTGTTCGAAGCGGTGATTGATGCACGTGACCGCGTGATGCTTGAAATGAATGTTTCAAAAGATCACTTTGACGCGCTCGTGAAGGGTCTTCCTGCAATGCGCAGCCCGACGGTCAGCCCGCTCTACGGCAACGATGGTTACGCAATCAAAATCGCAGTGAAGAAAAGTGATGTTCCAAATCTTCTGCCAAAGCTCAAGTCATTGGGCGCGACGGACATTCTGGAATATGAATTAAGAAAGGTAATGGCATGAAACTGATGCGCGGCATTTGTTTGCAAGACAAGCGAATTGCTGCGTAACAGGTGCCCGAAGCATTGCTTTGCGCGACAAACTTTTTGTTACGCGGCAAATGATGCTTCTTGGGCGCATATTTAGGAGTTGATACAATGGACCGTATTGCAACAATCGAACGGAATACTTCGGAAACACAAATTACGTTGACGCTCAATCTTGACGGCACCGGCAAGTGTGATGTGCAGAATCCAATCGGGTTCTTTGACCACATGCTCCGTTCGTTCTGCAAGCACGGCATGTTCGACTTGACGGGAACTTTAAAGGGTGACCTGCAGGTTGACCAGCACCACTTGATTGAAGACACGGGCATTGCGCTCGGCATGTGTTTTGCAAAGGCGCTCGGAAACTGTGCGGGCATTTACCGCAGCGGTTGCTTCATCTATCCCATGGACGAAAGTCTGCTTCAGGCTGCGGTCGATTTTGGCGGCAGACCGTACTTGGTGTGCAACGCGCAGCTCACGAATATTCCGCTCGTTTCAATTGGTGAAGACGGAAAGGAAGCGAGTTTCCAAACTGACTGTTTCGAGGACTTCTGGCAGGGCTTTGTAAGCAGTGCAAAATGCAATCTCCACTTGGACACGATTCGTGGTCGCAGCGACCATCATAAAATGGAAGGTCTCTTCAAAGCAGCCGCCCGCGCAATTCGCGCCGCCGTTGAAATTGATCCACGTCGAAACGGAGCAATTCCTTCCACCAAGGGAGTGATTGTGTGAGTTTACAAAACGACGTGCTTTTTCAGCATGTCGTTTTTTTTTAGCAATGAAACGATATAGAATCACCTGTATCGTCCGATATATACTGATAACAAGAAAATTGTTTTGGGGGTACGAATATGGATGGAACAGAAGAAATTTTAAACCTGCTGCGCGACAACGCTCGTCTTTCTGTAGACGACATTTCCGCAATGACGAAGAAGACGCCTGCTGAAGTGGCCGCCATCATCCAGAAGCTGGAAAACGATGGCATCATTATGAAGTACGCCGCCATTGTGAATCCGGAGAAGGACGCCGGCGCAAAAGAAAAAGTGCGCGCTGAAATAGAAATCCAAGTTGCCCCTGAGCGCGAGCATGGCTTTGACGCTATTGCCGACCGCATCTATCGTTTCCCGCAGGTGAAGTCGCTGTACCTCATGAGCGGTGGCTACGATCTCAAGGTGATTATTGAAGGCGACACGCTGCAGGAAGTTGCATTCTTTGTGGCTCGGAAACTTTCTACACTCGAAGGCGTGCGTTCAACAAAGACGCACTTCATTTTAAAGACGTACAAAGAGAACGACATTGTGTACGTTGAAGAGAGCACCGACAGTCGTGAAGGAGTGACTGCATAATGAATACGCGTGAAGATAGATTCAGCCGCAGCATGGTGGGCATTCCTCCAAGCGGCATACGTAAGTTTTTTGAAATGATTATCGGACGCAACGACATTATTTCGTTGTCTGTGGGCGAACCTGACTTTGCAACGCCGTGGCTCATGCGCGAAGAGGCGTTCTATCATCTTGAGCAGGGGCACACAAGCTACACGAGCAACTGGGGCTTGCTTGAGCTTCGTGAACAGATTGCGAAGTATCTTGAGCGGTACGGTATGTTCTACAATCCGCGCAAAGAAATTCTCGTGACGGTTGGCGCAAGTGAAGCAGTAGATGCAGTGCTCCGTTCCATTTTGAATCCGGGCGACGAGCTTATCGTCTGTGAACCATGCTATGTCAGCTACATTCCGCTTGCCGCGTTGTGCGGGGTCAAAGTAGTTTCGCTCGACACCAGCAAGACCAATTTTTATCCGACTGCCGAAGCAATTGAAAAACTCTGCACGCCAAAGACAAAGGCAGTGATGTTCTGTTCACCGAGCAACCCGACGGGCTGTTTGATTCCAGAACCGGAACTTGCAAAGATTGCAGAAGTGGTGAAGAAGCATCAGATTTGGGCGCTGAGTGATGAAATCTACTGCGAGCTTGTGTACGACGGCGCTAAGCATACATCGATTGGAAGTTATCCGGGACTCAAAGATTATTCCATTATAATGAACGGCTTTTCAAAATCATTCGCTATGACCGGCTGGCGTATCGGCTATGTTGCGGCACCGGACGATCTCATGGCGCAGATTGTGAAGCTCCATCAGTACAACACGATTTGCGCACCAATCATGAGTCAGTATGCGGCAATCGAAGGCTTGAAGAACGGCTGGTCCGAAGTAGAAAAGATGCGCGTAAGCTATCAGCAGCGCCGCAATCTCATGTACAAGTCGTTCACCGACATGGGGCTTCCTGTTCCTGAGCCGGCGGGCGCGTTCTATATGTTCCCTGACATCACCTCTACCGGCATGACGAGCGAGGAGTTCGCAACAGAGCTTATTCAGAAATATGCAGTCGCCGTAGTGCCGGGCAATGTCTTTGGTGCGGGCGGCGAGGGCCACGTGCGCTGCTGCTATGCGACATCAATAGACAAGATAAAGATTGCGCTTGACCGAATAGCCCAACTTGTCCAGGAACACCGCAAGTAGCGGATGCTTTGCGTAAAAGAATAACGCCGGCTTATTGTTGAATTTATAGAGGAATGCGTTTATACTTGTCACATGGAAAACGTCTATCCATATGTCATTACGGCGGTTATTGTTTTCGCATTTCTTGCAATTCTTGTTGTGGTAGCTGGCAGAAAGGGCCGTGTTGTAGAAAACAAGAAGATTAGAAAAGAAGAAGGCCATTTAAAACAGCGCAACCGCAACCAGATAATTCGCGAGGCAACAAGAAAATTATCGCAGGATCCACATAATCCAGAAGCCCTTGCTTCCCTTGGTGATTTGTATTTTTCTGAGCACCTTTGGGACAAGGCATATCCTCTTTACGACACCATGTTTAAAATTGCAAGTGTTCATCCTGAGATTGATTTATTTACCACTTCGTTGCGCACAGGCATTTGTGCCGCTAAACTCGACAAAAATCCAGAGGCACTTGCAGCGCTGGACGTCGCCTACAGATTAAATTCCCATGATTATGAAGTGAATTATTATATCGGACTTACGTGTTATAAGACGGAAGAATATGAAAAGGCAATTCCAAGTTTAAAGAAAGCGCTTATCCTTAATGAAAATTCTGAAAACATTTATTTTCTTCTTGGTCAGTGCTTGTACATGGCGGCTCACTTTCATGAGAGCTTGGTGTACTTGAAGAAAGCCCTTGATGAAGATCCGCAGAACAAAGAAGCTCTTTTTGATATGGCCGATGCAATGGCTGAAGAAGGTTTTGGCGACAAGGCAATGAAGGTGTTCATGCACTTGCGTCCAGATCCTGTGTTTGGCGCGCGGTCTTGTCTTGAAGCAGGAATGATTCATGCGCACAACAACGACAATGAAGCGGCAATTCAGGATTTTGAGATTGGTCTTAAGCATGAGAACACTCCGCAGGAAATTAAACTTGAAATTCAGTATCGTCTTGCGCAATCATGTTTTGCCACAAATGAAATTGGGCGCGGACTTCAAGAATTGCGCAAAATTCAGCTGGCAAATCCTGCATACAAGGATGTTCCTATATTGATAAATCGATATCAGGAATTGAGCCAGAATTCCAACCTTCAGATTTACCTTGTTGCCAGCACAAGTGATTTTGTTGCGCTTTGTAGAAAAATTGTCAGTGCCATGTATTCTGATGCAACGGTAAAAATTCAGGACATAAACGTCGGTCCAATATTTACAGATATTCTTGCAGAAGTTGAAACAACAAAATGGGAAGATGTGGAAGTGTTTAGATTCTTCCGCACAACAGGTTCAACTGGTGAGCTGTATTTACGAGACTTCCACGGACATCTGCATGATATAAAGGCTGACCGCGGATTCTGTATTACTGCAGGAACGTTTACCGAAGAGGCACGAAAGTTTGTTGAGGGACGCCCAATTGACCTTATGGAAAAATCAATGCTGATAAAAGTTTTAAAAAAGGTAGACTGATTATTTCTGAATGATTAAGAGATTGCGTTCATGGTCTTCAAGAAAGGGGACGGTGAGCGCAATTTTTTTATATACAGGAATGATGTTCTTAACTGCTTCCATTTCAGCAATTATTTTTTCGCTGCGCGCTTTGTAGGCCGCAATGTAACCGCCTTTCTTGAGCATTCTGAAAAGAAGTTTGGCAATGTCTTTGTCAAACGGATGAAATGCACGGAACACTTCAATGTCAAAAGATTCTGCAGGAACTTTGTCTGCCTGTGCGCACAGAACTTTTACATTGGTAAGATGCATTTTTTCAATTGTATCGTTTAGAAAATCACAACGGCGTTCCATCCGTTCAACAAGGATGAATTGCACGTCATCAAACACGACAGCGAGCGGAATACCCGGACACCCGCCGCCACTGCCAATGTCACCCACGGCAATTTTTCCATTTTGGCTGCGCTCATCAATCAATTTCTTTAGTTCGGCATACGGAGCAAGACTGTCAAGAACATGACTTACCATGAGTTCGTCAGCATTGTCTGCTTTCATAAGATTGTAAGATTCATTGCATTTTAAAACAGCCGAACAGTAAGTGTTGAGCGCGTCAACTTGCTGCAAGGAAAGTGTAATGCCGAGCCGTGAAGCTCCTTCTTCAAGTTTTGTCATTGTTTTATTCCAAGTCAAGAAGCATGTCGAGCTTCCATGAAGGGTCTGTTGTTCTAAAACTTACCAGATTGCCAACCTGTGTTGCGGTAAGGTTTTTTTTCTGAGCAAGCTGATAAAGAAATGAATATTGATTTGTATAATCTTGTGTTACTTCTGTTGCCACTGTGTATGATTGTTGACCATTGACTACGCCTTTTGATTTGAAGAGAACATAAAATGTTTCTGAGCGTGTTGCACCGTCGCTCTGATATTTGCGGTCGCCAGTAACAAGAAACGTTCCATCTTTTTGTACTTTTGAAATGTATATGATGCGACATGTTTTTAGTACATCATATCCGTTGACAGTGAAGCGTATAAGTTTTGAAGGAATAACTCTTGTGGCAGTCGGTGCGTTTGCCGTTGAAGTGACGGCTGTTTGCGTTGCCGTTGTTGCATTTGCGGCGTTGACTTTTTGCTTGAGTTCCTGAAGTTCAGAAAGAATTTCATTGAGCTGCGTTGTTGTTACGTTTGCTGCTGTCGATGCATATGCGTTTGAAAGAGCATTGTCCGCAGTGGTTGCCCCTGTTGCGGAATACAGCTGGTTCAGCAAACCCATGTTGCCAAGTGAAGAAATATCGCTTGCACTAAGCGATGACAGTACATTTGCCGCCGTGGTCGCAATGTTTTGTGTTGTCTGTGTTGTATTTTTTTGAGAGTCTTCTGTTGTTGCTGTTTTATTTTGTGTTGGAGCAGTTGTACTTGTTTCTTTAGAACTGTTTTGCACGATAGAAGATGGCCCGGTGTAGATTTCGTTGTTCTTGTTGCCGGGCGTGTAAAAACCTTCACCAATTGTTGGTGAAGAAATAGTTGGCATGCTGGGAGACTGTACGTTGTCAATGACGGAAGAACCGCCTGTTGATTTGACACCTTGCTGTGCAACGGCATAAGGCGTTATTGCAAAGAGTGCTATTGCGGTTGCAAAAGGCATGTGCTTTATGAAAGAAATAATACGGTTACAGACTTGCAAGACTTTCCTCCACAAATTCAAGACGATGTGTAAGTTCATCTATTGTTTTTGTCAGACGTTCACGTTCTTTTTCAAGTTTTGTTTTTGGATCAACCGATGTGGCTTTCTTTTTCATCATGGCAATGACGCTGTCAGGACTCTTGCCCTGTTTGAGTGCATCTTGTGCTTTTGCACGTTCATCAGGTTTTTTTATTGAAGCAACAATCTTCATGTTGTCAAAACCGAGCGATGCATCTTCTGCAGGAAGCATTCCGACTTGCGTTACAGATGCTGCGGTGGTGCGAGGAAGCTGTAGTACGCGGTCAAGATAATCTTCGTAGCGAATATTCGCCTGTTCGCAGAGCGCATGTGCTTTTATGAGCGCCTTGCCAAATTCCTGCATAAGTTTTCCGTTTGGTTCGATATATTTTGACCGTAATTCATTGGTGAGTTTTTCAAGTTCAGGCGAAGCAGATAAATCTATTTTGTAGTAGCCTTTTTTTTCTGCAACTTCAAGCAAGTCATGGAATTTTGCCCAGAACGCATTTGTGTGGCTTTTTGCCTGGTGAGGAGGTTCGCGGCCGCCGTTGGCTGCAATGTCTTCTTCGTTGATGAGATGGTGAGCGTATTCATGTATTGCGGTGTATATAAGTTCGTTGTCTGTTTTGAAATTTTTATTGTGAAGCAGGATTTCCCGTGTTTCAGGTTTGTATAAACCGTTTACGCGTTTGCTTTCTTTGCCAGTCATAATGACGCTGAATTCAAGTTTTGATTCCTGAATGTCGAGCAGCATCTGTTTTATTTTGTCATTGTCCATTATTACTTTCCTTAGTGTTCAAATCATATACGATTTGCTTTTGATATTCAATCAAACAGCGGTACGAATTCTTGTTTTACAAAAGAGCCTGCATTGAAGAAAGAAGAAGACTTGCTGCAACTGTTGCTGCTGTTTCAGTACGGAGCACTCTGCTGCCCATGCTTATCCTTGTGTATCCGTGTGATTCAAGGAGCTGGCGTTCATTTCTTGTCCAGCCACGTTCACTGCCAATTGCTGCGACAGTGACAATGGGAGCGTTTGCTGTTTCGTCAAACAATGGATTTTGTTGCAAAAATGTTGTAATGCTTTGTGAAGCGTCAATATTGTCGAGCGCAACGAGCGTGTGTTTGTTTACAGACTTGATATACGTTAGCTCAATTTGGTTAATGCATTCTGAAAGGGAATTTGTTTTAATCAGCAACGGAACATGTGTGCTTGCCGCCTGTTCGGTTCCTTCAAGAAGCATTTGATAGCCGCTGTCCGTCGTTGCAAGGTCTGAATCAAGATACGACTTTTCTCCAAGCTCGGTACCGGTAAGGTATACAGCCTGAACTCCAAGGCCTGCCATGTCGCGTAAGAGTCGTTTAAGCTGAATGGGGCGTGGAAATCCAATGAGCATGATGAGCGGATGCAAGCGTTTACCGTCGCTTTGAGGTGTAAACGAAAAAGTAAGCGTTCCTTCGTCAAATTCTTTCCTATTTCCTTTGGTAACTGCGTGTTTTTCAATGGAAGTGATTGTCGCGGTTCCTGCCATGCCGCCGATTATTCCTGCGGCAAAAGAATCGCCTTCTTTTTTATGAAGAATTTTTATGATATGTTGTGCGCGTTCATCGCGTATATCAAGTGGTTTTTTAATTTCATCTGTAGTGAATAAACAAATGTTCATGGTACGTCTTTATTATAGAAGAAAAGAAAACAATGGGCAATAAAAAGAGACGTTCTCTTAAAACAAAATTGAAATAAATATTTTGTTATGTACAGTGATATTTAAGAAAACTATATCATACTTATAGTGAATAAATAAAATCCCATGTGTTTCTGATGAATGTACCGGAGGTACCTTTTATGAGGAAAAATTTATTCCTTTTCGCAATTTTGTTTGCGGTAGTTTTGATTGTTTCATGTGCAAATAATGACGGTAATGAAGCTGACGTGAACGCGGCATGGACATACAGTTCGTCATCGCCTATGTACAAAGTTGGGTCTTCTGTTGCTTCCCTTACCATTTCGGGACTTACTTCCGGAGTGAGCAATCTATATCTGGTGAAGCTCAATACCGGTTCAACAGCAATTTCTGCAGCAAGCACGGGGTGCATCTACAGCACAACAGGAATTTCATCTTCTTCAACAAACGTAAGGTCTGCCGCCGCTTTAGAAACTTTAAGCAGCGCTTCATCTGGTCAGATTGTGAATTTTATTCCTCCGGAAGATTTAAATCCTGCTGACGTTGCAGAGTCTTTGACGGGTTCGCGTGATATTGTTTCAAACGGAAACACTTCTGCCAGCCGTTCCGCCTGTGCGAGCACAACAACGGTGGCAACTACTACAGACAGTTCAGAATACACTGTCGGCGCTACAAAGTCATTGTATGTGGATCAGGATTCTGACATTTCAACATTTGCGGAAAAGCAAGCAACGCTCTATGCAAAGGGAACTCACTGTTATGTGTGGATTGTAGATGATTACTACAATGCAACTGCTTCCGGTGACAAAGTAAATGCCACTGTTGCAGAAGCGTATGCAAATAAATTTGATGAACTGTACCCGATGATAACAAATGTTTTTGGCTACGAGTCTGATTTAATTTTAAAATACAACGGTTCAACTCTTTCAAAAGACAGCATGTCATCGTATGACACCGGCACTATGGTGAACATTGTCATTTACGACATTGCAAAAGACTACAGCGCATCAAGTGGCTCTACGTCTGGAATTGTCGGCTATTTTTATAGCAAGGATTACTACGCGGTGACTTCAAGCTCAAGCAAAAATAGTGCAATCAATTATTCGAACAAGGGAAAATATTTCTATGTTGATTCATATTTTGCAAATGCGTATCTCGACGTGACGTATTCAACACTTGCTCATGAATTCCAGCACATGATTAATTTTGGCATGAAGGAAATTGCACATAATGTAAGTCCCAGCACGTGGTACAACGAAATGCTTTCAATGGTTTGCGAAGATATGATGCAGAGCCAGCTTGGCATAGACGATGATGATTCTCCAAAGTCTAGACTTTCTACATTCAACCAATACTACTACGTGAGCGGAGTTACAGATTATCTTACCTCAAGCACTTCAGCTATTCTTAGATCGTATTCAACGGCATACGCTTTTGGTGCGTGGCTTTGCCGATGGTATGGCGGTGCAAATCTTGTAAGCAAAATAATGACAAACAGTTATGTAGATAAAGACAGCATTGCAACTGCGGTAAGTGAAGTGACGGGAACAACGGTGACGTTCGCAGACATACTTGAATCATATGTGCGCTCTCTTGTGTTTCAAGATACAGCGCTTCAACAGCCAACCTTTAATCAGGCAGCAAGCGACAGTTCTTGTTACGTGTCACTTACGTACACTGGCAATGGATATGCGTATCCCATGAATGCAATCAATTTGTGGGACAGTGCGTACGGGTGGACGGCAACTTCTGGTACAGGACAAACGGGGCCTGCGCTCTTGTCATCTTCATCAAGCGGCAGTAAGACACTGCGGCCGTGCGGATTTACCGTGCACAGTATTGGCACTGCTTCTTCAGATACCGTGACGCTTTCCATTACAGAACCAGATTCATCAAATGAAGAACTGCTGATTATGGTTGAATGAAATAAAAATATCCCTGAAAAACGTGTCATGCAGCGGCTTTGTGTCGTTCGTGATGCGTTTTTTTTGATTTAAATGTTGCGACAAATACAATCGAGTGGTACAGTATAAACAGACCTTAAAAATTTATTCAATTATTTGCAAAGAGGTGTACTTTTTTGCAAAATCCGCTGTTTAAAATCTAAGGATTTGTTATGAAAAAGACATTGTTTGTTTTATGCATATGCATTGCGGCGGCATCGATTCCGCTTTTTGCATTTTCTTCCAAGATGAAAATAACGGGGCTTGTTCATATGTATGGCAGCGCGCCACATGTGTATCCAGGCTTTGTTGCTGACGATGGAAAAATGTATTCGCTTGAAGTTGATGACAAAAGTGAAGTGACGCTTGAAGGTTTGCAGTCAATGCAGGGGATGCATGTTGAACTTACGGGCCGCCTGCGACAAGGTAAGAACGGAGCTGTTCCTTCATTTAATGAACTTAAGGACGGCACATTTGTTGTCTATTCCGCTGCTGAAAAGAAATGACATTTGTAGATACAGATGAAAGAAAGAAGACAATGCATGAAGAGAAAAGTTTTATGTAGAAATGTGATTGCCGTGCTTGCTGCGCTTTTTATTTGCGCTTCATCAACAAGTTGTTTGACAGATATTTTTTCTCAGGAAAAAGTTACATCGTGTACCGTGAATGTCGGAAACACAAAGGCCATGGTAGGCTGGAAGACTTCTGTATCGCTCAATGAGTCAACAATATACGTTGCTGTAAGTCCGTCTCCTTCTTCGGGGGAATATCCAAAAGCTGTTTCTTCCGGCACTGATTATTTGCTTGTTGAAGGTTTGTCAAACGGAACAACATATACGTTTACGGTTGAAAATTTTGATGATGACGGCAATGTATATTCATCTGCACAAGATACGGGCACTCCTTCTACAGATAGCGTGCAAACAGTTGCATATGATTCTACAAACCCATGCACTGAAGTGACAGGTAGCTTTGTTACGCTTACGGGTGTTTCAGACAAATCAATTGTTTTTGCAAACGCAAATATTGGAGAAAAGGCTATTGAATCTTCCGACGTGACTATTGCAACAAGCGTAATAGGCAGAAGCGCTCTTACAAATTCGGCGCTCAAAACTGCAAGTGAGCAGGAAGAAATAAAAGAGCTTTCTGCAGGAAAAATCCGCCACTTCATACCGCCGGCGTCCTTTGCGTGCGAATCAAGGCTTAGCAAGACGGCGCGTGCTGCAGCGCGGGGTGCTTCAACAGCAGGAGCATTTGATGTTACAAATCCTGAGGTGGGGCAGTATCGTTCCGTGTTTGTTGATAACAATAAAGAACTGAACAGCTATGAGCCGAAGAATGTGACGTTGCGCGCAATTGGTACGGCAACCGATACAAAAGAAGGTTTTACGGAGAAATGTCTTCTTTGGGTAGATGATGATTGCTACACAAGCAGTACCAGCTCAGGCAAAAAGATTAATACCGCCGTTGCACAGAACTTGGCAGACACATTTGCAAAGCAGTATTACCACGAAAGATATGTGTTTGGAAATGAATGTGACAAATTGATTAATCCGGCAACAGATACTGCTGACTATGATATGACTTCTTATAGTCCTACAAGTACATATGTCAATATTGTTGTGTACGATATTGGTTCTGATTATGGAAAATCATCAAAAGAGCAGTGCGGCGTAGTCGGCTACTTCTATGCAAAAGACTACTACAAAGAAAAAGCTTCCGGATACAAAGATGCGCGGAAGTATTCAAATGTGGGAAAGTATTTTTATGTTGATGCAGCTTTCTGCAATTTAAGCGGAAGTGATAGTACCGGTTATTTGTATAACGGCAACGGCACAAAGGCAAGCGACACTGTTATTTCAACACTGGTGCATGAATTCCAGCATATGATTGACTTCAATCAGAAAAACATTAGTAATAAAGTTGCACCTGACACTTGGTACAATGAAATGCTTTCGATGATGGCAGAAGATATGATGCAGACAACATTGGGTACGACAGACGCTGAGGCTCCGCGGGGTGCGCGTCTTCCGATGTTCAATCAATATTACTATTATTCTGGAATTACAGATTATCTTTCAGACAGCTATGCAATAATTTCATATTCAACTGCATATGCGTTTGGCGCATGGCTTGCACGTACATACGGCGGTCCGAAACTTATTAGCGAGATTAGTAAAAATAAGAAAGTGAATTTTGATTCCATCATTGCGGCAATTAAAAAGCAAAAGGATGAAACAGTTACCGTCAAGGAACTTATGAATAAGTATATGCAGGCGTGTGTCTTCCGCACCGACTTTTCATTTACAAATAGTCTGCCTACATTCCATCAGGATGCATCTGACGCAATTACATATAATGGACAGACAAGCCAAATGACCGCTATAGATTTGTTCAGCAACAGCTATAAATGGACAAGCGATGAAACAACGTATTTCATTGGCCCGATTCTTGCCAGCAAAACAGATCAGATTGAGTTGCGCCCGCACGGATTCTTGTTTCATGCTCTTGGCAGCACAACAGATAATTCCGTTGACTTGGTGTTTCCTCCACGCAGAAATGCAAACGAAGTTATTTACATTTATGTGCAAGATAAGTTTTCAAACAAATTATAATTAAAAAGAGGGAAAAGGTACTATGAATTTATTTGCTAAGCAAGAACGCACTCCGGCACAGACGGTTGTGCAGGAAGTGTGCCGTGTGAAGAAAGGCGAGTCGCTGCTTATTGTTGCAAACCCGGAAACTACGGCGATTGCCCAGGAACTGTTCACTGCTGCACTTGAAGTTGGCGCAAAGCCGGTGCTTATGTTCCAGCAGAAAAAACCATCAATGGAAGCTGCGGAACCTGCGGTAATCGGCGCGCTTAAGTCTGAGCCTGACGTTTTCTTTTCTATTTCGCAAATTAAACTCGGCAAGGACAAAGAGGCAATTGCTCATCCGTACATTGCAAGTAACGGCGAAAAATACGACCACATATTTGACTACTTGCTTCACGGCAAAAAAACAATGCGCTCCGTGTGGACTCCCGGCTTGACGGAAGATATGTTCAACCGCACGGTAAACATTGATTATAAATTGCTTGCAGAACGGTGTGTAAAACTCTGCAAAAAATATGAAAATGCAGACAATGTGCATGTCACTTCCCCAAACGGCACAGACGTTGTCATTTCGGTAAAAGGACGGAAGGGGCTGTGCGATAATGGCGACTTTAGCACTCCAGGAAGTGGCGGTAATATTCCTGCTGGAGAAGTTTTTATCAGCCCGGTTGTTGGCGCTACAAATGGCAAGATTGTGTTTGACGGCAGCATGACATTCAGCGATGGAGATGCGTTGCTTGGTACGCCTATTTGCGCAACAGTAGTGGACGGTTATGTAAAAGATATTTCTGGCGGGGAAGAAGCAAAGCGTCTTTTAAAAGATGTTTCTGCCGCAGAAAAAGAAGCACTCGTTATGGAAAAGAACGGCAAACTTCCTGCGGGGCAGGGAGCGGTGTACAGCCGGAATGCGCGCAACATTGGCGAGCTTGGCATAGGTTTGAATCCTGCGGCAAACATTACGGGCAACATGCTTGAAGATGAAAAGGCGTTCCGCACGTGTCACTTTGCAATAGGCATGAACTTTGATTCAGACGCACCGGCGCTTATTCATTTTGACGGTGTTGTACGTAATCCAACGATTGTCATTACATACAATGACGGCAGCCAGTTTACTGTTCTTGAAAATGGCGAGCTGAAGGTGTGAAACAAAAAAACCGGCTGTGATGAACGGTCGGTTTTTTTTCTAAAGTGAGTCTTTATCTTTTATTACAGAATATTATTTTTTTTTGCTGTTACAATGGCCATTTAAAATCATTATATATACGTGAACAGAATGCATTTACAAGAATGCAAGTATGGAGGAATTAATGAATTCAATGAAACTTTCTGTAAGTTCCGCTGCCTGTTCGGCTTTTATTTTTGCGCTCGCGGCTGTGGCAAATGCTCAGACGGCACAACAAATAACTGCGGTTGATGCAGTGGAAGCGGCTGTTGCAGACGATGATTCTACGCTGTCTTCTTCACAAAGTAAATTTGGTAAAAAGAATGTAAGTAATAAAAAAAACGTACCAGCTGCGGTGTATCTTTTAAATGGCAATGACAATGGCGGCACAACGCAGTATTTCACCAATAAGCGTGTCATTTCTACCGAGCAGGATGAAAACGGCATTGCTTCGTACAACGGTGCAGATTTGCATATACAGAATGTTGCCATAGAAAAAACAGGTGACAGCAGCAATGAAGATCAAAGTAATTTTAGAGGAATAAATGCGGCGCTCTATGCATCTACGGCTGGCAAAATTGATGCAACCGGAATGTCAATTGCAACGGATGCAATAGGTGCTAATGCGGTTTTTGCTTTTTATAACAAGTCATACATTCTTGTAAAAAAATCAAAGATTGTTACAAAGCAAGATTCTTCCCGCGGATGTGATGCAACGTATGGAGGCAGCGTTGATTCACGTGGCAACGAAATAACGACGTATGGCGCGCACAGTGCGACTTTTGCAACAGACCGTGGAGGCGGAACGATTTATATAAAGTCGAATGACGCAAAAACTTCTGGCGAAGGAAGTCCTATCTTTTATTCCACTGGTGAAATTGAAGCAGAGTATACAACTGGTTTTTCAGGGCAGAGTGAAATTGGAGTGATTGAAGGCAAGAACAAACTTTCAATTGCAGGAGGTTCATATACTTGCGGCGGTGCAAATGGATTCATGTTGTATCAGAGCACAAGCGGTGATGCAGAAGATGGCACTGCAATGTTGTCCAGTTTGAATGCTAAATATACAACGACAGGCAACGGCTCGTTTATTTATGTTACAAACACAGACGCTTCTATATCTTTGAGTGATGATGAAATTAATGCAAAAAGCGACGTGTTCCTTACTGCGTTCGGCAATAACAGTGAACGTGGCTGGGGTATGCCTGGCGAAAACGGCGCGACGGTTGCGATTGTAAGCAAAGGTACAAAGATAAACGGCGACATCTGTTGCGATGAAATAAGTTCTGTAGACTTTTCTTTAGGGAGCGGCAGCTTTACCGGTGCAATTGATAAGGAAAACGCTGGCTCGGTATCTTTGAAACTATATGGCAAATGGAATGTGACGGCAGACAGCTACGTGGAAACGTTCTTTGATGAAGATGCAAGATATAAGAACATCAATTCCAACGGGCACACTGTTTATTATGAAAAAAGCGCCAATCCATCTTTGCGCGGAAGAACATATCGACTAATCGGCGGAGGCAAGCTGCGTCCGTATACAAAAGAGTATTCCGGTACGAGTGGCACTTCTGGCATGAATGGCAAGACAGGGAAAAGTGGCGCTGCAGGTTCAAACGGTGCGCCTGGTTACGGTGAAGGCGGCGGTGCTGGAGCCGGCAATCTTCCTGTTCCAGGAATTCGTGGCATTGAGCCGGCAGATTCTTCTGGTAACATTGGTTCGTCGGGCGACGATAAAAATGGAATGCGTGGTCCAAGAATTACTTCGCTTGCCGGATATATCCGTGTCACCGGAAAAGGCAGCAAGCGTACGGTTGATTTGATTTGTTCAACCGGCAGCAGATATTCACTCAGCGTCATGGATGAAGGGCAGCGACCTGACCGTCCTGAAGGCATCAGTCCGGATCCTGACACGCGTCCTGTTCCGTTCAACAGCACAGGAATTATTCCTTCTGCAAGTAAAATTACTCCGGTGGTGACAAATGAAAATCATGAGCCGCCAAAGAAGATCACTATGGATGAACTTGCTGAAATGGACGGTGTTCATGTCGTTCTGCGTGGTTTTCTGACTGATGAGTCAAAAAAATTGTTCACTGTCATTGAGTATGAGAAGCAGAAGTAGATGATTTACGGCAGACGGGAAATTGTATTATTTCTTTGTCTGCCGTTGTATTTGCAAAATTGCATCGGAAGTTTGCTGCAGTTCTGCACGAGTCATGTCTTCTCCATTCTTGAGCATTGTAACGGGAACTCCGTACGCTTTTTCAAGGTCTTGGTCAGTCATTACTTCTTCCGGCGTTCCGTAGTCCATGTTGCGGTTTGGATAAAACAAAATAACTTTATCGGCATATCTTTTTGTCAAATCAAGTTCGTGCATCGAAATGAAAATTGCCGTGTCCTTCTTTACGGAGAATTCCTTTAAATAGGCAAGAGCTGTTTCTTTCTGACGGTTTTCCATTGCAAACAGAGGCTCGTCCATAAAAATACTTGCGCTGCCATACAGCAGGCTGAATGCGAGCAGTACCCGCTGAATTTCACCTTTGCTTAATTGTGTCAGACTATGATTAAGCACGGTGTCCAGTTCAAACACTTGAATTACTTCTGCAAGCAAATCTTTTCCACGTATGCCGTTTGCATTGCCTTTGAGGGTACCTGATTTGTAGACGAACATAAGCAGTTCCGACACTTTCTGCGTAGATTCAAATTCCATATTCTGATAAATGACGGAAGCGACAAGGTTTTTATCTTGTTCAGAAAGTTTTGCAATGTCCTGTCCAAAGAGCAGGCATTTCCCTGACTGCGGAACAAGGCGCCCGCTTGCAAGCATCATGAACGTTGTTTTGCCGGAACCGTTAGCGCCAACAAGACTGGTAAAGCCGGCTGGAATTGAGCCGGTAAAGTGGTCAAATACCGGCCGCGGAACAATTTGCTTTCCCTGGGAATCAACATCGCCTTCCACAGCGGGATAGGTAAACGAAACATCGTCAAATTCTATGCAGTTCATGTTGCAAAGCATACCGCAATACTGTTTTTGTATCAATGAAGTGTTTTGTCTGCGTTAAAAAATAAAAATTCCAGAATAAAAACACATTGCCGCTTCATTACGTGATATACTGATGTCACTATTTTTTACAACTGGCGAGGTTAGTATGACTGTGTTTCTGGGGTATTTGTCGCTTTTTATTCCGTTTGTTTATTTATGCGTGTTTTTTTTGCGGGCATTTTCGCTGGAATTTGTATATGATGATACGGCAACAATGTGGTCGCGGCTTGACCAGACAATACTTATTACTACAGTCATGGCGCTTGTTATCATTGTGGTAGTGTATCGTATAACCCGACCGTTTGACAAAGTAATCACTAAAATAAAAAAGCAGCATCTTGAGCCAACGCCTGCAGAAGTTGATGAATGTCTTAAGTGCTACAGAAAGCTCAATATTGTCACCATCATCACAACGCTTTTTGGATTTGTCATCGGGCAGATTGCAATGATTATCATTGGCATTGCAAACGGTACAAACGAATATCAGCTGTCACGTGTCATGATGATTATGGCTCAGGCTGTGGGATACAGCATCATCTGCGCTACATCAATCATTTACGGTCTTAACATAAAACTTGCTCCGTTGCGTGGCTTGCTCAAAGTGCGTTCTCTTGACGGATATAAAAAACAGTCAAGCGCAAGCATCGCTGTCACTATTGCCATTGTCATTGCCGGAATTGTTATTTTTATTGCGGCAAACATGTATTCGGTTCCATATGGTCTGTTCTATGAAATACATCACGATATGCCGCTTCCTGCGGATCCTCTTGGAGCGTATTTGAAAAAGGGAGTGCTCTGCTTCTTCCTTTCAATATTGTTCTGCATACCGCCGGCATTTTTTGTTCTGCGCGGACTCAATGGTCGCATGAAGGAAACAAAACGTCTTGTCGATGATATTGCAGAAAAGGGCGATTTGCGCTCACGGATAAACATCACTATTCTTGATGACTTTGGGATGCTTACCACATCCATGAACAAGTTGATGAATCAATTTTCATCAATCATCACTGAAATAAAGAACGGGGCTTCTGCGGTGTCCGGTTCTGCAGACAGCATATCTTCCACCGTGCATGATGCTTCTACGGAACTTGAAAAGATGACTAGCGCGTTCACTCATATAAGCGAAACAAGCGGCAGACAGCTGCAACTTATCAGTACGACGGAAGAAAGTCTGATGAGCCTTGCCACAGATTCAGACACGGTAAAAAAACATGTGCTTGAACAAGCGTCTTCAATTCAGCAGACATCGGCCTCCATATCGGAAATGTCAGCGAACATTTCATCTGTTGCAGAGACGGCGCGTAAAGCTGCCAGTGTTTCAGAAAATTTGACGGTGACGAGCGCGCAGGGCAAGGAAGCTGTTGCCTTGGCCGTAGACAGTATGAAAGAAATCCAGATATCTTCTGCGGAAGTGCAGGATATGGTTCGTGTCATACAACGACTTGCATCGCAAACAAATTTGCTTGCAATGAACGCGGCAATAGAAGCGGCTCATGCAGGTACGTATGGCACCGGTTTTGCCGTGGTTGCAAATGAAGTGCGCACGCTTGCAAATTCTTCCGCAAAGAGTACAAAAGACATCCAGACGCACATAAAGGAAATGATTGCAAAGATAGATGGTGGTGTGGAAGCAATCACTCAGGCAGGAACATCGTTCAGCGGCATTGCGCAGAAAGTCAAGGAAAATGGTGAACTTGTTCGCACTATATCAAGCGCTATGGAAGAACAGCGGACTAATGCGGAAGAGACAATGAAGTCTACAAACGAAGTTGTCGGGGCAATTCAGGCAATTAAGGAACTGGCGGAAAAAGAAAGTTCCAACGCTGAGCAAGTCAGTTCTTCCATGAAACAGGTTGTTGCGGCGTCTCAGACAGTTGCCGCTGCAGTGCAGAATAGTATTTCCGCGGTGACAAACGTGAAGGAGTCTGTTGTAAAAGTTGATGAATCTGCGGCAGGCAACAAAGATACCGTCAGTAAAATGCAGAATATGGTAAATAACTTTGAAGTATAAGGTATTTTCCTACTTGTACAATCAAATTATCCGGTGTAAAATGCATTTCGATTATTTGCTTCAAATAATAAATCCTACTATATAAGGACTAATCCAGGAGGAATGTACATGTCCAAAGCAAAAGCTTCTACCCCGAAAGCTAAAACAACAAAAACTGCAAAGACGGCAAAACCGGCTGCAGAAAAAAAGCCTGTTCTAGTCAGGGCAAAACAGTCAATGGATGGTAACACCGCTGCTGCGACAGTAGCATACGCATTTACCGAAGTTGCAGGTATTTATCCTATCACTCCGTCATCACCAATGGCTGACTATGTTGACCAGTGGTCTGCTGGTGGTCAGAAGAATATTTTCGGTGAACAGCCGAAAGTCATTGAAATGCAGTCAGAGGCTGGCGCTTCTGGTACCGTGCACGGCTCTCTTGCTGCCGGCGCGCTTACTACAACATTCACTGCGTCACAGGGTTTGCTTTTGATGATTCCGAATATGTACAAGATTGCTGCTGAACAGCTTCCTGCCGTATTCCACGTTTCAGCACGCACTGTTGCAACTCAGTCATTGAACATCTTTGGCGACCACAGCGATGTGTACGCTTGCCGCCAGACTGGTTTTGCAATGCTCGCAGAGACTAACCCGCAGGAAATCATGGATCTTGGCCCGGTGGCACACCTTGCTGCTATTGAGGGAAAGGTTCCGTTCCTTAACTTCTTTGATGGTTTCCGCACATCACACGAAATTCAGAAGATTGAAAAATGGGATTACAAAGACCTTGCTTCTATGGTGGACATGAATGCCGTAAAAGCATTCCGTGACCATGCGCTTAACCCAGAACATCCAGCAATGCGCGGTTCTCATGAGAATGGAGACGTTTTCTTCCAGCACCGCGAGGCTTGCAACAGCACATATGATGCGCTTCCGGCAGTTGTTGAGAAGTACATGAATATGATTAACGAGAAGCTCGGCACAAACTATGCACTGTTCAACTATTACGGTGCAAAGGATGCCGACCGCGTTATCGTGGCTATGGGTTCTGTCTGCGACGTTGCTGAAGAAGTCATTGACTACCTCAGAGCGCAGAAAGAAAAAGTCGGACTTATCAAAGTTCGCCTCTACCGCCCGTGGGTTGCAAAAGCATTCCTTAAGGTTCTGCCAAAATCATGCAAGAAACTTGCTGTCCTTGACCGCACAAAGGAACCGGGTGCTCTTGGAGACCCACTTTTCCTTGATGTAGCGACAACACTGCGCGAAGCAGGACTCAACGACATCATCCTCTGCGGCGGACGCTATGGCCTTGGTTCAAAAGATACACCGCCTTCAAGCATGTTCGCTGTTTACAAGGAACTTGGTAAGGCAAAGCCAAAGGCTCGCTTCACCGTAGGCATTACTGATGATGTGACCAACCTCTCACTCCCTGAAGTAAAACCGGCACCAATCACTTCTGCAAAAGGAACTGTTGAGTGCAAATTCTGGGGAATCGGCGGCGACGGTACTGTTGGTGCAAACAAAGACTCAACAAAAATCATCGGCGACCACACCGACAAATACATTCAGGCATATTTCCAGTACGACTCAAAGAAGACCGGCGGTATCACCATCAGCCACTTGCGCTTTGGTGACAGCCCAATCCGCAGCCCGTACTACATCAACCAGGCTGACCTTGTTGCATGCCACAACCAGTCATATATCGAAAAAGGATATAAGATGGTTCAGGACGTGAAGAAAGGCGGAACGTTCCTTATCAACTGCACTTGGGACGACAAAGAGCTTGAGAACAAGCTTCCTGCTGCTGCAAAGAAATACATCTACGACAACAAAATCAAAGTCTACACGGTAGACGCTGTTGATATTGCTACAAAGATTGGTCTTGGCAAACGTACCAGCACCGTTCTCCAGTCAGCATTCTTCAAACTTGCAAACGTGCTTCCAATTGAAGAAGCAGTGAAGTACATGAAGGACAAGGTCATTGCCAAATTCTCAAAGAAAGGCCAGGACGTTGTTGACATGAACTGCAAGGCTATCGATGCCGGTGTGAACGCACTGCACGAAGTTGTTGTTCCGGCAAGCTGGAAGGCACCAAAAGCAGATGCTGCAAAACCAGCAATCAAAGGTCTTGCAAAGACTGTGGACATGGTCAAGAACCTCATGGAGCCAATCGCTCTCATGGACGGCGACAACCTGCCAGTTTCTGCATTCATGAAGTATGCAGACGGTCAGTTCGAACTTGGCGCTTCTCAGTACGAGAAACGTGGAACTGCAGTCATGGTGCCAACTTGGGATTCAACAAAATGTATCCAGTGCAACAACTGCGCATTCGTCTGCTCACATGCTACTATTCGTCCGTTCCTGCTTTCTGCTGATGAAGCTGCTAAAGCACCAAAGGACATCAAACTTGCAGACACAAAGCCGCAGCCAGGCAAGTACAAGTATACTATGGCTGTCACTCCGCTCGACTGCATGGGATGCGGTGAGTGCGTGACCGTTTGTCCTACGAAAGCAATTTCTATGGTTGAACGCGAGAAAGAAGACCATATGCAGCCGGTATTCGACTACCTCGTTGCAAACGTCAGCAAGAAGACAGACGCTGGAATCAACGAACTTACTCCAAAAGGATCACAGTTCAACCAGCCGTTGCTTGAGTTCTCAGGCTCTTGCGCAGGATGTGCAGAAACATCTTACGGCCGCCTGATTACCCAGCTCTTCGGCGAACATATGTACATTTCTAACGCAACAGGATGCTCTTCAATTTGGGGCGGACCTGCAGCTACTTGTCCATACACCGTCAACAAAGACAGCAAGAAAGGACCGGCTTGGTCTAACTCACTGTTCGAGGACAACGCTGAACACGGCTTTGGTATGTGGATGGGACAGAAGTACATTCGCGACCAGCTCCTTGCTCAGCTCAATGCAGTTGCAGCAGATGCCGCAACACCGGCTTCACTCAAAGACGCCATTGCAAAGTTCATGGAAACAAAGGACAACACCCGCGACAACGTTGAACCAACAAAGGTACTCATCGAGCAGCTCACTGCAAACAAGACTGCCGCAACAAAACCTATTCTTGAGAAGAAAGACTACCTCGGAAAGAAGTCAGCCTGGATTTTCGGAGGCGACGGTTGGGCATATGATATCGGATTCGGCGGCTTGGACCACGTTCTTGCTTCCGGCGAGAATGTCAATGTCATGGTATTCGATACAGAAATGTATTCAAACACCGGCGGACAGGCATCTAAGGCTTCCAACATCGGCGAAGTCTGCCAGTTCGCAGCTGCCGGTAAGGAAGTTGGCAAGAAGTCACTTGCAGAAATCGCTATGAGCTACGGCTATGTGTACGTTGCCCAGATTGCGCTCGGTGCAAACCCGGCACAGGCTCTCAAGGCAATTGCAGAAGCTGAAGCATACAACGGTCCGTCTCTCATCATTGGATACGCTCCATGCGAACTCCACGGTGTGAAGGGCGGCATGAACCACTGCCAGGACGAGATGAAAGCTGCAGTAGCCGCTGGTTACTGGAACCTCTTCTCTTACAATCCGACACTCAAAGCTGCTGGACAGAACCCATTCACCCTCGCTTCAAAACCGGGTGACGGCACTTACCAGAACTTCCTTGCAAACGAGACACGCTACTCGTCACTCAAGGTTAAGTTCCCGGAGCGCGCATCTGTACTCTTCCAGAAGAACGAGGATGCTGCCAAGGCCCGCTACGAGCACTTACAGCGCCTGATTGAGCTCTATAAATAACAGACCTGCTGTTTAGCAGAGTGACCGGCCCTTCGGAAACGGGGGGCCGGTTTTTTATTGCCTATGTGTATAAGTAATTATAGCTCCCCATACTTTATTCTGGACAACTGCTCAGTGAGGGAGTATAATCGAATATTATTCTATTAAAAAAGGGAGCGTTATATGGCAATAATTGATATGGTTGAGTGGCAACCGACAAGCAACGACATTTTTGCGTGGAGATTTCCCCATGATAATTTAAGTACGGGAACTCAGCTTGTAGTTCGTGAAAGCCAGGAAGCAGTTTTCTTTTCAAAAGGGCAAATCTTAGGGAAATTTGGTCCCGGTAAACATACCCTTACAACAGAAAACTTACCTATATTAAGAAATCTTTTTGGTATTCCGTTCGGTGGCAAAAATCCTTTTACCGCAGAGGTTTGGTTCGTGAACAAGGCGGCGCCGCTTACCATTGATTGGAAGACAACGCCTATGCGCTTCATGGACCCAGATTACGGACAGATGGTTCCGCTCACCGCGCAAGGCCGTTATGGCCTTAAGGTGAAGGATGCGGAACGGTTCTTGGTAAAGCTCGTTGGTACCCTTACTGAATTTACTTCCGTGCAGCTTACCGACCATTTTTTAGGCCCGCTTGTTGCTAAGACAAACAGCACTATCATTTCATATATGAGCACAAACCGTATTGGCATTATGCAGATTGCAGCGTATCTTGAACAGCTTTCGAAATTCTTGGAGTCTCCGCTCAAGGAATTCTGGGAAGAGTACGGCATGGAGCTTACGGGATTTTATATCACATCAGTTGATCTTGATACTACAACTCCTGACGGCAAGAAGATTGCAGATGCTATGGCAGACCGCAGCGCTCAGAACATTGCGGGCTATACGTGGCAGCAGAAACAGTCTTTCGGCGTTGCAAACAATGCGCTCGGTTCTGGCGGTGACATTGGTATGCTTGGCGCGGTGATGATGACCGGTGCTATGGGCAACAATGGCATGGGTGCTGCCATGATGCAGCCTCCGGCAGGAACTGGCGGTTACCCAATGGGTGGTGCTGGTGGAATGGCAGCCGGTATGGGGAGCGCCCAGATGAATCAGCGTAAAGAAGTGTTCTGCGCAAACTGTGCAAAGAAATATCCAGCTACATCAAAGTTCTGCCCGTTTTGCGGGAATCCCTATAATCCGTGCCCTGTTTGTGGAAGCGACAATCTTCGTACGGCAAAGCGGTGTACCACGTGCGGTGCAGATTTAGGCACTGCTGCTTCCAGTGGAATGGCTGCTGGTCCTGTCTGCTCACGGTGTGGTGCAGCTGTCCAGCCTGGTGTGAAATTCTGCCCTAATTGTGGCAATAAGCTTTGCTGATCTCATAATTTTATTATTCTCTGGAGGATGTCATGACTGAAAAGAAGTCTATATTTATTAAAAGTCTGCTTTTTATTTTAGGATTGGGAATCATTGCATTAGCCTGGTATTTGTTTACAAAAGGTGAAAAACTTACTGACGAACAGCTGTATTTATGGATCAGCATAGCAGTGATGTATGTCATTTTCTTTTGCCCATTTTTCTTTAGCGAAATTCATGTTAAAAATGTAAGTGGAAAGATTCCTTCACTTACCATGGTGTGGCTTGGAGTTGCTGTGCTCATTGCCATTTCTATTGGCATGACTATTTGCGTCGCATTCTGTGTTGTTCAGATTCGGATTGCCATAGTAACGGAGTGCGTGCTTGTATTCTTGTTCGCAATAGATTCCTATTTTGGCTACTTTGCAAATTCTCATGTTCAGAATGTCGAACAGCAGGAAACTCAGGCACTTAGCCTTATCAAGCAGATACGTTCTTCGCTCGATTTGCTCTCGTTGAAGGCAGGTTCCCTCAATGAAACGTATGCTGCAGAAAGGAAACAAATTTCTGCGCTTGCAGAAGATGTACGGTATATTTCTCCTGTAGACAATACTGTCGCCGTAAAACTTGAGCAGGATATACTTGGCGCAATTACCGTTGCAAGTTCAGCATGTGATTCAACGCTCGCTGGCGGTGCCGGATTGGAATTGAAAAAGCAGATTGCTGCACTTGATACACTTATCAAACAACGCAAGCTGTTGAAAAATTAGTTTTTTTAATTAAGGAGGAGTTTAGCACATGACAGGTAAAGTATTCGCTGAATCAGCCAATTTGTATCAAGATGAAGCTAAGGTCATCTTTGATTACTACAAAGCGGCTGCAGAAAAAATCGTTGCAGAAGAAAAGGATCTTGAAGCAAAAATTGCTCAAGCCGAAAAAGACGTGGCGCTTGCTAAGAAAAACAAAACAACTGCCACCGTGTTTACCGTTATTTTTGGGGTGCTTGCAGCAGCAGGAATAATTATTTCCCTCACTTCCCAAAAAACTTTCTTCATGGTGCTTGGCATAGCACTTCTTATTCCTACCCTTGTTTCTCTTGTAAAAATATTTAAAGCAAAGAAAGCAATTGCTTTAGGTGAAACACAGAAGAAGGGTTTCGGTGAAGCCCATGATGCAGTCCGCCGTGATTACAAAGTGACAAAGCTCGGTGTAGCGTATGTTCCTGTAGCAACACGTGTCCCGTTCGAAGGAAAGACATTCGTTGTTGACCATACTGGTGGAATGAGCAACACGGAGTTTGCACTTTCTGTTTTACATCAGCCGCAGGAGTTCCAGCAGTCTCTCTCTGACCTTGAGAATGGAATTGCTTCCGTGCCTGTTGTAGAAAACAACGAAAATGCTGAACAGGTGGACACAAGCGACTACAGCTTGAGCATGCAGAATGTTACCATGCACGACTATATGGGAAACATTGACCGTCAGGTGCGGAACATCAGTTATCTTTTGGGCGACAATGACAGTGTTTCTGTTGCATTGCCAGTCATACCTCCGGAAAGTGCAGAGGATCATTTTATTGATGAATACGCGACTACCGATACGAACGAGAAGCCTGTTGTAAAAGTTTTCAACGTTGATGGTTACAGCGACAAGCTTGCTGCTTTCTCAAAATTGAACGATATGAAGAAAGAGCTTGAAAAACGTGGTAACGAAGACAACATTGAGTACTTCAAGAAGCTTATGAAGAAGCTTGGAGAGTCTGTACAAATTATTTCCAAGGTAAAGACGAATTCTACAACAAAATTACTCGATTATTCGAATATGATTTTGTCTGCGGTGCTTAAAGCTGGGTACAATCAGTATTCACCAACACTTGAAGCTGAAGAGATTGGACGTATCCGCGAAGCAAGTTTTAACTTTGAAGACAGTGTGAATGATTACCATCCTTTTAATCTTAAGGCAAGCTCCCGTGTGAAATACGATTTGTTCGGAGGCGCATGGGTTGCAGAAGATAATACCCGTACAAATATGCCGTTCGGTATGAATCAGATTCAGGAAGAAGTGCTCATGCCGGTCATCAACAATTTGATGAATGAAACTCGCATTGAACGCTTGAAGATTTACAATGGCATTAAAGATCAGAAGATGCATTATCTGAACGAGTGGAACAAAGATGTTGAAGATGCATTCCGCGACAATCGTAAGTCTGGCAACGACCTTATCACTCAGATTACAAATGCGTATGCTGAATACAACACAGCCTATCAGACATACACTTCTTACAAAGCGACACAGGATTCTCTGAAGAAGTCTGGGAATCTTGCTGACAGTGAAGTGCAGGAAAAAGACAACGCTGCAGAGCAGATTGCCGGATTCGAAGCGCAGGCACAGCAGTGCAACAAGACAAGTGAGGAATTCCAGCAGTACATGGAACGGCTGCAGGATGATATTACTGCAAAGGCTGAGCAGTTCGGACATATTGAATATTACGAAGCGTCTCTCCGCGATTCAGAATCGCGTGACTTTGCGCGTTCTCAGGATCCAGATAATTTGCAGTCTCTTGACGACCGACGTAAACGTCTCATTCCGGTGAATAGCTATTATGCGACATATGCAAAGATTCCGCCGGCACCATCAGTAGAACCGAAACTTATGGAAGATTTCACGCTGAACCTTGAGCAGACTGCGGTTGCTGATCTCAATTCAATTGCGCAACAGGAGGTTGCTGCGCAGGCTGAAGCGGAAGCTGCGAAACTTGCAGCGGCGCAGGCCGAAGCAGAAGCAAAGGCGGCAGCAGAAAAAGCTGAAGCTGAAAAAATAGCTGCGGAAAAGGCCGAAGCAGAAGCGAAAGTGGTAGCAGAAAAGGCAGCGGCAGAAAAGGCAGCGGCAGAAGCAAAAGCGACTGAAGAATCTGAGGATGGGTCTGACGATGAAGACGAGTCTGACGATGATTCCGAGGAAGATGACGATTCAGACGGAGAAGACAAACCGTCTGACGGAGAGTAATCATGGCAGACTTTAATATAACCCTTGATACTTCCCCAATGGCCGAATCTATAGATACGGTCAATGGACATGTGCGTACGGTAACAGGCGCCGTCATTGCTATGCAGAGTGCTGTCGTTGCGGAGGAACATTCTACCTCGCAACAGATATGTGAAAATGTAGACAATGGTTTCTACATCCTTATGAAGTCGCAGCTGAGCCAGAAGGTTGCCGCTTGTTCAAGCACCATGAGCAGCAAGCTTATGCTCATGAAGAAATTCCGTGCGGATATCAATCGTATTCAAGATGTAATGCAGGATGATTACAACAGAATTTGTCGTCGTTACCACAAACAGTTTACAGCACTTGATAAAGCGCTTGAAACTCGCATACATGAACTTGATCGTGCTGCAATGGAAATTGGTGTGCTCCAACATAAGATGTTTACAAAACTGCGTGATGACAGTTGCTCTGTCATTTGCTACGACCGCGACACACAGCTCACTGCTGAACAATCTGTTACGGCGAAAGTAAAGAACAAGGCAGTTAAGGCACTGAGCGCAATGGCTTCTGATGTAAGTGGAAGCTTGACATATAACCGCAAAGTGGAGCATATCCTTAAGAATGAGAAGCTTGCCTCTCGTGAAGATGCGTTTCTTCCTGTGCTCATGCTGGAAACAGACAGCATGTTCAACAGTGCCAACAAAGTGAGCAATGTTTTTGTTGCACAGAATGATTGCTTTTCAAAAACGGATGTTGTTGCAAATCAGATTCAAGCGGCAGCCGCATCGTACGAATGGCAGCCTGTTGCTAAAGAGGAACATGACAAGGTGCAGAATGACTTCATGCAGAAATGCAGTGCCTCAGGAATTGACGAACGCGTTGCAAAGGAGATGGTGCGCCTGTTCAACGAATCATCATGGGCCGTTCCAAAAACTGACGGAGGCGTGCAATGAGTTATTCACGCAGAGTACATGGTGAGGCATACTACAGCCGGACTGTTTCCATTTCGTATCCTGCCAGTGAAAGTGGCGGGTCTCGCTCCGCTACGGTGAGTGGTTCCGTGCCTGTTGATATTACCGTGTATGTTGACACGAATCCGTTTGACAACAGCGTTGCAAATTGTAACGGTCAGATTAGTGGCTTGACAGGTTCCGTTGTCGCCATGAACGCCGCGCAATGTGCCGCAATCAAACAGACGGGTAATGACGTTTCCGCGCATGTTACGAATGGTTTCTTTTCAATGATTAAATCTGAGATTTCTCAGAACATGGCTGCGTTATTTAGCAAAATAAATTCACAAATTGGCTTGATTATGGAAAAAACCAATCAGGTGAAAAAACAGCAGCAGGTCATGGAAGACGATTACCAGCGTACGAAAGCCCGTTACGTAAAAGTGTTCAATGATCTTGACGAGGAATGTCGTAAGCGGGTGCTTGAACTTGATAAGAAGGCTTTTGCACTTTCAGAACAGGTACAGCACGAACAGCTTACCGAACTTGAATCACGCCAGGCGGCATTCATGCTTACCGGTATGAATGATAATACCATCGTGAATCAGCAGCTTTCCACCGCATGTCTTCGTAGCAAAGTCGGGGTGGTCATTCATTCGCTTGCTAAGAACGTGAGCCAGCAGCTTGTGTATGTGGACGAAGTGAATTCCATTCTGCATGAAGGGAGCTGTGAAGCGCTGGAAACACCGTGCATCCCGGTAGTGTACGCCGAAGCCGATGCCACGGATTCTTCTGGTGCCAAGATGACGAATTGCTGTGTGAGCAACGAGCTCGGTGAAACTGCAAAAAATCAAATTGCAAGTACCGTAGTGAATTATTTTGCTTCGCAGGCGAATAACTGGGTGGCGCCGGAAAAATCAGATGAAGAGAAAATAACTGCATCTTTCAACAGCTATGCAGAGAAGATGCTCATTGAACGAAAGCAATCGGGAAATACTGACAGCCAGCGCATCTATGATATGATTATGCAGCTTCGAAACAATGCAAAGACTTTGGTAAATCAAAAATAGCATGTTCAGACAAAGAAACGTAACGAGGAGAATTATATGGTAGAGTTAAAAGAAATAAACATGGGTTCAAATATGGTGATGCTGAAGGCAAACAAAGTTACTTCCAGCATCCTGCCTAAAAACACAGCTGAGCTTGATCAGAATATTACTGTTGATGGCGATGTCATTGTTGAAGGTGCTGTGTATACGAACAATTTTGAGATAAACAACGGCCCCGCAGAATTCAAAGGCGCTGTGTTTGCAAATCATGAATTGCATATAAAGAACGACAGTACCCATTTGGTTTACTTTCACAAGGCCGTTGCGAGTGCGAACAGCGTTGTGTCCCTTTTGGTTAATGGAAACTGCATCTACGGTGCAGACATAAATGCACCGTCTGTAAAGCTCAAGAACTGCTTCGTATGCGGTTCCATTTACGGAACAGAGGTGCAGCTTGAGAACAGCGTCATTCTTGGCGGAGTGTTTGCCTCAAAGACGCTTTCAATTCAGAACTGCATCATTGGTACGTTCAATGCTCCTGAAGTGAATGCCGGTGGAGTAGATTATTTGCTGTATCCTACCGCTTTCTCTGTTGAGCCAATGGCGCTTCTTCCCGGAACTGAATTCTGGAATCTGGCACTTGCAGATTTGGGGTCGCTGTATAAAGGCGAACAGGAAAAACCGAATACAGGAAAAATCCGTATGGACGTACAGAATGACACCCAGCGTACAGTCCTTTCTGATGAAAGTGGCACAAAGATGTTGGTGAACAGCTACAGCGTGGCAAGCCGTGTGCTTGTAAGCGACATGGTTGATTTTGAAAAGCTTGAAAATCATTTCCTTATCATTTCAGCGAGCTTAGGTTCTCAGGTACTCAAGGAATATTCCCTTACCAAAGCGGATGGCGAGAAGGGGCCGGCGCTTTCTGTAAGAAATATTGTGCAGTTCTTCTTCGAAGTGCTTGGTGGAAAAAGAGCAGTGCAGGAGATTAGTGGAGAAGTGACGTTCGATGAGCTTAAGAAGAAATTCGACTGAGCGCCGACGAAAGGCTGGAAGAAAAATCCAGCTTTTCGCGGTACATTTTTTTGCCCTGTAGAACTGTTCTGGCTAGATGGCAATCCTGCCTAGTACTTTGCCAATGCTGTCGTGAATGACAAGCGTTGCAATGCCGTCGCTCTGAGTGGCAGCTTTGTTGATGAGTACCAATTTGTTTCCTGAAAAGTAGTTGATAAGCCCTGCCGCCGGATACACCGTGAGCGAAGTGCCGCCGATTATGAGCATGTCCGCTTTTTGAAGCGCGTCTACTGCACGGCTAATGGTGTCTTGATTAAGACTTTCTCCGTACAGCACTACATCTGGTTTTATGAGACCGCCGCATTTGTCGCAGCGGGGAATTCCCTTTTCATCTTGGTGAGAGGAAATATACGAAGCGTCAAACGGCTTGGAACACTTCGTGCAGAAATTGCGCAATGTGCTTCCGTGCAGTTCAAGAACATTTTTACTTCCTGCAGCCTGATGCAGTCCGTCTATGTTTTGGGTGATGACTGCTGACAGTTTACCTGCTTGCTCAAGTTCCGCAAGTTTATAATGCGCTGCGTTAGGCTTTATTCCAGAGACAAGAAGTTTTTCCCGATAGAAGCGGTAGAATTCCGCGGTGTTTGCAAAGAAGAAAACTGCGCTCAGAATTTCTTCCGGCGGCCAGTCCCATTTTTGATTATAGAGTCCGTCCTCGCTCCTGAAATCAGGAATTCCACTTTCTGTAGAAACGCCGGCCCCGCCAAAAAATACAATTCTCTTGCTGCTGTCGATGTAAGATTGAAGTTTTGCTGCTTGTTCTGCGGTTTCATTTTTCATGAACAATAAGTATAACACGCCCGCTTCAAGAAATCCATGCTTTCTGCCGATACTTGTAGTGCTAGTTTTTATTTTCCTTGTAATAAAGGAAACCGGTTGCGGAGTTTGTTTTTTGGACTTATTTAAGGCTAAATAAAGAAAGTTTGTATTTTCTTGCATATTCTAACTTTAAATTTGACAATTCAACAAAATTCGTTGATAATTCTAATATCTCTATTTTTCTTTATGAAAAAAGGAATGCCAAATGAACAAAAAGAGTGTGTTTTTTTCAGTTTTATTGAGTTTGATGGTTTTTGCAGCTTTTGCAGGCGGTAAAAAGGATGTAACGGACCGTTCTGTCGGCGATAAAAACAGCTGGCAGGAAACGTTTGACATTAATGACAAACCGTCAGGAAAGTACAACATCATGGTTACTGCCACAGATAAAGCTGGCAACCAGACTATCGCCGGTCCGTACAATATTAAGATTGATACGGAATCAGACCTTCCTGTTGCGGGCATTACAAACCCTGTGGAAAACATGCGTATCCCGGGCAACTTGAATATTGTCGGTACGTGTATCGATGATGATGCTGTTGACCACGTCAATATTATTTTTGATGGCGATGAAGACAACATACAGACTGCAACCGGAAAAGAATTCTGGTCATTCTACCTTGACACAAACAATCTTAAAGAAGGTCCACACTCAATTGAAGTCTTTGGCACGGATGTAAATGGTCTGCGCGGTCACAGCGTAAAATTGATTTGGCAGCTTGATCGCCGTGCTCCGGTGACAGCGGTGACAAACATTGGCATGGGCACGCTTGTAAGCGGCAAAATAAATCTCGACGGTACAATTCAAGATGGTAACGGTATACGCCAGCTTGAGTACAGTCTTGACGGCGGACAATATTTTACAAAGCTCAAGATAAAAGATGAAAAGCTCAAGGAACCAGATGAAAATGGTCTTACTGAATATTGGTCTTTCACCGTTCCGATTGACACACGCAAGTCTAAGGATGGTCCTGCGGTCTGCTGGTTCAAAGCTACAGACAACGCTGGCTCCGTCGGCATTTATTCATTCCTGTATTTCATAGATAACACAAGCCCTGATGTAAAAATTGTTTCCCCTGCGGATGAGGCAGTGAACGGCGTGTTCACCATTGCAGGCTATGCAAAAGACACCATTGGTATTCAGCGTCTGAGCTGGAAGTTTGGAACAGAGTCAGGTGATTTTGATTTGATTGCGGGCAACCCGTATTGGCAGAAAGAAGTAAATGCCATTGGCATGGCAAAGTCTCCGGAATTCAGCGTTACTGCGGTTGATACTGCGGGCAACGTTGTCACGGTAAAAAAGACAATTAAAATTGACCAGGAAGCTGACAAGCCTGTTGTGAAGATTATGTTCCCGGCAACAGACGGAACGGTTGAAGGCACAAACGGCTCTTTATTCCTGCGCGGTATTGCAAGCGATGATGACGGCGTGGTGAGCGTTTCTTACAAAGTTGATAATGGCGCAGAGCAGACGGTGTCATGTCTTGGCGTGTTCTATGCCGCTATTGCAGGCGAGCTTGCAAACGGAAGGCATACCATCACCGCATATGCAACGGACAAATATGGCGTAAAAGGAAACAGCACTACGGTCGCATTCAATGCTAAAGGTGTTGCTCCTGTGTTTGACAAGGCTGCGGTAAAGACTGGCGGTACAACAGTTAACTTTACTGATGGCATGGAAATTAACCCTGATGGCGACCCGGTGTATCAGACTGCTGCAAATTCTACTTGCGGCCTTAAGGAAGTAAGTTATGAATTGACTTGGGGCAAAGACGGAATAGAGTCTACTCCTATAACGGTTAAAGGTGGAGAAAAGAAGATTGCAGTGAATGTTCCGCTGAGCAATGCTCCTTGGGGAATTGTAAAACTTGCAATTACAGCAAAAGATATTTATGACCGCACGACGGTGCATCATGCCTTGCTCAATATGCGCAACCTTTCCCGCGTGTACTCAGCAACAGCAGGCGTTTACTTTACTGATTCAACGGTTGCAAATGACGGTGGCATTGTAAATAATCCGGAAAGACCGGTGACAGGATATTTTGTAGGCGGAACAATCAGAAGAGTGGAACTTGTTCCTGCAACAAAAGCTGCAACTGCTGCATTTGACGGCAACACAATAATTCTTAATCCAGGAACAGGCGGCTCTGATCCAGTCGTTGTTCGCGTAACAACAGACAAGGGAGCAAAGTATGATTCCCGCAAGATTTATTTCATTGCCGACGGAACGCCTCCTGCTCTTACAATAGAAGACGACAGCGAAGATACAAAGACTCCGGTCGAAATGAAAGACACCCTCACCGTAAAGGGAACGACAGATCCTTCTGCAAATCTTGTGTATCGCGTTATGTCAGCGAGGGTTCAATATGCAAACGGCGTTGTCATTTCTTCCGCAGCATCTCCGGTACCGCCGCTTGGCAGCGCTACAAGTGTAACTGTTCATAAAAACGGTTCATTCTCGCTTACCTTTAAGAAGGGCGATATTCCCGACGGTATGTCTGTAATTGAAATTGTGGCAAGCAATTCAACCGGGCAGTCAACTGCAAAGGCCGTGGCTGTACGCTCTATTTCTGATGTTCCGACACCGGAGCCTGCTGCAGACGGCACTGTTCCTGCTGCCACAGCACCTGCTGCGCCTGCATCATATTGGTTTGAAGGAATCAATCTGTACGCAGTCGCGGTATATCAGGGATACACCAATGTTACGTTTGATGTATTTAAAGCAGAAGACATGAAACCTGGAAAAAACAATTTCTCGTTCAGCGTGAATACTTCAGACAGCAAAGCGCCTCTTTCTTCTTCATATTCAATTACGAAACAAGGCGGCATGTCCGCATATATAAACAATATCAGTGGAACTAACTACCAGAGCGGTATGTCGCTCGTCCTTGACCGTGGCGTTGAAAAAGAAGCGTCACACAAAGCGACCGTTACCATCATGAGCAATGCTCCGGTAAGCAATGTGCAGTGGAATATCAGCGGCGAAAATGTTCCTGGTGGAGATGTTTCTCAGTCGGGTACTATCGATGCAAAGGGAATTCGTGCTGTTGCAGACGGCGAATACGAAGTTGACATTCCGTTGCAGAACCTTCCATCGCGCATCACCACGATAACCGCTACGGCGACAAACGCTGTGGGAAATGCCGCAGTTGCGCGCGGAACGGTATTTGTTTTAAGAAACCATGATTCTTCACGTGTTGATGATACTGCGGATGTGTATTGGACACCGCTTGACGGCGTAACATACGACAACACCCGCGGACGATACATTCTTGACGGCGGCGTTCCGCTTACTGCTTTTGCAAATGTTCAGGGACCGATTACGGCGACAATTTCACCGGCGCAGAACGGACTGAACGCTATTGTAAATGGCAACATGGTGACTATAGCTGCCACCGCAGACGGCTTGTTCAGAGATGTGTCTCTTAAAGTAACTGATGCCGGCGGAGCAGTGTATACTGCGCCATCAGTGTCACTTATGGTAGATACAGCAAATCCGACAATCACACTGACTGCACCTGCTGCAATGGGATGGGTTCAGAAGAAGCTGGGCATTGAAGGAACGGTAAGCGACGGTAACGGAATTGCAACGCTTGAGATGAGCTTTGACAACCAGGCTACATGGAATGCAGTTTCTATAACAAAGAGCGGCTCATTCAAACTTGATGCAGATATATCTACGCTAGAAGACGGATTTGTTCCGGTTGATTTGCGTGCAACTGACAACGCAGGCAAAGTGACGGTTGTAAATACTGCAGTGCAGAAAGACACAACTCCGCCAGAAGTTACGACCGTCATTCCTGAGGCGGAAGCGGTGGTCAACGGCGAAAACGTGATTGCATTCTCTGTAAAAGAAGCGGGCAGCCTTGCTTCCGTTGAATATGTAAGCCCTGACAAAAAACTCAGGTCAAACATAGACATTACTTCCATGCCGACAACCCTTGTTGGCACTGAAGAAAAACCGATAGACAACAAGATGGCGTTTGTCTTTACCGACAAGGCGGGCAATGCAACTACTGTAAATACATGGGACTTCAAGGTAGACGCAGCAAGCGACCTGCCGCGCGCAGAAATTCATCTTCCTGTTGAAAATGAAGTTATTACGCGTGACTTTGTTGTTTCTGGCGTTATATACGATGATGATGGACCGAGCAAAATCTGGTACAAGATGGACAAGGGTGACTATCAGGCACTTCCGGAATACGGCACGAGCTTCAACATGAACGTTCCGCTTTCTGCAATGACTGACAACGAGCACACGGTCACCGTGTATGCAGAGGATATTCACGGCGTTAAAGGTCCTGAGACAAGCCGCAAATTCCGCATTTCTCTTGAAGAGCCAAAAGGCAATGTTTCAGCACCGCTCATCAGCGAAACAGTCAGAGGCACGGTGACAATAAAAGGCACGGCGTCTGATAAGAACGGAATCAAGAAAGTTCAGATTTCTGTAGACAACGGTGCAAGTTATAACGATGCAATTGGCACGACGGAATGGACATATACTTTTGATACACGCGTTGTTCAGGATGCGACACACGTTGTGTTTGTAAAGATTTGGGATGGCTACGATATTACCGGTTTGTATTCAACGCTTATAAACGTTGATAACACAAGCCCTAACCTTAACCTTGAGCTGCCGCTTGATGACAGCAAGACAACACGCAACGTATTCTTCTCAGGTCAGACAACAGATAACATTGGCTTGAAGGAACTGTACATTACGGTTCGTTCCCTTGACGCTGGAAAGAAAGTTTCTGACAAACTGTCACGCACAGACCTTGTTCCGTCAGAAATTATTTCTCAGGTCATTGACTTGAGCACGCTTGATAATGGCTTCTACAACATTGAGCTTACTGGTACTGATGCCGCAGGAAACATCACCCGTGTCAGCCGCAACATTCAGCTTGATAAAAACAAACCGCTTACCAAAGTGGATTTGCTCTACCCGCTCAATGGCGAAACGACTCGTGGTGTATTTAATATCTACGGAACAGCAACAAGCGATGAGGAACCAATCACGCAGGTAGTGCTGTATGTTGACGACAAAATTGTTGAAGGCCTTTCTCCAACACAGATTACAGAAAGCGGCTACTTCAAATTCACTATCACGCCGTCGCTCAGCGCAGATGTCCCTGACATGATTACTGAAGGACAGCACAAATATAAGGTCATTGCTACAACAGAAAGCGGCAAGACAATTTCTTCAAATGAACAGTATCTGGTGTACAGCAAGACCGGTCCGTGGGTAACGCTTGACAACTTTACATACGGCGACTTTGCAATGAACCGCCCGCTTATCAAGGGTGATGCCGGCTACACTATGTCGCAGGAAGATATTGACGCACTCAAGGCAAAGGACACTGCCCGCGAGAAACGTGCTGCAATTGAAGCAAAGACAATCAAACAGGTGTTCTTGAGCTTTGATAACGGTAAATCATTCATTCCTGTTTCAAAAGAAAACAAAGGCAAATGGCAGTACCGTGTTGAAAACGAAGACATTGAAGCCGGCTATCATTTCATGCTCATCAAGGCAGAGATGATGAATGGTGAGAATGCAATTACCCGTACAATCGTGCAGGTTGACCGCACCGGACCTACCATTAAACTCATATCACCTGGTGAAGGCGGACACTACAACCAGCATCTTGACTTTGCAGGATTGTCAAACGATGACGTTTCTCTTAAGGACGTAACGCTTACATTGCGCAAAGGTGACAAGGCTGCGTATGAAGTTCCAGGATTCATTCAGGGATTGTACTTTGACACATCATTCTGGGGAGCAACATTGTGGGATGTGGGACTTGGTCTTACGGCATTTGACAACGCGGTAAAGATTCAGGCTAACTACGGACAGTTCACACAGAATCAGCGCGACATGGTGACCGCTGTTCTTGCAAGAATTGCCAACCCGATGATTGCAGACGAAGACATTGAGTATACAAACTTGCGCTTTGGTGGTGATGTCGTGCTTGGCGCAAAGATTATTGCACAGCTTGCTTATCTGCCGTTCCGCTATTTCTTTGGCCGTGACTGGGACTGGCTCAGCGCTACATTCTCTGTAGGCGCTAACTTCTCTTGGTTCTCACAGTCAGGAGCTACTGACAAGAACGGAGATCCTGTTGCACAGATTCTTTCTGCAGCATTGATACAGATTGAATTCCCGCGCATCACTATCCGCGACTTTAAACGCTTCAAGACATGGGCGTTGTATACGGAACCGCAGCTGTGGTTCATTCCGTCTGATGTTGCTGGCGACGGTGCAGACCGCTACGTGCCAACAGTGTCATTCGGCTTGCGTGTCAATGTGTTCTGATATAAAAAAGAGATAGGCTGGAAAGGAAGGGCAGACGGTTGTCATGACTGTCTGTCTGTTCCTTTATAAAAATCAAGAATGTAAAGTAGAATGACCCTTTGTACGGTTGTTCTTAAATGCGGCTTGCTAAAAAGAGTGTGCCTTTTAGGCAGGAGTGAAGTTATGCGTTCAGCAAGAAAAAGTGTGTGGGTTGCAATTGCAACGTTCTTCCTTGTTACTTCAATAACAAGTGTTATGTCATGTCAGATTGGTTTGGGAGCTTCCGTTGATACCGAAGCCCCAACATTAAAAATCACGTACCCGCCGTCATCCGCGGTCATCAAAGGTTCGTTCACTTTTGCAGGAACGTGCGACGATGACCTTGGCGTAACGGCCATTGCAGTGACGGTGACAAACACCGAGTCAAGCAAGACGTGGAGCTATGACGCCGAAGTTGACAACAAGAACTGGCATGTGCTCAACATGAACGAAGCGGACGCATCTGCCGCCTCAGGATATAAATTTCCTGACGGCAAGTATGAAATAAGCGTTGTTGCGTCTGATGCCGCGGGACACACATCGGGAACTTCATCACGCAGCTTTGAAATAGACAATACCGCGCCTCTTTTTGTAATCAAAGGACCAGGTTCTGGAGACATTACAAGTCCGACGGCATACGGCTCGGTGTTTACGGTTACCGGCACCATTGCAGACGACCATGCTCCTATAGCAAGCATGAAAGTCACTATTTTGGATAAAAACAACACAGTCATTGCGGACACAGAGGACAATCCGTATAAGTTTACAAACATTGAAACTTCCGGCGGCACAAGCGTCACCATTGCACGCTATACATCAACCGGCCAGACTGGTGATGTGTATACAAGATATACCGATATTTATGGAACAAATCCCAAGGCCGGCACACAAGAGTATTACTGCGAAGTGCAGCTGACTGATACCGCAAAGGAATATACAAATCCAAGTGAATCATCAAATCTTACCTTAGGAAATACAACGTCAACAGTTTATCTCAATGACGATGTGTATACAAAATACTTGAGCAGTGCAGGACTGAATCTTCAGGCAAGCGATATAAAGAAAATTGTGAACGGAACATTCACCGGCACGACAACAAACGGCGATACACTTACAAGCACACAGATTGCAGAAGTGCGGAATGTGTTTAAGCCTTCAGACGGCACGCCTACTTCTGTTGGAAAAGGAATTACTAAAGTTGCCTTCTCTTTGAATGCAGACGCAAGCCCGAAATTTGATGTGGGCGGTCTTAAATTCAATACTACAACAGAGCTAACTAAGCCTGATAATGGAAAATACAATATCGATGACAACCAGTCAGGCGCAGCATATAAACTCAGTGTTACAGCAACAGCAGGACGCAACGGAACATATGTTAATCCAGAGACTTTGCGCGTCTACATGTTCGGACCGTTTGATACGCTCACCAATGTTGCAGCTAACGTCGACGCTATTTATAATGACGTTAAGACGTATGCAGGTGATAATGGTACCGAATCTTATTACGATACAAACGGTGTGCTGACAAATGGAAGAGGTTACATTCTTAAGAACGAGAAAGACCACTTTATAAACACCGAGGACTATACATCAAGTACGGTTGAGTCATATTCATATCAGGTGTCAACTCCGACAAATGTTGTTTCTGGCAATTATTATCTCATTGCTGCGACCGGTACTGATGCTGACAACATTGAGCTTACGCATGCCGATGGTTATTCATTCGGATTCAAGGGCGCAAACTCAACAAATCCTCCAACCGTAACAATGGATGCTTACAGTGCGGCCAAACCTTCTGTTAATATAGCAAACCAGGGCATCTATAATACAAGTGACATTTCGTTCTCTGGAAAAGCAAATGCAGTTGGCGGTTCTACTATTGCTAAGGTCAAATGGAGCGTCGCTGTTATTGATGAGTCCGATAATAATACAACGTTAGGAACTATTACTGGAGAAGCTACAGCTACCGATAGTGCTTATGATGAGGCCACAGAAGACTGGAGCTTCAGCCTCAGCAGCGGAACAAATTATAGCTTGTATAAAGCTGAACTTGATAGCGGCAAGTTGTACATGTATGATGTGACAATCGCCGCGTTTGATAAGAACAATGCTCAATCAGCAAACCTTGAGCGGTACATTCACGTTGATACGATAAAGCCAACGGTGTCGATTGACTCGGTGACACCGGTTGTTGTAAAGAACGGTAGTAATTGTGTCAACGGAAAGATTACCGTTACTCCAAAGATAGATGATACAAACCTCAAGAGCGTTTCATATGTTGTCTACTGTGATGGAACACAGAGTGGTTCATTAACAGACCTTGGAGCAGTATATGCGCCTAAGGTGACTATTGATACAACATCGCTCACTGATACCAAGCCGATAAATATTAAATTCACTGCAACAGATAAGGCCGGCAACAGCTCTTCTTGCGACACAACAACATTCAATAGCAATACAGCATACCTTATCGATCAGAGCACTGATGCACCGGTTGTTTCATTCGGCAATGCAACTGGAACAATTGATACTGTTGCTAAAATTAAAACTGCAGTAACGGGCGGGGCTACGCTTACAAACTTGTTTGACCCGAGCAATAATAATAAGCTGAGCATCAACATATCTGATGATGATGGAATTAAAGACGTTGTAATCAACAGCCGTACGGCAGGCATTGGAACATATGCTAAAATTGGCGGAAAAGAAAATGTAAATTCTACTTCATTACAGTACACGTATGTTCTTAGCACAGAGGGTGCGTTTGACCTGCAGATAGTTGTCACAGATACGGCGAACGCGTCAACTTATTCAACAACAACAAGCGGATTGACCATTGCTGTCGATGCAGGCGCCCCGGTGTTTAGCAATGTTTCTACGGACCGCACGTACTATACGGGTTCTGATACTATTACAGCCCGGGGAACCGTCACTGATTCAAGTGGCGTGTTGACACTCAAATCAAATGGTACTGGTTCAGCATATGCGACAGAGAAAGGTATTCCAAGCGGAACTGAATGGACAGACTCAATAACGGTATCTGGAACAGAAGGGGCTCACTCAGTTATGTATACTGCCGTTGACAAATATGGCCAGTCAACAACGAATACCATTTCATATACCATTGATACAACAACGCCTGTTGTTGTTGCCGCTGCAGATGCAAGTCATCCATTCAAGATAAATGATGCGGTGTGGAGTGACTCTGTGTGGTATAAAGCGGAAACACTTCCGGTCGTAGGCTACTACACTGAAAATGGTTCAGGGCTTGCAAAAATTTACTATTATGTTAAAACTTCAGCAAAGACATTGCCGACAGATTTGTCAGCGACACATGATGGCTTTATCACGCTTACCAACTCAACGGGAAGTGCGGTGGCATACAATGTTACTGCCGGCGGATTTGACGGAAGCGACAACCAGCTTCTTATCCAGGCACAGGATGCGGCTGGAAACTTGAGCAGCATTTCAACATACAATGTGCATGTTGACCAGGAAGCTCCAGAATTTGCTTCAAAGTTCTGCACGTTTGACGGCACTTCATACAAAGATGCAGGTGGAACCGTTCTTGCAAACGGTCAGAACGACATGACTCTTTACGGAACAATAAAAGATGCTGCAAGCGGCGTAAGCGGACTTACGTTCACAATCGCCGGAACTGATTCTGGTGCAACCGTGACTTATACAACGGCAGCAGACGTGACCACGTTTGACAAAGCAAAGAGCGCGACATACGCAGCATATTCTGTGGCTAATAAGAATACCATCACCGGCTGGAAGGCAGTTATTGCAAAGGCAAAGCTGAGTGCCGGTGGCGAAGTAAAGGCGACTCCAAAAGACACCGCAGGCAACGGTGGATCACAGCAGATATTTGCGCTTACAATAGACAAAGATTCTCCGGAAGTTGTTGTTTCCTCAACATATTCTTCGCAGCGTCTCAAGAAAGTGGCGGTTGTCAATGGAGCTACTACGACAGATTCCACTCCGACAGGAACAGTATCTTCTATCAACGGAACAGCAACATTTGTCGGAACCGCGACAGATAACTTCACTTTGAGCAGCGTTTCTGTTTACACTTCACTCAATGACAGTACGGCGGCAATTACGACAAATGATACGCTTGTTGGAACTGCAAATGATACAAGCGCATACAGCTGGTCTTTCACGAAGCAAGTTACAAGCGGCAAGACAATGCTCAGCAATGGCGGTACGCTTGGCAATACGTACACCGGCTCAGCGGAAACTGCATACATTAAGATTCTTGCAACTGACAGCGCGGCAAACCAGAGTATCTATGTGTACCAGTACACCGTTGACCCTAACGCAGACCGACCTATTTTCAATGTGACAAACATTGACGGCAACAACGGCGTCATGAAATATGACACGGTGCTCACCGGAACAATTTCTGATGATGATGGAATTTCTGATGCATGTGTGCTTAAGGTTTACGAGCAGACCGCAACTCAGAACAGCGTTCCGACAACTTCAGCAGCATGGAGCAGTTACACGCAGACAGGAACGTGCAGTTTCAACAAAACAACGGGCGACTGGTCATATGCTCCAATAAGTGCGGAAGATGGAACGAAGACACTGTATTTGTATTTCAAAGATGCGAAGGGCACTGAATTCTGGACGAACTACAACGCTTCTGGCAACTCGGCGGCACAGAATAAGATAAATATGCCTCAAGTTGAATACAAACGGCTTAACATTGCAGACAATACAACGGCCCTTGTCTACAAGACAGACGGTACTTCACCTGTTATCAAGACAGCAAAACTTGAATATTCTGCTGACCAAACCAACTGGACGGAAGTTGCATTTACGGCGACTGGTATTGTTGGCGGCGCATCACGACGGTATGTGCGTTTGACATTTACTGCCGCGGACAGCAACGGTATAAAGAATATGACCATTGGTGTTAAAGACGCTGCGTCAAATACAATTGCTGTATCGCTGAGCGGTACGGCAAATACAACAAGCGCCGACACAACATGGACAAGCGGCATTATAGACCTTGGTGGTGCAAATAGCACGACGTATACGTCAGGAACTGCCGTTGTGACTGCAAGCGTCATTGACCAGAGTAACCTTTCTGGCGGCAACACATACAACTTTACTATAGATAATATTGCGCCTGACACAAATCAGCTTACAATAAATGCTCCGGAAACAACTACAAGCGGCAGCAATAAGATTTCTAGCGAAGTGTACACTGGCTTGGACATTGCCTTTGGCGGTATTGCAAGCGACACCGGCGGAGCAGGAATGAAATCGGTGACAGGCGTACAGTGGCTCGTACCGACTTCAACACAGGCTGCTGCGTCTGACGCAGTGCTTGCAGCAGACACGTCATGGGGCGGAAAGCTCGCTGCCAATTCAACGTCTACCGCATGGAAGTTTGTATTCAATGGTTCCGACAACGCGGATCTCAGGACATATACTGATTTGTATGCTACTACGTATGCGGGCACAATCACTGAAAATGCAAACGTCTATTCAATTCCTATTTACCTCAGACTTACTGATGATATTGGAAACGTGTCAATCTATCGTAACTTTATACTCAAATTCAATCCGCACCTGGGTTGGCCGAAAACATACATAAGCTATCCGGCAACAGGAGCGACCGTTGGTGGTGAAATACGTGTGAATGGTTTTACAACAGACTTGGTTGGTTCCGCTTCTTCAGTATTTGTTCAGGTTGACTTGGACAACGACGGCGATTACTACGATGATGACAAGGAAAATCTTGCCGCAAAGGGATACACCATCTGGACTGCCGGAACGGGAACAAACCAGGTTGACATTGGAAATACATTGGACAACAAGCAAATTACCGATACAAGCATTGTTAAATCTGTTGGTTGGTGGGGAATCAAGGCGGAAGATGCAGTTGCTTGGTCACTTTCTTTGAACAGCAATCACGAACTTGATCCTTCAAGCGGAACGGTGCACAACATAACGATGCGTGCCATTGCGGTTGACAGCGACAAAAACGCCGGCTTGTGGTCAAATGAAGTTGCGCTCACGGTCGATACAGGCGCTCCGGAAATTGGAAAGTCCGTTCAGAGCATTGTGCAGGCTTCTTCTTCCAAGAGCTATGAAACAACTGGAGTTAACTATATTTCCGGTGCATGGTCACTCAAAGTGTCTGTTGAAGACAATGAGAAGATTAAGAAATACAGTGTGCAGGAAACAGTAGGCTCTGGTTCTGCTACAACACTTACCGCAGGAACAGGCTATACGGTGAGCAGTGAGACAACATATACAACAGACAAAGACGGCGTAGCTCATACTGCAACAACAGGATACACGCTTACCATTCCGATTAACCATGCAACCGAAGGTACGGTAAAGTATTACATCTACACGGAAGACAACAGCACTCCGGTAAAGTCCGGCAATGCAACGTTTACATTCTATGTAGATTCTACTGCCCCTGCCTTTGACACGACATACGGCATTGCAGGCAACGGAACAAAGCTGGTAGACAAATCAACACCGGTGCAGAACAGCAACGGAGCATTTGCGCTTTCTACAAAGATAAAAGATGAAGGCTCAGGCTTTGACAAGCTCGCATTCTTCTATTATCGTTCAGGTACAAAGACTGGTGTAGACAAGGTGTACGATCCGCTTATAAGCACATCAAGCACAACAATCTATACAACTGCAGCAAATAAATCGGCTGGTACACTTGCCACAGGCATTGCTAAAGCAGACAGCTTGTTTGGACTTGATTGTTCAACGGGCGGAACACGTGGCAGCACAACGACATTTACACATTCTGGAATCAAGAGCAATGCTCATATCAGAATGGGCGGACTCATTAAGATTGGCGGCGTATACCGTACAATTTCCGCCGTTGATACGACAAACGGCATTGTCACATTCTCATCGCCGGTTGACACATCGTTCACAACGGCATTTATTCCGTATGCGCAGGTTGTTGACAGTACATACAGTGAAACGCTCAATGAAGACGGTACGCTTGGTAATGACAGCGATGGCGATGGCATGTACGAAATGGTGTCTACGCAGGACAACAAGAACTGGACGCTCACCGGCACAACAAATTCAACATACATACCAGATGGCAACATTATCATTTACTGTGTGGCATTTGATAAAGCCGGCAACATAAGCAGCACAAGCCTGACTACACAAGTGCAGAACAATCCGCTTAAGTTGACAAAGATTTATCTTGCAACAGACTTGAATGGTAACGGCAGCTATGATGCTACAGAATATGAAACATATGCCCGCGCTGCAGAAAATATGGCTAACACAACAGCATGGAACCTTGAAACAAAGCAACATGCTTCTCTTGACGCCGAAAATAATATTGTTGCAAACAACCGCATCAGATTCATTGTAAAGAACAGCACAAATGCGCTTGCAGTGATTCCAGAAACAACAGGCGGAAACAACATTACGACGACTACACCGCTCAACTATATTTTTGGCGATGGCACATTGACTGCTGCAAAGACAGGTACTACGGCTGCATGCGCAGTGCTTTCAAACAGCAGTAATACCGGCTACGGACTTTCTCTTGCGGGTGGAAAATTTACTTCAGGTGATACGCTCACCAGCACAGTACGTTCTGCCGCTTCAAGCGGACATACGGTCAATGTTACCTTCTATGACAACACTGATGAAACAACGCCTGGCGATACGACGAATCCAAGCCTTGCGGCATATGTGAATGTGACGCTCGACATTGATTTGGTTGACGACATGAAGCCTACGGCAACATTTGATCCGTTCCACTGGACAAGTCTTACCGACAACTCAGTATATGATTCTGCAAACGCTGCAAAGAAGGCAGACCTTAAGGGTCACATTGAACTTGAAAGCGACTGGACGGCAAGCGGAAATAAGTCTGGTACGACAGGTGTAAAAGATGGCGATCCTAAGGTGAGCGGTCTGATTACACTTACCGGAACTTCTTATGATGAAACTCGTCTGAGCGAAATTGACATAGGAATTACTGGAATTAAACTCAACGGCGGTACAGCTGGCGCTTCAACAAAACTTGCAACGTATAATACAACTTCAGGAAACTGGGATTTGGTGAACAGTACGGCAACGGTTGAATCAAACGGCTGGAAATTCCAAGTGCTGAGCAACACCATTGATCAGGGCGGACATACTGCAAAATGGCAGCTTGATATTGATACGAGCAAAGTCTACAGCGGAACCACACAAGTGTTTGCGCTTGCAGATGTTTCTGCTGACGTACTGTCAAAAGATGCTACTGCTAACACTTCTACAACAAGTTCTACCAATACAGTGAGCGGTACGCCTTCTCCGCACTACAGAATGGATATTGTTCCGTACATGAAGGGCATTGCCCGCAACAGCAGCTACAACACGTATCGCACAAGAAGCGGCGCTGTTGCGTTGCTCCGCGGAGAAACGCTCAATACAATTACCGGCTTTAACATTGCCTACACCACAAATACTTCTTTGGTTATTACTTCTGACAGAGCCGGTTCAACTATTACAACGGCAGCCACTGCGTTTGGAACTCCGACGATTTCTGGAAGCAACCTGCAGTTCACGGTTCCTGCTGCAGCCAAGAGTGGCTATCTCCTTCTTACGGTGAACAGCGTACCGGCGCTCAACAATCTGAACGCATATACTGCATACAACACGGAAGATACAACGCAGCTGTATGACCGCACAACGCTGAGCGATGACCGCTATGTGCAGATATGGCGTGTGAACGCGGCAGACACATTCAAAAGCAGCAGCAATGCTGTTTACCCGGCAATGGCAAAGGCCACAGACGGTACGCTGTTTGCATCCTTCAGCAACTATTCTAGCGCGACAGTGAACTATGCTTCGTTTGCTGCAAAAACGGAAGTGTTCTACACGTATGACCCGCCGGAAGAGACTGATCTCTGCGTGACAGGAAGCGGTACAGGCGGACAGGTGAACGTGCTCTATTCGGCAAACTATCAGGGCGGAACAGCTGGTTCATGGACATCAGACTCTAACGATGCAGGCGGACTATACTGTTACGATGATAGTGTAAACACAATTTATGTAGGTCGTGATTACAGAAAGGTATTACGTTTTGAACTTTTCTATCATAACCAGATGCTGCAGCAGTTTAAGAACTTCCGTGTAAAGCGTGCAGGTACAGCAGCAAGCGATCGTATCCATGTTGCCTATTACGACAAAATAACAAACTCTATACATTACTCGAATACGGTAGAAGACTACAGTATGGACGCAACGACTGAATTCAGCTGGGTGAACATCGACGGCGGAACAGACTCTGATGACAGCGGAACATATTCTGACGGTTCTTCTGTATCGCTGACAGCCGCGCGCTTTACCGGAACAACACGTTGTACTGGTACCGGCGACAGCGTGGCGCTTGCTTTGACAAGCACAAAGTATCCGGTTATCGTGTATTACGATGCAAGCAACGGTGTGCTTAAACTGGCGCGCGCAAGTGCTACAAATCCTAAGGGAAATGTATCGAAATGGACAGTGCAGGATGTTCTTGGTACAAGTGATCCAAACTATGGAACTCAAGTGTCTTATATTTCTGCGGAAATAGATTCTTCAGGATATTTGCACATTGCCTTCCAGAACATGAAGAACCAGCTTGTCTACATCAAGTCAACGAATGCGCCGACAAATGGAACAACGGCATATACGTTTGGAACGTCTCAGACAATCGATGATTCAGGCACGTACATTGACCTTGCGCTCAACGGCACAACTCCGTATATCTCTTACCTTGGAAGAATCAACTCTTACGATGGTATGAAGATTGCCTACTATGACAGTTCGCTCGATTTTAACAACGACGGCACTGCAGAAGGCGGCTGGGAAACAATGACAGCTCCGCTCAATCAGAAGGTGACAAATGTTCGCAGCTGCATAGAGACACAGGCAAAGGCGGCTGACAATAACACGTATGCGGCCGCAATCGGATTCTATCCGGGAGCTGATTACCGTGCAGCGTTCTTTGTAGGAAATTAAAAAAAATAAAATGCAGTGTGCGTGTGAAGGGTACACTGCATTTGTTCAGCGAAGGCGGGCGCGCTCTGCAAAAAGAGTTCGCCCGCCTTTTTTTATTCATTTTACAAGTTAAGATGAATTTTAAAAAAAGTAGAGATTTTGTAAATTTTTCCCCACATCTCAAAAATGTTTGCTATAATTGAAGAATAAGAAAAGTTCGTTTGAACCTAAAAAGAGGTTGCTATGTTTTCAAAAAAAAGTATTGGCCTGTCCATTCTTGCTGTCTGTTCATTTATTTTCATGATGAACATTGTCACTTCATGTCAGATTGGTTTGGGAGCTTCCGTTGATACCGAAGCCCCAACATTAAAAATCACGTACCCGCCGTCATCCGCGGTCATCAAAGGTTCGTTCACTTTTGCAGGAACGTGCGACGATGACCTTGGCGTAACGGCCATTGCAGTGACGGTGACAAACACCGAGTCAAGCAAGACGTGGAGCTATGACGCCGAAGTTGACAACAAGAACTGGCATGTGCTCAACATGAACGAAGCGGACGCATCTGCCGCCTCAGGATATAAATTTCCTGACGGCAAGTATGAAATAAGCGTTGTTGCGTCTGATGCCGCGGGACACACATCGGGAACTTCATCACGCAGCTTTGAAATAGACAATACCGCGCCTCTTTTTGTAATCAAAGGGCCAGGTTCAAAAAATATAAACAGCCCGACGGCATACGGCTCGGTGTTTACCATTACCGGCACCATTGCAGACGACCATGCGCCTATAGCAAGCATGAAAGTCACCGTGTACGATGAGAATAAAAATATTGTTGATGAAGTGAATGCGCCGTATAAGTTTACAAACATTGAAACCTCCGGCGGCACAAGCGTCACCATTGCACGCTATAGCAATACTGAAACGGGTGATGTGTATGCGCATTACAAATCAATTTATGGCGACAATTCAAAGGCTGGAGCAAAAAAATATTACTGTCAGGTTCAGCTTACTGACACTGCAAAGGAATATACAAATCCTGAAGAAAAATCAAACACAACGACAGGAAACTCCACAACCACCGTGTATCGAAACGACGATGTGTACAAAACATATTTGAGTGCTGCCGGGAAAAATTTGCAGGTAAGCGATATAAAGAAAATCGTGAACGGCACTTTTACGGGTACGACGACAAACGGCGGCACACTTTCTTCCGAAGAACAAGACAAAGTGCGCGCTGCATTTAAATTGTATAAAGATGCAACAACACCGGATGCACAGGGAATAGAACTGACGGCATTCTCTTTGAATGCAGATGCAAGTCCGCGGTATAGTGTGGGCGGCCTTAAATTCAATACAGTGACAGAAACCACTAATTTAAACGAAGGCGTGTATAATATTGGTGACAATCTCTATGGCGCTTCATACAAAATAAACATTACTGAAACGGCTGGTCTTAATGGAACAACGGTTGATCCGGCAACATTGCGCGTGTATATGTTCGGGCCGTTTGCAGACACATCAGATTTGACGGAAGCGCTTAGAACAAAAATGTATGAGTCCACGGAGTCATATGCAAAATACAAAGATGATAATTCTGAATACGGTGACAGTGATTACTATGATAGTTCAACGGGTGAATTAAAAAATAAGCGTGGATATATTCTTGCAAATGAAGATGGAAAATTCCTGAACACCGAATATGCAGCGGGTTCCGTTGAGTCATATTCATATTCGCTGACACTTCCAAATTCCGTTGCTTCAAACAAATACTATATTATCGCAGTAACCGGCATTGATGGAGACAATGTTAAACTTGAACCGATGGAAAAATTGCAGTACGGCTTCAAAGGCGCAAGTTCAACAAATCCGCCGTCTATCAGCTGGACTGCCACAGAAGACAGGGCGAATGCAAAGGACATTGCCAATCAGTCTGTATTCAACACAAGCGCTATGACATTCACCGGCAGGGCGCAGGCAAATTCGGGAATAAAGATGGCATCTGTTGAATGGACGGCCGTTGTTTCTGATGAAGCGGCCGGAAACGCGACAAAGGGTACGATAACAGGCACGGCGACGGCAACGAGCGGCACGTTTGGCAGTTCTGATGATGTATTCTGGACATTCAACATTGCTGATGGAACAGGATATACCGATGAGCTTAAGGCGGAATCAGGCTCAAATAAATTGTATCTGTACGACATTACCATAAAAGCTATAGATGGTAATAACGCAAAGTCTGCAATTGCGGAAAAATATGTGCATATAGATACACTGCCTCCGAACGTTTCAATTACAAAGGTTACCCCTGATCCTGTTGCATACAATGGCGACAATTGTGTAAACGGCTCTATTACCGTTAGCGGCGGCATTGTTGAAACAAATCTTTCTTCCGTGAAGTACACCGTATACAGCAATGGTTCGCCGGTGACGGGGCTTGTTGATGTTTCTCTTGGTTCGGTGTATTCCTTTACGCCAAAAATTAAAACAACTGCTTTAACTGATTTGAAGAGCATGAATGTTGTTGTTACTGCGGTTGACAAGGCTGGAAACTCCGGTTCGTATGATACAACAGCGCTGTATACAAAAGCGCTTGTTGTAAATCAGGCAACTGATGTTCCGACAGTTTCATTTAGCAATGCAAATGATGCGATTGCTTCTGTTGCAGATATAAAAAAAGCGGTGACCGACAAGAAGGACATTACCAATTTGTTCGGCATAACAAGCAACAATAAATTGTTTGCAACCATTTCTGATGATGACAACGTCAAATCCATTGTAATCAAGAGTCGTAAGACAAATTCCGGCACAGAGTATACAAATGATGTTTTCAGCAATTCAAATCTTTCAACGCCAACTTATGCGCTCACTGTGCCGCTGACTTCGTTGTCAGAAGGTGCGTATGATTTACAGATTGTTGTTACCGATAGCGACGGTACGTTCTCAACCAGCACAATAACAAAGACGTTTACAATCGCTGTCGATTCCGGCGGACCGGTATTCAGCAATGTGGCGCTTTCTTCAGGAACGTATTATTCTGCAAGTGGAACCATAAAAGTAACCGGCACGGCGACAGACGCAAGTGGTACGGTGACACTTAAGGCGGTGCACGATGGTACGTCAACATACAGTGTGGAAGATTCCGTTACAAATGGTTCTCCGTGGACAGACACGGTGACTGCAAAGCCAACGGGTGATAAAACTCACGTCATCACCTATACGGCAACCGACGCGTACGGGCAGACTTCTTCTACGTCAGTGTCATATATTCTTGATACAACGGCGCCTGTCTTTGTAAGCACTGGCGACACAGTGTTTACCGTAGGCGGCAAATCGTACAGCGCGGACAGCTGGTATAACGACACGACGCTTTCATTTACCGGTTATTATAACGAAGCTAACATTGGAAGCGGCATTAGTAAAATTTATTACTGGATGAATACAACGCCGGCGTCAACGACAAATCCTGACGTAACAACTGCTACAAATAAAAATTCTGCCGTGGGACCAAATGCATCTAATGGAGATGCATGCAAATTCAGCACGACAATAAGCGGATTCAATTCAAACAGTTCTGCAAATTATCTTTATATCGCGGCAGTTGATTCAGTGGGAAATATTTCTGCGGCGTCAGGGCCGTTCTCTGTAAAAGTTGATGGAACTGCTCCATCGTTTGAACCGGACAGCACGGCGACTGTTCTTTCAAATGCAACGAAGGAAATTACCTTTACTGGTAAAGTTGTGGACACTGGCACTGCTTCCGGAGTGAATACAGGCTCGATAACGGCAACGCTGGGTACAATTGCATATACGGCAACAAATCCTGCAACATACAAGCTCACCTTGAGCGCGGCAAATCTTGCTACACTTAAGCAGGGTATCAATGTCATCAATGCAACAGCTTTGGACAATGCAGGCAATGCGCATACAGAAAGCATTGCGACGGTGAACATCGATGTAACGGCTCCTACGGTGACATACTTGACTCCGCTTAAAGACGCTGTGGTAAACAAGACAATCACGATAAGCGGTCGTGCTTCTGACACAAGCCAGCTTGATACCGGCACTTCAAAGGGAACGCTGTATGTTCAGAAGAACAGCGAGACGGCACGTCAGTACGCAGTGGACATTGCCTCTGACGGTGCATGGTCATATTCGCTCAATACATTCACCGATGATTATTTCAATTCCGCAACAACAGGCTCAATGACAATATGGCTTGTTGTAAAAGATGCAGCGGGCAACAGTAGCGCCACTACTAATACAAGGACGTTCAGCGTTGACCAAAACACAGATCGACCGTTGTTCAATGTGACAAATGTCACCGCAAACAAAGGCGTAATGAAATATGACCGTGTGATTTCTGGAACAATAAGCGATGATGATGAAATTACAAGTGCATGTGTCCTGAAAGTCTATGAAGTGATCGGCACTCAGATAACCGTGCCTACAACTTCTTCAGCGTGGAACAATTACGTTCAGACAGGAACATTTAGTTTTAGCACGTCAACGGGAGACTGGTCATACGAATCGATAAATTCCACCGATGGAACAAAGACATTGTATCTTTATTTCAAAGATGCAGGTGGAACTGAGTTCTGGACAAATTATTCTGCAACGGGCAATACAGAAGCACAAAACAAACTCTTTATGCCTAAGGTTGAATTTAAACGTGCGGCGAGTACGCTGATTGACACGGAAGCCCTTGTCTACAAGACAGATAATGCTTCTCCTGTCATTGAAACAGCCATGCTTGAATTTTCCGCAAACAAAACAGACTGGGAAACTGCTGCGTTTACAACAAACGGCGTTGTAGGCGGCTCAGAACGGCGGTATGTGCGCATGACATTTACCGCTGCTGATGACAACGGCATTAAGAAGATGACACTTACCGTAAAAGACAAGGCGAATGCTTCCATGAATGCAACAATTACCGGTACTCCAAGTACAGACAGTACGGTTACAACATGGACGAGCGGCGTGATAGACCTTGGCGGCGCAAACAGCACAACATATACGTCAGGAACAGTGTCTGTAACAGCGGGCGTTGTTGATCAGAGTGAACTTGACGGCAACGGTACCTACAACTTTACCCTTGATAACATTGCGCCTAACACTGATGAGCTTACCATCAGCACTCCTGGCACGGAGACAGTCGGCGGCAAGAAGATTTCAAGCGAAACATACACCGGTCTGGAAATTGCCTTGAGTGGCATTGCAAGCGATACCGGCGGAGCAGGAATAAAAGCGACGACGGGTGTACAGTGGCTTGTACCGACTTCAACACAGGCTGCTGAGTCTGACGCAGCGCTTGCAACAGACACGTCATGGGGCGGAAAGCTCGCTGCCAATTCAACGTCTACCGCATGGAAGTTTGTATTCAACGGGGAACCAGACAAAGACAATGGCAACGATTCTTTAAAGAAATATTCTGATTTGCAGACAACGACATATAGCGGAACAATATCAGTTACAGACAACGTATATTCAATTCCTGTTTACTTAAAGCTCACTGATGTTGTCGGGAATGTTTCTGTATACCGCGACTTCATCATCAAATTCAATCCATACGCGGGCTGGCCTACTGCAAAAATATTGTATCCGGCAACGGGCGCAACGGTTGGCGGCGGAATACGGGTGAATGGTTCCGCAACAGATTCCAACGGTACGCCGACAGCTGTTTATTTGCAGATTGACTTGGACAATGACGGCAACTACACCGATGCAGATAAAAATGCGCTTGCAACGGCGGGGTACACCATTAGTTCCCTTGCTGACATAGGAGTAGCCAACAGTTCAATCAATACGGTGCTTACCGCGGACTGGTGGGGCATTAAAGTTGATGACGCTTCAAGCTGGTCAAAGACGCTCAATACGAAGAACGAATTGAATCCTACTGGCGGAGCAACATCGCGAGGCTTGAAGATGCGTGCTATTGCAGTTGACAACGACAACAATGCGGGCATTTGGTCAAACGTTGTTGAACTTACCATAGATACGGGCGCTCCGACAATCGGCGCTTCGGTGCAGGCAGTTACGCAGACATCAGCTTCAAAAGAATATGATACAACTTCAACAAACTATATCAGCGGCAAGTGGTATCTTACTGTTTCTGTTGAGGACAATGAGCAGATTGTTGACTACAGCGTTGCAGAAACAATCGGTTCCCAAACAGCAACGACACTTATTGCCGGAACAGGCTACACGGTGAGCGGACAGCAAACATACACCACGTATCAAGACGGAACAACACATGACGCAACACATGGATACACGCTTTCCATTCCTATCAACAATAGTACGGAAGGCAAGGTAAGCTATTACATTTATGCAAACGACAACAGCAGTCCTACAAAGAGTGGAAATTCCACATACACGTTCTTTATTGATTCCACAGCTCCGGCATTTGACGCTACATACGGCATTGCAGGCAACGGAACAAAACTGGTAGACAAGACAACACCGGTGCAGAATAGCAATGGAGCATTTGCACTTTCTACAAAGGTAAAAGATGAAGGCTCAGGCTTTGACAAGCTCGCATTCTATTATTACCGCAACGGCACAAAGACTGGCGTTGACCAAATATATGACCCGCTTGCTTCAAACACTTCTGTGACCGTTTACACAAGCGCTGCAAACAAAAGTTCAAACACGCTGGCATCCGGACTTGCACGGGAAACGGTGGGAACAAATTATCTTTACGGATTGGACGGTTCTTCAAACGGCACGCGTCCAAGCACTACAGAGTTCAAGCACAGCGGTATTGTAGGCAATGCAAGAATTCATGTTGGAGGAATGATAAAGATTGGCGGAGTATATAGAAGAATAGCAGCCGTAGACACAACAAATGGAATTGTCTCCTTTGCACCGGCGGTTGAAACTTCATACACAGCGGCATTTATTCCGTATGTGCAAGTAATAGATGACACCTATTCTGAATCAATCACGGTTGAAAACGACGGAACGTTTACGCTTGTTGATCCTGATAGCGACGGCATGTACGAAAAAGTGACCACAACTGACGGACAGAACTGGACGCTTACCGGCACGACAAATGCTTCGTTCATTCCAGATGGAAACATCACGATTGTGTGCGTGGCGTTTGATGCTGCCGGCAACATGAGCAGTACAAGTCTGACAACACAAGTGCAGAACAATCCGCTTAAGCTGGCAAAACTGTATCTTGCCACGGACTTTAACGGCAACGGCACTTATGATGACAGTGAGTACGAAGTGTATGCTCGTGCTGCCGAAGGTTCAAGCGGTCTTGCGGCGACTTCCGCATGGAATCTTGAGACAAAGGCACACGCTTCTCTTGATGACGCAAACAACATTATAGCCAACAGCCGCAATAGATTCATTGTGAAGAACAGCACAAATGCGCTTGCAGTGATTCCAGAAACAACAGGCGGAAACAACATTACGACGACTACTCCGCTCAACTATATTTTTGGCGACGGCACATTGACTGCTGCAAAGACTGGTTCAACAACAGCGCTTTCCACAATTACTTACAAAAGTTCGTCCCTGTACGGACTTAAACTTGGCGGTTCAAGTTTTACTTCCGGTGATACGCTCACCAGCACAGTACGCTCTGCCGCTTCAAGCGGACACACTGTTAATTTGACATTCTACGACAACACTGATGAAACAACGCCTGGCGATACGACGAATCCAAGTCTTGCGGCATATGTGAATGTGACGCTCGATATAGATTTGCTTGACGACTTTGCACCTCGCTCCGCAATTAATCCGTTTAGCTGGACTAGTGTTACAAAGAATTCCATTTATAATGCTGCAAGCGCGAAGAAGGTCTCTGACCTTGAAGGACACATTGACCTTGAAGCAGACTTGCCTGAATCATTCCTTGCAACTGGCGCCACTGACAATGAAAAAGACCGCGATCCAAAAGTATCTGGAAAGATTGTGGTAAATGGTACGGCATATGATGATCAGCGTCTTACTGCCTTGTACATGACAATTGACGGATTCACCTTCACGGGAGCCGCCGGTTCTTCCACAACATTTGGATTCAATGCGAATGGTGCAAAGACAACTGCTTCAAGTGGCGCAACATATTACAAAGTGGCGACATGCTCAGCAGGCGTATGGACAGGAACGGACAAATGGTCTGCTGCCGGATGGAAGTTCACGGTGACGCCGGTTTATTTTGACCAGCGCGGACAATATGTGACGTGGGAACTTGATTGGGATTCCTCAAAGATAAGCGACATTGCCGGACTGAACAAAGTGATACGCATTGTTGCGGAAGATGCGCGATCCGTGGCGAATGCTTCATCAGAAACAGCGGCAACGGCAGACAGTGATGTTGCAAAATACAACAAGCCGTTGTATCAGATTGATGTCGTGCCGTATATTTCTACGGTGACAACTGAATTGAGTCCGCTTTATAAATCTGATCCTTCAGTGTACAGCCGTTCAGTGCGCGGACATTATCCGGTCCATGAAAACGAAGGAATTACGCTTGTGGGATTCAACATTGGTACAAGCGCAACGGCAAAACTGAATGGAACTGCCCTTGCTGCCGGAACGGGAACAGCAGGCTTGTCATGGAACATTGGAAAAACTGCAACAAGCGGACAGCTTGTTGTTACACAGGGAACGGCGTCAACACTCAACAATCTCAACGCCGATCCAACGGTGACTGAAGAAAGTGATGGCACGCAGGATGTTGCTTCCGCAGTAAGTTATAACAGCCGTGCCAACGGACTGAACAATAACTTGCTCAACGATGATGTGTATTTTGATGTATGGCAGTTCAAAAATGCCGCTGAACCTAAGAATGGAAAGATTCAGAATGTGACGATGAAAGTCAGTCCTAAGGGAAGAATAGGATTCTCGTTCAGCAATGCGGTTGTGTATTTCAGCGCGCCTTCAATCAGATACGGTGACACATATGATCCGGACTATGTGTACAGTCAGACGGCGGTTGCACAGAACTACGGCTGGTTTACAAACAATTCATTCTGCTTTGATCCATACGGCTATCCGTATTCTTGCGCACAAAGTCCTGACACTGATACGGTGACGGGAGCTGCGTTTATGCAATTGTTCTCTCGGCAGACAGGCAATTATGTGAATAGTATGACACTGAACGAAAACTACAACAAGATTGCAAACTCAAGCCGCCTCGAAGCGATTGATATTCCAATCAACGCGGCACTCGACTCTTGGACAACTGACATTGACCGTACTCAGTCTATTGCGATGGCTGCAACAATGACAACTCCTACTACTGCGCCGACAAATACTACAAACGAAGTCACGCTGCACATTGCATACTATGACCACATGACTAAGCAAATCCGCTACCGCCAGGGACTGGTGGGAACTGCTGCGTCAGACTTTGGCCTTACCGGTGAATACAACAGTCGTAAAAATCACGGCGGTTCACTTGTAGATGTTGGATATTGTTCAAGCTATTGGACTAGGCAGGACAGCCGTATCATAAACATAAAAGATTCATTTACGTATAACACATATGGCGCCCAGCGCATTTACCGTGTTGCAGGCACAAACCTTGGAACTGCATATGCAACTCCGTACCAAGTTGATACAACTCATAAAGGCGGCAGTTATGTTGACATTGGAATTGTATCTTCAACAGCAAAAAACACAAATCCTACGGTTGTGCTCTGCTGGTATGACGCGGTGAACAAGAACCTTGTCATGTCATACGACACGCCAAAGTCAACAGACGCTGTTTCTACTGACGGCATGACGGTGGGCAACTGGTCGACAAACGCAACAACAATAAGCGAAGACGGCGGTATGTACTGCAGAATGGCGATTGACGCAAATGACGGCATTCACATTGCTCACTATACAAACACTGGCGCCGACTTGCTGTACACCTATGTTCCGTGCTCGAACGGTGTGCCGCAGATGACCAAGGCGGTGACGGTCATGGTTGATTCATTCCTGAGCGTTGGAACAAACTGTACGATAGATGTAGCCAAAGTAGGAAGCAATTATGTTCCGTACATTGGCTACTATGTGCCGAGCAACCAGGACACTTCAGCATGTGCGCGCATTGCGTACCCAATAAAGTTCAGCAGTAATTATCCTGCTGGCGCCGGAACAAACGCAAAAGATTTGTATACGGGCAACTGGGAAATTGTCACCGTGCCAACTTCAAATACGCCGATTATGGATCGTATCAATGTCGGCCTTTACAAAGTGAACGGTGTGCTTACTGCAATACCGGCTGTATCAAATCCAAAGATTGCAGCGAATGCAGACATGGTGAACTCTGCGTACACCGCAACACGTACCGGTGAAACAAATACTTTCCCGGTGAGCGACAGCACCATCATGTACGGCAACGGCACTATGAATCCTGCGGTTGCCTATGCGGTAGATGAAGATGGCGTGCTTGAACTTGCGCAGATGAAGTAGACAGTTGCAAGTAGAAAAATGATTGCTGCCCCGTGCCTGAATGCGTGCGGGGCACTTTTTTTGCCCAAAACGGGGGAATTTAGTGGAATTGTTATAAAAATAGACTTAAAACAAAAAGTAGAGGAAATAGATAATTTAGAGAAAATAGTGGATTTTACTTGAAAAATTACAAATTTGGTATAAAATTAATCATGGGGGTGTAGAATAGGGTGGATTCTGGTGGGGAGATATGCCGATAGTAGTAGAGAAGAGGTGCATATGTTTAGAAAAAACGCCGTCAGAGTTATCAGTATTCTTGTTACAGCATTCGCATTCATTTCATGCGAAATAGGCTTGGGTTCGCAGGTTGATACCGGCGCGCCAACAGTAAGCATTTCTTATCCTCCGGCAGGAAGCGTGGCAATGGATTATTTCATTGTTGCAGGAACCTGTTCAGATGATTTGGCGGTTTCCTCGGTAACGGTGACGTTGTCGGGTGCAAAAACATATGGTCCGTACGATGCGACGCTTGATTCACGCGGCCGGTCATGGTCAATTGTCCTTAATAAGAAGAATGAAGACGGCACGTACCCCATTCTTGATGGTGTAGATTACACGGTCACGGTTACTGCCAAAGACAAGACGGGCAATGCGACTACAGACAAGGAACTTCTTGCTATAGACAACACGGCGCCAGTTCTTCTTCTTACCGAACCGTCCTCTTATGGTACGGTGCTTGATCCAGAAAGCTATGGTAGAACAGTAAATTTTGTTGGTGAATTTGCGGAAGACACAAACAATGCAATTGCCAACATGGAAGTGAACGTATACAACAAGGCAACCTGCGCAAAGATTACAACGCTTTCTTTTGCAAACGTTGACCACATGTCGTCAAAGAATGCATATCCGATTGCAAAGTGGTTTAAAACTGCTCCTAATGCAGAAGACAGCCTTGCGCTTTACAACAACTACATGGCAATGTACGGAGCGTCAACGTCGTACGGCACAGCAGTGCCTGTTTTCTTTACACTCAAACTTACTGATGGCGCAAAAAAATATCAAAACACCTCTGATAACGGCGTCACCTGCGGCAACACGACATATCAATATTACCTCGACACAAGCGATTACGAAAACACGTTTACGGTTGACGGCGCTCCGTACCCGATGAACACAAACGACATAAAGAATTTCCTCAATGGAACTGACACTACATATGCTTCCAAAAAGACGGAAATAAAAACTGCGCTGACAAACGCTCTTTCCGCATCAAGCAGCAGTCCTGACCCACTTCCTTCAGAAAATGCATCAGCAGCTTCTTCCATGAACATCAATCCAAAGAATAATCCTACATTCACCGTTTCTAACTGCGAAATTCAAAAGGTCGACGGGCACGATAACTACGGTTATTTCTATTATACGAAGAATTCTCCGCTCAACATTACTATTTCTTCCGGACTCGACAACATAAAGATAAATTTTCAGGACGCGGCAAATCCTGTTTCTGTCTACGTTGTAAAATGTTCTTATGACAGTACGACTGATACGCTCACTCAAAGCTCTCTGAGCACAGACAAAAAATTGATTGTTGCGATTCCGACAACAACTGCAAACGCTACGTCTAAGACAGTCTCAGGAATTTTAAGCGACTGTTCTTCCAACGAACATTATGAATTTGTTGTGGAAGGAAACGATATAAACGGCAACAAGATTGAAGCCGACTCTTCAGGGCCGTATGCGTTCCTGGTGCAGAGCAATTCCAGCAAACCTGACATTTCCTTTGATGATATTTCTGTACGCAACACCAATCCTACCGAAGGAACAATCATTTCCGGCTTCACTCTTGCCGGCACTGATTCCGATGGAACCACTCTTTCTGATGATTATAAATTCAAGTTCACCGGCCTTGCTGTTTCTTACACAGAAACACTTGCACTGACAAATCCTATTACGGCGACGGTTAAGATATATTCACGTGATTCAGACACAACCACGCTCATTACCGGTTATGACCCAACCGTAACGATTAATCCGGGACAAGGCACTGGCAGCGACAAGAACCAGTACAACTGGACGGCGACAGTTACCGGTGCAACACCGGCAAGCGGCAACTACAAGTATATCTTTACCTTTACGGCAACAGACACCGACGGCCCGAGCGGAAGGGGCAACTCTTCTTCAATCACAAGAACGGTATTCGTTGACAGCAAGCCGCCGGTGCTGAGCATTACAAATGGCGACTTGGTTGAATCCGGCTCTTACAAAGCAAATCCGTTCATCACCGAAAAGAGCTCATATTACAAGCAGAATGGTTCTGTAGATGAATATAGTTATCGCGGCAAATGGAGCGATGTAATAGGCAGCGGCACAAAGTCTTTGGAATACCGCACAACAACAACTGGCGCATGGACAAGTGTAAGCGATGTCTCAAGCATTACAACTGAAGCGGGCTGGACGGCAGACATTGAAGTTGCGCAGGGTACCGGCAAGATGATTCAGTTCAGGGCGACTGATGAAGCGGGCTATGTGACAACACTTCCTGCTGTCACCAACATGACATTTGATTTTGCTGTGCCGGTAATTACGGAAGCTGCGGCAGTACCGTCAACGGTCAACGCAAGCGGTAACATTTCTATTACGGGAACAGTGACTGATTCCTACAAGATGCCTGCAACGTCAGTAAGCGGCAATACTGGCTACGGTGTTACTATTGTTGCCAAGAACGGCAGCACGGAACTTACTTCCGCACAGTATGCAAATTATCTGACATTCACGCATACAAATGATTCCACAATTGGATACGCGCTTACAATTCCTGCAGCGGGTAACAGCGGCACGTGGACTGTTGCTATAAATGCAGTTGACTCTGTCGGCAGAAGCGCAGCTGAAAAATCATATACAGTGATTGTTGACGCAATAAAACCGAACATTGCATATACTGGCTCAACGGACGCTACATTTGCAGTAAAGACAGTGCCTCAGGCGTTTGGCGGAACAATGAGCGACAATGTTGGTGTCACCGCAGTGTACTACTACATTAAGAGTTCTGAATCTGAACCAACGTATTCAACAACGGATACAAACTGGAAGAGTGCTTCTATGGAAACGGCAAGCACTTGGTCCGTCACTGCAAACTTGAACAGCGACACGTACACTGTTGATACACCATATTATATTTACTTCGCGGCAAAAGACGGCGCAGGCAACGCGACTGTTGCGTCCACCCATGCAACGATTCAGCTTGACAATGCAAAACCGGTCCTTTCTGCGCTCACTCCTTCTGCTACACAGAGCAAAACGGATGTTACCGTAAGCGGTACGGTTACTGAAAGAAATCTTGCAAGCCTTACGGTCACGTATTCTCTCAATGGCGTTGATCAGGCAGCAAATTTCAAATCATTCACTGCAACGGAAATCGCTGCGTTGTCATCAACTACAGCAAAGTCGTATAGCTTTGCCGTTCCAGTTGACGCAGCAACACATGCTAAAGACGGAACGTATATATTCACCGTGACTGCCGTGGATAAGGCTGGACAAACAGCGTCCGTCACTTCAACAAGCGTTCTTATAGATACAAAGGCGCCTGTTCTGGTAAGCACTAATATTCCGGAAACAAAGACTATTTATGAAGACAACTCCAACTTGAATACAACAAGCAAGCTGTTCACTCTTACCGGACGGATTACTGATACAGCGGGTGTTGGTGCAACAACACTCATCTACGACTGGAACGGTGGCAGCGCAACTTCTGTGGTGCTTAGTTCAATCATTGACGGAACATACACGGTAAGCATAAGCGCATATGAAGGCCTTAACAAGACGCTCAACATAAAAGTTGTTGACGGCCTTGGAAACACAAGCGGAACGACTTCCATTTCCGGTATTACCATTGACTATGCTGTTCCGGTGCTCAACATGACTGCCATTCCATCAGACAGCATGAGCGTCGGCTCAAAGATGCAGGTTGTGGGCACGGTGACAGAAACTGGAGGAATGCCAACTGCAACTCCGTACGGCATGACCATTACGCTTAAGAAGGGCGCGACAGACAAGACAAGCGCTCTTACAAACTCCATTACTTCTGGTTCTTTCAGTTCGTACTACACCATTGCTTCTGGTGATGACGGCTCTTGGACTATGACGGTAAAAGCAACTGATGCCGCCGGACGTTCTTCTGCGGAAAAGACATATTCCATCTCTGTTGATGCAACGCCACCTACCTTCACCATTACAAAGGTGCAGGGCAGTGCATATGTTAAGTCCAGCAACTACCGCGTGTTCAACCAGAGTACAACGTACCAGGTGAGCGGTACTGTAATAGACAACGAATCTTCTTCTGGTGCAGCGGACGCAAGTATGATTCAGAATGTGTACTATAAGGCAATAAAGACAGGAACTGTTCCTGCCGGCACAACATATTACACTGATATTTCTGACGCGGTGACAAAAGGCTGGAGCACGGCCACGGTCATCCACTCTGTTGCAGGCACAAGCACAAAAGATGAAGCTGCGTGGACGGCATATGTCGATGCAACAAGTTTCACTGAAAATGCAAACTACACACTTTATTTTGCGGCGAGCGACAAGGCGGGCAATATTTCTCTCATCAGCGCAAACCCAAGCTGCGAGATTTTCTTGCTGCCGGACAATACGGCTCCAGCACTGTCTGTTTCTCTTAACGGCACGGTGACTGATACGGCTGCGGCAACAACATCGTATAGCAATGATGATATAGCTATTACCGGAACAATCAGTGAAAACAACATTGATTCGTTCAGCGTGGTGTCTTCAAAGTCTGGCGTTGTCCAGAGCACATACACAACATACAGCGGAACAAAACCGTCATATACGTTTACTGTTCCAACAATCAGTTTGAGTGGTGACTGGACATTCACCATTACTGCAAAAGATAAGGCAGGTCTTGTCAGCACGTGGACGGGCGGAGCAAATCTTGATAAAGACGCGCCTGTTCTTTCTCCATCAAATATTTCTGACGGCGACTCAATTTATGATACAAGCGCCGGTTATAGCTCTGGCAGTTATTCAGTTACCGGCACTTGGTCTGATGCGGGCATAGACAATGGTAAGGTTGCGTCAGCTTCAAAACTGTATTATTCGACAGCTGCGACAACACCTGCAGTAGGTGGTACATGGACTCAGGTGGTGAACGGAACAAATGGAACGCTCAGCGGTTCCGCATTCACGGTGGATGTTCCGGTTACAGAAGACGTAACAAGAATCAGCTTTAAAACAGAGGACTCTCTTGGCAACGCCACTGTCTATACATACGCGGTGACGGTTGACCTTTCAGCGCCGACAATTGTACTTACCAGCACAACGCCAGCGGTTACAAACAATCAAACGGCAACGCCAGGTAACTTTGTCTATACATTTACAACAGCGGACCAAAAGAAACTTGCTGCAGAAACACCTGCGGTTACTGCAAAGTACAAGACAAGTGCTTCTAGCACGGAAACAATCACCCCTACACTCAATACTCACTACACGGTGAGCAGCACTTCCGGTGATAAAAGCAGAACAACAACGGTAACGGTCAAGACAGGAACATATCATGACGGCGTGTGGACAATTACCGTCAACGCAAAAGATGCCGCAGGACGTTCTGCAGAATCACTTGTGGTAAGCACGACAATAGATTCTGCAGCTCCTGTTGTAAGCGGTGTCGCGGTGAGCGGAATCACGATTAACGGCGGCAAGTATTACATTAAGAAGGCCAATGGAGCGACAATCACCGGTTCAGTGAGCGATGCTGTTTCTGGAGTTGATGCTGTCTATGTGGCGGTGTCTTCTACGGGAACCATGCCTACATTCAATGCGTCAGATACAACTAACTGGCACAGCGCGACCATCGCCACCGACAGCACATGGAGCTGCGCGCTTGAATCCGCTAACATGACGGCGAACAAAGACAACACCGTGTATGTTGTTGCGGTTGATAAACTTGCAAACAACACAAGCGCCGGAGCTACAACCGTTGTACTGTATCCTGATGACAAAGCGCCGGTCATGTCATTCGATGACCCAGGTTCATACTCAGTGAGCGGTTCTGATGTAACAGGATATACCTATAATGTTACCTACTATCGCTCAGATGCAGTTGCAATTACTGGCAAACTTACCGACACATCATATTATGCGGCCGGCTGGACATGCGCTGATACAAGCTCAAATGGCGGAACAAATACAAAGCCTGCGGAAGCAGATGCAGCGACAGGCGCCTCTTGGTCAATCACTCCTGTTGCCACAAGCACAGGAAACTTTGTGTACACCATCACCGTTGTTGATAAAGCAAAGTACACCAGTACGGCGACCGTTACGATTGTTGTAGATAAGGATGCGCCGACACTTACCATTAGCAATGCTACTGTTTCTTCAGCAAGCAAACTTGTAAGCGGTCAGACTATTACCGAAAACAACGCATACTATTCAAGCACATTGGTGAGCGGCGTTACAACACACTACTACACCGTGAGCGGCTCATGGCAGGACAACGACGGCGGAACCGGAACAGCACACTTGTATTATACGACAAATGCCTCTGCAACAACGGCGACGGCAGTTACCGGTGTTGCTTCTACTGGCTGGGTCGATATGAACGCGACAACAAGTTCAACCGGCAGTACAAAGTGGAGCAATGATATTTCAATTGCAGAGGGAACAGGAAACAGTCTTGCCTTCTACGCCGTTGATAATGCAGGAAACAAAACTGCAATCACACGATTCAGCAACCTTGCATACGACTTCAGCGCGCCAGTCGCTTCGTTCACCAGTTACAGTGGAACAAGCTACGCGAGCACTGGCTCAACGCAGACTATTACGGTCAAAGGCAAAGTGTCTGATACATACAATATTTCTACTGCGGTAGGAACAGCGACACTCAATGGAAGTGCAGTTTCTTCCGGAAGCACGGGGCTTGTCATTTCAACAGGCAGCATGCAGGGAACGGTAGGAACCGATACCTATAAAGAAGTCACTTTCACCATCACGGTTGATACAATAGGAACAGAAGACGGCATCTGGGTGTTTACACTTGGCGGAACAGATGTCTCTGGCCGTGCGGCTGCATCAGTAACTTCTTCGTCTATACAGGTTGATACTCTTTCTCCAAAATTTACGGTGGTGACCGCAGACAATGTTTCCGTTGGCAGCACTGCAATTTCACGCTATTTTGGAAAGACAGAAAGCAAATATGTCTATACGATGGGTGGCATCATCAGCAATGAAACTGATGTAAAGACAAATGCGTCCGGCGTTGCAAACTTGTACTACATTGTATTGCCAAGCGCTGCAACACCTGCTTCTGCATCGGGCAAATACACTATTTCACCAGTGTCTTACAATTCAAAGACATATGCATGGAATACAGTCAACGGAACAAACTTTACTACAAAAAGTGATAAGACAGTCGCGTGGAGCACGACGGTTGATTTGACGAGTGCAATTTCTGCCGGCACGTATAGCACTGATACATTGTACAATGTATATGTTGCCGCGCAGGATTCCATTGGCAATATTTCAGTCATTGCGGACAACATCGGCGGAACAGGTTTGCTGCGTATCGCGGCAGACAGCGCTGCACCTGAAGCGTCCGTTACTTCTCCTTCAGCCAAGGGAACATATTACGGTTCAACAGGACTTGTCGTTTACGGTACGCTCACAGAAGCCAACCTTGACAACATGACTATTACCGCTACATGCAACGGCACTACGCAGTACAACATTACTGCTGCTTCTAAATCATCTGCTGCTACAAGCGGAACGCTTACCATTACTCCTGCTACGTTCACAACATACTCGGCAAGCATAGGCGCGCCTTCTGTGGTAAGTGGAGCGGCATATTCATCAACAGGCACCAACTACTGGGTGTTCACCGTTCCTGCATCTTATACCGATACGGCAAACGGCAATGCAACCGTGAGCAACGAAGGACTTTGGGCATTCACCATTAAGACAACAGACCTTGCGGGGCAGACAGATGTCAACACCGTCAGCACGACAATTGATACAACTGCGCCTGACTTGAATTTGTCTAACGTGAGCAACGGTTCTCTGCTGCTCAATTCAGACACAAGTTACGATTCTGCAACGCAGAAATATACGGTTAAGTTCACCTGGAGCGACAGCGCAAGCGGCTTAAGCAAGCTCTATTACTCAACATATGCAGGCGCTTCAAGTTCTACAGCTATAGGAACAAATTCAGCAACAGCCTGGGTGGACACCGGCTGCGCTATAACGGCAACAAGTTTTGCATTCCCTGTTACAGAAAGCACGACAACAATCGCCTTTATGGCAGTTGATGCAATTGGAAACAGAAAAGTTGTCAACGACACGGTGATTGTCGATCTTTCCACTCCAACAATTGGCACATTTGCAGAAAGTGGAGCAACGCTTACTGATGCAACATATGTCACTTATAATGCAAGCGCGCAATCTCTTGTCGAAACGGCAACAGTCACCGATGCACGCAGCATGGGAGTTGCCGGCTCATTTGCTTCTCTTATCACACCGTCAATCACTTTGAATGGTACGATAGTCGCATTGAGTGGTTCAGGATACAGCACAACAACAAGCACAAACGATACATACACGCTTGCAAATGCAACATACGGCATCACTGTAAAAGAAGTGCTTGCTTCAAAGACAGTGACTGTCACTTATACAACGTCTATTCTGAGCACTTCTCATGCACAAGACGGTGTCTGGGTGTTTACACTCAATGCAGCGGATGCAGCGGGAAGAAGCGGCACAGCTCAGACAACATCAGTCACGGTAGATACCATTAAACCGGCAATCAGCACACTTTCTGTAGGTGGAAGCACATTTGTGGGAACGGGTGCTGTTGTCCAGGGCGACACATGGTTTAAGTCTACATCACTTGCAGTGACGGGAACATATACTGAATACAAGGTCAATGGAAGCAATTACATTGGCACGGGAATAGAAACAATCTATTATTGGATTGGCAGCGTGCCGACAACTTCCGGCGGAAAGGTCGTACTCACCGGCGCAACAGGTTCATTCAGCCCGGGAACAACAGCTACAACAAGTGGCGTTGCCTATACAAAGTACAATGCGGCTGTTGACTTTAGTGCTTCCGGAACGCACGAAATGTATCTTGTTGCGGTGGACAATGCAGGCAACCAGTCTGCTGACTATGCAACGCAGTATACTGTTCAAATTGACTTGGTGAATCCGACTGTCTCTGTAAATACAAATGGTATTTCTTTCAATGGCGTAACACAGTCGCCAAGCAGTTCTGTTCTTACAAACGGCAAGTACAACATGGTCGTGTCAGGAACAGGCGTTGAAACAACGTCAGGTGTAAAGAGCATCACGGTTGTTTCGCAGAACAACGGCGGTACGGCGGTTACTACCACTTCAGAAAGTACGCCTAACCTCATTGCGATAAGCGGTTCAACAGCAATTACAACTGCAACAGTGAGCGGTTCTACCGGCGCAGGCTGGACATGGACTGCGGCTGTTCCTCCTGCTTACTATAAGAGTGGAAGTGTGCAGATTGTCATTACAGACAACGCAGACAATTCATCTACGATAAATGCATTTACGCTTGCACTCGACAACAACTCTCCAGTGATAGCGCTTACAAGTCACAACACAACGCTTTCTGCGGCAAGTGGAATTGTTTCCGGAGCTGCAAGTACGATGACTGATGCCGGTAACACCGGCTCTACTGCAGAAACTTCTGTCAACGGAACGGTTACCTTGAAAGGCTCTGCAACAGACACAGGCGCTCTTGCAACGGTTTCATTATATTATTCTCTCACCGACAGTTCTGCTTCTGCTACAGCAAGCACTCAGCAGGGAAGCTCTCTCTTGGGAACAGCTGCTTCCAACTGGGAATTCTCCGTGCCGTTCAGCACGCAGACTTCTTTGCTCGGCATTACCGGAACAGACACAACTACAGCGGCAAAAGACATCTACATCAAGGTAGCGGCTGTTGATACGGCTGCCAACGCGAGCTGGTATGTGTACAAGTTCAATGTTGACCGCAATGCAGACAGACCGGTCATTACACTTATAAGCATAGACACACCGTTGTCTGGAAAGACACCTACGCTGCAGAGTTCAATACTTCGTGGTTCAATTTCAGATGATGATGGCGTTTCTGAAGCTAAAGTGTACGTCGGTTCCACACCGGCTTCCGATACAACGGACGCTTCTTGGAATACGCTTACCATTTCAAACGGCGTGTTTACATTCAACTCACTTGGTTCCGATGGTACAAAGGATTTGTATTTCTACGTAAAGGACAAGGCAAACGGCACATACTTTACAAAGTATAGTACAACGCTTGGCCAGAATGAATTTAACCGTCTGTACTTTAAGTTTGGCGACAGCGATACACTTATCAGCGGCAGCACCCATGCAACGTTGCTTACAAAGTATGACGAAGAAGACATCCTTGACTCAACAAGTGATTACGGCATAGAAGCAAATGCTGCAATTGAATTCAAAAAAGACACGCAGAACCCGACGCTTGGCACGGCATATATTAAACGTGGTCAGTATTTAAGCGCAGACGGAAAGAGCATCGTCACTCAAAGCGGCGGCTCAACTTCCGTTGACACGGAGACAATCACTTCTTCCATCATGCTTGGCGGAACTAAGTATCGCTACTTCATTCTTTCTGTATCTTCTTCTGACGACAACGGAATTGCATCTGTTGTTGCAGACGTGACAACTGTTGCAGAAAGCGGAATCGTGTTGACCACAACAGCTGAAAATGGAGTTGGCACTTGGACATCTGCCGTTACCGACATAAGCGGATATGCTTCCGGCGTTAAGACAATTACCTTTGTTTCTACAGACAAATGTAACCTTGAAGGCTCAAGCACGTATTCTATTACGCTCGACAACAGCGCTCCAACCGGCTCTGTATCTTCTCCGCTTAGCACGGAAGAAGTTACCGGCAGTTCAATCGCGGTAAAGGGAACAATGTCTGATGCAGACTCAACTGCGGGTATCGCGGGAAGCGGCATTACCAACATTGAATACCTTGTTCCGGTAAGTTTGGTCAGCACAAAGAAGACATTTACTGCCGCTGAAGTCGCGACTATGGAAGGCTGGAGCGGAACTCGCGCAAATGCTTCCGCAACGGTGTCTTGGGAATTTGACTTTGACGGTATATCAAACAATTCTATATTGAGCCACGTGTATAACGGCACAAGTGATGTGACAAATTATTACGTGACCGATACAAACGGATTGTACATAGTGCCTATTGTATTCCGTATTACAGACTCTCTTGGCAACTACGGCTACATTACAACGTACACCATGAAGTTCAATCGCTTTGGCGACCGTCCGGTGACAAGCATTGTGTACCCTGATCCAAAATATAACAGCAGTGCAGCTGCGGCAACGCTTGGCGGCAATATACGTGTGAGCGGTTCCGCGACAGACAATGTCGCAGTCGGTTCTGTATACATGCAGATTGACTGGGATGGCAACGGTTCATTCAACTCTGCGGATTATACAAAAATGTATAGCGCACTTACATCAGCAAGTGAACATGTATACTCAACGGCTAACTTCTATGCAATAGATACTGCAACGTATTCCGGCGCAACTGCAGCCACCTGCACGACATATGATGCCGACAATGATTTCTGGGGATACAAGATAAGCGGTACGGCAAGCTGGTATCAGACAATAAACACAAGCGGTGAACTTGAGGCGAACAGCACGTACTATATTGACTCAGACGGCGACGGCTCTTACTACAAGGCCGACGGCACAACTCCTGAGGAGTTCAAACGCCTTGTTGCCGTGCGATTTGCTTCAATAGATACAAGCGGAACGCTCGGTTCCTGGAGTTCAACGGTATACATTGTTACAGACAGTACGGCTCCGCGCATCGGTTCAACGGTTGTTCCATACATTGCACAGTATGGCGAAGACAACACCGGCAGCACGGTGACGGCATCTCGCACGTGGACAACGGGAATGTTCCTCAAAGGCTCATGGTACTTGTGGACATCTGTGGAAGATGAAAGCGGCATTGATTCTTATACGGTAAAGGTCAACGGCACTGAAGTTACACCGACTGCAGAAGCATTTACCGGTTCTTCTACAAATGGATATAAACTCAAGATACTTATTCCTTCTGCAACAAGCGGAACAAAGACAATCGTTGTAACAACGACAGATAAGTCTGAACCAAAACAGACGCAGAGCGCGACATACACGGTGTATGTTGATAATACTGCGCCGACAATTGGTACCTTGTACCAGAACGGAGACAACTCTCTTGAAGAAGCAACTGTTCCGGCAGTGGTGAACAGTGATTATTTGTATACACTCAAGTCAGAAGTGACGGATAACGATTCTGGATTTGAGAGAATGGCATTCTTCTTCTACAGAACAGACACTTCTTCAAAGACGGCGCGTATCTATGATCCAATGGGGTATATAACTTCATCAGATACTACACGTCCAGATACGGTTGCTGCATCAGCGATACGTGCTGACCTTACAGATAGCAGCACATTGCTGAGCGCTGTACCGGCATTTAACAGCAATACAACGTATACAAGCGGAACTATTACAAGCGATGCAGTTACTACAACGGCCAACTTGTATGGTATGGCATACACCGATGCAACTCGCACAGAAGAGACTTCATTTACCAATGCGGGAATCAAGACTAATATGCACATACGCAAAGACGGTCTTGCAAAGATTGGCGGTGTGTATCACAAGATTACAGCTGTTGACCGCACTACTGGAACAATTACCTTTGACTCGGCAGTTGACCAGAGCTATCACCAGGCATTCTTCCCGTATGCGCAAGTTGCAGATCATACCGCGACAGAAACATACAACAAGGTGAATGGCATAATTACATTCACCAACAGTTCTGACGATGGCGATGGCATGGTAGAAACGGTGACTAACATCGGCACAAAGTGGACATGGACTTCTTCCATTTATTCTGACCTTATTCCTGACGGACCAATTACCATCGTGTGCGTGGCATTTGATGCTGCTGGAAATATCAGCACAAAGACAATTTCTACAACAGTGGAAAATAATCCGCTTCGTCTTGCACAAGTGTATCTTGGTACTGATTTGAACGGCAACGGTAAGTTTGCAAATGATGAATTCAGCACGTATGATATTCAGCATGTTGAAGGAACGGTGAAGCAGGATTATGCGCTCGAAACGCTTGACTACAGCACGTATGACACGACGGCAAAGACAGTATCTGCCACGACACGCGCCCGCTTTATTGCAAAGGATAAACTTGCGGTAGCAATGCAGTTTACTGGCGGTAACTATGATTATACGGACAGCAAACCGTTGTACTACATCTACAATGCTCCTTCTGCAAGTTCTATTCTTAGCTCAAGCAATTATACGCTTGCCCAGGTCAAGACTGGCTACAGTAGCGCAGTGTGTTCAGAGATGACAAAAGGAAACACGACATATCTTGACACCACAAGCACCTATTACAGTCTGCCGGTTGCATATCTTACCAACTCACAACTCAACGCCGCAAATACAGACGCTGGTGAAGGATCAGGAAAAGTAGTTGGCTTGAGCTTCTGGGACAGCACGGAAGAAACAACTCCGGGAACAAATTCCCACTGGGCATATCTTAATACTACGATAGACATAGACGTTGTTGACGGCACTGCTCCTAAGGCGGCAATTGATCCGTTCTATTGGAACAGTCTCGCAGACAACTCCATTTATGGCACAACAAGCAAGACTACTAAAGAGAATCTGCTTGGACACATTGAGCTTGAAAGCGATTGGGCTGCAAGCGGCAACAAGAGCGGCACAACTGGCGAATATGATGGCGACCCGAAGGTTTCAGGCCAAATTGTCATCAAAGGCTCGGCATATGATAACCGTATGCTTTCTGCGCTGTACATGGCAATAGACGGCTTTACATTCCCGAATGCGGCATCGTCTACAACACCTTCTGCATCGTCATTCGGCTTTGGAGCTGATGGAACGAATAAGACAGCTGCTGCCACAACCTATTACAAGGTTGCAACATGCACAAACGGCACCTGGAGCACGTCGGACTACTACAGCGCGTATGGCTGGAAGTTCACGGTGACACCAGACTATTTGAACCAGAGCGGCCACCACGTAACATGGGAACTTGACTGGAACTCAGAAAAACTTGGTGTAGTGACAGATGCAAATATCCGTGTCATTGCAGTTGACGCTCGCACAACGGTAGGCAACGCATCTTCAGAAACGGCGGCTACAGCAGATTCTGCAGTAACGGCATACAACAAGCCGCTTTACAGAGTTGATGTTGTTCCGTACATTACTGCGGTAAAGACTTCAATGTCTACGCTCAAGCAGAGCAATCCTTCTGTGTACGACCGCACGTCAAACGGACGCTACCCGGTGGACGCAGGAACTTCTGCAAAGAATGGATACGTATACTTCAAGGGATTCAACATAAGCGGTACGCCTACGGTGTCTGCTTCAAGGTATCCGGCTAACAGCGCAACAACAATCACCGCGGCGCTTGTTACAGACAGCGCAAGTACGTATTACGGTTACTACACGGTTGATATGTATACCATTTCTTCCGGCAAGTTTGACCTTAAAGTAGGTACCAATTCCGTTGTCACGCTGAACAACTACAACAACAATGATTCTTACGGCGCGTATGCTGCGAATGCAACAAAGACCTATGACGACTACAACAACGCATACAACCGCGTGCCGAATGACGAAAGCAACAACCTGCTCACTGATGATGTGTACTTCGATGTGTGGCACTTCAATAACCGCGCAGCAGAAACAATCGGTTCAGGACTCATAGTCGAGCCGATTATGAAAGTAAATCCGTCGTCACATATGCTCGGTCTGGCTTTCGCAAACGGACCTAACTACTTCAGCATGAGCAACGGAACAACAAACTCATACGCAACATGGCAGATGAACTACGCAAAGAACATCGGCACTGGATTTACATACGATGAGAACGGCGTGTCGCACGGTACGACGGTAGGCCTTGACACCAACCCGTCCAACACTCCTGCACATGCAGGTCGCTTCACGTATGTAACAAGCAAGTGGGGTATTGGTAGTACGAATGACCAGGGTGGTAACTATAACGGCTATAGAACTACACGTCTTGAATCAATCGGTTTGTACAGTGATAACACTTCATCGACATTCTATAATGGCGGTTACGGTGTCATCATGGAAGACCGATTCCATACGCCGTCAATTGTCGCTACTGTCAATGGACGCACCAATCCTACGGTGTACCTTGCATACTATGATGATCTTAAACAGGAAATTCGCTTCAGATATGGAACGAACTCTATTGATGGAACAAGTACGTATAATAGTAATGGTTGGAAAGGTACCGGCAACACATTCAACCAGTTTGCAGATCAATATGCAAACAACATAGGTCTTGAGGCCAACAGAGTGTTCTATGACAACGATGGAGGCCGTTATTCTAACGGTACTTATTACGATGTAGGTAAGGATTATTACAGCGTCATCGCGTCAGGCAGCAGCACCGGTTTCAAGCCTGGTGAATTTGTTGACATCGCGGTAAAGCCTGGCACGTCAGCGGCTACAGATGTCGTTGCCATGGTATGGTATGACGCTACAAACACCTGCCTCATGTATTCATACAAGGTCAATCCGTGCAACGACAATGACTACAGTTCTGCAAATGCCGGAAGCGACGGCTACTGGTCTACACCAAAGATGATTCTTGATGATGCAGGCGAGCATTGTAAGGTGACATTCGGCGCAAATGACAACAGTGTGCATATTGCCGCCTATGATATTGCAAATGCAAACCTTGTTTATGCATACTTGCCGTCCTATAGCAATGTTGACCAAGTCTACACCTGTACAGTTGATGCATACGGCATTACGGGTACCAACATATCGATTGATACCGCTGTTTCTGCAAACGGCAATGTCATACCGTATATCAGCTACTACACGCAGTCGTCAATCCGTCCGAAGTTTGCATACCTTGTTGAACCTGCGACGGGCACTTTTGCAACTAACGCCGCACATGCGCCAGCCGGTGTTGATGCAACAAACTCTGACTTGTACACAGGCGCGTGGGAAGTCACAATGATACCGACTTCAAGCCGTGTCATTCAGGACCATGTGAGCGTTGGTGTGTGGAAGACAACTGCCGGAGTCATCACGTATTCAACAAAAAATGGAGCGGCTCTTGCCACGGACAATTCCAATGTAGGCTCTTCACAATACGGAACAGCTAACGGTACTTGTTACGGAAACGGAACAAAGAATCCTGCAATCGGCTACGCTATCAAGGAAAGCACATTGGGCTACTACGAGACTGCGCAAAAACAGTAACGTCTGATTCGTAAAAAGCTAAAACGCAACGTGCGGAAGCAACATTCCGTGCGTTGCCATATTGGCAACTGAATAAAAAAAGCCGGTCCAGATATACTGAACCGGCTTCTTTTATTGTGTAAGGAATAAAGGCTATTCTGTCTCTTTGAACTCGTATTTTGCACGCTCCGCATCAATTTTATCTGCGCCAAGCGTGCTGCGTGTGTTGCAGTCCATAAAATAAGCAGCATCTTCCTTTGAATGGAAAACAGCTTTTTTGCCGTCTTCCACAGGCTTGAAGTTGAAATCAACTGCTTTTCCGGTCTTTTTATCTACAACGTAATAATACATGATTCTACCTCTGAAATAATTTATGAAGCCATTATACCAGTTTTGAAACAAGGTGTAAACAGTTAAGCAAAACATGCCGATAATCTGATTATGCGTAAAATCTTTTTAAAATGTGCTCTCTTATTACTAACAGTTTTGGCTTTTGCTCAAAGCAAGCCGCTCTATAAATTGCCGGAAACGTTACCAGAACGTACGGAAGATGAAGATGACGTTCCTTTTCTTGTTGGAAGCGATGCAGGCTTATTCCGTGTGCTTTCAAACGGCACACAAGTACCGCTTTGGACACAGGGCAAAGTGACACAAATTGTGCGCGCTTCAATTACCGATGCAAATGGCAATCATTCTCCAAAATGGTATTTTATTTCATCAAAGGGAATTCTGTCATCAACAGATTTGGTTACATTCACTGAATGCAACCAAGGCCTGCCGTTCCTTACCATAAAGGAATACGACGGTGTACAGAAAACATTTGTCAAACAAGTTCCGCTGCTCAAGGATTTGTCTATAGACCCCTTTGACCAGAATATCTTGGTGACGGCGACAAAAGACAGCGTCTATCTTACTCGCGATGGCGGTCTCACTTGGAATTCAATTGGTTCAATGAGCAATAGCACCGCGGGAATGAAGGCTGTTGCTGTAGCGCATATGCCGTCGTACAAAGCTGACGGAACTGTCGCTGGAACAGAACTCGTTGTGTTCATGTCGCATCCAATTTACGGCTTGAGCTATTACCGTGTTGATGCGCCAAAACCTGCATGGGTTGATGTGACCGGCGGCTTTGAAAACATGTCGTCTTTAACATATCCAGATGAACTAAGCGATATTCTTCCTGTTGTTTTCAAAGAAAAAGACGGCTCGCTGTATGTTGATATTTATTGTGCCCAGACTTTTATTCCGGCAATCTATCGTTTTGACTGGAAGACTAAGCGTGGAGAACTTGTGTATTGCGCGCCGGAGCCTGTTGACACCATAGACAGCCTTTGCCAGAGCAACAATGATATTGTATTCACTTGTCCGGGAACGGTAAACGCGCTTTCTCTTGTTGATAAAACAGTGCGTGAATTGCCAGAAAAATTTTCTTTCTGCAGATCGGAACTTACGGCGAATATGCAGCCGGCTAACACGGCATATATTCCTGCAAAAGAGTGCGGCCTTGAAACTGCAATTCAACTTTCAGAACTATGGCTTTTAAAACCTGAGCAGATACTGAATCCTTGGAACGAGAAGGCTTCTAACAAGAAGGCAATTTATGTTCCTGCAAATCATGTGACAACAATGGCAGGAATTCAGAAGTACAAAAAAATTATTACTTCAAATAAATTGAATGCGCTTGTCATCGATATGAAAGATGATTACGGCTTGCTCCGCTTCACTCCAACAAGTGAACTTATAAAGAAGAAGGGATATGTTTCAAAATATGAGATTAATGTTGAACAGTTTGTCAATGAATTCAAGAAAGACAACATTTATCTTATTGCACGCATTGTTGTGTTCAAAGATAAGAATCTTGCCAATTATGACAAGCAGCAATATGCAGTGTGGGACTATAAAACAAAATCATCATGGAGCGGCATCAAAGGAACAGAGGAAATTAAAGACGATGCAGGCACAGTGACAGGAAAACAGACAACATACTATGACGAAAAATGGGTTGATCCGTACAGCGAGGAAGTGTGGGAATATAATGTCGCCATTGCGAAAGAACTTGTTGAGCGTGGATTTGATGAAATTCAGTTTGACTACATACGGTTCCCAACAGACGGACTTAACTTAAGCCAGGCTTCTTTCCGCTGGAAAGATCAAGGCATGGATAAAGAAAGTGCGCTTATCTCCTTCCTTTCATACGCACGAAAAAACATCAAAGCTCCAATCGGCACAGATATTTATGGTGCAAACGGATGGTATCGCAGCGGCACGCGCACTGGTCAGGACGTTGAATTGATGAGTGAGTATGTCGATGTCGTTTCGCCAATGTTCTATCCATCTCATTTTGAACAGAGTTTTCTGAATTATAAACCGTTTAGTGAACGTCCGTATCGCATTTACTATTATGGAACATATCGCTGCACTGCAATTGCACGCAACAGGATTATTGTCCGCCCGTGGGTGCAGGCATTTTATCTTGGCGTCAGCTATGATAAACAGTTTTATAATGCTGACTATGTAAAGAAAGAAGTGTTTGGCGTTCGTGACGGAACTGACCGAGGATACATGTACTGGAATAATATCGGTCGGTACGATGATATTGGTCCTGATCCTTCTGCAACCGATGTGTATTCAGGAAGCGCAATGGAAGCTGGCTCTCAGTTTAGAAAGCCGGCATTCAGTTCCAAAATTCCACCGCTTAAAGAAAATACTGACGGAAAGCCAGAAAAAGCATCAGAAGACGAAATGATTTCTGCGCTTGATTCTGTACTGGAAAAGGATAGAAAGGAACGGCAAAAGAAGAACGATGGATTCTTGCTCAGAGTCCAGGCGTTCTGGAATAATAGTAATGAATAATACCGGCTACACTCCAGAAGAACCAATTGCCGCAATTGCCACTGCGCTCGCTCCGGGCGCTCTTGGCATTATACGTGCAAGCGGGAAGAATTGCATTCAACTTGTAAGCGCACTATTTTCGCGTCCAAAAGCATTGCTTGCAGCTTCTGGCAATTCTCTTGTGTACGGCTGGCTTCTTATGCCTGAAAAAAATGATGCTCCGTCAGCACAGAACGACGCAGACAGGCGTGAACGTGTCGATGAAGTGATGCTTGGCGTATATCGCGCGCCAAAATCTTTCACCGGCGAAGATATGGTTGAAGTATACTGCCACGGAGGAACAGCTGTAGTTACCGCAGTGCTCAACCTCCTGCTCAAAAATGGTTTTCGTCAGGCAGAGCGCGGCGAGTATACATTCCGTGCATACATTAACGGCAAAACTGATTTAACGCGTGCAGAAGCAGTGAAGGAAATCATCGACAGCAAGACGGATGTTTCTCGCGGAAGAGCTGCAGGAAGATTGGCAGGCTCTCTTTACGAAGAAATTGAAAGCATAAAGAAATTAATTGTTGACACGCTTGCCCAAATAGAAGTTGAGATTGAATATCCCGAAGATGAAGAAACAATAGCTGATGCATTCGATCATAAAAAATTACTTGAGGCAAAGTCTCGTCTTGATTCACTTGTTGCCTCATGGAAAAGCGAAAAATTATATCAGGACGGCGCACGCGTGGTGCTCTGCGGAAAAACGAATGCAGGCAAGTCGAGCTTGTTCAATGCATTGCTTAAAGAGGAACGTGCCATTGTGAGCGACATTGCGGGAACGACGCGCGATTGGCTCGAGAGCTGGGCATCTTTCGACGGCATTCCAGTACGCCTGTTTGACACGGCTGGTTTGCGTGAAACAAATGATGTAATTGAGCAGAAAGGCGTTGAACTTACCAAAGACCTCTCCAACGAAGCAGATGTGATTCTCTATCTTGTTGATGCGCGATACGGTCTTGATGACGATGACAATGATTTTCTTTCGATAAAACGCAGCGTGCCGGTGGTGCTTGTGTGGAACAAGTGCGATGCTGAAGGTGCAAAGGAAGTTTGTGATCATGCGGACAGTCGCTGGAATGCGTGTGTGTGTGTTTCCGCAAAGAAAGGCGATGGACTTGGCACGCTCACTGCAACCGTGAAGCGACTGCTTACCGACGGACAGAAAACCGAACGCGAGCAGGCGGGCCTTGGTTCCGCACGACAGAAAGCAGCTGTCGCCGAAGCGCTTGAAAGAATTGCACATGCACTCGAAGCAGAGGCAGAACACTATTCACTCGATGCAGTTGTGCAGGACCTTGAAGACAGTTTGGACAGCCTTGGTGAAGTGACCGGCGAAGTCACTCCGGAAGACGTACTCGACAGCATATTCAGCCATTTCTGCGTAGGAAAATAAAAATGAACATTCAATTCAGATATCTCCTGGAAAACATAAGGAGAAACGTACTTTACTTTTCTTTCAACTGATATTCAGTATTGCAGATTCCATTTTTGAAGTCGAAGTCATTCATTTTCTTGCCTTTCATTCTATCTGCAAGAAGCAAAGCTGTTACAATAGGCATTGCAGTTCCTTTTACATTATTAACCATGGATATTTTTGTAAGTTTCTCTGTCATATCACCTTTGAATGAACCTGAAACAAACATAAAATAAAATTCATCAATCGTGTTTGGGAAAATTTTCCACCATTCTTTTGAATTTTGTTTTATATCACGTTCTATATTTTCACGAATGTAACGAAGCATTTCGTCTCTTTGTCCAATAGGTAAAGCGTAACCTTTTGAATAGGCCTTCATGTCAATAATTACACCATAATGAGAGTCTGCATTGTTTGTATATAAAACTCCGTCTGGCTGATTTGCTCCACCTAAATGATCTCCGTTGTAATTACATTCATGCAAAAAAAGCTCCATAACTTTTATCTCAAACAGAGTGTTTTGTTTACTGTCAAACGCCAAATCCATAAGTGAAAGATATTCATGTGAGATGAATTTCAGTTTTGCACGAACTGCTTCTTTCTCGGTTGAAAGCTCTGATTTTACTGTCAAATTTTTATAGTGTGGAATTGGGAAATCGTTAATGGAATCGTTAAATTCCACATCTTTTTCTGAAACTATAAAATCAAGACCTAAGTTAACAAACCCTTTTACATCGTCATGAATTGTTTCTTCAATTTCGATTAAGTCGTAAGTATTTAGAAATTTACAAATTTCTTCATAAGTGCATTTTCTGTTTTTATCTGCAAAGAATTTTAGAATCAATGAACGGCGATAACGCAAATATTCACGGTCTTTGCCTTTCGTCGCAAACATTTCGTATGAAACAAGTTTCTGAATCTTTCCATGTCTTGAATTACCTGAACAGTTTCTAAAATAACGTTCTCCAACAGGTGTGATTGTATAACCACCTAAAGTGTCGCTTACCATGCGATTTCCGTATTGAACTTCAATTTCTTTTGAGGCATTTTCTAACAAGCCAAGAGAAACAAGCCACTGAGAAATTGTGCGTGCATATTTATCAGATGAACTTTCCCAATTTGAACGAATTTCAGACCGTTTTGCAGAACTTCCGGTTGCAGCCATTGCGGCAATAATACTCGAAAGCGGATATGAAATAAAACCGTCTTCACCGGTAAAACCCAAATTTTCTCCAATTTCAAACTTTGTAAGAATTGTCCCCGGAGTTTTTAGCAAAGACATTATTCTGTAAGCGGGTGGATATGAAAGAGCAGCATTAATTAAAAGCTCTTTACGTTCTGTTGCTTTTACTGTTTTTACAAGTGCTTGCCCTCTATCGGTTATGGAAAAGGTATCTTTATTGTAATTGTAATCAATAAATCCGAAGGCTTGAGCCCAACGGACAAAATTATCTGCTGGCCAATCTCCTATATACTCACGCTTTTGCCCTTTTACTGCGGCTTGTACAATTCCATCACAAGGAGATTCACTTCGCGGTGTTGTGTGTCCACCGGTAAGCAGTTTATATTTCAAAGCAACAGGTCGTGACTCCAATGCCTGGAGCATTTCATTTTTACCGTCTTTAACTTTGACTAGGGTTGGTATTAATTTTGTTTTCAGAAAGTTATGAAAAGAACTTGTTTCATCAAAAATAGCAACAACGTTACAAAGTGCATCAAGATTGCCGGAATCTTGAATCCAACCAAAAACTCGTGTCTTCTTTGAATTAACTTCAATTATATTTAACATTTTCCCTCTTAATAATTTGTAATAAGGACTTCATCACTGCCTGTTCTTTCTGTGTGATAGGATGAATTTGAATAGTCCATATTTAAATGGTAAATATTATATTTTTTAGCCCATTCAATAAGGACATCGTTACATTTTCCTTTGTGCGTAAAAACATTTGAAAGTGCGAATCTGATTTCTTGTTCATTAAGTTTATCGAGAAGTGCATAAAGTTTTTTATCAGAATCTGTTGTCCAGTTTTTAAAACCTCTGTTTCCATCATTATATGAACCTGTCGTAATTAAATAGGGAGGGTCGCAATAAATAAAATCACTTTTGAATAATCTTTTCATCGGAAATTTTGTAAAATCATAAGAAACAAATTCTGCATCTGATTTCTGAACCTTTGTAACAAAACTAATTAAGTTTTGCTGCATTGTTTCTGAAAACTGACTTCTATTTCGCCCGAAAGGATTGTTGTATTCATGTGCGGTGTTAAATCGGAACTGATAATTAAACGAATAGCAGGACAATACGTATAAATCTATAGGATTTCTAGTTTTGTTATAATATTGTCGGAATTTTAAAAATGCTTCTTCGTTTGTCATTGAAAGATTCCATTTTTTTATTGTGGCGTTAATTTGAGCAAGCAATGTATCTAAATCCATGGAAACAAATTCTGAAAACATCTCCATCAGAATCGTATTCATATCATTAAAAATCAATTTTTTGCAGTCTGCATTTACTCCAACATTGCAACCGCCTGCAAATAAATCAATGAACGTGCTAATATTCTTTGGAAACAAGGGTATTATCTGGGGAAGAAGTTTATACTTTCCTCCAATATAATTCAGAGGTCCTTTAATGTATTTTTTTTCTTTATAAAAAAAAGAGGATTTTGGGGAAGCAACAAGCAGTTCTTTTTCTTGAGGAATTACATAAATGTTATGTTGTTCTTTTTTTTGAATGTAAAATAAATACTCACAAACAGCACTTTCATTAAAAATTTTGCTTTTATATTTTCTATACTGAATTTTTTGAAGTTTAAAAGTTGATGCGATGCCGTTTTCTTTCATTATTTTTTCAATGAAGTTTTTCGTCATAAGGCCTGCAGAACTGTAGCTTAAAATTATATGCGAAAAGTCTGCATTTTTTATCAATTGTTCAAACGCATCGTTTACTTCTGATTTTGAACAGAAAACTGATTTTTGTTCTGAATAAGGACGCATACCTGTAACGCCGGTGAGCGAAGGATTATCATATTTGGCAATTGTTTCCAAAACATGATAATTAGGAGCGTATTGCCTTGTATTATAGGGGGGATCAATGTACAAAATGTCGCCTGAAATATGTTTTTCCAATTTGAAAGCATCTTCATTAAAAGCTTTATTTTGCTTGCCGTTGTTTTCTATTTCAAATTCAGGAAGCTCAAGTTTCTTATAGGCACGTTTGTCCCAGTTTTTTAAGTATGCTCCGTAAGTTCCGGTTATATTTGAAACAGACGGAACAGCTTCAATAAGGCTTGCTAGTAAATAATAATATTCATTTTGCGTTAAAGCATTTTCTCTTTTCCATTCTTCAATCGTCGTACGAATAAAATCTATTCTTTTTGCGTTTTCTTCCGTAAAGTACATTCTTTTTGCTTTTCCGGCAGGGGAATAATTTTCTGTAATGAAATTTGCATAACTTTCTGATAATACACTGTTTTCAAGAAATTGAAATGGATTTCCGACTTTATCTTTTAGTTTTGAAAATGTCAGGCGGGCATTGTTTTCTACGTATGCTTTTTGAATAATGTATGAAAAATAGAGTGAATCATTAGAGATAATCTGATACTTTGATTTAAAGTAACGGGCAACTGTTGCTGTGCCGCTAAAAATATCACAAAAAGATTTTTGTGGTATTTGGATGTTTGCGGTTATACAATTTTCTATATCGCTCAATAAATTGACTTTGCTTCCAATGTACCTCATGCCACATCCCTTTACATCCTAGTCTAACATGGGAAAAGATAACTTTCAATAGAAATATTTAGTATAGTTATTTTATATGTAGAAAATAGAGGAAGGCAGGTTCTTGTTACGTCACGTTGTTTATCTTGCGTGCTGCATGGAATGCTTTGTACATTACGCGATTCGCGTCTTAAGGTGAAAGTCAGGGAGTTTTAGGTTAGAAATCAGGGAGCTTTGTGGCAAAAGTCTTTGAGTTTTGAACGGAAAGTATTGGAGCTTTGAGTTGAAAATCAGGGACTTTGGGATTAAAAGTTTTGGAGTTTTGAATAGAAAGTCTTGCTGCTTTTTATATGAAATCCTTGCAAGGAAAATTTGGTTATCGTTTCTGTCGGATGGACGGGGTCGGTGAATTAATTTGTTGCCATTGGCAAAGAGAAGCAAGCTACAGTATCCAATCTGATGATTATTGGTTGAATGCTGTAGCTTGAAACGCAGTGATGCAAATTAGTTTGTTGTGTACAGCTGCTTGTAGGGATTTGCGCTGTCCGGCTTGAGCACTGCGAAGTTTGAGTTGAGAATATCGTCCATGTTCACATCGGTAAAATATTCGCAGAACTTCTTGAGGTACGTTCTGATTTCCGGAATGTCGTTTCCTTTCATCATGGTCACTTTGATTTGCTTTGGCAGAACGGGCGCCTTGTTGGTGCGCAGGTAGATTGCTCCGCCGTGCATACCGGTGCCTACAAATTCGCCGGTGATTGCACGTGCCATTGGTGCGCCTTTCACCACTTTGCCGTCGATTGTTGCCGGTGGTTCAAGTCCCAGCACGATGATGGTGCCGCCCGCCTGGTACTCGCCAAGGAAGCTGCCTGCAATGCCGCCAACAATGACTGCCGGTTGCTGCGTCTTGTATGCCTTCATGTGAATGCCTGCACGGTAGCCGGTGTTGCCGCGGATGTAGATTGCTCCGCCGCGCATTGCGTACCCGGTTGCATCTCCTGCATTGCCGCGTACTACAATTTCGCCGCCGTTCATCGTGTCGCCTGTTGCGTCCTGCACGTTGCCTTCAACGGTGATGGTGCTGCCGTCAAGATATGCTCCAAGCGCGTTGCCCGGTGTCCCTTCAATTTCAATCTTGCGTCCGGTAAGGCCTGCTCCAATGTAGCGCTGGCCAGTTGCGTTTGTAATGCGAATATGTTTCTCTTCCGTAGTGCGCACTTTTTCATTGAGCACATCGAAAGTCAAATCTGGTGTAGCTGAAATCTTAAGCATTTTAATACTCCTCTAAAGAGCGACATGGATGTCGCGTCATTTGGTTACTAAGACACTGGCGAGTTTATGCAACGCAGAAACTCGCGGAACAAGAATGACAGGACGTCATTCTTGTGACCTTCTCCTCTAAAGAGCGACAAGGATGTCGCGTCATTTGGTTACTAAGACACTGGCGAGTTTATGCAACGCAGAAACTCGCGGAACAAGAATGACAGGACGTCATTCTTGTGACCTTCTCCTTAGATGGTAGAGAAGTTCCACGACGTTGCAGGAACTTCTTCCTTGCCGCCGAGAATTGTTTCGCGCCTGCTCTTGCTGAACGCCATGAGCCGCGGTTCCATTTTGATTGCGTCAAAGTCGATTGAGTCAAGCGGTGTCTTGTCGCGTACGAGTGCCGTGTAGATGCCGCTGCGTGCCACATCGCCAATGATGATGAATCCCTTAAGTTCATTGTTGTCTACAAAGAACTTGCGATATTCACTTTCGTCATTGTGATTTTTAATTGCATCGATGCATTTGCCTGTGTAGCTTCCGGCGGTGACCATGTGCAAGCCAAAGAATCCTGCGCTGTTGATAGGCATTGACTTCGTGTACGGCTTCGTGCCGCCTGCCATGTTGATGCCTGCGCTTTCTCCCTGCAGGTATGCATTTGGAAGAATGGCAAGAATGCGGTTCATGTCAGCGGAAATGTCGTGGCTCAGCGTACAGTCGCCTGCCGCCCAGACATCGGGTAGTGTGGTGTTGCAGTTCTCGTCGATGACAATTCCTTTTTCAACTTTGCCGCCTGCCTTTTCAACAAGCTGCGTGTTCGGACGCACACCGACTGCACAGATGAGCACGTCGAATTCTATTTTCTTTCCGTTCACTGTTTCTGCAATGCCGCCGAGTGATGATTTTTTGCCGTTGTTTTCAAAAGAGTTCTTGTCGCTTTTTGCAGCCTCATCGCCTTCTTTTGTTCCCTTCGCGTAGTTCGGGGTGAACTGCTTCACGCTGTCGCCAAGGTCGAACGTGATGTGGTGCTTTTCCATTTCACGCTGAATGACGGCGCTTCCTTTTTCTTCAAGCACTGCCGGCAAGCAACGTGGTGCCATCTCAACAATGGTGATGCCGCCACAACGATCTGCAATTCCTTCAGCACACTTCATGCCAATCAGTCCTGCGCCGATTATCAAGACGCGTGTTTTTTTTGCAAGCGCCTTTTCAAGTTCCTTCGCAGAGTCGAGCGAGAGGAAGGTGAAATATTTTGGCAGCGTGTCGAGACCGCCCATCGGTGGGGTGAACGGACGAGAGCCGGTTGCGTTCATGAGCTTTTCATAATCAACAACTGTGCCGTCATCAAGCGTCACTGTTTTTTTTGCAGCATCGATTGCCGTCGCATTTTTTTCAGTGAGCAATTGGATGTTGTTGTCCTTGTAAAAATTTTTGCCGCGGTACATCATGTGGCGCTCATCAGTTTTTCCTTCAAGCAGGTACGAAATGAGCGGACGTGAATATGCCTGATACTTTTCAGAAGAAATCATAATGATTGTTCCTTCCTTATCAAGCGTGCGGATTCCTTCTGCGCAGCCAACAGCGGCTGTTGAATTTCCGATGATTACATACTTCGCTTTCATTTTGCCGCCTCCTGTTTGGCTGAAGAACTTTCTGTTGCTTCAGCACGTTCTTCGTACACAATTGCTTTGTTCGGACAGCCTTTCACACACGCCGGCGTGCCGCCCTCGTTTTTTGCGCACAGTTCGCATTTCTGAATCACCTGCCCGTCTTCAGCAGGCATAATGCAGCCGTACGGGCAGCTCAAAATGCACGTGTAGCAGCCAACGCATTTTTCTTTGTCGGTGCAGATGATGCCGTTCTCAATGTGCAGTGCGCCGGTAATGCACGCCTTTACACAGAGCGGCTCTTCGCAGTGACGGCAGCTTACCGCGAAGCTTACGTCGTTGTCGCCTTCAACTTGAATGCGCGGATAAATCTTTTTTCCTTTGAGCGCTTTCACCATGTCCTTAAGACCGCTGTTGGCGAACGCGCAATTATATTCACACAAGTGGCAGCCTAGGCACCACGCTTCGTTTACGTATACTCGTTTCACTTGTTATAACCTCCAATAAGCGGCACGGATGCCGCGTTGTTACCAAAGCGAGAATGGTCGGGCTTCTTTGTTTTGCCTTAAAACATTCTCGACGATTTCAAAAAAACAGGACGTTTTTTTGAAATCTACTCACCGGCGTGCTTTATTCCTAAAATGGAAAGCTCTTTGTCGTTCAAGCCGACGCCGCGCAGCATGAGGCGGTTGCCTTTGAGCGCTTCGATGCTGTTGATTCCCATGCCGCCCATCATTTCCATGATTTCGCGGGTCCATGCCATCACGAGATTTTCAAGACGCTCTTCGCCGACATTCGGATTGAGACGCTTTACCAAATCAGGGCGCTGTGTTGCAATGCCCCAGTTGCATTTACCGCTCTGACACGTGCGGCACAAATGGCAGCCGAGTGCGAGCAGGGCAGCAGTGCCGATGTAGCATGCGTCTGCACCAAGTGCAATTGCCTTCACCACATCAGAACTGCTTCTGATTGAACCGGCGCATACGACGGAGACATTGCCGCGTATTCCTTCATCGCGGAGCCGCTGGTCAACTGACGCAAGCGCAAGCTCTATCGGAATACCAACGTTGTCACGAATGCGTGTAGGTGCCGCACCAGTGCCGCCTCTAAAACCGTCTATTGCAATGATGTCAGCACCGCTTCGTGCAATGCCGCTTGCAATAGCCGCCACGTTGTGAACAGCCGCAATTTTTACAATGACTGGTTTTGTATAGCCGGTCGCCTCTTTGAGCGAGTACACCAGTTGACGCAAATCTTCTATAGAATAGATGTCGTGGTGCGGAGCCGGAGAAATGGCGTCCGTTCCCTCAGGAATCATGCGCGTTGCACTGACTGAGCCGGTGATTTTTGCGCCGGGCAAGTGACCGCCAATGCCAGGCTTTGCTCCCTGACCCATTTTAATTTCGATAGCGCAACCTGCCATCAAGAAATCCTTGTGCACGCCAAAACGTCCTGAAGCAACCTGTACGATGGTGTTCGGCCCGTATTTATAGAAGTCTTTGTGCAGGCCACCTTCTCCTGTGTTGTAGCAAATGCCCAGTTTAGTCGCAGCGCGTGCAAGACTTTCGTGAGCGTTGTAGCTGATTGAACCGTAGCTCATTGCGCTGAACATAATCGGCGTCGTCAAGTCGATGTGCGGCGGCATTTTCGTAACAAGTGTTCCGTCTGCGTTGCGCGTGATTTTTTCCGGCCGCTTTCCAAGAGACACTTTTGTTTCCATAGGTTCACGGAGCGGGTCGATGGAAGGGTTTGTCACCTGCGATGCATTGATCAGAATGTGGTCCCAGTACACCGGCAAATCAACCGGATTGCCCATGCTCGAAAGAAGGGCGGCCCCTGTTGAAGCCTGCTTATAAATTTCAGTGATTGTCTGTCCGCTCCAGTTTGCATTCGGGCGGAAGGTATGGTCACTCTTTACAATCTTGAGCGCATGTACCGGGCACAGTGAGACGCAGCGGTGGCAGCATACACACTTGCTCTCGTCGCTCAACATGATTCCTTTATCTGCATCGTAGTGATGCACTTCATTCGCGCACTGACGTTCGCACACACGGCACGCAATGCAGCGATCCTGGTTTCGTATAACTTCAAATTCTGGTGCTACATAATCTTGTGGCAGCATATAAAAATTCTCCCTGCGGATACTTACCGCGAAACTCATTGCTGATGAATAGACTCATCGGCGTACTACTACAATCCGCTGGATTTACGAAGTAAATCCAGTAGTCATAATTCATTTGGATTTGTCAAACGAACTATGACAGGCTCGCCGCCTGCAGGAGACCAAACGCGATCGAGGTCAGGCTGAATCACCCTGATTGCACTTTCCTCGCTTGCGAAGTACGTGGTGTCGCCCTTTTCAGCGGCAACCATGCTGCGTAACTTGAGACGGTCGTTCAACGCCATGAGCCCGCCGTCGAATCCGAGCAGAATGCTGAACGGGCCGGTGATTAATAATTCTGCGTACTGTTTGCGGAGATATTCAAACTGAGCTTTGCGTTCGTCATCCATTGCACTGATTGAAGTCCAGAATGGGGCGGCAATCACATGCGCTGTTTCTTCAAGGGTGAGCCCCTGTTTGCGTACAAGGTAGTCAATGATGTATGTGATGACTTCAGTGTCGGTGAGCAGTGTGCATTTGTAGCCGAACATTTCAATGAAGCGTCTGTTTGCATCGTATGAAGAAATTTCTCCGTTGTGTACGACGGTAAAGTCAAGGAATGCAAACGGATGAGCGCCACCCCACCAGCCCGGAGTGTTTGTCGGGTAGCGGCCGTGCGCGGTCCAAGAGTATGCCGCATATTCATCAAGTTTATAAAATTCGCCAACGTCTTCCGGATAGCCCACTGCTTTAAAGACACCCATGTTCTTTCCGCTTGAGACAACAAATGCGCCCGTGATGTCGGTGTTGATGTGGTTTACGCACTGACCGGTGTATTCCTTTTCATCAAGATGGCTGGAGCTTAGTTTTGAAGGAAGCGGAGTGACGAAGTAGCGCCAGATGAGTGGCTCGTCGGTAATGGAAGCAACTTTGCGTGTAGGAATTTTTGCAAGGTCGATGATGTCGAAATGTTCCTCAAGAAATTTTTCGCAGTCATGCTTTGCGTCGAGTCCGTCGTAGAAAATGTGCAGCGCGTAATACTGTTTGTATTCCGGATAGATGCCATATCCGGCAAATCCGCCACCCAGTCCGTTTGAACGGTCATGCATCACGCGGATTGATTTGATAATCTGTGATCCGTCTACGCGTTCTCCGTTTTTGTTAAAGATACCGCTGATAGCGCATCCGCTTGGAATTCGGATGTTCCCTTCCCGCAGGCTTTCTTTTATCATGAGTAACCCCCTGTTCTTTGATACCCGACAACTTGCGGCCGTGGCTGTCGAAAAGTTGTTCAGGGCAAAAAAAATGACGCTTTGCCGGAAGCACTGCATCATTTCCCCAAGGGCATACTGAGTGCGTCCAGCAAAACGTCATTGTTTGCAAAAACGATACTACACCAAAAATGTATTTTTATGCAAGTGAATTTATAAAAAAATCGCTAAATTCCGAGGAATTCAGCAAAAAGAGAAAAATAGGTGCTTTTTTGCGGTGCGTTTCCTCGCGGAATTTCACCTGTTTTTAAAAACAGCAAAAAAATGAATGCGCTAGCTGAATATATATGCATGTTTTGCTGAGAAAACAGCGGTAGAAAATGATTATTTTTTATGATAAACTTACCAATAGCAAAAAAATAATTGCATCTTGGAACTTTTTAATACTCGTTTGTGTCAAACAAACTGTATGGCTCAGGAGATTTATTATGAATAACGGGAAAACGATTATTCCGCCGCAAGGTTGGAAAATTAATTTTCTATTGATGACTGTTTATTGGATTCCAATTTTTTACATTGGAAGCATTTCAGGTCTTACTGGAATGTATACGTGGGCAGAAGTAGGGCAGATAATGATTTCTCCATCGACTCTGCTTATGGGATTGTTCCTGATTGTGTGGCCGATAGCTTCAATGCAGTACACGTTCAAAAAAATACGCTCCTATGACGGTACGGAAAAATCTTGTGATTCCTGCAATGCAATTGCACAGTTCTTTCCAAATCTTACTATTATAGTGCCGCCGATACTTGCAGTTTGCTATCCATTTGTGATTCGCTCGGCGTGTAACCGGAATGGAATAACATTTGAATTTCTTTCAATGATTTTGCTTACCGTTGGTGCAACATATCTTTTGAGTTTGTTTGTGTACATTCATTTTTTGCAGCAGTATGAGCGATGGCAGGAAAAACTTCCGCTCAAAAAGAAGTATATCAAACTTTCACTTGTGGCGCGCAACGTCCTTGTTGCGTTCTTTACTATACTTGGCGTTGTCTGTGTAGGATTCAGTCCGCTCTTTGTGTCGGCAAACAGGGAAATTTCTGTTGAAACAATGTTCCTTACAAAAATGCTTCCTCAGATTGTAGTTGGCATTGTGATGGGTATCCTTGATTTTTATCAGCTTACCAAAGGTATTACCGAGCGTGTAAAAAAAATCGATGGCTTCAGCATGGAACTTTCCGAAGGAAGATATACTGCGTCAAAACTGTCGGTGGAAAGCCGCGATGAGTTTGGCATTCTGGTAAACAACCTCAACGGATTCTATGATACAACAAAGCATCTTCTTGTTGGGCTTGGCGAAACGACAGAAACAAGTACGAAGGTTGCAAATGAACTGAGCACAAACATGACTGAGACTGCGGCAAGCGTACAGCAGATTGTCGGCAACATAAACGGTGTCAAGGAACAGATGGTCAATCAGTCAAGTGGCGTTGAAGAAGCAACGGCAACACTTCATGAAATAATGGGCAATATCGAGAAACTTAATTCAAATATTGAAACACAGTCAGCCGGTGTTGAACAAAGTTCTTCTGCGGTACAGGAAATGGTTGCAAACATAAAGAGTGTCACCCAGGTTCTTGAAAAGAACGGCGTTGCTGTAAACCAACTTGGCGAAGCATCTGATGTAGGACAGAAGCGCGTTGAAAACAGTGTTACAATGGCGGAAAAAATAATTACTGAATCAAGCGGACTTCTTGAAGCGTCGGCAGTTATTCAGAATATTGCAGATCAGACAAATCTTCTGGCAATGAACGCGGCAATAGAAGCTGCTCATGCAGGCGAAGCGGGCAAGGGTTTTGCTGTTGTTGCAGATGAAATTCGTAAACTTGCAGAACAAAGCAACACACAGGGCAAGACAATTACCGGCAGTCTTCAGAATCTTGAGGAATCAATCACCGGCGTTTCAGAAAGCACGAAGGAGTTGCAGAAGCAGTTCAGTGTTATTTTTGAATTGGCACGCACGGTTAAACAGCAGGAAGACGTTGTCATGAATGCAATGCGTGAACAGGCTGACGGCAGTGAACAGGTGCTTCAGGCTATCAAGGATATTACTGATTCTACTTCAGAAGTTCGTCAGGGTTCTGCAGAAATGCTTTCTGGCGGTAAGCAGGTTGTTACAGAAATGAATGTTCTTGCAGAAACAACGGCCAAGATTACAAATTCAATGGCTGAAATGGCGTCTGGCACTGACCAGATTCTTCTTGCAATCAATGATGTCAATTCCACTTCTGAAATGAACAAGGAAAGCGTCAATAAACTTGCGCAAGAGATGAGTCATTTTAAGCTGTAGTTTGCTTCTGCTTCTGCGAAGAAGTGTTCCAAAATTTTTTCTAATATGGTAAAATCCTTTTGTACGGCGGTTCTGCTGTGCAAGAGGATTTTTTTATGACTATATTTCAGGGAATAGTGCTTGGACTGCTGCAGGGAGTCGCTGAGTTCCTGCCGATTTCTTCTTCAGGACATCTTGCCGTTGCGCAAAAACTTTTTAATCTTGAAGAGGTACCGCTTTTATTCGATGTGTTTCTTCATCTTGCCACGCTCTGTTCTGTAGTTCTTTTCTTTAGGAAGAAGATAGGCGCATTGTTCTGTGCCTTTGGTCGCCTTATTGCGCGAAGACCTGCTCCAAAAAGTATTAAAAATCGTGACGGTACGCAAACGGTGCTCACACAGGAAGAAGCTGCGCTGCGGGAAAAAAATGCTGATGCATATATCATTGCAATTATTCTTGCAACCATTGTCACCGGCTGCATGGGGCTTTTTACAGAAAAAGTTATAGGTGACCTTTCGATTCGTTTTGTTTGCATGGGATTTATTATTACCGGACTGCTGCTCGTTGTTTCTGCGGTGTGCGAAAAAAAATCTGCAAATAAAAATAATGCGGCAGAAAGTGATAACATGACTGCCGGCAACGCGGGCATTCATTTTGAAAAAGCGCCGACGTGGTGGCAGTCACTTATCATTGGCTTTGCACAAGGAGTTGGAACACTTCCAGGAATTTCCCGGAGCGGTTCAACAATTGCCGGTTCTCTTTTCTGTGGAGTGAATCGCTCTGTTGCCGGAGAATTTTCTTTTATTGTATCAATACCGGCTATACTGGGAGCGTTTATTCTTGAAGTAAAAGATATTGGCAAAGTGTCTTCAACAATCGGTGCTGAGCCGGTCATTGCGGGCTGCGCTGCTGCTTTTGCGAGCGGATATATTGCGCTCACCTGGCTTATGAAAATAATTCGCAAAGGAAGACTTGAATGGTTTGCCTGCTATCTTATTCCGCTTGGAATACTTGGAATGATTTTTCTTCACTAATTTGAAAATGAATTAATGTTTACATACTAGGAGTGCACTATGAAGAAATGTTTTTTTATTGCCGCCGTCTTACTTTGTTTTATTGCAGTCTGTCCGTTTGCGCAGGAATCAGATGACAAGGGCAAAGACACGCTTATTAATAAAGATGACGCCGAAAAAATTAAAGAGTCGGGTAAGCAGGCGCTCAATGATATGAAGGATGCGTTCAAGAAAGCAAGCGATGCCCTTGATAAGCAGATGAAATCAATTAGTTCAAAGGCTTGCGTCGGTCAGTGGAAATTTCAAAATGGCGACTGTTCCACAATTCTTGAATGCCTTGATGATGGCACGATGCAGATTGTTCAGCAGAAAGGAAATTCAAAAACACTCTGGAAAGGTGCGTATACTTCAACATCTACGGAAATTCAGTTTCATGTTCTTGTTAAAGAATCAAAAGTTCTTTTTTCAAAAGTCACGGAAACTCCCGATGAGTATTGGACAATCAACTACAAAGTTTCTGCGGACAAAGAAATGAAATTGTCTTCCCCGGAAATTCCACACGATGGCAACGAGTATGACTTTTCAAATTCAACTTTGTTTACAAAGATGTAAAAAACACTTGACATTTTTTTTTGAGTGAAGTATAACATTCTTCGTAAACATCAAAGGCGATGTGAACACTCTTGAACCAGTACAGGTTCCAGGTTGGTCACATCGCCTTTTTTTTGTTTTTCAAATATTTCACAGGGGGTAACAATATGGCAGGAATTCCTGAGCTGTTTGGCTCAATGGTTTTCAACGAAAGCGTCATGAAAGAACGCTTGCCGAAGGAAACGTACAAATCACTTAAAAAGACACTGTCTGACGGAACACCGCTTGAGCTTGGCGTGGCAAATGTCGTTGCAAATGCTATGAAGGACTGGGCGATTGAAAAAGGTGCAACACACTTCACCCACTGGTTCCAGCCGCTTACCGGCATCACCGCAGAAAAGCACGACAGCTTCATCACCCCAACTGGAGACGGCGGAGTCATCATGGAGTTCAGCGGAAAAGAATTGGTGAAGGGCGAACCGGATGCTTCTTCATTCCCGTCTGGAGGACTGCGCGCAACATTCGAGGCACGCGGCTACACTGCATGGGACCCGACATCATATGCATTCATCAAGGACGGCTCGCTCTGCATTCCAACAGCATTCTGTTCATACACCGGCGAAGCGCTCGATAAAAAGACACCGCTCCTCCGCTCAATGGAAGCGCTCAACAAGCAGGCTGTTCGTATTCTGCGACTCTTTGGAAACACCACGGCGACCCGCGTCACCACAACGGTCGGCCCTGAGCAGGAGTACTTCCTTGTAGACAAAGCAATGTACGATCAGCGCAAGGACCTTATGTATTGCGGACGCACACTCTTTGGAGCAATGCCGCCAAAAGGCCAGGAGATGGACGACCACTATTTTGGTGCAATCAAACCGCGCATTGTGGAATACATGCAGGATCTTGATAAAGAGCTTTGGTCACATGGCATTCTTTCTAAGACAAAACATAATGAAGTCGCTCCAGCACAGCACGAGATGGCTCCAATATTTACGACGACAAACTTGAGCGCCGACCAGAATCAGCTGACGATGGAAATCATGAAGAAGGTTGCCATTCGCCACGGTCTTGTCTGCCTGCTTGCAGAAAAACCATTTGCCGGAGTGAACGGCAGCGGCAAGCACAACAACTGGTCTATGAGCACAAACGACGGCCAGAACCTTCTTGAGCCGGGAGACACTCCGCGTGAAAACGCACAGTTCCTGCTCATCCTTGCTGCAGTCATCAAAGCTGTTGACGAGCATCAGGACTTGCTCCGCATTACGGTTGCAAGCGCCGGCAACGACCACCGCCTTGGTGCGAACGAAGCGCCGCCAGCAATCATTTCCATGTTCATCGGCGACGAACTTGAAGCAGTGCTTGAGTCAATCGTGAACGGCACTCCGTACGATCAGAAAGCTAAGCAGAAGATGACAATTGGTGTCACTGTGCTTCCTCCCATTCCGAAGGATTCAACTGACCGCAACAGAACGTCACCGTTCGCTTTCACTGGAAACAAATTCGAGTTCCGTTCACTCGGTTCAGCTCAGTCTATTTCCGGACCGAACACGATACTCAACACCATTGTTGCAGACGCGCTGTGTGGTTTTGCAGATCAGCTTGAAGGAAGCAAAGACTTCGACAAGGACCTCGAGGCTCTCGTCAAAAAGACATTCGCTGACCACCGCCGCATCATATTCAACGGCAACGGCTACGATGAAAGCTGGGTGAAGGAAGCTGCGAAACGCGGACTCTTGAACCTTAAGACGACGCCTGATGCAATGGAATATTACCTGCGCCCTGAGAACATCAAGTTGTTCGAGAAATACGGCGTGCATAATGAAACAGAGATGAAGAGCCATCACGAGATTAAACTTGAAACATACTGCAAGATGCTCAACATTGAAGTGAACACGATGATCGACATGGTGAAGAAGGACATCACACCGGCTGTCTACAAATACATTAAAGAAGTTGCAGACACTGCGCTTGATGTTCAGAAGTTTGTTCCGGCTGCAAACTGCACGAGCGAGAAGGACATTGTCTTTAAGCTCAGCGGACTTGCGGACGAACTTGCTGCTGACGTGGCGAATCTTGAAAAGCTGCACTGGGCTACGAAGGAGATTCACGATATCTCTGACTGCGCTCACTACTATGCCGATAAGATTATCCCGGCAATGGCAGAGACACGCGCTGTTGCAGATCAGATTGAAGCGCTTACGGGCGAGAGCTACAAACCGTTCCCGTCATATGGCGACCTTCTTTTCAGAGTGTGAAAACAAGGTAAAAGGTAAAAGTTAAGAAGGGATTGAGATGCGGAGGCGTTGTGCCGGGAACAGCTCAATCCATTGTTACAGAAATATTGTTTATTTGCACAAAGACGTGCATTGTTTGGAAGATTCAAATTCAGTTTGAATTTCTCTTTCAAACGATGCACGTCTTTTTTTTGCTTGAAGGGGTTTCTTACACTGGAGGTGCTTTATGGAAAATTTCCCGAACCTTGAATTGGACACCATGTGGTTGCTCATCGGCTCCGCACTTGTCTACTTCATGCAGGCTGGTTTCGCAATGGTCGAAACTGGTATGACACGCGTCAAGAACGCAGGCAACATCGTCATGAAGAATATGATGGACTTCGCTTGCGGAACACCGGCGTATTGGATCATTGGCTACGGAATCATGTACGGTCAGCAGAACGGCTGGTTCGGAGGCATTGATTTCTTTGGAAACAAACTTGCGTCTTCACCGATGCTTGGAAACGTACCGACATGGGCGCACATGGTGTTCAACACAATGTTCTGCGCGACGTCAGCAACAATCGTTTCCGGAGCTATGGCAGAACGCACTAAGTTCAAATCATACATCGTGTATTCTATTGTCATCAGCGCACTCATCTATCCAATCGAAGGACACTGGATATGGGGCGGCGGCTGGCTCTCTCAGCTTTCTATTCTTGGATGGACAGGATTCCATGACTATGCAGGTTCAACTGCAGTCCACATGACGGGCGGAGTCTGTGCGCTCATCGGTGCCGCAATGCTTGGTCCGCGTATCGGTAAATATGGCAAGGACGGAAAGCCACGTGCTATTCCGGGACACTCAATCACACTTGCATGTCTTGGTACGTTCATTCTTTGGTTCGGCTGGTTTGGTTTCAACCCGGCGTCAAGCTACGGTTTGAGCAGTGTTGCTCAGGCAATGGATGTCAGCAATGTCTTTATGACAACAAACTTGGCTGCTGCTGTTGCGACAGTCGTTACCATGACGGTTACGTGGATTCGCTACAAGAAGCCGGATGTTTCTATGACTATGAACGGCTCTCTTGCTGGTCTTGTTGCAATCACCGCAGGTTGTTCTGCAGTTGACCCGTGGGCTGCCGCAATAATCGGTGCGGTCGCTGGTATACTTGTCGTATTCAGTGTTGAGTTCTTTGACAAGATTGCAAAGATTGATGACCCTGCAGGTGCTATTTCCGTACACTGTGTAAACGGTGCGTGGGGAACGCTTGCGGTAGGACTCTTTGGCCGCGAAGGTGGTTTGTTTACTACCGGTCAGTGGGGACGCACACTCGTGCAGCTCGTAGGCATTCTTTCTGTAGCAGCGTTCGTCGCTGTTTCAATCTTCATCGTATTCAAGCTCATCGATTTGATATTTGGTCTTCGTGTTACTCCTGCAGAAGAAATCGGCGGTCTTGATCTTCCGGAGCACGGACTTCGCTCTGGCTACCCGGATTTCGTTCCGGCAGTTGAGGAGGGCGATATGCTCGAGGCAGAAATGGAGGCACAGCAAAAAGAAGGTATTCCTGTTACACCGGCTCAAGCAGTGCCTGTCACCAAAGTTGCCCGCGAGGCAGCTGTCCGCGCACCGGGAGCGCACAAGTTCAGCAAGGTGGTCATTGTCACCCGGCAGAATAAGTTCGACGTGCTCAAGAGCGCAATGAACGGTATCGGCATAACGGGTATGACTGTTGCAAACGTCATGGGCTGCGGTATGCAGAAAGGCGCAAGCGAATATTACCGTGGTACGCCGGTAGATTTGAACCTTCTTCCAAAGATCAAGGTTGAGATTGTCGTAAGCAAAGTTCCTGTCGAGACGGTCATTGCTGCTGCTAAGCAGGCGCTTTACACCGGACATATCGGCGACGGCAAGATTTTCGTCTATGACGTGGAGAATGTTGTCAAAGTTCGTACTGGTGAAGAAGGGTATGATGCCCTTCAGAATGACGACGAGTAGTCGTTGTGGTCATGGAGCGTTGCGATTAGCAGTTGCTTCATGACTGGCACATTTACTGTAAAAAAAGCCGATGCGTACTCACATCAGCTTTTTATATGAGGCCGTGTCGAAGCAGATTGTAACCCCTCTGCAACGATGCGGCCCTTTTTATTTGAAGTTCCGAGTGACATACAGTAGAACAAGGAGCAACAGGACGTTGCGTCCCCTTCTTACGATTGCAGTGCGGCGAGTTTACGAAGTAAACTCGTGGAGTCAGATTGACATGACAGTAGAACAAGGAGCAACAAGGATGTTGCGTCCCCTTCTTACGATTGCAGTACGGCGAGTTTACGAAGTAAACTCGCTAGTTCAGACTGACAAGGCAGTAGAACAAGGAGCAACAGGACGTTGCGTCCCTTTCTTACGATTGCAGTGCGGCGAGTTTACGAAGTAAACTCGCGGAGGCAGATTGACATGGATGTCAATCTGCCTCCGCGGCTCCAGCCAGTCCGATATCTTTTCTAAAGAACATTCCGTCAAATGATACTGCAGTAAGCGCGGCGTATGCATTGTGCCATGCATCCTCAAATGTGGCGCTTTGTGCAGAACAGCAAAGCACACGTCCGCCGTTTGTCACCAGACCAGTTGCATTGTTCTCGGTGATGCGGGAGTTACGCCTGTCGGCGAGTGCGCCTGCAATGAATATTTTTGCGTGCACGGTGTCAATAATATCTTTGCGTACAAAAATCGGGATTCCCCTTTTATACTCATGAGGATATCCGCCGCTTACTACAACAGGTGCGACCGAGTATTCTTTTTTCCAAGCAAATTTGAACGTGTTAAGCGAACCATTTATTATTGCGCTGCACATTTCCGAAAAATCAAAATCCATAAGCGGAAGCACTGCCTGTGTTTCAGGGTCGCCTAAGCGCACATTGTATTCAAGACATTTTGGTCCGTCTTTTGTAAGCATGAGACCAAAGAAGATAAATCCGCGGTAGTCATATTTTTCTGCAATAAGACCTTTAAGTGTAGGCTCAAGAATATTCTTCTTGAATTGTTCCTGCAGCGCGGGAGTGAAATCATCAACAGGTGCAATCGCACCCATTCCGCCGGTGTTTGGTCCTTTTGCTCCGTCACAAAGACGTTTGTGGTCACGTGCGCTTACAAAAGGAATAATGCACGCTTTTCCTTGCGATGCATATTCAGGAGTAACAGAAACTGCCGCAAGAACAGAAATTTCAACGCCCCGGAGATATTCTTCTATGACAAGTTTTTTACCTGCTTTGCCAACACGGTCAGCTTCCATCATGTCCTTGACAGCTTGTTCCGCTTCTGCGACAGTCTTTGCAACAACGACACCTTTGCCCGCCGCAAGACCATCAGCCTTTACAACAATGGGCGCGCCTTTTTTCTGAATGTATGAAATAGCTTCTTTTTCATCGGTGAATGTTTCGCTGTCTGCACAGGCAATCCCGTACTTGCGCATAAATGCTTTTGCAAAATCTTTGCTTGCTTCGAGTTGGGCGCCCGCTTTGCACGGACCAACAGTGGCAATTCCTGCCTTCCAGAATGCATCTGCAATGCCTTCGGCAAGAGGGTCTTCCGGACCGATGACAGCCATTGTGCAACCTTCGTGCTCGGCAATTTTCACATACGCTTCATCGCCGGAGCAACCTTTTACCCAGCTGCAGTCAGCGGGGTTCATGTTTACACATTTTGGCTCATATGCAGTACCGCCGTTACCGGGAATACAGACAACTTTTTCTACAGAAGAACTCTGTGCGAGTTTCCATGCAATGGCGTGTTCACGGCCGCCGTTACCAATGACAACTATTTTCATACCATCATCATAATTGAATTGGGCGTGTTTTGCAACAGAAATAAATTTATATTTATTTTTATTTCAGAATAATTAAAGGAATAAAAATTCCTGGCGCAAAAAAAAACCGCGCTTCAAAAAGAAGCGCGGCCTGTAATAAGAGGTTTACCTCAAATTAGAGAGCAAATCTGATTCCTGCGTTTACAAGAAGCGCACGACGTGTGTAAAGGTCTGATACATCGCCGCTTGTTGAATCTTTCATTTGTATTGGAGAGAAGTCGAGCATATAGCGTGCGCCAAGAATAAGGTACTGTCCGCCCATGCGCTCTGCAACGTTGAATCCGAACATCATGCCAAAGAGTGTCTTTGACGCAATCGTTCCAGTCGAAGTGTCGTCAGCTGTTGATGATGAATCTTTGGATACTACTGAAAAGTCTCCTACAGGAATAGAAATGTAAGGTCCGACAAGGAAGTTGAATTTGAGTGCTTTGTAAGTAAAGAGGACAGGAATGTCAATGGAATTATATGAAATACAAGCAGACATCCAGTTGCTGCTGTCATCTTCCATTTTATAACCTGTATTGTTTACCATGTAGTTGACTTCAGGCTGCACTCCAAAGTTTGCGGCAATAGGCAGGTTGATGAATGCGCCGCCACCGTAGAGCATATTAAGGTCGAAAGGATCTGATACTTTGAGGCCCGCCTGTTTCATCATATCAAAAGCGTCCTGTGTATCCTTTCCCCATGACTTTCCCCAGCCTTCGCCAAAGAAACCCTGCGCGCCAAAAGTGAAACTGTAGTCTTTTGCAACTGCAAAAGAGAGCATTGTTGCAAGAACTGCTACAATCGCAATAGTCTTCTTCATAGATATCTCCTTAAAAAATTTAGTATCTACAATTATGTACTGAAAATTAAATTAAGACAATGAATTTGTATGAATTACAAAATACGAACGTATAGTAATGGTCAGTCAAGTGACAGTTGGATTTTTCCGTGGTATACTGTCGCCATGTCAAATACGTTGTTCTACATCATCCTTTTTATTTGCGTCATATTGTTTCTCTTTCTATATAATTGGTTCACCAAGTGGAAGGATTTTCTTGCTAAAAAAAAGAATTTGCAACGGTCAACGGCGCTGCAGAAGAAGGCTGCTCTTGCTGGTTTGCTGGTAAATTGTCCGGTGTGCAACAGCGCGCTTCTGCCGGGAGAGAATTTGGTGAGCAAAGTATATCGTCCTATGAATGTACCTGATCAGCTTTGCCATATAAGCGGCTGTCCGCATTGCTATCCTGTCGCTGAACCTGGTGTCAGCCGTACCTGTCCGGTATGCGGTAAACCAGTTGCGCCAGACGGTCAGCTTGTCGCGCGATTGTTCAACTATAAAGATGGAAAAAAGCATGTGCTTGTCATGGGTTGTTCCAATTGCTGTACACATTCGCCAAAATAAAAAATTTTAAATAAATTCGCATTTTTTTCTAAAAAACACTTAAGTCAAATCTCCAGATTCCGATAGTAAAGTAAAGGGTGGTAGCCCTGGGGACAGCAAATCCAAAAGGTTTGCCTGGCACAAAAAACTATCTATATAGGAGATACACTATGGTTATTAATCACAACATGAGTGCAATGTTCGCTCAGCGTTCCGAGGGAGTAACTGAACTGAACAACCAGAAAAACATGGAGAAGCTTTCATCAGGCGAAAAAATTAATCGCGCAGGCGATGATGCTTCTGGACTTGCTGTTTCTGAAAAAATGCGCAGCCAGATTCGCGGTTTAAATCAGGCTTCAACAAACGCACAGAATGGCATTTCTTTCATCCAGACAACTGAAGGTTACCTTCAGGAGACATCAGACATCGTGCAGCGTATTCGTGAGCTTGCAGTACAGAGCTCCAACGGTATTTATGCAGATGAAGACCGTATGCAGATTCAGGTTGAGGTTTCTTCTCTCATTGCAGAAGTAGACCGCATTGCATCTGCTGCACAGTTCAATGGTATGAACATGCTTACCGGACGTTTTGCTCGCCCAACAGGTGAAAACAACGTTACAGCTTCTATGTGGCTCCACATCGGTGCAAACATGGATCAGCGCTCACAGGTGTTCATTGGAACAATGACATCTTCAGCTCTTGGACTTCGCACACTTGGAAACGAGCAGATTCTTTCTCTTGCTGCTCCTGATGATGCTAACCGCGCAATCGGTACACTTGATGAAGCTCTCAAAAAGATTAACAAACAGCGCGCAGACCTTGGCGCTTATCAGAACCGTCTTGAAAAGACAGTAAGCGGATTGAACATTGGCGCAGAGAACCTCCAGGCATCTGAGAGCCGCATTCGTGATACTGATATGTCTAAGGAAATGGTAGACTTCACAAAGAACCAGATTCTTAGCCAGGCTGGAACTGCAATGATTGCACAGGCTAACCAGACTTCACAGAACGTTCTTACACTTTTGAAATAAAGTATACGGAACATAATTCGTAACAAAAAAAGGCACTTCGTTTCGGAGTGCCTTTTGCTATTTTAAAGAGGATTGATTTTTATCACTGTGGTAAGAAGCGAATGTATGAACCAAGTTCGCCTGCAAAAATTTTTAATGAAGCTCCGCCGGAAAATACTTTCTTTCCAAAAGAAGGCAGCGGACTGTTTGTGGCTGCAACCCAGTAGCGCACATCATCTGCCTGATGGTCTGCAACGCGACAGTTTGCCTGTACTGGCGCAAGTCCTGCTTCTCTGCTGAGCGATTCCTGCACTTCCGCAGAAACTAATTTTTGTATGGCCCAGTGGGCATTTGCATTTTTGCTGAGCGGTATTGCGCATACAAGTGGCGCGGTAAAGTAGCGAAGGGAAGCCACCCGCTCTGACGGATAGTAGATTGAACTGTAGCGCTCAATTATTTCGTGTTCAATGTTGCGGTGCTGAGAAAGTGTCATAAAACAAACCGCCGCATTCTTTGCTTCCATAAACGCAGTAACATCGTCCGGCGTCATGTTGAATGTTTCTGAATTGAGCAAACCTTTCTTGTACCAGCGTGACAGTGTACGCGTTGCCGCGTAAAATGGTGTGCCTTCTTTTTCAGAAAGATTTTTAATAAGCGTGCTGTATTCAATGGAAGTAAGTGGCGTACCTTTTTTTAGCGCTTCTGCTGTCGCTTCTTGAATTGTTGCCGCCGCTGAGTCATACGCTTCTCTTCCAGAAAGAGATTCAACGAGCGCACCAAAAATTCCAAGGAATGTTTCACCATCGCCGCCGGCAAATACAATTGGTGACTTAATGTTTTTTTGTGCCTTCACTGCAAACGACTCAATGTCATTCCATGTTGCAATTGTCTTGACGCCGTATTGTGCGAGTACCGTGCGGTCAATGTCTATTTCGTGGTGGTCAATAAGCAGTGGTAGTGCAGAAACAGAGCCGCTCTTGTTGTATAGTGCCGCCTGATGAATTGAAATTGTTGTTCCGTCAAGAACGGTCGTCGCAAACGCAATGTTTTTCTTTTCGCCAAAGTGCTGAGCTGCGTCTTCTGCATCTTTGCCCAGCTGTGTAAAAACGATGTCGTACTTTTTCTTTTGAAGCTGTGTTTCAAGTTCCGCAGAAGAATTTAATTCCGTAAATCGATATAAGAGCTTTTTGCCTTTCTTGTTGGTGAATGTTTCAAGTTCCTTTGTAAGCGCATTTTTTTCAGTGTCGTTTAAATCATAGAATGCGACTTTTAGATGCGGCTTAAGATTCTGAAAATTTACCGCAACAAGAATGCCTGCGATAAACAAAACAAAGACGCCAAGAATAATGGTGATGGTGAGTGTACGTTTATTTATTTTCATACAATAACTGTATCACATTTGCGTTGAAATCTTCAATAAGGAATGATATGATTTGCACATGAAGCACAGTCGTTTTTTATGTGGAATTTGCATTGCACTTGTTACGCTGTCAGCAGCTTTTGCGGCAGGCACGGATAATTCTTCCGGCAATGATTCACAAGGGCTTATGCAGGAACTTGGCTCTGACTTTGGCACAATGGGTCAGGATGTCAACGACTCTTTTTCTCAGATAGCGACAAATCTTTCTTTGCAGATGAAGACAAACACACAGATGCTTCAGACTGTTTTTATCATCCTTGCAGTCATTGGTTTTGTAATGCTCTTCCTCATTGCATTCATGGTGATGCAGACGGTATTTAATATGCATGCACAAAAAATGCAGCAGGAACAGTTCAATTCCGTATTAACGCTTATTCGCGAATTGCAAAATGCAACTTTTAAGCAGGGGCTTCCAAGTGGCTCGATGCTCAACGCGCTTCCTGACATAGATGCAAATCAGGCTGAGCTTCATGCGCTTGCCGAACAATGTGAACAGCTTGGCGAAAAAATTGACAAGCATACAAATCGAATCAACAACTCAAAAAATGTAAGCGAGCTGGCATTTAAAATTTCGCAGAAAATCGGTGTTGACCGTAATACCATGATGATTTATTTCTGCGCTTCAATGGTTTACGATGCAGGCTTTCTTTCTATACCGGCAGATTTTTTTATGGTGGATATTCTTTCCGCAAAAGAACGCGCGCAAATGAAAAAGCATGTTGAATTCGCGGATTCATATCTTTCATTCATTCCTAAGAAATATCAGCCTGTTTTTCTTGATGCGGCAATGAAGCACCATGAAAACATGAATGGCACCGGTTATCCGCAAGGTTTGCCGGGTGAAGAAATTCCTCAGATTGCTCGTCTTATACATGTCGTTGAAAGTTACGTTTCCCTGGTGAGCAGACGAAGTTATCATAAAATCCGCGATAAAGACAGTGCCATTGCAGAATTGCGCAGACAGCCGGGCGTGTATGACAGCGAAATTGTTGATACGCTTGAAAAGGTTTTGTAAGCTAGATTCACTTTGTTTTGCAGCGCATTATCTGTTCATTCCCTTCAATTTATTGTATTATTTTTGCTGAGGTATCTGTATGTGTGGAATTGTTGGATATGTCGGTTCACGGGAAGCAACTCCTGTTTTAATAAATGCGCTTAAGAAACTTGAATATCGCGGTTACGACAGTGCTGGCATCGCTGTGTTTGACGGCGAGGACATAGTCGTGCGCAAAGCAAAGGGGGCGCTCAAAGTCCTTGAAGAGCGCATTGCTCACGAAACAATAAAAGGCTCCATGGGTATTGGCCACACACGCTGGGCAACGCACGGTGAGCCAAGCGATGTGAATGCGCACCCGCAGACAAATGTAAGCGGCACTATTGCAGTCGTACACAACGGCATCATAGAAAATTATGCAAAGCTCAAAGAGTGGCTTCAGTCACAGGGCATTGTTTTCCGCAGCCAGACAGACACTGAAGTCATTGCACATCTTATCAATTATTTTTATGTTCAAGATGGAGATATTTTTCAGGCGGTACTTGAAGCGCTCCATCGGCTTGAAGGAAGTTATGCGCTTGGCGTTGTTTGCAAAGATTTTCCGGATCGCATCATTGCTGCGCGCAAAGAATGTCCGCTTATTGTGGGACTTGGCAAAGATGAAAATTTCATTGCGAGCGATGTTCCTGCGGTTCTTGAATATACACGTGATGTTTATTTTCTTGAACAAAAATCTGTTGCTGTCCTTTACCGCGATCATGTTGATTTGTTTAATGAAGACGGTGCAAAGCTCATTAAGAAACCGTATCATGTTGACTGGGATATTTCTTCTGCAGAAAAAGGTGGCTATGCACATTTCATGCTTAAAGAAATTCATGAGCAGCCAAAAGCACTTACCGATACGTTACGACCTCGTCTTGTAAAGCAAGATGACAAGCCGGTTGATATAAAATTTGATGAAGTAAAATTTGGTGATGAATGGAAGAATGCAGGCCGTGTGCTTATCACCGCATGTGGCACCGCTTACCATGCAGGCGTTGTCGCTCGTTATGCATTTGAACAGTTTGCGCGCGTACCGGTTGTTGTGGACGTTGCAAGTGAATTCCGCTATAGAAATCCAATTCTTCGCAAAGATGATATTTTCATTGTCATCAGTCAGTCTGGAGAAACAGCAGATACACTGGCAGCGCTTCGACTTGCTAAGCAGGCGGGAGCGCACGTCATTGCAATCACCAATTGCGTCGGCTCAACGGTAAGTCGTGAAGCAGACGATGTGATTTATACGTGGGCGGGACCTGAAATTGCAGTTGCTTCGACAAAAGCATATACTACGCAGCTTATGTGCTTGTATCTGCTTTCGCTTAAGATGGCGTCACTCCGCGGGATGATTTCAAATTCCGACTACCAAAGATTGCTTGGTGAACTTGAAAATATTCCTTGCAAGGTACAGGAAATTCTTGACAATAAAGTGGCAGTTCAAAAATTTGCTGCAAACAATTTTAATAAAAGTAAAGTGTTCTTCATCGGGCGCTTGTATGACAGTGCAACAAGTTTGGAATGTGCGCTTAAACTTAAAGAAGTGAGCTACATGCACAGCGAGGCATTTGCTGCCGGTGAACTTAAACACGGACCAATTGCGCTTGTTGACCCTGATACACTTGTTGTCGCTGTTGCTACACAACATGAGTTATATGAAAAACTGGCAAGCAATATTGTTGAGGTAAAAACACGTGGAGCAGCAACGCTTGTCATTACACAAGATAAGAGTGGAGCGTTTAAGGAATCTGCTGACGAAGTGATTTCAATTCCTGTTACAGAAGATGCTTTTGCCGCTATGCTCTCAATTATTCCGGCACAGCTCTTTGCATACTACTGTGCGGTTCAGCGTGGCAATGACCCTGACAAACCGCGCAATCTTGCAAAATCAGTAACAGTTGAATAATTAAATTTTTAGAAGAGGCACGAAATGGAATATTCAGAAGGCGAGGTGCTGCAATACATTGCAGAGAACGATGTTAAGTTTATCAAACTTTTTTTTACCGACATCTTCGGGCAGATAAAAAGCATTTCTGTTCAGCCTTCTGTTTTAAAGCGTGCGTTTAAGGAAGGTGTTTCCTTTGATGCAAGCGCCGTGAAGGGCTTTTTGAGTACCACAAAGAGCGATCTCTTCATCGTGCCTGACCCGGCGACGCTTTCTGTGCTCCCGTGGCGGCCGCAGCATGGACGTGTCGTGCGCTTTTACTGCAACATTCGCTATCCTGACGGCAAGCCGTTTGAAGGCGATTCGCGTCTTATTCTTCAGCGCGTGATGGAAAAAGCTGCAAAGATGGGCTTCGATGTGAAGATTGGCACCGAGTGCGAATTTTATCTTTTTAAACTTGACGAAAAAAGTCAGCCAACGATGGTTCCGCATGACAATGCTGGATACTGCGACCTTGCTCCGAGTGACAAAGGCGAAAACGTACGCCGCGACATCATTCTCACGCTGCTGCAGATGGGCATTGAGCCGGAGACGAGCCATCACGAAGCGGGACCTGGTCAGAACGAAATTGACTTCAAGTACAACACTGCCGTGAAAGCCGCCGATAATTTTGCTACATTTAAAACTGCCGTAAAGACAATTGCCGCGCAGGACGGGCTCTTTGCTTCGTTCATGCCAAAACCGCTCGAAGACAAAGCGGGCAGCGGTCTGCACATAAATATTTCACTCCACAAGGGAAGCAAGAATCTTTTTGAGGATGAGACACTTTCTGTTGAAGCAAAAGCATTCATTGCAGGAATACTTTTCCGCATCAAAGAAATCACTGCATTCCTTAATCCGCTTCCTAATTCATATAAACGTCTTGGCGCATTCGAAGCACCGCGTTATGTCAGCTGGTCGCACGAAAACCGCAGCCAGCTCATACGCATTCCGGCGGCAGTGGGCGAGTCTCACCGCATAGAGTTGCGCTCCCCTGATCCAAGTTGCAATCAGTACCTTGCCCTTGCACTCATCATTGCCGCAGGTCTTGAGGGAATAGAACAACAGCGTATTCTTCCTGCCGCAAAAGACATTGACTTGTTCAATGCAGAAAGTGCGCAGGTGAAGAACCTCGACACACTTCCAAAGACACTTGCGGAAGCCGTAAAGCTCGCCGTAAAGAGTGACTTTGTAAACGGCATTCTTCCAGAAGTGACTGTTGATGCATTTGCCGCCACTGAGAACAACATAGAAGACCCTGAATTCGGGGCGCTGTAATATTCATGGACAATGTATTGATTGTAAGCAATACAAACACCACTATGGGGATCATTAGTGACCTCCTGCAGTCTGAAACATTCAACCGCATCGTAACGACGCAGAATGGAGCAGAAGCACGACGGTATATCACTGAGCTTGATTTCGACCTCATCATCATCGACACGCCGCTTCCTGATGAACGAGGAGATGATCTTTCGCTTACCGCATCAGAAAAGACTACCGCCGGAATTATTTTAATTGTTGATTCAGAAAATCTTCCCGATACGAATGCGTCTGTTGAAGATGCCGGTGTGTTCGTCCTGCCAAAACCAGTCAGTCCGGAATTTTTCTATCAGGCAGTGAAACTTCTTTCCGCAAGCCGCAAGCGTGTCATGCACCTTGAGGACGAGAACAACAAACTTCAGAAAAAAATTGAAGAGATACGCATTGTTGACCGTGCAAAGCTCGTGCTCGTGCAAGTGCTCAGCATGACTGAACCGCAGGCGCACCGCTATATTGAAAAGCAGGCAATGGACATGCGTCAGTCGCGTACTACGGTGGCAGAGAATATTCTTAAGACGTACGAACGATAAAGTAAAGCTTGTTTTTGCACATCTAGTATGGTATACTTTTATTAACAGGAGGCTATATGTCTACCATTGAATATGAACAATTGGTTCTCCAGGCAAAATCATTGGATTATTCACGACGTGTCAGTCTCATTGATGAGCTGGTGAATTCATTGAGAACATGTACTCCTGATAAAGATGGTGTCAAACGGTTAAAGAAGCATTTCTTTTCTGCGGCTGGAAAAATTGATATCGATGGCGATTCAGTCACAAAACTTCGTGAAGCAAGTATTGTTTGATGATATTAGTCGATTCAAATGTAATTATAGATTTTTGGCATACACAAGACCCCGCTTTGGCGGCGAGATTTGAAAGTGAAGACATTGCTATTTGTGTATTATTGAATCAGAGTTATTAGCGGGTACAAAATCAAAAGATGACTTCGAGAACGTTCTTGACGCACTTTCCGATTTGTTCTATTTAAATATTGATGAAACTGATTGGATAACGGTAGGTCGTATATTGGCTGCGTTGCGAATGAAAGGCATAACAGTACCTTTCCAGGATGTTGTTATTGCATGCGTAGCTGTTAAGCATTCAGCAAAACTTTGGACAAATGATATACATTTCACAATGATACGTAACATCGCCTTGCCAGAGTTGCTTTTGCTGGATTCACGGTAAAGAAGTAAATTCTTTTATTTGTTTGTATTGCAAAAAATTCCACATTGTAGCAAAATAGATGCCTTATGTTACAACCAGAATTAATTAAATCACTAAAAAAGTATTCCGTAAAAACTTTCATCTCCGACGTAACTGCCGGTGTCATCGTGGGAATTGTTGCGCTGCCATTGGCAATCGCGTTTGCAATCGCAAGTGGTGTGGGACCGGAGCGCGGCATCTTTACTGCAATCATCGCAGGTTTCATCGTGTCGGCGCTTGGTGGAAGCAAAGTGCAGATTGGCGGACCGACGGGTGCATTCGTTGTCATCATATTCGGCATCGTTCAGAAATTCGGCTACTCAGGTTTGATGACTGCTACAATCATGGCGGGCATTCTGCTCATACTTGTTGGCGCGTTCAAGCTGGGCGGTCTTATCAAATTCATTCCGTACACCATTATCACCGGCTTTACTGCGGGCATTGCGGTCACTATCTTCACCACGCAGATTGGCGACTTCCTCGGACTCACTACTGGAAAAATGCCGGGAGATTTTGCAGGCAAAATTGTGAAATATTGGCAGACAATCAGTACGATAAACTGGTATGCATTTATTCTTGCGGCTGTTTCGCTTGTGATTATTTTTGTGTGGCCGAAGATTAATAAAAAAATCCCTGGCTCACTCATTGTCATCATTCTTGCAACGGTGGTTAATTTGATCATCACTCATTTCACATCATTCAAATGCGATACGATTGGTTCTCGCTACGGTTCCATTCCATCTACTTTTCCTGCACCGCAACTTCCTGACTTCAGCATTTCTACTATAAAGGAATTGTTCCCTTCTGCAATCTCAATCGCGGTGCTTGGCGCAATCGAATCGTTGCTCAGCGCTGTTGTTGCTGACGGTATGATTGGTGCAAAGCATGATTCAAACATGGAACTTATTGCACAGGGCGTTGCGAATATTGTAAGCCCGATATTTGGTGGCATTCCGGCAACAGGCGCAATCGCACGCACTGCAACAAATATTAAAAATGGCGGACGCACTCCGGTTGCAGGCATTGTTCATTCAATCACGCTCTTGCTCATCATGCTGTTTTTAGGAAAGTATGCAGTCTACATTCCCATGGCTGTTCTTGCCGCGGTGCTCGTTTCTGTTTCCTGGAACATGGCGGGTCTTCCTGCGGTGAAGGCTCTTATGAAGGGACAGAAGTCAGATATCTGCGTGTTCCTCGTTACCTTCCTTATCACCGTGTTTGTTGACCTTACCGTGGCAATTGAAGTTGGTCTCTTGTTTGCGGCATTCTTCTTCATCAAAAAGATGATAGACGTTTGCGAAGTGCATGAATATCATCATGAAGTCACCGGCGGTCTTGTTGATGAGAAAGAAGATTTTTCAAATTCTATTCCAAAGAATGTACTTGTGTACGAAGTTGACGGTCCGCTTTTCTTTGGCACGGTGCGCAAATTTGAACTTGGTGTGGAACAGGCTGAAGTAAGTTACAAAGTGCTTGTGCTTCAGCTCAACAATACAATTTATCTCGATGCAGGCGGAATCCAGGCGTTGCTCCAGCTCAAGAACGCATGCGACCGTAAGCATGTCACTATCATTTTGTCAGGCGTACTTACTCAGCCATATATGCTGCTTGAGAAAATGGGTGTTGCGGAAAAGATTGGGCGCGAAAATATTTTTGAAGGACTTGATGCTGCACTTGCACACGCAGGTGAAATCAGCGTGCGAAAATAAAGCAATAGTCATGCCCTTAGACTTTCATGGTACCGTTTCTTTTCCTCATACATGCTTTTGTCTGCCTGTTGAATTAATTCCTTCGCAGAAGAAATGCCTTCTGCTGGATACATGCAGAAACCGGCACTGACAGAAAGTATGAAGGGGATTTTTTTCGTGCTGTTGAAATTTGACAGTGCATCATGAAATTTATTAATTTCAGAAGTTGCCCTTGATTCATCACAGTCACGCAGTATGGCGACAAATTCATCTCCGCCGTATCGTGCAAGAAAGGCATTGGATCGTCCAAAAGAGAATTTAAGTGTCGTTGCAATTTGATTGAGCGCTTTGTCTCCGTTTAGATGGCCGTATGTGTCGTTGATTGATTTGAATGAGTTTACATCAAACATAATGAAGCAGATGTTTTCTTTTTTTTCTGAATCAAAATAATTCTGCAGATATCGGTCGAGCGTAAATCTGTTGTTCAACTGCGTGAGTCCGTCTTGAGAAACAGCAGAGTTTTGAAGATTCAAATAAACGAGCAACATGGAGAATGCCGTTGCCGGAGATGATAAACTGCAACCATACATGAATGCCTGCAAAACGCCGCCAATCATTGGAGCAAGAATGAATGAGCTTATTGAAAGCAATTCATTCTTGTCAGATTGAAGGACAGTTGTCTTGTATTTTTTGAGTGCAATAATTGAAGTAAACAAAATGTACATCATGAAGAAAATGGAATAGATGAAATTCAAATTACCGCGATGATACAAATTTGATTCGTCAAAATAACAGACGAGCTTTGTCCACGGTGTTGAAATGGAAAGTATGTTCAATAGAATAAAAGGTACGGTGCAGAAAATAATTCTGTATTTTCTTTGAAGCGGAGTGCGATATATTCTATACCAACCGTATTGCAACCAAGAGAACGTGACGTGCAGTACGAATGCGTAGAATAACATATTGTCTGCATACTCAATTATGAGCGCCGTCTTACCCGGTTTGCCGTTGAAAATCCACATGATTGCATCTGTTGCCAAAACAACAATCAAGGTGAGCTGAATTCTTCGCAGTAACCGTTGGCCATACGTGTTTGAGTTTAATTTGTTGCTGCTGAGGAAAATGATTACAATAATTAGAAGCGCAAATATATCCATGCCTAAGTTGAAGAGCAATGTTGCAGTGACATCAAACGATATGAAGCCCATATTTCTATCTCCGTATACTAGTCACATTTTACTACATGAATTTTTGATTGGCAACAGAATTTGCGAAGTTGAAGTTGTCACGCTGCCTTTATAATAGGTTTTATTGACATTCCTTGTTTAAGTCACTATAGTATTTTCTAGACGAAGGCGTCTGCTTAGCGCAATTAGTATGTCCACTCAGGACATGAGTTGCAGAAAGCAGACGCCTTTTTTCGTTCAAGGGGTTAGCCTATGTGTGGATTTGTAGGAGCGTTTGATTTAGCAAGTGGTTCTGTTCCAATCGATGAAGGTCTCAAGGAACAGCTTCGTAACCAGGTACTCGAAATGTCCCGGAAGATTCGCCACCGTGGTCCGGATTGGAGCGGTGTGTATACGGGCGACAATGCAATCCTTTCTCACGAACGACTTGCAATCGTTGACCCGCTTTCCGGCAAGCAGCCGCTGGTGAGCACTGACGGAAAAGTGATTCTTGCGGTGAACGGCGAAATCTACAATCATCAGGAACTACGCGCGAAGTTTGCGGGCAAATATAATTTTAAAACACAGAGCGACTGCGAGGTCATCATTCCGCTGTATCAGGAAAAGGGCGTTGACTTCTTTGAAGACTTGAGCGGTATTTTTGCATTCGCATTGTATGATTCAGAAAAAGACTTGTACGTCATCGGCCGCGATGAAATTGGTGTCATTCCGCTGTACCAGGGATGGGACAAAGACAGCCGGTATTATGTTGCAAGTGAATTGAAGGCGCTCGAAGGTGTGTGCTGCACGATTGAGGAGTTCCCGAACGGAAGTTATTTTGTGGGCGGAAAAGGTGCCCTTTCTCTTGCTACAAAAGCACCGGTTCGCTGGTACCACCGTGATTGGGAAAGCTACGATGCAGTGAAGGCGAACAAATGTGCGTGCGATGAAAAGGGGAACATTGTTTCTGCAGATGTGATAGCGAATGTCCGCGAAGGTCTTGAAGCGGCGGTGAAGAAGCAGCTCATGAGCGATGTTCCGTACGGCGTGCTGTTGAGCGGCGGACTTGATTCAAGTGTCATTGCGGCAATCACGCAGAAGTATGCAAAGAAGCGCGTTGAGTCTGGTGACAAGCAGGACGCCTGGTGGCCGCGTCTGCACAGTTTTGCAGTCGGCCTTGAAGGTGCGCCTGATTTGATTGCGGCCCGTCACGCGGCAGAATATATCGGCACGGTGCATCACGAAGTGCACTTCACCATTCAGGAAGCGCTCGATGCGTTGCCAGATGTCATCTATCATATTGAAACATACGACATCACCACGGTACGCGCAAGCACGCCAATGTATCTGCTTGCACGTGTCATCAAATCGATGGGAATTAAAATGGTGCTGAGCGGCGAGGGCAGCGACGAATTGTTCGGCGGTTACCTCTACTTCCATAAGGCACCGAATGCGCAAGAGTTCCACGAAGAGCTCGTACGTAAAATAAGCAAGCTCCACTTGTACGACTGCCTCCGCGCAAACAAGTCGCTCGCAGCGTGGGGAGTTGAAGGACGCGTTCCGTTCCTCGACAAAGAATTCATCGACGTTGCAATGCGTTTGAATCCGCTCGACAAAATGAATGTGAGAATGCCTGACGGAAAACAGCGCATGGAAAAATGGATTGTACGCAAAGCATTTGAAGACATGCTCCCCGCAGACATCTGCTGGCGGCAGAAGGAACAGTTCAGCGACGGAGTAGGCTACAGCTGGATCGATACACTCAAAAAAGTTGCCGAAAGCAAAGTGACCGACGCACAGTTTGCCATCAGAGCAAAGCGCTTCCCGATAAACACACCGGTGACAAAAGAGGAATATTATTACCGCGAGATTTTCTCACGCCTCTTCCCCAGCGAGACAGCCGCAAAGACCGTGCCGCACGAAGCAAGCGTCGCGTGTTCTACCGCAAAGGCGCTCGAATGGGATGCCGCATGGAAGAACATGGACGAGCCGAGCGGACGCGCGGTGCTGGGTGTGCACGAAAAAGCGTATTAAACAATGCATTGACCTAAGCCCGAAAAATATGGTACTATCAACATGCATTTTCCGGGCTGTTAGCTCAGTTGGTTAGAGCAGAGGACCCATAATCCTTTGGTCCCTGGTTCAAGTCCAGGACGGCCCAACAACAAAAAAACACTTGCTATACTAGGCAAGTGTTTTTTTTTAGAAAATAATTTTTACACGCTGCAGGACAATTTGTCAGACAGCGTGTTACAAAACGGCGTATGTTTATTTAAGTGCAGAAAGTTTTGTGACCAAATCTTCAACACTGCCAATTTTGGTGAGCAAAGATTTTGGACTTGCTCCATCAGCGACGGCTTCACATCCTGTGGTGAGCTGCGGAATCTTTGCAATGATTTGCTTTTCAATTTTTTCTGCTGCGGCAGATGCCACCGGATGAAGTTTCTTGAACTTGCTTATAAGGTCGGTAATCCGTGTATAAATTTCCGGATTATCAGCTTTGATTTTTTTAGCGGCTTCAATAAGCGGAGCTGCCTCTCCAACAATTTTAGTTACTGTCTTTAAAGCGGCAGCGGCTTTTCCTGCATCTGCAAGTGAATCTAATAATGACATAAAACCTCCAAAAAGATGACTGAAATATGTTCTATTCTTGAGCTTTGCAATAGATGACCTTGCGGTCAAAAGTTGCTTTAAGTGGAAGAACAAGAATACAAATTATGAACGTAGGGCATTTTGAAGCACACGGAAGCAGAAATTATTTATTTGCCTATAAGTCTAATAATATAGCTAAAAATAACTTATTACAAGAAATAATTTACTTGCCGCTGTTGCGTTCCCAGAAGATGCCCTCGGTATATCCTTGAATTGATTTATCTTGCTCTACATCGGCAAGGCGTTTTTGTGCCCAGGTACAGTAAAGGTCGCTTGCTTCAATGCCTACATATTTTCGAGAAAGTTTTTTTGCAGTGACTGATGTGGTGCCGCTTCCAAGAAATGGATCAAAAACAAGGTCGTCCTTTTTGCTTGATGCAAGAATTAGTTTTGCAATAAGTTTTTCTGGCTTTTGCACAGGGTGGGCAGTATTTTCGCTCATGCTCCAGAAGGGAATTGAAATATCATCCCAGAAGTTGCTGGGGCAGGTGTCGCGGTAGCCGGCATTCTTGCTGCTTTTACCGTCAGCTGCAGTGTTTTGTTCTGCTTCAATCCAATCTTTTGGTTTTCCATTTATACGATATGGCGCAATGATACGTCTACGAATTTTTACATCATCAAGATTGAATGTGTAAGTGTCACTCATGGTACAGAACCAAATGTCTTCCATTGCATTCTTCCAGTTTGATTTTGCGCCACGACCTTTTTCACGCTGCCAAGTGATTCTATTTTGTATAATGAGTTTTTTTTCTTTTGCCAATTGGGTAAGAACATCTGCAATAATAATGCTGCTTTTCCAATCACAACAAATGTAGAGAGAGGCATTTTTCTTTAAGAGCGGCAGCAGCAGAGCAATCCATTGTTTTGTGTATGCAATATATGTGTCATCGTCTGTTTTTGTAAATATTTTTCCATCGTAGTTTTTTGAAAGATTGTAAGGAGGATCAATAATTGCAAGGTCAACAAAATTACGAGGCAGAAGAGGCATGAGCGCAAAGGAATCGCCACAGAGCGTTTTATCAGTAATGTTTTGTAGTGAAAGAATGTCTTTTTGCTTTTCAACAACACTGCTTGCTGTAGTGTCTGCAAAGATGTTCCGCACATCAATACATTGCTTAAAAAAAAGAGCGCCCTCTTCAACAGTGATAGAGAGCGTTTTGTTCTTAGGTGATTTTTGTTTTGCTGTAGAACTGGAATCTACAGCAATATTTGTGTTTTCCATCGAAGTAAATTTATTTTTCCAGACGAATTTCTTCAATGCGATTATGCTGTGCTTCGAGCAGATTCATGACGTGATCAATCATCTTTTGCTTTGGATCAGGGTCATCTGCCGGCAGAGAAGCCATATACTCTTTGCGGAATGGCTTGCACTCAATTACTGGGCTTGCAGCGTAGATGAGTTTGTCTGGTGCAACCCAGTCGGCGAGCATATCATCACTGTGGTCAGGGTCGATGGTAAGAACGGAGCCGTTGATGCTGACAAGAATTACAATGTCAAACAAACGGAGGTAGCTGTCGATTTCCCGTAGTCCGCGTTTTGTTTCTGGTTTGCCTGGGCGGTAGCGAGTGCCTGACGGGAATACAAGTATGACTTCCCCTCGGCGTTTGCAATCATCCATTGCATGCATTGCTGCAAGGTTTATTTTCCGGGCGCGTAACTCTTCTGCATTTTTTTCTTCTTCTGTTTGTGCCTTTTGTTCTGCGGAGTTAAGGCTGCGGGTTGGATAAATGACAACGCGGGTAAAACTTTCTGCGAAGGCTTTTACCATTGGATCGGCTTCGTTCAGTTTCATTCCGGCAATTGCTACGATACGTTTTGCAATTTCAGCCGTTTTAGCATCGCCGTATTTTTCAAGCATGTAGGTGAATGCAGGCAAGTCGGTGTTTGCATAATGTTCCATAAGAATAAGACCATGCTTACCGGCGCTTACCTGATCAAAGAAATTGTCAAAATTTTCAAGTCCTTCAATTTTACTTCCTGGAGCAATGTTATCTGCTACAAGCGCATCCATGATTTTGCGTGTGTTTGGGTTTCCCGGCTGATAGACGTTCGTGTCATCAATTTTTCCGGCAGCAACAGAAAGTTGTGAAAGCTGTGCGAAGTACGGTGCGTATTTCTGACGAAGTGTAATCTTTTCCATATATTCCCCTTGGATGAATAATCAAGTGATTACAGCTATTTTAAATGGTCTCTGCACTGCTGTCAAGGATACCGGTTTCCGAAAAAGGTGACATTTGTTGTCTTGTCGGAGTCCTGGAAAATCATTTATAATGAAAATCAGTATGAAATTCAAAAAAGTATTGCAGTGTTTTTGCGGAATATTCTAAATAATCAGAATCAATCTGTTTTATCATGCGGTGAAATACAATTGTTTGTCATATAAGGAGAATGGAGATGGAAAGCAGACGAGCTTTGGAATTTTTTATTGATTTTTTAATTACGGCACTTATTCAAAATTTCTTGTTTATGTTTTTCATTATTCTACCGTTGACTCAGAATCGTATTGCAAATGGAAGCGTAATACTTCGTGCATTTATAATTACGTTTTTTTCAATTCAATACATGGTGTTCAGAGATGCGTTTCCTAGGTGCAGCGTGGGCAAAGTAATTACCAAGCTATGTGTTATTGATGATGCAACGGGAAAAAAAGCGGGCGTTGGGAAGAGAATTCTGCGAAACATCTTCTGGATGCTCGGACCTGTTGAGTTGATTGTTTTTTTAGCGTGTGAAAAAAGACTTGGTGATATGGTTGCAAAAACAACTGTTGTTAAAATGTAATAGTGTTGAGGTGTGATTTATGAGTGAAAAGGGAAGAATTCTGACAATAATTATTTTTCTGGCTGTATTCTTAGCATCATGGATTGTGCCGATAATCATTGGCGCGAATATTGCGCGTAAGAAAAATTATTCTCCGCATTGGATGTGGTTTGGACTGTATCCTGGAGTGGGCCTTGTTCTCTGCATTGTATTTGCTTGTCTTTCTCCTCGAAGGGTCTGCCCAAAGTGTGGAAAAAAAATTAATTCGGCGGGTAGCTTCTGCCAGTTCTGCGGTAATCAGTTTTTGCCTGAAGAAACAAAAATTGATGATGAAAAGCATAGCGTAAGGAAGATGAGCGATAGAAAGAAGATAATCATTATTGTCTGCTCAGTATTTGTTGTGTTGTTCGCATTTGTGTTATTTGTTTTTTCAATAGTCGATTCTGCCTTTTCAAATTCAATGCCATTCAAGCAGGCAATTGAAGCAGTAAAAAAAGATGATGAATGTGTTGCTGTTCTGGGAGACAATGTAGTAAGGAGCGGTTCGTTTTCTGGCTCAGTTTCCAGAGATAACAATTCTGGCTCGGCTGACTTTTCTTTTGGTGTAAAAGGTGATAAAGGTTCTGGACGCGTGTATCTTGTAAGCAGTTGTGAACTAGGAACGTGGCATTTTAGCAAACTTTACTTCTGCAAGAATGAAAAAGATGCCAAGCCAATCAGTCTGCTAAAAGCTGAACAGGAAATGAAAGTTCAATGATGAGAAAGAAATATATTTTCAGAAATCTTTCTGGTGATAAATCTATCATGGCAGTCAGAATATTTTGAGTATGACTTATATTCCATGCCCTGTGTCATTCCACTTCAAGCTCGATGAAGCGTACGTCGATGATGCCTGCCTGTTCGATGAGGTCCTTCGCTGTCTGTGTGCAGATGAGTTCTATGCTTTCTTCCTGCAATACGAATATGTTGTTTTCTTTGGGGATGTCCGGCAGCTTTTCCTTTGAAAGGACAATCTTGTCAATGCCCCTGATTCTTTTTTCTTCGTCTGCGTCATACACGGACTTTTCCCAGTTGAACACCTCGTATTCAGGGAACAGCATGGAATAGTACGTGTCCCAGATTGGCTCCTTCTCCTTGTAGTATATCTGGCTCGGGAGCGCTTCGTAGTCCCTGTTGAGCTGCTTTATGAGTTCGAGGAGCCGTTTCGACACAAGACGGGATTCTGCAAGCGGGTAGTCGCCCGGCTTGTACTTGTTTTTCACGGACAGCGTGACGGGAAGCGGCAACGTTCTGTCGTGTACCCTGTTCATAAAAAAGCATTCCCCGGCCCATTTTCCGAAAAGCCTTGGTTCGCAGAACTTTGTCCTGTCCAGATTTCCGTGTTCAAATGAATAGTATTTCATGTTTTCTCCCTGCATGGACTTTCAGTCCAGTATGTACATTTCCTCTGCGTTGTTCATGACGAGGAAATACGGTGCTGGCAGGTGCCTCTGTTCCATGCACTGTGTCATTCCACTTCAAGCTCGATGAAGCCGACGTCGATGATGCCTGCCTGTTCGATGAGGTCCTTCGCTGTCTGTGTGCAGATGAGTTCTATTCTTTCTTCCTGCAATACGAATATGTTGTTCTCTTTGGGGATGTCCGGCAGCTTTTCCTTTGAAAGTACGAGCTTGTCAAGACCAAAGATTCTTTTTTCCTCGTCTGCTTCATATACGGACTTATCCCAGTTGAACGCCTCGTATTCAGGGAACAGCATGGAATAGTACATGTCCCAGATTGGCTCCTTCTCCTTGTAGTATAGCTGGCTCGGGAGCGCCTCGTAGTCCCTGTTGAGCTGCTTTATGAGTTCGAGGAGCCGCTTCGACACAAGATGCGTGTGTCCGATCGGGTAGTCGCCCGGCTTGTACTTGTTTTTCACGGACAGCGTGACGGGAAGCGGTAACGTTCTGTCACAGACTATGTTTTTAAAAAGGAGTTTCCCGGCCCATTTCCCGAAAAGTTCTGGCTCGCAGAACTTCGTTCTGTCCAGATTTCCACGTTCAAATGAATAGTATTTCATGTTTTCTCCCTGCTGGAACTTTCAGTCCAGTATGTGTATTTCCTCAGCGTTGTTCATGACGAGGGAATTTTCATTGTCTTTTCTTGTACCGCGTAACGTCATTTTATGCCTTTGCTGATAGAATAGGGCATCGGGTTGCAGGGAAGCGGATAATAAAAACTTTCTTCATAAAATTATAATAGCACAATTACAGCGAAACTGACAATGCAGAGATATGCACTTTTGGATAGTTTTTACAGTGGCGAACACTGCGTCATTCCACTTCAAGCTCGATGAAGCGTACGTCGATGATGCCTGCCTGCTCGATGAGGTCCTTCGCTGTCTGGGTGCAGATGAGTTCCGTACTTTCTTCCTGCAATACGAATATGTTGTTCTCTCTGGGTATGTCCTGCAGCTTTTCTTTTGAAAGGACGAGCTTGTCAATGAAGCAGATAATTTTATCTTCGCCCGCGTCATGCACGGACTTATCCCAGTTGAACGCCTCGTATTCAGGGAACAGCATGGAATAGTACGTGTCCCAGATTGGCTCCTTCTCCTTGTAGTATATCTGGCTCGGGAGCGCTTCGTAGTCCCTGTTGAGCTGCTTTATGAGTTCGAGGAGCCGCTTCGACACAAGACGCGGGTCTGCAAGCGGGTAGTCGCCCGGCTTGTATTTGTTTTTTACGGACAGCGTGACGGGAAGCGGCAACGTTCTGTCGTGTACCCTGTTCATAAAAAGGATTTCCCCGGCCCATTTTCCGAAAAGTTCCGGCTCGCAGAACTTCGTCCTGTCCAGATTTCCACGCTTAAATAAATAGTATTTCATGTTTTCTCCCTGCATGGACCTTCAGTCCAGTATGTACATTTCCTCTGCGTTGTTCATAACGCCAGGATTTTTTTCCACCTCATCATGAAGTTTTTCTATGATCTGCATGACGCGTGAACTGATGTCTTCCTTCAGTTTCTGATTCCTTTCTGTCTCGTTTACAAGTTGCTCAAGCGTAAATTTATTTTTGTTAAAATAATCAGTGATATAATCATGTGTTTTTTAGCTCCTTATCCAACATATCATTATATGAAAATTTGTGCGAGCCGTTATGACCTACGATGAGCGACAGGTTCTCCCTTGATGTGTACAGGTCGATGTCCAGGGGAGGGGACTGAAGGAACGGATTGTTTTTTCTTTTTCCTGTTCTGTTTTTTTCTGCCATTCATAGTGTGTTATTTCTGGTAATTTGATTATTTTTGTGTATTCCGGCTTTACTAGAATGTTGTTGAAATTAGTAGAGTGACAATATGTACAGTGCCTTATTGAATCATTGAAAATAACTTTTTCATTATTAATAGAATCAAATGTTGACTGATAGGCGATTTTGAATAAATTGCTTTCATAAGAAATTTCTTTTTGTTCAATCAGAGATAAAATATTTTTTACTTCTTCATAAGTCGGGTCATTGAAAATATTAAGATAAATGTAGGATTCTGTTTTTTCTGTTAAAAGTAGTTTTTCACCATATGAGAAATCGGATAAATAGTAGAGCAGATTCTGTTTTCCACATGACTTACAAATGACACATTCACATCTTATGGTTAATTCTTTATACTTCATATATGCCTCTTATTTATTGAATAGGTACTATCATTTGTGGTTCTACAATAATATTGCTTGCTAAACAAGGTGTAGATTTCCATCGCTAGTGAAATATTTTTCATCAATACTATTAATACACTTTGTGTCTCACTAGTTGTTGATGTAGCATGATATCTTTTTTTATTCGGGCTTTTTTTCATGTAAGATGTTCCACGGATAGTATTCGCTGTCATGAAGTATTGCGTCTTTTTCATAGTTCAAGCTGTTCCATTTAGCTTTGAAATACTCATTATCTTTTCTTGTGTCGCGTAACGTCATTTCTTCGTTATGTTCCATGCACTGCGTCATTCCACTTCAAGCTCGATGAAGCGTACGTCGATGATGCCTGCCTGCTCGATGAGGTCCTTCGCCGTCTGGGTGCAGATGAGGTCTGTACAATGTTCTTGCAATACGAATATGTTGTTTTCTCTGGGAATGTCTTGCAGCTTTTCCTTTGAAAGGACGAGCTTGTCAATGAAGCAGATAATTTTATCTTCGCCCGCGTCATGCACGGACTTATCCCAGTTGAAAGCCTCATATTCAGGGAACAGCATGGAATAGTACGTGTCCCAGATTGGCTCCTTCTCCTTGTAGTATATCTGGCTCGGGAGCGCTTCGTAGTCCCTGTTGAGCTGCTTTATGAGTTCGAGGAGCCGCTTCGACACAAGACGCGGGTCTGCAAGCGGGTAGTCGCCCGGCTTGTATTTGTTTTTTACGGACAGCGTGACGGGAAGCGGCAACGTTCTGTCGTGTACCCTGTTCATAAAAAGGATTTCCCCGGCCCATTTTCCGAAAAGTTCCGGCTCGCAGAACTTCGTCCTGTCCAGATTTCCACGCTTAAATAAATAGTATTTCATGTTTTCTCCCTGCATGGACCTTCAGTCCAGTATGTACATTTCCTCTGCGTTGTTAATAACGACTGATTATTCTTGCGTTCAGCACTTGTTAGTGTTGTGAGCGAGAGGCGTTCTAATGCTGCTTTTTGGATGGACGGTACTTTAAGCATGTCAAACAGAAAGGCTCGATGCTCTGGTCTTGTGGCTGGCGAGAGAAGAACGGCAAGATACAGTCGCTGCTGCTCATACGTTGCATACTGAATATATGTAATTGCCCTGTCGATGTGCGGCGTTTTTACTGATTCATCTTGTTGGACATCAGTTTGACTGTGTTTTCTTTTAGTATGGAGTCTGCCTGTTGCCTTGTGGTCAATTATATATGCGAGTGCACAGATGCGGCTGGCAAGCATGTCTTTGGAAATGGAAGCTGAATGCCACGGAAATACGGAAGAGGTAAATGTCTCTTCGGATTTGTCGAGCTTAGAAAAAAGATGTGTCAGTATTTCAAAATGATTTTCTGCGTTCTGATTGCTTGCTGGAAAATAAGACATGACGGAAATGTCACACAGACAGTCGGTGCAATCAAACTTCTTGTATATATCAAGTTTTATTATTTGTTTGCATGTATAAACCATTTTGCAGATGGAAGGGTAGATGTCAGATAGATATGTCGGCATGAAAAACGCCGCAAGTTCAAGATCGTCAGGGTGATTCTGCAAGACGTAATTTGTCACTGATTTATAGGGGCTAGAATCATACATGCTCTGAATGAAATATGAAATAGTAAGCAGCTGATTTCGCGTGCCGTTTTGCATGATTTTTTTTATCGGTGATTCGACATCCAATTCTTCATAAAAACCCGTTCCCCACAACGCGACAGTCAATTCTGTTGGATTATTGCTTGTAAGATAGTTTGCACGTGCCTTTTCATTAGCAATGCATTCGTCCATGATGAGCAGCGTCTTTTGTGAAATGTTCTCCTGTGCCTGCTTGTCAAAAAAACCAATCCATGATGCAGCCGCCTGCCTTACTGATGGATAGCGGACTAGATTATTTTCAACAATGACTTTAAATATTTTGATAAAGGCCTTAGGTGTGCCGAAGTCCATATTTTCACAGATTGTCTCGCGTACACTTTCAGGAAGCTGCTCTGCAAGAAGCAGTTTTCCAACGAGGTCGATTAATTCATTGTCACAACTTTTAAAAATACCGCGCACTATATCAGCGGTGAGTGCCGGGGCGTTGCTTTCATTGAGCATTTGCTTTATGGCAGTTTTGAGTTCATGTTTTTTTTCTTCTGCATTGCTGTGGTCAATTTCTGCGGCAATCATCATATCAAGATGCATGCCTTTGAAGAAAAGCAACTGGTTCATATTCTGCTGCAAATCGAGCATTTGTGGCGAAAGTTTTTGCCTGACAAAATTTGCAAGGGAACAGTTGAATACGCCAAACTGATAATAGCTGAACAGATATTCATATATTTCTCTTGTCCTGATGCTGTAATCATTTGTTCTCAAGCCACGCTTCTTTGGCTCCTTGGCAAATTTGTATTTGTTGCTATTATTTGCGCCGCGCAGGAAAGTTGACTGTTTGTTTTTTGGCACATATTCTTCAAGGAGACTTTTTAATTCTGGATTATGAAAAAGCACGAAAGGTTCATCGGTAATCTTTTCGTAGTTCTCACAGAAATAGTCACTTGCAGAAGCATTTTCGTTCATCATTCTGCTTACGATTTGTCGAGTGAAAAAAGCTGAGGAATTAATATACTCTGAAATTAAATTCTGTCGGGTGCTGTTTGTAAACTGAGGGTCTGCCATTGCACAGTCTCCTTCTTGGTGCAGACAAATACTTTCTACAAATAGAATGTACTTTATGTTCTGATACTACCATAGATTGGCTTTTGTAAACAGAGCATTTTAGGTGTGCTGGCATCGTATGCAATGAAAATGCATGACATTTAATAAGCGTTTTGGTACAATGAAATTAGTATTCTAAAAGGTGGAGTTATTATGAAAAGTATGCAGAGAGATAGTGAAAGTCTGAAAATCAGATTCATTGAGCCGGGAAACCGTCCGTACAAGCCGTCGCCGCTTAATGCATTTGTGTACGACCGGTATATCCGTACGCCGTCACTTGGTCTGAATACGCTTGCGACTATTGTGCAGCGGGAATATCAGGACACGTTCATGTACAGCGAATCAATTTCAAAAATAAAGATGAACGATGTGCTTGATGCGGATATTATTTTCATAGGATTTTTTACTTTTGCGGCTGAACGTGCATATGAACTTGCCGCATATTTTTATGAACATTCGGACGCGGTCATTGTGATGGGCGGGCTTCATGCTTCGATGGACTGGGAGGAGACGGTTGACCATTGCGATTATGTCATGCTTGGTGAAGGTGACGAGACAATTCTTGAGTTGATACATTCGTTGCAGCACAAGCAACAGCCTTCATTTGCGGGTGTTGCGTGGAAAGATGAAAGCGGTGTGCACAATACGGGAATGCCTGTTCCGCCGGAAGATATAAACACAATTCCTGACCGCGATTTGGTGTACCGTTACCGCAAGATGGCGGGTCATTCGACGGTGTGGCCGCTTGTACATGCATCACGGGGCTGCCCGCATAACTGTGACTACTGCGCGCTTGTCCGTCACTTTGGGCGCCGGGTACGTACACGCACTCCGGAAAATATTGTTGCCGATATAAAATATTCCATGGACTTTTTTAACAAGGGACACAACCGAATCTTTAAAGATTTGTGGCTTTGTGATGATAACTTTTTTGCTAACCGCGAGTGGGCAATTTCCGTGCTGCACGCAATAATAGACGCGAATATGGGATATACGTTCAACATTCAGGCGCGGTACGAAGTGGGCTTTGATGACGAGATGCTCGACCTGCTCAAGAAGGCCGGATTTTTTGAGCTTGATTTAGGAATTGAATTTGTGGACGATGAATCTTTTGCAACGTACCACAAGAAAAGTACGCGGCAGGAAATTATTGATTCCATTAAAAATATTCAGAAGCATGGCATTTGTGTGCGCGGGCTTTTTATCCTTGGCTCGGACAATCAGAAGGTGGGGTGCGGCAAGCAGCTTGCAGATTTTGTCATTGAAAATAATATAAAAGGCGTGCTCATCCAGTGCATGTATTTTGTTCCGGGCACTCCGGTGTTTGAGGCGACAAAAGACCGTCTCCTGCACAAGCATTGGGCTAAGTACAACGGCAACACAGTGTTCTATCCAAAGAACATGACGCCGTACGAACTGCAGCTTGAGCACATCGACGCAAGCCGGCGCATCTATTCATTCAAGCGTCTGGTGCATGCGGTTGTGCACGAAGACTTCATTCACAAAGTGCTTTTTGTTGGTGAATATTTCTGGCACATGAGCATACGGTCAGATTTAAAGAAGGAGCTTCCTTATTTGAAGCGCATGTCAGAAATCAAGCGCTGATGAAAAGTTTTTTTTGAGTTGGTGTAGTCAGCCTTATTAAAATTTTGCCTTTCCACTATTACCTTGCTTCACACGCCGCACGCTTCATGCTGGGTGCGCATTGCGAGCACGCAGTTCCAGATGACATCATCAAGGTCACGGCCCATCATCTGGGCGCCTGCTTTGATTACTTCACGGTTGCAGCCGGCGGCAAAGTTGAGCGTCTTGAATTTCTTGGTGACTGATTTGAGCTCCATGTCCATGACGCTTTTTGACGGGCGTGCCATGGCGCAGGCGAAGATGAGTCCGGTGAGTTCGTCTACCGTGTAGAGCACTTTTTCCATTTGCGCGGTTGGCTCGACATCGCAGCAGATTTTCCAGCCGTGGCTTTGAATGGCATGAATCATTTCGTCGGTGATGAGACTGCCACCGTTGCCGTCAGGGTAGTTTGATTTTTCTTTTTCGAGAATGTCCTTTGCCTTGACGCAGTGTTCGTTGGGGTACTGCTCGAAGTCTATGTCGTGGAGCATGCCGACGCATTCCCAGAATTCAGGATCGCTTTCGCCGAGCAGCTCAGCCCAGTATTTCATTGCGACAGAAACGGTGGTGCAGTGGCGCACGAGTGTTTCGCCTTTTACATATTTTGAAAGAAGTTCTTTTGCTTGTTCGATTTTCATAACGGTATGGTAGTGCACTCCATTTTATTATGCAAGAACCTGTTGTGTTGTTTATGGATATGTTTGTATACTCGACAAGCTGATTTAAAGAAAATATAATTGGCGCAAAGGATTGAAAAATGGAATATAAAATTACGGTGAACGTTACACAGAAAGATTACATGGATTTTAACGCTGATTATTTTAAAAGCAGCAAGTCGTTTATTGTCTGCATTGCAATCTGTGTTGTTTTCCTTCTATTTGAATTTTACACTTCTGTTTTAGCAAAGGGGTGGAGTGCGGGATTTGTAAGTTGTCTTTCTGCGCTTATACCGTTTGCACTTCTTGTTGTATTTGTGATTGTCTTTTTGCCGATCAGAATGAAGTCGCTGTACAAGTCTGACAAAGATGTTCAGGAACCGCAGGAACTTACGTTGTCTGAAGACAAGATAAACGGGGTGAACGCACGCGGCACTTTTGTGTATTCTGCAAGTGAAATTGACAAGGTGCGTCTTGGCAAGAAGGTGATTGCGTTGTTTGTTTCAAAGCAAAAGGCTGTTTTGATTCCGCGCCACTGTTTTGCTTCCAAAGATGAGGAAGTTGCGGTTGTTGAATTTATTAAGGCACGATATATGAAAAACAAGGATGGAAAAAAATAAACAGGGTGAAAATTTGCGCTCGAATAATTTTTAAAAAAATATTTTTTTAGTATGTGTAGGAAGAAAATTTTAGTGCGCTCCTTTTTTCTTGTTTACTGCTTCTTTTTTCTACCCGGCAGAAATGCATTTTAGTATAGCTGGTGGCCGAGTTAAATGATGTTTTTGATAGTGCATTCTGTTAAAAAAGTAGTAAATTCTGTGGAATTTCATGGAATTTCAGAATTTGTTGTCAAATATTGATTTATAGATGAAAAAATAATCATACGCCGGACTGGAGGGGCGGCGGTTTACCGCCGTTGCGAAGCAATGAGGGCACCGAAACCCCGGAACGGCCGGTTGCGCCGGAAAAACTTCCGTCCAGAAAAATGAAAAAATATGCAGGAAAAAGCGAATAACTTTCGTTCGAAATGTATAAAAATACTTTTCAAAAAATAAAAAAAGTACTACTATCTTTTTTAGCCAACGCAGCGTACTGTGGCGGCTAGGGGTTACAAAATGGAATACAATATTAAGAACGCGTATTGTAAACGCGTGTGGGATGAAGTGAGCCAGCGCTATGCTGATCAGGGTCACTTCCTTCAGGCTGTAGGTCTCGTTCTCGAGACTATTTCTCCAGTTGTAGACAAGATGCCTGAGCTTGAGAAGAATGCAGTTCTCGAGCGTTTTGTTGAACCGGAACGCATCATTATGTTCCGTGTGCCGTGGACAGATGACAAAGGCAAGAACCACATCAACCGCGGTTTCCGTGTGCAGTTCAACAGCGCAATCGGCCCGTACAAAGGAGGACTCCGCTTCTCTCCGGAAGTAAACCTCGACGTTCTTAAATTCCTCGGCTTCGAACAGGTTCTCAAGAACAGCCTTACTACACTCCCGATGGGCGGTGGAAAGGGTGGTTCTGATTTTGATCCTCACGGAAAATCTGATGCTGAAGTGATGCGTTTCTGCCAGTCTTTCATGACTGAGCTCTATCGCCATATTGGTGCAGACACTGATGTTCCTGCTGGAGACAAAGGTGTTGGCGGACGCGAAGTTGCCTATATGTTCGGACAGTACAAACGCATTACAAACCAGTTCACCGGAGTCCTCACGGGCAAAGGTCTTGAATTTGGCGGCTCTCTCATTCGTCCTGAAGCAACAGGCTATGGTCTTATCTACTTCGCAGAGAACATGCTCAAGAAGATTGGCACTGACTTCACTGGAAAAGTATGTCTCGTTTCTGGAGACGGAAACGTTGCTCAGTATGCAACACAGAAGCTCATTTCTTTGGGCGCAAAGGTTGTAACCCTTTCTGATTCAACTGGATACATCTATGATCCAGAAGGCATTGACCAGAAGAAACTTGACTACGTTATGAAGTTCCGCGGCAAGCATGAGAAGATTGACGAATACGTTAAGAAGTTCCCGAAGGCAAAGTTCCACAAGGGAGCAAAGCCGTGGGGCGAAAAAGCTGATTGTGCATTCCCATGCGCAACTCAGGACGAAATCTATCTCGATGATGCTAAAGTCATGGTGAAGAATGGCATTAAACTTGTTGCAGAAGGTGCAAACATGCCAACTCGTGCAGAAGCAATTGAGTTCTTCCAGAAGAACAAGATTCCATTTGCACCAGGAAAGGCTTCAAACGCAGGCGGCGTTCTTGTTTCTGGTCTCGAAATGAGCCAGAACAGCGAGCGTCTCTCATGGAGCTCAGAAGAAGTTGATGAAAAGCTTCATGGCATCATGACACAGATTCACGACAACGCATATGCTGCTTCTAAGAAGTATGCTACTGAAGGTGACTATGTTGCCGGTGCGAACATTGTTGGATTTGTGAAAGTTGCAAACGCAATGGTAGCTCAGGGATTGGTGTGATTTGTAAAATAAAGTGACGCGACATCCGTGTCGCTCCTTTGTAATTGAAAGCGTCCGGTACTGCAAAGTGTCGGGCGCTTTTTTTTGCTTGGTGATGGTACGAAATGACGCGGCATCCGTGCCGCTCTTGGTGGGCAGTGTGTTATTTCTTTTTTAGTATTGTTCCAGCCGGATGAGCAGTGCGTCTAGTTTATTACCATAGCTTTTGTCCATCGCCCAGCTTCCTGCTAACAAGTAGATGGTTGGCGCTTTTCCGCGGGGCTTTACGTACTTGTAGCGGCGGTCGATGCACTCGTTGTTGAGCGTGATGGCTTCTGTGGTGGCGTAGGCGTGAAGGTGCTGAATATGGGCGCGTACACCGAGCTGCTCTGTTGCAAACACTTCACCGGGGTGGTCGGCGTCCATTGAACCGAGGCCGCAGTAGTTGTGCATTTCCGGGGTGACGAGGTTGCCGAATTTGAGGAAGCCTGTTTCGAGACACATCTGTACGAACGCACAGTCGCTGTTGATTCCTTCGGCGGCTCCTTCCTGAACGTAATAGTTCGCAAGACGCTGCACTTGTGATTTATCTGCATTTGGATTGCTGTCCATGAAGAATTTAGTGAGCTGTTTTTCATTTTTGATGCCGGTGTCGTAGAGTGTGCGTGAAATTGGCTCGCGGTGGCGGAGCGAAATGCATGAAGAGAGTGACGCAATGAGTGATATGGTCATGAGAAGCAGCAGTGGTTTTGAAAAAATCAAGATACCTTTATTTATGAATGAATGCGTGCGGAATGAGTGAGCGTGTGATGAATGAACCATGAACAACTCCTTAACTGAAAAATCACGTTATTCTAATATCGGAATAAAATGAGGTTCGCTTAAGGCGCAAAAAAAACAGCCGGCGTATAGGCCGACTGTCTGTATTCGAATGTAACTGCGAAGTACTTGTTGCAGATTATTTGATTGTGGTGCCGATGTAGTCTTTGCCATCAAGAATGGCGCGGATGTTCGAAATGTTCTTTCCACCGGCACAGATGACGGTGAGCTTGAGCTCGCTTGCCTTTTTGCTTGCAATCGGGTCGAACGGGCAGTTTTTGCCTGGAACCCATTCATCGCCTACCATCTTGCGGAAGTCCGCCCAGCTTATGTCATCAAGTGGCTTTGCGTTAGGATTTTTGCGTGGATCGTCAGTGTATACTTTTTCGATGTTTGAAAGATTTACCACGGTGTCTGCATTGAATCGCTCTGCAAGCAGAACAGCATCGTTGTCTGTAGAAAATCCCGGCTTCCATCCTGCTGCCACAAGAATGCGTCCGGTGAAGTCACCCACCTGTGTAGGATTGTAGATTACATCCTGTTCGCAAAGCGGTCCGAACACGGTCTTAAGAAGTTGTGCGTTGAGCCGTGTCGCCATGATGCCGAGCCAGTCGCATGCGTTGTTGGTTGCAGCTTCATCAGCAAATGATGCAGATTTTTTTTGCTGTGCGGTAAATGATTTTGCAACATCGCGGTATGCATTTTGATACGTGCGTGCCGGACCGCCGCCACCTGCTACAAGAATGAGCCGTGCGTCTTTTTTAGAATGAAGCCAGTCGGTGACCATTGCGCTGAATTCAGAAAGAAATTTTGCATCTGGTGCGTCAGGAGCGATGATTGAACCTCCAACGCTGAGCACTTTTGTAATCATAGTGATTCCCCCTTTTTATGTGCCGAAAAAAATGTACTTAGTAAATGCCAAGAATGACCGGATCGTTCCAAAGAGAGCTGTAGCTTGTTGTGCTGTTTGCTGCTTCTTCCCAGATTGACTGGAGCGCGTATGTGCGCGGACGGTGCACTATTTTGCTACCGGTGAGCGATGGCTTTATTTCATTCCAACCGCGGCTGAACGCAACGTGTTGGCTGTCAAGATTTCCGAAATAGTATGACATTGGATTGTCTACCGGAGAGAATGGTTTGTAGTTGAGTCCTGCTCCGAGCGCGACATCCACCGGGAACCATCCGTATCCTTCAAAATAAATTTCAGTCCACCAGTGGTTCCTGCTGATTGAGTTGTCTTCCACAAGAATGCCACTTACCGGTACGGCAGGAATTCCCGCTGAACGGCAGAGCGCAGTATACAGTATTGCAAAGTCGTATGCATCACCTTTCTTAAGCGAAGGAAGGTCAAGCACGGAGACGTTGCCGGTTCGCACTGTGTTTTCTATTTTATAGTTTGCAATCAGATAGTTGTAGATGAGTTTTGCCTGTGTATAGGGATTTGTGGCGTTGCCAAGAATGAGTTGCCGTAAGCTGTCTACTGTTGAACTGTATACGGGTACAAGCTGGTCTGCGCCGGTGTATGCAGTGTAGAGCAGTCGTTTTTTGTCGGTAAATTCATGCACGCGCTGACTTTTTATGTTGCTTGTCATAGTGTAGTCGCTGACAACAAAATTTTGTGTAAAGCGTTGCTTGCGTGAACCAAGCTGGCTCAGCTGTTTTTGATGAATGATAAGCCGTTTGTCATCTTTGATGAGCGGTTCAGGGAAGCACTCAGTAAGATCTACCATTGGCTGCAGAGAAGTGACTGGCGGACGTGGAACGTACAGCGTTACGGTTGCATCTGAAGCAGCCACTGCGTTTGCAACGTCTGCGCTTACTTGAATGATATATGTCCGTTTTGTGCTGTATTTTTTCTGGCCAATATCAAAGTTGACGGCAATTTTTTTTGTGCTGCTTGAGCCTTTGTCTGTCTGAACATAAACAGTGCCGTCTGCGGCGCCGTCTGGCAGTCGCACATGAATTTCTGTGTCGCTCCAGAATTCATAATCGTAGTCGGTTTCGCTTGCTGCAATAAATTCATTTTTCTTTTCAGCATCATTGTCCGATTGTTTGCCTGCAATGACCGGAACGTTTGTTGCCGCGCCGGCAGTTATGTCTCTGTTTGCAGTAAAGAACACGGATGATGTTCCTCGTAATGCGCCGAAATTTGAACCGGTTATGGTGACTACATCGCCGACTGCTGCAGTTTCCGGTGAAATTGAATCTATGACAGGAATTGTTGTCTGAACATCGGGGCGGACTGCAACGGGAATGCCTGCTTCGTTTGCAAAGAATTCAGGTGCAGACTTTCCGGCGGAAGTTCCTACAAGGACAAGGCCGTCTTGAATGTTTGACGGAAGAATTATTTTTATTTGTGTGTCAGTCCATGCCAAATAGCCGCTTGCGGTAAGACGTGAACCGCTGAGCTCAACGTAGGAAGAACCTCGCGTTTCGCCAAAATTTTGCCCGGAAATAATCATTATGTCGCCGGGTGAACCGACGGACGGATTTATTGATGAGATTGAAGGCTTCCTTTTTACGTTGTGGCCGATAATTGACACAGCGGAAATAAGGAACAGAATCGCAACAAGCCAGACAAGTGTGCGCACAAGAGGTGAACGGCGGAAGAATAATTTGAATGAAGAAACGAAGCTCACTTTTCGTTGCCTATCTTAAGAGAAAAATGGCCAAGCGCAGAATCAAACTGAATGGAGACACTCTGTTTTTTTTGCGGGGCTGCTAAAACAGTGTCCTGCTCAAGAACAGGACAGAATACATCGTAGCTGGTGAGCGTTGAACGGAGCGATTCAGTCTGTGAAGCGTCTGTGCTTACCGGAACGCCGTACATGGTAACTGGTGAAGCGAGCATCGGGCTGTTTGCGGCAACCATCTGCTGCATTGCATCTGTCGAATTAGAAGACGGATTACCAAGCAGTGACGAAAGTGTAGCGGTATTTATTGCGCCGTCAACTCTTACATCTGCTTTTGCCGGAGACTCGATTTTTGCGCGTGCCACCGGTTGGAATTGTTCCGCCGTGCTGTCGGAAGAAGTATTTGCGCGAATAGGAAGCACGACTGCGATGATTGCCGCAGCAACGGCTGCTCCCACGATTGAGTGGAATGTTGTGCTGTCTTTAAGTGCGATAAACGGGCTGATCTGCTTTTGCCCGGTGACTTTTGCATAAGAAAGGCGTGCCTGCAGCCGGTTGAATCCTGCTTCGAGCGCATCCTGGCTGAGCGTTGCATTTTTGCTGTCTGCAGAAAAAGTTTGCCGAAGCGAGCGGAGCCGGTTGAGTTCTGCCTGACAGCGGGGGCATGATTTTACATGGGCTTCATATTCCGCAACATACGCGGCGGGAAGCTCGTTGTCGATATAAATTGAGTGAATATCTTTTTCAGGACAAGTAGACATCTTCTTCTCCTATTAATTTTGCAAGTTGTTCACGTGCACGGAAAACACGCACTTTTACATTGCCTTCTGTTATTCCGAGCACTTTGCCGATTTCTTTGTAGTTGAGTTCGGCATATTCACGAAGCACAAGCACTTCCTTTAAGTTTGCAGACAGTTTGTCGAGGGCGGCCTGTGCGCTTTTAATTGTTTCCGCCTTGAGCAAGTCTGTCTCTCCGGACTCAATCTGCTGACGTCCTTCATACAGAGCCTTGTGGTATGCTCGGTTTTCGCGTGTCTTGCGCTTTGCATAATTAAGCGAGGCGTTCTTTACCACGCGGATGAGCCAGTATTTTGCATCGTCAAGCGACGGAAACACAAGTTTCTTTTCATTAGCCTTGATGTATGAATCATGCACCAAGTCTTCGGCAGCTTCTTCGTCGTTTACAACTCTAAAGGCCACTTTAAAAAGGAGCTGCATGGTGGAATTATACAATGTTTTAAAGTCCGCAGGGTCGTCACAATGAATCTGCTTTTCCGTTCCTGTAGGAACTTCCATATAATTAGAAAACACAATTACCCCTTTTGGTTACACGTAAGAATCTATTTTCTTTCCCAGACAGGACCGGTAGGGGTGTCTGTCACTGTAATGCCGCGGTCAGCAAGCTGTTTGCGAATTTCATCGCAGCGGGTGAAATTCTTTGCTTTTTTTGCGGCGACACGTTCTGCCACAAGCGCGTCAATTTCTGTGGCTTCAGGGTCGTCTGCGTGTGTGCTTACCTTTGCGGCAGCTGTTGCTCCTGCTTCAAGTGCTTTGGCGGCGCTTTCCACAAGATTGAGACCTGTCACGCTGTCCATCCGCCTTACAAGTTCAAGCGCTTCTTTTGGTGCAAGGCTTGCGTCTTTTACAGCTGACTGCAATTGGCTCATGGCAACCGGTGTAGACAAGTCGTTTTCAAGCGCTGCACGGAAATCTGTAAGATACTTTTGCGCCTTTTCGCTCAGCCCGGTGAGCGTTGCGGCTTCACTTTTTTCGTATTTCTTTGTAACGTCAAGAGATGCAACTCCGCCCGCTGATTCTGCAAGTTTTGCAATGCGCTGTACGAGCGCTGCACGTGACTGCTTTGCACTGTCCATGGCGTCCCAGCTGAAGTAAATCTGCTTGCGGTAGTGCCCGCCTAACAGGAAGAACCGGTAGTCGAGCGCGTCATATCCTTTATCTAAAAGAGACGAGAGTGTTAAAAAGTTACCGCTTGACTTTGACATTTTTGCTGCTTGACCTGCATCTGCCGCTTCCTTGTTCTTTGCAATGACAAGGAATTCATTATGCAGCCAGTAATTAACCCACTTTTTGCCGGTAGCGCCCTCGCTCTGTGCGATTTCATTCGTGTGGTGGATAGGAATGTGGTCGATTCCGCCGGTGTGGATGTCGAAGTGTTCTCCCAGATATTTCATGCTCATCGCCGAGCATTCAATGTGCCAGCCCGGGTATCCGCGTCCCCACGGGCTTTCCCACGTGAGCGCCTGGTTTTCAAACTTGCTTTTGGTGAACCAGAGCACGAAGTCGTACGGAGAGCGCTTGTTCTGGTCAACTTCGATGCGTGCGCCTGCCTTGAGGTCGTGTATGTTGATGTTCGCGAGGTCGCCGTAGTGCGGGAAGGTGGTGACGTCGTAGTAGAGGTTTCCGCCTGCCATGTATGTGTGGCCGTTCGCTTCAATGCGTTTGATGAGCTCAATCATTTCCTGAACATGGTCGGTTGCCTTGCAGACAACGTCCGGACGTATTATGTTGAGCGCGTCAAGATCCTTGAAGAATGCGTCTGTGTAGAACTGGGCAACTTCGAGGACAGACTCGTGCTTTTCCTTCGCTGTCTTGAGCATTTTGTCTTCGCCGGCGTCAGCGTCGCCCGTAAGGTGTCCGATGTCGGTGATGTTCATGACGTGCTTCTTGTCGTAGCCTAAATAGGTGAGTGTGCGGTCAAGCGTGTCCAGAAAGACGTATGCGCGCAGGTTGCCGATATGGGCGTAGTTGTACACTGTCGGCCCGCAGCCGTAGAAACCGACAAATCCCGGAGTGATTGGAGTAAAATCCTGCATTTCGCGGCCGAGCGTGTTGTATAACCGTAATCCCATAATTCCCCCAAAAGCATATAAAAGTGAGCTTCGGCGGAATGACGACATACCGCTCGAAACTTTTTAATTCTTTGTGTATAATAGAAAATATGGCTAATAGCATACGTGAAATAGGCGAAAATATCAAGAACTCGCAGTTCTTCAAAGGTTCTGTCAGCTTTGACGAGCCGCTGTCGGCGCATACTACAATGAAGGTGGGCGGAGCGGCGGCACTTTTTATTGAACCGGCTGATACATCATCTGCTGCCGCGGTATTTGGTCTTTGCCGTACCCAGGGGATTCCCGTGTTTACCCTTGGTGGCGGAAGCAACCTTGTGGTGAGTGATGAAGGTTTTGACGGAGCCGTTGTTTCTTCTGGCAAAATGAACAGCGTTGAAATACGGTTCGTGTCGGGCGATGCCGATTCATTTCTTGCGCAGGAAAATAAGGAACTTGCCGATGGTTTACCGCCATATAAATCCGTACCGCTAGTGAGCGGCATAGAACCATGTGTCGTTGAAGTAAGCTGCGGGGCCGGCGCAAAAATGGACGATATTGCCGCTTGTTGCGCGAAATTTGGCATCCTCGGGCTTGAACATTTTGCGGGGCTTCCAGGAACGGCAGGTGGTGGTGCGTACATGAATGCCCGTTGCTATGAAAAAAACATGAGCGATGTGCTTGCTTCGGTGGAATATATCGATGCAGGCAAACTGACAGGCGTCGAAAAAAACTGTTCGCCGACAACGTATGTGATGAACCAGGCCGATTGGAGCTATAAACATTCTCCCTTTCAGAAAATGAACGCCTTTATTACGCGGGTGCAGTTTCGTGGCCTTTGTCTTGATGACAGAATTTGTTTTCCTGACAAAGAGGCGGATTCTCTTCTGCAACAGTTCGTGCAAAATTACAACAATCACTTTGTGCAGGACCGCACGGCAAAAGGTCATTTTCGCGCGCCGAGTGCAGGAAGCGTGTTTAAAAACAATCATGATTTTGGTAAGCCGAGTGGAAAACTGGTCGACGAGGCAGGTTTGAAAGGATTTTCGGTAGGTGGAGCGCAAATTGCCCCGTGGCATGGCAATTTCATTATAAACACGGGCAACGCAACAGCAGCTGATATTCATTCACTTGTTGTATTGGCACAGCAAAAAGTAAAGGAGCGGACAGGTTTTTTGCTTGAACCGGAGATTATTTTCTGCGGCAAAGGGTATGAAAATTCCTTGTAATGGGTTACAATTCAATTAAAGACAGATGGTTTGCCTGTATAAGAAACCAATTTGCGGGCTTGTCAATTGACAAATCAATGTCAGCCCCATATACTTACTAAATAGGGTGGAAAAACTTGTTACAGTTAGCGTTTGTTAATTTTAGGAAAGACTCATATATGGTCGTTGAAGGTAAAGCTGAAAGCGACCGTTTCTATATTATCCAAAGCGGTAAAGTCCGCTGCCACCATGAAAATGAAGTTCCGGGCGCGACACCTGACACACTTGGTCCGGGAGACTTCGTCGGCGTTATTCCGTGCATGTCCGGACACAGTCAGATTGAAAGCGTCGTGGCGCTTACTGATGTTGTTGCAATTTCCGTACGACGCGATCAATATCCGGAACTCATCATGCGCAACACTCCTGTCGCCATGAAAATCATTCGCACCTTTGCAAACAAAATGCGCACGCTTAACGACAGCCTTACACAGCTTACCCTAAAAAATACGATTGTTGATTCACCGGAACAGCTTTTTCAAATAGCGGCATATTACGAAAAGGTCGGACAGCCTGACATTGCAATTTACGGGTATTATCAGTATCTCAAGGCATGTTCTCATGGCGAAAATGTTGAAAATGCAAAGAAGCGTTTTCTTGCGTTGAAGCCGCGCACTCATGCAGTATATTTTGAAAGCAACAATGACCTTCTCCGTGTGTACCCTAAAGACACTATGATTTTTTCCGAGTGCCAGAGCGGTCAGGATATGTTCATCATTCAGGAAGGCTCTGTGCGAATCACAAAGGTTTCTGATGGCAACGAAGTGACCCTTGCACTTTTAAAGAAAGGTGATATGTTTGGCGAAATGGCTTTGCTTGAAAACAAGCCGCGCTCTGCAAGTGCCATTGCACACGAACAGTGCCGCCTTATGACCGTAAACCGCCAGAACTTTGACCAGATGGTCGCCACGCAGCCACAGTTGATTGCGCGTCTTACCACGATGCTGGCAGATCGCTTGTGGTCTATGTACCGTCAGCTTTCAAACACGCAGCTCAACGAACCGCTTGCCAAACTGATTGATATGCTTGCTTTGCAGGTTGAAAAGGCAAAGATTGCCATTGCTCCGAATGTTTCGTTCCAGACGGACCTTACTCCGTATGATGTTGCAAACATGTGTGGAATTGCACAAGATCAGCAGGCAACGCCGCTCTATAAATTCCAGACAGATCCGCACGTTAAACTTGTTGACGGCAAGATTCTTGTGCCGGATGTGCTTGAACTTTTAAAACAGGCACAGTTCTACCGCAAACAGAACAGTCATCGTTCATGAAAAACAAATTTATTCCTACAATACTTTTACTCTTTGCCACCGCGAACAGCTCATTTTTTTTGTACGCGCAGGCTGCCCTTCCCCAAGGATACGGCGGTGTTACGCTCGGCATGACAGTCGATGAAGTAAAAAGCGCGTTGCTCAAGAATTCACAGTTTGGATATCGTGGCGACAGTGATGTTTCCTTGCTTCCGCAGGAAAACAGAGTGCTCATTGAAACAGACGGCTCTCAGGGATATTCTTTTCTTGAACGTTGCTGGTTTCAATTCTACAACGACAAATTGTATATAATAACTGTTACCATGAATCAGAAAAAAATGGATCATTACTCAGTGTTCAGCACGCTTTGCAAGAAATATGGCAATCCCGGCGCGCTTGATCCGGAAAAATCGGTGTGGCAGAACGACAGTGTCATTATGTCGCTTGAGCGTCCGCTTACGCTTAAATATACTGACAAAGTTGTGTTTGACAAACTGCAGAAGGAGTCACTCGTAGAAAAGTCGGGTGAAGAATTCAGCAGAGATAGATTTCTTGAAGGTCTCTAATGAAAAAAAATCATTCCTTTTTTGCGCGCCAGATTCTTTTTCTTGCAGCGCTTGTGTTGTTTGAGTCGTGTTCTTCAGTAAAATACAAACTGCCCAAAAAAGAACTTCCTGTCGTAACAAAGGACGGCAGAACGGTCATTGTCAAAGCAGAAATTGCAAGCCGCGAGGAAGAACGGTTCTACGGTTTTATGAACCGCAGAAAAATTCCTGATGGAACGGGTATGCTCTTTGTTTTTGAGTCTGACCAGATACTGCGCTTTTGGATGAAAGATACGCCTTCCGCGCTTTCAATTGCCTATATAGACAGTACGGGAAAAATCAGGGATATTTTTGCGCTCACACCGTACAGCCTTGCTGACGTTACAAGCACCTGCATGGTGCGGTACGCGCTTGAAGTGCCACGCGGCTGGTTTACACGCATGAATATTTCTATTGGAGATAAAATCGTACTCGATGGCGTTGAGTGAGTACGAATTAAATTTCTTTTTCCAGTTCTTCCAGTTCCGACTTTGCAAGTTTGTCGTTTGGATCTATTTCAAGGACAGTCTCAAAATATTTCCGCGCTTCTTCCTGGTCACCTGTTTTTAAGGAAAGAAAGCCAAGATTGCTGATAATTTTTGTGTTGTCAGGATCAATGTTGAGTGCGTTGACAAGACTGTCTTTTGCGCCGTCAAAGTCTCCTGTTTCCATTTGGCAAATTGCAAGTTCGTTGTATGAGTCAGCGTTTTCATCGCCGCCGTCACATTCTTGCGCCTTTAAAAATGCCTCTTTTGCATCTTCAAAACGTTCCAGCCGGCGAAGTCCCCAGCCAAGCATGAACCATGCGTTCCACACTGTTGGATGTGACTGCAAGAAAAGTCTAATCTGCTCAAGGCCTTTTTCTTCCTGACCGCTAGAAATAAGATCGTATGCCGCGCGGAATTGTGAGTCCTCAAGGTTGCGATTTTTTATCTTGTCAATCACTTCCTGCGCACGTTCACGTTTATATATTCCGTTTTCACCAAGCTCTTCATCTTTCATGTCACAGGTGAGCGCGAGGTAGCTTTCAAAACAGCTTTTTGCTTCACCATATTCTCGTGTCTTGACGTAATAAAATCCTGCATTAAAAAAAGCGTCTGGAATTTCAGGATCGGCATTCATTGCCTGTTTGTAGTAATCGAGCGCGCTTGCATCGTAAGCATCTGCGTCTTCATGCAAGCCTGTTTTGCGGTAACTGTCTGCCATTTGGTCAAAGAAAAGCGCCATGTTGAGTACCACCGCCATGTCTTCCGGATCAAGTCCATGCAGCGCAAGCCATATTTCTTCGGCAAGGTCCCAATCTTCATTCTTTGCCTTGAGAATTGCCGCTTCAGCAAGTTCATGCTTGATGTCGGGGCGCGCCTCTTTCATGATGGAGCGATAGTAGTTGAGGTTTGGATTGTCTTTGTCGTATGCAAGCACGGTAAGAATTCCTGCAAGAACTTGTTCCTGCGTGAGTTCCGCCATATTAAAACTTCCAGGAGCATCTTTGTCTTTTTTCTGGACAGGCAGCGGAATTGTAGGATCAATGTGCATTGCATGTTTAGAAAGCTCATAGCCTTCTGGCAGTTTGATGAAGTAAATGGAGTCAAGTGGATTTGAAGGGTTCATGTTTGTTCCTGATTAAAGTTTTTTCTGCGTACCGTTTGTCTCTGAAGAAGAGTCTGCCGCTTTCTCTTTCTTTGCGGCAGATTCCTTCTGTGCTGTTGTATTTTCTCCATTCTCAGCGCCTGACGCGGTAAATTCAGTGTCGAGAATTTTCTTGCGTGTAGAAGTAATATAGTTGTTGATGTGAATTTTGTATGCAAGAGGAACAGTGTTTTCGATAAAGCTGATGCTTACAGAAATAATGTCCTTGCGGCCTTGTATTTGATCTGCCGCCATGATTTTACCCTGCAGCTGGACCGTTTCATGCGGATCATCAAATTCTATTCTAAGAACAATGTCTTTGCCAGTAAGGAACTGTGCAAGCCCCAGCAGAATGATTTTTGCGCCGCCAAATGAAAGGTCGCGAAGAATACAGTGACGCGGCACGTTCTGAACAATCACAATCGTCTCTTCGTGCAGAATTGAAAGTTTGCGTCTTGAGTCTTCATTGATTTGAATGCGCTCTTCCTTACGTCTGACAGAGTTGATGTTTGCATCAAGCAGGTGTCCAACCATTTCAATGAGGTCATCCGGCGGACGCTGTGTATAGGTGAGCGTAACAACGGCAAGTTCTTTGCTGTTCATATATAGCGTTATGTTTGTAACTTTGCTTGAAATGAAAAAGCTGAGCAACTGATTTTCACTTTCAAAAAAGCAAAAGCGCAAATTTACTGGCGGCGGATTATGTTGTGCAATCAGTTGGAATGCGCCACCTTTTGTGCCGATGATAATGCGCGCCTGCTGGAAAGAAGTAGAGTTGATGATGCACGGCCACTGAGTTCCTGCGCATTTGATGAAGATTTGGCGGGGGTCCATGCCCAGCGTGCGGATTATGTCCTTGGTGAAAGTAATTTCTGTGTCGCGGTACAAGTCATAGTACCTTGTAATCTGCTGACTGGTTGCAATAGCCATACATCAATAATAGTTAATAATCACCGGAATGTAAAGTGACAAATATGGAAAAGAAAAGTTGGTTTTATTTACCGCTTCTGTTGTGCAATAACACAATTCACATTAATATATGCAAATAAATGATTACCAATGTTTTGTTTGATTTGGATGGAACGCTTACTGATCCGGCGCTTGGAATTACAAATTCAGTAATGCATGCGCTTGCGACATTTGGCATTGAAGTTTCTGACCGAACAAGCCTTTACAAGTTCATAGGTCCGCCACTTTTGGAAAGTTTCCACAACTATTATGGATTTGATGAAGCACAATCGCGCCTTGCAATGAAACGTTACCGGGAATATTTTGCGCCCAAAGGAATTTTCGAAAACAAAGTGTATGACGGAGTAGTCGCCATGTTGCAGCAGCTTTGTGCAAATGGGAAAAGATGTTATCTTGCAACAAGCAAACCCGAGGTGTATGCAAAACAAATCATTGAACATTTTGCGCTTGCTCCGTATTTTACTTTTTGCGGTGGCAGCGATTTTGAGGAGACACGTGTAAAAAAAGCAGCGGTGATTTCATACGTGCTTGAGTCATGCGGCCTGTCTGATAAAAAAGAAACATGCATCATGGTGGGAGACCGTGAGCATGATGTAATTGGCGCAAACGCAAATGGTATTCCGTGCATTGGCGTGTTGTACGGGTACGGCGCCGAAACTGAACTTACAAAGGCGGGAGCACTATACCTTGCAAAGACGCCTGCTGCTGTTGCAAAAATAATTCTAGGCTGAGCAAAATATGCGGCTTGTCGCGCTGCCGATGTATCTTGCTGCGAATGGAGCGTCCCTTAAGATTTTTTACTGTCATTGAAAAAAATGCGTGCATTCGCTACAATGTCGCCATGAAAGAATTACAGCTGAAATATGGATGCAACCCTAACCAGAAGCCGGCGCGGGTTTTTATGGAAGATGGCGACTTACCATTCACCGTTCTGAACGGAAAGCCTGGATTTATCAACCTGCTCGATGCCTTCAACGGCTGGCAGCTGGTGAAAGAACTTAAAGAAGCAACGGGCCTTCCTGCTGCCACTTCTTTCAAACATGTTTCTCCTGCAGGTGCCGCAGTCGGTCGTCCGCTTTCTGACACCCTCAAGAAAATCTACTTCACTGATGATGTTCAGCTTACGCCGCTTGCCTGTGCATACGCCCGTGCGCGTGGTGCAGACCGCATGTCATCTTTTGGCGACTTCATTTCATTGAGCGACAAATGCGACCTTGCTACGGCAAAGCTCATCGCAAAGGAAGTGAGCGACGGAATCATAGCCCCTGGCTACGATGATGATGCGCTTGCCGTACTCAAAGGAAAAAAGAAGGGTGCATACTGCATCGTTCAGATTGACCCTAACTACAAACCTGCCGACCTTGAGCGCAAGATGGTGTTCGGCGTCACGTTTGAACAGGGACACAACTTCATTAAACTCGACGACTCCTGCCTGCAGAACATTGTGACAAAAAATAAATCGCTAAGCAAAGAGGAGCGCGACAATCTTGTCATCTCCCTCATCGTGTTGAAATACACACAGTCAAACTCAGTGTGCTACGTGAAGGACGGTCAGGCAATCGGCATTGGCGCCGGTCAGCAGAGCCGCATCCACTGCACTCGGTTAGCCGGTGACAAGGCAGACAAGTGGTGGTTGCGCCAGAGTCCAAAAGTGCTCGGCTTGCAGTTCGTTGACGGCATCAAGCGCGCAGACCGCGACAACGCAATCGATGTGTATACGAGCGACGATTACGACGACGTGCTTGCTGAAGGAAAGTGGCAGACCGTTTTCAAAGTAAAGCCTGAAGTGTTCACCCGCGAAGAAAAGAAAGCGTGGATTGCAAAGAACACCGATGTTGCAGTTGGCAGCGATGCGTTCTTCCCGTTCGGAGACAACATTGAGCGCGCACACCGCAGCGGCGCAAAAGTAATCGTGCAGCCGGGCGGATCAGTTCGTGACGACAATGTCATTGAAGCGTGTGATAATTACGGAATGGTCATGGCATTCAACGGAATTCGGTTGTTCCACCATTGATAAGATAAGAAGTTAGAAATGAAAATGGGCTGGCTGAAAGTGATATGCTTTTCAGCCAGCCCATTTTATTTTGTTGTGCGTTTATTTTTTTGGAACGGCAGACTGTGTCGTTGTCGCAGGCGCGTTTTTCTTTTTTTTGTTAAGAATGGCAAGGGTGATAAGAAATACGGTCCCTCCAAGAATCATGATGAAGCATAATATCTGACCTGTTGAAATGTTGAGTAGAGAATTATTTTGATATATGACTTTATCGCCTGTTGGAGAAATGCGATATCCTAAGTCGGCATCTGGCTCGCGGAAATATTCGATGATGAAGCGTACTAATCCGTAGCCGATGGTGTAGAAGCCTGCAAAGAATCCGTCAAATGGTTTGTGTTTGCGCAGAAACCACATTGAGAGCCAGAGCATGAAGCCTTCAAAAAAGGCCTCGTACAACTGACTTGGGTGGCGAGGAAGATTTACTAGTTTTGCTTCAGGTTGAATGACCATGCCGATTTGCTGGGCAAATTTCTGGACCCATTCCTGACTTGCCGGAAAGCGTTCTGACAGTGGAACAGGGAATACCATTCCCCAGGGCATTGTTGTTATTCTTCCGTACAGTTCGCCATTCATGAAGTTGCCGATTCTTCCGAATGTGTAGCCGAGCGGTATTGCAAGCACCATTGCATCAATCCATTTCAATGTTGGACGCTTGTTTTTTTTGCACCACACAACCATGCCGATAAGGCCGCCAATGAAGCCGCCGTGGTAGGACATGCCTGCAAGGCCTGTAAATTGGTGTGTCTCTGTATCAAACGGCCAGAAAATGAGCCATGGTTTTTTCCAGTACAATCCGCTGGTGTTGTAGACAAGCGTTGAAAAGACACGCGCGCCGATAAGCAGAAAAATAATTCCACATGCCATGAAGCTGAATATGTCATCTTCCTTGGCTGTGTATTCTTCCGTGTTGAGCGCGCCTTCCTTCATTACCTGTTTGAGAATAAGATATGCGGTGACAAACGCGCAGATGTACATGAGTCCGTACCATCTGATAAGTCCAAGAACCGGTACACCGGGAAAAAGTTCGGGGTGAATCCATTTTGGATACTGTAAATAGAGCGGTGTAAAGAGTGAGAGTGATTGTATGAACATTTTATGCCTGCCTTACTTTATATTTTATAGCCTTGTTTTGCAGCGTTTACGAGCTTCTTTTTTAGAAGCGTGTTTTCGTTGCGAAGAGAAGTTATTTCATATTGCTGCGTCTTGATTGTCTCTGCAAGTTCGCCGGGAGTAAGTGCGCCTGTGCCAACGAGATCTTCTACGTAAGCCATCTTTGCATTGTAATCATCACCGGCTTCTTCAGCTGCAACTTCAAATGAACTTTCTGACGCCTTGGTAATGTCATACTTGTCGTCAAAGCGGAGTGTCTCTGATTGAAGTATCTTTTCTGCAATGCGATACACTGCCTGCGAGATGATTGACTGCGGCTTATAGACAATCACCGGCAGTCGCGAAGCAAGCGCTTTGTCCTGCATACTGTCGCGGTACATGACGCCCAGATGTTCCAGGTTAAGCCCAAGATATTCTGCGCAGGAACGCTTTATTTTGAGCGCACGGTCGGCGTCCTTTGGGTCGTCAATCATGTTGAGCACAAGACGTGGTTTGAACTGAGCCATGCGCGCTTTGAACAGACCTGTGCTTTCCGGGTCAACTTTATCAAGCTGCTCAATCATTTTTGGAATGTAGAGGCGCTGCAATGACGCACTGTCAGATTTTAGCTGCTCAAGATAATTATATGCGGCGGAGCCACGTTTGAAAGTGTTGTACATCATGCGGAATACGGAATTCTTAAGGAACAGGTAACCGTTGAGTGTCGCGGTGACAGTCGGTGCGGTGACTACAATTCCCTGTGGTGAAAGAAGAAACATGTCAAGAATCGTAAGATGTGTTCCGGCTCCAAGGTCAAGTATAAGGTAGTCGGCATCGCATTTGATAAAGTTCTTGATAAGGTCGTTTTTCTGAGCAGCTTTAAGAGAGGTGAGTCCCGGAATTTCTGAATCACCCGCTATGAACGAAACATTTTCATATTCTGTTGGGAAAATAATATCTTCAAATCTTGATTGGCCGGTAAGAAAAGTGCCGATTCCCGCTTTAGGTGCCTGCTGCCCTATGACAAGGTGCAGATTTGACGCACCAAGATCGAGATCCGCCAGAACAACTTTTTTTCCTGCCTGTCCAAGGGCGACTGCAAGGTTTGCGCTTAAAAGACTTTTTCCAACGCCGCCTTTGCCGCTTGCAACCGGAATAATCTGCATAGTGCAAAGTATATCACAGAAATCAAACGCTTGCATAGAGATAAAAAACCGCGTAAAATAGAAGAATGAGAAAATTCATTGTTTCTGAAAAACAGATTAGACAGGTCTTTGCAACGTTCTGTGCATTGTTTTTCCTGACAATCGGCGCATCACAGTGCTTTGCAAAGTCTACTGCTGACACAGCGGATTCCGACACAGAAAAAAATCGTCAGTATATGGAACTCATCAACAGTGTTTTTGATTACGTCCAGCGCAATTATGTTGATGAAGTCGATGGCAAGACATTGTATGAAGGCGCAATGAAGGGTATGCTCGACAGCCTCAAAGACCCCTATACCGTGTATCTTGATCAATCCGATTGGAGTAGCCTCAATGACACTACGGTTGGAAACTTTGGCGGAGTGGGACTTTCAATCAGCAAACCAAGTGAATCTACTCCTGATAAACCTGCGTATGTGGAGGTTGCTTCTCCAATAGAAGACACTCCAGGATTTAAAGCGGGAATTCAGGCTGGTGATTTGATTATTGCAATCAACGGCAAAGAAACACCTCCTCTGACAATGGATGAAGTGCTCGGTATGCTTCGTGGAAAAGTAGGTGAATCTGTTACAGTGACAATTCGCCGCGGCAAGGATATGGAATTTGACAAGACGCTTGTCCGTGCAATCATAGAAGTTCCTACGGTAAAGTATGGCATGATTGGTACGACGGGATATCTTCGCATCATTGAATTTACTCCCAATACGCCAGACCGTGTTCAGGAAGCAATAGATTCGTTCAAGAAAAATAATTTTCATTCACTTATCATTGACTTGCGCAACAATCCGGGCGGACTCATCAACAGTGTGAGCGATGTTGCGGATAAATTTATAGACAGCGGAACTATTGTTTCTACAAAGAGTCGCATTGAGTATGAGAACAGCGTTTATACTGCTTCTGCAAAGAAAACAACAATGCCAAAGAATATTCCAATCATCGTGCTTATCAACAAAGGTTCTGCGAGTGCAAGTGAAATATTGAGTGGTGCGCTTAAAGATTACCATCTTGCGTATTTGGTTGGCGAGCGTACTTATGGAAAGGGAAGTGTTCAGCAGCCGATGCCACTTCCTAACAGTGATGGCTTTAAAATGACCATTGCACGATATTACACACCGAGCGACACGAATATAGACAAAGTGGGAATTCCGCCTGACAGAGAAGTGCTCTTCCCGGAGCTTTCTGAAGCGGAAGAAAAAGCATATCTGAGCTTGGACAAAAGTAGTGCTGTTGGAAAATATGTAGAGGCGCATCCTTCAATGAGCGAAACTGATATTGCTTCATATGCGGAAACACTGAAGAAACAATACAACCTTGAGCTGCGTGTGCTTAGAAAAATAATTCGCAATGAAGTTGATCGTGCTAAAGCTGCACCGCTATACGACCTTGACTATGACATTCAGCTTAACGCTGCGCTTAAAATTTTTGCAACGGAGAATTTTTCTGCATTGTTGAGCAGCACAAAGACGCTGAAGGAATTGCAGCGAGAAGCAGAAGCAAAGGAACAAACTGTTCAGTCGCCGGAAACAAAACTAGAGAAGTAGGCAAAGTCAGTGAGACAGTTCATTGCTGAGACAGCTGTTGACTCACACGGCATGATTACCGTAACAGGCGACAGATTTCACTATTTGTGTACTGTGCTCAGAAGTGTTCCTGGTGACATGATTCAAGTTCGGCTTCCGCAAGGAATGCTTGTTCAGATGACGGTTGCCTCTGTTGATAAAAAAAAGAAGCAGGCGGTATTACAGGCTGCGGGTTCATTGTCTGCAGAAAGTAGTTCGCTTGCAGCCGTCCCTGTTCAGGAAAAGCCTGAACTTGAATTGTGGCTTTTTCAGTTTGTAGCAAAACCGGCAAAGATGGAACTTATTGTGCGGCAGGCGGTTGAGTGCGGTGTCGCCGTGGTTGTTCCGGTGGCAGGTACGTTCTGTCAGAGTGGGGCGGTGAAGTCTGCCCAGGAAGCGGCAAAACTGAATGGTGCCGGCGGTAGATGGGAACGTATTATTACCGAAGCGCGGGAGCAGAGTGGTTCCGCAGTTGCCACACGGGTGAACGAATGCGTTTCTGTGGCAGAGGCAGTTGCTTTGTGGAATTCGCATGTTGCCGCATCAGCACAAAATGCATCGCTTGCAGTTGTGCTGTACGAACAGACAGCGGGAACAATGCAGCTGCATCGAGTGATAAAACAAATGCCGATGGTAAAAAGTGCCGCTGTCGCTGTTGGCGCGGAAGGCGGCATTTCGCCTGAAGAAATTGAACTTATGCAAAAAGGCGGATTTATTTCTGTCCATTTTGCAACAAATATTTTGCGCTGTGAGACGGCAGCCATATATGGTATTGCCGCGTTGCAGACTGCACTTATGGAGAAAAACATATGGCAAAGCAAAGAATAGAAATACTTGGTGTTCCTGTTGACATTCTTCCACCGCAGGATTTGGAGGAGGAAATTCTTGAACTGCTTGCAAAACCTGGTACGAAGCAGATTGTTTTTCTTTCTGTGTGGGAATTGCTTAAAGCTCGGCGAAAGAGTGATTTTTCTCTTTGTGTGCACAACGCGGATTTGGTGCTGCCTGTTTCTAAAAGCATTTTAAAGGGCGCGCGTTTTCTTAAAAAGCAAGTTCCTGTACGATACAATCCATTTGACGCGGTGATTCGCATTCTTTCAATTCTTGAAGATCATTACAAGTCATTGTACTTGCTCGGCGGACGCAAAAAGACAGTGATGGCTGCGGAACGCAATGTCCGGTCAACGTTTAAAGGACTGCAGATTGTCGGCCGGTATGTAGGCTACTATCCAAAGACCGTAGAAAATGATGTCGTGCAAGCAATATATAAGGCTTCACCGTCAGTTGTCTTGGTGAGCGAAGGTATACGTGAAAAAAACTGCTGGTCATACAATAGACGCAACAGATTTTCATCAAGCATATTCCTTTATTATCATGATGCAATCGGTATTTTTAGCGAGCGGATCAACAGAGTGAATGAGCGTACTTTTGAAAAGGGACTTGAGATTTGGAGCGAGATTATCAAAAATCCGTTAAAAATTTTTTTACTTTTCCCGTACATCTGGTATATAATACTTCTTGTGTGGTATAGGCTTGTAAAAAAAGGAGCTTGATGTCTGAAGGAACGGCCAGGTGCTGTTCAAAGATATTATTCTTATATCAAACAACAAAATTCTTTTATCGTGGTGTTGTGCTGAAGTTGAGTCGGCCATTAAAGTGACGCAGGTTGATGATGTGGCAGACATTGCAGAACTTTGTGCTGTTGCAAACACCTGTTGTTTCTTTGTTGACTACGCAAGTGCCGGAGAAGTTGAGATTCTTGCACGCTACCGGTATCTTCTTGAAAGATTTAATCTACCTGTCATTTTTCTCACTGACAAAGCAGGAATGTCCGCACATGTAAGAAAAACATATTTCCGTGACGTACCGGTTGTTTCTGTTTATGCTCCGTCTGGAACGCTGCGCCAGACCCTTTCCCATCTTTTGGAAATTCCCATTGACGCAGAGATAACAGCAGAAAAACAGAAGCAGTATGTTGTCAAAACCAATGAGATGATTGTTTCTGCAGCTGAACAAGAAGCGCACGATGCGCAATATGAACTTGCTCTTGCAGCTGACACGTATGATATTTTTTCAGGAAACAGTCTTGTCATAAGAAAATTTCGTGACCAGGTGATTAAGGCGGCACGCAGCGATGACGTTGTGCTTCTGCTTGGAGAAAGCGGCTGTGGCAAGTCTTACACTGCAAAATTCATTCATGAGCATTCCGTGCGTAAGGGAAAGGAATTCTGTTCTTTGAATGTGGCCGAGCTTACGCAAAGCATTGCGGAGAGTCAGTTGTTTGGTACAGAAGCAGGCGCTTATACCGGAGCAGTTGAAAAAGACGGACTGTTTGCCGCCGCAGATAAAGGCACGCTCTTCCTTGATGAAATTGGTGAGCTGGCACCGGCGCTTCAATCAAAGCTGCTCGATGTGATTGAGAGTTCTACATATCGACGTGTTGGCTCGATGACTCCGCGTACGTTCAATGCGCGCCTTGTTTTTGCAACAAATATTGACTTGAAGAAGTGCATTGCAAAGGGAACGTTTAGAAAAGACTTGTTCTACCGCATTGCAGTGCTTGAAGTAAAAGTGCCTGCACTTAGGGAACATCGTGATGACATACCGTATCTTGCAAATAGATTTGCAGTCCAACGTGACAAACAGTTGTCTGAGCAGGCGCTTCAGAAATTAATTTCTTATCCGTGGCCGGGCAACATTCGCGAGCTACATAATGTTTTGATCAGGGCTTGTACTTTCTGTAGCTCAAGAGAGTTGCTTCCAGATGACATAGTCTTTTAGTCTTTATTTTTTTGCGAAAGACCTGCAGCCTTGTCAAAAATCATTTCTATATACTGAGCTTCTCCTTCGCTGAGCGCCGCCCGTGAAAGTATTGTTCGCCAGAACTGTGTCATTTCCGGTTTGCCGGTCCGTGAGAAGAATCCTATCTTTTGGAGACTTGCGGTGATTGAATCGACGGTGTCATCAAGTCTGCCAAGCGTAATAGGTGTGTAGCCGGTGAATTCCTTTTTTGTAGCGCGGAAAAGATGATAGCAGATGATTTGTACGGCGTGACTTAAATTGAGCGAAGCAAATTCTTCACTTGAAGGAATGGTGACTCCCATTGTACATTCAAGAATTTCGTCATCGGTAAGTCCGGTGCGTTCATTGCCAAAGACAACGGCGACTTTTCCCTGCGGAGTGATTTTTTCTGCTGTTTCGGTAAATTCTTCCGGAAGCAGCAATTTGCCTTTGCGTTTCTGCCCCCTGCGGCGTGTTGTGCCTGCTGACATGACGCAGTCAGCGGTGGCCTGTGTGATGGAGGTAAAAAATTGTGCGTTGTCCCATATATTTGCTGCATGTATAGCAAGAATGCGCACGCGGGTGTCGTCAAACTGTTCTTTTGTTCCTACAATGCGCAGTGTGTGAATACCATTGTTTGCCATTCCCCTGCAGACAGCGCCTATATTGCGGCTTTCTTCAGGGCGGTCAAGCACGATGACTATGTTGTCAAGATTCATGGGTGTACTATACAATCTTTTCCTTGTTTACGCTACAATGAAGAATATGGCAGGAACTGAGCAGACAAACATAAATGGCATGGCCGGAAAACATGCGCTCATTGTAGGTGGAACAAATGGTGTCGGCTATCAGATTGCACTTGCGCTTGCAAAAGCCGGGGCGAGTGTTGTTGCCACGGGGCGTCATATTCCCGCAGAACGGTGCGATGGAGTTGCTTTTATGCAGGTAGACTTTGAAAAGCAAGGGACACCCTTTGAAGCTGCCGCTTTGCTTGACGATGAACTTGCGGAATGTGACATTCTCTGCGTCTGCTACGGTCCTTTTTTATATAAGACGCTTGAAGAAACAACCGCCGCCGACTGGGAAAAAATTTCTCTCCTAGATTATGCTTTACCCGGTTTTTTATGCAGTTGTGTGTTACCATATATGAAAGCAAGAAAGTGGGGCAGAATCCTGCTGTTTGGCGGTACTCGTACAGATAAAGTAAACGGGTACAGAAAAAACGCGGTGTATGCGGGCGCCAAGACGGCTGTTTCAGTGCTTGTCAAATCAATTGCTCTTGAATACACGCCGTCGGGCATTACGTGCAATGCAATAATTCCCGGCTTTATGGAAGGAAGCGCATTTGTTCCTTGCGGCGTTGAACCTGTTTCCACCGTTCTTGTGGCTCAGAAAGCTCTGGATTTGCTCTCCTGTCCTGAAAAAACCGGCATATTGCTTGATTTAAGTGATGGATGGCAACCTTAAAATTTTAGAGATTTTAGCGTTTTAAATTTGACATAATGGTGATTTTTAGTGTATGATTGTCTTATATTAAATAAAGTATGCTGCAATCTGGCATTCCAGAACGCAGTTGGAGGAATATGGTCAACAACAATAACCTTGTACCGGGGTTTAATGACGAAAAAGATGACAGTCTGAAGATTACACTTGAAAAAGTGAATGACATAGAAAACTGCCTGACAGTTTATTTGAACGGCTACATTGACACCTATAATTCTAGCTTTTTTCAGAAACGCATTGGTAAGGTTGTAGAAGCAGGTTTTGTTGATCTCATATTCAATTGCTCAAGCCTTAATTATGTTTCATCAACAGGCATTGGTTCTTTCACCGCCTTTCTAAAGATGGTAAAGCCGAAGGGAGGAGACATCGTGCTCCTTGAAATTCAGCCTAAAGTATACGAAGTTTTCCAGCTCTTGGGATTCAGCCAGTTCTTTAATATCAAGGACACTACTGCCGATGCAATTGCTTTCTTTAAACAAGGAGCGCCAGTTGTTGACAGCGTATTCCCTAAAGTTTTCAGCTGCCCGGTATGTTCAAAACGGCTTAAGGCAACAAGAAGCGGCCGGTTCCGCTGCTCAGAGTGCAAGTCCATTCTTGCAATTGACCCGCAGGGACAGGTATTCCTCGGCTGAAACAGGAGCTGTGTTTGTAATGCCCGGGCTTTTGTACCCGGGTATTTTATTTTTAAACAGCATCGGTTGTGGATTCTCTGTGGAAAAGTAAGCTATTTCTTTATAATCAATAAAATCAAAAAAATTGTTCCCCGGAAACAAAACTAAAAAAAAAATCCAAAAACGCTTGACATTTTTAATTCGTTATAATGCAATAAAATATACACTTGTACCGTGGTTTACGCTAATTCTCAATAATATAGTGAGTTAGAAAAAAACGCCCGTGTATTCATTTCAAAAATGAAATAAAAGAGTGGATAACTTGTGTGTAAATAGGGGATATGTACTCTTTCATTTTAGGGAATTTAGTGATATGCTTATTGTAAAATGAAAGATATTGGTATAAAAATGTCGCTTAAACTTATTGTGGCGTTTCTCTGCCTGGGCATTGTGGGAACGGCTGTCGGAGCGTGTCTTTACATGATGTACTCCATGTGTACCATGCTTGTGGCTGGAGAATCTCTTGCGGCTTTTTCATCCGTCCTTTTTCTTAAAGGCGTGTTTGCCTCTTTCCCTGTTGTCATGCTTATAAGCAGCATGTTGCTTATTTTGTATTTTATTCGCCACCCGGCTAAACCTGTCATTCCGCTGTTTGTGTATACCATAATCATTGCGGCTGTATGGCTTTTCCTCATTCCCTTCAGCGAGTTGGTGTCTGCAAAATACAACAAGGCCGTTGAGCAGCCGGTTGTAGCGCGTACCCTTTCGCCGGGATTCTTCCGCCACAGCAACGGATGCATTGTCTACTATTCAAAGATTTCCAAAGACAATAAAGGTCAGGGAGTTTGCATAGATGCCAGTGACAGAAACAGTGAATCTTCATTGTATACGTTCAGCAATGTTCCGCTTCCTTCAGACAAAGGTAAATTCAGCGACAGTCTTATTGCAGAAACAGTGGCAATGCCAAAGTTGCTCGAATCTATTTTGAAAGGATATACGATTCTGCGTGCTGAGGCGCAAAAAGCACTTCCTTTAGGAAAGAGCTGGTGGCTTTGCTTTGCTTCGCTGGGACTTGCTCTTCTTTCCGTGATAGGATTGCGCCGCGTGACAAACTGGCGTCTATTAAATACATTCTTAGTCATTTTTTCTACGGCGGGCATTGTCTTTTTCAATGCGCTCTGCTACGGAACAAATTCACCTTTTGGGAAAATTCCTGGCATAGTGAACGATTGGTTCAAGCAGACAACATTCTTGCACAATCCATTCGTCGTTGTCTGCAACATATTGCTTGCATTCTTTTTCATTATACTTGGTCTGTGCATCGATATCTTTAAAAAGAATACTGAACTTGATGAAGAAGGAAATCCGGCATGAAAAGAATTATTGGAGTTATCATTCTATATACCGCGATTGTTTTTGGCGCGTGCATAGGCATATCTTTTTTATACGGAAAACTTCCAGTGCTGCTTGCAAACGCAATAAAACCATATACCTTCTTGCGCGGAATGCTTTGGTTCTTGCTAATCCTGCCATCGGTGTTTATTAGTGGCTTTATGGTTGGCTGTGCGATTCAGTGGAAGACAAATACAGAGAACAGCAGACAAAAATATTCGCCGGCAATGGTTGGTCGCTATAAGAGAGTGCTTGGCATTGGACTTGCGATTGTGTGTGTGCTTACGTTTTCTGCAGAAGTGTTTATTCCTTCAATAGAAAAGCAGCAGATGATTGCAGAAGAAAATCCTGCCTTGCTCAAAAAATATATGGAACTGGGAAAAACTGCGCTCGGACAAAAACATCCGTTGCTTGGATGGCAGTATGCTCAGCAGGCGTTTGCAATTTATCCAAAGGATCCGGATGTCGTTGCTTTGTACAAACAGGCAAAGGATGCGAAAGACGTTGTGGCTGCGCAAGAGGCGACTGCCGATTCCACCCTTGTAAAAATACAGACGCCTGTACAGCAGAAAGACAAAGGCTACACAATTCTTGAGCTGATAGAAAAGTCCAAGCAGGCTGCTGCGGAAAAAAAATGGATTGACGCACATTATTGGGCGTCTCTTGCAGTTACGGCATGCAACGGAACAAATACAAATCTTGCTGCTGCAAAAGAAGCTGCAAACACCGCATGGAATGAACTGAACAATCCAGTGCAGTATGACAATCCTGAAAAGGATAAATTCTTTGCGCGTAAAAAAGAAGGCTATGCGGAGCTGGTGAAGGGAAATGACCTGAAGGCATATTACATTTTTACCGAGCTTGCCACTGCCTCAAAAGAAAATGCCGCCGACCCTGATGTGTCACACTATTTGGCAATTGCAAAAGAACGTATTACTAATCAATATTTTTTTATTGATGAAACAAATGATTTGAAAAAAATTGAGTCAACTCGTAATATTTATTTTGTTCTGCCGCATTCAGATGGAAGCAGTGATGTCATTTATGTGCGGGGCATTGCAACGCTTAAGCAAACGGGCAATGTGGTTCGCTATCTTGACGGACTCACGATTGTTTCATTTGATAAAAATAAAAACTTTGTAAAGACAATGACTGTTTCCTTTGCCAAAATGCTTGAGCAATCAGTGTCTGTGTTTTCTAAAGAACAAAAGAAGGCGCTTGGCATTTCTGAGAAAATAAAGACTGTTCCATACATTCAGCTTCAATCTATAGACCGCACAACAGAAGGTGTTGTGTGCAGACCTGTTTATTCATATGAACTTTCCGGCTTGCCTGATGAAGTCGCAAAAAAAATTACTTCTATATCATTTAAAAATGCGGATAGAAAGGCTGTCGAAAAGAATAATGAGCTGCGTTCCGAGGACGAAAAGGTAACTACGCTTTTATTGCCAATGTCATATGATGATTTTGAATTGCTTAATGATGCTTCTTTTGGTCCTGCGCGTATGTCGTTTCTGTCGCTTGTTGCATTTGTTCCCCAGAGCACAGGGTATGGATTTGCCCAGGTAGTGTATTCACAAAATTTGGTGCGACGAGGAGCATATCCTTTGTTTCTGCTTATACTGATTATTTTTGCAGCCTCGTTTGCCTGGAACTATCGTCTTGGCGAAAGGGATGTTTTTCAGTTCAAGTGGTTGTTCTTGTTCCCGATTTTTACTGGCGTTGTGTACTTGCTCATTGATTGTTGCACCTATTTGTTTACGCTTTTAAATTATTTGTTTGTGGGAACGTGCGGACAATTTGCGCTGCTTATTGCGTTCATAGTGTATGTGCTGCTGCTCTTTTTCGTATCGCTCAATTTTATGGCACGGAGAAGCAGTTGACGCAGGTACTGACTGTTTTTGTCGCGCTTGTTTTTTTAGCGGCGTTATTTTTTTGTATACGGCGGATCGTTCTGAGCATTTTTGCGGAATCAAAATATCGTGCCGTGCTTTCTCAAAACAGTCCTTATTCTTCAATAAACAATGAACCTTTCTGCGGCTCGTTGTTTCTTTGCGCTTTGCTTGTATACATTTATCAAAATGCATACGATGCGGAACGGGGAATGCGCTATTCATTTGGCAAACTGTATCGCGCTGACTGGGGAACAGCTTGCCGCGCCGCAGAGTCCTTGCATTCTGCACTCAACGGAGATTTGCTTGTTGAGTCTCTTGCTTCTGCGTTAAGTCATGGTTCGCTTGATGAAAAATTGCTTGCGCTTATTTTTTCAACGCTCATTTCTGCTGAAGTGGTATGGAATGAAAAAGATTGTGGGTCGAAACCTTCTGCATATTTAGCAAGACTGCTTGATTATACAATTGAAAACAGTGAACTTGCGCAAGCGTATGGCGTACTTGGTCTGAGTGTTGATGCATCGCTGTCTGAAGTAAAAGCAGCGCATCGCCGGCTTGCTGCAAAATATCATCCTGACAGCACTGCAGCAAAAAAAACTTCCAGCTCTGCGGCAACGGAACTGGAAGCCTTTATGAAAATACAAAAAGCGTATGAATTTATTCTAAAAGAACTTGGTACGCAATAAATTTATTTAACTTCGACTCGTGTGATGTGCGCGCCAAGTTTCTGCAGACGTTCCACCAAATGTTCATAGCCACGTTCAATTTGATATACGTTGCTTATGGTGCTTTCTCCATGAGCGGCCATTGCAGCAATGACCATTGCCATGCCAGCACGAACATCAGGAGAAACAAGATTGTCTCCGTGGAGTGTGCTTGGTCCTGTTACGACTGCACGGTGCGGGTCGCAAAGTGTAATGCGCGCTCCCATGCTGATGAGCTTGTCGACAAAGAACATTCTGCTTTCAAACATTTTTTCAAATATGAGCACAGTGCCGTCTACTTGTGTGGCAACAACAGTCATGATGCTTGTTAAATCTGGCGGAAATCCCGGCCACGGAGAGTCATCTATTTTTGGAATCATGCCTCCCAAGTCAGTGTTTACTTTCATTTCCTGTCCGGTGGGAACAGAGAGTGTTGTGCCTTCTGTGTCCCAGCGTATGCCGAGCTTGCTGAATGAAATGCGAAGCGGCCGCATGTCACGTGGATTCACTCCCGTTATAGAAATAGTGCCTTTTGTGGCTGCTGCCAGGCCGATGAATGAACCAATTTCCATAAAGTCCGGGCCGATGGTGTAGTCGCAACCATGCAATGTGCGTACGCCGGATATTTCAAGGATGTTGCTTCCTACACCGGAAATTTTTGCGCCCATTGCATTGAGCATGTTGCAGAGGTCTTGAACATGTGGTTCGCTTGCTGCGTTTGTGATGAGCGTCTTGCCTTCAGCAAGCACTGCCGCCATGACAGCATTTTCTGTCGCCGTGACTGATGTTTCGTCAAGAAATATATCTGCGCCTGCAAGTTTGTTTGCAGTAAATTCGAATTTTCCTTCAGTCGTGACGCGCGCTCCTAAATCAGTGAGCGCTAAGAAATGAGTGTCAAGTCTTCTGCGGCCAATGACATCTCCTCCCGGGGGAAGCATTATGGCTTTGCCGGTACGTGCAAGCAGTGGTCCTGCAAAAAGAATTGATGCGCGTATTTTCTTGCTGAGTTCACTTGGTATGTCGTTGCGGATTATTTTTGCTGCATCGATTTTCCATGCGTGCTGTTCAATTTTTTCAACACCTGCGCCAAGTGCCTGAAGAATAAGCAGCATGACTCCTGTATCTTCAATTTCAGGAATGTTACGCAGAATGACAGGTTCCGCAGTGAGCAGTGATGCCGCAATACAGGGAAGCGCAGCATTCTTATTTCCACTTGCTGCAATGGTGCCTTTGATTGGAAATCCGCCTTCTATATGATATTCATACATTTTTCTGAACTCCTCTTTTTATTTTAAATAAGCTCTTGATTTTGCCAAGAAATTATTTAGTGAGCAATGCAGTGTCCTTCTGCATGTTTGGCTTTTCTTCGGGATCTGCCCATATTCTTGCAAGCTGGATAAGCACTTCTGTTGCAGATATCATCTGGCTAAAACTTGCCCACTCTGTTCGAGAATGATAATTGTGACCGCCGGTAAAAATATTTGGCGTAGGAATGCCCATTTCGGTAAGCCGTGAACCGTCCGTTCCTCCGCGTATAGGCGGGAAAGTTGCGGTGATGCCGGCTGCTTTGTATGCAGCAATAAGATTGCGTACAATTGACGGATTCTTTGCGAGTCCGTTCTTCATGTTGAGGTATTGTTGTGTGTGTGTTACGGTTGCTGTTCCGCCAAAAGTGCTTGCCGTGGTAAGTGCTACAAGTTCAACGGTCTTCTTCCGTTTTTCCATACCTTCATTTGTAAAATCGCGCAGATAGAGACAAACAGTTGCTGTTTCGATTGATCCGCTCAATGACATTGGCGCGTAGAAACCTTGATATCCGTCTGTCGTTTCTGGCATTTCGTTGCGAGGCAAGTTCATGATGAAATTGCTTGCCATGGTGATTGCGTTCACCATGTCAGGGCGCGCGGTGCCGGTATGTTTTGATTTTCCGGTAAACACAATGTCGCTTTTAAAAGCATTGAAACATTCTGTTTCAAGTTCGCCAATATGTCCGCCGTCAACGGTGTAACACATTTTTGACGACATCAAGTTTAGCGGAACTTTGTCCATGCCGTGGCCGGTTTCTTCATCGGGAGAAAAAATTACTTCTATCTTGCCGTGCTTGATTTCTGAATTCTTGATAAGAAAACTTACGGCAGTCATTATTTCTGCAACGCCAGCTTTGTCATCTGCACCGAGCAATGTGGTGCCGTCGCTGGTAATGATGGTGTCATGTAGTGCGCCTGCTTCTTGAAGCGCTTTGTCTGTTGCCGGGTCAAGTGAGACATTTCCCTTTAAGTCGAGTTTTTTTCCGTCATAATTTTTAAAAACCGCTGGCTTTACGTCTTTCCCGCTTACTTCATCAACGGTATCAAGATGTGCAAGTAGGCAAAAAGACGGCTGCTTTTCAAATCCCTTTGTTGCAGAAAGTGAGCCGTATACGTAGCAGTTTTCTGTGACCTGTACGTTTTCCAGTCCAGCCTCGCGCATTTCTTGTGCAAGTGTGTCTGCGAATTCACGTTCCTGAGGAGTGCTGGGCAGAATGCCTTCATCGGCACGTTCAGTGGAACTGGTGCTGTATATTTTTACATAGCGCAAGAAGCGTTCCAAAAGGGAGTCTGCATAAGGTGTTAAGAAAATGTCTTTTTGCAAATAATTCATATATAACAAGATACATCATTTTGGAGAGTAACGCAACAATCGATTTTGATGAAAAGATGTTTCCTTTTTATACTGCTTAGAAAAAACAACGGAAATATCTGAAATTTTACTGTTTTGTGTCAGTTTTTGAAATTCAGTGCAATTACATATAGGTGAGGATTTACAAGGAGAACTAGGTAATGGAAATTGATGAAGAAAAACTTGCAGTATACAAGCCGTATCCCGATGCGCGGCTTAACCCCTGCTCAGACGTGGTGTTCAAGGCATTGTTCACCGACAATTCCGATGAATCTCGGACGGCGCTCCGATGCTTTCTTTCTGCGGTGCTCCACAAGCAAGTGAAGGATGTTGCTCTTAAGCCGAATGAGATAGCTGCCGTTGATGAACATGACAAGGCTGTTCGCTTCGACGTCGCATGTACTTTCAACGACGGCGAGTCTGCAGACGTGGAGATGCAGGGTGCGAATGATGACAATGCGTACGGTCAGCGTGCGGAGTATCTGTGTGCGCGGTTGTTGAATTCCTCTTTTCAGCGAGGAAAGAAATGGAACCAAATGAAGCGCGTCTACCAAATCTCAGTGCTCAATTTTGTTTTTGACCGGGAAAGCAAAGTGGCAGTCCGTCATTTTCACATGAAGGATGATGAAGCCGGCCATTTTCTTTCGAACGGCATCCAAACGGTGATTTTTCTTGAATTGCCAAAAATAGCGCGTCTTGGCGATGTAGCTCCCGGACAGTTGAATTCTGAAGAGAAATGGTGTAAATTTTTATTGGACGCAGATAACCCTGAAAAGAAAACATACGTTGCTCAGCTTGCCGCTGACGAAGGAGGCATTATGGAAGCTCAAAAAACACTTGATAAAATAAGTGAAGACTGGTTGCTCTGGAAGCGTGAACTCGACCGTGATGTCTTGGAAAGTGACCGTGCGACGGCAATTGATTGTGCTACGAAGCGGGGGAAAGCATTAGGAATTGCAAAGGGCATGGAAGAAGGCATCAAAAAAGGCATAGAAAAAGGCATCAAACAAGGCATAGAAAAAGGCATGGAGCAGGGAATGAAAGCCGGAAAAAGAGAAGTGGCCCAGAAGTTCAAGAAATTGGGTGTTGCCACGGAAATCATTTCACAAGCCACCGGCCTTACTGCTGAAGAAATAGAATCATTGTGAAAAGAACGGTATACTATAAATAAACGGAGAAAAAATAAACGGAGAAAGGCATGAACCTGCAAAAGAGAATTGAAAAGATTATAGTAACAGTGCTTACTTTTTTAGGGTGTGGCATGCTCACCTCATGCTACGGCTGTATGCCCGGTGACTTTGTTCTTGGTGGAACGGTCACCTCTGACGGCACGTCTGCAATCAAGGGTGTTTCTGTTTCATGTGCAAAAGACGGCAGCGACACCGAGACGACTACCACCGATGAAAACGGATATTATGAATTTGCCATAAATGCTGACTGCATTTCTGGAACGCTCACATTCACTGATACAGATGGCGCGGACAACGGCGGCAGTTTCAAATCGCAGACAAAGAAATTTACCACCGATGAAACAAACTTCGATGTGACTCTTGAAAAAGACGAATGATACTGTTGGGGTGGATGATTAGCAGTCAATCAGAATAGTGTTATGTCGCTCAAACAAAATATTTTTTTAGCATACCGCGCGCACACCATCAAAAAGCATCAGCTTACATATCTCTTTTGGGAGTGTACCTTACGCTGCAACCTAAACTGTCGCCACTGTGGAAGCGACTGCAAGAAGGAAGCGTCAATTCCTGACATGGAGCCGTCGCTCTTTTTAAAAGCGCTTGATGAAATAAAACAGCAGGTTGATCCGCACACGGTGATGATTTGCATTACGGGTGGAGAGCCACTCCTTCGCAATGATCTTGAATCGGTCGGCAAAGAAATTACCGCGCGAGGCTTCCCGTGGGGAATTGTGACAAACGGAATGTTGCTTACGTCTGAAAGATTCTCCTCGCTGCTTAGGGCGGGGCTTCGTTCGGTGAGTATCAGCATTGACGGTCCGGAAGAAGCACACAACTGGCTCCGCAGAAATCCACGGTCGTTTGAACATGCGCTCTCTGCGGCAAAGCTGGTGTCATCGTTTGCAGCCATGCACCCCGGCGCGTTTTCATACGACGTCATTACCTGTGTGAACAAACATAATTTTCCGCTGCTTGATGAAACAAAAAATCTTTTCGTTGCGAATGGAATAAAATTCTGGCGCATATTTTCAATCTTCCCGAATGGTCGTGCAACAAGTCGCGAAACAACGGACATTCAAGTGAACGATGAACTTTCTGTTTCAAATGAACAGTACCGTTTACTTATGGAGTTTATTCAAAGGACACGCACTGAAAAACAAATTCACGTTAACTATTCATGTGAAGGATATCTTGGTAAGTACGAGCTCAAGGTACGCGACTTCTTCTTTTTCTGCAGGGCGGGCGTGAACGTTGCAGGTATCTTCTGCGATGGTTCGGTGAGTGGCTGTCTCTCTATCCGTGCCAGAGATTTTGTACAGGGGAACATTACGAGCGAAAATTTCATGGACATTTGGAACACGCGGTTTGCAAATATGCGCGATCATTCGTGGGCAAAGTTGGGTAAATGCGAACACTGCGCTTCGTGGAAGTACTGTCTGGGGAACGGACTGCATCTTCATGGTGATACACATTCGGCGTGCGCTCACTGCAATTTGGAGCTACTGGAAGAATCAATTTCTTGATGTTATGATTTTGGGAAATTACATATGCTATTGAATTAGCCGATGTTTTCCTGCTCTTAGTGCATCGCATTTTTTAATCTCAGATCAATTTCCTACAGTCCTGTTGAAATTCCCCTCTATTGCGCTTATAATAGTACAATTATTCCCTTTTCGAGGTTTGTATGTCAGAAACAAAGTTGATGCTGGGCAACGAAGCGTTCGCCCGCGGTGCATGGGAGGCCGGCGTTAAAGTGAGCGCGGCGTATCCGGGAACACCAAGTACGGAAATCAGTGAAAATATTGTGAACTATCCGGATTTGTATGCGGAATGGTCACCGAATGAAAAGGTTGCCACCGAAGTTGCCATTGGCGCTTCCATCAGCGGCGTGCGCTCTCTGTGCTGCATGAAGCATGTTGGTGTGAATGTTGCAAGCGACCCGCTCTATACGGCAAGCTATACGGGCGTGAACGGCGGTCTGGTGATGATAGCCGCTGACGACCCCGGACTTTACAGTTCCCAGAACGAGCAGGACACACGCATGGTTGCGCGTGCGGCGCATGTTCCGGTGCTTGAACCGAGCGACAGCCAGGAAGCAAAAGATTTTGTTAAATACGCATACGACTTGAGCGAAAAGTACGACACTCCGGTGATTGTCCGCTCAACAACACGTCTTTCCCATTCGCAGGGGAACGTGGTGCTCTCCGACCGCAAAGAGCCGCCGGTAAAAGAATACGAGCGCAACGCGGCAAAGTTCGTCATGATGCCGGGCAACGCAATCAAACGCCATCTCTACGTTGAAGAGCGCGAAAAGAAAATGGCTGCCGAGTGCGGTGAAGGTATGCCGTTCAACAGAATTGAAATGGGCGACACATCGATTGGCTTCATCACCTGCGGCATTGCATACCAGTACGTAAAGGAAGTGTGCCCGAACGCTTCTGTTTTAAAGCTCGGCCTTGTGAATCCGCTGCCACGCAAAATGATTGAAGACTTCGCTTCCAAAGTGAAGACGCTTTATATTTTTGAAGAGCTTGAACCGGTGATTGAAGAGCAGGTGAAAGCATGGGGAATCAAATGCATCGGCAAGGAAATCTTTACGGTGCAGGGTGAATATTCCGCGAACCTCCTGCGTAAAGCAGTGCTCAAGCAGAATCTCAATCTTGCTGAAGCGGCGAAAGTTCCGGCACGTCCTCCGATTCTCTGCCCGGGCTGCCCGCATCGCTCAGTGTTCTACACGCTCAAGCGCATGAAGATTCATGCTGCGGGAGACATCGGCTGCTATACGCTCGGTGCTGTTCCTCCGCTCAACGTGATCGACACCACAATCTGCATGGGAGCGTCAATCTCCACACTGCACGGTATGGAAAAGGCACGCGGCAAAGACTACATCAAGAACTGGGTTGCCGTCATTGGCGACAGCACGTTCATGCACACGGGAATCAACTCGCTTGAGAACATGGCGTACAACCAGTCAACGGGAACAGTCATTGTGCTCGACAACCGCACCACTGGCATGACAGGTCATCAGGACCACGCCGGTACGGGAAAGACACTCCAGGGAAAAGAAGTTCCTGCAATCGACATCGTGCAGATTTGCAAAGCGTTCGGCATCAAGAAAGTGTGCGAAGTGAATTCATTCGACACCGCTGAGCTTGAACGTGTTATTAAAGAATATACTCAGGACGAAGAGCTGGGCGTCATCATTGCGAAATATCCCTGCGCATTGCTCAAGGGGCAGAAGTTCCCGTACAAGGCGAAGACACTTTCTGACAAATGCAAGAAGTGCGGCATGTGCTTGCAGCCGGGCTGCCCTGCGATTACAAAGAACGCGGACGGTACGGTGAGCGTGAACGAGACAATGTGCAACGGCTGCGGTCTCTGCGTGTCGCTCTGCAAATTTGGCGCACTCGAAAAGGTGGAGGCATGATGATGAACAAGACTACGAAAAATATAATGATCGTCGGCGTGGGCGGGCAGGGCACGTTGCTCACCAGCCGCATTCTTGGCGCACTCACCCGTGAAGCAGGCTACGACGTGAAACTTTCTGAAGTGCACGGCATGGCTCAGCGCGGCGGCAGCGTTGTCACCTTTGTTCGCTACGGTGAAAAAGTGACCGAACCGATTGTCGAGGAAGGTCAGGCTGACGTGCTGATTTCATTCGAACGTCTTGAAGCAATGCGCTATGCACACTTCTTGAAAAAAGACGGCGTCATCGTTGTAAACGACGAGCGAATCGACCCGATGACGGTAGTGACTGGTGTTGCAACGTATCCGGAGCACATCATTGAGGACTTGAAGAAGAGTCACACCGTGTATGCAATCGACGCCATGAGTGAAGCGCTCAAGCTCGGTTCATCCCGCTGCTTCAACGTCATTGTGTTGGGCATGGCCGCACGCCACATGGACTTCAGCAAGGAAGCATGGCTCAAGGTGATTGAAGAGACGGTGCCTGCAAAGACAATCGACATGAACAAGAAGGCGTTCTTGCTCGGCTACGAAAACAAGTAAAAGAGGAAGGTATAGAAAATGGCTTATTGGAATGCGTCACGAGAGTGTATGAGCCGCGATGAGTTGCGGCATTTACAGGACGAGCGTTTGAAGAAAGTTGTTGCTGATGTATATCACAGCGTCCCGTTCTACCGCGAGAGAATGCAGAAGCAGGGAATTGAACCGGGTGACATCCACGGTGTTGATGACTTGCACTTGCTTCCGTTCACCACAAAAGATGATTTGCGTGACACCTATCCTTTCGGCCTCTTTGCTAAGCCTATGTCTGAAATCGTACGCGTCCATGCTTCAAGCGGCACTACCGGCAAGGCGACGGTCGTTGGCTACACTCGTCACGACATTGATGTGTGGGCTGAATGTGTGGGCCGTGCGCTTACCAACGCGGGCTTTACCAAGAACGACATCATTCAGATTGCATACGGCTACGGCTTGTTCACTGGCGGTCTGGGCGCTCATTACGGCGCGGAAAACATCGGTGCGACGGTAGTGCCAATGTCTACGGGCAACACGCAGAAGCTCATCACCATGATGATTGATTTTGGCGTAACCGGAATTGCCTGCACTCCGTCATATCTCATGCACATTGCGGAGGAAATCACTTCACAGGGACTGCTCGACAAAATAAAACTTCGTGCTGCAGTCTGCGGCGCTGAACCGTGGACAGAGAAGATGCGCATTCAGATTGAATCGATGCTCCACATCAAGGCGTATGACATCTACGGATTGAGCGAAGTGATGGGTCCGGGCGTTGCCTGTGACTGCGAGTATCACAAGGGCCTGCACGTATACGAAGACCATTTCATTCCGGAAATCGTTGACCGCAACACTTTGCAGCCGGTCGGTGAAGATGTCGTGGGCGAACTCGTGTTCACCACGCTTACCAAAGAAGGACTTCCACTCATCAGATACCGCACCAAGGATTTGACGAGCATCAATTATAGTAAATGCGAATGCGGACGCACGCTTGCACGCTTGAGCCGATTTGTAGGCCGCAGCGACGACATGCTTATCATCCGCGGCGTAAACGTATTCCCGTCACAGGTAGAAAACGCACTGCTCCAGATGAGCGGCGTCACTCCGCACTACCTCATGATTGTGGACCGCAAGGGCGCACTCGATACGCTTGAAGTGCAGGTTGAAGTGACAGAAAGTTTGTTCAGCGATGAAATCAAAAAGCTCGAGGACTACACTGAAAAAGTGGCGCACAATCTGCAGCAGGCACTCGGCGTCGCAGTCAAAGTAAAACTCGTCGAGCCGAACACCATTGAACGCAGCATGGGCAAGACAAAGCACGTGATTGACAACCGTCATTTAGTAGACTAAGCAACACCGGAGGTAACGTATGTTTGTAAAACAACTGAGCGTATTTATTGAAAACCGCGCGGGACGTCTTGATGAAGTTCTTGACGTTTTGAAGAACGAGAACATCAACATCATTTCGCTGAGCCTTGCAGATACGAGTGACTACGGAATGCTCCGCCTCATCGTGAGCGACCCGCAGAAAGGTCAGACTGCACTCAAAGAAAAAGGAATCAGCGCAAAACTCACCGACATTCTCGTGGTAAAACTGCCGCATCAAGTCGGCCAGCTGCAGAAAATTCTTGCAGTCATCTGCCGCGAAAGCATCAACATTGAATATATGTATTCGCTGAGCACGGGAACTGACGATGCCTCCATCGCAATGAAATGCGGCAACATGGAACAGGCGGAAGCGCTCCTTGAAGCGGACAAAGATGTAAAGCTCATGTCTGATGCCGACATCGCAAATCTGTAATAAAGATGATTGTTGATTTTCATACGCACGTCTTCCCGGACACCATTGCGTCTGTTGCAATCAAAACGTTGGAGGATCGTGCGCATATCAAGGCGTACACTGCGGGAACAGAATCTGCTTTGTACGCTTCGATGTGCAATTCAAGTGTTGACATTTCAATTGTGCTTCCTGTCGTAACAAATCCATTAAAAACAAACCACTTCAACGATTTCGCCGCAGAGATGAATGCACGGTATGCAGCAGACTGTGTGACGGTCACTTCGACTGCTAGTACAAACGGCGTGCAGAAAAACAGTGTGCAGACAAAAAAGGTATCCGGTGCGACACGATATCCGCGCATCATTTCGTTCGCCGGCATCCACCCCGACACGGTCGACATTCCGACGGTGATAAAAGACATTGCATTGCGTGGGTTCAAGGGAATCAAATTGCACCCCGACTATCAGAAGGTGAACTTCGACGATGATCGCTACGAGCGCATTGTTGCGGAAGCGGAAAAATATAATCTCATCACCGTAGTTCATGCGGGAATAGACATCGGTCTGCCGGAACCCGTGCACTGTACTCCAAAGATGGCGCGTAAAGTGATTGACGACGTGCACCCGGCTCATCTTGTGCTTGCACATATGGGCGGCTGGAAGTTGTGGGACGATGTGGAACAACTGCTTGTCGGCCAGAATGTTTTTTTTGATACGGCGTTCACCGACACTTATCTTGCCCCGGAGCAGTTCGTGCGCATAGTGCATAACCACGGGGCAGAGCGGATTCTCTTTGGAACTGACAGCCCGTGGAGCGGACAGCGTGAAACTATTGCGATGATAAACGGTCTGCCGTTGACCGCTGCTGAAAAACAGCTGATACTTGGCGGTAACGCACAACGTTTGCTCAATGTGTAATTTTATAGATAGACAATAAAATTCATTGTAAAAATTCCTATAAAACAAGAAACGGAATATTTAGAAATTCAGAAAGAAATTTTGAATGCGTGACTTTTCTATGGAATTTCAGTATCTTCTACATATGGCTATTCCATTTTTCCCTGAATTTATACCTGTTTCATTTGAACAGAAAGACGAACTTTTACCTTTTTTTGCCACGCTCACCGATGGCATTTGTGAGAATACATTTGCTTCACTTTTCTTAGACAGCTATAAATATAGATATAACATCAGTCGCTTTGCGCAACATACTTATATTGTAACGGGAATTGAACCAACTGAACCAAAAATGCTTTGCACAAAACTTGGACTTGTGTGTCGCTTTTGCTCTATCTTGGGCGATTGGCCTACCGATGAAGAAATGACGCGCATTGCCGCTGAAGAACATATGAACTGTTGTTGCTATATTCGTAATATTTCCAAACAAGTGATTGAAGAAAATAAAATTCTATTTGAAAAGAAGAATCTGCACCCTGAACTTGACCGTGACAATTGCGACTATCTGTACAATAAAACAGAACTTGCAGAGCTTAAAGGAAAAGCATTCCATAAAAAGAAGAATCTTGTGAATCAGTTTAACACTGCATATCAAAGTAAAGTTGCATCGATTGATGATGCTACTATTCCAGATGCACTTTCTGTGCTGAATGCATGGAAAAACGACAGACTTTCACGTGGTGAAGATGAAGGCGACTTCCTGCAGTGCAGCCTTGCATTGCAGTACCGGAAAGAACTGCAGCTGTCAGGAATTGTTGTGTATGCTGACGGAAAGCCCGCTGGATTCAGCTTAGGCGAAAAAATTGGCGGCGGAACTATGTATGATACGCACTTTGAAAAAGGCATAGATGCGGTGCACGGAATATATCAGGTGGTGAATCAGCAGACTGCGCTTTCTTTGCCGGAGCAGGTGACGCTTATCAACCGCGAGCAAGACTTGGGTGATGAAGGATTGCGCCAGGCAAAGATGACGTATCGTCCGTGCGGAATGGTGGAAAAGTACAAGGTGTGTCTTTTTAGCGAAAAAGATTTGCGTAAGTGCACTCCTGATGAAATGCAGCAGTAATTCATATTTTTTTGTATAGTATTAAAAAAGCGCTGTATGGTAAAACAAAGTGACGCGTGGTATACTGTAGGCAATTGAATAAGTGGAGTGAATGAATGCGTTTTGTAAGTACACGCGATGCAAAAAACATAGTAAGTTTTAAGCAGGCGATTCTAGACTGTATGCCTGCAGACGGCGGACTGTATGTTCCGGACGGTAGCGATGACTTGCGCCGCTGGATTTTATATACAAATGACAAGACATCTTTTTCAAGCATAGCAGGAGCATTGACTTCTGCGCTTATAAATACTGAATTCAGCCCGATTATCTGCGAGACAATAGCTTCTCATGCATTTACATTTGAGCCGGTATTGCGAAAACTTGACGATCATCTTTTTGTACTAGAGTTGTTTCACGGTCCCACGGGAAGTTTAAAGGATTTTGGCACAGCGTATCTTACGGCAGCTCTTGAAACCATAATGCAGATTGACGGCGGGAAATCAATTCTGCTTGATGCCACTATTTCCGGAGAATTAGGCGCTTGTATGGCTCATGCAATGCGCGGTAAGAAGCTGATTAAGTCTGTCCTGCTCTTTCCTAAAGGAAAACTTCGTGGTCTTGAAGAAAGTGATTTCGTGTGGAATGGCGGAAACATTTACCCGATAGAAATAGATGGCACTGAAGAAGACTGCCATAACATAATAAGAAAAATATTTAGCGACCGTTCCCTTGTGGAAAAATACCATCTTACTGCGTCAAATTCCGCAAACATAGGCAGGCTCTTGCCGCAAACGTTCTTTTATACATACGCATTTTCACGTCTAAAGGAACATGTTTCCGGAGACATTTATTATGCGCTTACCGCAGGAAATTATGGCAATCTCATTTCCGGACTGTATGCATGGCATCTTGCGCTTCCGGTTAATGGCTTTATCTGTCCTACGACAAATAACCTTCAGCTTGATATTCAGGGGAATTGCACTGTTCTTGATAGCGTTGTACCGTTTGCGCAGAGAGCGCCGGCTGATCCGTCAGATCCGTCTAATCTTGAACGACTTGAATATCTTTTCCACGACTATGCGCCGATGCTGAAGAATTTTGTATATCCGGCAAAGGTGAGTGCGTTGCAAAAAGAAACGGCCTGCAAGACGCTCTTTATGAAATACAAATATCTTGCAAATGAGAGTACGTCCGCCGCCTATGCTGCCTCTGTTGCGCGTCAGGAAATAGTAGGGGCAGATGACGGCACCGTAGTTCTTGTTATGCGCCATGCACCTGCCCATTCTGCTGCGTTCATCAAACACTCAGTCGGCGAAGTTCCAGAAATTCCTGCCAATACCGCGGCGGCTCTAAAGCCTGTCTCGTTAAACAGACCGCTTGTTGCCGCCAACGATATTGAGCAAGTTATTTCCGTTTTGAATTCTTTGAACCTGCTTCGCCTTTTTTAACCTTTGTAGGTTTCTTTTCGACTTTCTTTACAGTAGTCTTTTTGGCTACTGTTTTTTTTACTTCAGCCTTTTTGACTACAGCTTTCTTTGCAACTTGTTTCTTTGGCGTAGCTTTTGCTGTTGCAGTTTTCTTTGTCGCCACAACTTTTTTTGCAGCTGCCTTTGGTTCCGGGGCTTTCTTTGTGGAAGTCTTTTTTACCGCAGGTTTTTCCATTTTAACAAGCGCAGGTTTTCCTTCTGCTGTTGCACGTTTTTCTTCCTTGTGCTCGATGTCAATCTGCTTTGTTGCAGCGGTGTTTTTTACAAAAGAAGTAGTCTTTAACGGCTTAACGGCGTCAGTAAATTTCTGACATTGATATTCAGCCTTGTCTTTTGCTGCTACAAGCGTACGGTACAAACGGCAAATCTGCTCGCGTAATATGCGCGGACAGTACATGATGCCGCCGGCAAATCCGTACCAGAGCGTTGCATCGATTTTTTCTTTGTTGAACCAACGGATTCCGTTGAATTCATTTGTGCCCGCAAGCATTGGTGAATATTTGCTGTCTACAAGCAGTTTTGCAATTTCATAAGTTGACTTGAGCTGCCCTGTCGTGCCAAAGTTAAAGTCGTGGATGTGCATGAGCAGGAATACTGTTTTAAAGGTATTTCTCATGTTGGCATAATGGAATCCTGCGGCCTCAAGAATTTCTGTGAACTTGCGGTCGTATCCCCACTTAAGACAGTTTTTGCTTCCTGCAGAAGATACCATTCCAAACGCAGCAAGAATTTCTGGCGCGCACTCATTGGCAATGAGTCCTTCATAGAGCAGATTGTCAAAGGTCATTTTAAATGCAGGGCGAGACTTTTCATACTGCAACGATGTATTCTCAATGACAGTCTTTGTTGCGCCCTGTGCGGAAAGGGCGGAAGTTGAAAGATATTCAAGCTCCTTGCAGAACAGCGAGAAACGTTCTTCCGGTGTTGCGCTTGTTGCCTTCTTGTCCATTCGTTCAGACTTCTGTGTCTTTCTTATTGCGCTTTCATTTTTCTTTTCTGACTCGGCAAAGTCATCATTTTGAACAACGGCATTCTCTTTGTCAGCTTCTTTTGCAGCAAATTGACCTTCAATGGTGTAATACGAGATGGCGGCCTGTTCAATTGTCTTGAAGAACTCCTTAAGGTTTGGCATCTGGAGCTTGTTTGCCTTGAGAATTGGCTGAGGTGTGAATAATATTTTAATCTGCTCAAAGAAAGCTGGAGTTGCATACTTTGTAAGTGCTGCGTACAAATCCTTGTATTCATATTCCTGCCACGCAACGTCAAGATCAGGAACGCCGCGACCGTTTAGAAGTTCACAGAGCTTACTGTATTTTCCATCTGAATCATCACTGACTTGCTGAATGTCAAGGTATACTTGGTATTCAAAGCCATTCAGTGCGACAAACATACCGTTTGCAATAATGTCATCGCTGTAGCGTACGAACCACAAGCCTGATGTATGTTCTCGGAAGATACAGAAGTGATTGTGTCCAGGCGTAAGACCTAATCCCTGTGCAATCGACTGTGAACACATTTTTACGTCGCCTTCACCGCTGCCGGTTTTTACAGCATATTCACATGACTGTTTAATCCAGCCACTTGCGCGGTCATATTTGTTGTTGTAGAACACGATTGCGCGTTCATTGCCGACGCCGTTTGAGTAAGCGTATATGTTTTCGTTTACGGAGCCGTTGTTCCATACATCATAGAACAGGAAGTTCTCAATCTGTGCAAAAAGATAGCGCTTCTTGAGCAACGGGAATATGTCATGCCAGTGACGGTCAAGCAACTGCTGGTCAGGTTTTTCATCGCGGTATGCACGGGTATATTCCATGCCGTACTTTTCTTCAAAGCCTTCAAGCTGTCCGTGGCCAAACATTGGCAGTCCCGGCATAGTCGCCATGAGTGTGCAGCAGCCAAAGTATTTGTCTCCTTTGCCAAACTGTGCAACGGCGGTCTCTTCGTCAGGGTTGTTCATGAAATTCACAAAGCGCTTTAAAATCTGCGGGTCAAATTTAATGGTGTTCTTGACGGTGTCGCGGTATTTCTGATTTTCTTCCTTCTTAAGCATGTTCATGAACGCACTGTTGTATACGCGGTGCATTCCAAGTGTACGGGTGAAGTAACCTTCCATCATCCAGAATGCTTCTGCAAGCAGCAGCGTGTCCGGCATTTCTGCAGCGCAGCGGTCAACTACTTCGCGCCAGAATTCATTTGGTATACGTTTCTCAAATTCTTCAGTAGGAAGTGCGTACTGGCTGCGTGTTGCAATGTCTCCTCCGTGACCAGGCTCCGGGTACCACAGACGGCGAATGTGTTTCTTTGCCAGAACCATTGCTGCGTCAAAGCGGATGATTGGGAAGTTGCGCGCCACATGTAGAATTTTCTGCATGACAGCTTCACGTGCTGCCGGGTTTAGGAAGTCTATTTGGGCAGTGTCGTTCCACGGCATACCTGTTCCATCGTTTCCGTGATAGATATATGTTACGTCTCCCGTGTGATTGTCCACGCGTTTAAAGCAGACGGCGCAGTCACTTTTGCTGTAGTAGTGGTCTTCAAGATAGAGAGACACTCGGCCGTCCTGGCTCAAGTTTTCACCAGTGAATGTATAGTTGGGGAACGGGCAGTCTTTCCTGGTAATAAAATAATCAGGATGTTCATATACCCATTTTCCGTCCATGCCCGTGTGGTTAGGAACCATGTCGCTTGCAAGACGAATGCCGCGCATCCAGCATCTTCTTCGCAGATTGTCGAGCGCTTCCCAACCGCCAAGGTTTGCAGCAATATCGTAGTCAAAGAGGCTGTATGCAGAAGCAGCTGCCTCTGGATTGCCGCAGAGCTGTTTGACGCGCTTGCTTGCATAACTGCGTTCCCACAAGCCGATGAGCCACAAGCCGGTAAAACCTTCATCACGGAGCGTATCAAGTTCTTCGTCAGGAATTTGATCAAGCCTGGTGATTGAGCGGTTGTATTTTTTTGACAGCTGATAGAGCCAGACAAGCACTGTCTTTGCCATAAGAACAACTTTAGGCATCCAGTCGCGGTCAGGACTGAAGCGTTCATATTCCTTCATAAGATTGTCGTATGAATATGGAGACATGCTTGCATCGCCACCGTTTGTTGGATGCCATGCAGCTTTTTCTTCCTCGCTCAGTGTGTCGATGCCTTCAAGCAGTCGTTTGAGCCAGTCACCGAGCAATGTGCCCCAGTGCAGGCGTATGTAGTCAAGCTGCCCTTTGAGAGAAGTTGGCGCGGCAACAACCGGTTCTTTGAGCATGGTGATGAGGTCATTGTTGAATGTGCCGAACACAGGCTGTGTCTTAAAGAAGGCCTTTATTTGATTCCATGTCTTGATGTAGTTTGCATTGAGAGAAAGTTTCTGGTCGTCAAACAAAACAAGGAACGGATGGAACGCAGGATTTTCGTTTGCAAGGTGAAGCAGAATCATTTCCTCAAGAACTTGCTCACGGTTGCTGCGCTGTTTACCTGTTCCCACATCAAGACAAGATTGGAAGAGATAGTCTTCATTTGTAAGTTTTTTCTGATACACTGCCACCGGTGGAAATTCAGACATGAATTGAAGTAGCAAAGTGTTCATTTCTTCTTTGCCAAAGGAATCGTCAAGGTCTGCAAGAAGATTTGTAAAAGAAAGAGGCGCTTTGTTTCTGCGGAACAACATGCAGACGTAATGGAATATTTCATCGATGAGTCCCATTGCGTTAAGACTTCCTGCGGAAATGCGTCTTTCAGGCTCGCCTTTGTTGTCAAAATAGGCGTTGAGCTTTATTTGAAATGACTGCACTGCCTTTAGGTTTGCAAAAATGACATTTCCACTTGAGGAATAAAGAGTCTGGTCAAATTTGCATTCATCGCGTACTGCACGGCTCACATGGAATTCGTTGTAAGATATTTTCATTGGTTGCTCCCGGCGCTTTTGCTGCCATCATGTATTTGTACAATTTTTTGTATACCAGTTAAAAGAGATTCATTTAGTGCAAGTGTTTCGACTGGTACCGGAATGCGGTATGTCCAGTTGAATGTATTGCAGGAACCCGGCACATTGATGCGCTCGTCATCTTTGTTTTCCAAGTAGTATGATTTTTCAAGATAAAGATAATCTTGTAGCGGATTGACATACCATGCACTTGCGGCGATTGCAGCGCTACGAAGACAGAATGATGCTGTTTCTGGAGAAAAGGCATCATCTGCTTTTACTGGAGCAGTGTTGTCAAAAAGTGGATTTTCATCTTTGCTGTCCCAGAGGCGTATGTATGAAGCAACGCTTTCTTTTTCTGAATCCCACCATTGTCTGAGCGTCGGACTGTCGTGCACGGATGTTGTTGCAACGCTTATTTCCGGATATTGTTCAAACGGAATATATGGTTTGCCATCTTTATTCCATTCGCGGCACCAACGTATGACGCGCAGACTGAGTATGTTGAGTTTCTTGAGCACTTCTGGAACACAAGGTGGCACTGCACCAAGGTCTTCCGCACAGGCAGTCATGTCTCCTGCGGAAGTAATTGCGGAAAGAATTGTTGTTGCCTGCTTCTTCCACAAGTCGCTTTCCTGATCTTCATTCATTTTGAAGAGGGAAGAAAGTCTTCCTCTTTCATCATCAGTAAGGGAAGTCCATGATGTTGATTCATAAAATTTCCAAACGCGGATGAAATGGTTTTCTGAAATTTCGAGAAGCGTGCGATCGCGCCATTTTTTTGCAAGCGCTGCTTTGACGGCATCGTCCTTTTGCTTGTCGTTAGGAAATAGTGGCGCAGTATAGATTTGTTTGTCTGCGGTGATTTCTTTTTTAAACAGCCACAGCTCTTCGTTGCCAATTCTATCGCAGATGAGTGACAACGCACGACACGATTCATCATGATTCCAAGTAATGTCTTCTACGAGTTTTGTAGGAATGTGCGGCTGGGAAAGCCAGCGGATTCTGGAATCATCAAACCCGCGGTCATTTAAATCTTTGCGGGAAAAAGTGTTGAACGGTTCAGTGTGTCCAAGGCACGCCGTTGAATCATTTTTGTTTACAGCCCAGATTCTAAAGAAGCCAAGCACATGGTCAATTCTGAATGCGGAATAATATTGAGCGGCACTCGCAATGCGGTCTTTCCACCAGCTGTAATTATCTGCAGCAAGACGGTCCCAGTTGTACGTAGGAAATCCCCAGTTCTGGCCGACAGGATTTTCGGCGTCTGGCGGAGAACCTGCCCGTAAATCCTGATTGAAGAATTCCGGCCATGCCCAAGTATCTGCACTGTCTTCATTCATCAAAATAGGAATATCACCTTTGAGAATGATGCCTAGCTTCTTGATATATGATGCTGCAGAACCAAATTGTTCTGCGGCGCGCATCTGACACCACACAAAGAACAAATGGCTTGAGCGGAGCGCGCGATTGTTCCAGCGCAACGTTATTTGGCTGCGTGAAAGATGTTGTAAATTTTCCGGCCATTCTTTCCAGGACGCCTGCATTGCCGAGTCTTTGAGATTTTTATAAACCGCATATGGAATGACCCAGCTGTTTTCTTTGACAAATTTATCTGTCTCTTTTATCAGTCTCTGGGAAAAGGATTCCTCATTTACCGCAGTGACGACCTGCATTTTTGCGTGAGCGTCTGCCGCGGCCTTTTTCTGCACAGGAGCCGACTGTTTTTCTATCCATGCGTAAAGCAGATGGAGAATGCGTATTTTTTCATTGAGAATTTTATCATAGTCAAAGCGCGGATGATATTTTTGTTCTTTTTGGTAAGTTCTGTATGCGCCGGCAAAAGTCTTGTCACTTTTGTATGCTGCATCAAATTCCGGAAGCGCCTCTATGTCTATATAGAGCGGATGAAGCGCAAACGCAGAAAGTCCGCTATACGGTGAAGATTGTGTTCCGGTATCGTTTACCGGCAACAGTTGGATAATTGAGAGTCCTGCTTTTTTGCAGAAATCAGCAAAAGGTTTCAGCGCAGTAAATACGCCGACAGAAGGGCAGTCCTTTGTATAAAGGGCTGCGAGTGGAATAACAACGCCAGTTTTTCTTTCCATAGTGGAAAAAAGTATACCATATATTGTTCCATTTGTGTTAAAAAAATATGTTTGTAAAGCTATATTTCAGCTTTGTTTAAGGAATACTTTGCGTTGCAGGCAGAAATATGCATTCAAGCAAGAAAACCTGAGTTCCAGTGCCAGATTGGTTTGGCGAGCTTGTTGCTGAACGGCTGCGTGCGGTTAAAATCTGGCAGCCAGTCGGTGTCATCGCTCAAATCTTGGTAGAAAAGGTATTCAAAGTCATATGCGTCGATTAGTTTTCTAAGTTCAACGTCTTCGTCCTTGTTGACTAGTCTGTTTTGGAAGGAACAGAGCGATTTTTCACGGTGTGACAGTTCTGCTGCGGTGCCTTTGAATGGAACGGGTGTATATTGTGACATCAAAGAAATGCATGACTTTGAGTCAGCGTGTTTCTTGAGCCAGTCAAGGGTGAGTATGGTGTCTTCCATTCTTCCGGGAAGGAAAAGGTGTCTGATTATAGTGCCTTTCATCATCTTTTCTTTGGTGACGCCATTTTTCTCTTTTTTCACAATTTGTACGGGGGTGTTTTCAAGCATCCAGCGAATGGCGCGTTTTGCGACTGACGGATAGTCTTCTGCGGCAAACAGTTCCTTGCTCATGAGCGGATTGAGCGTCTTAAGGTCGGGAAGCCAGATGTCAACAACGTCTTTGAGCAGTTCGAGCATTTCCACAGATTCGTACGCGCTTGAATTCCACGCAACGGGAATGGAAAGGCCTGCGTTTTTTGCTTCGCTCAGAAAGTGTGCAATGGCGGGGATGTGGTGGCTTCCGGTTACCAAATTGATGTTTTCCGCCCCGATTTGCTGCAGGGTGAGGCACATTTTGGTGAAGGTTGCGCTGTCTATGGTGGCGCCCATGCCTTGCTGGCTTATCTGGTAGTTCTGGCAGAAGGCGCATCGAAGGGTGCAGCCGGTGAAAAATATGGTGCCGCTTCCGCCGTGCACGGTGACAAGCGGTTCTTCGCCAAAGTGCAGGCAGGCAACGGCGGCACGGAGTTTGTCAGTTTCGCCACAAAAGCCCGTTTGCTTGTCTTTAGCAGTTCCTGCGCGGTTTGCTCCGCAAGAACGCGGGCATTGTCTGCATGAAAGGTATAATTCTGAACAGTCGCTCATTTGAGTGCCTGTTTGTCTACAAAAATCGTCATGAGCTGGTTAAGAACGTCGAGTGGCAGGTCTTCAGCCTCATAATTCACCAGGTCGCAGAGTTGCTTTAAGTCGTCATCTGTAAGGCACGCGCAACCGTCAGCTTCTCCATCGAGCAAAGACTGAAAAGCCGCAATCTTGTCTATGGCAGCATCGCTCGGTTCACGGGACAAATCGCTGCTTGAAAGTACATATGTCTGCATCCAGTAGTCTGCAAAAGACGCGCCCAATTCTCCGAGTTCCTTGTTGTTTCTTGAAAAAAGGTCGCATATTCCTTTGCACACGCGTTCCCCGCTGTAGTTGCCGCCGTTGTCAGCGCGGTCGTGCTTTTTAATTTTATCTATGTCGGCCAAGAATTTCTGTATGTTGTCCATGTTGCCAATCTCCTTTGGGCAGAAGTATGTGGAATAAACAAAATAATAGTATAAAACTTTGCATAAAAACGCAATGAAAATTCGATAATTTAGTCTTTTTTTCCTTGACAAATTTCCCGTGTAAACATACACTAGGCATATGGACTTAAGAACTGTATTAACACCTGACACTGTGAACCTTCATCTCAAAGGAACTACTAAAGAAGAGATCATCGACGAGATGCTTGAGATTCTCATCAAGGCCGGCAAAGTAACTGACAAAGCCGCTGCGAGAGAATGTGTTTTAGACCGCGAGCGCAAAATGTCTACCGGTATGAAACATGGTATCGCAATTCCGCATGGAAAAACTGATACCGTATCAGACTTAGTTGCCTGCATCGGTATTTCCGATAAACCGGTTGATTTTGACAGCCTCGATCAGGAGCCGTGCCGTATTTTCATTATGACACTTTCTCCGGTAAACAAAACTGGCCCGCATCTGCAGTTCCTTGCAGAAGTAAGCCTTCTGTTCAAATCAGCTGACAAACGCGCTCAGATTCTTAATACTCAGGATAAAGCTGAAGTAATTAAGATTTTGACCGAGTAGTACGCACAGCGTATTCAAGTGGAAAAGCTCCTTGCACATTGCGGGGGCTTTTTTTTATGTCCGGAAACATTCCCAAAAGCATTCTTATTCAGTATACTGTGCGTCATGAAACTAGACGCTCTTTTTAAATCAAAAGACAATAGACTTTACACACTTGACGGCGCGGAAGTGACTGTTGTAGGCTGCCCTGTTCTTGCCGCTGAGAAATGCGCTTCAGGTACTGTTCCTGCGGATTCTTGCTGCGGGGCGGAAAGTTTGTGCGCGGTTGAGCTTCCGTGGACGCTTGTTGGTACTGAAGAAGGCGGTTACAATGAAGAATTTCTTGCTGGTCTGCGTGACTGGCTCAAGGCACTTGAAGCAGAAAAACGATTTGCCTTCATTGTTCCTGTGTCACAAGGCGTGCTTGGCGATGCAGACGGCGTTAGTTTTACGGCGAGCATGAAACATTGCGCCCGTCGGGTGAAGGATTGTATTTCTGTAGCAGGTTTTGCTGTGCCGGAAGGTGTTGATTCTGAATCGTTTAGAGCGGCGCTTCGTGAAAAGCATGAACAGTATGTTTATTTTTCGCGCGATGAAAAAATACTTGCTGACGGTGAAGTGGTGCGGTTTTAAAGCGAATTTTTGCCAAAAACAGATATTTTTTGAGTAAAAAACGGTATTGTCTGCGAAAAACAGCATACTTTTCAATCAAATTCACAAATTCCGCAAAGTTTCTCTTGCATTAAATTATTTTTTATGGCACACTTTTGTCAGTTCATAAAGACCGGGCTTTATTTTGCAGATTTTTTTGCAAGGCCTAAACCAATTATTGGGAGATTTTGATGGAAAACGAAAATAATGATTTTCTGAAACTGTTCTGGGGAACAATGTCCTTCTGCCTCGTTTTTATTTGCGTTTGTGTGGCAGTGTTTGTTTTTCTTCCTTCGGATGGAGGCAAGACGGTAGTTCCTGTGCCTAAGACTGTTTCACAAGAAGGCGATGACCAGAGTTCTACCGATGATCTTTTTTCCGACGCTGTTTTGAATACCAAAGTGAGCAAACTTCAGAAAAAGAACGATGAAGGACTTGTGCTGTATCGCCAGACTCAGAGCCGCGCTGCTGTAGAGTGGTTTTATACGCACGTGACTAATGACCGTGAAATTGCGCTTGCCATTCTTGATGAAGCTGAAAAAAACAATATTCCGCTTTCGCTTGCATTTGCGCTCGCACATACAGAAAGCCGCTATGACACTTCGGCTTTTCACCGCAACGACAATAATTCTATTGACCGGGGATTGTTCCAGTTGAACAATCAGTCTTTCCCTAATCTTACGGAATCTGAATTCTACGATGCGAAGACTTCTGCAAAATACGGTCTGTCGCATCTGCGCTTTTGTTTGAAGAGCGCAGGAAACGAAATTGCCGCGCTTGCAATGTATAATGCAGGAACAAATAAAGTTCGTAACAACAATACTCCCCAGCGTACGCTTAATTATATTTCTCAGATTGAAAATTACCGTAGCACGCTTGAAGATAACTTTGATGTTGAAGTGTTGTCGTTCTATGAAATTGATGACGGCGAAAAGCTGCTTGCCCTGAAGTTCTAAAGTTCTAAAGCGCATAAAAAAATGCCTGAAGCAGGAGATTAGCTTCAGGCATTTTTATTTTTTAATCAATATTTTCTAATAAATCGACTCTCATCCGAAAATCGGACGGACGTTGATTACACTTTCAATTTTTGCAAGATTTGCAATTGTTGCATCGTCAACTTTGCCGTCAACGTCGATGAGGTTGTATGCCAGATCGTTGCGGTTCTGGTTAATCATGCCACTGATGTTGAACTTTGCATCGCCAAGCACTGAAGTGAATTTTGACACCACGCCGGCGACGTTTTTATTTGCGATGCAGAGACGTGTTCCGCCTGTTGGAATCGGTGTATCCATCTTGCACTTAGGGAAGTTCACGCTGTTCACGATGTTGCCTGCTTCAAGGAAGTCGCGGAGTTCTTTTACTGCCATGACTGCGCAGTTGTCTTCTGCTTCTGGAGTTGAAGCGCCAAGGTGCGGCATGCAGATTACTTTGTCGTTATTAAGCAGTTCTTCTGCAGCAAAGTCGGTGACCATTGCGGCTACTTTTCCTGTCTTGATTGCTGCGAGTACGTCTTCGTTGTTCACGAGTCCGCCACGGGCAATGTTGATGATTCTTACGCCGTCTTTCATGTTCTTGATTGTCGTTGCGTTAATCATTCCTTTGGTGTCTGGTGTTTCAGGAACGTGCACGGTGATGTAGTCTGCCTTTGCGTAGAGCATGTCGAGTGTTTCAGCGTGCTTTACTTCGCGGTTGAGGCTCCATGCTGCATCGATTGAGAGGAACGGATCGTAGCCGATGACGTTCATGCCAAGCTCGATTGCGGTGTTTGCAACCATGGCGCCGATTGCACCAAGTCCGATGACACCGAGTGTCTTTCCCTTTACTTCCTGACCGATGTAGTTCTTCTTGCCTTTTTCAGCAAGCTCTGCAATTTCTGCACCTTTGCCGGCAAGTGTGTTGACCCATTTGTTTGCGGCAATTACCGGGCGGCTAGAGAGGAAGAGTGCGAGCGTAACAAGCTCTTTGACTGCGTTTGCATTTGCTCCCGGTGTGTTGAATACGACAACGCCTTTGGCAGCGAGGTCTTTAACCGGAATATTATTAACGCCAGCACCAGCGCGTGCGATTGCCTTTACGGTCGGGTCGAGCGTCATGGTGAGCATGTCGTGTGAGCGCACGAGAATTGCATCCGGCTTTACGATTTCGCTTGCAATTTCATAATCGTCGCGCGGGAAGTTGTCGAGTCCCACGTTAGAAATTCTATCCAATGTCTGAATCTTATACATACATAACTCCTCTGTTTTATACGATAGCAATAATAGAGTAAGACTGTTTGAAAACATCTTGCGCTCTCGGTGGCGCCCGTCCCAGGGGACCTGCACGGTGCGCAGTAGCGCAAGTGCACCCTGTGCCGGTCGTCGCCTACGCTCCAGGTGTTTTCAAACGATTCTGTTTACAAAATGATTGTGTTTGCCAACCATCTGCAATCGGCCGAACTTCTCTTTGGAAAGAAATGTCCGCCCTTCTTTTCTAATGTTTATGCGTTGTCTTTGGCGAACTTATCCATGTATTTGATAAGTTTTTCCACGCCTTCGATTGGCATTGCGTTGTAAATAGATGCGCGCATGCCGCCAACAAGACGGTGTCCTGCGAGATTCACGAGTCCTTCAGCTGCGGCACCCTTTACGAACTTGTCGTTGATTTCCTTAGCCTTCGCTTCATCAGTCTCTTTGGTAAGGAACGGAATGTTCATGATTGAGCGGCTTCCCTTTGCTGCAGTTGCATGATAGTACTTGCTGTTGTCGAGATAGTCGTAGAACATTTTTGCCTTTGCATAGTTGCGCTTCTTCATTCCTTCAGCGCCGCCGTTCTCTTCAATCCACTTCATCACTTTGCCGAGCACGTAGATGGTGTAGCAAGGCGGTGTGTTGTACATTGAATCTTCGTCAGCATGTGTCTTGTAGGTGAGCATTGTCGGTGTTCCTGCACGTGGAGTCTCAGTGATGAGATCTTCGCGGATGATGACCAGTGTGACACCTGCAGGAGCAAGGTTCTTCTGTGCGCCAGCGAAGAGCACGCCGAATTTAGAAACGTCGAGCGGTTCAGAAAGAATGCATGAAGAAATATCTGCAACGAGCGGAATCTTTCCCGTGTCTGGAATGTACTCGTAGTGAGTTCCCATGATGGTGTTGTTGAAGCAGATGTACACGTAGTCGTAGTCGCCTTCAACTTTCTTCACTTCAGGAATGTAAGAGAAATTCTTGTCTTCGCTTGAAGCAAGTTCCGTCACCTGAATGCCAAGATGCTTTGCTTCTGCTTCAGCTTTCTTTGCCCAGACGCCTGTCTTGATGTAGGCCGCTTTGCCGGTGTGAATGGCGAGATTGAGCGGAACCATGGCGAACTGCGTTGAACCGCCGCCCTGGAGGAACAGAATCTTATAGTTTGCAGGAACGTTCATGAGCTTACGAACACGGGCTTCTGCATCTTCAATGATAGGTTTGTATGCGGAAGAGCGGTGACTCATTTCCATGACGGACTGGCCTGTGCCGTTGTAATCCATCATCTCTGCGGCGCATTCTTTCAATACTTCTTCCGGAAGGCAAGAAGGTCCAGCTGAAAAATTGTACACTCTGCTCATACTTGTACCTCTTTGTACATGACATTTATATTTTAGCAGGACAAAAGTTCTGCTAACAAATTAAAAAAGACTGCGCTCTCGGCGGCGTCCCTGCTCGGGACCTGCGCGGTTGACAGTAGTCAAAGCGCACCCGAGCAGTGCCGTCGCCTACGCTCCGTCTTTTTTAATCACATTCCAATTGCTACATAAAAGACCGGTATGTAAAGATCGCCTACGCTCCGGCCTTTTAAATTAAATTCCAGTTGCAGTAAAAAAAACATATGCAAAGGGTTAGCTTCGCTCCGTCTTTTTTTTAATCACAATCCAACTTTTGCGGAACGGACGGAAAGTGTTTCTAGTGCGGTAAGCAGCGAAACATTTTCTACAGCCGTTGTGGCGGGAACGGTGAGCACACATGACGTGTAGTTCACAATTCCCTTTATGCCGCAGGAAGAAAGACGAGTCGCAGTGGACTGAGCTTCTTCCGGCGGAACTGAAAGGATGGCGTACGTGATGTGTTCACTTCTAATCACGCTCTCCAGCATAGTCGTTGGATGCAGCGGGAAAACTGAACGCAGAACTTCAGTACGGTTGACGTTTGAATCAAAACCCGCTACCAGTTGGAACGGTGATGATTCAAGTTCCGTAATTTCAAGCAATGCCTGTCCCAGTCTGCCAAGACCCACAATGCAGCATTTCTGTTGCTCTTGTGAAATGTTCAGTGCTTTGATCAGTGCCTCGCGAAGTTCAGCGACCTTGTAGCCGTTGCTCGCACCGCAGTGGACAGCAAGCAGTGAAATGTCCCGACGTGCCACCGCAGCCGACCAACCCGTGAGCGTTTCAATCTCTTGGGACGTGATTGTCTTTTTGCTGTAGCCCGAAAGCAGCCGCTCCAGAAGAACGAGCCGCCTTTTTGACGGACCGGGGATTGCTTTCATGACGCACTTCCTGGTGTTGTGCCTGATGCGGTCAGCCGCAATGCCGTGCAGCCGGTCAGCAAGCATAAAGGTTTGCTGTGAAAAATATCACGCAATTTGGCACAAAACATGGGTCAACTATACTTCGGGGAGCGATTTATGTCAAACTGAAATAGTCGGCATAGAAGGGCAAAAGAGGGTGATTTTGGGGAATTTGACAATATTTCTGAGTGAAAATGATTTTATTGTGAAAATAATCACAATAAATGTGTGTTCTGGTGCTGTACGTGGGGGCTGTATGGTTCGCTATATCAAAAACAACATCAGTTTCACCCGCCATTACGTTAATCGACAAGGCTTGAAAGCGAGCGCATGATTAAATCAATGTCCTTGTTTTCAAGCTCCTTAATAATATGAAGATATGTTTTCTGCGTTGTGTTTATGCTTGAGTGGCCGAGACGCTGGGCGACACTTGCTACGGAAACGCCGTCAAACAAAAGCAGCGATGCGTGCGTGTGGCGGAGCCCGTGGACTGCAATCACCGGAATACCTGCAGCCGTGCACCGACGCTTGAGCACTCCGTTCACCGTTGAGTTGTAGATTCTCTGCGATTCGTTGACAAAAATTGGTTTGTCCTGCGGCAATTCTTTTATCAATGCAAAAAACTGAATCACAATCTGCCAGTCAAGGCGAATCTTGCGCACCGATGAAGCGTTCTTTGTTGGCTGGAATCCGCCCTTGTTCCCTTTGTAATTCCATGTCTTGCTCACCGTGAGAATCTGGTGGGCAAAATCAAAGTCGCCGGGAGTGACCGCAATCGCTTCAGAAAAACGAAGCCCTGTTTTTGCAATGAGCAGAATGAGCCAGTCGATGTTCAGGCCGCCCTGCAGTTTTAATTCAGCAAGCAGTTTCTGCAGTTCATACCGGCTCAAGAATTTTTTCTTTTTCTTTCCGGCCGCTTTTCCTTTGATGATGACCTTGCGCGTTGGGTCGTGCTCAATCAAGCCGTCGTCAACTGCATCAACGATTGCCCCTTTGAGCTGATGGTGGAAGTCCATCGTCGTCTGCCGCTCGTGCACCGCAGCATATTGATTTATGAGCTGCTGGTATGCGATGCGGTCAAGGTTGCGCACTTCAAGATCCGGCATGAGCCGTTTGAGCCAGCTTTCAGTAAGCCGGTATTTTTTTAGTGTTACCTCCCTCACGGAGCCAACTTTGTATATGGTCAGCCATTGCGTGTAGTAATTACAAAACGATACATTGCTTTCAGTTCTATTCATACGTTCTCCTTTGGCGGGTAGAACTGATGGAAATAACTGTTATGATTTCGGAGATGCGGCAAGTAAATAGGTTTCATCGGTTCTATAGTTCACCGATTCATCGCCTTCAATATCGTAGCCGCCGGATAAAATAAAACTTCTGAGCAACTTGTCTGCAAGCGAGTTAATATTCTTTAACTTGATTTCGTGCCCTTCCTGTTTTTCAAAAAAGTCTTTTGCTTTTGCTTTGTCCAAGGAATCACGCAGCTCGTCAAATCGTCCGAACTCATTGATGGTGCTTTCGTTCACACCGGAGGCGATACGCTCGCGGAGTTTGTTTTCATCGACTCCCAGAAGGCGCACCACTTTGCTGATGTTGTCGTCTTTAGATTTCTGCTCGTAGATGACCACATAATCCCTGAACGTTTTTCCGCTCTCAATCTGGACGGCGCCAGACTCAACGTCGTGCAGGAAAATAGTTGCGAACTTCTGCTCTTCCTGATTCAATACGGCAAACGATTTGTGCAGCTCATCAAGTGTATGCTGCAATTCTTCCGGCCCGACATCCTTCTGGCTGAGCATCCGGAGATATTTTTCAAAGCGGCTGTTCATGTAGTTCGTGTCTATTCTGCCGGTGTCTATCTCAATAAGATTGGACTGAATGTCATACGGAAGATCATCGCTTGGACTGTTGTCGCTGCTGCCACCGCCGCCGGAGAAGAGCTCCTTATAACGCTGTGCAAGAATGAGATAGGTCGTTTCATCTACAGACATCGGCACTGTCGTCTCCGGCTTTCCCTGCTCATGGCTGAATGTGTATGCTGCCTTGTTCCAGGTAAACCCCTGAATCTTTGCGGCTTCCATGTGCTCGTTGAATGTTTTATAAAGCGATGCAAACTTTCCGCGCTCCGACTTGTCTGCCGGCAGCTTTGACAAATCAGCGGCCCCTGCGTTTGCAAAGAGTTCCTGTATGTCACTAAAGACGGTGTTCATGTGGTTCAGATTGTATTCCAGTTTTTCTACAAAAAGACCAATCGGCTTGTCACCGGAATAGAGCTTGATTGCTGCATCTACATTTGCCTTCATGGTGTTAGGGTAGCGGTAATAGCGGATTGTTCCAAACGGTTTGTCCGGCCCAAAAAGACGGTTGGTGCGGCTGAACGCTTGAATGATGTTTTCGTAGCGAAGCACTTTGTCCATGTAGAGCGTGTTCACCCATTTTGAATCGAAGCCCGTCAGCATCTGGTCAACAACAATGAGCAAGTCTATCTGCCGCGCATGGTCGCTTGCGATTCGCTGGTACGGTTCCTTGTGGGCAAGGCGTGCAGAAATATCTTTCTTCATCTGTTGAAACGTAGGAATGGTAAAACTCTGACCGTACGCAGCATTATAATCTTCAATCAATTCAACTAGTCCGTCCTCTTTAAAAATCGCACCGCCATTGTTGTCGATTGAAGGATCAAACAGCGCGGTGACTTTTAATTCAGGCGCCATCTGCTTGAAAAGCCGGAAATAATTAATTGCTTCTGGAATAGAAGATGTGGCAAAGATTGCGTGGAATTTATTACTATGCGAAAGTGTAACCCAGTTATTTTTTATGTCCTGCACAACAGCATGTGTATGCGCTTCCGTCTCGTACTGAATTGATTTAACAAAGTCCTCTATTCCTTTTACATAGCTGCCGTCATCAGCAACGTACCCCGCCATGGGCACCTGCGCTGAATCCATGTATTTATAGTAGACCGCAGCCTTCTGTTCATCGTCCACTGCTTCCTGTTCGGTCTTGGCCTTTGCCTTTTCAAGCGCTACTGCTTTGCGGATATCCTTGTCTTGAAAAGTCTGAATCATGTACGGATCAAAACCAAGCACGTTGCCGTCGCGGATACCGTCGGCAATTGAATAGCGGTGCAGCTCGTTGCCAAATACCATGGCTGTGGTGCTGTCCTTCTTTGCGTTCTCTTCCTGAATCGGTGTCCCCGTAAAACCAAAGAACATTGCTTCGGGGAACGTCCGCTTTATTACAAGCAGCATATCGCCGAATGTGTCGCGGTGACATTCATCAACAATAAACACAATCCGTTTTTTCTGCATAAGTTCAATGTCGTGCGCGTGACTTACTCCGGCTTCTGAGTCGATGTTGCTCATTTTCTGAATTGAAGTGACAATCAGTGTGTTTGCCGGGTCGTTGCTTTTTAATTTTGTAATCAGCGTTGCGGTATCTTCGGTTGCCTGAACGTCATCAGTTTCGTCCGCAAAGTTGCGGTATTCCTTGAGCGACTGCGTGCCCAGTTCTATGCGGTCCATAAGGAATACAACTTTGTCTGCGTCTTTTGAATTTGCAATGAGCTGCGCAGACTTGAATGAAGTCATCGTCTTGCCGGAACCGGTCGTGTGCCATATATAGCCGCCCAGCCGGTCGCGTCCGTTCCAGTCTGTCTTTGAAACACGGTCGCTGATGGCGTTTGCCGCATAATACTGATAGCTCCGCATGACTTTAAGAATACCGTCGCCGTCGTCTGCAACGGTGTAGAAGCCAATCATCTGATGAGCCATAGGAATTGAAAGCAGCTTGTCTGCAATCTGCTTCCAGTCATTTACCGGTTCATTATTAAAATCTGCCCAGTGAAAATAAAAATCCTTGTTGAATTTTCCTTCCGGCCCTGGGTTTGCAAAATAAACCGCTTCTTCAGGATTCATCGCCACAAAAATCTGCACTAAAGAAAAAAGCCCCGTGAATACCCCTTCGTGCGCATATTTTTCAATCTGATTCGTTGCCTGCGAAACAGGAATGCCCGACTTCTTGAGTTCAACATGAATGACCGGCATACCGTTTATTAAAAGCATAAAGTCGCCGCGCCGCGAAGGAAGCACCGATTTACGCGCATTGAATACCGGCTGTTCCGCAATCTGATAACGGCTCTGCCCAGCGGCAATCTCCTTGCGGTCATATATTTTGAGCGACACCTCTTTGCCAAAGTGGAGCTTGTCATCAGGATTGTCGCGCTTAATGCTCGCCGTCTTGCCATTAATAAAACCATTGAGCTTGAGCGGAGAACGAAGTGTTTTGATTTGTCCCAGGAGCTGCTGCATTTCTCCATCAGTAAGCGGATAGTCATTGAGCCGGTCAATTCCCCGGTTGTTTTCAAAAAGAATCGCCGCCCAGTTCTTAAGCAGATCTTCTTCCGTAGGATATTTGATAATCTCTGGCGACCAGCCTTTGTGTGTAAGCGATTCAATTAAATCTTTTTCAAACGCAAGTTCATCACTGTAAGCCATTTTCTCTTTCCTTTAATTATATAAACATTTTTGACAGCAGAGCTTTCTTTAGTTTTGTCAGCTTTTCAACCTCACGCTGATGAAGGGTGATAGCGGAGTCGAGCGTGCGGAAAAAAGTGCCGATGCGCTGCTGCTCTTCTAATGTAATAGGTTTTCTAATTTCGTATTCAGATAGTAATTGTTTATTCAATCCTCCGCGTGTACCGTCTCCTGATGAAGCCATTCTCAAATCATTATATTTTCCATCAAGATTTGAAAACAGAAAAAGATAATCTAAGCCTTTGTTTACTTCTATTCCAGCTATGGACTGATTTGTTGTAAGGGGAATTTCATTGACAGCAACGGTTCCGCGAGTCTTTCCCTGTCCAGCAAGAGCAATTAAAACTGATTTCTCTGAAATCCATGTTGCGCTTGAATGTTCCAATCCGTGTTTTGAAATTTTATCATCCGTACTAAAAATATGCTTTTTGTTAACCTCTCCGGAGGAAAGCCAAGGTATTTCTTTAGGATTCCAATAATCAGTTACAGTGGTACTAGGTGTTCCACCTGTCTTTATTTCTGCCAATTCCCCCAACTTACGCTGTTCCCAATCGTCAGTAAAACCGGCAAATCTGACCTCCGGTTTACTTTTTCCATTTTTCGGGAACATTTTTTGAAGCATTGATTTTTTTACTTTTATTAAGGCATCACACTTACGCTGATGAAGGGTGATAGCGGAGTCGAGCGTGCGGAAAAAAGTGCCGATGCGCTGCTGCTCTTCTAATGTAATAGGTTTTCTAATTTCGTATTCAGATAGTAATTGTTTATTCAATCCTCCGCGTGTACCGTCTCCTGATGAAGCCATTCTCAAATCATTATATTTTCCATCAAGATTTGAAAACAGAAAAAGATAATCTAAGCCTTTGTTTACTTCTATTCCAGCTATGGACTGATTTGTTGTAAGGGGAATTTCATTGACAGCAACGGTTCCGCGAGTCTTTCCCTGTCCAGCAAGAGCAATTAAAACTGATTTCTCTGAAATCCATGTTGCGCTTGAATGTTCCAATCCGTGTTTTGAAATTTTATCATCCGTACTAAAAATATGCTTTTTGTTAACCTCTCCGGAGGAAAGCCAAGGTATTTCTTTAGGATTCCAATAATCAGTTACAGTGGTACTAGGTGTTCCACCTGTCTTTATTTCTGCCAATTCCCCCAACTTACGCTGTTCCCAGTCATCAGTGAAACCGGCAAATCTAAGCTCTGGTTTTGTATTTTTCATCAGTCTGCCTCTTTATCATTCTTTATAGGAAGCAAATTTTTTAACTCATACTTAGTTATAGCTATGGGTTCCTTAGTCTTTTCTACCGTCCACTGAGCTACAAGGTCGTTTTTTTCCTTGCAGATTAAAAGTCCAATTGTATCATTGTCTTCCGGTTGTTTTATCAGGTGATTAACGGCATTGCAGTAAAAATTAAGTTTGCTCACAAATTCAGGCTCAAATTTAATAATCTTCAGTTCTACAACAATGTAGCAATGCAATTTTGTATGATAAAAAAGCTGATCACAGAAGTATTCATCACCGTTTACTTCAATCCGTACTTGTCGGCCGACAAATGCAAATCCCTTTCCAAGTTCAACAAGGTACTTGTAAATATTCTGCTCAAGGGCATTTTGCAATTCAAGTTCTTTGTAATTTTCTCTAATTGACAGAAAATCAAAATTATACGGGTCTTTTACGATTTCTTTAGCCAAATCACTTTGAACAGCCGGAAGCGTATTGTCAAAATTGTTTATAGCTTTACCGTAAGACTCAAACAGTTTTGTATCAATCATGTTCAAGAGGACTGCACGGCTCCAACCGTTTTCTACTGTCTTCTGAATATAAAAAGCTGCTTTTTCGGGTGAATCATGCAGCTTGTCGATTATTAGTTTCTGATGTCCCCACGGTACAAAGAACAAATCTTCCCCAAGCTGGGGAAATATTGGTAATGTTGAATCATAAAGATTAAAAAATCTTTCCATATATCTAAGATTAGCAGGAGAAAAGCTTTCTACATCAGGCATCTGTTTTTTTAAGTCTTTACTTACTTTCTCATAGAATTTTGAACCGTATTTGTTTTGATGCTGTCTCGTATTTATATCTTTGCCTAATGAGAAATAAAAACGCAGCATTTCATCATTTACTTTGACGGCGGCTTTTAATTGGGCAGATTTAAACCTTTTTGAAACCTCTGCAATCCAGTTTATATAGCTTTTTTCTGTCAATTCAGATTGAGTCATCGGCTGCGCCTCCTTTGTCCTTAACAATCCATGTGCCGCTCTTTGTAGAGCCGGTGTGCTCGACAAGAACTTTATCCGAACTTTTTCGTTTTTGTTCCGAACTTTTTACAATTTCTTCCGAACTTTCTGGCTTTTCTTCCGAACTTTTTTCGACCTGTTTACGGTAATTGCAGACGGTAAAGATGTCGTTGTCGGCGCTAAAGCCCAATATCTTAGCAGTCTTTTCCATCGTTTTTTTCCTCATCCCTGAATCAGTTGTTTGAATTCTTTAAGGCCCTGCATGTCGTATTCGCTGCCGGTAAGGTTGTCAATCAAATCGGAAAGTTCTTTTGACGTGCTTGCAATTTCTGCTTCAACAGAAGAGAAGGTGTCTTTGTATTTTTCAGACAGTGCTTTAATTTTGTCGCATAAAGTTGAGATGATTGAGTCTGACAATGAAAGAAGTTTTGATTCAAGCGGGTTGATCCATTTTTCTTTGAGAAGCATAGTGACTTGTTCCTTTGAAAGATTTTCAATTGTCTTTTTGGTGAGCGCTGTTAAGTTGTCCTGCATGGTGCTGATTTCTTTTTTCAAATTCTTTTCTTTTGCAAGCAGCTCGTCAACAGAAATTATTTTCGCTTCGTACGAATCTTTGTCGTATACGGTTCCTGTTTTTATGTCTGCGCGGTACTGTTTGGCTGCCTTTACGACTGCTGCATTGACAAATGCGCTTGCATCATCGTTTACCGTGTCGCACGATTTTTCTTCTTCACTTAGTGAATCAAGAATTTCGCTGTAGCCTGACTGCACTTCATCAAGTTCATTCTGCCTGCTTTCCAGTTTTGAAGCTTCATCCTTTAGAATTGTTTTTTGAACAAGCTCAAACGGAATGATGTGTCCCTTACATCCGTCCTGAACTTCCTGGTCAACGCCTTTTACCTTTTTCATTACCATGAGCGGATCAACTTTGCGAACGGCATCTATTCCCTCTGTCTGAATCATTTCAATGTCCGCGGAAGTGACTGCCCATGTGTCATCAAGAATCTGATATGCTTCGTAGCGGTCAACAATAGGAATTTTTTCAAGTCGGGCAAAGATATCATCGGCAATAGCGGTCTCTTCCTGCGCTATGTTCAGCGTCTGACATTTTTTTAAAAGCCTTGCCTGTACTGTTTCATCAAATGTATTGAATGCTTCCGTAAAGTTTTTTGCAAATTTCTGCACGCTCTTGCTTCCGGTTACCGCAGCTGCAATATCGTCTGCGGCAAGATTCGAATACGCGTCGTTGTTCTTGGTGAAAAGCGCTTCCTTCAATCCGGGGAATGCGTGCCAATATTCATTCAGCTCGTTGATTTCTACATTCGGAACACCGCCGAACATAGAAGCATAGATGTCGTAGCTTTCTTCCTTTTCGCTTGAGTCAACGTAGCGCGGAATATTCAGATTGTAATCATTTGCGCGGATTTCTTCACGGCTGACTTTCTTTGAAAACTTTTCAATTGCGGTGCGCGAGGTGAATGTGTCGGTGATACGTTTAATGTCAGAGGAGCGGAGCTTGTTGTTCTTGCCCTCTTTTTCAAAACCTTTTGAAGCGTCAATGATTAATACATCCGTATTTTCCCGCTTCTGCTTAAGCACCATGATGATTGTAGGAATACCGGTTCCAAAGAAAATATTCGCCGGCAGTCCGATGATTGCATCGATGTGATTCTCTTCAATCAGGTTCTTACGGATTGCGCCTTCCTCTCCACCGCGGAAAAGGACGCCATGCGGCAAAACGATTGTCATCACTCCGTCCGGCTTAAGATGATACAGGTCGTGGAGCAGAAATGCGTAATCAGCCTTTGACTTAGGCGCAAGACCGAACCGTGAGTAGCGTGGGTCGGTGTCTTTTCCTTCCGGATTCCACTGCTGCGAATACGGCGGATTTGAAACGACGGCGTCCACATACAGCGGATTGTACGTTTTTTCCGGATCACTTTCGTCAAAGTAAGGCCAGTCCTGTTCAAGTGTGTCACCGTTCCGCGTCACGATGTTTGACGGACGAATCCCTCGCATCACTAGGTTCATGCGGGTAAGGTTGTACGTGTTCTGCTTGAGCTCCTGCGCATAATATTCAATATTGTTTGAACCGCCGATGTGTTTTGCCGCAGTCTTACCAATATTAATAAGAAGGCTTCCTGAACCTGATGTAGGGTCATAGATTTTTATTACTTTTCTGTCACGCAGATTCCATGCAACAATCTCCGACATGAGCAATGAAACTTCGTGCGGCGTATAGAACTCGCCTGCTTTCTTTCCTGCGTTTGCGGCAAAATTGGAAATGAGGTATTCATAAATAAATCCCAGCACGTCATAATCCTGTTTGCCATCCATAGGTATGTCTTTGATAAGCTGAATCAAATCGCTGACTGATTTAGTCTGGCTTGCCGCAGATTCCCCCAGTTTTGAAAGCCCTGTTTCGAGCGTGTCGAATATTTTTTCAAACACCTTTTTGTGAGTCGGACTGATGAGCCGGTTAAACGCAGAAAGAGCATCTCGCACATTCGACACATCAAAATCTTTGCCCATCGTAAGCCATGTGGAAAAAAGATTCTTATAGGAAATAAAGTACCCCTGATTTTTGCGGATGAACTCAAGGTCGCCCGTGTTGTCCTCGTTCAAATCAGACTTCATGTCTTCTTCTTCCCAATCCTCTTTTTTGAGAAAGCGGACTTCCTGGTCAGAAAGGAATTTATAGAAGATAAAGCCAAGAATGTAGTCCTTGTATTCATTTGCCTCAATCTTGGACCGCATCTTGTTTGCTGATTCCCAGATTTTATTTGCCAACTGCTGCTTGTTCATATTATTTCTCCTGTTCGGTAGCTTGTTCGGTAACTTGTTCGGTATGGTGGTTTTCGCGGTAAAAAACAATCCTGATTCCGCTGCTTTCCACCGTCCACCGGGCCTTCTTTTTGATATAGTACGGTGTATTCTGACCGTGCCGTATGGTAACCAGCAGAAGCAGTTTGTCATCAATATTCTGATATGTTATAGAAGGTACAATCTGCGGAGTGATACTCTGAGAAACTGCATCGCAAATACCGTCTACCAGTGAAAACTGTTCCTTCTTGCTGATACCAACAATTGCACATGATGAATTTTTAACGCCAAAGACAATAGTTCCGCCGTCGCCGTTGCAAAAGGCAACAACCGTTTTTAACCATTTGTGATCTTCCGAAGGAGACGTAAGTTTGAATTCAACGCAGTCACTTTCACCTTTTTGTATTTCTTCTTTGGTCATCATGCACTCCGTTATCTATTATACTGTTTTATTGCATTTTTGCTACTCACGCTGATGAAGGGTGATAGCGGAGTCGAGCTTACGGAAAAAAGTGCCGATGCGCTGCTGCTCTACGTGAGGCGGAGTCTTTGTTTCAATTGTATTAATAATTACTTTTGAGAGACTTGGAACACCAGTTGACTCATCTTTACTTTTCCAATCAATATTTTGAAATATGCAGTTTACAAAGTCGAGGTCATAATTTACCACGGGAATACAGTAAAATAACGTATCTACAGTCCAAAACGGAGCTTTTAATATAAAAGGTTTATCAATTGTGCCTTTTCTACCAACTCCAATTGCATCTTGTTTATATGACAAAGCTTTATCAACACTAAGCATATAACCGCCAGTACCGTATACAGGAATATCACCGTCACCAAGATGTTTGTAATCCATCCCACTGCCAATTTCTACAATTTCCCCTAACTTACGCTGTTCCCAATCGTCAGTAAAACTCGAAGAACAGACCGAGGGCTGCGACCTGTTCCCAAGCGTCAGTAAAATCGAAGTACAAAAGCAATGTGTGTGCTTAGTAATAGTTTTTTTATGCTAAAATTTCGATGAGTATTCTATAATTTGTTGTGTATGTTTCAATGGTAAGTAGTTTACACTTAGTTCATTGTCCCAAACACTCCCAGCGGCACAAGAATGCTGATGATGCTGAATATGATGAGCGAGAAGATGATTTCAATCGACAGCACGCTCGACATGAACTTGTTCACCTCAGGGTCGTTCGTGTACATTGGCAGGATGAACGAAGACGGCACCGCGAAGTAGACGAGCAGTGAAACAAGCAGTACTGGTGATGGCGCGGAGATGCGGTAGAGCACAAGAAGCGCGAGTCCCACTACTACGGTGAGTGTTGCAATTCTGAGCAGCGCCGCTTTAAGTCCGGCAACGAGCGTGCTCTTTTCAAACGTAAGGCCTGCTCCAATGCAGATGAGGATGAGCGGAGAAAGCGGTTCGGTGAGGAAGGAGATGCATTTGTTGTACGTACCGGCGAATGCTGAATCAGAAATGATTTTTCCAAGCCCGCACAGACTTCCTATGAAGCCGAGCACCACTGCTATGACGAGCGGGTTTGTTACGACGGAGAGCGCCGTTTCTTTTTTCGTCATCTTCTGTCCATCAAGAATCTTGAGGCACGTTGTCATGAAGGTGAATCCGAACACACCGTTTGTCACATCCATTGGAATGATGAGGAACAGGTTCTGCGGTCCCACAAGAATTGAAATGAGCGCCCAGCCGAACATGCCGCCTTCGAATGCAGTCATGATGAACGGAATGTAGCCGCGCACTTTTTCATCGAAGAATCGTTCGTACAAGTGACCAACGCCCCATGCTGCAAAAAGAATGACGATAATCATCCCCATGAGCAGAAAAGATTCCTTTGTAATTGTTCCGTTGATGAGCACGTTGAATGCGGTGACCGGAAGCAGTATGTTCACGGCGAGTTGTTTGATTGATGATACGCCTGCATCGGTAAGAAGGTTTCCTTTCTTCAGAAAAAAACCAATTGCTATGAGTAAAAAGACTGGAATGACTGTTTCTAAAATCTGCATGATGTACCTCTTGCGCAAGTGCGACATAATACATCATTTTGGTTACCAAAGGGAAGTGATGGTAAGCGGTTAGCGGGAGTCGGACCCGTCTATCAGCCTTGGGAAGGCCGTGTACTACCGATATACTATAACCGCGTTTTTACTATAGTAGTGGAAAACAAACGTTTTGGCAACTGATAAGAACTGAGCGGTAAGTATGTTAGGTGAGTTTCGTTGTTTTTTCCCCTGCAATTCGCTATACTTTTCCCACCATGTCAGGTTATTACGATTCATTTGATGTCGCCGTTGTTGGTGGCGGCCATGCGGGAATTGAAGCGGCACTTGCTTCAGCACGCATGGGTTTGAAGACTGTCCTCATTACACAGACAATCGATTCAATAGGAAGAATGTCATGCAATCCGTCAATTGGCGGCATTGCGAAGGGAAATATTGTTCGCGAAATAGATGCGCTCGGCGGCGAGATGGCAAAGCTTACTGACCGCGCCATGATTCAGTTCCGTATGCTCAACAAAAGCAGGGGGCCGGCAGTACAGGCTCCTCGTTCTCAGGCAGACAAGATTGTGTATTCTCAGCTTGCACGTCACACGCTTGAAACAACGCCTAATCTTTCTACGCTTATGGACACTGCGGTCGATGTGCTCACGGTAGCAAGCAGTACGCCGCTTCCGGAAGGGAGCGACAGCGCGGCGGCAGTGGGAACGATACCGGGTGAAAAGCGCGGATCGTCTTCGTACGAATATGCAACGGACGCTGCAAAGAGCGGCATGCGGCAGAAAGTGATTGGCGTGGTGACGGAGCGCGGTCGTGTGGTACCGGTGCGCACGGTTGTGCTTACCACGGGCACGTTCTTGGGCGGGCGGATTTTTATTGGCGAGTATGATGCACCGTGCGGTCGCATTGGTGAAGGCGGCGCATTTGGTTTGACGGAGAGTTTGAATCGTCTTGGCTTTACCACCGGACGCTTGAAGACGGGAACTCCGCCGCGCATTCTCCGTCACACCGTTGACTTTTCTTCCATGGACTTGCAGCCTGGCGATGATGAGGTGATTCCATTCAGCTTTGATGATGAAAAAGTTGACCGGCCTATGGTGCCGTGCTACCTCGTGTATACGAATGAAGAGACGCATAAAATAATCCGCGCGAACATTGGACGTTCTCCGCTTTACTCAGGAAAGATTCACGGTGTTGGTCCGCGCTACTGTCCTTCAATCGAAGACAAAGTCATGCGCTTTGCCGAACGCGACCGACATCAACTTTTCATAGAGCCGGAAAGTCTTGAGACTGATGAAATTTATTTGAACGGACTGTCATCATCTCTTCCGGAAGAAGTGCAGGATCAATTCTTGCGCACAATTCCTGGCTTTGAGAAATGCGTGGTGGCACGTCCTGGTTACGCAGTTGAATATGATTACGTTGAACCTACGCAGCTGTACCCAACGCTCGAAACAAAACGTGTTGCAGGACTTTTCGATGCAGGTCAGATTAACGGCACGAGCGGTTACGAGGAAGCGGCAGGGCAGGGCCTTGTTGCAGGAATAAACGCCGGGCTCTACGCACGCGAGCACATCAAACTGTGCGGACCGTTGTGTTCGTCTTCACCGGAGATTGACGGCTCTGTTCCGAATGCTGCCGCTACTTCAGCAGACACACCGCTTAGCAACCGCGCAAGTGCAGAACCGCACCGCTTCCAGCCGAAGCCAAATTTCAACGCGGAAGAATTGCGCACCTTTGCGGACATCAGTGCACGCGAAACAAAAAAACTTTCAGAAGCGCTCATCACTGCGCAGAAGAATGCCGGCTTTGAAAAGTTCAATGTGATTCCTGCATACGAACCGCTCATCCTCGGAAGAGACGAAGCATACATCGGTGTGCTCATCGATGATTTGGTGACGCTCGGCACGAAGGAACCATACCGCATGTTCACCGCACGCGCAGAGTACCGCCTCAAGTTACGCCACGACACAGCAGACCGCCGTTTGCGCGAGAAGGCATTTCGTGTAGGCTTGTGCACGCAGCAGCAGCTCGACGTGATGCATGGAAAATATGCACAGGTTGAAGAAGCAATTGAAGTGCTCATGAAAAAAGCTGATGCGGAAAATCCCGGCTTCAGTCCGCTTGTGTGGGAAGAAGCCCAGGAAGATTTCAAATACCGCTACTACATTGAAAAGCAGGACGCCCGTGTTGCCAAAATGCACCGCATGGAAGAAGCGAAGATTCCGGCTGACTTTGACTATTCAAAGATTGTCTCCCTTTCCGCGGAGTCACGGCTCAAGCTCGAAAAGATACGCCCGCTCACCTTGGGGCAGGCGTCACGAATCAGTGGAATTAGAAACAGCGATATCATGTTGCTTATGGTTTATCTTCGCTGAAATAAAAAACAGGCCGACGGTTTTGCCCGCCAGCCTGCTGCTTATATATAGGAGATAAAGCCAAAGTTATGCAAAGTTTGCAATCATTCTATTGTCTGCAAACGTATAGTTTTTGTATTCTTCCGTCTGACCTTTGAGCATCGTCTTAAGTTCATCAACGCTAAAAAGCCCAGCTTTTACAAGTTCAACGCACTGTTCGCTGCATGTTTTGTTGAACAAGAGCAAATCGTCAGTGTTGATGGTGCATTCGATTCCGGCATCTACCATTTTGCGAATAGGATGCTCTTTGTACGAAGACACGGCGCCTAGCATGACGTTGCTTTCAGGACATACATTGCATCGAATGTGATGGTTTGCAAGAAATTTCATTACCGCAGGATCTTGTGCAGCTCCAATACCATGCTGCACTTCATCAAGGTCAAAGAATTCAACAAAACGCTGTACTGAGCGTGCATCGCTGAATTCTCCAACATGAGCTTTTTTCTTGATGTCGAGTTTTGTTGCAAGTTCATATATGTTCTTAAAATCTTCAATTCCGTCTTCAACTTCAGGTCCGTATAAATCGATGCTTTTGAATACACCGCTGTTTAAAAGATCTGGAGCCCACTTCTGAATTTTATCAATTCCAAAAGTTTTACCCATGCCCAGTTCCGGAAGCAGAAGAATTTGATCCTTGAATTTATTCACAATTCTTGAGACCATTTCTGCAAGCTGTTCTGTTCCACCAAGGTGATGCACAAATTGAATATCAACGGAACCTTCAAGAACAGTTACGCCGTCTGAAATTGCGTCTTTTACTGCAAGTGTGATAACGTCTTCAACATCTTTTGCCGTCTTAACACGCGGACGAGTGTACTGACTGATGATATTGTCATGCATATCTGAAAGACCGTTTAATTTACGTGGAAAATCAGGAATATAAAAACCGGCCCACGGTACGTATGAGGCATACTTCATTCCAAGATTCAAATGATTGTGAACATCTACTTTTGGACAGTTTATAAAATCCGATATAGATATCATGGTTATAATACCTCTGATAAATATATCGGATAATAATCGCTAGAACTTTAATACTTTTTGCAATTCAGTAATTAAATTTTTAAATGTGCCGAGAGCAGCTTCAATTGGTTTTGTACTTTCCATATCTACACCAGCCAGCCGGAGACTTTCAATCGGGTAGCGGGAACCGCCGGACTTGAGGAATTTAAAATAATCGTCACGTTCAGCCTTACCGCCTTCTGTTACGCGTTTTGCAAGTGCGAGTGATGCTGAGATGCCGGTTGCATATTTGTACACATAAAATGCGTTGTAGAAGTGTGGAATACGTAATCCTTCCATGTCGCTGTTTGACTCAAAGTGCATTTCCGGACCAAAGTAATCTTCTAGCAACTTGCGATAAATAGAACGAAGTACGTCTGCACTAAGCGGAGTTCCGTTCTCAACAAGTTCATGCGCCTTAAGTTCGTATTCTGCAAACATTGTCTGACGATGCAGTGTTGCAAGAATATCTCCGGCGCGCATCGAAAGAAGATATGCCTTCATTTCTGGCGATGATGCGTTTTTGAGCAGATATTCAAAGACGAGTTCTTCATTGAACGTTGACGCAACTTCTGCTTCAAAAATAGTGTAGTTGTAGCAAAGGTACGGATTGTTGTGCACGCTGTACCAAGAGTGCATGGAGTGTCCTCCTTCATGTGCCATGGTGAACACGTCCCGAATAACGCTGTCTTTGTAGTTCAAAAGAATGTATGGGTAGCCGATGTATCCTCCGGAAGAAAATGCACCACTCCGTTTGCCTTTGTTTTCGTAACGGTCGGCCCATCCGCTTTTAAGACCGTTGCAAAGGGTGTCAGTATATTCTGTTCCAAGAACACTCAATGCGTTGCGCACAATTTCAACTGCCTCATCGTAGCTTGTTTTGGTTGCAACATCTTTAACGAGCGGAACATACACATCGTAATGGCGAAGCTCGTCAAGGTGCAGTGCCTTTTTGCGAAGCTCATAATATTGGTGGAGCGGCTCAAGATTTGCATGAACTGTCTCAACAAGGTTATGATAAACGCTGAGTGGAACTTTATTTCCGTAGAGCGCTGCTTCGAGGGAAGATTTATAACCGCGTGCGCGTGACACAAAAATATCATTATTGACAGAGCCTGCGTACAGCGAAGCAAGTGTGTTTTGGTGATTTTCATAAGTTGCATAGAATTTAGTATATGCTTCCTTGCGGACATCACGATTTTGATTGTCCATGAATTGTGACCACGTTGTCTGAGTGAGTGGTTTTTCTGTTCCGTCAACGGTCACGGTGCCAAATGAGAGATCAACATTTGTAAGAAGGGAGAATGTCTTGTCTGCTGTCTGGGCACTTTCATTTTCAAGTGCAAGTATGCGCTCTTCTTTTTCTGAAAGTGTATATGGCTTCATGTGCAGATGTTTTTGTATGTATATTCTGTAGTTGTCAAATTCTTTTGCGTCAATCCAGGCGTTTATCTTTGAGTCCTGAATTTCAAGCAGCTCCGGTGAAAAGAAACTTGTTGCAGTTTCTGCTGCGGTAACAGCCATCATTACGCGACCTTCTTTGTCTTGTGCCACTGCATCACTTTCATCAGCACAGTGTTGTAGGCTTGCGTATTGATACACTTGTTCAATCGTACGGTCAAGCGTTTCCATTGCTTTAAGCGCTGCAAGCAACGTTTCGCTTGAGGAAGAAAGTTTTCCTTTGTAAGATGCAACGGTATTAGTGAAGGAAGTGATTTTTTTTAAATCTGCTTCCCAATCATCGTCTGTTTTGTAAAGTTTTGTAAGGTCCCACTTGTCGCTTGCGGGAACATCTTTGCGTAAAGGTATTGTTTCTGTTTTCATGAGCACAGTGTATCATAGCGTGCAAAAAAAGCATAGAAGAAGAATGATTACTGCAACATCATCTGGTCATTGTCGAGCGAGCGTTTCTTTATGTTGCGGAATTTTTGCACAATGTCATCCATGGTGAGCTTAGCTTTTTCCTGCTGACCAATGTCAAGAATAATTTCTCCGCCGTCCATCATCAAAAGTCGTGAGCCGTAGTCGAGTGCCTGCTGCATATTGTGTGTGACCATCATGGTGGTAAGATTATATTCCTGCGCAAATTTTCGGGTAAGCTCCATGATGATTGCCGCGTTGGTAGGATCGAGCGCTGCTGTATGTTCATCAAGCAAAAGAAGTGATGGTTTTGACATGACGGCCATGAGCAATGTGAGTGCCTGACGCTGACCGCCGGAAAATTGCTCAACATTGTCACGCAGTCTGTTTTCAAGACCCATATTTAGAACAGAAAGTTGTTCTCTGAAGTATTCGCGGAGTTTATTGTTAAGGCTTATTTTTAATCCCTTAAAACCTTTTTTATATGCGATGGCCATATTGTCTTCAAGTGACATTTTTCCGGCTGTGCCAAGAAGCGGATTCTGAAAGATTCGTCCAATATATTGCGCTCGCTTATATTCTTTGTCGTGGGTAATGTTGCGCGGACCATTTGCTGTTTCGAGCGTGATTGTTCCTGCCGTGGGCGTAAGTGTTCCGGCAATGACATTGTATAGAGTTGATTTGCCTGCTCCATTGCTGCCGATTACCGTTATGAAATCTCCCTTGTTGATGTCCAAGTTAATATTTTTGAGCGCTTTATTTTCATCAGGAGTATGTGCGTTGAACGTGATGCTTATTTCGTTTAGCGTAATCATTTTTGTGCCTCTTTTGCAGTTCTTTCTTTTTTATTTTCCTCACGCTTTGCACGAATTTTACCGGCAAGATTCACTTGTGATATGACAAGACAGATGATGATAAGAATGCCGGTGACAAGTTTTAAATCGTTTGCTGTCATATGTATTTTATAACCGTAACTTCTTGCAAGCATCATGAGCGCACGGTAGATGAGTGAACCAATGAGAACTCGAAGTGTCTGTAAAGAAATTTTATTTGATTGAAGTACAAACTCACCAAGCATGAGTGATGCAAGTCCGCTTACAACAATGCCGGAGCCCATGTTGACATCTGCGAAGCCGTTGTACATCGAGGCAAATGCGCCGGCAAGAGCGGCAAGACCATTGCTGAAGCAAATACCTATGGTGCGTACTTTGTCAGGGTCAACTCCTTGTGAAATGACAAGCTGCTGATTTGATCCGAGTGCGCCCATGGTGAGTCCTAAATCTGTGTGAAAGAACAAATCAAGCAGCGCTTTGAGCACTACGATAAAAATGATAAGAAAAATGACAAGGCCAATCGCCGGTAACAAATCAATGACAAGCATGTCGTTGAAGCCAATTGCAAAGTTAGAAATATTTTCAGTCGCAATGGATTCTATTTTGTCTACCATCGGTGCGGTAACTGTTTCTGACCAATCGTTGATTCTTGTAAAAAGATTAGGCAGCTTGAGATAGGAAATATTTGCCTTGTTTGACATGATGCGTAGGTTTACGGAATACAGCATTGTCATGGTAAGAATTCCTGCAAGCAAATCCGGAATATGGAGTTTTGTATAAATGAGGGAAGTGACAAGCCCGGCAAGCATTCCTGCTATAAACGCGATGAGAAGTCCGGCTACCGGAGAAATGCCGTGGGTAAGACAGGCGGCAAGAACACAGGCGCCCATTGGAAACGAGCCATCAACTGTCATGTCGCAGAAATTTAAAACTCTAAACGTTGTGAAAACGCCGAGTACCATTATGCCGTAAATTAGGCCTTCAATTATTATTCCAGAAATCATACTATCTATAGTAACATAAAAAAATTGTTTGTAGAAGTGCAGAAAAAACCGGCAGCAGATGTGCCGGCTTTCGTGTATTTTTTATAGGATCGTTATTTCTTTTCGCTCAGAGTACCGTTTTCAAAAATCATATTTGCCATGTCGGTATATTTTTTGTCAACGGTAATTCCACATGCGGCAGCATTGTCAAGGTCAATGAGGAAGTCGCTGTCTGAAGGTTCTGTCATGAAACGTACTGGAATTTCGGAGCATTTCTTTCCTTTGAGAATTTGCACAACAAGTTCTCCGGTAGCGCGGCCTGCTTTGTAGTAGTTGAATCCGCTGGCCATGAAAATGCCACCTTCTTTTGCAGCCGTTACATCTCCGCTGAAAATAGGTTTCTTTGCTTTTCCAAAAACTTCAATGAGAGAAGAAATTGCGCTGAACACCGTGTTGTCCGTGGTAAGGTAAATGCCGTCTACACGGTTGATGATTGCTTCCGCAGCTTGTTTTACTTCGTCAGATTTAGAAATGCTCTGTGTGACAAGCGTGATTCCTGCTTCTTTACATCCTTGTTTTACCAGCTCAATTGCACTGATAGAGTTTGCTTCGTTGCTTGTGTATATGTAGCCAAGTGTTTTTATTTTTGCAACTTCTGCAAAAAGTTTAATGTGCTGTACGGTTGGAATTGCATCGCTCATGCCGGTAACATATTTGTCTCCGTGGGCGGTTGTGGTAACAAGACCTGCTCCAACAGGATCGGTTACTGCGCTAAAAACAACCGGTGTAGTTTTAAGTGTTGTAGCAAGAGCGACTGCTACAGGAGTTGCAATGCCAACTGCAACGGTGACCTTTTCTGTTTTAAACTGGTTTGCAATTTGTGCTGCGGTGCCAACATCTCCGTTTGCATTCTGCTGGTCAAATTGTGCATCGATGCCAGCGGCTTTGATTGCATCAATGACACCTTGTTCGGCAGCGTCAAGTGCCGGATGCTGTACGATTTTTGCAATGCCAATCTTTACTTTCTTTGTATTTTTTTTGGCTGCAAAAACTGAAGTGCTACATGCGGTAAGAACCGCAAGAGTCAAACATAAAATCTTTTTCATAGTGTACCTCGCTTTTCGCATAACTGAATTTGGTGATGCGTGATTCTTTATATAGAAACGTTACTGTAAACAGAAACATTTGTCAATAGTTTTTTGCTGAATTTTTTTGTATTTTTTAAATTTTGATTCGTATAACTAGTTAAGAGTTTTTTGGAGGAAGAAGATGAACAAAACATTGCTTGTGTTGCCATTATGTTTGCTGGTTTCATGCGGGCTGTTTTTCCTTGCATCGTGTACATCGTGTGTTCAAACAGAAAGTGGAACTACAGGCTCCGGCGGAATGCAGGACGCTGAGCGTAAAAAAAATGAAACTTCAATTCGTATTGCTGACTGGAATACTGAAACTTTTTTTGATTCCATAAATTCCGGAAGCGAGTATAGTGAATTTTTAAAGAGCAAAACATGGGGAAAAGACGCATATGTCAAGCGTCTTGAACGATTGTGTTCCGTGATTAAAACGCTGAATGCAGATGTGTTTGTGATGGAGGAAATTGAAAGCGAAGCAGTTGTGCAAGATATTAGTAATTTTCTTGCGGGGGAATGGGATCAGAAAAAAATATATGCGTACGGTTGTTTTGCAAAAGATGAAGGTAGCTCAATTGGTTGCGCGGTGCTTTCAAGATTTCCGCTTACTAATATGAAGATTCATACAATTGACATTCGCAGCGAAACAGAAAAAATGCCTTCCGTGCGTCCGCTCATTGAAGTGACGATTCATAAGAACAGTGCCGCACTTGTGTTGCTTGTTGCGCATTGGAAAAGTAAAAGTGGCGGTGAGCAAGAAACGGAAAAATGGCGTAACTGGCAGGAAGAACTTCTTGCAGAAGAAATTGCATTGCAGACTCAGCAAGGAAATGCTGTTGTTGCCTGCGGAGATTTCAACAGGGATATTTCTTGCTTTACAGAAGATGATGATGGACAGATTGTTCTTGGCAAGAAAAAGAGTGTGACTGTTTTTTCGCCATGGATATTAAATGACGGCTCGTTTGTAACGCCTGGAAGTTATGTTTTTGACGGCAAGTGGGAACGTATAGACCATTTCTTTGTTGCGGGACGAACAGTCTGCCGGCAGTTTGAACCTGCCACAGACGGACCATGGTATGATGCGGCGGGAAACAAGCCTGTTAAGTATGAACTGTGGAATGGTTCAGGGTATAGTGACCATCTTCCTATAACAGCAACAATATCATTTTAAACGCAAAGATTCATTTTTGAACTATATATAAATATTCCTTGACATGAATGTTGCGTGAAGAAAGATTGCGACTCGCACGGAACGCAGTGTAGGGAGCTTCAAGAACGGTCACTTTTCCCACTGAAGAAAGCAGTTTAATCATTTGCTTTTCAGAGATAAAGCCTTCGTTGTTAAAAGAAACGGCGAAATATTTTGCCTTGAGCTGCTGCACTAAATCTAGAAAAGTATCTTCTGCTAACGGACGGCAATTATAGCGTGAACGATTCCAGTCGTTTGGAATGCCGGAGACAACGCTCATTTGGCTGGAGTCTGGATGTTTGTAGTTTGCAATTAAATTCAGCATAAAATAATTTGAACCGTAGGGATGCTGGTTGTATGGCGGATCGATATAGGCGAAGTCTACCGTTGGAGCTTCTTTGCCTGATACAAGTGTATTGGCATCGCTGCAGTATATTTTTGAATCACACGCGAAAGAACTAAAAACGGGGAATCGTAGCGTTATATTGCCAGTGATACGTGACAGGGCATCAGAGCCGTTGCCGCCAAATTTTCCTGTTCCAGTTCTGCTGTTTTTGTAGAATCCTTTGAATACACCGCCGGTGTTTGCATGAATGGAACTTTCAGCGAGTAGTGGCGCTATGAAAAAACATTGTAGTTCTTCAGGCACAATTTTTGCAATCGCAGAACGGGCAATGTCTATGTAGGCGGCGTTGTATGGTGTGTAAAAACAACGCTCGTCTTTTTTTATGCAGCTCATGGTATGCGGAGCGTAAAGTTTAGAAATAAAGCCGGGACAAGAGTCGGTTTTTAGCGCATTGGAATTTTCGTCAATATACAAAGCAATCTTTTGAGCGCATGTTTCATTTAGCGTCTCATATAATTTCTGCAATTTATCCATGTCGAGACTGTTTTTGTTTGCAAGATAGCAGTTGCTTATGACGCGGGCGTATTCTTCAAGGTCGTTTGCGTATATGAATGAAGAAAATTGCTTGAGATAGCGGGAAACAATGCCGCTTCCGCTAAAAACATCAAAGGTGACTAATTTTTTTGCATTGAGCTTTTTCTGCACAAAAGAAACACCTTGTCCAATAAAATCAAGGAGCGCGCGTTTGTTGCCAATATAGGTAATAAGCTGGTCGGTAAGATATGAGTGATTTTCTTGTGGTGCTTCCTGCATTTCCATGGTGCTAGTATAGCAGAAAGTGTCTTATAAAAAAACACCCTGCCAATGAATTGAACTTATGCCGATTGCTATTTTTTTATGCAAAGCGGCACTAGTATGGAAACCGTTGTTCCCTTTGACGGCGAAGAATGAATCTTGCAGACGGCGCCAATCTGATCAGCGCGGTAATACATTGATTTTAGGCCAATGCCGGTGTATCGTTTGTTTGCATTTGCTACAGGCAATGCTTTTTCAAGCTGAAGCGGGTTTTTGTTGAGCGCTTCATTTCCTTTGCCGTTGTCCGCAATACAGACGGTGAGCGTGTTGTCTTGTTGTGTGAAAGAGACAGACGCATTTGAAGCGCCGGAATGTTTTACGGTGTTATGCAGCGCTTCCTGAATAATTCTGAATATATCAATGTTTTGTGTACGGTCAAGCAGTATTGGCTCTTCTGCGTTCCAAAAAAAATCAATCTTTAATTTGTTGTCGCATTGTTCCTGCACGGTGTGGCAGAGATTTTCAACAGCCTGTTTCATGCCGAGCGCATCAAGTTCCATAGGAAAGGAATCATGGGCGTACTGGCGTGTTCTTCGCAGTGTCTCATCAATGAGCGTGCTCAGTTCTGCAAGGTCTGGTTGTAGTGCTGACATGCCTTGGCACATCATGCTTATGCCGGCAAGTCGTTGACAAATGTCATCATGCAGATCCATGCTGAACCGCATACGTTCCTGTTCGCTGATTTTAAGAACTTCCGCTTCAACAAGAATTCTGCGCTGGCTTTCTTGAGCCAATTTTTTGTTTGCGTCTACAATTTGCTTTGTACGGCTTTCAACTTCTTTTTCAAGCTCACGACTGCGTTCCTTTTCTTTTTGAAGAAAGTGCATTCTGCTGATGGTGTTGCCAAGCAGTATGGAAAGTGAACACATCTGCGGATGCACGCTGCTTTCCGCTTCGTACACAATAAGGCCAAGCTGTTCTTTGCCGGCGCACAGATAGCGCAATGTAAGATCCTGAGGCGTACTGTGTTTGACTTTCTTGCTAAAGAAAACTTGCAGTGACACTTTTTTACCTGGCGTGTACACTGTTTCCTTTTTGCTTGTCTTTGTGTAGATAAGCAATGATTCATCAAGAATATGATTTTTATCAGGTGGAAAAAGAAAGAAGGAAAAAGTTTGAATGCCACTGTTGCCAAGAAAACTGCGCAAATTTTCAACAATGTCATATATTGAATTTACAGAGTTTAACGTCTGACTAAAAAAACTGACGTGCTGCTGCATCTGTTCATTTTTTATGCGTTCACGCTGAATTGTGGAAATGTCTTCTGCTAACTGAATATTTTTTTGTGTAAAGTTTTCTGATTTGACGCAGCCACAACTGTTGCGCAGAATGAGTGTTGAATCTATGTGGATTATTTCAGGAGTAGGCTTCTTGCGGATAAGATTATACATTGTGTCAACCGCGGTGCTACCCATTTTATCTGTCGGCTGCCGTACTGTTGTAAGTGGCGGTTGTTCCAGAAAAGCGCTTGGTATGTCGTCAAAACCGGTGACTGCACACGCAGACCAGCGTTTGTCGTGCTGCGTTTTGAGCGAATGTGATGCGCCTATTGCCATGTTGTCGTTTGCACAGACAATCACATCAACAGGGGAATCCGCATGGGAAGCAATGTATTGTTCAACGGCAGTCATTCCGGTGTATTCACTGAATTCCGCATGAATGATTGCTCCCGAGACAGAAGCGTCTTTTTTATGCGCGTTTTTTATTGCGCTGCAGAAAATTGATTCACGGATAATATTGTCTTGATGGCCGATTGGTCCGCCAAGAAAAAGGAATTTCTTGTAATGGTGCGTGGTGAGCAGGTGATTCATCAGTGCTTTCATGGAATCGTTCATGTTTACAAGAAGCGTTGGCAAGCCTTCAATAGGTATGCTGATTGAAATGACGGGAATGGATCCGAACAGTTGCTTGATTTTTTCACCGTGTAGAACGGTAGATTTGTCTGCGATGACGGAAGAAACAAGAATGACGCCGTCTGCAGAAATGAAGGAATGTGAAGGAAGCAGTCCACGGGAAGAATCATCTTCCCCGAACTGTTCTTGCTGCACGCAGAGCAAATCAATGTTTAACTCCCGCGCGCGTAAACTTACGGAACGGTAAAGCGCTAGCTGGTATTCTTCATCAAGATTGTTGAGATAGAGAGCTATGCGCATTACAGTCTGTTAGTATTTGTAGATTGCGTACACTGTCGTATAATTGTTGAGACTCATGTTGAGCAGTGATTTGATGATTTCATCTGTTGAAGAGAATGAAAGAGTTGCGCCTTTTCCCGTTGACTGTGTGTTGAACGAAAGCGTGCATGTCTTTCCTGTTCCCTTGGCAATGGCTTCTTTTATTGCCGTGCAGTAGCCGTAATATGTTGCGACAGGTTTTATGCTTGAAGTTGACGGCGTACCGGTGAAGCTGAATGAGGTGACTCCTTTATAAGTGCTGTTTGAAGCCTTTAACGCGACTTCTGCAAGCAATGCATATGTGTCCTGCGGACAGTTATCATACATTTTGATTGTTGTTGTTTTTCCGGTGAGAGCCGAGGTAGGACAACCGGTAAAAGAGAATGATGCGACAAGTGCAATTGCCGCTACAATAATAAGTGATGAATATTTCTTCATGGTAAAACTCCTATTTGTCCAGTATACCACGTTATTCATGAAGAAACAAGAAAAGCCGTTTGATTTATGACTCTGCCGGCACAAAAGGGACACATTTTAAGAAGAAATAAATGAAGTATAATTAAAGAATATTTATTGACATTAAAGACTTTTGGACGTACAGTATCACTAATCATGGACAGTGCAAATTGTGGCAACGATTCCTGCGCGGAGTATTTGGCTCTGCTGCAGAAACGCCTTGAATGTTATTTTGACGTTGCAAAGAATAAAGTGTACGGCGGAATGACATATGATTTTGCAGCATCATACTCATCTCGTGAGAATCAAACGCTTCTTTCAAAAGATGCCGTGATGGATTACCTTGATACAAAAGAGCTTTGCCTTGTATGCACTGCCATGGATTTATCTTCTTTGAAGGAACAGCTTGATTCCCTTCCTGCCTTTGCCATTCAGTACAGTGGAGAACTTTCCCGCCATCATAAGTCTACTACGGTGACCGTGGCATTTGTTGAGCAGGCAGGCTGCACGAAAGAAGAAATTAATCTGATAAAGCGATTTCATTTTCATAAGACGCATCGATTTGGCTTTTGGGGATATACAGACGCATGTGCTGTTCTTGTGGACTTGGAGGCAAAAAGTGTGTACTGCAGCCGGTTTGCAGCTGCAAAACGCAAGATATTTAATCCTGTTGAAAAAAACGGGAATAAATAAAAGTAGGCCTGTTCTAAAAGACAGGTATGGAGGAATAAAGAGATGAACTCTCTTGTTTTATTGTTAGGCGGAATTGTGATTTTCGTCGTTGCCTATATCTGTTACGGCGGATATCTGGCAAAAAAATGGGGTCTTACCAATGACCGCAAGACTCCGGCTGAACGTCTCAATGATAACATTGACTACGTTCCGACTGACGCGCGTGTTCTTTTTGGACACCACTTCTCTTCAATCGCAGGTGCAGGTCCTATAACCGGACCAATCCTTGCGGCTGCATTCGGATGGATTCCGGTGTATCTCTGGATTGTCATTGGTTCAGTGTTTGTTGGCGGTGTGCATGACTTTGGTTCTCTTGCTGCTTCTTTGGACAACGATGGCAAGTCTATTGGCGAAATCATCAGCACTAACGTTTCTAAACGCGGAAAGACTATTTTCAACTGGTACGCGTGGCTCACCATCGGCCTTGTGGTTGCGGCGTTCACCGACATCTGTGCAAAGACATTCGCATATAATCCGGCGACTGGCGACCTTACCGGCGCTCAGGCTGGCACTGCTTCCATTATTTTCATTTTCCTTGCAGTCGCATTCGGCTGGTGCCGCAACAAGCTCCATGCAGGACTTGGTGTTTCAACAATTATCGGTGTCATCTGCGTTGCAGGTGCAATCGTACTCGGCTTCTACTGCCCAGTTCTTAAGTTCAATGCAACTACCTGGGATATCATCCTCATCATTTACATTGCGCTTGCTTCAGTGCTCCCGGTATGGCTCTTGCTCCAGCCGCGTGACTACCTCTGCAGCTTCCTGCTCTATGCAATGATGGCCGGTGCTATCATCGGCGTGTTCGTAAAGCATCCGACGATGGACCTTGTTCCATTTGCAGGATTCAAGGTTGCGGGAAAGGGAACGCTCTTCCCGATTCTTTTCGTAACAATCGCCTGCGGTGCCATCTCTGGATTCCACTCGCTCATTTCTTCGGGCACTACGTCAAAGCAGCTTGCGCATGAGAAGGACGCTCAGATTGTAGGATACGGTGCAATGCTTGTTGAAGGGCTCCTTGCAATTGTGGCACTCATCGTCGTTGGCTATGTTTCCAAAGATGGTCTTACCGCTATCGCCGACGGTTCAAAACTTGGCGCACCGGCTGCGGTCTTTGCAAACGGCGTTGCTGCGTTCATGAACGCATTTGGCATTCCGCTCCAGGGCGGCAAAGTGTTTGTAACGCTTGCTTACTCTGCATTCGCACTTACGTCTCTTGATACGGCTACACGCATCGGACGTTATCTTGTGCAGGAACTTGCTCAGGGCGCTAAGAAACAGAACACCTTTACAAAGGCTGTTGGCAATATGTACGTTGCAACAGTGCTTACCATCGCAATTTCTGTCGTGCTGCTCATTGCCGGCTATGCAAAGATTTGGCCGATTTTCGGTTCTGCAAACCAGCTGCTTGCGGCACTCGCACTGCTTGCCATCACCGCATGGCTGCTCCGCAAGGGACAGAAGGCTTGGGAGACAATCATTCCGGTTGTCTTCATGTTCGCAGTGACATTTACCGCAATTGTGATGCTCGTTGTACAGCATATGAAAGCATTTGTTTCAGCGTTGTCTGTTCCGGTTGCAGGTTCCAACCCTTGGATTGACCATCTGCCGCTCGCCGTGATTGGCTGCGTACTCTTCGTGCTTGCCGTTCTGCAGGTTATCGAAGCAGTTCGTATGCTTTCACGCAAAGGTGCTAAAGCTAAAGCGTAATACATACGTTTGCTGCACTGGTTTTATAATATGAACAAGTCCCGGAAAGAAAGTGATTCTTTTCCGGGACTTTTTTATTGCATTTTTGGTACGGAATGGGCATAAAAAAAGAGGCCTTCTTTTTTAGAAAGCCTCTTGTGCTTACACTGAAAAGAGAATTATTTTTTCTGCGTAGCTGCGGCAAGTTTTGCGTCAGCTACGGCGTTTGCATCAGCTGCAATCTTACGCATTTTTTCTGTCACTGTGTTGATGTTGTTCACCATCAGAATTGGCTGGAGTGTAGCATCAAGCGCATCGCGCCACAGAGAACCTTCTGGATCTACCATGTTGCGTTTGAGCGTTGCCATTTTGATTGGTATATGCACGTACTTGTCGTGTACCAGACCAATAACAATCTTTGTCTTGCCGGCCATCGCTGCGTGGACAGCATTATTGCCAAGTCTTTCGCAGTAGATTGAATCGTTTGCCGTGGTGACGGCAGCGCGCACCTGGTAACCAGGATCAATGTATTTTAAGTTGATATGAATGTGTTTGTTTGCAAAGTATTCCGTAATCTTGTCGCGAAGGTATACGCCAATGTCGGCAAGTTTTTTATTTCCGCTTGCATCCTTTTGGTTTGTCGTGGTAAGTAAATCTTGTCCGGCTCCTTCTGCTACGACAATGACCGCGTGGTGATGATCCATAAGCCGAGCCTCAAGATGTTCAAGAAATCCATTTGGTCCGTCAAGATCAAACGGCACTTCCGGAATAAGACAGAAATTTGCTTCGTGGCTTGCAAGCGCTGTCTCTGCAGCAATAAAGCCCGACTCACGTCCCATGAGCTTAACAAGACCAATGCCGTTAATTTGAGAATGCGCTTCCATGTGTATTGAATTGACTGCTTCAGTAGCCTTCTGAACTGCTGTTTCAAAGCCGAAGGAACGGTCAATGAATTCAAGGTCGTTGTCAACAGTCTTTGGAATGCCGACAACAGCAATCTTCAAACCGCGTCTTTCAATTTCTGTTGCAATGTCCAATGCTCCGCGCTGCGTACCATCGCCGCCGATAATAAACATCATGTTTATGTTAAGACGCTCAATTGAGTCGACAATATCATTCACACGGTCGCCGCCACCGCGTGAAGTTCCCAAAAATGAACCGCCGATTTTATGGATTGAATCAACAATATCAGGATTCAGGTCGATTGTATCATACCCTTGGTCAGTGAAAAAACCTTTGTAGCCAAACTGAATGCCGCGAATTCTGCGGACACCGTAGCGGTTCCACAAACAGCGTACTACTGCGCGAATGACATCGTTCAATCCAGGACAAAGACCTCCGCAAGTACAAATGCCGGCGGTAACATGCGCCGGATTGAAATAAATGTATTCACGCGGTCCTGCTTTTTCCATCAGATTTGATGAATCTTTTCCGTCACCTGCATTATCAGCAAAAACGTTGACACTGTTACGCACGTAAGAATTGTCTTTTACATAGTTGGCACGGAAATCACCGTGTTCACGTGAAAGTTCTATTGGCGAATGAACTTTGCATTCACCCAAGTTTTCAACGGTAAAATCGTATTTTGCGCTCATACAAACCTCGTAAGAAAAATTGTGTCAGACTGTTGTGCACAGAGAAGCACATACTATATAAGAATAGCTATTAATAGTAAAAAATTCAATAGAATAAACTCACTTTTCCTTGACCTAAAGTTGCAAAAAACATACTTTTAGTACAGAATGAATGGAATGAAAGGATTTTATTCCAAGGAGAAATGAATTTTATGAAACAAATACGTCTGTTTGCAGTGAGCACAGTGATTGCAGTGTGCCTTTTTACATTTACCGGTTGTGGCTACAACAATATGGTTTCACAGCGTGAGGCAGTCAACAGTCAGTGGGCGAATGTTGAAAACCGTTATCAGGAACGCAATGACCTTGTGCCAAATTTGGTGAATACGGTAAAAGGAATTACTGGCCACGAAGAAAAAGTCTTTACAGAAATTGCAGAAGCTCGCTCAAAACTTGGTGGCAATGTGACAATCGATTCCAGCATCACCGATGATCCGGAAAAACTTGCTGAATTCCAAAAGGAACAGAATCAGCTTGGCTCCAGCCTGTCACGACTCCTGTCGATTACCGAAGCATATCCTGAACTCAAGTCAAATGAAAATTTCCTTGACTTGCAGAGCCAGCTTGAAGGTGTTGAAAATCGCATTGCAACGGAACGCAAACGGTACAACGATGCTGTTCAGACATACAACACGACTATTTCAAAATTCCCAGATGTATTCATCGCAAATATATTTGGTTTTAAAAGCAAGGCATATTTTAAGGCTGATGAAGGCGCTTCAAAAGCTCCTGTTGTATCCTTTTAATTAGGGGAAAAGATGAAACATTCGGCACTTGTAAAAAAACTGAAGCTCGATGACAAGTCGTTTTCAGAGATTCAGGACGCAGTAAAAAAGGCGGAATCAAAGACAACAGGCGAAATCGCGCTTGCGATGATTGCAGAAAGTTCAAGTTACGCATTTTGGGAACTTGCATTTGCGCTTTGCATGTCGCTGCTTTTACTTGCGAGTCTGTTTCCTATGGCGAATCAGATATATGCGTGGCTTGGACGAATATTCTGGGGGCAGGAGCCTTGGTATCTTGCTGCCTTTTATGTCATTGTCTGCGCAGTCTTTGTTGTCGTGCTGTATTTTCTTTTCAATGTACCGGCACTCGATGCACTCATTATTCCTCAGCAGGCGAAGAAACATGCGGTGACAGCGCGGGCGTTGCGCTATTTTACAGAAAGCGGCGTCTACTGCACGAAGGAACATTCCGGCATACTTATATTTGTTTCGTATTTTGAAAAAGAAGTTCGTATTGTTGCTGACAAAGGAATCAGTGAAAAAATTTCCCAGGACTTGTGGAATCTTATTGCTGACGAGCTTGCTGAAAATTTTTCAAAAGGAAATGCGAAAGAAGCATTTGAGAATGCAGTAAACAGGTGCGGGGAACTGCTTGCAGAATATTTCCCGAATCACGATGAAAATCCTGATGAACTTCCTGACGGTCTTGTTATTTTGGAGAATGAAAAATGGCAGTAATTGAACGAGCTGCTAAAAAAAAGAATTCCGATAAATTCGGTCTCTTTGTCTTTTTGTTCCTGGTAATTGGAATTCCGTATTTGCTCATAAGAACATGTACTGGTTCTTCTAAGAAAAAAGAAGCTCAGCAGACACAAACGCCTGCCGTTGCTTCCGTCCAAGCAGAAACTGACGACGCAGCAGAAACAGCAGCTGCGCAAGCGACGACTGAAGAAACAACGACAGCCACTGCCGGCCAAGATGAAGCGCAAAGTGACAATGGCTATCGCTCGGCAAGCGCCTACAGCAGACAATATCTAAAAGACGCAAACGGATTGTATCGACTTACCGGACCGGTGGTTGATACTGCCCATGTTCTTTCCGAATCAGAATACAATGAACTCGACAGTTATTTGCGCAACCTTGATACTACGACTGGTGTTCAGATTGCGGTGCTCACGGTGGATACGCTCGATGGAGATGATATCAATTCATTCAGCATGAAGTATGCAGAGGCGTGGAAACTAGGGCAGAAAGGTGTTGATAACGGTGCGCTGCTTACTGTTGCCATGCAGGAACATGATGTAAGAATCGAAACCGGCTACGGAACAGAAGGTGCGCTTACCGATGCAAAATGCGCCCGCATCATACGAAATGTTCTTATTCCTGCGTTCAGAAGCAATAAGTATGGTGAAGGAATTATTTCTGCCGTTAAAAACATGGCTGGCATCATTACAAACGACAGCTCGCTTGTCACGGTGAATCAGACTGACGAAGAAAAAGAATCTTCCGGAAATTCTGTTGGAAATGGCATAGCAATTCTTTTGTTTGTGCTTTTTGTTTTATTCTGGCTCGTACTTATCATTGTTTCTTCGGTGATGAGCGCAGTCAATCCGCATTCGGGCATTGGAAGAAATTATACTTCAAACACGGGTACGCATTTTGGCGGCTTTGGTGGTGGAAGTGGCGGCGGAGGATTTTCTGGCGGTGGTGGCGGATTTGGTGGCGGCGGAGCAAGCGGACATTGGTAGACAGGCTTGCATATGACGTATGCTGTATGACAATCAAAGTTTTTATCTTGTAGAATTTAACAAATTACAGTATTCTTTGATTTATGGCATACGAAGTAACCGCGACCAGACGACGGCCGCAGAAATTTGAAGACTTGATTGGACAGGAATTTGTTGCGGAAACACTGCGCAATTCAATTCAATCGGGTAAGATAGCACATGCATATTTGTTCAGCGGTCCGCGAGGCTGCGGAAAGACATCGACAGCACGCATTCTTGCAAAAGCGCTTAACTGTGAAAAAGGTCCGACTGCGACCCCGTGTGGCACTTGTTCGTCATGTGTTGAAATTACAAAAGGCTCATCTCTTGATGTCATAGAAATAGATGGCGCGTCAAACACAAGCGTCAATGATGTGCGTCAGATAAAAGATGAAGTTCTTTTCCCGCCGAACGCAAGTCGCTATAAGATTTATATCATAGACGAAGTCCATATGCTCTCAACAAGCGCATTCAATGCCTTGCTCAAGACAATAGAGGAACCGCCGCCATACGTCATATTTATCTTTGCCACAACGGAATTACAGAAAGTTCCTGCGACAATCAAGTCACGCTGCCAGCAATTCAACTTCCGCCTTGTGCCAATTGAAAAAGTAAAAGAACAACTTGCAAAGGCTGCTGAAGAAATAAATCTCAAGGTGGATGATGAGGCTTTGTATTGGGTTGCGCGGGAATCAACAGGCAGTATGCGCGATGCATATACGCTTTTTGATCAAGTCGCCGCCTTTAGTGATGGCGAGCTTACCTATGACAAAATTAGAGATAAACTTGGCCTTGTTGGTGTTGATCGTCTTAACGAATTATTTACGCTCTGTGCAAAAGAAGATTCTTCGGAAGCACTTACCAAAATAGATGAATATTTGCAGAACGGCGTGAGCATAGAGCAGCTTATTTCAAACTGTACCGATTATTTACGAAGTCTGTTGCTTATAAAGAATGGCATTACAAAAGAAGCGTTGCTTGGCCAGGCAAGCGAACGATTTGCTCCGCTTGTGATTGAGTCATGGAACAGTATTCAGATTGAACGTGCACTCGATATTTTTCTGCAGTTATACCGTGACATACGCTACTCGCTTAACCAACGCTATGAGCTTGAACTTGCAGTGAGCAGACTTTGCTGGCTTAAAGAATATGTTTCTGCGGCAGAAGTAAAGCGTGCAGTTGACGCAGTAAAACCGTTGCTTGCCGGAAGTTCTGCCGGGCAGCCGACGGAACGCCATGTTGTTGCTTCACAGATGCCAATTCAGCAGACTGTCCCGCAGCAAAGTGTATCGCAGCAAGCAGCGGGCACCCAGCCGGTGTATGTGCCGCATTTTAGCGCAATGGATGATGCTCAGAAAGAAGGTGGCTCCCAAACAGAGGCACACTCTTTTCATGATGGCGGAGCTGTACCGCCGGTAAATAAGACAGCAGCCGGTGATACAATATCTGACAGCTTTTGCATGAGCGACAGCGCGGCATCTCCTGCGCCCGCAGTTTCTGTTGTGCAGTCAGCTGTTGCACAGCGTACAATGCCGGTTCAAAATGAGTACACTGAGCGAACAGACACTTCTGAGTCGTATGATGCAGAAGAAGGCTCGTACGCACCTGATGATTTTGACGAAGACGTTTCTGACGCCGAGCAGGGGTCTGTTGTTCATGCAGACAATGCGCCGCAGACTCAAATGCCTGATGTTGCAACGGAAGTGCCTGCTGAAGTTATAGCTTCTGTTCAGGAGCATTCATATAGCAATGACAACCAGCTCAACGCATTATGCGCATCTATGATAAGTGAATTTTCAGTGACTGATCCACTTGCTGCAAGCGCTTTATCGCAGACAAAAGATTGGAAATCTACCGGCGGCGAAATTACCGCAGTGACCGAAGAGGCTTTTGTAAAGATGCAGCTTCAGAACAGCGCGGCAAGAATCACTTCGTACTTGTCGGAAAAAACAGCGCGGCAAGTTACCTTTGCAATTCAGTATGTAGAAAAAAAAGAGAGTGGAGAAAAAAAAGAGCTACCTATTGAAGTGCAGCTTCTATGCAATACATTCAGAGGCACGTTGATAGCGGGCTGAGCAATGCGGAGGAATCAATGAACCCTTTTGATATGATGAAAAATCTTTCAGGAATGAAGGAGCAGCTTGAACAGGCACAATCCGAGCTTGCAAAGATGACGGCAACCGGCTCGTCAGGCGGCAATATGGTGACGGTCACCGTGAATGGAAAATTTGAGATGGTTGGCATCAAACTTGACCCAGTGTGCGTAGACAATCGTGATATTCCCATGCTTGAAGATTTGATTGTGGCGGCGAATCACGATGCCGTGAGTAGAATGCAGGATGAAATTAAAGCGAAGGCAGGACCGCTGGCCCAGCAACTTGGATTGAATATATGAATGCGCTAGACGAAATCACTGATAGTTTTTCGCGACTTCCCGGCATAGGCAAAAAAAGTGCCGCGCGTATTGCAAATTATCTCTTACGCACCGATGCGCCTTTCTTGCAGCGCTTTGCAGTACAGCTGCAAACACTTCAACAGAAAATTAAACCGTGCTCAATATGCGGGGCGTGGACAGAAAATGATCCATGTCCAATTTGCAGCGATGCAACAAGAGATAAAAGCATAATCTGTGTTGTAGAACAACCGCAAGATGTTGCAACAATAGAATGCTCCCACGAGTATCACGGACTTTTTCATGTTTTGGGAGGAGTTATTTCTCCGCTTGAAGGAATAGGGCCGGACCAACTGCATATTGCGCAATTGCTTGAACGCGTTGCCACAAATGGTGTTAAGGAAGTGATTATCGCCACAAATCCGACTGTTGAAGGCGATACAACCGCACTGTATGTCCAGCGTCTGCTGCAGGAAACGGGCTGCACCGTTACGCGTCTGGCAAGCGGGCTGCCTGTTGGTGGAGATCTTGAGTACGCAGACAAATTAACGCTTGCGCGAAGTTTTCGGGGACGTACTAAACTCTAATTATTCTTTTGTTTTTTTAGAAAATAAGTTGTGCACATTCCGTAACTTTTAATCGGAATAGGCGCTCGTTCATCAAAAGTAAAAGAGTCACGGAGTTTGTGATACATTTCTTCCGACACTTGAATGCGGCCTGCAATGCCTGTTGTTTCCATGCGTGCGGCAAAGTTCACTGTTGAACCCCAGATGTCATAAATGAATTTTTTCTTCCCAATAACGCCTGCTGCAACCGGTCCGCAGTGAATGCCGATTCTTACTTTGAAATCTGCATGATGTTCCGCGTTGAATTCCGCAAGAATTTTCTGCATACGAAGCGCAAAGAGTGCAATGTTTGCATACTGTTTGTCTTCACTGTATGGAATGCCGCTCGCCGCAATGTATGAATCACCGCTCGTCTTAATCTTTTCAACATGATATTCGTCAATCACTTCGTCAAAGCCGGAAAAGAGACCGTTGAGAATTGTGACGATTGCATTTGCTTCCAGATGTGAAGAAAAATTGGTAAAGCCAACAATGTCAAGAAACAGAACGGCAACAGAGTCGTATGAAACTGCAACGGTTGTATTGTCCGTGCTGTTGAGTTTGCTTGCAATGTGTGCCGGCAGAATGTTGCCCAGCAGCTGCTCCGCACGAGAATATTGTGTCCGGGCCGCTTGTTCCGCCTTGAATACCGTGACAATGAACACATATTCTATAACAACAAAGAGTATGAGCGTAAGACTGATATTTGCCGTCTTGATTATTTTAATTGTTGAGAGGGGAAGCGCATAGACAGGAGTAAGATTAGCCATTCCTACTTCAATTGCAAGAAAAATTGCCGCGCTTATTGAAGCAAATATAACTGAAAGCTTTATGTGATTCTCAAGCTCAAGACAAGAAATGAGCGCGATAAGGATGATGTAGTAATGAAAACACGATTGCACGCCAATAAAGTAATCAGCCGCAATTTGATGTGCAATCACTTCTATGCCCGACAGAATGTAGTGCGGAAGATATGAGTCCGATTTTCTAAACGTAAAAAAAAGTATTGCGAAAAACACAACGCTGAAGATGTTGAAATAAAACATCGGCTTGATGTTGAGAAAGTAAAATAGAACAAGAAAGCAGCAGTGTGAAATAAAAGCAAACAGAGCGACAACAAAACCGACAAGCTCGCTTCGTGTGCTCGTGCCGCTTTTGATGTCGCTTCTAAGCCGTGAAAATACTGTACTCATATATAAAATCCTTTTTTAAAATTTTATTATTCAGTAGTAATCAGTATACGTTGTATGCTCCGCTGAGTGCAAGAAGCGCGAAGAAATACATGCAGTTGTCAAAATATCTATTCTTTCCTGTTACAGGCTCGGTTTCCCAGAAACGCTTTACTGCCCGCTTTGCAGCCGCCTTTTCATTATCTGAAACAGGCTCCTTGCTGCGTTCAAGCGCAAGAACTGATTCTGCAATCGCAGCGCAGAGAGCCACTTGATGTTGTGCCTTTCTTTTGAGCGGTGTGCCGTCAAGTTTATATTCCATGAATTCTATTGTCTTTTTTTTGTCAAAGAAAGTGATAAGATGTGCTGCCGTCTGCGCAAGATCTGGTATGTCACCAAACCACATTGCATTGAGTCCGATGTTTGCAGCAACTGAATAACTGCTGCTTGCAAAAGTGCCGTGGTCTTCAAGTGGAAGCGGAGTTCCGTCATTTTGCGCATATTCCGGCGCCAGACCAGTTTTTTTGTTGCAGGTGTTTACTATGTAAGCTCTGCTTGCTCCAGCAGCTTTGCCCCAGAAGTCTTCCTCTTTTGCATCTGCCCACATTGAAAATAAGTCGTAGAAGTGCGGAAGATGGTATGAAGGGTTGCTGAATGTGCTGCCGCAGATGAACCGAATGAGATGGTTGTCTTTATTCCAGAGTGTATTTTTCCCGTGAACTGAAATTCGCAGAATTGAATTTGCTTCCTTTTCGTAATTGAATATTCCTTTGCCGTTGCCCCAACGGTGTGCCGCAAAGAAAAGCGACATGGCAAAATATTCTTCACCTACCGGAGAAGGATTTTTTATTTTCTTTTTGCCCGTTGTCGTGCATGTGCTGCAGAAATGTCCCTTGCAGTCACCTTCGTCAAGAAGCATCTTTGTTGCAACCCATTTCCAGAGTTTGTCAAAGATTTCCTTTTTGTCCATCTGAACGGCCATCATCATGCCGTAGCCCATTCCTTCAGCCAAGACCATATCTTCAGCGGGATCTAAAATGTAGCCGGTGTCATCAGCCGCATCAAAATAGAGACGTTCTGTTTTTTTGCCTTCAAATATCGTTTTCCAGCAAGATTCAACTTTTTGATCAATTTTTTCTTGATTGTAACCATAGTCGCTGAGTAGATTCATGTCTTTCCTCCGGAGTTTTTCTTATTGTTATCTTATTAGTGTAGCACTTTTTTGCTATATCCGCAAATTTTAGTGAGCTTTTAAATTATCTGCGGGAAGACCATTCTATGGCAAACTGACGAAGTTCCTGCGATGTATTGCAGTGAAGCTTTATCTTCATATGTTCTTTATGAGTGTCTACTGTTTTTGCACTTAGATTGAGTTTGGCGGCAATTTCAACAGTGCCAAGACCTTTTGCGATGAGCGTAAATATTTGGAGCTGCCTGTTGCTTAGCGTTGCAATATCATCATCGGCAGTGTGTGTTTTTCCACCTAAGACGGCTCCTTCCTGCTCACGCTTTTTTTCCTGTTCGCTGAGCCATATTTTTCCGGAGAGAACGGTTTGAATTGCTTCAATGACTTTGCTGCCAGCTTCTTCTTTCATGATATAGCCGCGTGCGCCTGCTTTGAGCGCACGTTCCGCATAGTACCGTTCATCATGCATGCTCAGCACAAGAATCACCAGCTTTGGATACGAAGCATGCATCTGCTGAATTAAATCAAGTCCGTCCTCGTCTCCAAGATTAAGGTCAACGATGGCAAGCTCAGGATTTTCTTTTGCAAGAATTTCCATACTTTCGGCTTTGTTCTTCGCTTCACCGACAACAGTATAGATTTGCTGCACGGAGATGAGTTGGGCAAGTCCTTTGCTAAAGATAGGGTGATCTTCAATAATTAATACTTTTGTTGCCGGCATGGGAATTATCATATCATATTTTCATTGTTTTAGCAAAAAGAGCATTTTGTCAGTTGCTCCTGGCAATTCTAAAACCTCCTGTTTCAGAAACAGCATACGTATATAAAGTCATTGTGTTGTTTGCTGTCGTGCAGTCGCCGGAAGAAGAACTTACGCTGCCGCCACGCAACTGGTGTGTGTCAGAGAAAGAATTGTCATGTACCCATTCAAAGACATTGCCTGTCATGTCGAATATGCCAAGGCTGTTTGGCAGTTTGAGTCCTACGGAATGAATGACGGCATGGCTGTTGTTTGCGTACCAGGCAACTTCGTCAATGGTGTTCGAGCCGGAATAAGTATACGTCCACGAAAGAGCTGAGGTATTTCCTCCGCGAGCTGCAAATTCCCATTCCGCAGCCGAAGGAAGCCGGTAGCCGTTTGCCATTTGTCCAGAGAGCACAACTTGCCCTTTACTTGCGGCATTACGCGGTTCACAATACGGTCTGTCGCATGAGCCGTAGTAAGTAAGCGCGTAGTTTGCTGAAGCAGAATTACGGATTGGCGTTTTGTATTCGCTGTCTGTGTAATACACACACACAAGCGCGTTGTTCCCATTCTGCGCGTTTGTCCATTCAGTATATGCATTGCACCATACCAGGCAGTCTCGGAAACTTATTCCGTGCATTGGTTCTTTGTCTTCGGGAACAATGTCATCAGGTGTGTATTGCGTTGCAAAGGAATAACCATGTTGTTCCGCCCACACTTGCACGGTACTCCATTGTCCTACGGTGACAGGATATGCACCAATTTCGTAGCCGGCAAGAGAAGTGTTTGCGGTGAGCGTGTTGCTTTCTTTTGAAGACAATGTAATTGTTTTGCCTGCGGCAATGACAGTTACCATTTTGTTGCACTGAGAAAAGTAATGTACCGTCTTTAGCAGCGAAAGTGTACCTTCCGCTCCTTCAATTTCTTTTCCGTTCAATAGAATCGTGACAGGGAATTCTTTTTCCTGCGTTACAACCGGAATGACAATAGTACCGGTGACTTGTGTTTCTTCGTACGATATCGCGTCAGTTGTGATTCCGTTGCAGACAAGGCTGATAGTGTTTGTGGGAATGTTTAAATTTCTGCCGGTAAAAACGACTTCTATCCTTTTGCCGCAGTTTTGAAATGCAGTCACCAATTGGCAAGGTTTCGTAATTACCGGCGGTCCGTACACTTGTATTTTTTTTGTAAAGAGAATGGCGCTGTCAACAATAATTTGCAGTTCATAGCTGCCTTCTATTTCAGGAAGCATGATTTTTCCTTGCGCCGTGTATTGGTCTTGCACTGCTGCGTTGCCCAAATAGTTGTTTACCAAGACCTTGTCGGAATTGAGTACCTTCATTTTTATCTCTTTGCAAAGGTCAAGGTTTATGCCTTCAACGGTAATTATTTCTGAGCCGCCGATGCCTGCGGAAATTTGTCCGCTTTGCATGAGAACGTCTGTTATCTGCGCAGGGGCGACAACGGCAAGTTCCGCTGAGCCAACAATTTCATTGTCATACCAGATGCTTATTGTGTATACCGATTCTTTTGTCGGCGCAACAATCGATGCGACTGCAGAATTGTCCGATGAAATAGTAAGCGGATATGGAGTGCGGTCTGCGCCGGAGATTTGCGCTGCAAACACCGTTGTGTCTGCTGAAAGAAAGTTGAATCCGGAAACAGAGATGGTGACGGTACGCGATGTAGCTTTGGAGTCAATGCGTGTTTTATCAATGGTGACTTTTGTGACTGATGGCTTTATGTTTGCGTTGACAGTTCTGCTCACCGGAACGCTTGTGTTCGCGGCGGCATCGATGGCGCTTACGGTTATGGTATACGCGCTGCCGTCACTGTTGCAGTCAAATGCATAAGACTCGCTGTCTGCAGCAAGCACTGCGACTTCTGACTGCCCTGACGCAGAGTACATAAGCACTTGCTGCTCAACATCGTCCGATGCGGACTTGTGCCAAGAAACAGCCATTCTGCCAGAAGCTGCATCGTAGCCGGCGGTCATGTCAGTTACGGCGTCGGGAGCTGTGGTGTCAATAGTGTCAATTTGGATGGATGTAATTTCCTGTCGTCCTTCAGAATCTTTTGCGTATGCGGTGTATGTCCCGTTGGTGGTGGTGCTGAAAAAATAATTGCCGTTGTTAGCAGTGATAGGAATGCCGCCGCCCATGACAAAATAATCTGTCTGTCGTATTCCGTTTGCGTACTTGACGAGAAGCACGTCGGAGGCGCTTGTAGTGCAAACAACGTTGATGGTCAGCGGTTTATTTGTTCTGGTAGTAGTGTTAGGAATAAGATTGAGCGACATGCCCTGACTCATCTGCCCGATAGTGCAGGTGGCATTTTGTGGTTCGCTTTTGTTTCCGGCGACATCAACTGCATAGAAGGTGAATGTGTATGAATTTCCTGCAAGTAGATTCGACCATACATATTTTTTGTTGCTTGGAGAAACAAGCACGGCGCAGTCGGGGAGTTTTGCGGTAGATTCAAAAACAGGTGCTTCTTTTCCTGCCGGAGTGCAGATGATGACGATGCCGTATAAATCATCGTCTGTAGGATTTTCCCACGTGAGTTCCGCCGCATTGCTTTTTCCCTGTGCAATATTGTTTGTCACTGTGCCGGGGGCAGTTTCATCGCGGAAGATTGTTGAAAGTACCTGCCATGAATTTCCGTTCCACAAGTAGGAAGTGTAAGTCGTTCTGTTGAAGTATGCCCAGTTTTTCTGAGGTTCGTCTGGAGGTGCGTTCAAAGCTCCTTTCCAAATGAATGATTGGGCCGCTTCCGCAATTTGTTCCGTGGTGACATCAAATGTCCCGAGTGCCGTTTCACGATGCATGGAAACAGATGATGTGCGGTAAAACAAAGTGTTTGTTCCGCGCATTACAAGAAATGAATAGTTTTGAGCTGCGGGCACATGGTCAAAGCAAAAGGTTCCGTCGTCCGCAGTAGCCGCCATGAGTGTTGTGCCTGCAATAAAGACGATGAACCCGCTGCAGCCCGTGTTTTTTCCGTCAAGGCGTATTGTTCCGCAGGCGGAACCGGTGCCGGTAAACAAAAAATCCGGGGCCGAACTATTTTGGTAAGCGACGGAAACAACCGTCCGCGCGCTCTTTTCGACAGAATCAGGCGCCTGCGCAAAAAGTGAATATTCCCCCGGCGCAATGTCGGTAAAACGGTATGTTCCATCGGCTGACGTAAGCACGGTGAGCGGAGACTGCCCGCTGCCCGTCGTTGCAAGCGAGACAAGAATTCCCCCGTTTTCATCTTTTTTGCCGTCTTTGTATACTGCGACCCCTGAAACTGAACCGGAGAAATTGGTTTCTCCCGGTTCAACGGCGCATCCCGTTGCAATGAGAAACAATGGCGCTGCAAACAAAGCAAGTGCCGCCTGTTTGTTTTTTAAAAACATCGAAGCCTCCTTATTTTTGTATTTTTATTGATGCCCGCTATTGTTATATGCATCGATGCGCACAAAATGACAAAAAACAGCTACTTTTTTGCAATAAAGGCCATTTATATGGCAATTTTTGAGAAAATGTATCATAATTATCACATGGGCGAGTCTAAAGATACTTTTGAGGAACAATTATTAAAAGCGCTTGATGATAGGAAGAAATGGTTTGATACAAACATACTGCCTAAAGTGCAGGAAGATTATCGTCTGCATCATTCGTGCGTGAATAATATAATTGGTGTGCTGGAGAAAAAGGCGCTCATTACTCCGGACCCTTATAAGCATGACAAAAAAATATCAGATATTGTCAGCCCCGAAGGCACTGATTTTTCTGAAAATGAGCGACAGATAGTTCTTGGCACGCGGCTGAGCGACTATGAAAGTATGATAGACTTTATCTGCAACTATTTCAAATTTTCTGTTGAGCATGTCACCTTTGAGAGTATTCGTAAGCTCAATGATTTGAACAACACGTTTCAGTGGAATTCGCTGTCTCTCAACTCGACGAAGCCTAACACCCGCGCCCTTGCCACCGTTCTTGCGAGCGCTCGTAATGGAGCCGATCCGCTCACATTGAGCCTGTTAAACGACAGCGCTTCAAAATCTGCAAAGGCGATCCAGGAAATTACATCAAATCTTCGTGCTCTTGCAGAATTTCAGCGGGAACTGTACAAAGGCGACATACGCAAACTGATTCTAAAAAATCCGCAATGCAATCGACAGAAGGCAATGCAATCTCCCACAGAAATGCAGATTGAAATAAAGAGATTATTTCCTGCGGTCATGGGCAAACGTACGTATTACAACGACCTCATAGACGAGATTATTCTTGAGGACATCGGTTTGGACAAGGAACGCCGCCGTCAGAATTTGCTTTCAAGCATGAATGTTGTTGCTGCAGTCAAAGAAAAAAAAGAAGCGTCTGTTGATACACATGAAATTCTTATGGATGCAATACGTGTTCTTGGCACAATGTCGGAACAATATGATGCAGTCAACAAGAAGATTCACGACAATCATGATGTTATTGAAGGCGAACAGAATACTCTTGCAAGTAGAATTCTAAAGAACATACGCAAACTGTTCGGCATACCAGAACCGCCAGTAGATTATGAACTGATTATCACCGACCGTGGATCTGAAACACAGCGGCGAGAACGAATTCACTACAATCAATTTGTTAGCGAACTCGAAAAACGCGCGCGCCAGTATGCATCGTTTGCCGTAAGAAAGACACCGGGCTACAACCGTATTGCCGTGCTCAAGGATAACGAGGTTCTTGATTACCTCAACAAGGAACTTGCCAGTGCAAATGAGCTGCTTACAATACTAGGAGCACTTGACGAATTCTTTAAGGATGCCGTAACTGCAGCTGACCGTCCCCGCATCAAGGGAATTAAAATGGAACTTACAACGCTTAAGAATACAATGGTAAAGGCCAACCAACGACGGGCAGAATATTCTGCATATATCGAAGAGCAAATTCAGATGAAAAAGCTGGGGATTATAGACAAATGAAAAAATCAATACATTTTTTTGCCAGAGTGCTTTATTTTCTCGCTGCCACTACAATGTTTGCATTCAGCGCAAATTATAATCAGGTCGCTGCTCCCGACCCTGAAGAACAGCGCATGGTTACCATTATAGATTCTGCGCACAAGTACGACCTTAATCCGCACACTTCTTGCTATAGCTCAGAGTCGTTGATACTGAGCGGCTTGTACGAAGGACTTTTTACGTATGATCCGGCGACACTTGAGCCAATCCCTGCGATTGCGTCATCATACAAAATGTCCCGTGACAAAAAACGCTGGACGTTTATCATCAACGACAATATACAATTCAGCAACGGCGACCCTATTACTGCGCAGACATTCTATGACTCGTGGATTTCTTTGCTTGCTACTCCCAACGCTCCGTTTGCATCGCTTATAGACTGTATAAAAGGCGCAACGGCATATCGTACCGGCAAAGGTCCGGTTACCGACGTGGGCATTGAGGTAAAGGACGAACACACTCTTGTGGTGGTGCTTAATCAGCCCGCAGAACAGTTGCTTTCGATTCTGTGCCATGCATCATTTTGTGCGGTAAGTGACAAGCCAAATGTGTACAGCGGCGCTTTTGTGCTTCAGTCTTATGAAAACGGAAAACTTGTCATGGTGAAAAATGAAAAATATCATGGGGCGGCATACGTATTCATTCCCGGAATTACGGTCATTCAGAATGACGATGCAGAAGAAAATGCCTATCTTTTTAACACCGGAAAAGTTGACTGGATTTCAAGCGGCTTAGATTCATCAAAACTTTTAAATCAGGACGCAGTGCATGTGTATGCGGAATTTGGAACGCAGTACATCTTCTTCAAAGGGCAGAATAAACCTTGGAACGATGCCGGAATTCGCGCTGCACTTCTTGAAGCAATACCGTGGGATGAACTTCGCAAAGATTATATTGTTCCTGCGTCAACGCTTGTTTATGCGCTCAACGGATATCCTACTGTGTTGGGGCTCAATGACAACGATGCAGGCTATGCATTGTCGATGATGCAGGATGCGCGCAAACGACTTGGCATTCCGGCTGACCAGAAACTTTCCATCGTCTATGCAGTCTATGAAGGTGACGTGTTGAAGAAGCAGGCAGAAATTCTAAAGAAGGCATGGGAACCGCTTGGCGTTGAACTTACGGTGCAGACAACTCCGTTTGAGCGTTACAACGGATCAATTCCTGGCTGGAATGCAGATTTGTTTTCTTACACGTGGCTTGGTGATTTTGCTGACCCGCTTGCGATGCTTGAACTTTTTAGAGGCGGTTCATCGCTTAACATTACGCTGTACAACAGTGAACGCTATAACAATTTGCTTGACAAGGCGGCAAATGCCTCCGATTCAGCAGAACACAACAAATATCTTTCTCAGGCGGAACAGTGCCTTCTTGATGACGCTGAAATTATTCCCGTGTCACATCCAGTAAGTTTCCATGCGATTGACATGAATAGCATTGGTGGCTGGACAGCAAATGCGCTTGATTATCATCCGTTGAAATATCTGTACATTAAACACAGAGAAACAACAGTGCCCAATTTGGTGCTTGCTAAATAAAATATTATTCTGGCAAAACAAGTCGAAGCGCTGTTGAAACCATCATGCCGTCCATTCCGTGCCCGCTGATGAGCGAGCCGAGTGGAAGGTAGAATCGTGTTTCAAGACCGACGCGCCATCCGTTGGAAAGAAGATGCACATATGCAACAGACATTTCTGGATACAGCCATCGTGCATCGCTCCAAAGCCAACCGTTGATTTTTGAAACATCATCTGAAGCAGAGCCACTTGTTCCGGCATCGTCTGCAGAAACTCCGTTTGACAAAAAGCTATATCGCGGCAAAAGACCTACACCTGCGCCAAGTCCGATGGTGTCTGACTTCGTACCCATAGTAATGACAAGCGGCAGGTCGATGAGCAAAGAAACACAAGTCGCCGTGCGATTTTCTATTTCTGCCGGATACGCGTATGATGCGGATTCTTCCCAAAGATAGTGTTGTGCAAAGACCGAAGTCCGCGGTTCAAATACAAGGAATTTAAATATTCGGAATGAATAGCCTACGCCCGGTGAAAATAAAACAGGTGATGGCGCGCTCACCGAAGCATTCCCCGTAGAAAGCATGAATACCACACCATCCGTAAAGAAAAGATTTGTGTTTGTAACAAACGGCTGGAAGTACGTTGACATGAAGTTTACCAGCTTCTGCCCGTTGGTAAGAGAAGATTGGGTGTTCTTTTGCTCGTCATCTGATTGCACAGGAACATTTTGTTCCTCTTCCTGTGTTGTCGTTATCGGAGCGGCACTTGCATACGCAGGGAAAATAAATGCAAGCGATACAACAAAAAATAAAGATGCAATGATTTTTTGTATCATATCTTTAGTATACACCATCATTCCGTTTTTTCCAGTATTGCATTTATATCAACCGTAAGAAATCCGGCGCGTCCTGTTTTGTAGAAATTGCTTTCTTCCCAAGAAATATACAGCGTATTGCCTGCAATGGCAAAGTCACCATATGTATATCCGGCAGGTAATTTTGGCAGGCGGAATGCTGTTGTTGTAGCATCATCGCTATCACGTTTAAGATATGTTGTACCGTCTGCAAAAACAGCGGCTCGATACCCGGCCCGTTTTGCAAGAACTGCATGTGCGTTGACCGGAGACAAGTCGTTGCCCGGCTGATAAAAACTCACCGGCGAAGTTCCTGAATCGTCATGGTAAGTCACATAGAAACAAAATTCCGGTGGAATGGTTGAAAGTAAATTTTTAAGTTCACGAGGTGCTCCGTTAAAAAGACTTGGCGTGTTTAGTTCCCGGTATTTGTCTTCGGTGAGCGGAGAGAAGGTAAATTGCGTTGAGCTGAGTGCAGGAGAAAGTTCAGTAAGCGGAACAACAGGCTCCCAGCTGAAATAGGAAAAGGTCACACGGCTGTCTACCGTTTTCTTTGCAGAACATGCCCACGTTGTGCCATTCCAGAAGTAGCCTGTAATTTGGTCTGACTCAGATAAATTTAAATTGCTGTACGAAACAAGCGGATAGAATATTTTTGCGTGAGGATTAAATTCCACAAGAAACGGACGCGCGTTTGAAACGGTGGTTGCATTGTATGCTGACTTTGCGGAAACGGACACGATTGATTCGTTGAAGAAAGTGCTCTGATAAAAATAAAATACGGGAGTTCCGTTGCTAAACACAAGCGTGTCTGCGGTGTCTTGCGAAAACAGCGATATGTCGCAGAAAAGTTTTGCCTGTGACGGACTGAGCGCAAGAATGCCGGCTCTGTTTACCACGGCGTAAGCAGTATATTCACCGGAGTCTGTACCTGATGGAACAACAGCCGCGCTTGAAATACGCACTGCTTCCGTCCACGGACGTTCAAGCACTGAAGGAGCGTTTTGTGGCAGTGTAGTCTTTTCAAAAGAATTAGAAGTAAAGTAATACCATGCATGTGGAATATTTTTTTCATCCAGCAGGGGAATGTTTTTTTCTGCATTTTTCTTTGCACAGGAAACAAATATGGTAGTGCATATCAGTAAGAAAATAATTTTCTGCAATAATTTGTTCATAGCACAAACTATACACCTACCGCGTTACTTTTTCCACTCCATTCAATCTGTTTTGCCGGTATAGACAAAATCAGTCTTTCGGAATGTTCCATCCGCTATGTTCAAAAGAATCCGCTCGCGGTCAAGAAGCCATGGGTCTTTGTAGGAATAGCACAATTCCATAAAGCGCATCCAGTTAAAGCGTGCAAGATACCGTTGAACTTGTGCCGGTGTATTTTCTTTGGAACAAGACGTGTACAGTGTGCAGAGAATGTCGGCGGCAAATCCATCTGCATACGAAAGCGTGCAGCGGTACGGATAAATTGCACCAAGCGGCCGGTCTACAGGTGCGTATGTCGTGGTGATTTTAAGTGGTGCCGGATTACTTGCTGTTCTGATGTCAAAAACCGGATATGCAAGCAGCGGTGTGCATGAATTTTTTGCGACATCAAGCGGTATCGTTTCGGTGGAATGCATGACCACTTCCCTGGGCGTATTGTCGCAGTCTGTATACACCAGACGCCATGTGCTGACGCTGTCGTATTTTTCTGGCACGTCAAGGGAAACCATGATTCTATCACAGCTAGAAAACTGACACGAGATAGACAAAAAAGTGACGATGCAGACGGGCAAGACATGCATCAGGTAAAAAAAGAAGTTTTTCTTCATGCCTTAGTTATAGGCGAGAGAATGCATGTTATACAAAAAAAATAGCAGAAATCAACATCCTGTCTGCGCACGGATTTCTTGCTGGCACAATGCATCACAGCGCTCGTTATACTGCACGCCTGCATGACCTTTCACCCAAGACCATTGCACGTTGAGCGAAGTGTACAGCAAATCAAGTTCTTCCCACAGCTCCTGGTTCATCACGGGCTTTTTTGCAGCTGTCTTCCAACCATTCTTTTTCCATGATTGAATCCATGAAGTAATGCCGTTCTTTACATACTGACTGTCGCTGTATACCAAAATCTTCTTATGCTTCCAGTCATCATGCTGGGAAACTGCAGCAAGCGCGCTGATTGCAGCGGTAAGTTCCATTTTGTTGTTTGTTGTTGAACAGTCGCCGCCGCTTAGTTCAAATTGTTCTTTGCCGTCCAGAATGACACATCCCCATCCACCTGGTCCTGGGTTGCCTGAACAGCCACCGTCTGTGTATACCACAACAGTGTCTTGCTGCGCATCGCTTCTGCGTTCTGCAGTTGTATTTTGCACTGAAGCAGTATCAGTTGTTTCAAACGGATAGACAAGATGCCACTGGGAACGGAGCGCATCCATAACTTTGCAAACGGCGAGCGTGTCTTGCGCGGAGTGAAGCAGACAGCTTGTCTTTCCGGCAAGCACACATTTTGTCACTTCAAAAATCTCATATTCGTAGCCATTTACTGCAAAAGGATGATTGATTTTCTGAGTAAGACTTGCTTCGGAGCCGCTTTCGGAAGTGTATGTATACAATTCAGCTTCTTGCGCCATCCAAAAAAGAGGAAGGTGAATATAGCCCTTTGTTCCATAGATAAAGGCATCTTTTGAACCTTCTGCAAATTCTGTATCTACAGAACTTTGTAAAGAAGCAGTCATTCCGTTGGCAAAAGTAAGCTCGGCTGCATTCCATAAATCAACGCCTTTGGCAACACGTGCATTAGAAACAATGCGGCGTGGTTCACATACAGAAGCATTGTCAAGCACGCTGCGCTTTGTCCGCCCGCGAAGCATGTCATCTGTGGCGTGTGCTACCATCATTGCAAAGGTAAGCGGATAAATTCCAACGTCAAGCAGCGCTCCTCCAGCAAGTTCCGGATTGAACAATCTGCTTGCTGCATCGTATCTGTTTCTAAAACAGAAGTTGACATTTGCCTGTGTCACGGAGCCAATTGCTCCGGAACGAATCAAATCTAACACATCAAGCACTGTCGGATTGCATGATGTCCAAAATGCTTCCATAAAAAATAATTTTTTTTCTTGCGCAAAATCAATTACCTGCTGAAGTGACTGCACGTTCACAGCTGCGGGTTTTTCTACAAGAACATGCTTTCCTGCAGCAAGTGCGTGCAATGCAAGCTCTGCGTGAAAAGGATGCGGGTTTGCAATGTACACAACGTCAGCCTCGGGGTCGGCAAAAAGTTCCTCATAACTGCCGTATGCTTTTTTAAATCCCCATTTTTCGGCAAAGGCTTGTGCTTTTTCTTTTGTACGTGATGCGACTGCATAGCACGCAATGGAGTTGTCTTTTTTTGCAATGCTAGAAATTGATTCTGCAAACTTTTCGGCAATTTTTCCTGGCGCGACAATCGCCCAGTTCAGCGTAGTCTTTCCCATGTAGAAACCTCACGTAGTATAAGTATTGTTTTATTCGGAATATAAATTCAGCCCTGACAGCCTATTTCCTCGTCATCGTCATTGAATGCTCCCAAATCCATTCCGTTCATGCAGCTCAATGAGTTTGTTGAACAAGAAGCCTCCGGGTGAGCCATAATGGTGCCGCCTGCAAGATTGGTGCTTTCGTGGCAGCGTTTTGTTTGCTCGATAGTATTTGCATCAGAAAAAACATGGCCGCTGTTTGCTGGCAGCCTTATTGAGAACGGAAGTCCTTTGTCCAGAACTGCCTGATGTAAAAAAAGTGATACCGCGGTTTCAGTGTCTATGCCAAATGAAGCAAAAAGTTTGTCTGCATCGCGGACGGTTTCTTCATCGCAGTTAAAAGAAAATGTTTTCTTTGCCATATGATTTTCCTTTGAGAATATTTGAATTTCTTGAGCAGTATACTAATACAATCCGGTAAAAAAAGAAATATCGCCGTGATGATTGAAAATGAAATAAATGCTACTTTTTATGAATGTTTTTCATTGCTAAATTGGTGAAGTGCAGTAATAATGATACGGAAGAGTGTTTGCAGCGGGGAAAAAATATGCGCTACACAAAAAGAATGTCTTTGTTTTTTGTTGCTCTACTGGTGTTATTTTCATCGTGCGGACTTCAAGGCCCTAAAGACATTAAAATATGTTTGTTCGGCGCCGACACCGCAAAGACATGGAACATTTGGGCGTGGAATAAATCTACCGGAAAGAATTATTCTTCACGAAGCTGGCCGGGAGGGGACATACAGCTTACCGGTTCTGAAAACGGATATATTTTTGGAAGCCTGACCACAGAGACTTCAGGCGACTTAGGAATTCTTTTTGTGTCATCCAGCGGCTCCCCTAAGACTGACGATATTTCTGTCCCTGTATCTGTGCTTGAGGACAACGACACGCTATACTTTGTTTATAATAAAAATACGTATTATACAAAACTGGAGGATTTAATGAACATACAGTCTGCAGAGGTAACAGCGTCAGGCGGAAACACAATTGTTGCGGTGATTTACGGAATTACTTCCGCGGCGGCGGCTGATTTTACCGTGACGGCAAATGATGGTACGGCGCTCACCGTTACAGATGCTACAATAAGCGGTTCAAACGTAACGCTGACTATTACTGGCGGAGCAATTACAAAAACTCCTTATTACGTAACATACAATGGAATAAAAACAACGGCGTCACTTTCCGTTGACTTGATCGACAACGAGCTTTCATATTCAGGAAGTGATTTGGGAACAACATTCACATCATTGTCATCGGTGACATTCAAGACGTGGGCTCCTTCTGCAAGCAACGTGCAGCTGTTGCTCTTTACAGATTCATCATCTCTTTCACAGTCGCCCGCTTCTACTGTTGACATGGCGCGTGACACAAACGGCGTGTGGTCGGCGAACGGCGTTGTCTGCACTTCCTACAAGTATTACAAATTCAGAATAACATCGCAGTTTGGCACAAATGATATATCTGACATATGGGCTTCATCATGCAGCGCAGATTCTGTTGCTTCGCAGATTGTGAATATTAATGAAAGCAGTGACGCAAAGCCTTCAAATTCTTCAGAAACATATGACGGTACATCGGGCAATTATAAAAATCCATGGACAGGAACAAACTATACGCAGGCAGTTGTTTACGAAATGCATATACGCGACTGGTCCCGGGCTTTTGTAACAGACAGCACCGGAAAATATCTTGATCTTGCAAACGCATCATTATTCATTGGTCATTTAAAAGATTTGGGTGTCACGCATGTACAGATTCTTCCGACATTTGACTATGCCGAAAAGAACGCTGATACAAAGTATAACTGGGGATACAATCCGTACCATTACAATGTTCCCGAAGGACGGTATGTGACTGAAGGATATACAGACGGTACGCAGGCGGTAAAGGAATTCCGCACGCTTGTCCAAAAACTTCATGACGCGGGCATCGCCGTCAATATGGATGTAGTTTACAATCACACGAGTGGCACGGGGAAAGACTCTCTCTATGACATGACTGTGCCATATTACTTCTACCGCACGAATGATACTTCATATTCAAACGGCTCCGGCTGCGGAAATGAAATTGCAACAAATCATAAGATGGTTCGCAAGTATGTCATTGATTCGCTCAAACACTGGATGCTTGACTATCATATCAACGGTTTCCGTTTTGACTTAATGGGCTGCACGGAAACAAGCACAATGAAAGAAATATATGAAGCGCTTTCTGCAATAGATCCAAATGTAATGGTGTACGGCGAGCCGTGGACCGGTGGAACATCTGCAGTTGAATCAGGTGTTTCAAAAAACCTCATAGATTCTTGTGCGTCAGGCACTTCAGTAAATGGCGTTGCATGCTTCAATGATGACTTCCGCAATGCAATAAAAGGCGGAGAGTTCGGTGGATTCAACAAAGGACAGGTGCAAGGTTCTTTTGCAGACAGCACAATTGTAAGCGGTTTGTTGGGTTCCAAATATTTTACCGGTAGAGTAGGGCGCTCGCTTAACTACTGCGAGTGCCATGACAACTATACGCTGTTTGATAAACTTGCCATTTCGTATCTTAACAGAACGAGCTTCAGTGGTGATTTGTTTAATGCAATAGGAAGTGCCGGCTTGAACGCGGTAAAAGCACAAGACAAACTTTGCGCGGCGTATGTTCTGCTTGCACAGGGAACTCCGTTCATCAACGGCGGTCAGGAATTCCTTCGTACAAAAAAAGGCAATGACAACAGCTATAATGCCGGTGATAGTACAAATGGCATAGACATAGCCATGAAGAATACGTATAGCGATGTCTATAATACCTACAAGTCGCTTATCGCGCTCCGCAAAAACTACACTGCGTTTACCGGGGCAACATCAACTTCTGCGGTGACACTTAAAGACGGCGTAACTAAGTACACTGCCACCGGAGACAATGGAACGTTCTGCGTACTGTTCAATGCAACCGGAAGCAATTATTCTCTGTCGCAATCAGTGAGCGGCTGTGTTGTTTCGCTAAATGAAAGCAATGGAAGCTATTCAGTTTCTGGCAGTTCAACTTCAACAAGCTCCGTTCCGGCAAAGGAATTTGTAATCGTTAAGACGCAATGATAACACCATATATACGCTTGCACTGTGGTGTAAATTACATTACACTAATAGTCAAGCGTATATATGCGTAACAAATCATCAATAATACTCCTTGTTTGCACCATTCTGATTCTCTTTTTATTTTATTCGCTCCCATTCAGAAAACAAAATGATGTTTCTGAAGTGGAGAACAGAACAATGCAGCATGTTCCGAAGTTTTCATTTGCTTCATTTAAAGACGGCACATTCCAAAAACAGATGGAAGATTCAATTGGCGACCAGCTTCTTTTTTCTTCATCGCTTAAGTATGGAACAAAGCGTGTGTTCAATGCACTTACTGCCGCAACGGCAAACATGTCAGCACGTGCGCTAAAGAAAGCAACGCCACAACCTTCACCTAAAGCAGCTGTCGTCCAGCCGCAAAAGCCTTCGTACACGTATACAGAAGTTGTTGCCGGCAAAGTGTACAAACTTGATGACTCAGGATATCTTGTGCAAAAGCCGACACCTCCTGAAAACTTTGACTACACGATATACGATCCTGCCATGATAGCGGCAGTTACGGAACCAAAATATTTATACTTCATCAATTCAAGCGTTTCTACGGACTTCAACAATATTGACCAGAACAAAGTGTTTGAATATGTAAAAAAACAGTTTCCCGGCATGACCGGATATGCACAGCTTACATTCAATTCATTTGAGGAATATAAAAAATTATTTTATCAAACGGACCATCACTGGAATTACAAAGGCTCCTATCTTGGCTACAAACAAATTATGCGTCTTATGGAAGGAGATAGCGTCTCACTGCTTGAGCCTGTGGGCATACATATGTACAACGCGGTTTACCGTGGTTCGCTGGCACGTGATAATTTGCTTCACGAAGGAAATGAAAAATTCACCGTGTACCTTTTTAATCTCCCGGAACACACAACGTTTGTAAATGACAAACAAATGGAGTATGGGTATCGCAGCTGGTATGTGTCAGACACTGATTTTCCGCACAAAGAGTATACAAATCATTACGGACTGTATTATGGTGATGACCGAGCAAAGGTTGTATTTAAATATGACAATCCCGATGCAGAAAGTATTTTGATTCTTGCAACATCATTCTCAAATGCAATCAATGAGCTTGTTGCAAGTCACTACAAAGAAACGCATATCTTTGACTATCGCCATTATAAAAAATTCTACGGAACCGATATTGACGCTCAGAAATACATGACAGAAAATCATCTTACAAAACTGCTTATCATGGGTGACTTAGGCTCGCTCGGCTACGAAATCAAGGAGAAAAAATAAATGCTCTTTAGCAGCCTTACCTTTATTTTTATTTTTCTTCCAGTTGTGTGTGCGCTTTATTTTGTGTGGAACAACAGACTGTACCGCAATGTGTTGCTCTGTGCGGCTTCACTTTTATTTTACGCGTGGGGAGAGCCGGTGTATATCTTTCTCATGCTGTTTTCTATTGTGTTGAATTACGCATCTGCAATTTTTATAGACCGATGGAAAGGGCAGCCAAGGCGTAAGGTGCTGTTTGTGATTACCGTCGTTCTTAACCTCTTGCTCCTTGGATTCTTTAAGTATGTGCCGTTCTTTATTCGGAATGTAAATTTCTTTTTCCATGCAAATTTAAAGGTTCCTCAGATCGCGCTTCCTATTGGCATAAGTTTTTATACTTTTCAGGCACTGTCATATGTCATTGACGTGTATCGTAAAAAAGTTTCCGCACAAAAAAATGTACTTCACATGGCGCTTTATATTTCGCTTTTTCCGCAGCTGATTGCAGGACCTATTGTACGCTACACTGACGTTGCAAAAGAAATTGGTGACCGCAGCGAGACATTTGATGACTTCATTGCAGGGCTCAAGATGTTCATGGTGGGACTGGGAGCAAAAGTCATTCTTGCAAATAATATGGCCGTTGTTGCAGATTCTGTTTTTGCCGACACTGCAAAAGCAAGTACGCTTGTGTTATGGCTTGCATCGCTTGCTTATACATTGCAAATTTATTTTGATTTCGCCGGATACAGCCGCATGGCAATAGGACTTGGCAGAATGTTCGGATTTCACTTTCCGGAAAACTTTAATGATCCATATACGGCAGATTCTATTACAGAATTTTGGCGCAGATGGCATATGACACTTTCTTCTTGGTTCCGCGACTACGTGTATATACCGCTTGGTGGAAACAGATGTTCTGCGCAGCGCCATATTTTTAATATTTTGGTTACATGGTTGCTTACGGGATTCTGGCATGGCGCAGAGTGGAATTTTATGGTGTGGGGCGTGTACTACGGTTTGCTGCTTGTTGCAGAAAAATATGCAGTGATGCCGCTTCGCCAAAAATTGTCCGCCAGTTCAGACAACAAAGCGCGTGCAGTAAAAATTGCATCTTGGATTGTCACACTCTTTTTTGTAGTTTTTGGCTGGGTGCTGTTTAGAACTGAATCTCTTAATTCACTTGCTTCGGTGATAAGCCACCTGTTTACCCGCTCATCAATTTCTACAGCAACTTATTTTGCGGAACACGCAGACAACATGAGCAAGCTGTTTTTTATGATTCCTGCTGTTGCATGTTGCGTGCCTGCCTGTAAAAAAATATTCTCAAACACTTATGTGGCGCTTGCAGTGTTTGTTCTTTCTGCCTGTATGCTCATCGCTTCAACGTATAATCCGTTCATTTATTTTAGATTCTAATGGACTGATAAGACGTGGTGTGATTAAAGAAAGAACTTCATTCCAAACTGCAATCCGGTGCTGCCGGAAGATGTTACAGCCGGAGCGATGCTAATATCTGCATCTGTTACACCAAGCGCATTTGCTAGAGATTTGTTATATTTGTCAGCATAGAAAATTGTGCGAAATTCTCCAATCGCAAGAACCAGTACATCTATTGTAGCTGCTGAAATAATCAGTGAAAGTCCTAATGTTGTAAATGTTTCCTTTTCTTTTTGAGTGATTGATTCTGACTTTGTTTGAGCGTTGATTAGCATATAAGTGCCCCATGTACCTATGCCATAAGCAACTAAATCACTGCCCAACAGTATCAGACCGGCAGTTGTGTCGCCTTCAACAAGTGAACCTATTCCGAACCCTGGAAAAATAGCTAGAACCAAAGGAAGGAAAGAATTCTTTTGGTAAGTGTGGTACAAGTTTTGGCGTTCCTGCAGCGAAAGATTCTGTGCTTCCGCGCTTATTGCTTCCTGGTTTTTAAAAAGATTTTTTTCTATGAGGCTTGCGGTGAATGCAATGTCTTTTGCATTGTCCTGAGACTTTACGGCCGCCGGTACATTTTCCGCGACACAATAAAGTGTAGCAAGGCTTGTAAGCAGTAAACAAATAACTAACTTTTTCATAAATCACTCCTGGTTGAATCCTACCATAATTTTATGGTTGAGTCATCAATTGCAGAGCGTTTTTAACTGGGAAAATGATACTATTCTTCCTTCAATAGAGATACTTAAAAAGATCGCCGCTTATTTTTCTGTTTCTACAGATTATCTTTTAGGCTTGGATAAGCGCAGAACTTTTGACGTGACCGGTCTTTCTGATACGCAAGATAGTGCATGTGCAGGTATTGATTAACGATTATGCATACACAAGTTTGCCTTTCGGCACCGGAATTTCGCGTCCTTCTTCTTTGGCTGTTTCAATCTTTGCAAGAGCCGAAACAATCAAGAATTTATTGGTCTTATAAAATGCCAAATTTTTCATCTGATGAAGTAAATGATAATTAGATGCCCATTCTTTATAACTTTCTTCTACTTCAGGGAATTCTGAATTATTGAGTCGGCAAATACCAAATTCTGCCAATTTGTTCCATTTGGCTCGCGGAAGTTTGTCTTTTGCTATCTGATAATCTTTAAGTGCTTCTGTTTTTTGACCCAAATATTCATAAGCTTCTGCTCGCTCATAATAAATCATTCCATCATCTGGATGGTCTTTGAGAAGCTGATAGAATTCAATTAATCCGCTGTCCGTGTCATTCATCATTTCAGAATTGGCATCAACAGCATCATGCCAAATATTTCTCCACTTGGACATATATTGACTCCCTATATTATTTCAAATGTCATAATACAAGTTGAACTAGGATTTGGTTCAGTTGTCTTTATCAGTTTACAGTTTGCCAGTTCTTCAAACTTCTTTGACTGCAATGCTTGGCACACATTCGGAAATGAATTTGTCAGACTTAACCCATCATGAACTTCTTTCGCATGGATTTCTATAATCTTTGCATGAATTTTTCTCCCCGGAAGAATGAAGTTTTTTATACAGTAATCTCTTATTCTCTCTGCATCAGTCATAAATATTTCCTCCAATAAATCGCAGTTATTACCGATCAGCCATCTGAAGTGAATGTGCCACCGTCCTGTGTTCCATAAAAGGCATTTTTTATAATTATAAGATGCTAGTAAAAGGACGAGGTTATTTCTTTGGCACCCAAATCAAATAGTATACTCTTATGATATCACCTTCTGGTCAATCGTCAAGGCTTTGTTAATAGTACAGAAAGGACTGGCACGGCTGTGAAAAGGAGCCGCAATATGCCTTGTTTTGCTCACTATTTCAGAGTATACTTAACTTATTGGAGGCAAATATGAAAGTTATTCCTGCATACTTTGATGGAAATACCGTTCGACCACTTACTCAAATTGATGCAAAGAAAAACCAGTTGCTTTCCATCACTATTCTGGACAGTTACCTTTCTGATGATAAGGAAACTATCGTGAATGAGCTTTGTGGCAGTCTCCATGAGTATGCGAATCCCGAATTGATTGATAAAGAAAAATCTGCTTGGGAAGAAGCAGCGGTAGTAAAACATGCAGAAAAATAATTCTTCTGTCGTTTATGCTGATGCGAATATCATACTCCGTTTGATTCTCAATGACGTACCAGAACAATCATCGTATGCAACTAATCTTTTGAAAACGAACACGGTTGTTTTGCTTCCTGAAGTTATTGCAGAAATTGTATATGTGCTACATGGTGTGTATAAAACTGACCGGAATACTATTTCTAAAGTTCTACAAAAAATTCTTTCAGTGACACTCACAGACAATGCAGCCGTTATGAATACTGCTCTTTCATTTTACGGTGAAACAAATCTTGATTTTGTAGACTGCATTCTTGCCGCATACAACAAAGAACTTGGAATTACTGTTGAAACATTTGATAAAAAATTAAATAATTTTATTAAACAGATTTGAGTGATGGGCTTCTTACAAACAAAAACGCCCCGCAGCAAGATGAGTAATTCATCCCGCCGCGGGGCGTTGTATTTGCAACGCGCACACTGTCTGCAGCAAGCTGCCGGCAGTGCATCACGTCAGCCAGTCGGATTTAGTTGGCTGCGTTCAAGCGCTTTTCCAAATCGTCGAGACAAGCCGTAAGTTCTTTTGGCAGATGCTTGCCGAACTTCGGATAGTGGTTCTCGCGGATGTCTTTGACTTCCTTGAGCCAGCCTTCCTTGTCCACAGAGGTGAGAGCTTTCATCGTTTCCGGTGTCACGCCCTTAAGTCCTGTGGTGTCGATTGCACCTTCCTTAGGCATATAGCCGATCGGAGTGTCAACGTAGTTGTCTTTTCCGTCGCAGCGGTCGAAAATCCATGCGAGTACGCGTGAGTTGTCACCGTAGCCCGGCCACATGAAGTTGCCGTCGCTGTCCTTTCTGAACCAGTTGACGTAGAAAATCTTTGGCAGTTTGTTCTGATCAGCTTTCTTGCCGACTTTGATCCAGTGTGCGAAGTAGTCGCCCATGTTGTATCCGCAGAATGGCAGGATTGCAAACGGGTCGCGGCGAATCTTTCCAACTTCAGCGGCATTGATTGTTGAAGCTGCAGTGATTTCTGAGCCGACGATTGAGCCAAGGAATACACCGTGGTTCCAGTTGCGTGCTTCGTGTACGAGCGGGATTGTTGACGGGCGGCGTCCTCCGAAGAGGATTGCGCTGATTGGAACACCGGCAGGATCTTCCCAGTTTGATGCGATGCATGGGCACTGGTTAGCTGGAGCGGTGAAGCGTGCATTCGGGTGAGCGAAGCAGAGTGATTTGTCTTTCGGGTTCTTGTCGTTCTCTGGAGACTCGCGGGTTTTGCCCTGCCAGTCAACGAGTGTCTTGCTGTTCTTTGGAGCGTAGCCAATGCCTTCCCACCAGACGTCTCCGTCTTCAGTAAGGGCGCAGTTTGTGAAGATGGTGTTCTTCTCAGCTGCCTTCATGGCATTGTAGTTAGACTCGTCAGATGTTCCCGGAGCAACTCCGAAGAAGCCGTTCTCTGGGTTGATAGCATAGAGGCGTCCGTCTTTTCCGAACTTCATCCATGCGATATCGTCGCCAACAGTCTCGACCTTCCAGCCTGGGAGTGTCGGAATAAGCATAGCGAGGTTTGTCTTTCCGCAAGCTGACGGGAATGCGCCAGTAACGTATTTGACTTCGCCTTCCGGATTGGTGAGCTTTAAGATGAGCATGTGCTCAGCAAGCCAGCCTTCGTCGCGTGCAAGGACAGATGCAATGCGGAGTGCAAAGCATTTCTTTCCGAGCAGTGCGTTTCCACCGTATCCTGAGCCGTATGACCAAATGGTGCGTTCTTCTGGGAACTGTGAAATGTATTTGTGCTCGACGTCTGCGCACGGCCAAATGCCGTTGTCTTTTTCGCCATTGTTGAGTGGCTTTCCGACAGAGTGGAGGCATGGAACGAACTCGCCCTTTGTTCCGAGCACGTCGAGAACTTTTGTTCCCATGCGTGTCATGATTTTCATGTTGCAGACAACGTATGCTGAATCAGTGATTTCAACACCGTTCTTGGAAATGTCTGAACCGAGCGGTCCCATGCAGAACGGAATCACGTACATGGTGCGTCCGTGCATGCAGCCCTTGTAAAGACCTTTCATTGTTGCTTTGAGTTCTTTAGGGTCGATCCAGTTGTTTGTTGGACCTGCATCATCCTGTTTCTTAGAAGAGATGAATGTTCTTCCTTCGACACGCGCTACATCGCTTGGCAGTGAGCGGAACAAAACGCTGTTCGGCTTTTTTGCAAGTGGTGTTGCGAGACCTGCGTCAACCAGCTCTTTAATAAGGCGGTCATATTCTTCTTGAGAACCGTCGCATACGTATACGCTGTCCGGTTCACACATCTTCTGGACTTCCAGAACCCATTCCTTGATTTTCTTGTGTTTCAAGTCATCGATTGTCATACAGGTACCTCTTATTAGGTTAACAGGAATTAAGCGTGACCATCACACTTTTGCATTTTTATGCAATTTTTTCCCGTTTCATTGAAAATAATACTGAATTTTGCGTGGTTATTCAACAGAAAAGAAGATAAATGTGGTTTATTTCGACAGAACATAATAATTTGTCATTTTTTAATCCACCAATGAGGACTGAATTGTTTGACAATCGACAGTGTGAAAGTTTTGATATACACTGAACTATTCTTTTATAAATGAATACGTTTTAATATTGAAATAGGAATTATTATTTTTATGGAAGGAAAAAAGTTTGCTTTTTGCCCTCAGTGTGGCAGCAGGAGAATCGAGACAAAGATGAACGGTCGCAAGTGGCAGTGTCCTGACTGCGGATTTGACTTGTACAGCAATGTAGCGAGCGCGGTGGGCGTCATCATTCAAAATGAAGCCGGCGAAGTGCTTTTTGAAAAGCGTGCCAAGGAACCGCGTAAAGGTTTTTGTGTAGTGCCAGGAGGATTTACCAATTCCGATGAAACGGGCGAAGCTGCGGCGGTGCGTGAGTGTGCCGAAGAAACGGGAGTCATCGCGCAAAAGATACACTATTTGTGCAGCTTTCCAAATACGTACGAATACAAAGAAATTATGTACAAGACATGCGATATGTTTTTCACCGCCGAATTTCCACGAGGCGTCCTTTTGACTGCCCAGCAAAGCGAAGTGAGCAGTTTGTTCTGGCAGAAAATTGAATCTATTGATGATCTTGAAAGAATTCCGCTTGCATTTGATTCCACAAAAAATGCGCTTCTTAAATGGTTGGAGGAAAAATCAAAATGAAAAGTCACATAAATGTTGTTGCGCTTTCAATTTGCGCCGCTTCCCTGCTGCTGTTTGTCTTTACCATGGTTCTGTATGCGGTGAAGATTAAAAAGATTAAAAAGGCATTGAAGGATGCGGGAAAAAATCAAATGCCAAAAGCTCGCGGTTCGTACTGGGGTGTGCTTTTTTCTGCAGTGGTGCTTATTCTGCTTCCGCTGTTAGTGCCGATGAAAACATACTTCATCGCCGTTGTATGCTGTTGTGCAATCATGGCGGAAATTATTGCCTACCGTGACCGGATTGATCAACTTAAGTCGTACTAGAACAGTGTCCTTGGGAAATGCGTCCCCCCTAGACACAAGCGCCTTTTTTTGTTAAGATTGCACTCACATTCGGCGTCTTACCCAAGCGGTAAGGGAGAGGTCTGCAAAACCTTTATGCGGCGGTTCGATTCCGCCAGACGCCTTTCGTAAACGAAGATGCTCTCTTGGGCATCTTTTTTTACGCTATCAGGCTGTTTAGCTAAGCTACAGTCTGTTTACCATATATACGGGGTGCAGCTAACTGCATCCCTTTTTTATTTACGCAAGGTGGCATATTTTGAAAATGCAAAGAAGAATCCTAACAGTCATACTTTTTCTTACGATGACGTTTTTTTCTTTTTCAGAAAACGCTCTGATGGCTGGGCAGAAGAATATCCGCTTTGTGGTGACTCGTTACTTCACCATCATCTATGGCGAGTCAAGTGAAACAAGCGCCGCAGAACTTGCTGCAAAGGCCGATGCGATTATGGACGACATTTGCGGAGACCTTGCGGTGTCTGCAAACATTAATTCATTCCATATGCCGATTGTCATCACTTCTTCAACTGATGTTTTCAACGCGTACTACACTAACTATAGTTATAACCACATTGTGCTTTACGATGCCGTGCCACAGGAAAACATGGCGGTAAACGATGAAACCATTGTTGATACGTTCAAACACGAATTGACGCATCTGGTGACTATCAACATGCGCAATGGTTTTTGGAAAGGTTTTGACACGGTGTTTGGAGATGTTGCCAACTGGGGTGATTATGTTGTCATGCCAAGCCTTATCAAAGAAGGTGCGGCTGTTGCATACGAAAGCAAAGACGGCACGGGAAGAAACAATGATGCGTATTATTTGCAAACAGTGCGTCAGGCAAAGATTGAAAATAAATTTCCTTCATGGGCAGATGTAACCGGCGCAACTGATATATATCCAGCTGGAAATTCTGCATATGCGTTTGGCGGACCGTTTACAGAATGGCTTGTTAAAAAATACGGTATGGAAAAATATGCTGACTTCTGGTATCGCGCGGTGAACATGAAGGCAGTGACCTATACGTTTGCCTTTAAAAAAGCGTATGGAGTTTCGCTCGACAGTGCGTGGAAAGATTTTAAGAATGATATTGTCGTTCCGCAGATAGAGCCAAATGCGCTTGCTGTTGACGGCATAGATGATTTCTTCTTGTTTCCAAAGCAATCTGAACAAGCTGCTGGCTCTGATAAACTTTCCATACAGAACAACAGTGGCTCGCGATATACGAGTGTAACTGAAAGTGACTGCGGAATTGCATATCTTGACGACAGCGATGATTCCGTGTGGCTGGCTCGTAAAAATTCTGACGGTACTTTTGCGGCTCCGAAAGTTTTATTTAGGAAGAAGAATGTCCTGCATATTAATTTTTCTACGGACGGAAATTTTCTTGCAGTATGTGGCTACGATATAAATCACTTGAATGTAAAAAATGCAGTGTGGATATATGGAATGCAGAACGGTGGTTTCTACAAATTGAACGCCACCGGTTTGCGTGATGCCTCTGTTGTCTGCTGCAATGGCAAATGGTTTGTTGCTGCGGTTAAAACTGCTTCGCAGAATGTTTCGCTTTGTGTGTATGAATTGGTGACTTCCGGCAATAAAAAACAAAAGGTGGTAGATGCAACGCTGGTGCGTGATATTTCGTTTCCGCGTGGTGATGTCGCATACAGTTTGTGCGACGGCGGCGATGGCAGTGTTGCGTGTGTATACAAGTCTGGTTTAGTATGGTCGTTCAGATTGTTTGACGGAATATGCGACGCTCAGAAAGAAATTCGAGTACGTGAGTTTACACTTCCAAAGTCAGATATGCGTGTGCGTAACATTTCGCCAGTGAGCGCAGATGGTGAATCTAAAACATTTGCGTTTTCATGGACAACGCCAGAAACATTGCCGCGACTTGGATATTTGGTGTTTGATGCGCAACCTTATTTTGCACTTGCTTCAGAAGATATTTCCGGCGGTGTCTATTTTCCTGTCGCATATCGTTGTGCCGACAGCAACCGGGGTCAGCTTCCGTCTGTCGCATACGTTGCGTCTTTCTTTAGAGACAACAAGATGTTTGTAATGAACAGCGCAAAATTTCTTTTTGAAGAATTTGACGCGCAGAAAAATGATGTCGTGCAGAACGATGGCAAGCAAGAGCGGTCTGTTGATTTGTCTGTGCTTGCCGACTCTAAGGAATATTCCATTCCTTTTTATACAAGAGGCTTCTTTGTTCCGTGGTCAACAGTGCCGCAGTACAACAAGACTTTCTCACAAACCGGCTCCATCTGTTTTCCGGGAATAACATGGACTACTTCAAATCCGTGGGATTCCGACGTGGTGCAGCTGAGTGCTGGCTATGACTGGCTCAGCGACACGGCCGGTGTTATGGTAGCCGCACAAAGTTCTTCAAGCACGTCGCTTTTATCATACAAAGTGCGGCCTGATATTCTTTTTGACAGAATTGGAGTAAAGCAGGCGGTAAATTATGCGGCTGTGCAGAGTGGGTTTATGATTGGCAATGTAACATCACTCAGCGTAAGCGAGCTCAATATGATTTTTCTTGGCAGACAAAATACTGCTGACGATTCTTCCACGGGAATAAATATTCTTGACGAAATAAAAGATTTTTTAAAGTTGCGGGGCGTTGCAGCTTCAAACGATACAACACACTATTTTTCCGCGCTGAATCAAGTTGCATTTAAAATTTCAAACATACACAAATACGGTGCAGGCACATATGAGAAAGCAGGCGCTTCTTTTTCGGCGGCGTACCAAATTGCGTATCTTGGATTTCTTGGCAATGGTTTTTCCAAAGATTCAATTTATCAGAATATTTATCCTGAGTTTTCATTCCGTCTGCCACGTCTGGTTCCGGTGACTTGTCGCTCAGGACTTACGTACAATCTGCCGTTGTCATGTACGGTGGCGTTTTTTCCAAACTACCTTGAATTTCTTGAGACACAGTCGGAAGTTATTCTCTTTTCCTCAGAAATTCAAAAAGGACTTACGTTCTTTCCGCTGTTTATCAATAGGTTTACCGTGACTGCGGAATACAATATGTTCTTGATGCAGTTTAACAATGACTTTGAATTCATTCATTTTTTTGAAGATGTGCAGAATATGGACAAAATGTCATATTTTGATGCGGTGGGTGCAAAGTTACTTTTTGATGTGACTGGAAATACTGGATCGCTGGCAGCGTCAGGTTTGTTTATGCATGTTGGTGTCAGCTTTGTCTACTATCCACACATGCACGGAAACGACTTTCCTTTTGAAATCGCCTTTACAGATACCATTCTCTTCTAGTGTCCGGCAGTGGATAAATCCCACCGAATGCGGTATACTCTGCCTATGGAAAAAGAATCATATGGCTTTATAATAATTGGCGCAGGTCCCGCAGGTCTTGCGGCCGCACAATATAGCGCTCGTGCAAATATCGATACGTTGCTCATAGATGAAAGTGTCCCGGGCGGTCAAGTTCTTAACATTTTTAACTTTGAAAATTATCCCGGAGTTTTTCCGGCGGTAACGGGTACCGCTTTTGTTGAGCAGGCTAAAAATCAGGCGCTTGTCTTTGGCGCAAAAATAATCCAGACAACTGTTTCTTCGGTAGACAAAATAAAGGATGCATTTATCCTTGAGACAAAAGCCGGTGTGTTTACTGCTCCGACACTTCTTCTTGCCACCGGAGCAGAGCATCGCAAGCTGGGAATTCCCGGAGAAAAAGAATTTGCCGGCAGAGGTGTGTCATATTGCGCTACTTGTGACGGTCCGTTCTTTCGCAACAAGAATATCATTGTGGTGGGAGGTGGCGACAGTGCGTGCGACGAAGCGTCATACCTTGCGACGTTAAGCCCGCATGTTACCATTGTGCATCGCAAAAGTCAGTTCCGCGCGCAAAAAGCTGTTGCAGACCGTGTGCTGCATAATAAAAACATCACCACACGCTTTAATGCAACGGTGAGCGAAATTCGTGGCGACAAGAAGGTGACAAGTGTTGTTCTTGCAGACAGTGTCACCGGTGCGCAATCGGAACTTCCAGCTGACGGTGTTTTTATTTTTGTAGGAATGATTCCACGCACATCACTTTTCCAGACTGTACCCGTTGATGAAAACGGATATATTAAAACTGACGAAGACATGCACACCATTATTCCGGGCTTGTTTGCGGCAGGAGATGTACGTTCTAAGAGTTTCCGCCAGGTGGTGACTGCGTGTGCTGACGGCGCAATTGCCGCTCATGAAGCTGCAAAGTATATTCGTGAACGTAATAATGAAGTCTACAAATAAATTTTTTGTGTGCAATTATGGTGAATAAAATGTCTGTTTGCAAAAAAGTTTTTTTAACACAATGTGTTCTTCTTGCTGTATGTGCCTCTTTTGCCACAGCGGCAAAATCTGACCCGGCAAAAGTTGCCGAGCTTCCTGACAATGTTGATTTTTGGAGCGACTATCCAAATGATGTGCTTGCGGATACGCTTGCCGACCGCATGACCGACAGTGAACTTCTTGCTCAGATATTTATGTTTGGCTGGGCGGGCTCTGAGCCGGGTGAGCTTTTAAAGCAGTGGGTGACAGACCGGGGACTTGGCAGCGTCAAGGTGTTTGGCTGGAATACTGATGATATTCAACTTGTTGCAAAGTCAGTTAAAACATTGCAAGAGGAATCCCAGTCACGCGCAAACCGTATTCCTCTTTTTGTAGCCACGGACCAGGAAGGCGGCTGGATACGTCATGTCAAAGGTGATACGAGCGACACGCCGGGTAACCTTGCAATTGGCGCTTCCGGCTATCCGATTGATGCGTATTACAGTGGATTTTATATTAACCGAGAAATCCGCGCGCTTGGCATAAACATGAATTTTGCTCCGGCAGTCGATGTGTATACCAATTTGAATTCAACCGTCATCGGACCACGTTCATTCGGGTCGGATCCAGATAAAGTTGGTGTGCTGGGAGCTGCTTTTGCATCAGGCTCAATTGCGGCAGGTGTCATTCCTACTGCAAAACATTTTCCCGGACACGGCGACACGAGCCTTGACAGCCACGGTACTATTCCTGTGATAGACATCGACTACAATACACTTATGAACAGGGAGCTTGTTCCCTTTAAATATCTCATAGAAGCAAAAGTTCCTGCGGTGATGAGCGGACATCTTTCTTTCCCGCGCATTACAAATGATTCTGCTCCAGCATCTCTTTCACCATATTTCCTTAATGTCATTTTGCGTAAGAAACTCGGCTTTGACGGACTTATAATAACTGACGATATGCAGATGAACGGCGCAACAATTTACGGCGGCACTATGTTCAATGCGGTGAATCTTGCAATACGAGCAGGCAATGATGTTATTCTTTCATCTACAACGGCACAATTTGAAGAACCAATGTGGGCGCGAAATCTTGCTCAGATGAAAAATGACAAGGCGTTTCATGAGATTGTAAAAAATGCGGCAAGACGTGTTATCTATACAAAACTTGTTTACTTTAAAAGTGACAATCATGCGCCACTGTATCCTGACGCAGCAAAAATTTCAGACAGCATTCCGGACAAGGAAGGGCAGCGTTTCTTCTTGAATCAGGCATGTCGGTCAATCACGTTGTATCGCGGTGAAAATTTTCCGTATCAGCCAAAAGAAGGTGAGCGCATACTTATTGCCGGACCGTTTAATTCTCTCTTTACCGAAGGGAAGAAACGATACCCTTCGGCAGGCACATTCCATTACAGCTACGAACTTGCCGCTGATAAAAGCAATGAAGCTGACTGGAATGCAGAAAATTTTGTGAGCGTTGCCAGCGGCTATGATACAATCATTGCGTGTGTATTCAACGCGCATTCTGCTGCAATCGTAAACAGGTTGCGTGGCATGGGTAAGAAAGTGATTGTGCTTTCGATTATGTCTCCGGTGCCTGAGCTTAATAACAACTGGGCGGACATTATTCTATGCGGGTACAGCTATTCTTCGTATACATTTGCAGCCTTGTTTGGTGCGCTTAACGGTGAATATACTCCGCGGGGAAAACTTCCGCTCGAACAATAATTTTTTAGGGAGAAAAACTTATGAACAACAAATCTGCTGAAGCCGTCTCTGGTGGTAAGAAAAAACATCATCCAATTCGTACTTTCTTTATCGTGCTTATATCGCTTGTCATTCTGTTGTTGTTTGTTGTAGCAGCATGGTTCGTCTATGCCTCATGCGACAGGAAAAAAAGTCTTTCTGTAATACCTGCGGAATTTGCCGCATATGTGCGCACTGACCATTTATGGAAGTCTGCAAATCCATTGGTAGATGTAAAGGCAATTGACGTTTTCCTTTCCGATGCGAAATATGGACAGATAAGAAATGCGGTTATGCAATTCAGATCTTCTCCAATTAGAAAAAATAAACTTGTTGCGATTGCAGCTGACCGCCGGATTGACGCTGCTTTTTATAGTGATACTTCTTTTGCTGCGGCAATTGACATGGGCGGTTTTTCTGCTATTACCAGGCTGGCGCCTCTTTTTGCAAAACAAATAAAAGTGCAGGGACTCTCGTATGTCACTTCAGATGCAAATGAATGGTTCCAATACGAAAGCGGTAAGACAATCATTTATGCAAAGCCATATCATAATTTGCTGCTTGTTTCCACTTCAAAAAAACGTTTTGATAAAATGTGTCTGGCCAAGTGCATTGATGATTATTCTGCGGAACGTCTTGCTGAACTTTCAGAAAAATTACATTCGCCATTCCGCATTGGGTGTGATGTAAACACCTTGCTTGCATATGATGAAACAATTCAACACAAGACTGCTCCCTACATTCTTCCACTTCTGAAAAAAGACGCACTTGCGTTTGTTGATTTTGGTATTACCGACAATGATGTGCATGTGCAAATTCTTTTCCCTCTTGCCAAACTTTTAAAGAATTCCATTCCTGCGTTGTCGGCGGACACAAAAATTTCCGAGCAATTTTTGGAGCTTGTTGTTAATTCTTCTTCAGAAAGTAAATTGCTTAATCAACTTCCGGATTGTGTTCAGTATTATACACTGCTTAATGCAGGTGACCTTCCGCATCTTTTAAAAGCAGCACAGCCATTTATTCCTGGATCAAAGAATATTGATAATTTGTGGTCAAAGGGAGAAGTGCTTTGCAAAATGGTTTTCTCTTTGACGCTTGAAGATTTGCTTTACTCTTGGACTGGTAAGGAAATTGCCGTTCTTGGTCTTGAAGGAAAAAAAGACCCTGTTTTTGCTGTGCAGATTACTGATGAACAAAAACGGGCGGCGGTGTTTCAAAAGATTGCATCATCGTTTGTAATTGATGAAAGCAAGAAGCTGATTTTGAATGGTATCAGTGTACCACAGCTTGAGCTTCCGGACTTTCTGCAAGGCTTGCTTGGCGCGGCTGGTGTGACTGTTGCAAAACCATATTACTTGGTGAGCGGTGGCTATGTTTTCTTTTCTGAATCTGCCGAGAATGTTGTTGAAGTAACTTCTGCAGAACGCGCTCGCCTTCTTGAGCACACGGATATGTTTAAGCAGGTGTCTTCTTTGCAGCAAAATGAAACTGCTATAAGTTTATATTACAATCTTGCACGCAGCATTCCCTTCTTCTTAAAATCAAGTAGTTCTCTTTCAAAAACATTGCAGCTGTATAATATTGGAAGAGCCGACGTGTGTGTTGATAGAAAATCAGATGGCAGCGGAACACTTTCTGTTTTGCTGCAGGCGGTGTCACGTCAGGAAAAACAAACAACTGCTGTTCCCGGATTTCCATTGACGCTCGATGGGAAAAAGAATACTCAGCTCTGCCGCACAAATGCAAAACGTCCGCAACTTTTGTTCTGGGTGCAGGACGGTAGCATTATTCATTTGTATAATGCAGATACAAGCGCCCATGCAACATATGATGCATCTGATGCAGTATTTATTGTTCCATCGCGTGATGATAAATTATGGGCGCTGACAAGTGCTGGCTCTGTATTTTTGTTTGACAAGGAACTCAAAGTTGTGGAAGGTTTCCCCGTTGCGCTTGAGGTGTCGTGTCCTGTTGCTCCTGCGCTGTACGGAGATGAGCTGCTTGTGTTTGCAGATGATGGAAGTTTCCGCATGGTACGTGTTGATGGCAGTGTGGAACCGGTGCAAATCGGTACAAACGTAAAGTTGCATGGAACTCCGACTGTCTGTGATTCGACAATAGCATTCTATAGCAAGCGACTTGCCGGCTCTCTGTTCATTGCCCAAAAAACGGCTAGTGATGAAGGGCAGACAGCTGGTGCTTTTGAGTCGCATGAAATTCCTGTAACCGGCATTGCATATGGCGAACCTGCGGTGATGAAAAATAAAAGCAAGGCAGAGAATGGGACGGTGCTTTCGGTGGCCTTTGTTACGCAGAATGGAATTTTCTCTCTGTTTGATGAACTTGGTGAGCCGATTCTTTCAGCACCAATTGCACTTGATAAAGTGTACTATGCAAATACGGTGAGCAACGACAATTATTTCTTCGTGGTGAGCAGTGATTATACGCTTACCCGTATTGGCACTGACGGCAGCACTAATTCTGTTGCAGTTGCAGAGGTGACGGCACAAGCTCCGTATATCGTTGCATATGACTATGACAACGATGGTAATAAAGAAATATTTGTAAACGGAGACAGCAATCTTATTTACGGCTATACGCAGGATTTTACAGCGCTTAAGAATTTCCCGGTAGTGGGGACGGGTCTGCCACAGTTTGTCGATTTGGATGGTGACAACAAAAATGAGTGTGTGACTATTTCTCTCGATGGAAAATTAAATGCTTACAAAGTGCTAAAAAGATAAATAAGACGGTTTTACAAAGAGGTGCGTGTAATGAAAAAAAATAATAGTTTTATAATAAAACTTTTTGTGTGTTGCGCGGTGAGTGTGCTTTTCTTTTCATGCAATTCACTTCAGACTGAAGTGCGTAACACTGTAAGCGATGATGATATTGCATCTATTACTGAACAGTATGAGCTTCAACTTGTTGCGCTTGACGGCCGTTATATTGCGTTGCGTGATGCAGGACTTTCTGTGTCAGCGCAAGATAATAAAAATTCGCAGACAAATGAAAAAAATGCAGCGCTTTTGAAAGCTGACGCTCAGACATATATTGTGCGTATACAGCGAGAACTTGCATCTTCAAAAATGAGTCGACCGCTTGAGTGCCGGCTGCGCGCTTTGCTGGGCAGAGCATCTCTTCTTGCAGGCTCCCGCGCTCAGGCGGAAAAACAGTATGCTGATGCCGCGGCGATAGAAGCTGATGACATGCAGGTGATTATTCTGGCGCTTCGACTTGAAGATGATTATTCCACACGGCTTGAGCAGATGAGTGCGGTGTTTACCGATGAAGAAGCTCCGCTGCAGATTGAGCAGGCACTTGCACTTTATTACATCGGTCAGTATGCAAAAGCGGCGGCCTCTTTTGACACGGCATTTGCTTCTTTTACCCGTGTTTCTCCAGAAACAAAAGCTCCGGTATATCGTAAGGCGTATGGTCAGATGCGTGATACATCATGGCTGTTGCAGGATTCTGTGGGAACCGTGACCGCGGATTCAACAGCACGTGTTCTTACTGCAGAAGGAATGCTGCTCCTCATTCAGAGTGAATCAAATTTATTGCTTCCCGTGACAGGCGGACGCATTCTTAAAGCAAAGGATATTGCCAGAAAAATGGAAGCGGTAGGAATGCTTGATCAAGATATTGGGCTTAAGGTTGGCGACCGCCATTATACGTTGTATCGCAGTGATGTTGCGCGTGTGATGTGGAAACTGTATGTCACCTATAAAAACAAGAAAGCCAATGTTGACTACGCTGCGCAGTATGCAGGACAGAATAGCCCTGTGGCTGATGTTCCTGTAGAAGATGTCTGCTTTGTTTCAGTAGCCGGCTGCGTTGAAAATGAGTTGATGGATTTTCCGGACGGCGTACATTTCTTTCCACAGAAGACGATAAGCGGACCTGAGTTCATACGTCTCCTGAAAAAAGTTGATAAATAATCATTTCTACCACAAGAACTCAATCGTTGATTATTGCAAATGCATGTGCTAGAATAAATTTTAATGGCACATGCAGCTTTTGCAAAAAGTAGAAAAATCTCATTTGCAGTTACATTGTTTTTGGGTGGAGCGTTTTTTTCATTTTCGCAAAATGGAATTCCACTCGATGTGTTGCAAAACGATCCCTATTTTAGAAACGGAACTTACGAAGCGCAACAGACAGATTCCGCTGAGGCAAAAAATGATTCTAGGACAGATGACGTTGCTAATGAACAGCCGGAAAATACAACTGCCACTGAAAGTGATTCCGCTGAAAGTGATTCCACACAAAACAATCAAGAACAATTTCATGGTTATGATACGGTTTCGATTCCGCAACCGCTTACTGCTGACGACTTGCAAACAAAAGATCCCATCGTTGATGCAAAGATAGACATATCGCTTAGCTATCTTATCTTTTATACGTATCCGTTTCAAAGCGGTGGTGTTGCAGATTATTTAGTGCCGGATGATTTCTTTCATATAAAGAATTTGAATCCATACGGGGCGGCGCTTAAAGCTGAATTTATGATTCTGCCGTCACTGTTTGGCGTAAATGGGTTTGGATTCAATGCAACATGGACTCCGCTTAAGTGTGAAGCGGGAACGTATGTTGTGGAAACCAATCTCTGCACGGCAAATCTTATGCTGGTGCATAAAATCAGGTTGCCAAAGACACGCACGCTCCTTGAAGTTCATCTTGGCTGTGGCGGAATGTTTTTCTTATTTCCCACATATACTTATGCAACAGGATATTCTCCACAGAGTTATCTTTGGGTATATCCAGAGGCTACCGCCGGTTTTGCAGTGCAAGTGTATTTTACCCGCCACTTAGGAATTGATATTTCGCTTGATGCATCATATCCTTTTTTTATAGAAGTAATCTTTCCTGTGGCACAGCTTACAGCCGGCTTGGAGTGCCATTTCTAATGAAGAAAATATATTCCATGAAAAAAACAAGAATCGGATTTCTCTTTGCATTTTTATTGATGGCAGTGCATTTTATTTCATGCAGTTTATTTACTGACCAAAAAATTACCGACTACTTATATGATAAGTCACAGAAAATTCAAATTGCAGAAGCGCGATTTTCAACGCCATCTCAAACGGACAAAGAAGGTGTCATATCAATTTCTTCTGAGAATGAATGTGTGGTGACCTATTTGGTGAACAATCCCAACGGCCTTGCACTTCATGCCACGGTAACAAATGCCGCTGATGGAAACAGTGCGATTGCCGCTCTTGCAAATCCATATACGGCGACTGTTTCTGATGACAATAATTATGTTTTTGTGACACTGACAGAAGAAATGCTGCGGCGAATGGATATGGGCAATGATGTCAGTCCTGTTGTGTCTCTTGCCGCAGATTCCTATACCGGAGAAATTCCTGCGTTTACAGAAAAAATTCGTGCAAATAGCAAACCTCCGGCAGTTACCGGCGCGTGTGTCATGCTTGACACATCGTATGCGCTTAATGCGACAAGCAGTCATGATTCAAGCAAAGGAAAGTATGTGCTCTGTTTTAATCTGCCGGATGAACTTTTTGACAGTGGCGGAATTCATGGTGATGTCAAAAAAGTTTATGCAACAGGATTAAGTTCCGTTTATTCAAAGGGAATTGCATTGAATATAAATGCTGCTGCGAATACGTGGAATACAACTGACTTGCCTTCAAATCCTTCAGCACTCTATGGCGCAAACACATATCTATCGCCGGTGACGGTGACATTTGTGCCAGGAAAACATCCGGTGTATCTGCTTACGCAGGTGCAGGCATATTACGGCGACAGTCAGAATTTTACCATTACGCTTGAAGATGAAAAAGGATTGCAGTCAAATGCTGTCGTTGCCGTAAATTCAACAAAGCTCAAAGCTGTTACGACGAATATTACAAATGAGACGCAGCTTGCTTCGGGCAAATATCAAATCGCACTTGTTGACGCGCTTGGCAACAAAACTGATTATTACACAGTGACGATGGCTGCGCCTGTAAAAACAAATAAACCTCTTGAAACAGTGAGTGGCGCTTCGGTGCTGTATTCGCTGTACACGGGCAGTGTGACGTATACGTTGCTCACTACCGGTAGCGGGAACGAAGGCTGTTCTTTTAATTTGCCGGCAGGTTCATATAAAATTACTGCACATGCGCAGAAAGATGGATATGTCGATTCAGATGAAACTTCATGGGAATTTATTGTAGGCGATGATGCCGATAAGATTGTCACTGCGACAAATGTTGGCGATGCAACCGTGAGGTTTGAGCTGAGCCTTTCGCCACTTGTGTTTTCAAGAAAAATAATAAGTTCGCGTCACGATATGACATTCTCCGCGACAGGATACACCGTTCCTGCAAACACAACGATTGCAAGTCCTGCGTTGAGTAATGTGCTGCTCGTGGTGATGAATAGCGGCAAGAAATATGTGTCTTCAGAAGGAAGCGCAGATGCCTACACGGTAAGTCTGCCGCTTGATGTGCATGCAAATAGATATCAAGTGACAGCTTCGTTTGTTTATAATTCGCTTACTTATTCCGGCTCATTTTACATTTATGTTCTTGAGTGAGTGGACTAGTCTTTTCTGCGTACAACAAATTCCACTTTTGGTGCGCTCTTTCGAGTTTCTGTGTGCTTCTTGTATTTTTTATACAAAACTTCCTGCGCACGGACGGCAAGCTCTTTCTTTTCAGGTGTAATTTGCTTCCACGAACCGTCACTTTGCAACGCATGGCTGTGCGTGTTGTCTTGGAAGTAGAGCATGAGAGTTTCTTTTACTGTCTTGAATACATCGCGGTCTACCACCGGAAACATCAATTCTATGCGCCGGTCAAGGTTGCGGTCCATCCAGTCTGCGCTGCTTAGATACATTTCTTCGCTGCCGCCGTTCTGAAAGTAGAAAATACGGCTGTGTTCAAGATAGCGGTCAATGATGCTTATGACGGAAATGTTTTCGCTTAAGCCTTTGACTCCTGGCACGAGCATACAAATTCCACGTACGTTGAGTTGAATCTTTACTCCTGCGCAAGATGCCTTGTATAGTTCCCTGATGATTTCCGGCTGAGCAAGACTGTTCATCTTTGCAACAATAAGTCCTGGTGTTTCTGGCGTTGAGAGTTGAATCTCGCGGTCAATCATTTCTATGAGTCTGCTTTTGAGTGTTACCGGCGCCATGAACAAGTGATGCATTGTTTGAACGGCGCTGTAGCCGGAAATTATGTTGAAGAAAATAGTTGCATCGCTTGCAATTTCATAGTTTGAAGTAAAAATTGAAAGGTCTTGATAGAGCTTTGCTGTCTTTTGATTATAGTTGCCGGTGCTCAGGTGCACGTATCGTCTGATGCCGTCGCTTTCTCGCCGTACCACAAGACAAATCTTCGCGTGTACCTTCAGATTTACTATGCCGTACACGACAATAACGCCCGCCTTCTCAAGCTCGTTTGCCCACGAGATGTTGCGTTTCTCATCAAAGCGCGCTTTGAGTTCAACAAATGCGGTGACTTGCTTGCCATTTTGGGCTGCGGTTTCAAGTGCTTCAACAATAGGACTGTTGCTGCCGGTGCGATAAAGCGTCATTTTTATTGCGAGCACTTTTGGATCTACTGCAGCGTCCTGAATAAATTTAATGACCGGCTCATAGCTTTCATATGGAACGTTGAGCAGAACGTCATGCTGGCGCAGTGTGTCCCAGTACGTGCCTTCTTCAGGAAGTTCAGCAGGATAGAAGGTGTCCCACTGTGGATAAAGCAAATGTGCCGCTTCATCAATTGTTGTAATGTCGAGCAAAGTTGTTGGGTCGATGAGTCCGTTCACTTCATAAACATCTTCGGCCTTTAAGTTTAGCTTTTGTTTGAGAATGGCAAGAATTGCAGGACTGGAATTGTTGCATACCATTCGCACTGCAAAAGATGACTGTCGTTTTTCAAGGACTTCTTCCATTGCCTGAATAAAGTCAGGGCCTGCATTTTCGTTTACGGAAAAATCTGCGTCGCGTGCAACTTTGAATAACATGCTTTCCGTGATGCGGTATCCAGGAAAAAGTTCCGTTCCGTACAAAGAGATTATGTCGTCAAGAACAGTGAACTGCTTTGTGCTTGATTCTCCGGGCAGCCAAACAACACGCGGTATGCTTGAAGGCATTTGCACAATAGCAAGAATCTTTGAATCTTTCTTGACGGAAAGCGCATTTTCCTTTGTGTGCAGTCCCGGAATTGGATCAAGTAAAAAAGCCGCATGTAGTTTAAGATTTCCAATGTGCGGGAATTCCTGTGTGTCTGTGCGGAGCGGTGTGAGCAACGGAAAGATTTCTTTTTTAAAAATATTCTCCGTGTACGATTTCTGCTGCTGTGAATATGAGGCGGCGTTTATGTAGGAGATGCCTTCTTTTGCAAGTGACGGAAGCACGTCGTTTGTGAGCGTTTCATATTGGAGTTTTGTAAGCTGATGGCAGCGAATAGATATTTTTTTTAGCAAAGTTGCAGGCGTAAGACCGCTGGCATCAAGCGAGTGTGGATTTGTCATCTGTGCGCGTTTGATTGATGCAACACGCACTTGGAAGAATTCGTCAAAGTTGCTTGCAGTAATTGCTATGAATTTGAGTCGTTCCATGAGCGGCAGTTCTTTGCGGCAAGATTCATGGAGTACGCGTGCGTTGAATTCAATCCAGCTCAATTCCCTGTTGATTACTTTTAATTCTGACATTTAAAACAAACGCTCCTTTGGTTACAATTACACAAGTACAATCTTGTATCCAAACACATTTTCAAACAAGTCGCCTTTTTCTGTAATTGCCATTTTTTCAAGAAGAAGATTGTCGTGACCTTTTACTCGAATGGTAAGACTTTCCGTTGAAAATGAAATGGTAAAGTTGGTGAGTTTCTGCTGATGGCTGCGGTCAAGCGCGTCTGCTGCGCGAAGAATGGCGCTCAGTTTCAAAATGGTCATGCGGTCTGCGCGTGAAAGCAGTTTGAATTCTGGATCATCCTGGGGCATCTTGCTGCCACGGTGATAGCTTACAATTTGTGCCACAAGAGAGGTGTCGTCACGGCTCAGTCCAAAAATTTCGCTGTGCAGTATGATATACTTGCTGTGCAGGTTGTGGTCTACTGCGCGAATGAACATACCGCAGTCGTGTAGAATCGCACTGATTTCAAGAATCAACCGCGCCTTGTTGTCCAGCCCGAGTTCATCCTGCATTGCATCGTAGAGTCTGAGGCTTATCATGCGCACGTATTCTGCGTGTTTTTCATCGCCACGATATTTTCTAAGCAGGTTTGAAGCGCTTGCTGTTATTTGTGAAGTAAATTCTTTTTGCAGCTCTTCATTTGGCTGCACGGACTTACTGATAAGCACTCCTTCGCGAATGGAAGTTTCTGGTACGATAATTTTTTCTACGGTAGTGAGCTTGATGAAAAGTTTGTATGCAAGCAAAGAGACATGCAGTGTCTGTGCATCGCTGTAGCTCAATTTAAAGCGGGCGACACATTCTTCAATGGTGTACCGCTGTACTTCGTCAACAAATTGGTCGAAGTCGGTGCGGTTCATTTCCCACAAAAAAGGTGAAATTGGTTTGCCGGCAAAAAGCGCTGCGAGACGCATGTCTCCGCCTACTGCGATGAACTGCTTTACTTTTCCAAGATTGAGCTCGTTGTTCAAACTGCCGCGTGTATTGCGTATGAATTCCTCAATGTAGCGCCGGGCATCATCAAGACTGCCCATCATGGTGCGTAGCTGCTGCTCGATGATGACAGTGCCCAGACGCATGGTATGTGCACCCGCCATGCGGCCTTTTTCCATGAGCATCATTTCTGTGGAACCGCCTGCGATTTCAAGAATGATGCTGTCACTTTCGCGGACGCTTACGCTTTCATCTTTCAAGCATTCAGTGACGGCGATGTACATAAGACGATTTTCTTCAATGCCATCAATTACTTTTACGGTAAAGCCAGTTTTAACTTTGATGCGGTCAACAACAGGGTCGCGGTTTACTGCCTCGCGGATTGCGCTTGTGCCGATGACTGTTGTTTCTGAACGGGTGATGCCCCAGCCTTCGAGCTGTTCGCCAAAGCGGTTTAAAATTTGCAGACACTGGAGCAATGTTTCTCGGCTGATTGTACCGGTGGTGAATACATCACGACCAAGCGCAACTGGAAGTTCGCTACGGTCGAGGATATTTCTTTTTTTGTCTTCAGTGATTTCTGCGACTAACAGACGAATGCCCGTAGAGCCGATTTCAATCACTGCCTGCGGGGCTGTCATTAGAAATTACTCCGGTTTATAATTTATCTATAAGCATGGAACATTTTCCAGATGGAATAGGAAGTGTCTTTTTCTTCTGGTCCAGAATGTTAATCGTGAAGTAGTACAACTTCTCGCTTTCCATCTGAATCTCCCATCCACGGTTGCTTTTGTTGCTTAAGATTGTTATGAGATTACGTTTAAGAGAAAGTTTTTCGATTCCCATAATCTCAAGGTTTGGAATAATCCAGTCTACTGTCTTGCGCGGCAGACTGATATTCAGACCTATGACATTTTCTATCATCAGCGCAATGGTTGAAAGACCGATTGTTTCAAGATATCGTTTGCGCGGAAATTCATTCTTGTGGCTGAGCTGCGCAGGGCCTTCTTTGCAGGGAAGGTATGCTTCGTACATGTCGCCCTTCTGCTTGCTGTCTGCGGGGCTTAAGCCTTCGAGTATGTAGTACAGGTGGCGGATTGCACATTCACGCGCAAGGTCGAAGCGCTGATATTTTTCAAGACCTTTTATCACCATGAAGTTGAATGCCGGGTATACGGAACCACAGAAGCCTTCGCCTTTTTCTTTGAAGTCCGGACTGTCTGCACTCAATGTCGGGAACGGATGGTCAGTGCCGAATGTTTTTGGATTGCTCAAATGTGCAATAAGCATGTCGGCTTTGTCTGCGTTTGGAAGTTCTGCCAAAAGCGGCCAGAAGCCGGCGATTGTTTTTTGCGGCAGACGCTTTTCATCTTTATCAAGATCGTGATAAAAACCGGTGTTGTTGTCCCACATGAGGCTGTTTATTCTTGTCTTGAGGCTGAAGTACATTTTTTTGTACTGGAAGCTCAAATCTTTGTCGTTGAGAATGTCACCAAGTGCTGACATGTGAGCAGCGTTTATTGCAAGCGCACTGTTGAAATCTACTGTGTAATAAGCGCCTTTGCGCGGTGAGTTGAACATCGTTGACGCTGCGGGAGGAACTGCGTAGAGACCGTTTTCTTGTTTGAAAGTGCGGTCAATCCAGTCCATGTATTTCTGCAGTACCGGCATGACTTCCTTGATGCGCCGTTTGTTTGCACTTTTGTGATAGAGGTTGAATTCCGCCCATGCAAAAAGAGGCAGACCTACACCCTCCGGATTTGCGCGGTCAGAAATGGGAGAATTTGTCTTTGCCTCATATCTCCAGCGGATGGCGCCGTTGTCTTCCTGACGTTCATAGAAGTAGTCTATATTCTTGTTTGCAGGATAGTTCCTGTTTGAGTATACAAGGAAAAAAGATGAGAAAATTGATTCAAACTGATCTAATACGAATTCTCCGTGCTGCGGATAAATAAAATAACCGTCCGGTGAGGTTTCACCTGTTGACGGGTCAATCCAATAGTCGGCCAGCCAGTTCCAGGTTTTATCATAAATGTCAACAAAATCCTGATCATAAAAGTGGATTTTGGGGAAGTCGCGCTTGTTCACAATTGCTCCTGAATGTAAAAAAAGCCTTTTCTCCTTAAAAAAATGGCTTCATACGAAGTTACATTATATCATAAAATAACAAAAAACGATATAATTTTGAAGATTTTTTTGCACGAATTCAACTTGAAAATATTGAAATTTTGGGGATTTTATGTATCAGTCATACGTGTATCTTGAAACAAGGGTGCTGCTTTCGGCGGTGCCGGGCGTTTTTGTTTCCACAGCGGCAGAGTCGGCAAAGAAAGATATTCTTTCTGCAAAGGCAGTGTTTTTAAAGCGGAACAATAGTCGCTCGCCGGTTGGCGCTGTTTCTATACAGCCTGCTGCTCTGCATAAAGTGGCAATGCTGGCGCGTGCGCTTGGCGGAACAATGCTTGAAAAATCTGAGCTTGAGCGTTTGACGGGAAGCATACAGGAACCGCCTGACGACAAGGAATTCACCGGCTTTTCGGTAAAAGTTGCTACTGGCGGTGATCTTGACATCATGTTCCATCAGAAAGCAAAGAAAATTCATATTGAGGAAATTCGCATAGAAGAGGACTGCGGACATTTGACGCGTACCGGCGGAAAGGCGCACATGGACTGGACGTATGCCGGCTGCCCGTCGATGCGGCTTCGCACGAGCATGTCATTTGAACTTGGGGAAGAGGCCGAGCTTTATTTGCACGAGCTGTACACCTTGCTTGCGTACCTTAAACTTATTACCGGAGAACTAGGTGAAAGCAGTGTAAGGAGCAATGCATACGCTGCTCTTGCAGAGTATCCGGCAAAGCCAGACTATTTTGTAAAACTGAGGAACCTTAACTCGTTCAATTTCGTACGCAAGGCAATCAACAGTGAGTTGTCACGCCAGGAGGAAATCCTTTCGAGCGGCGGAAAAGTGGTGAGTGAAAGCAGACTGTGGGTGGAAGAACAAAATGCAACTGAGTCATTTCAGTCACGGAAGGAATCAATCATACGCTTTGAACAGTTGAGTCCGCGTGTTGAAGTGGAAGTTGCGTCTCTTGCCGGCGAAAATACGGTTGAAGTGGAACTTCCTTCGGTGCGTCGCGCTCGTCTGAGGGCTTCTTTTGGACTGTCACGGCTGCGCTCGGAATTTATCTGCGCTGAAAAAGACCGTGCTGACTATTTTGAAAAAACAGTGTCTTATGGCGCAGAACCGCTGCTTGCATCCCACTGGATGGCCAGCGAACTCATGCGTCTTTTGAACCGCGAAAACAGGTCAATCAAACAATGCCGTCTTACTCCTGAAAAATTCGCGGCAATCCTTAAAATGCTTTCTGAAGGTTCAATTCATTCTGGCATCGCAAAGAATTTGATGCAGACTATCTGTTCAACCGGCGAAGACCCTGTGGAGCTTGTAAAGAAATCAGGCAAAACACTTTTGTCAAGCGATAAAGATTTACTTTCGTTTGTGCAGCAGGCACTTGATGAAAACAAAGAAAGTGTGCGGCTGCTCAAGAGTGGCGACATGGCTCCTCTTGAATATCTTACCGGATGCGTGATGAAGGCAACCGATGGATGTGCCGTGCCGCAGAATGTAAAGGCACTTATCAAGAAAGAATTGCAAATCAGCGTAGTGTATGTCCTTACAATGGGCGGGGCAATTACAGCGCATAAACAGTCCGATGGTACTGTTGCAGCCGGAGACGCAGAGACAATAAAGAATCTTCTTGGCAAAACAGGCGAGTCTAATCCGGTTCAGGTTACTCCGGTGCGTTCAATGCTGAGCGAAGAAACAGAACCTGCGGACTGGGCATATCTTATTGCAGAAATACAGTCGCGCATTGAGTCTGGAACAGCAAATGGCATTGTGGTGACTCACGGTACGGACACCCTGCCGTATACTGCCGCGCTTTTGTTCTGGCTGTTTGCAGCGGCAACTGTTCCCGTGGTGCTTACGGCTTCTGCTTCGTTGCCGGAAGAAGGCGATGAGGCCCGGAAAAATCTTGAACTTGCAGTAGAGACGGCGCGCAGTAAGAAAAAAGGCGTGTACGTTGTGTACGGCGGGAAGATTCTTTCGGCGCTCAACTTAAAATTTATTCGCAGCGGAGCGGACGGATTTATAAACTGGAATCTTGCAAAACCGGTGTACGAGATGGATGGCTTTTTGAGCAGTCAGTTCTTGTCGGTGACTGTCCCTGACGGCGCGACAATGGCGGATTTGCTTAACGAAGCGGCGTCACGGTTTGCCGTAGTGCGCTTGTATCCTGGTGAGCCGGGATATCGTCTTGAGCATTTGCTTGATGAAGAAAGCGGCATAGACACCGTTGTGCTCGAGCTGTATGCGTCAGGAACATGCAATATGCGTACCAGTGATTATTCTCTTAAACAACTGCTGCTCAACGGTCATAGAAATGGCTGTAGGTTTTATTGCACATCGCAGCAGGAGTGCCGCGTAGACTTTTCGCAGTATTCAACAAGCGCCCGTGTTTGGCGTGAAGGAGCTGTTCCTATGGGATTGCTTACTACGGAATCTGTGGTGGCGTTGTACTTTGCGTCATATCTTCTTGCCGACAACGACAATGAGCTTGCTGAGCTCATTGAAGGCGGCACTGATACTCTTGAGGAATAAGTTACTCTTCTGAAGCTGTTTCTGCAGGCGCTGTTTGTTCATCAGCTGGAGCACTTTCTGCAGCTGTTGTTTCTGGCTGAGGTGCAGGTGTTGTAGAAGCTGCAGTCGTTGGAGCTGCCGCATGTGCGGGCTTAGGCGCTGCAGAAGTGGAAGCTGGCGTTGCAGCAACCGGCGCTGCTGGAGCTGCTGGAGCTGCGGCAGTAGTTTCTGCTGGTGCGGCAGATTCAGGCTGTGGCGCTGAAGCTGAAGCTGAAGAACTTGCGGTAACGGAGATGAATGAACTTTCTGCATCGCAGAACAGACGGATGAGCTCTTTCTGCGACTTGTGGCGTGACTTGATGAAAAGCGTTTCTTCATCCGTATGATAGACGTAACCCGAAGAATTATATGTTTCAAACCGTGGGTCGGTTCTGAATTTCTGCTTCTGAATTTCTATATTTGCATGGAATGTAGGCACGCCGTTGAAAATAACATAATGCGTTTCGCCAAGCGGGAAGTCTATGGTAATATCGATTGTGCCGCCGGACTCTTTTGCGTAGACAATGTTGTTTGCGCAAGTCCAAGCCCATACGGCCTTTGTTCCGTAATAACCAAGAATTTCGGTATGCGGATAGAATGTATTGTCCTGCGCAACAAGTGGATAGAGTACGCCGAGCGTGCGTAAATCAATTGTGCTGTCTGGAGATATGACGGAGTTTATCATCAGGTAGCCTGCTGCTGTGTATTCCATTCTGCTGCGTGCGTTGCCGTAAGCAATGAGCGCTGAACCAGTCTGAACAGTCTGTTCCATGGTAAGCGGTGTATCTCCGTTTGTCAGTGAAAGATGCTGATTTTCTACGGTGCAGGCAGAAGCGATTGTTTCTGTGCATTGCTCAATCACATTGTCAAGCAGCGAAGCAAGAGAAACATCGTGGGGCGCAAGTTTTGAATATAAAGAAATTATGCCGGCAGCCTGCATGACTGTTGGTGCAAATTTGTCTATTGTACCCGGCATCGAAAGCAAAGAGCGCGCACGGGCAGTCCGTTTGATGCGCATTACGTAGTCGTCTATGCCGTCCACCGTAAATATATCAAGATTCTGCGATGCAATTGAACTGGAAACCATGGAATCATACTTGTTTGTCTGCATGACAAGACTTTGATTCATGGTGACAAGGTTGTCAAAGAAAGGAGACGACAGGTAGGTGCGTTTATTTCCTTTCTTGAAGGAATCAGGAACTTTATCAAGTGCTTCGTTGTATTTGCCCGTGGAAGCCATCTCTGCAACAAATGCAATGACAGACTGTTCCGTGAGTGATGACACATCGCCGGAATTGATTGTCTGCGTGAAGCTAGTAACTAAGTCGTCACGTAATTGTTTAACCGTTGCTTCGTACGTCTTGCCGTCTGCAAGCGGAAGGTTGATGATTGACTCAAACGCAAAACGCTTTGTCGGGTCGTAGCTCGTATATGTTGCCGCAAGCTGATTTGCGGTGAATTTGATTCTGTCCGTTGAAACGTGCGGGGCGTTGAGTGCAAAATTATTATTCTTTGATGCGATGAGCAATCTGTTTGAAAGTTGCTCCTTTATCGAGTAACCGCCTGATGGCTTGTATGCAAGTGTGAGCGTGTCGTTGCCGTCTGAAGGTTCAACAGAAATAGAAAGCTGTGCAGTGGCAGTCTTGTCGGTCACGCTGAAAAGAATTGTGGTGCCGTCGGTAAAGGTGAACTGCGCCGACAAGTCTGAAGGTTCAGACAGCGATGCAAGAACGAGGTTTTTCTCGCTGCCCGGCTGTGCGGAATTTGAAACGACAGCAGGAATATTGTCATTGGCGGTGAAGTCAATGCCCCTGAAGCTCACCTGCATCTGGTTTCGCAGTGCAGTTTTGTTGTTGTCCTTTTCCGTCTGCGCAAGGGTGATGTGCAGCGCGCCAATATTTCGAGAAATGACCGATTCAGTCTTAAATTGGAGGATGAAAATGCCGAAAATAAGAACGGCGTATAGGACAGTCAGTCCTAAAAACTTTCTGACAGGATGTTTACGCATTTTGCATATTTTATCTAGTAAGAGTACAAAATGCAATACAAAAGCCTGTTTTGTGGGGAAATATGAAGAATTTGAGTAACCGTTTATTGTGTTTTAGCATTGCAGGTGCTGTCATGCTAAGTGTAATTTCTTGTGCTACAACAAAAAAACTGCCGACGGAAGAACCTGCCGCGCCGACAGCCCAACAACCGGAGCCGTCCGTCCCCAAAAAAACTGAGGAATTTTCAAAGACGGGTTTTGTGGAGCGCCTTAATGAAACGCTCAAGACAAAGACGCCGGAAGATGCCCTCCTGCTGTATGATACGCTTCCCGTTGAATATGCGGACGATTTTGATTTGCTGTTTTTAAAGGCTGCCATTTTGGTAAGCGCCGCAAAATATGATGAAGCAGACATTTTGTGCAAAGCGTTGCTTGTTCGCCAACCTGATAACACTGATGTCATGGCACTTGCCGCTGTTATTGCAAAGGCAAAAGGTGACACCGCCGGCAGAAAGACGCAGTTAGCCGCCATCATTGCAAAAGATCCAAATAATTCTGAAGCAAATATAGCACTTGCCGACGATGAAGTTTTGAAGCGCAACTACAACACCGCGCGTTCCTACTATTCAAAGGCGCTAAAGGACGAACCGTCAAATGAAGAAGCGCTCGTTGGATTCGGGGAGACGTGCTATTTTCTTGAAGACGATGACAAGGCGGAAGAGACATTCAACACAGTGCTTGAAAACAACCCTGAATGTGACGCCGCATATTATTATCTTGGCAAACTTGCATATGCTGACAGCAGCTACAAAAAGGCTGCTTCAAATATAGAAAAGGCAATTGCGCTCAACGGAAAGAATTTTGACTATTATCTTGACTACGGCATGTACCTTCGTTTTCTAGGAAGACTTGCCGATGCAGAAAAAGCATGGACTGAGGCAATTGAACTGCAGCCAGATTATTTCCTTGGATATGTTTACCGTGGCGGACTGTACGATGAGGAAGAAAAACTTGACCAGGCGCTTGCGGACTATCGCAAAGTGGTGTCGCTCAACCCGTCGTATTATTTTGCATACGAAAGTCTTGGACTTCTTGCGCTGCACAGTCAGAGCTGGACAGAAGCACGTGAAGCGTTCATGAAATGTCGTGAAGTCAACAAAACAAATATTTCATATCCGCTGATGATTACATACTGCTACTATAAGGAAGGCGATAAGATAAATGCAAAAAAATACAGCGATTCAGTTCTGAGAACGATGGACAATACTTCTGTGGAGTATCTTGTACTTCGGGCCTTTCATGATGAAACAGGAAAACTCCCGCTTGACCAGCGGATTTCAGAAGTCGACAGTCAAAATAAAAAAGGTAAATTGTACTTCTATGTTGGGCTTCTTTATGATATGTTTGGTGGAACAGAAATTGCAAAGCAGTATTACACAAAAGTTGTCAGCATGAATTGCCCGATGTTTTTTGAGTATCGGCTTGCAGAATGGGGTGTTAAAATAACAGATGGATCAAACTGAAGAAAACAAAAAAACAATTGATGAGCAGAATGAGGCGTCGCAGACAGATACAGAAAAACGTCTTACGCTGGGCGGACGTAAAATAATTCTTGTTGGCACGGCACATGTTTCCGCAGAAAGCATGACCGAAGCGGCAGCTGCTGTAGAAAAAGAAAAGCCAGACACGCTTGCAATAGAGCTTGATGAAAAACGCCTGCAGAATCTTACCGATCCTGAATCGTGGCGCAAAATGGATATTGTAAAAGTGCTTAAGAACAAGCAGGGATTCCTCATGCTTGCAAATATTATCCTTGCCTCGTATCAAAAAAGGATGGGGCAGGATTCCGGAGTGCGCCCCGGTGATGAGATGCTTGCCGCAATCAACAAGGCAAAAGAACTTGGCATACCGCAGACAATGGTTGACCGTCCTATCGCGGTGACAATGCGTCGTGCCTGGGCTGAAAATTCTTTCTGGGGAAAATGCAAACTTCTTTCTGCCATGATAGCGAGCGCCTTTTCAACAGAAAAAGTTGACAGTGAAGAAATTGAAAATTTAAAAAAGAAAAGTGAAATGGACAGCATGATGAAGGAACTGTCCGACTACATGCCAGACGTAAAGCGTGTGCTTATTGACGAGCGCGACCGTTACCTTGCGTGCCATATATGGCAGTGTGCGGGAAATAAAGTGCTTGCTGTTCTTGGTGCAGGTCATTTAAACGGCGTGCAGGCTCACCTTGAAAAAATTGCAGCAGGAGAAGAAACTGCCGACTGTGCGGATATTGAAAATGTTCCGCCCAAAAAGCTAGCTTCAAAAATTGCATCATGGGTCATACCGCTTCTTGTCATCCTGCTCATTGTATATGGATTTGTAAAAGGCGGTCAGAAGAACGGCTGGGATTTGATTAGTGCATGGGTTTTGTGGAATGGAATTTTTTCCGCAGTGGGAACAATCATCGCCGCCGGACATCCGCTTACTGTCCTTGTTTCATTTGTTGCGGCGCCAATCACTTCGCTTGATCCGCTTGTAGGAATTGGCTTTGTGACGGGCATTGTGCAGGCTGCAATAAAGAAGCCAAAAGTTGCAGACATGGAAACGTTGCAGTCTGATGCTTCAAGTGTCAAAGGATTCTACAAGAATAGAATTTTGCGCGTGCTGCTTGTGTTTGTATTGTCTTCCCTGGGTTGCATGATTGCAAAATTTTTTGTGGGAGCATCATTCATAAAAATATTCAGCAACATATAAAAATAAATTCCTAAAAAATATTCTTGCTTACTGAGACGCCGGTAAAAATAAAATGTACGGCGTCTCAGTTTATTTTAAACAAGTTAAACAAATTGTTATGTAACAGAATATTATTTGAAAATCAAATTCGTTAAGAGTATACTTTCTGTAACAAAAGTACAGACGATGTATGCAGAAAAATCTGCAAGCTACAGGAGGTCTTTTATGAAGACAGTACAATTTTTCCAGACAGACAAAGGAGGTGCGCAATGAAGGGCCTGCGTTTACGCAAAATTGCCCCCGCTCAGAAACTGCATTCCAATTCCTTCCATAACAAAATGTTATTTCCTTTACAGAAACTTTTAAGCTGTTCACACTATACTTCACATCGTATTCAAGAAACAAACATACTTAAACATTGCAAGGTGATTCGCCTTGCGGTCGTTTTAGTCCTTCTGGAAATTTTGTCCATTTCCGGAACAGTGTTTGCGCAAGAATATAATTCTGGAACTGGTGAAACCGGGACAGAGTATAACCGTTTAATCTCTCTCCTTTCCGGGTACCTTGCCAACGATCTCCAGCTCCAGAGTCTTTCTGTTAGCGCACAGTCAGCTTCTCTTTCTTTAGATAAATCAAACTGTAACAATGGAATTGCTCTTTCTCTTTCTACGGGAGATATGGTTCTGAAGACAAATTCTTCTGGAACGTCTTTTACTGTTGAACCGGCGGTGTCTGTTTCTATTCCGCAAGCAAACAACACTGCTGTTTCACTGACAGGCACGGCGCAAGTTGCAGGTGATGCGAGCGTAAGCAATGTTGCAGACGTGTCGCTCAAAGTAAGCACCGATATTATTTCCGGCAGCGGAACAACACGCAAAGTGACACTTTTGAAGGCGGAGCGGACGTTGCTTGAGGCACAGCGCGCCGTGCAGGATCGTGCGGTGAGCGCGGAAAAAGAATTCTACACGGAATTAAAAACATTGCTCACGCAGGCAGCAACCGTTCTTACTTCTCAGCAGACGCTGTATGAGGACACCGTTGCCTTTAAAACTGTTGTGGCGCAAGGATATTCCCAAAGTTCGTCAACGTACCGCACTGCTGATTTAAAAGTGCGCACGGACACTCGTGCTGTTGAAGAAGCAAAGCGGGCGTTTGTCCGTGAGCAGACGGTGTTTGCATCAAAATGCGGCGCAAAGAATTCCACGCAGACAGAAGAAGCTGCAGCGGCTTCTTTTGAAACTGCATGGGCTTTTCTGCCTACAGTCATTCCTGAAGTTGCGGGGCTTGATGTAACTTCGTTTGACAAGAATACATATACTTCAATAGAAAGCGCGCAGTGGGAGAAATATATTGGCACGCTTACTCGGAGCGCTGATAAAGATTTGACGCTGTCTGCAAACGGCGGCGTTACATTCAACAACAGTGCTACTGACAGCGCCACTGTTGACACCGGAGTTTCCTTGTCATGGAAAGGACTTTCTGCGAATGCAGGTGTTTCTATTCCGGTTGGAGCTGCGGACAGCGGACTTGCATACACGCTTGGCGTTTCTTTTTCACCGTCAGGAATAAAACTTGCTGGTATAAATGCGCAGCAAAAAGAACTCGATGCAAAACTTGAGGACATTGCAATTGCATCTGCAGAGGACAGCTACAGCACGTCAGTTGTTTCAACGCAGACAACGCTCAGCGACTTGGTGTGGGCAAAGCAGTCTGATGAAGAAGAGTATACGTTATATGCGCAGCTTGAAAACGACACTGCCACTTGGTATAAGCAGGGCCTTGTCGCCGAAAGCGATTACAAAGCCTCGCAGGTGAATAAGGAAAAAGCAAGAATCACCTGTCTGGTAAACGCAGTTGAATTCATCATCTACAACGATGAGACAAAATTACTGTTTCATACAGATTCAGTGGAAAAAAATCCTGCAGGAGCAACAAAATGAAAATGAATAAGAAAATACGCATTACCATTATCTGTGTGTCAGCCGTGCTTGTTGTTGGCATTGCGCTGCTTGTCACCCGAAAAATAATTTCGGCAAAGTCTTCATCAAATACAACTTATACGGTACGACAGGAAACGTATGAAGATACCATCGACATTGCAGGAACTGTTTCTGCTGCAAATGAGCAGACGCTTCAAGCGCAGGATGATGGCACCGTTGTTGCGGTGTATGTCAAAGAGGGAGATCACGTAAAAAAAGGTGATGTCATTCTGCAGCTTGATGACACTACGCAGCAGTACAATCTTGCAAACCAAGATTACCTTATTGCACAGAAACGTGTTACCGGCAGTCAGAAAGAAATAGAACTTATGCAGAAACAGCGCGCCTCTCTTGTGCAGAAGGTCCAGGACCGCAAGGTCGTTGCAACATTTGACGGCGTCATTGCTGAACTTGATGCAGCGGTTGGCGATTACTTTGAGGCAAAAGATACCATTGGTACGCTTGTTGACTTGAGCTATCTTAAGGCGACTGTTGAAATCGCAGAAACTGATGTGTCGCGCCTCAAGGTTGGACAGAAAGTTTCATTCACCTTCCCGGCTTATACGGAAAAAACAGTCCAGGGATATCTTGTGTCATATCCGGCAATAGGCGAAGTGACGAGCCGTGGTGTCACGGTGGTAAATGCGGAAGTCCGCATTGATGATTATCCATCGGCAATTCTGCCAAACTATTCTTTTACCGGCACTATACAAATAAGCGAACCGCAGACGCTGCTTGTTGTTGAGCGCAATGCAATTGGCTATGAAAATGGCAAGGCGTATGTGGAAGTTGTTGATGGCAAAGGCAAGACAACAAAGACAACGGTCACGCTCAAACCGTATAGCTCAAGTTATGTAAATATTCTTACTGAATTAAAAGGTGGCGAAACACTCAAAGGCTTAAGCACCAATGCAATCAGCGGAAGACTCAAGAGCAGAAGCGACACCACTTCCACAAAGAAGAATTCAAATACCCAGAGCGATGGTGGATTTGGCGGGCCTCCAGGAGGAATGGGCGGAATGGGCGGCGGAATGCCTGGCATGTAAAAGACAGGAGCAATTTATGGAAGAACAGAAAGAAGCAAGTCACGAAGTTCATCAAGAGAATGTTTCCGCGCAGGAAGTTATTCATATGGATAATGTGATAAAGACATATGTCATGGGCGACAACTGTGTGTACGCACTCAGAGGGTTGACGTTCACCGTCCGTCAGGGAGAATTCCTTTCCATTATGGGACCGAGCGGTTCAGGAAAATCAACCTGCATGAATATGATTGGTTGTCTTGACAGGCCTACAAGCGGCATTGTTGAGATTGACGGCCGCCGTACCGCTGATATGAGTGAAAAGGAACTTGCCGTGCTGCGCAACAAGACAATTGGCTTTGTATTCCAACAGTATCATCTGCTTCCTTCGATGACTGTGCTTGAGAACGTCATGCTGCCGCTCCGTTACCAGGGTGTTGAGCGCGAAGAACGAAGGCGTATGGCGGAAGAAGCGCTTGTCAGAGTGGGGCTTGCAGAGCGAATGAAGCATCGTCCGTATGAACTAAGCGGCGGTCAGAAGCAGCGTGTTGCAATTGCACGCGCAACAGTCACACGGCCGCAGATTATTCTTGCAGACGAACCGACAGGTGCGCTTGACAGTGAAACCGGTAAAGCGGTTCTTGCACTCTTTGGTGAAATAAACAAAGCCGGTACCACAATTGTCATTGTCACACACGACCCAAAAATTGGCGCGTCTACTCCAAGATGCATACGCATTCTTGACGGAAAAATACAGAGTGATGAACAGCAGACGCCCGTTCCGTGGAGCAAGGACGCACTTTTGGAGGAGGGACATCATGTTTGAAGACTTTATAAACGCACTGCAGAATTTTAAACGGAACCGGATGCGAACCTTTCTTTCGCTGCTGGGCGTCATCATCGGGGTTGCAAGCGTCATTGTCATTACCAGCATGGGTTCAAGTTCAACAAAAAAAATTCAAGATACATTTGGATCTTCCGGACTTGACTTGGTGAGCATTTCCAGCGGTTTTATGAGCAGGCATGGACGCGACACGACAACCTCAATCACCTTTGATGAAAAATTCCGTACTAACATTTTCAACAACATAGATAACGTTGAAAAAGTGTGGTATAAAAATTCACTCAACGGAACGCTGACGTATGACGACACAAGCGTTTCTGCAAATGCAACCGCAATTGAACCGGGTTATCTGCAAATGTGCGGTCTTAAACTTGATTACGGCGACTATTTCACCGTGACAGACGATGTTGCCGGAACGCAAAAAATAATTCTTGGCAGTGAGATTGCAGAGGGGCTGTTTCCAGAAGGAGAGGCGGTGGGCAAACAAATTCTGCTCATGAGCGGAAAAGTTCCATTTTCATTTACTGTTATAGGCGTGCTCAAGGAACAGACGAGCGGCATGGACTCAAGTACAACCGGTGTGTACATTACGCGCGGCTTCTATAAAAAAGAAATTGCGCCTAATCCTGCGGCAAGCACCGTCGTCCTGCAGGCCACCAAAAATGAATATACCACGCAGATGGTTACCGATGTCACGTCGTACTGCGCAAGCCTCAGCGGTTCTTCATACAGTGTGAGCGTCACTTCAATGCAGACTATGATTGACCAGATGAGCGAAATCACCAGCACCTTGTCGCTTATGCTCAGCGCAATTGCGGCAATATCGCTTTTGGTGGGCGGCATAGGCATCATGAACATAATGATTGTCACCGTGACAGAACGGCGGCAGGAAATAGGCATTAGAAAGGCGCTTGGAGCAAGTCCTGCGGCAATCAGACAGCAGTTTCTTGTGGAAAGCGCAAGCATTACGCTTATGGGCGGCATCATAGGAATTTTGCTCGGCATAGGCATCAGTTTTGCCGTTGAATATGTACGCTCGCAAAGTTATGTCATCAACTGGAGCGCCTGTGTCATTTCCTTTGTGTTCTCTGTTTTTGTAGGAATTTTCTTCGGACTTAATCCTGCATCGCGCGCAGCCAAACTTGATCCGGTTGAAGCGCTTGCAGGCGAATGATTATTTCTTTGCAGAACTTTGGTTGAGCACCGTGTGCGGCGGTACGGAAGAAGTTACCCACGTATTGCCGCCAATTGTGCTTCCTTCACCGATTACCGTTTCTCCACCTAAGATTGTTGCGTTTGCATAAATCGTTACGTCATCCTCAATAGTAGGGTGACGTTTTTTATTCATCATTTCTTTTTTTACACTGAGTGCGCCGAGTGTCACTCCCTGGTAAATCTTTACTCTGTTGCCAATGACGCATGTTTCCCCGATGACGACACCTGTTCCGTGGTCAATGAAAAAACTTTCGCCAATTTCTGCGCCGGGATGAATGTCTATGCCTGTTTTGCCGTGCACATATTCACTCATGATGCGCGGAATTACCGGAACGCCGCTTTTCTGCAAAAAATGAGCCAGGCGGTAGATGACTATTGCTTCAAGTCCCGGATACGAGATGATTACTTCCTCGGAACTCTTTGCAGCCGGGTCGCCGCTGTATGCAGCTTGTACGTCAAGCGCAACCTTGCGTCTTATTTCTGGAAGTTCTTCTATGAGCGCGCAGGAAGTCTGTTCTGCAAGCCCGTAGCAGTGTGATTCTTCTACGATGGTGCCGCAGGTGATGTATACCAGAGCCTTCTGTATTTCCTTTGTGAGCATGGAGATAATACGGTTTACCCGCTCGCCGGTCACAAAGCGCAACGTCTGCTGGTCAATAAGTTCTGCCGTTCTAAAGCCAGGGAAAATAAGGCTCTGCAAATCTTGGAGCACGCTGACGACATTCTGCCTGTTTGGAAAGTTACATGCCTCGTCAAGGTTGATTCCGCCGTATTTTTCGTACGATTCAAGAATGTGGTCTATAGCTGTGTCGATTTTGTCCATAGAAAGCCTCTTTTTGCAAGCATATCAGAAAAATAAGCTGTTTGCAATGCAGTTTTATGATGATAGAAGGACTATCATGGATAATTTGTTGCTGGGTAAAAAAATAGAGGCGCCAAATGGTAACACCACCCGGCGCCTCTACCGTCCAGTTTAACTGGACATCGGAGAGAGTTTATCAGCTTATTTACAAGCTGAAATAAACATACTACAAAGCGGTTTATTAGTCAATAGTTTTTGCAAAAAAAAATGCAGAATTTATTATAAATGATAATAAATTATCATGATGACAGAATAAAAAACACGTGTTACAATTAAAAGTATGGAAAAAGAAAAAAGTGTGAATCCCCCGGTAAAACCGTGCACGGAGCCGGACTGTATACTTCGCTGCATTGGACTTATCGAATTTCTTTCAAAAGTGCTCGATAAAGATTATGAGCTTGTCGTGTTTTCTTTCAATACAAATAAGGACGCAGGAACAATTCTTGCCATACGCAACGGCTTTATAAGCGGGCGCAAGATAGGCGACGGACTGCTTCCCGAGGGAAGGGCTGCTCTTAGTTCAAATGCGTTCAGGTACAGCAATTCTGTCATAAATTATGCCGCGCGTACGGAAAATGGCAATCATCTTGCCTGCTCGTCACTTGTTCTTGGCGAAGACGGAGAGCAGCCGGTGGGAATGCTCAGCATAAACAGAATAATCGGCAGCGACCAGGCGGGTGATGTGTCGAGTCTGTATTCAACGGTCATGACTGCTCCTGAAGTCTGGCAGATGGTCAATAAAAAAACACCTTCTTCCCGTCTGAATAAAGTGATGGAACAGCCGGAGATGACACTCCGGGACAAACTTCATTCCGCGGTAAAGCAAATTACAAAAGGCGAAACAAATGATCCTTCGCGTCTTACCGTCGAAGAGCGTATTACTGTCCTTACCATGCTCAAGAAGCAGGGCGTCTTTAAAGTGCGCAACTCGGTGAATGTCGCTGCAAATTTTTTTCATTTGTCGGAACCGACTATTTACCGCTATCTGCAGAAGGCGCTTTAAGCTGTCATGCAAAGAAAACAAAAGTCTGCCGACAATGACAGCCGGCAAAATATAATTCGTCCTCGTTTCTTTGATTATTGTTTTTTCTTGCTTTCGCTTGCGGTGCTTGTGTTTTCTGTTTTTGCGGCAAAAAACAGCGGCGGTTCAAAGCCGATGCTTGTCATTGACAGTCCTGGCGGGCAGTATGTCTATTCGCTTTCTGTCGATGCGGAATATTCAGTTGTCGGCAAGATTGGTGTGTCAAAAATACGTGTGTCGGGCGGCAAAGTGTTTTTTGTATCTTCTCCCTGTCCGAACAAAACATGTATCCAGTGCGCGCCGGTGTCGCGGAACGGCGAGTGGATTGCGTGCCTGCCAAACGGTGTCTTTGTGCGCGTTGAGAGCAACGGTTCCGATGATGTTGATGCTGTTGCGTTCTAACGTTGTGTCGTTCCATTTGACGTATTATTCTTGTTGTTTTATAGTAGGGTGATGAGTAAAAAAAGAGGATCCATCGTTTATAAATGTTCTTCATGTGGATATGCGCAGCCCGGCTGGCTTGGACGGTGCCCCCAGTGCGGCGAGTGGAACACGCTTGAGGAATGTATTGTTGACCCGAATGCTTCCGCCCCGAGCCTTGCTTCTGATGGTACAGCGGTCAAAGTAAAACCTGTTCCCCTTTCAACGATTTCCGTGGACGATGGCGGGCGTCTGAGCACTGGCACAGCTGAATTTGACCGGGTGCTTGGCGGCGGTGCGACTAAACGCAGTGCAATTCTTATTGGCGGCGAACCTGGCATCGGCAAATCGACGCTTCTTTTGCAGACTGCCGCTGCTGTTCTTGCGGGGCAGAACAATTCCGGTGACAAGGGAAGAATTCTCTATGTTTCGGGCGAAGAGTCTGCTTCGCAGATAAAGGGACGCGCGGTACGGCTGGGGCTTTCCGTTGACACCATGGAAATTCTTTGTACGCTCCGGCTGGAGGACATCCTTGACGCGCTTGACAGTCTTTCTCCGCTGCTTGTCATCATAGATTCGATTCAGACCGTTTATTCTGTGGAGGCGGGCATTGTCCCCGGAACGGTGAATCAGCTCAAATTTTGTGCAAATGAACTTATTTCCTGGGTAAAAGAGCGTGACAGCGTGCTGTTTATGACGGCGCATGTGACTAAGGACGGACTTATTGCGGGGCCGAAGAGCCTTGAGCATATGGTGGACACGGTCATTTCTTTTGAGCGTAGCAGCGATGAAGTTCGGTTTCTGCGTGCTGCGAAGAACAGATTTGGTTCCGTTGACGAGCTTGGCATTTTTGAAATGTCTGCTTCAGGGCTTGCTCCTGTTGCAGACCCAAGTTCGTTGTTCATAACGAGGCGGACTGGCGGTACGCCTGCGGGAGTGGCGTATGTTCCGGTGTTTGAGGGAACACGCGTGTTTATTGTAGAAATTCAGGCGCTTACGGTACCGGCAAAGGCTGCCCTGAGCAGAGTATACAGCGACAGAATAGACAGCGCCCGGGTAAGCAGGGTTGCGGCTGTGCTTGAAAAGCGGGTTGGGGCTAAATTCAGCGACCAGGACTTATATATAAACGTTGCCGGCGGAGTTCGTCTTACCGAAAGCGCCATTGATGCGGCTTTAGCGGCGGCTCTGTATTCGGCGCGCGCTGACATTCCGCTGCCGGAAAAAACGGTTGTCCTGGGCGAGCTGAGTCTTGCAGGCGAAATCAGGCCGGTAAGCAAGATAAAGCAGCGTGTAAAGACTTCTCGTGAACTTGGATTCGAGCGCATATTCACTCCTGAAAAGGAAACTGGCTGTACTGCGGTCGACAGCATAAAATCGCTCGTAAAAAGCCTGTTTGGCGTGTAAAATAGGGGAAAAAGCCTTCCATCATATTGACATAAACGTTTTACTCCGATATATTTTCAAAACACATCTTTTAATGTGTACGCTCTTGTAGCTCAGTCGGTAGAGCACATCGTTGGTAACGATGAGGTCAGCGGTCCGATTCCGCTCGGGAGCTCTTAATTTTTTTATTTAGGAGCAATGACATGGCAAGCAAGAAAAAGTCAGCCACTGAGATTATCGCTTTGCAGTGCAGCGAATGCAAGCAGAAGAACTATACAACATACAAAAACCGCAAGAACATCACCGGTAAACTTGAGAAGAACAAGTATTGCCCGTTCTGCCGCAAAGAGACTCTCCATAAGGAAACAAAAGTAAAATAAGGTATATGCTGCTTTTGGGCCGTTGTGCCGGAGCAGTTGTATATATATAGGTCAGTAGCTCAGCTGGTAGAGTTACGGTCTCCAAAACCGTCTGTCGCGGGTTCGAGTCCTGCCTGGCCTGGTATTCTTTTTCAAAGAGGATAAAGATGAACAAGTTTTTTCAATTTTGCAAGGAATGCGGTGCTGAACTCAAAAAAGTAGTGTGGCCCACACGTGAAGAAGTCATTTCCTCTGTAAAAATAGTGCTCATTTCTACAATCGTGGTTGCTGTGATCCTTGGCCTTCTGGACTGGCTGTTCACTCAGGGCCTCCGTCTCGTATTCTAACAGAGTAAGGTATACCGATGGCAAAAAGCTGGTACATTCTTCACACCTACACGGGGTATGAAGGAAAAATTGAACGAACTCTCCGCAGTCTGCTTGAATCTGGCGACATTGATCCCGCTGTTGTGACGGATGTCAAAGTTCCTGTTGAAGAAATTGTTGAGATTCGCGACGGCAAGAAACATACGCGCAACAACAAGTTCCTGCCCGGTTACATTATGCTTGAGATGGATTTACCGCAGCTTGGCTGGAAGAGCACGTGCTCAGCGATTCGCCGCATACAGGGCGTCACTGGCTTTGTAGGAACAAATCCTTCTGACCGTCCGCGTCCTATTACAACTGACGAAGCAAAGAACCTGCTGCAGAAAGCCGGAGAAATCAAAGGCGAAAAAGCGGTTTATGTCAAACAGTCATACGATGTCGGCGACCAGGTTAAAATTACTGACGGTCCGTTTGCAACATTCAGCGGGGCTGTCGAAGAAGTCAATCTTGAGAAAAACAAACTGCGTGTCACCGTTCAGATTTTTGGTCGTGCGACGCCGGTTGAAGTTGATATGCTTCAGGTAGAAAAAATCTAAGTAAAAACAAAGCTGGCGCACTGAGATTTTTCTCTGTAGCGCATTGTTCTTTTTTATTTGTAGTAGAATGCGGTGTTGCTCAGGCAACACTTTTATTCTTAATTTGGGAGAGGCGCAAGTCCGTTGGACAGAGGCGCTTCGCTAGGACAGAGTTTCCGGCAACGGGGCTCTGAGCCACACCAATGTAAGGAGATATACTATGGCCACAAAAAAGGTAACGGCTGTCATCAAACTGCAGTGTCCTGCAGGATCTGCGACGCCAGCACCACCTATTGGACCGGCTCTTGGACCGCATGGAGTTTCAGCACCTAAATTCGTGCAGGAATTCAATGACCGCACCAAGTCCATGGAAAAGGGACTTATCATCCCGGTAATCATTACTGTCTATCAGGACAAATCTTACACATTCATCCTCAAAACTCCACCGGCAGCTGTTCTTATTCGCAAAGCAGCAGGAATTGCAAAAGGTTCCGGCAACCCGCTTCGCGACAAGGTCGGCAAATTGTCTCAGAAGAGCCTTGAAGATATTGCAAAGCAGAAAATGCCTGATATCAATGCAAACGATCTTGAGGCAGCAAAGAAAATCATCGCCGGAACTGCACGCAGCATGGGCGTTGAAGTGGAGGGCATGACGAAATGAAACACGGAAAGAAATACCGCGACTCGCTCAAAAAGTATGATTCAGCAAAGCACTATGCAGTTGCCGAAGCATGCAAGCTTGTCAAAGACCTTCACTATGTCAACTTCGATGAAACTGTAGAACTTCATGTTTCTCTGAGACTCGACAAGAACCAGACGGTACGCGACACTCTCGTGTTCCCGAATCAGTTCAAAGCTGAGAAACGCGTGTTGGTATTCTGCAAGGAAGACCGCAAGCAGGAAGCTCTTGACGCTGGCGCAACATATGCTGGCGACACTGAGTATATCGAAAAGGTAAAGGGTGGTTGGACAGACTTCGATGTCGCCGTTGCTACCCCTGATATGATGAAAGACGTTGGTCGTCTTGGTATGGTACTTGGCCGCAAAGGTCTTATGCCTAACCCAAAGACTGGAACTGTTACCGCGGATATTAAGACCGCAGTTGCAGAGCTCAAGAAAGGACGCACAGAGTACCGCGCAGACAAGACTGGAATCATCCACATCGCTGTTGGCAAGGTTTCTATGGATCCTGCAAAGACCGCTGAGAACGTGACAACACTTCTTAACGAAATTGAGCGCAAGAAGCCTGCTGATGCAAAAGCAGGATTTGTCCATACCGTTTCCGTAAACTCTTCAATGGGTCCGGGCGTCTGGGTCGACTTTAAGGAGGAAGAATAATGGCTATTCTCGCAAAAAAACTCCAGCCTGCAAAGACAGCAGCTATTGAAGAAACAAAGAAATCACTGAGCAGCTATGAAAACTTCATCTTCGTAGACTACCGTGGACTTAGTGTTGAACAGATTACAAAGCTCCGCCGTTCACTTCGCGAAAAGAATGCGCAGCTCAAAGTTTTTAAGAATAACTTTGCGCGTGTTGCTTTTGAAGAAATGAAGGTTGATGCTGTCGCTCCGTATCTTACCGGACCTACTGCTATTGCAATGGTGAAGGAAGATGCCAACGAAGCGGCAAAAGTCATGTTCGATTTTGCAAAGGATACTCCGGCTCTTAAAGTAAAGGGCGCCTGGGTATCAAAAGAGCTTTACGATTCAGCAAAAATCGAGGCACTGTCAAAGTTGCCAGGAAAGAAAGCGCTCATCGCAATGCTCATGTCTGCTATCAACGGACCGGCACGCAAACTTGCTGGCACCTTGCAGGCATATGTGGAAAAGAAACAGAAGGAAGGAGATGCTCCAGCAGCAGCTCCAGCCGATGCGGCTCCAGCAGCCGAAGCGGCACCTGCACCAGCAGCAAACTAAGCTACCGGCGTAAGGCACTTTTTGTAACTGCGGTCAGGCTTCATTGCTGTCGACTGTCCGCAGAAAATAATTGCGTAGGTTATAGGAAGCAGTTTACTTCCTCTGCGCAAAATGAATGATGTATGGAGAAGACAATATGGCAGCTCTCACAAATGATGAAATTCTTGACGCAATCGCAAACATGACTGTTCAGCAGGCAGCTGATCTCGTAAAAGCTATGGAAGAGAAGTTCGGCGTTTCAGCCGCAGCTCCAGTAGCCGTAGCAGCAGGTCCAGCAGCAGGCGCAGCAGAAGAGCAGACTGAATTTACAGTAACGCTCGACAAAGTTGACCCAGCAAAGAAAATTGCAGTCATCAAGGAAGTTCGTGTTATCACCGGACTCGGACTTGGTGAAGCAAAGGCACTTGTTGAAGGCGCTCCAAAAGAGCTCAAAGCAGGTGTTTCTAAAGCTGATGCCGACAAGATCATTGCTGAAATTGCAGCAGCCGGCGGTACCGCAAGCAAGAAATAATTGCTTTGCGTAATTGCTTCAGAAAAAAATAAGTAATTTTCTAAACCAAGGCTTGGGGAAAAGGCATGTCTTTTTTCCCAAGCATTTGGTGTCTTAAGAAGTAACAAAAGGAAGCGGTTATTCACTTCCAGAATACATGAACGGGCTGAGGCGTTCTACCGGTACCTGTTCAAAAGGGCGCGGATATTGTGCTGTGTAAAGTTTTTACATGTAGCAATTCCGAGTACCTGCTTATACATATCCCAGGGGGATTTGATGTTCGCAAAGAGCAAAAAAATCGTTCGTCAGTATATTGGAAAGGACATCCAGAATTTCATGGAGCTTCCAAACCTTATTGACATCCAGCTTTCTTCCTATGAAAGTTTTATGCAGCGTGAACGGCTTGAACAAAAAGAGCCGCTTCTGAATCAGGGGGTGCAGGAAGTATTCACTTCTACCTTCCCAATCGAAAGTCCTAACGGCGATATGTCCCTTGAGTATGAGTTCTATGAACTTGATGAACAGAACATCAAATTCAGCGAGCTTGAGTGCAAGCAGAAGGGGCTTACGTATGCAGTCCCGCTTAAAGCACGAATTAATTTGAGATTCGTTCAGACTGGAGCAATTCTCCAGAAAGATATCTATATGGGTGACATTCCGCTCATGACTGACCGTGGAACGTTTGTCATCAACGGCGCAGAGCGTGTTGTCGTCAGCCAGATTCACCGTTCCCCGGGAGTCATCTTCTGCCACGACAAAGGCGTTTATTCAAGCCGCATCATTCCGTACCGTGGCTCATGGCTTGAATTTGAAATCGACCAGAAAAAAGAACTGATTTACGCAAAGATTGACCGCAAGAAGAAAATCTTGGGAACAATTTTCTTGCGCGCGTTGGGATATAATACCCGCGAGGAAATTATCCGCTGCTTCTATGAAACGGAAAAAACAAAAATTACGGACAGCGCATCTAAACGTGAAGAGCTTGTAGGCAAAGTGCTTGCCGAAGCTGTCATGGTAAAGGATAAGGATTCCGGCGAAGAAAAGAAATTGTTCCGTGCCGGCGAAAAGCTCCATCCGCACGATGTTGACGATCTTATTGCAAACGGCGTAAAAGAAATTTGTGTGATTAAATTCAACACAAAGAAACACCCGGAAAGCAAGGACGAAGTCAACGAGTCTCTTGACAGCGAAATGATTATCAACTGCTTTGAGCGTGAGGAAATCCGTTTTGCCAAGGAAGGTTCTGAAAATGAAGAGCCTACGAAGGAAGACGCGCTTGCCGCCGTGTACTCCGTGCTTATGCCTGGAGAACCGATTACCGTTGAAACTGCTGAAAAAGATTTGAACTCTATGTTCTTCAGCCAGAGACGATATGACTTGGGCCGCGTCGGTCGCTACAAGCTCAACAAAAAGTTTGACTACAAAGATCCTGTAGAAGATTTGACGCTTGTCAAACAGGATATCATTGAAACAATGAAATACCTTATCAAGGTATACATTGGCGATGAACTGCTTGACGATATTGACCACCTTGGAAACCGCCGTGTGCGTTCTGTCGGCGAGCTTATGACAAATCAGCTCAAGACCGCATTCAGCCGCATGGAGCGCATTGCAAAGGAAAGAATGAATCTTAAAGAGACTGAGACTATGAAGCCGCAGGATCTTATTTCCATAAAGCCGATTGTCGCTTCCATTAAAGAATTCTTTGGTTCGTCACAGCTTTCCCAGTTCATGGATCAGGTTAACCCGCTTGCCGAGCTTACGCACAAACGACGTCTTAACGCTCTGGGACCGGGAGGACTTTCTCGTGACCGCGCAGGATTTGAAGTCCGCGATGTCCATTATACGCACTACGGACGCATGTGCCCGATTGAAACTCCTGAAGGACCGAACATTGGTCTTATTGTTTCTCTTGCTATCTTTACGCGTGTCAATGAATATGGCTTCCTTGAAGAGCCATATCGCGCAGTTGTAGACGGAAAGGCGACAAACAAAGTTGAGTATCTGTCTGCAATGGACGAGGACAAATATTACATTGGTCAGGTTACTGAAGGAATGCAGGCTGACGGTTCATTCCCGACCGATATGGTGAGCTGCCGCCATCGCGGTGACTATACCACACGTTCTCCAAAAGACATTCAGTACATGGATGTTTCTCCGCGCCAGGTCATTTCAGTTTCTGCTTCGCTTGTTCCGTTCCTTGAACACGATGATGCTAACCGCGCTTTGATGGGCTGCAACATGCAACGTCAGGCAGTTCCGCTTCTTTTCCCGGAGCCACCATATGTCGGCACAGGTATGGAGCAGAAGACTGCGTACGATTCAGGTGTCCTCATCAAGGCAAAACGTGACGGCGAAGTTGTCTGGGTGACAAGCGATATGATTAAAATTCAGCCAAAGGGTGCAAAGAGCACAGAGCTTGATGAATATCCTTTGCTTAAATACCAGCGCACGAACAACGACACTTGCAACCACCAGCGCCCGACTGTTGAAGTTGGTGAAAAAGTAAAGAAGGGAGCTGTCCTTGCAGACGGTCCTGCCACGTTCAACGGTGAGCTTGCTCTTGGACGCAACATTCTTGTCGGATTCGTACCGTGGAATGGATATAACTACGAGGATGCTGTTCTTATCAGCCAGCGTGTTGTAAAGGAAGACATGTATACTTCCATCCATATTCACGAATTCCAGACAGAAATCCGTGAAACAAAGCTCGGTCCTGAAAAGATCACGCGTGATGTTCCTAACACTGCCGAAAAGACACTTGATAATCTTGACGCAGAGGGCATCATCCGCATCGGCGCAAAAGTACGCAGCGGTGACATTCTTGTCGGCAAGGTGACGCCAAAAAGCGAAACTGAGACGACTCCGGAATTCAAACTGCTCAACTCAATCTTTGGTGAGAAGGCGAAGGAAGTTCGCGATTCTTCTCTCCGCGTGCCGCATGGTGTTGAGGGAACAATCATTGACATTCAGCGTCTTAAGAGAACTGAAGGAGATGACTTGAACCCTGGCGTAGATGAGATTGTAAAGGTTCTGATTGCCCATAAGAGAAAGCTCTGCGAAGGCGACAAGATGGCAGGACGACACGGAAATAAGGGTGTCGTAGCCCGCATTCTTCCGGTTGAAGATATGCCGTATCTTGAAGACGGTACGTCGCTCGACATCTGCTTGAACCCGCTCGGTGTTCCTTCTCGTATGAACATCGGTCAGATCATGGAATCTGAGCTTGGTATGGCAGGACGAATACTCAATCAGTATTACGAATCTCCGGCATTCCAGACTCCTTCTCAGGAACAGATTGCAAAGAAACTTGTTGAAGCAGGACTCAGCCCTGACTGCAAGCAGGTTGTACGCGACGGCCGCACTGGTGAGCCGTTCATCAACCCGATTTTTGTTGGCGTCATCTACTTCATGAAGTTGCACCACCTTGTCGATGACAAGATGCATGCTCGTTCAACAGGTCCGTATTCTCTTGTTACGCAGCAGCCACTCGGCGGAAAGGCTCAGTTCGGCGGTCAGCGTCTTGGAGAAATGGAGGTTTGGGCGCTCGAAGCGTACGGTGCTGCAAACACACTGCAGGAAATGATGACTATTAAGTCCGATGATATGAACGGCCGTTCAAAGATTTATGAATCAATCGTGAAGGGTGACCCGGCGGCGCCAATTGGTGTTCCGGAATCATTCAACGTTTTGGTGCAGGAACTTCGCGGTCTCGCATTGGATTTCACTATTTACGACGATAAGGGCAAACAGATTGCACTTACCGAGCGTGACCAGGAGCTGATCGACAAGGCCGGCGCTGGTTTTGACAAGGAGAACGACAATGCGTGATATTCAGGATTTTGCCAGCCTCAAAATAAAACTTGCTTCAGCAGAAACAATTCGTGCATGGTCTTACGGCGAAGTTAAGAAGCCGGAGACAATCAATTACCGTACCCTCCGCCCGGAGCGTGACGGTCTTTTCTGCGAGCGCATTTTCGGAACCACGAAGGAATGGGAATGCTACTGCGGTAAGTTCAAGAGCATCCGCTACAAGGGTGTCATCTGCGACCGCTGCGGTGTCGAAGTCACACACTTCAAGGTACGCCGTGAACGCACCGGACACATAGAACTTGCAGCTCCGGTAAGCCACATTTGGTATTACCGCTCAGTGCCAAGCCGCATGGGTCTTTTGCTTGACCTTCAGGTTGCGGCTCTTCGCTCTGTTCTCTATTACGAAAAATACATCGTCATTGACCCGGGTGACACCGACCTCAAGAAGATGCAGCTTCTCACTGAAGAGGAGTACATGGAAGCGCAGGAACGCTACGGTGGCTCATTCACCGCGGGCATGGGTGCTGAAGCAGTCAAGACATTGCTTGAGAACCTTGACCTCGATGCACTTGCCGCAGAACTCCGCGCAAAGATGATTGAAAAAGGTCCGAAAAGCGACAAACGTCTGCTTAAGAGGATTGAAATCGTAGAGAATTTCCGCGCTTCTGGAAACAAGGCGTCTTGGATGATTCTCGACGTGATTCCAGTCATTCCGCCGGAACTCCGCCCGATGGTACAGCTCGACGGCGGCCGCTTTGCAACGTCAGACTTGAACGACCTTTACCGCCGTGTCATCAACCGCAACAACCGTCTTAAGAGGCTTCAGCAGCTTTCCGCTCCGGACATCATCATCCGCAACGAAAAACGTATGCTCCAGGAAGCAGTCGATGCATTGTTCGACAACAGCAAACGCAAACGCGTTGTAAAAGGCGCGTCAAACCGCCCGCTCAAGTCAATCAGCGACATGCTCAAGGGCAAACAGGGACGCTTCCGCCAGAATCTTCTTGGTAAACGTGTAGACTACTCAGGACGCTCCGTAATTGTTGTCGGACCGGAACTCCACTTGTGGCAGTGCGGTCTTCCTACAAAGATGGCACTTGAGCTGTTTAAACCGTTCATCATGAAGAAACTTGTTGACCGCGAGATTGTGTTCAACATTAAGAAAGCAAAGATGCTCGTAGAAAACGAAGCGCCTGAAGTATATGCAATTCTTGATGAAGTGGTACGTGAGCACCCGGTTATGCTTAACCGCGCGCCTACACTGCACCGCCTTGGTATTCAGGCATTTGAGCCTGTTCTTGTCCAGGGAAAGGCTATAAAGCTGCACCCGCTTGCTTGCAAGGCATTCAACGCCGACTTCGATGGCGACCAGATGGCTATCCACGTGCCGCTTACACAGGCAGCACAGATGGAATGCTGGACGCTCATGCTTTCTGCACGAAACTTGCTTGACCCTGCCAACGGCAACACCATTGTGTACCCGTCACAGGATATGGTTCTCGGTATCTACTATATGACTTCTATAAAGCCAACAGGAAAAGGTACCGGCAAACGCTTCTCTTCAAAGGAAGAATCATACATGGCAGCCGATGCGAAGAGCATTGAATGGCAGTCAATGATAAAGGTTCCTGCTCCAAAGGATGCATTTAAAAACGGTCCGGACGGAAAACCTGAATTTAAGAAGGGCGACATTATTGAAACTTCAGCAGGACGTCTCCGCTTCAACGACGAGATGCCAGAAGAAGTTGGCTACGTCAACCAGCAGATGATAGACAAAGACCTCAAGAAGATGATTGAGAAAGTCTATCATGCAAAAGGACCGTGGCTTACCATCAAGATGCTCGATGCAATCAAGGCAGTCGGCTATAAGAACGCAACGTTCTTCGGTGCAACCCTTTCTATGGACGATATTCTTGTTCCAAAAGAAAAGAAGCCGATGATGGACAAGGCAAACAAGGAAGTAGAAGAAATTGTCAGCAACTATTCAAAGGGTGTTATCACCGCTGATGAACGCTACAACCGTGTATGTGATATTTGGGAGCGCACAAATGAAGAGCTTACCAAGATAATGATGGACAACCTTGCTAAAGACAAGGACGGATTCAACACTATCTACATGATGGCTAAGTCTGGCGCCCGCGGTTCGCCAAAGCAGATTTCTCAGCTGGCGGCAATGCGCGGACTTATGGCTAAACCGAGTGGAGACATTATTGAGTTGCCGATTCGTGCAAACTTCAAGGAAGGTCTTTCCGTCATCGAATTCTTCATTTCAACAAACGGTGCCCGCAAAGGTCTTTCTGATACAGCTCTTAAGACTGCAGACGCAGGTTACATGACCCGCCGCCTTGTTGATGTCTCGCAGGATGTCGTGGTGAACGAAGATGACTGCGGAACAATCAACGGCATTGACTACTACGCTATCAAAGATGGTGATACAGTTGTTGAATCCCTTGCTTCGCGCATCGTCGGACATTATTCAATCGAGCGTGTCATCAACCCGGTGACTGGAGAGCTTCTTTGCGATGTGAACCAGTACATTGATGATGACCTTGCCGATAAAATTGACAAGGCTGGTGTAGAGAAAGTAAAACTCCGCACGGTACTTACTTGCGAAAGCAAGCATGGCATCTGTGTGAAGTGCTACGGCAAAAACCTTGCGCGCAACAAAATTGTAGAAATTGGCGAAGCGGTCGGCACTATTGCCGCACAGTCAATCGGTCAGCCAGGTACCCAGCTTACGCTCCGCACCTTCCATGCCGGTGGAGCTGCAGAAAAAGTTACGGAAGATAACCGCATCGTCATGAAGTATCCGGTGTACATTGAAAACATCACCGGTACGCACGTTGTCACAAAAGAAGGCAACTGGCTCTTTACCCGTAAGGGCGCAATGATTGTCACCAAACTGTTCAACCAGTATCCTGTTGCAAAAGGCGACAAGGTGCAGGTTGCGGACGGCTCGCGTGTTCTTAAAGACACCGTGCTTATTTCCGGCAAAGCAGGAGAGGTGAAGGCTTCTGACAACGGACGCGTCATCATTCAGAATGACACCGTGTATCTTACCAGCAATGACCAGAAGATTGACATTGTCAACGGTTCAACCATCTATATGAAGGCCGGACAGGTTGCCGATGCAAATCAGGCAGTTGGTGAATTTGATGCATTCAGCGAACCGATTATCGCAGAAGTTGACGGCTATGTTCACTTCCAGGACATAGAGCTTGGAACAACGCTTGAAGAAGAAACAGACCCGCAGACAGAAAAAGTGGAGCGCCGTATCAGCGACTTGCACCTTGATGTCAAGCAGCCGCGCATCACCATTACTGATGAGGACGGCGGAAACGAACTGGGAAGCTACTTCCTTCCGGCTGGAGCTATTCTTCTTGCAGAAGACAAGCAGAAGGTTGCTGCAGGATTTACGCTTGCAAAAATGCCTAAGGAAGCTGCAAAGACAAACGATATTACCGGCGGCCTTCCGCGTGTTTCAGAATTGTTTGAAGCCCGCAAACCGAAGAATCCGGCTGTTCTTGCAAAGATTACCGGAACCGTTAAGTTCGGCAAAGTTGTCAAAGGTAAGCGTACTATTATCGTTGAAGATGAATATGGCAAGTCGTTCAACCACCTTGTTCCGATGACAAAGCGTCTGCTTGTTCGCGACGGCGACCATGTTGAAGCCGGCGAACAGATGAGCGACGGAGTTGTAGATGCACACGACGTGCTTGATATTCTTGGTGAAAATTCATTGCAGGAATATCTTATGGATCAGATACAATCTGTGTACCGCCAGCAGGGTGTTGCAATCAATGACAAGCACATTGGTATCATTGTGCGCCAGATGCTTCGCAAGGTAGAAGTTGTTTCTGTTGGAGATACAAAGTTCATATTCGGGCAGCAGGTTGACAAATACCACTTCCACGAAGAGAACGACCGTGTCGTTGCAGAAGGCGGTCAGCCGGCAATTGCACGTCCGATGTTCCAGGGAATCACCAAAGCGGCACTTGCAACGGATTCGTTCATCTCCGCTTCTTCATTCCAGGAAACAACCCGCGTCCTTACAAATGCTGCTATTGCAGGTTCTGTCGATCACTTGCACGGTCTCAAGGAGAACGTCATCATCGGCCACATGATTCCTGCAGGTACCGGTATGCGTAACTATCACGGAATTAAATTGTCGGATTCTTCAACAGCCGACCTTGACGCGCAGATGGAAGAAATTCTTGAGCAGCGCCGTCAGGAAAAAGCTCTTGAAGCTCAGACAGAAGAAGACCCGACGCTCGACAGCGACGAGGACTGATGAACAAAAATCCTTCAGTGGATATTTGTTTGGGGGAGTAGGGCAAAGGGGCGTCATTCGTGCCGCTTCTTGCCTTACTGCCAGAGTTTCTGGGAATTTAGCGGTTTAACTCTTGACCGGGTGCCGCTGAATTCGGTATAGTATTTGAACCTGTTTTTAAACAGTTTTTTTTGTTCATTTTTGACCGGGGTGCTGCCCGGCTAACAAATAGAGGAGAATAGGCCAATGCCTACAATTAACCAATTGATTCGTAAAGGTCGTCAGACTGCTGCGAATAGAACTAAAGCTCCCGCGCTTCAGTCCTGCCCGCAGAAACGTGGTGTTTGCACCCGTGTTATGACTATGACGCCTAAAAAACCGAACTCAGCGCTTCGAAAGATTGCCCGTGTTCGCTTAAGCAATGGAATTGAGGTTACTGCATATATTCCGGGAATCGGACATAACTTGCAGGAGCACTCAGTTGTTCTCGTTCGTGGTGGACGTGTAAAGGACCTTCCTGGTGTCCGTTACCATATCATCCGCGGTACAAAAGATACTCTTGGTGTTGACGGACGCAAACGCGGTCGTTCAAAATACGGTGCCAAGAGACCAAAGGCATAATTCTTAAGGAGGTTACAGAACTATGGGAAGACATAAGAAATCAGTTAACCGTCCGATTATGCCGGATGCAAAATACAACAGTGTTGTAGTTTCAAAACTGGTAAACCGAATGATGCTTGATGGAAAGAAAGAGTCTTGTATCAATATTGTTTACGAGGCTTTTGATCAGCTCAAGAGCAAGACCGAGAAGGACCCTCTTGAAGTGTTTCTTAAAGCGCTTGACAATGTAAAACCGATGGTCGAAGTTAAGAGCCGCCGCGTTGGTGGTGCAACTTATCAGGTACCTATTGAAATTCGTGATTCACGCCGTGAAGCACTTGCTATGCGCTGGATTATTGGCGCAGCACGTTCCCGCAGCGGACACGGTATGGCAGATACTCTTGCCGCTGAATTGCTTGATGCATTCAACAGCACTGGTAGCGCATACAAAAAGAAGGAAGATACGCACAAGATGGCAGAGGCAAACAAAGCGTTTGCTCACTACCGCTGGTAGCGTCCGTCGCACCAACAGCAACTGCTTTTGGTGCGGACCGGGTTTCCTTGCGAATGCCCGGCTTCCAAAGAACCCGCCATTTATGGCGGGTTTTCTTTTTGTACAAGAATGTAAAAAAAACACAGACATAAACCAACGATTTTCAGAAAAAAGGGCGAAAACCTCTTGCCATAACTTTATAAAAAGTATATAAATAATAACGCTGTAAAATACCCTGCAAAGGGTGTATTCTGTGCTTTTCAAAAAAAGTGCAGAAAAGGGTTCTTTGAGAAGTCAGACGGACAGTTCAGGCTGTCTGGTGATGTTGTAAAGCTAACTGCTCCTGAGGCAGTTTCCAAACATTCACACCCTTTTATTCAGTTTAATTCTGCCGTTGGCAGTTTTAATATGGCTTGAACAACAAGGGGTTCTGACGCAGTGTACGCCTGTATGCTGCAAGGCTCCGAGATGCCAAACCAGTCGTCAAATGCAGTGTTTGACGGTGATAGGTGGTACCGGCCGCATTGTCCCGTATAAAGATGGAACAATAAGAAGCAATTCTTGTCCGTTACTTTCTATTATCCTCATTTCATTACATTGGTTAAGTGTGTATGCGAACATGATGTTAGCCTTTCAGGAAATGTCGTGTTCTGGCTTAAAGTGCAACACATAATTTAATATGCCGCAGGGAGAAACCTGTTGGCAAGGAGAAGAACATGGCAAAGGAAGAGTTCAAAAGAACTAAACCTCACATGAACGTTGGAACCATCGGTCACGTTGACCATGGTAAGACCACACTTTCTGCAGCTATCACAGCATATTGTGCAAAAAAATATGGTGATAAGCTCTTGAAGTATGATGAAATTGATAATGCTCCGGAGGAAAAAGCCCGTGGTATTACCATTAACAGCCGTCACCTTGAGTATCAGTCAGATAAACGCCACTATGCACATATCGACTGCCCAGGACATGCTGACTACATCAAAAACATGATTACTGGTGCAGCACAGATGGATGGAGCTATTCTCGTTGTTTCAGCTCCAGACTCAGTTATGCCACAGACAAAGGAGCACCTCTTGCTCGCTCGTCAGGTCGGCGTACCAAAGATCATCGTGTTCCTTAACAAGGTTGATATGGTTGATGATCCGGATCTTATTGAGCTCGTCGTTGAGGAAGTCAAAGACACACTCAAATATTACGGATTCTCACCAGATACACCTATCATCAAGGGTTCTGCATTCAAGGCTCTTAACGAAGGTGACAATCCTGAGAATACAAAGTGCATCGAAGAATTGCTTCAGACCATGGATTCATGGTTTGATGATCCTATTCGCGATGATGAAAAACCATTCCTTATGCCAATTGAGGACATCTTCACTATTTCTGGTCGTGGTACTGTTGTTACTGGACGTATTGAGCGCGGTGTTGTTCACATGGGAGACCCTGTTGAACTCATCGGCATTCGCCCGACAGCATCTTCAACCGTAACTGGTATTGAAATGTTCCAGAAGACACTCCAGGAAGGTATGGCTGGCGACAACGCTGGTATTCTTCTTCGTGGTATTGAAAAGAAAGATGTCATCCGTGGACAGGTTCTTGCTGCTCCCGGATCAATCAAACCGCACACGAAGTTCGAAGCTCAGATTTACGTTCTTTCACAGGAAGAAGGCGGACGCCACAGCCCGTTCTTCACTGGATACCGCCCACAGTTCTACTTCCGCACAACAGATATCACTGGTACAGTGAATCTTGAGCCGGGAGTTGACATGGTAAAACCAGGCGACAACGTAAAGATCATCGGTGAACTTATTCACCCGATCGCTATGGATGAAGGACTTAAACTTGCTATCCGTGAAGGTGGACATACTATCGCTTCCGGACAGGTTACAAAGATTATCGAATAGTATTCGTTTTGAACAGAATGGCGGCTGTTATCAAAGACAGACCGCTGTTCTGCTTCATTGGAGGAATGATGGCTAACGGAAAGATCAGGGTAAGACTTCGTGCTTTTGACGTAACTCTTATCGATCAAAGTGCAAAAGACATCGTACAGCAGGTTCAGAAAGCAGGTGCAAAGGTTTCAGGACCAATCCCGCTTCCAACCAGAATCAATAAAGTAACAGTTCTTCGTTCACCTTTTGTCAACAAAAAGTCACGTGAACAGTTTGAAATGCGCACACACAAGCGCCTTATTGATATTTTTGAACCGACATCTGACGTCATGGATTCACTCATGAAGTTGGAACTGCCTGCAGGTGTTGATGTAGAAATTAAACAATAGTTTCTTATATAAGAAGCTGTTGCTAATAAACGGTAACGGTCCCCTGGATCGGGGATGGCGACCGATAGGAAGTACAGTTTGAAAAAAAGCTGCTTCCAAAGGAGTATTCAGATGAAAGGTCTGATGGCAAAAAAAGTGGGAATGACCCAAGTATTCGATGAAAGCGGCAATCTGACACCAGTAACCGTGATCCACATCGAACCGAATACGGTTGTTGCTACAAAGACAAAGGATAAGTGCGGCTACGATGCTGTTGTGCTTGGTCTTGACGACATGAAGAAAGACAAAGCAAACAAAGTATATGCAAAGCAGTTTCCTGAGAGTATTACACCAAAACGTCACCTCAAAGAATTCCGCGACTTTGAAAACAAAGTCAGTGTAGGTGATCAGATTGGCGTTGAGCTTTTTGAAAAGAGCAGCTACGTTGATGTGACTGCGACATCAAAAGGTAAAGGTTTTCAGGGCGTTATGAAACGCTGGGGAATGCACGGCGGACGCGCATCACATGGTTCAAAATTCCATCGTGAGCAGGGCGGTACCGGATGCTGCACAACACCAGGACACAGCTTGAAAAACATCAGGATGCCTGGACACATGGGTTTTGACCGCGTAACGGTTCAGAATCTCAAGATTGTCAAGATTGATCCTGAACTCAAAGTATTGATGGTTCGCGGGGCTGTTCCCGGGAATAAAGACTGCACGCTGATCGTCAAGTCCGCGGTTAAGAAATAAGGTCGAGGAATAAGATGGAAAAGAAAGTCTATTCAATCGATGGTAAAGAACTCAGGACAATCAATCTTGATGACAGCATTTTCGGCCTCCCGGTCAATGAAGATGTTATCTACTATGCCATCACTAACGAATTAGCAAATAAACGCGTTGGCACTGCCTGCACAAAAGGCCGCGCTGAAGTACACGGCAGCAATGCCAAGCCTTATAAACAGAAGGGCACTGGTAATGCACGCCGTGGTGATAAAAAGTCACCAATCACTGTTGGCGGCGGTACGATGTTCGGACCGAAACCACGTGATTTCAGCTATGCAATTCCTAAGAAAGAAAAACGCCTTGCAATGAAATCAATTCTGAGCCTTCAGGCACAGAGCGACCGCATGACTGTGGTTGAAGATTTCACCGTAGCGAGCGGAAAGACAAAGGACCTCGTGAAGATTCTTTCAAACTTCACAAAAGGTGAACGCACCGTAATCATTCTCAAAGATGATGACGCAAAGATCAAACAGGCTGGACGCAATATTCCGGAACTGTCATTCCTGTCTTTCAATCGTCTCCGCGCACATGACCTCTTCTACGGAAGAAAAGTCATTCTGCTTGAGACCGCTGCAAAAAATCTTTCCGAATTCTATGCTGCAGAAAAGGAGGCTGAATAATGAACTTCGAAGATGTTCTTATTGAACCAATACTTTCCGAAAAAGCAACTGCGCTTCGTGAACAGGGCAAGTATACTTTTAAAGTTGCTACCGAAGCCACAAAAACGCAGATTAAAGAAGCTGTGCGCAAGCTCTTCAATGTAAAAGTTGTAGACTGCACAACTATCAATGTAATGGGAAAGATTAAACGGGTTCGTTCAAAGCCCGGAAGAACTGCCAGCTACAAGAAGGCTATTGTCAAACTTGCACCTGGTGAAACAATCAAGGTGTTCGAAGGCGCTTGAGCCTTTGAACAGTAAATAAGGGGAACCATATGGCTCTTAAGATATTTAAGCCTTATTCAAAAGGCACACGCACCAGAATTGACTTGGTACGTGATGAACTGACAGCCGATAAACCCGAAAAAAGCCTGACTTCAGGACGTTCACGCAAAGCTGGACGCGGAGCGGGCGGACGCCTCGCAGTGCGTCATCAGGGCGGCGGTCATAAGAGAAAGTATCGTGAAATCGACTTTAGACGTGATAAGCACGGTATTCCGGGAACTGTGAAAACGATCGAATATGATCCTTTCCGCAGTGCAGACATTGCTCTGGTCTATTATGCAGATGGTGAAAAACGCTACATCATCGCACCAAAAGGCCTTACAGTCGGTCAGAAGGTTATGGCTGGCGAGAATGCAACTCCAACTGTTGGAAATGCACTTCCGCTTGAGGCTATTCCGGTAGGATTTACTGTACATAACATCGAGCTTACACTCGGCCGTGGCGGACAGCTTGTTCGCTCAGCAGGTGCAAGCGCTCTTGTTGCAGCTAAAGAGGGCGAGTACGTAACAATCCGTCTTCCTTCAAGCGAACTTCGCCGTGTAAACGGAAAGTGCTATGCAACAATCGGTGTTGTAGGCAATGAAGATAGAATGAACACACAGCTTGGTAAGGCAGGCCGCAACAGATGGCGTGGTATTCGTCCTACTGTTCGTGGTATGGCTATGAACCCTGTTGATCATCCGCTTGGTGGTGGTGAAGGCGCCGGTAAGGGACACAATCCTGTTACTCCTTGGGGACAGCCTTGCAAAGGTTATAAGACCCGCAATAAGCGGAAGACGTCTGATCGTTTCATCATCAGTCGCCGCAAGAAGTAGCGTAGGAGTTTACAGTGTCAAGATCTGTTAAAAAAGGACCTTTTGTAGACAAGAACCTCTACAAAAAGGTTACTGAAATGAACAAAGCAGCTGATCGGAAAATGATCAAAACATATTCCCGCTGCTCAACAATTATCCCGGAAATGGTTGGAAATACTATTTCCGTACACAATGGTAAGTCATGGATTCCGGTGTACATCACAGAGAACCTCGTCGGTCACAAACTCGGCGAATTCGCTGCAACACGTGTATTCCGCGGACATGGCGGTACAGACAAAGCAGCAGCGGCAGCTCCAAAAGCAGCTCCGGCAGCAGCACCAGCAGCAGGAGGAGCAGCTCCAAAAGCAGCTCCAGCAGCAGGCGCAGCACCGAAAGCAGCTCCAGCAGCTGCAGCTAAATAAAGGTGGACAAGATGACTGAAAAGAAAGGTTATACAGCCACTACTAAATTTCTCATTGCATCACCTACAAAGGTTCGCCCAGTAGCTAATGTAATTAAGCAGAAGTCCTATCCAGAAGCTATGGCAATTCTTGCCAATATGCCGCAGAAGGGAGCCGAGCTTATCAGTGGAACATTGCATTCCGCTGCGGCAAACGCACTCAATGCGAACAAAAAGCTTGATGAGGATATGCTGTACGTCAAGGAAATTCGCATCGACGAAGGTCCAAGACTTAAGAGAGTATGGTTCCGCGCACGCGGCCGTGCTGATCAACTCTTAAAACGTATGTGCCATATCACCGTTGTAGTTGACGAAAAGGCGGGAAAATAAAGTGGGACAGAAAGTTAATCCTATCGGTTTACGTCTTGGAGTAAACAAGACATGGCAGTCTCGCTGGTATGCAGATCCTCGTGAATATGCAGACCTCGTTCTTGAAGATATGAAGATCCGCAAAATGGTCAACGATCTTCCGGAATGCAAAAATGCAGACATTGCAGAAATCGAAATCGTACGTCACCCGCAGCGTGTTACTATCGTAATTCATACTGCACGCCCTGGAGTGATCATTGGTGTGAAGGGTGCTAATATTGAAAAAATTAGCACAGATATTCAGAAGCAGCTGACTAAGAAAGTTCAGATCAAGATTAAAGAGATCAAACGTGCTGAAATCAATGCTTCTCTCATTGCACAGAATGTTGCGCGTCAGCTTGTGGGCCGCGGATCATACCGCAAGGCTCTCAAACAGGCATCTGCAAACGCTATGAAGGCTGGAGCACAGGGTGTAAAAATCCGTCTTGCCGGTCGTCTTGGTGGCGCAGAAATGAAACGCACTGAAGAGCATAAGGAAGGACGTGTTCCGCTCCATACGCTCCGTGCAGACATTGACTATGGTACGGATGTAGCTCTGACTACTTACGGCAAAATTGGCGTAAAAGTCTGGGTATACAACGGAATGAATTACGGTCACGAAGCACAGGAAGATGCAGGACAGATTGCTGTCAAGAAACCGCATCGCGAGCGTGCAGAAGGTTCTGATCGTAAAGAAAGAACTCCCCGTGCTGCAAAAACTGAAGGAGAAAAGTAGAAAATGCTTAGTCCTAAAAGAGTAATCCACCGCAAGGTACAGCGCGGTAGAGAAAAAGGTTTTGCAACCCGCGACAACAACATTGACTTTGGCGACGTAGCGCTTGTTGCTATGGAACCAGTGTGGCTCAATGCAAAGCATATTGAGGCAGCTCGTGTTGCCATCAACCGCTGCATTGACCGCAAAGGCCAGATGTGGACACGCGTATTCCCGGATAAACCAATTACCAAGAAACCTGCTGAAACACGTATGGGTAAGGGTAAAGGCGCTCCGGAATTCTGGGCAGCAGTTATAAAGCCAGGCATGATTCTTTTTGAAGTTGGTGGAGTTGATAAAAAGACCGCTGACGAAGCAATGCATCTTGCTGCAAGCAAACTGCCGATCAAGACAAAAGTGGCATACCGCCCGACCGTAGAGTAAGGAGAAGAAAATGGCAGATTCAACAAAGAAAACTGACAAAGCGCTCTCTTACGCAGAAATGGTAACGAAGCGGAATGACCTTAAGAAAAAGTATATGGACCTCAGATTTCAGACAATCGTGGGCCATGTAGATAACCCGATGCAGAAACGTACCATGCGCCGTGAAATCGCGCGTTTGAATACGCTTATACGTCAGCAGGACATTGAGAATATCAAGAAAGCTGCTGCCGCGACTGTAAACAAGTAGGAGCTGACCCGTGGAAGAACAGGAAGTTCAGAAAAAGGCTGCGAAACGTTCCTTCGTTGGAATCGTAACAAGCGACAAGATGGATAAAACCATCGTTGTTTCCATCGATACAAAAAAGATGGACCAGCTTTACAAGAAATATGTTACGCGGACCAAGAAATGCAAGGCACACGATGAGAAGAATGAAGCCCATGTTGGCGACACCGTCCGCATCGTTGAATGTCGCCCGCTCAGCAAAGAAAAATGCTGGCGTCTCGACAAGATCATTGAACGCGCTAAATAAGGCAGGAGTAGAAATATGCTTCAAATGCAGTCAAATCTGGTTGTTGCCGATAACTCCGGAGCCAAAATGGTTCAGTGCATCAAAGTGCTTGGTGGAACACACCGCCGTTATGCAGGAATTGGCGACATTATTGTGGTAGCTGTCAAGGAAGCAATTCCGACATCTACAATCAAACAAGGTTCAGTAGAAAAAGCGGTAATCGTGCGTGTAGCAAAAGAATACCGCCGTGCTGACGGTACATACATCCGCTTCGATGACAACGCATGCGTTATTGTTGATGCAGATAAAAACCCAAAAGGCAAACGTATATTTGGACCGGTAGCCCGTGAGCTTCGTGATATGGATTATATGAAAATCATATCTCTCGCTCCGGAAGTCCTTTAAGGAGCTAGAATAGTATGGAAAAGAAATTCAAGATCCGTAAGGATGACAATGTAGAAGTAATTGCTGGAAAAGATAAGGGAAAGCGTGGCTCAGTAGTGCGCGTCTTCACCAAAAATGGTAAAGGACGTGTCATTGTTGGCGGAGTGAACCTCGTCAAGAAAGCAATGAAAAGACGCAGCCAGCAGGACCAGGGCGGAATCGCTGAGGTTGAGGCTGCACTCGATGTTTCAAATGTAGCAATCGTATGCAAAAAATGCGGCGCTACAAGAATTGGTTACAAACTTGACGGGGACAAAAAAATTCGTGTCTGCCGCAAGTGTGGAGAAGCACTGTAATGGATAATTACGTACCACGGCTTAAGAAAGTCTATAAGGAAACAATCGCCCCTGAGCTCTTCAAAGAACTCGGTTACACATCTGTCATGCAGATCCCCGCTCTGAAAAAGATCGTGGTCAGCATGGGTGTTGGCGAAGCTCTCACGAATAAGAAACTTCTTGATGCTGCAGTTACAGATCTCACTCAGATTACCGGCCAGAAAGCGGTGAAAACAAGAGCAAAGAAAAGTATTGCAAACTTCAAGCTTCGTGAAGGCAATGAGGTGGGTGTAATGGTAACCCTCCGCGGAGCTTATATGTATGAGTTCCTCGATCGTCTTATCAATGTTGCACTTCCACGTGTTAAGGATTTCCGCGGTATCAAAGCCACTGGTTTTGATGGACACGGAAACTTCTCTCTTGGTATTACGGAACAGATTATATTCCCGGAAATCGACTTTGATAAAATCACCAAGATTTCTGGTATGAATATCAGTATCGTAACAAGTGCCCGCACCGACAATGAAGCGCGTGTACTTCTCACCAAGTTTGGAATGCCGTTCAGAAAATAAGCGAGGAGTTCATGGCTAAGAAATCAATGATTATCAAGGCGAACCGCACTCCCAAATACAGCACCCGTAAATACAACCGGTGCCAGATTTGCGGCCGCCCACATGGATATATGCGGAAGTACAAGATGTGTCGTATCTGCTTCCGCAAATTGGCAAGTGAAGGCCTGCTCCCAGGCGTCACAAAATCGAGCTGGTAGGAGGAATGAGCACTATGGCAACATCAGAACAAACACCTGATACGCTTAACAAAGCGCAGAAAAAACCATCCGCCAGTCAGAGTGTTTCAGATCCAGTGGCAGATATGCTGACTAAAATCCGCAATGCTACACTGGCTGGACATGAATATGTAGATATTACATCTTCAAAACTCAAGCTTGAAATTATCAAGATTTTCAAGACTGAAGGATACATTAAGAACTTCAAGAAGGTTCAGGATAAGGCTGGCCACAGCATCATCAGAATCTACTTGAAATACGATGAGCTGAATAAACCGGTGATTCACGGAATGAAAAAGATTTCCACCCCTGGTCGCCGTGTGTATTCAGGATTTAAAGAATTGCCGCGTGTATTCAATGGATACGGTACGCTCATTCTTTCTACTTCTTCTGGTGTTACAACCGGTAAGAAAGCTACAGAAAAAATGGTCGGCGGCGAGTTAATCTGCACTGTCTGGTAATAGGAGGAAGGCATGTCAAAAATTGGTAAGCTTCCCGTTTCTATTCCAGCGGGAGTTACAGTAACTGTTGCACCAGCTCTCGTCACCGTAAAAGGTCCGAAGGGCGAGTTGAAGCAGGACTATAACAATTTGGTCAAGATTGAAGTGAAAGGAAACGAAGTTCTTGTTACTCCGACTAACGATAGCAAGAATGCGAATGCAGCACATGGTTTGTACCGCAATCTCATTCACAATATGGTTACCGGCGTTTCAACGGGCTTTTCAAAATCACTCATCATTACCGGTGTTGGTTTCCGCGCAGAAGTTCAGGGCAAACAAATTGTCATGAACCTCGGCTACTCAAACGATTTCATTGCTATGATTCCAGATGGTCTTACGGTAACCGCAGATCAGAATGGAAAAGTAACAATCACAGGAATTGATAAGCAGCTTGTTGGAGAATTCAGTGCTCAGATTCGTAAACTCCGCAAACCTGAACCTTACAAAGGCAAGGGAATCCGCTACGAAACTGAAGTCATCAGACGCAAAGTCGGTAAGACCGGCGTTAAATAAGGTATATTGATATGTTCAAGAAACTTAATGACAAAGATAGAAAACGCCTGCACAGAAAGATCCACATCCGCAAGCAGATTTATGGTACTGCAGAACGCCCTCGCATGACGGTGTTCAAGAGCGGCCGCAATCTGTATGTGCAGATTATCAACGATGATGAAGGCAAGACTCTTGCTTCCATCTCTACTCTCGAAAAAGATTTTATTGCGCTCAAGGCAAACGTTGACAGCGCAACAAAACTTGGTGAAGCTCTGGGTGCACGCCTTAAGGAGAAGAACATTACAACAGTAGTGTTTGACCGCAACGGTTATCTCTATCACGGTGTTGTAAAAGCCCTTGCTGACGCTACCCGCAAAGCCGGGATTGTATTCTAGGAGAGGCTATGGAACACCAGAATAAAGACAGAGATAGAAAGCCTGAAGATAAAGAATTCGTGGAAAAGCTCGTAAAGCTCAACCGCACTGCAAAAACCGTAAAAGGCGGACGCAGAATGTCTTTCTCAGCACTGACGGTTGTTGGTGATCAGAAAGGCCGTATCGGATACGGATTCGGAAAGGCTAATGATGTTACTGAAGCTATCAGAAAGAGCATTGAGAAAGCAAAAGAAAATCTCACTGTTCTTCCGGTAAAGAACGGTACCATTCCACACGAGATGCTTGGCAATTACAAGAGTTCTTCTGTGTTGCTCAAGCCTGCTTGTCCTGGAACCGGAATCATTGCTGGCGGTGCAGTCCGCGCAGTCATGGATGCAGCAGGTGTTACTGACGTTATTTCAAAGTCACTTGGTTCAAGTACTTCTGTAAACGTTGTACGCGCTACATTCAACGCTGTTGCCAAAATGCTTAATGCCCGCAGTGTCGCTCAGAACAGAGGCAAAACCCTCAAGGATATGTGGGGTTGATTATGGCAAAAAAATTACGGATTACACTGGTAAAAAGTGTTATCGGACAGTCACCTGATAAAGTTGCTACTGTCCGCAGCCTTGGTCTTAAAAAACTTAACTCAGTTGTTGAACTGAATGCAAACGATGCTGTAAAAGGCATGGCTGCTTCTGTGAACCACTTGGTTAAAGTTGAGGAGATCGACTAATGTCAGATTTTACTTTAAGTGCCCCACAGGGTGCCAATAAGAAAAGACGGATTATCGGACGCGGTTCTTCTTCCGGACGCGGCACAACAGCCGGTAAAGGAAACAAGGGTCAGCAGTCACGTTCCGGTGGAAAAACATATGTCGGCTTTGAAGGCGGACAGATGCCGCTTTACCGCCGCATTGCTCACCGCGGATTCTCGAATTATCCGTTTAAGAAAGAATATGTTTGCTTCAATCTTTGTGATCTTGAAGCAAAGTATGCTGACGGTGAAACAGTAGATAAGGAGACGCTCATTAAGAAGGGTCTTCTTAAGAAAGCTGATGCTTTGGTAAAAGTCCTTGGAAACGGGGATGTTACCAAAAAGCTCACTGTCAAAGTCGAAAAAGTTTCTGCATCTGCAAAGGCTAAGCTCGAAAAAGCTGGCGGTTCTGTTACAATGACAGCGCCTGCTGAAGAGAAGAAACCTGCAAAGTCTGCAAAGAAAGCTCCTGCTAAAGAAGCTGCAAAAGCAAACAAACCTGCAGATACGGAAAAGAAATAAAGCAGCGGAGTGACTAAATGGCAAACAATCCTGTTGTAAATATGTTCAAGGTTAAAGAGCTGCGTGACCGCATGTTCTTTACATTGCTTATTCTCGCTATTTTCCGTCTGGGAAGTGTATTAACAATCCCCGGCATCAATGCAACCCTGCTTCTGCAGTACTTTGACAATCTTGCCAAGGGTGCGGAAAGTGCGTTTGCCAGTTACATGGACTTCTTTGCCGGCGGTGCATTCGAAAGATTCTCTGTGTTCATGCTCGGTGTCATGCCGTACATCTCAACACAGATTATCATGCAGCTTGCGCTCATCATCTTCCCGTCTCTTAAAAGAATTGCACAGGAAGATGGCGGTCAGCAGAAGGTTGCTGCGTGGACAAGAGTCGGAAGCATCATTGTATGTATCATCCAGTCCCTCGCAATCACCGTCTATGCTGACAGCATCAATCAGGCTCAACCTGGTGCAATTGCAATCGCGAATCCGTTTTACTTCAAAGCACTTGCTATGCTTACGGTGACAACTGGTTCTATGATTACCGTGTGGCTCGGCGATCAGATTACTGCCCATGGTATCGGCAACGGTATCTCAGTAATCATTTTTGCCGGCATTGTTGCACGCCTGCCAAATGCAGTTTACGAGCTGATTAAGAGCGTCCAGAATGGTGACATCAACGTTGTGTTCGTTATCGTTGTTCTGCTTATGTTTATCGTAATTGTTGGACTCGTGGTCATTGAACAGACTGGCGAGCGCAAGATTCCGGTACACTATGCAAAGCGCGTGGTCGGACGCAAAATGTACGGTGGACAGAACACCTACATTCCATTCAAAATCAATCCGTCAGGAGTTATCCCAATCATTTTCGCATCATCGTTCCTGACGTTCCCGCTGCAGATTGCAAACAGCCTTGCAGGAAAAGCCACTTGGCTTATGAAACTTTCTGCATTCCTGAATCCGCTCGGACTTTGGTATAATATTATTCAGGCTCTGTTGATTGTATTCTTTGCATACTTCTACACTCAGGTAACACTGAACCCCACTGAAATAGCAAAGAATATCCGTGAAAACGGTGGCTCCATTCCCGGAATCAGAACCGACAAAACTGAGGAATATCTTCAGAGGGTGTTGAACCGTCTGATTCTTCCTGGCTCACTGTACCTTGCAGCGCTTGCTGTATTGCCGACAGTCATCCAATTACTGTTCAAGTTCCCGCAGTCAATAGCAATGTTGATGGGCGGCACTTCACTGTTGATTATGGTTGGCGTAGACCTTGATACAATGTCTCAGGTTGAAGCTCTTCTCAAGATGCATCATCACGATGGATTTTCAAAGAGCGGCAGTTTACATTCACGGAATCTCTAGAATTTTTTAGAGAATTTCGCGGATTAGTCTAGAATAAGAAACGGGTTTTGTGTTATACTAGCACACCGTCTAAAGAATGGAGTATTCCGTTCTACGGCGGTGTGATATCTGATTGTAGTTCAAAGCGAACTGCCATGGTCAGATAGAAGTATACATATTCCCAGGGGGACTTTTATGAAAGTACGCACCAGCGTAAAGCCCATCTGCGACAAGTGTAAGGTAGTTAAGAGAAACGGCATTGTCCGCATTATCTGTTCTAACCCGAAACATAAGCAGAGACAGGGTTGAGGAGTAACTGATGGCACGAATTGCGGGAGTTGACCTCCCTAACAAACATGTCAATATAGCATTAACCTATATTTACGGAATTGGCCGTCCAGCTGCAACGAAAATCTGTGAAGAAACAAAAATTAATCCAGAAATGATGATGAATGATGTTTCTGCAGATGATCTTGCAAAAATTCGTGAGTATATAGACAACCACTACAAGGTAGAAGGTCGTCTGCGCACGGAAATCGGACTTAACATTAAACGTCTTATGGATATCGGATGCTACCGTGGAACACGTCACCGCAAGGGACTTCCATGCCGCGGACAGCGTACTCGTACAAATTCTCGTACACGCAAGGGTAAGAAGAAGACCGTTGCCAACAAGAAAAAGGCATAAGGCGGAGGTTAAGTAATGGCAACCGTAAAAAAGAGAAAAGAGAAGAAAAGTGTATATGAAGGAAATGTCTACATTCAGGCAACTTTCAATAACACTATCATCACAATAACTGACCTGAACGGCAACGCAATTAGCTGGGCTTCTTCAGGCGGTCTGGGATTCCGCGGAGCAAAGAAATCTACTCCGTTTGCCGCACAGTCTGTTGCAGAAACAGCAGTCCAGAAGGCAGCAAGCTATGGCTTGCGTGAAGTTCATGTGTTTGTAAAGGGACCAGGAATCGGCCGTGAAAACGCTGTCCGCGCACTGGGAACTTTGGGCCTCAAGGTAAAGTCAATTTCTGATGTTACCCCGATTCCGCACAACGGATGCCGCCCTCGCAAAACACGCCGCATGTAAGGAGAATAACGGAATATGGCAAGATATACAGGTCCTGTCTGCAGACTTTGCAGAACAGAACAGAAAAAGTTGTTCCTTAAAGGCGACCGCTGCAAGAGCGATAAGTGCCCAATCAATAAGAAACGCGCAGCTCCAGGAAAGGATCCAAAAGGTCGTTCAGGAAAGCGCAGCGAGTACGGTCTTCAGCTTCGTGAGAAACAGAAGATTAAGAGAATGTACGGAATGCAGGAAAAACAGTTCCACCTTACATTCGAACATGCTCTTAGAATGCCGGGCGTAACTGGTGAAAACCTTGTTCGCCTTCTTGAGTGTCGTCTTGATAATGTTGTGTTCAGACTTCATTTCGCAGTCTGCCGCAACCAGGCGCGTCAGCTTGTTCTGCACCGCCACATTATGGTAAACGGACGCATCGTCAACATTCCTAGCTTCTGCGTAAAACCAGGCGATGTCATTGAAGTCAAGGAAAGAAGCAAGAAACTTGCTGTCATCCAAGATGGATTGAAGGAAGTTGAAAAATCTGGAACAGCTACATGGCTGAATCTTGATGTTGATGCTGTTAAAGGCACCTTCGTCCAGTATCCGCGCCGTGAAGAAGTTACAGACCTCGCTGACATTAAAGAGCAGCTCGTGGTTGAGCTCTATTCTAAATAAGGAGTTCAAATGGCTCGCAAAAATCTGCTTAAAGGTTTTAAAAAACCAAAAGGCATTACATTTGAGCACATCGAAACTGATCCAAACTACGGTAAGTTTACCGCGTATCCTTTTGAGACGGGATTTGGTACGACAGTGGGCAACACCCTCCGCCGTGTACTTCTTTCCTCAATCCAAGGATATGCGATTTCTTCCGTAAGAATCACTTCGTATGATGCTGATGGTGTTCCTCATGTTATTTCCAGCGAATTCGAGACAATTCCAAATGTCAGCGAAGACACGCTGGAAGTCTTGAACAGCTTGAAACAGATTCGTTTGCGCCTGCCGCAGGACGTTGAACAGGATACACTTCTTTTCGAATTTAAAGGTCCGGGAGTTGTCAAATCTGATGACTTCGCAAAGGCCGGTCAGCTTGAGATTTTTACAAAAGGGCTTGAGATCTTTACCATGATGGAAGGAGCTCACCTTGAGTTTGAAATTCAGGTGGATCTTGGAAGAGGATATGTTCCTGCTGAAGTAAATGAGCATTACATTGAAGTTGTTGGTACGATTCCAATGGACTGCATCTTTACACCTGTACCAAAGGTAAAATATTCTATTGAGCCTTGCCGTGTGGGTCAGCGCAACGACTACGACAAACTTATTCTTGAGATTTGGACTGACGGGACAATCAAACCTGAGGACGCGCTTGCTGAGGCAGCAAAGATTGCGAAAGATCATTTTGCAATCTTCGTAAACTTCAATGACAGCGATTCATCAGGAAGCGATGATCTCGATGAAGGTGACGAAATGGTTCGCCAGCTGCTCAACACACCTGTTGAGGAACTTGAACTTTCCGTACGCAGCTCAAACTGTCTTAAGAATGCGAACATTCGCACGATTGGCGAATTAACAAAAAAGACTGAAGATGACATCACAAAGACTCGCAACTTTGGAAAGAAAAGCCTTGAAGAAATCAAAGCTAAACTTGAAGAACGCGGTCTTACGCTTGGCATGACTGATTACAGCCACCTCAAGGATGTCAACCTGAAGAAACATAAGGAAGAAACAGATGAATCATAAGATTGGTTTTAATCCGCTTTCACGCACAACAGCCCACCGCCGTGCAATGTCACGGAATATGGTGACCTCTCTCTTTAGATATGAGCGAGTTACCACAACAAAGTCAAAGGCTCTTGAAGTTCGTAAAGCAGCAGAAAAACTTATTACCCGTGCCAAAATTGACACCGTACACAACAGAAGAATTGCTGCGAAATACATTGCCGACGAGAAGATTCTGAACAAATTGTTCACTGAAATCGGACCTCGCATGAAGGATCGCAAAGGCGGATACACCCGTATTCTTAAAATGGGATTCCGTCAGGGCGATGCTGCAGATGTAGTTATTCTTGAACTGGTTGATTATAAACTTCCAGAACCAGAGTCAAAAGATGCAAAAGCTGCAAAGAAAGCTGCTCCAAAAGCAGATGCTGCTGTTGCAGAAAAGAAAGCTCCGGCAAAGAAGGCACCTGCTAAGAAAGCTGCTGCCGACAAGACTAAAAAAGCTGCGGCTGATAAAGCCGAAGCAGGCAAGGAGTAAGCTATGTCTAAAGCACATCGCGGAACTGGTGTCCGCAAAGAACCGAACCACGGACGTGGCACTTGTGCACGCTGCGGCAAAGATCAGATCAAGACCCTGTATGAACAGGAGATTGACGGTAAAAAGGTAAAGATCTGCAAATTCTGCAAAGCTGCTCTGAAGAATCAGGCAAAGAAAGATGCAAAAGTAGCAAAGAAGAATGCTCCTGCTGCACCTGCTGCCGAAGCTCCTGCAGCAGAAACTCCAAAAGAAGAAGCACAGGCGTAAGCCTTTACTCTTCGCAGCCGCTCTTTTATACAAGAGCGGCTTTATTTTTTTAAAGAGGCTGCATTTGTGCAATGTAAAATCCTCTGTAATTCATCAAATTATTCCATTAAAACGTTGATTTTTCTTGTAGAAATATTTACACACTTAAGAATTTTCAGTATTATTTAAGAACTTAAACCTTTTTGGAGGGTTCTATGAACAAAATGACAAAAACAGTTCTTGCAGGACTTGTCGGTTTTGCGGCAGTGGCTCTTTGTGGCTGCGGCAATTCTAGCTCTGCAAACAAAATTAAGATCGGCGGAATTTTCCCACTTTCCGGCGATGTAGCTGTGTATGGTGTTGAAGCTCGCAACGGTATCAATCTTGCTATCGATGAAATCAATGCTGCTGGCGGAGTAAACGGAAAACAGATCGTTCTCATCAGCGAAGATGACGAAGGCGATCCGGCAAAAAGTGTAAATGCCTACAAAAAGCTTACCACACGCAACAAGTGCAAGCTCATCATCGGCTCACTCACATCAAAATGCACCATAGCGCTTACCTCTCTTGCTCAGTCACAGGGTGTTGTTCAGCTTGCTCCTGCTGCAACAGCTGTTCCGGTAACTGATGCCGGCAATTATATTTTCCGCGCATGTTACACTGACCCGTTCCAGGGAAAAGTTGGCGGAAAGTTTGCTGTAGAAACGCTTGGCGCAAAGAAAGCTGCCATTCTTTTTGATGCAGGCAACGATTATTCTGTAGGACTTACAGACAACTTCGTTGAAGCATATGCAGCTAACGGCGGAACGATTGTCGCAAAAGAGTCATATATGACAAAGGACAAGGATTTCAACGCTCAGATTACAAAGATTCAGGCTGCAAATCCTGATGTAATTTATCTTCCTGACTACTACGGCACAGTCGCCCTCATTGCAAAACAGCTCCGCGCTCAGGGACTCAACCAGCCAATCGTTGGCGCTGATGGATGGGACGGACTTACCACAAATGCAGGCGATGAAGTTCTCAACGGATATTATTCCAACCACTACGCAGCAGACAGCGACAGCCCGGCTGTTCAGAAGTTTGTTGCAAACTTCAAGGCAAAGTATAACAAAGAGCCAAACTCCTTTGCAGCTCTTGGATATGACTGCGCTTATCTTATGAAAGACGCAATTGCAAAAGCTGGAACCGATGAGCCTGCTGCTGTACGCGACGCGCTTGAAGCTACAAACGGTGACTATGTTACCGGACATCTTACTTTTGATGAAAAACATAACCCTGTCAAATCAGCTGTTATGGTTCAGATTGTAAAAGGTGCCGATGGAAAACTTACAACAGTGTACAAGACCACTGTTAATCCGTAAAGAATACAACTTCGTATTTTTTACCTTGCTGAATCATGCACTGTCATGATTCAGCAGTTTTTGCTTCGCATAACGGGGTGTTGATTGGTTTAATCCAATTAACCCCCTTTTTTTTTATAGCTGTTTATGGTAAACTAGCAAGGCGTTTTTAGAAGTTTGGAGGATATGTTGGATACCTTTTTGAAACAACTGGTGAACGGACTTTCACTGGGTAGTATCTATGCATTGATAGCCCTTGGTTATACGATGGTATACGGCATAGTTAAGCTGATTAACTTTGCACATGGAGACGTGATGATGGTCGGCGCGTATGCCGGCTATTATGTACTCAGAGTGATGGGTGCGACACCGCTTGGATTGTCATGCGCTTTTATTGCATCAATGGTTGTTTGCTCGCTCTTGAGCCTGTTGATTGAACGGTGTGCATACCGTCCGCTCAGAAATGCTCCGCGGTTGAATTCCTTAATCACAGCAATTGCTGTTGAACTTATTCTGCAAAACACCATGCGTGTTCTTCCGTTTGTAGGTCCTGATCCTCGTCAGTATCCTACGATGGCAGTCAAAGTGTACACTTTAAAAACCACCGCCTTTCCAAACGGACTCATTTCAATTTCGAATATAGAAATTATTGTCATTGTGTCGTCTGTGGCGCTTATGGCAATTCTTAATTACCTTGTCAGCTATACAAAGACAGGCAAGGCTATGCGTGCGGTAAGCTACGATATGGGCGCTGCAAGTCTTATGGGAATTAATGTAAACAAAACAATTGCAATCACGTTTGTCATCGGCTCAGTGCTTGCTGGTGCGGGCGGCGTTCTTTATGCAACAAAATATCCGCAGATAGATCCGATGATGGGATATATTCCCGGCTTAAAGGCATTTGTCGCCGCAGTTTTGGGTGGCATTGGCTCCATACCGGGGGCTATGGTCGGCGGAGTGATTCTTGGCATTGCAGAGACAATGACGAAGGCATATATTTCTTCGCAGTACGCCGATGCAATTTCTTATGGCATTCTTATTGTTATTTTGCTTGTAAAACCTGCCGGACTTTTAGGCAAGAAAACAAGTGTTAAAGTGTGACGGGAGGAGGCGAAATCATGCAGTACAAAACATTTAGAAATATGCTTATTCCCGGAATTTTTGCGATTCTTGCAGTCGTTGTTCCGGCTGTTTTGATTCAGTTTCAAATAATTGATGAGTACATGGCACAGGTGATTACTCTTGCTGGAATCAACGCAATAATGGCTATCAGTGTGAATGTTATCAGCGGTATTACCGGACAGCTTTCTCTCGGACAGGCAGGATTCCAGGGACTTGGCGCGTATGTTGTAATTCTCTTTACGGAAAATTGTCATATTCCGCTTGGCGAAAGTATTTTGCTTGCAGGACTTGTCGCAGCTCTCTTTGGATTTCTGATTGGATTTCCTACGCTTAAACTTGAAGGCGACTATCTTGCAATCGTAACGCTTGCATTCGGCGAAATCATACGTGTTGTGCTGGTAAATCTAAAAGACATTACCGGCGGCCCGAGCGGTAAACGCTTCAACACCATCTTTTCTGAATCTGCGCTCATTTCTTATGTGGCTGTAATTGGTACGCTTGTGCTTATCATTATCTTGCTACAGAATTTTTTACGCTCAACATACGGGCGTGCAATTCTTGCAGTGCGTGAAGATGAAATTGCGGCAAAGTCAAACGGCATCAGTGTGTTTAAATACAAGATGGTTGGCTTTGTCATCGCATCGTTCATCGGAGGAATTGGCGGCGCGCTGTATGCACCGCTGATTGGTTTTGTGCAGCCTGATCTTGCTTCCTTCAACAATTCAATCAATGATTTGATTTTTGTGGTGCTGGGCGGAATGGGCAGCATTACAGGCGGCGTCATTGCTGCATTTGTGCTTTCCTTCTTGCAGGAAGGATTGCGGTTCCTAAAAGATTATCGTCTGTTGATTTACCCGGTGATTCTTATATTTGTCATGCTGTTCAGACCGCAAGGATTGCTTGGAACAAAAGAATTGAGCTTTGTAAAAACATGGGACGGATTTAAACATTTTCTTTCTCTTTCCAACAAAGAAAAAGGTCAAGCAATAAAGACTCTGTTCAATTTCAAAAAGAAGAGCGCAGCGCAGCCAGCAGTGGAGGAACAAAAATGAGTGATGAACCGGAACTGCTTCTGCAGGCAAAAGATATTTCAATTGTGTTCGGAGGACTTCGTGCGGTAAGCGACTTCAGCCTTGACCTTCACAAAGGTGAACTTGTAGGGCTTATAGGACCAAACGGCGCCGGCAAGACAACAATTTTCAATATGCTCTCAGGAATATATCGTCCTACAGAAGGACAGGTGATGTACTGGGACAAGACCGGCTATGCGCATGTAATCAATAAGAAATCGCCTGCGCAGTTGAACCGCATTGGCATCGCGCGTACTTTTCAGAATATACGTTTGTTTGGCTCGCTGAGTGTCGGTGACAATGTGCGTATTGCATTGCATCAGAGTCGTACTGCAACCCCGTGGGATGTCCTGCTGCGTACAAAGAAATTTCGCAAAGATGAACAGCTTATGACGGAGCGTACGGAGCATCTTCTTTCTTTGTTCCATATTGAAGATAAAATGAATGAACTTGCAAAAAATCTTCCATATGGCGAACAGCGCAAACTTGAAATTGTGCGCGCACTTGCAAGCAATCCTTCTTTGCTGCTGCTCGATGAACCTGCTGCCGGTATGAACGAACAGGAAACTGATGAGCTGATGAATATGATTTCTTTTATTAGAAAGGAATTTAATCTTACAATATTGCTTATTGAGCACGACATGCATCTTGTCATGGGCATTTGTGAACGACTTATTGTTCTTGATTACGGAAAAATAATTGCAACTGGTTGCCCGAGTGAGATTCAAAAAAATTCTGCGGTCATCAAGGCGTATCTTGGTTCCGACTATGAGAAGCTGTCAGGAGGCGCGCAATGAGTATGCTCGAAGTAAAAGATCTTGTTGTTTCATATGGAGCAATAAAAGCGTTGCGGGGAATTTCATTCAGCGTTGAAAAAGGTGAAGTGATTTCTCTCATCGGTTCAAACGGAGCTGGTAAAACGACAACGCTTCACTCGGTGAGCAATTTGATTAAAAAAGTAAGCGGTTCCGTTACATTCTTGGAAGATGATATTACATCTCTTTCTCCTGATAAGATTGTAAGGAAGGGCCTTATTCAAGTTCCGGAAGGGCGCCGTGTGTTTGCAAATCTTACGGTAAGAGAAAATCTTGAGATGGGTGCGTACACTCGTAAAAACAAGAATGAAATAAAAAAAGACATGGATTGGGTATTTGAACTTTTTCCACGGCTCAAGGAACGTCTGCGTCAGGATGCAGGAACATTGAGTGGCGGTGAACAGCAGATGCTTGCAATGGGAAGAAGTCTTATGGCAAAACCTGTGCTTCTGCTTCTTGACGAACCAAGTATGGGTCTGGCTCCAATTCTTGTGGATGAGATTTTTGATATCATTCAGAAAATTAGTGCGGCGGGTACAACGATTCTTCTTGTTGAGCAAAATGCATTCAAGGCGCTTTCAATTGCAAACCGTGCATATATTCTTGAGACAGGAATTATTACTAAGAGCGGAAACGCAAAAGAACTTATAAACGACAGTGCAGTAAAATCTGCATATCTTGGAGGTTGAGCTATGCTGGTAAAAGATGTAATGACAAAGAGTCCGATCACAATTACGCCGGAAACTTCTGTTCCTGAGGCAAAGGCTTTGATGACAAAGCAGAAGATTAACAAGTTGCCTGTTGTTGATAAAAGTGGTGCGCTTGTGGGTATTATTACAAAGAACGACTTGCTCAAGGCGGCTCCAAGTGATGCAACAACGCTTGATATGTTTGAACTTAGTTATCTGTTGAACAAGCTCACTGTTGAGAAAGTGATGCATAAGGACGTAAAAACTGTTGTAGAAACGGAAACAGTTGAAGAAGCAGCCCGCCTTATGGCAGATTATGGCATTGGCTGTCTGCCGGTGATGAAGCAAGATTTAATTGTCGGAATTATTACCGAAACAGATTTGTTCCACGTGTTCATTGATATGTTTGGCACGCGTCATGCTGGTGTGCGTGCAACATTTGTGCTTGATGAAAAGCCGGGTCAGCTGAGCAGGGTCAGCAAGGCAATTGCGGATTTGAATGGAAATATTTCTTCAGTGGTGACTGCTGACGGCGATGATGACGCTCACCGGAAAATTACTATCAAGACAACCGTTGTTACCATTGAGCAACTTACCTCAATCATCAATGAGTGTGGTGGAAAAATCGAAGATATCCGCAAGGCGTAATACTGTCAATTAAGAGCTGCCGATAAGCAGCTTTACATTGAAAAGTCTTTGCCGAGATAAATTTCACGGGCAAGAGGAGAGGCAAGAATGTCGTCCCGATGCCCCTGAATGATGATCTGACCTGTAGAAATAATAATTGCGCGATTAGTGATTTCCAACGTGTCGCGTACGTTGTGGTCGGTGATAAGAATGCCGATGTTGCGCTTTGTAAGAATCTTAATCATTTGCTTGATGTCTGCAACAGCAATAGGATCTATTCCTGCAAACGGTTCGTCAAGCAAAAGAAATTTAGGTTCTATTGCAAGTGAGCGCGCAATTTCAGTGCGACGTCGCTCTCCGCCTGAAAGTGTGAACGCCGGTTGCTTTCTGATACGGCCAATGTTAAATTCCTCTATAAGTTCTTCCATGTGCTTTTTCTTTTGCTCTTTTGACAAGTCTTTGCGTGTTTCAAGAATGGCCCAGATGTTTTCTTCAACAGTGAGCTTTTGAAAAACAGAAGGTTCCTGTGGAAGGTATGAAATGCCAAGCTGCGCCCTTTTGTACATTGGAAGCCCGGTGATGCGTTCATTGTCAAGAAAGACTTCTCCGCTTGTGGGTTTATAAAAACCTACTATCATATAAAACGTTGTCGTCTTGCCTGAACCATTAGGCCCAAGAAGTCCGAGCACTTCGCCGGTGTGCATTTCAAAATCAATTCCCTGAACGACTTTTTTTCGACCAAATGATTTATATAGTGAAGAAACACGCAGATTGTGTTCACCTGAATAATCTTGCTCAGCAGAATTATCAGCAAGCGCCTGTGCTACTGTCTGTGTGGCATTCTGTTCATCGCTCATTTTTCAAAGCCTCCCGATGAAGCACTTCCTGTTGAAGAAGCGCCCGGACTTGTTGCTGCCGGTGTAGTAGTAGTTGTTGTTGTTGTAACCGTTGCCGGCGTTGTGTCTGTTGTTGCACTTGTATTTGCACCTTTAGTATCTGTCGTTGTCGCTGCAGGTTTTATGTCTGTCGTAGTAGAATTTGTCTTTGTGCCAGAAGTGTTGTCTTTTGAGGCATCCTTGTCATCTGTTGAAACAGAACCCTGTACTCTTCCATCAAGCGTGATTTCCTGTGTGTCAAGATTAAGCGTTATTGTTTGTGCTCTAAAAGAATTGCTGCCTTGGACAATCTTAGGATTTCCGCTCATGTCGAGCAGTTGCGCATCTTTGCGGTAGATTGCATACGCCGAAGTACAAGTGTTGTCTTTTTGCTTGAGCGTTACGCCAATCTGCATGATTGCAATTTGTGTGTTCTGGTCATATTCAATAAGTTGTGCGTCCGCACTTACTTCATTTTCCGCATCAATTAGATGAACAGTGTTTTCTAGTGTTGCAATTTTTGTGTCGCGGTCATACGTCATTTTGTCACAGGTGAAATCAAGTTTGCTTTCGGTATTTTTTCCTTTGATGGAACCTGTTGCAGAAATGTAGCGGAAGTTTTCGCCCTTGAGTTCAATGACATCTGCGGAAATTTCCATTGACTCGGTGACGACAGATGCATTGCCGCTTAATTTTGTGTAGTCACTTTTTTCACTTGCGGAACCAGACATGCTGTCTGCGTGAAATGTAATTTTTTCGGCAGAAATATAAAGTGGTAATGCAACGAAGCAAATCGCAGAGAAAATTATTTTTTTGCATGCAGCGGTGAAATTCATTTTGCCGGTTCCTCACTTGTCTTTTCTGTGTCTGTTTCAATTGAACCGCTTACCGGCTCAGAAAAAGAAAAGCTGCGCGTAACGCCACTTGCTGAAAAACCCCGGCCTTCAATTTGTATGTCATCGCGCTTGATGGTGACTTTGTCTGTCTTGCCGGTGGTAAGCTGTTCTGTCTTGCCATTCCACCTCATGTTGTCTGCAAAAATTTCAATATTATGCGAATGGCTTTTTATAGTGATGTTGTTGAACATGGTGTACATGTTGTTCTTTGTGTCGGAATCAAGCAGACCGCAGCTTCCTTCTGTTTCAAGCTCGTTGTTTTTGTTCCATGTCTGGAATGAGACTCCTTCGCCAAACATTGCACCGTCGCTTTCGTACTGCTCTAGGGAATCTGCCTTTAGCTGAAGTGAAGGTTTGTTGTCTTTATACTGTGTGTATTCTGCTTTTGAAAAAATAAATTCCGGCGTGGTGTTTTCTGTATGTGTTTCTTCGCTGTACTTGAGTGAACACGATGAAAAGTAAATGCAGGAAAAAAACAGGGCAACAAAAAGAGATGCAGAAATAATCCGTGTACGTTTTGTTGCCTTCAAAATAGTTTCCTTATTGATTGTTGAGTGCGGCTTGGATGAATGAAAGAAAAAGGGGATGCGGACTAGCCGGTCTGCTTAAGAATTCAGGATGATACTGTACGCCGATTCCAAACGGATGATCTTTCCATTCAAAGGCTTCTGTCTGCCCGTCAGATGTCGCCTTCGCGCTGGTGATAAGTCCGTGTGTTGTCATGTCTTCTGCATAACGCCGGTCAAAGGTGTATTTTGAACGGTGCCGCTCAGTTATTTTGTCTGCGTTATAAATGGAATGTAGCTTTGTCTGACCGTAAATATCAACATCGGAAGCGCCAAGTTTCATAACGCTTGCCGCCGCAAGACCTGCCTGTTCTTCCGGAAGGCTGATGATTGCGTGCGCACAGCTCTGCATGAATTCTGTGGTGTCTGCATCGGCCCAGCCGCAGAGTGAACGTGCGGTGTCTATTGCCATGAGCTGCATGCCTAAGTCTATTCCCAGGAAAGGAACTTTGTGCTCGCGTGCATACTTCACTGCCGCAAGCAACCCCAGAAATCCGCGCTGACCATAGTTGCCCGGTACGACAATTCCGTCTACATCTGCAAAGTATGGAGAAATGTCTGTCACTGATTCAAGTGTTTCAGCATCAATTTTTTTTATGAAAAGTTCTGCGTTGCTGCCTGTTATTGCTGCGTGGAACAGAGACTCGCGCACTGATTTATAGCAGTCATCAAGGTAATCCTTTTTGCCTACCATGCCAATGCATACTTTTTTTGCCGGATGATTAAGTTTGTCAAGAAAATTCTTCCAAGAAGTGATGTCTGTCTTGTGATTGCCGAGCGCAAGTTTTTCAAGAATTTTTGCATCAATTCCCTGTTCGTGAAAACTGACGGGCAGTTCGTAAATTGATTTTTCTACATCAGTTGAAGTGAACACTGCTCCTGGCGCAACATTGCAGAACAATGCAATTTTTTTCTTCATGCTTTCTTCAAGTGGAACTTCGCAGCGGCAAAGAAGAATGTCAGGCTGAATTCCGACTTCCTGCAACTGTTTGACACTGTGCTGTGTTGGCTTTGATTTTAATTCGCCACCGGTGATGACCGGCACAAGGGTTAGGTGTATGCAGAGTGCGTTTGATTTACCAAGCTCCCGCACTAACTGACGCGCTGCTTCAAGGTACGGGACGGCTTCTATGTCACCAACGGTGCCGCCAATTTCTACAATGACGACATCTGCGCCTGTTGTTGAGCCAACGTGAAGAATACATCGTTTTATTTCATCAGTAATATGAGGAATGACTTGAACTGTCCTACCATTGTAACGGCCGGCACGTTCATTTCGGATGACGTTGTCATATACTTTGCCTATGGTGACACAGTCATCGTCTGTAAGATTGACATTTGTAAACCGGCTGAAGTTTCCCAGGTCGAGATCTGTTTCTGCGCCGTCTTCGGTGACATATACTTCACCGTGCTGGTATGGGCTTATATTTCCTGCGTCCACATTGATATAGGGATCGCATTTCATCATTGCTACTTTAAGCCCGCTGCATTCAAGAAGGCTTCCGATTGCGCCGGAAGCAACACCTTTACCAAGACTGGAACAAACTCCACTAGTGACCAAAATATACTTGCTCATATTGCGTGTATTTTCCCATTATAAGCGACTTTGGTCAACTAGTTTAAGATTTGGTTTTAGGCTAAAACACTTCGATGATTTCAGGTTTTCCGGGAAATGGTATTTTTCTGGTGACTATGAATACAAGAATTCCTGAAAGTACAAGAAACAGCAGTACGAAAAGTGCGCGCAGTCCGTCACCTGCAGTTTTTCCAAAAAGCGATGCGACTGGTTTTGCGCAGAAAAATCCTGCGATGGCACAGAAAAATGGAAAAAGCAGCGCAATGGCTCCCTGTAAAGCGGCGGTTCCTTTTGAAGCGCCTATTTTGACAATTGAGCCTTGCGTAACTGCAAAATGACGTGGATTTACAACGACAAACGGTTTGCCTCTTTTTGAACAGCCTGAGGCACAGCTCAAACAGGCGTTGCTGATGAGTGGAATGACGGTGATGGTATCATTTGTAATTTGAATGACTTGACCTTTTTCCTGCATGAGTATTCCTGTGGAGTTATTATGAAAGTTCCTTCATGCGCATGACACACTCATTGTAACCCTTCTTGTTGCCAAGTTCTTCGTATGTGTCGCGTAAATTCAAAAGCGCATCGTAGTAATACGGATTTATTGTGACTGCCTGTTCAAATGCCTCTGCAGCACCCGAATAATCTGTCTGGTTGAAATAAAGGACGCCCGCAGTGTTCCAGAGGTGCGCATTTCGGTTGTCCATTTTGAGACCGGCGGCACAGTAGTTCATTGCATCGTCAAGTTTGCCCATAGAAAAGCAGATGACGGCAAGCGTTTCAATTATTTCTTCATCATTTGAATTGATGAAATACGCCTTTTCCAAGGCACTTTTTGCAAGTTCAAGTTCACCACAGTCGCGGTACGTGAGCCCAAGGTTGTACCAGAGCAGGTAGTTCTGGTTTTCCATGGTGAGTGCGCGTTTGAAACAGGCAATTGCTTCGTCATACTCGCCTTTCTGTGCAAGAATGATTGCCTGGTTGTTAAGATTTTCACAGTTTTCAAGCATGTTTTGCCTCCCCGGTACCTGACGATTTTTGTAGGTCTTTTGGGATCATATTTGTAAATAGTGTTTTTATCTTTTCTGCGGCTTTGTTGTCTGCGCCAAAAAGTTTTGCCATTTCCGTGCAGCCTTTTTCAATGAGGAAGATGCCTTTGTCTCTTGTATGTTCAATGACACCGCTGCGTTGCAAAAGGGAGATTGCCTGTTCAACCGCAGGGCTGTCTATGCCGTCTTGATGCGCTATTCTGAGAAAATCAGAGAGCGCATTGAGTGCAGTTTCATTCTTGTTGCATTTTTCTGTGTAGAGCAGCACCGGAAGCGATTTCTTGCCTTCCACAATATCATCTCCGCGCTTTTTGCCGGGATTGCCAAGGGTAAGGTTTATAACATCATCGAGAATCTGGAAACCGGCGCCAATATCTGCGGCAATGCGTGCTGCCGTGTCAGCAGTCTCTTTTTTGCCGCCACCGGCAAGTACGCCTATTCTGGCTGCAAGAGATGCAAGCGTGCCCGTTTTGCATCGTACCATGGCAAGATATTCTTCAACGGAAGGATGCGCGTTGTTGTCTCTGTGCCAGGCAATGTCCATTGCCTGACCAAGATGAAGTCTTCGGAGCTCTTTTGCATAAGCCACGAAAAGCTGTTCCTTGAGTTCCGTTGAGCAAGAAGCTGTTTCTATGCAGACAGGAGCCTCAAAATAGAGCCATGATCCTGCGTTAATGGCTGTATCTATGCCATACGTTATATGTGCCGCCGGAGCGCCGCGCCGTGTGTCTGAGCCGTCTTCTATGTCGTCATGGATAAGACTTGCGGTATGCACAAATTCTACAAGCGGAGTAAGATGATATGCAGTCTGAAGTGCCTGTGCCGCCGTTTTATCGTTAAGTTTTTGTTGGGCGTTAAGTTCTGCTTCTGCGCAAAGTACAAGCAAAAGGGGGCGCCATCTCTTTCCGCCAAGCGTTACAAGCGTGCGGGTAGGGCAGATGAGGGGCGACAGATGCACAGTCTGAACAACAGGAGACAATTGCCCGAATGATGCTGATTTCCATTCCTGGTCAGGAATCATAGGCAGTGCAGCTTTGAGTTCATTTTCAATGTTATCAAGATACGATGTGAACTGCGGGTCCATTTGATATAGTATACCATTATTTAGGTGAAAAGACTATAGAATAAGCGGCAGGTTTACATGTTTGCAGGCTTTTGTTCGTTGGCAAGCTGGCTTATTTCTGCTGCCATCTGTTCAAGCGGAACTTGTTTTTGAACGGCGCCCAGTTCCCAGGCGACTTTTGGCATTCCGTAGACAATTGCCGTCTGTTCATCCTGCCCAAGTGTCCATGCTCCTTGCTTTCGCATTTCAGCAAGTTCAATTGCTCCGTCGCGCCCCATTCCTGTCATGATGACACCGAGCGCGTGGTTCTCATACACTTTTGCGACAGATTCAAAAAGAACGTCAGCAGAAGGGCGGTGTCCGTTGCGCAAGTCGCTATGAGACAGTCTGACTACTGTTGCAAGTTGCTTTCTCTCAACATATATATGATAGTCGCCTGGTGCGATGAGAATTCTTCCTGGTTTGACCAAGTCACCGTCTTCAGCTTCTTTTACATCAAGCGGGCAGATGCGGTCCAGACTGGCGGCAAATTCCTTTGTAAAACCGGCAGGCATGTGCTGCACAACAAGAATTGGCTGTTTGAGCTGCGGGTCAATTTTTGCAAACACTTCGCGCAGTGCATTTGGTCCGCCGGTAGATATGCCAATTGCAATCACTTCAATCTGGCCGCTCGGACGAAGCGGAACAATTGTTGCCGGCTTATGGTGAATTTGTGGCGTGCTCCAGAGCTGTGGCTGAATTGACGAGGATGCAGACGGTTTTACTTTGTCAAGAATTCCTTCTTTTGCCGCCGCCTGCTCTGCCTCATGAATTTTTGCCTGCTGTAGGAAAAAATCAGGCGTGTAGACATTTTTGCCGTGGTAGCGTGCGTACGCTCCTCCGTAAGAAGACAGAAGCTCTATGAGTCTGCCTGCAACAGAGGCAATATCACAGGAAACGGAACCGCTTGGTTTGGTAATAAAATCACTTGCGCCTAGCTCAAGGCATTTCATTGTTACCGCGGCACCTTTAGTAGCTATTGATGAAAGAATGATAACAGGAATGTCAAGGTCGAGTTCCTTGCGCTTTTCAAGAAACTGCACGCCGTTCATTACAGGCATTTCAATGTCAAGCACGATGACATCAGGATGAAGCATTGGAATTTTTTCAAGGCAGAATTGTCCGTTCATGGCAATGCCGACGGTATGCATTCCGGTTGTAGAGTCAACGATGCGCGATATAAGGTTGCGCATGAGCGCTGAGTCATCACAAACTAGAACCTGAATGGAATCCATCTCCTGCATATATCCTTCCGCCTTAATTTACGTTCTTCTGGTACAAACATGCCCAGTCTGTTTTTAAAAATTCAAACTTTGTTTCCATGCCAAATAAACTTTCTGAATGACCGATGAAAAGATATGAGTGCTGACCCATTGCATTCCAGAATCGGTCAATGACAGCTTTCTGTGCTGCTTCGTCAAAATAAATGAGGACGTTCCTGCAGAACACAACATCAAGATTCCGCGTGCCGCTTTCAAAGCGAAGGTTATGGTAGTCAAATTTTATGGTAGACATAAGGTTTGGGTTTACCTGGTAGCCGTCTGCATTTTTTGTAAAATAAAGGTCGAGATATTTCTGAGGAATGCCGGCGATGCGTGCTTCGGGATAAAATCCCTGCTGCCCAACCATGAGCGATTTTAGAGAAATGTCTGACGCGATAATGTCAAATGTATATGGCGGCGGAAGAATGTCCTTCAGAATCATTGCGATTGTATATGGCTCTTCGCCGGTAGAGCAGCCTGCGCTCCAAATATGTATTTTTGTTTCGCCCGTTTTGCGCTTGTTTTCAATGACGTGGGGAATGACATAATTTATGAGCGCATCGAAATGCGCTTGGTTTCTAAAGAAGCGGGTAAGGTTTGTGGTGACTGAATCAAGAAAAAGTTTGAATTCTTCACGGTCTGAAGTGACTATTTTATAGTATTCCTGGACATCTGTTAATTTTTTTTCACGCAGACGCTCTTTGAGCCTGCTGTCAAGAATTGAACGGTTTGTGTCAGAGAATGTAATTCCGCTTTCATCATATATAATCTTACGGAATTCCTCGAATTGTGCATCTGTAAGCAAGTCTGCCATATGCTAATTATACACTCCATAAGGAAATTTGTAAACAAAAGAAAAATGAGGCTGCCAAGATGTGCAAGACTTTGGAACTTTTCTGAGAGAATGATGCTGAAAGAAAAACGCTATTTCCAGAGATTGGCCGGATTGACCGTTCTGCCGTTTTTAAATACGGTGAAGTGAAGGTGCGGACCGGTGCTCAAACCTGTGCTTCCTACGCGGCCAAGGCGAGTGTCTGTTGTAACAACTTGCCCTTTTATGACAAGAACGGAGCTCATGTGTCCGTATAGTGTTTTATATCCTGAGTGATGGCTCACAATGACGTAGTTGCCGTATGTGCTGTTATAGCCGACTGTTGAAACAACACCTGAAAGTGCCGCATATATGGAAGTGCCGTAAGATGTAGCCATATCAATGCCGCTGTGGAAAGTGCGGCGGGTTGCGTCAAAAGGACTTGTTCTCCAGCCGTAGTACGATGAAAGATAGTAATAAGAGCGGAGCGGTTTCTTGAACAAGTCTCCGTTGATTTCCTGACGGGTCACCCAGTCAAGCTCTGCATCCGGAACAAATATCGTTGAGCCTGCAGAAAGCGATTCTGCTTGTTCCTTATTGTTTACCAGCGCGCATTTCTGTGCGTCAACTTTGTATTTTTCTGCAATTGTCGCCGGAGTTTCACCCTCTTCTTTTACGGTGTAAAGAATGCCCGGCATTGAAGGAATCTTGAGGTACTGGCCGATCTGAATGAGCCGAGAAGCGCGTATGTTGTTTATACTGATGATGGTGTCCTGCGAGACATTGAACTGGTCTGCAATGACGCTAATCATATCGCCTTCTTTTACACGGTATGAAAAATAAGAAAGCACGCGGTCTTCCGTATCATCCTGAATTTCATCGGCGTCAGTGCCTAACTGTACGGAGTCGGTGAGAATATCTGTTGTTAATTCCGGCAAACCAGGCGTTTCAAGACCGCCCTGTCCGCTTGTATTTGTGTGATGTATCGCAGCGATGGTAACACATACAACAAGCGTTGATGCACAGACGGCTGAAAGTATGCAAAGCAAACCGTTTTTTGTCTGCAACTTCATTTTAATTTTTGCACTATAGCACAATTTTGTAAAAAGCTCAATTCTTTTCATAATTATTTCCTGCTCAAGCCAATTAAGTACGTTTCAAATGATTCAGACCGGCATGCTTCCGGTTTGAAGCCTTTTGCGCTTTCAAATACAGCGCGCATTTTTTGCAGTTCCTTTTGCTGGTCTCCGTTTTGAAATATTTTTACGCAGAAATTTCCGCCTTTTTTAAGCATATTTTCAGCATACCATATTGCCATTTCAACAAGTCCTCGTGACCGCGCAGTGTCTACCGTGCGGTTTCCGGTGGTGAGTGGCGCTGCATCACAGACAACAAGGTCGTAGGGGCCTTTTTCGGTGATTTTCATGCGTATTTCTTCGCTCAAAAGGTCGCCCTGAAAAAAGAAAAGATTGTCGCCTTTTACACTTTTTGCAAGCGGGTTCAAATCTACCGAGACAACGCTTCCTGTTCCTTCAAGAGTGCGCAACAGCCATGTTGTCCAGCTTCCTGGAGCGGAACCTAAGTCGAGGACGGTATAATTCTTTTTCACCATGCCGAATTTCTTGTCTATTTCCTGCAGTTTGTATACACTTCGTGCAGGATAGCCTTCTTTGAACGCCTTTTGTGACCAGAAATCGGGCTTCTCATAACTATTTGAGGGCATTATATTATTATTTCGGCAGAAACGGGCCGTTTTAACAGTCAAAACGCATCGTAACCGGTGGGGGTGAGGTGGAAAATAGTGTTTTGGGTGTTACGCCTTTATTGAATTTATCTTTTTTACAAAGAAATCAATGTTTGTTCCGACAAAGAGCATGCAGTACGCCGTGACTGAGCCGGCAAACACGAGATAAAATGCGACCAGAAGGCCGTGGTTTGAAGCCGACGATGTGTAGATGCCAAAGAAGAACATTGCGGCAATCATCACTACGCCTGAAATTATCCATTGCAAGAGAGGCACTTTGTTTTTTTCAGGATCAAACGATGGATCTATTGACTTTGCAACTTGTGTAATCGTCTTGTCGGTGACAGGTACTGGTATTGAAAGTGGTTTTCCCGCAGCCTTTTCTGCACGGTAGAGCGCGCGTACTTCTGCGCGGCAAGTAGGGCAGGTGAGCAGATGAAACACAAGGTCGCCGGGAAGCCGTTCACCTTTGTCGAGAGAAAGATATTCGTCCATAAATGTATTGCATGTTTTTTTCATATCGTTTTCCTCCTGAATCTTTATTTGTTTGCACAGCCGGTACATCGCTTTTCAAGTAAAATCTTTTAGTTTTTCGCGGAGTATTTTTTTTGCGCGAAAGATATGGGATTTTATAGTATTTACCGGAAGTCCGGTAATGACGGCAATTTCTTCGTACGCAGTGTCGTAGAAAAAGTAGAGGTCAAGACATTCTGCGTAGCGGGCGGGCAGTTCCTGCACTGCTTCATGCACTGCTTCAATGGTGATGCGGCGCATTTCTGTCTCTTCAGGAGAATCTCCCGGCGACGGAAGCAATGCCTCGTCGGAAATAGGTTCGTATTCCTTTTTACGTGTCTTTGTATTTATTGCGGTGGTGTAGGCAATCCGTGTGAGCCATGTTGAAAAAAGACTGTCGCCGCGGAACGAAGACAGGTTTGCGTACGCTTTGAGGAACACGTCCTGCACAAAATCTTCTGTGTCTGTCCTGTTACGAAAAAAACTATTGCCCACAGCTTCTACGCGCCTTTTGTAGAGCGTCATGAGTTTTGCAAAGGAGCCTGCTTTGCCTGCAGCAGCTTCATTTACTAGAACATCATCACGCTTGCGAGTAAGAAATTGCTCAACGCTGCGAACGATGTCATTATTCATCTACACTTTCTTTTTTGAATGAGGGATTTACTTTGTAAAAGATAATAAGCATCACGCCAATGATGAATGGAATGAGGCCTCCCAGAAGATCCCATGAAAATCCTTCAAGGATTGAAAACATTGCGATAAGAATAAGACCAATGCCTATAAGCAGAAGTCCTGTCAGCAGGGAGAATACCTTTAGATTAAATTTGCGGGGCGTATACGTGCCGGCCTTGATACGGAGCTTTGTTTCGCGGTGATGCCAGAGCAGTGCAAAGAAAACAAGAATACCGGCGGTGCCGATGCCAACGACAGGAATTAAAGAAATGATTATTTGTGCCGCAGAAGATGTCACTGAAGAATCCATTTGCAAAACCTCGCTATACTTATTAAGACACAGCTTTCTGCAAAAAGTTGCAGCGTTTGCTTGTCCGGTTACTCAAAGAAAACGTAGCTGTCAAAATAGACGGCGGATATCTTGCCAAGCGCAAGTTCCGCGTTGATAAGGTTGAGCAGGTCTTCCTTCACTTTCTTTTCACCCATGGAATGAAGCTGCTTGACTGTGTATGATTCAAAATATTCTGAAATGATTGCTTTTTCGTGGCGTGACTTGTCTGACAGTTCTTCCACCAGCGTTTCATCTCCATCAGGATATGCAAACCACGGCGCTACAACGACGATGGTGCCCGGTGTCTTTGCATCGGGAGACTTGGTGACTGCGCGGATTTGGCCGAGCGATGTATACGCGGCAACTTTTGTGCTTGTCGCGGCGCTTAGATTTATTACCTTCTGCGGAGTGGGATCTGCCTTGCGGTATGCTTTTTTAAACGGCGTTTTTTTTACTGCAAGACCGATGATTGTTCCCATGAACACGATTGCAAGCACCGCTGCAATGCAGCAGATGAGTATTTTTGTAAGCGTTGTGTCTGATTTGTCATAGTGGAAGCGGTTCATCATTCTACTTTACCAGATAGGGGGCAAGAAGTGCAAGCGTTCTTGAGGACGCGACGCCTTCTGTTGAAAAAGACCCTTGTATTCGTGCGGTAATATGAATGCCGTCGTCAAGCCATTCTTCCTTGATGATGGTGCCGTTCTTTCTTGCGAGCGCCGCGAGATCCCTTCTGTCGGAGGGAAGAATGTATGTCGCTTCCGTGCCGAGCAGAATTGAAGTGATGCGTGCGATGAGTTCTTCAAAGCCTTCATGGGTCACTGCGCTGATGTGCATTGCATCTGGAAAAGAAGCGTTGAGTGATGCAAGCAGAACATCGTTGTCTTTTACCCGGTCGATTTTGTTGAGCAAGACAATGCACTCTATTTTATCCGCTTTAATTTCCTCAAGCACTTTCAGAACCTGTTTGTACTGCATTACGCAGTCGGCATCGCTTGCGTCCACAACAATAAGCAGCAGGTGAGCCTTTGCCGCTTCTTCGAGCGTAGATTTGAATGCGTCTATGAGAAGATGAGGCAGGTTGGAAATGAAGCCGACGGTGTCGGTGATGAGAATTGATGAGCCTTCTCCAAGATCAAGTTTTCGTGTGGTAGGATCGAGCGTTGCAAACAGTTTGTCCTCTACAAAAACATCTGCGCCGGTGAGCGCGTTGAGCAAACTTGATTTTCCTGCATTTGTGTAGCCTACAAGTGCGCATGAAGACGTTGCGGTGCGTTCCCTCATTTTTCGCTGTGTTTCGCGGTTTGTTGCAACTGATTCAAGGTCGCGCTTTATCTGAAGAATCTTGTCCTCAACTTCGCGACGGTCAAGCTCAAGCTGTGTTTCTCCGCTTCCCTTCGAACCAAACGCTCCGCCTCGCTGACGTGCCATATCGCCGTATGTATGGCGAAGCCGTGGCAGCGAGTATGTTAGTTTTGCAAGTTCAACCTGCATTACCGCTTCTTTTGTCTGAGCACGCTGTGCAAAGATGCGCAGTATGACTTCGTTGCGGTCAAAAACGGGCAGGCCGGTCAGCTTTTCCCAGTTGCGCTGCTTTGTAGGTTCAATTTCCCAGTCAAAGATGATGCATTCAGCGCCGCATTCTTTTGCGCGGTCTGCAATCTCTTGAGCCTTGCCTTTGCCGATTCCGTAAAGCGGCGTTGGTTCTATGCGGTTGAGAACAATTGTGTCCGCAATCTCAAGGCCGAGTGTGTGGACAAGACCCTGAAGTTCCCGCGGAGTGCCTGAACTTCCTTTATTCTGCGCAGGGGCGCCTACCAAAAGGCAGGTCACTTTTTTTTCTTGCTCTTCTTTTACTTCAACCATACGTTCCTTCCTGTACCCGTTTGTTTAAGTATATCTGTTTTTTTGTAAAATTGATATAATTCTTATCGTTCAACGGCATGTTTCCTATAATTATTCCATTAATTCATGCCGAAAATGAATGGAAGCGGGAGAGCTTTAATTTATAAAAAATGATTCCGCTGTGGAGTTTTTGTCGTGACTGCTGGCCAGAAAACAGCTTTTAGTTTACTCATCTCTGTCGTCGTCTTTGCTGCGTGCGCGGTTGTGGCGTTTACCGGCGGATTCAAGCTCATAGAGGCGCACTTTTATGAGCCACGTGTCGTTGCAACAATTGACAAACAGCTTGATGATATAAGCAGCTGCATGAATGATTATTTTTCTGCCACAGAGCATCGCTTTGCCACTTATGCAGTTGATAAAAGTGTCGCGACATTCATTGCGCCAACTCCAGCTGACAGTGATGTTAAAGCCCGAACTTCAGTGACCGGCGCCTTGTTTGCAGGAACAACAGGTCTTGCAGGTATACGCATCATTGACGCAAACGGACGATACCTTCACTACAGCACTTATAGCAGGGACGTGCTTAAAAAGACTGATCGCCTTGTTTCGTATGCAAACTATGATACACTTGGCGAATTGCCATATGCCTCTGTTGCCGCGCCAGATACACGGGTAAAAGCGGATGCGGTTGCAGCTCCAACAGCTGAAGAACTTATTGGCAACTGCAAGGTGTTTTTTGACAGTTCAAGAGAGCGCATATTGTTTTCATTCCCATACTACGACACATACAATGTCTTGCGGGGAACAATTGTTTTCTATATGGACGGCGCTGACTTTACACGCTTTTTGGTATCAAGAAACATTGTGACGCTAAGCGACAGAACTGTTGTGGTGAGTCCTGTTGCGGAACAAAATGGCGATGCGAATACAGCAGTTGCAGACAAAGTTGACGACGCTCAAACAGCTGAAGAAACGCAGCCTGTCGTTGACAATATGGAACCTTCCGCTGATAATTCCGGACTCGTGTTTGGTATGCCGGCGGTTGGCACTGATTTGCTCAAAAAAATAATCGTCCAAAAATGGAATAGCAGACTTTACGACACCGAGCATATTGCTTCTACGGAAAATGGCGACTTTGTCCTGCTCACCAGCGCAAAGTCAGCTTATGGAAAAGTCGGTTGGATTTATAACGAAAGCATTTTTACTTTCCCGCAAACGGTAAGAATTTTACTGCTCGTCTGCATTTTCATTACGCTTTTTCTTGTCATATTCATGTTGTTCAATTTGAAGCATGACGACATGGTCATCATCCGCGATAGAATAAAACGATTCCAGCTTGCATTGCTTACTGAATACATTGACCGTCGCGATACAGACGATTGGAAGAAAATCTCAGAAGATATTACGCTAAGACGCGAAGATGTAAGCGATGAAATAAAGAAAAGCCTTGGCAGAACGGGAAAACGTCATGCAAAAGAGGTTGACACGCTCCTTGACCGAAGTTGGGATGAAATTGTCACCACGCTGAGCGGTAAGCAGGCACTTGCAATCGGCAGTTCTGCTGCAAGCGAGCAGAACACCGCACAGATAAAGGCGATGCTCGAAGATATCTTGTCAAAAGGCACGCTTACGGTTCAGACAATAACGGCTCCTTCGACCGCGCCTGTTGCAAAGAAAAGCGGCGCCGCTGCTTCTGCAAAAAAAGTGTCGTCTGTCGAGGAAGTCGAGCCTGTCGAAGAAATAGCGCCTGTCGAGGAAGCTGAGCCTGTCGAAGAAATAGCGCCTGCCGAAGAAGCAACGCCTGTCGAGGAAGTCGAGCCTGTCGAAGAAATAGCGCCTGCCGAAGAAGTCGAGCCAGTCGAGGAAGTCGAGCCTGTCGAAGAGATAGCGCCAGTCGAGGAAGCTGAGCCTGTCGAGGAAGCTGAGCCTGTCGAGAAAATAGCGCCTGTCGAGGAAGCTGAGCCTGTCGAGGAAGCTGAGCCTGTCGAGGAAGCTGAGCCTGTCGAGGAAATAGCGCCTGTCGAGGAAGCTGAGTCTGTCGAGGAAATAGCGCCTGTCGAGGAAGCTGAGCCTGTCGAAGAAATGGCGCCTGTCGAGGAAGCTGAGCCTGTCGAAGAAATAGCGCCTGTCGAGGAAGCTGAGTCTGTCGAGGAAATAGCGCCTGCGGAAAAGACTGCTTCTGCTAAGCGGACAGATTTACATGAAAATGAAGAAACGCTGTCTGCCGAAGCTGCATTTGGCGTTAAGCCTATTGAAGAAAATACTTTTGAAGAACCGATGCTTATCGGCGAGCCTCATAAGCCGGCGGAAAGAAGAATTGCCGTTGAACAGCATATTCCATTCTCTGTAGAAATACCGGACTTTTCGTTCCTTGATATGCCCAAGAACAAAAAGAAAGGTGCCGGCTTGCTGAGCACTGCGTCACGCGCTGTTCTAACCACAAAGAAACATGGCGGTCTGCTTGCCGCAGCTCGTTCTGAAGAAAATAAAATACTCGCAAACATTCCTGAAGTTGAATCGCTTGCGCCTGCTGATACAACGCCGTTTTCGCTTACCGGTCTTGGCAAACAACAGCCGGTTACAAAAGAGCTTTCTTCCGAACCGTCGGCCATTGTTGAGCAAGATGGATTGTATATTATTTCTGATGATGTTGAAATAAAAGGCGTAAAGCAAGATCCTCTGTTTAAGAAACTTGTTGAATCTGTAATGCAATAAAGGCAGCTTTTGATTTTTTTCTTAGACTTCCGGTTTAAGACCGGCAACCATAAATTGCTCCGGAATGCGTGACGGCATACCGTTTTTTACGCTTGCCCAAGTAACATCTGCTTCTGCGCATATCATACCGTTTTCTTTGCGGACTGTCTGATGAAATGTCCCGCTTACTGCGCCTAATTTTACTGGTGTCACCTCTACAAAAAGTACGTCGTCAAGATACGCAGAATTTTTATAATGAATGTCGATGTGTGTAATGTAAAGGTACCAGCCGGCCGCAACAAGCCCCTTGTAATCAAAGGAAATTTGATGCAGATATTCCATGCGTCCGTATTCAAGATAATTAAGATAGACTGCATTGTTCACATGCCCGTAGCTATCGCATTCGTAAGAACGCACGGTGAGTGAAGAAGAATATTTCACTTGTCGCCTTCCACCGGGAAATTCTGCATGAGTGAAACAAAAAGATAAATTTTCTTGTACACGGCAACGCACATTGGCTTTACATCGTGTTCAGCATATCGTTTGAGTTCGTCCCAGTTGATGATGAGTTCGCTGCGAGTTTGTTTGAGCGAATCCTCAAGCAATGTTTTTATGTTTTTCGCGTAAATAATGTAGCAGTTGAGTGCAGTTGTAATAAACGAGCCGGCTTCCTTGTTTGCATCGTGAATTATAGTATGGCAAATATTTGCAATGTCTTTGTCACGATCTGTGCGAGGAAGCATCGTCTTTAATTTTAGGCCTATGTCAACATCTTCCGCAAGCGAATCGTCAAATTCTATCACTTGGTTTGAAATCTCAAGCAACTTGTTGTACGCATCGCTCATCGGTTTGGAAAGAGTCGGAGTTGCCCATTTGCCGCGTATAAGAAGAATGTCTGACATGTCACGTATTTCTTTTTTTGTGTAGTCAAGCAGAAATGCCTTGAGGTAGCTCAATGGAGTCGCATATTGGTAAGTGCCAAGATTCTTTTTTTCAAACTGAAGTGAATTCTCAGCCGTGTAGTTCTTAAGCGGTGAAACTTGCGCGCCCACAAAAATCTGACCAAGTAAGCTGTCAACTTTTGAAAGCGTCTGCCTGTCCTGTATCTTCTTTAAGGAAGTGTTGATTTGTGTCTGCAATTGGCTGAGGAACGGCTCAACAATGTGTTCATCTGATTCCAGCGGTTTTTCTTCGTAGGAAGGATTTTCGGTGATGAGCTGTATGACCATTTCAAGCGCATGTGTCGCTTTGAGAACCTTGAGTCGTGAAATAATTTTTTTCCATGCAGCCGGAGCAAGCGGTTCAACACTGCGAGTCTGTTTCAAAAGCTGGAACATCGGCGCCCAGTCATCGTCAAAAGGAAGTGCCCATGCAACAGATATAAAATTCTTCAAGTCATCGGCAATGTAATTTCCCACGATTGATTGGAACGCAGGCGTTGCAGAAAAATCGTGCTCACGAAGAGTGCTGTCAAATTTGCGGAGCAGGAAGTAGTAGTCGTATGAACAGAAGTTCTTGAACATGAGGAGCTTGTTGTAGGTGTCGTCTATGAGCGCTCCTTTTTCGGTGTCAAATTCAGTGGAGATAATGCCCATGTCTTTCTTGAGCCGTTCTTCAATTTCATTAAGCGGCGCCACGCGTGACAGCTCGTCAATGTTCTTATCGTCAATTTCTTCTATAGTTTTTCGCTGCTTGTCAGAAAGAAAAACATCAATGACGACATTCTTGAGCGCAGCAGGGTTTGTTGATTGAAACAGTGTCTGCGCCGGAGAAACAAGACGGTATATTTCATAAAAATATTTTGCCAGACCAGGTTCCGCTTCGTGACTGCTAAACTTGTAAAAGTGGTATTTTGTCTTTGAAAGATTCTTTGAAATGGAACGGAGCTGCCGTTTTTTTTCAGATTCGGGATCGCCGCCACCGAAAAGAGAATTAAAAAGTTCCTGTAAAAATCCAAGTCCCTTAGCCATGCTTCTACTATACGCAATAATTCTCTTGCTGTCAAATAAAAGATTTTGTACTGTTTCTTTTTCCTGTAAAATGGTATAGTGGTTCCATGACAGAACTATTAGCACCGGCAGGCAGCATTGAGGCTCTTGATGCAGCAATTGGCGAAGGCGCGGACGCAGTATACCTTGGACTCAAGTGTTTCAACGCTCGCCTTCGTTCATCAAATTTCGCATGGAACCAGTTTGAGGCTGCTGTTCAGAGCGTGCACAAACTTGGTAAGAAAATTTACGTCACCGTCAATACGGTGCTTGAAGAAAGCGAAACAGAACGTCTTTATCGCTTCCTTTCATATCTCAACAAAGTAAAGCCGGACGGTCTTATCGTTCAAGACTTTGGTGTTGTACGCATGTGCCAGGAATTTTTTCCTGAATTGGAGTTGCACGCATCTACACAGATGAATGTGGAAAGCGCGGCGGCGGCAAATTTGCTTTGCAAACAGGGATTTAAGCGCGTCGTTCTTGCCCGCGAACTGGGGCTTGAAGAAATAAAAAGTGTAAAGGCAAATACGAATGCGCAGCTTGAAATTTTCGTGCACGGGGCGCTCTGTGTAAGCGAAAGCGGGTTGTGCTTGTTTTCAAGTTTTTTGGGCGGAAAGTCGGCAAACCGTGGCATGTGCACACAGGCGTGCCGCCGGCTCTACACGGCTGAAGTTTCCGGCGGACTTGAGCAAGGATATTACTTTTCTCCGTGCGACCTTGAGCTTATAGACAAAGTGCCTGACCTGATGACGGCTGGTGTTGAGAGCTTTAAGATTGAGGGCCGCATGAAAAGTGCCGACTACGTTGGAGCAGTCACTGCTGCATACCGATACGTCATGGACCATTGGCAGGAAGACAAAAAAGGCGCTCTTGCCGAAGGTCACCGTATGCTTAGCACAGACTTTGCGCGGACAAAGACAGATTACTGGTATGGATTTAAAGAACTTAAGGAAGGTGTTGATACTGCCGGTACAAAGATACTCAACCCTAATCAGGCTGGCGGCACGGGAATTTTTCTTGGTAAAGTGTCCGATTTGCGCGAAGCAACTGCGTCTGAAAAAAAAGAAGTGGAACAGTTTGTAAAGCAGACGGCACCAGCAGAAGACGCCGATGTTATTGAAGAAAAAAAATCCGGCATACAGATGGCGTTTGTTTCAGGCGGAACGTATGATCCTGATCCCGGTGACAGCATCCGTCTTCATACGCAGAATGATACCGGCCGCGAAAGCCATAAAGTGCGTGTGGTGACAACAGATAGTGAAGGCAAGCGGTGGATTGATATTCCTATAGGATTTACCCGAGGAGACAGTGTCTATCTTCTTCAGACAAAGGCTATGTCAAAGCGGTATAAGCGTGTGCTTCCTTCGGACTTGTCTCCGTTTAGACGTCAGCCTGGTCCGGAACATCTGCCGGTACTCGATTTAACGCCCGTAAAAAAAGATGAACTTTCTTGGTTCCCCAACGGGCTGTATATACAAGTCTCCACGACGGAAGATTTATTTCTTATCCAGGCAGAGCATCCTGTTCGTGCCATTCTTGAGCTTAATTCAGAGACAGCATATGACTTGCTCAAAAGGAATGTTTCTGAAAAACCGGTGATTCCGTTCAGCAAAAAGATGATGATTATTTCTCTTGATCCGTACCTGCCAGAATCACGTGCCGCAGAATTGCAGCAAACGCTTCAGGCTCTTATCTCCCAGGGATTTACAACGTATGTGGTGAACAATCTTGCCCACATCACCATGCTCCGCGCGCTTGCTGCGTCAACCGGAGCAGCCATTCACCTTATTGGTGGACCGTATCTGTATACATTCAATAAATGGGCGGTGAGCTTCCTTGAAAATCAGAATATCATGGCAATGCAGACACCGCTTGAAAATTCTGAGCGCAATCTTGAGCAAACGTTTGTTTCTTCTGCAGAGAAATCAAGACTGCTTCTTGCAGTGTTTGCATATCCTTCGCTTTTCCGCATGAGGTTCAAGCTGCCAAAGGAATATGACTTTACATTCTTCAGCGATAAGGAAGGAATGGAATTCAAAGTGAATTCTACGGAAGACGGTTCGTTTGTCATGCCAGAATCCCCATTCAGCATCGTTGATAAAATACAAATTCTTGAAAACAAGGGATATACACATCTGCTCATTGACTATTCAAAGACAAAAGTCAAGAAAACAGACATGCGCGGTCTTATGGATGCAATCCAGAAACATGATGCCATAAAAGGTGCGTACCGTTTTAACTGGAAAGATGGATTCTATGACCCTGAGAAAATTGAGGCGTACACGGCAAGCAACGCCCGTGCTGCAGAAGCCCGTATGTCTTACCAGGGCAAAGGAAAGGGAAGTGGAAGCAACAAAAACGGCGGCCGCAAAAACGGTTGGCAAAGACAAAGCAGCCATTCTACAGACCGCCGCCATTAACCTTTTTTAGAAGGCAACATCTCCTGCTTCTTGTTCGCTCTGCGCAGCGGCGGCTGCTTCTGCGAGCATGGCAAGTTTCTGTTTCTTTGTGGGAGCGGGAGTTCCATTGTCTGCCGAATCAGGACCTTCTACAGATTCTGTTGCTTCACCGGAACCGTCATCCTTCTTTTTAAAGAATGGCTTGAATTCAACATGTTCAGCAATGACGGTGACTTTGCTCCTGCTTTTGCCTTCATCTGTTTTCCAACGTTCCTGTTTAAGCCTTCCCACAACGCGCACACCGCGACCTTTTGGACACCACTGGGCGCAGGCATCGGCAAGATTGCCAAATGTCTCAACATCGAAGTAAGAAACTTCTTCTGTTTCTTCGCCTTCATGAGTCTTGTAGCGCCGATTTACTGCAATAGGAATTGTACACACATGCGTGCCCCTCGGCAAATCCTTCTTTTCCGGCTGGCGGACAACATTTCCTTCAAGAATAATCTGATTTAATGAATTCATACTCTGTTCCTCCGCAGTTTTGCTGCGATTACCTGATCTCTGCTGCAATCAGAACAGAAGTGTTGCGCGCGATTATCATTGTCACAACTGTTCATCATGCCGCACTATAGTTATAGGCGGCACAATGCAGTTTTGACAAAAAAAAGAGAAAAAAATGATGAAATAAAAGAATTAGCTCATTACGGAAGATTTTTTACGAGCTTAATCATGTACAGCTGCGTATACATTTTAAGCGCTTCATGATTCTTTATCTTCTGCATTCCAGGTGAATCGGTAAGCGAATCCGCAAGACTTTTTATTCGTTCCGGGGTAAAGCCCGTTGACTTGAGCGTGCGGAGCACTTTCCGCATGTAGTCTCGTATGAGCGAATTGACATCTTCGGTAAGGTTTTCGTTTGCCTCTTTGCCAATGAGCGTATTCCACTCGCGGCAGTAAGAGAATAATTCTCGGTCAAGCGTGCTTGATGACGGAACAAGCGCTGTCTCTGCATCGGACGCAGCCTGACGAAGTTCCTGCTTGCGCGACATGTGTTCATCCACCGGATCTGCAAGAGTTCGCTTTTGTTCTTTTTCTTTTTCAGCAAGTTTTTCTTCTTCAAGCACTTTTTCTGCTGCTGTTTTTTCAGCTTTCTTTACTTTCTTATTCTTTGGCTTGCGCATGAAGAATGCAATGATCCAGGAAATAACTGGCATGGTGTAATAGAACGGCAGCTTGATTTTTGCATCATCAAGAATTTCACGTCTGCTTATCATTAATATTTCGCTGTATGGAATAAGATTTCCATCTTTGAAAAGAACGAGTCTTCCTGAATAGTCATCATTGCCATTTTGATCGTAGGTGATGAGCGGAAGAAAAGAGGCGTTGAGCAGCGCGTACAAAATTGGTTGTGTTGCCTTTGTTTCGCGCTCAAGACATTTCTCAAACACACGCTGCTCTTTCATTTCTGGCACGGTGTTAAATTCGCGAATGTTTGCTTCCCAGACTTTTGAAAGATTTCCGCGGACGGTTATCCGGGCGTCATTGCAAAGACGTACTACAAGCTGCATGACTTTGTCTTTGAGAATAAAGTATCGTTCATTGTCATTCATCTTGAAAATGAGCAGATCCGGAAGTTGTGTGCTTGCTGCCTGGGTTGTCATTTCCTGAATGTGCTGCTTGAGATCATCGTCAGTGTACTGGCCGAGCAGTGGAATTCCATTGTTGTCCTTCATCTTTACAATGTCACCATACGAATAATAGTACGGCGGCCGCCCGAGCTGTTGATCAAGAAATTTGAATGCGTTTCCTTTCTGTATTTTTTCCACAGCCTTTGATTTGTAATAGGCGGTGGCAACTTCAGTAACGTTTACCGACTGAAGGATGTTGATGTCCTCTACGGTGAAATCCTTGAGCTTGTCATAGTCCTGCTTGATGAAGTAGCAGAGCTGGCTCCAGAAGTAGAATGTTTCGCCGGACTCCTTGAGCGCTTTGAACGCATCATCTGGCTTTTGCACAAATGAATTGAAGAAATTCTTTGCAGTGATTTCTTTTCCTGGATTTGAGATTGAAAGTTTCTTTAGAAAGTAGTCGTGATATTCATCCTTGCGGAGCATGGTGCGTATTTTTTCAAGGGACGAATTGATGAGCAGCGATATTGGAACTGATGATGGAAAGAGCACCGGAATTACGTCTTTTGCAAACGTTATGCCGTATAGTGTCTTGTCATTGATTTCATTTGTGTCGAGCAGTTTGTATATCAGGTCTACCGCTGCGACTTTTGTTACAAGCTCAGCAGGCGCATTTTTTGGCAGGTCGTTTATGTTGGGGAACGGAATTGAAATATTCCCCTCGATTTCACGGTAACGAGCCGCGTATGATTCCATAAAATATGAAAGTACGAATATGAATTTCTTTGTAGGGGAGGGATTTGTCATGGCAATCTGATTAGATGCAGTCAGCTTTGCCAGTTCATCCTGCAACGTTGTGCTTGAGGCTCCCAGAAATGTTACTAAATCAGGATTTTCTTCAAGGTGGTGTTGTGCATATCGTTTGATATAGTCGGCGAATTCGTCAAAATCAATCATCGGACTTTTTTGCCGTGATGCATAGAACTTTAGAATTGTGTACACATTTGATGATGTTGCCATACCGTGTAGTATAACTTACTTTTTTGTAATTCACAAGATTGCAAAGGCTTTCCTGTCATACATTTTCATAAGGTAAAGAAGGTCTTGTCTTGAAGTAATTATTTAAAAAGACTAGAATTACCTAACTTCAATCAAAAAAAAAGAGGACAGTATGCTTGCAAAACGTCTTGAAAATCTTCATCCGTATGTTCCTGGTGAACAACCTTCCGACCGCGTTTATATAAAACTCAATGCTAACGAAAATCCATATGCTCCTGATAAAAGCGTAGGCAAGGCGGTAAAACAGATTGTTTCTGCAAAACTTGGCAAGCTGGGACTCTATCCAGACCCTGACGCAAATGTGCTCCGTGCGGCAATTGCCGACATGCTCAACCAGACAGGCGGCGTGCTCTGCAGAACAAGCGCAAAGGGTAAGCTGTGTATGCCTGCCAATCAGGACAAAATTCCTTTTACGGTCACACCCGACATGATTTTCTGTGGCAACGGCAGTGATGAAGTGCTTAGCTTTGTGTTCTACACATTCTTTGACAGCGACCGTCCTATTGTCATGCCAACATTTACTTACAGCTTTTATCCGGTGTACTGCGGATTCTACAGCATACCGATGGATCAAGTCCCGCTCAGACCGGACTGGACACTCGACACCGAGCGGATGATTGACGATGCAAACAAAACAGACAGTTGCACTATTTTTGCAAATCCAAATGCGCCTACCGGCAAAGCGTTGACGCGCAAGGAAGTTGCCGCGATGATTCGCCGCTCGCCCAAAGATAGAATTTTTGTCGTTGATGAAGCGTATTGCGACTTTGGCGGCGAAAGTTGCATTCCGCTGCTTGCTGAATTTGATAATCTTGTCATTGTTCGTACATTCAGCAAGAGTTTTTCTTTTGCGGGAATGAGGCTTGGCTTTGTGGTGTCTTCGCCAAAACTGATTCAGGCAATTTTCACGGTAAAAAATTCATTCAATCACTTTCCGGCTGACGTTCTTGCGCAGACGGCGGGTGTCGCTTCTTGCCGAGCCGCAAAGTATTATGCTGACTGTGCGCGCAAAGTTGTCTCTGAACGCGAAAGCATGACACAGTTTCTTCGTGCGCACGGATGGTTCGTCATCGACAGTACGACTAACTTCTTGTTTGCAAAAAAAGAAGGCGTGCCGGGCGAACAAGTGTACCAGTCTGTAAAAAAGGAAGGTATTCTTATCCGTCATTTTGGCACGCCGGGCATTGAAGACTTTGTGCGCATCACAATCGGCACTAAGCCGCAGATGGACGCGCTTAAAAAAGTAATGGCTTCAATCTAAAAGATTATATTTTCTCAAGAGTCGCGCTCATTACTTTCCACGCACCGTTGTCTTTTTCTACGGTGAGCCATGCGTAGTTTCCCTCATTGAGCGGTCCTGCATTTATTATGGTAGTGTCGCCGATGCTGTCTATGGCACGTCCTTCGTGTATGTGCCCGGTGATGACGGCGAGAGGCTTTGTTTTTTCAATGAATTGGCGAATCTGCTCGCTACCCACATGTATGCCGTTTGGCAACATGTCGCATTTTGTGTCTTTAGGCGGATTGTGGATAATAAGAATGAGGTTGTCCCATGACTGTGTAGATTCTTCCTTCGTAAGAATGGCAAGGTCAGAGACAAGGTCGTCTTCATCACGCTCGTTTGGTGTCGAACCGTCAAATTTTGTTCCGCCACCGCTTCCTGCAAAAACAAGCCCTTCATGAAAAACCATGCTGCCTTGCACGGAAATATCTTTGTCCTCTATTTGAGCAAGAAAAGAAGGTTCATCGCAATTTCCTATGACAGAAAAAATAGTGTCATGTTTCTTGCACAGCTTTTCGAGTGCCGGCAATCCAGTTTCCGGACAGGCATATTTTGAAAAGTCTCCGGCAAAAAGAACTGCGTCCGCTTCCGCAAACTGCTTGTCCATTTTGTCAAGAACGGCAAGGTTTCCGTGCAAGTCTGTTATCACTAAGAATTTCATTTTTTCCTCCATAATTTTATTATTTTGTTGTTACAATTCTGAAGCCAAGATAATTGTATGCTTCGTTTGGATCATATGAATAGCGGTCGCCTGCGTAAAAATATGGCGTATAGATTGACCAGCTTCCTCCGCGTGAAATACGACCTGCGCCAAATTGCGGTCCGGTTGAGCGTTCTCCACGTTCTGCATCGGTATAATCGGCTTCCCAGTCCCAGCAGAATTCAAGGACGTTTCCACTCATGTCAAAGAGACCTGCTCCGTTAGGATTTCCGCTGCCGGGTGCGGGTGGCGCACTTGGTTTAAATGGTGTTCCTGCAGTTCCCACCGTGTGTGTTGTTTCAGTGTTTTCAGAGTACCATGCAACTTCTGCTGCGGGAATCGAACTGTCGCTCATGCCGCCTGCATTTATTTGTCCGCTTGCCAAGTCTCCGCGCTGAAGTCCTGCCGGTGTTTTTCTTGCGGCAAATTCCCATTCAGTTTCTGTCGGAAGCCGGTAGCCGTCTGCGTTCCAGTTGCATTGGGCAAGGTCGCAGCTTGCAGTGTCTGTTGAGTCTCTGAGCACTTTGCCATCGTATGTGTAGCAAGGAGTGCGGTTGTTTTGTTCGCTCAGTGCGTTGCACCACACAATTGCATCGTACCAGTTTATCATGGTGACCGGCTGATATTTGTTTATCTGTGACGGCTGCCTGCTGCGTCTGCCTGTTGACCCTTCCTGTCCGGGGTTTGCAAATACGTATCCGGAATTTTCTGCGGCAATACGCACGGTGTACCACAGATTGTATGTCGTTTCGTATCGATTTATTTTAAATGAAGTAACCCAGCGTTTGCCGGTGTATGCCTGTGTATTTTCCCCGATTGTATAATCGACTGCTTCGTCAGACGTATCTGAACCAAGCTGAACGAAATTCAGCTCGTTGAAATTGTCTATGACAACTTTATTCTGGTCATCGTCATTTTGCGGTTGCAAGAAACTCTGGACAAATGCCTGTTCATCAGTCACTTCGGGATCTGTTATGTCAACGGGATCATCTGCGCTTTCTTGCGCGGCAAGTGGAAATGCTGCCGTTGATAGAAGTAACATGCAAGTGGCGCAAAATACGTGGTGTGACAAAATTGATGAGTTCATTTTTTTCCTCCATTTCTATGTGTTGTGGTTTTCTTTGCTTGAGATGCTGCAAGTTTTTCTTGTTTGCGCAGAAAACGTTTTTGTTTCTGCTCGGCGTTAATTTGCTTTATACTCTTTTTCCGCAGAGATGCCTGTGTTGCAGCATTCGTGCTGCCCATGATGAAGTACCAGCCGACAAATGCAGATAGCAGGCACAAGAAGATGATTGCAGCCATGCCCTTCCAGCCGGAATGCATCCACGGAAGCGGAACGTTCATGCCAAAAAAACTGGTGATGAACGTAGGAATCATGAGCACCAGGGAAATGAGCGTCATTTTTTTCATAACAATATTCAAGTTGTTTGAGAGCACGGCGCCAAAAGCCTCGTTCATCTGACTCATAATGTTTGTGTATGTATCTGCCATTTCCATAGCCTGACGGTTGTCGATTTCAACATCATCAAGCCAGTCCTGGTCTTCATTGTCAAGTTTAAGAATCTTTGTTTTGCGCAGCCGTTCAAGAAGCAGCTGGTTGCTCTTGAGCGAAGTTGAAAAGTATACAAGCGACTTTTGAATGTTGAGCAGCTGAATAAATTCGCGGTTCTCTACAGCGCGGAACATTTCATTTTGAATTGTTGTTGTGCGGCGGTTTAATTCCTTAAGATAGCGCAAGAAAGTAAAATCTGCGCGTGCCATGAAGCTGATGGTAAACGAAGAAAAATCATTGAGCGTAAGATCTGCAATTCTATTTGCGGCAAAATCGTGCAGCACATCGCAGTCTGTCCAACAGATAGTAATTATTGTCTGTCCTTGAATGATGATGCCGATAGGCGCCGTGAAATAGGCAATGTCATCTCCCGGAGAAAATACCGGAAGTCGCACGATGGCAAGCGTGTATCCTGCCTTGTCATTTTTTTCTATGCGCGAAAGTTCATCAGGATCAAGAATATCAAGAATGTTCTCAGAGTCAATATGATATTTTTCCTCAAGAGTGTGAATGTCGTCGCTTGTAACAAGGCGTGCGTCTATCCAAGTGTTGTGTTTTGCGCCCAGAGTGTTTTCGTCTTTTTTAATTAGTTTTCCATTTTCCTGCTGCCAGTATGAAATCATAATTTTCTTCCTTCATGAAAAAGGTTTTGCAGTACAGAAAAAGTCCTTTCAATACGCCGGATGGACTAGTGTACTTGCACGTAACCGCAAAAATGCGATGCTCAACGGTTGGCATTGATGATGCCCCGAACAACAGTCGCTGTCCATTCCTTCCTCCTGCGCCAGGATTTTTTATTAAAACTTCACTTATTTTAGCACAAAAAGCGAGTTTGTTTCAATAAATCAAAAGATGAATTGAATTTTTTTTGTATTTTTTAAAATTCAGTGCGGAATATATAGGTGAAACAAAAAGTATGGAGGTCTATGTAATGAAACTGTTGCGTTCTATTGCCGCATCATGCCTGCTCATGATTGCCGGATTTTATTCCGTGGCGGCACCTGCGTCCGGACTTAACGGATTTGAATTTATAGATAGAGACATTGGTGAGATTCTGTACACCGTAAGCATGTTTCATGGAATTCCCATTGTTGGTGATGACACGGTGTCTGGACGGGCGAGCTTTAGGTTTGCCGGAACAGATTTTGAAAGTGCATTTGACAGTTTTCTGCGTGCAGAACGTCTGTATGTCAGAAAAGAGCAGTCTCTGTGGACGGTGAGCAAAGTACAATTGTCAGGCACAGAAGGCAGCTATCATCTTGACGCGTCTGACATACAACCGGCGCTGCTTGTTGAAAAGATAAGCGCTTTCTTTGGCGAAGAAGTGACATTCGATGTGCTTCCGGAAACTGCAATCTCGCTGCATACAACGGGCACGGACGCAGAAGATTTTGCCGGCGCAGTTGCGCGTCAGCTTGGGCGGGAATATTCAGTTGAACACCGCGACCAACGAATTCACTTGGCGAGAGTTACTATGTCTTCGCAGCATGACGATGATTTATTTTCGCAGATTGTTGTGCAGAAGGAAATGTCTGCCGGTGAAGGTTTGCATTCTGCCGGTGAAACATATCTTGTTGACGTGCGTGACGGTGCAATGAATGTCGTGCTTGAACAGCTTTTTAAACAAGCTGGCAAACAGTATGTTTTTGCAGGTGACGTGGGCGTTCAGATGAAGCGCGCGTTGTTCAGCGGGAAATCATTTAGTGAAACGCTCGCCTTGCTCTGTTCAGAATCAGGACTTGGTTGGGCGGTCAATAATGAAATTTATTATATCATTCCAAAAGAAGAAGGACGCACTGACAGCTCTGCTTCTGGAAGAGTATGGAAAACGTATTCCCTTGCGTATCGCGACACTCAGATTGTGCTGCCGCTTTTGCAGAATAGATTTTCTTCCGTGGAATTCATAGCGCTTCCTGACCAGATGCAGTTTCTTTGCCGTGCAGACGATGCCAGACAGAATGACATTGCAGCTTTTCTCGCCCTTGTTGACATGCCGCCGGAACAGTTTGCTGTTGAACTTCAGTACATTCACACTGCGGACTTGTTAGCCCATCTTCCAGCGGGCATAAATTCTTCGCAGATTATGACTGGCACTTCGGACAATATGTTTTTCTTTGCCGGTAGCAAAAGCCAGTACCTCTTGCTCAAGGAACTGCTTGCTTCGATTGACAGCCCGGTGAAACAAATACGTTACGATTTACTCGTGATGCAGTTTCAAAAAACAGATGATTTCTCTTGGGAGGCGTCTCTTTCTGCGAAACGCCTTCAGTTTGGAGACTTGAACAACCTTGATGCGGCTCTTGGTTCTGTGCTTTCGCTTAACGTCGATGTCGTTTCAGTATTTGGACTAAAGTTTGCCTGCTCGCTGCAGAATGCAATAAATGAAAACCGGGGATATGTGTTTGCAGATACAACGCTTCATGGCGTGAATGGCGGAACCATCAATTTTAAAAACACAAATACATACCGGTACCGCGACAACAATATTGATCCAGATACGGGCAAGCCGATATACAGTGGCGTCACCAGAGAAATTGTTTCCGGCCTAAAACTTGATGTAACAGGCTGGGTGAGTGGTGACGGTATGATTACAAGTAAAGTCACTGCGTCTGTATCACGTCAAGGTGTTGATGTTTCTGCAAAGACGGGCAACCCTCCGCCTACCAGTGAAAAAATAATTACGACCGAAGTTCGCGGTAAAAGCGGTGAGCCTGTGGTGCTCAGCGGCTTGGTGCAGGATGAAACAATGCTTGCAGAAGAACGTACTCCGCTTGTTTCAAAGGTTCCGATTTTTGGCTGGCTTTTTAAATCTCATAAAAAAACAAATGAAAGGACAGAGATGATTATTTATTTGGTACCCCATTGTGAACAGCATGAAGTTTTTCAGTCAGCAAAAGAAACAACTTGCTGTGATGATAATGAATTTTGTAATCGTCTCATACATCTTTATATCGAGGAGAAAAAAGATGAACACAGTGCGGAATGAATTTATTCTTTCACCGGTGTACTGCTTGCACAATGGAGCAGTTGTACTTGAACAAAATAATCAGTCGGTGACCATTGGTGTTTTAAATCCTGCCGACAAGACATTGCAGCTTAGACTTACTCATGCTGTTGCGTCACAGCTTGAATTTACGCGGCCCGCGGCAAATGGTGATATTGAAACTGTTTGCCCAAGCACGCGATTCATTCCACTTTCAAAGGAAGAATTTTCTTGCAGAGTTTCTCATCTGTTTTCGCCACAAAGCGCTCCATCTTTCAAACAGATAGACGTTCACGCTGCTGCTCAAAAGAAACAAATGACTGAGTCAGAGGAAAATGCCGCCGCCGCGCTTCTTGACAGTCTCCTTGACAGCGCAAGAAGCGAGGGTGCAACTGATATTCATATAGAAGGCTCCGTTGTGCGTTTTAGAGTAAAAGGCCTGCTCAAACATGAAGTCGCACTAGATGGCAAAAGAGTCGAACAGCTTGTACGAAGAATTAAACTGCTTGCAAGATTGAATATGCTCGAAAAACGTCATGGGCAAGACGGTCAATTTGTATATATGGACGATGCTGATTCAGCAGTGTTTGTGCGTGTGTCGTGCGTGCCGTCGGTAAGCAGCGTGAAAGACGATGAGGGCGGTTCTATTGTCCTTAGAATTCTTGATACAAAACGTGTGCCACTTTCTCTGGTCTCTCTCGGTTTTTCTGATGCACAAGTTCGTGCTGTTGAAAAATTTTGTCTTATGAAGGATGGACTTGTTTTGATTTGCGGACCGACAGGTTCGGGCAAGTCCACTACCGCCGCTGCAATGATGGAGGCGATACGCACATTAAAAAAAGATAGCTGCAAAATTGTGAGCCTTGAAGATCCGCCGGAGTATATTCTTCCTGGCGTTACGCAGATAGAAATACGCTCAAGCGGAGATATGGATTTTCCAGAGGCACTCAGAAGAACATATCGACAAGACCCCGATGTCATCATGATTGGAGAAATACGAGACGAACTTACTGCGCAAACCGCGGTGCAAGCTGCGCTTACCGGTCATCTTGTGGTGGCAACAATGCATGTGAGTTCTGCGGACAAAGCGGTGCTTCGCCTGCAAAATCTTGGGGCAGACAAAGTGCTTATACGTGCGGTGCTGCACGGCGTCGTGGTTCAGCATATGGATAATGAATGCATGACTGCTGATGTGCGTAGCTTTGAAGGAGTGGTTGATGGGCAATAGGTCAGTTCTCTTGTTTACAAGATTGCTTGCAGAACTTTCTGCGCAAAATATTCCCTTACAGGCAGCGCTTATGGCAATGACAACAATGGCAGGTGTTCCTGAAAAAGTGCGCGAAGGCGCTGCGGAAATTGAGTGCCGTCTTGAAGCTGGTACGTCATTTGCGCTTGCACTTTCGCAATGTAAATCTATTTTCTTCTCAGAGGTGTATCAATCATTTATGTATGCTGCACAGGAAACTGGAAATATAACGCAAAGCATTTCATTTCTTCTTGAGCGGGAAGAGCGAACAGCCCATCAGCGCACAACAATAGTTTCTGTCTGCATATATCCACTGTTTGTGGTGATTGCCGCCTTTGTAGGAAGCATATTGTTCATTACCTTCGGAAGCAAACTTGCGCCTTCTGTCGTTGGAGAATTTGACATGGCATCGTACAAGGAACATGCCCGGTCAGGCTGTGTCGTTGCAAATGTTTTTCTTTTAGTATGCGTTTTTTGCGGTTCGTTGCTGCTTAAAAAAATTGCGCGCGGTGATGAAAAACGTTCTGTCTTTGAATCTCTTTCTTTTCTTACGCAGGCAGGTGTTGATCTGTACCATTCACTTGAAATTACGCTTACCGTTGCGCGTAAAAGTCCAAAGTGGGAACGAATATTGCTTTCCGTCATGGAAGAACTAAAAAAAGGAATCTCACCGGTAAAAGCATTTGTCTGTTTCGGCGCAGAAAGTGAACTGTGCATTTCTGTTGCAGAACAGTGCGGAAATATTTGCGGTGCTTTTAAAAAACTTGCATATGCTGCGGAAGAAAAAGAAAAGCGTTTTGCAAAACAGTGCATGAATCTTGCGGAACCGATTGCAATGATGGTTGTTGCCGTGTATCTCATTCTGCTTTTAAAAAGTTCAATTATGCCAGTCCTATTTGGATATGGATTTTAATAGAAACGAGTGGAGGTTACAAAATGAAAAAGGTATTTCGCATAACGAAAGGTATGCATCAAAGGAGGAAGAAAAATGATGAAGACAGAAACAGCGGATTTACATTTGTCGAAACACTTGCGGTGCTCACTGTTGGTGCCGTTCTGGCTGCCGGCGCGGGAGTTTCGGCAGTTCACCTTATTGACTTTGCAAAGAAAACGGCGGCAAGAGAAACTATTGCTCAATATAAAGCCGCTTTGCAATCGTATTACATCGACTGCGGAAGATTTCCCTCTGTGCAACAAGGACTTGAAGCACTTTGGCAGAAACCAGTGCTCGTACCTGTTCCATCGGAGTGGAATGGCCCGTATGTTGACCACGAACTTCATTCAGACCCGTGGGGTGCAGAGTACGTCTATCTTACAAAAGAAAGCGCGTCATTCCCCCAAGGAACAGCAGAAGGGCTTCCTTTTGTCATCATCAGTTACGGAGCTGACAAAGTAGCAGGAGGTGATGGCTCAAATGAAGATGTCGTTTCGTGGAAATAAGCGCAACGAGGGATATACGCTTGTCATCGCATTGTATCTTCTCGCGGCGTTGTCATTTGTTGTTGTGGCGCTTGAAGGATATGTCAATGCTGAATATGTGGCTGCTGTAAAAAAGAGCGAACTGTTTTATACAACACTTGAACAAGAAAACAAGAGCGTTAGGAGCGCATGGAACAATGAGACTCGCTGATATTTTTCTTCTTTGTGCGTTCATGATTTTGTTCAACGGACTTACGGCAGCAGTGCTTGTTCCCTCTGCAAAGACATATAGAAAAACAAAAAATATTGAAGCGCACTATGAGCGTGACAAATTCATTCAAGCGGGCTTTAAACAAATTTGCTGCATAAACGATGCATTCCTTTGGCAGCAGAAAGCAGATGAATTTAAAAGGACCTGCATGGCATTCTGGCAGTTTGATTCGTTCGCGCTGGAAAAGAAAAATAATTTGTACCGTGCAGAGTGGCAGAGTGATGGAGAAAAAATGAGTGTTTACGTAAAAAAGTAAACATAAAAAAAGGAGCAAGATGAAAAGAGGAATTATTTGCAAAGAAGACTATGAAGTGTATCGCTTTCCGATTCCTGTAATGATGAACCGTAAGAAGCGACGGACATACATAAGCAGTGAACTTGAAAAGTTGCATCCTTGTTTTTCAGAACGGTGTTGCTTTGAAACATCATTGCATCCTGCTAAAAAAGGACTTGTTGCGTCAGTGACTGTCATGGACAAGATAAAACTTGCTCGCTACCATGCTCGGTTTCCTGGGAAAAAACTTGTGCTTGCAGAAAATGTGCACGTCGGCGTTTTTGTTGATAAGAGAAAAAAATACATAGCTGTTGTCGCAGTCTTATGCGCTTGTGCTGTGCTTTGTATTTATGTCCGTACTATGCGGGCAAATAAAAAGGTGGATGTAGATAAAGTACCGGAGCAAATGATTCAGGCTGCTGTTGCAGTTCACCCGTCGCTTAAGCCACAAGAAATTGTTGCCTCTTTTGCAGATAAAATAAATTTGACGCAAGGCCTCGTTCAACAGGTGTCATATATGCTTGCTCCTTCAAATGATCAAAATGCCTCGCTTACTATTGAAGCATCGCTTAAAAATTGTTTTCCGGAGGCAGTTACGGTACAAAAAGAAGTTGTCGCGTCTGTCGGACCTGTTTCGTTCCAGAATGGAATTCCTTCATTCACACTTTTGCTTACTAAAAGCGGACTTCTTGAAGGGAGTGTTTGTCATGAAGAAATACCTGTCACGTATCTTCGTAACATGCTGCTAAAAGATGACGCTTCTATTCTAACGGAAAACGATGAAACACAGGAGCTTTCATTTTGCATTCAGTGTGAGAATTTTATCACGGCTGCACAACTGATTACGACATTCTGCAAAGAACATGACGCCTTCATACAACGTGTGACTGTTGCAAACCAAAGTCAGCTTGTTGCCTGTACTCTGTCACTTGCTTCAGGACGATATTTGCAAACAGAAACGGTAATGATTGAATTGGCACGGTGCGTGGCGCGCCACAAGAAAAGTACAAGTCCGCAAAGAAATAAAATTATCATTCAACAGCAGAAGCAAGACTCTCAGAATGTTATTGGAAAGATTTATACAAAAGAAGGTGTTGAAATTGTGTATTTTCGGGACAAGAACGGTGTCGTTCAGGAGCAAACAAAATGAAAAATAAACTTGTTGAAATTGCGCTACTTGCACAGCTGTTGTTTGTGTCATGCGGGTCAATGAAAATTTCTCAAGAAAAAATTGATGTATATGGAATGGTAACATCATCAGATGACAAACCGGTAGCCGGATATGAAATTAGCTTGGACGGGAAAATTTGTTCGGTGACAAATACGCAGGGACTCTTTGTCATACAGGTACCTGTAAAAAAACAGGTGGTGTTGACTGGAGCAAAAGAAGGCTGGGAATGTGTTTCGCTGCAAAAAAAATTCTCAAATACAAATGAATTGTTCTGTATGCAAATCAAAAGTGTTGAAGAAATTATTTTGCAGGCGGAAACGGCACTTGAATGTGCTGATTACGACAGAGTCTTGTGCCTCGTTGAATCAGCAGGTGCTTCTAATAGCTGTAATAAAAAAATGCTTATCATTTCAAGCATCGCTGCGTATAAGCGCAAAGATTTTACTAAAGCGCTTCGTTGCCTGGAACAAATTGATTCCAAAGATGAATCAATTTTATTTTTCAAGCAAAAAATTATTGATGAACAGAAGGTGGTGGAAGAATGAAAAATAAAATTATCACTATTTTATTTATTTTTATCGGCTTGCTCATGATGAGCTGCTGTGACTTTAGAGGATTTGAATTGTCCCCTCCGTATGTAGTGACTGAGAAAAAAGTAAAGGTGTGTGAGAATGCGGGTGTTCACCAATTTGCAGGTGCTTATTTCACTGTATGCAATACTGCGGAAAAAGCAATCTCTGAACTATGTGTGTCATTTTGTCTGTATGACGAAGATGGCAATGCGTCTGCACTTGGATCAAATTGCATTTGTGGAACTTACGCGCGCAATATTGCGCCTCATGATAAGGCACAGATAATCGTGAGCCTTGATGAAGCTGTTGGAGGTGTGCTTCAGGAAACATATCAGCTTGATTATGTGTATCTGAAGAAGATTGTGTATGAGGACGGCAGCGTTTGGAATGACGAGTGGGGCATGTATGCGTGGTAAACTGCCTGCTTTTTTTGCAATGCTGTTATATGTCTTGCTTGCTCTGTCATGCAATGTTGAATGGAGGTATGACATTGACGCTGTTCCTGAAGAAAAAATAGCGGGAGGTTCAGAATCAGGCGGCGCAGAGAGCGGGCAGAACGGTACAGAAAAGAAGGACGTTAAGAATTATGACTGGACAATAATTGTATACATGGCTGCTGACAACAATCTTGAGTCGGAGGGAATTGCAGATTTGAATGAAATGGAAGCAGCTTCATATGATTGCACAAAAACCGCAGTGCTTGTTCTGTTTGATCGCAGTTCTTCATATGATACATCAAATGACAATTGGTCAGACACACGCCTCTTTGAAGTTTGCCAAGATGTGAATGGTACTAATAAGAAAATAATCTCAAAACAAATTGATTGCCCACAGCTCGGTCTGAAAAAAAATTCTCAAAAAGAATTGAATATGTCGGATGGAAATGTGTTAAAAAATCTTCTCGTGTTTGCACAAACATCATATCCAGCAACCCGATATGGTCTTGTTATATGGGGACACGGTACCGGTTGGCGATATTGCCAGACTGTATGCCAGCAGAAAGTGCCGGCAGATATACGAGCTGTTGCAGTTGATGATGAATCAGGAACGTTTATGTCTTTGCCAGAACTTCACAATGCAATACACACTGGAATGAACGGTGCCAAAATATCTTTTTTGGGATTTGATACCTGTTTTGGTGCGGAGCTTGAAGAAATATACGAACTTCGAGACACGGCGGAATACTTTGCCGGCAGCGCGGGAACAATTTCAAATTCCGGGTGGAACTACACAAAGTTTTTATCATCGTGTGATGGATTGCATGAAGACGGATTGTCGCTCGGCCATTCGTTGGAATCTCAGTTTACCGATGATAGTCAGTCAACATTTTCTATTATCAATCTGGCAAAAGTTGAAAAATTGTTTGATACATTTGAATCGTTTGCAAAGATAGTTTCAAAGCAAATTACCAGTGAAGCGGCAAAAGATATAGTTGTCGAAGCAATGACAAAAGAATGCAAAACATATTATGTGTCTGGTTCAGCATCATCTCTTTTTGTAGACGTGTACGATGTGTCTCTTGTCCTGGCAAATAAAATTTCCGCAGTTAAAAATGAATCGTCGGCATTGCAGATAGCTCTCAAAGAAACAGTCTGCAACGCGCAAGGTAATGGTTCCGAAGGATATCCTCTCGGAGTTTTTTATTGCACCGTAACAAATACGGGTTCCGTGAATAAAACTGTTCCAGAGCTGTATGTGCAGGGAAATGCTTCCGCAGAACAATGCCAATTTGTGCGGAATTCAAAATGGTATGTTCCTACTGGCAGAACATCCGGCACATTGCTCGATAAACTCTTTTTTACGGTTTATTAGGAGTAATACATGAGAAAAATAAAAAAAATATTGATTCAAGTGGCATGTGTGCTTGGAGTTTCATTTGCTGTCTTTGCGGATGATCCTCCTGGATACCATAGAGTTGAAGGTTCGATAGGAGCGTATGAGTGGGTAGGAACATCAGGTAGCTCAAACGGAACAACGGGCAGCTCTAGTGGATCGTCGTCTGGAAGTTCATATACTAACCAGTCAGCAACAAGCGGTGCTTCTGGCGGGCATGATTCTAGTTGCTATGAACAGGCACAGGCAGAAGAACATAAAAAGCAGCAAACAATTGAGCAGGAAAAAAAAGATATTGCAAATGCAACTGGAACAATTCAAGAATATCTTTCTTTGCCTGAAGCTCAGAATGTTACCGATGCATATTCCAGTGAAATTGAAAAAAATAAAAGCACAGAGGAGAAAAGAAGAGAATCTTTTTTTAAAGTAATTCATACTGTTTCCGGCGAAAAGAAAAAGGCAGAGCAGATAGCTTTTGGTTTAAAAACAGATGTTGATGCTCCATCTACAGAAGGAGATCCTGTTTTACTTGCGTTAGGTGCATATTATACAGAAAGCGAAGACACTTCATTCCGCTATGGTAAAAACACATATACTTTCTTTCGCACTATGACAAGCGGCGTGCATCCACAGGGGTGTTTGGGAACGACTTGGAACAGCTGCCTTGATACAAGGATCATACGTGGTGTTGATAAGGATGCTGGTGCAAAAGCAAATATGATTATGCAAAAATACAATGATTATGCACGAGCCACCAGTTGTTTGTTCAATATAAAATATGAAACTCAGAATTTGAATTCACTGATTCAAAGAAGAATGGCACTAGGGGAAAAATTGCTAGGTAATGGCAACTTTTTTAGGCAGATTGCACAGCGCTCTGCAACAAATGAAGAGCTTAATACGTATGTGACTTATGGTTCATACGCAGATGATTTGAAAATTGGCGTGGATACGCTTGTTTACGTTGATGAGTCTGGTACGGCACGAATTTTTTCGTTTAATGCAACGACAAATAAATATGAGCCGTATGATAAAACTGTTTGCAAGAATTGCTATATCACCTCTTCAGGGTATTCAGGGGGATTTATTGTACACGATGGTGATGGTGTAGAAAAAGGATTCAATAAGTGGGGTAAAATTTCATATATCAGCGATGCATATGGAAGTAGAATTGATTTTGTGTATGGCGCAAAGCAGCAGCTTGAAACAATTACGCATCATGGCAAACCAATGCTTGAGTTCAGTTGGAATGAAAACGGCTGTATAACACGCATTCACAATTATTTTACAGAGAGCACGATTACGTATGCGTATGAAAATAAAAATCTTATTCAGTACATGGATGAACAAAAAGATTTTTACGCTTATGTGTATGATGCTTCCGGCGATTTGATAAAAATGATTAAACCGGATGCAACTGTCATAACAATTGAGTACGGCAATCAGAAGCAAAACGAAACGCGTGCACTCAAAAAAATTGTCACTGCGACAATGAATGAGGAGTCGAAGCGTGAGACATTCTTGTATGATGAAAAAGCAAATAAACTGTATTACACAGATGCTGATGGAAACGCAACGGTATACACGTATGGCAGCAATTCAGAAATACTTCGTGAAGATCATGCTGATAAAACATTTGTCACCCGCACCTATGATAAAAAAGGAAATGTTTTACAAAGAACAGATAACTTTGGAACGGTGAGTTATGCGTATGATGAAAATGGAAATATCCTGTCTGCAAGATATGGTGATGGAACGACAGAAACTTGGTTGTATGACGCGCAATATCAGAACGTTCTCTCTTATAAAGACAGGGACGGTGTTGTAACAACATATGCGTATAATGCAAAAGGAACGTGTACAACAATTTCTCGTTCTGGGAAGAATATTCTTACTGCAACAATAAATGGTTGGGGCGGAATAGCGACTGTTGAGGGAATATCTGGCAAGAAAATATATTCATATGATGATAAATACAATGTCGTAGAAACAGAATCAGGAAGATATGCCTATGATGAAAAAAACCGTGTTTCTTCATATACAGACCGCTCAGAAAATAAGTGGACGTATTCTTACAGCGAAGACGGAAAAATTACAGAGACAGTGACGCCACTCAAACTGTATGTTCGTGTGGAAACTAATAATCGTAAGGATGTAGCACGTGTGGTTCAGACCGATGAAAAAACAAATGAATCGGAAGTCACAAAGTATGTATATGACGGCAGACATCTTGTTACCAAAGTTTTTATGGGTTCAGGTGATTCTGAAGAGCAGGCGGAACAATCATGCAACTGTGTAGAAACCTGCGCATACTCTGACGCCGGACTGCTTATCAAAGATACATTGTGGAATTTTGCAGCGGCAGCTATTCATGATGCGCCGGGAATATGTACCGAATACGAATATAACGGAGAAAATAGAATTGCATCAGTAAAAAAATATTATGTGGACCGTAATTTTGTTCAGCAGGGAAACAGTTATAAAACAACATATGCATACAGCTTTGAAAATGGTCGCCTCAAGGTTGCCGTTAAGAAAGGCACTGCACCGGCAACATATGAATATTATGACTGCTATGGCAACGGTGTGAATTTCATCGATGGTTCAGGAAGAAAGAATACGTATGAATATTCTGCAGCAGGGCGACTGCTTGCAAGTGTAAATATTCTTGGTGGTAAAACATCGTATTCATATAACAGGGCGTTTAATGAAATTGCATCTGAAACACGAGGAAGTAGAATCGTGTCCAAGTATGAATATGACAACAATGGTAGACTTGTGCAGGAAACAAAAGTCGATGGCACAAAAGTAATGTACACTTATGCGGAAGAAAATGGCACTCATGTTGTAACAGTGCATTCACCGGCAAAGTCTGTGACCACCGTGTATGACTCAATGGGAAGAATGATAAAATATGAAATTCTTTCAGACAAACATGCACCTGTTCTGACGCAGACGTTTATATATCAGGACGATGGCAGGACATGCATTGTAAAAAACGGAACAGCGCAGGTTACTCAGAAGTTGGATGCATGGAAGAATGTTGTGTATTCCTCAAAGACAAATGAAACAGCAACATATACTGCAGATGGAAAAATATTACGCACAAAGAAAAAATGCAATGCAGAGGATGTTGTCACTTCGTATTCGTACACGGCAACCGGTCAGCTTTCTGAAAAAATAGCTTCTGACGGACATATTGATTCTTACTGCTATAATGCGCTTGGTTTACTGATAAAGCATAGCGATGCGGAAGGAGTTGTATGGCAAGGAGAATATACTGATGGAGGTAAATTGCTTTGGGAAACAGGACGGCTTATTCCATACACAACATATCGGTATGATGCGGGCGGTTTGCTTGTTGAGAAAAAAGAAGCTGGCTGCACGGTAGAAACATATGTTTATGCAGACGATATGAAGAGTGTCAGCGTAAAAGATGCGCGGGGAAATACAATTCGACTTGAGTACGATTCATATGGCAATAATACTTCAGTTACCAATCGAATTGGAAAGGTTTTGCACGTCCAATATGATGATGAAAACAATACTAAAATATATACCGGCTATAGCGGCGAGGTTACCAAAATAATACGCAGCGCTTCAGAAAACACATTGGAGAAAGTGTATCAAGATGGTACAAGTCAAAAAATTTATTTTGATTCCGCCGATGCGATAATCGCTTTAAAAGATAAGACAATCCCAATTACGTACACGTATGATAATATGCATTTGCTTACACAGATAAATTCTGGAGATGCAAAAATAAAGTATGCATATGACAGTCAGGGAAGAAAGTCAGCAATTATATCTGACAATGTGACCGATACATACGAATATGATGAAACAGGAAATGTAATACGTGCTTCTTGTAATGGACATATCATGTCATTTGCATATGATTGTTCCGGCAGACAGATTTTATCTACTGATGAAAACGGCGTAACCGTAGAACGCGTGTATGACAAAGCAAATCGAATTATTCTTGTCGTGCAAAAGGATAAGCAAGGAAAAGTTCTTTTTGGAACGGCAACTGTTTACGATGACAACGGACGCGTTGATGCAACGATAGACAATGAAGCGCGTGTTACTAAATATGAATATGATGAACGAGGCAGACTTGTATGTATAAACCTTCCATATATTCAGAATTATGAAGATGATGAACGCAATGCGCTTGAACTGATAGGGGAAAAAATACAATTCTCGGCATCAAAAAAAATCACACTTTCAGAATCTTGCACTTCAAAGCTAGGCAAATTGCTTTATATGATGAATAAAACAGCGCATGTTCCGACAACACAAAGCTGGTGGTATGAACAATATGCATATGACGAGAATGACAATCGTCTGAGCAAACAGACAATGCTTGGTACCATGACATATGAATACGATGCAGAAAATCGACTTGTAAAAATGGGCACGGTGCAGCCGGTCAATTTTGTTTATGATGACAACGGAAATCTTATCGAGCGGCGTGACAGCAAATCCACAACAAAATATACCTATTCCTTGGAAAACAGAATTGTATCAAGCACTGTTGCTGATGCAAAGGGTGTTGTCACTTCACAAAAGACATATTCATATGATGTGCTTGGCAGACGGACAAGTGAACGTGATTTTGATGGAATGCAAGTTGATACGCTGTATGATGGTTATTCTTTTAATAAACTCTCTGATTGTACTATGCAGAATGCACCTTTGCAAAATAATGTAGTTGCAGTGCAGAGTGTCCGTTACCGCAATGTTGAAGAAGCTCCAAAGCGTGCAAAAACTATTGCCGGTGAACCTGTGTGCTATTTAAAAGTAAACGGACTTTTGCAGTATCAGGTTTCTGGCAACGATGCAACATCGTTCTGCACCGATGCAAATGGAACGGTGATTGCTGCAGCATACAGCGGAACTTTAGGAAAGAAGTCATTTGCAATGCAATATGATGGTTCTGGCATTCCGTACGTAAAAGCATCTGACAGTCCAAATAATTGGAATGATTCCAGTAAAATGCTTTTATATAAAATTAATACTTTTTTCTGCGGAAAACAGGTTGACTCTTCAAAAATGTGGTATAATTTTGGATATCGAGACTATGATTCTACAACCGCCCGCTTCACCACACTTGACCCAATTTGTGCCGGTCTAAACTGGTACGTCTACTGCAACAGTGATCCAGTAAACTTCTTCGACCCTGATGGTCTTGATGTTAAATCAGTTGGCAATGCAAAACAAACAGATTCAAATAAACCTTTGGGAAATGGCACAGAAACCATTGCAGCGGTTGGCTGCGTTTTGACTAGTTATTATAGAATTGCCCAAGAATTGGGATATACTGGCAGTTTGTCTGATGCAAACGACGTTGGCAAAGAAAATAACTATTTCACGAAGGGAGGTGATTCTGTAGAAAATTGTTTGAGTCCAAAAGACGGATGCGCGTTGATTAATAAGTTGGCAAGCGATTGTGATAAAAATGTTGAATTTGTAGAAACAGTTGAGGGTAGTAAGGAAACAATAACAAAGACGTTGGAAAATTTGCAGAACAGCAAGACAGAGTATTATGTAACAGTCCGTATTGCAACAGAGAATGCAGATAAATCTGAACAATATGAACATACAATGAGTGTGAATAACAATCCTGTTTATGAATTGGAAAGTCCTGATAAAAAGGAAAAGACAAAAGAGTTTCATTACAATGATACATCAAATGCCAATCGCAATGGAACAGCTGATACTACAAGAAAAAATATATTGAAGAAAATAGACGTATTTAAAGTTGTTCCTAATTGTACGAAGTGAAATTAATGCCAAGAAATAAAATGTTTCTTGGCATTAAAATAAGTGAAAGGAGAAAGAAATGAAAAGAAATGTGCAAAAGGTAGTGCTGTGCGCGGTTTGTCTGTGCGGTCTTGTAGGCTGTGCGACAAAGCAAAAGAACGGTTTTGAAGCCACGAATGGTGGTGACGACCAAGCTGAGGTTATAAAGCAGGAGTATTATGGAACAATCTTACGAACGTCTATTTCGTCTGATGAAGCGACTGTCCGTCTGTTGCCGCAATTGGACTCTGATGCAGTTATTGTTTTAAATAAGAATGACAAAGTGGACATAACAGGCTTTTCTGATAAAAAGGATACAGTAAACGGGTGTAAGGGATATTGGTTCAAAATAAGAAGATTGGAAGTAATAAATGGTGGATATGCTGGTGACTATGTACATGCCGGCTGGGTCTTTTCAAAAGATGTTGCTTTGAAAAAAATTCCCAAGGTAAGTGTTTTGACTGTTAAAAGCATAACGCCTGCCGCCTCTAAAGAGCCCGCATATCTTGAACTTGAAATTAATCGTGCAGGGGAAAAAACGAAGGCAGTCATAGTTCCGCACAAAATGGAAAATCAGAATTTTTATACATTTGTTTGGTGTGATGACCGGAAAGAATTTATGTACAATGATCCGGTTGGAACATTTAAATATTTTCCAGATACAAAAAAAATACAACATATATCATATCGGGGAAGTTCTGATGAATCAGGATGGTGTGCCGTAACTGATGATGACCTTTATCTCATGCAAGATTTTGGAACAGGTCCCGGTTTTCGTGGTCTTGGCATATATGAAATTGCAACTAATAAGTCAGTATTTTCTGGTAATTATTCAGGTGATATACATTATGATGGTCAGAGCATCGTTTTTGTGTTTAAATGTTCAGAGTCAGATAATGGACAAAAAAGTTTGTACGCTGACGCTTTACAACATGCCCAGGAATTTGAAAGAACTGTTCCTTTGAACGAAGAGCAATTGAAACGTAAAGCGGAAGGAATTTCTGTTGTTCCTGTCGTTAAGTATAAATTTTATATTAATACAAAGAAAACGGAATATTTATCCTGCTTTTATAGCATCAACTATTAACAAACGGTCCACTGTACCATTGGCGTGTACGCTGTATGGGTGAGCACCGTTTGGACGGACAAATATTTGCCGCGCAGCAGAAAAAATCTGTTGCGCGGTTTTTTTTACAGTGGAATGTTGCCGTGTTTTTTTGCAGGAGCGACATGCTGTGTTTTGTTTTCAAGCATTTCAAGGCTTTGTGCAATACGCGCACGTGTTTCCTGTGGTTCGATGATAGCACTTATGTAGTCGCGTTGGGCTGCGATTGCCGGCGTCATGATAGTGTCCTTATATTCCTGCGTCTTTTGAGCAACAAGGGGCGCCTGATTTGGGTCTTTCATCTCTTTTGCATAGAGAATGCCAACGGCACCTTCTGCTCCCATGACTGCAATTTCTGATTTTGGCCAGGCATACACATAATCTGCTCCAAGATGCTTTGAGCACATTGCAATATATGCGCCGCCGTAAGCCTTGCGTGTGATGACGGTGACTTTTGCAACGGTCGCCTCGCTGTATGCGTAAATTACTTTTGCGCCGTGCCTGATGATTCCTTTCTGTTCTTCCTGCGGACCGGGAATGAAGCCTGGTACGTCAACAAAGGTGATGAGTGGAACTTCAAAACTGTCGCAGTAACGCACAAAGCGTGCAATTTTGTCGCTTGCATCACAGTTTAAAATTCCGCCAAGACCGGCGGGATTGTTTGCAACGATGCCCACGGCTTTTCCTTCAACTGTTGCAAAACCTACAACTGCGTTTGGAGCGAATTCTGCATTCACTTCAAAAAAGCTGTCATCGTCAATGACGCAATCAATAACTTCGCGCATGTCGTAGCCTTGTGTGTTGCGTTCAGGAATAATTGCTGAAATTTGCTTTGCCTTTTTATGTTCATCAAAATGGAATTTATTTGCAACGATTTTGTCGCCGTAAGCGTGCGGAATGTAGTCGAGCAGCTTGCGCACTTTTGCGTAGCAGTCATTTTCTGTGGGACAGCGGAATTGTGCGACACCGCTCTTCTGCGAGTGTATTGACGCTCCGCCTAAATCTTCCTCAGAAATATCCATGAACATGACACTCTTTACAACGCGCGGACCGGTGATGAACATGTAGCTCACTGCATCGATGGTGAAGATGAAGTCTGTGATTCCCGGGGAGTAGACGGCGCCGCCTGCGCATGGGCCTGCGATGATGCTTATCTGTGGAACAGAACCACTTGCGCGTACGTTCTGATAAAACAAATCGCCGTAGCCGCAAAGAGAGTCAACGCCTTCCTGAATGCGTGCTCCACCGGAATCGTTTATGCCAATTACCGGGCAGCGCGCTTCTATTGCCTTGTCTATGAGTTCTGCAATTTTTTCACCATGCACTTTGCCGAGGGAACCGCCTTGAACAGTAAAATCCTGCGCGTAGACGGCTACTTTTTTTCCATTGATTTTGCCGAAGCCGGTGATGACGCCGTCATACGGTATGTCTTTTTTATCCATGCCGAAGCTGGTGCAGGTGTGGCGAGCTTCTGCATATATTTCAAAAAAACTATCCTTGTCACAAAGCGCCTGGATGCGCTCGATTGCGTGCAGCTTTCCTTTTGCGTGCTGCTTTTCTAAGTCATAATTCTTCTGTGCCATTTTCTTCCTCGCTTTTTAAAAGCTGAAGGAAGTGTAGCAATATGAGTATTTAGTGTCAAGATGACAAATAATGTAATAGTGTCAATCTGTCACTTTGGCTTCAATCACTTCTTTCGGAGTATTTATCCATGTGTATAGTGATGAAAGTGCAGCCGCAGCTTTTACCGGGTCGTTTTCGTGTTCTGCGTACGCGCTCTTGTATTCACGGTAGAAGGCCGACATTTCAACGGCATGTTCTGTCTGTTTTTGGATAATTGAAGAAATTTGCCATTTATCTTTGTGCCAGACCGCTGAGACTGTATCATTTGTTTCTATTATATGGAGCGTATTTAAACCTTCTGAATTAATCTGAAAGTAGTGGACAAGATGGGTGACTGACGCGCCTTCCGAAAGTTCGATGCCGGTTTCCTCAGAAAGTGGGCGTGGGTGCGAGCTTTTGCGGGGACCTTCAAACATGAGCGGGCTTGGAACGCCATCGATGGTAAGTTGCGTAAGTCCAAAAATAGTGTAGCAGCCGTCACTGTTGAACCAAAGCCATGATGCTGGAGTTACGCAGGCGCTTTTTATGTCATAGCCTGAACGTGATTTTGACGTGACATAGAAATTGCTTATGGTGTTAAGCAGCGGCTGTACTTGTGTGCCGGTGACTGCGCATTGTGCCGCCACCACATCAAGGTTGTTTACTGCGCTGTAGAACAGGTCGACGGTCTGTGTTGAAGTAAGGCTTTTGGTGGTAGGATTTCGCTGTCCTTCTTTCCAATGATTGAATGCAAAAAGTGCAATGAGCGCAACGACAATGCTTCCTACCAAAACCGTTGTGTTGTAGTGGCGGAACCATCTTTTTGCGGCAAGTGAGCGTGCGAAACTGCGCTGTTTCTTTTTGGCAATGGAATAAAATTGCTGTGGTGAAATTTTTGCAGTGCGTGAGGAGGCGTCTTTTTCAACTTCCTGGCAGAAAATTGAAAGTGGAAATTCAGGTAGAATATTTTTGTCGGTATGCTTGTCATTTTTGTCATTCTGCATAAGTGCGCTGTCTATTGCTGTGGCGAGAGAATTATCAACGCCGTATAGCGTGTCTGCAAGATGTGCAAAATTTTTATCGCCATAATCTTCATGACGCTTTACAGTGTTTTCATTTGTATATGGAAAAGTTCCTGAAAGCGCGCGATACGCAATGACTGCCTGTGTAAAGCGAAGTGACGCGTTTCCTCCAAGCGTGCGGTAAAGATACATGCCTTCATTCTCACTATACGCTGTTTCTCCACGGCAAGCTGCCGCTGTTTCAAATAAATCTTCCGGCACAAAGATAATTCTGTCTTTTGCAGTTGAAATAAAAATTCCGCCGGCGCCGTTGTTGGGGAGTTTCTGCCCGCTTTTGATGGCGCAATTGATTGCTGAGCAGACGGCCACAGCTGCCTGTGCTTCTGCGGATGTGTCTTTTCCTGCTTCGTCAAAATATTCCTTAAGTGTACAGCCGTCAAATCCCGTTCCTTCAAGCAGAACTGTTTCTACGGAACTGTCTGCGCTTACCATTGTTCCGGTGAAAGTCCACGGGGCGAATGTCCACTCGTTGTTTTTATTTTCCGCAGTTACTCCCTGCTCTGCAAGTCGTTCAGAAAGTCGTGAGTTTGCAAAAGCGCTTTGTGTCATTGAGGTGTCAAGGAAAAGAGTGTCGTCTTTAGAAAATACAATGCGAGGGGCATTCATAAATAGTGTTCTCCAGAATTTGTTATTTTTTTGCAGAAAAATGGTTCGCACATAAAATAGCTTAATTCCCGCATAAAAACAAGCAGTGAGAAAAAAGCGTGGTATACTTGCAGTAAGAGGAAACGTATGGAAGCAAAGGGAGAATCTCATTTTAGTTTTCTACGGTTTAAAATTATTCTGACGAGCATTGCGGTGTGTGTGGTTGCAGGCATTCTTTTTTTTGCTTACCGCCGCATCACTTTTGTACGCGCAGAAAAGAAGCAGATGGCGCTGGCAAACGAGATTACAAAAGTTGCCGAGTTGACAGTGCTAAAAAACAGATACAGCAATGTGGTGTGCATAAAGAAATCTGCTGTCTTTGCGCATTCATATATTATTGTAAAATTCACCGGCGTACTTCGCGCAGGAATAAAAGACGTGTCGCTTATCAAGGTGAAATTTTCTCCTGATTTTAAAAGCGCCACAGTCCGGCTTCCTGCTTGCGAAATTCTTGGCAATGGATTGATTAACCAGGAATTATTTGACGAAAAGAGAAGTGTCTTTGTTCCTATAGGAACGGAAGAATTGTTTTCTGAGATTCAGAGTGGAATGGAAAAAACAGCTGCCTCCTGTGTTGACGATGGATTTCTTGAAGAAGCAAATGTGCAGGTGCGCGAAATTATCATGGACTTTTTATCGGCGTATGGAATCACCGATGTGACGATTGACAGTGGCGGCGTTGATTCACCTGAAATAATAAAATAATAGAAGAAAATATTTAAACCGACTGAAATAATTTTACCGGTGTCCCAAGGTGGTTATTTTACGGGGGAAGACACACTCTGTTTGTGTATAGTGTGTCTGTATTTAAAAATTCAAAAATTCATGTTTTATTTTGTTTACAGATGAAACTTTTAGAGTGATAATAAAAGGGCAAGTCAAAAAGTATTATCAGAGAAATATTTATCAGCGAGGAGTATCTTATGAACAAACTCTTGAAGGGTTTGACGTTCATATCTTTTGTTTCTTGCATTTTATTTAGTGCATGTAGTTCTGATTTAGGTGAAGCGCCTAATCTTGTTGATGCCGCGACACCGACAATTTCCCAGCAGCCTGAAGCAAGTATATATGCAAAGAATGGTACAGCTGTAGCTCTTTCTGTAAGCGCGACTGTTTCTGATTCCGGCACGCTGAGCTACCAGTGGTATAAGGCGGCCACCGAATCTGAAGTTGGAAGCTCTGTTTCTGTAGGCTCATCATATATTCCTTCCACGGCAGAGACCGGCATAACATATTATTATGTTGTGGTGACAAACACAAACAATTCTGTAAGCGGAAAAAATACAGCAACAGTTACATCTAACCATGTGGCTATAACTGTCAATGATCTTGTAAACGCCGCAACTCCTGCAATTGGCACACAGCCTGTGTCGGCAACATATAACAAAGGCGCGAGTGCGACAGCTCTTTCTGTAAGCGCGACCGTTTCTGATTCCGGCACGCTGAGCTACCAGTGGTATATGGCTGCAACCGAATCTGAAACAGGAACCGCAATTGATTCTGCAACAAGCGCGACATACAGTCCGGCTACAAATGTTATTGGCACGTCATATTATTATTGTGTTGTTACAAATACAAACAATTCAGTGAATGGTACAAAGACTGCAACTGCCACTTCCTCAAAAGCGTCTGTCAAAGTGAATGCAATTGTAAACGCCGCAACTCCTGCAATTGGCACGCAACCTGCATCGGCAACATATGTGAAGGATGCGAGTGCAACAGCTCTTTCTGTAAGCGCAACCGTTTCTGATTCCGGCACGCTGAGCTACCAGTGGTATTCAACAGCAACAGTGTCCGATTCAGGAAGCGCAATTGCTTCTGCAACAAGTACAACATATTCTCCAGCGACGGGCACTGTTGGCACGGTATATTATTATTGTGTTGTCACAAATACAAACAATTCGGTGAATGGTACAAAGACTGTGTCCGTAACATCGAACATTGCAACAATAACGGTAAACAACCCTGATGTTGTAAATGCGGTGACTCCTACCATCAGCGTGCAGCCACAGGCAGCTTCCTATAATGAAGGCGGCACTGCAACTGCGTTGAGCGTTACGGCATCTACCACAGACGGCGGCACGCTGAGCTACCAGTGGTACAAGGACGGAGCTATTGTAAGCGGCGCAACGTCAAGTGCATACACACCGGTGACAACTTCAGCAGGTTCATTCAATTATTATGTTGTGGTCACAAATAAAATAAGTGACAATGGCGATGGCGGAAGCAAGACGGCTGCAATCACCTCTAACACGGTGACTGTCGTTGTAGCTTCGATTGTGAACGCTGCGACTCCTACGATTGTAACAAATCCTGTGGCCGCGTCATACAAACAGAATGCAACTGCAGCAGCTCTTTCTGTAAGCGCGACCGTTTCTGATTCCGGCACGCTGAGCTACCAGTGGTATTCAGCAACAACAGCGTCTGGTTCAGGAAGCACAATTGCTTCTGCAACAAGTGCAACATATTCTCCAGCGACAACTGCAATTGGTATTATTTACTACTATGTCATTGTCACAAATACAAACAATTCGGTGAATGGTACAACGACCGCAACGAGTGAATCGAGTCATGTTGCAATAACGGTGACTGAAGCAACTGGTAGTGGCGGAATAAACATTCAGTTCTAACTGGGTGTTTTGTGCAAATCGAATTTTAGGAGAATAACATGTTTGAAAAAATAAAATATATGCTGACTATTGTGTTGTGCGGTGCTCTTGCTTTTGCAGTGACTGCATGTAGCAATTTAAACTCAGATTTGGGTGAAAAGCCAAATACTGTTGCGCAGTACGGAAGTCTTACCGTAAATGGCGCTGGCCGTGCCATTTACACAGCGGGCATTACGTCAGCTGTCATTACTATCAGTTCTTCGGACATTGCATCTGGCAGTGAACCGACAACGACTGCAACGGTGACTGGCGGCAGTGCAACGGGCATCACCATCGACAACATTCCGGTGGGAAGCAATCGCGTTGTCACGGTGCAGGCATACGGCGAAGGTGTAAAGCAGAACGGCATTACAATTCGCGCGGTGACTGACATTGCGGCTGGTAACAATACCGTTTCTGTCACTTGGGAAACGACAAAACTTGGCAACGTGTACTATGCGCTTGATGAAGCTGGCGTTGACATTGCTTCTCTTTCGACAGCTAATGAAACGGCGATTGCAAATGCAATTCCTGCCAATACACATGCTGCGCTCATCAACGCGGCAGGCATTGCCTCTGCATACAAGGCGGGAAATCTTGCCGATGCTTCAACATATATTCTGAATACGGCGACTCTTACATTTAAGACGTACGAAGCTGACGGTTTTACTGCGCAAGTGGGAGACCCTTGCTCTGCTACAGTGACAAGCTGCACTGCGGGCGGAAACGTTTCCGTGACTGGCATTGCTCCGGGAACATGGCCGCTCTACATCATTGCAAGCGACGGAACAATTGTCACCCAGCAGTCGCTTACGTTTACAAGCGGCGCGACAAATGCGGTGGGTGTGCTTCCGTATGACGGAATCTTTATGGTGACTGCAACATCAAACGGCGGCTATGATCACATCCATTACTGGTCATGCGCTGATGCAAAAACGTATCCTAATACAACATGGCCTGGCGTTTCCATGACAACTATTGGCGGATATTATACGTACGGATTCAAGTCAGTGTCTGGTGTCAGTTTGCTTGTTACAAAAACTGGCGGATCAAAACTGTATGGTTCCGACACGGTGCTCACCGCGAAAGGTGTGTACCTGGTGACAAGCTCCGGCGTTACAAGCGTTGGTAGCGGAACGACGATTGTTTCAAAGCCTTCAATTACGATTTCTCCGACGACGAGCGTATCTGTTGCAGACAACATTACCATTTCCGTGAACGCGGGCAACGGCACTATTTCAGCAGCGACATTCAGCGCAACATGTGGCAGCACTACAAAGACATACACGCAGAACGACCTTGTTTCTAACATCATCACCATTCCGGTGTCAGAGCTTACGACTGCAACGGGCGCGACAATCGCCGTGAACGCTTCTGCAACTAACGAAATTGGCACTACTACAGCATCATCATCGCTTACCACGATTGCGGACGATTCCCTTACCATTTATGTATCTGCATCTTCTGCGCCAACCATCTGGGTGTGGGAGGCGAACAGTGGAAAAGCATGTTCTACGCTTATGGGATATACATGGAACACGCAGCCGTCGATGAGCGAGGCAACAGGATTAAACTATAACAGTGGTTGGTATATGTTCAAAATTCCAGGAACGTATTTGACAGCTGGAAAGGTGAACGGCATCGATTTTAAACTGAACAAGAGTGACCCAGAATATGATTCTGGAAAAACAGCTACCTTCTGGTATGACGCGGCGGGTTCTGTTGGAACTGCAGGAACGTATTACAATTCAGATCCTACAACGGTGCCTGACCCTGTTGCGCCGACGGTGACTATAAAGCCGGTGACTGGCACTGCCATTTCTCTCAAGGGCAATGTGATGGTTACGCTCACTGACGGGTACAGCACTATTTCTGCAGCAACCGTCACGGTGACCAACACCACACAGAATACGACAAAGACGTATTCGTACAGCAACTTTACTGCAAACAAACTTTCGATTCCGGTGTCTGCGTTCTCAACAACGGCTGCGGACTCGGTGACTGTCAGTGCTTCGGTAACGAACAGTGTGTCAACGAAGACTGCGTCTGTCACGTATACAACGGTGAATACGGCGCTCGATAAATTCACTTGGGATAATGCGCTTGTGTACTTCGTGCTCACCGACCGCTTCTGCAACGGCGACACCACAAACGACCACAGCTACAACCGCGTCAATAATTCCACGAACAGTTCTGTTCCGGATGTGGCGACATTCCACGGTGGCGACATCAAAGGTCTTACGAACAAACTCGACTATCTCAATACGCTCGGCGTGAACGCAATCTGGATTACGGCTCCGTACGAGCAGATTCACGGCTGGGTTTCAGGAAAGGACAATAAATTCCCGCACTATTCATTCCACGGCTACTACACGCTCGACTGGACTGAAATGGATAAGAACATGGGTACTGTTGAAGAATTCCGCACATTTGTTGACGCGGCTCATGCAAAAGGTATTCGTGTCATCATGGACATTGTTATGAACCACACCGGCTACAATACGGTAGAAGATATGATTACGTATAGCTTTGGCAGCTTCTCCGGCGGAACTCCGGCTCATGGCTGGATTGCTTCAACTGATGGCACTTGGCAGGCAAATACAAACGGCACGTGGTCGGTACTTTGGGGCGATGGTTCAAATGACGGGCAGGGTTGGCAGAACTGGTGGTGCAGCTGGGTACGCGCATTCTCCGGCAAGTACGGTTATCAGACACCGGGCAGCAGCGATGAAACAATGTCTCTTGCAGGACTTCCTGATGTATACACAGAAGGCACATCGGCGGTGAACATTCCGACATTCCTTGCAAAGAAGTGGAGTGATGAAGGCACCAGCAACGACAGCTACCGCGTTCCGGCAGCGGCTTCATACCGCACAAATGTAAGTGGCTATGCGCCGCACGATTATATTGAACACTGGCTCGCTTCTTGGGTACGTGAGTTCGGTGTTGATGGATTCCGCGTTGATACGGCGAAACATGTTGAACGCGTAAGATGGGGAGAGCTCAAAGACCTCTGCCAGACAGCACTTGAAGAGTGGCGTGCCGACACAACGCGCAGTGCAACAAGCACAGCAAAATCGTGGGACGAAGGATTCTGGATGACCGGAGAATGCTTTGGCTGGAATTCTCTTGCGGGAGAAGGAGAATATTATACAACCGGAAAGTTTGATTCAATGATTAACTTCAGTTTCAACAGTTCATCCGGTAACAACAGCGGTTCAGTTCCGACTACATCTACATGGTCAACGTATGCAAGCGCGTTCGGCAGCAGCTCAAAAGATTCAGATGGCAACGGCAACCACAACAGTGTGTTGAGTTATTTGTCGAGCCACGATACGGGACTTACCCGCCAGAGCGATCAGCTTGCAGTTGGTACCATGTTCGAACTGCTTCCAGGCGGAGTACAGATTTTCTACGGTGACGAATCAAGCAGACCGTCTGCTTATACAACCTACGGTGACACTGATATGCAGACGCGCGGTGACATGAACTTCGGCAGCAACACATCATGTGTAACGCACTGGGGTAAAGTGGGAACGTTCCGCAAATTCAATCCGGCTGTTGGAGCAGGCGCACAGACCGTGAGCGGCAGCACGTATGTCCGCACCTACAGCGGCACTGCTGGAGACAGCACGGTTGCAATAAACATTACGAGCACTACGCTTACCGGACTTCCGTGGAGCGACGGTACTACAATCTATAACTGGTACGATGGAAAAACAACGACGGTAACCGGCGGTTCTGCAACGTTCAGCAGTTCAAGCGCTTCAAGCGATGCGCCTGTCCTTGCATCGAATGAAAATCCTGCGGACTTCAACGTAACGTTCTGATTCTAAATTAAAAAAAAGCGACCTCCGGCACACTTCAATCAAGTTGCAGCCGGAGGTTTCTTCATGTTAAGCCGGAGGTGTCATGATGAAAATGACTGGACGGTATGCAGCGAGTTTTATTCTTTCTGCGACAATACTATTGCTTGCAAGTTGTACAAATCTTTTTGACAACGAACGTACTGTGCCGAACAATGCGACTGAGTACGGTTCGCTTACTGTTGGCGCGCAAGAAAACGGACGGTATATTTCCCCGGCAACAATTACAAGCGCAACGGTGACCGTGCATGGAGCTGGCATTACTTCAGGCAGCGAGCCGAGCGCGGCAAATGTTTCGCTTACCTCGGGCGGCGGTTCATGCACTATAAATACCATTCCGGTGGGAAAAAATAAAATCATACGCGTCCAGGCAGAAAAGGACGGCGACAGTCACACAAAGATGGACGGCGTCGTACTGTATGCGGTGACCGATATTTCTGCTGGCAGCAATTCTGCATCGGTGAACTGGAGCACAACGGCGTTTGGTTCTGTGTTCTACAAACTGAATGAACTTGGTGCTGATGTATCTGCGATTTCTGATGCAGACAAATCCTCTATTGCCGCGGTACTGCCGACATATGTAGCTACAAACAAAGCAACGCATCCGCTGCTCATCAACACAACACAAGTTGCCGCTGATTATATAACAAAGGGCGCTTCCGGCTTGAAAAGCGCTTCTTCATATACGCTCGCTGGAGCCACTGTCACCTTTACCATCACTGGCATTTACAACGGATACACTGCGTACGTGTGCGATCCTGTTTCTGACACGCTTACCGCTCTGGTGATAGGAACAAACACCATCAGTTCGATTGCTCCGGGTACGTGGGTGTTTAAAATTGCGGACTCTGGTGGCACTGTTCAATACAACACAGAAATAACGGTCGCTGCAGGCGAGACAAAAGATCTTGGCACGCTTTCACTTGGCACGGTGACGTATCTGCTTGGCGAAAAGCATCCGTCAACAGGCAGCTATAGTCCTGTTGATGTGAACGGTGATACAAGTGGAACTGGCTGGAGCAGCGCTTCGTGGAGTCTTGGTGCGACTGTAACCGGCAGCAACACGACGTTTGCGGTGTATTCTTCTACAGCGACAAAAGTGCTTCTTGAAATATATAGCGCTGCGTACGGAGTTGACGCTTCTTACGACTATTGGATGGAAAAAGGAAGCAACAGCGTATGGCGCGCGGAAGTGACTGGCGTTGGAGCCGGCACGATTTACGGTTTCCGCTGCTGGGGACCGAACTGGACGTACAACGCCTCGTGGGCGCGCGGTGACAGCAGCGCGGGTTTTGTCTCAGACTGCGATGCAAGCGGCAACAGATTCAACCCGAACAAAGTGCTCTTTGATCCGTACGGAAAAGAAATGACGCATGACCAGAGCAATGCGACTGCGCTCGGTACGAAAACGACTGCATATCTGACAAGCGGCGCTACATACCGCAATTACGACACGGGAAAATATGCGCCGAAATGCTATGTGGTAAGCGACAGCACGTCATTCGGAACAAAGCCTGCTATTGTGGCAAAAGACGCAATCATTTACGAAGCGCATGTGCGCGGTCTTACAAACAGTACGTCAACCGCAAGCCTTACAACAATCCTTTCCGGATACAGCGCGTTCAGCAGTGTGGTGAATGTTCCTGCTGAATACCGCGGCACGTACAAGGGAGCCGCATACATGGCTCCGTACCTCAAGGCGCTCGGCATCAATACCATTGAGCTGCTTCCGGTACAGGAAACTGACAATGACGCAAATCCTTCTGACGGGCCGGGCGGAAACTTCTGGGGCTACATGACATTCGACTACTTTGCTCCCGACAGGCGGTATTCGTACGACAAGACGGCGGGCGGTCCTACAAAAGAATTCAAGGAAATGGTAAAGGCGTTCCATGACGCGGGAATGGAAGTGTACATGGACGTTGTATACAATCACACGGGTGAAGGCGGACCGTGGCAGGGCAGCACCGACAGCTACCAGCAGGCAACGGTTGTGAGTATGCGCGGGTTTGACAACAGCACGTACTACTGCCTCGTAAGCGGCACTCCGGCAAGTTACTGGGAAACGACCGGCTGCGGAAACAATATGCAGTGCGACAATGCAACAGTGCGGAACCTCATCACCGATTCACTTTCATACTGGATAAGCACGATGGGTGTTGACGGATTCCGTTTTGACCTTGCGACAGTGCTTGGCCGTGTAAAGAACGGCACCAGCTGGGACTACAGCAGCAGCGCCACAACGCTTACCACCATTGCATCGCTCGGAACAAGCACCAGTACCGAAATGATTGCGGAGTCATGGGACTGCGGCAGCAACAGCTATCAGGTGGGCAACTTCCCGAGCGGCTGGGCGGGCTGGAACGGACGGTACCGCGACACAATGCGCAACTTCATTGATAACGGAACATGCAATTCCGGCATTTCGTACGCGACCGGCATCTACGGCGACACGGAGAGCGGCTTCAGCACGTCATGCCCTTCCATAAACTTTATTGTGGCGCACGACGGATTTACGCTTGCGGATCTGTGCAGCTACAGCGGAACGGGGAATTATTATAATTCAAAACTCACATGGCCGTTCGGACCGAGCGACGGCGGCAACAGCGATACGAACAATCTTACTTCTATTTCCGGGACCGACACCGCAGACCGCCGGCAGAGAATCCGCAACTTCTTCACGATACAGATGTTCAGCGCGGGCATACCGATGATTGTGTACGGCGACGAGTTCGGACGCACGCAGAACGGCAACAACAATCCGTACAATATAGACAGCGTCGCAACGTGGAACAACTACGCCATGATAAACTCCGCGGCTCCGCAGAGTGTGGCGACCGGCGGTTCAGGCGCGTACAGCAACATGCTCGGCACATTCGGCAACACAGACGGCAAGAACGGCAACTTTGACTTTGCGCGCTATGTGATGAATCTCCGTGCGGGCGACGATACGCTCCGGCAGATTACCGGCGCCGCATCACACATAACGTACTACAAGAACACATACACTGAAAGCGGATACAGTTCAGATTCCGACCGGTGCGCCGGCGTGCTCATCAGCGGAACGAACAAATACTACCTGATGATAAACATGTACACATCGCAGGTATCGTTCACGTTCCCGGCTCCTGACAGCGGGAAGAAGTGGACGCGCATCATCGACACTGCAAACTGGGCGGAGACAAACTGCAACTACTGGCTCAGCACAGACACAACGTGCACGTATACAGCCTCCGGCAGTTACGGCGTAAATCCGTGGTCAATTGTAGTGCTTGAACAAGTAGCGCAGTAACTTGGCTGCGTGTGATACGGTTTGCCTTAAAAATAAAATATTGAACGAATATTAAATCTTCTTTCAACCTGGGTGACATTCTGCATCCAGGTTTTTATTTTTTTTCTTTTTCCTGCAAAAAAATTTGTTTAATGTGGTTTTAAGATTCCAAAAAAAATGAAAAAAAATGAAAGATTTTTGTTGCGTTTTACGGAAAGTGGATTTAGGTTAAATTTAACAGGCAATTAAAAACACGCCGTGGTTTTGCATCATGCATTCCCCCGCGGCATCCAATCATAAAGTGTATGTGTGTATTTTCTTTTAGGGGAGTCGTGTCTTCATGATTATGGAGGCAACCGGTTTCCTTTCGGTCGAGGGAAGATTTCGCGTGTAAAAAAGTCTGCGCGCGAAAAGTAAAGAAAGTGCTGAATTAAGGGGGAAATGAAATGAAAGCACAAAAACGTATCTTCAAGGCGGCAGGATCAGTATTCGCTCTGATTCTTGCAGCAAGTCTTGCCGGCTGCTCGGCAATGGCTGGAAGTTCGGAAGCAAAGACGGAAGAGAAGGAAGCGTTGACACCGTCTTTTTCTACAACGGCAGTGACGTCATCGTCAGACAAATCTGGTGTCATGCTGCAAGGATTCAACTGGGCAAGCGCTACAGAAAGCACAAGCACAACATGGTACCAGACAATGCTCGGTCAGGCAGATTCAATCAAGAGTGCCTTCGCCTATGTTTGGTTCCCGCCGCCAAGTGTCGCGGCTTCTGACCAGGGATATCTTCCTACACAGCTCAACAATCTTAATTCAAAATACGGAACAGAAGCACAGCTCAAGTCAGTCATCAGTGCTATTGCTCCGGCAAAAGCTATTGCTGATATTGTCATCAACCACCGCTGCGGTTCAACAGACTGGGGTGATTTCACCAATCCTAAGTGGAATGACGATTTCTATTCCATTTGCAGCGACGATGAAGGCTTTTCTGGTTCCGCAACAATGAAAGCGTCAAGCAAGCGCGGTGCTGCTGATACCGGTGACGGTTATTCCGCAGGACGCGACCTTGACCACACAAACACTGAAGTTCAGAACGGAATCATCTCCTGGATGAACAACGTGCTTAAAGGCGCGGGCTTTGTCGGCTGGCGTTATGACTTTGTAAAGGGATACAGCGGCTATTATGTCGGCAAATACGATGCGGCAACTTCAGCTGCTTTCTCTGTCGGCGAATACTGGCCGTCTGACGGATTCAATTCATCCAATTGGTCAAACCAGATGATGAACTGGATTAACTCTACTGAATCCGGCGGATACAAATCACGTGTTTTCGACTTTGTTCTCAAAGGAAATTTGAACAACGCATTCGGCTACAAAGATAATCTTAACTGCTGGAATATGTCTCTGCTTGCTGATTCAAACAATATGTTCCGCAAAGCTCCGGCATACGCGGTGACATTCATCGACAACCATGATACTGGCAGCACGCAGAACTTGTGGTCAATCGACCCGGGCGACCTTGCTCCTGCTTACGCATTCATTCTTACTCATCCAGGATATCCGTGCGTCGCATGGCAGCATTACTTTACCGGAAGCAACGCGCAGTACAAAGGCAGCATGTCTGTAAGCGGCACAAGCAATACGCTCCGCCAGCACATTGACAAGCTCATCAGCATCCGCAAAACAGCAGGTGTCTGCTACGACAGCGCAATTTCCGTTCTTCAGGCTACAACAACACTGTATGTTGCCCAGATTACCGGAACAAGCGCAAACCTGATTGTTGCAATCGGCGGTGATTCATACACTCCTGCAAGCGGATACACAAAACTGTATTCAGGAACAAACTTCGCGGTGTGGTCAAATGCAAGCAGCAGCTCAGGAAGCAGCGGCAGTTCAGGAAGCAGCAGCAGTTCAGGAAGCAGCAGCTCTGGCAGCAGCACGACGACAACTGCTTCTACATACAAACTTACTTCAAGCCTGAGTACAAGCTACGGCAGCGCAGTGTTCTTTACCGGTACATTCAACGAGGCAAACAGCTGGAGCACGGCAGTACGCGGCACATACAATTCTTCAACATCAAAATGGGAGTGCACGGTAACCGTAAGCGGCAGCTCTTTTGAGTGGAAATGTCTTACCGGAAACTACAGCCTTGGCGCAACAGCAAGCACTTCAAGCGGCCTTACTTGGGAAAGCGGAAGCAACAAGACACAGGCAGATGCAACGCTCGTGTCAAGCGGCAGTAGCTCAAGCAGCAGCACGACGACAAGCGGCAGCTCAAGCAGCAGCTCTGGAAGCAGCACGACAACAAGCGGCAGCAGTTCAGGAAGCAGCACGACAACGACAACGACAACGACGACGACAGTTACACTTTCTGCAACATACAACGTCGGCAGCGGCAAGGCAATTTACTTCACCGGCACATTTACCGAAGGCAGCAGCTGGACAAAAGCTGTTCGCGGCACATGGACAACCGGCAATGTGTGGACTGCAAAAGTAACTGTTCCGTCATCTGGAACTTTTGAATGGAAAGTGCTTAAAGGCAGCTACAGCCTTGGAACAAAGGTAAGCACATCAAGCGGACTTACTTGGGCGTCAGGCAGCAACAACAACTACCCGGCAACAGTAAAAGTAACTCCTTCGTTCTAATGTAAGGAAAGAAGGCGCGCTCGTTCTGCGGGTGTGCCTTCTTTTTTTGGTTTTCGCTATTATGCTGATAGTAAAAATATACAGGAAATTCCCTATGTACCGCTTGATTTTTGAGCCGTACACTAAAAATACCAAATGTAAAAATAGTCGGTTCTGCATACGTATCTACAAACCGGATCGAATCTAATTGAAAATAAAGAAGAAATGGAGTTGCGCGTAGTCGGCAATGAAAAGATTGCGCACAGATAAAAAAGTGCTAAGGGGGAAATGATGAAAGCACAAAATTGTTTACGCAAAGGAATTGCATTTCTTTGTGGGGTTGTTCTTGCGGCGGGCTTGATGGCCTGTAATGCGGGAATGACTGCTCTTGACGAAAGTTTGTCAACACCGGTGAAGTCTCTTGCTGCGACGACATCAACGGTGGCGACGACATACTCGTACACGCTCGAATCGAGCGATACGGTAAGTAGCGGAAACGCTGTTTTCTTTACCGGTACATTTACGGAGGGAAAAACATGGACGACTGCTGTACGCGGTACATACAGTTCTTCAACAGGAAAATGGACATGCTCGGTAACTTCATCAACAACGTCTTTTGAGTGGAAGTGCCTTACCGGAAGTTATAGCCTTGGCGAAACGGCAACTATAACAGCCGGCGGACTTTCTTGGGACAGCGGAAGCAACAAGAGCCAGTCTGATGCGACTTTTGTTTCTCAGACAGATGATACTAGCTCTACAACGTCAAGCATCATCCTTCACGTTTACAACTACCAGTACATCTGGTACTGGGCAACCGGCAAGAGCGGAACGGGCGCCGCAATGACGCAGGAAGGCTCAACAAGCTGGTATGCATATACGCTTTCAAACACAAGCACAATCAACCTTCTGTTCAAGACAGCTTCAGACTGGAGCGGTTCAAAGACAGGCGACTTGTCAATCAGCGCTGCAGGCGAGTATTGGTACAAGGACGGAAAATTCTACACCGAAAATCCTGATCCGTCACCAACACCGGTAAGCGGCTCTATCATTGTTCATGCGTACAACTACCAGTACATCTGGTACTGGGCAACCGGCAAGAGCGGAACGGGCGCCGCAATGACGCAGGAAGGCTCAACAAGCTGGTACTCATATACGCTTTCAAACACAACTACAATCAACCTTCTGTTCAAGACAGCTTCAGACTGGAGCGGATCAAAGACAGGCGACTTGTCAATCAGCGCTGCAGGCGAGTATTGGTACAAGGACGGAAAATTCTACACCGAAAATCCTGATCCGTCACCAACACCGGTAAGCGGCTCTATCATTGTTCATGCATACAACTACCAGTACATTTGGTACTGGGCAACCGGCAAGAGCGGAACGGGCGCCGCAATGACGCAGGAAGGCTCAACAAGCTGGTACTCATATACGCTTTCAAACACAACTACAATCAACCTTCTGTTCAAGACAGCTTCAGACTGGAGCGGATCAAAGACAGGCGACTTGTCAATCAGCGCTGCAGGCGAGTATTGGTACAAGAACGGAACATTCACCACTGAAAATCCTGACGATACAACTGCTCCGGTGCTTGTATCATTTACTGCAAGCCAGACGGGCACGGTAACAGGAAGCGTTGTTTTTGCAGTAAGCGCAACAGACAACGTGGCGCTTTCAAAAGCAGTGCTCACCCTTGATGGCAGCACAACAATAGAAACTGTTTCTCTGAGCGGCACTTCCGCAACGGGAACATACACGTGGGATTCTTCAAGCGTAAAGAACGGCAGCCATACAATGTCTGTCGTCGTGTACGATGCAGCTTCCCTTGCTTCTGGGTCAAGCTCAATCACGCTCACCACAAGCAACGAAAACAAAAAGCCTGTTGCAATCATCAGCGGTGCTATGCAGGTGACCCCTGGCTCAACAAAAACGTACAGCGCGTCATCATCGTATGATACGGACGGAGGCATTGCTTCTTATGAGTGGAGCGTAAGCGGTGCGACAATCAGTGGCAGCGCTACAGCTTCAACGGTGAACATCTCGTTCCCATCAATTGCAGGCTACGCGACAATTTCACTCTGTGTGACCGATAACGAAAACGCTTCTTCAGGCGTTGTGTCTTCAACAATCACCATCTCAGACAAGACGGAAGACTTCCGCGATGAAACAATTTATTTTGTCATCACCACACGTTTCTATGATGGTTATAGTGGAAACAACCGCTACTGTTGGGACGGACCTGCTGCAAACAAAACAAACAATGACCCAGAGTGGCGCGGAGACTTTGAAGGTCTTATCCAGAAACTTGACTACATCAAGGCACTTGGCTTCAGCGCTGTGTGGGTGACTCCTCCTGTAGAAAATGCATCAGGCTATGACTATCACGGATACCATGCGCTCAACTTCAAAAAAATTGATGACCGCTACGCAACAAATCTGTATACCGCCAAAGAGTCATATCAGCGCCTCATCGATGCTTGCCATGCAAAAGGAATGAAAATCATTCAGGATATAGTTCTTAACCACACCGGCAACTGGGGTGAAGAGAATCTGTTCCCGATGTTTACAAAAGGAACTGACAACGGAACAACAAGCCCTACGATGGTCGAAGGCGGAAGCAAGGCAACAGCGCTTGAGACAGCCGCAAAAACATACGGCAGCGCTTACGCTTCTCTTGCTGCCGGCAACCAGTACAATGCGCGTATCAGTGCGATGAAGGAAGATAGTAACGACACAGACAACATCTATCATCATTGCAAGAGCCTTTCATGGAACGGCATCGAGTGTCAGCTCGGACAGATTGCAGGAGACTGCGTTGACCTCAATACAGAAAATCCGGCAGTTGACCAGTACCTTATCGATGCGTATGACCAGTACATTGACATGGGTGTAGATTCATTCCGTGTTGATACAGTCAAGCACATCAATCGCCTTATGTTCAACAAGTATTTCAACAATGCATTCAAGGCACGCGGTGGCGATGACTTCTATGTGTTCGGCGAAGTATGCGCTCGTTATCGTGGTGAATGGAATGAAGGAGTTCCGTCTCTTTCACCATCATTCTATACGTGGAAGGAAACAAACAGCTATTCAACAGGCACGCTTGAACTGAACACCGCTGCGGTAAAACAGAATTTTGCCGATTATGCAAGTTCATTCACCGCACCAATTTCTTCTTCAAGCGCAAACTATCTGCTCGTAAACAACACATACCGCACTCCGGACTGGACGTTGCGTTCCGGCATGGATGTCATTGACTTCCCGATGCACTGGGCATTCAACAACGTGAACGATGCGTTTGGCACTGCGCTTGCTTACGACAAAGATTACAGCGACCCGTCATGGAATGTTGTCTATGTAGATTCACACGACTACGCTCCAGACTGCGCTCCAGAGAATCAGCGTTTCGCTGGCTACTGGCCTGATAAACTTGATCTCATGTTCACCTTCCGCGGAATTCCATGCATCTTCTACGGTTCTGAAATTGAATTCCAGAAAGGCAAGGTCATTGACAACGGAACAAACACTGCTCTTGCAGATACAGGCCGCGCATATTACGGTGCAAATCTTGAAGGAACAGTCAACGCTACGGACTTTGGCGAATATACTGCAAGCGGCACGGTGGCTACAACGCTCAGCAACAGCCTTGCTCAGCACATTATCCGCCTGAACAAAATCAGACGCGCTATTCCTGCTTTGCAGAAAGGTCAGTATACAACAGACGGATGCAGCGGTTCAGTTGCATTCAAACGGCGCTATACCGATGACAGTGTAGACAGCTTTGCGCTCGTCACTATCAATGGTCAGGCAACGTTCTCAAATATTCCGGCTGGAACATACATTGAAGTTATCACCGGCAAGACAGTCACTGTAGGAAACGGCGGCTCAATTACGACAGACAGCATTGGTTCTGGCAACATGCGAGTGTATGTGCTCAAGACTTCAAGCTGTGAGGTAACTGGAAAGATTGGTTCAAGCGGAACGTATCTTAACTAATCGTTCTGACTGAAAATGATTTTGGCTGCACAAAGAAATTTGTGCGGCCTTTTTTTTGTCAATTCAAATCTTTTTGCATAAAAAAAACTGTCGCCGGTAGCAATACCAAACGACAGTTCTTCTTGATAAGAAAATCGGGTGAGCGGAACTCGAATCCGCGACCACTTGCCCCCCAGACAAGTAAGCTAACCAGCTGCTCTATCACCCGTTGGAAAACGTGTGTTGCCATACGTTCCTTTTCAATAATATCGAAATAAAATAGGGTGGTCAACATTTATCTTCGGAACCGATTTTACAGCGAGTCAAATTCTTCGTTAGTAAGCAAAAAAATTTCTTTGACGAGTTCGCGGTCAATGCCTGACGTAAGCGCTTTGAGTGCGTATCTGTTGCGTGCTTCCCGCAAACAGGTGTCCAATTCTTCCTTTTTGAGCGAGAACTGATATTCCGCAAGCTCCTTAAGCTGTTCGTGATTGTCAAGTTTCCACTGCTCGATTTTCCGCTCTTTTTCATGAAGCGTAAGTTCTTCTGTAATTTTGCGGAATTCTTCTTGTGCTGAACTAAAATGCTCCTGATGAACGTGAACCATGTCGTGGTGATGGTTCTGAATTTGAATCTGTGTCATCTCTCTTCCTTGTCAAACTTTTATAATTAAAAAGCCCGCTGATTGTCCGCAGCGGGCATATGTGCTTATTCTACCGGTGCAAAAGAATCTTTGCCGCCGCCGCATATTGGACATACCCAGTTGTCAGGCAAGTCCTCAAATGACGTTCCCGGTTTTACCCCATTGTCTGGGTCTCCTTTTGCCGGATCATAGATGTATCCGCAAATGGAACATTGGTATTTCTGCATGTTTGCCATAGTGCAACCTCCTGTTGCGTAAAATAGTCGATAGGTAAAGTGTATCATGGGAATTTGCATTTTGCAATCAATAAACGCTTATTGCAAATTACTCCATTTACGTGTATACTTGTTTTATGTCTGATAAAAGTTTTACGGTGCTAGACCTTCTTGATCTTGACCTTAAAGGACATAACTCGCTTGATTTGCGGTGCATTGCCGGAAGGAAAGGTCTTTCGCGCGTGCTTACCGTTCCTGATATAAATAGACCGGGACTTGCTCTTTCTGGATTTCTTGATTCCTTTGCATACCAGCGCGTGCAGCTTTTTGGCCGCGGAGAATATGCGTACCTTCAGAAACTTCAAGCTGAGTGTCAGACAGAAACGATAAAAAAATTATTTTCCTTTCAAATTCCTTGCGCTGTTTTTACGCACAGCCTTATGCCGAATGATACATTTCTTTCCATTGCGGAAGAAGCAGGCTGCCCGGTGTTGCAGACAGACCTTGAGTCAACAGATTTTTCAAGCAGGCTTATCCGTGTGTTTTCAAATATTTTTGCGCCTAAAAAGACATTTCATGGCGTTCTTGTTGAAGTATACGGCGTGGGAATATTGCTTATCGGTGACAGCGGTGTTGGCAAAAGCGAGACAGCACTTGAACTTGTTGAGCGCGGACATCGTCTTGTTGCCGATGACATTGTTGAAATTCGCTGTGTGAACGGAAATACGGTGATGGGGCAGGGTGCAAACACTCTTATCAGTCACCATATGGAAATTCGCGGACTTGGCATTATCAACATTTCGCAGCTGTATGGTGTAGGTGCCATTCGTGAGCAGAAGGAAGTTCAGCTTGTGGTAAAACTTGAGGAATGGGATGCAAATAAAGTGTACGACCGTCTGGGAACAGAGGCGCGTACGACAGATTTGCTTGGTGTGAAAATTCCTTCCATAGAAATTCCGGTAAAGCCAGGACGGAATTTGCCTATCATCATAGAGGCTGCCGCAATGAACGAGCGATTGAAGTCAATGGGCTATTACTCGGCCCAGGAATTCAATCAGAATATTTTGAAATGGATTGAATCTGGAGAAGCACAAACCGCATATTACGGTAGTGAAGATTCGTATTAAAATAGAACTGGAAAAAAAGGAAGTGTGTCGTGACTGAAAAACTGCTTACTGTACGTAACCGGGCTGGTATCCATGCACGCCCTGCCGCGCTTATTGCTCAGACAGCAAATAAGTTCGCCTCAGAAATTACGTTGGAAAAGGATACTACCACCGTAAACGCAAAATCGATTATGGGTGTTATTACCATGGCCGCCGGCTACAATACGACGATTACGGTAAAAGCAGAAGGTGCTGATGAAAAGGAAGCAGTGACTGCCATCTTTAATCTGTTTGAGTCAAAATTCGAAGAGGAGTAACGGTATGAAAAACCTGACAGATCGTCAGCGTGAGGTTCTGGATTTTATTGCTCAGTTTACTGATGACAATGTCTATCCGCCGACGGTCCGGGAAATCGGTGAACATTTTAATATTTCTCTTCGTGCGGTGCAGGATCATATTGCTGCTCTTCAGCGTAAGGGGTATCTTTCGCAGTGTCAGAAACGCTCCCGTTCAATACGCGTGCTTATCGATGAGCGGCAGAAAGAGCCTGTGGTGTTTACATCGAAAGTTCCAATGCTTGGAACAGTTGCTGCAGGCAAACCGTTGCTCTGCGAAGAAAATCTTGATGGCTTTGTGACACTCGCAGAACCGTTTGTAAAGCCGGGCAAATCTTATTTTGCACTTCATGTTCGCGGCACAAGCATGATAAATGCAGGCATTCTTGAAGGTGACATTGCCGTCATAGAACAGGGCGAAACCGCTTCCGACGGACAGATTGTCGTTGCCGTTGTGGACGATGCAATCACCCTTAAACGATTTTACCGCGAGGCGTCACGAGTGCGTCTGCAGCCGGAAAATCCCGCATTCCAACCAATCTACTGCCAGAATGTGCGCATTGTTGGCACGCTTGCCGGCATTGTCCGTTCATATTAAAAATAATCATGGCTGATCCAGAAATTTATCTTTATACAGGTTCTGAAGCAGGTGAGCGCAATGATGCGATTGCCGCGCTTAAGGAATCTGCGCGTAGAAAAAACGGTGCGCTTGATGAATACTCATATTTTGCTGCGGACGTGCGCTTTTGCGATGTCATTGCTCAGTTAAGAAACGAAAGTCTTTTTTCGCAGGCTCTTTTCATCGTGCTCCGCAATGCGGAAGAAATAAAACTTAAGGAAGACATTGAGCTGCTTGCATCATGGGTGGCGGCGGCTTCCAACAGTCCCAACACGCTTGTCCTTGTTTCCGAATCAAATGGTGTTGAAAAAAAAGTCGAAGCGCTTATTCCTCCGTCTCATAAAAAAATTTTCTGGGAAATGTTCGATGACCGCAAGCCGCAGTGGGTTCAGAATTTCTTTAGAAAGAATGGTTTTTCCGTAGACAGTGACGCAATCGATGAAATTCTTGATATGGTTGAAAATAATACGGAAACGCTCAAAAATGAATGTTCACGCTTCTTTTACTGTTTTGAGCCAGGTCATACGGTGACCGTTGACGATGTTGATACGATTCTTGCGCATAACCGTGAAGAAAGTCCGTTCACTCTTTTTGAGGCAATGGCAGACAGTTCTTCATCTCCTGTCCAGCGTTTTGAGCAGTCACTACAGATTGTGCAGAAGCTCCGGCTGTCGCGCGATTCAAGTGGCGTTGCGCTTATTGCGGGGCTTACTTACTGTTTCCGTCAGCTCGCTTCATGGCATCAGCTTCACGCAAATGGCGCATATCCATCGGAACTACAGCTCAAGGCAAATGGTTTTGCCGGAAAGAAAAATCAAGCCCGCTACAATGAGGCGTCCCGTGTGTGGGGACCAGGCGCAACTGCTTCAATCATCGCGCTTCTGTCTGCCACCGATATGGCCGACCGCGAATCAGGAATGGCTCTTGAGGACACGCGTCTTTTCATGATGATTTATGCAATTGTCATGAAGAACGGCGTCTATTGCTCAACGTACGACAGAGCCTGAATTCAATTTAAATTCATTCCGTCAAGAATGGTGCGCAGTGAAGAAACCTCTTCCTTTGTCAGTGTGATTCCTTTGCCCATCTTGTCATGCTCCGCCGACCACGAGCGTATGTCGTATTTTGCCGGCCGGTCACCCCACGACACCATGTTCAGTTCCATATTCCAGCCGCCTTTGCCCTGCGAAATCACGCCGAGATTCTGTTCAATTTTAAAAGAAAAATCGTCCGCCATAAGGATTGTTCCTCCTGTTTGCTGTTTATGAATATAATGCCTCATTATACACCGTTCTTTCTTCTTCTGGCAAAAAAAGTATTTTTTTACGAATAACGTGATGGTATATTGCCGTAATTTGAATTGTGTTGTATTCTTTTTATATAGAAGGATTGTTCCGCGAAAGTGGAATGTCCGCAACGTTCTATAAAAAGTGGAATGAATTTTTTAATCGTAGTTTGGAGGAAAGATGATTAAACGTAGACATGTGGTAGTAATTCTTTGTAGCGCAGCTGCATTGCTTTTTGCTGCCTGCAAATCAACCCCAAAGGCTGAAGAAAAGAAAACAACTCCTGCGCCGACAGAGGAAACAAAGACTCCTGACAAAACGCCGGAGACCAAAAACGATTATTCTGAAGCAAATGCAGCTCTCTTGAAGAAAGTTGAAGACGCAAGAAGTGCTGCTTTGGCTGCCGGAGCTGATTCGGTAAATCAGGCAGGTTACGGCGCCGCAGAAGCAGAATATGAAACAGAGAAAGCCGCTGTGGCTTCCAGCACTGCAGATTTGTCTGTTGCACTGAATGATTTGATTGCGCGGTACAATGCGCTTTCTTCATACGCACAGGCTAAAGCGAAAAAAGACCGCATCGACAGTCTTAGTTTTGCCGGCTATGATCAGAGTGACTATGACTCCGCTTCAAAGACACTTGATGAGCTTTCACAGCCAACTGCAAATGTTGCAAAAGGAACAGACCTCTACGAAAAGGCTGACAGTGCAGACAAAGGTTTTGCCGCTGTCCTTACCGCAGGTTTTAGATCATTGGCAAAAACAGCGCGTACACAGGCAAATGATGCAAAAAAACAAGCTGACAGTGTAAAGGCTGTTGTTTCTCACAAAGACGAATATTATGCAGCTCTCACCAGATTCAACAACGGCGACAAGTCATATCTTACCGGCGACCCAGAATCATCAGTGACAGAGTACAATGCTTCAAAAGATTCATTCACCACGCTGTACACGACAATTTCTGAAGCTCGTGCAAAAGCGCAGGCTGCAATTGATGCTGCAAAGAAAAGCGTTTCAGACAGCAATTCTGTTGCAACACAGGCAGATACTGTTGCGCCGCTTGGCAATGAAAAGGTTCAGGGCATAGAAGATCCTGATACAAAACTCCTGCAGGATGATGATTATTCATCAAACGAGCAGGCGGCTACTGTTGACGAAACACTTACTGAAGAAGGAGCGACAGAGAAATGAAAAAGATTATTACCCTTATCATTGCGACACTCTTTGCTTCACTCGCATTTGCGGTGAGCTATACTGATAATACGTATCAGAAACTTGCAGAAGAGTATACATCAAAGGCAGAAAAGGCGATGGATGCCGGCGAGTACCAGCTTGCACAGGAATATGCTTCAAAAGCTCAGGAAAATGCTGCGCTGTCAGAAGCATATGTCAAGAAGATGACTGAAAAGGCTGATGCTGACAAAAACATGGCTCTTGCAAAGAGCAAGATTGAATATGTGCAGAGCATTCACGGCGATGTGAATTTCCCGCTTGCATTTGAGAGCGCAAAGAGCCTGTATGCACAGGCAACTGATTCATACGGAAAAGAAGATTATGCTGCGGCAAGTGCTGCTGCACAGCAGGTTCTCAATGTTCTTGCTGGTGTAAAAGAAATCACACCTCTGCCAAAGTTCTACATCGTCCGCCCGTGGGCAGAGACAAAAGACTGTTTCTGGAACATTTCAGGTCGTCCGTATATTTACAACAACCCAATGCTCTGGGAAAATCTTTACGAAGCAAACAAATCTTCGCTTCCACAGCCAAGCAATCCTAACCTTATTCTTCCTGGTATGAAGATGGAAATTCCGTCTCTTACCGGTGAGTATCGTGACGGAGTGTATAGCCCGGATACGACATACGATGCATATAATCCAAACAGATAGAAAGTGCATGTATGAATAATAAAACACCGGCCGGCATTCAATGTGTTTGTCAGCCGGTGTTTTTTATTTAAATAAGTGTTGTTATTTTTTCTGTGAATACAAAAGGAGGGCGCTTGCCATAAGCGCATGGCAATATTCGCCTGTTCCCATCTGCTCAAAAACATTGCGCTGCGGAATCTGCATATAGTTGACATACTCGTCATCATCGAGTTTTTGCTTGCCACCAAGACAAAGTTGTTCCGCACAGTAGACAAAAAGACGGTTTGCAAAGAGCGCAGGGTTTGGGTTCATGCTGCCAAGCAAAGTCAACTTTCCGGCACTGCATCCTGTTTCTTCCTTGAGTTCTCGTGCCGCCGCTTCTTCCGGCTGCTCACCATTTTCAATCACACCGCCAGGGAATTCAATACTCAGTTTTTTTTCGCCATGACGCCATTGCCGCACCATGATGAACGAATCTGCTACCACCGGAACAATAATGACCCAGTCCTTTGCTTCGTTCACAATATAATTGCCGCATAATCCGTCGGGCGATACGCTTGTGCGCTCGGTGACCGTGAAAACCTTTGTTTCCAGAATGACTTTGCGTTCGTTTTCTTTCCAAACAAGAGAGCTTTCGTTTTGTTCCATGATTTTCTTCCTGTGATGAAAAAAGTTTTGACAAATCCCAGTAACAGTTTATAATAGAACAGTAGAAATAAAAAGAGGTGAAACAAAATGGCGGTGATTACAATTTCCCGGCAGGTGGCGGCTCTTGGTGATGAGATTGCTGCGGCTGCTGCAAAAAAATTAGGATATACATTCATTGACCGCAGACAAATAGAAGCCCGCATCGTTGAACTTGGTTTTCCTGCAGAAAAAATGGCAAAGTATGATGAGCGTAAGCCGGGATTTTTCGCATCTCTTGCAAAAGATCGCGATGAATATCTTGATTATCTTCAGCTTGCAATTCTTGAAGCTGCAGCGCAAGGAAACTGTATTCTTATTGGGCGCGGCGCATTCATTATCCTTGAAGACGTTCCGAATCTTATTTCCCTCCGTTTTGTTGCAAAGGACGGCGTGCGTATGGAACGGCTTAAGAAAGAATTCAACTGGAATGACAAGCAGGCCCGCACGCGTATTGATGAGAGCGATTCAAACAGACGTGGTTTTCATAAAAGTTTCTTTAACCTGATGAATGAAGATCCACAGCATTTTCATCTTGTACTTAACACCGGATTGCTCACTGTTGATGAGTCGGTGTGCATTATTGAAGGACTTGTCAAAAATTATATTACTCCGCAAAAAGAGGCGGACGGCAAAATAAAAATTGCGCGGCTTCACGAGGGGCAGTGCCTGGTAAACCGCCTTATCTTTGATTATAAACTTAATATTAACTTTCTTCGTGCGGTTGTAACGGCGGACTCCGTTACGCTTCAAGGAGTTGCGGACTCTCAGTCGGTTGTTGAGCGTGCAGTTCAGGCTGCGGCAAAGATACTTCCTACGTACAAAGTGGAATCTGCAATCAGCGTGGTGCAGGATTTTAAGGCGTATCCGTAATTGCATTTCCTTTTTACCTTGTGTGCCGCAGCAGTATGTTTCTCTTTAGGCATGGTGTGTGCCTTGTCGCTCTGCATGTTGATTGAACAACTGGCAAAGAAAAAACATCATTCGCGTCTTTCATTTATCTGCGTAATGGCTAGTTGTGCGGTTGCGGCAGTTGCAGTTGCAGTGATTCTTATTCCGTCAATCAAGAATTATTTTGTTTTCACAAAAGTTGATGTTTTTTATTACGCCGGAATTTTTATAGTTGGCGGACTTTGCGCTGCGTTTCCTAAGATTTGTTTTCCGTCTTTCATCGTGCTGTATGTCATTCTTTCTGTCTTTACAACTTTTGCGCTCTATGACTCATTTGGTTTTTTAACAGGGACTGTTCCAGTCACCGTTGCGCAAGATTCAGTCACCGTTGGCAGAGAACGATATCAGTTTGCGCAAGAAGCCGGCAGCCAGACAACTGTTTTGTTTACTGTCTATACGCTTCCTGACAAGCTGCTTGTTCCGCTTCCTCGAACATGGTATAAGTCCGCCGGAGTGACAAGCAACATTGCTCCGCTGCCGGTAGAAAAAAATCTTCCTGACAGTATGCAGCTGTCATCTCCTTTTGCTTTCTTCTATAGATATGTTTTTTCTTCCGCAGCTACAAAAAATGCAGAGCTTCCTTTTTCCGCGGTAACGCCGTCGTTGTATACCATTACGGTTCATCGCGAACTTTGCCAGATAACATTCAGCGCAGCCCGCTCATTCTGATTGTCCAGACAGCTTTACAATCATTGCGCAATTTTCTATACTTGAACAATGAAGACATCAAATAAATTTACTTTTGCACGAATTATTCTTTCACCGGTTTTTTTTGTTGTTTATTTCTTACCGGTGTGGATGCACGCTTCTTCTGGAAGCACACTTTCTATTGTTTCTATATGCATTGCCATTCCGCTTCTTGCTTTTATGGAATTTACTGACTATCTTGACGGACATTTTGCGCGCAAGCACCACGAGGTCAGTGATTTTGGAAAAATGTTCGATCCGTTTGCGGATGTAATTGTTCACCTTACAACATTCACTTCTTTTGTGCTTACCGGATATCTTCCTGCATTCCTGCTTGTCCTTGTCATATATCGTGAATTCGGCATGAACTTCTTTAGAATGGTTGCCGCGAAGAAAGGTACGGCAATTGCTGCACGGAAGGGTGGCAAGTTCAAGACGGTGTCATATGTGGTGAGCGGCTTCTTTGCTTTGCTTCAGGAAGCGTTTGTCCGCACCGGCCTTGATTCGCTTTGGGGAATAAATATGTCCGTTCTTCATGCGGTTGGAATCGGACTGTTTGCACTTTCTGTTGTTCTTGCATACGTTTCGTTTATTGACTATTTCATTCATTTTGGCTCCCTGCTCAAAGAAAGCGCCGACGACCGAAATTAGTGTCTTGTTTGCTGGCGGGAAAATTTATTGCTTAAAAAGTGAATGTGTCTATTGACATATTTTGTGGTTTGGGTATATATTGTCTTTTACCACCCTTTAGTCAGGGCGAATGCGCCACATTTTCTGTGACATTCAAAACCGGTGTTTAATTCACTTTTTCTTGAAAAAAGTTTGAAAAATCAACCATTTGACTATTGACAAAAAATCACGATTTGTATTATAATCGCGACACTTGCGCTAAACAAACGCAACAGTTTCCATGTGGAGTAATCTGCGGGAAGCGAGTTATTTGACAGTAAAAGGGAAGGAAAGAAGAATAACAAAGATTAATGCATGCAAGTGCAGAGATCCGAGTAAGGTCAGCGAGAGTGCAGCGATGCACGGAGTTGAATGAGGACATGCGCCTATGAAGAATAGGCAAGATCCCGGCGGCAGCGATGCCGCCAAATTCCAAACTAATTAGATAATTAGAGCGTGGAAGGGGACTATGAAGTGGTAAAAAATCTTCGGCCGCAAGGCCAAAGAATCTATCATGGAGAGTTCGATCCTGGCTCAGAACGAACGCTGGCGGCGCGTCTTAACCATGCAAGTCGGACGGCAGCATAGCAATATGCGAGAGTGGCGGACTGGTGAGTAACACGTGGGTGACGCACCCCCAAGCCGGGGACAGCTGGTAGAAATATCAGATGATACCGGATGTGACCCCCGCAGTCAGAGTGCGGGGAGGAAAGGAGCCACGGCTCCGCTTGGGGAGCGGCCTGCGGCCCATCAGCTGGTTGGCGGTGTAACGGACCACCAAGGCAATGACGGGTATCCGGCCTAAGAGGGTGAACGGACACATTGGGACTGAGATACGGCCCAGACTCCTACGGGAGGCAGCAGGTAAGAATATTCCGCAATGGGCGAAAGCCTGACGGAGCGACGCCGCGTGGATGATGAAGGCCGAAAGGTTGTAAAATTCTTTTGTGGCTGAGGAATAAGTGCGGGAGGGAATGCCCGCATGGTGACTGTAAGCCGTGAATAAGCACCGGCTAATTACGTGCCAGCAGCCGCGGTAACACGTAAGGTGCGAGCGTTGTTCGGAATTATTGGGCGTAAAGGGCATGTAGGCGGTCCGGCAAGCTTGGTGTGGAATGCAGTGGCTCAACCACTGAACTGCATTGAGAACTACCGGACTAGAGTGAGTGAGGGGGAGCCGGAATTCCAGGTGTAGGGGTGAAATCTGTAGATATCTGGAAGAACACCAATGGCGAAGGCAGGCTTCTATCACATGACTGACGCTGAGGTGCGAAGGTGCGGGGAGCAAACAGGATTAGATACCCTGGTAGTCCGCACAGTAAACGATGTACATCAGGTGTCTGGCCATGAGGCTGGGTGCCGAAGTAAACGCGATGAATGTACCGCCTGGGGAGTATGCCCGCAAGGGTGAAACTCAAAGGAATTGACGGGGGCCCGCACAAGCGGTGGAGCATGTGGTTTAATTCGATGGTACGCGAGGAACCTTACCTGGGTTTGACATACACGGGAGTTGAGTAGAGATATTCAAGCGTAGCAATACGCCCGTGAACAGGTGCTGCATGGCTGTCGTCAGCTCGTGCCGTGAGGTGTTGGGTTAAGTCCCGCAACGAGCGCAACCCCTACTGCCAGTTACCAACACGTCATGGTGGGGACTCTGGCGGAACTGCCGGTGACAAACCGGAGGAAGGTGGGGATGACGTCAAGTCATCATGGCCCTTATGTCCAGGGCTACACACGTGCTACAATGGTCGGCACAGAGTGATGCCAAGCCGCGAGGCGGAGCAAAACGCAGAAAACCGATCGTAGTTCGGATTGAAGTCTGAAACCCGACTTCATGAAGTTGGAATCGCTAGTAATCGCATATCAGCACGATGCGGTGAATACGTTCCCGGGCCTTGTACACACCGCCCGTCACACCATCCGAGTCGAGGATACCCGAAGTCGGCAGGCTAACCAGCAATGGGGGCCGCTGCCGAAGGTATGCTTGGTAAGGGGGGTGAAGTCGTAACAAGGTAGCCGTACCGGAAGGTGCGGCTGGATCACCTCCTTTCTTAGAGAAAGGCAAGCCGCAGGGATGCGGCAAGTTAAGTGTACAGCAAACGTGTCCTCAGCAAACTTACTCACAGTTCTTCTTTCTTTCCCTTTTCTGCCAAGTATATGGCATTCGGGACAGTAGCTCAGTTTGGTTAGAGCACCGCTCTGATAAGGCGGGGGTCAATAGTTCAACTCTATTCTGTCCCAAAGAAAAGTATCTTACTTTTCGAAATATAGTCTAAGACAGTTGAACTTTGTTAGACTTGTTCTTTGAAATGATCAGGGAAGGGAAACATGAGAACGAATCACGAAGGTGAGGAGTTCAGAAGAAGGTAAAACGAAGGGTTCGCGCGAAGCGAGCGGATCGGGGCGGAGCTTGACAGAAGGCGCCCCGTGACGCGAGAGGAAGTGGGCGCGAGCCGAAACAATAATATGGTCAAGCGAAGCATAGGTCCATGGCGAATGCCTTG